>Ga0210003_1000001_pt1 | contig 852311 bp, 819 predicted proteins | sample LantaG_FD_182804 | JGI IMG/M metagenome (GOLD analysis project Ga0210003, IMG submission 182804) | Deep subsurface microbial communities from Baltic Sea to uncover new lineages of life (NeLLi) - Landsort_02402 metaG (SPAdes) (version 2) | ecosystem: Environmental > Aquatic > Marine > Oceanic >... | reverse complement strand
GCCTGATCGACCTCCGCCGACTCGACGTCGGCGACGACGGGATACTGGGTCCTGCCGTTGATGGTGTTGTTGAAGTCCTCGGGACCGATATTGAGGACGAACTCGCCTTCGACGCCGGCGCGGAAGCCGTGGAAGAAGCCGGACTCGACGCCGGTCTTGTTGCGGACCGTCGAGGCCCGGGCCTCCTTCGGCAGATTGGCCTGGTCGACATACTCATAACGGTAACGGGTGTCGGTCCAGAACCGGCCGTTCAGGATGCCGGTATGTGGCGCCTGGTATGGGCCCGTCTCGGAACCCACTTGCGGGTCGTAAGTGGCGCTTTGCGCTACGGCCACGGAGCAGCACGCATACACTGAGACAAGCAAAGATATCCCGACCAATATAGGCCGCGCTGGTAAGCGATGATTTGAGACTGATGTCATTTGCTGCCACCTGCGGGCACTGCTGCGCGGACGGGTTTGCCGGCGCGCGCTTTCTTGCGCCCGTCACCCTGGCTCGAAGAACCACCACGTTCGATGTCGTAAAGCAGACCGCCATGACGGGTGTAGAACCACCAGGTGACGGCAACGCAGGTGACGTAGAAGATAATAAAGCCCCATAACGCCAGTTCGGGCCCGCCCGTCGCGCCGATCGAGCTGCCATAGGCTTTGGGGATGAAGAAGGCACCGTAAGCCGCTAGCGCCGAGGTGAAGCCGATAATCGCGGCGGATTCCTTGTCGGCGTTACGGGTTTGATCGGCAGCCGAGGCCTCCGGCATGAGACGACCGATCTCCTTGCGCATGATCGCCGGGATCATCTGGAAGGTCGAGGCGTTGCCGACGCCAGTGGCGAAGAACAACACGAGGAACATCGCGAAGAAGCCCCAGAAGGCACCGGGCTGATCTTTGATCCCGAGGAAAAACAGTACGCCTCCGACTGCGGCAATCATCACCACGAACACCCACAAGGTGACGCGCCCGCCGCCCCAGCGGTCGGAGATCCAGCCGGTCGCGGCCCGTGACAGGGCGCCGACCAGTGGCCCCACGAATATGAAGGGCAGCGAGTTCACGTCGGGGAACTGAGTCTTGGCAAGGAGCGGAAAGCCGGCGGAATAGCCGATGAAGGATCCGAAGGTGCCGGTGTAGAGCCAGCACATGATCCAGTTGTGCTTGCGTTGGAAGATGATCGCCTGCTCGCTGAACGACGCCTTGGCCGAGGCAATATCGTTCATGCCAAACCAAGCGGCGATGGTGGTGACGATCAGGAACGGCACCCAGATGAAGCCTGCGTTCTGCAGCCAGATTCGCGTGCCGCTCGACGCCGTTTGCGGTTCGCCGCCAATCACGCCGAAGACGCCGGCGGTGATCACCAGCGGCACGACGAACTGAACTACGCTGACGCCGAGATTGCCGAGACCGGCATTGAGGGCAAGGGCGTTGCCCTTCTCCTTCTTCGGGAAGAAGAAGCTGATATTGGCCATCGACGAGGCGAAATTGCCGCCGCCGAAGCCGCAAAGCAGCGCCAGCACGAGGAAGATGAAATAGGGCGTGCTCGGATCCTGCACCGCATAGCCGATGCCGAACGCCGGGACCAACAGTGACGCCGTGGTTAGCGCCGTCCACAAGCGGCCGCCGACAATCGGCACCATGAAGGAGTAGAAGATGCGAAGCGTCGCGCCAGACAGACCGGGCAGCGCCGCCAGCCAGAAAAGTTGCTCGGTTGTATAGGTGAAGCCGATCGTCGGCAATTTGGCGACCACCACGCTCCAAACCATCCACACGGCGAAGGCAAGCAGGAGCGCCGGAACGGAAATCCATAAGTTGCGCCGCGCGATGCTGCGGCCCGTGGTCTTCCAGAAGATCTCGTCCTCGGGACGCCAATCCTCGATCAGTCCGTGATGGGCGGCGTGCTCCTCGTGGCTATGGGCATGCTCGAGTTCGGCGAGCGGCGGCAGCTTGGCGAGCGCCTCGCCGGCGGCACGCTGTTCCATGTGCCGAATGGAGAAATGCATCCAGGCGAGCGAGACGGCGACAATGAGGAAGAGCAGCATGAAGCAGCTCGTCCAAATGTTCGTCAGGTCCGCCATGACGCCGAAAGCAATCGGCAAGACGAAGCCGCCGAGACCGCCGATCATGCCGACCAGACCGCCGACCGAACCAACGTTCTTGGTGTAATAAATGGGAATGTATTTATAGACTGCCGCCTTACCCAGCGACATGAAGAAGCCGAGAATGAAGATCGTGATCACGAACGGAATGAGGTTCATCTGGGTCGAGAAGGCAATCGGACCCTTGATGCCGTGGATCACATAGTCAGTGTTGGGGTAAGAAAGCATCAACAGGCAGATCAACGCGACGCCAAAGGTCCAGTACATGACCACGCGCGCGCCATAGCGGTCGGACAGATGGCCGCCATAGGCGCGGAACAGGCTCGCAGGAATCGAATAGGCCGCGGCAAGCATGCCAGCGGATTCGATGTCGAGCCCGTAGACGCCGATCATGTAGCGCGGCAGCCATAGAGCGAGCGCGACGAACCCGCCGAACACGAAGAAGTAATATAGTGAGAACCGCCAGACCTGCTGGTGGCGGAGCGGCGCCAATTGCATCATCACCGAGCGCGGCTTCTCTTTACGCGCCCGCCGGGCTTTGATTTCCGGATCGTCGTCGGTCGCGAACCAGAAGATGATCGCCGTGACGACCAGCACCGATGCCCAAACCACTGCGACCATCTGCCAGCCAAACGCGACGAGGACGAACGGGGCGACGAATTTGGTGACGGCGGCACCGATATTGCCGGCGCCGAAGATTCCCAGCGCCGTCCCCTGTTTATCCGGGGGGAACCACTTTGAAACGTAAGCGATGCCGACGGCGAAGGAGCCGCCGGCAAGCCCCACGCCGAGAGCCGCAACGAGCATCCATGGATAGGTGGTGGCAAAGGAGAGGAGGAAGGTCGCGGCGGCCGCCGACAGCATGGTCAGGACATAAACGACGCGGCCGCCATATTGGTCGGTCCAGATGCCGAGGAACACGCGGCTGAGGGACCCGGTGAGAATGGGCGTGCCAACGAGAAGGCCGAATTCAGTCTCGTTTAGACCGAGATCCTGTTGGATGCGGATACCGATGATGGCGAAGATCGTCCACACGGCGAAACACACCGTGAAGGCGATTGTCGAGAGCCAAAGGGCCCGGTCCGCCCCTGGAGCCGCGTGCTTCGTGACCATGTCTCTCCCCGCTCAGGCCCTCTAACCAGGCTAGATCAGCCTAGACCGCCCGGTCGATGGGACGGCTTGGTTCCCATCAAGCTCGGGATTGCAATGGGTATGGCGCGACATGGATCGTGACGGCTCGATCGTCGTGTCCACGGCCCAGCTGCACGACGCTTGATTTCCGGACCCATGATGCTTTGACAACCCCCAGGAGTAGGCGCCCCACCCGATCGGTGGCGCGCCCTAGTTCACCGCGCCGGCCGGACATGCCGGCATTTCGGACGAAAGCGGCCGGGGGGGGGATTGGCCGCGAAGGAGACGCCCATCTATTTGGCTTTATAGGTCGCTTGGGCGGCCCCAACGTTGATGCAGCGCAAGCTGCGCGCGAACAGCAACTTGGTTTGGCGCTGCAATGTCGGCTAAGGGTCATTAGCGGACATCGGTGAGCGGATCAGAGATGTCCGCTTTGACCCTCAAAGCGGACATGTTCAGCTCGATCGCTCCCTAAAGCAAACCCTTCACTGAGGACTTAGGCCCCTTAGTCATCCGAATCGTCTTCATCAAATGACTTAGTAGCTCCCTTCTCCGCCTGAGGCGCACCCCGGGTTTTCTTCGAAGACGGTACAAATTCTCGTTGACCGTTAGGCTGTGGCACGTACTCACCTAGGACTTCGCCATCGGTAAATCGCTGAAGGTATATTTTCTGCTCGATCTCTCCACTTGGCGGAAAATGTTGGTTGGCCAACCTAAGGACTAACTCAGACGCGCGGTTGTCGCCCTTGAGCCCCCTCGCGACCAACCCAGTCACGAGGTTCATTTTGCAGGGCTTACCGCCTTCCGCAACCTTGATCTCCTTGAACAGAGTGTCACGGACGATCGAGTGCAGGTTCTTGGTTCCTTTGGGGCGACCCTTGGGGTTGCCCGACTTCCCGGGCTGGAAGCGCGAATGCTTAGGCGGCTTTCCATAGCCGACGTCATAGTCGTCAGTCTTTTTGATTTTCCTAGTCATGGGTGCCTCTTACTCTTGAGGATATCGAAGGAGCACCCCGTTTGCGCTTGGATCGCCTCATCCTTGGCATAGGTCTGCCAGCGGCGGATGATCGTATCGACGTAGACGGGATCGAGTTCTATGACGCGGGCTCGTCGCCCGGTCTTCTGTGCGGCGATCAGGGTCGAGCCGCTGCCGCCGAAGCAATCAAGCACCAGTCCGCCGCGCTCTGAGACGTCCTTTATGGCGTCGGCAATCATGGCAACCGGCTTGACGGTCGGGTGGAGGCAAAGCTCGTCCATGCGGTCCGCCTTGAAGGTGTTCACGCCGCGGTACTGCCAGACATTGGTCCGGTAACGTCCGTGTTGACCCAGCTCGAAGCTGTTCAAGTGCGGTGCGGTCCCCGACTTGAAAGCAAAGACGAGCTCGTGACGCGAGCGGTAGAACGTCCCCATACCGCCGTTGTCCTTGACCCAGACGCACAGGTTTTTGAGCTCGACAAAGTCCTATGGGACAAGGTCCAGTCTGTCCTCGCCGAGAACCGGGTCGACCGGGCTACAGGAGCAAACACAAAGTATCCGAGCCTGCTCGCCGGGTTGTCCTTCGACGAAAGCGGCGAGCGATTGACGCCCACACATGCCGTGAAGAAGGGTACGCGCTACCGGTACTACGTCTCGAGGTCGCTCATTACCGGAACCGCCAAGGACCATTCGCAGGGAAGGCGGATACCCGCTGGCAACTTGGAGACCCTAGTCATTGGGAGGCTCCGCGCCTTTCTCTCCGATGAAGGAGCGATGCTGAGTGCTATCCGTGATGCGGAGCAGAACGGAGTCGAGCAGAAGAGACTGATCGCGCGTGGGCGTCAGATCTCAGATGAACTCCCTACGCTTGCCCCAGACGCCGTCCGATCTATCGTCATGAGGCTCGTCAGCCGGGTCGACATCAGAGCAGAGCACGTCGAGATCAGCGTCTATCGGCAACGGCTTTACGACCTGCTCCAGGGAACATTGGTAGACCCGCTTGTGACGGCTGCCGCCCCTCCGAGCAACGCCTGCGATATTCTGAAACTCAAGGTGAAGGCCCGACTCCGGCGTGCTGGACGCGAGATGAAACTGGTCGTGCACAACGCCGACGACCAAGCGGCAGCCGATCCAGGTTTGCTCCGGATCGTTGCTCGCGCGCACGACTTTCAGGAGCGTCTGATGCAAGACCCCGATCTAACCGTGCCGGCCATAGCCAGCCGGGAGCGGCTTACCATCGGTTACCTGTCTCGGCTGCTGCGTCTTCCTTCGCTGGCACCCGATATCGTCACGGCCATCATCAACGGCAAGCACCCGCCTGAGCTCAGCGCGAAGCGGTTGACGCGACTGGCCCTGAAACTACCCACCGACTGGCCCGAACAGCGCAAACTACTCGGGTTTCAGGAGCGATAAAGCCAGGTTTGCGCGCGTTCGTGGGCGATACTTTCCAACAGCCGACGACTGACCCCCAAATGCCGCCCAAGAGATTTTCGGGTCAGTGGGCGCGCGAATTCGATGAAAAATCGTCTCTGCCGCTTCAAACAGAGGCTGTGGGGTCGGAATCCGGCCGGATTCCGCGGGTAAGTCGGCCCCCTCGCCAGAGGATGAAAATACTTCCATATCAATGAGTTAACGTGGCTGTGCTGGGAGGCTGCAGCGAACGTGTCTCGGCGATCAAATTCCCTGATCTGCGGGAAATACAGGGAACTTCGTCGAAATCGGTCCAATCTGCAGGGCGGGACGCGAGCATCCACAAGCGATTGCAGGCGGAATTCCCTACTGAGCAGAACAGGGAATTTTTAGCTGCGAACAGGGAACGTTCCCCTCAACAACAGGGACTGCCCTCGCCTCTCATGACTGTCCGTAACGGCTAGAATAGCGGACATTCCGAGGCCACCCGCCCCCGTCTGCTCATGACCCAAAGCGGAGAGTCTTCGTTCTGGTGGGCGACACAAGGGGGTCAGTGCTGGTCCGGCACCACGACGTACTTGCCTTCGGTACGAACGTAGATGATGCAGTCCTCACCGGCATCGCACGCGATCGTATGCGTGACCTCGCCCTTCGAGCCGAAGTAGCTTCCCGGCTCCAATTTGCTGACTTCTGACTTGCTAGGCAGGCGGTGGCTGGTTGTTCCCTTGATCACGACGGCGCGCAACTGAGAGTCATTGCCGCGTAGCAAACCGCTGAATCCGGGCTGCAGCCTAAGGAATGTGCCGTTTTTCTCGCCCGCCTGCGGAATACCCCAAAGGAATGCCATGTCGATGCCGGATACCGCCGACGACCCTCCGCTCGTTTCGACCCAGGTCACGTCAGACGAATCCAACCAGACGACATTGCCCGCCGCGACGTTGATCGGGCGCTCCCCATTGTCGAAGAACAGCTTAGTCGGTTGGACGAGATAGGGCCCTTCCAGGATTTCCAGAAACGCCGTTGCGCCCGAATCTGCCGTGGCCGCTGTTATATGGGGGGCGCCGGCCGGCTGGTTCCAGTAAGAGCCAGGGCCCATCCAGGTTTTTGCGGCATTTTCATCGCCGTTGTACAGGGCGCCACTGATCACCACAGCGCGGTAGGTAATGTTATGAATATGCGGTGGCGACGAAAAGCCGGGTGCGAACTTGAGGAGCACTCCGCTTGGCACATCTTTCCGTATGTCGCCCCAGAGGACCCCCGCCTGTGGAGCGGCATCACCACGTGCGGGATTGAGCGACACGAACTCAAGCTCGGACCGCACAACGACCTCGGCTTCCAGCCACGTGCTTTGGGCTCTGGCTGGTGCGCTCCACACGGCAGTTGCGACGAGCGAAAGGGCGAGTGTAGGGAGGCTCCACGTACGCATTGTTCCATGTCCTATTCAAACCGAAGTTGAGGAATTCAACCGCTGCATTCGATTGACTTAGGCTTCGATAACAACCTTGCCGGTGGCGTCTCCACTGGTCAGGCGCGCGTAGGCCTGACCGACATCTGTTATGCCAAATTGCATTTCATCGAGCAGAGGTCTCAGTGCACCGGCTTCGACGATCTCCGCCAGCTTTGCCAAAATAGCACCGTGCACCTCGCGCTTGTGATCGTGCAGCATCGGGATCAGCATGAAGACCACGTGCAGCGACAATCCTTTGAAATGTGCCGGCGTCAGATCCAACTCAACCATCGAGACTGTCGTTGCGACGTGACCATTCAAGGCGGCCGCCTCAAACGACTTCGCGATGTTGGCGCCGCCAACGGAATCGTAGACGACATCGAAACCGGCACCGTCGGTAAGACGTGCGACGTAGTTGGCGACCTCTTCGGTCTGGTAGTTGATCGCTGCCGCGCCGTAGCCCTCGATGATCTCGGTCTGCTTGCCGCCTGAGCATGTCGAGGACACATCGGCACCGAAATACTCGGCGAGCTGCACGGCAACATGTCCGACGCCTCCGGTCCCGCCATGAACGAGGGCTTTCTGGCCTGCGCGTACGCCCGCGCGCTTCAAACCTTCAAACGCGGTGATGCCGACAAGCGGCAGAGCGGCCGCCTCGCGCATGGTGAGGGACTTCGGCTTGTGGGCGATAAGTCTGGCGTCGGCTGGAATGAATTCGGCCAGTGCGCCCTGTAGATCTGCGAGGCCTCCGGCACAGCCATAGACCTCGTCACCCAGAGCAAAATCGGTCACGGCTTCACCAATCGCTTCGACGGTCCCCGCGAAATCCATTCCGAGCACCGCTGGCAAGTCAGGCGAAAGCGGCAAGTCCTTGCCCATGGCGCGGATCATGGTGTCGACGGTGTTTACGCTTGTTGCAGCGACACGCACGACCACGTGGCCAGCTTTGGGGGCCGGTTCCGCCATGTCGGCAATCTGGAACTCCGCGTTCGCGCCGTATTCGTTCAGGATCATCGCTTTCATTTGTTCTTTTTACTCTCTTGGGATTTGTGCCAACTGATGCGTCCGACGCCGTCGAGGTAGAGCCGGTGATCGAGGCGAGACGCTCTGCTGCGCTGCCGTCAACTATTCGGAGATACCGGACATGACGATTTCGTCGGAAAAGCTCCGGTAGGCCGCCTCGAACTGCTTCGCAGCATCATCGGGGAACAGGTGGAAGTCACCAGCCGCCAATGCGCTCACGATGCCGCCTGAAACCGCTGAAACCGGTGCAGACTCTTCCATGCCGGCTTGATCTGCCATATCGGTCGCGATTGGGCCCGGATGAACACTGAGAACGCACACTCCCTTCTTGCCCAGCTCGCTCTTCAACCCTTGAGTCAAGGAGTACGAGGCCGCCTTTGATGCGGAGTACGTGGGCAGGTTGGGGAAGCTCTTTAGGGATGCCACTGAATTCAATTGAACCAGGGCTCCCTTGTTCTTTTCCAAGATTTCGGCGAATGCGTTGGCGACACGCAACAACCCGAACACATTCACGTTCAGCTCACGTGCCAGCTTCGACTCAGCATCATCACCCAGAGTCGAGGAAACCGAGAGCACGCCGGCATTGTTCACGACAATGTCCACATCAGCGGCCTGTTCGGCGAGTTGCTTGACAGAGTCCGCATCCGAGATGTCGGCCTGCAGTGTGACGACCTTTGCGCCGAACTCCTCTTCCAACGCTTTTGTGGAATCGGGGTTGCGGACCGCCAAGTACACTTTCTTGGCACCGTGTTCGATAAACGACTCGACAATGGCTTTGCCAATGCCCCGGTTCGCGCCAGTGACCAGGGCTATTTTGTTTTCGACAGAGATACTCAAAGTTCTGTTCCTTTCTTTAGGTTGGAGCAGTTCGAAGAACCCTCCGACTGGCGTGTTAGATGCAATTCAATTCGCGGATACAGAAAGCGGTGATCGCTCGCCCGCGTCGCGGCTGGCCAGCGCGGCCAACGCCGCCCAGTCAAGATCTGCTGCACCGGTGGCGATCAGCGTGAGGAAGCGATCGCGGAGGAGACTGGCGACGGGCATCGGGACCTGCAGTGCCTCCGCCGCCGCGAGAGCCAGACCGATGTCTTTGAAGCCCAATTCTACTTTGGCGCCGGGAGGCGAGAAGCGCTGCTCTGCGATGATCTTTCCATAGGTCTTGTAGACCGGCGCCCCGAACAGCGTGTTCGTAAGAATGTCGAGATACTGCGTGCGGTCGATTCCCGCTTTGCTGACGAGGGCGAAAGCCTCTCCGAGGGTTTCGATCACCGAAGCGATGAGAAAGTTGCCGCTGATCTTAACGAGGTTCGCCTTCGACGGATCATCGGCAACGACGAACGTGCGTTGGCCGAGAGTCTCGAAGATGGGTTGGCACGCTTGAACGGACTGCGAGTTTCCGGCCGCCACGATAAAGAGCTTTGCCAACGCGGCAGCCTCAGGGCGTCCAAACACCGGGGCTGCCACGAATTGTCGACCCGCAGCCTGATGCGCGCTCGCGAGCCGCTCGGCGAGCGCAACGCTGATCGTGCTCATGGAGATATGGATGCACCCGGGCTCCAACCCAGCAAGCACGCCATTGGAGCCTAAAACGACTTCCTCGGCCGCAGCGTCGTTGGCGAGCATCGTGATGACCGCATCGCCGCGTGCGGTCTCGCTCGGCGTCTTTGCGAGCATCGCACCTTTGGCGACAAGCGCCTCGGCTCGAGCGGCCGTGCGGTTGTAGACGGTTAGGGCGTGTCCCGCCTTTGTTAGGTTGTCGGCCATTGCTCTGCCCATACTGCCAAGGCCGACAAAACCGACTTGCATGTTGTTCATCTTCTTTGCCCCACTCATAGTTGAGCGGCCAAGATCTCGATCGCTTCGCCATTGACGGCGACAGCCGTCACAGCGACGAGAAGATCCCTTCCATCCGGCGTGGGTTTGTCCACCTCCAGGTCCTGCAGGGACTGAGAGGCGCTGATCGGAAGGTGGTGGGACCCTAACGCTTTCATCTCGCAGCCTCTTTCTCGGAAGCCAGCAGCGCCTCAATCACCTGAACGAGCTGCTCACATTTGCCGGTCTTCAACGCATCGGCATGAGGCGCTGTAAAGCGCCCTTTATCGTTGTCGAAGTACTTGCCGTTCGCGTCATAAAATTCCTCGGACAAGGCGGCGCGGGTCAGGATATCCGCGCCGATCCCGAGATCCTCGCCCGCGACGCCGAACCCCTCGCGAACCATCTTGCTCGCAAGCAGGGAGCCCGGATTGACAGCAATCACCATCGGGCCGTCCGTCCGCCTTTCTGCCATTGCGCGTGACCACATGATGATGGCGAGCTTGCTTTGGGCGTAGGCCTCCATGTCACTCAGGCGAACGCGCCCTGCCAGGGCATCCTGATCAACCGGCGCTTGGCCGGCCGAGGCCACGTTCACCACGCGCCCGGAAAACCCCATCAGCGGCAGCAATTCTTGCGTCAGCACGTAGGGCGCGACCGTGTTGACGACAAAGCGCACGTCGAGGCCGTTGTCAGCGATCGGATGAGATGTCTTGAACACGCCCGCGTTGTTGATCAGTACATCGAGGGTGTCGTGTTTCTCTCGCACCTTGTTAGCGAGCGCCGCCGTCTGCACGATGCTGGACAGGTCCGCCACATAGGGTTCCACGCGTCCCGCTCCAGACAGCGCCGAAACCTCGCGAACGGTAGCGGCCACCTTCTGCGGGTTCCGACCATGCATCAGCAGGGTGTGGCCTTCCGGTGCTAGGCGCTTCGCCGTTTCCAGACCGATACCGTCGGTGGCCCCGGTTATGAGGATGGTCTTGATCAAGCGAGGTCGTCCTTGCCTTCAATGAGGTAGTGGTGGCTAACGGACCCGGCGGTTCGGGCCTTGAGGTGGGGCACGTATCCCGGGTCCTTCGCGAAGGCCTCGGCGGCCTCCTTCGACGGCCACTCGATGATGATGCGGAGCGCGGCATCCTTGGCATCGCCTTCGAGCTGCTCGTGGCTCGACGTGCGGGCCAGGTACTTGCCGCCATGCTTGGCGACGGCCGCGTTGGCGGGCCCGATATAGTCCGGGATCCAGTCCTCGTTGGTGGGGGTGACGTCCAGAACAGAGTAGTAGGCCATTGTCGTCCTCCTGATGGCGCGTGGCGCGTTGCAGCGAGCGGTAAACCTCAACTTACTTGTTTCTTTTTCCGAATAAATGACGCACTTTCGATTTCATAATTCCGGTTTTGGATATAATGGGCATGGACACCGACAGCGTGCGCCTCTTCGTTCTCGCGGCGGAAAAGCTCAACATCAGCGCGGCCGGGCGGGAGCTCGGCCTAGCCCCCGCCGTCGCCAGCGCCAGGCTCGCGAAGCTTGAGCACGCGCTCGGTGCAGACCTTCTCCATCGCTCGACCCGCAAGGTCGTGTTGTCGCTGGAGGGAGCCGAGTTCTTGCCTTACGCCCAGGAAATGCTGGCCCAGGAGGATGCGGCGCGGGCGGCGCTGGGATTAGGAAGCCCGACCGTGACGGGCACCGTGCGGTTCGCCGCCTCGAGCACATTCGCGCAGCTCTACATTGCGCCCCTCCTGCCTGAGTTCTTGGAGCGTTACCCGGGTCTCGATCTCGATCTGCGCTTCACCGATACGCAGTTCGATTTGATCGAGGGCAGCTTTGATTTAGCGCTACGCAACTTCGCGCTCGCAGACAGCAGCCTTAAGGCCCGAAAGCTCGCGGACGATGTACGCATCCTTTGCGCATCACCGGGCTACCTCGCGCAGCACGGAACGCCCGTTCACCCGGACGAACTCTCCGCACACCAGTTGATAGGGTTCAGGGACCGGTCGCCCAGACGACTGATCGGCCGCGATGGGGCCTCAGGACAGTTCGATCTGAGCCAAGCCAACTGCCGTCTCGTCGCCGACGACGGGGCCAGTCAGAAGATCGCGACGATCGCAGGCGCAGGCATTTCGATGAATTCGCTTTGGAGCGTGCACCGCGAGATCGTGGGCGGGGCGCTGGTTCGGGTCCTGCCGGACTACCAGGTCGACGATCGGTCGGCCTTGTGGCTCGTTTACCCGAAGTCAAACGTGCTGACGGCTAAAGTCAGAGCGCTTATCGATTTCCTGCTCGACAGGATCGGCAAATCCCCAGTCTGGGGCTACTTTCCATCTTAGCTTTTCCGTCACCGCTCCTTCGCCCTTCACCGCAGACAGCTTCACTAGACCAACGGCCGCTTCTGGCACGAAGCGGACCAGCCAGTTGACGAGCCCTCAGGTCCGCTTCTGACCCAAAACGGACATCAAAACTTCTCATATGTTGCCCGAGCCGAGTGATGTCTGCTGTTGGGGGTGAGGCGGATAAGCCTGATCCGCGCGTCAGTGTCGGCTCATGACCCAAAGCGGGCGCAAGCCCATTGTCGTGCAACTACGAAGCGTAGCGCTTTGACGATTTGCCTGTCACGATAATATGGATCAGTTGCCGAGCACTTCTCTTAGGTCCGATGGAGAGGCTGGAAATGCTGTATCATCCCAGATGAGCTGTCGAAAAAGGGAGGGTGGGATGAAACACCGAGTCTTGTTTTTTGGAGTTTGTGCGGCGCTGGCACTCGGACTGACAGGTCCAGCGATGGCCCAGGATTCAGGCACTTTGACTCCCAAGGAGGCAGCGAAGCTCTACCCCGACAAGCCGGTGTATTCGCGTTATGCGGGCCGAAACTTTCCAACGCGCCCGTTCTTCGGCGACACCCACCTGCACACGTCGTTCTCCATGGACGCGGGCGCCTTCGGCGCACGTCTCGACCCCCGCGACGCTTATCGCTTCGCGCGCGGAGAGCAAGTAACCGCGTCGAGTGGACAGCCCGTGAAGCTCTCGCGGCCGTTGGATTTCCTCGTGGTGGCCGACCATTCCGACAATATGGGCTTCTTCCCGGACCTGCTCGCGGGCAAGCCAAGCGTGCTGGCCGACCCGACCGGAAAGAAATGGTACGAGATGGTTCAGTCGGGCAAGGGCGCGGACGCCGCAGTCGAAATCATCGTCGCCTTCTCGCACAGCAAGTTCCCGGAAGACCTGATGTATTATCCGGGCACGCCCGCCTACAAGAATGCATGGAAGGAGACCATCGACGCGGCCGAGGAATATAACGACCCGGGCAGCTTCACCGCCTTCATCGGCTACGAATGGACTTCGAATACCGGCGGCAACAATCTCCACCGCAATGTGATCTTCCGCGACGGCGGTAACAAAGCAAGCCAGGTCGAGCCCTTTACCGTCTACCCGCCATACGGCAGCGACAATCCGTCGGACCTCTGGAAATGGATGAAGGCCTACGAGGACAAGACCGGCGGCAATGTGCTGGCCATCGCGCATAACGGCAATCTCAGTAACGGGCTGATGTTCCCGACGGTCGAGACCTTCGGCCAGAAGCTGGACAGCGACTACGTCAAGACGCGGGCGAAGTGGGAACGTCTTTACGAAACCACCCAGACCAAGGGAACCGGCGAGGCGCATCCCTACCTCTCGCCGAACGATGAGTTCGCCGACTTCGAGATATGGGACAAAGGAAATCTCGACGGCAGCGTGCCTAAGAAGAAGAGCATGCTCGAGTATGAGTATGCCCGTGCGGCCTACAAGAATGGGCTGAAGCTGGAGCGAGAGCTCGGCACCAATCCCTACAGATTCGGCCTTGTCGGCAGCAGCGACGCGCACACGGGTCTTGCCGCCATGGCGGAGGACAACTTCTTCGGCAAAACCACGCCCCAGGAGCCGAGCCCCGAGCGCATGCAGGCGGCCTTCCTCGACAACAAGGAAACCGGCGTGACGGTCATGGACTGGGAGGTCGGCGCGGCCGGCTACGCGGCAGTGTGGGCGACGGCGAATACGCGTGAGTCCATTTGGGACGCCATGCAGCGCAAGGAGACTTACGGCACTACGGGTCCGCGTATGATCGTGCGCTTTTTCGGCGGCTGGGATTTCGTGCCGAGCGACGCCGAGGACCGCCTGCCGGCGCACACCGGCTACTCCAAGGGTGTCCCCATGGGTGCTGATCTGGGCGCCGCCCCAGACGGCAAGGCGCCGACCTTCCTGGTCGCGGCGCTCAAGGATCCGATCGGCGCCAATCTCGACCGCTACCAGATCGTCAAGGGCTGGCTCGATGCGAACGGCGAGTCGCAAGAGAAGGTCTACGACGTAGTTTGGTCCGGCAGCCGGGAGCCCGGCGCGGACGGCAAGGTCCCGCCGGTCGGCAGCAGCGTGGATGTCGCGAATGCGACCTTTACGAACACGATCGGCGCACCGGAGTTGATCACGGTCTGGACCGATCCGGACTTCGATCCGGCCCAACCCGCCTTCTATTACGGGCGCGTGATCGAGATCCCGACCCCGCGATGGACGGCCTACGACGCCAAGTTCTACGGGACGGAGCCGCTGCCCGGCACGACCATGACCTTGCAGGACCGGGCCTACACCTCGCCCATCTGGTACACGCCGAAAGGGTAGGAGACGGTCAGCATGGCTCTCGTCTCGAGAACCATCCGGGAACCGCTGGTCCACTTCATCCTGATCGGCGCAGCGGTGTTTGGTCTCTACGCGCTGGTCGGCAACAACGCAAACGAACCGCGTGACAAGATCGTCGTAAACGATGGCCGGATGCAGCAACTCGCGCAGATTTTTACGAAGACCTGGCAGCGGCCTCCCACCCAAGAAGAACTGCGCGGGCTTGTCGACTCATACGTCAAGGAGGAGGTCTATTACCGCGAGGCGCTGAAGCGCGGGCTCGATCGCGACGACACGCTGATCCGCCGGCGCATGCAGCAGAAGATGGAGTTCGTGACCGAGCCGGCAGACGAGCTCTTGCGTGCCGACGATGCAGCGCTTCAGGCCTATCTCGATGCGCACGAGGATGAGTTTCGCGTCGAGCCGCGCTTCGCCTTCGAGCAAGTGTTCCTCAACCCTGAAAAGACGGGCGCGGCGGCGCCCGTCCGGGCCGAGCAGATGCTCACCATCCTGAAGGCGTCCGAGCGGGACGGTGTTCCGCCCGATGTCGGCGACCCAACCTTGCTGCCGGCCGAGATGCCGCTCTCTCCGCTCAGCGGCATCGCCCTCAATTTCGGCGAGCCCTTCGCCGCCAAGCTCACCGATCTGCCGGAGGAGGAATGGGCAGGCCCGATCAAGTCGCCCTATGGCTTGCACCTCGTGCGGGTCACGGTGCGGATCGACGGCTACGACCCGAAGCTTGCCGAGGTCCGCGGCAGCGTGGAGCAAAAGTGGCGGACCGAGAAGCGCAACAAATTCCAGGCTCAGGCTTACGACCAGCTGCTTGCTAAATACGACGTCGTCTTGCCTGCTGCCAAACCCGCGTCACCCGTGCACGAGCCCGGGCCATGATCCGGCTTCTCTATGCCCTCGCGCTGTTGATCGTTTTGCAGGAGGCCGGTCTTGCCCACGAGCTGCGCCCCGGCTTCCTGGAGATCAAGCAAACCGGCGCCGAGACGTACGACGTGCGCTTCAAGGTGCCTGCAAAGGGCGACATGCGCCTCGGCCTCTATGTGCGCTTGCCGGCTGCATGCTCCGACGCCGCACCGGCGAGCACCGAGCAGGCCGGGAACGCCATGCTGGATCAGTTTGTCGCCCGCTGCCCCGGCGGGCTGGCCGGCCGGGAGGTCTTGATCGACGGATTGTCCGGGACTTATACCGACGTCGTTGTCAGAGTGGAGTTCGCCGGCGGGGCGGTTCAAGCCGCGCGGCTGACGCCGGACCAGCCTTCCTTCGCCGTGGCCGCCACGCCAACCTGGGTCGACACTGGGCGCACCTATTTCCTACTCGGCGTGGAGCACATCTTGCTCGGGGTCGATCATTTGCTGTTCGTGCTGGCGCTGCTTCTGCTTGTCCGCAACCCTTGGATGCTGGTCAAAGTCATCACGGCTTTTACCGTGGCCCACAGCATCACGCTGGCCGTCGCGGCGCTTGGCTGGGCGCAGATCCCGCAAGCGCCGGTCGAGGCGGTGATTGCACTCAGCATCATGTTCGCGGCAGCCGAGACACTCCGTCAGGGGCGCGACGAAAGCGATCTCGCGAACAGGGCGCCGTGGATCGTGGCCTTCGCCTTCGGCCTGCTGCACGGACTGGGGTTCGGCGGCGCGCTGAAAGAAATTGGCCTGCCCCAGTCCGACATCCCGCTCGCGCTACTAACCTTCAATCTCGGGGTCGAGGCCGGGCAACTTCTATTCGTCCTCGCGGTGATTGCCTTGAAGGCGATCGCCGACCGCTTGCTGACAATCAAGCTGCCTATGGCGCGCACCATCGCCAGTTACGGCATCGGCTCGCTGGCTGCGGTGTGGTTTGTTCAGCGCGTCGCGCTCATGCTTTAAACTCTAAGGTCCGCTTCTGGCACTAAGCGGCCTTTGCTGGCCGAGCCGAGTGATGTCTATTTTGGGGGTGAAGCGGACATTACCGATTGGCGCCCTTACTTCCGCTAATGACCCTAAGCGGACGCCAGGGGCAGTCTAGGCGCGCCCCTTGTCCTCTATTTCAAGCGTAACGATGCGCGCCAACAAGGTCGCTGGATAGAGCTGTCCAATCATGGCCTCCACGAGGACGAGGCTGCGCGCGATAGGATGCAGGACCGTGATGTCGCCTCAGTTCATGCCCAATTGGCATGCTAGTCGGAAACTTCGTCTAGAACTCGGCGGGCGGTTTGCGCGAGGTAGGCGAGCGCCTCGCTCAGATCTTCGGCCCCATCGTCGGCGTGGCGGACAAAATCTGTCAACAGCTGCATGAATACGGGTGCGCGGACAATCACTTGAGCCTGATGCTCAATACGAAGAGGATCGAGATCATACTCCGCGCCCGGAACTCGCCAGCCTCCCCAGTCACGCTCAGAGGTCACGACGGTCGGGTAAGTACCCGGATAGGGATGATGGTTGCATTCCTCCACCGACTTATACCGATTGGGGCTGCGGAGAACGCGCCAAATGTCGGTACAGCTGCCTGACACAAGCTGGAGGCCCTTTGACTCCTCCTCAAGCTCCTCCTGCGCGAACTCGCGGCCCATGCCGCAATCGTACCCAATCTTGATAGGCTCGTCGCAACCCTTTACCCATTTCGGGATTACGGCTTCCACGTAAGCCCACGTGCCGACGGGCTTGACGAAGACGCGCTGTGCTTTGTGATACCTGGCTCTCGCCATCCCTCTACATCCCGTTGCGGCCAATCGGTTTGGAACATTTCGATTCCAACCTCATAGTCGCAAGACATTAAAATTATCTCCCATGCTGCTCGTATTAGATTGTTTACCTTCCGGCTAAACGCGGCATCAATCCTCTCTGCGTAGGCTAAACGAGATCAATGGTTCCTGAGGGAAGAGTTCCGCACTAGGAACGATATCTCCGAGTTAAAATTCAGATAGCCCATGCCAGGTTTAAACGCACATGCGGCAGACGATGCCTATTGGGAGAGCAGTTCGACTTCGCCTGGCGATTTCTTCAATAGCGCGTTGGCCGAGAAGCTTCCCTCTATGGTCTTCGCGCTTGAAGCGCACAGTCTTCGCTTTGCCTTTCTAAATGCGGCCGGCGAAAACTTGCTTGGGATGCCGCGCGAGCACGTCATCGGCATGAGTGTACGCGAAGTCTTCTTAGGCGCCATGGGTGAGCGTCTGGAGGAGCGTTGCCGGGCATCACTCAAAACCAAGCAGGTCTCCACTGACGAAGGTCTTATCCAGACGCGTCACAATGGGGCACGCTTCTTGAGAACTCGACTCGTAGGCGTCACTGATCACGCTGGCCGGCTGAACTGTCTACTTGGAGTGTCCGACGACGCGACAGATCAGATCGAGGCAGCTGAGCGTGTGGAATATATCGCTCACCACGACGAGCTCACAAGGCTTGCTAATCGTACGCTGTTCCGGCGGCGACTGAGTGAGACCTTGGTGGAGTATCGCCACTTGAAGCGAGAAGCCGCACTCTTACTCGTCGATTTGGATGGCTTCAAGAATATCAATGACACACATGGTCACGCGACCGGCGATGAAGTGCTTCGTTCCCTCGCCGATCGGCTACTCAGGTGCGCTGACAGGGGCGGTGCCGTTGCGCGTATAGGAGGGGACGAGTTCGCGCTCGTCCACCCGCTGTCGCCCGAATCCAGAAGTGTCCAGGCCTTTGCGACAGAGCTCATCGAGAGGATCGCCAAGCCCTATGACGTAGGCGGTAGCCGCCTAACGCTTACCGCAAGCATTGGGGTTGCGATAACCAGCCAGTCGTGTTGCCAGTCTGACCAAATTCAGAAGAATGCCGATGTTGCGCTTTACAAGGCTAAGGCTGATGGACGGAACGCCTTCCGCATCTACGACAGCGGTATGGATGCGGAGTTGGAGGCCAAGAGATCGCTTGAGCGTGCCATGCGGGCCGCCCTCTCAAAGAATCAGTTTCAAGTCGTCTACCAGCCTATCGTCGAAACTAAGTCTGAGCGTAAATGCGGCTTCGAGGCACTGCTTCGATGGCAACACCCCGAAAAGGGCAATATTCCTCCCTCAGAATTTATTCCAGTAGCGGAGGAGACGGGCTTCATAATTCCTCTGGGGGAGTGGGTCTTTCGCAACGCATGTCAAGAGGCGGCCGACTGGCCTCCGTACATTGATCTGGCGGTCAACATATCGCCCGTCCAGTGCAACACGGCGTTGGTGCCAACGGTTGCTAGCGCTCTCGCGGCCGCAAGACTGTCGGCCGAGCGGCTGGAGTTAGAGGTTACGGAGAGTGCATTACTCCAGGATAGCAGCACGACACTTTCGGTGTTGCGCCAAATGCGTCAGCTTGGCGTCAAGATTTCCATGGATGATTTTGGCACCGGCTACTCTTCGCTCAGCTATCTCCGCAGCTTTCCCTTTGACAAGATAAAGATAGATCGCAGCTTTGTGGCTGATATTTGCGACAATCCAGATAGCTTGGCCATCGTTCGCGCCGTTGCAGGGCTAGGCCGCAGCTTCGCCGTAAACACGACGGCCGAGGGAGTCGAAACGCGCGAGCAATTAGACATCGTGCGGGAACTTCGTTGCACACAATGCCAGGGCTACTATTTCGGAAAGCCCATGTCTGCCGCCGAGGTAAGGGAATCTCTCTATCGTAGGCGCAACCTTATCCGTAAGGAGGGATTTGCCTGAGTCTGTGGCTGAACGTTCCCGATTGACACGACGCTAGGTGCGTACCGCGCGCTACCTTGTTAAGGTAGCCTATCTATGCGGCACAGTAATGTGGGGTCGCAGGGACCGGAACCAGGCAGATCGAGCACTAGTCCAGTTCTCGTGTACCCCGCATGCAACGCAAAAGCGCGAGTGGGGGACGGCAAGGGCAACGCCCATGGCGGCGTGGTCTCTCACAGAAGCCTCCCTCTTGGCTCCCCCGTTACTGAAACGTAATATCCCATGAGGCAGCAAAGGGAGTCCTTCTGTGAAGGCCATCCTTCTGTTTTTGGTCTTGCTAGGTGGGCTGGTCTGGTATTCGGCCGATCGCCATGACTGCTACTGGCATGGATTTGACCTTTGGGCGACTTGGACCAAGTGTGTTGTTGGACTGAGCCGCTTCTAAGACTTCGAGTCATGGTCAACCCTGCCTTATACCCTGGGCACAATCTCCGTCCGAATGAGTTCAGACGCTTTGTGATGCACCTCTGTCGTCTCGATTGGGTTGGCTATCAGAGAGTCGGCCGCGTCCCCCAAAATCGCCATTACGACCTCGCGCTTGAGCACCTTGTCATCAACAAGTCGTTCTAGGAGATGCAACAGTACAGCTGTGCTTGCTAGGCTGAGTTCGTGGGCCTGGTTCTTGTGCAGCATGGCTTTCCCCGCTTTTGTCCGGGGCAGAATAACTGACTTGCAAAGGTCGACGGGGGCTGTTGCTGGGTTCTGCACAGCCAAAAGCTCGACGGATTCACGCCGTGACCACAACGGGCATCTGGCACCGCGGCGCGCGACTAGCGTGTTGTCCCGCCAGATGCCCTTGGAATTACCAGGGGAACAGCCAGCGCAATCGTCCTCTTAGGTCAAAAGCTGACGTGGGTCGAATTCACGGGCATGTCCGCTCCGTGCCACCAGCCGACATCTTTGGGTCGTCGGCTATGCTGAACTTTCAGCTCCAGAGAGCAAACAATGGTCGCCAACTTTGACGTTTTCACAAAAGCGATTAACGGGTGCCGCATCTATCCAAAGATCCTTGAGAGGAAGCCTCCTCCTCTCAGCGCTTGCTTGAGCTCTAGGGCTTCCGCCTTGTAAGGACTGCCGGGCCAATCTCTCAGGAAGGCCTCAAGCACCTTCACATCAGTGGTATTCCTGACCCCCTCCCAGGCGGCACGTTGCCGTTGCTCTCGCTCTTTGGCGGCGAGTAGCACTTCCGGGTTTTCGAGATCGACCCCTCTTCTTCTCAACGCATTCTTGAGTCTGAGAGCTTCCGCCTTGTAAGGACTGCCAGGCCAATCTCTCAGGAAGGCCTCAAGCACCTTCACATCAGTGGTATTCCTGACCGCCTCCCAGGCGGCACGTTGCCGTTGCTCTCGCTCTTTGGCGGCGAGCCTTTCCGGATCACTTGCGTGCAGTCCATCCAGCCGTGCCCCTACCTCTGACTCCAGCGACGCGATGGAAGGCGCATCACCAAGATTGCTCCTCGCAACCGTCTCAAGCGCCTCGGACGCCACGCTAGGCTGAGCTGCCGCTTCACTGATGACCGCGCGCCCGCATTCGGCGCAGAACCGGTCGGCCGGATCAAACGCCGCACCGCATGCAGGGCATGTTGAGGTTTGGGACGCCCTCGCCGTCGCCTCCTGCGTAGCAAGCAAAGTGCCGCATGCAATGCAAAAGCGGTCATTAGCCATGACCTCTGTTTCACATGCCGGACAGGTTTTCATTACCGCTTCCTAGTTCAGGCTGGGGTCGTACGGTCTTGCCAGAACATGTTCGCTGACGGTGAGTGGTTTGCCCAACACGTTGCCACAACAAACAGACCATCGGTCCGCTACGACCTAGCCAAGCAATTCCTGGACCTGCTTGTCTAGAAATCCGACGAGAATTCCCCCGAGGATGGCCAGCCCGAGTAGGCCCAGGAAGCATAAGCCCGCCTTCATGCTGCGCCAATAGTGGATCATCCCTTCTTCCGTAAAGTGTTTCTCTGCCTGACTCGGCAACCACCAGAGGGGATTCAAAAAAAACGCTACCCGATTACCCTTTTTGAGGGCACCTAACATCCGGAAGTTGTGTACGGCCATGATCACCCACGCGACAAGCGAGGCCGCAAACAATGCAACAATTATGAACTTTGCGATGTTGCTCATGTTGTTCTAACGCCAGCGCGATACTAGCTGAGCTGCCTTTATCCCAACTGCACGCATTTACTCAGCTCGGATGTAGAACTCGCTTAATCGGGCTGTTTATTCGCGTTCAACGTGCACCCTATCCAGTATATAGCAATGAATACTACTGCAGATGCAATTCCGTCTTTCATAAAGTAGGCTATATAAAATTCCATTACATCATTTTCGAAATACACTGCTTCTGGATTATAATAACTGTACAAAACTATTTCGAGTACTATAATAACTATAATGTTAGTAAGAGATAATAATATGACAATTTTGATATTATCAAGTTTTCTCGCAATAATAACAACCCAAAGCCAACTAATAAAAATGGTAGCAATTGCCAAATACCTGCCTGTATTCAGCTCCAAATTGCCCCCCATACGGGTAAAGAAGTGATCGTACGCATCTGCTGCGAAGGAGCCGAAAATTGCAGCAATAGCTGCCGCGGCCAAGAGCACTCCCGTCCCCGGTGCGTGGCGCGCAGAACCCGCCGTCACAGTCCTAACTTCGTTCGCCTCGCGCTGGACAAGCGATTCTTCATCGACCGCGCGCCGCGCGCCGCCTCCTTCTGCAGCAGGCTGGTCGGCTTCAAGGCTTTGCCCACATTCGGTGCAGAAGCGATCGTCGGCCGTTGTGACCTCACCGCATGCGGGACAATAGGTGGTCGGGCTCATGGCCGTTCCAACGCGTCGCACTCCTTGACCAGCTTCCAGAAGGAGGTTGAGGCGCTGACAAAGGCGCCGATTACGCCCCTCAGATATTGGTCGGTGACGACGCGGAAACCCAGATAGCGTTGCAAGATCACGTAGTTGGGGCCGAAGCCCGTGGCGCCTTTCGCACGCAAATTCCAGTTCAAGCGTACGAAAGGTGCCATGTCTTGTAACCTCTCTTGCGAACTCGTCGATGGTGGCGGAGACCAGTCTCATTGCGCGGCTTGACCGGGCAGCACTCGGCCTGGATATGCATCATCTACTATCAAAGATTGTTGCTGCGCCTTTTCGCTCGGCCAGAACTTGATTAGCCAAGTACGCGGAGGTGATCATTGACACCAGAAACACAAAAAGCGCAACGAGACAGAATCTCCGGCACATGAAGCCCGTTGGCGTCATGATCGATTTCGCGTCGCTGCGAGCCCACCATAGGTAACAACCCACGCCGTATTTTAATAGGAATGGCGTCGATGTCCACTTCTTGGGATTGGTCTTGCGGCCGTTGCCCAACATGCAGAGATAGAAGGCGACCATCGAGAACGCGGAAACAAAGGACACCGCGATCATCGTTTCAAGGATGGGTTCAACAGCCACGGCTCATGACCCTCAATGGATGAACGGCGAACCAAAACATGCGACGGAGACCCGAGCCAACCAAGTTCACTGTCAGTTCAGCGGCCCGGGATTTGTCGAGAGCGCTTTTTCAACGCTCGTCAACCGCCGCCGGCTCCGATGAATATTGTGGTTTCGACAGCGCAGCCGACGGCTTCTGCCCTAGTAGCGACAGCCACAAGATCAGCGTATCTGTCGATGCTGTAGCGGCCATCCTGATCTTTGATTTGGTTGGCGCAGCCGCGACCCGCGCTTATCGCATGCAAGAGCGCAATAATTGAAATCGCTCAATGGTTTTCACCCTCCGCGTCACAATCCCCAACTCTCATCGACGCACTCGATGTCCTTGATTTCGATGTGCGCAAACTGACCACTATCCAAAGAAATAGCCCATGCCTGTCGAACGCCCCTGCTCCATTCATCTTCCTGATCCGCATCGGGTTGGATAACGGCGACGATAGCAAGCTTCTTCTTGGTCGCATGGAGGCGGCAATCGAAGGCGATTTGCTGGTCCTGTTCGAGCGGTGGAACGTACAGAATGTCGGCGATACGGAATGGCAAATGCGATGCGTTGGGGCGTCTCGGCAAAGCTAAGTTGGAAATCACGAGGAAAGCGCCATCCTCTCGTCGGTAATAGTGAAACCAGATAGACTGAACCATCTTTCCGCCGCCCAGATCTTCCCATCCATTGATATCCGGTTGATCGCCTTCGTAGGTCGAGCCCACCAGCCGGCGTTTCAGTGGCTCGATAAGCGCCATGTTTGCTGACGATTGTGAGCAGCGGATAAACCACCGGCCCAGCGGTGCGGCCCCGGGTCCACCGGGATCTTCAACAAACTCTTCCCTGAGCGCACCCTCAGTAGCTCCGGGGCAAGTTTCCGCCATGGCTTTAAACTCGGGATGTTCTGTATCGAGCCTTAGGCGGCAAATGATCGGAGGCCGAACGGTCAGTTCCTCAATGTCACTGCAAAAAGCGACATCTTCGCATAGTTGGGCGCAGCCCCCTGGCGTTAGGCTTGTCGCCGTGAAAATGAGCGATTCGGAGGTCGTCTTTGGCTCGCCCGCAGATGCAAAGGTTAGGCTGGCGACGACGGCAACACTGAAGAGAAAGATCGTGAGACCGGCAGCTGTGACCACCCAGGCTAAAGCCCCTGCAAAGGCTAATCTGCGCGGCACTTCACGCAAGGTTTTCGCGAACTCTGTGTAACGAGTGAACTCAAACATCTTATGAGGTAGCCACTCGAATTCGTTGAACCGCCGCCAACTAAGACGCATCATGCGCTTCAAAGTAGGCGATTTGGCCCGTTAGCCTTTAGTCATCTCCTTCCGGGCCATTGTAACCTTACTGCTGCCCTCGATAGTAATGATTTACCCAGGGTTGTAAAGGAAGGCCTCTGCGTTGCACCTATTGATTAGGGCATCAGAACTCACTCAGATCGGCCGGCCAAACAACGTGATATCGTGAGTAAAGACGGGAGCTGTGTGGTTACGTCACCACAAGCTTGGTCGAGCTGTCTCTGTGTCAGACCTACCGCGTGCGTCACGTTGCTACCGCTGAGATCTGCCCCCGCCAAGTCCGCGCCGTGCCAGAAACTACCACACAATTCCGCGCCGCTTAGGTCCGCGCCCCGTAGGATCGCGGCTCTAAAGTTCTGATCATAGCAAGCCTTGAACGAGGTCAGACGCGCTCCGCTCAGGTCGGCTCTATTCACGCTCAAAAATGAGCCAGTAGCCCGAGACATGTCGGCTCCACGAAGTAGCGCGCCATCTAGGTTGGCGGTGTCCAGCTTCGCCTGCGACAGGTTAGCACCCCGGAGATCTGCTTCTCCCAACTGGAGCCCAGACAAGTCGGCACCGCTCAGATCGCAGCCAGGGCACGAGCCTGTAGTCTTGAGTTGCGTCATGTCGTCTGGATCGAAGGCGAACGCAAACGAGGCGATCGACAGAAACGCAATGGCTATAGGAAGGAAACAATATCTCATGCGCCACTAAACACTAATCGGGGAACCAATCGCGAGCACCGGGCCACCATTTGTTCAGGAACTCGTATTTTCTATTGGGAGTGCGAGACGTACTCCGCAAAGGTGGGCGACGAATCTCAAGACTGCAGGCTTTCCCGTTTCAGCCCATACGGTTGCCTCAATGCACACCGACCCGTCGATGGCGTCTTTCGGAAACTGGTCCAGATGCGCCCTCAAGCCAGCAATCCAATGCGCCAGTTTCGTCCTCTTTTCCGTCTGACCAGCGCGGTCCTCTGCGCTCTTGTCGACAACAGCCTTCGTAGCTGTCGCGGCAAGCGCAAGTTCCTGCCCGCATTCCATGCAGAACCTGTCGAGGGCGCGATCTCGGCATCGCAACTGGGACACTTCATGGATTACGCTCCCTGCAAATACAGCTCACCACCAATCGATATCGGAGTCCGACTCCGTGAGCTTTTCCATATTGGCCCAACCGCAGACTCGTTTCTCATCACAAACCGCCACCCAACGGCTATCGTCAGGCATCGCCGCGATGCGGCTTCCGTGCACGATCATTCCGCCGTAGAGATGCGTGACCACAGGGCTCGTGGAGGACGGCAGCGCATGGACGTCCATCCGCGAGAACTGCAGAACGTTGACGCCGTAGCCTTTTGGCTTCGGTAGCTTGGCTGCTGTCTCTGGGTCCGACAAATCAATGTTTGGGCCACCCTGGACCGAAACCGTGCCCAAAGTTGCTCCGCCCCCGCGCTGCACCGTCTGATAACCGCCGACGATCAGTATGGCTGCCCCTGCGAGAACGAGGACGGCGATCACAAGGTTGCGTGATTGACTAAAGGATGACGCGAGATTCGAACGGCTCACGCTGACATCGCGTTCAGGGGGCAACGCATCGACGAGATTTTGACCGCAGGCACAGCAAAAGTGGTCGCCGACCATGATTTCCGCGTTGCATGCTGGACAGTTCATGTAGACCCTCGATGTTCTGCGTGGCCCGAGGCTCCTCTAACGCGTCGCTATGACGGACCCGCAGCCCGCACAAAACTTGGCGCCGGGGCGGAGTTCTGTACGACAGCTACTGCAGAATCGGGATTTGCCTTTTTGTATCTGTTGGACAGCGGTTTCCGCCGCCCTCCGCCTAACTTGCTCACTGGATGCCCCGTTGTCTTGGGAGTCGGCTTTGGATTGCGTCGCTTTGGGTTCAGTGTTTTTGACTTTTGTCTCAAGTTTGGGCGGCCGGGCGATCATTTCACGAAGTCGACGCGATACATCACTGCGTTTTTGGGTCTTAAGGGAAATCGACCAAGAGTCGCCACGCAGCACCGGACGGAAGTCAATCATGACAGGTCGACCGAGCCCCCTGACTACGGCAACATAGTCTGCAGCACAGAAGTCGCCACCGTCGTTCGTCATAGCGCAGCCGATCGAGATCGCCGGCAGTGTGTTTGCCCAACTCGCGCTCAGTTGTTGGAGCTTCGGTTCAGCAACCCATTCGCTTTGAGGGTTGTCCTCGATCTTCGCAAAGCCTGCCTGAGCGAGTTCTTGAAGGCCCGCATCAATGTCTATCTCTGCGGAGAGGGAACCAGGCGGCGCCAACAAGCCGATTAGCGAGACCATCCATCGCGGATCGATTGTTCTCACCCCGATCTCAACTTGATTCTCAAGATTTTTCCGGGTCATGGGGTCATTCAGGGAAACTTCCCTGTAGAGCATGGCCTTGAGATCTCTGAATTTGATTGCGTCCAAAGCACTGGCCAGGCTCAGCAACCCGGAAGGTGACAGCTCCACATCCACGCTTCCATCAAGTTCCTCACTTGCCGCAAATAGCTCGTCGACAATTTTGGCAACATCGGCTGGCTTTTGTCCCGGCGTGACGCGCCAACCTTCCTCGTCAATCCAAAAGCCTGTGAACTGCTTTTCTTCGTCAGCTTTTTGCGAAAAGTAATTGAGCTGGATCGTCCGCAGCTGTCCCGGGATGATGACGCAGATTAACTTGCGCGGCCGCGCAAGCGACTCGAACGCGCCTGGATTTTCCTGCCAGAGCGACATCTTACCGTCGGCCGGCTCTGTTGCGCTTACCGGCTCATCCGACGCGATGGCGCTTGCCCACGGCGAGTTCTCAAGAAGGTCGACATCGGACTCGTCCGCCAGCCATTTCAGCTCAGCTTGTGTGAAGCTTTGATGTGCCATCCCAACTCACCTGTGATCATAGCCCGAAGAGGGTCTACTGCGCCCAAGTTCTGAGACCCATGAATTCTGCTGTCACTTCTCACCTTCTCAGCATGCCTCCGACAAACTCCCCGACAGTCCTCTCCCCTGCAGCTTCGACGACATTCCCCGCACCCTCCTGCATTGCGTTCGCGAGGCCGCCTTCAACCAAGTTAGCTCCGCTTACAGGCTCTTGGCCTACGGCCACTTGCTGTATGAGACTCTCACTCGCTCCGTAGGCTGCAGCTGTCCCGAGCTTCCCGGCCATGGTTGACATTGCAGAGCTCGCCAATCCCCCAGCGCCTCCCATCACAGCTGTCACTACGGTTCGCGCCGTCCTGTTGTTTGTTTCACCAGTGAGATGATCCTGCACTACCATGACGGTCGAATTTCCGAGGCTTCCCCCCAGAAAAGCGGACATGCCTGGGCCCCATCCACTTGCCGCCGCCGCCGTCGCGCCGTACGCACCGACACCTGCCCCCCCCGAAACACCAAAAGTTATCCATGCTGCGGTTTCTACCGTTGGCAATAACTGTTTTTGCGTCCATGCCATATTGCGATTGATCCCGGCGCGGTAATTGTCGTCTCGCCTTTGGCGCTTGACTTGTCTTGCCAATTCGTCTTCGAGTTCGTCCGCCACTGTCTTAGCCGACTTTATGTCAGCTGCAGCTGGAAGAACGTTGCGGTCGGGATCTTGGACGCCGCGATTTAATACGTTTTCTTTAATTTGCTGCACGTTGTCACGGGCCCAATCAGTGATGTTCGAGTTCGGGAGTCCGCGGATCAACGTTTCCACCCTGCCCAATTCATCCCCGAGGGCCTTGTCGGGATTCGCGGGGTCTTCGGCACTCTGGGCAATCAGTTCGCTAATTTGGTTGGCAGTTGCGTGACCCCCCGTTTGGGCTGCCGCAGCCGCGGCCTGAGCGACGCTGGCGGCGACTCCGGACGCAACCAAGATAGTCGCGATCAAAGCCGTCGCGCCCGCAGCGTCATTTGGATCGATATTCTTAACGATAACGCCAGCCCCCGAGTCGCCTTCGCGAATATCCTGACTACCGTCGTCCCATTGCTCTCCGCCTCGTTCTTCACTCGGGAACACAGGCGTTTGGCTTGTGACGGGCGGCGCGGCGGGTCCTGCAGATTCCAGATCTAATGCTTCTACTGCGACGTCCGCGACGTTGATGATGATAACCCCGGCAGTGAACCCCCCTGCCTCCCCTAACTCGGGACCATATTGAATGGACACGACGACGAGATAGTTCTCCTTCGCTCTGGAGGCGACCGATTCAAAATAGCCGTTGCCTCTATCGTGAGTCCCCTCATTAACTTCCTGCGACGGATCTACGTAGGAGGCGTAGCGCCTCAGCGTCATCCAAGGATGGAGCGTTGCGCCCTCTTTAAAACTCACCGTGAGTTGCACCGCCGCTTCGTCCGGGGAAACGGACTGGATCGAGCCGCTATCGACGAACACACCTTTGTTGCCGAGAACGGAGCGGACGTGCGACATGATGCCCGGAAGGAGTTCTGCTACTGGAGGAGCCTGATTTCCGGTCGCCCACTGGGCCAGGGTGGGCGAAGGCAGGCACGGGAGCGCTGCGGCAAAGCCTATAACAAGAAGTGACGTCGTGGCGCGGATCGCCGCGTTGCGTTTCATCAAGACGATGATAGAGACGGCAGCCAGCATGGCAGTCGAAAATGCCCCGGTCAGCAGTCCGGCACGCACGGCCAAGACGTTCGTGGCGGAAAATGCCATCAGCTGCGTGATGGCGTACGCGGCAGCCCACACGGCAAGATACGTGAGCGTGCGCCGGGCGAAGAACTGTCCCTTCTCTTCGTAAATCTCATGGGTTTGGCCGCGCAGCCAGCCCACGCCTGCACCGACGGCCACGGCGCCGATCACCAGGATGCCGTTAACGCCGGCGCCTGAGAATAGGCCAAGCTGGATGAGATAGCAGAGCGCAGCCATGACCGGCGGCAGCAGGCAACTGAAGGCAGTGAGACGCCAAGGCTTGCGGTAGGTCCAAGCGACCATCGCGAAAGAGCCGCCGAACAGCCAAAGCAAACCTGGAATCTGCGCCCCATTATAGAGGAGCAGAAGTCCTGGAATCATAACTGCCGAACTGAGCGCGAGACTGCGCCCCAGCGCCTTGAGCATGATAGCGCGAACAGCCTCTTCTTTTGCTTGGACGGTCTGTGGCGAACGAGACCCCGGCGACAAGATCTCGGTTGGTGCAGTAGCTTGTGGTGCTTTTGCCGAAGCGGAGAGGTTAGTACTCTCCACGCCACAACCCGGGCAGAACGTGCCCCGTCCTGGCAGCGCCGCGCCGCATGCCCGGCAAAACGGCATTTGCGCACCTCCCACTGAACCCGCAGTGATTGGCAATCATCGTACAGCTTGATCTATTGGGCGCAAGCATTTTCCCTGTATTGTCCATATTGCGCAGCGCCCTTACTATAGACGTTGCAGTAGGCACCGAACATGACGCTGCTGCTTTGTTAAAGGAATCAATGGGTCACCGCGTCGGATATGGCGTTGGGCTTCGTGTTGCTGGTGGTGCTCATAATGGCTCTATTAGCGGTCGTGCCGCCACGTCGGTCCTGGTTGGAGGCAGTGTGATGGTGCGCCATTGTCCCACATGCCACGCGGAGTTCCTGCTCCAGGATCGCTTCTGTGCCGGGTGCGGTAAAGAGCTTGACGTAACAACAGGCCCTCCGCTCAGTAAGACCGTCGGTTCCTCCAGCGGACCGCAAGGATTGCGGCGTAACGTTGCGATCGTCGGACTACTCACCGCCGGCGCGATCTTGCTGGCCGTGGGTATCCAGCAGGCAATACACCGGGACGCCCGCCCAACAACAGCCAAGCGCACGCCGATGCCCGCGCCCCAGAGTGCTCCGCAACGGCAGAGCGAAGGCGAACAGATAAAGGCGGATCTTGTGGGGAAGGTATCTGTGGGGCAACCAGATATCCCTGGCTGGGACTACTGGGGAGGCGCCATGATGAGTTCAGACCGCGCTTGGTCACAATATCAGCGCTCGGATGGAGCTGCGCTTGTGCTGGTGCAAAGCGCGACACGGGCGACGCCGGACGCCTTTCAATCGACATTCCGCGTGCTCGACGTTGTTTTCATTCCGCGGCTTGAAGCAAGCGAGACCGTGGCCATTTCCTGCAAGGGCCCCGGTCTATCGCAAGGTCAAGTCATCGCCGTGGCAATGCCAAATCATGACGAAGAGTGGTGGACAAATGTTCGGAGCGCTTGGAGCGTTGATCCAAGCGGACGTGTTGAGCCAATAGGTGTAGACGGAGTGGCCTGTGCCAACGAGTCGGCGGGCGGCGACTAGGGTAGGCTAGTCGACGCTGAGCTGTCCGCTTTGGGTCAGAAGCGGACCTCGGCGAGCAGATCGGGGATGTCAGCTCTAGCCCTCAAAGCAGACTTGCTCGGCGTCGAAATGAACGTCTGCTTCGTGCCAGAAGCGGACCTTAGAGTTCAAAGCATGAGCGCGACGCGCTGAACAAACCACACCGCAGCCAGCGAGCCGATGCCGTAACTGGCGATGGTGCGCGCCATAGGATGCAGGGCCGTGATGTCGCCAGAGCCGATGCCGGTCAGCGCCCCAAAGCTGAAATAGATCATCACGTCGGCGAGGCTCGCGCTGTCTTTGACGACAAAGCCTGAGAATGCCGTGTCCGAGGCGGCGCCGATGAATGTGAAGAGGGCGGCGAAGGCCAAACCCATCGCCAGATACAGCAGGACCGCGCCCAACACGCGATGATATGTCACCCGCCCTGGACCGAAGACCGCGCGTCCAACCTCCAGAATGAGTGCCAGACTGACGAGGAGCCATGCACTGGCGTCGAGATACACGTCCAGCATGGAGGGCATGTACTGCCGATGGATAGCGGCAATGGCGGCAAGCAGAATGGCAGTCAGCAGAGCCCAGATAGCGAACCGTTTCCGGAGAGGATCAGCACCGCGCCCGTGACCACGGCAACAAGCGCAAATCCAAGTTCCTGAGCGCCTGGAATATGCTCCGCACGCAACGGCGCGAGGACAAACATCAGCAGCGCGAGCAGAATGGTGAGAACCGTCAGGAGCGGGTCTTGCCAACGCTCTCGCAGATTCGCCAGGCTCTGACCCATTTGGCTCCCCGGCCTCCGATGAGGTTAGCCCTAACCTTGACGAGCCGTTTCGCTTGGACGCAAGGGCTACATCCAGTACCGAAATCTGCCGCTGACCCCCCAAGTTAGCTTTTGAGCAAACGCCAGCGAACTAGTTTGCGTCCGATGCGGCCTTTTGTGCGTCCTCGAGCTTCGCGAGTCCTCCGGCGTAAGCTTGGGCCGGTTCATCTTTATCGTCAGTTTCTCGAGCTTGGCCGTCAGTGGGAACGGCGGCTTATAGTCTGCATCGTTGACGCCGGTGAGCGTGTCGGAGCCGATATCGAAGCTCTCGTCCCATTGCAGGATCATCGGCAGGGTCTTCTCCATTTTCTTGGTGGCGACGACCTTGCCGTTGACCTTCAGCGTTCCGGTTCCCGGTTTGCCAACGCCGCTGAAATCATTGTAGGCCAACGTCCCGGAGCCCATGCCGTCATAGACGAAGTCGCAGAGGCTGTTCCGATTCCGGCTGCACCTGCAGACATGACTTACGAAGGACTTCGGGCCGTTCAGTATTGCGAAATCTGGTTGTTCACCGGCACGCCTGAGATGGGCATCGCCGGCGTCTACTACAACACAAGCGCGCTCAACAACAGCGCCGACATAATGGACACATGCCCAGCCAGCATGTCCTTCATCACCTCCGTGGATTTGGTTTGGCTCGCAGCTAGAAGCGGTTGTCGTAGCCGCTCCGCGCCGCAAGTGACCTCTCGCTCTCGTTCCTGGCCGCAAATTGGCTGCCCACGACCTCAAATTCCAACCGCTCCTTGAAGAAGGTGCGAGATAGAGCCTTTTCTCCCATGACCTCGCTGAGGGCGCCGAAGGCAAACATGGGAACGAACACTAGGAATAGGATCAAGGCGGTGGCAATCATTTGTTCAGGGGTGCCGCCGCCGACTTCCGCCATCGATTGCAAGAACGTTCGCCCATGAATTAGGCCAACAATCGCCTCTTCGACGACCGTGAGACCGGCGACGACAATTAGGAAGCCGATCGATTTGTGGAGCGTTTGCCAAATGAGCGGCTTGGTCCGATGGCCTTCTCCAATATGGAGCGCGCGTCCGATTAGGATGAATTTGGCTGCAAGAGCGGACTTGATGGCGGCGAAGCCCCAGGGCACCCAATGGATGCTCTCCGCCTCCAGGATCGCGGACTTGTAGAAAGCCAACACACTAAACACAACGAAGAGATAGGCTGCGAAAAGAACGAATTCCCTGAATTCGCTTCTCGCCCTGTCCCGGACCTGAGCCTTAGTTGGCATTCCTGTCCTCACTTGCCCTGCCCTACTTTTCTACACGGACGCTTTTGTATGGTCCCTCGTCTCACGATCCGGAGCAAGAAATGGTTTGCCCGACCGCCACAGCTGTCATCCAAGGCCTCCTGCCCAGGCCCCGGCGATCCCCACTAGACTAGGACCTCAGCCGGTGACGAGTGGTGTTGCGACGTGCCTAGCGCGAAACGAGTCCCGCAGGCGGAGTACGAGGGCATGGGCTAGCGCACGCCCGCTTCGATGTTGGCGTTGGCACGCTGCGGACATCGTGGGGTCTCAACGCCACCACTGTTTTGACCCTTACAGGTTGGGGGCTTCCGCGCCCAGGACACTGTGAGGGGCCAACAGCCCCCAAAACGGGAACCAGCTTGGCTCCGTGCCTCAATCTCGCATGCGTCCAGCAACGGCTAGAAGAGTAGGAACGCCACTCCAAACAAGACCAGAATGAGCCCAAAATAGGCGACAGGAAAAATCCATCGGCAAACGTGATCGACACGATGCGCGACGTCGTGCCTTCCCCGCTGATCAAGCCCACCCACCACCAGATTGATGATGACCGTTCCGACCATCAGTAGGAAGCTGACGTTCAAAAAGCCATTGATCCACGTCATATAGGCGATGCGGGGCAACATGTCGTTCATCACGACCTGGTAGGCGACAGCGGTCAATATGCCGATGAACGAGACGCTGATCCGATCGCCCAACGAAGCCCGGTCCATCCAGAATACCGAGAACGAGAGCAAAACGATCACGATGAGAGGGAGGATGACCAAGCGGCTGACGTAAAAAGACTCTCGTTGTACGTCGATGCTCGCGACAAACGCGGACTCAACACTCCGGCCACCGGGATGGGATGCAGAGTGATCCCGGGTGGACATGCTGATCTCTGTGATGGCCCATTGAGGTACCCATACTCTGCCTGCCGAAACAGGGACCTTTGAGTCCACCGCCAGCACAACCTCGCTGTCGTCGAAACCCAGTATTTCGAAAACGGCCTCCAACCGTTGCGCATCGAACGGGTAACGCCTCAAGTTGAATTCCGTTTTGGCGACGGCGGTCAGCTTCACCATCAGGGTCTGGGTACCGTCCGGCAGCACTCGGAGCACAACCCCTTGCTGTTCGAATGACTCGGAACTGTTGACGAGAATAACTTGGGGATACCAGCTCGGAGAGAGCTCATTGAACTGATAGTCGCCCTGGTAAATTTTTTCGCTTACTCCCACCACCACAGGGTCGAAGGCTTGTCTCTTGTCTTGCCATCTGAGCGTAAGGACGCCTGTGAATTCGAATGTCTCGTTCTCCTCGCTGATTTTGTCGATGTCTTGAAGTTCGAAGCTGGCTCGAACCACGACGGGACCTTCGCCCTTCGGAGGACCCAGGACAAAGGCAGTACTCGGGGCGACATGAGGCGGCTCGCCAACGGGCTCGACAACCGGCTGGGCCACAGAGATTCCCAGGCCGCAGAGAACAGCCACCGTCAGGGTCACGGTCAAGAAAACGAGCTTATTCATTCTTCGTCACGTCTCGTGAACAGCGAAGGCAGATGTCTGAGAAAAGTGCGTCGAAGCTGCACAACGCTCGGGTCGATGCCATATTGCCTAAAATAAGTCCAGATGTGCCTGGAAGGATTTCTGATTGGGGCAAGGTCACCGCTTAGTATCGGTAATTCCTTGGCGGCTTTAGCGGCCCAATGTGTTTAGTTGACCCCGGCTTGAACTTGGCCGGATCTATGGGGATAGAGACATGAGCAAATGCTTTTTGGCGGTCGCAGTTCTGGTTGGGACGCTTTCTACGGCGGCCTTCGCGGGCCAGCCCACTCAAGAGGAAACCCAGTACTGTGCGCATGACTATCGGCAGTATTGTAACGAGGACGGGATCGGTAGCCAATTGCTGGCACTTTGCATGAGGCAGCACGGCAAGGAGCTCTCCGCGCAGTGTATCAAAGCGCTGGAAGATGCCGGCGAGGTTACTCCGCAAGAGGAAGCAGAGCTTAAGAAGAGGGGCGAATAAGCGGAGCCGCGGCTGAGCTAGTCGTCTGGGTCCTATGATCGATCGGCACAGAGATGTTCTTCGTTATGGCGTCTGCCGCCATCGAAATTGAATACGCTCACGCTGATCGATCATTCTTGTCCGGTCACCTCGTGGTCTCAGCGGCGTGACCGAATGAAATAGTATGGACTGCCGCGGTTCAATCTGATGCGCGCGCGATGTCCAAGAAGCCGGTTTGTGATCACTAAAGGAATACCGAAATGCTCCGAGCCAGGTTGTTGTCGGGGTTAGCAGCCTTTGGAGCGTTCGCCGTGTTTCTTGGCTTGGGAGTAGAGCCTGCCGAGGCGCGTTACGATGTAAATCCCGGAGAGATGCACGGAAAGCCGGGAACGATCATTCGGGTCTGGCCGCTCTTGAGCGGCGGACCTGGTAATAGCGACGCCTTCCGTTTTATCTATCGCTCCACCGGGCTGAAGGGCGAAATCATCCCCGTCTCGGGCGCGATTTTCATCCCGTCCGGGCCGGCGCCTGCCGGCGGCCGCAATGTCATCGCTTGGGCGCACCCGACATCGGGCGTTGCGCCGGAGTGCGCGCCATCGCTGTATCCGGATCGGGCTGGATTAATCTGGAACCTGAAGGATATGCTGAACCATGGCTACGTGGTCGTCGCAACCGACTATCCTGGCCTCGGGACCGAGGGCATCCACCCTTACCTGATCGGCGAGAGCGCAGGGCGAGCGGTGCTGGACTCCGTGCGCGCCACACAACACTTCAGCAAGAGCGGTGCGTCCAACCGCTTCGCCGTGTGGGGCCGCTTGGTCACCATCTTGGTGCTGTGGGATCGGACGCCGCGCGAGGTCATACAGGCATGCTCAGCCTCAATGACCACGGCGACCAAATCTAAGCGGGCCTTGAACTTCGCCATCGCCCGTTCTCGTCGTCGAAATGGCTGGTGTGAAATTCTCAGCCCGGTTGTTCAGCCACTGACCGCACTCCTGGTTGGCGTCGTTGCCGATTACTTTCATTGCCGCACCGTAGGAGCGAAGCCGGTCAGTCACGATCGAACCTGGCCGGTCATAGCGTTTCATCATCCTCTTGAGAAACTTCAGTGCCGCTTTGCGGTCTCGGCGCTTCGTAGCAAAAAACCTCCAGCACCTCGCCTTCGTGATCTACCGCGCGCCAGAGGTAATGCGTCTCTCCATTGCTCCTGACGAACACCTCGTCCAGGTGCCAGCGCCATTGTGAGAACGACCGATGATGAAGGCGTCGTTTCCTGATCTCGTTGGCGAACATCGGACCGAATCGGTTCCACCAGAACCGCACGGTCTCGTGACAGATGTCGATGCCCTCTCAAAGAGCAGATCCTCGACCTGCCGCAGCGACAGCGGATAACGTATGTAGAGCATCACCGTGAGGCGGATGACCTCGGGCGAACTTGTTGAAGTATCGGAAGGGATTGCGCATCGTCGGAGGCTAGGAATGTCCCCGGCACGACTCAAGCCGATTTGTCGGCATCGGTCGCCATGACAACCAGGTAGCTCAGAAGTAGGTGAAATTAACATAGCCTATCAGCGCTGCACCGGCCAAAACGCAAAGCACGATGATGAGTGGTGCAAGCAGGCCTGAGAAATAGCTGAAATTTTCTATCCAAAGAATTGGCTCTTTGGCGATGTGAGCATTGGCAGGGTCAACAGATATCTGAACTTCTTCGCCTTCGTTCAGCAATGGGTTTCGAACGTGTTTGATGAACGGTTCAAGTGTAAAGAAAATAAAGGCGATGCCCACAGCGCCATAGAGTGAAAGATTCAGAATATCGAGCGCTCCGCTGCCTTTGAATGCAATCCAACCCCAAAACCCAAATGCCAGCATGCCGACCATGGTGGCAACGCCTATGCTGGCCATAGGCGTAATGTCGACTTCAGCAGCACAATTTGCGCACTTGTAGTGGATGATGGAATTGTAGATCTGCATCTTGCGCGAAATTGGCATTAGCTTGGGTTCTTGACACTGTGCGCATCGTCTAATCTTGGGCATCTTCAGCGTCCACTCACTCTGCTCCGAGCTTGCAATGCTTCCGGATTGCAGCCACCCCAATAGACGCCCCCTTTGCCGCAAAAGAATAAGCGACTTCACCATCCTGATTCAGGATATCCAGACTACGAGCCGCCGCCAAAGCATCCAATTCGGATTTGCCGGCATTTATCGTGCCAAGCCAAACTTGATCTCCTTGGCCGCCGTCAAAATAATGAGCGTCCAGGCGCTCACGATAAACAGCACCGCCCGACAGCGTAAAAAACAGCGAAAGTCTGGCGGTCGTATCGGCCTGGGCATATAATCTCGGGAGCGAGATTGCGAAAAATTTCACACCAAGCCGATTGTCTTCCCAGTCATTTTCATCACAGTGAAACTCGAGCGCAAACTCATGAAACTCTGTCCGCATATTTGCATACGCGAGTCCACGGGCAGTCTTGCCGGCCGTTGTTGACCATTCATTGGCATTGGCCTTCATGTCATCTGGTGACGACGCCTCAGCCGTTCTGGCGGGTGCATCAACCACAACGCAAATTCCAATAGCTGTCGGACCATGGTTCGTATGACCGCCGTCAATGTCGTAAGAATCCCGGCTTACCTCCAGGAGCATATCTTCATATTTCAGACTGTAGCTCTCGCGCATTGTCACAAATCCGTCCGTCCAAAACTCTAGATCAAAATATAACATGCCGCCTTTCTGCCGCACATTGCCCAAAGTGAGATCATGGCTGTAAGCACCACCCGCATAATCCCGAAGCAGGATGCCGTTTGATTTTGGATCGTAGGAGAAGGCAAACCGTGTGCCAAAAACAGTCCCTTCTTCAATTGTGCATTTGTAATTGTCGGTGGCGGCATGTGCCGGCGCAGAAAATGTCAATGCTGCGGTAATGCTGACAACGTTGATGCAGAGATGCCGGACGAGAGAAAGCATCACGTGACCTTTCTGATTGAGATCAGCGAAATCCTGTCGCAAACTTTCGACCGGATATTGAAATTCGAACACCCCTAGTTTATTCAGGTGGCACCCTAGTTTATTCAGGTGGCATCAGATGACGTAATAGAATTGGTAGGAGACGAGAATATGGGGCTCGTTCGCATGCTTTCGGTTGCACTAGGACTCTGTGGCATGAGCACAGCTGCAGCCGCCGAATATAATTACTATTTTGCTCATGGCTCACACACCTATGGTCTTTGGAACAAATTTGAAACCTGTCAAAATGATATTGGTTCAAATTGCGTGGCTGTCATAAAATGTGGCACAACATTTTACGGACACAAGAATACTCGCGGCATGGTTGCTACCATGCAGTCCAAAGGTGAAACTGTTGCTGTCCGGGAGAATTGGGGCTCGTTTGGCGTCCTTGGCCGCTGTTGATTGTTTTTCTGAAGCCGTATGTATAGTTTGCCCCCTCTCGGCGATGCTTGTTCCCGATCAGCGCCTATGGGTCTGATGTCGGACATGCCGTTGAATCGCGAACAACTTGCGCTCGGGAGAGAATCCGGTTGACGGAGTTTCCAAGGGGCTTCCGCGCCAGCCCGATCGCAAGCGGCACCACCCAGCACTCCCATACCTAGAAGTCCCCTCGTTCGTGACTGCGCTCCAGGCTGGCAACGCCAGCCGAGGGGACTGCACGCCGGATCGCGGAATGTCCGTTTGGGGTCACCAGCAGACCTTGGAGATCGCATGAGGGATGTCCGCTTTACTCAAAGCCGAAGGCGGGACGGTAGGACGTCAAGCCAATCCTAGACAAACTCCGATCCTTAAGTGTGACCCTGCAAAATGCGTAGAGAAAAATGCGCTATGTGTCCCCGTTGTGCGCCTAGCCTTGCGCTTCGCCTCTCTCCGTCCGCGGAACAATAGCTCTGAGTGCATCGGATTCGAACTTCGATGCACATCATGTTGCTAGGCGGAACGAGGGACCATCTGGTCACCCGCAAGTGTGACCCCCAAAACAGGCCAGTTGAGAAAAAGCGCTAGAAGGCCCGCACTCTCCGCGCAGTTTCGTCTCTCTCTGTGCACTCTAGGCAGAACCCCCGCCAACTAGTGGCGGATTTCCGCGCTTCCTTGGGGCTGCTTGCTGAGTGTCAGGAGAGAGCCAGAAAACCCGCGACTGGGTGGCTGGGGCGCCAGGATTCGAACCTGGGATCACGGGATCAAAACCCGATGCCTTACCGCTTGGCTACGCCCCAAACGCTTCACGTTCTCTGAGAGACCGCCCACGGCACTCTATATATGGCAGGCGGGCTGCCCTCCTACCAGGATCGATGCAGCTGAGCAACTTCAGGCTAGGCCCCGGCTTCCGGGCTGATCTTGGGCTTGGCGAGCGATACGGCCTGCTCGGCCGACTTGGCGTAGCGCGCCAAGGGCTTGGTCAACCCCGCCTGCATCAAGACACGGCGCACGCCGGGCGAGGCGCCGGCGAGGAACACCGTCGACCCCGACTTGGTGAGCCTCCCGGCAAAGCGCTCGAGCGCCTTCGCCGCCGTGGAATCGATGATCGGCACCTCGGAGAAGTCGAGCACCAGAACGCGCGGCATCTCGCCGATCCGTTCCAGCACGCCGCTTACGGCCGACACCGCACCGAAGAAGAAGGCCCCGCTGATACGATAGACCACGATGTCGCGGTCCGCCGAGGCCGCGGGATCATACGAGGTGCGGCCGGCGTAGTCGTCAGCCCGGTCCTCGGCGATCAAAGGCGTTTCCCCCGACACCTCGACGCTCTCCGCCATGCGGTGCAGGAACACGAACGCGCCGAGAACGACGCCGACGCCAATGCCGGTTGCGAGATCCACGAAGATCGTCAGCAGAAAGGTTGCGAGCAGAACCAGCCGGTCGCCGGCCGAAGCGCCGAGGAGAACGACAAAGTCTTCCCGCTCCGTCATGTTCCAGGCGACGATGACGAGCACGGCGCCGAGGGCCGCGAGCGGGATGTAGCCCCCGAGCGGTGCGGCAACCAGCAAGAAAACAAGAAGATAGGCGGCGTGGAGCATGCCCGATACCGGCCCCTTGGCGCCCGCCCGGACGTTGGTGGCGGTGCGGGCGATGGTGCCGGTCACCGGAAGGCCGCCGAACATCGTGGAGCCGACATTGGCGACGCCTTGCGCCACCAACTCGCAATTGGAGCGGTGCCGGCGGCCGGACATACCGTCCGCCACCACTGCCGATAGCAACGACTCGATGGCGCCAAGCAGCGCGATGGTGAGCGCGTCGGGCAGCACGGCTTGAAGCTTGGCCAGGCTGAACGACGGCAATGACGGCTCGGGCAGATTGCGCGGCAACTCGCCAAAACGCGAGGCAACGGTGGCCACGTCGAGACCGAGCCCCCAGGCCATCACGCCTGCGGCAATGACCGCGATCAAAAGGCCCGGCCAGGTGGGGCGCCATTTGCGCAAGCCCACAATGACGGCAAGCGCCACAGCGCCAATTGCGACGGCTTGCGGATTGATCGTGGTCCGCGCGCCCCACAGCGCTTCCAGCTTGGGCACGAAGGCGGCCGGCTCGCTGCCCATGTCGAGGCCCAGCAGCTCTTTCAGTTGACTTGCGAAGATGATGACGGCGATGCCCGCGGTGAAACCGACGGTGACGGGAAACGGAATGTATTTGATGTAGGTGCCGAGCCGCAGAAAGCCGGCCGCGATCAGAATCAAGCCCGCCACGAGCGTCGCCAACACCAGCCCGTCATAGCCGTGCCGTTCGACGACGGCTGCAATGAGCACGATGAAGGCGCCGGCCGGGCCGCCGATCTGAAAGCGGCTGCCGCCCAGCGCGGACACCAGGAAGCCGCCGATGATCGCGGTGAAAATCCCCCGCTCCGGGCCGACGCCCGAGGCGATGGCAATGGCCATGGAGAGCGGCAGGGCGACGATGGCGACCGTGAGCCCGGCGACCGCATCGGCGCGGAAGTCCTTGAAGCCGTAGCCTTCGCGAAAAACACTGACGAGCTTGGGCGTGTAGAGCTCGGCGAAGGTCGGGCTATGGCGCCGCCTGGACCTCAACGATGCCTCCCCGATTCTGGCGAACGCCTCTCTCGAACCAGGCATAGGCGGAGCCCCCGCGCACGTCTTTGCGGCGGTGGCTGCCCCGTTTTCGGCGAGAATCGACGATGCCTAGCGGATTGGGTTTGGAATACTGGGCCGCGGGCGGCCCCACAATGCGCTTTAGTGGCGCGGGATCGGCCCCCTCACATCCCTTGATCGGCTGTGTTGCGGGGCGTGGCCGGTGCGTCTATATACGTCCCTCTTCAAGCCAAGGCGGAGTGTAGCGCAGCTTGGTAGCGCACCTCGTTCGGGACGAGGGGGTCGCAGGTTCAAATCCTGCCACTCCGACCAATCTTTCCCGAGATTTTTTTGGGGGCTCGGCGCCCTGAGGTCTAAGGCCGCAGCCGGGACCTCAAAACCCCCTGCAATCAGTCACATTTTGCGCAAAAAGCCATGGGAAATTTAACGCTGCCAGGGCGGCAGCGCTGCCTCCCGGCCACCGCTCCGCTAGTATGCCGCGCGGGGTTCACGAGAAGATCAATAAGACCATGTCGGCGGAGCTTGCCTTCAATCGTAGCGTTGACGTCGATTACGGCGTGGCCGAGGAGATCACGCCCGGCGTGCGCCGTATCGTGGCCAACAATCCCGGCCCCTACACGTTTCTCGGCACCAACACCTATATCGTCGGCTCCGGCGAGGTCGCGGTGATCGATCCGGGCCCGGACGACGCGGCGCATCTCGCGGCCATCGCCGAGGCCACGCGCGGCGAACGCATCACGCACATCCTCATCACGCACAGCCATCGCGACCATTGCGACGGGGCGAGGCCGTTGCAGGAGCTGCTCGGCGGCGAAATCGTCGCCTATGGCCCGACCGGCACGGCGCGCGGCGCGGGCACGCCGGGCCTCGGCAATGCCTTCGTCGATTCCGCTTTCAAGCCGGACTATCCCGTCGAGGACGGCGACACGGTGAAGGCGCGCGGCTTTGCGCTCGACGTGCTGCACATGCCGGGCCATGCCCCGGACCATTTGTGCTTCGCCCTGGTCGGCAAGCGCACGGTGTTTACCGGCGACCACGTCATGGGCTGGAACACCACGGTGATCGCGCCGCCCGAGGGCAATATGGCCGATTTTCTCGCCTCGCTCGAACGGCTGATGCAGCGTCACGACAAGATCTTTCTGCCGGCGCATGGCGGACGCATCGAAACGCCTCAGCGCGTGGTGCGCGCCTATATCACCCACCGCAGATGGCGGGAGCAAACCATCCTCTCCTGCCTCGACGAGGGCGTCAGCACGATCCCGCGCATCGTTGCCAAGCTCTACGGCAAGCTCGACGTCAGCCTCAAGGAAGCCGCGGCGCTTTCCGTGCTCGCCCATCTGGAGCACTTGATTGCGTTGAACATGGTGTCGGCGGAAGGCGCGACCGACAAACTCAGCGCGTTCTACGTCCGCGCTTCCGGCGCCGCTTCTGCTTCTTAACCTCGGTCGCGGGCGCGGCCACGGGCTCCTCCGCCTCCTTGGGCGCCGCCTGCTCGAGCACTGTCTTCTCGCCCTTCTCCAGCGCCGTGTTGACCTCTTCGTAGAAGGCGTGGATGCGCTCGGCATTGGTGCCGAAGTCATGCTTGCCATAGCGCGACGCCGAACGGATATCGACCAGCGTGTGGGCATCGTTGCCCTTCACGCGCACCACGACATCGTCGGTGAAGCCCATGATCATGGTCTGGTCCGTCGCTTCGATGCGCCCCACCCCGCTCTCGCCCGGCGTCTCGTTCACGACCACGGTCCAGCCGAGCCGACCGACCGCTTCGTTGACCAGCGCATACACTTCCGGGGCGGAGCGTTCGAGAAACATGGGGCCGATATCCGGATAGGCTTCAGCCTGCAGCTTCGCCTGGTCGGCATCCGGCGCGCTTAGCGGATTGGCGTCGTTCGGCCGCTGCTGAATGAGCGCCGTGAATTGGAGCGAATCGGCGGGCGAGGTTTGCACGTCGGTGAGCTGCGGCAGCAGGACGACCTTCGACAAGAAAAAGACCGGGAGCGCGAGCCCGATCAGGCCGACCGCAATGGCCCCGAAATCTTGTGCCGCGCCGATCTGGCCGCCGAACCAGATGCGGATGAGCGAGATCACCGCAGTGATGACCGCGAGCGCCAGGCCAATGACGGAGACGCCGATCAAATTGATGGCGGCCGGCGTCCCGAGGCCCGCGAAGCGGTGCAGGATCACCGTGAGAATGAGGAGCTGCAGAAAGAACACCGCGATGCGCCGGGCCCATTTGGCCTCGTACGCCTCTTTGACCGCGTAGCGCGCGGTCGAATAGCGATCTAGGGAATATTCTGCCGTCACGTCACCGGGTCCTCATGCATAAATCCGACCGCATCCAGTCTAACCGCTAAGCGAACGCCGTGGCAGGTTTGTGATGTCTTGCGGTGTTGGTCGGGGATTAGGGTCATGGGATCAAGGTCATGAGCGCAGGGTTATCTGGGCCGTTACGGGTTGAGCCGTGTCTTGGTCCAGGGGCCTTCGGGCGCCGGCCGGCGGAACACGATCCGGTCATGCAGGCGATAGTCCCCGTGTCTCCAGAACTCCATCTCGACGGGACGCACGCGGTAGCCATGCCAATGGGGCGGCCGCGGCACCTCTCCGCCGGCGAATTTTTCCGTGTAGCGGGCGACCGCGTCTTCCAGCACGGCACGGTCTGCCAAGGGCCGCGACTGGTTCGAGGCCCAGGCGCCGATGCGGCTCTCCCGGTGGCGCGTGGCGAAATAGGCGTCCGCTTCCGCATCGCTCACGGGCTCGATCGGCCCCCGGATGCGCACCTGGCGCCCTAGGCTCTTCCAGTAGAACAGGAGCGCGGCCTTCGGATTGGCGGCAAGCTCCAGCCCCTTGGCGCTTTCGCAGTTCGTATAGAATACGAAGCCCCGATCGCCGGCGCCCTTCAAGAGAATCATCCGCATGTTGGGCAGCCCATCGCCATCGACGGTGGCCACAGCCATGGCGTCCGGGTCGGCGGGCTCGGTTTTTTTTGCTTGCGCCAACCATTCGTGGAACAGGGCGAAGGGGTCCTCCGCACCGGTGAAATCCGGGGTTTCTCTCGCTTTTTCGTCCATCGCGTCGCTGCTCTTCCGCCGTTTTTCCAACCTCAAGAAAATCCCGGGCCGGTACGGGCATTTACGTTTTCCTCACTCTGATAGGGCAGGATCGATCCAGTTGATAGTGGGCGCGGGGGATTGAGTAGCCGCGTCGAAGTTGGGGACGGTTTGTTATGCGTTCGTTCCATTTGAACGCCCCTATCATTGGGGTGGGCACTCTCGTGTTGTCAGTATTGCTGCCCACCCTTTCTCCCCTCAAGGCCGGGGAGAACGGGGCAAACGATATCGCGGCGGTGGCCACACGGCCCGCGCCGCAGGGCCTGACGGAACTAAAATCCACTCTCGATCATTCTGACCGAACGGTAGCGCTGCAGGCGTTGCAGATGGCGCTCACTGAGCTCGGCGATGGGGTGACGCTGGTTTGGCGCCGCCCAGTGAGCCAGCTCTCGGGCCGCGTAAAGCCTGTTTCCGCCTTCCGGGACGATCAGGGGCGTATTTGCCGTCATGTCGTCTATTCGCTCGTACACGACGGGCACCAACGGGAGATCGAGGGCGTCGCCTGCCGCGAGGAAGACGGGCGCTGGTCGATCGCAGGTTAGAGGGATCCAGATGTCAAAACCTCGGAAAGCTATGGCCAATGCCGCCGCCTTGAGCGAAAGCAGCGAGGACAGCCCCAAGGCCACGAACGCGGCGCAGAGCCGGCGGTTCACCCCCTTGCGGTCTTATATGACCCGCGCGCAGGCGCTGTCGCGCGAGGCCCGTGGCGAGCTGGGACTGTCCCGTCTTGTTCCGGTGGCGCGGCTTCACGGCTAGGCGCCTTCCCGCGCCCATTGGTCCCGCCGTTCGAGGCCGAAAGGCCTTCCGGCACCGTCCGCCCAGTGTATAAAGCCCTGAATTCGTGCGCGAAGGAGGGGTTATGGCGGACGGCGGAAATCTGATGGCAGGCAAGCGCGGCGTCGTGTTCGGCGTCGCCAATAATCGCTCAATCGCCTGGGGCATCACCAAGGCCGTAGCGGCGCAAGGCGCCGAGGTTGCGCTCACTTTTCAAGGCGAGGCCCTGAAGAAGCGCGTCGGTCCGCTGGCCGCCGAGATCGGCTCCAAGCTCGTGCTGCCGTGCGACGTGACCGACCGGGCCTCCGTCGATGCGGTGTTCGAGGCGCTCGCCAAAGAGTGGGGCAGCATCGACTTCCTCGTCCATGCGGTGGCGTTCTCCGATAAGGAGCAGCTCGACGGCCGCTACGTCGACACGACGGAAGACAATTTCACCAAGACGCTGCAGATCTCCTGCTTCTCCTTCACGGCGCTGGCCAAGCGCGCCGAGAAGCTGATGCCCAATGGCGGTTCGCTGCTGACGCTGACCTATTACGGCGCCGAGAAGGTGATGCCCCATTACAACGTGATGGGCGTGGCCAAGGCGGCGCTGGAGACCAGCGTGCAGTATCTCGCCGCCGATCTCGGCAAGAACAATATCCGGGTCAACGCCATCTCGGCCGGGCCGATCAAGACGCTTGCGGCCTCGGGCATCGCCGACTTCCGCTACATTCTGAAGTGGAACGAGTACAATTCGCCCTTGAGGCGCACGGTGACCATCGAGGATGTCGGCGGCGGCGCGCTTTATCTGCTCTCCGACCTGTCCAACGGCGTGACCGGCGAAATCCTGCATATCGATGCGGGCTACCACGTGGTCGGCATGAAGAACGAAGACGCGCCCGATATCTCCGTGATGAAGCAGGAATAGCGCCTGTCGAGTCGGCGCAATCTCGCCGCTTGTCGGGGTCGTATGAGGGCTCAGCGTTGCGCGCGGGACCAGTCGGCGAAGTGCGTCGTGCCGGCGATAAACTGGCCCGAGGGGGCAAGGCCGTTCTCGCCCAGGACTGCTCCGAAATAGCTTGCCTCGGGATTGGCAACGACCTTTCGCTCATCGCCGATGGACGACAGATACGACTGGATAAAATCGGCCATGCTCGAGCTGTCGGGGCCTGCGAGATCGACAACGCCATTTTTCGGTTGCGCCGTCGCGATCTCGGCCAGAGCGGCGGCCACATCGTCTGCCGCAATGGGTTGAAACTTGGCAGACGACATGGAGACGACATTGCCCTGCGTGCCGCCGTCCGCGATCGCACCAAGGAACTCGAAGAATTGCGTCGCGCGGATGATGGAATAAGGAACTCCGTCCGCTTCGATCATTTCTTCCTGCACGCGCTTCGCCCGCAGGTAACCGCTGTCGCGGATGCGGTCGCAGCCGACCACTGACAGCGCGACATAATGCGACACGCCCGCGGCTGTAGCAGCGCCGAGCAAGTGCTCCGTGGAGCGCCGGAAGAAATCCAGGACGGCATCATCCTCGAACGACGGGGCGTTGGTCACATCGACGAGGACATCTGCTCCGGCCAGCGCTTCACTTAGGCCCTCGCCTGTGAGGCTATTCACGCCGGTCGATGGCGAAGCCGCCACGACCTCGTGTCCGCCGGAGCGGAGCTCGGTTGCGAGCTTGCGACCGATAAGGCCGGTCCCGCCTATGATCACGACTTTCATTCCCAGCCTCCAGGGCGCCGCTGGCATCGCGCGGGCAATTTAGCACGGAGGCCGGCAACCGTAGAAGCTGCGAAAGCTAGCGGGACGCCGGACAGACCGGCGTCCCATCTTCTGGTCTAGACCTTGCGGAACACCGCGCCCGCGACAGAGCGCGGACGTTCGCGCACAGCCCCGTCGTCATTGCCCGACTTCACGATCCACTGGCCGGCCGCGTTGCGTCCGGTGATCATGCCCACATGGTGGGACCACACCACCACGGCGCCCACGCGGGGACCGTTGAGGGCATGGCCCCGGTTGGCCCAGTTGCGCGCCAGATTGTATTCCGGACCGCCGCCTTTCTGGGTGCGCATCCACCAGCCGCACCACCGCGCGGGCTTGGGACCGACGCTGTAGCGCCCGCCCGTGGTCCGGGTCACCTTGCCGGTCCGGTCGGACTGGCCTTCGGCCGCTTGCGCCGGCGAGGCATTCTTTGCGAACGGCGACGGGAAGGCTTGCGCGGGGGCGAGCGGTACCGCGCTCGCCAGGATCAGAACAGTCAACATTGTGAACAACGCATGCGCAGCACGCATCGGCTACTCCTTACTTGTTGTCTTTGGGAGGGATGACCGGCGAAATCTCGGCCGGTCCGCGCGAGGGAACCGCGCTTGGGCGCAAGCTACGGAAAAATAAGACGAAAACAGGCGCTCGCCGCGGCCGGGATGAGTCCATTTCTGGGCCGAATAGGCGCCCGGAAGGGTCTCAACCGGCAAACGCCCCCGGAAACGGGCCTTTTGGCGTCCATGTTTCCTTGCGGCGCGGCGGACGGGGTGACGCCCTGTCGCACGGCGCCCTGTGTCTGTCTCCCGCCTATCCTCGTCATACCGGCGAACGCCGGTATCCAGTGCGCGACGCGCATCAAGACTGTACCCCGGCTTTCGCCGGGGTGACGCTCAGGACTGGGCGACCTTATCCCCGCGCGCCAAACCTCAAGTACAATGCGATCACCTCGTCCGTTCGAGGGGCGCTTTCGCGAGGCGTCGTGATGTGCGGGACGAGGTGCGGCGCCTGCGGGCTTCATTCGCATTGAAGCACTCGGGCGGCATCGGAGCTCCCCCCGGGACCACTAGGAGTCCCCGCCAGGAGCTGGCTTTGAAGATTCCGGACAGACAGTCCGGATCGAAGCGGGGCCCGGTGCCGTATGGACGCCGCGAAATAGCATGCGCTACCGGCCTTCGGCCTACTTGAGCGCGTGTGGCGCGCCGCGAGGCGCCCGCGTGTCCCCGCAAGGGACACGACACCAATACGGACTGCGCGTCTCGGCGCGCCACCCCCCTCGTTTGGGGGAAAGCTCTTTGACATGAGCCGGACGCCCTGGCGTCGCGGCAACGATGAGGCATGTCCATTCCCATGCGTCATGCCCGGCAAGGACGACGGATGAGACCAAAAAAGACGAAAGAGTTTGTTGCCAACTGGGCTGCTAGGATGGGGCGAGAACTAGACGCAACGACCCCACGCCCCTAAAAGAAACCCATGTCGCACAACAGCTTCGGTCATCTATTCCGCATCACCACCTGGGGCGAGAGCCACGGGCCGGCGATCGGCTGCGTGATCGACGGCTGCCCGCCGGGCCTTCCCATCACCGAAGCGGAGATCCAGGCCTATCTGGACAAGCGCAAGCCCGGCCAGTCGAAATACACGACCCAACGGAAAGAACCCGACACGGTCGAGATCCTGTCCGGCGTATTCGAAAACGAAGGAGGCGAGCAGGTGACCACCGGCACGCCCATCGCGCTTCAGATCAAGAATGTCGATGCGCGGTCCAAGGACTATGGGGACATCAAGGAGAAGTTCCGCCCGGGCCACGCGGACTATACTTATTTCCTGAAATACGGCCTGCGCGATTGGCGCGGCTCGGGCCGCGCGTCGGCGCGCGAGACGGCCACGCGGGTCGCGGCCGGCGCCGTGGCGCGGAAGGTCGTGCCGGGCTTACGCGTGCGCGGCGCCCTGGTCCAGGTCGGGCCTTACGAGGTCGACCGCGCGAATTGGGACTGGGACGAGATCGGCAACAATCCCTTCTTCTGCCCCGACGCCAAGACGGCGCGGGTGTGGGCGGACTTTCTGGATGAGGTGCGCAAGAATGGCTCGTCGGCGGGCGCGGTCATCGAAATCGTTGCCGATGGCGTTCCGGCCGGTCTCGGCGCGCCGGTCTACGGCAAGCTCGACCAGGATATCTGCTCAGGGCTCATGAGCATCAACGCGGTGAAGGGCGTGGAGATCGGCGCCGGCTTCGATTCGGCTGCCTTCTCGGGCGAAGAGAACGCCGACGAGATGCGGATGCATCCGAACGGCACGCCGGAATTTCTGTCCAACAACGCGGGCGGCATCCTCGGCGGCATCGCGACGGGCCAGCCGGTCGTGGCGCGCTTCGTGGTGAAGCCGACCTCCTCGATCCTCAACACGCGCAAGACCATCGACACGTCCGGCAGCGACACCGAGGTCTCCACGAAAGGCCGCCACGACCCTTGCGTCGGCATCCGCGCGGTGCCCATCGGCGAGGCGATGATGGCCATCGTGCTCGCCGACCATTATCTGCGGCACCGCGGCCAGACCGGCCAGGACTGACGCACCGGCTTCAATGCGATACGGGAAGATCGTCATTCTCACGGGCGCCGGGCTCTCCGCTGAAAGCGGGCTTGGCACGTTCCGGGGAACCGACGGTCTGTGGAATCAGTACGATCTCGAAGAGGTCGCCACGCCGGAAGGCTTCGCCCGTAATCCGGTGAAGGTGCACGATTTCTACAACATGCGGCGCGGCTGGCTGAAACAGGCCAAGCCCAACGCGGCGCATTTCGCCATCGCCCGGCTGGAGCAAGATCACACCGGCGAGGTGCTGACCGTCACCCAGAATATCGACGGGCTGCATGAGGCCGCGGGCTGCACGCACCTGATCCATATGCATGGGGAGCTGGCGCGCGCGCTGTGCGCCCGCTGCGGCACGAGCCTGCCGTGGCATGAGGACCTGTCGCTCACGACCGCCTGCCCCGTCTGCCACAAGGCGGGCTACTTGCGGCCGGACGTGGTGTGGTTCGGCGAGATGCCGCACGAGATGGACCGCATCGCGGACGCCCTGGATGCCTGCGACCTGTTCGTGGCCATCGGCACCAGCGGCATGGTCTATCCGGCAGCCGGCTTCGTGGCCGAGGCGAAGCAGGCCGGCGCCCATACGGTGGAGCTCAATCTCGACCCGTCCGACGGCGCGAACCTGTTCGAAGAGGCCCATTACGGCCCGGCGACGGAGGTGGTGCCGGCCTATGTGGAGCGGCTGTTGCGCGGCTAGCGCTCCAGATGCGCGACCACCTCGACATGGCTCGAGAACAGGAACTGATCGACCGGCACGACGCGGGTGATGCGGTATCCGCCATCGACGAGCAGGCGGAGATCGCGGGCCAGCGTGCCGGGATTGCAGGACACGGCGACGAGCCGCTTCACCTTGGACGTGGCGAGCAGCTCGCTTTGCGCCGCGGCGCCGGCACGCGGCGGGTCGAAGACGACCGCGTCGTAGCGATCGAGGTCCTTGCCGCCCAGGGGGCTCTGGAACAGATCGCGGGCGAGCGCGCGGACCGGCTTGAGCTTGGGCGTGTGCCGCGCGGCTTCGGCGAGTGCGCCAAGCGCAGCCTCGTCCGTCTCATAGGCATCGACGGCGGAGGCTTGCGCCAAACCGAACGTGAAGGTGCCGAGCCCGGCGAACAGATCGGCGATGCGCTTCGCGCCCGCGACACCTTCGCTCACCAGCGCCGTCATGACGGCTTCGGCTTGCGGAGAGGCTTGCAGGAAGGCGCCGGGTGGGAGCTTCACCTGCGCGGGTCCGAACCGCACCGTTGGCGGCGCCAGCATCAGGCCCTCCCCGCCGACGGTGATGCGCGCCACGCCGAGCGCCCCGGCCTTGGGCCGCACGCCCTCGACGACGATGTCGAGACCAGTCTCGGTCTCGGTGATGCCGACCCGGGCTTCGCGCTTGCCGCTAAGCAGCGGGGCCAAAGCCGCCTTCAGCTTGGGGAGGCGGGCAACGATGCCAGGCGACAGGATGGGGCACAACGCGATGTCGATAAGATCGTGGGACCGGGCACGGCGATAGCCGAGCACAACACCCTGAGCGTCCCGGCCGAGGCTGAACGTGGCGCGCCGGCGGTTGCCCAGCGATACGGGCCGGACATCCTCGACTTCGGCGTCCAGGCCGCGCGACCTCAGGGCTTGCACCACGAGCGCCCGCTTCCAGGCGAGATAGGCCCCCTCTTCCAAATGCTGAAGGGCGCAGCCGCCGCAAGTGCCGAAATGTGGACAGACGGGATCGATCCGCTCAGGGCTCGGGTCGAGCACCTCCAAGAGCGCGGCATGCTTGCCGTCTTCACCCAAGTCAACGAGGACCCGCTCGCCCGGCAGGGTGAACGGCACGAAGAGCGGGGCCCCTGATCCTTCGGTGATGCCGTCGCCTTGGGCGCCGAGGCGGGCGATCTCCACCTCAAGGGGCATTTCGGGCCCCGATCAGGAACTCCACATTGCCGCTGCCGCCGGTGATGGGGGATGGGATCACGCCAATGACTTTCCAGCCTTCGCTCTCGAGAAAGTCGCGAACCCGGGCGATCGCCCGCATCCACTCCGTCTCGTCTCGGACGATGCCGCCTTTGCCGACCGCCTCGCGCCCCGCCTCGAATTGTGGCTTCACCAGCGCCACGAGCCAGGCCCCCGGCGCGGCACGCTTCAGCGCGGCCGGCAGGGCTTGTGTCAGGCTGATGAAGCTGACGTCGGCGACGAGGACGGTGAGGGGTTCCGGGATGAGCGCTTGGTCGATCTTCCGAGCGTCGGCCGCTTCGAGGGATACGACCCGGGGATCGGCGCGAAGACGCTCATGGAGCTGCTCGCGGCCGACATCCACGGCGTAGACCTTGGCTGCGCCCTCTGTGAGCAAAACCTCCGTAAAGCCGCCGGTCGAGGCGCCGACATCGAGCGCCACAGCGCCCTGCGGCGACAGGCCGAAAGAGCGCAACGCGGCGGCAAGCTTGAGCGCGCCCCGGGAAACGTGACTGCTGCCCGCATCCGCCGCGACGGCGAGCGGCGCATCCTCGGCGACGAGGGCGCCCGGCTTGAGCGCGACGGCGCCCGCCACGGTGACGCAGCCCCGCCGCACCAGGTCGGCGGCGCGGGCGCGGGAGGGGGCGAGCCCCTCGTCCACTAATCTTTGATCGACACGTCTTTTTTTGTAGCTGGGCAAATCGGGTTCTCATATGCTCCGCGCGCGTCGAGAGTCCTCGCGCGCGGTCGAAGGCCGGGAGCGGCCGCCACCGCATCCTATACATTACTGCGATGCGCCCCGCTCGGCGCGCCCCTCGCGGAGGTCTCGTGGACCAAGACTCTTCGAGCCAAGACTCTTCGAGCCGAGACCCTTCGGGCCGAGCCTCTTCGATCCGAGACTCGACGGCTTACCTTACCGACAAATGCGAAGTCCGAAATCGTGACGTCACCGGCGGTCATTCCGTCATCGCCCGGGCCGTGATCGAGCCCGGCGCGCTCATCGGCGTGTGGAGCGGCCGAATCATCGGCCGGGACGCGCTCGATGCGCTGCCGGAGGCGATCAGGCGTCACACCGTGCAGATCGAGGAGGAACTGTTTCTCGCCTCGACCAGCCCGGAGGACCCACCGGACTTCATCAATCACTCTTGCGAGCCGAATGCAGGGCTCGATGGCCAGATCGCCATCGTTGCCTTGCGGCGCATTCTGCCCGGCGAGGAGGTGACCATCGACTACGCCATGTGCGATGGCTCGCCTTACGACGAGTTCGACTGCGCCTGCGGCTCATCGCTTTGCCGGGGCAAGGTGACGGGTGACGACTGGCGCGACCCGGTTCTGTGGAAGCGCTATGCCGGCCACTTCTCGCCTTATCTTCAACGGCGCATCGAGGCCTTGCAGCGCGGGCGAGCACCGCGCCTCCCAAGGCGAAAGCGGGTTCTCGCTCTGGCGACGGGCGAATCCCCTGGCAGGGTCCGATGAAACCCGGCGACTGTCCCGGGCGCCAGCGGGCGCCAGCCTCCCTCTTCCTCATCACAACGCGATAATAGGAGCGCGAGGAATGCTGCTCATCAGCACTTATGTGGGCCAAAGCTCGATCGAAGGGCTTGGCGTATTCTCAGACGAATACGTGCCGTGTGGAAACCTGATTTGGAGCCTCAATCCGAAGTTCGACATCTTCATCAAGGAAGCCGAGCTCGGTGCCCTGCCCCCGCATATGCGGAACTTCATCGCCGTGTACAGCTATCCGCATCTGGACATGCCGGGCTATCGCGTGGTCGACGTGGACAACGGCCGGTTCATGAACCACAGCCTGACGCCGAACACCGATTTCCGCGTCTTCGACAAGGGCTTTGCTCTCACGGACATCGCGGCGGGCGAGGAGATCACCTGCAACTACTACGAGTTCGATCCGGGCTTCGTGGGCTTTATGGCTGGTCTGCCGGCCGCGGTGACCGAGATGCCGTTGAACGCAACAGCCCCATAGAGCATTGATTATCCGCGAGAATGGCCACGGGGACGGTTAACCACCCTCCCCGCAGGCGTCCTTGCCATGTTTGCCAAGGATCGCCCTGTAGACTAAGCAAGAGCCGCCCTCGAAACCACGCCGCGAGCTCCCATGACAAAGCACGTCCTCCTGTCCGTTCTTCTCGCCACGGCTCTGCTCGCCGGCACGCAATCCGGACCGGCGCGCGCCCAAGGGGCCAATATCTGGCACGCCAAGACGAGCGGTAGCTTCGTGACGCTCCGCTACGGGCCGCTCAACGCGAGAGAGAAACCGCTCTTTCTGCTGTCCTGCTTGAACGGCGTCAGCATCGCCGTGCTCTCGGTGTATATGGACTTCCCGGAAAGACAGCCTGGCGACCCGATCACCGTCAAATTGAGCGCCGGCGGTCAGTCCACGTCCGTGGCGGGCGAATCGGCGCAGGAAGATGGCACCGGTGTAATCTACTTCGAGGCCGGAGACATCGCGGTGAAGCCTATCGTCAAGGTCTTGCGTGAGAAGGGGGCCGTGTCGATGACGTCCGACGCGATCGGAAACGATCTTGCCGAAGCCGGCCGCGTCGAAGCGGTCGCCGAATTCTCCAAAGACTGCAAACTGGACTAAGCGAGACGCACGACGCCCGGTTTTGCGTCCTTGCCGAGGGCAGCGAACACCGAAGCGACGATGCCATGCGCGTCGAGGCCGGCTTCCGCGTACATCAGCGGCGGCTTGCCTTGGTCGATGAAGCGGTCGGGCAGCACGAGCGTGCGGACCTTCAGCCCGCCATCGAGCAGACCCGCTCCAGCCAGCGCGTGAAGCACCTGCGCGCCGAAGCCGCCGGTCGAGCCTTCTTCGACGGTGAGAAGCACTTCGTGGTTCTTCGCCAGCGCCCGCAAGAGATCCAGGTCGAGCGGCTTGGCGAAGCGCGCGTCGGCCACGGTCGTGGGCAAGCCATAGCCCGCCAGCTCATCCGCCGCCGAGAGGCATTCGCCGAGCCGCGCGCCGAATGACAAAAGCGCCACCGCCGAGCCCTCGCGCACGATGCGGCCCTTGCCGATCTCAAGTGGCGTGCCGCGTTCCGGCAGGCTCTCGCCCGTGCCCTCACCGCGCGGATAGCGGAAGGCCGACGGACGGTCATCGATCGCCGCCGCCGTTGCCACCATATGCATCAGATCCGCCTCGTCGGCGGCCGCCATGACGATCATGCCGGGCAGGCAAGAGAGAAAGGCCGTGTCGAACGTGCCGGCATGGGTCGGCCCATCGGCGCCCACGAGACCGGCCCGGTCGATGGCGAAGCGTACGGGGAGCTTCTGCACCGCTACGTCATGCACCACCTGGTCGTAGGCGCGCTGGAGGAAGGTCGAGTAGATGGCCGCGAAGGGTTTATAGCCTTCCGCCGCGAGCCCGGCCGCGAAGGTCACCGCGTGCTGCTCGGCGATGCCGACATCGAAGCTGCGCTCCGGAAAATGTTCGGCGAATTTGTCGATGCCGGTGCCAGACGGCATGGCCGCGGTGATGGCGACGATCTTGTCGTCGGCGCGGGCTTCGGCGATCAGCGCATTGGCAAACACCTTGGTGAAGCTCGGCGGGCCGCCGGGCGCCGCCTTCTCCTGCGTACCCGTCACCACGTTGAAGCGGCCGACGCCGTGATATTTGTCGGCGGACTCCTCGGCCGGACCGTAGCCCTTGCCCTTCTGCGTCACGACGTGGACCAGGATCGGCCCGTTCTTCATCTTCTTCACGTTGCGCAGCACGGGCAGCAGGTGATCGAGATTGTGTCCGTCGATGGGGCCGACATAGTAGAAGCCGAGCTCCTCGAACATCGTACCGCCGGTCCAGAAGCCGCGGGTGAACTCCTCGGCGCGCGCGGCGCGACGAAACCAGCTATTCGGCAGCAGCTTGCGCGCCGCCTGCTTCATCCAGCGGCGGAAGCTGCGATAGGTGCCGCCGGAGATGAGGCGGGCCAGATGCGCGCTCATGGCGCCCACGGGCGGGGCAATCGACATGTCGTTGTCGTTGAGGATGACGATCAGGCGCGAATCCATGGCGCCCGCATTGTTCATGGCCTCATAGGCCATGCCGGCGCTCATGGCGCCGTCACCGATCACGGCGACCACGTTGCTTTCATCGCCGGAGAGATCGCGGGCCACGGCCATGCCGAGCCCGGCCGAGATCGAGGTCGAGGAATGGCCCGCGCCGAACGAATCGAATTCGCTCTCGGCGCGCTTGCAGAAGCCGGACAGGCCGCCCGGCTGGCGCAGCGTGCGGATGCGGTCGCGGCGCCCGGTCAGAATCTTGTGGGGATAGGCCTGGTGACCGACATCCCAGATCAGCTTGTCTTTTGGCGTATCGAACACATGATGCAGCGCCACGGTGAGCTCGACCACGCCGAGGCCGGCCCCGAGATGCCCGCCCGTGACGGACACGGCGCTGATCGTCTCCAGGCGCAACTCGGCGGCGAGCTGCTTCAGCTCCTCATCGCTCAGCGGGCGGAGGTCCTCCGGCGTCCGGATACGGTCCAGGAGCGGCGTGGATGTCTCGGCGGTCATGCGCTCACCTGGCGGATATTTACGGAAAAAATTCGAAGGATCAGCACGTTAATTCACCCTATGTGGCCCTCGGCGCGCCTGGCAACAAGACTTTGGACCATAGCCGAGAGACCTGCCCCGCCCAAGGCGTTTGTCCAGGCGTGACCTCCGCCTGAGCCTATTGCTCAACGTCCAGGGGTTCGGTCCCGGTCGGCTCGCCGTTCTGTTTGAGCGAGATCTTCTCCACGCGGGCTTCGGCCTTGCGGAGCAGCCCGTCGCAATGGGCGCGCAGCGTCTCGCCGCGCTCATAGATGACGATCGACTCCTCCAGCTCCACGTCGCCTTTCTCCAGGCGGTCGACGATGGTCTCGAGCTCCTTCAGCGCGAGCTCGAAGCTCATCGCCTTGATGTCGGCATTGTCGGGAGGATTGGCCATGGCTTGGCTTAGCCCTTTCTCACGGACACAATCAAGAGGCTCCCAAGAGGCCCCCAAGAGGCTCGCCTCAAGCGCCCATCAGCGTCTTCACATGGGTCGCGGTGGAATCCGCAAGCGCCTCCAGATCGTAGCCCCCTTCGAGCGTGGAGACGAGCTTGCCGCCGGAATGTTTCGCTGCCGCCTCGAGCAGCTTCTCGGTGATCCAGGCAAAATCCGGCTCCAGGAGCCTGATCTGCGCCAGCGGATCTTTCAAATGCGCATCAAATCCCGCGGAGATCAGGAGGAAGTCGGGCGCGAAGGCATCGAGTGCCGGCAAGATGCGATCCTCGTAAGCCGCGCGGAAAGCCTCGCTCCCGTCGCCCGGCGCCAGCGGCGCGTTGCAGATATTCCCGACCCCGGTTTCGTCGAGCGCGCCGGTGCCGGGGAAGAGCGGCATCTGATGGCTTGAGCCGTAGAACAAATCCTTGTCGGTCCAAAAGGCGGCTTGGGTGCCGTTACCGTGATGCACGTCGAAATCGATCACCGCCACGCGCTTCGCGCCATGGGCGGCGCGGGCATGGAGCGCCGCGACGGCGACAGAGTTGAACAGGCAAAAGCCCATGGCCTTGGACGGCTCGGCGTGATGCCCCGGGGGGCGGATGGCGCAGAAGGCATTGTCCGCATGGCCGCCGGCCACCTGATCCACGGCGTGGACCACGGCGCCGGCGGCGCGCAATGCCGCCTCCCAGCTTCCGGACGAAACGACTGTGTCGGGATCGAGCCAATTATGGAGCTGCTGCGGAATCTCCGCCCGCACCATCTCCACATAGGCCTTGGGGTGCAGGGCCTCGATCTGGCTGAGATCGGCGCGCGGCGCTTGCTCGCGCTTCAGGTCATCGAACGCCGGATCGGCCAGCGCGTCCTCGATGGCGCGCAAGCGGTCGGCACGCTCGGGATGGCCGAAACCCGTATCGTGCTCAAGACACGCGGGATGGGTCAGAAGAAGCGTGGTCATGCGGCGGTCATGATACCCGACTGGACTTGAGGCGATAGCTTGCCCGGACATAGCTTGACCCAACCTGGGTAACACGCGAAATGGGGCCCGACCATGCCCGTGCTCCCCGCCACAGAAAAGGCCATCGCCCGCGCCGCGCTAGCGCTCGTCCGCGGCGAGATCGTGGCCTTTCCCACCGAGACCGTCTACGGGCTCGGCGCCAGCGCGCTGGACGGCGCCGCCGTGGCCCGCGTATTCGCGGCCAAGGAACGGCCCCGCTTCAACCCGCTCATCGTGCATGTGCCGGACCGCGCAGCGGCGGAAGCCTATGCCGTGTTCGACGAGACGGCGGGGAAGCTCGCCGATGCCTTCTGGCCGGGGCCGTTGTCGCTGGTACTGCCGAAACGCCCCGGCTGCGGCATCGCCGACCTGGTGACGGCCGGGCTCGATACGATTGCGCTGCGCGTGCCCAATCATGCGGCCGCGCAGGCGCTCTTGGCGGAAGCAAACTTTCCCCTCGCCGCACCAAGCGCCAACCGCTCGGGACGCATCAGCCCCACGAGCGCCGCGCATGTCGCGGCGGAACTCGGCGACATACCTGCTATGATTCTCGACGGCGGTTCTTGCGCACGCGGTATCGAGTCGACGGTGGTACGCGTGACCGGCGATGCGCCGGTTCTGCTTCGGTTCGGCGCCGTACCCCGCGAAGAAATCGAGGCCGTGTTGGGTTACACACTTTCTGCCGCGGCAGAGGACACACCCATCGCCTCGCCGGGGCAGCTCGAACGCCACTACGCACCCCGCACCCCACTGCGGCTCGACGCGACAACTATCGGCGCAAACGAGGCCCTGCTCGCCTTCGGGCCCAACGCGCCCGCGGGCGCATCCACGACCATCAATCTCAGCGCGTCGGGTGACCTTGCAGAAGCGGCAACAAATCTCTTCGCCTCGCTCCGTACACTCGATGAGGCGGGCGCATCGGCGATTGCCGTGATGCCGATTCCAGACCAAGGTCTGGGCGAGGCCATCAACGATCGCTTGCGGCGCGCGGCCAAGGCGCGCTAGCCCTCCGCCATGAAAAAGAAGTTTTGGGATAAGACCGAAGACGCGAACTGGGACGCGATCGACGACTACATCGCCGAGAACCTCCTCGACGACGATCCCGCGCTAAAGGAGGCCCTGGCGGCCAGTGAAGCGGCCGGCATGCCGCCGATCCAGGTGGCGCCCTTGCAGGGCAAGCTCTTGATGATGCTCGGCGCGGCCATGGGTGCACGCAAGATCCTGGAGATCGGCACGCTTGGCGGCTACAGCACGATCTGGCTGGCGCGAGGGCTGGCGGACGGCGGACGCGTGGTCACGCTGGAGCTGAGCCCCGAATTCGCGGAGATCGCCCGGAACAATTTCGCGCGCGCTGGGCTCGCCGACAAGATCGAGGTGCGTGTCGGCACGGCGCTCGACACGCTGCCCCAGCTCGCAACGGAGGGGCCCTTCGATCTTATCTTCATCGACGCCGATAAGCCGAGCACGCCGGATTATTTCGATTGGGCCGTGACGCTTTCGCGGAAGGGCAGCCTCATCATTGTCGACAACGTGGTGCGCGAGGGCGCGATCCTCGCCGCCCAGAGCGACAGTCCACACGTGAAGGGCTTGCGGGATTTCTACGTGCGCGTAGCTGCCGACAAACGCGTCACCGCTACCGCCTTCCAGACCGTCGGGAATAAAGGCCATGACGGCCTCGCCATCGTGCTCGTCACCGAAGCGCCGTAGTCTCTGAGACGCTACTTCTTTTCCGTGAGAAGCTCGGCGTGCGCCGCCTCGATGGCTTTCTTGTCCTCGTCGCTGACCTTCGGGAACTGGAGATCAAGCGCCTCCATCTGCTCGGCGAGCGCGGCTGCGACGACAAGCCGGGCGAACCACTTCTTGTCACAGGGCACCACGTACCACGGCGCATGCTTGGTCGCGGTATTGCGGATCGTGTCCTCATAGACCTTCTGGTACTCATCCCACAATTTGCGCTCGGCCACGTCATAGGGCGAGAACTTCCAATTCTTGTCGGGGTCGTCGACGCGGGCGAGCAACCGCTTCAATTGCTCTTCCTTGGAGATGTTGAGGAAGAACTTCAGCGGCACAGTCCCGCTTCGCGCGAGGTGCCGCTCCCAATCGTTGATGTCCTGGTAGCGCTCTTTCCAGATATCCTTGGTGACGAGCTTCGGCGGGATGTTCTGCTTCTCGAGGAGATCCGGGTGCACGCGCACCACGATGGTCTCTTCGTAATAGGACCGGTTGAAGATGCCGATACGGCCGCGGATCGGCAGCGCCACCGTGCAGCGCCATAGAAAGTCGTGCGCCAGCTCCAGATGGCTCGGCTGCTTGAAGGAATGGACCGAGCAGCCTTGGGGATTGACCCCCGACAGCACGTGCTTGATGACGCCGTCCTTGCCGGCGGTGTCGATACCTTGCAGGACCATGAGGATGGCCCATTTGCCTTCCGCGTAGAGGCGTTCCTGGAGCCTGGCGAGCTTCTTGACACCGACCTCCAAAATCTCCTTGCCGTCCTTCTTGTCGAAGTCGACGTCGCCGGTATCGCCCGGGTCGTAGTCCTTGAGCTTGAACTTGTCACCGTCGGTGACGCGGTAACGCTCGACGATTTTCGCTGGCAGCATGCTCCTCCCCTCTTCCGTGTTCGCACCTCAAAGCAGCGAGAGCTGCAACGGTTCTTGGATGCCCGGCTCGTCTTTGCGCGAGTCGTTGATCTTGGGGTCCATCTCGACCGCTTCGAACAGATCGTCGGCCGCGGGACCGATGATGGCAAGCGCTTCCTCGGCACTTACTCCCTTCGCGTCGAGCCACGCCTCGAACTGTTCCGGCTCCAATGTCACCGGCATGCGGTCGTGCAGGGCCGCCACGGTGCGGTTCGCAGCGCAGGTGAGGATGGTCACCGTGTCGATCTCGCCGCCTTGAGGGTCCCGCCAGCACTCGTAGAGCCCGGCGAAGGCGATGAGACGGGGCTCGCGCGGGCGCAGGTGAAACGGCCGCCGCTTTCCCTTCGGCCCTGTCCACTCGTAGAAGCCGTCGGCCGGAATGAGGCAGCGCCGGCGGCGCATGGCGTCGCGGAAGGACGGTTTCTGAAGCGCCTCCTCGGAGCGTGCATTGATGAGCGTGGGGAATTTCTTCGGATCCTTGACAAAGCCCGGCAGCAAGCCCCAGCGCATCAGCGCGAAGCGGCGCGCGCCGGCCTCGTCCAGAAGAACCACGGGAATCGCCTGGGTGGGCGCGATATTGTAGCGCGCCGGGAAATTCGGCGTGTCCGCATAGCCGAAATAGGCCCGAACGGCCTCCGGCGGCGAGGTCAGATTGTAGCGGGAACACATGGTCGCGGGTCCGGTAACACTTTGGCAATCATGATCGGGCAGCTTCTGGTTGAGGACGGTTCGCTAATGTTGCCCATTGACAGTCGTAACGCCGCCGCGGCGGAAATCCAGGAAGATGTGAGCCGGGAGGATATCGTCTCGGCATTTCGGGTGGCCATGGTCGGCCATTTCCGGTCGCATATTCCTGGCACCAACATCAACGAATCGACGCTGCTCGCCAGCGACTATCTCAACCATTTCCACGAGCTCGTGATGCTGCTCGAGGCCTTGTCGTCCGAGCCCGACGGCTTCGCCGATGATCTGCTGGCCTGGCGGCCGCTGACCTATGAAGAGCACTTCACCCAATCGGGCTTTCGCGACAAGAACCTCGCCATTGCCGCCTATCGCCGCGCGCCGCCCAAGGTCCGCGCGCGCTTCGACGATGCCGTGGCCCGGCTTCATGGCGAGGCCCTGACGCTGCTCGCCACCGTGGGCGGGGCGCTCGATAGTGGGCAGGATCTGGACCGAGCCTGCCGGGAGGCGGCCTCGCGCCTGCGCCTGCTGATCGACGAGGCCAACGCCATCGCCAATGGCGAGATCCCGGCCGAACGGACCGAGTCCGAGATCCAGAACGAAGTGAGCAGCCAGGCCGATATCGACGCTCTGTTCGGCACAAGATAAGCCCCTATTCGACCCGTTCTAAGCTCCCTTCGACGCGGCTTTCGGTCGGCTAGATTTCACCATGAATTGGGGGTACTGAGGCCCTATGGGACGGCTTGCCAAGCGCCTCGTGCTGCTCGCCTTCGGGGCCCTTTGGGTGGTCACGGGGCTGGTCAGCTATGCGCCGCCTGCCAAGGCCCAGTTCTTCTGGTTCTTCGATCAGCCCAAGCAGTCGAAGAAGCGCACCGTGCGGCCTAAGCCGCCGGGCGACGATCTGCCCCCTATCAAGCAGCGCGAGAGCCTCGCGCCGCCGCCGCCCGATGACCGCCCCTACGACAACAAGTTGATGCGGCTCGCAGAAATCTTAGGCGCGGTGCATTACCTGCGCGAGCTGTGCGGCGCCGGCGAAGGCCAGCTATGGCGCGAGCAGATGGACGAAATCCTCAAGAAGGAGGGCACGACGGCCGTGCGCCGGGCCAAGCTCGTCAACAGCTTCAACGACGGCTATCGCGGCTATCGGCGCACCTACCGCACCTGCACCCAGTCGGCGACGCTCGCCACGCGGCGCTTCTCGGCCGAGGGCGCGCAAATCGCCGCGTCGCTGGCTCAGACCTCGGTCTTTGCCAGCGGGCCTCAGGCTCGGGTCCAGGAGGCTCCAGAAGTGACTGCCGAGACCGATGCGTCCGACCAGACCGGGGCTGCGGCGCCCGATTCTCCCAATTAAGGCTTAAATTTAACCGTTAGTTCACTCTGTCCCACCAGCGGCGGTCGAGGGGTGTAGTTGTGACACTCCGGGTTTATCCGCGGAACGAGGGACCTCAGGTGCGGACGGCAAAGCGGCCATTACAGAAATCCGATGCGGGCGACGCGCAGAAGCAGGAAGCGCTGCGCTACATCCTCGATGCGTGGGAGGAAGCCCTCCACGACGGCATCGAGCCGGAGATGCTGGCCAATGCCGCGCTGTTCGCCTCCCTCGCCGATCTCATCGAGGTCTATGGCGAGGACGCCGTGGCCAAGATGACCTCGGGCCTGTCACGCCGCATCAATCACGGTGAGTTCACCCTGCGGCGGACGGCGCAGTAGCCCCTAGCGGAAGTACCGCACCAGGCCTTCGACGATCAGCGCCGCGCCAAAAGCAAACAAAATGAAGCCGGCGACCCGGTTGATGACGCTCAACCGGCTCTCGGTGAGTTTATGCCGGATCGTGGCGATCAGCTCGGAAAGTCCCAGCCACCACAATAGGCTGCCGCCCATAACGGCCGCGACCAGGATCAGCGCCTCGAGATTGGTGTTGAGGCCGCCGATGAGCGAGCCGAGACCGCCGATCATTGCCGCCATACCGAGCACCGCGCCCGGATTGGTGACCGTCAATACGAAGGTCTGGGGAATGATGCCGGTATGCTCCAAGAGATGCGAGCGTTCATTGGTAGGCGTCATCAATACGGGGCGGGACAAGAGCAGCGCGAGTCCGAAGCCGATCAGCAGCAATCCACCGGCAAACTGGATGGCATGGCCATAGGCGATCATCACGTCGGAGATCGCCGCCACACTGAAGGCGCCGATGGCGGCCAGCACACCGTCACCGAGAACCGCGCCGAGGCCTGCGGCGAGGCCGCCCCAGAAGCCGCGCGACACCGCGCGCTGAATCACCAGCACATTGACGGGACCAATGGGAGCGGCCATCAGCACGCCGATCCCCAGCCCGGCAAGCACGAGCTGGATGCCGGACAGCACAATTTGCGCGCTTGCCTGCAAGGTTCCTGGCCTATCCGCCGGTCACGGGGTGGAGCGTCCTGCTGCGCCTTGGCGCGACCTGGACTTGCACCCGTTCGCCGATCTGCGAGATTGCCTGAACACTCATGGAGTGATGCATGAATCGCTGGAAAAACGTGGTCATGATTGGCCTGGCCGCATTGGTAGCGGGCGCTGCCGCCCTTGTCTACGCTCGGGACGGGCAGCAGCCACAAGCCGGGCCGGAGGCCGCGCCGCGGGCGATCGGCGACCGGCTCCCCGAGCCGCCGGCCCAGACCGCAGGCGCGCAAGGGGCCGAAGGGCCCAAAGTCCTCCACGACATGAGCACGCTACCGGATTCCGTACAGCGCATGCTTCGCGAGATCATCCTCACAGCGCAGACCGGCGAGATCGCAGAGATGCGGCCGGTTCTCGAATCGAACGAGATGAAGCCCATGGTGACCGCGGCCCATGTGGACGATCCGATCGCATACTGGAAGGAACAATCCGTGGACGGCACAGGCCGCGACGTACTCGGCGCGATGCTGAACATCCTGTCTTCAGGCTTCGTTCTCACCGGGAAAGGCCTCGACGCCATGTATGTCTGGCCCCATTTCGCGGAGGCCGATCTCACCAAGCTCACGCCAGCGCAAGAGGTCGAGCTCTACCGCATCGTTCCGCCGAAACGGGCCAAGGCGATGATGAAGAAGGGCGCGTACACCTATTACCGGCTCGGCATCTCGCCGAGCGGTGTGTGGCACTATTTCCTTCAGTAGCTTTGCGGCAGCGCTTCGCCGAAACGCACGGCGGCGCCGTGTGCGCGTCCAAGCTCGCCATCCCACATGGCAAGCCGCCCGCGCACGATGGTGCCAACAGGCCAGCCTCTGACTTTGCGCCCAGCGAACGGCGTCCAGCCGCATTTGCTGCCGACCCATGCATCTTCGATGACACGCTCGGCCTTGAGGTCGATGACGGTGAGATCCGCGTCGTAGCCGACGGCGATGCGGCCCTTGCCAGCAATCCCGAAAAGGCGCTGAGGGCCCGCACTGGTGAGATCGACGAACCGGGCCAAGCTCAGACGGCCGGCGTTGACGTGATCGAGCATCACCGGCACCAGCGTCTGCACGCCCGGCATGCCGGATGGCGTCGTGGGATAGCTGCCGCTCTTCTCTTCGAGTGTATGGGGCGCGTGATCGGAGCCGAGCACATCGACGACGCCTTGCTCAAGGCCCCACCACAGCAGCTCCTGGTGGGCGCGGTCACGCAGCGGCGGGTTCATCTGTGCGCGCGTGCCGAGCTGCTCGTAGGCTTCCGGCGTGGCGAGCGTGAGATGTTGCGGCGTGACCTCGACGCTGGCCACGTCCTTGTGGAGCGAAAGAAGCTCCATCTCGGCCCCCGTCGAGACATGGAGGATGTGGATGCGCGTGCCGGCTTGCGTCGCGAGCCGCAGCAGGCGCTCGGTTGAGGCAAGCGCCGCAATCGGATCGCGCCATTCCGAATGGCTCGACGGATCGCCTTCCCGCTGCACGGAGACGCGTTCCTTCAGCCGCGACTCGCACTCGGAGTGGAAGGACGCGCGCCGTCTGATGGTGGCGAACAGACGGGCCAGCGTCTCCTCGTCATCCACGAGCAGGTTGCCGGTCGAAGACCCGGCGAAGACTTTGACCCCGGCGGCGCCGGGCAGGCGCTCAAGCTCACCGAGCTCATCGACATTTTCGTGGGTGGCGCCGACAAAAAAAGCGAAGTCGCAATGCATGCGATCCGTAGCCGCCGCGACCTTGGCGGCAAGGGCTTCGGCACTGGTGGTGGGCGGCTTGGTGTTCGGCATTTCGAACACGGCCGTGACCCCGCCAAGCACGGCAGAGCGGCTGCCGGTCTCCAGATCTTCCTTATGCTCCATCCCCGGCTCGCGGAAATGGACTTGGGTATCAATGACGCCCGGCAGGATATGGAGGCCGCGCGCGTCGATGGTCTCGCCGGCAAGGCCCTCTCCGATATGGCCGATGGCGCGAATTCGGCCATCTCTGATGCCAATGTCGGCGGGGCCTTCGCCGTCTTGATTGACGACGGTTCCGCCTTTGAACACAATGTCGAACGTCTCGGCCATGGGTGCGGTGCGGTCCTTGCGGGCAATTGCCCGCGCTCTTAGATTCGCTCGCCTTGGTAGCAGAAGGGCGCCCCATGAGCCATTGTCTAGCAACACTTCTTCTCGATCGCGGTATCCTGCGTGTGAGCGGTCCGGACGCGCATAAACTCCTGCAGGGCGTGATCACCAACGATCTCGACAAGGCGCACGGGAGCGCAGGAATCCACACAGGGCTGCTCAGCCCCCAGGGGAAAATCCTGTTCGACTTCTTTGTAGTCGGCTCCGGCGACGGTTTCCTCGTCGATGTGGCGAAGGACAAGGCCGCCGAGCTCACCAAACGGCTCGGCTTCTACAAGCTGCGGGCTCAGGTCGAGATTGCCGAGGCGCCGGAATACACAGTCGCCACCGTGTGGGGCGGCCAACCGAGCCTCCCCGGCGGTGCCATCGCCTTCGCCGACCCGCGTTTGCCTGAACTCGGGCTCCGCGTGCTTCTGCCCCAGGACTCAGATGTCGCCGCTCTCGGCTGCGAGAAAGCCAGCCCGGACGACTACCACGCGCAGCGTATCAAGCTCGGCGTGCCGGAGAGCGGGCGTGACTACGTGCTTGGCGACACCTTCCCGCATGAAGCCTTGTTCGACCAATTGAACGGCGTCGACTTCAAGAAGGGCTGCTTTGTGGGCCAGGAAGTGGTGGCCCGCATGCAGTATCGCGGTACGACGCGGAAGCGTGTCGTGCCGGTTGAAGGCGATGCGCCGCTCGAGGCCGGCGCCGAGGTGAAGGCCGGCGATCTTCCTCTTGGACCGATCGGTTCCGTGGACGGCGCCTTCGGTCTGGCGCTGCTGCGCCTCGACCGCGCCAAGGAGGCCGTATCGAAGGGCACGCCGCTCACGGCCGGTGACGTGACGATTGCGCTCCACCGCCCGGCCTTTGCCCAGTTCGAGGTGCCGGCGGCGCTCCCCGTATGACCGGCCAAGCACTCAAGCGCTGCCCATGGCCGGGCACCGATCCGCTTTACGTGGCCTATCACGACGAAGAATGGGGGGTCCCTGAGCGCGACGACCGCGCGCTCTACGAGAAGCTCGTGCTCGACGGCTTCCAGGCCGGACTGTCCTGGATCACCATCTTGCGAAAGCGCGACGCCTTTCGCCGCGCCTTCGACGAGTTTCAGCCTGAGAAAATTGCCCGCTACAATGCCAAGAAGGTCGCATCCCTCATGCAGGATGCGAACATCGTGCGCAACCGCATGAAGATCGAAGGCGCCATCGCCTCGGCGCGCATCTGGCTCGACATGATGGAGACGAGCCCAGGCTTCTCGGTTTTCTTATGGGATTTCGTCGACGGCAAGCCGATCGTCAACCGCTACAAGTCCATGGACCAGGTTCCTGCGGAGACGACGCTATCACGCGCCATCTCCAAGGAGCTCAAGTCACGCGGCTTCAAGTTTTGTGGGCCGACGATCGTCTATGCCTTCATGCAGGCCACGGGAATGGTCAACGACCACCTGGCGACCTGCCACCGTCATGCGGCTTGCGCCGCGCTTGAACGGTGATCAGCCTCGACCGCGCGGATCCATGCTGCGCGGATAGGTGCGCTCTTCCTGAATCCTGCCGTCACGCTTTCTGATACGAACCGAGCCCATCTTCTTTACGGCCCGCTCCAGCACGCCACCCTTGATGGCGGCCGCCTTCGTCTTGAACCGCTTGATGACCTCTCCTGATCCCTCGCGCTTTAGTTCCCACTTCTTGTTCTTGTCATTGTAGCTGAGGGAAAATCTGGGCAGTTTCGCCATTGTGCGTTCTCCCGACTCTGATTTGAGTTGCCTCTCGCTCAAACGAGCATCGTATGAATGGCACTCATGGCACGGATCGTCCACGTTTTTTCTGTCCGTTGACATTTGACTTGCTCTCGCCGAGTCGATCAGTGTCTTGCCGACATCGATGAGGATTAGACGACCATGAGCAACGGCGCCGCGAATACAGCGCCGCGCGCCTGGCAGCGAATGCTGAGTGGGCGCCGGCTCGACCTGCTCGATCCCTCGCCGCTCGACATCGAGATCGAGGACATTGCCCATGGTCTCGCCCGCGTTGCCCGCTGGAACGGCCAAACACGCGGCGACCACACTTTCTCGGTGGCCGAGCACAGCCTTCTCGTCGAGGCCATCGCCGGCGACCTCGATGCCAAGCTCTCTCGGGAGTCCAAGCTCGCCGCCCTCCTCCATGACGCCCCCGAATATGTCGTTGGCGATCTCATCAGCCCCTTCAAGGCGGCGCTGGCACTCGATTACCGCGCCTTCGAGGCAAAACTGCTGGCTGCGATTCACCTTCGTTTCGGGGTTCCAGTGGACCTGCCTGAGGCCACCACAGGGCTGATCAAGCGGGCCGACAAGATCGCGGCCTACTACGAAGCCACTGGCCTGGCAGGGTTTTCTCGAGAGGAGGCAGGGCGGTTCTTCGGCCAGCCACGGGGCTTAGGCACCCCTCTCGTCAAGGTGCTGACGCAGCTAAGCCCGCTTCCTGCGGCACAAGGCGAGGCTAGGTTCTTGAAACGGTTTCATGAGCTTGCCAGATGATGGGGCTAGATTCTGGAATCGATTCGGTAGGCAAGACCAATGGACACGCTGATTTCTGAAAGAGATCGCACTAGAGTGCCGGCGGCCATGTCACCGGAAACCATCTTCGTCACCCCCTTGAGTCTCGTCGAGTCGACGGTCGCCGACGCGCGGGTCAGCCATCTGGTGACCCTGATCAACGGCGAAACCCTGATCGAGACGCCGGCCAGCATCGTCAAGGAGCGTCACCTCAGACTTTCCATGAACGATATCAGCGAGGCGCGGCACGGGCTGGTCGTTCCTTCGGAGGATCACGTTTCCGAACTGATCCGCTTCGCGCTCGATTGGGACCAGCAAGCGCCGCTTCTCATCCATTGCTGGGCCGGTATCAGCCGCTCCACCGCCGCGGCCTTCATCTCGCTTTGCGCGCTGAACCCGGACGCGGACGAACATGCGCTCGCTCGGGCGCTGCGCCGGGCCTCGCCCACCGCGTATCCCAATCGCCGTCTCGTCGCCCTGGCCGATAGTGTGCTTGCGCGAAAGGGCCGCATGTTGACGGCCGTGGAACAAATCGGCCGCGGCCAGCTCGCCGAGGAAGGTCAAGTCTTCTCGTTGCCGGCCCGGCACGCGGCGTAAGTCATGGGCGCCGCTCCGCGCAAGACCGCGGCCATCCCGGAACCGCTTTCAAACGACCCTAAAATCGAGCTTGGACTGAACGCCGCCATCGTCATGGTGCGCGATCAGCAACCCCACATCCTCGTCGCCCGGCCGGGCACCGCCGGGCCCGACACGGGGGATGCGCTTCCCTTCGGTCCGTTTGCGCCGCGCGCGCACCGGACGTTGGAAATCGGCTTGCGCGAATGGGTGAAGCGGCAGACGGGCATCGAGCTTGGCTATGTGGAGCAGCTCTATACGTTCGGCGACCGCGGGCGGCACGCGGAGCCAGGCGGCGCGCACACGCTGTCGGTCGGCTATCTCGCGCTGACCCGGGGCGCGACCGAAGAAATGATGGGGGCGCACTGGTCGCCCTGGTACGCCTATTTGCCTTGGGAGGACTGGCGCTGCGGAAAACCGGAAATCCTCACCGAGGAGATCGAGCCGCGCTTGAAGGAATGGGCTGAACGGCCGCCCTCCCCGAATGAACCGGCGCGGCCCTTGCGGCGCCCGGAGCGCCTCAAGATCGGCTTCGGCATCGGCGGAGGCTGGGATGAGGAGAAGGTGCTGGAGCGCTATGAGTTGCTCTACGAGGCCGGTCTCATAGGGGAAGCAAAGCGCGACGGCCGCTCGGCGGCAAATCAATGGGCCGAGTTGCCGGAGCTTGGGCGGCCGATGGCACTCGACCACCGCCGCATCCTGGCGACCGCCATGGGCCGTTTGCGGGGAAAGCTGAAATACCGCCCGGTCGTGTTCGAACTGCAGCCGCCTGAGTTCACGCTGTATGATTTGCAAAAGACCGTGGAGGCGATTTCGGGCACACTCCTGCACAAGCAGAATTTCCGGCGGCTGGTGGAGAAAGGCGGGCTGGTCGAGCCCACCGGCAATGTCTCCACGGAGACCGGCGGGCGCCCTGCCCGGCTCTACCGTTTCCGCCGCGAGGTGGTGCTCGAACGCCCGGCGCCGGGCTTGCGCGTGAAGGCCGGCCGCAGCTAGGCCTACCTTGAACTCGTCGATCCCCGGCGCAACATTGCGGAAGGTATGACCATGCGTTGCCAAACAAGGCCTCATTATCCGCGGCGAGGACACGGGCTTTCCGCGTTGGTCGCGGCGGCGCTCGTGCTTCTTCCCGCGGCGGCTTGCGCCGAGGACCAAACCCTCGACACCGAGACGGGCAAGATCAAGGTCGAAACGGTCGCCGACGGTCTCGATCATCCCTGGGGCATGGCGTTCTTGCCGGATGGACGCCTGCTGGTCACGGAACGGTCCGGCGATCTGCGTATCATGAGCGCGGATGGTACGTTGTCCGAGCCGCTTTCCGGCGTGCCCAAGGTCGTGGCCAAGGGCCAAGGCGGCCTGCTCGATGTGACTCTCGATCCAAAGTTCGCCGAGAACAAGCTTATCTATCTTTCATTCGCCGAGGCTGGCGAAGGGGGCGCGGGCACCGCGGTGGCGCGTGGCCGGCTCACCGATACGGGGCTTGAGGACGTACAGGTGATCTTCCGCCAGACGCCGAAGGTCTCCGGTGGGAACCATTTCGGCGGCCGGCTCGTGTTCACGCCTGACAACAAGCTCTTCATCACGCTCGGCGAGCGTTTCAAGTTCGAGCCGGCGCAGGATCTGACCAACCATCTCGGGAAGATCGTGCGCATCAATCCGGACGGCTCCGTCCCTGCGGACAATCCTTTCATCAGCCAGACGGACGCCCAGTCGGAAATCTGGTCCTACGGCCATAGAAACGTGGAAGGCGCCGCGATCCATCCCGGAACCGGCAAACTCTGGGAAACCGAGTTCGGGCCCAAAGGCGGCGACGAGCTCAATATCCCGGCCCCTGGCGCCAACCACGGCTGGCCCGTGGTAAGTTGGGGCACACATTACGACGGCAAGGATATCCCCAATCCGCCAACGCATCCGGAGTTCACCGACGCCGTTCGTCAGTGGACGCCGGTAATCTCGCCGTCCGGCATCACCTTCTATACCGCCGAAGCCAATCCGGGCTGGACGGCCTTCAGCATTCCCGCTTGGAAAGGCAATCTCCTGATCGGCGGGCTGTCTTCACAGGGGATCGTTCGGCTCAGCCTCGACGGCGAGACGGTGACGGGTGAGGAGCGCATTCCGATGGGCGCGCGCATCCGGGACGTGGCGCAAGCACCGGACGGCTCCGTCTATGCCCTCACCGACGATGCGAACGGCAAAGTCCTGCGGCTGACGGCGGAAAGCCCGTGAGGCCCGCACTCTCCCTCGGCTTCTTTGGATTCTTTGGCCGTTCACAGGTGTTGCGCGCTTTCGACGCGAACCTTCGTGCCGTCGACCTCCATCCCAATCTGGTGCCCGAGGCGGTGAAGCTCACCACCATGCGCATGCTCACGGACCAAGCAGGCGGCAGGGACCCCAGCGCCGAGGCAAGCCGTGCGGCGGCCGAGATCGTCGCCTATTGCATGGTCGGCGCGGAGGCCTTTGCCGGCGCCAATGGCGTTCCGCTGGCCGAGGCGGTCGAGCAGCGGATCGACGCGGCACTTGCCCACGGCACGAGCATCGACGCCAAGCTCGTCCTGCTGACCCTTCATGCAAAAGTGATTCAGCCGAGCGTGGTGGACCACTTTAAGCTAGAAGTCGCCTCAGACTGACGGCCCCACCCTATTCTTGCCCCACTCGGCGCCGATGGAAGGCGCCCCTCACCATTCGTTCTCGCACGTTCCCATGCCCCCGATCATCTCCGTCAAAGACCTGTCGAAGACCTACGGCACGGGCTTGTCCGCGCTCAAAGAGATCAATCTCGACATCGACAAGGGCGAGATCTTCGCCCTGCTGGGGCCGAACGGCGCGGGCAAGACCACGCTTATCAGCATCATCTGCGGCATCGTCACGGCGAGCTCGGGCACCGTTACGGTCGCTGGGCACGATATCGCCTCGGACTACCGCGCTTCGCGCTCCATGATTGGGCTGGTGCCGCAGGAACTCACCGCCGACATGTTCGAGACGGTGTGGGGGACGGTCTCCTTCAGCCGCGGCCTTTTCGGCAAGTGGCCGAATCCGGCTTATGTTGAGAAGATCCTCAAAGACCTCACCCTATGGGACAAGAAGGACTCCAAGCTCATGACGCTCTCGGGCGGCATGAAGCGGCGCGTGCTGATCGCCAAGGCCCTCTCGCACGAGCCCTCCATTCTGTTTCTCGATGAACCCACCGCAGGCGTCGACGTGGAGCTGCGCAAGGAGATGTGGCAGGTCGTGCGCGATTTGCGCGATTCCGGCGTGACCATCATCTTGACCACGCATTACATCCGCGAGGCCGAGGACATGGCCGACCGGATCGGCGTCATCAACAAAGGTGAGCTGATCCTGGTGGAGAACAAGCACGAGCTGATGCACAAGCTTGGCCAGAAGCAGCTCACACTTCAATTGCACGAGGCGATCGACGCAATTCCAGCAGAACTCAGCGGCCACCACCTGGCACTGGCTAATGGCGGCAGCGAGCTGATTTACACCTATGACAGCCAAGGGCCGCGCACCGGCATCACCCACCTGCTGACGGATTTGTCGCAAGCCGGCATCGGCTTTAAGGACCTCAACACATCACAAAGCTCGCTCGAGGATATCTTCGTCGATCTGGTGAGGCGCGACCAATGAACCTGCCGGCGATCATTGCGATCTACAAATTCGAGATGGCGCGGTGGGGACGGACCTTTATGCAAAGCCTGATCTCGCCGGTCATCGCCACCTCGCTCTATTTCGTGGTGTTCGGGGCGGCGATCGGCTCGCGCATCACCGAGATCGAGGGCGTGCCCTACGGCGCCTTCATCGTGCCGGGGCTGATCATGCTGACCCTGCTCACGCAGAGCGTGGCGAATGCCTCATTCGGCATCTATTTCCCGCGTTTCACGGGCACGATCTACGAGCACCTTTCGGCGCCGATCTCGCCGGTCGAGATCGTGACGGGCTATGTGGGCGCAGCGGCCACCAAGTCGATCATTCTTGGACTGATCATCCTCGCCACGGCGGCCCTGTTCGTGCCGCTGCAGATCGATCATCCGGTCTGGATGACGGGCTTTCTTGTGTTGACGGCCGTTACCTTCAGCCTGCTCGGCTTTGTGATCGGCATTTGGGCGGACGGCTTCGAGCAGCTTCAGCTCGTGCCGCTGCTGATCATCACGCCGCTCACTTTTCTTGGGGGCACGTTCTACTCGCTCAACGTGCTGCCGCCGGTTTGGCAGACCGTGTCGCTGTTTAACCCGGTGGTCTATCTGGTGAGCGGATTCCGCTGGAGCTTCTACGGCACTTCGGACGTGAGCATCGAGGTCAGCCTCATGATGATCGGGCTGTTCCTCGCCATTTGCCTCGGCGCGGTGTGGTGGATCTTCAAGACCGGCTATCGGTTGAAGAGCTAGCGGCCTAGACAGTCATTGGCCGCCTAAGAATTCTTGGTTCGGGCCCGAACTCAAGGGCCAGATGATGTCAATTCAGCGCACCTACAGACCTAGTTTTTCCTCTTGAGAAACCCTATATTTGATTTAGCGCCCCCGTGGGCGGCATTTGGAATATTTTCCAATATTTCTGGTTCTTGGTGAAGGTTACCTTCCATGGCGACAATCGATTTTTCCGCATCCGCCGAGCTCTTTCCCGCCCGAAGCTGGAAGGCAAAGTCGCTCGGGATCCGTTACAAGCGGTTCGACGAGGCGGCCGAGGCCGTTCGTTACGCCATCGAAGAGTTGCCGGCTGAGTGCCTGCTCGGCACCTATCTCGAGGTGGAGGAAGAGCGTTTCGACAGCCGCGGAATCCGGCGTCTGTATGAAAGCGCCGAGTTTCAGCGCGGTCAGGCGCCGGCTGCCAAGCCCAAGCGCGCCAAGCGCAGCAAGAGCGCCTGATAGGGCAATCAACAGAACACCCCAAAACTAACAAGCCGCCCCCGAAGGGGCGGCTCTAATCTCGTCAAAGCTGCTTTGTCCGTTGAGGACTACGCGGCCTTGATGTTTGCCACGGCGGTCTTGCCGCTGCGGCTGTCGACTTCGGTGTCGAACTGCACCTTCTGACCTTCGGCCAGGCCCGTCATGCCTGCGCGCTCAAGGGCGGTGGCATGAACGAAGACGTCCTTGCCGCCATCATCGGGCTCGATAAAGCCAAAGCCCTTTTGCGTATTGTAGAATTTCACAGTGCCCGTATTCATCGGGTAGTCCTTTCGTCTAGTTCAGTCCAAAGTTGCTTAGGCCACACTATTGCGCGGGCAGAAGCGAGAGTGTCGATGTTTGGGAGGTCTTGAACGTGCGCCGAAGCGCGACGGCCACATTGTCCGGCCAAATGTCGATGGCTACTACATAAGCGAAAAGAGTGGCTTTTGCAAGGCACATCGCCCGATCCCGTGCTAGGAGCGGGGTATTGCGCGAAAAATGGGGGTGAAATGGCGGATCAGGCGAAGACGGGTGCCGCATCGGATGGGGGTGGCGGCCAGAGCGGGCCGGCGCTTCACCGCTCGATCGGGCCAACGCAGATGGCCCTTTACGGGCTCGGCAGCATGCTCGGGGCCGGCATTTACGGGCTGATCGGCAAGGCGGCCGGCCAGGTGGGCAACGCCGTGTGGCTCGCCTTCCTCGTCGCCCTGGTCGCGGCACTGCTGACCGCGCTGTCCTACGCCTCTCTCGGATCGCGCTATCCACGCGCAGCGGGCGCCGCCTATGTCACCCAGCGCGCCTATGGATTTCCACTGCTCAGCTTCATGGTGGGGCTGGCCCTTGTATGCTCCGGTCTCACCTCGATCGCCACGCAGAGCCGTGTGTTCGCCGCGAACCTCATCGAACTCGTCGGTCTCGACGGGCTGCCGGTGGCCTGGCTGGCGCTCGGTTTCCTGATGATCATGGCCGGCATCGTGTTCCGCGGCATTCGCGAGTCCATGTGGGTCAACGTGCTGTGCACCATCGTCGAGGCTTCGGGGCTCATTCTCGTCGTGGCGGTCGGCGTCTCTTTTTGGGGCTCGGTCGACTATCTGGAAACACCCCTGGCGCCCGGCGACGATCACGTCGTCCTGATCGTCATGCAAGGCGCGGTGCTCGCCTTCTTCGCCTTTATCGGCTTCGAGGACATGTACAACGTCGCCGAGGAGGTGCGCGAGCCGCAGCGCACGATCCCGATTGGACTGATTACGGCGATGGCGGCCGCCGCGGTCCTTTATATCGCCGTGGCGATTACCGCCGTCTCCGTGGTGCCGTGGCAGGAGCTCAGTGCCGCGCCGGGGCCAATTACCGAGGTCGTGTCGCGTGCCGCGCCCTTCATTCCACCAATTCTGTTTACCGGAATCACGCTATTTGCGGTCGCCAATACCGGCCTCGTAAATTTTATCACGGCCTCGCGCCTGCTCTACGGCATGGGACGGCAAGGGTTGCTCCCATCGATCTTCGGCCAAGTGCATCACGGCCGGCGAACGCCGCATGTGGCGATCCTCGTTCTGTTCCTCATTCTGGTGCCGCTGGCGCTGGCGGGCACAATTACCGAGCTCGCCTCCGCCACCGTGCTCCTGCTGCTCGCGGTGTTCGCCGTGGTGAATGGATCGCTGTTCGTCTTGCAGGGACGCAAAGGCGAGCAGCGCGGCCTGTTCGAGATACCCCGGTTTGTACCGGCGCTCGGGACCCTTGTGTGTCTCGTGCTGATTGTGGTGCGCGTCTCGACCGGAGATTGGCGCGCACCGGCCATCGCCGGCGCTCTACTGCTTGCCTGTTTCGCCATCTATGTGGCCATGCGCGCCCATTCGCTCCCAGCAGGCCGTAAGATCGAGCAGGACGACTAGACGAAGGCACTAGCGCGTGTTGCGAAGAGGGTGTGGCGGATGACGCTGGTCGCCACGGCGGTTGAGCCGCCGCACATAGGTGATCGCCGCGTCGGGACGCTCGGCCTTGACCTTGAGCGCCGCGATCAGAGCGTCCTCCGCTCTCACCACGATCCGGTCGCCCTTCCCTTCCAAACTGATGCCGACGGTGAATTGCGACTGCATTGGGCGCCTCTCCCATGAGCTAGGAAAGGTGAGTTTACACCATTCCCCGGGAGCCCCTAAAGCCCGATCCGCTCATGAACGCTTGCTCGACCCAATGCCATTTCCCATAGGGGCGAGCACCTGTGCGCTACGGCGCCGAGGCAGCGAGGCTTCCGCTTATCGGTTTTCGTGACGGAGCCGGCGTCGAGCCGGCGACAGGCGGCGACACGGCAGCCTCATCATCCGGCTTAATAAGCTTGTCGAGCTTGTAGACGTCATCGAACGTCTTCACTTGGCCCTGCTCGTCCACCATGGCCGTGAAATAGGTCATGTGCACGGGGATGGGCTTGTCGAGCTTGACCTCGGTGGTCTTGCTTCCGCCCGCCAACTGATTGACCTTCGCCGTGCTCCAACCGTTGCTCTCGGCCAAAAGCAGCGCCGCGACCTTCTCGGGGTTCGCAACGCGCGGGTCCTTTTGTCCCTCGGCGCGCACCGCCCGCGAGAGCTGACTGCTGATGATGGTGTCATGCATGAAGACGTCGCGGTCGTTCGGGTAGAGGAACTGAACCTTGCCGAGAATATTGGTGGGCCCCGGCGCCTGGACGAAGGTGAGTTTCGACAGGTCGACCTTGTCCCAGTCGATCTGGCTCGGATCGACCGGCCTGCCCCGGTTCTTGACCGTCAATTGATACTGATCGAGAATCGAAGTGCTGCCGCCGCCAAAAAAGCTCCCGCTGCCCCGCAGCTTGGGTAGAACGTCCCGGCGAATGACGGAGAGCGGCACGACCCGCTCGGGATTGAAGACGATCTCTTTCATGTCGGCGGAAAGCACCGGGGTCGGACTGCTGGCATTGCCAACCACGACCTTCTCGGATTGAACCGTCTTGCCGTCCTTGACGACGTGCAGCATGAACTCGGGGATGTTGAGCCACACATAAGACTCTCCGAGAGTCTCTGGCATCCAGCGCCAACGGTCCATGTTGATCCTGAGGCGCACTTCCTCGTCCTCGGATTGCGCCTTGAGCAGCGCCTGACGCAGTCCCGCGAACTGCTCATGCTTGGGATGCAGTTCCGTAAGATAAGCAGCCGGCGTCGATGTCGCGGCGATCTCGGTCAGCACGGTTTCCGGCGCCTTGAGCGTCGGGGTGTGGTCGAAGACCTTGCTCACGGCCTCGGGATCGGCGAGCCCGCCGCGGGCGGCGCGGGCGTATCTCAGAATGGCGAGGCTGAGCGCGATCTCCGTCGCCGCTTGGTCATCGGCCGTGGTCGGGTGATAGCTCGCCGGCGGGACAGTGAAAATGCCTGGATCGAGACCCCACTCCCCGGCCCGCGCCATCTCGCCGAGGATGGCTTGGCCTTCCGGCGTGATGCCGGCGCTCGTGAGCCATAGGGCGGGACCATTATGCGCCGCATAGAAGGCTTCGGCCGCCGCGAGGTCGTCCGGGTTGGCGCCCTGGCGCAGCGCCGGGTCGCTGATCCTCTGGCGAATGGTGTCAGCGATGAGGAGCTTCTGCGGAACCGCGGGATCCGGGCCCATTTCCTCCCGCGCCTGGTCTTCGGCGCTCGGCAGCATGGCGACGACCTCTGCCTCCTGCACCTCGCTGGCGGCGAGGCTGGCAGGGTTGTCGGGAATTTCGACGACGATAATGCCTGGGGTCGCGGTCTTGTTCTCTTGCCCGCCGGAAACGAGCACAACGACGAGCATGGCAGCAAGCGCCAAAACACCCACCGCTCCGAGGATCGCGACTAAAGACCGTCCACGCATCCCAGACCCCCGCTTTCCGCCTTTAGGTTAGTCCCGGAAGGGACCCCCGGCCAGCAAGAATTGCCGCAGCATTGGCCAAAAGCCCGGTTTTTGGCGGTTTTTGACGACCGAGCTCCGAGCAAGCTCGGGGGCACACCTCTTGATGCAGTGCGTCAATTGCCTATACTCGTTTTGAGGATAGGGAATGGCCGGCCCTTGTGCCGGACCTTTTTACGCCCCATATATACTCAACATGAGTATATATCCACAAGGAGGCCTTGAGCCCATGGCGACAGTTCAGACCGGCACCCCGGAGTGGGAGGCAAAGGGGCAAGCCGTGCTCCCGCCCGCCTTTCTGCCTGACCTCGCCTATACGCCCGAGGTGGCGGCGGAGACCGCGCATCTTTATGAGCGCGTCAAACGCGTGATCCCGCCAATCGAGTGGCCGGGCTTCGCCCCCTATGTCAAAGCCATCAACGACCTCAAGCGGACACGCAATGCCGTGGTCCTGGCGCACAACTACATGACACCCGAGATCTACAATTGCGTCGCCGACGTGGTTGGCGACTCGTTGCAGCTCGCCCGCGAGGCGGCGAAAGCCGACGCCGAGGTGATCGTGCAGTGCGGGGTGCACTTCATGGCCGAGACCTCGAAGCTGCTCAATCCGGATAAGACGGTCCTGATCCCCGACATGCGCGCGGGCTGTTCGCTCGCGGCGTCGATTACCGGCGCCGACGTGCGAGCGCTGCGCGAGGCCTATCCCGGCGTGCCGGTGGTGACCTACGTCAACACCTCGGCCGACGTGAAGGCGGAGTCCGATATTTGCTGCACCTCGTCGAACGCGGTGCGCGTGGTGGAGTCGCTGGGCGCCAAGCGGGTGATCATGATCCCCGACGAGTTCCTCGCCAAATGGGTGCAGACCCAGACCGACGTCGAGATCATCACCTGGAAGGGGCATTGTGAGGTGCATGAGCGCTTCACGGCGGATGAGCTGCGCGCGTATCGCGAGGCCGATCCGGGCGTGAAGATCATCGCCCATCCGGAGTGTCCGCCCGACGTGATCGGCGAGGCTGATTTCACCGGCTCGACGTCCGGCATGATCAAGTGGGTCGAGGACAACCAGCCCTCCAAGGTGCTGCTCGTGACCGAGTGCTCGATGAGCGACAACGTGGCCGTCGAGGTGCCGAACGTGGAGTTCGTGCGGCCGTGCAACCTCTGTCCGCATATGAAGCGCATCACCCTGCCGAAGATCCTGGATAGCCTCGTCTTCATGAAGGACGAGGTGACCATCGACCCGGCGGTGGCCGAGCCGGCCCGGGCGGCGGTCGAGCGGATGATCAATCTCAACCACTAACAAGGGCGCGCTTGTTCGGCGCGAGGCCGCTGTGATGAACTCCGGGAAGCCGCGCGTTGACGCGCACAGTACGGGGAACGGCATCGTCGTGGTCGGCGCCGGGCTCGCGGGCCTCTTTACCGCGCTCAAGCTCGCGCCTCTCCCGGTCACCGTGATCTCGCCTGCGCCTTTCGGCGAGGGTGCCTCCAGCCTATGGGCGCAAGCCGGCATCGCCGCGGCGCTGGCCGAAGGCGATACGCCGGAGGATCACGCGGCCGACACGGTTCGCGCCGGTGCCGGCATCGTCGACGAAGCCGTTGCGCTGTTCATGGCGCGCGAGGCGCGTCAGCGTATCGAGGATCTGCTGCGCTACGGCGTGCCCTTCGACAAGGATCTAGAGGGGCGCCTGGCACTCGGTCATGAGGCGGCACATCGCACCAAGCGCATTCTCCATGTGAAAGGGGATACCGCGGGCCGCGCCATCATGGGCGCCATTACCGAGGCCGCACGAGCCACCTCCTCAATCACCGTGCTGGAGGGATATGCCGCGCGCGACCTGATCGTGCATGACGGCCGCGTTCAAGGCATTTCCTTGGCGCCCGTCGCCGACGAAAGCGACATGCAAAACCTGGTGCTGCCCGCACGCGCCGTCGTGCTGGCGACGGGCGGCGCGGGACAGATCTACGCCATCACTACCAACCCGAAGGAAGCCCGCGGCGAAGGCCTGGCCATCGCCGCGCGAGCGGGGGCGGTGATCGCCGATGCAGAGTTCGTGCAGTTTCACCCGACCGCCATCGACATCGGACGCGACCCGGCACCGCTCGCCACCGAGGCGCTGCGCGGCGAAGGTGCGCTTCTGATCAACAGCAAAGGCGAGCGCTTCTTGCGCGCCGTGCATGAGGACGCCGAGCTCGGCCCCCGCGATGTTGTCGCGCGCGCCGTCTATCGCGAGGTCATGGGCGGGCGTGGCGCGTTCCTCGATTGCCGACCGCTGGGGGCCGACCTCATCAAGAATTTTCCCACCGTGGTCTCGACCTGCCAGTCTGCCGGCATCGATCCCACGCAGGAGCCAATCCCCATCGCCCCGGCAGCTCATTATCACATGGGTGGCATCCTTACCGATGCTCAGGGGCGCAGCACGCTTGACGGGCTGTGGGCGTGTGGCGAGGTGACCTCGACCGGCGCGCATGGCGCCAACCGGCTCGCCTCAAACTCGCTGCTCGAGGCGGTCGTGTTCGGGGCGCGCGTCGCGCGCGATATCGCAAGCGCCCCGCCGCCACTCCCCTCGCGGAACATTGACGTCGATGCGCCGGAGACCGTCGGCCAGAGCCATGACACGGAGGCCGAGCAGAGGCTGCGACAAACCATGGCTGAGGAGGTCGGCGTGATCCGCGATGCCGGCACGATGTCCAAGGCCCTTTCCACCATTCTCGAGCTCGAGCGCGAGACCCAGGGTGACGCCAGGCTTGGCAACATGCTCACCACCGCCAAGCTGGTGACGGCCGCGGCGCTCGCGCGAAAGGAAAGCCGCGGGGCGCATTTCCGTAGCGATTACCCGGCACCGGAGGAGACACAAGCAAAGCGGAGCTTCCTGACATTAGCGCAAGCCAACGAGATCGCCCGGAGGGCCGCGGGCGTATCGAGCCCGCCAAGGCTTCGCGTGGTCTCGCACGGATGAGGCAAGCAGGTCCCTCGCAGCTGCAGCTTCCCGAACTCCTTGTCACGCAGGCGGTGCGCTCGGCACTCGCCGAGGATTTGGGACTTGCCGGCGATATCACCACGGATTCCATCATCCCGCCGGACGCGCATGGCGAAGCTGCCATCGTGATCCGGGAGCCCGGCGTCATTGCTGGGCTCGATTTGGCCGAAGCCACATTCAAGGCGCTCGACCCGAACGTGGATTTCGTCCGCGTCGTGCAGGACGGTTGCAAAGCAGACGCCGGCACGACGATCGCCAAGATCAGAGGCCTTACGCGGGCGCTCCTGACCGGGGAGCGGACGGCGCTCAACTTCCTCGGCCGCCTCTGCGGGATCGCCACCCTGACCGCCGCCTATGTGGCGAAGGTTGAAGGGACGCTCACGCGCATCGCCTGCACGCGTAAGACGACGCCAGGCCTACGGGCTTTCGAGAAATACGCGGTGCGCTGCGGCGGCGGGGTCAATCACCGCTTCGGACTCTACGACGCGGTCTTGGTGAAGGACAACCACATCGCCGCGGCGGGAGGACTGGAGGCGGTACTTGAGCAGCTTCGCGCGCGGGCCGGCCATATGGTCAAGGTCGAGGTGGAGGTGGACACGCTCCAGCAGTTGGAAGAGGCTCTGCGCTTCCCGATCGATGCGGTGCTGCTCGACAATATGGATGCGGCCACGCTGGAGAAGGCCGTGGCGCTGGCCAAAGGCAAAGTGCTGACCGAAGCCTCAGGGGGCGTCAGCTTAGAGACCGTGGCGGAAATTGCAGCGACAGGCGTCGACGTGATCTCGGTCGGCGCGCTTACTCACTCGCCTTGTAACCTAGACTCATCGCTTGAGTGGGTGCGGGTGAGCTAGTGCCGGCGACGGCGCTGACAGAGCCTGAAACGGAGTCGGCAACGGTCGTCACGGCCGAGGCGAGAGACAGCGTCGGGCTGAGCAAATAGCCTGTGTCGTCGTCGTCATTGGCCTCAGGCGTGGTCGAGGCCTCGACGACGTAAGGCGTCTCGTTGCGCTTCTTGTAGAAGATATGCGCGCCGATCCTGTCGACCTTGCTCATGCGGCGGGCCCAGCGCGGGCTGACATAGTTCGCATGATAGAAGGTGGAATAGCCCACCTCTGGAAGCCATAGCTCACCAGACATGATGCGCTTGGATAAATTCTCGGCCAGCGCCCATTGGTCCTTGTTGCGCGGATTGTCGGAATTTCCATCACAGGCGAAGGAGAACTGACAGCCTTTGCGCATCTGCCCCTGATACACGACGCCGCAAATTGTCTGCGGGAAGACCGGGCTGCGCACGCGGTTGAGGATCACTTGGGCGACCGCGATCTGACCGCGTTCCGGCTCGCCGCGCGCCTCGAAATAGATGGCCGTGGCCAAACAGCGGCGCTCGCGATCCTCGAACTCGGCTTGGGTCTCGCCCTTGTAGCGGAAATTCAAACCCTCTTCGCTGGGACGGTAGGCGACATCGCCGGCGCTCGGCCGAAAGGCATCGACCGCGAAATCGGCATTGAAGGGCGACGAGTAGCTCGCGTTCATGAACAGCGAGTTCTGGCCGCGGCCGGCGGGAGGCGCCGTGAGCGCGACCTCGGTGGTGGTGGGCTTGAGCCGGTCAGCCTTGTCCGACGCGGCGACGGGCTTGGTAAGGACAGGACTGCCCGCGAGGCTCGCGGTGATGAGTTGCTTGCCGGCGGCGGTAACGTCATCGCCGGCGAAATAGTGGTCGGCGCGGGGGCCCTTGGACGCGGTTGTGAAGAGCTTGCCGGCATCGCGCGAGATGTAGAGGGGATTCGAAGAGGCGTCCGCCGTGCGGACCGCGGTGGAAACGAGATTGGGATTGGAAACGGAGAGCACGACCTCAGTGGCAAGTGGGGCGCCGTGAACGGCGACGAAATAACCCACGCCAATGAGGGGAAGCGGCACGAACGCAGCAATCGCGTGCCACATCCGACGAGACGAACGCCGGCGCATTATCCCTCCAGGTCCCCGTTCGGAAGGACCGCCGGTCACGCCCGGAAGTCCCCCCACGCATTTACCCTAGGGCGTGTCCTTAACGGTCCACGCAAATCTAGGGAGTCCCCAAAAAAACCAGGCAAGTTGGTGGGAAATCAGCGTCTTAGCTTGGTAGCCCCCCACCGGATCGAGCCCGGTATCCCGTCTATTGCCGTTAACGCTGCCCGATAATTTAGGGCAAATTGTGATAGTCGGCAACGGGAGCCCATTTCGGGCTGGAAGGGATAATTATCCGTTAGCTCTGTTTTTCAGGGTCGCTTGGGCTGCCGCGAGGCGTGCGACGGGCACGCGGTAGGGTGAGCAGGAGACATAGTTCAAGGCAATTTTCTCACAGAATTCAATGCTCTCGGGGTCGCCGCCATGCTCCCCACAGAGGCCGATTTTGAGGTCTGGATGGGTCGCTCGACCCCGCTCCACACCGATCTGCATGAGCTCTCCCACCGCAACGTCGAGCGTCATAAAGGGATCATGGTGAATGATCCCTTTCTCGGCGTACTCGCTTAGGAACCGGCCGGCGTCATCCCGGCTCAAGCCGAAGGTGGTTTGGGTCAAGTCATTGGTGCCGAACGAGAAAAACTCCGCGCTCTGGCCGATTTCGCCGGCCATCAAACAGGCGCGGGGCAACTCCACCATGGTTCCCACTTGGAATGCGACGCTGGTCTCCCGCTCCTTCTCCACGGCGCGCGCGGTCGCGTTGATGCGCTCCTTGATGATGTCGAGTTCGGCCTTGGCCGCGACGAGCGGCACCATGATCTCGGGCGTCACCCGGTCGTGCAGCGCCTTGCCCGTCTCGATCGCCGCCTCGAAGATGGCGCGCGCCTGCATCTCGACGATCTCCGGATAGCTGACCAAGAGCCGCGCGCCGCGTTGGCCGAGCATCGGGTTGAACTCACTCAAGACGGCTATGCGCCGCTTGAGGCGCGCCACGTCGACACCCATGGCCTCGGCCACGTCGGCGATAGCATCCTCTCCATGCGGCAGGAACTCATGCAGCGGCGGGTCCAACAGCCGAATGGTGACGGGGTGGCCGGCCATGATCTCGAAAAGCTCGATGAAGTCCTGTCGCTGCGACGGCAGAAGCTTGGCGAGCGCCTTGCGGCGCGTTTCCAGGCTCTCGGCGAGGATCATCTCGCGCATGGCGACGATGCGGCTCCCCTCGAAGAACATGTGCTCGGTGCGGCACAGCCCAATGCCTTCGGCGCCGAAGGCACGGGCCTGGCGCGCGTCGTCGGGCGTATCGGCATTGGCGCGGATTTCCAGGCGCCGAAAACCATCGGCCCATTTCATCAGGGTGGCGAAGTCCGGCGACAGATCCGGCTGGCGCATGGTCACGCGCCCCTTGATGAGCTTGCCGCTGGACCCGTCGATGGTGACGATATCTCCCTTGTGCAGCGTGACACCCGACGCTTCGAGAGTCCCCTGCTCAAGATCGATATGCACGGCGCCCGCCCCGACCACGCAGGGGCGCCCCATGCCGCGCGCGACCACCGCCGCATGGCTGGTCATGCCGCCGCGGGTGGTCAGGATACCGACAGCCGCATGCATGCCCTGCACGTCTTCCGGCGATGTCTCGATCCGCGCGAGAATCACCGTGTGCCCTTGCGCCTTCAGGTGCACCGCCTCGTCGGCGTCGAAAACGATCTCGCCGGAGGCCGCGCCCGGCGAGGCCGGCAACCCTTTGGCAAGCACGGTCATCTCGGCGTTCGGATCGAGGGTCGGGTGAAGAAGTTGGTCCAATTGCGCGGGATTCAGCGTCAAGACCGCTTCCTCGCGGGTGATGGTTCCCTCTCCCGCCATATCGACGGCGATCTTCAATGCGGCTTGCGTCGAGCGCTTGCCCGCGCGGGTCTGCAGCATGAAGAGCTTGCCCTCCTGCATGGTGAACTCGATGTCCTGCAGATCGCGGAAGTGCCGCTCCAGATTGGCGCAAGCCGCCTTGAGATCGGCGAAGGCCTCCGGCATGAGCGCTTCCAGGGACGGCTTGCCGTTGCCCGAGGCGTAGCGCTCTCTCTCCGTCAGAGGTTGCGGCGTCCGCAAGCCGGACACCACGTCCTCGCCTTGCGCATTCAACAGGAACTCACCGAAGAGCTCGTTGGCGCCAGTCGACGGGTTGCGGGTGAAGACGACGCCCGTGGCGCTGTTGTTGCCCCTGTTGCCGAACACCATGGTCTGGATGGTGACGGCGGTGCCCCAGTCGTCGGGGATGTCATGGAGCCGGCGATAGGCGATGGCGCGCGCGTTCTGCCAGGAGCCGAACACGGCGGCGATGGCGCCCCAAAGCTGCTCATGCAGATCTTGCGGGAAAGGCCGCTCCAGCTCCTGCTCCACCACGGCCTTGTAGCGGGCGATGATCTCCACCCACTCATCGGCGCCAAGTTCGGGATCGAGTTCGAAGCCTTTCAGGTTCTTGTAGTTCTCGAGGATTTCCTCGAACAGGCCGTGATCGATGCCCAGCACCACGTCGGCATACATCTGGATGAAGCGGCGATAGGTATCATAGGCGAAGCGACGGTCATCGGTGAGCCGCGCCAAGCCGTCCACGGTCTGATCGTTGAGGCCGAGATTGAGCACGGTGTCCATCATGCCCGGCATGGAGGCGCGGGAACCCGAGCGCACGGACACCAGTAGCGGATTATCGACATCGCCGAAGCGCGCGCCGGTAATCTCCGCGATGTGCTCGAGCGCGTCGTCGACCATCGGCTTCAATTCGTTGGGAAGCTTGCGGCCGAGCTCGTAATAGGCGGTGCAGACCTCGGTGGAGATGGTGAAGCCCGGCGGCACGGGCAGACCGAGCCTGGACATTTCGGCGAGATACGCGCCCTTGCCGCCGAGGAGATCTTTGTCCTCGACGGACCCATCGGCACGCCCATCGCCGAAGGTGAACACCCATTTGGGTGTCACCTCCGCCTCCCCGACTTCACTCATTGCGTGTTCCACTCCAACGGGTGCGGTGGTCCTCCGCACCGGCCCATCCTTTTAGCCTGTCTGACGGGCTTCGCACAAACGCGCTCAAGGAGGCGGCTTAAGGACGAACGGGGCGCGGCGTCTTTGCGTTCCGGTGCGCGATGAAATCGCCGCCTTGAATGAGGCGCGCCTTGGGCGCCTTGCTCACGCCATAGGCCCAGGCGGTGAGGCTTCGGCCATCGGTGAGTGTCACCTCAAAGGGCGCACGCACATAGTTGGGATCGCCCGCCTCGTAGGCATCGAGCTCCGCCAGCAGCTTGCCGCCGGGCTTGAGCGCAAAGACCTCGCCAATGATGGATCGCTTCTCGTTCGCATCGAACATGGCCGCCGGATACCAGCCCATATCGTAGAGGCGCCCGGGGACGCTGCCTTTGCCCACCAGGCGCGCCTGCGAAGAAAGCCGCCGCGCCATGGGATGATCGCTCTCCGAGCGCAGCGTGCCGTAAACGAAGATGTGCTCCGGGTCGCTCATTCAGGCAGATCGATACGCCCATTCTCTTGCATCGGCCAAAACGGATTGTGCGCGACTTCCCAGGCATGACCGTCCGGGTCGGCGAAGTAGCCGCTATAGCCGCCCCAGAACACTTTCTCGGCGGGCTTCAGGATGCGGGCGCCCGCGGCTTCCGCCGCCGCCATCATGGCATCGACCTCCGCCTCGCTTGCATAGTTCATCGCGACGGCGATGCCGCCATTGCCGGTCCAGAGCGTGCCGGCCTGTGCGTCTTCTTGAAGCGCATTCCGGCCAAACAGACCCAGCACAGCGCAACCGGCCTGCATGAACGTCACCGCCTCTTGGCTGGCGCTCGACCTCTTGAATCCGATGCGCTCGTAGAAGTCAGTGGCTTCGGCAATATCGGCAACGCCGAGCGTGACGAGACTGATATGGGGTGACATCTTCGTTCTCACTTTGGCTGTCCCGCCTGCTGACATGTCACGGTATGGATGCCCGGATCAAGTCCGGGCATGACGAGTCACGTGGGTATAGGCCCGTGCCTGTACATTGCCGCGGCGCGGGACGCGTCCGGCTTCTATCAAAGAACATGGCCCCCGAAGGGGATGGCGCGCCAAGAAGCGCAGTCCGTAGTCGGGGTCGCATCCGAAGATGCGCGGGCGCCTCGCGGCGCGCCAATCGCGGCGGTTACGGCTCCGGGCCCCGCTTCAATCCCGGACCTGTCTGTCCGGGATCTAACTGCCAGCTTCTGGCGGGGGCTCGTAGTGGCCCCGGGGGGGGTGGCTCCGATGCCGCCCGGGAGCTTCACTGCGAATGAAGCGCGCGGGCGCCGCACCCCGTCCCGCCATCACGAACGCCTCGCGAGAACGCCCTTCAACGGACGAGGTGGTCGCATTGTACGGCAGGTTTTAAGGGCGGGGATAAGTTTCGCAATTCAGCGTCATTCCGGCGCAAGCCGGAATCCAGGGCAACAGGCACTTTGCGTCGCGACTCTGGATACCGGCTTTCGCCGGTATGACGACGATGGCGGTGCCGAGGGCTACCCCGCGATCTTGGAGAAGTCGGCAACGGTCATGGTGGTGGCGCGGATACGGTTCAGAAGCCGCAGGCGGTTCTCGCGCAGCTTGGGATCGTCGGCGTTGACCGTGACGTTGTCGAAAAAGGCATCGACCGGTGCGCGAAGCTTGGCCATCTGACTCATCGCTGCTTCGAAATCTTCGTCTGCGACCGCCTTGGCTGCCGCCGTCTCGACTTCGTCCACGGCTTTCGCGAGTGCCTTCTCTTGCGGCTGATCAAGCAGCGCGGGATCGGGCGGCTCGTCGAATGACTTGCCGTCTTTCTTCTCTTCGATGCGCAGGATATTCGTGGCGCGCTTGACGCCGGCCAGCAGATGCTCGCCGTCTTCGGTGTCGAGAAAACGCCCGAGCGCCTCGACACGGGCGACAATCATCAGGAGATCGTCGCCGCCGAGCGCGAACACGGCGTCGACCAGATCGTGCCGCGCGCCTTGATCGCGGAGATAGAACTTCAAACGGTCGGCGAAGAAATCGAGGAGCTCAAGTGCTTCTGTCCTCACTCTTCGACCATTCAACAGCTTGCTCGTGACTACCTTCGCTCCTGGAGTCGACTCGTCAATCCGGTCCCCATGCAAATTCAGAACGCCGGCCAATTTAATGCGCAGACTGTTCTCGAGAACGATGCGGATGACCCCGAGCGCCGCACGCCGCAAGGCATACGGGTCCTTGGAGCCTGTGGGTTTCTCGTCGATGGCCCAGAAGCCGACCAACGTGTCGAGCTTGTCGGCGAGCGCCACGGCAATGGCGATCGGCTCGCGCGGCACCTCGTCCGTCGGCCCGACCGGCTTGTAATGGGCGGCGATGGCAGCGGCGACGGCAGCGTTCTCTTTCTGATCGAGCGCGTAGTACTGCCCCATCACGCCCTGCAGCTCGGGGAACTCGCCGACCATGTCGCTGACCAGGTCCGCCTTGGCGAGGATGGCGGCGCGTTCGGCAAGATCGGGATCGGCGCCGACCAGCGGCGCGATCTCCCGCGCCAGATGGAAGATGCGCTGCACCCGGTCATATTGCGTGCCGAGCTTCTCGTGGAAGGTGATCTCCTTGAGCTTGGGCACCCAATCTTCGAGGGATGATTTGCGGTCCTGGTCGTAGAAGAATTTGGCGTCGGCGAGCCTTGCTGCGATGACGCGCTCATTGCCGGCGGTGATGGCCTTGCCGCGATCATCCGCTTTGAGGTTGGCGACCAGCATGAAGCGGTTGGCGAGATCATCGCCCTTCTTCAGCGAGAAACATTTCTGATGCGCCTTCATTGACGTGGCCAGAACTTCCGGCGGCACTGACAAGAAGTCCTCGTCGAAGGTGCCCATCAGCGGCACGGGCCACTCGGTCAGGCCTGCGTTCTCGGCGAGCAGCGCCTCGTCCTCGACCAGCGTCAGCCCCTGCTTTTCGGCGAGCTTGTGGGCGGTCTTTGAAATTATTTCCGCACGCTCGTCCGCATCGAGAATGACGAAGGCCTCTCTGAGCTTCGCCGCATAGTCCTTGAAGCTCTTCACGGCGAAGGGCTTGGGCGCCATGAAACGGTGGCCGCGCGTGCGATTGCCGCTCACGATGCCGTCGACCTCGAACTCCACGACCTTGCCGTCGAGAACGCAGAGGATGGCGTGCAGCGGCCGCACCCAACGTAGCTTACCGGAGCCCCAGCGCATCGACTTCGCCCAGGGGAAATTCCGGACGATCTCGGGCACGATCTCGGCGATGACCTCGGCGGCGTCACGGCCGGGCTTCTCCAGCATGGCGACGTAGAAGCTGCCCTTCTTGTCCTCGCGCACTTCAGCCTGATCGACGGAGTTCAGCCCCGCGGCCTTGAGGAAGCCGGCTATCGCTTGCTCGGGTGCACCGACGCGGGGACCTTTGCGCTCCTCGCTGATGTCGGGCGAGCGCTTCGGCAGACCGTCGACGACCGCCGTCAGGCGGCGCGGTGTGGCAAAACTCTTGATCTCGGTGAAATCGAGACCGGCGGCTTTGAGCTTGTCACCGAGCAGGCGTGCCAGATCCTCGCGCGCACGGGTCTGCATGCGGGCCGGGATTTCCTCGGAGAAGAGTTCAAGCAGAAGCTCAGCCATCGCGCTCAATCCTTACCGGCAGGCGCGAGGTCTTGACCGAAACCGATATCGTGGTCGTCAAGATCCTGGATGCCGAATTCGAGAACGCCGTAAGGCTTCTCGCCGAGCTCGTAGTCGATATGCGCGCCGCGCTCCTTCATCTCCTCGAACATGGCCTTCGCGTCGTCGACCCAGAAATAGGCGTTCCACATCTGGTTCTTGATGCGCCAATAGGGAACGATGTCGTGGCCGGCCGGCGCCTGGGTCAACATGACGTGGGCGGCATCGCGCGCGGCAATGGCGAAGTCCGGCGGCTCGCCCCACACACCGAGCGTCTTGAAGCCGACCTTGTCGGCCCAGTAAGCGACGGTCTTGGGGAGATCGCGCGCGAACAGCACCGGCGCCTGCTGCAAGATCTTGGCTTGCGTCATGACGCGGCTCCGCCTGCTTCGGTCTTAAGCCACGCGGCGCAGCACGCTTTGGTGAGATCGCGTACGCGCAAGATATAGGCTTGCCGCTCGGTCACGGAGATCACGCCGCGCGCATCGAGCAGATTGAAGATGTGCGAGGCCTTGATGGCCTGATCGTAGGCCGGCAGCACCATTAGATGCCGCTCGCCACTTTCCCCGGCTGCGAGCAGCGCCTTGCACTCGGCCTCCGTGTCGCGGAAATGCTCGAACAGCTTCACCGTATCGGCGTGCTCGAAATTGTAGCGGGAGTATTCCTGCTCGGCCTGGAGGAAGACGTCGCCATAGGTGACCTTATCCTTGCCCTCGCCGCCGTTGAAATTGAGGTCGTAGACATTGTCCACGCCCTGCACATACATGGCCAGGCGCTCCAAACCATAGGTGAGCTCGCCTGAGACGGGGTCGCAGTCGAAGCCGCCGACCTGCTGGAAATAGGTGAACTGCGACACCTCCATGCCGTCGCACCACACCTCCCAGCCGAGCCCCCAGGCGCCGAGCGTGGGGCTCTCCCAGTCGTCCTCGACAAAGCGGATGTCATGGTTCTTGGGGTCGATGCCGATGGCATACAGGCTTTCCAGATAGAGGTTCTGGATGTCGGGTGGCGACGGCTTCAGGATCACCTGGAACTGGTAATAGTGCTGGAGCCGGTTCGGGTTCTCGCCGTAGCGGCCGTCCTTGGGGCGGCGCGAGGGCTGCACATAAGCCGCGCGCCAGTGCTTCGGACCCAGCGAGCGCAGCGTGGTCGCGGGGTGAAAGGTCCCCGCCCCGATCTCCATGTCGTAGGGCTGGAGGATGACGCAGCCTCGATCGGCCCAGAAGCGCTCAAGCTTCAGGATGAGGTCCTGGAAGGAGGGTGCAGGGCGGGATTTCGTGATTTTCGACATGACCGATTCACTGGCAGGATTTGGCGCGAAGCTATTGCCTTGCGCGCGCCAAGGGAAGCCAAAGCTTCTCGGCGATGACAATGGGGGGACGCTAACGCACCTGCTTCGGGCGGTAGACGCCCGTGGAAGGGTCCTGCTCGAGCGGCACGGCATGATCGACGCCGCGGTGCTCCATCGCTTCCTTCGCGTCACGAAGGTCGGCGGCGATACGCTCCTGCTCCCTCTTCAGGTAGCGCCTCATCAGGAGGAGCCCGGCGCCCGCGGCGATGATCAGGAGAAGTTGCGGCATGGCTTAGAGTCCGAAGCGCGACCAAAGGGCCCGTGCCTCGACCGCCGAGATGACGTCGGCGGCCAGCCCGCCGGGCCACAGACCGAAATCGAACCCGCCCGCGCCCACAACAACGCCACGCTTGCGGCGGAACCAGGAGGTGGACGGCGCCACCAGCCTGAAACGCACGTCTTCGCCGAAGACTTCGCGCATCTTCGAGCGGAGATCCGAAAGCCCGTCGATAAGGCCGAGTTCGGCGGCGACCTTGCCGGACCAGAACTCGCCCGTGAACAGCTCCTTGTCCGGCTTGCCCAGCTTGTCGCCGCGCCGGGACTTGACCAGGTCGATGAAGGCGGCGTGCACATCCTGCTGGATGGCCTTGATGCGCTTCACGTCGGCAGGCTTCTCCGGCAGGAAAGGATCGAGCGTGTCCTTATTGGCGCCGGCCGTATAGACGCGGCGCTCGACGCCGATCTTCTCCAAGAGGCCCGGGAAGCCGAACGTGGCGGCGATCACGCCGATCGAGCCCACGATCGAGCTCTGGTCCGCGTAGATCTCGTCGCCCGCGCAGGCCAGCATGTAGCCGCCGGAGGCGCAGACATCCTCGGCGAACACATAGACTTTGAGATCCTTCTCCTCGGCCAGCGCGCGGATGCGCTTATAGATCAGCGTGGACTGGACCGCGGAACCGCCGGGGGAGTTGATCTGAATGGCGACCGCCTTGGCGCCACGCATCGAGAAGGCTTTCTCGATGGCCGAGGCGGCGGTCGTCAGCGTCAGACTCGGTTTGAGCGGCGTGCTCATGCCGATCGGCCCGGTGAAACGCAGCACGGGCACCAGCGGACGGGTCTTGGTCCACTTCTCCGGCAGATAAGACTTCAAGACATTCAGAAAACCGTCGTCGCTCATATGTTCACCGTATCCTCGGAGCAGCCTAGATCAAGGGCTACTCCCATAAATCTGTATCAATAAAGGCCACACCAGGGCAGCGCCGAAGGCAATAATTAAGGCAGTCATGCGCGCAGACATCGGCCTGTCGAAATAGCTTGCTATACTTCTTGTTCACGGCGGACGTTTACGTCTGTCGCTCCGAGCGGCGCGCTTTGATTGCTGCGCTGCTCCGCAAGGAGGACATCGCTATGAAGAAGTTTGCGATCACGGCGGCGGCGGTGGGTGTTCTGGCATTCACATTCGTCTCGCTGATGCCGCAGCCGGCAGATGCCGGATGGCGCCGCAAGGCTTGGCGGAACGGCTACGCGCCCGGTGCAACCGTCTATGTCGGGCCGCGCTACGGCTACTACGCGCCGCGCCGTCCCTATTATGGCCGGTGCGGATCCTACGGCTGCGGCGGCTATCCTTACGCCTATTACCCCTATTGGCGCGGGCGTTACTATCGCGGCTGGTATTAGGCGCGCGCACCGCCAAATCTAGGCTTTCAAAAGGGCCGTTCCCAGCGATGGGGACGGCCCTTTCCTTTGCCCGCATTCCGATGGTGAACAAGGGATGAACGGGCGCCTCAGCCTGGGTTCAGGCCACCCTTCCTACAACGGCGCCATGATCGAGGAACGTTGAATTGAACGTGCGCGGAAGCGCCGAACTGGAGGTCAAAAGCAATGCTGAAGAATACTCTCATCGCAGCCGCCGCCGTCTCGGTGATGGCTTTCGGTGCCACGGGTGCCTATGCGGGTCCTGGCGACGGCGGTGGCGGCGGTGGCGGCCAGCACGGCGGCGGAGGTGGCGGCGGTCATGGTGGTGGTGGTCATGGTGGTGGCGGTCACGGTGGTGGTGGTGGTGGTGGTGGTGGTGGTCATGGTGGTGGCGGTCACGGTGGTGGCGGTCACCACGGCGGCGGCAGTCACCACAAATTCAACCGCTATCCGCCTTTGTGGCTGAACTACTCCTGGTATCCGCGCTGCCACTACGAGACCAGGAAGGTCCGCATCAAGGTTCAGGACCACCGTGGACGCTCCTACCGCAAATGGGTTTGGAGAGACGTCAAGGTCTGCGACTAGCGGACCTTACGCGCCCGAGAGCTCTCCTCACGCTCGGGCGAATCGGGGCTGCCGCCCTTCCCCCCTGGGTGGCGGCCCCTTCCCTTTTTGGGCGCAGCAAGGTGAAGCGCCCCGCCGTGCCTCAACACGGCTTCGGCTTCTTCGGTATAGGCCCCATCGGCCCCATGCTGGCGCAGACCCGGGAGAAGCCGCATTCCTGCGCGGCTGCCTTTGCGCCCCTGCACGATGACGCGGGTTGCGGGGTCTTGCGCCTTCGAAAACAGAGGGAAGACCGCCACATCGCCGAACCGATCCTGAAGCAGATCCAAGAGCGCACCGAGACAGTCGGCCCTATGGATCAGGGTCAGCGTGCCGTTTGGGGCGGCCATGGCGGTGAGGAACCGCACCCAGCGCCCAAGCTGGCCCTGCGGCATGACATGGGCGGTAGCCCGCTCCGCACTGGGGGCCAGGCGCACGCTCCCCTCCGCGTAGAAAGGCGGATTGGCCATGACATGGTCATAGCCTTCACGGACGAGCCCGACATCACGCAGGACCTTGGCCGAGGCCGTGATGTCGGCCTCGACGGCCGTGAACCGCCCTGTGAAGCCGTTCCGCGCGGCATTTTCCGCCGCCAGAGCGCAAAGGCGCGCATCGACCTCGACCGCCGTCACGTGCGCCTTGGGAACACGCACCAAGAGGCAAAGTCCGGCAATGCCGACACCGGCGCCGGCATCGAGCACGGACTCACCCTGTTTTGCGGCTATTGCAGCGGCCAGGAACACGGCATCGCTGCCGGCGCGGTGGCCGGATTTCGGCTGGACGATCCCGATGCGTCCGCCGAGGAAATCGTCGGTGGTGGTGGTGCCGGTCTTGCCGCCCGGGCGGTCAGGTTTTGTCTTCGCCATCGATGTCATCACCGACCCCGGCCTCGGTAAGCAGGTTGCGGGCTTGATCGATGCGATCTTCCTCGACCAGTACGCGCCGGGGCAAGATTCCGATGGACCCCTCCATCACGCTCATATTCGTATCGAAAACGAGGAAGGCGATGCCGGCCTCCGTGAGAAGCGCGCTGACAAAGGACAGAAGCACCGGATCGTTCGTCCGCAAGAGCTCTTTCATGGCCTAAAAATGCCTCTGCCAACGACCCTAGTGCGTTCAGCGTATTGACCTTGGTGGCCGACCACCGACAATATCGCGGCAATAAGCCCTTCTGGCACTGGAGGAGACGTACCTTTGGGCGTTGTCGTCAAACTTTCCGGCCCGCGAAATCCGAGTGCGAGCCTTGCCCCCCTCGTCGCGCTTGTCGAGGAGGACATGGCCCATGTCAACCGCATCATCCTTGACCGGGCCCGCTCCAATGTCGACCTGATCCCCGAACTCGCCAGGCATCTGATCGACTCCGGGGGAAAGCGCCTGCGGCCGATGCTCACCCTCGCCGCCGCGAAGATGTGCGGCTATGCGGGCGATGGCCATGTGCGGCTCGCGGCCTCGGTCGAGTTCATGCACACGGCCACGCTGCTGCACGACGATGTGGTGGATGAGAGCAGCCTGCGGCGCGGCAAGACCGCCGCGCGGCTCCTCTGGGGCAACGAGGCGAGCGTGCTTGTGGGCGATTATCTGCTGGGCCAGGCCTTCAAGATGATGGTCGATGTCGGCTCGCTCGGTGCGTTGCGTATCCTGGCGGATGCCGCGGCGATCATCGCCGAAGGCGAGGTGATGCAGCTCACGACCGCCAACAACACCGAGACCACGGAGGACGACTATCTCGCGGTGATCGACGCCAAGACCGCGGCGCTATTCGCGGCGGCCGCGGAAGTCGGCGCGGTAATCGCCGAGCGGCCGAAGTCCGAGGCCGCGGCTTTGCGGTCTTACGGCCGCAATCTCGGCCTTGCCTTCCAGCTCGTCGACGATGCGCTCGATTATTCGGGCGAGCAGGCGACCCTCGGCAAGAGCGTCGGCGATGATTTCCGTGACGGCAAGATCACGCTGCCCGTCGTGCTGAGCTACCGGCGCGGCAACCAGGAAGCGCGTGCGTTCTGGGAGCGCACCGTAAAAGAGGGAGAGATCGGCGAGGATGATCTCGACAAGGCCATCGACTTGATCGCGCAGCACAACGCGCTCGCCGATACCATGGAGCGGGCGCGCCATTACGGTGCGATCGCCCGCGATGCGCTGGCCATCTTCCCTGACGACGAGATCAAGTCGGCCCTGCTTGAAGCCATCGAGTTTTCGATCGACCGCCCGTTCTAAAGCTCAGGCAGACGCCGGATCGCCGAGCATGCTTGAGGCGATCCACCAATCGGGCTCGCGCTGGGCAAGCATGGTGGCGGCGCGGTGCGCCTCGCGCGGCGTCGCAAACACGGCAAAGCACGTCGCCCCGCTGCCTGACAGGCGCGCAAGGCGTGCCCCTTCCAGCCCACTCAACGCCGCAAGCACGTTGCGGACCTCTGGCGCGAGGCGCGCGGCCACCTGTTCGAGGTCGTTGCCGCGCAAGCTCGCGTAGTCCATGAGCCGCTCGAAATCGCCGGCGAAGTCAGGCGATGCGACGTCTTCTGGTGGTGCGTCAAGCGGCGCGGCATCGAGCGCGCCGTAAACCTCCGCGGTCGCCAACGGCACGCCTGGATTGACCAGCACGACGCCACAAGACGGAAAGCCCTCCACGGCGCTGACGATCTCGCCACGGCCCGTGATAACTGCCGGCTTGCTCTTGAGGCAGACGGCGACGTCAGAGCCAAGCTCCGGCGCTAGCGCTGAAGCTTCTGCGTCTGTCAGGGCGCCGTCATTGGCGAGAGCGATGAGACGCAGCGCCGCGGCCGCGTCGGCCGAGCCACCGCCAACACCCGCCGCGACAGGGAGCATCTTGACGAGGCGAAAACGTCCGAGCGTCAGGCCGGACGCCCGCGCTTTTGCCGCCTGCGCCGCTTCTATAATGAGATTGCTGCCACCGAGAGCCGCCCCGAAGGGCCCTTCGACCCGAAGATCGAGACCGTCTTGCGGTGAGAGTTCGACGGTGTCGCCAACCCCTGCGAAGGCCACGAGGCTGCGCAATTCGTGGAAGCCGTCAGGGCGCCGTCCGAGAACCTCCAGGGTGAGGTTGAGCTTGGCCCAGGCGATGTCGCGAAGCGCGTCTATTGCGAGGTCTTCTGGTCCGTATGGCCAGGGCCCGCAGCGGCCTTGGTCTGGGCGGTCTCCTCCAGCCCCGACGCAATTTTCCCGTTCAGCGTGTCGATCTGCTCTTTCTCGGGATCCAGCGTCAACGCCTGCTCCCACTGATACTTCGCCTCGAGCGTACGGCCGACCCGCCAATAGGCATCGCCCAAATGGTCGTTGATGGTCGGATCGTCGGGCCGAAGCTCGACCGCGCGCTCCAAATGCTCGACCGCCGCCGGCATGTTGCCAAGCCTGTAATAGGCCCAGCCAAGGCTATCGACATAATAGCCGTCATCCGGCTTCAGCTTCACGGCCTTGCGGATGTAGTCCATGGCCTGTTTCAGGTTCATGCCCTGATCGACCCAGGAATAGCCGAGATAGTTGAGGACCAACGACTCGTCCGGAGCAAGCTCGAGCGCCTGCTTGAAATCGGCCTCGGCGGCAGGCCAATCCTTGAGCCGCTCATTGCTGACGCCGCGCGAATAATAGAGCGCCCAGTTTTGCTTGGTCGGCTTGTCGACGAGATTGACCGCGCGGGAATAGTATTCCAGCGCCTCGGCATAGCGCTCATGCGCGCGCATGATATTGCCGAGCGCATCGAGGGGACGAATGTCGTCGGGGTTCTGGGCGATGATCTTCTCGAGCAGCGCCTTGGCCTCGTCGACCTTCTCCAGCGAGTTGAGCGCGAAGGCCTTCTGGATCTGCACATTGATCCAGAGCGGCGAGTCTTCCGGAATCCGATCGAAGGCTGCGATCTCCGCGTCGTATTTTCCTGCCGTCTCGTAAGCTTCGGCAAGCGCGATCTGAGCGAGCGGGAAGTCCGGTTTCAGATGGATGGCGAATTGAAGAAAGACGATGCCCATGTCGAGCCCGCCCTCGCCGGCCAGCGCATCGCCGATGCCGTAGAACACCTCGGCAAGACCATCGGTCGGATTGGCTGCCAGCAGCGGCGGCGTCTCGCCGTTTTCGATCTCCTGAAGCAGCGCCTCGGACAGCGGATGCGGCGCGGCCTTGGCCATGTGCGTCTTGATGGTCTCGATGGCGAGCTTGCGGTCATTGGCGTTGACCGCATGACGCGCGTAAGCATCCGCCACTCTGAGCGTGGTCGGGCTTCGCTTGAAGGCCTGCGTATAGGACTGACGCGCCAGCTGGTGGCGTCCGGCGATGTCGGCGATCAGCGCCCGGTGATAGCGCTGATAGTACTGGGCCCAGTCGGCGCTGCTCAGGGTATCGAGCGTGGCGAAGGCCTCGCTGTGCTCGCCTTCGGCCTCCTGCACCCAAGCGCGGGCCAGCGTCGAGGTGAGGTCGGCGATGGGACCTTGGCGGGCGGCCGCGAAGTGTTCGTCGGCTTCCTTATAGTCTCCGTGCTTGAAGGCCTCGAGGCCGAGCAGGAACTGGGCGATGCGGTGCGACGGTTCGACCCGGATCAGATCCCGAGCCAGCTCGGTCGCACGATCCCAATGGGCGGCGGCGGTTTCGAGGAGGAAAGTCTGCTCGAGGATGATCGCATTGTCGGGGTCGCCGGCGAGCGCCTTGGAATAGAAATCGGCGGCGGCGATCGTGTCATGGCTGCCGCGGGCGACGCGGCCCGAGAGGTAATTCCCAAGCAGCGTGCCAGCTTCCGGACCATCGGCACCGGTGGGAATTACTTCGGAATACGCGGCAGGCGCTGCGAGAATCGCAACCAGGAGAAGAGACCGCCACGCCCATCTGCGCGGTGTCCCGCTTTTTGAAGTCATCATGTTGCTGACCCCGGCTATCCGCCGTCCCAATTTTGGTTCGTCTTATCCCCGAAGCAAAGGTATGTGCTTTTCGCAACCCTGCAAACCATAAAGCTTTTGAGGGCGAATCACGGCGCGTTTATGGCCCTGTTGCACACCCCTCGCACGCCGCGCGGATTACATCGGGGCCTACATATTGGCGTAGTTCGGCCCCTCGCCCCCTTCCGGCGGCACCCAGGTGATGTTCTGGGGCGGGTCCTTAATGTCGCAGGTTTTGCAGTGGACGCAGTTCTGCGCGTTGATCTGAAAGCGCACCGTGCCGCCCTCCTCGATCACCTCATAGACATTCGCCGGGCAGTAGCGCTGGGCCGGCTCGGCATATTCGGGCAGGGTCTGCTCGATGGGGATCGAGGGATCGGCGAGCCTCAGATGGACCGGCTCGTCCTCGTTGTGATTGGTGTTCGACAGAAACACCGACGAGAGAATGTCGAATGAGAGCGCGTTGTCGGCCTTCGGGTAATCGATGGGCTTCGACTCCGCGGCGGTGTCCAAGCTCGCGAAGTCTGGCTTCTTGTGCTTCAGCGTGTGGGTGAGGAACGGAAACAGCGTGTTGAGCCACATGTCGATGCCGCCCAACATCACGCCGAGCTTTGTCCCGAAACGCGACCAGAGCGGCTTCACGTTGCGGACCTTCTTGAGCTCCTTGGCAAGCGAGCTCTGTTTGAGCGCTTCGGGGTAGGCTTCGAGCACGTCGCGCGCACGGCCCGCTTGGATGGCCTCGAACGCGGCGTCCGCCGCCATCATCCCCGACAGCATGGCGTTGTGAGAGCCCTTGATGCGCGGCACATTCATAAAGCCCGCGCAGCAGCCGATCAGCGCGCCGCCCGGAAAAGCGAGCTGCGGAATGGCCTGCCAGCCGCCTTCCGTCAACGCGCGCGCGCCATAGGCGATGCGCTTGCCGCCTTCGAGATGCTGCTTGATGCGCGGATGGTGCTTGGAGCGCTGAAACTCCTTGAACGGGTTCAGATAGGGGTTGGCATAGTCGAGATGCACGACGAAGCCGACCGACACCAAATTGTCGCCGAAATGGTAGAGGAACGAGCCGCCGCCGGTGTTGTCATCGAGCGGCCAGCCCATGGTGTGCTGCACCAGGCCGGGCTTATGCTTCTCGGCCGGAATCTCCCATAGCTCTTTCAGGCCGATGCCGAATTTCTGCGTGCCGCTCTCGCGGTCCAAATCGTACTTCTTGATGAGCTGTTTCGACAGCGAGCCGCGCGCACCCTCGGCAAGCAGCGTGTACTTGCCGGTCAGCGCAATGCCGGGCGTGTATGAGTCCTTGTGCGTGCCGTCGCGCGCGACGCCAAGGTCACCGGTGATGACACCTTCGACCTCGCCGTCCGCACCGATGATCGCTTGCGTCACCGAGATGCCGGGATAGACCTCCACGCCCAAGCCTTCCGCCTGCTCGCCGAGCCATTTGGTGAGATTGCCCAGGCTCCCGGTGTAGCAGCCGTGATTGCTCATGAGCGGCGGCATGAACATGGTGGGCAGGCCGATGCCGCCCGTCTCCGAGGTCAGATAGTAGAACTGGTCTGCCGAGACCGCGGTGTCGAGCGGGGCGCCTTGGTTGCGCCAATCGGGAATGAGCTGGTCGAGGGCCACGGGATCGATCACCGCGCCGGAGAGAATGTGGGCGCCGACCTCGGAGCCTTTCTCCAAGACGACCACGGAGACTTCCTTGTCCTTCTCGGCGGCGAGCTGCTTCAGGCGGATCGCCGCGGCGAGCCCTGCGGGCCCCGCGCCGACGATCACCACATCGAACTCCATGGTCTCCCGTTCGACTTGATCGCTCATCTCAATCCTCCGCGGTATGCGTCTCCGTCATTCCGGCGCAAGCCGGAATCCAGACTCACAGGCATTTTCTGCTGGATACCGGCTTTCGCCGGTATGACGACTCAAATTCGGCTTTGTTCACTCCTTAGGATCGGAGCGGCGAGCCTGCTATCATCGCGAACGCCCAGCGCTAGCCATGGCCCGGTGGGGCCGGGCACTGACAAATAGAGGATCAACACGGGCATCGCAAATGACTGGAAGCCAAGCAAAAGCCGCACGCGCCCTGCTCTCCTGGTACGAGGCCATGGGCGTGGACGAGGCGATCGGGGATGTGGCCGTCGACCGGTTCGCGGTGGCACCCGTTGCGCGCGCCGAAACCGCCGCCAAATCGCGCGCCAAGCCCGCAGACTCCCGCGCTAGGAGCGCAGACTCCCGCGCTGGCCGTCCAGAACCCCGCGCTGGAAGCGCAGAACCCTCCGCAAGCCCCGCCTCGCTCGATCAGGTCACGACGCTGGCCGAGCTCGAGGCGCTGGTCGCTCAGTTCGAGGGCTGCGCGCTCAAGCGCACGGCAAAGAACACCTGCTTCTCGCGCGGCAGCGATACCGCCAGGATCATGCTGATCGGTGAAGCGCCGGGCCGCGACGAGGACATCCAGGGCAAGCCGTTCGTCGGACGCGCCGGCAAGCTGCTCGACCGCATGCTCGGCACGATCGGGCTCGACGAAAGCGCTATCTACATCACCAACACAATTTATTGGCGGCCGCCCGGCAACCGCACGCCGACGCCGCTGGAGATCGAATCGTGCGCGCCGTTTCTTGCCCGCCAGATCGAGTTGCTGGCGCCGGACGTGATGGTGTTGCTCGGCGGCGCGGCGGCAAAGTCCATCCTCAACGTGACCGAGGGCATCATGCGGCTGCGCGGCAAGTGGAAGATCTATCAGTGCGGCAACCGCGACATTCCAACGCTGGCTACGCTGCATCCCGCCTATCTCCTGCGCAAGCCTGAAGAGAAGCGTTATGCTTGGCGCGACTTGCTCATGCTGAAGGCAAGGCTGGAGGAAACGAGATCATGACCGCCCGCATCGACGAGAGCCGCCCCTTTATCCCAGTGCGCATCGCCGTGCTCACCATCTCGGACACGCGCACGCCGAAGACCGACAAGTCCGGCCCGTTGCTGGTCAGCATGATCGAAGGCGCGGGCCATGAAGTTGCCGCGCATGAAGTGGCGCCGGACGACGAGAAGGAGATCCGCAAGCAGGTCAAGAAGTGGATCAAGGCGAAAGACGTCGACGTGGTCATCACCACCGGCGGCACGGGCTTCACCGGACGCGACGTGACGCCGGAAGCGGTGCGCCCGCTGTTCGACAAGGAGATCGACGGCTTCTCCGCGCTGTTCCACATGCTGAGCTATCAGACGGTCGGAACGTCCACCGCGCAATCGCGCGCCTGCGGCGGTCTCGCCAAGGGCACGCTGATCTTCTCGCTGCCGGGATCGCCCGGCGCCTGCAAGGACGCCTGGGAGGGCATCCTCAAATTCCAGCTCGATAACCGCCACCGCCCCTGCTCGTTCATCGAGATCATGCCGCGCCTCACCGAGAGCAAGAAGAAGAAGGCGAAGGCGAGTTAGCTTTTTTGGGTCTGCGTCTGGCCAAGCCGTACACGAAAACGCGCCGACATCGACCAAGACGTGGGCTACTCGACGCTCGGTGTCCGCGCCGCGACCACCATGCGGTTCGGCGGGATGCAGTTGGTGCCGCATCTCTCGGCCGCCTGGCAGCACGCTTTCGACGATGTGACGCCGGAGCGCAAAGTGGCTCTAGGGCTGGCTGTCCCGAGCCTCGCTATTCCGGTCAGGCGCCGGCCGAGGCGCGGGCGATGCCGTGTTGAACGATGGTCTGCTTCGGACACAGATCGGGAGACGCGCCGGCCACGCGATTGCGGCCGCTCGCCTTGGCGCTGTAGAGCGCGGCATCGGCACGCGCGAGAAGCTGGTCGACCGTATCGTCGGGCCGGGCTTCGCCGACCCCAACACTCCAAGTGAGCGTGATGCGGCCCTTGCCGGTATCGAACGGCCGCGAGGCCAGGCGGCGGCGCAGATCTTCAGCAATCTCGATGGCTTGGGGCAAGGTGCGCTGCTCCAGCAACAAGGCGAACTCATCACCACCGAGGCGCCCCGCAACGGCCTCATCGAGGCGCGCGGCCATGGCACAGGCGCGAATGGCTTCATCGCCCGCCTCGTGGCCGTAGGAGTCGTTGATGTGCTTGAAATTGTCGATATCGAGGAGAATGGCGGACAAATGGCCGTCGGGAATGGTCCGCTCCCGCACCTGCATCGCCTGCTCGAAGAAGCCCCGGCGATTGCACAGGCCGGTCAGAGGATCGGTGGTGGCGAGACGGATCAGCTCGCGCTGCATGGAGGCGATGCGTTCGGCGGCGCGCAGCCGCGCATAGAGCTCCTCGGCCAAAGGCGGCTTGCCGATGAAGTCGTCGGCGCCGGAGTCCAGGGCCTCGACCAAAGTGCGCTGGTCATACTGGGACGACATCATCAGCACGTAGATTGGCCGCCTGGGGGTGGCCAGCAGGCGTGTCTCCCAGCACAGCTCCAGCCCTGACATGTGGGTCAGCTCGGCGGATGTGATCAAGCCATCGATGCGCTGATCGATCTTGATCTGCTGCAGCGCCTCGCGCTCGTCGGCGAAAGGGACCACCTCATGCCCGCGCGTTTCGAGCATACGGCTCACGATCAACCGCGTCGTACGACTTGGATCGACGAGTGCAATGCGCATCGGCTGAAGGTTCCCCCCGGTATCCCCAACCAACGCCGTAATAAAATCCCCTTAAAGTTGAATTAAGCGCAACCTATGTGTGTGCGGGCCGCAGACCAGAGTGCTCTATGAGCCGCTCGGCACAGACGCGTTCCTGGCGATACTCTTGCGCCGTGTCGACATCGCTAAGTGTCGGAGCATACGCAACAATTCGGCCTTGCAGATTGGAGAGGGTTGCCGCGAGCGTTCGTTCCGTCGACCACGGAACATCGGCAAACGGGAAAAGCTGCCGCACGGATTTTTTTAATCCGACAAGCCAGTAGCCGCCGTCTTGCGCGGGCCCGAACACGGCGTCGGCGCGCCCGAGCAGCTTGAAGGCGTGCGCGACATGGGCTGGGCGGAGGGGCGGAATATCGCTGCCGACGATGATGGCGGGGCCCGGTGGGAGACGGTCGAACAGGGCTTGCATGCGGACGCCGAGATCGCCCTCCCCTTGTGGAACGCGTGCGAGATTGCGCACCGCCGGCCAGCAATGCGCCGTCACCGCACTGTCCGGTGTGACCGCGAGATAAGTCCGCCAGCGGGCATCCGCGGCCAGTCTCAGGACGGTATGGGTGAGTGTGGTGCGATAGAAGCGGAGCGCCGCGACATCGCCGATGCCGCTCGCGAGCCTGCGCTTCACGGCACCCGCGACGGGGCGCTTGCCCATGATGATCAGGTGCTGAGCGAAGGTACAGGACGGGACGAGGCGTCGCGATGGCTTAGCCATGATGGCCTAGCCATAGAGACGCGCGAGCAGCCGCGGCGGCACGCGGAGATAATAGAGCAGCATCACACCGAGATTGCGGAAGCTCCGCGAAAGATAGCCTTCGCTCCGATAGCGCTTGGCGCTGGTCACGGCGCGAGATTTGAGGCCGACGAGCTCGCGCCGCTTGAGCCGGCGGACGAGATCCACGTCCTCCATCAACGGCAGAGGCCGGAACCCGCCGAGCCGGGAATAGTGCGCGCGGGAAATCAGGAGACCCTGATCGCCATAGGGCAGTGCGAACAGAAGACAACGCAAGCCCACGAGAGTTTCCATGAGACGCGGCATGAACCCGTCATCATCGAGGGCGAAGCGGAAATAGGCGGCCGCCGGACGGCGGCGTCCGCTCTCCACGCGCTCCATGAAGGCGGCGGCCTCTTCGGCCCAGCCGGGCTCAAGCACCGTGTCGGCATGCAGGAAGAGGAGCCAATCCCCCCGGGCGATGGCGGCGCCGGCATCGAGCTGGGTGCCGCGCCCCCGGGCCGAGTCCACGATGTGGGTTCCCGCCGCATCGGCAAGGACGCGGGTATCGTCGGTCGAGCCGCCATCGGCGATGATGGCCTCTTGCACCACCCCCTCCACCACGGCAGGCACCAGCGCGGCCAGGGTATGCACCAAGGTCGGCGCGGCATTAAAAGTGGGGATCACCACGGAAATCATGGGCGGACTATAGCGTTTGGCTTCGTTGCGGCAATCGTCTCATGGCCGCGCATCAACTATGTTCTTGATTTGTTCCAATCGGCATCTTATATGGACAACATGAGCGTAGCCCTCAGAAAGTCCGGCGATTCCGACAGTCTCTCGCACGACGCTGGCGGTGTCGCCTATGGCCGCCGGCACGGCCGGGGCGCCCAGACCAATAGGTCCGGCCGGTTCGAGCCGCGCGCCTATGAGCCCGTGGACGACGGCTGGGACTCGCTTGCCGAGCTCGAGGCGCTGCAGACCGAGGTGCAGGAGGTGCCGGCGCGGCGCATCATCACCAAGAACCAGTCCCCCGACATTGGCTTCGACCGCTCGATCAATCCCTATCGGGGCTGCGAGCATGGCTGCATCTATTGCTTCGCGCGGCCGACGCACGCCTTTCTCGGACTGTCGCCGGGGCTCGATTTCGAGACCAAGCTGTTCGCCAAGACCAACGCTGCGCAGGCGCTGGAGCGTGAGCTGGCCGAGCCGAATTACCGGCCGCAGATGATCGCCATCGGCTCCAATACAGACCCCTATCAGCCGATCGAGCGGCGCTACCGCATCATGCGGCGCATCCTCGAAGTCTTGAGCGCCGCCAATCATCCGGTCGGCATCGTCACCAAGTCGGCGCTGGTGCTGCGGGATCTCGATATTTTGCAGTCCATGGCGGAGCGCGGCCTGGTCAAGGTGGCGCTGTCGGTGACCACGCTCGATCATAAGCTCGCCCGCGCCATGGAGCCGCGCGCCTCGACGCCCGAGAAGCGGATCGAGACGGTCGAGAAGCTCAGCGCCGCCGGCGTGCCGGCCTCGGTCATGGTGGCTCCGGTCATCCCCGGGCTCACCGATGCCGAGATCGAACGCATTTTGGAGCGCGCGGCGGTCGCGGGCGCGGCCGAGGCGGGCTACGTGCTGCTGCGGCTGCCGCTGGAGATCGGGGAGCTCTTCACCGAATGGCTGAAGGCCAACTGCCCGGACCGGGCCAACCGGGTGTTGTCGCTGATGCGTCAGACCCGCGGCGGCAAGCTCTACGATGCCAAATGGGGCGAGCGCATGGAAGGCGACGGGCCTTATGCCTGGATGATCGGCCGGCGGTTCCAAATGGCAGCCGAGCGGCTCGGCTTGAACAAGCGCCACGAACTGCGCACCGATTTGTTCACGCCGCCGGCCCGCGCCGGTCAGCAGCTCAGCCTGCTCTAAGCTTCTTTTCCACAGCCCCGCGGCCCTCCCCAGAGGAGAAGTTGCCAGACCTGCGCGGTTTGTTGGAAAGTCCCTCCCATGGGACTCCCTGCCGAATCTTTGCCAGAGCCTCGCGTGCCGAGCTTCGACCTCGAGACGGAGATGATGGATTTGCTCGGTCTACCCTGCGCCGGCATCGACGAGGCCGGGCGCGGGCCTTGGGCGGGGCCCGTGGTGGTGGCGGCGGTGATTCTCAATCCCGACCGCATCCCCGACGGCCTCAACGATTCGAAGCTGCTCACGGCGCAAGCCCGCGAGGACCGCTACGAAGAGATCATGGCGACGGCGTGCGTGGCCATCGCCATCGGCCATGTCGGGCGCATCGACCGCGACAACATTTTGCAGGCGAGCCTGTGGGGCATGCGCACGGCGTTTCGCTGCTTGCAGGTACCGCAGGCCGCGGCGCTGATCGACGGCAATCTCATTCCGAAGCGCTTTCCCGGCAAAGCGCGCGCGGTGGTCGGCGGCGACGGCCTGTCTTTGTCCGTGGCCGCGGCCTCCATCATCGCCAAGGTCACGCGCGACCGCATCATGGTGAAGCTCGCCAGGCGCTACCGGCGCTATGGCTGGGAGAGCAACAAGGGTTACGGTACGCCGGAGCATGCGCGCGCCGTCCGGGAGCACGGCGTGTGCACGCATCACCGCCGCTCGTTCGCGCCAATCGAGCGCGCCATCCGCATCGCCCAGCGCGGCGAGACCCTGTCGGTCGTCGACGATTAACCCAGCCAATCGGCGACGCGGCCGGCGATCTTTTCCGCTCCCGGCTCAATCAGAAGCATGTGGGCGTGGTCTTGAAGCGTCCAGAATTCTGCTTGGGCGTAGGCAGAAGCCGTTTCCTTCGCGCTCTCCAACGAGACGATGTGATCTTGCGCACCCGACACAAATAGGACCGGACAGCGCACCGCTTCCGTGTCGACGAATGTCGCGCCCGTGGCATCGAACATCCAGAAGAACATCTCGAACAGGGCACGGCCGGATTCCGGGCCGAACCGATCGAAGACTTTGGCCTGCTCCTCCTTCGGCAGAAGATTGAGCGTGTACAAGCAGGCGAGATCGAAATTCGGATCGAGCGCGCGGGTCCAGAAATCGCCGATCGTCATCAAGTCCCGGCAGAGCTTTCTCTCCGCATCGGTCGGCGGCAGGATGCCGGCGCGCGGCGCCGGACTCACCAGAACCAGTTTTTCGGCGAGGCCATCGGCGGCGAGTTGCTGGGCGACGATCGCGCCCATGGAATGGCCGAGCAGGATGGGCGTCTCGGGCAGGGCTTCCACGAAAGCCGTCATCTGCGCGCGGTAGTCGGCCATGCCGACGCTCGCCAAGAGGCCCTGCCCCGCCTCCTGTTCCGCGCCGTGGCCGATCAGGTCCGGCGCATGACAGGTGTAGCCGCGGGCCTCGAAGACCGTGCGGAAGTGATCGAAGCACCAGCCGCCGCAATTCGCCCCATGCACCATGACGATGGTTTTGCTCATGCCTTCATATCCTTCGGCTTGGTCATATCAGGCGCGCACGGTTCGAGGCCTGGCCGTCATCCTGAGGTGCGGACGCGGAGCGCAAGCCTCGAGGGACGGCCGGGCACCTCACCATGACGCGTCGGCCGGGTTAAGCCCACCTTTACCCTAGTCCGCCAGCATCAGCCGGTCTCGCCGCAGAGCGGGCGCGTGCAGTACTTGCGTAACAAAGAGTGGTGGCTATGGGTGTGGGGGATACCGGGGGAGCATCGCTTCCCCGCAACAAAATCATTGTCGGCGATTGCATCGAGGAACTGTCGCGTTTGCCGGAAGCAAGCGTCGATCTCGTCTTCGCCGACCCGCCTTACAATCTCCAGCTCGCGGGCGAGCTCTACCGGCCGAACAATAGCCGCGTCGATGCGGTCGACGACGATTGGGACAAGTTCTCGAGCTTCGGCGCCTATGACGCCTTCACCCGGGATTGGCTCACGGCCTGCCGCCGCGTGCTGAAGCCGAATGGCGGCCTGTGGGTGATCGGCAGCTATCACAACATCTTCCGCGTCGGCACCATCCTTCAGGATATGGACTTCTGGGTGCTGAACGACGTGATCTGGCGCAAGACCAACCCGATGCCGAATTTTCGCGGGCGCCGCTTCACCAACGCGCACGAGACGATGATCTGGGCGTCGATGGGCCCCAAGGCGCGCTACACCTTCAACTACGAATCCATGAAGGCGCTCAACGAGGACCTGCAGATGCGGTCCGACTGGCTGTTGCCGATCTGCTCCGGCGGCGAGCGGCTGAAGCAAGACGGGCGCAAGACGCACCCGACGCAGAAGCCGGAGGCGCTGCTTCAGCGCATCATTCTCGCCTCGAGCCATGTGGGCGACGTGGTGCTCGATCCGTTTATGGGTTCCGGCACGACCGCGGTCGCGGCCAAGCGGCTGGGGCGCGCCTTTGTCGGCATCGAGCGCGAGCCGGCCTATGCGGAGGCCGCGCGGACGCGGCTGAAAGACGTCAAAGTGATGGACCCGGCCTCGCTGCAAGTCGCAAAAAGCAAGCGCTCCGAGACCCGTGTTCCATTCGGCGCCCTGGTCGAGCTCGGCCTGTTGTCGCCTGGCACGGCGCTTTACGATCCGGCCGCGCGCCACGAGGCGAAGGTTCGCGCCGACGGCTCTATTGCCTGCGCCGGCGCCCAAGGCTCGATCCATAAAATCGGCGCCCATGTGCAAGGCGCCATGGCCTGCAACGGCTGGACCTTTTGGCATTATGAGGCGGACGGCGCGCTCAAGCCGATCGACGATTTGCGGACCGCGGCGCGGGCGAAGCTCGCGTCCTAGAAAAAAATCCAACCTCCATCCATCATGCCCGGACTTGATCCGGGCATGACAAGATTTGTTGTTAGCGGCGGCCATTGAGTGCATGGGCGAGGACCTTGCGCATCACGCTCGGCAATGCCGCGGCCGGTAGCTCTCGGCCATGAAGCCAACGGCAGCGGTCCGGGTGGGCGGCTTTTGTCACCGCCGCATCCAACCCGACGGCCGCGCGATAGACCGTCAGCTCTAGATGAAAATGCGTGAAGGTGTGCTCGACGAGACCGGGCACCGCCTGCCAATCTGCGTCCACCGGCGCGTGATCCGCGACAGCGCCGTCCTGCGGCGGTGTCTCTTCCCAAGGGGTGGACGGGGTTTCCAGCATGCCGCCAAGCAGACCCTTGAGGGGCCGCTCGCGTAACAGTACGGCGCCGTCATCGCGCAAGGCGACGAAGGTTGCGCCGCGCCTAGTGGGCCGGGGCGCCTTGACTTCTTTATAGGGCAGATGCTCGGCGATCCCTTCCGCATGACCGCGGCAGCCGGGCCTTAGAGGACAAAGCCCACAGGCCGGCCGGCGCGGCGTGCAGATCGTGGCGCCGAGATCCATCAGGCTTTGGGCAAAATCTCCGGCGCGCTTTGCAGGCGTGAGGCTCTCGGCGAGCGTCTTGATCTCCGCCTTGGCGGCGGGCAACGGCGTGCGCAGCGCGAAGAGCCGCGCCACCACGCGCTCGATATTGCCGTCGACCGGGGAGGCGCGTTCGCCAAAGGCAATGGCGGCGATGGCCGCGGCGGTATAGGCGCCGATGCCCGGCAGCTTGCGCAAACCCGCTTCCGTCCCGGGAAACTGGCCGCCGTGCTCGTGCGCCACCACGCGGGCGCAAGCATGGAGATTGCGGGCGCGAGCGTAGTAGCCAAGCCCGGCCCAGACGGCGAGCACTTCGCCGAGTTCGGCCCGGGCGAGCGCTCTCACATCGGGCCAGCGGCGCAGAAAATCGATATAGCGCGGCGTCACCGCCTTCACCGTGGTCTGCTGCAACATGATCTCGCTGAGCCAGACCTTATAGGGGTCTTGCTGCTTGCCTGGCGGGGCGCGCCACGGCAGGGCGCGGGCTTCACGGCCATACCAGGCAAGCAAGGTTTCGGCGGCGACGCCTGTCTCTCCCGGCGTGTGACTTTGCTGCATAAGTTCCATTCGGCGCGTCCGCTCCTAGGGCCATGGTGTAAGGTCGGACCCTGCCAGGGCAAGGGGTGCCGGCCTACTCTCCACTGGCGAAACGGGGCCAAGACCGGAGCCAAGACCGGAACCATGACCGGGATCACGCGAAAACCAAAAGGGGGCGCGCGCGCCATCGGCGCTTTCGTGGCCCGTGCGCTCGACCCGGCGGCGCGGGCGCGGGGCTTCGCCACGACGGCGCTGCTGAGCGACTGGCCGGCCATTGTCGGGCGCGACCTCGCCCGCTTCACCATGCCCGACCGGGTGATCTGGCCCCGGCGGCGCGACGACGAGACCCAGGCGCCGGTTAAAGGCCACCGGTCCGGCGGCGCCACGCTCGTGCTCAGGATCGAGGGCCCCCGCGCCATCGAGGTGCAGCACCGGTCCAGCCAGATCCTGGAGCGGGTGAACAGCTATTTCGGCTATCAGGCGGTGACCGAGATGCGTTTCCTGCAAGCGCCTATCGGGCGCGCGGCCAAGGCCAAACGTGCGCCGAAACCGCCGCTGCCGGCCTATACGCTCCCCAAATCGGCGGGCATCGCCGACGAGGGCCTGGCGCGCGCCCTGTCGCGGCTCGGCGCAAGCACGAAGGCCCGGCTCACGAGGGGTTGAGGCCGAAGGTTATTTCTCGTACTTGCTGGATCGGGGCCGATCAACGATTGTAGGCGCCGAGGCGGCCAAAGGGCCGCGACCGATCAAGTCCAAGCCGGAGTAGTGCCCGTGGCGAAATCAAGCAAAAAGCCGACCGAACCTTCAAGCGACGACGCCTCCGGCGGAACGAAAAAGACAGGCCTCTATGTGATTGGCGCGGTGGTGGTCGCAGCCCTCGTCGCCGGCGTCTTCTTCTTCCGGGACGCTGGCCCGCGCGATCCCAACGCACCGAAGGTGGATCCAGCAGTCGCGGTGCTGATGGAGCAAGGTCCGCTCGAGGATATCGTCATGGGCGACGCGGACGCGCCGAACGTCATCGTCGAGTACGCTTCGATGACCTGCCCCCATTGCGCGAATTTCTACAACGAGGTGTTTCCTCAGGTGAAAGAGAAGTACATCGATACCGGCAAGGCCCGCTTCGTGTTCCGCGAGTTCCCGCTGGACGGGCTTGCCGTCGCCGCCTCCATGCTGGCGCGCTGCTCCGGCAATGACCGCTTCTATCCCATGGTCGACGCCCTGTTCGAGACGCAAGAGACCTGGGCGGTGCCGGGCGAGGACGGCAAGCAGAAGCTGCTGCTGATCGCCAAACAGGCCGGCTTCACCGAAGAGGCATTCGATAAGTGCTTGGCGGATAAAGAGCTTTTCGACAAGATCGTCGAGGTTCGCAAGAAGGCGCATGAGGAATACGGCGTCGATGCCACGCCGAGCTTCTTCGTCAACGGCAAGCGCTTGACAGGCGTCGGGATCGAGAATTTCGAGACCGCGATCGACGGCGCCCCCCCAGACACGCCGCCCAGCGGCTAAGCCAAGCGGTGCTTGATGGGATTTGCTAGGGGAGCCGCATTCGTCCTGACCCTCGCCGCGCTCGGCCTTTCGGCGTGCGGCGGCGGGGCCGGTCCGGCTGCCGAGACGGTCATTCCGCTCAAAGAGCAGATGCTGGAGCCGGGGCCGCTCGGCGAGCGCGAATACGGCAATCGCAACGCGCCCGTGACCATTATCGAGTACGCCTCCCTCACCTGCCCGCATTGCCGGAACTACCACGCCAAGGTGTTCCCCAAGGTGAAGCGGCAATATGTCGACACGGGCAAGGTCCGCTATATCATCCGGGAGTTCCCTATCGGACGGACGGCCGGGACGGCGGCGATCGCCACCAGATGCGTGCCGAAAAATAAGTATCTCTCCACGACGGAGGCGTTCCTCTCCCGGCAGCGCGAATGGGTGAGCCAGGAGGTCCGGCCCGACGCCATCTATTCCGTGGCAAAATCAAGCGGTATGAGCCGTGCTGAATTTGACAAATGCCTATCGAATCAAGCCATTATCGATGGCCTGACCGAGGTGAAGCAGCGGGGGCGCAAATATGGCGTGATCGGGACGCCCACCCTCTTCATCAACGGCCAAAAACTGCAAGGTGAAGTCACCTTTGAAGAGGTCAAAGCCCTGATTCAACCACAGGCTTCTTGATCTCCGGCGTTGCGAATCACGTCGAACCGCTGCCAAGTTCCCGTATTAAAGTCCGCGTCTTCCACGCGTCGCCATTTCCATTCGAGGACCGCCAGCCCGTGCAGATCACCAGACTCCGCCTACTCGGATTCAAGTCGTTCGTGGAGCCCACCGAGCTCCTGGTCGAACCCGGCCTGACCGGGGTCGTCGGCCCGAATGGCTGCGGCAAGTCCAACCTGCTCGAGGCGCTGCGCTGGGCCATGGGCGAGACCTCCTATAAGAGCATGCGCGGCACGGGCATGGACGACGTGATCTTCGCCGGCTCGCAAGACCGGCCGGCGCGGAACATGGCCGAGGTGACCCTGTTCATCGACAATTCCGAGCGCAAAGCACCCGCCGAGTTCAACGATTGCGAACTTCTGGAAGTGACACGGCGCATCGAGCGCGAGGCGGGCTCCGCCTTCAAGATCAACGGCCGGGATGTGCGGGCGCGCGACATCCGCCTCCTGTTCGAGGACGCATCGACGGGCGCGCGATCGCCCGCGCTGGTGCGCCAAGGGCGCATCGGCGAGATCGTGAATGCGCCGCCTCAAGAGCGCCGCCGGGTGCTGGAAGATGCCGCCGGCATCGCCGGCCTGCATAGCCGCCGCCACGAGGCCGAGCTTCGCTTGAAGGCAACAGAAAGCAATCTCGCGCGCCTCGCCGATCTGATCGGCCAGATCGCCTCGCAGCTTCAGGCGATGCGCCGCCAGGCCCGCCAGGCGAAACGCTACCGGGATATCTCGGGCAAGATCCACGAGATGGAGGCCTTGCACTATCACCTGCAATGGCTGGCCGCGTGCGCGCAAGTCGAGACCGACGAGGCCGCCTTCCAGGCCGCACTCTCCGCGGTCGCGCAAGAAACCAAGGCCGAGGGCGAGGCCCTGCGCGAGCAGGCGCAAGCCGCCGAGAAGCTTCAGCCTTTGCGCGACGCGGAAGCCCAGCGCGCGGCCGTGCTGCACCGCCTGAGCGTGGACCGCGACGCGCTGGAGCGCGAGGAAGCCCGCGCCAAGGCCCGCCAAGCGGAACTCGAGACGCGGCTGGCGCAAGCCTCGCGCGATCTCGCCCGCGAGGAAGAACATATCGCCGAGGCCGAAGACAGGCTGCGCGGGCTTGGCGAGGAGAGCCGCAAGCTCGAAGCGGCCAGCGCCAAAGACCAGGAAGAGCCCCAGCTTCGCGAAGCCGCGGCCGCGGCGGGCACAGCCCTGTCGGCGGCGGAGATGGCCTTGCGCCAGGCCACCACTGAGCTTGCCGAGGCCCGCGCCGAGCGGAGCCGCCTCGAAAACGAGAAGACCAAGATCGCCGCGCGCATCGCGCAGCTTGAAACCCAGTCAGGCGAGATCGAGCAACAGCTCGCCACGCTCGAGGCCGAAAGCGGCGGCGGGGCCAAGCTCGCCGAGCTTCGCGGCGAAGCTTCCAGGCTTGCCGAACAGGCCGAGGAGACCGAGACCGCGCTTTCGACCGCCGAGACGGACGAGGAGCAGGCCCGCGCCGAGGAAACGCGTCTCCGCTCGCTCGCCAGCGCCGCCAAATTGGCCCGCCAAGAGATCGAGACCGAACTGACCACGCTGATCAAGCTGCTCGCGCCGGCCCATGATTGGGCGCCCATCGTCGAAGAGGTGAAGGTCGAGGGCGGCTATGAGCATGCGCTCGGCGCGGCACTGGGCGACGACCTCGACGCGGCCTCCGAAGACACGGCGCCGGCCCATTGGCGGACCCTGGCCGATAGTACGAGCGATCCGGCGCTGCCCCAAGGCGCGACGCCGCTCAGCCAATTCGTCAAGGCGCCGGACGCGCTCGCCCGCCGCCTCGCACAGATCGGCGTGGTCGAGGCCGCGCAGGGCCGGGCCATGCAGTCGCAACTGAAGCCCGGCCAGCGCCTCGTCTCCATGGACGGCGATCTGTGGCGTTGGGACGGCTATAGCGCCCAAGCCGGCACCGCGACCGCCGCCGGCGCGCGGCTCGAAGAGCGCAGCCGGCTGGAGGCGCTGAAAGAGAAAAAGACGGAAGCCCTCGACGCGGAGATTTCGGCCGAGACGGCGTTTGCCGAAGCCACTGAACGCGCCGAGACCACGGTGCAAGCCACCAAGTCTCTGCGCCTGAAGGCCAAGGAGACCCATGGCGAGCTCGACCGCGCGCGCGAGGCGATCGCTGCGTGCGAGCACGAGGCGCAAGCCAACAGCAAACAGCTCGGCGCGCTGGCCGAGGCGCTCAGCCGCACCAAGGCCGCTTCTGCCGAAGCGAAGGAGCAAGCGGACGGCGCGGACGAGGCGCTTCTGACGCTTGCCGCCGTGGCCGGCCTCGAAGCCGCGCTGGAAGCCGCGCAAGGCGACGCGGGAACCGCGCGCGCCAATGCCGCGCGCGCGGATGCCAATCTCGAAGGCTTCGAGCGCCAGGTGCGCCTGCGCCAGGAGCGGGCGGAGGCCATTCGCGCCGAGGAAGAGCTTTGGCAAAAGCGCATCACCAATTCGCGGGAGCAGATCGAGACCTTGCGCGCGCGCAAGCAGGAGACGGGCGCCGATTTGGAAGCTTTGGCCAATCTCCCGGCGGAAATCGAAGAGCGCCGCGGCAAGCTGATGGAGGCGATCGCCGAGGCCGAGCGCGAGCGCGCCAAGGCGGGCGACGATCTGGCCGTGGCCGAGACCGCGCTGAAAGCTCACGAGAAGGCCCTGCGCGCGGTGCAAGAGCAGCTGGCGGGCGCCCGCGAGGCCAAGGCGCGCGGCGAAGCCAGGCTCGAGGGCGCGCGCGAGCGGCGCAGTGAGCTGGCCCGGTTGATCCGCGAGCAACTCGATTGCGCGCCGGAAGAATGCCTTGAGCGCGCCGATCTCAAGGAAGGCGCCGAGGTGCCAGTGCTGAGCGACGTGGAAGAGCGCCTGGTCAAGCTCAAGGCCGATCGTGAGCGGCTCGGCGGCGTCAATCTCCGGGCCGAAGAGGAAGAGGCGGAGCTTTCAGCCCAGCTCGAAGAGATGGAGCGCGAGAAGGCCGACGTGGAAGAGGCCATCGCGCGCTTGCGTCAGGGCATCTCGAACCTCAACCGCGAGGGGCGTAAGCGTCTCTTGGAGGCCTTCGAGACGGTGAACAACCACTTCCAGCATCTGTTCAAGACACTGTTCGGCGGCGGCACGGCCGAGCTCAAGCTGGTCGATTCCGACGATCCGCTGGATTCCGGGCTCGAGATCTTCGCCCAGCCGCCCGGCAAGCGGACGCAGGCGCTGACGCTGCTCTCGGGCGGCGAGAAGGCGCTGACCGCCATGGCACTGATTTTCGCGGTGTTTCTGACCAATCCCTCGCCGATTTGCGTGCTGGACGAGGTCGATGCGCCGCTCGACGACGCCAATGTCGACCGATTCTGCCGGTTGATGGAGGAAATGGCCCGCGAGACCGACACGCGCTTCCTGATTATCACCCACCACCCGCTGACCATGGCCCGGATGAGCCGGCTGTTTGGGGTCACTATGTCGGAGCGGGGCGTGAGCCAGCTCGTGTCGGTGGACCTGGACACCGCAGCGAAGCTCCGTGACGCCAGCTAAAGGGCCCGGATTTCTCCCGGATTTCACCTTCTCCCTGCGGCGCCGTGACTTCCTTGACAGCCCGGAATCCCCAACTAAAGTGCGCGCCAAGCTTGAGGACCAGCCGGTCCTTTAGGGCTCTCCCGGAAATTGAGCAGCGCTAATGGCCGGAGCCGAAAATCAGTCCGGACGCTCACGAGGCGGCCGCGACACAGACGCTATTCGGCAACGGCTCGACGCTCTCGAGGGGAAGCTCTCGAAGGCTCAAAGCCGGCGCCCGCAACCGCCCGAAGACCAAGAGGGGCGGAGCAAGGCGATGGGCCAGGCACTCAGGCTGGCGACCGAAATGGTCGCCGGGGTAGCAGTAGGGGGATTCATCGGCTGGGCGCTTGACCAGCTGTTCGGCACAGCCCCGTTCTTCATGGTGGCGTTCCTCTTTTTGGGAGGCGGCGCCGGCATCATGAACGTGGTGCGGACGGCCAAGGCCATGCAGGGCGAACCCATGCCGGGTCATCACCTGCGAAACGCGACAGACGACGACGAGGATTAGGGGCATTTCGACGTGATTGGTGCAGCATACGCCGCGGAAGATGTAGGACACGGGGACGGCCACGGAGCCGGCGGCTCCAGCCTGCCCGATCCGATGCACCAGTTCGAGATCAAGCGTCTGATCGATCTCGACGTGTTCGGCTTCGACGCATCCTTCACCAATTCCGCGCTGTTCATGGTCATCGCCGCCGGGGTAATTACCGTGTTCACGGTGTTCGCCATGCGCAGGGGCGAGCTGGTCCCGGGCCGGCTGCAATCCATGGCGGAGATGTCCTACGAGTTCGTGGCCAATATGGTGCGCGACAATGTGGGCACCGAAGGCATGAGGTATTTCCCCTTCATCTTCACGCTGTTCATGTTCGTGCTGGCGCTGAACGTGCTCGGCCTGGTGCCCTATTCCTTCACGGTGACGAGCCACATCATCGTCACCTTCGCGCTGGCCGCATTCATCTTCATCGGCGTGACGCTGATCGGCTTCTGGAAGCACGGCATCGGCTTCCTGAAGTTCTTCGTGCCGTCCGGCGTGCCCTTCATCTTGTTGCCGCTGCTCGTGGTGATCGAGGTGATCTCCTATCTCACGCGGCCGATTAGTCTTTCGGTACGCTTGTTCGCCAACATGATGGCCGGCCACACCATGCTGAAAGTGTTCGGCGCCTTTGTCGTGGCGCTCGGCCTGCTCGGCGGCTGGGCGGCGCTCGCCTTCATGGTCGCCTTTACGGGGCTCGAGCTCCTGGTGGCGTTCCTGCAGGCCTACGTGTTCGCCATCCTCACCTGCATTTACCTCAACGATGCGCTTCATATGCACTGAGCCATCACACTAACGATCGTCCAAGGAGAGAGAATCATGGAACCAGAAGCAGCAAAATTGATCGGCGCGGGTCTCGCCTCGATCGCGCTTGTCGGCGCCGGCGTCGGCATCGGCACCATTTTCGGCAACTACCTGCAGGGCGCGCTGCGCAACCCGTCGGCTGCTCCGAGCCAGTTCGCCAACCTGCTGCTCGGCTTCGCATTGGCCGAGGCGACCGGCCTGTTCGGCCTCGTGGTGGCGCTGATCATCCTGTTCGTGTTCTAGGCTGGGCCGCTAGGCTCACACACGAGGGACACGACCATGCCGCAACTCAACCCGCTCGATTGGGCGCCGCAGCTCATCTGGCTCGTTCTCACCTTCGGCATTCTTTATTTGCTGATGGTGTGGATCGCGCTGCCGCGCATTGGCAGCGTGATCGAGAAGCGCGCGGCTCACATCGAGGGTGATCTCTCTACCGCCGAGAAACTCCGGCGCGATACGGAAGAAGCGATCGCCGCCTACGAGCAGGCGCTCGCCGAAGCCAAGCAGAAGGCGCATGCCATCGTCGAGGAAGGCCGCACCAAGCTGAAGGCCGAGACCGACGCGAAGCGGCAGAAGCTCGAAAAGGAGCTCGCCGCCAAGAGCGCGGAGGCCGAGAAGCGGATCAATGCGGCCAAGATTTCGGCCATGAAGGAAGTGAACGCCGTGGCCGCGGACGTCGCCGCCGACATCGTGAAGAAACTGACCGGCACGGCGCCGCCCAAGGGCGACATCGAGAAAGCCGTCGCGACGGCACGGAAGGCTTAAAGCAGATGGATTTCCTTGCCACACCGGAGTTCTGGGTCGCCGTCTCCTTCTTCTTGTTCCTCGGGCTGGCGTTCTATCTCGGCGTTCACAAGAAAGTTGCCGTGGCGCTCGACGCCCGGTCCGCCGCGATCGCCAAGGAGATCGACGAAGCCAGGTCCTTGCGCGAGGAAGCCGAGAAGGTGCTCGCCGACTATCGCCGCAAGCAGGGCGATGCGGCGAAAGAGGCGGAGGGCATTGTCGAGCTCGCCGGCAAGGAAGCTTCGGCCATGGCGGCGGAAACCGCCCGCACCATGAAAGAACAGTTCGAGCGGCGCATGAAGCTGGCCGAGGAAAAGATCGACCGCGCCGAGGCCGATGCTGTGCGCGAGGTGCGCGCGGCGGCCGCGGACGCCGCCGTGCTGGCCGCGCAAATGGTGATTGCCGATAGGCTGACGCCCGAGATGGCCGACAATTTCGTCAAGCAAGGCATCGACGCGCTGAAATCCAAGCTGAACTAAGCGGTTTTCTCCGCAAAGCACTCTGTTTCCGGGCGTCCGCAGGGTTCGGCGCAAGCTTCCCTTACTGCCGATTTTGGCAATCGCTCCGATCAATGCGATAACATTGGCATGGTTCAGGTTGTCGAACCCCGGCATCCGGTCTCGCTCGCCGACTATGAGCGCGTCGCGGATCTGAGCGCCACGGTGCGTAGCCTCCGGCAGGAGGCCGAGAGCCGCATGGCCGGCCTCAAGGGCCACCGCGTGGTGATGGTCAACAGCACCGCGCAGGGCGGTGGCGTGGCGGAGATGCTGCCGGCGCTGCTGTCCTTAATGCGCGAACTCGGCATCGACGCGCACTGGTTGGTCATGGAGACGCAGGACCATGAGTTCTTCCGTCTGACCAAGCACCTGCACAATCTCATCCATGGTTCCGGCGATCCGAATCTTGGCCGCGCCGACCACGACGTTTACGACCGGGTGAGCGTGGAGAACGCGGAGGCTCTCGGGCAGTGCCTGCAGCCGGGCGACGTGCTGGTCATTCACGACCCGCAGCCGATGGGCGCCGGCGCGCTGTTGCGGGAGAAGATGGACATCGCGGCGATCTGGCGCTGCCACATCGGCCTCGATAAGGAGACGCCGCAGACGCGCGCCGCGTGGGACTTTCTCGACCCCTATTTGAAGCCGTACGACCACGCCGTGTTCACCGCGCCCGAATATATTCCGAGCTCGCTTGCTGGGCGCGCCACCATCATCCATCCCGCCATCGATCCGCTCAGCCACAAGAACCGGACCCTCAAGGTTCACGAGCTGGTGGGGATCCTCGCCAATGCCGCGCTGATCAAGCCGTGGGGTCCGGTCCTCACGCCGTCTTTCGTCGAGCCGGCCAAGCGGCTCCAGGCAGACGGCAGCTGGGCGCCCGCGACGGAGCCGGAGGATTTCGGCCTCTTGTTCCGGCCCATCGTGACGCAAGTCTCCCGCTGGGACCGGCTCAAGGGCTTTATTCCCCTGATGGAAGGGTTCGTGTCGCTGAAGCGCGACCTCGAATCCCGTACCGATCTCGACGAGCAGCACCGGCACACCTTGCAGCTTGTCCGCCTGGTTCTTGCCGGACCGGACCCGGCATCCGTCGACGACGATCCAGAAGGCAAGGAAGTCATGGCGGAGCTTTGCGCCGCCTATACCGCGCTGCCGCCTAATCTCCAGGCCGATATCGCGATGATCTCCTTGCCGATGTCCTCGAAAGAGAACAACGCGCTCATCGTCAACGCCCTGCAATGTTGCTCCGACGTGGTGGCGCAGAACTCGATCCAAGAGGGGTTCGGACTGACCGTCACGGAGCCCATGTGGAAGCAGGCCGCGTTACTGGGCTCGTCTGCCGTGGGCATCAGGCAACAGATCCGCCCGGACCTGGATGGTCTCTTGATCAAGAATCCGGAGGATCCCCGCGAGATCGCCGAAGCTCTCGATACGCTGTTCGCCGACCAAGCCAAACGCGACGCCTTCGGACGAAGCGCGCGCCAACGCGTTCACGGCAATTTTCTCGTATTCACCCAGGTGGAGCGCTGGCTCGAGCTGCTGACCAACACGGTCGCGGCGCGCTGGCCCAGCGGCTAGCGGCTCTCTACTTCACCACGGCGATGATGGGGCCGTAGCCGCCATGCGAGGGCGGGTCGTTGCGGCGGAGCTCGGGCGCGTAAAGCCCAGGCGCGGTGCCGCCGTCCAGGAACAGCGCATTCTTGGTGCCAAGTCCGTCACGGAACAGGCGGGCGAAGTCATAGAAGCTCACGCGGCCGCGCGTCATGACGAAGTGAACCTTGCCGTCCGCCGAAACGCCGACGCCGTTTCTGGGCTTGAGATCCTTCGACTTGACGATGAAGGCCGGGTGGATGGTCCCGTCGATGACCAGCATGGGACCGGACTGAGTCGCGAATTCAACCTTCGGCTGTTGCGCAAGGAAGCGTTCCGTTTGGAGCACACCGGCGTCGCCGTCCCCGAAATAGAACACGCCGTTCGGCTTCTTGTAGAAGTTCGGAATCTGGCTCGGCCTGCCCGTCACGGTCTCGGTGTTGGCCTCGACCAGCTGCCGGCCGTTCTCGACATGAAGTCCGACGGGACTGAAATCGTCCTCGTACATGCCGCCGTTCATGGCAAATTCGAGAGACTTCCCCGCCTCCTCCAGCTCGCTCGCGAGCGCCTTGAAGGTGCGCAACGGCTGGCCGTCCGGCCCACGCCAATAAAGCCGCAAATCGTCCCTGGCGGGATCGAAGGTGCAGACGATATAGCGCGCGTTGGCGAAGCTCTCATCGCGGCACGGCGCGGCATGAGCGGCGCTGCTTGCGCCGAGCGCAAAAAATGCGACGCCGAGCAGGAGGAGCCAAAGACGCATGCCGGCCCGCCCTATTTAAGGGCCACGAAGATCTTGTAGTCCTCGGGCCGGGTGCCGACCCGAATGGGGAAGGAAATCTCGCGCACCATGGAGAAATAGCCGACCGGCGTGTTTGGCGGCACCGTGACCCGCACCGACATCTTGTCCTTGGCGAGCGTGTTCTTGTAGGCATCCGTGGCGTGGATGGCGACCGGCAGCGTTACCGCGCCGGCCTTGCCCTTCGGCCCTAATAGGACGCGTCCCGCGAAGCCGTATTTCACGACGACCCCGCCGTTGTAGAAACGGCATTCGCGCGAAAGCTTGGTGATCTCGCCGCGACTGACCACATACATGGCGTCGTTGTCATGACCGGACTGATAGACGGTGCGCAGGCGTTCATTGGGCCAGGCGACGACCTGCGGACAATTGAGCGCGTTGCCGGTGGCGGCATCGGCGGGCGCCTCCGCTGTCTGGGTCCGCGACGTGGGCTCGCCCCGAGGCAGGCTGTCGGGCAGCCTTTCGCTGGCGAAGCCGGTGGAGTCGCCGCCGAGCTTCGATCCGCCGCAGGCCGACAGCGCCATGGCGCCGGCGAGCAGCCCGCAAAGCGCCGCGATCCGCAGCCACGCATGAACTTCGATCCGCCTCAACTCATCCCCGTCCTTGGCTTGACATGCCAGGCATCCCCGCCTGATATGCCCGGGCTCGACGCGAAAAGTGCTTGAAATGTCCTGAGCTTCCGGGCCTTCGCTGAGCGCCAAACTATCTGCCCTGCCTGGGCCCGACAAGGCCCGACTTGCTGGGTCAAAAGGCCCGACTTGCTGGGGCAAAAGGCCCGACTTGGGGTCGTTCGCGGCCCGAAATGGCCGTTTCTGGAGCGCCGATGACCGGCATGGATCACGCCAATGGGCGGCATGGCGACCGTCCTCCCTTGACCGTCTATCTCGCCTCGCCGCGCGGGTTCTGCGCCGGCGTGGACCGGGCTATCCAGATCGTCGAGCTTGCGCTCGAGAAGTATGGCGCCCCGGTCTATGTCCGCCACGCCATTGTCCACAACCGCTACGTGGTCGAGACGCTGAAGGCGAAGGGCGCCATCTTCGTCGAGGAATTGGACGAAATCCCGGATACGGACGCGCCCATCGTGTTTTCCGCCCATGGCGTGCCCAAAGCGGTGCCCCAGGCGGCGCGGCACCGGCGCATGTTCGTGCTCGACGCTACCTGCCCGCTGGTCTCCAAGGTGCATATCGAGGCCGAGCGGCTTCACGAGCAAGGCGCCGAGATCCTGCTGATCGGGCATGCGGGGCACCCCGAAGTGGTCGGCACCACGGGCCAGTTGCCCGAGGGCGCCGTGCACCTGATCGAGACCCTGAAAGACGCGCAGGCCTTCGCGCCGAAGGACCCCGCGAAGCTCGCGGTGATCACCCAGACCACGCTCTCGGTGGACGACACCCGCGAGATCATGATCACGCTTCAAGCGCGCTTTCCGGCGATCGCCGTGCCCCGCAAGGATGACATCTGCTACGCCACCACGAACCGGCAAGACGCGGTGAAGCGAATCGCGCCAAAATGCGACTGCATGATCGTGGTCGGCTCGCCAAATAGCTCGAATTCGCTCCGCCTCGTGGAGGTGGCCGAGCGTGCCGGCTGTCCTCGCTCCCTGCTGGTGGAGCGCGCGAGCGAGATCGACTGGACCCTGTTCGAGGGCATCCGCCACCTCGGAATCACGGCCGGCGCCTCGGCGCCCGAAATCCTCGTGGACAGCATTATCGATGCTTTCGGGGAGCGATTCGCCGTCACGGTCGAGACGGTGACGACGGCAGAGGAAAACATCACCTTCAAGCTTCCCCGCCCCTTGCGGGACATGCCGGCGGCTTAGATGGCGGTCTACACCGACGTCTCCGACGAGGAGCTGGAAACCTTCATCGCCAGCTACGACATCGGCGGTCTGACCTCCTTCAAGGGGATCGCCGAGGGCGTGGAGAACTCGAACTACCTCGTCCATACCGAGACCGGACCCTTCATTCTCACGCTTTACGAGAAGCGGGTGCGGCCCGAGGACCTGCCCTATTTCCTGGCGCTGATGGAGCATCTTGCGGCGCGCGGCATCTCGTGCCCGCTGCCCGTGCGCGACCGCGAGGGCCGCATTCTGAAGACGCTGGCGGGGCGCCCGGCGGCGCTGATCAGCTTCCTCAAAGGCCTCTGGGCACGCCGGCCGGGCATCGGGCACTGCGCCGGGCTTGGGCAGGCACTCGCCAAGTTCCATCTTGCCGGCCTCGACTTTCCCATGGCCCGCGATAACGACCTGTCCTTGCCGGGCTGGCGCGCTCTGTTCGAGGAGGTCCGCGACAGCGCCGACGGCGTGATCCCGGGCCTCAAGGACGAGATCGCGAGCGAGCTCGACTATCTGGGCGCCAACTGGGCGGCGGACCTGCCCAAGGGCGTGATCCATGCGGATCTGTTCCCCGACAATGTGTTCTTTCTCGACGACAGGCTGTCTGGCCTGATCGACTTCTATTTCGCCTGCAACGACATGCTGGCCTACGACGTGGCGGTCTGCCTCAATGCCTGGTGCTTCGAGCCTGACGGCTCGTTCAACATCACCAAGGCGCGGACCATGTTGCAAGCCTATGAGCGCGAGCGACCCTTGACCGCGCCGGAACTCGACGCGCTGCCGCTTCTGGCGCGCGGCGCGGCGCTGCGCTTTCTGCTGACCCGCACCTATGACTTTCTGAACACGGACGCGAACGCCCTGGTGAAGACCAAGGACCCGAACGAGTATTTGCGGAAGCTGCGCTTCCATCAGCGCGTCGGCTCCTACCGCGATTACGGGCTCGGAGAGCATTGATGGCCGAACGCCCCAAGGTGGTCATTCACACCGACGGCGCCTGCTCGGGCAATCCGGGCCCCGGCGGCTGGGGCGCGATCTTGCAATCGGGCGCGCATCGCAAGGAGGTCAAGGGCGGCGAGGCCATGACCACCAACAACCGCATGGAGCTCACGGCCGCCATCGAAGCGCTCGAGGCGCTCAAGGGCCCTTCGGACGTCGACCTCTATACGGACTCGAGCTATCTGCGCGGCGGCATTACCAGCTGGATCAAGGGCTGGAAGAAAAACGGCTGGCGCACCGCCGACAAGAAGCCGGTGAAGAACGTGGAGCTGTGGCAGCGGCTGGAGCAAGCCGAAGAGCGGCACATCGTGCGCTGGCACTGGGTCAAAGGCCATGTGGGCCATGACGACAACGAGCGGGCCGACGAGCTTGCACGCGAGGGCATGGCGCCATTCCTCGGCAGCCGCAGGGCCGCGCGGGACGGCGGCTAAATCTCTTTCAGAATCGCTTCCGCGGTCGAGACCTCGGCCACGCCCGGCGACTCCTCGGTGTGCAGCACCGTCACCACGCCGTCATCCACGACCATGGCATAGCGCTTGGAGCGGGTGCCGAGTCCGATGGCGCTGCCGTCAAAATCCATGCCGATCTTCTTGGTGAACTCGCCATTGCCGTCGGACAGGACCACGACCTTGCCCTTGGCACCGCTGGTATCGGCCCAAGCGTCGAGCACGAAGGGATCGTTGACGGCGACGCAGGCCACCGTATCAACGCCGCGGTTTGCGAACTGTTCGGCATTTTCGATGAAGCCGGGCAAATGTTTCAGATGACAGGTCGGGGTGAAGGCGCCGGGGACCGCGAACAGCACTACCTTTTTGCCGCCGAAGACGTCCTTCGTGGTCAGGCTCTCAATGCCATCGGGCCCCATGAACCTGAAAGTGGCCTCGGGCAGGCTGTCTCCTTTGGCGATGGTCATGCGGCCGCTCCTTATGCTTGGTTTCGCGCGGCACCATACCGGCTTGGCCGCACCGGGCCAAGGCCGCTCGATGGGCGGCTCGAAGGCGGCTATTGCGCGGTCCAGATGGTATCCGTCGAGCCTTGGTCGGAAATAACCGTGAACGTGAGCGGCTTGCCTTTGATCGCGGCGGCCTCGGCGGGCGCCAGGAAGGCGGCAACGAAACGCTGCCTGCCGTCTTGAAGCGGTCCAAGGGCCTTCGGCACGGGCACGAGAACCTCGGGGCTTGCGATGAACAGATCCGTTTCCGTCGCGCCTTCCGGAAACAGCGCTTCGACCTCCAGTCCCGGTGTCTCACCATCCAGCTGCTGCACGATCTTCGCGATGCGCGGCAGGCCATCGGTCTTTGCCGGCTTCGGCACGCGGGCGAGCGCCGTCTCGATGAGCCGCGCATCTCCTTTGCCGAGATCGGCCGGAAGCGTCGCCTTCAGCTCGACCGCGTTCGGAATGCAGAGATCCTTGCAGAGCCCGTACTCAAAGTTGAGCGCCAGATCGACGGGTTCGCCTGCGCGCTCGGGCACGATCCTCACGGGAAAGACCACCTCGTCGTGGTAGCCGATCGCCGTGCCGTTCGCGTCGGCGAACCGGTGCGGCACGGGATAAAGCACCTCGGCGCTCTTCAGATTCTTCGAGCCGGCCCAATCGAAAGTCGGCGGGACGCCGGAATCGCCCGGGTTCTGCCAATAGGTCTTCCAATCCGGCTCCATGCGAAGCTGAACGCCGGCATACAGTGCCGGCGCCCCGTCACGGGCGACCGTGCCGCTGACCAGGCGAACCTTGGAGTTGGTCTGATCCGACCAGGCCGACTCGCCCTTGGACGCGGCGAAGCCGGGACCGCCGAAGGCGATGCCTGAAATTGCGGCAACTGCCAAGACGGCAAGCAGCGGCACGGCGCGGCGCGCAGTGAAAACGAATCCGTTCATGGCATTCTGATTCATGACTTGCTGTTTCATGACGTGGCTGGCCACGGGGCCGCAAATCTAACCGCGCCACGATGATGGCGCGACCTTGGGCAGGCTCAACATGCGTCACTCTTTTGTGACCCTTGAGCACAACCGCTGCGGCGACAATGGCACCGCCTGCCTTAATTCACCGTTGCCTCTTCCCTCGGATTGGAACTGCTGTAGCATGGATTCATGGCAAGCCAGTCCCATGACTCTGAAGATGAGGGCTATCTTGACGGTCAGCTCCTCATCGCCATGCCAGCGATGGGCGATCCACGCTTCTCCCGCTCTGTGATCTATCTGTGCGCACACTCCTCGGAGGGCGCCATGGGCATTATCATCAACCAGCGGGCGCCAAATATCAGCTTCACCGAACTTCTCGAGCAGCTGAACATCGTGCCGACGGAAGATCGCATCTCCCTTCCCTCGGGCCTGGGCGCGATGGCGGTGCATCTCGGCGGTCCGGTAGAAACAGGGCGCGGCTTCGTGTTGCATAGCGCCGACTATTTCAAGGCGGAGAGCACGCTTCCCATCGACGAAAGCGTCTGCCTTACCGCGACGATCGATATCTTGCGCGACATCGCCAAGGGAAGCGGTCCCGACAAAGCGCTGCTTGCGCTCGGCTATGCCGGTTGGGCGCCGGGCCAGTTGGAGAACGAGATTCAGTCCAATGGCTGGCTCAACTGTCCGGCCAATCCGGAGCTGATCTTCGATCCCGAGGTCGACCGGAAATACACGCGCGCGCTCGACAGTCTCGGCGTCGATCCGATCCGCCTCGTCAACGATTCAGGTCACGCTTAAGCGGTGCTCGGTCCCGGCAGGGCCGTCATCGGGCCTTGGCCTGGCGCATCGACCTCAAGCCCCGACGGCTCGGCCGGCGCCGTGGCGCGCTCACGCTGCTTGCGCTTGCGGTGGCTGGCGAGCGCCGCAAGCAGAGCGGCGACATCCTTCGCCGACATGGGCTCTCCGTAATAATAGCCCTGGCCGAACTCGCAGCCGATCGACCGCAAATAGCTGGCATCGGCTTGCGTCTCCACGCCTTCGGCCACCACTTCCTTGCCGAGCTCGTGCGCCAGCGCAACGACCGAGCGGAGGATGAGCGGCGTCTGGCCATTGAGCGAGGTGTCGCGCACCAGCGAACGGTCCACCTTGATGACGTCGAAGGGGAAGCGATGGAGATAGCTCAACGAGCTGTAGCCCGTGCCGAAATCGTCGAGGGCAAGGCTCGCGCCATAGGCCTTGAGCCAGGTGAGAATCTCGACGGCGCGTTCGGGATTCTCCATGACCAGCGACTCGGTGATCTCGAGCTTCAGCGTGCCCTTCGGCACGGACTCGCGGGCGAGCATCAACCTGATCTCCTGCACCATGTCCTGGCGGAAGAGCTGGCGGCTGGACACGTTGACGCTGACAAATAAGGGATCGCGGTCGCGCGGCAGGACCCGGTGCCAGTTCGCGGCTTCTTCCAGCGCTTGGTTCAGCACATAGCTGCCGAGATCGACGATCAGCCCGGACTCTTCGGCAAGCGGGATAAAGTCATCCGCCGCGAGGCGGCCACGCGTGGGATGATCCCAACGCAGCAGCGCCTCGAAGCCGGCCAGCTGGTTGGACGCGAGCCGGGTGATGGGCTGGTACAGCACGGAGATCTGCTGCCGGTCCAGAGCCATGCGCAGCTCGCTCTCGAGCGGCAAACGGCTCTCGTCCTCGGTGCGCATGGCCGGGTTGAAAATCTCGATACGATCGGCGCCGCCGCGCTTGGCGCGGAGCATGGCGATCTCGCCGTCGCGCAGCATGTCTTGGCCGTTCTGCTGCGAGCCGTCGTGAACGACGATGCCGATGGACGCGGTGAGAATGATCTCCTTGGCGCTGATCTTCATCGGCGTGCGCAGCGCCCGCCTGACACGTTCGGCCAGGGTGGCGACGTGGTGCGGGTCGCTGTCGGAAATCAGCAGGATGGCGAATTGATCGCCGCCGAGCCGCGCCAGCGTGTCTTGCGGATTGAGGTGACGACCGAGCCGGCGCCCCAAAGTCAGGAGCATGGAATCGCCGATGACGAGGCCGAAGCTCTTGTTGACGTTCTTGAAGCGGTCGATGTCGATGAAGATGAGCGTCGGCCGGTTGGACTGGCCTTCCGCGGCGCGGGTGATGGCGCCTTGCAGCCGGTCCATGAACAGTTCGCGGTTGGGAAGCCCCGTCAGGCTGTCATGCACCGCGTCGTGCATCAGTCTCTCGTGAGAGCGCTTGAGGCTGGTGATGTCGCGCATCAGGCCGACGCAGCGCAGGAGACGCACATTCTCGTTGGGTTCGGCATGCGCGCGGAGGTCGTACCAAAGATAGGTGCCGTCGTGGCGGCGCAGACGGAAGTCGATGACGAGCTCGCCGCCATGCTTCTCCTGGAGCGACCACAGCATGAGCCGGAACCGGTCGCGGTCGGAGGCGTGCATGTGCTGGATGAATTGATCGACGCTGACATTGAGCGCGCCCGGATCGAGCCCCAACTCGATCTCGATATCGCTACCGACGGTGATGAAATCGCGGCCGGCGTGCCACTGGAAGACATGGGTGCCGGAGCCGTCGACGGCGAGCGACTTCATTTGTACGAGGCTCGGCGGGCCGAGACTCACGGCACCGCCGCCGCTGCGGAAGGCGAATTGCGTGACCGTGAATCCCAAGAGCACGATGATGAGCACGAGGCCCGCGACGAGACCCGAGACGACGACCTCACCCGACAGCTTGCCAAGTACGATCATGGACGCTCCGAGCAGCCACACGACCAGCAGCATCCAGCATGGAATGAGCGACATGGCGCGATCCTGACCGCGCAAGGCAAAATAGGCGATGAGCACGGCGCCGACGCCCGCGATCACGAGCGTGGAGGCGCGGGCAAGCCCGGCGGCGGTCTGCGGATCGATGATGGCGACGACGATCAGGGCGAACTGGGCGGCGATCCAGCCCCAGAACATGGTCTTGATCCAGACATGCCACAGGCCAATGCGCAAGAAGGTGTAGAGGAACAGCACTAGACTCGCGGCGAGCCCGGCCTCGGCGGCGGCACGGTAGACCGCCGTGCGGTCGGGGCCCACGGGGAACAATTTGTTCCAGAAGCCGAAGTCGACACAGAAATAGATCAGCGCCGCCCAGGCGACGAGCGCGGTGGCCGGGAAGATGGCGCGATGGTTGGCGGCGAAGATCGCGGTGAGGAAAATGGCCAGCAGGCCGGTAATGCCGAGCAGCACGCCGTTGAACAGCATGCGGTCTTGCTGCTTGGCCTGGTAGGCGTTGGCATTCCACAGAGAGAGCCGCGGCACTTCGGTGGAGGCAAGCTCGGCCGCGTAGGTCACGGTCTGGCCGGGCTCGAGGCTCAACCGGAACATGTCGGCGCGATCGCTCTTCAGCGGTTCTGGCCGGAAGCCGAGCGACGGGGTGACCGCGGTGATCCGGGGCGCGTCGAGCTCGGGCCGGAACACGCCTGAATTGGCCAGCGTATAGCGCGCCGCCACGAGCCAGCGGGTGATGCGCTCGTCCGTGGGATTCGACAAGGCGAAGACGAGCCAGCCCGGATTTGTGCCGGGGGTGGACGCCTGCACCGCCATGCGGCCGATATAGCCGTCGGGGCCGGGCGCGGTTTCGATCTGAAGCCGGTCGCCCCTGCCCTCGTAAAGCTCGCCCTTGGCGGTGATGTCGATCTTGGCCGCCGCGGGATCGACGGGGATCGCCTCGATCGCATGCGCAAGGCCCGGGACAAGCACGGTCAGCGCCAGCAGAAGCGCGCAGACAAGCGAGCGCAAGCCCTGGCCTTCCGGCCAGTGAGCAACCGCGTTCACGCCTGTTGATGCGTGCCTCGTCACAACCTCTCCCCCGTTCGTTCCAGCGCTCTAGCCGCGTGGATCCGAGTCGAGCAGCGCGTAAAGCAGATGATCCTGCCAAATGCCGTTGATCCGCAGATAACGGCGGGCCAGACCCTCTTGCTTGAATCCTGTCCTCTCCAAGAGCCGCATCGATGCCGTGTTGTTCGGCAGGCATGCGGCCTCCAGCCGGTGCAGCTCGATCGAGTCGAACACAAACGGCACGACGGCCCGAACGGCCGCCGTCATGTAGCCTTGGTTGGCGTAGTCCGCGCCGACCCAATAGCCCAGCGTACAGGACTGGGTCACCCCACGGCGCACATTACAGAGCGTCAGCCCCCCGACCAGCTCACTGGTCGCCGTGTCATGGATGAACAGCGCGTAGCCCACGTCCTCGCGCAAATCGCGCATGTAATGGCGCACGCGCCGGCGGAAGGAGGCGCGCGACAGCTCGTCCGGAGCCCAGAGCGGCTCCCAAGGCATGAGGAATTCGCGGCTCGACGCCCTCAGCTCGGCCCAAGCCGGAAAATCCGACATCTGCGGCGTGCGCAGCATGACGCGCTCGGACTCGATGACCGGCCCAAAATCACTCGGGGAGGCAGCTCGCAGCAATGCCATCGACTAGCACCCTCTTCAGGCAGCCTTGCTCGCCGGGACAGCAAATTTTTCGGCCACGGACTCGAACCTTGCAACATTAAGAATGGGCCCCACCGTGGCAAGGCTTAGCGGCGATATGAGAACCTTCTCAAGCATCGCTTGCAGATCTGCGGCCTCGACTTCTTCGACCCTCTCGATCAGCTCGGGGATCGGCAAGACGCGGCCATGAATGAGGATTTGGCGGGCGATCTGCTCAGCGCGGCCGCACGAACTCTCGAGACCTGCGAGCAGCCCCATCTTGAGCTGGGCCTTCACCCGCGCGATCTCGGCGTCGTTGAAGCCACTCGCCGCCGCCTGCACCAGCTCTTGGCGGATCACGGCGAAAAGCTCGTCCGCTTTGTCGGGAGAGCCGGCCGCGTGGATCACGAACATGCCGCTGTCGGTCAGGCCGGTGGAAAAGGCGTAGACGGAGTAACACAGCCCGCGCCGCTCGCGCACTTCCTGGAAGAGCCGAGACGACATGCCGCCACCGAGCGCACCCGCCAGGATCTGGGCGATGAAATAGTCGTCGGCGCCATATGCGGGCGCCTCGAAGGCGAGCATGAGGTGGGTCTGCTCGAAGGGCTTGTCCGAACGCTTGACGCCGCCGGTATAGATGGCGCCTTGCGGCTGCGGTGTCGCGTCTTGAGGCAGCGCCGACAACCACCGCTCGGCTTCCGCCACGAGCGCCGCATGATCGAGGGCGCCGGCCGCGGCAAGCACCATGTTGGGCGCGTGATAGTGGGCCGAGAGATAGGCGCTCAGATGCGACTGCTGGAAACAGCCAACGCTCTCGACCGTGCCGAGAATGGGCCGGCCCACCGGTTGATTCGGGTACGCCGCTTCGGAGATGAAATCGTAGACGATGTCCTCCGGCGAATCCATGCAGGCCGCGATCTCCTGGAGGATGACGTCGCGCTCGCGCTGAAGCTCGGTCAGATCGAAGCGCGGGTAGAGAATAATATCGCTGAGGATGTCGAGGGCGAGCGGCATGTCGTTGCGCATAACGCGCGCGTAATAGCAGGTGGAGTCGACGGACGTCGCCGCGTTGAGGTCGCCGCCCACGGCCTCGATCTCCTCGACGATGTCGCGGGCGCTGCGCCGCGCCGTGCCCTTGAAGGCCATGTGCTCGAGGAAATGCGCCACGCCGTGCTCGGCGTGGCCTTCCGAGCGGCTGCCGGCGCCGACCCAAATGCCCAGGGAAACGGTCTCGACCTCAGGCATCGCATGGCTGACCACGGTCAGCCCATTGGCCAGCATTGACCGTTCCACACTCACGCCCGCACCTCCGTGGCCGCAGGCTCTACCCGGCCATGGCTGACAATAAACTCGGCGACGGCGGCGAATTCCGCAGGTAGCACGGTGCAGCGCTCGTGCTGACCGAGCTTCAGCTTCAACCGCTCGGGCTGCGCGGGCAGTTGACCGCTCGCCCGTTCCACCGCTTCGGGAAACTTGGCTGGATGCGCCGTGGACAGCACGACCATGGGCGCGCCGCCCTGATCCGCCTCCTGATGGGAGGCCGCGATGGCGACGGCCGTATGCGGATCGACCAGCATGCCCGTCTCTTCGAAAACCCCCCGAATGGTCATCTCCGTCTCGTGCTCGCCGACCGAATAGGCGCTGAACAGTTCGCGCAATTGGCCGAGCTCCCCTTGGCTCAATTTGAACGCGCCCGTGCTGCGCAACTCCTCCATCAGGCCCCCAACACGGGCGGCATCCCGGCCGGCAAGCTCGAACAAGAGGCGCTCGAAATTGCTCGCAAGCTGGATATCCATGCTCGGGCTTGAAGTGGCGATCACGCCTTGCGGCGCGTAAATCCCCGACGCAAAAGCGCGCGGTAAACTGTCGTTGAGGTTCGTGGCGATAACGAGGCGCTGGACCGGCAAGCCCATGGCCCGGGCGGCGTAACCAGCGAAAATATCTCCGAAATTTCCGGTGGGTACGGTAAACGCCACCGGCCGGTGCGGTGCGCCGAGGCTCACGGCGGCGGTGAAGTAATAGGGGATCTGGGCGAGGATCCGGGCGAAATTGATCGAGTTGATGCCCGTCAATCCGAGCCGGCGGCTCAAGGGCGCGTCGCGGAACAGTTCCTTCACGATGGCCTGGCAATCGTCGAAGGTCCCCTCCACGGCGATATTGTGGATATTGGCCTCCGGAGCCGTGGTCATTTGACGGCGCTGGACGTCGCTGATGCGGCCTTTGGGGTGAAGGATGAAGACGTCGATGGCATCGAGCCCGCGAAAGGCCTCGATGGCCGCGGCGCCGGTGTCGCCCGAGGTGGCGCCAACCACGCTGGCGCGGGCCCCTTTTCGCCGAAGCGCCCGGTTCATGAACCGGGACACGACCTGCATGGCGAGGTCCTTGAAGGCCAGTGTCGGCCCGTGGAACAGCTCCAGCACAAAGGCATTGGGCCCGAGTTGGGACAAGGGCGCGACCGCGGGATGGTGGAAGCCGTCATAGGCCTCCGCCAGCACGTCGGCGAGATCGTCCTGGCAGGGATCGCCCGCGAGATAAGGGCGCATGATCCGGTCGGCCGCCTCGGCATAGTCGAGGCCGGCCAGGCTCGCGATCTCGTCCGGCTCAAGCCGCGGCCAGACCTCGGGCATGAACAGCCCGCCGTCCGGAGCAAGGGCTGCCAGGAGCGCACCCTCAAAGGAGAGCGCCGGCGCCTCACCGCGCGTTGAGATGAACTTCAAGATCTGCCTCTCGCCGAAAAATGGGACTTTTCGGCCTGACCCTAACGGTCGGAGAGGCCCCCCGCAACATGGCCAAACCCAGGCTCGTTAAGACTTCTCGCCCCGATAGGCACCCCACACATAGACGCCATAGACCGCCACGAGGCAAATCGCCAGGCCAAACCAGGTCAAGGCATATTGGAGGTGGTTGTTGACCAGGGTGAGCCGGGTCTGCCCCCCTTTTGGCCAGCCGCCCGGCACCTCGGCCGCCTCCGCCTCCAGGAAGAACGGCGTCACCTGGACCGTGCCGCCCGGGAACATGGACTGGGCCATGGTGACGAGATCCCGGGAGAACCACTGGTTTTTGTCGGGGTCGTTGTCGGGGATGAAGACGTTCGGTTCCTCCGGCGTGCGTAGGAGCCCGGTCACGCTGACCACCTTTTGGACTTGGCCTTCGGGCCTGGTCGAAGGGTCGCGCAGTCTCTCCGGCACGAAACCACGGTCGACGAGAACCATATGCCCGTCGACGGTCTCCAGTGGGGTGATGACGTGCCAGCCCGGCTCGCCGTCGAGGGAAAATGCGTAGAGATAGCGCTCGCGCTTGTGGTGAAAGCGGCCCTCGACGCGCACGCGAAAGTAGCTCGGATTCCGGCGCAGCTCAGCCAGCTCGATGGCGCGATCCAGGCTCACCGGATTCCGCTGCGTGCGCGCCTCGATGCGCGCGATGAGCCCTTCCTTCCACTCCAGCCGCTTGAGCTGCCACAGGCCCAGGCTCACGAGGAACGCCACGCCGACAAGCGTAGCAATCGTGAGCCGCAGGAAGCCGCCGATGGTCATGAGGCCTCTCTAGCCGGCCAACTTACCCTCTTCGGCCTTGTGCCTGAACTGGAGCGCGATGAGCACGCCCTTGAAGGACCGAAGTAGGAGAAGCGGCAGGATGAGGGCGAGGCTGCCCCAGAGGATTGCGTGCAGCCAATAGGGCGGCTTGTAGAACACTTCGACGAGAAGGGCCGCGCCGACGATGAGGAACCCAGTGACGAGGATGACGAAGACCGCCGGCCCGTCGCCGGAATCGGCGAAGTCGTAGTCGAGACCGCAAACGTCACAGCGGGGCGCGAGCGTGAGATAGCCCGCGAAGAGCTTCCCCTTGTGGCAGGACGGACAGCGGCCGGTAAGGCCGGACCAGAGGGTGGCGCCCAACGGCACGTGCTGCTTCTGCTCGCTATGTTCGTCGTCCATTGTCAACGTTGTTCCAGACATAAATGAAAAGGGGCGGCCAACCGACCGCCCCCATTATAGACTGAGTTCCCGCCGTTAGTGTCCAGGAGCGGCCCCGGCTCCCCACACATAGACGCAGGTGAACAGGAACAGCCACACCACGTCGACGAAATGCCAATACCAGGCGGCGGCCTCGAAGCCGAAATGCTGCTTCGGCGTGAAGTGGCCTTTCAGCGCGCGGAACAGGCAGACCAGCAGGAAGATCGTACCGACGATCACATGGAAGCCGTGGAAGCCGGTGGCCATGAAGAAGGTCGAGCCATAGATGTGGTTGGCGAAGCCGAAGCCCGCATGGACGTATTCGTAGGCCTGTAGGCTCGTGAAGAGCAGACCGAGCACGACCGTGCACGCTAGACCCCAAACGAGGCCCTTGCGGTCATTGTGCAGCATCGCGTGATGCGCCCAGGTGGCCGTCGTGCCCGAGGTGAGCAGGATCAGCGTGTTGACCCAAGGCAGGCCCCAAGGATTGAAGGTACTGCCGAAATAGCCGAGCCCCGCCACGCCGGTCTCGTCGCTCGGAATCGGCGGCCACTGGCCGCCAAGCACTTCCGTGCGCGCATAGGTGATCGCGTTGTCGGGAAACAAGGCCACGTCGAAATAGGCCCAGAACCATGCCACGAAGAACATCACCTCCGAGGCGATGAACAGGATCATGCCGTAGCGCAGATGGAGCTGCACGACGGGCGTCTCGTCGCCGTCATGGGCTTCCTTGATGACATCGCGCCACCAGCCAAACATGGTGAGGACGACGAGTGCGAGACCCGGCAGGACGTACCAAAGATGCGGATCGCCAGCCTTCTTCGACATGAAGTACATGAGAAGGCCGATCGCGAGCGTGATGCCGCCGACCGCGCCGACGATCGGCCATGGGCTCGGATTGACGAGATGATAGTCGTGTTGCGGTTTAGCGTGGGCTTGGGCCATCTTGGTGTTCCCCTTCCTCCCCAATCTGTCTCATTGGCGCCTCTGCGGCGCCGTTCGGCTTACGATCCCGAGGCCCCGTCCCCCGGCGCCGCGGCAACGTCCGACGGGTCGTCGCTGCGGTAGAAGGTATAGGACAGTGTGATCTCGGGAATGTTCACGGTGTTCACGTCCTCGACGAACTTGGGATCGACGAAGAAGCTCACGGGCATTTCGATGCTTTGACCGGGGCCAAGCGTCTGCGCGGTGAAGCAGAAGCACTGGACCTTGGTGAAGTAAAGCCCGGCCGCCTGCGGGGCGACATTGAAGCCGGCGGTGCCGGTGACGGGCTTGTCGGAATTGTTGGTCGCCTTGAAGAAGGCCAGCGCGCTCTCGCCGATATGCACCTGCATGGTGCGCTGCTCTGGCGCGAAGCTCCATGGCAAATTCGGATTGACGTTGGCGTCAAAGCGAACCGTCACGATCCGCTCGAGGATGTCCTTTGGCGCGATGTTGGCTCTCTGGGTCGCGCCGCCATACCCCGTGGTTTGGCAGAACATGCGGTAGAGCGGCACCGCGGCGAACGACAGGCCAACCATGGCCGCCACGAGACCGGCAAGCGACAGGGCGACGAGGCCCTTTTTGTCGCGTCTGCGCGTCTGTGTGTCTTGCTCGCTCATGCGCTTGGCCAATCAGATCGGCCGCACGGCAACGTTGCCGCCGAGCCGGACAATGGTGACAACGAAAAACAGCACAACGAGGCCCGCGAGGATCCAGGCGATGGCCACGGATCGCTTGCGTTGACGGCGTTTGCGTTCCGTTTCCGCATCGTCCATCACAACGCCCAATTGAACGGCGACGCGCCGTTACCAAAGCCGAAGCCCTGCTCCACTAGCAGCACGGCAAAGAGCACGAACAGATAGAGGATGGAGTAGGCGAACAGGTGCTTGGCCGCTCGATCGGCCGCCTCCCCTTCCCGCGTGCGATAGCAATCGACGGCGAAGACGACGAAGAAGGCGCCGAGGATCGAGGCCACCACCGTGTAGAGCATGCCGCCAAAGCCCATCACCGCCGGCACCATGCCGAGCGGCGCCAGGATGAGGCTATAGATCAGGATCTGCCGCCGCGTCTCGTCGGGACCGTGCGTCACGGGCAGCATCGGCACGCCGGCGCGTTCGTAGTCGCGCACGCGGGTCAGCGCCAGCGCCCAGAAATGCGGCGGGGTCCAAACGAAAATAATCAGGAACATCACGAAGGACTCAAGGCTCACCGTACCGGTCGCGGCGGCCCAGCCGATCATCGGCGGCACGGCACCGGCGGCACCGCCAATGACGATGTTCTGCGGCGTCCAGCGTTTCAGCCACATCGTGTAGACGAAGACATAGAAGGCGATGGTCAGCGCGAGCAGGCCGGCTGCCACCCAGTTCGCCATCAAACCGAGACACAGAACCGAGCCAATGGCGAGAACGGTGCCGAAGGCGAGCGCCTCATCGGGCGTGACGGCGCCCTGCGGCAGAGGCCGCGAAGCCGTACGGGCCATGCGGGCGTCGATGTCGGCGTCGTACCACATGTTCAATGCGCCGGAAGCCCCTGCGCCGACCGCTATGCAGGCCAGCGCGGCAATGGCCAGCACGGGATGCATGGTACCGGGCGCGGCCACCAAGCCGACCAGCGCCGTGAACACCACGAGGACCATCACCCGCGGCTTCAGCAGCGCAGCATAGTCGGCGACGTCGCCCCCGAGGACGACGTCGTGCTTGACTGGCACCGCTTGGATAATGGCGTCGGACATCGGCCTACTCACTCAGGCGCCTTTCGCTCGCGACATTCTCACTTGATGCGCGGCAGCGTTTCGAAGGTATGGAACGGCGGCGGCGACGGCAGGGTCCACTCCAGCGTGGTCGCGCCGGCGCCCCATGGGTTGTCCGCGGCCTTCTGCTTGCGCGCGAACTGAGCGATAATTCCAAAGAGGAACACCAAGAAACCTGCGAAAGCGATGTACGCGCCGATCGAGGAAACGAAGTTCCAGCCCGCATAGGCATCCGGATAGTCCGCGTAACGGCGTGGCATGCCGGCCGCACCCAGGAAGTGCTGCGGGAAGAAGGCGAGATTAGCGCCCACGAACATCAGCCAGAAGTGCAGCTTTCCGATCGTCTCGGAGTACATGTACCCCGTCATCTTCGGCGACCAATAGTACCAGCCGGCGAACAGCGAGAAGACCGCACCGAGCGACAACACGTAGTGGAAATGCGCCACCACGTAATAGGTGTCGTGGAACGAGCGGTCAACGCCGGCATTCGACAGCACCACGCCTGTGACGCCGCCGATGGTGAACAGGAAGATGAAGCCGAGCGCCCATAGCATCGGCGACTTGAACGACAGCGAGCCGCCCCACATCGTGGCGATCCACGAGAAGATCTTCACGCCCGTAGGCACGGCGATGACCATGGTGGCGAATACGAAATAAGCCTGCGTATTCACGTCGAGACCCGCCGCGTACATGTGGTGAGCCCACACCACAAAGCCGATCACGCCGATGGCGACCATGGCGTAAGCCATGCCGAGATAGCCGAACACGGGCTTCCTGGAGAACGTGGCCACGATCTGGCTGACAATGCCGAAGCCGGGGAGAATGAGGATGTACACTTCCGGGTGGCCGAAGAACCAGAACAGGTGCTGCCACAGCAGCGGGTCGCCGCCATGGGCGGAGTCGAAGAACGCCGTGCCGAAGTTACGGTCCGTCAGCAGCATGGTGATGGCGCCGGCCAGAACCGGCAGCGACAGCAGCAGCAGGAAGGCCGTTATCAGAACCGACCACACGAAAAGCGGCATCTTGTGCAGGGTCATGCCCGGCGCGCGCATATTGAAAATGGTCGTGATGAAATTGATCGCGCCCAGGATCGAGGAGGCACCGGCCAAGTGGATCGACAAGATGGCGAAATCCATGGCGATGCCGGGTGTCCCCGAGGTGCTCAGCGGCGCATAGATCGTCCAGCCGCCGCCGACACCGGTGGAGCCTGGAGCGCCCGGCATGAACAGCGAGGCCACCAGCAGCACGAAGGCCATGGCCAGCAGCCAGAAAGAGATGTTGTTCATGCGCGGGAAGGCCATGTCCGGCGCGCCGATCATCAAAGGCATCATCCAGTTGCCGAAGCCGCCCATGGTGGCCGGCATCACCATGAAGAACACCATGACGAGGCCGTGCGCCGTGACGAAGACGTTGAACAGCTCAGGATTGCCGAAGATCTGCATGCCCGGCTCCATGAGCTCGGCACGCATGCCCATGGATAGCAGACCGCCGACGATGCCGCCGATGATGGCCAAGACGAGGTACATCGTACCGATGTCTTTGTGGTTGGTGGAGAACAGCCAACGCCCCACGCCATACGGATGATCGTGGTGGTGTTCGGCTTCTGCCTGGGCGCTGTGTGCCATGCCTGTTTTCCTTATCGTCCTTGTCGTTCTTGGCTTGTGGTCATTCTAGACCATGTCAGATCTCAGACGGCCCTACTCTTCGGTAGAGGCCACCTTGCCTTCGGTGTCGATCGCGGCGGACTTTGCCTCCGCGACCCATGCATCATATTCGTCCTGCGAGACGACGCGGACGGCGATGGGCATGAAGGCGTGATTGCGGCCGCAGAGCTCGGAACACTGCCCGTAGAACCAGCCTTCCTTCTCGGCACGAAACCACGTCTGCTGGAGCCGGCCGGGGACGGCGTCGAGCTTGACGCCGAAGGACGGCACCGCCCAGTCGTGAATCACGTCGTTGGACTTCAGCCCGACGACGACGTTCGCGTTCACCGGCACCACGACTTCATGGTCGACGGTCAACAGGCGCGGCTGGCCCTCTTTCAGACTGGCTTCAGGGACCATGATCGAATCGAAATGAATGCCCTCGTCCGGGTAATCGTAGCTCCAGTACCACTGGCTGCCCGTGGCGGTGATGGTCACGTCGGCCTTCGGGAAATCGTACTGGGCGAACAGGAGCCGGAACGACGGAATGGCGATGGCGACGAGAATGAAGATCGGGATCACGGTCCAGGCGACCTCGATCGTGGTGTTGTGCGAGGTGCGGGACGGATTGGGGTTACGCTTCTCGTTGAAGCGCATCATCACGTAGATCATCAGCCCCAGAACGAACAGCGCGATCACGGTGATGATGATGGTGACGTAGGTGTGAAAGTCGGTAATTTGCGCCATGACAGGCGATGCGGCGTCTTGGAAGCCCAGCTGCCACGGCGAGGCCTTGCCCATGCCAGCCAAAGCAGGACCGCTTGCGAACAGACCCGCAAGCGCCGCAAGAACCGTCAGCGTACGATGGAAGATCGCCATCCCTTCACTCCTAAGCCAGTTCCCCGCCATCACCTTCAGCAAGAAGGTTCAGGCTATCCCAGCGGGCACGGGCAGCCTTGCCCACGCCGCTCCGTAACAAGGGCGACCGCGAACACATTAGGCGCGTAATAGTGGCGTCGCCCCCGCTACCAATTCTTTCTTTCCGGTCTCCGATCATAGCGCCGAGACGGGAGGTTCTTTTGTGTTTTTAAAATCATAAAGGATATTGATTGGCAACACTCATGATTCAGGGCGTTATGCGGCAAATGCACGCTTGACACTGGGTTTAAAGCCTTTGTGGCCGGGGCCTTCCAAGGCACGGTAGATTTCCCTCCAAAGGTGCCGCCGAAATTTAGCCCTATTACTCGGCGATGGCCGTTTTCCATGCCACACATCGGCGCTTCACATCGCCCCGCTTCGCGATTTAGTACTGCGGGGTGTCATTCGCACTTGCAAAAGCGAGCTTGCCGGTCCTTCTGATGATGTTCATGGCGTATAGGCCCCTTTCCCAGACAGGCGCACGCAAAGCGCATCCGCTGACCTCGATCAGTGTTGTTCTGGCGCTCGCCGTCATGGCGATGAGTCAGGCGGCCGCTCAAGGTGCCGCGCCCGATGCCGCGCCAGGCGCCACGGGCCCGGGCAGCGTGGTGCGCGAGACACATGGCGCGTGGCAGGTCAGCTGCCGCACACCGCCAGGCGCGAAGGAAGAGAAATGCGCGCTGGTGCAGAGCGTCACGGCGGAAGACCGGCCCAATGTCGGGCTGACGGTCGTGTTCTATAAGGCGATTGGCGAGAACAAGAAGCTGTTGCGCGTCGTGGTGCCGCTCGGCGTGCTGCTGCCCACCGGGCTCGGGCTCAAGATCGACAATGAGGACGTGGGCAACGCACCCTTCCTCAAATGCGGCAAACGCGGCTGCGTGGCCGAGGTGGTGCTGCAGGACGAGGTGATCGGCAAGCTGAAGAAGGGTGAGAACGCCATGTTCATCATCTTCGACACGCCTGAAGCCGGCATCGGTATCCCGGTCTCCCTGCAAGGCTTCTCGGACGCCTTCGCCGGCCTGAAATAGCGGCACTCCCTATCAGCGCATAAAAAATCGGCGGCAGAAAAGGAGAAATCTGCCGCCGATTCATCCGTCTTGGGGGACGGACTAACGTCCTGATCCGTGCAGGGTCGCGGGGTCAGGACGCGACTTAGTAAGTATATGGCGAGGGGCGGCGGACTTTCAAGTTGGGGGGCCCGATACCGTAAATTGGTGGGCGCGAGGCCTTGCGAACCAAGACGTGACTCATTGGTATGATTGGCCTTTTGGGCATGATTGGCCTTTGGCTCGACCAGAGCACGTTCTATGGCGGTGACGCCCACGGCTACACGGATTATCCGCGTCTCGAGGAGGTGGCCGCCTGAGGCGAGGACTCACCCCCGCCGCCCTGCTCGGTCTGTCCACAATTTCGACCCTATAGAGGGTACACTCGCCCCGGGCTGGCAATGGAAGGGATGGCCAATGGGATCGGGACGCTACGGCGTCATACTCGCTTGCCTGGTGCTTGCGGGCCTGCCCGGCCAAAGCGCGGGCAAGACGGCGCGCCCCGAAACAGGCCGCCTGGTCGCGTCCTATGACGCCGGTCTCGCCGGCATCAGTCTCGGCGAATTCCAGGTGACCGCGAGGCTGGCGGGATCGTCCTATGAGATGGCGGCCCAAGGGCGTTTCTCGTTGCTGGCCGGACTGGTCTTCAAAGCCACCGGCAAGACGACCAGCAACGGCACGATCGCCGACGCAAGCCCGCGCCCGGCGCTCTATACCTTCTCCTTCGACGACAGCAAGAAGCGCCAGCGGCTCCGCATGACCTTTGCCCGCGGCACCGTCACCGATGTCACCATCGATCCGCCAAAACGGCATGGACGCGATGTCCCCGTCACGGCGAAGCACCTGAAAAACGTTCTCGATCCGTTGACCGCGGCCTTCTTGTCGGTGCGCTCAGATGTGCCGGCCGGCGACGTTTCGGTCTGCAATCAGACCGTTCGCGTGTTCGACGGCAGACAGCGTTTTGATATCGTCTTGTCACCGAAGCGCTCTGAGACGCTCGGCAGCGGAGCGCCAAAGGGCCTTGGCGGACGTGCCGCGGTGTGCCGCGTGCGCTACAAGCCCATCAGCGGCTACCGGCCCGACCATCCGGGCGTGGAGTACATGACGAAAAACGACGAGGTCGAGGCCTGGCTCGTGCCCGTGCCGGGAACGGATTTCTACATTCCCTACAAGATCCTCGTGCCGACGACCTGGGGCAGCGGCACGGTCGAGCTCACGGGCCTGAAAACCAATCTCGGCGCGCGGCAACGCGCCGGTGCGCCGTAGAACTCTAGAGCGCTTCGGCCTTGAACAGGCGGTCGATATCCCCATTCCAGGGCCCATGATATTCGGCCAGCAGCCGGTCTGCCGACGAGCGGCCCTCGTCGAGGATGGTCTGAAGCGCTTTCAACGCCTTGGTCTCGTCCTCGCCACCCGGATTGAGCCGCGCGCGCCGCTTGAGCCCAGCCTCCGCAAGCGTGACCACCTCGCGCGCGATGTGACGAAGGGTACGGTCGCGAAATGGCGTCGCCAGCCCCAGCCGGGGAACCTCGTCACGCATGGCCCGACGCTCCTCCGCCGTCCAGTCGGCGACGAGGCCGGCGGCGGCATCGAGTGAGGTCTTGTCGTAGAGAAGCCCGGCCCATAGCGCCGGCAGCGCCAGCAAGAGATCCAACGGTCCGGCGTCGGCGCCGCGCATCTCCAGAAACTTCTTGAGGCGCACCTCGGGAAACAGCGTGGTGAGGTGGTCGGCCCAATCTTCCTGGGTGGGCTTCAGGCCGGGCAACGCTTCGAGCTTGCCGGCCAGGAAGTCCCGAAACGAGCTGCCTGCCACGTCGATATAGCGCTTGTCGCGGTAGACGAAATACATGGGCACATCGAGCGCATAATCGACATAGCGCTCGAACCCCATGCCGTCCTCGAAGGCGAAGGGCAGCTGGCCGGTACGGTCGGGATCGGTGTCACGCCAGACTTCCGCGCGGTAGGATTGGAAGCCGTTGGGCTTGCCTTCGGTGAAGGGCGAGTTGGCGAACAGCGCCGTGGCGACGGGCTGCAGGGCGAGCGCGACGCGCAGCTTCCGCACCATGTCCGCCTCGTTGCCGAAATCCATGTTCACCTGCACCGTCGCGGTGCGGAACATCATGTCGAGGCCACGCCCCCCGCGCTTGGGCATATAGCGCATCATGATGCGGTAGCGCTCCTTGGGCATGAGCGGCAGCTCTTCCAATGTCCATTTGGGCGAGAAGCCGAGCCCGATGAAACCGATCCCGAGTTGGCGCGCCACGCCGCCCACCTCCGAGAGGTGCTGGCGGAGTTCCTGCTCCGTCTCGTGAATCGTCTTCAGCGGCGCGCCGGAGAGTTCGAGCTGGCCGCCCGGCTCCAGGCTGATGGAGCCACCGATGGGGCAATCGGTACAGGACAGCGCGATGATGTTGCCGTCCTCGCGGACGGCATCCCAGCCATAGCAATTGTGGTGGGATTCGAGCAGCGCCTGGATGCCGCGGTCACCCCCATAAGGCACGGGCGAGTTGTCCTTGACGTTGAAACCGAACTTCTCGTGCTCGGTGCCGATGCGCCATTCGTCTTCTGGCTTTGAGCCGGCCTCCAGATAGGCGACGAGTTCATCCCGCGACTCGACGATGGGGCTCTTGGGCCCGCTGACACGTGTCGACATGAAGGAGAACTCCGCTTGGATGGCGAGGACGTGGCTCTGGAGCTAACGTCCCGGGGGACAAAGGGAAACCCTATATTGCGCGGGCAACGCGGCGCGGCAAGAGACAGTTCCGCACAATCACGAAAGCCTGACCCCTCCCCCGCCTCACACCATCATGCGGTGGTAGAGGTCGAACATGATCCACAGACTGCCGCCGACCATGAGGAAAATGAGAACGCAGGCGAAGGCCAGCGCGATCAGGTTCTCGCGCGGCGTCGATTTGAAGTCGATATGCAGGAAGAAGCGCAGATGGACCAGAATCTGGACCACGGCGAGCGCGGCGATGACGATCAGCGCGGTCTCGCGGGGCAAGGCCTCGAAGGCGACCAGCCCGAAGGAGATCGCCGTCAAGACGACCGCAAGCACGATGCCGATCAGATACGGCTTAAGGGTCCGCTCGACCGGAATTCCCGAGGAGACATCCATCACAATAATCCGGGCAAATAGACGACGGAGAAGATCACGACCCAGATAATATCGAGGAAGTGCCAGAACAGGCCGAGCCGCATCAGCCGCGAGGCGACCGGCGCTGTGAGCCCCTTGAACACGACCTGGCCGAACATCACCGCGATCCAGGACAGGCCGACGCTGACATGCAGGCCGTGGGTACCCACCAGCGTGAAGAAGCTGGAGAGGAAGCCGCTCCGGTCGGGACCCGCGCCTTGGGCGATCATGCCGCGGAACTCGCCGATCTCCAGAAAGATGAAGCCAGCGCCAAGCAGAAAGGTGATCGCCAGCCACAGCAGCACCTTGGGCCTGTCGCCTTGCGACAACGCCACGGCGGCGACGCCGAAGGTGGTGCTGCTCAACAGCAGAAGCGCGGTCTCGCCGGCGGCGCGTTCGAGGCTGAACAGCTCCTTGCCCGTGGGCCCGCCGGCCGCGTTGCCGACCATCACGAGATAGGTGGCGAAGAGCAGCGCGAAGATGATGGCGTCGCTCATCAGATAGAGCCAGAAGCCGAACTCCTTCTCCTCGTATTTCTCCGCGTCCCGCGGCGTGACGGTCATGGTGGTCGCGCTCATGTGGAGGCCTCCGGCACCGGCTCACCGGCGAAGCCCGGATCGTCGGCCATCTCGTTCTTCGGCGCCTTGGCAAGCTGGGCGAAGCGCGCGTCCTCGATGGCCTTCACCTCTGCCGCGGTCATGACGTAGTCGCTGTCGTCATCGGAGGCGCGGATGACGATGGAGACGAAGATCACGGCGAGGCAGAGGATGGCGAGCCACCAGATGTACCAGATCATGGCGAAGCCGAAGACGAAGCCCGCGCCGCCGATGACGGCGGCGACAAAGGTGTTTTTCGGCAGCGTGATGTCCTCGTACTTGTCGGGTCGTTGATAAGCCACGCCGCGCGCCTTCATGTCCCACCAGGCATCGACGCTTTGCACTTGCGGCAGCACGGCGAAATTGTAAGGCGCCGCCGGCGAGGATGTCGCCCATTCCAGCGACCGTCCATTCCACGGGTCGCCGGTCAGATCGAGCGCGGTCTTGCGGTCGCGGATGCTGACGACCAGCTGCACCGCCATGCAGACGATGCCGAGGAAGATGATGAAGGCGCCTATCGCCGCCACGATGAGATGCGGCTGCCAGGCGGCGATCTCGTAATGCTCCATGCGGCGGGGCATGCCTAAGAAGCCGAGCAGGTAGAGCGGCATGAAGGCAAGATAGAAGCCGATGATCCAGCACCAGAAGGACCACGTGCCCCATTTCTCGTTCAGCTTGAAGCCGAAGGCCTTGGGAAACCAGAACATGTAGCCGGCGATGTAGCCGAACAGCACGCCCGGAATAATCACGTTGTGGAAGTGGGCGATCAGGAACGTGGTGTTGTGCATCAGATAGTCGACCGGCGGCAGCGCCAGCAGCACGCCCGAAAGACCGCCGATGGTGAAGGTGACGAGGAAGCCAAGCGTAAACAGCATCGGCGGTTTGAAGATGATGCGGCCGCGATACATCGTGAACAGCCAGTCGAACACCTTCACGCCGGTGGGCACGGCGATGATCGTGGTCATGGTGCCGAAGAAGGAGTTCACCCGCGCGCTCGAGCCCATGGTGAAGAAGTGATGGAGCCAGACGGTGAAGGACAGGAAGCCGATGGCCATGGTGGCGAGCACCAGCGAGATATAGCCAAATAGCCGCTTCTGACTGAACACGGCGACGACTTCCGAGAACACACCGAAGGCCGGCAGGATCAAAATGTAGACCTCTGGATGACCCCACAACCAGAATAGGTTGATGTAGTTCATCATGTTGCCGCCCATGCCGTTCGTGAAGAAGTGCATGTCCAAGGTGCGGTCGAGCACCAGCATGCCGCCGGCGACGGTCAGGGACGGAAAGGCGAACACCATCAAAATGGCGGTCACGAACACGGTCCAGGTGAACAGGGGCAGGCGGAGCATGGTCATGCCCGGCGCCCGGCATTTGATGATGGTGACCAGGAAATTGATGCCGGTCATGGTCGAGCCGATACCTGAGATGAGCACCGCCCACAGCCAATAATCGACACCGACGCCGGGGGTGAACTCGGACCCCGAATAAGGCGGGTAGCCGGTCCAGCCGGCGGTCGAGAACTTGCCGATCACCAGCGAGATCAGGACGAGGCCGGCGCCCGCGGTGGTGAGCCACAGGCTAATCGCGTTCATGAAGGGGAAGGCGACATCGCGCGAACCGATCTGCTGCGGCATGATCAGATTGATCAGCCCGGACAGGAAGGGCATGGCCATGAAGAAGATCATGATCGTGCCGTGCGACGAGAAAACCTGGTCGAAATGACCGGGCGGCAGATAGCCCTCGTTGTTGTAGGCGATGGCCTGCTGGCTGCGCATCATGGCCGCGTCGATGAAGCCGCGCATGAGCATGACGAGCGCCACCATGATGTACATGATGCCGATCTTCTTGTGGTCGATGCTCGAGACCCAGTCGAACAGCACGAGCCGCCAGGCGCCCAAATAGGTGATGACCGCCATGACCGAAAGCGCGCCGAGCACGGTGATACCCGCGCCGGACGCGGCGATGGCGCTGTAGAACGGAAGTGAGTCGATGGTCAGTCTACCGAAGATGTCCACTGGTCCTCATTCCGCTGGTTCCGCCGCAGGTTCCGCCGCTGATTCCGCGTGGACGGCGGCGGCCGCCGGCATGCGATCGGTGTCGCCGTGTGAGTATTTGGCGATAATGCTGTCGAACAGGTTCGGCTCGACGTCCGAATAATACGTCACCGGCACTTTCTGGCTCGGCTTGGCCAGCGCCTCGTAAGTCGATGCATCGAGCGTGTCGGATGCTGCTTTCACCTTCTCCACCCAGGCGTCGAAATCCTCCATGGTGGTGGCGATCGCGCGGAATTGCTGATCGGCGAAGCCGGTGCCGCTATATTGCATGTTGCGGCCCCAGAACTCGCCCGGCTCGTTGGCCAGGACATTGAGACGCGTCTCCATGCCGGCCATGGCGTAGATCTGCCCGGCGAGCGCCGGGATGACGAGTGAGTTCATCACCGTGTCCGAGGTGATCTTGATGCTGAGCGGCTGGCCTGCCGGAAACACCAGCTCGTTGACCACGGCGATGTTCTGTTCCGGATAAACGAACAGCCACTTCCAATCCTGGGCGATGGCTTGCACCTGGAGCTGCTTCGCGCTCGGATCGATCTCATTATAGGGATCGAGCTTGTAGGTGTTGTGCCACAGATGAATGCCGAGCCAGATGATGATGGCGGCCGGCACGCCCCAAACGAGAATCTCGACGGGCCAGTAATAGGCGAGGTTGGGCGTATAGCGGGCGCTGCGATTGGTGCCGCGATAGCGCCAGATGAACAGCGCGGCCATCACGAAGACCGGAATGATCACGATCATCATGATGGCGACGGCTTTGAACAGGAGGTCCCGCTCGGCGAGTGTGATGGGGCCTTTGGGATCGAGAACCGGGCCGTCTATGACGCTGCAGCCGCCGCACAGCAATGCCGCGCCAATAACCAGCGCCAATGATCGATAAGCAATCGCTTGTCTCACGATCACGCCTTGCGGTTCGATTTTCAGCCGACGTCCGATTCCGACTCAAACCTAGTCGTTTCCGGGCGATTCGGCGACCGTAAAGCTGGGAAGCAGCCTCTATTGTGAAAAATGCGTCAAACTTGTTTCAGGCATTTGCTCAGTGCCAGTCGCCGAGCACGGCGTTGACAAGCGCCAGACAGGCAACCGCCGCCGTGTCGGCGCGCATTACGCGCGGGCCAAGCGAAACCGGCACGACGAAAGGTGCGCGCAGCAACGCCGCGCGTTCTTCGGGCTCGAAGCCGCCTTCTGGGCCGATCAGTACGGCGAGCGGGCCTGGGCCTTGCGCGGCGAGGGTGTCGAGCGGTGACGCGGTGGGCGCGGCTTCATCGGCGAAGATCAAACGTCTGCTCGCGTCCCAGTCATTCAGCAGGTCTCCGAGCTTCTCCGGCGCCCTCACCTCGGGCACGCGCAAGATTCCGCATTGCTCCGCCGCCTCGATGGCGTTGGCCACGAGGCGCTCCGTCTTGACCCGCTCGGCGATGGTGCGGCGGGTGATCGCCGGCTGGAGCACGCTGACTCCCATCTCCGTCGCCTTCTGCGCCATGTAGTCGAGGCGCGCACGCTTGATGGGCGCAAAGAGATAGTGCAGGTCGGGCCCCTCGTCTTGGGGCCGCGTTTGATGCTCGGCTGTAAGCTGCACCTTTTTCTTGCCGACCGTGGCGAGACGCGCGCACCATTCGCCGTGCGTGCCGTTGAACAGCAGAACCTGATCCGCAGGCTTCAGACGGAGAACATTTGCGAGATAATGCGCCTGGTCAGGCTCAAGCATAATCTCGGCGCCGGTGCGCAACGGAGACTTGACGAAGAGCCGTGGGAGTTTAGAGGCCATAGCGATGAACGGCTTGGTCCAGGGGAAAGCTAAGCGAGACATGCCACGTCCCACAGCACAAGGCAAAGCCGTCGCCGACGCCACGCCCGCGAACTGGGCCGACCGCTATGCACCGGCTTGGCTACTGCCCTATTTGCGGCTTGCCCGCGCCGACCGGCCGGTCGGTTTTTTTCTGCTGGCGCTGCCCTGCTTCTGGTCGGTGGCGCTCGCCGGCCGCAGCATCGGGGCGCCCTACCCCGACCCGTTTCTGCTGTTGCTTTTCGCTGCCGGCGCCATCGCCATGCGCGCGGCGGGCTGCACCTATAACGACATCGTCGACCGCGACATCGACGCGCAAGTGGCGCGCACGCGGTCCCGGCCGCTGCCGAGCGGTCAGGTGTCGGTGACGGCGGCGGTGCTCTTCATGCTGGCGCTCTGTCTCGTTGGCCTCGCGGTGCTGCTGAGCCTCAACGCCTTCTCCGTGCTGCTCGGGCTCGGCGTCATTCCTATCGTGGCGCTCTACCCGTTCATGAAACGCATCAGTCATTGGCCGCAAGCCGTCTTGGGCCTCGCCTTCAATTGGGGTGCGCTTATGGGCTGGGCGGGGGTGCTTGGCGGTCTCGAGGCGGCGCCGCTCGTGCTCTACGCGGGCGCGATCGCCTGGACCATCGGCTACGACACGATCTACGCGCATCAGGACCGCGAGGACGACGAGCTCATCGGCATGAAGTCCACCGCGCTACGATTCGGCTCCGCCACGAAGACTTGGCTTAGCGGCTTCTACGCGGTGGCGTGGAGCGCAATGGTGGTGGCGGGTCTCCTTTCGGGCGCCGGCGGCGTGTTCATCGCCGGCATGGGGCTCGCCGGGGCGCAACTCGCCTGGCAGGTCGCCACCCTCGATATCGACGACCCCGACAACTGCCTCAGCCGCTTCCGCTCAAACCGGGACTTCGGATTGCTCATTTTTGTCGCAGTCACGGTCGATATGGCGCTTGCATCCGGCGCCTAGAAGGCCGATTTGACGGTCTTGGAGTATGGTCCGAGAAATGCAAGGAGCCGGTCGAGGTTCAAAGCAAGAGGGCCCCGGAGCTTTCGCTCACGAGGCCCGTATGACGCCTTGCTGTTAGCTTCCTTATTGGCCGCCTTGAGGTGGCCTTTATTGCCACCATGGTGCCACCGAAGCTTTCCCGGACGCTTAATGGACGTAATTAACGACCGGTAGCTTCCACCCATGGTTTAGAGAGTGTTCCTTCTGCCTGATGACCGCACTGACACACACAAAAAAGACCGAGATCCTGCCTTCCCTCGACGAAGATTACGAACTTCTGAAGAGGGCCGTGCGCGATGCCGGCGCGCTCGCCAACAGCTATTTCAAGCAACCGGTCGATGTTCACAAGAAACCCGACGGCTCCGAGGTCAGTGAAGCCGACCTTGCCGTGGACGCCGCGCTGAAGCTCGATCTGACGACACGCCGCAAAGACTATGGCTGGCTGTCGGAGGAAAGCCCCGACGACCGCTCGCGGCTCAAGCACTCACGGGTGTGGATGATCGATCCCATCGACGGCACGAGCGCCTTCTTGCGCCATGTCCCGGAGTGGACCGTGTCGGCGGCGCTGGTCGAGGACGGCGTGCCGGTGCTGGGTGTCATCTACAATCCGGCAACGGACGAGTTCTTCCACGCCATGCGCGGGCACGGGGCCTTCCTCGGCGACACACCGATCCATGTCAGCGCGAAGGACACGCTCGAAGGCGCCGGGATGATTGCCAGCGGCGGCCTCTTCAAGAAGAAGATCTGGGAGAAGCCCTGGCCCGAGGTGACCGCCCGATGGGTCAACTCCGTCGCCTATCGCCTTGCCCTGGTCGCCAGCGGCGAGGGCGACGCCACGATCTCGCTCACGCCGAAAGCCGAATGGGATCTTGCCGCCGCGGCCGTCCTCATGGAGGAGGCAGGGGGCATCACCACAGATCATCTTGGACATCCGCACCCCTACAATCGGGAAAACCCCAAGTTTCCGAGCTTGGTGGCGAGCGGGAAAGCGCTTCATCCACTTCTCATCGAGCGTACAAGCCGCATAGACGTCTAGGCCGCTTTTCGGCAAGTTGCCCGGCGATCGAAAGAGGGAGGGGGGTGCGCATGACTGCAAGGGACAAGACGAAGGCGGGCGGCAAGCAACTGCTCCATCTCGTATTCGGAGGCGAACTCACCTATCTGGGCAAGGTTGAGTTCCACGATCTCAAGAAGCTCGATGTCGTCGGGATCTATCCCAACTACGCGCAAGCCTACGATGCCTGGAAGGACGCCGCCCAGCGCACCGTGGACAATGCCCATATGCGGTATTTCATTGTACACCTGCACCGGCTCCTCGACCCGGAGCACGAGACTGACAAGAAAGCGGGCTGAGCCCCGTTGCACGGGGTTTTTGCCTTAAAGCGGGTGGGAAGCCCGTGTTAGAAGGGGCGACCAGGGACGGTGTGGCGCCGGGAACCCTGGAGAAATCGGGAAAGTCCTTGAAAGACAACGTGTTCAAAGATGCGCGGGTAGCCGCCCGGGGTACCGATGAACTCTCGGCCCCGCGCTACACGACGATGGAGATCGTCAAGCGCATCTGGCGGGAGCATTTCCGGCCCCACGGCGTCCTTCTCACGCTCGCGATCATCTCGATGCTGCTCACGGCCGCGACCACGGGCGCCATCCCGTTCCTCATCCAGCGCACCGCCGACGACGTGTTCGTCGCCAAGAACGAATCCATGATCTTGTGGATCACCGCGGCCATCGTCGTCGTCACGGCGATCAAGGCGGTCTCCGAATATCTCGCCGATGTCACGGTCGCCTATCTAGGCCATCGGTTCATCGCCGATCTGCGCCTTCAGATGTTCAGCCGGCTGGCCAACGCCGATCTCGGCTGGATACAGACGGTGCATTCGGGCCGTCTGCTTTCGGGCTTTCTGAACGACGCCAACCTGATCCGGGCGACTGCAAGCAGGACCATCGTCACGCTCGGCGAGAACACCTTGAAGGTCTTTATTCTCGTCGGTGCGATGATGTACATGAACCCGCGCTTTTCGATGCTGATCCTGCTGTTCATGCCGTTCGCCTGGTACATGCTGTCGCGGCAGCGGCGCAAGATGCGCAAATCGACGACGAAGTCTCTGCAAGAGACAGGCGATCTCTCCGCGCTCGTCACGCAGACCCTGCGCGGCATGCGCGTGGTGCGTGCCTATCGCCAGGAAGAACAAGAGGAGAGCCGGGCCGCGCTCGCCATCAACCGCGCGCTCGAATTCACCATGCGCGGCACACGCGCGCGCGCGCTGTCGAGTCCGGCCATGGAGTTCTTGGTGGGCTGCGGTTTCGCCGTCGCCATCTATTTCGCCGGCACCCAAGGCATTCGCGGCGACCTTACGCTCGGCCACTTCATGGGCTTCATGACGGCCGCGCTGCTCATCTACAGCCCACTGAAGAGCGTCGCCACCTTGCAAACCCAATTACAGGAAGGCATCGCGGCAGCGAGCCGCGTGTACGGCATCGTCGACCGCAAAGTGCATCTCGCCGAATTGCCCGATGCCAAGCCGCTCGAGCTCGATAATGGCGAGATCGAATTCCGCGACGTGACGTTCTCCTACACGCCTGACAGCGTCGTGCTGGACCGCGTGAGCTTGACGGTGCCCCCCGGCAAGACCGTGGCGCTTGTCGGCCCATCCGGGTCGGGCAAGAGCACACTTGTCAATCTGGCCCTGCGCTTCTTCGATCCCGAGACGGGTGAGGTTCTGATCGACGGTCAGGACATCCGGCACCTCACCATCAACAGTCTGCGCGAGGCCATCGGGCTCGTGACCCAGGACCCGGTGCTGTTCGACGATACGATCCGCGCCAATATCGCCTATGGCTCGAAGCCGCTCGTCGAGGACGAGGTGGTCGCGGCGGCGAAGGCGGCCGCCGCGCACGATTTCATCTTGGGCCTGCCGAAAGGCTACGATACGCGCGTTGGCGAGGCCGGCGGCTTGCTGTCGGGCGGCGAGCGCCAACGCATCGCCATCGCCCGGGCCATCTACAAGGACGCCCCGATCCTGCTTCTCGACGAACCGACCAGCTCGCTCGATTCCGAAGCCGAGGCCAAGGTGCAGGCGGCGCTCGAAGGACTGATGAAAGGCCGCACCGTGCTGATGATCGCGCACCGCCTTTCGACGGTGAAGAAGGCCGACCTCATCTGCGTGCTCGACCAGGGCCATATCGTCGAGATCGGGCACCATGACGAACTCGTTGCCAAGGGCGGTCTCTACACCAGACTGCACCGCACCCAATTCGGCATCGCCGGTGGGCTGGCGGCAGCGCCGCCGAGCAAAGATGGCGCCGTCGCCGTAGCCGGCGAATAGCGGCATTAGTACGGGCATGTTGAAACGGCTGCTAGGATCGGAGCCCGCCGTCGCTTTCATCAGCGCGCTCGCCTCGAGCTATCTCCGCTTCGTCTACGCCACGAGCACCATCAAGCGCGACCCGGCCGATAGCAACGCCAAGCTCTTCGACCAGCATCCGCAGCTCCTGGCCATATGGCACGGCCAGTTCATGCTGATGCCCAACCTGAAGCCGAAGCGGCCCGCGGTCGTCAAAGCCATGGTTTCGCGCCATGGCGATGCGGCGCTTATCGGTGCGGTGCTCAAGCGTTTCGGCATGGAGCTGATCAGGGGCGCGGGCGCGGGTGCGCGGAAACGGAATCGCGGCGGGGCAACGGCCATGCGCGAGAGCATGCGCGCGCTCGAAGCGGGCGCCACCGTGGCCATGACGGCGGACGTGCCGCCGGGCCCGGCGCGACGCGCGGGCGCAGGCATCGCCACCATCGCCTCCAAGTCAGGCCGGCCGGTGGTGCCGGTCGCCATCGCCACGCGGCGCTTCCTGAAGCTGCCGACCTGGAGCGCCTTTACGCTCAATTTGCCGTTCTCGACGTTGGCCATCGTCATCGGCGATCCGGTGCGCGTGCCGGCGGTCGAGGATCCGGATACGATCGAGACGGGACGCCGCGCCATCGAGCGGGCGCTTTCGGAGACGACGGCGCGTGCCTATGCGCTTGCGGGCGCGCGCGATCCCTTAAGCAAGGAAGAGGCTTCGAGGCCGGGACTGTCGCTCAAGGCCTATCGGCTGGTGACACAGCTCGCAGCGCCGGTCGCGCCCTTGATCCTTTCGTGGCGCACGCGGCGCGGCAAAGAAGAGCCGGACCGGCATCCCGAACGCTACGGCGTTGCGAACGCGGCGCGGCCGTCGGGCTTTCTCGCCTGGTTCCATGCGGCAAGCGTCGGCGAGGTCAACGCGGCGCTGCCGGTGATCGACGCCATCTGCAAGGCGCGCCCCGACATTCACATTCTGCTGACGACGGCCACGGTCACCTCGGCGCGCCTTGCCCGCGTGCGGCTGCCAAAGGGCGCGACACATCAATATGTGCCGCTCGACCGGCAGAGCTACATGAAGCGCTTCCTCGAGCATTGGCGCCCGGACGTCGCCGTGCTCGTCGAGTCCGAGATCTGGCCCAACCTCGTGCTGGAGGCGAAGGCGCGCAGAATTCCCCTGCTCCTCATCAACGGCCGCATGTCGATGTCCTCCTTCAAGGCCTGGCGGCGGCGCCCCGGCTTGAGCCGCCCGATCTTCACCGCCTTCGATCTGGTGCTCGCGCAGAACGACGGCCTCGCCGAGCGCTTCGCCCAGCTTGGCGCACCGGACGCGCGCGATGTCGGAAACCTCAAGGCGGACTCCCCGCCCCCGCCGGTGGACGAGGCCGGCAAGGCAAAACTCGCGGGCGCGATTTCGGGCCGGCCCATTTGGCTCGCGGCGAGCACCCATCCCGGCGAGGACGAAGTGATCGGCGCCACCCACAGCCTGATCAAAAAGGCCCTGCCCGATCTCATGACCATCATCGTGCCCCGGCACCCGGAGCGCGGCGGTCCCATCGCCGAGATGCTGCGAACCAAAGGCCTGAGCACGACGCTGCGCTCGGGCGGCGATCTGCCGGATAGCAGCACGGACATCTATGTCGCCGACACGATCGGCGAGCTTGGCCTGTTCTATGCGTTGGCGCCTGTCGCCTTCATCGGCGGCTCGCTGGTCAAGCATGGCGGGCAAAACCCGGTTGAGGCGATCAAGCTCGGCACCGCCGTGCTGACGGGACCTAGTTTTCAGAACTTCCCCGACTCTTACGGCGAACTGCTGAAGGCTGGCGGCGCCAAGGAGGTCAGCGACGCGGAGACTCTGGCCGTTGCCGTGCTCGGCCTCCTGCAAGACGATGCGGCGCGCAAACAGATGCGCAAGCGCGCGGAGGCCACCGTTGCGTCCATGAGCGGCGCCCTGCCCAGGACGCTAAAGGCCATCGAGCCCTATCTGCCATCCAAGGCGGATCTGAAGCATGCCTCTTAAGACTCCTTCGTGGTGGTACCGGAAGGCGGGAGTGGCCTCTGCGGTGCTCTCGCCCTTGGCGGCGCTCTATGGGTGGGTGGCCGCTTCACGCCTGGCGCGCGGGGACGCTTACCGTTCGCGGTTACCGGTCATCTGCGTCGGCAATTTCACCGCTGGCGGCGGCGGCAAGACCCCAACGGCGATCGCGGTCGCTTCGCTCCTCAAGGCGATGGGCAAGAGCCCCGCCTTCCTCACGCGCGGCTATGGCGGTACGGCGAAAGGCGTCGTGCGTGTTGCCGGTCAAGACGCCGAGGCGGTGGGCGATGAACCCTTGCTGCTGGCCGCGATCGCACCAACCTTTGTGTCGGCGGATCGCGTGGCCGGCGCCCAGGCCATCGAAGAGACGGCCGCGGACGTCATCGTCATGGACGACGGCTTCCAGAACCCCTCGCTCGCCAAGGACCTGTCGCTGATCGTGGTGGATGCGGCCTCGGGCCTCGGCAACGGCCACTTGATTCCGGCGGGACCGTTGCGCGCGCCGCTCGAGGCTCAGATCGCGCGCGCCGACGCGCTGCTCGTGATCGGCGACGGCAAGAAAGCGGACGCGCTCATCGAGACCTTCGCAGCTGCGGGCAAACCGGTGCTCCGCGCCAAGATCGCGCCGGCGCCCCATGTCGACGCGCGCTGGCTGTCCATCATGCCGGTGATCGGCTTTGCGGGCATTGCCCGCCCGTCCAAGTTTTTTGCCACGCTGAAAGCGAACGGCGCGCGGCTGATCGGCAGTCATGGGTTCGGCGACCATCACCGCTTCAGCGAGAAGGACGCGAAGGCGCTGCTCAAAGTGGCGGACGACAAGTCGGCGATGTTGGTAACCACGGAGAAGGATTGGGCGCGGCTCGCCGAAGACGACGAGGACAGCGCCGTCACGGAGCTGAAGCACCGCTCGCGGCCGTTTGCCATCGTGATCGCGTTCGACGACGAAGAGACGGCGAAGGCCCTGATCGGCCGCGCGGCCAGCGGCTAACGACGCGACGATGTCAGGCTTTATGCACCTCGCGGAAACGCGCGAGCGACGCCTCAGCATCGACATAGGGCTCTTGCAGCTCGACGCTCCAATAGCGCAGCTCGTCGAGCGGGATCGCCCGGCCGGTGACGGCACAGCGCACGAAATCGCCCGGCGTCATCACTTGGATCTCGCCGTCGAGATATTTGAGCTTGGCTTCGCCCTTGAAGCCGAGATTGCGTTCGAAGCGGTTCATCAAATCGGTGGACTCTCTCGTTGTTCGTCACCTTAGCGTCACGGCTGAGACGTGGCCAGCGCGGCTCTCCTTTTTCCGCATAATCTTATGGGAAAACCCAATGCCCACTTTTCCGGATCATGCTCAGAGAAGACTCCCTCAGAGAAGACTCCCCTGCTTTGCATCGGGTTTGCGGCGCGGCGCCTTCGTATCCGGTTCCGCCTTCTTCGACGGCTCCCGCGATGGCTCTGCCGTGTCCCTGCGCGGGTCGGCATGACGCGGATGGGCGTGGGCTCCAACATGGCCATCGGCGAACTCGATGTCCAGGGCCTCGCCCGGGCTGACCGCGTCGGCGCTGCGCAGCATGGCGCCGTCGGCATCGCGCACCAAAGTGAAACCGCGGGCCAGCACGTTTTGGTAGCCGAGCGTAGAGAGCAGCTTCGATTGGTTATCGAGACGGCGGCGCGCGCGGTCGAACGCGGTATGCAGCGCACGCGCTTTCGTGCGGTCAAGTTGGATCAACTGCTCGCGGCCTTTGGTCACCGCGCGGGCGACGAGATGCGGCCTAAGCCTCGGTCCTGCGCGGTCCAGCCCCGAGCGATGCGCCACGGCGTTGGCCAGCAAGGCGCGCGGCAGGCGTCCGCTCGCAGTATCGAGACGCTGACGTGGTAGGCCCAAAATGTCCGCGCGGCGGGGGAGCCCACGAGCCAACGCGTTGAAGCGGCTGCGCCAGGTCTCGAGGCCACGCCGCAATAGCCCTGCGCCGCGCACACCGAAGGTGCGGACAGCGATGAGCAGCTCGGAGCGCACCGGCACGGCGCGTTCGGCCGCAGCCGTCGGGGTCGGCGCGCGATGATCGGCGACAAGGTCTATGAGCGTCCAGTCGGTCTCATGCCCCACCGCGGAGATCAGCGGGATGGCGCTTGCGGCGGCCGCCCGCACCACGATCTCCTCGTTGAAGCCCCACAAATCCTCGAGGCTGCCACCGCCGCGCGCGACGATGATCAGGTCCGGACGGGAAAGGATGGAAGAGGCGCCGTTGAAGCCGTGAATGGCGGCGGCCACTTCGTCGGCGCAGGTGTCGCCTTGCACGCGCACCGGCCAAACCAGAACATGAGAGGGAAAGCGATCCTCCAAGCGATGCAGGATATCGCGGATCACCGCGCCGGTCGGCGAGGTGACCACGCCGATCAGGCGCGGCAGGAAGGGCAGCGGCTGCTTGCGCGCCTCGTCGAACAGGCCTTCTTCGGCGAGCTTCTTCTTGCGCTGCTCCAGAAGCGCCATGAGCGCGCCGACGCCGGCGGGCTCGAGCTCGTCGATGACGATCTGATAGGTCGACTTGCCGGGATAGGTGGTGATCTTGCCCTTGGCGACGATCTCAAGCCCTTCCTCGGGCTTGAACTTCAGGCGGCCGAAGGTGCTGCGCCAGACCACCGCCTCGATGGCCGCGTTCTCATCCTTGAGCTTGAAGTAGCAATGGCCGCTGGCATGGGGTCCGCGATAGCCGGAGATCTCGCCGCGCAGCCGCACGAGGCCATAGGCGTCCTCCACCGTCCGCTTCAGCTCGAAGGCGAGTTCGGAGACGGTGTACTCGACGAGATTGCTCTTTGTGGCCTGTGGACGACGGCTTGCCATGCTCAAGTCTACTTTTCGCGGGCGCGTCTTCTCATGCTAAGAGCGCGCTTGAAGTCAAAGGGCATACAGGCCCGAGCGACGGCGAACAAGCGGGGTTGAGAGCGCGTGAATGTGCTTCTGATCGGCGGCGGCGGGCGCGAGCATGCGCTGGCCTGGAAGCTCGCGCAGAGCCCCCTGCTCGGCACGTTGTATTGCGCGCCGGGCAATGCGGGCATCGCGGCGGTCGCCGAATTGGTTGCGCTCGATGCCAGCGATCATGAGGCGGTGGCGGCGTTCTGCAAGGACAAGGAGATCGGCCTGGTGGTGGTGGGGCCGGAGGCGCCGCTGGTGGCCGGGCTTGCCGACGATCTAGACGCCCAAGGCATCAAAGTGTTTGGCCCGTCCAAGGCCGCCGCTCAGCTCGAAGGCTCCAAGGGCTTCACCAAGGACCTCTGCGCGGAATTCGGTATCCCCGGCGCGGCCTATGGGCGCTTTACCAAGCCCATGTCGGCGAAGGCGCATGTCGAGAGCCAAGGGCTCCCCATCGTCGTCAAGGCGGATGGGCTTGCCGCCGGCAAGGGCGTGGTCATCGCCACCAGCCATTTCGAGGCGCATGCGGCCATCGATGCCTGCTTCTCCGGCGCGTTTGGCGAGGCGGGCGCCGAGGTCGTGGTCGAGGAGCATCTCTCCGGCGAGGAAGCGAGCTTCTTCGCGCTGGTGGACGGCGAGACCGCCCTGCCGCTCGCCACGGCACAAGACCATAAGCGCGCTCATGACGGCGACACGGGGCCCAATACCGGCGGCATGGGGGCCTATTCGCCGGCGCCGGTGATGACGGAGGCGCTATGCGCGCGCGTCATGGACGAGATCATCCGGCCCACGGTCGCGGCCATGGCGGCGAAGGGCATGGCCTTCAAGGGCGTGCTCTATGCGGGGCTGATGATCCAGAACGGAGCGCCGAAGCTCATCGAATACAATGTGCGGTTCGGCGATCCGGAGGCGCAAGTCCTGATGATGCGCCTCAAATCCGACCTGCTACCGGCGCTGCTGGCCACGGCGGACGGGACGCTCGGCGGCCTCGCGCTGGACTGGCACGACGAGGCGGCGCTCTGCGTGGTGCTGGCGGCCAAGGGCTATCCCGGCAGCTACAAGACGGGTACCGAGATCAAGGGGCTCGAAGAGGCCGGCGCTGATCCGGATGTCGAGATCTTCCACGCGGGCACCAAGCGCGACGGGGATCATGTCGTGGCCGATGGCGGCCGCGTGCTCGGGGTCACGGCGCGCGGCGCTGACATCGCCCAAGCCAAGGCCCGCGCCTATGCGGCGGTGGCCAAGATCGACTGGCGGGGCGGCTTCTGCCGCCACGACATCGGCTGGCGGGCGGTCGGCCGCAAAGGCTAGCGCGCCGCCGCTTTCGGACCTCGTGTTAGCGAGAGATTCACCGCGGCAGGCTAGAAATGCAAAGAATCACGGTTTTGCCGTGGTTTTGTTGCCATTAGCCGTTGCTATTTCGCAATGACGTCACTATTTGCAAGTCAATTGACTGACGCCTAGAGAAAACGAGATTCGCATGACTTACGACCTGCCCGTTTCCAAAAGGACCATGTCCGGCGTGGTGGGTGTCGCTGCGATTCTCTTCTATCTCTGGCTTCTGACCTGGGCCGGCCCCGTCAAGGCCATGGGGTTGGGCACCGTCGCCGCCCCGCCGAGCCCAGACACACAAATCACCCAGGCAAAAATCTATCAGCGCGGCCGCACGCCGGTCTATCCCTACGTCGCCAAGGGCCCGGGCCCCCGCGGCTGGAGCAGCTATTTCGGGTTCGTGCCCTATACCAAGGGCGAGGTCGAGAACGAGGCCATTCAGCGGAACTTCTACCCGATGAACAGCTGGCCCCACGACCCGAACGCGCAGCCCCCGCAGCCTTACGGCTTGGGCAACTAACACTTTCACAGACTTGATGCTCGTCCGCCTCGCGCGCCTTTGAGCGGCGCGGGTGTTTTGCTGCGCGCAGCTCGCAACAGACCCTTTGATCTTGCGCTTCATCCAAGTTGTCTAAAATTTTCCTCGAAGAAATACTCCAGTGTTTCCTTCGCGGCAACTTGCAAGTGACCGATTATTCACTGCTTTATTCAACCTCTCGTTAGGGCGCCTAGGGAATACTTCGCCTCTACCCTGGGAGGCTCACATGAAATCTTGTCTGATTGCTCTTTGTTTGATCTTCGTCTCGACCAGCCTGGCATTTGCCACGGAGCCAAGTGCCGGCCAGCGCTGGGAAAACTCGCTCCTCCAGCACAAGCGGAACGGCACGCTGGCCGGTGCCCGGACGGGCCAGAAATGCCTGTGGTCCAAGGCGCTGAACGGCTGCCTGTGGTACACGCCCGGCAAATGGGACCTCTACATGCAGGACTTCTAGGCGAGACCTGCTAGCGGCGGGCGGCGAAGAAGTCCTTCAGCAGGCCTGAGGCGGCGGTCTCACCAATGCCGCCATAGATTTCGGGCGCGTGGTGGCAGGTGGGCTGGCCGAAAAAGCGCGGCCCGTGCTCCACGGCGCCGCCTTTGGGATCGCCCGCACCGAAATAGAGCCGGCGGACGCGGGCGAAGGAGATGGCGCCGGCGCACATGGCGCAGGGCTCCAGCGTCACATAGAGATCGCAGTCCACGAGGCGCTCGCTTCCGAGCGTGGCGCAGGCCTCGCGGATGGCCAGCAGCTCCGCATGAGCCATGGGATCGCGCAGTTCGAGCGTCCGGTTGCCGGCTTTCGCCAGCACCGTGCCCTTCGGGCTCAGGATCACGGCTCCGACCGGCACCTCGCCACGAGCGCCGGCGGCTTTCGCCTCTGCCAACGCCAAATCCATAGGACGTCCAAGCGGACGCTTGCCCGAACCGTCCGCATCTGCAAGCTTCGCCGTCATGGGCGGCAAAATGGGCGAGAAGGGAAGCCGGGGTCAAGCACTCCGGAAAGGGCGCGATGTGCCCGTTCCCCCGCTTGAGCCCATGCGCATCGCCAAAGCCATGGCCCATGCGGGGCTGTGCTCGCGGCGCGACGCCGAGGCCTGGATCGAAGCGGGCCGTGTCGCCGTCAACGGCAAGGTGCTCAAGACGCCGGCCTGCGTAGTGTCGGCCGCCGACACCATCACGGTGGACGGGCAGAAGCTGCCGCAAGCCCAAACCCCGCGGATGTGGCGCTACAACAAGCCGAAAGGCCTGGTGACCAGTCACAAAGACCCGCAAGGCCGCAACACGGTGTTCGAGTCGTTGCCGGAGGGCTTGCCGCGCGTGGTCTCGGTGGGGCGGCTCGACATCAACACCGAGGGTCTGCTGCTTTTGACCACGGACGGGTCGCTGGCGCGGCACCTGGAATTGCCGAGCACCGGCTGGCTGCGCCGCTACCGCGTGCGCGTGCATGGCCGCGTCACCCAAGAGGCGCTCGATAAGCTCCAAAAGGGCATCACCATCGATCGCGTGAATTACGGTCCGATCGAAGCCACGCTCGAACGGCAGCAAGGCACCAATCAGTGGCTGATGCTGGGCTTGCGCGAAGGCAAGAACCGCGAAGTGAAGCGCATCGCCGAGCATTTGGGGCTGACCGTGAACCGGCTGATCCGCGTGTCGTTCGGGCCGTTTGCACTTGGCGAGTTGGTGCCCGGCGCCATCGAGGAGGTGAAACGCAAGGTTCTGGTGGAGCAGCTGGGCACCAAGCTCGGCCGCGAACTCGGTCTCAAGAGCTGATGCGCATCATCGCCGGGCGATTCAAGGGCAAGGCTATCGAAGCCCCGAAGGGTTTGACCACACGCCCTACGTCGGACCGCGTGCGCGAGTCCCTGTTCAACGTGCTGGAGCACGGGGCGCCGCAGATCGACTTCGAAGGCTCTCGCGTGCTCGATCTCTTCGCCGGCTCCGGCGCGCTGGGCTTGGAAGCCCTGTCGCGCGGCGCGCGCTATTGTCTGTTCATCGAAGACGACGCGGACGCGCGGGCCGCCATCCGCCGCAACGTGGAAGCGCTTTCGCTCACCGGCGTCACCAAGATCTGGCGGCGCGACGCCACCATGCTCGGCCCGGCGGGACCCGTCTCGCCGTTCGATCTCATCTTCTGCGACCCACCCTATGACAAAGGGCTGGGGATGCAGGCGCTTGCCGCGGCGCTTGAGGGCGGATGGGTCAGCGCAAACGCCATCGCCGTGCTGGAGGCGCGCGCCGGGAGCGCGGCCGAATGGCCTACGCCGTTTGCCGAAATCGACCGGCGCCGCTACGGCGACACCGAGATCGCCATGGCCAATTTTGCGGGTTAGGCCTTTTTCCGCGAGGTCTTTTTGCGCGAGGCCTTTTTCCGCGAGGCCCGTGGAATTTGTGTTTAGATGCGGCCATGTCGTTGCGCGCGATGCTCTTCACGCCATTGCTCCTGGCCGCCGTCGCGGCGGTGGACTCTGTGCCGGATCGCTTCACCTCGGGTGTCTGGCAGGGCGATGCCAATTACGACGACGAGGGCTATTTCCTGGACTGCACCATGACGGCGGAAGCCCAATCGGGCGTGTTGCTCGGCTTCGTCATCAGCAAGGATTTCGACTGGGGCCTGGTCATCGCCGACGAGTCGCGGACCTTCGAGGTTGGCGCACGAAAAGCCGTGCTGCTTCTCGTGGACAGTCGCGATCCGATCGCCGCCATGGCCAAGGTGGTCGACGCGCACGGCATCCTCATCCCGCTGGAGAACTCCGACCCGGTGATCGAGGCCATGCGCCACGGCAAGATCTTGCGGATCGCCACGGATGGGACCGAGTTCAGCTTCGAGCTGACCGGCACGAGTGAAGCCATCGCCGCGCTGGCGCAATGCGTCACCGAGCACGAAGGCACCAACCGGGTGCAGCTCTAGCGCCTAGCGGCGCTGAAACAGCTTCTCGATGTCGGTGAGCTTGAGTTCCACATAGGTCGGGCGGCCGTGATTGCACTGCCCGGAGAAGGGCGTCTTCTCCATATCGCGCAGAAGCGCGTTCATCTCCTCGGGCGACAGGCGCCGGCCGGCCCGCACGCTGCCGTGGCAGGCCATGGTGGAGAGGACATGGTCGAGCCGCTCGGCCAGGAGCCCGCTCCCCTCGCCGTCCTCCGCCTCCATCAGCGTGCCGGCAAGGTCTGCGAGCAATCCCTTGACGTCGCAGGTGCCGAGCAGCGCGGGCACCTCGCGCACCACGATGGCCTCGGGCCCGAAGGCCTCGATCACGAGACCCAGACGCTCCAACGGCTCGGACGCCGACAGCAGCGCCGCGGCGGCATCCCCATCGAGTTCGGCCACTTCGGGGATCAGCAGCATCTGACGGGCGATACCACCATTCGCCATACTGCGCTTCAGCCGCTCATAGACCAGGCGTTCATGTGCGGCGTGCTGATCGACGATGACCAGCGCATCGCCGGTCTCGGCGATAATGAAGGTGTCTTGCACTTGGGCCCGGGCGGCGCCAAGCGGGTAGTCGCTAGCCGACTCATCGTCCGTGGCGGCGCCGCGCATGTCGGCGGACGGCGCCGAGACGTCTGCGAGCGGTGCTTGCGCCCGCTCCGCGAAGCCGAAGCCGCGCCCGCGCGTGTGGCTCTGATAGTGCCGCCCGTGCTGTGGTGGCGGCATGGCGGAAGACGGCATGTTGGGCGGCGGCGCCATGCGCTGGAGCGCGTCTTGCGACAGGCTTCCCGTGGCGCGGTGGCCGGCGGCGGCCAACGCATCGCGCAGCGCACCGATGAGAAGCGAGCGCACACCGTTGGCATCGCGGAACCTAAGCTCGGTCTTGGCGGGATGGACGTTCACGTCCACCTCGTCCGGAGGCAGCGCCAAGAACAACGCCAGCATGGGATAGCGCCCGCGGGGCACGAGGTCGCCGTAGGCGGCGCGCACGGTGCCGGCCATCAGCTTGTCGCGCACGGGGCGTCCATTCACGACCAGATAGAGGTTGAGACCGTTCGGCCGGTGCAGCGTGGGGAGCCCGGCGAAGCCTTGCACGGCCATGTCGCCGCGGGCGCCCGCCACGGGCAGCGCGTCATCGACGAAGTCGGAGCCGAGGATGCGGCCCATTCGTGCCAAGGCGTGATTGAGCAGGCCGGGCGGACAGGCGTCGAGGCGGAGCGTGGTGCGCTCGCCGTTGGAGAGGGAAAAGGCGATCTCCGGATGGGCCAGCGCCAAGCGTTTGAGCTGATCGGATATGGCGGTAGCTTCCGCGCGCTCCGACTTCATGAATTTGAGGCGCGCGGGCGTCGCATAAAACAGATCGCGCACTTCGACTTCGGTGCCGGCTGCGCGGGCGGCCGGCTTCAGCGGAGATTTGCGGCCACCGTCCACGGCGATGGACGAGGCTTCCTTGGCCCCTTGCGCACGGCTGGTGATCGCGAGCCGCGCCACGGCGCCGATCGAAGGCAGCGCCTCGCCGCGAAAGCCGAGGGTGCGGATATGAGAGAGATCGTCGTCCCTAAGCTTCGAAGTGGCGTGGCGCTCGACGGCGAGTTCGAGGTCGTCTGGCCCCATGCCGGCGCCGTCATCGGCGACGCGGATGAGCTGCAAGCCGCCATTCGTGGCGGTCACGTCGATGCGGGCCGCGCCCGCGTCGATGGCGTTCTCCACCAGCTCCTTGACGACGCTGGCCGGCCGCTCGACGACCTCACCCGCGGCAATGCGATTTATGAGGTTCGGCGGCAGCTGACGAATGATCACGCGCATGCCTCCGCTTCTCGCCGGTATGAATTCCGGCGGGACGTTACTTTACCCGATTCTGGGGCTTGAGGAGGCCTAGCCTGGGGCGCCGGCCGGAATCACCGCGGCAGGCTCCACGGGCTTGCCGACGATGGTGGTGATGAGCTGGTCGGCGGATAGCAGATGCTTGGCGACGCGTTTGACGTCATCCATGGTCACCGCCTCGATCAGGGCGTTGCGCTTGGTAACATAGTCGATGCCGAGATCTTCGATCTGGATCCACAGGAGCTGGCTGGCGATGCTCGATGAGGATTCGAAGCGCAGCGCGTAGGCGCCGGTCAGATAGGCCCTGGCGCTATCCAACTCCTCCACGCTCGGCCCCTGCTCGGCGAGCCGACTCAGCTCGGTTTCGATCACCGCGAGCGACTGGCCGACAGCCTCGTTCTTGGTGGCCACGTTGCCGACGAACACGGCGCCATGCATGTAGGGATAGAGATTGGAGTAGACCGAATAGGCGAGGCCACGCTTCTCGCGCACCTCTTCCATCAGCCGCGAGGAGAAGCCGCCGCCGCCGATAATGTAGTTGAGCACGTAGGCCGCGATGAAATCGTCGTCGTGCCGCGAAATGCCGCGAAGCCCGAACTGTGCCACCGACTGAGGCACGTCCATGACGATGACCTCGCGGGACGGCCCCAGCGGCGGGTTCGCCTCGGCTACTGTCACCAGCTCCGATTGCTCCGGGAGATCGCCGAACAGCTTGTCGAGCGCCTTGCCGAGCTCGTCCGCGTCGATGTCGCCGACTACGGAGATCGCCAGCTTGTCGCGCGCATACACGCGGCGGACATAGTCGTGCAAATCATCGCTCGTCATCGCGGTGATGGAGTCCCTGGTGCCTTTCACCGGGCGTCCATAGGGATGATCGGCGAAGGCGATACGGTCCCAGGCGATCGAGGCCACGGTCTCCGGATCGTTCTCGTCGAATTTCAGGCCCGCCAGGATCTGCGCGCGGACACGCTCGAGCGCGTCCTCGTCGAAACGGGGTTGCGCCATGGCAAGCCGCGCCAGGTCGAACACCTCGTCCTTATTCTCGGTCAGCGTCTGGATGCTGCCCAACATGACGTCGCGGCCGGCGTCGAAGTCCATGCGCATGGCGAGCCCCTGCTCGCGTTCCTGGAAGGCGCCTGCGTCGAGATCGCCGGCGCCCTCGTCCATCATGGCCGTGACGAAATAGGCTTGGCCGTCCTTGCCCGGCGCGTCTTGGGAGGCGCCACCGAGAAAGGCGAACCGGATGGCGATCAGCGGATTTGCATGGCTTTCCACGAGCCACGCCTTGATGCCGCCGGGGCTCGTAACTTCTTGAATCTTCATACCACTCCCTTGAGCCGCGGCGGGCGAGGCCAGAAGAACGACCGCCGCCAGCGCAGCCGCAAACCGAACCATGTGGGCAAAAAGCAAAGAGCGAACCGTCATCCGGGCTACGACTTCTTGCCGTTGCCGGCGGCTTGGGCCGGCTTCTCGCCGATGCTGCTCGTATATTCGGGCACCGGCGTGAGAATGCCCGTGACCGCGTGGTTTTCAACAAGATACTTGCGGGCCACGGTACGGATGTCGTCCACGGTGACTTGCTTCAACCGGTCAGGCCATTCCTCGACATCCTCCACCGACATGCCGGCGGCAAGCCGCCAGCCATATTGGCGGGCCATGCGGGAAATGGAGTCCGAGGTGTAGACAAACTCGGCGATCTGGGAGGCGCGCGCCCGGTCGAGCTCTGCCTGGGTCACGCCGTCTTCGCGCAGTTCTTCGATGACGCCTTCGATCGCTGCCTCGATGTCCTCGGGCGTGTCGGCCGCGCCGGCGATGGCGTAGAAGCCGATCCGGCCCGAATCGAGCCCGGAATCGGTGTACCAGCCGCCGGCTGATGCCGCCGCCTTCTGTTCCATAACGAGGCGCTTGTAGATGCGGCTCGTGGCGCCGTGGGCGGCGATCCGCATCAACAGGTCCAGCGCCTCGGCCTCGCCGGGCTCGGCGGAGGCATAGCTTGGGGCGATATAGTAACGCTGCACGGTGGTGCGGCCCGCCCGCGGGTCCTCCAGGGTCACCGTGACCAGGCCGTCGTGCTCGGGCTCGCGCGGCCGCACGCGCGTCTTGATCTCACCATGGCGTGGAATCTTGCCGAAGGTCTTCTCGGCAAGGGCGCGCACCTCTCCGAGCTCGACATCGCCCGCCACGACGAGGAGCGCGTTCTCCGGCGCGTAGAAGCGGCGATAGAAGGCGAAGGCATCGTCCCGGTTCAGCGCCCGGATCTCGTGCTCCCAGCCGATAATCGGAATGCCGTAAGGATGGTTGCGGTAGAGCGCGGCCATCATCTGCTCTTGCAGGATGCTGCCAGGATCGTTGTCCACCCGCGAGCGGCGCTCCTCGAGGATGACGTCGCGCTCTGTGGCCACGTCCTCGGGCGTCAGCCGCAGATTGGCCATGCGGTCTGCCTCCATCTCCATCACCGTCGGCAGGCGGTCCTTAGCCACGCGCTGGAAATAGGCGGTCACGTCGTGATTGGTGAAGGCGTTGTCCTCGCCGCCGTTCCTGGCGATGATCTTGGAGAACTGGCCGGTGGGAATCTTGTCGGTCCCCTTGAACATGAGATGCTCGAGGAAGTGGGCGATACCGGAGGAGCCGGGCGGCTCGTCCGCGGCGCCCGCTTTGTACCAGACCATCTGGGTTACGACCGGCGCGCGGTGATCGGGGATCACCACGACATGCAGGCCATTGGCGAGGGTGAACTCGCGCACATGCTCGGAAGGGGCTTTTTCAGCCGCGACAGCAGCAACCGACATTGACAGACTCATTGAGGCTACGACCAGGCCGACCCGGAGAGCGGCGGTCCATTGATTTAGCATCCATACCACCATTCAGCGAGGCCTGAGGGATTGGTGCGGGCATTGGGCGCGCGAGAAATTTAAGCTTAACGAGCCGCTAACCGATACGCCACATGTCGGGCTCCGGGCCATGTTTTTCAAGAAAAATGGAGGTGCAAGATCGCGGCCAGACTTGTGGGACGGCCGCGGAGCGCGGTTTGCGTGGTTAGCGGATCAGCTAGAACCCAGCGCCTCGGTTCTGACCGCCGGAAATACTGTTGTAGCTGCCCGGCGTCTGAGGCTTGAAGGCCTCGTCGTTCCGGTTCGGCAGAGGCGCCTCGGGAACGTGCGGGGTGAGCGGCTGTGGCCGCGACTGTGCCACGCTCGTATCGGGGACCCGGTCAGAAGCGTCCGGTTCCGGGACATCGGCGACAGGCTCTTCCACGGTCTTCTCCCCGCCGAACATCTTGTCGAGCAGGGTCTCCTTGCCGGCGTAAGGATTGATCGGATCGGCGGCGGCCTCGGCTTCGGACTGCTTGGCCTGCTTCTCCTCGACGATGCGCTTGCGGACGCGCTCCGGATCATCCGGCCAGTCCTGGCGTGCCGCAGCCACGGAGACGCTCTCCGTGGGTTCGGGCAGCTTCTTGAGATTGGGGGGCACCATCAGCGGGGGCCGCTGGCTCATGCGGACATCGCCCTGCTGGCGGTCCCCGGAGACGCCCATATAGTCGAAGACCTTGCCTTCGAGTTCGACACCGCCGCAGCCACCCAGAAGCGCCACGCAGCCAAGGGCGGCGGCGAGCTTTAAGGCCCGGTTTTCAACGGATCTGGCTGTGGTGTGCCCCACGATTTCCCCTCGAATCCGGCAAACTCCGGATTTAATTACATTTTAGAGGGTTTTCCGGCCTTTTTGTGACCCCCGAATAATGAGTCATACAGAAGTCCGATAACCCCGGCAACTATGGCCACATCGGCGATGTTGAAGATGTACCATTCGAAGCCAAAGGCGTGAAAAGCGTAGAAATCCGCCACCGCCCCATAGGCAATCCGGTCGATGAGATTGCCGATCCCTCCGCCGATGATGAGCCCGATGGCGATTGCGGCCAGCGGCATGGTGATGCGGGCGAGCCAGACAGTCAGCGCGACACTGGCGAGGATGCCGAAGACGATCAGCCCCACGCGGCCCGCTGCGCTGTCTTGGGGCAGCAGCCCATAGCTGATGCCCTTGTTCCAAACCAGGACGAGGTCGAGGAACGGTGTCAGGGTGACCGTCCCCTTGGCACCAATGTCATAGACATGCAGCATCCAGAGCTTGTTGCCCTGGTCGGCCACAAGCGTCAGCAGAGCCACGGCGAGCCCGAGCGGCGAGAGCGGTCCCCAGAGCCAGCGACGGAGCATGGCGCTAACCCGCCCGGCGCGCGCGCTGATCGTCGCGCCGATCGTATTGGCGCACGGCTTCGGCGTCGCGGGGCGACAGCGTCGGGAATTCGGGATCGGCGCCCACGTCGGGAAGGATCTTCCAGGAGCGGGCGCATTTCTTGCCTTTCGCCGGGGCGAACACCACCGCGACCGACCCGATGTCCTCCATCCGGAAGGCATCCTCCGGCCCTTCCTCCGGGATCAGGCTCGCGCCGGATGTGATGGCGATCTCGGCGAGGTCGATGCCGCCCAGCGCCTCGCGCAAATCATGGTCCGAGACATAGACCTTAGGGGCTGCTTCGAGGCTCGAACCGATGCGGCCTTCTTTGCGCTCGATCTCGAGCGCGCCGGTGACGACGCGGCGCACGGTGCGCACCTTGCGCCATTTGTCCGCGAGCGCCTCGTCGCGCCATTCGCCCGGTACCTCGGGGAATTGGCGTAAGTGCACCGAGCCTGTGTCGCCGGGGAAGCGGTTGAGCCACGCCTCCTCCATGGTGAAGCACAGCATGGGCGCGAGCCACGCCGTAAGCGCGGCAAACAGCCGGTCGAGGACCGTCAGCGCGGCGCGGCGGGTTACACTGTCATAAGAATCGCAATAGAGCGCGTCCTTGCGGATGTCCAAATAGAAGGCGGACAAATCGTTGACGCAGAAATTGAACAGCGCATGGAAGCCGCGCTTGAAGTCGTAGGACGCGTAACTCTCGCGCACCAGCGCATCGAGCTCGGCGAGCCGTGCCAGCATGTAGCGCTCAAGCTCGGGCATCTCTTCATACGGCACGGTGAGATCGTCGCGGTAATGCGCGAGGTTGCCGAGCAGGAAGCGCAGCGTGTTCCGCAAGCGCCGGTAGGAATCGACATTGGCCTTGATGATGTCCGGACCGAACCGAATATCCTCGGTGTAGTCTGAGCTCATGGCCCACAGCCGCAGGATCTCGGCGCCGGACTGGCGAATGACGTCTTGCGGCGCCACCACGTTGCCGAGCGACTTCGACATCTTGTTGCGGCCTTGCTCGTCCATGACAAAGCCGTGGGTCACGATCGCATCGAAGGGCGCGCGGCCACGGGTGCCGCAGGCCTCAAGCAGCGAGGACTGAAACCAGCCGCGATGCTGGTCCGAGCCTTCGAGATAGAGGTCCGCCGGCCATTTCAGATCGGGCCGGGTCTCCAGCACGAAGGCGTGGGTGCAGCCTGAATCGAACCAGACGTCGAGAATGTCGTCGACCTTCTCCCACGCGTCCGGTTTATCCACGAGACCATCGAGGAAGCGCTCGCGCGCATCGCTCTTGAACCACACATCGGCGCCCTCGGACTCGAAGGCCATCACGATCCTGTCGATCAGTTCCGCCGACGCATTGAAGTCCTGGCGCGGAATGACCTCGCCTGTCTCCTTGTGTACGAACACGGTGATCGGCACGCCCCAGGCCCTCTGGCGCGACACGACCCAGTCGGGCCGCGTGTCGACCATGCCGGTGATGCGCTTTTCGCCTTGCGGCGGCACGAAGCGCGTATCGTCGATGGCGTCCAGCGCGCGGGCCCGCAAGCTCTGGCCGCCGTCAAGATCGCGGTCCATATCGCGGTCTATGGCGATGAACCACTGCGGCGTGGCGCGGAAGATGACCGGCTTCTTGGAGCGCCATGAGTGCGGATAGTCGTGCTTGTAGCGGGCGCGCGCGATGAGCGCGTTCGCCTCCTGAAGCGCCCTGATCACCGTCTCGTTGGCGTCGCCGAACTTGCCCTTGTCGTCGACCACGCGCTTACCCTCGAAGCGCGGCGCCTCCTTGGTGAAGAACCCGGCCTCATCGACGGTGAGGGGGATCGCCTTGTCGATGTTCCGCTCCCTCAACAACGCCTCGCTCGCGGTCCAGACCTCGAAGTCGTCCGCGCCATGGCCTGGCGCGGTATGCACGAAACCCGTGCCGGTCTCCTCGGTGACATGATCGCCAGCAAGGAGCGGCACCATGAAGCGGTACTCGCTCTCGTCGCGCAAGGGATGGGCGCACATGGACTGGCGCAGCATCTCGGCGGTGACATCGCCCAGCCGCGACCAGCCGTCGATGCGCGCGGCCGCCTTGAGCGTCTCGGCGAGCGCGTCGGCCAGGATCAGCCGCTCGCCGACCTTGGCCCAATTGTCGTCCGGCGCCTGGGTGATCTCGTAGAGCCCATAGGCGATGGACGGCGAATAGGAGATGGCGCGGTTGCCGGGGATGGTCCAGGGCGTGGTCGTCCAGATGACGACCGAGGCGTGCTGCAGCGCTTGCGGGTTCGGATTGTCGGCGCTCGCGAACATGACCGGGAACTTCACGGTGATCGCCGGGCTCTCGATCTCGTGGTACTCGACCTCGGCCTCGGCGAGCGCGGTGCGCTCCACCACGGACCACATGACCGGTTTCGAGCCGCGATAGAGCAGCCCGTTCATGGCAAACTTCATCAGCTCGCGGGCGATGGTTGCCTCCGCGTCGAAGCTCATCGTGGTGTAGGGACGCGCCCAGTCGCCTTCGACCCCGAGACGCTTGAACTCCTCGCGCTGAATGTCGAGCCATTTCGAGGCCTCGTCGCGGCACTCCCGCCGGAAGGCGATGAGCGCGGCCGTGTCGGTGAGATCGGGCTTGGCCCGGCCCTTGGCGCGGTAGTTCTCCTGCTCGACCTTCCACTCGATGGGCAGACCGTGGCAGTCCCAGCCCGGCACGTAGTTGGCGTCCTTGCCCATCATGGATTGCGAGCGGTTGATGACGTCTTTCAGGATCTTGTTGAGGGCCGTGCCGTTGTGGATGTGACCGTTGGCGTAAGGCGGACCGTCATGGAGCACGAATTTCGCCCGGCCCATGGCGTCCTCGCGCAGCCGGTCGTGGAGACCCATCTCGGCCCAGCGCGCAAGCAGCTCCGGCTCGCGCTGCGGCAGACCGGCCTTCATGGGAAAGTCCGTCTTGGGCAGGAAGAGCGTCGCGCTCCAATCCCGCTCGGTCTGCGGCTGGAGGGATTTCTGCTTCGGTGCGGCTTTGGGCTTGGGCGCGGGCTTCTTTGCCGCGACGGCCTTCTTCGGCGCGACGGTCTTTTTGGGCGCGACGGTCTTTTTAGTTTTCGCGGGCTTGTTGGGCTTCGCGGTCTTGCGGGCCTTGGCCTTGACCGGCTTCCGTTTGGTGGCGGCCGGCTTCTTCGCCTTCGCCTTGGCGGTCTTGCGTTTGATGACGGCTTTGCGCGTCTGAGCCTTCTTGGCCGCAACCTTCTTCTTGGGGGCGGCGCGCCGTTTCGCCGTGGCCTTCTTGGACGCGGCTTTCTTGGCTACGGCCTTTTTGGACACGGCCTTCTTGGATACGGCCTTTTTGGCCGTCGCCTTCTTCTTCGCCACGGCCTTCCGCTTCACGGTCTTGCGCTTCACGACCTTGCGCTTGGCCACGACACGCTTTTTGGCGGCCGGTTTGCCGCTCCTCGTTTTCTTCACCATGGTCCTTGTTTCCGCCCCGAGGCCTCGATTCGACTTTGCGAGGCGTTCTAGCAACCGGCCTTAGCACAATCCAGTGCCCGGTCGGCGAGAGCCGCTCCGAGCGTAAAGCGCCGCATGGGGTCGTCGGCATCGACCGCCTGCAACACGGCCCGGGCTTTCTCGCAGTCTTGCGCCATTTGCGCGGCCAGGGCCTCCGGGGTCTCGAAAGCGTGGTCCGGCCTCAGAAAATCGATGAATTCGACCTCGACCACGTGGTCGTAGAGATCGCCGGAGAAGTCCAGGAGAAAAGCCTCCAGCACCGGCTCGTCGGGGCCGAATGTGGGGCGCGGCCCCACATAGCCTGCGGCGTGATGGCGCTGGCCGCCGTGATGCACCCGCATGGCGTAGATGCCGTGGCTCACGTCTTGGCCGGGGGCGAGCTTGTAATTGAGGGTCGGAAAGCCGAGACCCTTGCCCCGGCCCGCGCCGTGGCCCACCCGGCCCCGTGACCGCCACCAATAGCCGAGCTGCTCGGCCGCCGCGCGCACCTCGCCTTTGCGCAGATGATCGCGGATCGTGCTCGATGAAAAGGTGACGCCGTCGTCGAGCGTGACCCGGGACACCATATCGACCCCGAAGCCGAGACTTTGGCCGACCGCGCTCAAATGATCGACGGAGCCGGCGCGCCCCTTGCCGTAGGTGAAGTCGTAGCCGACCACCACATGGCTGGCGCCGAAGCCCGTCCCCACGACATCGGCCGCGAATTCGTCGGCGGACAGCGAGGAGAGCGCCTTATCGAAGGTGAGGACGAACGTCTGGTCGAGCCCAAGCGCCTCGATCAGCTCAAGCTTCACCGGCAACGGCGTCAGCCGGAAGAACGGCTGGTCGGGGGCGAAGAACTCGCGCGGATGCGGCTCGAAGACGACGGCGCCGGCGCGGCGGCCTTCAGCCGCCGCGATGCGCTTCGCCTCGTTGAGGACCGCTTGATGACCGCGGTGGACGCCGTCGAAGTTGCCGATGGCCAGAACCGCGCCCTTGAGAGCGGGCGGCGTGTCCCGCCAGGAGCGGACAATGTCCATCAGAGGTCCTTCAGATCCTTCGGCTCTAGGCCCGACGATCGACCATCATCAAGGCTTCGCCTTCGAGCACCGTCTTACCGTCGACCGAGCAATCGCAGGCGAGCGTAACCCGCCCCTTCTCCGTATCGACGCCGGTCACCTTACAGGTCGCCACCACCTCGGCACCAATATAGACGGGCGCGCGGAACTTCAGGGTCTGCGACAGGTAGATGCAACCCGGACCGGGCAGCTTGGTGCCGAGCACGGTCGAGAACAAGGCGCCCGTCAGGAAGCCGTGGGCGATGCGCTTCTTGAAGATGGTGCTGGCCGCGAAATCGTCGTCGAGATGGACGGGATTGACGTCGCCCGAAAGTTCGGCGAACGCCTTCACGTCCTCATCGGTGATGGTCTTGGAGACACTGGCCTCCATATCGGGGGAGATATCCTCCAAGTAATAGCCGTGGCCCAGGCTCTCTTGACCGCTCGCGGTGCTTGTCATGTGCTTTCCCTGCTTGATCGTCCGTTGGACTGCGTAAGCTGCGCAAAATAGCGAAGCCATTGCTGCGCCGCAATAAGCGGGCGCTGGGTAGGCTTACCCCCTGTGAATCGCAAGATTCGGCGCTTAACCCTCCATTCACGGCCACGCGTTAAGGTTTCGGCCTGAAGTTCTACCCGCTCCAGGACAGACCTTGGGCGGGAGCAGGTGTCCTTTGGCGGTTTTAAAGACTTGCGCGGTGTCCCAAGCAGCAAGCCAAAGGCGAGGCAGTGTGGAGGAAGGTTATGGCTCTCGACCCCAGCATGCCCGTGCTCGTCGTCGACGACTACAAGACGATGATCCGGATTATTCGCAATCTTTTGAAGCAACTCGGCTTCGCCAATGTGGACGAAGCGAGCGACGGCACATCGGCGCTCAGCATGATGCGCGAGAAGGACTACGGGCTCATTATCTCCGATTGGAACATGGAGCCGATGACCGGCTATGAGCTGCTGCGCGAGGTCCGCGCCGACGACCGCCTATCGCGTACGCCCTTCATCATGGTGACCGCCGAGTCCAAGACCGACAACGTGATCGCGGCCAAGAAAGCCGGCGTGAACAACTACATCGTCAAGCCGTTCAACGCCGCGACGCTCAAATCGAAGATCGACGCCATTTTCGGGGGGGCTTCCTAAGAGGCCAATCCCTCCAAAGACTATTTTCAAAAAAGGGATCTTGATGAGTATCAAGTCTGGGGGAACGAAGGCAAAGGCGACGATGTCGCCTCGGCACAAGGCTTGCGGCTGCGAGTCTCATTCGGTTACGGCGGAAATCACGGCCCTGCTCAACACGCTGCGCGAGCTCGCGGCCATACGCAGCACCGCGGAGGACGCGGCGGCACGCATCCTCGATTCCGCCGAAGGGCTTCTCTCGTTCGCCGACAAGGAAGAGGCTGAGAAGGCCGAGGACGCCATTTTGTCGATCATGACCGCGTGCGGCTTCCACGATCTCGTCGGGCAGCGGGTCACCAAGATCACCGAGACCCTGGACCGGGTGATCGCCCGGCGCTTGAACGGCGAGGACCCCAAGGGACTCGGGGCGGCGCCGCGGTCGGAGATCGCCTTGGAGGGGCCGGCGTTGCCTGGCACACCCCAGGATCAAGCGCAGATCGACGCGCTGTTCGGCGAAAAAAACTAGTTTCCACTCACCAATCGAGTGCGCGCGTGGCGGCGATCGGCCGCCGCTCGGCATCGGCAAAGAGTTCGGCGAGATGCGGCGCATCGAGCGCTTCGCCGCCTTCGCCCGGCGCGTGCAAACCGCTGGCCACGAACACCGCGTCGATCCCGAAATTGGCGGCGCCGGCAATATCCGTCTTCACACCGTCGCCGACGGCCAGGACTTTGTCCTTGCCGACGGTCTCTCCCGCGAGTCCGGCGATGGTCTCAAGGGCCAGCTCATAGACGGGCGCGTAGGGCTTCCCCGCATAGACCACCGTGCCGCCGAGATCTTCGTAGGCGGCGGCAAGCGCGCCGGCGCAGTAGATGAGCTGATGGCCCCGCTCGACCATGAGGTCGGGATTGGCACAGATCATCGTCAACCCACGCGCGGCCATATCGCGCAAGAGGTCCGCATAGTCGTCGGGCGTCTCGGTGTCGTCGTTGAACAGCCCGGTGCAGACCACCAGCGCGGCGTCCTCGGGCGCCGATAGGGTCACGTCGAGGCCAGTGAAGATCGGCCGGTCGCGCTCGGGCCCGAGATGGAAGACGCGGGCACCTTTGTGCTTGCCCAACTCGTAGCGGGTGAGATCGCCCGAGGTGACCGTGGCGTCGTAGGCTTCGTCAGGCACGCCAAATGAGCGGAGCTGCTGTTTGACGTCCGGACTGGGCCGCGGCGAATTCGACAAGAGCACGACGATGCCGCCGGTGTCGCGGAAGGCGCGCGTTGCGGCGGAGGCGCGCGGAAAGGCGTTTCGGCCGTTATGCATCACGCCCCAAATGTCGACGAGCCACGCGCGATAGCGGGAGCCCACATCTTGCATCGAATCGACGACGGGGATGACGGAATTGGTGGCGGTCATGGGGCTCGGTTAGAGGCTCGGGGGAAAGGGGTCAAGCACGCCTCGCGTCGCGCTTCCCATTGCTCCGGGGGCGTAGGCCTAGATAAACTCCCGCTCACGCCGAATCAGCGGCGAAGGCATTGGGCCTCGCGCCTCGGCGATGGAGACGAAAATGCGCCATCTCTTGCTGAAGACGTGTGTGGCCGGCGCGTGCGCCCTTGGCTTTATCGCTCTCGACCGGCCGGCGAGGGCCTTCTCACCGCCTGCTGTGGACAAAGCTTCGCCCCTCGTGATCCAGGTCGAAGATATGGAAGACGAGGCGGTCGACGAGGATCTTGAATCCGAAATCTACCCGCCGGGATCGGGCGAGGACGCAGAGGAAGAAGCTGGCGGTAAAAAAGAGGAGGAGTAGGCGCTCCTCAGATCACGGAATATTCGGCGCGTCCCCTGGGGGGCGCGCCGTTTCTAGGCCGCGCCGGCGCCTTCCAGTTCAATGGAAAGCGCCGCATTCATGGGACGCGGCTCCCCGAAGAGATAGCCTTGGGCAATCTCGACCCCATGGTCGAGGAGTTCGGCCACGTCCCCGTCCTTTTCGACCTTCTCGATGATGAGCTGCATGCCGAGTGAATCGAGATGCCGCTTCAGATCGGCGGCTTTGCGGCCGGGACCGCCGAGGAAACTCTCGGCGCCGACCTTGACGTGGCGGAAATAGCGGTCGCTCAGGCTCGCGAAGTCGGCCTCGATATCGGCGACATTGTCGAGGCAGAAGCTGTAGCCGAGCGCGCCCAACGTATCGAGGCAGCTGAGTTCGGCCTCGGTCAGCCCCTGCATCTCCAACTGGCTGATTTCGAAGATCAGGTTCTCGCTGAGGCTGCTGTTCTCCTCCATGAACTCGATCAGCTCGGGATAGTAGTCGGGGTCGAGCAGGGAGTGCATGGAGACATTGCAGAAGACACCTTTGACCCTTGTGTCGGGCCCGAGGCGCCGCAGCACCTGTACGGCGCGCACCAGCAAGACGTTGTCGATCAGCGGCATGAGGCCCGAACGCTTGGCCACCGGCATGTAGTCGCCAGGCAGCACCAATTCGTCGTCCGGCGTTCTGATGCGCGTGAGGGCCTCGAAATAGCGGACCTTGCGGTCGGGCAAGACCACGGTCGGCTGGAGATAGAGATCGACGCGGCCCTCCGTGATCCCCTCCCGGACGATATCTAACATCCGGTCGTCCTCGTCCTCCTCGTCGTCCAGGAACGCGGCGGCGGGCATGCCGGCTTCAGGCTCCTGCGTTTCCTCTACCGTCTCCTCGCTGGTGGAAAGCGGGGGCTCCTCCTCCACCACCAGCTCGACCTCCTCAACCACCTCATCGAGCATTTCAGGTTCGGGCTCAGACTCGGGTTCTGGTTCTGGTTCTGGTTCTGGTTCCGGCTCAGGTTCGGGTTCCGTCTCGATCGCGACGGCAACCTCCTCCTCCTCGACCGCGATGACTGACGGCAGATCCCGCGAAGAGAAGGCCGCCTCCGGCTCCGGCGTGGCCGGGCCCAGATCGCCGGAAAGCCTCTTGATCATGCCTTCGAGGACGCCAAGGTCGTTGGCAATCCGGTCGCGCTGGGTGCGGTTCTCGGTCTGGACCTCGGCGCGCAAGGATTCGATGCGCGCATAGACATTGTCGAGTTCCGTGGTGAAGGCGGCATTGGCTTGGCCCCCGGCGGCGTCGCCCAGGGCGCCACCCGCAACGGCCTGGTCCAGTTGCTCCACCTTTTGGGAGAGACCGTCGATGCGCGCAAGATCGTCCTCGACGCGGTCGATGCGCTGCAAATCGGTGTCGATAATTTCGAGGGCTTCTTCGAGTTCGTCGAGACGGTCGCCACCTGTGCCGGCGCCCCGCGAACCGCGTCCCATCGAGAGGAACGAAGCGGCCATGACCAGCAAGAGCGCCGCGGTTCCGATCAGAACCGGCAAGAGCGGCAGACCAGCCTGGAGCGTCAGACCTGCGGCAAATGCCGCCGCGGTAATGGCCATGGCGATCAGGACGATCACGTTGAGCATGGCGGGCCCTCCTGAAGCGGCGCCCGACTTCGCAGACATGGTGATGCTGTCCTGCATGATCGCGCCGCCCCCTGGCATGGAATCATGGGCGACAGCCCGTTGCAACGCAACATCAAATTCGCCGCCGCGAGCTTTGTGATAGCAGCCAAGCGCGGCTAGGCCAAGGGAGGCGGGCCCGGCTCAGAGCAAGGGACGCGTGCGGGGCTGGTCCAGATCCCACTTGGCGAGCTCGGCGAGCGGCACAACGTCCGGAATAAAGCACCAGCCGTGCTCCCAGGTCATGAGGCCGTCGGCCGAGAGCTTCTTCAGGGTCTTGTTGGTGTGGACGAGCGAGAGACCGAGCGCATCGGCGAGATGCTCCTGGGTGAAGGGAAAACGCACTTTGCCGTCGGTGGCGAGCCCCACATCGGCGGCCCGCAGATAAAGGTGCAAGATGTAATAGGCCGCACACTCGACCGCGTTCCGGCGGCCGAGGCTCAACAGATGCTCGTTGAGGATCGATTCCTGACGTGCCGCAAGCCAAGTGATGTCGAAGGCCAGGCTCGGACAACGCTGGAACAGCTCCCAGACGCGGTTGCGGGGGAAGCAGCACAGCACCGCCGGGGTCAGCGTTTCGACCGAGTAGTCCATATCGCCCTCCATCGACCCTTGAATGCCGATGAAGTCGCCCGGTAAGGCAAAGCTCGTGATCTGGCGGCGCCCGTCGTCCAAGGTCTTGTAGCGGAACGCCCAACCTTCGAGCAGCGTAAACAACTGGTCGGAGGGGCTGCCTTCTTGGAGCACCGTCGACGCCGGGCCGGTGCGCAACTCTCCCGCCTTCAACGCCGAGATAAAGTCGAGCTCCTCGGCGCCGACGGCGTGAAAGATCTCGCAGGCCCGGAGCGGGCATTGCGGGCACTGAACGTCGTAGCTGAAGGGTGACACCACGGACATGACCGCTTCACCTGCAGCGCAATCGGACAATGTGTCAAAGTTAAAAGACGCTCGCGAGACCGCAGCGTAGGCTTGCCTCATCGTTCCCCCGTCGCCGCCCCCCATACGCGGCCAGAAGGCAAGAGTTACGGCTTACCTTTCTCTCAGCTCCCAAATGACGAACGCAAATGCGGGCCCTGGCCGGATGGCCGGGGCCGACCTCCTTTTGGCCGACCCTGGGCGGCTGGTTCGCGCGGTGGAGGCTGCGGGCGCCGGTCTTTGGGAATGGGACCTGACGCACAACGTGCTCAGCATGAGCGCCAGCTTGAGCGCGCAGCTTGGCCTTTCCACCGGGAGCTCGCAGATCCCGGTGGAAATGTTCTTCGAGCGCATCCATCCCGACGACATCGGGCTTTTTCGTGTGGCGCTGGGGGAGGCCCTGCACGCCGAGGAGCCCTTCGCCCACGAGTTCAGGGTCGATCCTGACGGCGAGGGCGAAATGCGCTGGCTCAGCTTCCGCGGCCAGGTTCTTGATCGTAACGAAGACGGTGAGGCGACGTCGCTCGCCGGGCTCTGCCTCGAGGTGACCGACCGGCGGCGCACGCAAGAAGCCTACGATCTCCTGAACCGCGAGCTGTCGCACCGTATGAAAAACCTGTTCTCGGTCGTGAGCAGCCTGGTCAATATGACCAGCGAGCATCGCCCGGAGGCCCAGAACTTCGTCGCCGCGCTTCAGGACAGGCTGAAGACCTTCGCGGCCACGCATGAAGCCCTCGTGAAAGGGGGGTGGCACACGATCCCCCTGGAAAGCCTCGCGGAGAAGGCGCTTTCGCCACTCGGCGTCTGGAGCCGTGTCGACCTCCGCAGTACCGGCCTCTTGCTCAGCGCCCAGGATTCTCAGACGGTCGTGCTCGTGCTGCATGAGCTTGCCACCAACGCCATCAAATACGGCGCGCTGTCCAACGGCACCGGACGGGTCGAACTTAGTTTCAAGCTCGAACCGCCTTCGGCGGAGGGCGGGCCGGCGCTGATCATGGTGTGGTCCGAAACCGGCGGGCCACCGGTCGCCCTCCCGAGCATGCGGGGTTTTGGCATCCGGTTCATCGAACGGCTGACCAAGCGCCAACGGTCGGGGGAGGCGGTGCTGGATTGGCGGCCGGAAGGCTTGCGCTGCTGCATCGAGCTTCCCGTCACGCCTATCCGGCGCTAGAGACGGCGTCCCCCCGTAACCCATTTATTAACGTGGCTCAGGCATCAAGCGGGCTCTTCGGCTCCGCTTGATTCATCGCGACCATGCGCCTGTTGACACCGCGCAAGGCCCGCCCGTACAAACGGAGCTATTAGCACTCACTTCGAGCGAGTGCCAAACGGCAGAGTTCCAGCGAATAGGAGCGAAAATCCATGAAATTCCGTCCCCTGCATGACCGCGTCGTGGTCAAGCGGCTCGAGGAGGAGCAGAAGACCAAAGGTGGGATCATTATCCCCGACACCGCGGCCGAGAAGCCGCAGACCGGCAAGGTCGTTTCCGCTGGGCCCGGCGCCCGTGGCGAAGACGGCAAGCTCACACCCATGGGCGTGAAGGCCGGCGACAAGGTGCTGTTCGGCAAGTGGTCGGGCACCGAGGTGAAGATCGATGGCGACGACGTTCTGATCATGAAGGAGTCCGACATCATGGGCATTCTCGGCTAACGCCCCTCACCCATCTGAACAACCAACCGCCCTTCGAGACGCCGGTCACCCCGGTTCCGTGGGGCGTTGATCCATAACGGAGAACATCATCAATGGCAGCCAAAGACGTTAGATTTGCCGCCGACGCCCGCGAGCGCATGCTGCGCGGCGTCGACGTGCTCGCCAACGCCGTCAAGGTGACGCTCGGCCCCAAGGGCCGCAACGTCATCATTGAGAAGTCGTTCGGCGCTCCCCGCTCCACCAAGGACGGCGTTACCGTGGCCAAGGAGATCGAGCTTGAGGATAAGTTCGAGAACATGGGCGCGCAGATGCTGAAAGAAGTCGCCCAGAAGACCAACGAGACCGCGGGCGACGGCACCACGACGGCGACCGTGCTGGCGCAGTCCATCGTGCGCGAGGGCCTGAAGGCCGTCGCCGCCGGCATGAACCCGATGGACCTGAAGCGCGGCATCGACAAGGCCGTGATCGAGGTCGTCGAAGCCATCCGCAAGCAGTCGAAGCAGGTTAGCGGCTCCGCCGAGATCGCTCAGGTCGGCACCATCTCGGCCAATGGCGACAAGACCATCGGCGATATGATCGCCAAGGCCATGCAGAAAGTCGGCAATGAGGGCGTGATCACCGTCGAGGAGGCCAAGAGCCTCGATTCAGAGCTCGAAGTGGTCGAGGGCATGCAGTTCGACCGCGGCTACATCTCGCCCTACTTCATCACCAACGCCGAGAAGATGATCGCGGAACTCGATAACCCGTACATCCTCATCTACGAAAAGAAGTTGTCGGGTCTCCAGGCCATGCTGCCGCTGCTCGAAGCGGTGGTGCAGTCGGGCCGTCCGCTGCTCATCATCGCCGAGGACGTCGAGGGCGAAGCGCTGGCCACACTGGTGGTCAACAAGCTCCGCGGCGGCCTCAAGGTGGCCGCGGTCAAGGCGCCGGGCTTCGGCGACCGCCGCAAGGCCATGCTCCAGGATATCGCCACCCTCACCGGCGGCGAGATGATCTCCGAGGATCTCGGCATCAAGCTTGAGAACGTCACCGTGCAGATGCTCGGTAAGGCCAAGCGCGTGACCATCACCAAGGACGATACGACGATGGTTCGCGGCGGCGGCAAGAAGGAAGACATCGAGGCGCGTGTCGGCCAGATCAAGCAGCAGATCGAAGACACCACTTCCGACTACGACCGCGAGAAGCTGCAGGAGCGGCTGGCCAAGCTCGCCGGCGGCGTTGCCGTGATCAAGGTCGGCGGGGCTACCGAGGTCGAGGTGAAGGAGAAGAAGGATCGCGTCGACGATGCGTTGAACGCGACCCGCGCTGCCGTCGAGGAAGGCATCGTGCCGGGCGGCGGTGTTGCTCTGCTGCATGCCTCGAAGGGCATCAAGGTCAAGGGCGACAACGACGACCAGGAGGCCGGCATCAATATCGTGCGCCGCGCGCTCCAGGCGCCGATCCGCCAGATCGCCGAGAACGCCGGGGTCGAAGGCTCCATCGTGGTCGGCAAGGTGCTGGAGCAGAAGTCTCCGTCCTTCGGCTACGACGCCCAGAACGACACCTATGTGGACCTGATCGCCAAGGGCATCATCGACCCGGCCAAGGTCGTGCGCACCGCGCTTCAGGATGCGGCGTCGGTCGCCGGCCTGCTGGTCACCACCGAGGCGGGCGTGGCCGAATCGCCGAAGAAGGACGACGCCGGTATGCCGGGAATGCCTCCGGGCGGCATGGGCGGTATGGACATGATGTAGCCCTGTTAAGGCTCATCGTTAGCGGAAGGGGCGGCCATTGGCCGCCCCTTTTGTTTTTGCGCCCTTTTTCAGGGAATGCCCTGCCAGGCTTACACAATCGTAATTTTCCCCGGCCCAGACTTTGGCCCTATCGTCGGCCCGCCCCCGGCATTTGGGAGCGCGTTGAGGTCATCCCCCGCCCATGGCGAAGTTCCGCGACACGGCCAAAGAATTCGCCCGCATCGCCTTCCCCTATTTTCGCGGCAGCGACCGCTTGTGGGGGCGCGGGCTGCTGCTCGTGGTCATCGCGCTCCAGCTGTTCCAGGTCTGGCTGAACGTCCGCTTCAACGCCTGGTACAACACCTTCTACACGGCGCTCCAGGACAAGAACTGGGAGGTGTTCCTCTACCAGTTCGGCGTGTTCACGGTGCTGGCCGTGTTTTTCATCGTCACGGCGGTCTATCAGCTCTATCTGCAGCAATGGCTTCAGATCCGCTGGCGCGGCTGGCTGACGGAGGCCTATCTCGGGCGCTGGCTTGCCGAGGGCACGCATTACCGCATGCGGCTCAAGGGCGACTCGGCCGACAACCCCGATCAGCGCATCGCCGAAGACATCCGACTGTTCGTCAACGCCACGCTGGATATCGGCATCGCCCTGCTCGGCTCCGTGGTCACGCTGATCTCCTTCATCGTGATCCTGTGGAACCTGTCGTCGGCGACGCCGCTGATGATCGGCGATGCGTCCTACCAGATCCCCGGCTATCTGGTGTGGGCGGCGCTGATCTATTCGATCATCGGCACCTGGGTGACGCATCTCGTCGGCCGGCCGCTGATCAAGCTCAATTTCGATCAGCAGCGCTACGAGGCCGATTTCCGCTTCTCGCTGGTGCGTCTGCGGGAGAACGCGGAGGAAGTGACCCTGCTCGCCGGCGAACCGGCCGAGGAGGAGCGCCTGCACGACCGCTTCTCCCATGTGATCAAGAATTGGCACGGCATCATGAGCCGCACCAAGAAGCTCACCTTCCTCACCGCCGGCTACAACCAGGCGGCCATCATCTTCCCCTTCTTAGTGGTGAGCCCGGTTTATTTCTTCGGCACGCTGACCCTGGGCGGCCTGATGCAGATCTCGCAAGCCTTCAGCCAGGTGCAGAGCGCGCTGTCCTTCTTCGTCACGGCCTATTCCAGCATCGCCGACTGGAAAGCGGTGCTCGACCGCTTGGCCGGCTTCGAGAACGCCATCGATTGGGCCCAGAAGCTCGGCGAGACGGCGCCGCGGGTTGAGTTCGTCAGCGAAGGGGCCGGCACGCTCCATGTCGAGCAGCTGGCCGTGGGGCTGCCCAACGGTCAACAGATCGTGCACCTGTCCGATCTCGTCATCGCGCCGGGCGAGCGCGTCCTGGTGACCGGGCCGTCGGGCTCCGGCAAGACGAGCCTATTCCGGGCGCTGGGCGGCATCTGGCCGTTCGGCACCGGGTCCGTGCGCATCCCCGAAGGCGCGAGCGTGCTGGTGCTGCCGCAGCGGCCTTATCTGCCGCTCGGCACGTTGCGCGGGGCGCTGGCCTATCCCGGCCCGCAAGACGCCTTCGCCAACGGCGAGATCGAGACGGTGTTGGCCGAGGTCGGGCTCGGGGCGCTCGCTGACCGGCTCGACACCACCGCCTACTGGACGGACACGCTGTCCGGCGGCGAGAAGCAGCGGCTCTCCATCGCCCGCGCGCTGCTGCAAAAGCCGCAATGGCTGTTTCTGGACGAGGCCACCAGCGCGTTGGACGAGGCTTCGGAGGCCACGCTTTACAAGCTCCTGATGGAGCGGCTGCCGGACTCCGCGATCGTCTCGATCGGCCACCGGTCGAGCCTCAATGAATTTCACGGGCGGTTCTTCAAGCTGTCGCCAAATGACTCAAAGGACGGCGGGGGGCACCGTCTGGCTGAGGCGGACAAAGCCCCCTCGCCGTCAGACACCGTGCGCGGCGAGGACGAGCACAAAGATGAGCCCGAAGCGGCCCTGCCACCGGCCTAGTTCTCCGCGGCGCAACCGCTTGCCGCATCGAGGCCGCCCGGCGCGCCCCAGTCATTGGCGGGGACCTTGGGGAAGGATTTGCCGAACTCCTGCTTCACCATCTCGAACTTGGACGGCACGTTGGAGTTCTCCGGGAAGTCGACGATCCAGAAATAATCGTGATTGTCTTCCGGCCAATCGCGCGGCACGCCCGGCAGAATGTCGAGATGAAACAGCTGGCGGAGCGTCACCGCCGACTCCCGCTCGTATTTGGCATCGAGCGCGGTGTCGGCGATATGGGCGCGATCCCACACCATGACCACGGTCTTGTCGCGCAGCGCGGGATTGTTGAGGATGTTGCCAGCCGCCTCGCGGGTTCGGACATTCAGCGCCTCGGCCGTGTCCTTCTCGTTGTCTTGCGGCAGGACCGAATAGTAGATGACCGGCTTCTTCCAGCTGTCGACCACGGGCGCGATGAGCGCCGCGGTGGGCGGCGTCAGGGCGAAGAAGAAGGCGGGCGGCGCCTCTTCCGTGAACAGCGACTTGGCGGCCTCGTGGCCGAGATAATTGTATTTGAGCGCCTGGGCGCGCTGCTGACCGATCTCGCAGAGCTTCCAGGAATCGGCCGCTTCGCCGCCACGCAGGATGACGATGCGCGAAGGCGCGGCGAACGCGGCGGCGGCAGATACGGCAAGCAGGGCGCTGGCGAGGGCGAGGTGTCTGAACATGGCGCGGAGACTAGCGGCTGCGTCGATCACCCGCCATTCACCTCCCGGTGAACAGCCGCGCTCATTTGGTTGAGAGGGCCGAAAGGATCGTCTCGCGCAGTTCGCGCGCCCGCGCGTCCCAGGCGGCGCCCTTCGCCGCAAGCAGATGCGCCTGCGATTTCAGGATCAGCCCGTCCTCCAGCACCTTCAGGTGGTTCGCCTTCAGCGTGGTGCCGGTCGAGGTGATATCGACGATCAGCTCGGACGTGCCTGTCGCGGGCGTCGCCTCGGTGGCGCCGACGCTCTCCACGATGCGATAGCCGGTGACGCCCTTTCGCGCGAAGAAGCGGCGCGTCAGGTTCAAATATTTGGTGGCGACGCGCAGACGGCGGCCGTGCTGCCGCGCGAACTGCGCGGCGACGTCTTCCAGGTCCGCCATGCGCGCCACGTCGAGCCAGCACTCCGGCACGGCGACGATCACGTCGGCGTGGCCAAACCCCAACGGCTTCAAGAATTCGACGGCAGCATCCACGTCGGGAAGCGTCTCGCGCACCAAATCCTCGCCGGTGATGCCCAAGTGGACGCGCCCCGCCCTGAGCTGGTGCACGATTTCGGCCGCGGAAGTGTACTCCACCTCCACATCGGCGAGCCCTTCGAGCTGGCCGCGATAACCGCGCTCGTGCCCCTTGACGCGCAAGGGGGTGCCGGCCCGCGCGAACAGCTCGGCGGCTTTTTCTTTGAGGCGCCCCTTGGAGGGCACGGCGATGACGAGCGCGGCTTGCGACATCACGCGTCCCCTTCCACGGCGGCGAGCAGGCGCTCGGTGTGAATGGCCGAGCCCACGGCGGGCACCTCGCGCGGGGCGCCGAGGGCTGCCAGCAGATTGTCGTAACGGCCGCCGCCGGCGACCGGCTCGGTCTCGTCCAACCCCGCGGCCTCGACCTGAAACACCAAGCCCGAATAATATTCGAGCTTGCGGCCGAACTCGGTGGCGAAGGTCGCGCGGGACAGATCGACGCCGTCGCGCTCCAGACGGTCGAACCGGCGCAACACGGCATCGAGCGCCGCGTCAATATCGAGGCCAGCCCCCTTGGCGATCATGGCGACTTTGTCGGTGGCTTCGCGCGGGGCCGCGGAAACCGCCAAGAAGTAGTCGATGACGGTCGCCACCTCTTTCGGCAGCGGGTCGGCACGCAAGTCGGCCGCGTGATCGCGCAGCCGCATGGTGATCTCGCGCAAGGAGCGATTGCCGGCGAGCGGAATGGCTTTCGCCTCGAGATAGGCGGCGACGATTTCCTCCGCGCCGTCTTGGCCTTCGCCCGCGATCTTGTCGGCAAGGGCCCCGGCCAAGCCGTTCGAGTCCGGCCGCTCGCCCTTTGCCAGCCGGCTGAGCAGCGCATGGAACACGGGCGGCCGCCAGAAATAGTGACGCAACTTGAGGCGCCAGCGCTCGGGCAGCTGAAGTGCATCGATCAGCGCGTAGAACAGCGCGATGTCGCCGAAGCGCAGCCAAAATTTCTGCAAGCCGGCGCTCTTCACCGCCTCGACCGCGAGCAGCACGACCTCGATGTCGGCGCTCTCCTTATCGGTCGCGCCGAAGCACTCGATGCCGGCCTGGCGGAACTCGCGCGGGTGCGTGGCGGAGGGCCCCAGCGGCTGAAAGCGGAAGGCGGGGCCGTTATAGCAATAGCGCGCGGTCCGATCCGCGTCCGGGTGGCGCTCCAAATAGAGCCGCGACACCGGCACCGTCAGATCGGGCCTGAGGCACAGCTCCTCGCCGGCAAGATCGGTGAACACATAGGTCCGGCCGCGCACCTGCTCGCCGATCTGGTCGAGGAACACGCCAGCCGGCTGGATGACGGAGGGCGCAACCGGCTCGTAGCCCGCGCGCGCGAACAGGTCGAGCAGCGAGCGTGCTTGGGCTTCGAGAGCCTCGAATGCTTTTGCCGATTCCGCAGCCATGGCTGGTTATGCCCTGTGCCGGGCGAGAACTTTCTTAACGGCCGCAACGAGGTCGGCTTCCTTAACGGGGAACTGTGCTTCCGCCTGCTTCTTGAGATAGTCCTCGCGGTCTTCGATTGCGGTGAGGCCGGCGCCGAGCACGAGGTCCTTGATCTGCACCTCGCCGCGTTCCTTCTCGTCGCCGCCTTGAATGATCACGCAAGGGGCGCCGCGTCTGTCGGCATATTTCATCTGCGCCTTCATGCCGGACGAGCCGAGATAAAGCTCGGCGCGGATGTCCGCGTTGCGCAGCGCCTGCACCATCGTCTGGTAGTCGGCCATGCGGTCTTTGTCGAACACGAGCACGACGACGGGGCCTTGCACCGCGTCGCCCTGATATTTTCCGAGAAGCTGAAGCCCGAACAGGAGGCGCGACACGCCGACCGAGATTCCGGTGGCGGGGACCTTCTCGCCGGTGAAGCGCTCGACGAGGCCGTCATAGCGGCCACCGCTCACCACCGAGCCGAGACGGACGAGCTGCCCGCGCTTGTCCTTGATCGGCGCCGTCAGTTCCGCTTCGAACACCGGACCGGTGTAATATTCCAGACCTCGAACGACAGTCGCGTCGAACATGATGCGGCCTGACCCATAGTTGGACGCCCGGCAGAGTCTGGCAATCTCTTCCAACTCATCAACGCCCCTTTCGCCTTCGAGCGACCCTTTGACCGCCTCGCGCCAAAAGCCGAATGTCATGTCATCGTCTGGGTATGTTTCTTCTCCAGGAAGGTCACCAAGTGGAGAGCGCTCACCTCGTTCTCTAGCCTTCGCAACCACCTCTACATCGCCTGAGCGAAAGCGCGTGCTAACGTAAGATTTGAGAAGCCGTCCGATCTGCTCCTCGGAGAGGTTCGCTCCCTTCGTGTAATCGCCGCTCTCGTCTTCGCGGCCCTTTCCTAAGAGAGCTTGCACTCCGTCAATCCCTAGTCGATCTAACTTGTCGATTGCCCGAAGAACGGCGAGACGTTTTTCCGCGTTAGTATCCCCGCCTAGCCCAATCGCTTCCAAGACACCGTCGAGCACTTTGCGGTTGTTGACTCGCACCACGTAGTCGCCACGCTCAATGCCCAGCGCCTCCAGCGTATCGGCGGCGAGCATGCACAGCTCCGCGTCCGCCGCGACGGTCGCGGCGCCCACGGTGTCGGCGTCGAACTGCATGAACTGGCGGAAGCGCCCCGGTCCGGGCTTCTCGTTGCGCCACACGGGGCCGACCTGGTAGCGGCGCAAGGGCTTGGGCAGGGTCTGGTAGTTCTCCGCCACATAGCGGGCGAGCGGCGCCGTCAGGTCGTAGCGCAGCGACAGCCATTGCTCGTCGTCGTCCTGGAAGGAGAACACGCCCTCGTTTGGCCGGTCCTGATCGGGCAGGAACTTGCCCAGCGCATCGGTGTATTCGATGGCCGGCGTGTCCAGCGGCTCGAATCCGTAGCGCTCGAACACCTGTTTGATGGTGCCGAGCATGGCTTCGGTGGCGCGGATCTCGGGCGCGGATGTGTCCTGCAAACCCTTCGGCAGGCGGGCCTCTGGGCGAGGACTCCGGGCCTCAGGGCCGGGACTTGCATCTTGCTTGGTCATGGGAAATACGGCTGATTCTAAAGGGGCTCCAGCCGCCGCGTTCTAGCCCATCGGTCCCCGGCCAGCAAGCAAGGGTGGGCAGCCGACCAGCCTAGTCGGCCAGCGCCCGCTCCTTGGCGGTGACTTTGGCCATTTCCACCAAGGCCTCGATGGGATGGGCGGCGTCCCGCATCTTGGTCAGCGCCGGCGGGCACGGCCCGCCCGTGGCCCAGTCGAGCAGCTCCACGGTATGGACGAAGGGCACGTCGGTGCCCTGCTTGAGCTGGGCCATGCAGCCAATATTGCCGGTGACGATGACGTCGGGCTTGATGGAGTCGATATTCTTGAGCTTGCGGTCGCGCAGCTGGCCCGACAATTCAGGCTCGAGGAGGTTGTAGGTGCCGGCCGAGCCGCAGCACAGATGCCCCTCGGGGATGTCGGTCAGCGTGTAGCCGGCCTGTTCCAGCAGCGCGCGCGGCAGCTCATCGAGCTTCTGGCCGTGCTGGAGCGAGCAGGCCGAGTGATAGGCGATCTTCAGCCCGGTCCACATCACGGGCGGATTGAGGCCGATCTCGTCCAGGAACTCGGTGACGTCTCTCGCCAGCCCCGAAACATATTCCGCGCGCTCCGCATAGCCGCGGTCGCGGGACAGCAGATTGCCGTAGTCCTTGAGCATGGTGCCGCAGCCGCCTGCCGTGACGATGATCCCGTCGAGCAGACGCTCGCGCATCACCGCGGTCCAGGCATCGATATTGTGGCGTGCGTGGGCGCGGGCCTCCTCCTCGCGGCCGAGATGGTGGGACAGCGCCCCGCAACAGCCTTCGTCCTTGACCACCATGACGTCGACGCCGTGGCGCCGGAGCAGGCGGATCGCCGCATGATTGATCTGGGGCGCCAGCACCTCCTGCACGCAGCCCAGCATGATGGCCACGCGCTTGGGCATCGGCGCCTTGGGATTGTAGGCGGACCTCGGCTTCAGGATTTTCAGCTTGAGCGCGTTGGGCGGTACCAGCGCCAGCGCCGCCGCGGTGCGGCGCATGCCCATCTTGGCGAAGACGTTGCGGAACGGCTTGGCGAACCAGCCGAGCACCAGCATGGTCTTGAAGCGGTTGGGGTTCGGCAGCACGCGGCTCAGGAACCAGCGGGTGAGGCGTTGCTTGGTGGAGCGGTGGCCGCGCTGCTCGATCCGCACGCGGGCCAGATCGACCAGATGCATGTAGTCGACACCGCTCGGGCAGGTGGTCATGCAGCCGAGGCAGGAGAGGCAGCGGTCGATGTGATGAACCGTGGTGTTGGTGACGTCGCGGCCCTCGAACATCTGCTTCATCAGATAGATGCGCCCGCGCGGGCTGTCGCGCTCGTCCCCGGTCAGCACATAGGTCGGACAGGTCGCCGTGCACAGCCCGCAATGGACGCACCGGCGCAGGATCTCGTCCGCGCGCGCGATGGTCGGGTCTCCGAGCTGAAGGGCGTTGAAATTGGTCTGCATGGTGGTTGCTACATATCCCGATACATGCGGCCCGGATTGAAAATCCCGAGCGGATCGAACGCATGTTTGAGTTTCGCCGAAAGGATCGCGAGCTGCGGCTCGAGCGGATGAAACACGTCGATGCCGGAGCGCGTGGCGTCGTCGGCGCGGATCAGGGTCGCATGGCCGCCGAGCTCGGACAGGGCTCTGCGAATATCGACCGCACCGGCGTCGGTCAAGGCCGGCGTCTCGATCCAAATCAGACCACCCGACCAGTCATAGACGGCCCGCACATTGATCTTGCGGGTCAGCGTGCCGATCAGCTTTGCCGCGTGCGAGGGCGCGGTGGACACGCGCCACAACGGATTGGGCACCCCCTGGAACATCTTCAGCGTGCGCACGTCGTGCCAAAAGGCCTTGCTGCGCTCGCCATCGAGCTCTAGCGCCGGAGAATAGGCCAGGAGCGCCTGGCGCAGGCGGGCTGCCCGGTATCGCGCCGAGGCGGGGAAATTCTCGACCCGGATCGCCGTGACCGCGCCTTCGGCGCCGGCAATCTCCTCATCGGAGAGCCTTGCTGCCAAATCCTCATGCAGGTGCAGCGTGCCGGAGACCTCGTAGGGCGTGCCCATGGCGATGCACAGCGCCTCGATTGCCGTCTGGTCGGTTAGGCCGAAAAAGATCAGGGTGCGGGCCTCGCGCTGGGCGGGGAGCACTTTCAACGAGATCTCGGTCATGATGGCCAGCGTGCCCCAGGAGCCGGCAAGGGTGCGGCCCAAATCGTAGCCGGTGACGTTCTTCAGGACGCGGCCGCCCGCCTTGATCACCTCGCCGCGCCCGTTGACGGCGCGGATCCCCAGCACATGATCGCGGGCCGCTCCTTTGAGGATGCGGCGGCTGCCGGAAATATTGGTGGCGATGACGCCGCCGATCGTGCCCTCGCCGGGGCCATAGCCCAGAATTGCCCCCAGATCGACCGGCTCGAAGGCGAGCTCCTGCTCGTTCTCGGCAAGTTTCGCCTCGACCTCGGCCAGCGGCGTTCCGGCCTTGGCCACCATGACGAGTTCGGACGGCTCGTAAAGGCTCACGCCGGTCATGGCCTCGGTGCCGACCACGGCGCCGGAGCCAACCGGGTGCCCGATCTCACGCTTGGTGCCGCTGCCTATGACCTCGAGCGGCGTGCGCGTCTCCGCCGCCTCCAGGACAAGGCTGGCAAGCTCCTGTTCCGTCTCGGGAGCGTGAAAGCCGAGGCGCATGTGACCGGTCACGGCGCGTCGCGTCCTTCCATCAACTCGACCTCAGCCTCGACATCGACTTCGCCATCGACATCGACATCGCGCTCAGCCTCGGGGAGAACCTCGACATCCATGCCTTGCAGGTCGATGCCGCGCATCTTCTGTGCCTCGCGTCCCTCGATGGGGAACACCTTGCCGGGGTTGAGCAACCAGGTGGGGTCGAACTCTTCCTTGATGCGGACCTGCTGATCGATATCCTCATCGGTGTACTGCTCGTACATCAGTTCACGTTTCTCGATGCCGACGCCGTGCTCGCCCGTCAGGCAGCCGCCCAGCGCGACGCAGAGCTTCAAGATCTCGCCGCCGCAAAGCTCGACACGCTCCAGCTGCCCGGAGTCGTTGGCGTTATAGAGAATGAGCGGATGAAGATTGCCATCGCCGGCGTGGAAGATGTTGGCGACGTCGAAACGGTATTTGCGGCAGATCCAGCCAATCTCGTCGAGCGCCTTGGGCAATTTGGACAGCGGGATGACTCCGTCCATGCAGATATAGTCGGAGATCTGTCCGATGGCGCCGAACGCCGCCTTGCGGCCTTTCCAGATGAGCGCGGTCTCTTCCGGGCTTTGGCTGCGGCGCAGGCTGGTCGGCAGGAAGTCGCGGGCGATGTCTTCGACCTTCTCCAACAGATATTCGATCTCGTCCTCGGAGCCCTCGACCTCGACGATAAGCGCGGCCTCGGCGTCGAGCGGATAGCCGGCGGGCACGAAATGCTCGCAGACATGGATCGCCGGGCGGTCCATGAACTCGATGGCCACGGGGATGATGCCGGCGGCGATGATCGCGGCGACGCATGACGCCGCGGACTCGATGGAGTCGAAGCCGATAAGAATGGGGCGTGAACCTTCCGGGCTTGCGAGCAAGCGCACCGTCACCTCTGTGACGACACCAAGCTGGCCTTCGGAGCCCGCGATCAACGGCAGGAAGTCGTAGCCGGGCGCGTCGAGTTGGGGACCGCCGAGCTCGACGATCTCGCCGTCCATCATCACCAGGCGCACGCCGAGCAGATTGTTCACGGTGACGCCGTATTTGAGACAGTGTGCGCCGCCGGAATTGGTCGCGACATTGCCGCCGACGGTGCAGGCGATCTGGCTCGAAGGGTCGGGCGCGTAAAAGAAGCCCTGCTTCGATACCGCTTCGGTGATGGCGATGTTGGTGATGCCGGCCTCGACCCGCGCGAACCGGTTGGAGGCGTCGATCTCGATCACCTTGTTCATGCGCGACAGGCAGAGCACGACCGCGTCCTCGAGCGGCAACGCGCCGCCGCAGAGCGAGGTCCCCGCCCCGCGCGGCACGACCTTGACGTGGTTGTCGTGGCAATAGCGCAAAATGGCCGCGACCTCCTCGGTGCTGCCCGCCAAGACCACGGCGAGCGGCAAGCAATGATAGGCGGTCAGCGCGTCGGACTCGAAGGTGCGGCAGCCCTCTTGATCGGCAATGACAATGGCCTCCGGCACCAGCCGCTTCAGCTGCTTCACGATGTCATTTCGGCGGGACAAGACCGCACGATCTGGTTCGGGAAGGGTCAAGGTCGACATGTGAAGGGCTCCGAGCCGCGAGAGTGGCCATTACGGTAAAGAGCGTCGGCTAGTCTTTCGCATGGGCGCGGGATACGGGCAATAAGCGCTGCTTGCGAGGACCCAGAATGGCTCAAAGTGGAACGCCCAGTCGCGCTCCGAGTTACGGTGTCGCGAGGCCCTTTTTTGCCGGCAGACCGGGCGCTGGTAAAATCGGGCCCCCGAAAGGGTAAGACACCGTCTGGGCAGTCTAGCAAGGAGAACGGAGATGAGGAAATTCGGGTTCTTGGGCCTCGGCGCCATGGCGATTATCGCCCTGGCCGGGCCTGCATCCGCCGCCGGCGACGCCGAGGCGGGCAAGGCGGCATTCGCCAAATGCGGAATCTGCCACCAGATTGGGCCAGACGCCCAGATCGTGGTGGGACCGCCATTGACCGGCGTGGTCGGCCGCAAGGCGGCGAGCTACCCGGGCTTCACCTATTCGCCCGGCATGAAGACGCTCGGCGAGGAAGGCCATGTGTGGACTCCGGAGCATATCGACGCCTTCATCGCCGACCCGAAGAAGCTTCTGCCGGACTCGACCATGTCGCTCGCCTTCCAGGGCGTGCCGGACGCGGCCGAGCGGGCGAATATCATCGCCTATCTGCAAACGTTCTCGAACTAAGGCCGCAACTAAGGCTCGCCGCAACTATGGCTCATTGCGCGGGGGGCGCATCCTCCGTTGCCGGCGCCGCTGTTTCAGGCGGGGGCGCAGGCGTGGCCGCCGGTTTCGCTTGGAATTTCGCGATATCTTCAAGCACCTCTTTGAAGAAGTAGTCGCGGGTGCCCTCCTCCTTGGCGACCTCGCCCCACGCCCCGCGCAACGCTTCGAGGACGTCGTCGGGCCAGGTCTCGATGCGCACGCCATCCCGGTTGGACAGATCGGCGAGCGCGCCCGCTTGCAGGCCGGCGTTCTCCGACAGCGTCCTCTGCAACATCTCGCGGCAGGTCGTCTCGATCAGTTCCTGGCGTTGGGTGCCGAGCGCCGCCCAGCGGTCCTTGTTGATGAGAAGTTCGAGCACGGTGGCAGGTTGTTGCCAGCCAGGCATGTAGATGCGCTTGACCTCGTCCTGGAGGCCCAGCGTGCGATCCACCGCGGGCGTATAGACCTCCGCGGCATCGATGTTTCCCTTCTCGAAGGCCTCGTTGAGACCGCTGCCCGGGACCAGCACGGGCACGGCGCCGACCCGCGACATCACGCGGGCGCCGAGCCCGAATATGCGCATGCGCAAGCCTTCGAGGTCCTTCTTCGAGGAGATTTCCTTGGCGAACCAGCCACCCGACTCCGCGCCGCCGAAGGCACAGGGAATGGCGTGGACCTTGAGCTTCGCCTGGTCGTACATCTCTTGATAGAGCGTGCGGCCGTGGCCCCGATCGAACCAGGCGAGGTAGCCCTTGGCGTCCGGGCCGAAAGGGAACCCGCCAAAGAGGCTCGCCGCCGGCACTTTGGCCGCCCAGAAGCTAGCCGTGGCAAAGCCTGCATCGACCTTGCCGTCCGAAACCTTATCGAGAATCTCGTGCGGCACGGTGCCGTCGCCCGGCTGTTTCAGATCGAGCTGAAGCGTTCCCGCCGAACGCTCCTTCAGGGTTCTGGCGAGCGTGAGCGCGGGGCTTCCCAGGCCGGGCAGATGGGTGCCGTAAGCCACGGGCGTGACGAGCGTGACCGTGTCGGCCACAGCAGGAGCCGCGATCAAAAGCGCCGCCGCGAGCACGACGGCTCGCGTTCCTATGGCTGTAGGTTTTGCCATGCCCTCATCGCGCCCAACTGGCCTTGTGGATTCTCCCCGGGCCGGAGCTTGACCGGAAGGCCAAGAGACCTCAAGCCCGCGTGGGCGGGTCTCAACGGCGAGCCATCCCATTGCTTCCGTTTACAGAAGGCTTCGGCTATGGTTCAGCACGCTTTCCCGATGTGCTTGAAATTCTTAGACTGGGCCTAGGGTCCGGTACGGGGTCGGCCTTATGAGTCTCGCGGTCTGGATGATCGAGTGTCCTCGCTGGTTCAAGCGGATGCTCTTGATCTTGAACGACTTCGTGATGCTCAGCATCGCGTTGTGGGGCGCCTATTCCTTGCGCCTCAGCCAGTTCTACGTGCCGGAGAGCCTCGAGCTCTTCCTACTGATGCTGGCCGCGCCGATCGTCGGCGTCCTCGTGTTCTACTGGCGCGGGCTCTACAAGCTGGTCACGCGGTTCATCGGCCCGGAGGGCACCACAAGGATCTATACGGCGGTGATCATCGCCGCCCTCTCCTGGGCCCTCGTCGTGCTGATGAGCGGCATCGCCGGACAGCCGCGCTCCGTGGTGGTGATCTATGCCCTGGTCGCCGCGGGTCTCATCCGGCTCAGCCGGCAATGGGCGGGCGCCTTGCTGCTCAAATCCGCGCCCCAATTCAAGCCGCTCAGCTTCGATGAGCGGAAGAACGTGATCATCTACGGCGCCGGCCAGATCGGCATCCAGCTCTTGCGCGCGTTGAACGAGACCGGCGCCTACCGGACCGTCGCCTTCATCGACTCCAACCCCTCGCTCGCGGGCCAGGTGGTGCACGGGGTCAAGGTCGCCCGGCCCGAAAGGATCGGGCGCTTGATCTCCGAGGAAAACGTCAGCGAGGTCCTTCTCGCCACGCCGTCGGCCTTGCGTGGCGAGCGCCGGTTGGCGCTGAAGGCGCTTGAAGCCTTTCCCGTCACGGTGAAGACGCTGCCCGCGCTCGAGGAGATTGCCTCCGGCCGCGTGGAGATCAGCGACCTGCGCCCGATCGACGTCGAGGATCTGTTGGGCCGCGATCCCGTCGCCCCGGATTTGGAGCTGTTGACCGCGCAGACGCATGGCAAGTCGGTGATGATTACCGGCGCCGGCGGCTCGATCGGCTCGGAACTCACCCGCCAATTGCTGAAGCTCGGCCCGAAGACGCTCGTCTTGTTCGATGTCTCGGAAGCGGCACTCTATGAAATCTCGTTGGAGATCGCCGAACAGCAGCGGCGGCTCCAGAAGGAGTCGGAGGGCGCCGCGGAAACCGCGACCATCGTGCAGATTCTCGGCTCGGTGCTCGATCCCAAGCTGGTTTCCCGCACGATCGAGGAGCACGGCGTCGAGGTGATCTATCACGCGGCCGCCTACAAACATGTTCCGATTGTCGAGGCGAACCCCTTCGCGGGTTTGCAGAACAATACATTCGGCACGCTCGTGGTGGCCGAGGCCGCCAAGGCGCACGGGGTCGAGCGTTTCGTCTTGGTGTCGAGCGACAAGGCGGTGCGGCCCACCAATGTCATGGGCGCCAGCAAGCGCCTCGCCGAGCTGATCCTGCAAGCGCTGGCGCAAGGCGAAAGCACCACGATCTTCACCATGGTGCGCTTCGGCAACGTGCTCGATTCCTCGGGCTCGGTGGTTCGCCTGTTCCGCAATCAGATCAAGGCGGGCGGGCCCGTGACCGTCACGCACCCGGAAGTGATCCGCTATTTCATGTCGATCCCCGAGGCCGCCCAGCTCGTCATTCAGGCCGGGGCCATGGCGACCGGCGGCGAAGTCTTCGTGCTGGAGATGGGCACGCCGGTGAAGATCGACGACCTCGCCCGCACCATGATCCGCCTCTCCGGGCGCGACGTACGCGACGAGGATCACCCCGACGGTGACGTGGCGGTCGAGTATGTGGGCTTGCGGCCGGGCGAGAAACTCTACGAGGAGCTTCTGATCGGCGAGAATGCCACCGGCACGAACCACCCGCGCATCTTCAAGACCTCAGAGCCGATCCTGTCCTACGACGAGTTGATCGCGGCCCTTGAGCGCCTGGAGGACGCCGTGCAGAAGGTCGATCTGACAGACCTCCAGGACATGCTTCGCGTCACCGTCGAGGGCTATGTCCCTGCCAGCGCTGCTCACACCGTCTCGACCAAAGACGAGTGGCAGCCGGTCTCCCGTACGCTGCACTGAGCTCATGCCTGAGGCCAACTTCGTTTCCTGGGTCGCCGTCGTGACCGCCAGTGCCGCGCTGAGCGCCGGGCTAATCTTCGTCTTGAGGCCCCTTCTCGCCCGGCATCTGCTGTCTCACCCCAACGAGCGCTCCTCCCATGTCGCGGCCACGCCGGAAGGCGCAGGCATCGGCGTGATGGCCGCGCTGCTTGTGGTGTGCACCGCGCCCCTCCTGCTCACCCCCCTGCCGCCGCCAAGTCTGGTTCCCGTGCTGGCCGGCGCCGCCGTGCTGACCGTGGTCGGCGCGCTCGACGATGCCCACGCGCTCGCTGTGTCGTGGCGCCTGGTGGCTCAGATGCTGGTCGCGATCGGTGTCGTGTTCCTGCTACCCCAGGACTTTCGCCTTCTGCCCGACCTGCTGCCGCTCGGCGTAGAACGGGTGCTGCTCGTGCTCGGCGTCGCCGGCTTCGTGAACGCCGTCAACTTTCTGGATGGGCTCGATTGGATGACGGTCGCGCAGGTCGTGCCCATGACCCTTGGCGTGGCGATCCTTTGCGGGCTCGGCGTGGTGCCAGTGACCGTCGGTTACTTGGCGCTCGCGCTACTTGGCGCAACGCTCGGCTTCGCCGTGTTCAACAAGCATCCCGCTCAGATCTTTCTCGGAGACGCGGGCAGCCTGCCGATTGGGCTCGTGCTCGCCTATATGCTGATCTACGTGGCCGAAGCCCATATCGTCTCCGCCATCCTGCTTGCCCTCTACACGCTCACCGACAGCGTGTTGACCTTTTCCCGTCGCCTGGCGAATGGCGAGCGGGTGCTCTCGGCGCACCGGTCTCATTTCTATCAGCGCGCCGTGGCGGCGGGCTTGCGCGTACCCCAGGTGACGGCGCGCGTGTTCTGGCTCGGGCTCTGGCTGATGACGCTGGCCATCGCCGCGGCGCTGTCGCGCACGGTTGTGTTCGACATCACAGCGCTGCTGCTCGCTTTGGCCGGCACGAGCTTCGTCTTGTTCAACTTCTCGCGGGGGCGCTGAATGACACGGCGTGTGCTCATCACCGGAGCCTCCGGCTTTATCGGCAAAGCGCTCGTCACGGCGCTCGCCAAACAGGGCTACGCGGTCCGCGCCGCGGCGCGCGACCCTGCCGGCATCATCGCAGCAAGCGAGGTGGAGCGCGTGGCAATACCCGACCTCGTCGGCTCCCTCGACTGGTCGCCGCTCTTGGCCGGCGTGACTCATGTCGTCCATCTCGCCGGCATCGCGCACGCGCCGGGCACCCTTCCCGACGACGTCTACATGCAGATCAACGCGGAGGCCGTCGGCACACTGGCGCAGCAAGCCAAGGGCAAGGTCGAGCGCGTGGTGCTGATGTCCTCGGTGCGCGCGCAAGCCGGCCTCTCGGCGGAAGCCCCCATCACCGAGACGGACACGCCGGAGCCCACCGACACCTATGGCCGCTCCAAGCTGGAGGCCGAGCGGCTGCTGGCCGCGAGCGGCGTAGGCTACACGGTGCTGCGTCCCGCCGTGGTCTACGGCAAGGGCGTGAAAGGCAATATCGCAGCGCTCGCGACCATCGCCAAGACGCCGATGCCGCTTCCCTTCGGCGGCCTCGACAACCAACGCTCGCTGCTCGCGCTCGACAATCTCGCTTCCGCCGTGTCGCATGTGCTCGAAGCGCCCCAGGCGGAGAACGAGGCCTATCTCGTGGCCGACGCAGCGCCGATCAGCGTCGCCGAGCTGGTGAGCGCCATGCGCGAAGGGCTTGGACGCCCCCCTCACCTCGTCAAGGTGCCGCAAGGCGCGGTGAGGAAGCTGATGAAGTCGTTTGGCCGGGAAGCCGATTGGGAGCGCGTCACCGGCCGCTTCGTCATTGATGTGTCGAAGCTGATGGCGGCCGGCTGGACGCCGAGCATCGAAACCCATGCCGGCATTGTGGCCATGATGGCCGCGGAGAACGGCGCCGCGGTCTAGCGCCCGGCCAGGCGGTCATAGAGGGCCAACGTCTCGCGGCCGATGGCACGGGACGAGAATTTGGTCTCGGTGAGGTGCCGCGCCGCCGCGCCGAAGCGCTCCCTCATGGTTTCGTCCTCTGCCAGGCGGAGCATGGCTTCGGCCAACGCGTCCGCGTCGTCGACCGGCACGAGAAAGCCCGTCTCGTCGGAAATCGCGATCTCCCGGCAGCCAGGCACGTCTGTGGCCACCATGGCGCGGCCGCACGCCGCCGCCTCAAGCAGGCTCTTGGGCAGGCCTTCGCCACCGCGCGAGGGCTGGACGGCGAAATGCGCCTGTTGCCAGACCTCGCGGACGTCCGTGACATGACCGAGCCAGACAATGCCGTAGAGGCTGGCGAACTCGCGGAGCTGCTCGGGCGCGAGCGAGCCCGGATTCTCCGGATCGCAATCGCCGGCCAAAAGCAGGCGAAGCTTGACCCCTTTGTCGGTGACGCGCCGGAACGCCTCGATGAGGGTCATGACCCCCTTGTGGCGCAGCATGCGCCCGACGAACGCGGCGGTGACAGGCGGCGGTGGCGGCGGCAGGGCCTGAAATTTTTCGACGTCCACGCCGGAGCCCGGAATGATGGTGATCATGTCCGCCGGCACGCCGAGCCCGCGCAGAAAGTCGCGGTCGTCGGGATTCTGCACGATCGTGCAGCTGCGCGCCCTTCTGAGCAGACGGCCGAGCGCGAACTCGACCAGTTTGCGGGTGAGCTTGCTCGATCCGCCGCCATCGACGAAGAGCGCGCCGAGGCCGGTCAGCGCATTGACGACGGCGGTGCCGCCGAGGCGCAGGCTCGCGATGGTGCCGAGCAGGACCGGCTTCAGGGCGACGTTATGAACGACGGCCGGGTTCAAGTCGCGGATCAACCGCCTGAGCTCGCGGACGGCGGCAAAGCTGTCCCATAAGGAGAGACTGCCACGGCTCCAGGTGAGCGAGTGCGCCACGAAGCCTTCGGCCTCGATGCCGGCGCGGCCGTCCTTGAGCCGCGCCGCCACATGGACCTCGTAGCCCGCCGCCTTGGCCGCGCGGGCCACGGGCAGGCGGTGCGACAGAAAATACCAGTCCTCGGTCACGACGTAGAGAATGCGGGGGGCCATGATGCGTCGCTTTTATCGGGTGGGAGAACTTCTTTATCTGGTGGGGACTTGTTTATCGGTTGGCGACATGCGCCGCAATTTTGCCGCGCGGCGAGCGCCTTTCAGCCGAAGCTTACACTGTTGCGGGCAAGCCACGCGCCTCATGCCGCAGCGGGGAGAAAGCCTCTCCACGGGTAGCCTGGGGGGGCAAATCACGTTAGGATCGGCGCCAGCTGTCAGGGAAAAAGCGGCTTAGAGGGAAATATGCGAAATCTCGGTCTCATCGCGGCGCTGTGCGCCGCCGCCGGGCTGGCCTTGCTGCCGGTCGGTGCAAATGCCTTTGAGATTCAAGGCAAAGATCAGGATATCCCGGACAGTGCGGCCGAGTTCCATGGGCTGGCCCCGGCCTACACGCTGCCCCAGTTCGAAGGCAGTTCGCTGGCGATGCCCTATAGCAGCACCGGCAGCGGCAGCGGCCATGTCTCCGATTACGGCAATTCCATCGCGATCCCCGCGCCGGGCATCACCCAGCCGACTCCGGCCTGGGCCCGCGGGCCCCTGCGCTAGGCTACACGTCAGCTAATCCTTTGACGGGCGCGCAGCGTTGCTCCGTCCTCATCTTTGCGTGACTTGTCGGCTTGACGGAGCCGTGCAACATCGCGGTCCATGCACGAGATCATCGCACTTCAGCGTTGGCTCTATGAGGGCATCGCGACACGATTGGGAGACGTTGCCCATGGTAGCGGCGCGGCCTTCGCCGTCGCCCTGGCGGCAGCCGTTCTCTTCGGCGCCGTCCACGCCCTGATGCCGGGACACGGCAAGACCGTGCTGTTCTCTTATCACCTCGGGCAAAAAGGAAGCCTTGGAGCTAGCGTCGCCAACGGCGCGATCCTCGCCCTGACCCATGTCGGATTGGCCATCGTCTTGGTGCTGGCCGGCTTTGCCGTGATCAGCAAGGCGTTCGCCTATGGCGGCCGCACGCCGCAGTTCGAGACGGCAAGCGGTGTGCTCATCGTCCTTATTGGCGCCTTCGTGCTGTGGCGCGCAAGTGTACGGCATGATCACGCGCACGCCACCGACGGCCGAATGCTCGCCCTCGTGACCGGGCTGGTGCCCTGCCCGTTGACGACATTCATCTTGAGCTTCGCCCTGGCGCGCGGGTTGCTCGCTGCCGGCCTCGCCGTGACCGCAGCTATGGCGGCGGGCATGGTCGTCACCATCGCCGCCGTGGCCGTGATCGCCACGCTATCGCGTGACCGGCTGCTCGCGCTCTTCGCGCGCACGGAGGGCTTGCGCGAAGGCCTCGGGCGTGTGCTCGAAGTAGGTGGCGCCGTCTTGGTGCTGTTGCTTGGTGTCTGGATCCTGGTCCACGCGCAAGCGATATGACGCGGCGGCACTATTCTCCGGCTTGTCTGGCGATCTCGCCCTTCAACGAGTCGATCAGATGTTTTAGTTCCTGGTTGTCCGGCTCGGCCTTGGCCAGCGCTTCCGCATAGCGGAGGGCCGCCGTAGGATCGCCATTCGCCCGCGAGAAATTGATGAGCGCCAGCAGCGTGTCGCGGTCGCCGGGGTGGCGCTTCAGGCTCTCCTCCAACACCGCGATGGCTTCCCCGCGCTTGCCAATCGACTCTAGCCCGACCGCGTAGACATAGGCATAGCGCGCACGCTCGGGCTCCAAGTCCGCCGCGACTTTCAGCTCTGCCACCGCCTCGTCCGGCTTCTTGAGGCGCACCAGCGCCAAGCCGAGTGCGTAATGCAGCCCGCCGTCATCCGGTGAGAGCGTGATGGCCTCGCGCAACACGGCCATGCCGTCATCGTCGCGGCCTTGCTGGCGATAGAGATCGGCGAGATTGACGGCCGCCGGTGCGAAATGCGGGCTCAAGCGCAAGGCCGCACGGTAGTCGGTTTCCGCCTTGGCGAGATCGCCTGTGCGCGCATGGTAGCGGCCGAGAAGCGCGCGGGCCTCGGGCCGATCCGCATTCAGGGTCTGCGCCGCGACGAACTCCCTCTCGGCGTTGGCGAGACGGTTGCGGTCGGCGGCCGAAAGATTTCCGGCGGGCGCGCCGCCGAGCAGGAAGGCGGCCCTGATGCGCACACCGCGCACGGGATCGTCGAGAAGCGGCGACACTAGCGGCCAAATCTGCGCGGGCGGCGCCGCCTCCAAATGGTCAAGGGCCGCGATGCGCACCAAGGGATCGGAATCGCGCAAGCCCTCCCTGGCCAGAGACACCGTCTCCCGGGACGGATAGGCCAGCAGTTCCTCAAGCGCGCTGGCGCGCACGAAGGCCGGCGTCTTGCCATCCGCGGCGACCTCGGCGAGCAGGCTCTGCGCGTCCGGCGCGCCGGTCCACGCGGCATGGAAGGCCGGGCCGAAGGTCTGAAAGCCTTTGCGCTCCGGTCCGTACCAATCCTCGATGGCCGAGGCGGCCCAAGCCGGCGACTTGTCCGTATGACAATCTGTGCACGCATTATCGACGCCGAGCGTTGCGGAGAGATCAGGGCGCGGCACGCGAAAAGCGTGATCGTGACGTTCGTCGATGACCATGAATTTGCGCGCGGGCATGTGACAGGCCACGCAAGACGGCGCCGCGTCGCCTTCGTGATGGGTGTGGCTCGCTTGCGCATAGCTGCCCGCGTGGCATTGCAGGCAAACCTGATCGCCCTTGGCGCGCAATTTGGCGCTGTGCGGATCGTGGCAATCGCTACAGGTCACGCCCGCGGCAAACATTTTAGACTGCTTGAACGAGCCGTAATTATAGACCTCGTCGAGCATCTGCCCGTCCGCCTGATAGAGCCCGCGCGAGAGCAGCGATACCTGATGGCTGTCCGACAGCGGCTGGCCGGGCACGAAGGCTTCCGAAAGGATCCCGCGGCGGCCGTGGCAGCGGCCGCACATCTCGACCTCTTTGCGCAGAGCTTTGGGCCGCGCGCCGCGCATGGGCCGGTCCGTCTCGGGATCGCGCGTCCAGGTAACGCCGGAGCGCTCATCGAAGCGCGCGAGCAGCCCCTTCGCGTTGTCGTCGGTCCCAAACAGCGACCGGCTCTTGGCCCAAGCGACATGCGCGGAGCCCTCGCCGTGACACGCCTCGCAGCCGACGCTGATCTCCTTCCAGGTGGTGTGGAAGCTATCGGTCTTCGGATCGTAATTCTTAGCGACGCCGGTGGAGTGACACTCGGCGCACATGAAGTTCCAGTTCTGGTTCAGCTTGGTCCAGTGGAGCGGATCGTCATGGCCGATATGCTCATCGGCGTAGAGATGAAACCAGCGCTGGCCGCCCTCCTCCTTGGTGCGGCTGTCCCAGGCAATGGTGAGCGCCTGCACGCGCCCGTCCGGAAATTCGATGAGATATTGCTGCAAGGGTTCGAGCCCGAACGTGTATTTCACCTCGAAGGTATCGAGCGTGCCGTCCGGCCCGTCGGTCTCGACGTAGAACTTGCCGTCCTTTTTGAAGAAGCGTGACGTCGTGCCGTAATAGTCGAAACGCGCGTCGTCGAAATCGCCAAGGACGGTGTCGTCGCTTGCATGCGCCATGGCGTGGGCGTGCTGCGAGGGATGCCAGGCCGCGCCCGCCTCCTGGTGGCAGCCAATGCAGGTATCGCTGCCGACAAAGGCGAGCGTCTCCGGCGACAGATCTACTGTGGGCGATGGCGCGCGGGCCAGGAACTGCCAGGCCAGCCCGACCGCCACGACGAGCATGGCGGCGGTCCCGGCCGCGATCCAAAGCCGCCGCGAGAATCCGCCCCGAGCCGGCTGTTCTTGCTGCTTTGCCGGCTCAGCAGGCCGTTTCGCCTGCTTGGATCTCGAGGGGGATTTACGGCGGCGGGTCACGCGTGTCCTTGCTCAAGCCCCGCTCCTGATGGCCGGTGAGGACAGCCCAGACCTCTCGAAGAGGGGCAAGGGCAAGTCTATCCCCGCCTTGAAAGGCGGGGATCACTTTTGTCTCTCCCGGCGGGGAAGAGCGCTTACCCTTAAACCGCGTCCTTCGCGGCCTTCACGGGGCGCACCTTGAGAACCTTGCGGGCCGGCTTCGCCTTGAAGACGGTTGGTTCCTTGGTGAAGGGGTTGATGCCCTTGCGCGCCTTGGTGGCCGGCTTCTTGACCACGACGAATTTGGCGAAGCCGGGCAACATGAACTCGCCGGTCTTCTTCATTTCCTTGTAGCCAAAAGCTGCCAGCGATTCGAGGACGGCCTTCACGTCCTTCTTCGTCAGTTCAAGCTCGTCGGCAATATTCTGAATGAGTTCGGTTTTAGACACCATGTGATTCTAACTCCTGAGAAAGGAAGGCCTCGACCGTCCGGCCTGACCGCAGCCACGGGCCATGCCCTATGACGCATGGCTGATTCGGCCACGATTGTCTGCACTAGGAACGGGATATTCCCGTGACTTGCGAGGGAAGCGCTCCTACTCCCCGCAGGGCCGGGCGTCAACCTCATTGGTCGGAATGAAAGAAGGCGGCCCATCGCTGGGCCGCCTTGTCGTCGTCTAGTTGCCCGTGGGCAAGCCGATGCTGAATCCGTCCTTCGCAAGCTGCGATTGGAGGGACTTGAACAGCTGATACTTCGAGATGGTGATCGGACCGGTATAGGTCTCGCTCTGGAGCTTACGCGGCGGGTACTTCACGTAAGACTTCATGAGCTTCGCGACCGAGTCATTGGCCGGCACCACCGCCCATGTGCTCTCCGTGAACGTGGTCATGAAAATGTCGTAGCGCTCCTGCGGGTCCGCCAACAGGTCGAACACTTGAGGCACCGTGGCGACATACTCGCTCGCGCCCTTCCAGCCGAGATTCGTGTCGACGGCAAGGCCGCCGGTGTGGGCGCCGTCGGCGCCGCGAAGATTGAACACGTATTTGAAGTTATTGACGCGGACGGCGCCGGGGGACAACTCGTCCTCCGTGAAATAGAACCACCAGTTGCGTTTCGACTTGCCGGTGCCTGTCATGACGGGCGTCATGTCGTAGCTGTCGAAGATGATCGGCTGACCGTCGCGGTCGTCCGTCGGCAGCTCCACGCCGGCGATCGAGGCGAAGGTGGCCATCAAATCAAGACCGCCCACGACGTCGTCGCTCTTGGAGCCGCCTTCGACCTTGCCGGGCCAGCGCACCATCGAGGGCACGCGGTTGCCGCCTTCGCGGACCGTGCCCTTGGTGCCCCGGAACGGCGTATAGCCCGCATCCGGATAGACATCCTGCCAGGCGCCGTTGTCGACGGTGTAGAACACGACCGTGTTGTCGGCGAGCCCAAGCTCGTCGAGCTTCTTCAGAATGTTGCCAATTCGCGTATCCAGCTCCACGACGGAATCGGCGTATTTGGATTTCGAGATGGACTTATGCTTGAACTCCGGCGCCGGCATGTTTGGCTGGTGGTTCTTCATGAAGTTGACGTTGATGAAGAACGGCTTGTCGGACTTGGCCGCGTCCTCGAGGAACTCCGTCGCGGCCTTCTCGATGTACTCGTCGAGAAACGGAATGCCGACGAGACCCTTCTCCGGCGTGTTGACATATTCGCCGTTCACTTCGAAGTCCTGCACCGGCGTCTCGCCCGCCTTGCCGGACAGCGCACCCTTGGTCACCTTCTTGAACATGGCACGCAACTCAGGCGTCATGTTCGGGAACCACTCCGGGTCCGAGTAGGTGTAGGCGTTGAGGTGATAGAGGAAGGTGTATTTCATCACGTCGTAGCCTTGGGCATTCGGCAGCGCGTAGTCCGACTCGCCGAGATGCCATTTGCCGGTGAAGTAGGTGTTGTAGTCTGCCTTCTTCAGCACAGAGGCGAGGGTCCATTCCGCCGCCGGGAGACCGCCGCCTTGGCCTTGGAATGCCACGGTGGTCATGCCGCTGCGGTTGGGGATACGCCCCGTCTGGATCGCGGCACGGCCTGGCGTGCAACTCGGCTGGCCGTAGAAGTTGGTGAAGACCATGCCGTCCTTCGCCAAGCGGTCGAAGTTCGGCGTCTGCATGCCGCGGCCCTCGCCACCGAGATAGGGACCGAGATCGCCCCAGCCGGTGTCGTCCGAGACGATCAGCAGGATGTTGGGCTTTTTGGCCGCACTGTCGGCCTGCGCGTCGGCATCCTGCGCGTGGGCAGCGCCCCCGCAGGCCAAAAGCGCAGCGACCGACAAGGTGCCTAGCTGCTTGTGCAAACTCATTGAGCAGTTCTCCTTTCAAGAAGCCTGAGCTCTACTGACCCGCGTGGCTGGACGTTTTCATTTCACGCACTTGCTGCATGACCTGATCCAGGTTGTAGCTGGCCGGGTCCTGCAATGGCGGGAACTCGACGTAGGTCTCAAGCTCCTTCAGCCACATGGCCTGGCCGATCGGCAGGATGTTCCAGTCGTAGACATAGGCGGTGACTGGTCCCGCGAGGGCCCCGCCAACACCCGTCAGCGTCTTGATTTGCTGGCCGATGGACGTCTCGAACGGGTCGCGTTTGATGTTGACGACCTGGGTCCAGCTATAGGGAATGACGCCCTGGACGAAGCCGCTCGGGTCATCGGAGACCATGGCGAAGTAGAGCTTCCAGTTCTTGTACCGGACAGCCGAGGGCTGCTTGCCGGAATAATAGAACAGGTAGTCGCGCGGCGAGGCGTCCGAGTTACCGAGAAGATAGTCGGCTTGATTGATCCCATCGAGCTTCGTCTTGACGATGCCGGGATACTTGCCCGCCTGGATCTCCTTGGTGAGTTCGTCCCCCTTTGCACCGCCGGCGACCTCAACCAGGCTGGGCACCCAGTCCAACGCGGAGACGATCTCGGTCTTCACCGTGCCTGGAGCGATGTGGCCAGGCCAGCGGATGACCAACGGCGCACGCATGCCACCTTCCCAGGTGGTGAGCTTCCCGCCCTTGAACGGGGTGGTGCCGCCGTCGGGGAAGGTGATGGTCTCCGCGCCGTTATCGGTGGTGAACACGACGATGGTGTTGTCGAGCTCACCCATGTCCTCAAGCTTCTTGAGGACGTAGCCGATATTGTCGTCCATTTGCTTCATGCCGGCTTCGTTGACACCCCAGTCCTTGCCGCCGCGTTGGCCGACCATGGCGTTGTACTTGTCAGACAACACGGTGGTGATGTGCATGCGGGCGGGGTTGTACCAGACGAAAAAGGGCTTGCCGGTCTTCTCGGGATCGTTGCGGTCAAGGAAGTCGATGACCTTGGCCGAGATCTCCTCGTCCACCGTCTCGGACCGCTCCAAGGTGAGCGGGCCCTCATCTTTGCAGGTCTGGTTCTTTTCGGTGCCGTCGGAGGAGGTGCAAGCGACAACCGGGCGGGGCGGCGTCAGGCAGATCGTCGTCTTGGGATCGACGGCACCCGCGACCTCGGTCAGGCCGGGGACCGGCGTGTTCTTGCAAGGTGGGGCGATCGTCTGCTCGGTGGGAGTCTTGTTGATGTCGGGGAAGCTCACCCCTTGCATCGCATCGAGGTGATAGAGGTATCCCCAATATTCTTGGAAGCCGTGCGCGGTCGGCAGCGAGTCCGTATGGTCGCCCAAATGGTTCTTGCCGAACTCGCCGGTGTTGTAGCCGAGATCGAGCAGGAACTTGGCGATCGCCGGCGTGCCCGGCTGCAGATAGGACGGGCTGCCGGGGATCTCCGGCAGGAGCATGCCAGCCCGCAGCGGATTCATGCCGGTGAAGAAGGCCGTTCGCCCCGCCGTGCAGCTTTGCTCGGCGTAATAGTCCGTGAACATCGCGCCTTCGTGGCCGATGCGGTCGATATTCGGCGTCTCGCCGACCATGAGCCCGCGGTGATAGATGCTCGGCTGCATCCAGCCGATGTCGTCGCCCATGATGAACAGGATGTTGGGCTTCTTCTGCTGGTCCGTATCCTGCGCGTGGGCAGCTCCCCCGCAGGCCATGAGCGCTGCCACGAGGACCGCGCCTAGACAGTTTGACCACTTTGCACTCATGCCAATTTCTCCTTTAGTGAGCCAGTTGATCCCCCGCGCGGCTTGCTATTCCTTTGGGGGAAATATCCTTTTCCAGTCGTTTTTCATGCTGATGACGCTCCAACCGCTTTTCTTCGCTTCGTCGTAGAGCGCCTGGGAGAAGGTGCCGACCTTCGTGTCCGGCAGGCCGTTGGCCGGGCCGTAGGCCACTTCGCGCTCGGCATCATCATGCAAGACCAAGAGTCCCAGCCGTGCCCCATCGCCGCTGGTGGTCCATTGCAACATCTCCTTGTCCCCGTCGGAATTGCCGAAGGCGATCTGCGGCCGCTTGCCGATGAAGAGATTAATGCCGACAGCCTTGCCGTCGGAGTCGTCAATGAAGAATACCTTGGGGTCGCGCATGAGCTCAGGCTTGCCGTCGACCATCTCGTATTTGGTTACAATGCTCGATCCGACCACCTGCTCCGGCGGGATGCCGTAAACTTGCTCCGAGTAGGCGCGCACGAAGGCTTGTCCGCCACCCGTCACGATATAGGTACGAAAGCCGTTGGCGCGCAGATATTCCATCACCTCGAGCATGGGCTGGTAAACCAACTCGGTGACCGGCCGCTTGAACTTCGGATTGCTTGAGTTCGGCAGCCAGTCGGCGACGATCTTTGAGAACTCGGCGCTGCTCATGCCTGCATGCGTGACAGCGACGATCTCAAACCAATCCTTCTCGCTGAACTTGGCCATTGCTTCATGGTCGCCGTCCAGCACCGACTTAAACGGCTCGGTGTCTTTCCATTCCGGGTGTTCGGGTGCCAACTCGGCCAGTCGATCCAGCGCGAACAGGGCTTGGCCGTAGAGCGGATGCGACACCCAAGTGGTGCCATCCTGATCGAAGGTCGCGATCCTGTCCGCCTGCAGCACGTAGTCGCCGCTCTCAGGCTCGGTCACCGACGTCACGAAATCTAAAATGGCTTGCTTGGTGGGCCCGTCGTTCCAGGACGGCAGGGGGTCACGGTCTTGTGCGAGCGCAGGGGCGACAACCAAGAGCACGACGAGCGCCACCACGGATCGAAATGGCTTAGTCATTGTCACTCCCGTTTGATTGTGGGGGAACGTGCCGGGCGCGGCCATGAACCGGCCCGGCACTTCATGTAGCCTATTGGAGATCGCTCTGAAGCTTGCCCAGCCCCTTCTCCAATTCCTCCATCTGTCCGCCGACCGTGAAGCTCGCGGGCTTCTGGCGTGGCGGATAGGTCTCGAAGGTCTTGAGGAACTTGCCCACATAGGCCTGCGCGGGAACCAGGATGTAAGCGCGCGAGATCATCCAATCGTAGTAGGTGTTGGATGTGACATCTGCGCGCTCATACGGATCGCGGCGCAGATTGAAGATCTTGGGCACGCGAAGCTCCGTAAACGGTTCGGCCCAAATCCTCAGCGTGCCCTTCGCCCGCTGCTCCAGGAACACGACCTTCCAGTCGTGATAGCGCAAGGCCATGAGGTCACCGTCGTCGGAGAAGTAGAAGACCTCGTCGCGCGGCGCCTTTTCTTCCTTGCCCGTCAGATGGGGCAGGAAGTTATAGCCGTCGAGATGCACCTTGTAGGTGGTGCCGCCCAGGTCAACACCGTCAAGCAACTCCTCCTTGACGTCCGGCCGGCCGGCTGCGGCAGCGAATGTCGGCAGCCAATCCATATGATGCATGATGTCGTTCGACACTGAGCCCGCCTCGATCTTGCCGGGCCAGCGCACCATGGCCGGCACGCGCCAGCCACCTTCCCAGTTGGTATTCTTCTCGCTGCGGAAGGGCGTGGTGCCCGCATCGGGCCAGGTGTTCTGATGGGGACCGTTGTCGGTCGAATAGAGCACCATCGTGTTGTCGGCGATGCCGAGATCGTCGAGCGCCTTTAAGAGCTTTCCGACGGCTCGGTCGTGCAAGACCATCCCGTCGGAATATTCATCCTGCCCAGAGATGCCGCGGTCCTTCTCCGCTACGTGGGTACGGAAATGCATATGCGTGCCGTTCCACCACACGAAGAAAGGCTTGCCCTCCTCGTTGGCCTTCTTGATGAAGGCGATGGCGGCGGCAACCGTCTCGTCGTCGACGGTCTCCATGCGCTTCTTGGTGAGCGGACCGGTATCTTCGATCTTCTGCTTGCCCACCTTCCCGAAGCGCGGATCGACGGTCTCGTCGCTCTCGTCGGTGGCCCAGCTATGCATCACCCCGCGAGGGCCGAACTTCTCGCGGAACGCAGGGTCTTTCGGATAGTCCTCGTTCTCAGGCTCCTCTTCCGCGTTCAGATGGTAGAGATTGCCGAAGAACTCATCGAAGCCGTGCAGCGTCGGCAGGAATTCGTTCTTGTCGCCGAGATGATTCTTGCCGAACTGCCCGGTGGCATAGCCTTGGACCTTCAGCAGGGTCGCGATGGTGGGATCCTCAGCGCGCAAGCCGAGATCAGCGCCAGGCAGACCGACCTTGGAGAGGCCGGTGCGGAAGACGCTCTGTCCGGTGATGAAGGACGAACGGCCCGCCGTGCAACTCTGCTCGCCGTAATAGTCGGTGAAGATCATGCCTTCATCGGCGATGCGGTCAATATTTGGCGTTTTGTAGCCCATCAGGCCTCTGGTGTAGGCGCTGATATTGCCCTGGCCGATATCGTCGCCCCAGATGACGAGGATATTGGGTTTGTCGGTGGCGGCTTCCGGACTCTGGGCCCAGGCCGGTCCGGTTGCGGCCGCCAAAGACAATGCAGCGGCCATCGCGAGGCCGGCACATGCCAGCTGCCAGTTACGCATTTCCATCAGACGCTCCTCCTCCTACACGCCTGCCTCCTCTCGGGAAGCCAGCAGAAATCGCCCCGAGACCCGCTCTGCCGAAGGCCGGATTTTCCCCAGGACAACTAGACATGGTATATTTCAACCACTTTTTGGAATCGCTCAAATGACCGGATTTGCCCATGGACGCGCCGATAATGGAGTTGGGTCGCGCCCTCGATCTGCTCGCAACTCAAGGCTGGTTCTCCCAGCGCTCGGCCGAAACGAGGGCATGTCTCGGCGGGATTGCGAAGCTCCGCAGCTTCGCCAAAGACGATTCCATCTATCTGGCGGGCGACCGGCCTAACGGCGTGTTCGGGCTTATTTCGGGATCGTTGAATCTGTCCATCCCGCGCGCGGATGGCGAAGACTACACGGTCCATCGCGCCGGCGCGGGATTTTGGTTTGGCGACCTTGCGCTGTTCTCCCAAGGAATCCGCCTCGTCTCCGTCTGCGCCGCCGAGCCCACGCTCATGGTGCAGCTTCCGGTGCATGAACTCAGGCGGCTGGTGGAGAAGGATCCCAAGCTTTACGCCGACTTCTACGCCCTGACCTACGATAATTTCCGTACGGCGTTCAGGATCATTTCCAACCTCGCCATGGCCTCGAGCGAAAAGCGGCTGGCGGACCGGCTGCTGTTGGAAGTCCGGGCCCGCGGCGATGAGCAGGGATGGGTCACGCTCTCGCAGTCGGAGTTGGCGGGCCTGACCGCCATCTCGCTCCCCACGCTGAAGCGCGCCCTGCGCCGTTTCAGCGATGCCGGGCTGATCAATCACAGCTACGGCCGCGTCCAGGTGCTCGACCCCGACGCGCTCGCGCTGCTCTGCCGAAGCTGAACGGCCCATTGCCAACCTAACGAATGCAGGCGTTGTACTGGTTCTTCCATTTCGGATCGCGCGTCTCCTTGTAGCGCTTGTAGTAATAGGTGCAGTTGTTGGTGACCTTGGCGTGACTCCAGCCGAGACCGGTACCGACCCAGACCGCATTTCCGCCCCAGCGCGCGGCGCTGCCAATCGTTCGGCCCGTATTGCGCACGGTTCTTCCGACTTGCTTGCCGACATTCTTCGCCACATGCGGCGGCTTGTATTTCTTCGCCTCGGCTGGCGCGTCGAAGCTCACGGTGACGAAGAACGCCGCGACGGCGCACATCGCTATGGTGGCAATGTTTCTCATAGTTTCCCTCCCTCTCCCTATTGTCCCGCGACCGATAACGGCATGGTCACGGTGATGAAGCCCGAGTCGCCTTCGAGGCGATTCTGCACGTCGAACTCGTGGAAGTATTTCACGCTCGTCGAGACCGGCAGTTTGCCGATGGTGAAATTCAGATTGGCCACGGGGCCTACGGCCGCGACGCGGCCTTCGAAGGGCCCAAGGCGCGCGCCGGCGCCGCTGTCGCCGCTCACCTGATCGTAGACATAACCGTTCACGCCGATGCCGAACTTTTGCGAGAAGTTCTGCACCACGGCGAACTCGTAGTGGAATTCGGTGCCGGTCTTGTAATCGGTTTCGGGGTTTTCGCCGTTGAAGGTGAAGCCGGCCGCGCTCGAGACTTCGAGACCGATCGCGGGGTCGAGCCAGGTGAAGGCGCCGTTCACATCGACCGCCCAGCGGCCGAAACCGATATTGGCGAGATTGCCGCGCTCCCAGAAGCCGATGGGCACATTGACCAGCGAGCCCACGGTCCAGTGCCAGTTGCCTTCATGCCAACCGAGATTGAAGCCGGGCACGGGGTCGCCGAACCGCGTCTCCTCGTCCTCGCGCTGGGCCTGGAATGTGACGCCGAGTTGCGGGACGGGAAGCGTCGCGCCGGCCTGCACGTTCTTCCAGCCCACCGGCACCAGGGCCAGAAAGGCCACATGGCCGCCGAGCACCTTGCCGGGGGCGACCCACATCGGCGTGACCAGATTGTAGTAGGAGTCCGCCTCGACGCCGCCGTCGAGATTTAGCCCGGCAACGTTGAGGGTGAAGTCCGTGCTGCCCGAGTAGTAGTAATTGTAGTCGAGGAAATAGGTGCCCGGCGGCGGCAGGTAGCCGGCCATCGTGGTCTTCGAGCCGAGCAGGTAGAAGCCGATCGCGCCCTCGGCCGCCAATGCGGAACCGGACGGCGCCGCGAATGCGACCGCCAACGCCACCACTGCGAATGTCTTCCGCATCTCCGCCTGTCCTCCCCGGCCTCCGAACAGCCTGTCGACTTATTCCGCCTTCTCGAAATCTCCCGGCTTCCAGCTATAGTCGATCGCCGTCTCGCCAGGCCCGCAGAGCCGGAGAATGGCGAAGAAGCCGCGACCTGGTGCAGTCGGCAGCCGGTTGGCCTCGATCGGACGACGTTTAGGCCGCACGTGCCGGCTGCCGCTCAGCGTTTCTCCTAGCAGCGGTAGACTCCGACGGCGCACCGGCGAACGGTCCGGCGGGCGACACCGGCAACGCTGACCGGCGTCAGCGGGCGGCCAATTCGCGCGTCGGCGGTCGAGACGAGACCTTGAACGCCGGGATTCGAGATTCGCTCGCTAATTGCGAGGCCGCCAAATCCGACCGCGCTGGCCAGCAGCAGCAAGCTGATTTTCCGTGACACGCTCATTTTGCATCTCCAATGACAAAGTTGCTCGGCAGTTCGCCCATGTCCTTCATCTTCTTCAGTTCGGCTAAGTCGATCTCCTTGGCGCCGGCCGGCGCCTCGAACGCGAAGCCGTCAGCGGCGACCTCGTCGCCCGTCTTCCAGTCCCTGACCTGGACGCTGTATTGCGGGGCGCCGTCGATGGTCTTGGACGCAATGACATACCGGCACGGATAGGGACGGTCGCCCTGGGCGATCCAGATTTGCCAATCGACCTCCTTGGCGCGAAAAGCGAGATGATCGCATTCGGTACCGCCTATGACGCCGCTGCCGAGGTCTTTCACGTCGACCACACCCGCCATCAACTCATCATAGGCATTGGTGAGAAGCAGGTCCGCGGCAGGAAGGGGTCTGTTGTATTTGTCCTTCAGTTCGTCGACCAGATGATCGATCGAGCCCGGAATTTCGACCTGGGTGTAGACATTCTTGTTCTTGCCCAGCACCGTGAGCGTCGTTCCGTCAAAGACGGTCTCGATGTCGGCGAAGCCGCCCGACCGGGAGGCGCGGATTTTGTCAGGCCGGGTGAGTGAGACAGCGCCCGAGCTCGCCAGTCCCAGTTTCTGCCCGTCTTCGGTGACGACTTCGAGGATGGCGTCGAAGTCGAAAGAAATGGCCTTTTGCGCTGCCACGTAGTCCGTCATGGCTTTCAGTAGAGCCTTGGCCTCTTCCTCGCCGGCCATCGCGCCCGGCGAGGAAGCCATTCCGGCAACCAGCGTCAGCGCGAGCGCCGATACGCCTGTAACAAACAGTCTCCTGAACTTCCGAGATAGGCTGGCCATAGCGATCAGTTCCTCTGCTGGTTGGGGCTATGCACGTCTAGGGTTTTCTAGGTAACCACTCCGTCGTTCCGCGCACCAGGACGTCAACCTCCCGTCGGGAACAGAAGCTGCACCTGGAAGCGCAGCTGCCAGTCGGGGCCGCCTTCCGGAGCGATGACATTGTCGTAGGCTTGCAGGGACATGTTCACGGGCTGCGAACCGACATCGAACACGCGGCCCACGCCGCCGCCGAATGGCAGCGTCCACTGATCGTCGGAGTCCCGCATCCAATCGGCGGTGATGATCGGCGACGTGGTGAGATACCAGCCGTGCTTCAGGTTGTAGTTGATGAAGTACTGGAGCAGGAACTGGTTCACGTCCGGCTCGTTGGAATCGCCCGCGAACGACCAGATATTGTTGACGAGCGCGCCGACCACCCATTTGCCCGGCGTCCACACGATAGCGCCCGAGGGCCCCGCGCCCCATTTGTCCACGCCAAGACTCTTGTCCGTATTCGTCGGCAGGAGAAAGGTCGGGCCGGCGCCGATCATCAGAGTTGGGCTGACTTGATTGACGAAGAAGAAGCTCGGATTGAAATTGCCGAGGCCGAAATCGCTCTCGTCGCCCCGATAGACCGGCGGCTGATAGACCACCGGCAGGATCCAGCGTGTGACCAGGTTCCAGTCCTCGTTCAGCTTGAACGGGATGACCGGCTGGATGTTGAGGATGTTCTGGTCGTTGTCGAACGGCCCGACATTGAAGTTGGTGTTGTTCTGGAACGGGACCGAAATCAGATTGGCGATCGGGTTCTGTGCCTGTTGAGCGAGATCGCTCGAATTCTGCGCCTGGGCTGAAGAGACGCCCAGTGCGGCGAGCAAAAGGACACCCGCCAAGCCTCCTACGCGCAACGCGCACATGCCGCATCCTCCCCAGCTCGCCGCGGATTCTTTGGGTTCCGTCGGCACGGGACCTCTGCCGTGAGGTCTCCCGCTTCTCGGTCATTCTAGCAGAGGTCGCAAATTGAGTCTTCGCGGTCGCGTTACTCGCTGTGGTTGTTACCAGCGAAAGGCGATTTCGGCGATCGGGCCGTGCAACACCACATCGATCCCTCGCACGCCCTTCGCCGTTTGGTCCTCGTATTTCAGCCACAGCGCCTTGTAGCCTAGGGTCGTTGTCGTATCGAAACCGAACAGCGTGCCGTCGCAATTATAGGCCAGCACCGCTTGCCAGCTCAGCCCGTCGTCGACGTTGAAGCCGCCAAAGTCGCCCAGGGCCATAACAGATTGTCCGTTGCCGAATTCATGGGTCATGCGCATCGCGATCACGGGATCGACCCAGTTCATATTGCCGCTGTCGACAAAGGCTAAATTGCCCTGGACGTCCTTGCCGTCGAGGTTGACGGCGTTTTGCAGCAGCGCGGCGCGGAATTTGTCGAACGCCTCGAGCGCGGCAATGGCTTCGCCACGATTGTCGACGCTCTTGAGTTTCTTCTCCAAGCGCGCGACACGGCGGTTCAGCCCCTTGTCCTTGGCGCGCACGATCCGCTCTTGCAGAAGCTCCTGGCGCAAGGCATTGAGCTGCGCCAGCGACTGAAGCCTGTCTTGCTGGTTCTGGATGCGCCCGATCCGGTTTTCCAATCGATCGAGAAGCTTGCCGAGCTGCACTCGCGCGCTCAAATCGACCGCGGCGGTGACCTTGAACTCTTGCTCTACGAAGCGCGCGCCGGCACCGAGCTCGAGGGTGGTGTTGCCCTTGGCGCCGGCGAAATTGGCGATCTGGTAAAAGGCGTCGGCCTGATAGACGCCGAATTTGTAATCGGCGCCGATGCGCGCATCTCCATTTAGCTTGAGTGCGGGAATGGGCTCGGCCTCGCCGACGAAATCCGAATCCAAGCCGAACTCGGCGTAGACGACATCGGCATAGAAGGCGAAGCGGCCGCGCTTGGCTTCGAAATTGGCCATGATGATCGGGCCGTCCAAGGCCTCGATGAGATCGATCGGATCGGCATAGACGTCGAAAGCGAGCCCGCGGGCCGTGGCATCGCCCTCCAACCACAGCGCCCAGCCATAGAGCCCGCCGTCATAGGTCCAGCCGGAGGGAGCCGGCGCCGGTTCCTGCGCATGCGCAACCGCAGGGAGACCGGCGGCAAGAGCCATTCCCCCAAGCACTGCCAACCCGACCCAACGCCTCATACTTACGCTCTCGCTCTGCTTGGGCGCCAGGATAGTGGGGCTTTGCGCGGCGTGGGCGCGTTTTCGCGCGGCCCGGCCTTCAATTCCCGGCACTTGTTGCCCGGGGGCAACAGAAGGCGGGGCAAAAAAAGGGGCGCCCCGAAGGACGCCCCTGGCTAAAGCGGTGCCGTTTGGTGGATCTAGTTCTGGAAGCGCCCGAAACCGTGCTTCTTGATCCAGGCTTTGACCGCCATCTCGCCGATCGGAATCATGTCGTAGATCGGCGGATTATTCGACATGAAGCCGACCTTGAACTGGGGCGGGTATTCCAACAGCTCCTTCAGGTACCAGCCGCCGGTGGCACCGAGCGGCACGGCCATGGGGATATGGCGAATGCCGATGGAGACGTCTTCTTGCGGGTTGGTGTAGAGATTGGCCACGACCGCGCCGCCGGTATCGGTGAAGATCGATCCGGAGAAGCCGCCGGTGTAGCCGCGCTTCATGATGCCGTCCTCGAGTTCACCCGTCGTCGTCGCTTTGAACTCGTCGATGCGGACCGCCGAGAAATACTGATTCAGCGTGTAGATGCGGCTGCGGCGGGCCGAGAGCCCCTCGTCCGCAACCAAGAACGCCGCCTGGTCGACGCCGTCGATATAGGTCTTGTCGTCGAACAGCCCGGCCAACTTGGCGCCGGGATAGCCGGCCAGATGAAGCGCTGTGGGTAGAATGTCCGCAAGATCGAATAGCTGATCTGATTTGCGCGGGGCGATCATGTCCTTCCAATAGACGAAGGTCGGCACGCGCACGCCGCCTTCCCAGGATGAGCCCTTGCAGCCGCGGAACGGCGTGCGACCGCGCGGCGGGATCTCGCATTCCGGACCGTTGTCGGAGGTGAGGATAACGAGCGTGTTCTCGGCTTCGCCGGTCTCCTCGAGCTTCTTCATGAGCTGCCCGAAGACATGGTCCATATGGACCATGCAGTCACTGTAGACCGTGCGGGCCATGGACCTGCCGGCCCACTCATCGGAGGGGTAGTTGTCGAAATGGCAGCCGCGCGTCGCGTGGTAGAGATAGAACGGCTTGTCGCTGCCTTTCATTTTTTCGAGGAAGGCGAGGCTGACATCCAGCCAATGCTTGTCGAGATCCTTGATGTAGTCGAGATCGATGAGCTTGCCGTTTTCACACTTCTTTTTGTCGGCCGGCGTGCAGTGCACCTCGTAGTGATTGAAGTCGTCCTCCTCCATCATCTTGAAGCGTTCGGGCGACAACGCCACTTCGGGATTGAAGTAGACGTCGCGCCACTCGGTGTATTCGTCGGAAACGCCGAGGAAGCCGAGATAGTCGTCATAGCCGACATTCTGGGGCAGCGAGCCTTCGTTCTCGCCCATATGCCACTTGCCGACGCCTTGGGTGACATAGCCCTCCTTCTTGAGGAGCATCGGCATGGTGGTGGCGCCGTCGAGACCGCCGGGCTCGTCATACATCGGCGGGCGCAAGATGCCGTGATGCAGGGGGTTCTGGCCCGTGTGGATGGTGGCGCGGGTCGGCGAACAGGACGGGGTGGAATAGGCGCTCGTGAGGATCAGGCCTGCGGCGGCGATCTTGTCCATCTCGGGCGTCGCGTTGCCGACGGACACGCCGCCGCCGTTGAAGCCGGGGTCCATCCAGCCGACGTCGTCCAATAGGAAGATGAGGATGTTGGGCTTCTTGCCGGTTTTCTCGGCGAGTGCGGCCAGCTTGTCGGCGGCGTTCTTCTCTTTGTTAGCGTGTTTGATGACCGGGTACATGTTGGGAGCAGGCTTCTCGGCCTTGAGATGCATATACTGCTCGGGGTGGCTGAAGCCCTTGGCGGTGGTCGGACCGGTCGTAGCGCCGCGAATATTGGATTGCGCCGCGGCTGCGCCGGCGAGCGAGAGGCTCAACACGGCAGCCACGCACGATCTGGCTAGGATTGACCTCATCATGGGGGAGCTCCTTCGGGTCGTTGGGGGCGACGTCAGGCTGGACCCACAATGGTCCCGCCGTCGAAGATTCGGAATGAATGTGACTCGGATCGAGGCACGACCCGATTATCAGTGGCTGCCGCCCGAGATCAAGTTACGAGCGTGTGACGGGGATGCAGGAGAGAGGCTGGCGAGGCCAAATCGTGGCCAAGCTAATGGTACCGCTGCCCCGGTTCGAACGGGGGACCTCTTGATCCACAATCAAGCGCTCTAACCAACTGAGCTACAGCGGCACAGGCAGCCTCAATGCCCGGAACCTAAGGGCAGGCCCGACCCGTTGCAAGCAGGCCGAACGGGCCACGACCGGGTCAAATAATTTAGGGGTTCCGCTGATTTCACGATCGCTCCCGAAAATCAAGGACCTGAGCAAACAAAAGGCCCGGGGGGTGAGCCCGGGCCTTAGCAGTTACGCACATACGCACTCAACGCAACGCCACTTTCTGATGCTCCGTGGCGGATGATTGCACCACGGCGCTAGGGTAGCTCTACGACGTCTTACGAACGGCCTCAAAGGAACGCGATACCTGCCCCTTGATCGGCTCGCTGGTGTCGGCAGCGATCTTGGTCGTGAGCGCCCGAATCTCGCCGGCCTGGCTCGCGAACACATCGAACTGGCTGCGGATGAAGCTGGACTGAAGCTCGACGATCTCTGCGAAGTTCTTGGCGCCCGCCATGCTCTTGGCGAGGTCGAAGCCGGAATTGAGATTGCGCTGGGCGATGTCGATGAGCTTGCGGTTGAAGGCGGTCGCGCCTTGGCCCGCGGCATCGAAGGAGCGCTCAAGCGCATCGATCGACTCTTCAAGCGATTCCTTGCCGCGCTCATAGGCCTCGCGGGTCTGGTTCACGGTCTTCTCGGCAAGCGCGCGGACACTCTCGGGGACGGTCGTGTCGAGCTTGAGAGCATCGAACTCCTTGGCTGCGGACGTGAACGTCTCCGACATCGCCTCGACCGCTTCCTCGGGGGTCTCTGAATTTGTGGCTGGCTCGGTCATCATGGCACCTCTTTGTTGATCTCCTCGTCTCGGCTCATCGAGACTGAACGCGGATTCACCTTAGGTCGCCGCTTTTTGTTGCACTGCAATATAAATGGTGCGGTGCGATGCTTCAAGAGGCATTCTGCGCAAAGCCGCCGCTTTTTTGCCCTGTGGACGAAACGCTTGCTTTCGCCCTATGCATCAGATCGAATTCGCCTAAATTTAGTGGTTGAGTCGAGTAGGCGCCCCAAGAGGCGTGTCACGTGGTCCGAGCCGAATCGTGCGTGAAAGCGCAGGACGCGCGCTCCATAGAGTATGTCATCGGGGCCGATTATGGCCGACCTCAGACTGCAGCGGCGCATCGAAGACGAAGACCGCGAGGCGCTTGAGCATATTGCTCGCGCGCTCGAAGGGCGCGTGTTGCTCGGTCCGGGCGCTGCGCCTCCCATCCCTAGTACGGAGGGTGAACCGCGGGCCGAAGCCGCGCCCATGAATCCTCAGGTCATAGATCCCCAGACCGCACTGACGCTCGCCCCGGAAAGCCTCGAGATTCTGTTGGAGGCGATGCCGGCGGCGATCGGCCTCCTCAAGGGCGATGCCCTTATCTATGCCAATAGCGCATTCGCCTACGCGTTCGGCTACCGGTCTCCGTCTGAACTGATGGCGGCGGGCGGCCTCGACGCCATCCTGCCCGGGGGCGCGGCCCTGTTCCGCGACACCGAAGAGGACGGGCGAACCGGCGACGTCGATGCGGTGACGCGCTCGCGCCGCCGCCTCAAATTGGCGTTCGCGGTCTCGACGCTGGATGCCGCGGCGGACACCACCCTTGTGCGGCTCATCGATCAATCGGATTTCGAGCCCGAGCCGCCGGCCGTCCAAGGCGCCGAGCCGTCTGCGCCCCAGCCCGCGGCCGTTGCCCCGCCGGCGCCGCAAACAGACTTCGACGCGGATGCTGCGTCCCGCCGGCTCGACTTCCTCGCCAAGGTGAGCCATGAGGTCCGCACGCCGCTGAACTCGGTCATCGGCTTCACCGAGCTGATGCTCCAGGAGCGCTTCGGCGCGATCGGCAACCCGCGCTACCGGGGCTATGCGGAGGACATCCACCAGAGCGGGCTTTACGCCCTCAGCCTGCTCAACGATCTGCTCGATATTTCCAAGATCGAAGCCGGCAAGTTTGAACTCGACTTCACCGCGGTGGACGTGGGCGAGGTGGTCGAGATCTGCGTCGCGAGCTTGGAGCCGCTCGCCAAGCGTTCGCGCATCGTGCTTCGGACCTCACTCTCCGGCGATCTTCCTCTCGTGGTCGCCGATCCGAGACGGCTCAAGCAGATCCTGCTCAATCTTCTCACCAACGCCATCAAGTTCACCAAGGAGGGCGGGCAGGTCATCGTGTCCGGCACGATTGTGGAAGGCGAGCTGCGCGTGCGGGTGCGCGACAGCGGCGTCGGCATGAGCAAGAACGAGATCGCCTATGCCATGCAGCCCTTCCACCAGCTCGACACCGCCCCGCGCCGGCAATCTGGGACGGGGCTCGGGCTGCCGCTCACCAAGGCGCTGGTGGATGCAAACCGCGCGCGACTGGCGCTGACCAGCGAGCCGGGCGTGGGCACCGCCGCCGACGTGATCTTTCCGGCCGAGCGGCTCTTCCGCTCCTAAGCACGCCATCAACGTCAGCATCCCTTACCTTCGCAGCTGCGAAATCACTGCGCAAAGTCAGATTTTATTAAGTGACTTGCCATTGTTCTACTATGTGCTTGGGAATAACTACTTAAATCCTCGAACCCTTCTAATGTAGTTTCACTCGTTAGAAGGCTTCTAAGTTTAGTTCCATTTCGATAATCTTGTTGACAGTGCCTGAGCTCAAGCCTTAAGCGAGACAATAGCCATTCGGCACGAGCCGGAACGGCGAAACTCTTTCAGTCCGATACCGGGGCCTTGAACCCCGGCCATTGGAGGCTTTTGATGCGTTGGTTACTGGCGTGCGCCGCGGCGCTCGCGATTCTCGTTCCTGCTTTGGCGGTCCCTCTTGTCCGCGCCGAGAACTCCGGTGCTCACGCCGAGGATTCCGGCGAGGTCAATATCTACTCCTACCGGCAGCCCTACCTGATCGATCCGCTGCTTCAGGAGTTCACCGCAGAGACCGGCATCAAAGCCAATGTGATCTTCGCCTCCAAGGGTTTGATCGAGCGCATCCAGGCCGAGGGACGCAACAGCCCGGCCGACCTTTTGCTCACGGTAGACATCGGCAATCTCACTCAGGCTACGGACGCAGGGATCGCCCAGCCAATCGAATCCAAGGCGGTCCTAGACGCGGTTCCACCGACCTATCGCGCCGAGAACAACGAGTGGATCGGCCTGACGCGCCGCGCGCGCGTTGTCTATGCCTCCAAGGAGAGAGTGGGACAGAAGGCGATTACCTACGAAGAACTCGCCGATCCAAAGTGGCGGGGCAAGATCTGCGTCCGCTCTGGCCAGCATGTCTACAACGTCGCGTTAATCGCTTCGATGATCGCCGCGCATGGCGAGGCATGGACCGAAGAGTGGCTGCACGGGGTGAAAGCCAACCTGGCGCGCAAGCCTGCCGGCGACGATCGCCTTCAGGTGAAAGGGGTGTATTCCGGCGAATGCGACCTTGCCATCGGCAATACCTATTACATGGGAAAGATGCTGACGGACGAGAAGCACCCCGAGCAGAAGGAGTGGGCAGACTCGGTGAATATGCTGTTCCCCAATACGAACGACCGCGGCACGCACGTGAACGTGTCGGGCGCCGTCTTGGCGAAGAACGCGCCGAACAAGGACAATGCAATCAAGTTGGTGGAGTTTCTGGCTTCCGACAAAGGCCAGGAGATGTACGCGGAAGTGAACAACGAGTACCCGGTCAAAGAAGGGATTCCGTGGTCGGAACTCGTACAGTCTTGGGGAACATTTAAGCCGGACCCGATCTCGCTCAACGAGATCGCGGCCTTGCGCAAGACGGCAAGCGAGCTCGTGGACAAGGTTGGCTTTGATGAGGGGCCGAGCTCATGAGGGGACGACGATGAGCTTTCACAAGAGAATCGACACGCAGGCTGGGCGGCAGGCTTTCACTCCGGCTCGCACTGGCGCGGAATGGCTGGTCGGCGTGGGCTTCCGGTGCTGGCTCGCCGGTTACGACACCGGCGATATCGCGTGCTGGGAGAATGGCTGGAACGAATATAACCGCATCCTCGGACCATCCCGGGCAAAGCGCGCGGTGACGGAATTGGCTTGCTGGGTGCGGGCCGTGCGGTCATCGGCGTCGCGCAAGATCGAGTACTATCCGTTCGGCTGCGCGGGCTTTTGCGCCGACGAGTGCATGGCGATCTCGCTGATCGCCGCCTCGCAGCATCATCGCTGTCCCGCCATGCAGGCTTGCGCTCTGGCGCTGACCGGCTCCGAGCTGGTGGAGCCCGTCATCGACGCGGCCAACGCTTTCGCCGATGCGCTTCACGAAGCCGACCAGTGCCTGTCGCAGGAGGCCGTGGCAGCGCTCGTCGCGGGCAATCACAAAGGCCGTGGGGACGGTTTCGCTGGCCGGCCCTGAGCACGACACCGCCGGCCGGCCACAGGAGAATGCTCCTTTCCGCAGGAGGCTAGCCCGGCTCTCCGAGAGCGGCACTCTCGGCTGGTCCGCCGCAGCGCTGATCCTCTCGCTCATCGCGCTGGCGCCGATCATCGCGATCGCCGTGATCGCCCTTCAGTCGAGCGGTGATACTTGGCCGCATCTTATCGCCAACGTGCTCCCGGGCGCGGTCCGGCGCACCTTGGGCCTCATGCTCGGCGTCGGTGTGCTCACGCTACTGATCGGCACCGGCACGGCCTGGCTCGTCACCATGCACCGGTTTCCGGGGCGCCGCTATTTCCAGTGGCTGCTCCTGCTGCCGATGGCCATGCCCACCTACATCATCGCCTATTGCTATCTCGAGCTGTTCGACTATTCGGGCATGGTGCAGACGGTCTTGCGCGGCACTTTCGGTTGGCGCAACGCGCAAGACTATTGGTTCCCGGATATCAGGAGCCTTGGCGGCGCGATCTTTGTGATGAGCGCCGTACTCTACCCGTATGTCTACATCACCGCGCGGGCGAGCTTCATCGCGCAGTCGGTGTGCGTGATCGAGGCAAGCCGCACGCTTGGACGCAGTGCGTCGCAGACCTTCTGGCAGATTGCGCTGCCGCTCGCCCGGCCCGCGCTCGCCGCCGGTGTCGCGCTCGCCCTGATGGAAACCTTGAACGACATTGGCGCGGTGGAGTTCTTCGGCGTGCGCACGCTCACCGTGGCCGTATACGACACATGGCTCGATCGCGGCAGCCTCGCCGGCGCCACGCAGATCGCCTGCGTGATGCTGGCTTTCGTGTTCACGCTGCTTCTCATCGAGCGCGCTTTGCGGCACGGGCGGCGCTTTCACCATACGACCGGCAAGTATCGCGACTTGCCCGAGGACACCTTGCCCGGGGCGAGGGGCATGTTGGCGATGCTCGCCTGCCTCTTGCCACTCCTCGTGGGTTTCGTGCTGCCCGCTTGTGTCTTGGTCGGCGATGCGACCGTCCATATTTCCTCGGGCCTGTCGCCGGCGTTCTGGCAAGCCGCGCTCAACAGTTTGGGGCTCGCGTTGGCGGCCGCGGTTCTCAGTGTCACCTGCGCCGTGGTCCTCGCCTATGGCCGACGACAGACGCGCTCGAAGCTCATTCAGTTGGCGGGCCTCGTCCCGGCCATCAGCTACGCGGTGCCGGGAACCGTGCTCGCCATCGGACTGCTCATTCCGCTGGCGGGGCTCGACAACAGCATCGACGCGGCGATGCGCTCGCTGTTCGGCGTTTCCACCGGACTCGTGTTCTCCGGCACGGCCTTCGCCATCGTTCTGGCATATACGATCCGCTTCCTGGCGGCGTCACTCGGCGCGGTCGAGGCGGGCTTGAGCAAGATCTCCCACAATATCGATGCCGCGGGGCGCACACTCGGCGCCACGGCGAGCGACATGCTGTGGCGCGTGCACCTGCCCCTGCTCAGGCCCGCGCTCGGCGCCGCGGCCATGCTCGTTTTCGTGGATTCCATGAAGGAGCTGCCGGCCACCTTACTCCTGCGGCCCTTCAACTTCGATACGCTCGCGACCCAAGTCTTCACCCTGGCCTCGCTTTACCGCTATGAAGAGGCCGGCCTGTCGGCGCTGACGATCGTGGTCGTGAGCCTGGCGCCCGTCCTGCTGCTTCACGGGATTATCGCTCACAGCCGGCCAGGCGCTTCGGTAGGCCGCGCCACCGCCGCTCAAACAAAGCCCGAATGGGCGTTGCGGATCTCTTGATAACCCAAGAGAATAAGAGGGTTGGGCTCGCCTGGCCTATGCAAATTGGGCTAGATGAAGCGATGCATGCGGCGGTCGCATGGAACGGCCGGGGCATGTTAGAGCCTCGCGCAATCAGCTACGTGGAAAGGTCGGTATGAAGCCGCGCCAACTTACTTGGAAATGGCTTCTGGTCGGCCTTGGTGTGGTTGTCGTCGCGGGCCTTGCGCTGTTGCTCTCCCGTCAGCTTGGGACGTCCTCAGACCTCCGCGACCGGGTGGCCGCCGCCCTTTCGGCGTGGACCGGCGGCACCGTCACTCTCACCGAGCCCATGGAAGTGACTTACTTCCCGCCCGCTCTGCGTGGGGGGTTCGTCCTCACCAACGCCAGCAGGCTGCCCGCGATCAGCGCGATCACGGCGCCCAACTTCAAGGTCATGCTGGACTTTCCAGAGCTCCTGATGGGCCGGATCAAGGTGGACGCGCTTCGGCTCGGCAGGCCGGCGATCACGCTGAAAGACACCGCTTCCCAAGACGAAACGGCGCAATCTGCCGAAACACTCTTGATCGCGGCGCTGACCAACCCGCCGGTCGGGGCGCTGCGCATCCGCAACGGCACGATCAAGACAGCCTCCGGCGAGCGCCTCGTGAACAGGCTCGATGTCAGGATCGATGCCCGCGGCCGGCGTGGCGCGCTCGACGCGCTCGGATCCTTCACGTTCAACGGCGAGACCGTCGCCTTCTCCATCGACAGCGGCAAGATCGCGGAGACGGAGGGCGGCAGCGCGGCGCCAGTCACTCTCAAGGTCACCTCCGAGCCGGTAACGTTCCGGTTCTCCGGGACCGTTCGCGCCGCCGAGGACCTTGAAGGCGAAGGCGAGATGGAGACCGACGTCCCCGACGGCCGCCGGTTCTTGAACTGGGTGGGGTTCGCGCTCCCCGCGGGTGAAAGCCTCAAGGACCTCGCCGCGTCTGGAACGATCTATTGGGATGCATCCACCCTAACATTCGACGACGGCACCTTCTCCTTCGACGGCAACGCGGCGGTCGGCCTCCTCGCGCTCACCGCCGCGGCACAGCCAAGGGTCGACGGCACGCTTGCCTTCGAGACACTGGTGCTCGACCCCTATCTCGGCCGCGGCGGCGGCGATGATGGCCCACAAGGGAAGCCGTTCGATTGGGTGCTGCTCAAATATATCGATGCGGATTTGCGCATCTCGGCCGCCGAGGTGATGGCCGCCGGCTTGAAACTCGGCCGCGGCGGCTTCACCCTCACCGCCAAGAACGGGACAATCGCGAGCGAGATCGGCGAGCTCGATCTGTGCGGCGGCGAAGCGGCCGGCCGTATGGGCCTGGATCTGTCGAACGACCGGACCGAAGCCACTCTCGTCGGCACCCTCTCCGATATCACCGTCGCAACCTGTCTAGAGCCCTTCGCGCTCGGCGTTCCCCTCACCGGTGTCGGCAGCCTCAAGCTCGATGTTTCAACCGGTGGAGGCACGCAAGCAGAACTCGTCCGTGGGCTCGTGGGCGATCTCCAGATCTCGGCAAAGAGCGGCACGGTCCCCATCGACTTTCCCGCGCTGGCCGGGGGCGCCACCCCTCCGGAGGAGGGTTGGAGCCGCCAGGAGAGCACACCGTTCGATAAGCTCGATGCGGATTGCAGCCTCTCTGCGGGCCACATTTGGTGCCAATCCTTCCGCATGCAGACGCCGAAGGACATCATTTCCGGCTCCGGCGGCGTGGACGTGGCGAAGCAAACCCTTGATTGGGACCTCTCGATCGCCAATCCTGTCGCTCCGTTAAGCGCTTCTCAACTCGTCATGGAGACCCCGCCACGGGTCACCGTACGAGGCTCTCTCATAGAACCTCAGATTGAGGGGACGAATCCCCCCACTCTCGGAGACGGATCGCCCAAGACAAACTCCGATAGCCGCTCGGCCACGCCAAATTAGTTCCCAACCCCACTCGACCCGACTGAGACCACAGATCTTGTCCAGCCAACGCCATAGCCCGCCTCATCGACGCATTGCCGCTGGACGCCGTCCCGGCTTGCTTGCCGCGACGTTCGGCGTGGGGCTGTGCGCGGCCGCCGCGATGGCGCACGCGCAAGACACGCTTAGCGTGGCGACTTGGGGCGGCGCCTATGGACGGTCACAGGAAGTCGCCCTGTTCGAGCCCTTCGCCAAGAAGACCGGCACGGCGATCGCCACCGAGATCTATGACGGGGACGCCGCCAAGCTCAAAGCCATGATCGACGGCAGCGGCACGCCTGTCGACCTCGTCGACGTCTCGGCAAGCGCGCTGGATACGTTGTGCAAGGATGGCTTGCTGGAGAGCGTCGAGGTCTCGGCGCTTGACGCCGCGCCGGATGGCGCCAGCGCCGGAGAGGATTTCCTTACGGGCGCAGTGTCGGATTGCGGCGTGGCAAGCATGGCGTGGTCGACCGCGGTCGCCTTCGACCGGAAAGCCTTTGCCAAAGGCGCACCGACGCAGATCAGTGCGCTGCTGGATACCGACCGCTTCCCGGGCAAGCGTGCACTCCCCAACAGCCCGCGCTACACGCTGGAGCTTGCACTTCTGGCGGACGGGGTTCTGCCTGGGAGCATCTATAGCGAGCTCGCAACGCCAGAAGGAGCGGACCGCGCGTTCGCGGCGCTCGCCAAGATCAAAGACCACGTTCTTCTCTGGGACCAGGCGGAGCAGCCGATCACGTGGCTGCTCGAGGACAAGGCCGCGATGGCCGCCGGCTATAGCGGGCGCATCTTCCGTGCCGCAGTGGGCGACCGGAACGTCGGCGTGCTGTGGGACGGTCAGATCTATGACATCGATGCCTGGGCGGTGCCCAAAGCCTCGAACAACAAGAAAGAAGCCATGCGTTTCATCCGCTTCGCCACGGCGCCCGCGCAACTTGCGGCGCAGGCGCGGCTCATCGCCTACGGTCCGATGCGCAAATCCGCCATGTCGATGGTTGGCAAGCACCCCATTATCGACGTCGAGATGCTGGAATTCTTGCCTACGGCGCCGGAAAACTTCCAGAATGCACTGAAGTTCGACGATGCCTGGTGGAGCGAGAACGGCGCTACCCTCGACCAGCGCTTTGCCGCTTGGCGCGCGGAGGTCAAGGCGGCGGAGGCCGCGCGGGAAGCGGCGCGCAAGGCCAAAGAGGCGGCCGAGCAAGAGGCGACCCCCAAGGCGTCGCCGTAGGCCGCGTGCATTCCGGCTTTGCCGTTCAAGCTGCGGCGGTTCAAGAAAATGCGGGTAAGCGGCAACTCACGTTTGCCTTGTCTGTCGTCTTCATGTCATCCTGATCGTTGGAGCGAGTCACCAGGGACATATTGCCTTGGGACATCCTCTGCACAGAATGCACAACCAGAGTACAGCATCGCCGCATTAAGACTCTTCCCGGAGTCGCGACGGTGTTGAGGATGCAAAGCACTGCCGGAGCGGGGCCGGCAGTGCACTCTATCTTCAAAGCCTGACGCTAGAATGTCCGGTAGAGCCCGAGCGAGACATAACCGCTCGGGTCTTCCATGAGATAGTCGCCGGTGAAGCCGCCGGACGCGGTGAGTTCGAGCCTGCGCAGGTTGACGCGGACGAAGCCGCCGCCCCTGCCCGCGTCATATTCCTGATTGCCAAGCGCACCGCCTTCTATCCCGAGCGACAGCTTGGGACGAACGCGAAAGCCGACGCGCGCGAGGCTGCAATAGTCTTGGAAGGCCGTGCCATAGGAGGCGTCCGCGGAGAGAAACCAGCGGGAGGAAATGTCGTACCAGGTCTCGGCGAGGAGCCGGAGACCGATCTCGGTGCCCTGCACCGTGTTGTTTGGATCGCGCGGCTCGATGTGCTGGTCTTCCGCTTCGATGCCGGCGAAGAGCTTTACGATGACCGCACCCGGCCGGAACTGATAGCCGGCCAGCGCCGCGGCGAAACCGACCTGACCATCGAAGGTCGCTCCCACATAGTCGGCACCATCGAACAAGGCGCCGTCATAGTGATATTGGCCATAAGCACCGACCGCACGGACCCGCCAGCCCGGGGCGTAGAGTCCCTTGCCGAAGGCATAGCCCCCGCCCACATAACCGCTTGCGTAATTGTTGCTGGCCTCGAAGCCCGTGAACATCTCCGAGTGGGGTGGGTCGGGCTCGGCACGAAGCGGCTGGAGCAGCATCGCCAGCAACATGGCAGCCGACCACAGCACCCCGGCGCCGCGGAGTGCCGATGGCACGCCTGCTAGACTGCTCCCCTGCACGGCGACCACTCGCGTGCTGTTGCCCTCGGATACATCTTAGACGGGAGGCTGCGGGGAACCCGACAACCAGACAGCGTGCAACCAAATGCACTTCAATCTGTGGTTGGTGAATCCGTGTTTTGTTCCCCACAGGCCGCAAAGAAATGAGACCCGAGCGTTTCGAAGATTGGCTGACGGTCGATGCCGAGGACAGCGTCGGGCCCGTGCGCCAGGTCGCGCCCAAGCTCGTGTTCGAGGTGGCGTTCGATTCCGTCCATCGCTCCGCCCGTCACAAATCCGGTGTCGCCATGCGCTTTCCGCGCATCCACCGCATCCGCTGGGACAAGCCGGCAACCGAGGCCGACCGCCTGGCGACGCTGCAGGCCATGATCGTGGACTAGGCCTTTCGTCTTGTTGCGGCAATCGCAGTGCTAGACTAAGCGTCGGAGGGCCGAACTCAATTCTAGGGAGGGCAATCCATGAGAATGATGCTGACTGCGCGTTTCCCCACCGAGTCTTTCAACGCCTTGGTCCGCAATGGGGAGGCTGGCCCGCTCATGCAAAGCATCCTGGCGGAGTTGAAGCCCGAAGCGGTCTACTTCACCGACGATTGCGGCGAGCGGTCAGCAATCCTCATCATCGATATGGCCAAAGCCTCGGATCTTCCAAAGTTCGTCGAGCCGTTCTTTCTCAAATTCGACGCCGATTGCGACCTGAGGGTGGTGATGAGTCCCGAAGATCTGGTCAGCGCTGGCCTCGATGAACTCGGCAAGAAATGGGGCTAGGCCCGGCGCTCTATCGGCTGAACACCAGCACCAAATAGGCCGCGAACAGCACCAAATGGACGAAGCCCAGCAGGATATTGGTGGGTGCGCCTGAGAAGGTCATCTGACAGACAAACAAGGTCAGGACGAGCAGCACGATCTCCACATTGGAGAGGCCCAGCTCGAGCGGTGTACCGGTAAACACACTGATCGCCAGCACGACCGGAACGGTCAGGCCGATGGTGGAGAGCGCCGAGCCAAGGCTCAAATTGACGGCGCGCTGAAGCTGATTACGTGCCGCCGCCTGACAGGCGGCCGTCCATTCCGGCGACAGAATGAGAACGGCGATCAGCACACCGCCAAGGGCGATGGGAAAGCCCACTTGCTCGATGCCGAAGTCGAGCAGCTTGGCGAGCGGTTTCGACAGCAGGACCACCGGCATCAACGTCGCAAGCAGCAGCACCGCGTGATAGGGCGTGGAATGGACCGGGCCGTGGGTGTGCGGCTCGGGGCTCGCCGGCTCCGCGCGTTTGGCCTCCTTCGCCGCCTTCTTGCTCGGCTGCACGAAGAAATTGCGGTGACGGGTGGTCTGGATGATGAGGAAGGCGGCATAGAGCAGCGCGGTGAGCACACCGAAGATGACGGCCTGCTGCGTGGTGAAGGTCGGGCCCGTGGTCGACCGGGTGAAGGTCGGCACCACCAGGGCAATGACGGCGAGCGGCGTGATGACGGCGAGATACGCCATGGCGCCTTGCAGATTGTATTCCTGCTCGACATGGCGCAGGCCACCGATGGCAAGCACCGTGCCCACCATGCCGTTCAGCACAATCATCAGAATCGCGAACATGGTCTCGCGCGGCAGCGTGGGATTCGGCGTGCCGTCGAGCATGATCGTGGCCAGAATGGCCACCTCCATGCTGATCACCGCGACGGTGAGGATCAAGGTCCCGTAAGGCTCGCCCAGGAGCTCGGCCAGCGCGTCGGCGTGGCGCACGACGCCGAAGGCGCACCAGATCATCACGGCAAACAGCCAGGCGAACATGAAAGCGAGCCAGGGGGTGCTGTCGAACCCGGAGATCCACTCCTTGCCGACCGTGTAGAAAAGAATCGTGGTGACGATGCCGGCGATCAGCCCTAGCTCGGCGCGGAGCCAACCGGGAAACCCACTGCGCATGTGCGCGGTCTTCGCCGGGGTCTTGACTGGAGTCTTGGCTGGAGTCTTGGCGCCCTTGGCCGCCACCCGCTTCTTCGCCCTCGCTGAGTTCCTGGCGGTCTTCGACGATGACGCGCGGCTGGTGGCTTTACGCTCTTCTTCCATGGTCGGCCCCCATTCCCGGCAGCAGCGCGATTGCCCAACGACGTCGCACCCTTCTAACGATTCGCGGCAGAAGACGGAAGCTTAGAGCCGGGTCAGGAAGCCATGCCAATGCCCGTCCGCGCCGAGCCCGATCAGCATCGGCTCCCGCCCGCCGGCCAGTACGAGATAGAGTGTGGCGCCGAGCAGGCTGAGCGTCTTGATCCCCGCCGTGAAGTGGCCGAACACGGCGTTGCTTGTAAGCATCTGAAGCGCATCCCGCGGCGCGGCGCCGGCCTTTTCCGACAGGGCCGGCTCGATCTGTGTCTGGAGAGCCACCGCCTGCCCCCGCTTGGCGAAATGGATCATGGCGGCCGGCACCAGGAAGACCGTCATGGCGAGCGCGCCCAGACGCGGAAAGATCCCGAACAACACCGAAACGCCGCTAGCGCCCAAGATCAGGATGCCGAGCATCGCAAAGAGTTCGGGGCGCCACTTAAACACGAGCGCGGTTTCGGAAATGGTGAAGTCGCGGCCGACTTTGTCTTTGCCGCTGGCCCAGGCGCCAGTGAGGAACAGCCAGCCAAGCGCCACGCGGATCAGAAGCGAGCCGAGATCGTCCAGAATCATTGCAGCCTTCCCCCGGTTTTGCCGGGCGAGCCTAGCAGAGGGAAGAGACGCCCCCTAGATGTGATGGGCGTGCTCGCCGGCGGCGATTGTCTTCAAGGACGCACGATCCACTTTGCCGGTCGGATTGAGGGGCATCTTATCGATGACGACGATCTCCTCAGGGGCTTTGTAGCCGACACGCTCCTTGGCGAATTTGATGAGCTCGCCGGCTTTTGGCGGCTTCATGCCGGCCTTGATCTCCACATAGGCCCGCACGCTCTCCCCGTGCGACTCGTCGACCACCCCGACCACGCCGGCAAGCTCCACGGCCTCGTGCTCTAGCAATGCATCCTCGACTTCCTGGGGCGAGATGTTGGACCCGTCATGCACGATGATCTGCTTGCGGCGCCCGCAGAACCAGTTGTAGCCGTCCCCGTCGATCTTCATCTCATCGCCGGTGTCGAACCAACCGTCGTCGATCACTTCGGCGCTCGCCGTCGCGTCATTCCAGTAGCCGGCGCATTGGGTCGGCGTGCGGACCCATAGGCGTCCCTCCGACCCTTGCGGCAGCTCGCGGCCATCTTCATCGCGGATGGAGAACATGAAGCCGGGACCCGGCAGGCCGATCGAGCCGAGCTTGTCCACGCCCATGGGCGGGTTGAGCGCGGCTAGGCCGAACTCCGTCATGCCGTAGCCCTCGCTGACGGTCTTGCCGGTGAGCGCCATGAACTCCTTCTCCAGTTCGGCGGAAACCTTGTCGCCGCCCGAGCGCGCGAGCCGCAACGAACTGAAGTCGGCCGTCGTCATGTCGTGCTCGCGAATGAGGTGGAGCAGCGCGGTCGGCAGCATGGACAGCAGCGTAGGACGCGCCATGCGTAGAAGCGGCCCGATTTCCTCGTGGTCGAAGCTGCGCGCGATCAGCAGGCGGGCGCCCGCCGAGAGCGCGGACATGCCGAAGGTGAAGCCGCCGATATGGGTGCAGGACGAGCCCGGCAGCACCGTGTCGTTCGGCGTGATCTCGAAACCCTGCGCGGCGCTCGCAAACATCCAGCCGAGGGACTCGCGAGTATGGGTCACGCCCTTGGCCGGGCCGGTGGAGCCCGAGGTGAAGAAGATGGCCGCCGGCGCCGACGGATCGGGCTGCGGCAGGGCCGGATCTTTCGGTTCTGCCTTCATGAGGTTTTCGATGCTCGGCTGCCGCTTCTCGTCCGCGCCGTACCAGATGACGCCAAGCGGCAGGCTCGCCGCCTTGCTCGTGGCAATGTCCTCGGCGCGCTCCGTGTGCGCGAGGATGATCTTGGCGTCGCTGACATCCAGCGCGTGATTGATCTCCTTCGGCGTGTAGCGATAGTTGAGCGGAGTGAGCACGAGACCCGCCTTGAAGCAGGCGACGTAGTGGGCAATCAGCGCCACGCGGTTCGGCATGAGCGAGGCGAACCGGTCGCCCGGCTTCAAGCCGAGCGCCAGATAATTGGCGGCCAGCCGATCCGAGGCTTGGTCGAGATCGGCCCAGGACAACAAGGCCTCCATGGAGCTCACGGCGGGATCGTTCGGCCGGCTCTTCAACCCGACCTTCAATAGATCCGAGAGCGGCAGAGGCTCCTCCAGGAGCGGTCCTGCATGCGGCATGGGTCTTCCCTTCTCTATTTCAGACGATGATGGCCGAGCGCTACCGATCGTAGCGGTAAAGGCCGTAGAAGCCGGTTGGGTCGAGATAGACCTGCCTCGCCTCGGCAAAGCCCGCCTCGCGACCAAGCGCGGTCCAGGTCGCCGCAGTCTCCGGCAAGTCGCACGTCGTGACGTGGTGGTCGATCTGGGCCCAGTCCTGGGGTGTGAGAAAGTCCCAGGCGCCGTGATTTACGCGACGAAAACGCTTGAGATAGCTCTCTCGGTCCTCGCCGTCCAAGAAGGTTGGCTCGTAGAGCATCGCGAAATCGTTGGTTGAGCCGCAGATGGCCTTCAGCACCTCCCGCTTCCCATCCGTGGGGAGATGGTGAATGGAGAGGCTGCACCAGGCGATATCCGCCGGCGTATGCCGCGCTGTCAGCGCCGTGACAAAATCCGAATGGTCGAGCTCGACGTCGCAGGGGACGCCAGCGAGGTTCTTGGCGGCAAGCTCGAGCGCCGGCTCCGACAGATCGATGCCCTGATAATGGCGGACCTGCGTGCCCAGAAGCGCGCCTCTCATTTGCCCCGCGTCGCCGCAAGCAATATCCAAGAAATTGAATGGGTTGGGTACGGCCATGAGCGAGTTGTGCAGGATCGCACCGATCTCTCGATGGGAGAGCGCGTCATGGTCGACCACTTTCTGATAGGTGGCCCATTGCTTCTGGAATTGCTCGAGGGCCGCTTCATCGTCAACGGTCCCGCCGGGCTCGACGTGATGAATATGGATGCTCATGAGTCGCGCGAAATCTTCTCCGGTTCCTAGCCGAGAAGGGTTCTAGCGCAAGCCGGTTGTATAATCGTTAGCGGTACGCGGGCCCTGGGCGAGGCCGATACGCTCTCAGATCTTCCAGCCCGGGTCGTGGATGATGTCGTGGAAGGCTTTGTGGATCGCCCCTCCCCAGCCTTCGCGGACGGCCTGCAGATACGGATCGTCGTCCTCGAGCCTGATCGTGAAGCCCGGCTTCAGCGAGTCGCGCCGGTAGATCATGAGGTCGAGGGGCGGGCCCACCGACACGTTGGAGCGCATGGTGGAATCGAAAGAGATGAGAGCGCACTTGGCGGCATCGTTCAGGCTAATGTCGCGGCTGATAATGCGGTCGAGAATCGGCTTACCGTATTTGACCTCACCAATCTGGAAATAGATCGTGTCGCCCATCGCCTCGATGAAGTTTCCGGCGTCGTAGATCATGAACACGCGCAGCTGGCCGCCCTTGAGCTGGCCGGCGAGGATGAACGAGGCGGAGAAATCGACCTCCTGCTGTTGCAAATAGCCGGCGTCGACCTTGTGGACCTCGCGCAAAGCGTTGCCCACGACCCGGGCCGCCCCGAACATCGAGGTCACCGCATAGAGATCCTGCTCGGGGTTCTCGTTGTTGAGCCATTCGGTCATCAGGCTCACGACGCCTTGGGTGAGCGAGAGATTGCCGGCGGTCACGAGCGTGAAGAAGCGCTCGCCCGGCTTGTCGAACGAGAACATCTTGCGAAAGGTCGAAACACGGTCGATGCCGGCATTGGTCCGCGAATCCGACGCGAGCACCACACCCTCATCGAGCAAAATGCCGATGCAGTACGTCACCTTTTCGACCCTCACTGGGTTTGTTGCTGGCTGGGAAAACTCACTTTGACAGTCATGGTCTCAACGCCACCCCCTGCGCGAACCCCTCGTACCGGGCTGGCCTCAGCATAATCGAGGCCGACGGCAGTACGAATATATGATTCGTTGGGGCTCACGCGATTGGTCGGATCGAAACCGACCCAGCCCAGAGAGTCAACGAAGGCTTCCGCCCAGGCATGGCTTGCCGCATGGGCCTCAATGCCGAACCCGTGGCTCAGATAGCCGCTGACATAGCGGGCCGGCACGCCCAAAGCGCGGCAGACGGCGCAGAAAACATGGGCTTGGTCCTGGCAAACGCCACTTCCCTGCTCCAGGGCCTCGGTGCCCGTGGTCTGCACATCGGTATCGCCGGGGCGATACGCCACCTCGTCGGCGACGGCGAGCATGATCGCGTGCAGCGTCTGGATCAGATCCTCTTTGGGCTCGGGCGAATAGCGCCCGGCAAAGTCGCGGATCGGGTCGCTCACAACCGTAAAGGGCGTGTCGCGAAGATAGAGCATGGAGGGAAGCTCGGCGGACGCCGTGCCGACCACGCCATTGGTGTCGCGCGTCCGCACCAGCCCACTGACCTTGATATCGAGATGCTCGACCGGCTTCGGCAGGGTCAGGGTGTGGCAGACATTGCCATACTGATCTTGCCATTGGGTCATGGAGGCGCCCGGACAGGTCAGCGCCCAGCTCTCCACGGCCTGGGTGCCGCCCGAGAGTGGCGTCATGCGCAGATACTGCGTCGTGGCGAGCAATGGCTCGGAATAGTCGTAGGATGTCGCGTGCTCGACCCGGATCAACATCGTTGCCTACACCGCCTCCGCCATGACCATGGGCACCATCAGAAAATCCTCTTGGAGCTGAACGCCGAGGTCGTTGTTACGATCGATAAACTCGGTGAGGAACTCGTGCAGCCCCCCCGTGAAGATCCGATCGATCCGGCCGTAACGAAGCAGGGCATAGGTTTGGCCGGCAATCCGCGTGCATTCGAGCTGCTTCTTGCCGGCAAGCTCTTCCAACGTTGAGACTACCACTTCATAGCAGTGATGCAGTGAGCGCGGCATGTCCTCGCGAAGGATCAGCAATTCGGCGATGCGCCAAGGATAGACCATGTCGTGATAGACGCGGCGATAGGCGCGGAACGCGCCGACGGACCGCAGCAGCGCGCCCCATTGATAATAGTCGACATAGCCGCCGACCTGCTCGGAGTCGGGCAGCAGCACATGGTATTTGACGTCGAGAATACGCGCGGTGTTGTCGGCGCGCTCGATGAAGGTGCCGAGCCGAATGAAGCGGAAGCCGTCATCGTGCAGCATGGTGCCGAACACCACGCCGCGGAAGAGATGGGAGCGCTCCTTCACCCAGTCGAAGAAGTCGCGATAGCCCCAACGCGTCAGCCCCTCGTAATCGAGATTCTGCACTTGCAGCCAGGTGCTGTTCAGGCTCTCCCACGCTTCGCTGGAAATGGCGGAGCGCTGGGCCCGGGCATTCTCCCGCGCGTTCTTGATGAGGGAACAGATCGAGCCGGCGTTCTCCTGATCGAGCGCCACGTAGCGAATGATGTTCTCATGGCTGAGCGTGTCATATAGCTCGTCGAAGCGTCCGTCGCCGGGCGCGATCGACAGGATTGGCTCGTACTGCGCCTGCCGGTCCAACGACGACGGCAGCAACGACATGCGAAAGCTGACATCCAGCATGCGCGCGGTGTTCTCGGCGCGCTCCATATTGCGGGCCATCCAGAACAAATTATCGGCGGTGCGGCTCAGCATTTCAGCGCTCCAGAACCCAGGTGTCCTTGGTGCCGCCGCCTTGACTGGAATTGACCACGAGCGAGCCTTCACGCAAGGCGACGCGCGTCAAACCGCCGGCGATCACGCTCGTCTCCTTGCCGGAGAGCACGAAGGGCCGCAAATCCACGTGGCGCGGCACGATCTTGCCGCCGCACAGCGTCGGCGCCGTCGACAGCGACAGCGTGGGCTGGGCGATGTAGTTGTCGGGATTGTGCAGGACGCGCGCTTTGTAGGCTTCGCGCTCCTCGGCGGTCGAGGCCGGGCCAATCAACATGCCGTAGCCGCCGGAGCCCTGCACTTCCTTGACCACCAAGTTCTCAAGATTGTTGAGGACGTGCTGGCACTGTTTAGGCTCGCGCAGCATATAGGTGTGCACATTGTTGAGAATGGCGTGCTCACCAAGATAGAACTCGATCATGCGCGGGACGTAAACATACATGCACTTGTCGTCGGCGACGCCGGTGCCGAGCGCGTTGGCCAGCGCCACGCGCCCCGAGCGGATCGCCGAGAGGAGACCGGGCACCGCAAGCATCGAGTCCGGCTGGAATGCCAGCGGATCCATGAATTCATCGTCGACACGGCGATAGATGACGTCGACCTTGACGGGACCCTCGGTGGTCCGCATCCACACATCGCCGTCGCGCACAAAGAGATCGCCACCCTCGACGAGTTCGATGCCCATTTGCTCCGCGAGAAACACATGCTCGAAATAGGCACTGTTGTAACGGCCCGGCGTGAGCAACACGACCACGGGATCGTCGGATCCGCTCGGCGCCACCGCGCGCAGGTTTTCAAGCAACCGTTCTGGGTAATTACCGATCGGCGAAATGCTTTGCCCGTCGAAAGCGTCGGGAAACAACCGCATCATGATCTCGCGGTTTTCGAGCACATAGGACACGCCGGAGGGCGTGCGCACATTGTCCTCAAGCACGAAGAAATCACGCTCGCCGGTGCGCACCAGATCGATGCCGGCGACATGGGCGTAGACATCATTGGGCAGATCGACGCCGTGCATTTCCGGGCGGTAGGCGGCATTGAGCAGCACCAGTTCCGGCGGAATGAGCCCTGCCTTCAAGATCTCCTGGTCGTGGTAGATGTCGTAGAGGAAGATATTGATGGCCTTGACCCGCTGGAGGCACCCGCGCTCCACGAGATCCCACTCGGAGCGATCGAGGATGCGCGGGATCAGATCGAACGGGATCAGCCGCTCGGTTGAGCCGCCCTCGGTGTAGACGGCGAAGGTAATGCCCAGGCGCCGGAACAGTTCGTCGGCCGCATGCTGCTTGGTGACCAGGGACTCGATGGAAAGATTGTCGAGAAGGTCGGCGAGTTCCGCATAGGCAGGGCGCACCGTGCCGTCAGGTTCTCGCATTTCGTTGAAAAAATGTCGGTAAAGGTCGGCCGGGTCGTCTGCCTCGGCCGTGAGTGTCTCAGTGGTTTGCGGCAAGCAGACCCATCCCGGTTATGCGCTCCTGAACGCCCTCTTCTTACAGCGTTTTCCGTCCCGGTGTCGTATTTTCAGACATCATAGTCCGACGCCCCACGCTTGGGCAACTCCTGCTCTCGCAAACCCCGTTTCGGCAGCCCAGGCCCTACTCGGCGGGCGTGGTCCGCGGGTGCGGATGGGCCTTGGGCGCGGGCGCGAACTTCCGCACCACCACGTAGAAGATCGGGGTGAAGATGAGCCCAAAGGCCGTAACGCCGAGCATGCCGAAGAACACGGCCGTGCCCAGGGACTGGCGCATCTCCGAGCCGGCGCCGGAGGCGATCACGAGCGGCACAACGCCAAGAATAAACGCGAGCGCCGTCATGAGGATCGGCCGCAAGCGCACCCGCGCGGCCTCGACCGCCGCCTGGAAGCGGTCCTCGCCCGCCTCCTCGTTCTGTCGCGCAAATTCGACAATGAGAATGGCGTTCTTCGCCGCCAACGCGATCAGCACCACAAAGCCGATCTGGCCCAGAATGTTCACATCCATGCCACGCAGCATGAGCCCACTCACGGCCGCGAGCAGGCACATGGGCACGATGAGAACGACGGCGAGCGGCAACCCCCAGCTCTCGTATTGCGCGGCCAGCAAGAGGAAGACGAAGACCACCGCCGCGCCGAACACAAAGATCGCCGTATTGCCGGCTTGATTCTCCTGGTAGGCGAGCTCGGTCCACTGGAACGCATAGCCTTCGGGCAAGTTTTCCCCTGCCAGCTTCTCCATGGTCTCGAGTCCGTACCCGGTCGAGAAACCGGGTTTCGTGCCGCCTTGCACGGCGGCGGCCGGATAGAGGTTGAAATGTTGCACGCGATACGGGCCGGCGATGTCCCGGAATGAGGCCACGGAGCCGAGCGGCACCATCTCGCCGGCGGCGTTACGTGTCTTGAGTTCGGATATGGCGTGCAGATCCTGGCGGAAGTTGCCATCGGCCTGCGCCGTGACGCGGTACGTGCGCCCGAGGAAATTGAAGTCGTTGACGTATTGCGAGCCGAGATAGATCTCCAGCGTCTGGAAGATGTCGTCGGTGTTCACGCCCAACATCTCGGCGCGCACCCGGTCGATGTCGGCATAGACCTTCGGCGTGCGCGTGTTGAAGGTGGTGAACACGTTGGCCAGACCGGGCTGCTGATTGGCCGCGCCAACCATGGTCTGCGCCACCTGCTCCAGCTGCGCCAAAGGTCCACCCTTGGTGTCTTGCACCTGCATCTTAAAGCCGCCGGTGGTGCCAATGCCGCGCACCGGTGGCGGCGACACGCTGATGATGAAAGCGTCCTGGACGCTGGCAAAGCCCCCGTTGAGAGCGGCGGAGATGGACTGCGCGCTCTGGCCTTTCGCGGCGCGTTCCTTGAACGGGTCGAGCGGCGTGAACACCACGGCTGCGTTCGGCGACGTGGTGAACGTCGCGCCGTCCAGACCAACGATCGGCACGGCATGCGCCACGCCCGGCGTATCCAGCGCGATCTGCGTGACTCTGCGGGCAACCTCATCGGTGCGCGAGAGCGAAGAGCCCGGCGGCAGCTGGATGATATTGATGAGGTAACCGAGGTCCTGGTTCGGAATAAAGCCGGTCGGCGCGGCGCGGAATTGGAAGACTGTCAGGCCGATAAGCCCCGCATAGACCGCGAGCATGATACCGGCCAAGCGGATGACGCGGCCGGTGAATGCGCCGTATTTGAACGACACCCAGTCGAAGCCGACATTGAACCAATGGAAGAACCGTCCGATGCCGCGGGAGATCATGGTCTTGCGGCTTTCGAACGACTCATGCGGCTTGAACAGAAGCGCGCACAGTGCCGGGCTCAGCGTGAGCGAGACGATGAGTGAGATCAGCGTGGCCGTGGCGATGGTCACGGCAAACTGACGGAAGAACTGGCCGAGAATGCCGGTCAAGAACACCGTCGGAATGAACACCGCACAGAGCACCAGCGTCATGGCAATCAGCGCGGTGCCGACCTCGTCCATGCTGCGGTGAGCGGCCTCGCGCGGTTCGAGCCCCTCGCGGATATTCCGCTCGACATTCTCCACCACGACGATGGCGTCGTCGACCACGATGCCGATAGCAAGCACAAGGCCGAATAGAGAGAGATTGTTGAGCGAATAGCCCACCGCCGACAGCACGGCGAGGGTGCCGATGAGCGAAACGGGAATGGCGACGATCGGGATGACCGAGGCGCGCCACGTCTGCAGGAAGATGACGATGACCAAGATCACGAGGATCACCGCCTCGATCATCGTATGAATCACGGCCTCGATGGAGTCCGAGATAAACACCGTCGGATTGTAGACGATGTCGTATTTCAGGCCATTGGGGAAGAACTTGGACATGTCCTCCATCGCCGCAATGACATGGTCCGCGGTCTCCAGCGCATTCGATCCCGGGCGCTGGAAGATGCCCATGGGAATCGCCACGCGCTCATCGAGATAGCCGTTACGGTTGTAGTCCGCGGCGCCGAGTTCGACCCGAGCGACATCACTCACGCGGACCACACGGCCATTGCCTTCCGACTTGACGATGATGTTGCCGAAGGCTTCCGGCGTGGTGAGACGTCCTTGCGTTTCCACGTTGAGCTGAAAGGCCCCGGGCTGGGGAACGGGCGGTTGGTTGATAACGCCGGCGGCCACCTGCACGTTCTGGCCTCGCAGGGCAGTGATCACATCGCTCGCAGTGAGATCGCGCACCGCGAGCTTTTCGGGATCGAGCCAGACACGCATGGAGTAGTCGCGGGCGCCGAAGATGGTGACGTTGCCGACGCCGTCGATGCGCGACAGCACGTCCTTCACGTGCAAGGTGGCGTAATTGGAGATGTAGAGCAGGTCGCGGCTATCGTCCGGCGAGCTGAGATGGATGACCATCATCAAGTCGGGAGACTGCTTGACCACCTGGACGCCGAGCGACCGCACTTCCTCGGGCAGGCGCGGCGTGGCGATGGCCACGCGGTTCTGCACCAGCACTTGCGCGGTATCGAGGTCGGTGCCGAGCTTGAAGGTCACGGTCAGCGCCATGGACCCGTCGCTCGTCGACTGGGACGTCATGTAGATCATGTTGTCGACGCCGTTCACCTCTTGCTCGATGGGTGTGGCGACGGTGTCGGCGACGATCTCGGCGGAAGCGCCCGGATATTGCGCCGTCACCGAGATCGAGGGCGGCGCGATCTCGGGGTATTGCGCGATGGGCAGGCTGAAATAGGCCACGCCGCCGACCAGGGTGATGATGATCGAGATGACGGCGGCGAAGATCGGCCGGTCGATGAAGAAGTGAGAAATGTTCATTGCCGCGCCCGGCCCATCATTTCTGGCTTTGCGGCGCGGCCGCCGGCGGCTTCACCTCGCCCTGCTCCGGGGTGACCTTCTGCCCCGGCCGCGCCCGCAGGAGCCCGTTGATGATGATCTCGTCGTCGGCCGTGATGCCGCTCCGGACGATGCGCAAGCCGTCATCCGTGACCGGCCCCAACTCGACCGGCTTCGGCACCACGGTACCGTCCTCGGTTACGGCGAAAAGCAACTTCACCGATTGGTCGGTGACCACCGCGGCATCGGGCACGAGGATGGTCGGCTTGTTCTGTGACATGGGGACACGCACCCGGCCGAACTGGCCCGGTGTGATGAACAGCTTCGGATTGGGGAAGGAGGCGCGAACGCGGATCGTGCCCGAGGAGCGGTCATACTGGTTGTCAACGAAATCGATCGCACCTTTGAGTGGCCAATCCTTCTCGTCCATGAGCTGGCCTTCGACCATGACGCTGTTGTCACGGACCGACTCGACCTCGCCTTTCTGGATAAGGCGCTTGTAGGTCATGCCGTCGCCTTCACTCACATTGAACATGAGCCAGATCGGATCGAGCGAGACGATCGTGGTGAGCAACGTGGTCTCGCCGGTTCCGCCCATGATCAGATTGCCGATGCTGACCTCGTGACGCCCAACGCGGCCCGAGACCGGCGCCAGCACGCGCGTATAGTCGAGATTGAGCTGCGCCTGATTGACCGCCGCCAAAGCATTGTCCCGCGCGGCAGTGGCCCTTTGCACCTCCGCCGTGCGCTCGTCGAAGGTCTCTTTGGAGGCATAATCGTTCTTGAGCAGCTTGGAGGTGCGATCGATCTGCACCTGGGCAAGTTGAAGCTCGGCATCGGCTTGCTTGAGCTGGGCCTTGGCCGAATCGAGCGCAATCTCATAGGGCCGCGGTTCGACGACGAACAGGAGATCGCCCGTCTCCACGAGCTGGCCGTCGGTGAAGTTGACGGACTCGAGATAGCCGCTCACCCGGGCGCGGATCTCCACCGATTCCTGGGCTTGGAACTGGCCGGTGAAATCGCGCCATTCCCGCAGTGTCTCCACCAAGGGCTTGGCCACGGTGACAAGCGGACCGGGGGGCGCCGCGGGCGCCGCCTGCTCGGTCGTTTGCGGCACCACCATGTAGCGGTAGGCGATCGCGGCGAGCGCGACCACCACGAGCCCAATCAGCAGGATGCGGCCGCCTTGCTGCGAGGGCGCCGGGGTCTTCGGTCGAGTGGGTGTGCCGGTCGGCTTCGATGCAGGGGCCTCGGCCCTCGCCTCGTTGCCTTCCGCTGATTTCGACTGGCTGGCAAGCGCTTCGGCATCGCCTTTCGGCTCAACGGCCGCGCGCTTCGCGCCTCGATTTCTCTGCTGCATTGCTACTTCTCAAAGCGGCGAGCCTGCCGATCGCATGGTGGGGGGCGACTCGCAGCAAGGCTCTCTGGGGGAGGAAAACTACCTCAAACGGGCAGCCGAACACAGGGGGAGCAGGTACAATCCTAGCAATCACTACATAACGATAACACGGTTGTCGGCAACGATTTGGAGCCGCAATCACGGCATTTTGTCCCACGCCCGGGGCGGGAGACGGGCGTGCTTACCACCGTCCAGGCGCTATAGTGCCGGCCCGACGCGCGCGTCCAAATCACGAGGCCCCTGACCATGCTTGGCCGGCTTGCAAGGCTTCTTACCCTCGTTCTCCTCCTGCTTGCCCTGGCGGGCTGCGGCGACGAGGCAACCCTGCCGGTGGAGGCCGGGACCGGCCCCGACCCCGAATTGCCGCCGCCGGTGCAGACATTCATGCCGACCGTGGTGCTGGCACAGGCCAAAGGCTGGCCGGACGGGGCCAAGCCGAAGGCGGGCCCCGGCCTTGAGGTGAATGCCTTCGCCACGGAGCTCGACCATCCACGCTGGTTATTCGTGCTGCCCAATGGCGACGTCCTTGTCGCGGAGACGGCCGCGCCGCCACAGCCGGAGGCGATGCGCGGCCTCATGGGCTGGGCCATGAAGATGGGCCTGCGCTGGGCGGGCGCCGACCTCCCAAGCGCGAACCGCATCACGCTGTTGCGCGACGCCGACGGTGACGGCGTGGCGGAGACGCGCTCGGCGTTTCTCACCGGCCTCAACTCGCCGGTCGGCATGGCGCTTATCGGCGACGATTTCTACGTGGCCAATACGGACTCGGTGATGCGCTTTCCTTATGAGGACGGCGCCACGGAAATCACAGCTGAGGGCGAAAAGATCGCCGATCTGCCGGCGGGCCCTCTCAACCTCCATTGGGTGAAGAACATCGTGGCCAGCCCCGATGGCGCCAAGCTCTATGCGAGCGTCGGCTCCAACAGCAATCTCGGCGAGCGCGGCATGGAGAATGAGGAAGGCCGGGCAGCCATCCACGAGATCAATCTCGCCACTGGCACTTCACGCCTTTTCGCTACAGGGCTCCGCAACCCCGTGGGTCTCGCCTTTCATCCCGACAGCGGCGCGCTGTGGACCAGCGTCAACGAGCGGGACGAACTCGGCAGCGACCTCGTGCCCGATTACATGACCACGGTGAAGGACGGCGGGTTCTATGGCTGGCCCTACAGCTATTACGGCGACCACCTCGATCCGAGGGCGGAGCCGCAACGCCCCGACCTCGTCGCCAAGGCACTCGTGCCGGACTATGCGCTCGGGCCCCACACCGCATCGCTCGGACTTGCCTTCTCCGACGGCACGCTTCTGCCGGAGCGCTATCTCGGCGGCGCCTTTGTCGGCCAGCACGGCTCGTGGAACCGGAGGCCGCCAAGCGGCTACAAGGTAGTCTTCGTGCCGTTCGCGGACGGACGCCCCGCGGGGACGCCTCAAGACGTCCTGACCGGCTTCCTGAGCGAGGCCGGCGAGGCCCATGGGCGACCGGTCGGCGTGGTTATCGACAAAAATGGCGCATTATTGGTGGCCGACGACGTTGGGAATACGGTGTGGCGCGTCACACCAGCGCTGCCTCGATAGCGATAAATCCCTGATTTAATGCCGTCTGCCGCGCCCATTTCGCGGAAATGTAGCGTTCGTCCGTTATGAGTGCCCTCGGTTGGGTGGCCAGCGCGGTCAGTCGGTGCTATAGGCTCACCCACTCAAAAAATTCCGGCGCGAAGCTAATCCTGGAGAAAGGGAGGCAACCCATCTCGGACGCAACGAGAACTTTGTTCGTTCCTAAAACAAGCCAAGACTACGGCGATAATCCGATCTCCGTTCGGGAGACTGATAAGTACGTTACGGAATATGTCCGTGGTTTTGTCGAGAAATGGGACGAACTCATCGATTGGGATCAGCGCGCGCGAAGTGAAGGCCGCTTCTTCATCGATGTCTTGAAGGCACGCGGCAAAGAAAGCGTGCTCGATGTCGCCACTGGAACGGGGTTTCACTCCGTACAGCTGCTCAAGGCCGGTTTCGACGTTACGTCGGTTGACGGCTCAGCGGAAATGCTGGCCAAGGCTTTTGAGAACGGCTGTGAGCATCACGTCGTGCTCAAGACCATTCATGCGGACTGGCGCTGGCTCAATGAGAGCGTGCGCGGCAAGTTCGACGCGATCATCTGCCTTGGCAACAGCTTTACGCATTTGTTCGACGAGAACGACCGCAGGCGCACGCTCGCCGAGTTCTACGCCGCGCTGAAGCATGACGGCATCCTGATCCTCGACCAGCGCAACTATGACAGCATCATGGACGACGGCTTCGCCAGCAAGCACAAATACTACTATTGCGGCGACCAGGTCACGGCCGTGCCGGTGCATGTCGACGAAGGGCTGGCCCGCTTCGAGTACACCTTCCCGGATGGCTCCCAGCACAACCTCAACATGTTCCCCTTGCGCAAGAACTACACGCGCAAGCTGTTGCGCGAAGCCGGGTTCCAGCAGATCCACTCCTATGGCGACTTCCAGGCGGAAGGCGAGGAGAAGGATCCTGACTTCTTCATCCATGTCGCGGAGAAGAGCTATGGTAGCAACTGACCAGACCATAGCGCTGGCCCGTGACTACTACGACAGCGACGAGGCGGATGACTTCTACCGCACCATCTGGGGCGGCGAAGACATCCATGTCGGCCTCTACGACAACGGGCCCGACATTAGCGCCGCGAGCCGCCGCACCGTGGAGCGCATGGCGGCGAAGGCCGGGCCGCTCAAAGGCAAGCATGTGCTCGACCTTGGTTCGGGCTATGGCGGGGCAGCCCGCGTGCTCGCCGGCGAATACGGCGCGAAGGTCACCTGCCTCAACCTCTCTGCCGTGGAGAACGAGCGCAATCGGACGATGACCGAGAAGGCCGGGCTGGCCGACCAGATCACCGTCGTCGACGGCTCGTTCGACTCCGTGCCGTTCGAGGGCGAGACATTCGATTTGGCGTGGAGCCAGGACGCCATCCTGCACGCGCCGGACCGGAGGGCGGTGCTCGACGAAGTCGCGCGCGTGTTGAAGCCGGGCGGGGACTTTATCTTTACCGACCCTATGCAGGCCGACGCGCTTCGGAGCACGGATGCGCTCCAGCCGATATACGACCGCATCCACCTCCCCGACCTTGCGTCGTTCGGTTTCTACCGTGACGAGCTTTCGATGCGCGGCTTCGAGGAGATTTCAGTCGAGGAGCTGACCGGGCAAATGCGCACGCATTACGCCCGCATCGGTGAGGATCTCGACGCACGCCGGGACGAGCTTGACGCGAGCGATGCCTTCATCGACCGCATGCTCAAGGGTCTTGGCCATTGGGTCTCGGGCGCCGAAGGCGGTCTGCTGGCCTGGGGCATCATGCATTTTCGAAAGGCGGGCTAGTGGAGCCGGGCCGCGACAACGGCTCAGCACCACGGCTCACCCATTGCACGATCGGCGTGCCGACGAGCGCCAAGCTGGTCGTGGCGGCCTTCGTCATCGTTACGGTGAGTTGGCCGACGCTCGCCGACGAGAGCTTCGCCGCGGCGCGGGATTTCATCTCTGCGTATGCCGGCTGGTTCTACGGCGCCGTCGCCACCGCGGCGCTCATCATGTGCGTGGTCTTGGCGATCGGCCCTTGGGGCTCCGTGCGGCTCGGGGCCGACGACGAGAAGCCCGAATTTGGCTGGCTATCCTGGACGGCGATGCTGTTTGCGGCCGGGATGGGCATCGGGCTCGTGTTCTGGTCCATCGCCGAACCCCTCATTCATTACGCGGGCAACCCCTTAATCGCCGCTTGGGGGCCCGATCCTTCGAGCATCGTGCGCGCCCGCGTGGCCATGGAGATCACCTTCTTTCATTGGGGGCTCATGCCTTGGGCTCTCTACGCGATTGCCGGGCTGATCTTCGCCTATTTCTCGTTTCGTAAGGGCGAGCCGTTGACCGTCCGCTCCGCCATGCGTCCCTTGATCGGCGACGGGGTCGGACGCTGGCCAGGCAAGCTCGTCGATGTCGTCGCCATCGTCGCCACGGTGTTTGGGCTGGCGACCTCGCTCGGCTTCGGCGCCGATCAGATCAATGCCGGGCTCGCCCGCCTCTTCGGTTGGCATGTCTCGATGGAGCATAAGCTGCTTGTGGTGGCGGTGATCTGCGGGGCGGCGGTGCTTTCCGTCAGCTCCGGCCTCAATCGTGGCATCCGCCTCCTGTCTCTTGCCAATATCTGGCTCGCGGCGCTCATTCTCGTCGTGGTGCTCATCTCCGCGCCGATTGAGCCGATCTTGCGGAACTTCTCCATCCGGCTCGGCGATTATCTCACCAACCTGCCTTGGCTCACCTACAAGACGGCGGGAGACGATACGGGCTGGAGCGCATCGTGGACGACCTTCTATTGGGGCTGGTGGATCAGCTGGACTCCGTTTGTCGGCCTGTTCATCGCGCGCATCTCGCGCGGGCGCACCGTCCGGGAGTTCATTCTTGGTGTGCTTCTGGTGCCGACCGCGATCACCTTCGTTTGGCTTTCGATCATGGGCGGCGCGGCGATTTCCGCGGCCCGCGGCGGACCCGCCATCATTGAGATCGCCAAGAACGCACCGGCCTTGTCGCTCTATGCGCTGATCGACTTCCTGCAGACGGGCACCTTTGCCACAATCATCGCCGGCGCCGCCACGCTGCTCGTGGCCATCTTCTTCGTCACCAGCGCCGACAGCGGCACGCTCGTAGTCACGACGATGCAGTGTGGCGGGCATACGGAGCCGCCGATCCTGGAGCGCGTGCAATGGGGCGTCGGCATGGGCGCGGTCGCTGCGGCACTGCTGGTGGCCGGCGGCCTCGGCGCGCTGCAAGCCATGACGGTCGCGGCCGCGCTGCCATTCTCCATTGTCCTCGTCGCCTTGGCGGTTGGCTTTATGACCGAACTCCACGAAGATGCCACCCAGCAACGCAAGAAGCGGCGCGCGCGAAAGTCTGCCCGCGTCTCTTGAGGGCCGGACGATGGCGAAATCCATTCTTTGTTACGGGGACTCGATCACCTGGGGCTACAACCCGGTGGACGGCTCGCGCTTTGCCCCCGAGCACCGCTGGCCGCGCGTGCTCGAAGACGCGCTTCAGGGCCGAGCCCGGGTGATTGAAGAAGGCTTGAACGGCCGCACCGCGGCGACCGAGGAGCCCTCGCGCCCCAATCGCAACGGATTTGCCATGCTGCCGCCGCTGCTCGAAGCGCACGCCCCGCTCGATGTCGTCATCATCATGCTCGGCACCAATGACAGCGCACCCTGCTACGGGCTCACAGCGGGAAGGATCGCCCTGAATTGCGGCGCCCTGATCCGGACCGTCATTGGGAGCCTCGCCGGGCCGGGCGGCGCGGCACCCCAAACGATCCTGATTGCCCCTCCCCCGCTCGGCTCGCTCAGCGCCGAGATGGCCTTGCTCTATGCCGGCGGTCAGGCCACGTCGCGCGGCTTGGCTGATACATACAGGACCGTCGCGGCACGCTTCGGCGCCTTGTTTCTCGACGCCGGACCAGTGACGAAGGTCAGCACCGTGGACGGCGTGCATCTCGATCCGGAAGGCCAGAAGCGATTGGGCGCGGAGGCCGCCAAGATCGTGGCGCCACTTCTCTAGTCCCGGACGAATGCGCCTCTAGTCCCGGACGAATGCGCCGGTGGGGTTCACGGTTCGAAAACAGTGCTCCGCTACGATCGGTGACGAGGAGACAGGACATGGCTCACGCTCAGGACGATAGCGCGACCTTCGCCGTTTACCGCGGGGCGTTTCGGAAGGTTCTCGGCAAGGATTTTCGCCGGCCCGTGCTGATCGAGACCAACGCCCATGAGGGGCCGGTCTATGTTGCTTCGGAGCATGCGCTCTACTTCACGACCGTGCCGGAGCCGGGTCCGAAGAATGTCGCCATCATGCGCCTGCAATTGGGGGGCGATAGGTTTCCCTTCAGCGCGGAGACGCTCGAGACCGTGCGACAGCCGTCCAACATGGCGAACGGGATGTGCCTCGACCGCAAGGGGCGGCTCGTGATTTGCGAGCAAGGAACCCGCGAAGAGCCGGCCCGCATCAGCCGCATGAGCCTGAAGACCCGCAAGCTCGAGACGGTGGTGGATCAATGGCGGGGCTTGCGCTTCAACTCACCGAACGACGTGGTGGTGAAGTCCGATGGCACGGTGTGGTTCACCGACCCCAATTACGGCGAGGTCCAAGGCTTCAAGCCCGCGCCGGAGGTGGGCGCCTATGTCTATTGCCATGATCCCGCGACGGGCGAGACGGCGGTGGTCGCCGATAGCTTCAACAAGCCGAACGGCCTCGCCTTTTCTCCGGATGAGAGCGTGCTCTACATCACCGACACCGGCGCCAATCAGGCGCCCGGCACCTATTTCGTCAACCTGCCTCATCATGTGCGGGCGTTTGACGTGCACAAGGGGCGGCATTTGAGAAACGACCGGCTCTTCGCCGTGGTGAGCCCCGGATGTCCCGACGGCATCAAGCTCGACACACGCGGCCGCGTCTATACGTCGTCAGGAACCGGCGTACAAATATTCACGCCGCAAGGCGATCTCCTGGGCGAGATCATGGCGCCGGGCGGGGCGAACTTCACCTTCGGCGGGCGCAAGAACGACGTGCTGTTCATCCTCGGCGACACGCGCATCTGGCAGGTGAAGCTCGACGTCATCGGCGTCTAGCTCTCCGAAACCGACTTCGCGTCCTTTGTCGCATCGCTCCGTGCTGCGGCGCCTTCGTGTTTGGAACGCACAAGCAGCTCGCGCACGCCGACGCCAATCTCCTTGAGGGACTTGTTGAGCATGTCATGCGCATCTTGCAGCAGGTCGAACTCGCGGCGAATGGTGTCATGATCCTCGATCGCGCGGCGTTCCGAGTCGCGGTTCATCATGGCCGTGCCGACGGTGATGATCGGCAGGAATATGAGCTGGAGGAAGTTCGACCAATATAGGATCTGGGTCTCGTATGCCGGCCACAGGACCGGTGTCAGACCGAAGATCACGAACGCATAAAACGCCCAGATCGAGCCGACCACCATGGTGATGCGCATGGCCAAGACGTCGTTGATCTTGGAAATGACGCTATCTCGCGGCGTTTGCTTCATCGTCCTCACCTTCACGCGTGGAAAAGCAACCGACAGCGCCTCACGGCGTCGATCCGCGCGAAGTTTTACCCGACGATGTTTTAGAAATGCTTAGTGGCGGCTCCAGCGCTATTCGATCTTTTCGGCGCGCGTGGCGTGGGTTGGGCTTTCTTGCATCGCGGTGCCGGCGCGGTAAGCCGTCTTTTTGTAGTGGTCGCCGTCCTTGCTGAGCTCGGTGGTCCAGCCGGTATCCCACTTGATCACCGCGGCGTCGGCCTCTTCCGTCCAAGCCCCGTTCAGGACATGGCCCTGCTTTTCGCCGGCCGCCGTACCATCGCCGCTGAGCGTGATATTGAACGCATTGCCCTTGGTGTCCTCGGTCCGGTATTTGCCGGCCCAGTCGCCGGCGAAGCTGGCGCTGCCGGTCAACGTCGCAAGAAGGCCAGCAACAACCCAGACCTTTATCGATTTGATGCCGTTCATGGATGGGGTCCTTTAGCTAATGCGGATCCGTCTCGTTCCTCATCTTGATGGAATCGAAACCAAGCTCGCTTGCCTGCTCGTGGAGCCACTTCACGGCTTCCACCTCCGTGGCGAACACCTTGCTCTCGCCCTCCTCCGAGAAGACCGCTCCAGGCGCCAGCGTGCGGAACGACGCGCGCCAAGCATAATCATAGCGCTCTATGAAGCCGATGAGCCTGCCTTGGCCCTTCCCGTCTCCTTCCAACTCCTCCTCCTAGAGGCCAAAAAGACAGGGCGCCAACCGAGGAGCTGGCGCCCATTTCCTTATCCAAAGTTCGGATGGAGACGGCTATTCGCTCGCCTCGGACTCCTCCATGGGATCGACGGGAGCCTCATCCATCGAGCCGGTATCTTCCTGCATGGACGAGTCATCACCCATGGTCTCATCGCCTGTATCCATGGAGTCCTCGGCGTCCTCCATCGGATCGTCCTGGGCGTAGGTGAGCGTCGGGGCAGAACCAAGACCTAACAACAGTGCGGCTGCAAAGAGCCCTGCAAACAATTTGGCCATTTCGATTTCCCTCGAATTGAAACAACTCCATCGAGTTGCACCGCCATGTTGGGGTACAAAAAAGAAACAACACAAGTGAAAAAATAGTGGGGCGGGGGGAATGGTGCCCAGGGGCGGATTCGAACCACCGACACGCGGATTTTCAGTCCGCTGCTCTACCAACTGAGCTACCTGGGCCTGCCCAAAAGCAGGGACACGCGAGGGGCTTCCCAAAGCCGCCGTGCCCGCAAGGCCCTGGCTTATAGGAAATCGGCCGGGCTCTGTCGAGACCGGGATTTCCGGCCCTAGCGACACTTACTGGTGGGCCATGAACACCGGCACGTCCATGCGCTCCAGGACATGCCGCGTGGCCCCGCCGAGCACCCATTCGCGGAACCGCGAATGGCCGAACGCACCCATGACGATGAGGTCCGCCTTCTCGGCGGCGGCGGCTTTCAGGATCGCCGCGCCCGCATCGTCATCTGGGGTCTCGCTCTCGCCGATGTCGGCGGTGACGCCGTGATGGCGCAGATAGGCGACGAGGTCGAGCGGCGCCATACGCATGGCCGCCGGGTACTGCGCGCGCGACTGGCCGGTCAGCACCGTGACATGCTCGGCGCGCTGGAGCAGCGGTATGGCTTTGCGGACCGCCGCGGAGGCTTGGGCGCTGCCGTTCCAGGCGACCAAGGCCCGCTTGCCGAACGCGGGCGACGCCCAATTCCGGGGCACGATCAGCACGGGATGGCCGGACAAGGCGATCTGCACGCCGGGGCCCCATAAGAGATCACTTGGGTCCTGCGCCTGCTCGACCACGGCGAGGTCCTGAACGCGGCTTGCATGGATAATCAGATCCGCGTCGTCTCCCTCCCCTGTCAGCCAGGTGTGCGCCACGCCGGCCTCTTTGGCGATGGCGTCGAAGGTCTTCTCGGCGCTCGAGGCTTCGGCCGTCTCCTCCTTGATCAGCCCTTCGACCTGCTCGGCCTCCAAGCGGATGAAAGGGTTCTGCACGGCACTGCGCAACATGGCCGTTTCCGTCAGGCTGCAAATGCCGGTCAGGTGCGCGCCAAACGCCTTGGCAAGGTGCGCGGCGAGCCGGACTTGCACTTGCGCATTGGCCAAGGGCACGTGAACGAGGATCGCCTTATACGCCATGATCTATCTCTCACTCCCATTCGTCGTCGCTCTTGCCAAGCTCACCGTCGATCTTGCCGACGGGCTCGCCCGGAACGGCATAGCCGCCCTTGAGCCAGCGGCCCAGATCGACCTCGGCGCAGCGCTTCGAGCAGAACGGCCGATGGGCTGGGGCGGCAGGTTTGCCGCAGACGGGACAGCGCGGAGCCGCCTTCGGGTCCGCCGGCTTGCCCGCGCCGGCCGTCACTCGGTCTCTACCTCCGCCTTGGCGAGCCACAATAGCGTGACGGGATATCCTTCCCCCGCCAACAAACTCACCACCTCGGTGAGGGGCAGGCCCACGACGTTGGTGTATGAGCCAACCAGCTTGACCACAAAGGCGCCGGCAATCCCTTGAATAGCGTAACCGCCGGCCTTGCCCTTCCATTCGCCGCTCGCCAGATAGGCGCCGATCTCCTGGTCGGAAATGTTGCGGAAGCGGACGCGCGTCTCCACCACGCGCTCGCGCCAGCGCCCTTCCGGCGTGACCAGGCAGATGGCGGTGTGCACCTTATGCGCGCGGCCGCGCAACAGGCGCAGCATATCCGCCGCTTCGTGCTCGAGATCCGCCTTGCCCAGCACCCGGCGGCCGACGGCGACCACGGTGTCGGCGGCGAGCAGGAACGACTTGGCGTATTCGGGCTCGGACTTGGTGATCTTGAGCGCGGCCTCGGCCTTGGCGCGGGCCAGACGGCGCACGATATGGCGCGGCACCTCGCCCTTCGACACGCTCTCATCGACGGAGGACGGGCGCAGCGCATCGGGCGCGATACCGGCCTGTTCGAGAAGCTGGAGGCGGCGGGGGGACGCGGAAGCGAGGACCAGTTTGGGCCGGAAGCTCGAGCCAGGGGTGGGCGTGCGCCGGCGCGGCGGCCGCTTTGGCGGCGCCTTTTGCAATACCGGAACAGCAGGCTCAGCCTTAGCGGAATCGTTCCGCTTCAGCTTGAGCTTGCTACTTAAACCGGTAAGTGATCCGACCTTTAGTGAGATCATAGGGTGTCATCTCGACCAGAACTTTGTCGCCAGCAAGCACCCTAATCCGGTTCTTGCGCATCCGTCCCGCCGTATGGGCGATGATCTCGTGTTCATTCTCGAGCTTCACCCTAAAGGTGGCGTTCGGGAGCAGTTCAGTGACCACTCCCGGAAATTCGAGCATTTCTTCCTTCGCCATAAGGCTCCTTCCGCATCTACCGGCTGCCGCGGAGAATGGTCGGGCATCGGCCCAAAATCAAGGAGTTTGAGGGGCGTTTCTGACTTATATCGAGGCCCCAGGCGTGAGGTCATGGCGTCAAGTCCAGGCGTCAGGTGAGGCGCGAGCTCAAGTCTTCGTCTGCGGCGCGGCAGGCTGGTCAGCGGACGGCTCGGGGGGCGCGGTCTCCGCCAGGCGCTCGGCAAGCCCCCGCGGGGCGGCCGGCTTCTCGTCCCGGGGCGCTGCGGCGCCATTTGCTCCGGCCTGCCCATGCGCTCCGGCCTGCCCATGTGCTCCCTGCTGCCCCTGTGCTCCCGGCTGCCCATTCGCCCCGGGCTGAAGCACTTCGCGGATGGTCCCGTCGAACTGCTCCAACTGGCCGACGACCCTCTTGGCCACATCGACATAGCGCTGATGGATGGCGAACAGCCGGCGACGCAAGTCCTCACTGAAGGCGCGCATGGAGGCCAGCTCCTGCTGCTGGGCGATGACCCGCTGTCGCAAGTTGTTGCGCTCGGCGACCAGCCGCTCAATGGCGGCGGCGCCGGCCAGCGCCGCGGTCTCGATGGCCTCGTCGGAGTTGAATTCCTCGTCTTGGGGCTCCGGCGCCGGTCCGGCCCCATTTTTCGGCGTCTCAGTCATGGCTTAAGCTCCTCGTCCTACGGGCATATACCGAAAACGGCGGGGCCCCAAGGGTCGTTCCCTGCTGATAGCATAGCCTTTCCGAGGAAGCCTGTGGCGATCCGCGCCAAAGCGTCTCGCCGAGGGGTTGCCCCGCGAGGTGATGCGCCCCCGAGGACCTCGGCCTAAAGGGGGATGGCGCGCCGAAAAGCGCAAATCCTAATGGCTCGCGATCCGAAGATCGCGCGTGCGCCTTCCGGCGCGCCAATCGCGGTCGTCTTATCGGCACCGGGCCCCGCTTCGCTTGTTCTTGGCGCTATCGGCCTAGCGGCCTACTTGAGCGCAATAAACAAACTACTGCCAGCTTCTGGCGGGGGCTCGTAGTGGCCCCGGGGGGTGGCTCCGATACCGCCCGAGTGACTTGTCGCGTTCAAGCCCCGCGGGCGCCGCACCCCGTCCCGCTCACGCTAACGCCTCGCGAGAACGCCCTTTGAACGGACGAGGTGATTGCATTGTACGGCAGGTTTTAAGGGCGGGGATTAGAGGGGGATACTCTACCAGGCGACGCGCATGCCGGCCTTGCCGCCGAGGCCCGGACATTGTGGCTAATTGCCGAACATGCCGTCCATGAGCTGGCCGGCCGGGCCCTTCTTCTTTGGCTGTGGCTGTGGCTGTGGCGCGGCTTGTTGCGGTGCGGCTTGCTGTCGGGGCGCTGGCGCTGGCTCCTCCGTGTTGGCAGGGGGTGCCGGCGCCGTCGTAGCGACCCCATCGGCGGGGGCAGGCGGCGCGGCTTCCGCCGGCGCGGCTTGCCCCGCGGTGGGACTGGGCGCCTTCTTCTTCACACCGAGCATCTGGCCGATGCCGCCAACCACGCCCTTGGTGATGGCGGTGGGGACGGCCACGCTCTTCTCAACAAGACCGCCCTCGCCCGTATCGATGCCGAGCAGATTGGTCGGCATGGAGATCAAGCCGCCGCCGAGCGTGTTGAGCTGATTATACGCGGCGACCGGATTTTCGAGCACGCCGACGATGTCGGGATAGATCGCCGGATTGTCCCACGGGCCGGTGACGGCGATGGGCACCGGGAAGCCGAGCATGTTGTTCTTGCCGCCGCCTTCGACGCTGGCGAGCATGAACGGATTGACGCGGAACTTGAGGCGTTGCGCCGGAATGTCCACGGTGCCGGCGCCGCCGACAGAGACAAGCGGACCCAAGAACCGCAAATCGTCGGTTACCGCCTGGCCGCCTGCGATCTTGAAGCTGGCGCCGAACTTATTGAAGACGGTCTTGGCTTCCTGCTTGAACTGCCAGCCGGTGAGAATGCCGGTGGTCAAAGTGCGCAGCATGCTGGCGACGTTTAACCCGCGCAGCGCGCCGTCGGTGAAATCGAACTTCGCCGTACCGTTGAGGCTTGAGACCATGGCGCGCTCACTATCGCCGCTGGCGGTGAGATCGGCATTGAGCGCCGCCTTGCCTTCGATGGTGGTGAAGCCGGCGACGTCGCGCAGAAACGGATGGGCATCGAGACCGCCGAGCGCGAGCTTGACGCGGTGCGCCGGTACCGCGCCGCTGGCATCGATGGTGAGGCTCAGCGTTCCACCGCCGCCGTAAGCCTTGAGGGCCGGCGCATCGATCGTGAGCTTGCCACCGGCCAGCGTCGCCTTGACCGTGCCCGCGGCGATCCTGATCCCCTCATAGACGACACGGTCGAGCGTGAGGGTGACATCGGCATTGACGTCCTTCAGCGCCAAGACACCGAGCTTCTCCGCGCGCCAGCCGAAACCGCTGGTTCTCTTACCGGCCTTTGGTACCGGCTTGGGCGCCGGCTTGGCCGTGGGCGCAGATTCGGGCGGTTCGGATGCAGGCGCGTCTGACGTCGGCGGGGCGACAGCGATCTCCGTGGCGCCTCCCGGGGGCATCGCCATTGGGTTCCCAACCGGTGCCGGCGCCGGTGCCGGGCTCTCGGCTTTTTCGGTTGGGGCGGCCTGCTCCTGCGGAACGGCATCTTTGGCGCCTTCCGCCGAGGACGTGGCCGTGAGCGTCGCCTTGATGTTCGGAATGTCGCCCGCCAGGTTGGCGGTCATGACGCCCGACATCGTCTGGCCGCCGGACTGTGCACTGATCGGATCGAGAACCAGGATGTCGTCTTTATAGGTGCCGTTGCCGGCCAACCGGTGCGGCCCCGAGACGGCGGTGAAACCGGTGAGAACCAGCGTGTCGTCCTTGTAGTACGCCGCGCCATCGACGGACGCCTGTGCGGGTAGAAGGTCAGGCGCGTCGATGGCAAGCTTGATCGGCGCAGGCTCTCCGCCGAGCAGCTTGTCGATCGCAGCAATCGAGCCCGCGATTTTCGCCGGCTTGCCGTCGAGCGTCACGGTCACATCGAGCGTCACCGCGTCATCCTTGTAGGTCGCGTCGCCCGCGATCGTCTTCTCTCCCAGCTTCGCCGTGATCCCGCTGAGCGACAGGGCGTCGTCCTGGTAGGCCGCGGCGCCGGACGCTGTGTCCGTGCCGGAGGTCGCGGTAAACTGGGGCAGAGCGAAAGCACCGTCTTTATATGTGGCGGTGCCGGCAAGCCTTGCCTCCTCGGTAAGATAATCCGGCGCAACCACGGCCAGGGTGACCGGCGCTTGTTCTCCGGCGAGGAACCGGTCGAAGCCGCTGACCGCGCCGGTGACGTTCACCGGCTTGCCCTCGACCGCGGCGTTGAGGGCGACGGTCAGCGTGTCGCCGGCAAGATTCGCCCTGCCGGCGAAGGGGGTCTTGTCGAACGTCCCTTGGGCTATCGTGAGGGTATCGTCATTGTAGGTGGCGTCGCCGGACAGCGTGTGCGGGCCGGACCGGGCGGCGAACTGCGCCAGCGTGAGCGTGTCATCTTTATATGTGGCGGTGCCGTTGATCGTAGCGCCATCGGGCAGACTATCCGGGGCCTGGATCGCCAGCTGAACCGGCGCGGGGCCGCCCTTGAGGAAATGGGCGAAGCTGCCGATCGAACCCGACGCCGTCACCCGGTCCCCATCATAATTGCCGGCCGCATCGAAGGTGAGCGGGCCACTGGCATGGGGCAGCGTGGCGTCGAGCGTTAGTCCCGTAACCTGCTTGCCCGGCGCGCCATTCGATGGCGGCAGCACGACGACGCCGTTGCGGATGTGGAGCTTGTCCAGGCTTAGCTGTTGCATTGTGCCCGCCGGCTTCGGCTCGCCGTCGGCCGCGGGCTCCGGGCCTGCGTCGTCCGGCAGCGGCAGCTTGATGACCGGATCGATGAGCGTCACCTCGGTCAGTTGCACCTTGCCGCTCAACAGGCCGCTCAGGACCAAGCCGAACCGCACGTTGCGCGCGGTGGCGAACTCCGCCGGGCCGCCGGCGGCAGGCTGGGCGATGCCGACATCGGAGGCGACAAGATCGAGCGAGGGAAAGAAGGCGATCTTGACCGGACCGTCGATGCGCACGCGATAGCCGGTGGCGCTTTCGACCTGGGCCAGGGCCTTTTTCTGCAAGTCATCCGTGGAGATGAGAAGCGGCGCGACGAACAGGAGCCCGGCGCCCAGGGCAACAAGGATCAGAAGAACAATGAAAATGCGTCGCAACGTCGGTCCCTTCGGGCTGGCTGATCCCCGGGGAGCATCGTCTCGACGCCGGGGCAGCCTAACCTAGGGACAAAAGGCGGCGGAGTCTTGTCCCGCCCTGGGGTCACGAGCGGCCCCCGCAGCGCGGTTTTCCGTCAATTCGTGGCGGGGTCGGCCTGCATGAACTGGAAGGGCGCGGCCTCCACGAAATGCGCCGCGGCGTTGCCCGAATAGTATTTGCCACCGGCGATTGGGAGCTTCTTGGCCGGCGCGCCGTCAGACAGATCCAAATCCGCCAGGGGCACCCAGAAGGTGTTCGGCGTCGTTGCGGAGTCGAAGAAATACACCTTGTTCTTCTGGTCGGAGACCGTGCGCCACAGGGTGGACGCGATATTGGGCTCCTCGGGCGTGGTGACGCCGAGCGGCACGCTGACGGAGCGCATCACCGATGTCACCTCCGCGACGGCCTGGTTGGCGAATGTCCCCTCGGGCACCGCGGAGATGAAGTTGGGGTCGATCTTGCGCGGAACGATCCCGATGAAGAACGATGCACGGGCAAAACGGTCGGGCGCGGAACTCGTGCCGGGCAAGAATTTCGTCCCGCCGATGTGCTTCCAATAGGAGTCGAGCGCGAGCTGCTTGTCGTAGGAGGGCGAGTTGGTCATCACCACGTATTCCTTGCCGTGATGGATCACCAGGTCGCCCTTGAGATATTCGAAAATCGCCGAGTCGCCGCTGGGGTCGGAGATCGCCAGATGCAGATCGGCCGCCGAGCCGTCCGGCAGTTTCGGCGCGATGATGCGGAAGGGTTGCGCCCGCAAGCCTTTCACCGCTTCATCCACGGTGGCGTAATTGTCGAGCACGTATTGCGCCCACAGGCCGATCGATAGCGGCGGCTTGTCCGCGTCCTTGCCGTAATCGGCTTCGGCCAAATAGAGCAGGTTCGCGACCAGCCCCTTCTCGTTCATGCCGTCGGTCGTGGCGACGTTGTAGCCCGAGGCGATGATGCTGCCGTATTTGGCGACCCATTTTGGCGAGTCGGGCCCGGCGGCCCCGTCACGGGTCATGCCACGCGGAAAGGCCCAAAGATCGGTCTGAATGTCCTCCATCCAATCCATGGACCGGCCGGTCACCACCATGTCGTCGGTCCCGGCGTACAGGGCGCGCGTGCAGGCCTCGGCGATGGGGGACAGCGCGACGGCGCTGGCTGAGAGCGCTAGCGCCAGGGAGGACAATTTCGTCAATCTGCTGAAAGTCATGCTGTTATTCTCCTCCAGGCTGCTGGCGCCAATTCGGCGCCTCGCTGTTGCCGACGGAGAAGGCATAGCCAAATTTGTTTAACAGATGTCCCGTAAACTCCCGCTGTTTTGCCGGGCCCTGAAGGCACGGCTTTGTCGAGAAATTCCAGGAGAGAGCCCATGCTGTTCGTCTGCTATGTCACCATCGACCCCGAGGCCCGCGACGAGAGCATTGCCCGTTTCAAGGACGAGGGCATCGTCGAGCCGAAGGGCGTGAAACTCATCGGCGCCTGGATCTCGCTGACCCAGCAAGAGACCTGGTCCATCTTCGAGGCGGACGACGCCGCCGCGATCATGAAATTCTACGAGCCGTGGACCGACATCAACGTGCACCAGATCGCCCCGGTGATGGATTTCGCCGATCTCAAGAAATTCGTCGACGCCGGCTAGCGCCAACGGCTTTAGAGAGTGCGTTTGGGCTAGGCCATGCGTGGTGCTGACGGCTGGACGACGATTGTGCCCTTGTCGCCCTGCACGATCTCCTCGTCGCTGACCTTGAAGTTCGCCATACGCATCGTGTGGAAACGGTCGAAATAGTGCTTGAGCGATTTCTCGATGGCGCGGTCGTATTCCGGCCGGGCGACATGGGTGGCGCCCTGCACCACCTTTACGACTTTGCCGTTCTTGACGATCAACTCGCCCGACTTAAACACCAGTTCCGGCGTGGCGAACATCGCCTCGCGGTCCTTGTGGTCCTTGTAGACGGTGATGTCGCCGGCGGCGCCCGCGCCCAGATGCCCGCAGTCTGTCAGTCCTAGGCTCCGTGCCGGACCGGCGCGCGTCAGGATGGCAATCTCGTCGAGCGTATATTCGCGCTTGAGCGAAGGCAGGATGCTCTGGCTTTGCGCGTCCGCGTGGAGCTTCTGGAACATGTCGTCACGAAAGCTCTTGTCCATGAGCAGCCGGATCAGATGCGGGTAGGTGTAGAACGGCGCGCCGTTCGGATGGTCGGTGGTGAGGAACAGGCGCCACGGGTCCTCAAACAACAGGAAGGTCTCCAGCCCGATCACCCATTGCAGCGCGTTGACGAAGCTCTTGTCGCGGTAGCGCATGGGCACCACGCCGCAACCGGCGTCGCATTCGATATCCATGGTCACCGTTTTTTTCGGGTGCGCGCTCTTGCCGATGGCGTATTGGCGCATGCTGTCGCCCGAGGCCGTGCAGGTCTGGCCGAACAGAACTTGCCCCACGTCGATGGAGACGTTCGGCGTCTTGTTGAGAAGCTCGACAATCTGCGGCGCGCCGGAAGAGAACTTACGATCCCCCTCCGTCCCATAGGAGTGGAACTGGATGTGGGTGAGGTGGATGGGCAGGCCATCCGCCGCGCGGATGGTGTCCAGCGTGGTCTCCATGTTGCCGGGCACGCCTAGATTGCAGCCGTGGATATGGAGCGGATGGGTGACGCCGAGCTCTTTCAGCGCGCGCGCGAGATTGAGAATGATCTGCCGCGGCGTCACGCCGTAATAAGCGTGGCTCTCATCGAGATCGAGCTTGCGTTGGTTGAACTTGAAGGCGCTGATGCCGCCGGGGTTGACCACCTTGACCGCGATGGCTTGCGCCGCGTGCATAGTCCAGGCGACGTAATCCTTGATCGCCGCGAAGTCCTTCTTCTCCGAGAGCTGGCGCAGGAAGAAGTCGTCCGAGCCCAGCATGGCGAAGGCGCCCTTGTCGACCATGGGCGTGTCGCCCATCTCCATATGCGCCTGGCGCGCATTGGCCGGCAGCATGGCGGGCTCGAAGCAAGCGGTGTAGCCCATCTCGGCGTAGCGGTAGCCGGTGAGATGCGTCGACGGCACGGCGTGGCCGCAGCCGGCACGCGTGATCTCGGTGCGCGCGACCGGATCGCCCTGATGGTCCTCGGGCAAGAGCATACGGGCGATGGTCATCTTGCCGCCGCCGATATGGGTATGCGGGTCGATGGCGCCGGCCATGACCACTTTGCCCCGGACGTCATAGATCTGATCGGGCTTCGCGGCTGGGACGCCCGCAACGATCCTGCCGTCCTGCACGTAGATGTCGCGGAGTTCGCCCGACACCTTGTTCGCGGGATCGTAGACTTTGCCGCCGGTCAGCTTGATCAGCATCTAGAACTCCAAATCTAAAGTGCCGCTTCGATGTCCGAGAGCACGGTGGCCGCCGACGGAAAATCTGCGCGGCCGAGGTCCTTCAGGGGCAAGGATACGACGCTATCGACGCGGATGAGCCGGCCTGCGTGATCCACTCCCGGCGTCCCGATGGGAATGAACACCTCAGTCGATCTGGGCAGTTTCATGCCCGGCGTGCCGAGCACGATGGCGGGGAGCTTGGTTGCGGGCGGCACGAGCTCCGGTGAAAAGGAGGCGGTCCAGACGAGCAGGTCGCCCTCGCCCGCCTCAAGCATGCGTGCGATCGAAAACCGATAAGGATCGAATTCCGGCGCGCCGCTCGCATAGCTGACGCGCAACGGATAGCCGCTTTGCCAGGTGGCGACGGACGCGGCGGTGGTAGCGCCTTCCGCGCCGCCCAGCGTCAGCCCCGCGAAACGGGTGGTCGCATTGAGGTCCTTCACCAGCCCGGCAAGCTGATCCACCGTCATCTCGCCGTGCGGAACGTCGAAGGCGCCCGGAGCCCAGACCACGACTCCGTACGCCGCCTTGCGGCAGCGCTCCGCGAGCGCATCGATATCGGCAAGCGTCACCCCACCGATGTCGAGCTTGTTCAGCGTGAAGCCGCGGAGCCGTGCGCGGAGCGCGCCGACCACCTCGCCGGTCTGGTCGGGCTTGCAGGCAAGTGTCACCACTGTGCCGACGCCGGCCTTCTTCGCCGCTTGGTCGAGCCCCTTGCCGATGATCACGACCGTGCGCTTCTTCGCCGTGACGCCGAACATCGACTCTTTTGGCGCGACGATCCGCTCGAAGAAGCGCTGGTGCAGCGCCTCGACGTCGGTGCCGGCGATGATGAGGAGATCGGCGCGGTTGCGCGTCTCGGTCAGGGTCGACATGGTCCAGCCCACGGACTGAAGCACTTTGAAATTGCGGTATTGCGCCTCGCTCAAGGCGTGATCGATGACGCCGCCCGAGCGTTCGGCAAGCGCCATGGCCGCCCGCATGCCTTCGACATCGGTGGCGAGCCCGCCATAAAGCGGCTGCGCCGCCTTGCCGATCAGCCTGGCCGCTTCGGCGACGGCCTCGCTGAGCGGCACATCCTTGCCCCGCACCTGCGGACTGGCGGCCGGCAATTTGCGCTCGAAGCCCGCCACGGCGCGGCCGCAGCCGGCCTTCACGACCTTGAGACCACGAGTGCTGCGCTCGATCGAAAGATCGTCGCAGATCATGCCACAAAATGGGCACGCGACATCGTCGAACAGTTCTGGTGTGGACATATGGTGAGGCCCTCGGCGCAGCCAGTATGCATAGGCCCACGGCGGAAACAACTCTTCCAGCGCCGCAACCCCACCTGGCCGGCCGGGACGCGCGCCGGCTGGGCCGCTACACGCCGGCGGCGCCGGCCAGCGGAAAGCGCTGCTTGATCTTGGCGAACAGGCGATCGCGCACCTCGCGGTAGGCATCGAGGATCTGCTCGCGGGCGCCGTTGGCCAATGTGGGGTCGGGCGTCGGCCAATACTCCACGTCGATGGCGTAGCTGTGGGCGAGCTCGAGCGCCTTGTGCTGGGCTTCGGGCGCGAGCGTCACGATCAGATCGAAGCTCAGATCGTGGAGATCGCCGATCGACACGGGCACATGGGCCGACATGTCGATGCCCATCTCTTCCATCACGGCGATGGCGAAGGGGTCCGGCACGCCGGGGCGGACGCCCGCGGACTCCACATAGATGCGGTTGCCTGCGAGGTGCTTGAGAATGGCGGCGGCCATGGGTGAGCGGACGGCGTTGCGGCTACAGGCGAAGAGAACCGCGCCTGGCAGATCGGCGCGTTCGCCCACCGCATCAGCCCTTCCAGTGAAGCGCGCAAAGAAGCGTGAACAGACGCCTGGCCGTGGCGATATCGACGGCGACCTTACCCTTAAGCCGATCCAACAGGAGATGGCTGCCCTCGTCGTGCAGCCCGCGGCGGCCCATGTCGATGGCCTCGATCTTGGAGGCGGGCTGCGTCTTGATCGCGGCGTAGTAGCTGTCGCAGATCAGGAAATAGTCCTTCACGATGCGGCGAAAGGGCGAGAGCGACAACATCACGTCCTTAAGCGGCGTGTGGTGGATGTCGGCCACGGCGAACACCAGGCGATTGTCGGCGAGCGACAGCCGCAGCGTGTAGGGCCCACCCTCCTCGTGTCCCACCAAGGCGAAGGCGTTCTTCTCCAGAAGATCGAAGATGGCGACCTCGCGCTCGTGCTCGACCTCGGAGTTGTCGCGGCCGAGCGAGGCCTCATCGAGCGTGACCTCAATGAGCCGCGCGGTCTCCGGCCATGTCCTGTCTTCTGTGTCTTCGGTGGCGTCTTCGGTCATGGCTAGTCCGGCAGGTTGAGCCTGATGGCGACGGAACGGCGGTGGGCCTCGAGCCCTTCGGCGCGGGCCAAGGTCATGGCGGCGGGGCCAAGCGCTTTCAGGCCCTCGGCGTCGAGCTTGAGCAGCGAGGTGCGCTTCATGAAGTCGAGCACGCCAAGCCCCGAGGCAAAGCGGGCGCTGCGCGCGGTCGGCAGCACGTGGTTGGTGCCGGCCACATAGTCGCCGATGACTTCCGGCGTGTAGCGGCCGACGAAGATGGCGCCCGCCTCTTTGATTTGCGCGGCAAGCGCGTCGGCGTCCTCGGTGGCGATCTCCAAGTGCTCCGGCGCGAGCCGGTCGGAGAGGGCCGGCGCCTCGTCCAGGCTCCGCACCAGGATCACCGCGCCGAAATCGTTCCAGCTGGCGCGCGCGGTCTCCGCACGCGGCAGGGTCTTGAGCTGCGCCTCAACCGCCTCGGTCACGCTTTTCGCGAACGCCGCATCGTCGGTGATGAGGATCGATTGCGCCGCGGCGTCGTGCTCGGCCTGCGCCAGAAGATCGGCGGCGATCCAGGCCGGATCGTTGTCCTTGTCAGCGATGATCACGACCTCGGACGGGCCGGCGATCATGTCGATGCCGACCTGGCCGAAGACTTGCCGCTTGGCCGCGGCCACATAGGCATTGCCGGGGCCGACGATCTTGGCCACAGGCACAATGGTCTCGGTGCCATAGGCGAGCGCGGCCACGGCCTGCGCGCCGCCGACACGATAGATCTCATCGACGCCGGCGAGGGCGGCGGCGACCAACACGAGCGGGTTCAATTCGCCGCCAGGGCTCGGCACGACCATGACGAGCCGCTCGACGCCCGCGACCTTGGCCGGCACCGCGTTCATCAGGACGGAGCTCGGATAGCTCGCCGTGCCGCCGGGCACATAAAGACCGGCGGAGGCGACGGGCGTCCAGCGCTGGCCGAGCGCCACGCCGGCCGCGTCGGTATAGGCCTCGTTTTGCGGCAGCTGGCGGCGGTGATGGTCGAGGATGCGCGCATGGGCGAGCTTCAGCGCCTCCACCGTGTCGTCGTCGACGGCCGCGAGCGCCGCGGCGATGTCGTCGTCGGTGACAGCGATGCCCGTCTCGGCCAGATCAAACCGGTCGAACTGCTTGGTGAAATCGATGAGCGCGGCGTCCCCTTCGGCCCGCACGCGGGCGATGATCTTGGCCACCGCGTCATTCACGTCGGCGGACGATTCCCGCTTCATGCCGAGCAAGGCTGCGAAGCGCGCCTCGAAGGCGCCATCGCGCGTATCAAGCATCTCAACCATAACGAACCTCAGCCGCCGGACGCGCCGGGACCTTCCGGGCCCGCGGCGTCCTCGCCAGGATGCTGGGGCTTGCGGCGCGTCGACCAGGACGGGCCGAGATCGCGCAACTCCGCCTCGACGCACTCGACCTCGAGCTGGATGAGCACATCGCCGGAGAAAAACAGCGTGATCTTGCCGCCCGGCGCTTCGCCTGCCTCGAACTGGATGGCCAGCAGGGACAACACGCGGTCGGGCTTCTGGGGCTTGAGATCCTTGTGCTGGGCGCGGAGCACGCGGTCGAAGCGGAGCGCCGTACGGCGCCGCCGATAATCTTCTGCGTCCTTGCCGGCCGCGCTTTCCCAGTCGAAGCGGTTCACCAGCGCCGCGAAGCGCTTCTGCGAGGGCACATAGGCCATATCGCCCACGCGCACGACAGCATCTTGAAGATGCGACGACACGACGGCGAGATCTTCTTCGTCGAGGGCGAGCAGCTTAAGTTGGGTCATGACAAAAAGGGCAGCCTCTTCCGCATGGGGTTACCACGCTCCAGGATTATGAGGGAATGCATAACCCAGAGGGAGCTAGCCGGAAAGCCGTTCGATCTGGGCGCCGCAATTGCGCAATTTCTCCTCGATGCGGTCGAAGCCGCGGTCGAGATGGTAAACGCGGCCGATCAGCGTCTCGCCTTCGGCGGCGAGCCCGGCAATGATCAGCGACACCGACGCGCGCAAATCCGTGGCCATGACTTGGGCGCCCCGCAAGCCGTTCACACCGTGGACCAGCGCCGTGTCGCCCTTCAGATCGATGCGGGCGCCGAGCCGGGCCAATTCCTGCACATGCATGAAGCGGTTCTCGAAGATGGTCTCGCGCACCTCCGACACGCCGCGCGCGGTGCACATCAGCGCCATGAGCTGCGCCTGCAGATCCGTGGGGAAGCCCGGGAAGGGCTGGGTCTCCACGGAGACCGCGTCGAGCCCGTGGCCGTTGCGCGTCACGCGAATCCCGCCAGGCTCCTCGCGGACGTCGACGCCGGTGGTGCGCAAGGTCTGAAGCGCTTCCTGCAACAGGTCGGGCCGCGCGCCTTCCAGGAACAAATCGCCGCCGGTGATGGCCGCGGCCATGGCATAGGTGCCGGTCTCGATGCGATCCGGCAGCACGTCATGCTCGGCGGCATGGAGCGAAGTCACGCCCTGGACATGCAGCGTGGAGGTGCCGATGCCCTCGATCTTCGCGCCCATCTCGACGAGACAGGCGGCGAGATCGCCGACCTCGGGCTCGCGCGCGGCGTTGACGATCTCCGACTCGCCGCGGGCCAGCACGGCGGCCATCAGCGCGTTGTGGGTGGCGCCCACCGAGACCTTGCCGAGATGAATACGGTTGCCGATGAGCCCTTTCGGCGCCTTGGCGATGACATAGCCGCCATCGAGGCGGATGTCGGCGCCGAGCGCCTCCAGCGCCACGAGATGAAGATCGACGGGCCGCGTGCCGATGGCGCAGCCGCCGGGCAAGGAGACCGTCGCCTCACCGCAGCGGGCCAGGATCGGCGCCAGCACCCAGAAGCTCGCCCGCATGCGGGCCACCATCTCGTAGGGCGCGGTGGTGTCGACGATCTCGGCCGCGGTCAGCTTGAAGGTCTGGCCGTCGCTCGTGCTCTGGCCCGCGCGCTTTCCCGCGATGGTGATGTCGACGCCATGATTGCCGAGGATGCGGCCGAGCAGCGTCACATCGGCAAGCCGGGGCATGCCGTGGAGCGTCAGCGTCTCGCTGGTGAGCAGGCTGGCGATCATCAGGGGCAACGCCGCGTTCTTGGCGCCGCTGATCTGGATGGTGCCCTTGAGCGGCGTGCCGCCGACAATGCGGATACGATCCATGATGATGGTTTGCTCCCTCGCGCGAGGATGAAGCCTCGCCCCTTGATGTCCCGTATGGCCGCCTTCCCGTCATGGGCGGCAAGCGGCCAGTCTACTCCGCTAGCCTTCGGCCTGTCCCCCCTCTTCGGGGGGGCTCTCGGAGGCTTTGCCGGCTTTGGCCTTTTCCTTGAACTTAGCCTTGCGCTTCAATAGGTTGGCGCGAAGGGCCTGCCCCAGCCGCGCCTGGCGGCTACCCGCCTTTATGGGCGCTGCGCGCGCCCTCTCCTCGTCGCTCTCATCGGCCATGGCCGGACTTCTATATCATGGCAGGCCTTGCGCTGAAGGCCGGGCTCGATCCTTGCGCGCGATCCGCCATCCTTGCGCGCCGTACCGGGCATCCTTGCGCGGCTTCGCGGCCATCCTTGCGCGCCGTACCGGCCTATGGCAGTTTGCGCGCCGCACGGCCCCGGATTCCTTCTATTTGGGATTTTGGATTTGGGATCTGCCGCCCGTGCCGACCCACCGGTCAGACGAAGCCGCCGTAGCTCAGTGGTAGAGCGCGTCATTGGTAATGACGAGGTCCTCAGTTCAATCCTGAGCGGCGGCACCATTCAAATCAACGGCTTAGCCAACCCCGCATAGCGGCGCGCCGCCCGCCAGAGATCAGGTATCTCTTCATCGGGTAGGCGTACTCCCCCAAAAGTAGTAGCGTGACTTAGAGCGTATTGGGGGTAGTCGGCATGTCTAGTTTCCGGGACGAGGTCATCCTCTTTGCGCGTGAGGGGCTTACGCGAGTTCCCCAGTGCCACAACGAAGAGTGCACCAAGCTCTACCTCGTCCTGCCCTTCTTGAGGCTTCTCGGCTACGACCCAAACGACCCTGGGCAGGTGATCGCAGAACACGCTGCCGACTTTGCCGATAGATACCAAAACCGCGTAGACTTTCTGCTGAAGACCAATGGTGGTTCAGCAGCCATAGCCCTCGAGTGCAAGCCATGCGGTACAGACCTTAGCCAGCACCGGGGTCAGCTAAAAAGATACTTCAGTGCGCTTCCCGGCGGAAAAGTAGGGGCGCTAACAAACGGCCTGGAATATGAGTTCTTTATCGACACGGTTGCAGCGAACCGTATGGATGATGATCCCTTCCTCTCGTTCGACCTAACAACGTTCTCAAGAGGAGCGGTGGACCTAGACGAACTTGATGCGCTTGAGCACCTGATCAGAGACAGATTTGACGCTCTGCACATTGTCGAGCGCGCGCGTACGCGCCTGCTTAGAAGCAATCTTGTGCATCAGTTTAGGGACGAACTTCGCAATCCTTCCGAAGAACTATGCAGGCTCTTCTTGCAGAGAGCGGGTCTGACGTACGTTCGTAAGGAGGCGATAGACAGCACTTATCGTAGCTTAGCGAGAGGTGCCTTTGAGGAAGCGCTGGCGCGAAAAGTACTGGACCATCTGCAAAACCAGCATCGGATCGATGCGTCAGTTCAGGCGCAGGAGCACTCCGTATCCGAAGTCGTAACGACAGAGCGCGAACTATATGTGTTCAGCTATTGCAGACGCCGCCTTGCCTTCTTGGTCAGAGACCACTCCTTGTTCCGCGAGATTGAAAAGATCGGCTACAGGGATTTTTCGTCCAAGTTCGGTGTGTACTACGACAGAGTGAGGCAGGGGCGCCTATTTGATTTTTATGAAGGGGAAGAACGAGACCGCTTTGTCTTTGCGGATGGCTTGGGCGAGATTGAGGTCGCTGACGACCTTGAGAAGATCGACGAACTGCTCCTAATGATATTCAAGAAAAAGGTTGGCGAACTGAGAGGCCATTAGGGTACGGGAGCCACGGAGTCACATCCTAAGGCTCTGTTGGGGGCCCAGGCTCCCATGACATCACCACGGTCCGACCCACTTAAGGAAGGCTCCTATGGTCAAGGGTGCATTTGCTTTCAATCATGTGGGCCGCGGCGATACATTTAACGTCCTATCTACGTTTGTCGCAGCATTCATATACTTCAGCTTACTCGCCTGCACACCACAGGCAAGCGCGCAGGCTGTAGCTACCGGGGGCGGCGCTGTTCATCTGGCAAACCTTGTTTTTGATGAACGCACCAGCGGCGGAAAGCTGAATGCATGCGAACTCGTGTATTTAATCGCATACGAGGACCATATCTATCGCAGGGGCGATGCTGTTTTTTTGCGAGGCGCAGTTAACATGTTTGATGCCGGACCAGGGAAAGGCGTCGGTCTGGGAATAAAGATTACGATGTTTGATGCCGTTGGAGAAACACCCAAACTTGCGCCCATTGGCTACGCGTATCTATCCGCTAACGGTCAATCTTATGCGGGCAAGGAACTTACAAAGGGGAACGCCGAAGACGGCGGCGTGATCCTGGCTTATGACATAATGGCCTTGCCCACCTTGTATGCAGCGCTGCTGACGGGAAGCGTCGAGTTCAACTTCAACCGGAATGTCGGTGCCTCCGATGTAGCCGTACCGGTGAATTTATTTCAGAAGCATCCCGAAATAGCCATCAGGTTCAACGAATGCAGCACAACGCTGCTTGAAGGCGTATTGAGCCGTTTACAATAGGGCGCAAAGCGCAGAATGACATCTCCATGCCGCTTGCCAAGACCTTGGAGGGTCGATCAGCCGCCAGGAGGTTTCAAGGTGCTAGACGCAAACGGCCATGCCCTGTTCAATCCTACTCGGCGGCACCAGTTTTCTCGAAAAATCGTCCTGAAAGCGGCCTCAACCATATCGGCTGATTTTGGTCTGGCGCGCTATTTCTTGCCACAAAGAGGGTGAAACCTGGGCGGGTCTTGAGGCGTTGACTTCAATCGGGGGGACTTTAATCGCGGAGGACGATGTCATGCCGAGCGATAGGTCCCAATACCGTGGCTATGAGATTCAGCTGCGGCAAGAATGGTCTAACTGGTGCGCGGCCGTGCATCCCACGCGTGCCGACTTGCCGATTTTAGCCCAGTCCCCACTGCTCACCCTCTCCCTCAATCGGGACGACGCCCTAGCCGCGGCCAAGCGCAATATCGACGAAGCGCTGGGCGGCACGGTCGAGCAGAACGTCGCTTGAGACACTGTTTGTCTTGAGCCTCTATGTGCGTCTTGAGACTCTATTTGTAGAGCAGCGCGTAGGCCGCATAGCACAAGGTCAGTGCGAGCAGCGGCCTGAGCAGCCAGTCCGGCGCGACGCCGGCGAGCCGCGTGCCAAACAAGATGCCCGGGATCGAGCCGCAGAGCAGCGCGATCAGGACTCCCGGATCGACATGGCCCAGCCCGAGATGGCCGGCGCCCGCCACCAGCGTCAGCGGCACGGCATGGGCGATATCGGTGCCGACGATGCGTTTGGCCGGAAGCGCGGGAAACAACATCGCCAGCACGACAACGCCGATGGCGCCCGCGCCGACAGAGGTGAGCGTGACCAGCAAGCCGAGCGCCACGCCGAACAGGACGGTGGCGACCGTGCGCCGCGGCGCTTCGCCGTCGGCGGGGGTGCCGTGTCCCTTCATCAGGATGGGATAGAGCACGATGGCGACCGCGCTGACCGGCAGCGCGACGGCGAGCCCATAGCGAATCCAATGGGCCATGGCCTCGGTGGGGAGCGGCACATTGGCCATGACGGCAAGGAGGATGATCGCGGCCGGGAGAGAGCCCATGGCAAGGCGGATCACGATCGGCCAGTCGACATTCTCGGCCAGATGGTGACGCCAGCCACCGACCGTCTTGGTCACCGAGGCATAGAGCAGATCGGTGCCCACGGCGACCGCGGGCGCCACGCCGAAGGTGGAGATGAGCAACGGCGTCATCAGGGCGCCGCCGCCGACGCCCGTCAGCCCCACGAGAAAGCCGACACCAAAGCCGGCGCCAGCCAAGGGCAGCAGGGCCGCCGCCCAGCTGAGGTCAATCATCGATGAGGGCCTCCCCCTACACTACCGGCGCATTCGTACCCATTCCGGCGACCGTTATTATTGGTCTGTTTCGATCAAAACCGGAACCCCCGCCGAGCGTAGCAGAATTGCCACCTCCTGCGCACGCCGGTCGAATTCGGCCTTGTCTTCCGGGGAATGGCCGAGGTCCGCGCAGAGCCCGGCGAGCCGGGCCCGATCGAGGACGAGAACGTTCTCGCCGACGGCCGCGGCCCCTGTCTGCACCCAGGCGATCACGCCGCCGGCCACGGTTGAACCGTCGACCGCGTTGACCAGCACGAAGTTCCCCGTCAGGGGCAGGTCCCGGAAGAGATCCAGGGACGTCGCCCGGCCGAGCAGGATGCGGCAATCGGCGATGTCGTTGACGCCGCACTCATGCGCCGGCGTCGAGGCCAAGGTCTCGAAATCCACCAGGGCGGACACGCTCATGGAGGTGACGGGCGTGAGGTCGGTGGCGGTGCGCAGCAAATAGCCCGCTTCCGGATCGAACGGCTTCTCGGAGAGCCAGACAAGGCGGGCCTCGATCACGTCCGCATTGACCGGACGGCGTTTGACCTCTGAGAGCACGGCGCCGCGCGAGATATCGAGATCGGTGTCGAGCACGAGCGTGACAGCGTCCCCCCGGCTCGCGGTCTCGCGGTCGCCATCCATGGTGGCGATACGCCGCAAGGTCGCGCCGAGCCCGCTGCGCGCATCGACCACGCGGTCGCCGACGCTGATGGCGCCCGAGGTGACGGTGCCGGCATAGCCGCGGAAGTCGCCCGAGGCGCGCAGCACGAGCTGCACGGGCAGGCGGAAGGGCGCGTCCTCGGTTTCGGCCTTCGGATCGACACGCTCCAGATATTCGAGCAGCGTGGGGCCGTCATACCAGGACATCTCTTGGGAGCGCGCCACGACATTGGCGCCGGTCAGCGCGGCGACGGGGATCGTGATGACCTCGGCGAACTCGAAATTGCCGGCAAGCGCGGCGAAGTCGGCCTCGATGGCGCGGTAGCGCTGCTCCGACCAGTCGATCTGATCCATCTTGTTGACGGCGACGATGACCTTCTTGATGCCGAGGAGATTGCAGATCGCCGCATGGCGGCGGGTCTGGCGCTTCACGCCGTGGCGAGCGTCGACCAGCAAGATGGCGAGATCGGCGTGAGAGGCGCCGGTGGCCATGTTGCGCGTGTACTGCTCGTGGCCCGGAGAATCGATGATGACGAAGCGGCGGCGCGCTGTCTCGAAATAGCGCCAGGCGATGTCAATGGTGATGCCCTGCTCGCGCTCGGCGACCAGGCCATCGAGCAGCAGCGAGAAGTCGATGCGCTCGCCGTTGACCGCGCGGTTATGCGACGCGTGCAGGATGGCGGCGCGCTGATCGTCAGTCACGCCGGCGGCGTCCCAAAGCAACCGGCCAATCAGCGTCGACTTGCCGTCATCGACCGAGCCGCAGGTGAGCAGCCGCAGCATTGGCTCCGATTTGTCGCCGGTGCGCGCGGTGGGCGCGACGGATTGTGTTTCCTCGAGCGCAGCCAAAGTCATCAGAAGTAACCCTCACGTTTCTTCATCTCCATGGCGCCGGCCTGATCGTGATCGATCAACCGCCCGGCCCGCTCCGACACGCGCGCCTCCAAAGTCTCGGTGACCACGGCGTCGAGATCCGCCGCATCGGACTCGACGGCCGCGGTGAGCGGATAGCAGCCGAGCGTGCGGAAGCGCACTTTGCGCGTTTGCGGCACCTCCCCCGGAAGCAGCCGCATGCGTTCGTCATCGACCATGAGAAGCTGGCCGTCGCGCTCCACCACCTGGCGCTCGGCGGCGAAGTAGAGCGGCACCACGTCGAGCTTCTCGAGCGTGATGTAGCGCCAGACATCCGCCTCGGTCCAGTTGGAGAGGGGGAAGATGCGCACGGTCTCGCCCTTGCCAAGCCGGCCATTGAGAAGCTGCCACATCTCGGGACGTTGCAGCCGCGGATCCCAGCGATGGCCGGCGGCGCGGAAGGAGAACACGCGTTCCTTGGCGCGGGAGGCTTCCTCGTCACGGCGCGCGCCGCCAAACGCCGCGTCGAACCCGCCGGAATCGAGCGCCTGACGCAGCGCCTGGGTCTTCATAATGTCGGTATAGACCGACGGCGGGTGATCGAACGGGTTCATGCCGCGGGCGAGCCCGTCGTGATTGGTGTGCACGATGAGGTCGAGGCCGAGCTCTTTCGCCGCGCGATCGCGGAAGGCGATCATCTCGCGGAACTTCCAGGTGGTGTCCACGTGCAGCAGCGGGAACGGCAGCTTGGCCGGCCAAAAGGCCTTGCGCGCCAGATGCAGCAGGACCGTTGAGTCCTTGCCGATGGAGTAGAGCAGCACCGGCAGGCGAAACTGCGCCGCGGCCTCGCGGAAGATATGGATGCTCTCGGCTTCGAGGAGCTTCAGATGCGAGGTCAGCGCGGTCATGCTGCTTTCTCTTTCTGCTTGGCGGTTTCGGCGACGTGCAAGCCGCACTCCTTCTTGTCCTCGTTCTCCCACCACCAACGGCCGGCGCGCGGGTCCTCGCCCGGCTGGATGGCGCGGGTGCACGGCGCGCAGCCGATGGAGACGAAGCCGCGCGCATGCAGCGGATTGACGGGGACGTTGTTGGCCTCGATATAGGCCATCAGCCTCTCCGTGGACCAATCGGCCACCGGGTTCACCTTGGTGAGGGCGTGATCGGCATCCCATTCGGCCAGCGGCACGTCGGCGCGCGCTTGCGAATGTTCACGGCGCAGGCCGGTGATCCAGCCTTGCGCGCCTTTAAGCGCCCTATTCAAGGGGCGCACTTTTCGGATCTCGCAGCAGCTCTTGCGGTTCTCGACGGCCTGACGAAAGCCATAGACTCCGTCGCGGGAGACAAGCTCTTCGACCTCTTGCGCGTCGGGCACGACCAGGCGGATGCGGGTGCGGAATCTGAGCTCCGACAGCTCGACGGTCTCCAACACTTCCGGGAACAGCCGGCCGGTATCGAGGGTGAACACGTCGATCTCGGCGCCGGACTTGATGACGCCGGATTTGGCGATGGCGTGGAGGATCACCTGATCCTCGAGACCGAGGCTCGTGGAGAAGGCGATGCGGCCTTCGATCCGCGCGGCAACCTCTTTGATGCGGGTCACCAGATCGTCGCTGGCACTGAGCTTTTCATCGAGCGCAAACGCGGCCTTGTGGGCGGCGTTCCAGCGCAGCGGCAGCGTGTTGCGCACGGCCGGCTGGTAGTTGTGGCGGATGCGCTCCAGCGAGGCTTTCCAGACGCTCGCCGCGTCGGGATCGACGATCTCGGCGGTGTCGAAGCCCGAGCGCAGCAGGAACTGGCCGTGATCGGGAATGAGATGGCCGACAGCGCGGATCTCGCCCTTGAAGCCGTGCCGTTCGCGCAAGAGACGCGCCAGGCTGAAGCCGCGCCCGTCGGTGAAGCTCGGAAAGGCGATGGCGATGGGGCCCGCGTTGCCGCCGGCCGCGGCGCTGAGTGCCGCCTCGTCGGCCGTCGGCTCCAGCAGCGTCGCCGCCTCGTCGGGATCGGCGACGACCGCCCCGGTCGCAAGATCAACGAGCACCATAGAGAGCCTCCTTGAAGGGCACAGCGCCCACGCGGCGCCACGTCTCGAGGAAGCTCTCTCCCTCGTGGCGATTCTCAATATAGGTGTCGACAATGGTGTCGATGGCTTGCGGCACGGACTCGGCGCGGAAGCCCGGGCCGATGATGGTGCCGATCGAGGCACTGTCCTTCGGGTTGCCGCCGAGCGTGATCTGGTAGAGCTCGGTGCCTTTCTTGTCGACGCCGAGAATGCCGATATTGCCCGAGTGATGGTGGCCGCAGGCGTTGATGCAGCCGGACATGTTGAGCCGCAGCTGGCCGATCTCTTCCTGCCGTTTCGGATCCTCGAAGCGCTTGGCGATCTCCTTGGCGATGGGGATCGAGCGCGCATTGGCGAGGTTGCAATAGTCCAGCCCCGGGCAGCAGATCATGTCGCCGAGGAGTTCGTTGTTGCCGGTGGCGAGGCCGCCTTCGACCAACTCGTCATAGAGACGCTGGATGTCGGCGCGCGCCACATGCGGCAACACGAGGTTTTGCGTGTAGTTGACCCGCACCTCGTCATGGCCATAGCGCTCGGTCAGATCGGCGACGAAGTCCATGGTGTCGGAGGAGGCATCGCCCGGCGTGCGGCCGGGTTCCTTCAGCGAGATCACCACCGAGGCATAGCCCGGCACGCGATGGGTCAGCACGTTGTGCTTGTACCAATTGGCGAAGGCGGGATCGTTTTCGCGCCGCGCGGCCAAATCCTCGTCGCGCGCGGGCCGCTCCGGCAGGTCCGGCGGTGCGAAATAGGACATGATGCGGCGCTTCTCATCCTCGGGCAGGTCGATGGCGTCCTTGTGGGTCGCTTCCCAGTCTGCCTCGACTTCCTCGCGGAATTTGTCGATGCCGAGCGCGTTGACGAGAATCTTGATGCGGGCCTTGTGGATGTTGTCGCGGCGGCCGAACAGATTGTACACGCGCAGGATGGACTCGATGTAGGACAGCAGGTGTTCCTTCTCCAGGAACTCCCTGATCACCTGACCGACATAGGGCGTGCGGCCCATGCCACCGCCAACGAGGACGCGGAAGCCATTCTCGCCGTTCGGCCCCTTGACGATGCGAAGGCCGATATCGTGAAAGGCCGTGGCGGCGCGATCCTCGGCGGCGCCGGAGATGGCGATCTTGAACTTGCGCGGCAGCCAGCTGAACTCCGGATGCAGCGTCGACCACTGGCGCAGGATCTCGCACCAGGCGCGCGGGTCCTCCAGCTCATCGACGGCGGCGGCGGCGTAAGGATCGGCGGTGACGTTACGCACGCAGTTGCCGCTGGTCTGAATGCAGTGCATCTCGACGTCGGCGAGCGCGGCCAGCACGTCGGGAATGTCGACCAGCTTCACCCAGTTGAACTGGAGATTCTGGCGCGTGGTGAAGTGACCGTAGCCGCGATCCCAGGTGCGGCCGATATGCCCGAGCTGACGCAACTGGCGGGGCGACAGAACGCCGTAAGGAATGGCAATCCGCAGCATGTAGGCATGCAGCTGAAGATAGAGCCCGTTGCGCAAGCGTAACGGCCGGAACTCCTCCTCGGTCAGCGCGCCGGACAGACGCCGCTCAACCTGATCCTTGAACTCCGCCACGCGTTCGCGCACGAACGCATGATCAAACTCATCATAGCGGTACATCGTACCAATCCTTCGTCAACGTGGTGCGGTGCGCGGCACGGATGCGCTCACGCACGGAAAGCGGGTCGATCGCGCCGTCATTCTTCAGCCCGACCGGCATGGGGTAGACACCGACAACGATGCGCTCGCGCACGGCGTTGTCGGCGATCGCCTCGAGCGCCTTGGTCTCTGCCTCGTCGTCGGCGACGCGGGCATTGGCGATCTCTTCCGTCCATTCGCCGTCGGCTGCGAGATAGACGACGATGCCGTCGGTAAGGCGGTTGGCTGTGACGACGTTAGGCATAGGCGCGCTTGACCTCCTCGTTATCGAGGATGTGCTCGACGATGCCCGAGGCCGGCAGGCCTGCGACCTCACCGAAAATGAGAACGGCGGGGCTCTTCAGGCCGAGGCTTTGCGGATGGGCCGCCAAGGCCGCGATGGTGGTGGCGACGCGGCGCTCGTCGTCGCGGCTGGCGTTCTCCACGGCGATCACGGGCAGCCCGGGGCGGAAACCGGCCTCCAACAGTCTTTGCGCGATCACGACCCCGGTGGTGACGCCCATATAGACAATGAGCGTGTTGTTGCCGGCGGCGAGCGCTCTGAGATCGAGATGGGCGAAGGACGGCTCCTTGCCGCCGGCCTCGTGACCGGAGACAAAGGTGACGGTGTGCGAGACGTCGCGATGGGTGAGCGGGATCTGCAAGCTTGCCGCCGCGGCAATGCCCGCGGTGACGCCAGGCACGATCTCGATGGCGATGCCTTCGGCGCGGAGTGCGTCGAGCTCTTCGCCGCCACGGCCGAACACGAAGGGATCGCCGCCCTTCAAGCGCACCACGGTCTGCCCCGCCTTGGCGCGCTCGATGAGGCTTGCGTTAATCTCGGCTTGCGGCACGCTATGGGTCCCCTTGGCCTTGCCGACGGGAATCAGCTCGGCTTCGCGGCGCGCGAATTCCAGCACGCCTTGGCCCACCAGGCGGTCGTAGAACACGACGTCGGCGACTTTCAGCGCGCGGACCGCCTTCATGGTGAGAAGCTCCGGATCGCCCGGCCCGGCGCCGACCAGAAGCACGCGCCCCTGCGGCGCGCCGGCCGCGGCGGCTTTATCGATGGCCTCTCCGATCAAGGCGCGGGCTTTGGGCTCATCGCCCTCCAGCATGGCCTCGGCGGCGGCGCCCTCGAACACGCTCTCCCAGAAATGGCGGCGCGGGGCACCCGCCGGTAATGTCTCGGCGACGCGACCGCGATACTCGCCGGCGAGCTTGGCCAGGGCATCGAGCCGCGGGTGCAGCTCCTGTTCAAGCCAGGCGCGCAGGCGCTGGGCCAGCACGGGGGCTGCCGCCGAGGTGCCGATGGCCACGGTGACCTCGCCGCGATCGACGATGGCCGGAAGCGCGAAGCTGCAAAGCTCCGGACGGTCCGGCACGTTGACCGGCACGCCAAGCGCCCGGGCAATGGCCGAGACGCGGGTGTCTTCTTCATCGTTCTCGGTAGCGGCGATCACGAGGGGGCGGCCACGCAGCTGATCGATGCCGGGCTGTGGTGCGACGCGCACGACCTGGCCGGCGCTTTCGAGCTGCGCAAGCTCCGGAACGAATTCTGGTGCGGCGACCTCGACAACCACGGCACGCTTCAGAAGAAGCCGCGTCTTGATGGCCGCAAGCTCTCCGCCGCCCACGACGAGCGGCGGCTTGCCCTCGAAGCTCACGAAGATGGGGAAGGTGCGCATCAGCGAGCGCCTCCCACGGCCACGGGCTCCTCGGGCGCCTCCGTCAAACTCTCGGGCGCAAGCTCCACCTCGAGCCCGTCGAGCTCGGGCGTCATGATGAGCTGGCAGCAAAGCCTGGAGCGGTCGTCGACCTGGAACGCGCCGTCCAGCATCTCCGACTCCTCGTCGGTTGGCGGCACAAGCTTGCCGACCCAGGCGGCGCCGACCCAGACATGGCAGGTGGCGCAAGCGCACGCCCCACCGCACTCCGCCTTGATGGGCAGACCCCAATCCCGGATCACCTCCATCACCCGCCAGCCTTCGAGCGCTTCGAGGCGGTGAACGGAGCCGTCGGGCAGGCGGACATTGATATACATACCTAGCCAACCTCCGCGGAGCGTTGCGGTTCAAACGAACGGCCCGTGTACTGGGCGCGAACGCGGGCCGCAAGCCCGCGAAAAAGCGCGGCCATCGAGACGCCAAGCGCGCCATCGTCAGAAATTGCTGCGGTCGTCATATTGCTTTCCCACGCACTGGCTTCAGGCCCGGGCCGCCGATCCCTGAAGATGGGGCAGAATACTGAAAAATCATTCCCCAAAGAAGCGCCACATAAGGAAAAAGCGGAAATCTGTTCCCAAATGCCAAACTTATGGGAAGTTCTTTCCGATTTGCGCCCGCGACGCACGTTGAATCGCGCGGCGCGGCGGCAAGGGGAAAAAGTGTTCCCCAGCGGCAACAGGGGCGCCGGATTCGGCTGCTGCCTGTGGACACCCAATGTGGCCCCCCTAGTACACCGCCTGAAATTCCACAAAAATCCGCTCAACTGGGGAAGTGGGGGGCAAATCATGGGGCGTCGTCGTCACCGCGGGCGCGGTGTGGGAGTTTATGCGGTTAACGCACGTCAGGCTGCGGCCGGCCCCCAACCTTCGCGTCTCGGACGCCCCAATTGTCGCTTGCTTCTGGCCGGCACGGCGCTCGCAACATCCTTCTTCATGTCGGCCGCCGCGCCTACGCCCGCAGATGCCCAGGCCATCGTCATCATCTCGAACAGTTCGATCAACTTCACGCGGAACTCGGACTGCGTCTTTATCGGCACGTGCCTAGCCGTCACCACGTTCGGTAACGGCGCTTCCATTGACCTCACCAACAACGGCGATCTTGTCGTCGCTGGTCCTGATGCTAGCGCCATCTTTACGTCGACGGGTTTCCCTTTCGGCCCCAACAGTCCAACGGTGATCAAGAATAGAGGCAATCTCGCGACGGCGGGCTTCCTCTCCCATGGCATCGAAGCGCTCTCGTTCTCGCGCAACAGCCCAATCACGATCTTCAACAGCGGTAACGTCGCGACTTTAGGTCTTCAGGCTTCGGGCCTCTATGCCCGCACGAGTTCCCTCAACAGCGCCATCTCCATCAACAACAGCGGGAACCTCGCCACACTTGGCGTGGAGGCCATCGGCATAAACGCCCAAACAAGCGACGACGGCAGCGGGGTGACTGTCTCCAACAGCGGCAAAATTGCCACAAGAGGTGTGCGGGCGGACGGCATCTCTGCCTCCACCTTCGGCATGAATTCGCCCATAACGATTTTCAACAGTGGGAACATCGGCGTAAGGGGCGGCATCGCATTCGGCATCGAGGCGATGAATTCGAACGCGTCGTCGCCAATTTTGATTGAGAACTCTGGGGACGTGTCCGGCTCTACCGCAGGTATCTATGCAAGCAGCCTCACCGAGACGACGATTATAAACAGCGGCTCAATTTCGGCCCGCAGCAATTTGGCAATCAATACTGACTTCGCCAGCACGACCATACTTAACGCCGGTCTTATCACCGGCTTCGTCGATCTCACCGATTCCGCGGACCGGTTCGTGAACCAGGCCGGCGGTGAGTTCAACGCCAGCGGCACGAGCGACTTCGGCGGGGGCGGCGACGTCTTCATCAATGCGGGCGGCGGCACGCTACGCACCGCGCACAGCGCGAGCACTGCCGAGGAGACCAAGTTCGTCAGGCTTGAACGGTTCGAGAATGCCGGCCTCATCACCATGGTCGACGGCAAGAACAACGACGTGTTCCGCATCTCCAACACGCCCGGCGGGACCGACCTGACCTTCGTCGGCACCGGCATGTCCGAATTGGCCCTCGATGCCTTTCTCGGCGGCCCAGGATCAACCGCCGACAACCTGATCGTCGAAGGCAGCACGGCAGGCCGGACCCTTATCACCGTCAACAACACCAACTCGTCCTCGGCGCGGTTCGACCCCGTCGGCATTCCGGTGGTGTTTGTCGACGGCAATGTGGATGCCAACGACTTCTATATCGAAAAGCCCATCGACGCGGGCTTCTTCGAATACGATTTGTTCTTCGTGCCCACGGGCTCAGGCTTCTTCGAGTTGAAGAACCACACGGGCGGCGGCTCCCACCTGTTGCCGGAACTGGTGACGTTCACCCATGACACGTTCCACAACACGACGGAAACCTGGTTCGACCAAAGCACCGATCTGCGCGTGCTGCTGACGCGGGAGAACGCCTGTAGCGGTCAGCCGCGGGCGGAAGCCAGAGTGCGTTGCGAAGAGCTCTACAATGTGACGCCCGGCGTGTGGGTGCGTGGCGCGGGCTCTTGGTTCGAACTACAGGATGACGCGGTCACCAAGGCCAATGGCCGGACCTACCATCACGATCTCGACCGCGATCTCGATATCTGGACCGTTGAGTCGGGAATGGATTTCGGCAAGCGCGACCTTTTCGCGGACGGCGACATTCTCGTGCTCGGCGTGCTCGGTGGCGCCATAGAATCCAAGCTCAACTACCAAGCCATTGTCCGCAGCTTCAACCTCAGCGGCTTGGAGGCCGGCGCCTACGCCACCTATATGCGGGGCGGCCTCTTCGTCGACACGCTGTTCAAGACAATCTTCGCCGAAATCGACCCGAACGGCGCGAGAGGATTTCCCAATTCGCTCGACCACACGTCTTATGGCTTCCGCACGGATGCCGGCTACCGCTTCGGCGGCATCCAGCCCGGTCCCTTCATCGAGCCGCTTGCGACCATCGCCGCGTCGTGGAGCCAGCTCGACGACTTCAGCGTGGACGGCAATACGGTGGACTTCAACGACGACGAGAATGTGCGCGGGCGCGTCGGGCTGCGCATGGGCACCAGCACCGAGGTTTGGGAAGGAACCACGATGGAGCCCTTCGTCACCGGCAGCCTGTGGGGAACGCTTTCAGGCTCGCACAGCACAACCCTGACCTCCACCGGCCGCGTGTTCAAGTTCACGGACGAGCCCGAGGATCTTTGGGGCGTGGTTTCGGGCGGGGTCAATTTCTTCAATCCCGGCGCTCAGACCGCCGTCTTCGCCAAGATCGACTATACCTTCGCCGACGAGACCCAAGGCGTCGGCGTGCGCGGCGGCATGCGCTACACTTGGTAGAGCCTTCTTGCGCGCGACCGCGCTTCGCGCACCTTGAGCGCGTGCCTTAGCCGCGCTTCACCAGGGCGTCGCGGATCTCTTCGAGAAGCTGGACTTCGCGCGACGGCTTCGGCTCGGACGCAGGCTCTTCCTCCTGCTTGCGGCGCAGCCGGTTCATGCCCTTGATCACCATGAACAGAACGAAGGCCACGATGGCGAAGCTGATCACGCTGTTGATGAACACGCCGATATTCATGGTGGCGGCGCCGGCCTCTCTGGCCTGCGCCAAGGACTGGTAGTCCCCGCCGCTCAAATTGATGTAGAGATCGGAAAAATCGACGCCCCCGGTCAGGAGCCCGATGGGCGGCATGATAACGTCATCCACCAGCGACTTGACGATGGTGGAGAAGGCGGCGCCGATGATGATACCGACGGCCATGTCCACCACGTTGCCACGCAGCGCAAATTCCTTGAATTCCTGCAACATGGACCGCATCCCTCTCAAGCTCTTGAGAATACGGCACCTTCTCTGCCACGTTTCAGCGGCATTTGCACCCCAAAGCGCAGTTTGCAAGGCTCTGCCAAGCTGCTAACCCGTTGGCAGACCTTGGGTGGGGAGGGAAAATGACAGCGCAAGCCGCCGAGACGGAAAACCCGGTGCGCGACCGTCATCAGCTGCGGACACTCGCCGTGGCGGTTACGACCGTTTCGGCCGCACTGTGCGCCGTGGCAGTCGCCATCATCTACGCGATCGCGCTGAACCAGCTCTGGTTCCTCCACTTCCCGCTGGGCTTTTACCTCTTGGCCCAAGGGCTGCTCATCTTCATCGTTGTGGTCTCGTTCTGGTACGTGCGCGTGCAAGAGCGCATCGACCACACGCGGACCCTCAATGAGGAGGTCGCGTAGGCGATGACCGTTCAGTCGCGTCAGCGTACGCCGAATCCGCATCTCGGCGCCTATTACGGCATCTTGGCGAGCGCCTTCATCAGTGTGGCGATCTTGCTCGCCATGGCCGAACAGCTCGGCTGGAGCGACGGCACCATCGCGCGCTGGCTGATCCTCTTGCCGCTCACGCTCTATCTCGTCATCGCCGTGGCGGCGCGAACCCTCGACATCGAAGATTTCTTTGCCTCGGGGCGCCGGGTGCCCCAGGTCTACAACGCACTCCTCCTGGCGGCGATCACTGTCGGGGGCACGGGCTTCTTTGCCTATACCGGCGCGATTTTCTTTCTCGGCTTCGACGCGCTTGCCATTGGCCTTGGCTGGACGTGCGGCCTCTTGCTGGCGGGCGTTCTGTTCGTTCCCTATCTGCGCCGGGCAGGCGCCTATACGCTGCCCGCCTTCCTCGGCCAACGCTTCCGGTCGCGGGAGACCCGTATCACCGCGAGCGCGTTGCAGGTCGTGCCGACGGCTCTACTCTTGGCCGCGGAGGTCAGCATCGCGGCGACCGTGGCGTCGATCTTTCTGCCCCTGCCCTACTGGCTCGCCGTGCTCGTCGTCGCCGCGTTCGTGGCGGCCACCGGTATTCTTGGCGGCATGCGCGCCGTGACTTGGTCGGGAAGCGCGCAGTTCATCGCCGGCGCGATTGGCTTGGCGGTGCCGCTCATCGTGGTGTCGGTGGTACTCACCAACCTGCCGGCGCCGCAATTCACCTATGGCGAGATGTTCGGCTCCTTGCGGGGCGCGGAGACCGCCGCGGGCATGTCGCCGGTCGAGCCCGGCGCGATCGAGCCCATTCTGCCGCAGATCCAGCCGATGCCGGTGACCAAGCCGTTCTTGCAGTCGTACGGCACCATTAGCGAATCCGGCTTCTTCGCACTGTTCTTCTGCCTGGCTCTCGGCACCGCAGCTCTCCCGAGTCTGCTGGCGCGCAGCGGGGTGACATGTTCGGTGGCCGACCAGCGCCGATCGACGGCCTGGGCGCTGCTGCTGGTGGCGCTGTTCGCCATCACCGCGCCGTCAATCGCGGCGTTCGCCAAGCTGCTGATGTTCCGCGACATGGCGCTCGCTCCCACCGAAGGGCTGCCGGCGTGGCTGGCCAGCCTCAGCCACACGCAATTGGTTCGAGCCAGCGACATCAACGGGGACGGCACGGTCGGGGCCGGCGAACTTCTCATCATGCGCGACGGCGTGGCCTTGACCCTGCCGATGCTCGCGGGCGTGCCCTATGTCCTGACCGCGCTCGTGGCCACGGCGGGCCTGGCCATCGCGCTTGCGGCCGCGGCCTCTCATCTCTTCACCCTCGGGGCAAGCCTTGCCGACGACATCTATAGTGCGCTCGACCAACGTCCCCTCGCCTTGCCGCGGCTCATGGCGGCATGGGCCGCGATCGCGGCCGTTGCGCTCGCGACCGCCGTGTTTCTTTTCATCGCCGAGGTCGATGCTTTGCGGACCGCGATCACGGCGTTCGCGTTCGCCGCGGCGACCTTCTTTCCCGTGCTGCTTCTCGCCATCTGGTGGCCACGCTGCACCGCCTGGGGCGCGCTCGCCAGCTTGGGAACCGGGTTCGGCGTCCTGTTCCTCGCGCTCACCGTGGGCGGCATGTTCGGCGTGGCCGAGACCGTCGCGGGCACGGCCATCGTGAGCCTCATTGCCGTGGCGCTGGCGCTCGGCGCGGGCGTGAGCGCAAGCCTTTACGGACCGGCGCCAACGGCCTTCGAGACATCTTATTATGAGGAAATGCGCAAACCGGACGGCGAAACCATCTTCGACTTGGCGCAGGCACGAGCGGCCACGCCCGCCGAGGAAGACTGAGCGAGTATCGTCCATGGATCCGCAGCGCGCACCCGGCACCTCACGGTTATCGCTTTATCCCGAGCTGGTGCCGTACCGCACGGGGCGCCTCAGGGTCTCGGACTTGCACGAGCTCTATTACGAGGAGTGCGGATCGCCCGCGGGCAAGCCGGTGGTCATGCTCCATGGCGGCCCCGGCGGCGGCGTCACGCCCATCATGCGCCGCTATCACGATCCACGGCTCTACCGCATCGTGTTGTTCGATCAGCGCGGCTGCGGCCGGTCGATTCCGCACGCTTCGCTCAAGGAGAACACCACCTGGGACCTCGTGGCGGATATCGAGCGTTTGCGCGAACATCTCGGCATCGACCGCTGGCAGGTTTTCGGCGGGTCGTGGGGATCGACGCTGGCGCTCGCCTATGCGCAGACCCATCCCGACCGGGTCAGCGAACTGATCCTGCGCGGCATCTTCATGCTGCGGCGCGCCGAGCTCGAATGGTTCTACCAAGAGGGCTGTAGCTGGCTGTTCCCGGAGGCCTTCGCGGACTACGCCAAAGTGATCCCGGCGGCCGAGCGTGGCGACATGATCGCCGCGTATTATGCGCGGCTCACCAGCAAAGACCCCGCCATTCAGGTCGAGGCCGCGCGGGCCTGGAGCGCCTGGGAAGGACGCACGCTATCGCTGCTGCCGGACTTCGACCGCGAACGGCTGTTCTCGGAGGATCACTACGCACTCGCCTTCGCCCGCATCGAGTGCCACTACTTCGTCAATCGCGGATTCTTCGACACCGACGACCAGCTGCTGGGCAACGCGCACCGCTTGAGGGATATTCCCGGCGTGATCGTGCATGGCCGCTATGACGTGGTGACCCCGATCAAGAACGCGTTCGACCTGGCTCAGGCCTGGCCCGAAGCCAAGCTGCGCGTGGTGCCGGACTCAGGTCACGCCATGACGGAGCCGGGCATCATCAACGAGCTGATCGCCGCAACGCGCATCTTTTCCGGAGACTGATCACGCCCCGGCCGCACTGCCGATGAAACTGAGCACCACGGTCCTCTGATGGGGCGCCGCGCGATGTTCGATCAGATAGATCCCCTGCCAGGTGCCGAGGGTCATCGCGCCGTCCCGCACCGGAACAGACAGGCTGACCGAGGTGAGCATCGCCTTGATGTGGCTCGGCATGTCGTCCGGCCCCTCCTCGTGATGTGCGTAAGCCCGGTCCTCGGGCGCCAGGATTTCCAACGCGTCAAGCAGATCCACCCTGACATTCGGATCGGCGTTCTCCTGGATGGTGAGCGAGGCGGAGGTATGGGACACGAACACGGTGAGGAGGCCGCCATCCGCGCCGATCCCGTCGAGCCAGCTCGAAACCGCGCCCGTGATTTCGATGAAGCCCTTGCCGCGGGTCGGCACGACCAGATCATGGCTCGCCTGCACTAAGTCGCCCATTGACGTCACCCTTGCGTGAATCCCCTCCGCCAGCGCCCTGCGGCGGGGCAGCCTTCTGTCCCGTTCTAGGGCGTTCCTTAACAGAAAATTTACCCAGACTTGCCACCGTCAGCGCGACCGCTTCGTCACGCGTGTTGCGGCCAGGCCGTCACGCGATTGGGCGTGGATTCGGCGGCGTCAACTCCATGGGGAACGGTATGGGTTCAGAAGCAAGTTGGCAAACCAGCGGCGCCGGCCAGGGAAGCAATGCCATGCATGACGGCGAGCCCATGGATCAACGCACGGTCGAGAGCCTTCTCCGCCGCCTGGTAGAGCGGGTCGAAGACAGCGAGCGGCGCTACGGCGAGGCGCTCGACGAGCTTCACGCGAGATTGGACCACCTGTCGCAGACCACGGAAGCCGCGCGGGAGACCGGCGCGCCCGACGAGGCCGACACGTTCGACCGCCTGCATTCCCAAGTCAGCGATCTGGCCCGCCGGCTCGAGAGCGACGCCTCGACGCCGCTCGACGATTTCGAACGCCTCGGCAAGGCGCTTGCCGGGGGCCTGCGGGCGGACACGGACGAGAACCCCTTCGAGTACGAGCCGGAGCCGAGCCCGTTTGCCCGGGCCACGATGCACGCGCCGTCTCATCTGGCGCCCGCTTCGGCCTTTCCAGATTTCAGCTATGCTCCCGAGCCGGGCTACGAGAACCGGTCCGGCGCCACGGAGTCCTTTGCCGCCGAGCATACCGATCTCGACAAGCGGCTCGTGGACATGGCCGAGCGTCTCGAGCAATCGATCGGCGCGGCAATGCCGACGGGCGCCATCGAGGCCTTGAACGCACGGCTCGACGAGATCGGCAACCAGCTTGGCCAGACCCTCGAAAAGGCGCCAAGCCGCGAGGCTCTGGAGCAGGTCGAGCGACAGATTTCCGATATGGGCCAACAACTTGGCCGGGCCGAAGAGCAGCTCGGTAAGGTGAGCGGCGTGGAGGCGCACCTCCTCAAGCTTATCGAGCGGTTGGACGCGAAAGACAGCGCGCAAACCCCGGCCCAGGTCGATCCCGCACAGCTTCAGGAGATCGCCACCAAGGCCGCGACAGAGGCTGCGCGCCTCGTCGCCGACGACAGCAAGAAGACCACCGAGCGGCTCGATGCCATGCATCACGAACTCACCGCCATGGGCGACAAGAGCCGCGAGTCCAATGATCGATTGGTGACGACGCTCAAGTCGGTGCACGATTCCTTGAAACAGCTGGTGCAACAGTTCGAGCAGGGCGGGCCTTCTTTGGGCGCCCGGCCCCGCGCGCCGTTCGCCGACCGGGCCCGGCAGGCAGAGGTAAAGCCTGCCTCACCGTTTGCACAGGCGACCGCCGGGCAAGCTCCCAAGATGACCGCGCCGCAGACGCCTCAGGCGCCGGCGCCCAAAATGCCGGAGCAAGGCGCGAAGTCCTCTCCGCGGCATCCCGAGATGGGCGCTGAGATCCCCACGAAGGAGAGTTTGCGCGACCGACTCGGGGCAGCCATTCCCGACTTCAAGGAGTCCGAGACGCCACCGCCTTTCGGGCGTGCGAAGCGTTCCGGCGAGGAGGCCGTCGATCTCGATGCGGCGATGCCGCGCTCCCCGCGCGTCCGCGTGCCGCTCGGAACGGATATGCCCACGCAGGACGAGGAGGCTAGCGCCCCCGACGACCTCGTGACCGCCGCGCGACGGGCAGCGAAAGCCGCCGCTACGCGCGCCGAAGAGCGTGACGGGCGCCGGCCCAGGGCCCGCGTCACCAGCGCCGACCTCAATGCGGAGCAGCCGGGCCGCCGCAAGCGCTCCTTGCTGATCATCTCCGCGGCCACTCTTCTCGTGATCAGCGCCATACTTCTTTATGGGCGTCTCGGCTCGAAGCCGACCACGGACGTCACTCCGGCCGCCACGGGCGAGACCATGCCCGAGGCCACGCCCGAGACCATGCCCGAGGCCACGCCCGAGACCATGCCCGAGACCACGCCCGGGACCGTGCCGATGGACGGCGACATGACGGCGCCCGATGCCACCGAGACGGCGCCTGCAGCCGATCCCGACCAATCCGGATCGCTGATGATCCTGCCCGATCCCGGCACAACGCCGGGGCCGGACTTCGCTCCCTTCAACGGCAGACTCGGGCAATCGACGCCTGGCGTCACCGATGTCGCCAAGTCTTCCGGCTTGGCCATGCCCGCGAGCGAGCTCAATCCTCAGCCGCAGCTTGCCGCGCTGAAGCCGACCAACGACACCACGTTGCCGCCGGGGGTGATCTTCTCCATCGAGGACCCCTCCTCCGCCGCCGATGCCGCGACCGCCGAAAAGCTGACGAACGTGGCGGTGAAAGCCCCGATGCCGCCCAAGGCACTCGGCTCGCTGCCCTTGCGGGAAGCGGCCTCTGAGGGCGACGGCGCCGCGCAATACACCATCGCGCTGCGCTACATGGAGGGCAAAGGCACCAAACCCGACCCCAAGAAGGCCAGCGAATGGCTGGATCGCGCCGCCCGTACGGGTCTGGCGCCGGCCCAGTATCGCCTGGCTGCCATGTATGAGCGGGGCGTCGGCGTCGAGCAGGATACCGACAAGGCTCGCGGCTGGTACATGGCCGCGGCGGAGCGCGGCAATGTCAAAGCCATGCACAACCTCGCGGTCAGCGTCAGCGGCCGTGACGGCAGCGCGCCGGACTACAAGCTGGCGGCGAAATGGTATGGCGAGGCGGCCGCACGGGGTCTCCCCGACAGCCAGTTCAATCTCGGCATTCTCGCCGAGCACGGTCTCGGCATGACCAAGAATCTCAGCCAAGCCTATCAGTGGTTCGCGCTGGCCGCCGCCCAAGGCGACCCGGAGGCCCACAAGCGCCGCGAGGTGATCCGGGTGCAACTCGCGCCGGAGACGCTGGCCCAGGCGGAAGCCGCCGTGACGGCCTGGACGGCGGTGCCGGCCGTGCCCGAGGCCAATCAGGTGGCGGAAAACCCGGCTTGGGTCGCACAAGTCCCAGCCGAGAAAGCCACCACCCTGGTCAGCCGCGCCCAGACCCTTCTCAACAAGCTCGGCTACGATGTCGGCGCGCCGGACGGAATGGTCGGTCCCCGGACCCGCACCGCGATCAAGACGTTTCAGGAGCGCAACGGTCTCGACCAGACTGGAGACGTCTCCCTGCCGCTGGTCGATAAGCTCGAGCGCCTGTCCAGCTAGCCAACTGACCTCGCGCCTGCTATCCGCAGGCGTCCTGCCTAAAATTTCGTGACAATTTGGTCAGGGCGGACCGTAACGCATTGACAGGCCCGCGCGCGGCGAACAGGTTGCCAGTGCGCCCGTTCCATCAACGCTCCGGCCAATGTTTCAGATTTATCTGCCTATTGCCGAAATCTCAGTGAACCTCGCGGTCATGCTGGGACTGGGCGCGGCAGTGGGCTTCCTGTCGGGCATGTTCGGTGTCGGCGGCGGTTTCATGCTGACCCCGCTCCTGATGCTGATGGGCATCCCGCCGGCCATCGCCGTGGCCACCGGCGCCAATCAGATCGTGGGCACCTCGGTTTCCGGCACACTCGCCCAATGGCGGCGCGGCAATGTGGACCTGCAGATGGGCGCCGTGCTCATCGCCGGCGGCGTGGTCGGCGCGCTGATCGGCGTGTTTCTGCTCAAATATCTGCGCGAGCTTGGTCAGGCCGGGCTGATCATCTCTCTGGCCTATGTGTGCTTTCTCGGCACGATCGGCGCGCTGATGCTGTGGGAGAGCATCAGGGCCATCAGGCGCGCGCGCGCCGGCAAAGGCGGCTCGGCGCGAAAAGCCAACCAGCACAACTGGATTCACGGCCTGCCCCTGAAGATGCGCTTTCCGCGCTCGCGTCTCTATATCAGCGCCATCCCGCCGCTGGTGATCGGCGTCGTGGTCGGGCTGCTCGCGTCGTTCCTCGGCGTCGGCGGCGGCTTCATCATGGTGCCGGCGATGATCTATCTCTTGCGCATGCCGACCAATATCGTCATCGGCACATCGATCTTTCAGATCATCTTCGTCACGGCCATCGTGACGCTGCTGCACGCCACGCTCAATCACACACTCGATATCGTGCTGGCCTTCGTGCTGGTGATCGGCGGGGTCATCGGCGGTCAGTTCGGCGTGCGCGCGGGTCAGAAGTTCCGCGGCGAGCAATTGCGCGCGATGCTTGCTCTGATGGTGCTCGGCGTTGCCTTGCGGATCCTGTTCGACCTCGTGGTGCGGCCGTCCGATGTCTACAGCATCGTTCCTTTGGTGGGGCTGTGATGAGGGCCGCGCTCCTCCCCCTCGCCCTGTCGGGCCTCGTCCTGTTCAGCCCGCTCGCACTCGCGCAGACGGCTCCGCCACCGCCGCCGCGGGAAAAGCCGATCGGCCAGGAAACGGTGCAGTCCGATATCTCCACGCGCGAGATCGCGATCCAGTCGAACTTCACCGGCATCGAGATCTTGATCTTCGGCAGCATCGACTTCAGCGATTCGCGGACACCGGGCGAAGGCACCTACGACGTCATCACCGTCGTGCGCGGCCCCGACGAACCGGTCGTGGTTCGCAAGAAGGAACGGGTTGCCGGCATCTGGGTCAATGGACCGGGCAAGACCTACGGCACCGTGCCGGGCTTCTATGCCGTGCTGTCGTCGCGGCCAGTTCGGGCGATCACCTCGGATTCAACCTTGAAGGAGCTCGGCATCGGTCTCTCCGATCTCGACTTCGGGCGCTACACGATAGGCGATCCGCAAGAGCAGGCCTACCGCTCGGCGATGATCCGCCTGAAGGAGAAGAGCAAGCTGTTCCAGGAGGTCGACAACGGGGTGACGTTCATCGGCCGCAGCCTGTTCCGCGCAACCGTCACGCTGCCGGTCAATGTCCCCGTGGGGCGCTACACGGCCGACGTCTATTTGTTCCGCGACGGGCAGGTGGCGAGCAAGAGTCAAGGTTCGCTTGAAGTGACGAAGGCCGGCATCGAGGCTCTTGTCTATTCCTTGGCGCTCAAGCACCCATTTCTCTATGGCCTGCTTGGCGTGCTTCTCGCAGTGATGATGGGGCTTGTCGGCTGGTACGCGTTCCGCCGGGACCGCGCCTCCTAATCGGGCAGCAGCAGGCTGCCGAGCACCGGATAGACGGCGTGACGACCCATCATCCACGCTTCCAGCCGATGCCGGAGGAAAAGCGGCTGAAAGGCCTCGTGCAGCACGTTGAGCCCACCCGCATAGGCGCCGAAGGCCGGCATCACCAGACGGTTGCCGTCGTTCGCAAAACAGCGCCGCCGCACCACCGTGCCCCGCCGCGAGATGCGTGCGACCGGGTGCAAGTGCCCGACGATCTCGGGCGCCGATGCGTCTTCCGACGGTTCGTGGCGCAGCGTCACGCCCGACAGGGTGAGCGTGGCGCAGACCGTGCCGCCGATGCTCGCGGGCAGGTGCGGATCGTGATTGCCGCAGATCCAGTACCAGTCGCGGCCGTTCTGGAGCTTGATGAGGAAAGCGAGGTCGTCCTCGACGAGATGATCGGCACACTCGCTGCGATGAAAGCTGTCGCCGAGCGCCACGACACGCGACGGGTTCACCTTGGCGATGATCTTGCCGAGCCGGGACAGCGTCGAGCGCGTGTCGTAGGGCGGCAGCAGCATGCCGAGCGCGGCGAAGGCCGCCCCCTTCTCCAGATGCAGATCGGCGACGAGGAGCGTGTCTTCGGCTTCCCAGTAAAGGGCGCCGGCGACCAGCGGTTGCAGTGTATGGCCCGCGATCGTGAGATGCGAGCGGAGCGACGGCGCCGTTTCCGGCATGAGATCGAGCCTAGCGCGCAGCATGTTCCCCCAAGGCCTCTTCCCCCAAGGCCTCCGCGATGAGTTCTTCGGCGGTCTCACGCAACAAGGTGTCGCCAATATCGCCCGGAACGCTCTCCCGCCCAATCTCGAGCATGACAGGGACGGCAAGCGGCGAAACGTGACCGAGCGCACTATGCCTGATTCGACCGCCAATCCGCTTCAGGAATTGCCCCAGGCGGCCGAGATCGATCAACCCTGAGGCCGCATCCGCGAACGCCGCCTTGAGCAGGATGTGGTCCGGCTCGTGCTGACGCAGGACATCGTAGATGAGATCGGAGGAGACCGTCATTTGGCGGCCGCTCTTCTCTTGGCCCGGATGGCGGCGCTCGATCAGCCCGGCGATGATGGCGCAGACGCGAAACGAGCGCTTCATCAAGTTCGATTCCGCAAGCCAGGCATCGAGGTCGTCACCCAGCATGTCTTCGTCGAACAGCTCTTTGAGGTCGAGACGTCCGTCCCGGATCATCTCGCTCAGGTCGTTGAGCCCCCAGATGGCCAGCGCATATTCATTGGCGACGAAGCCGAGAGGTGCCGCGCCGGCGCGCTCCAACCGCCGCGTCAGCAACATGCCGAGGCTTTGATGCGCAAGACGACCCTCGAAGGGGTAGCAGACGAGATAATGCCGCTGGCCGCGCGGGAAGGTCTCGATGAGCATCTCATCGGCGGAGGGCACCACCGAAAACTCGGCCTGCAGCTCGAGCCAGTCGGAGACCTGGTTAGGCAGTTTCGCCCAGGCCCCGCGCTCCGCCAGCATCTGCCGCACGCGATCGGCCAGATAGGTGGAGAGCGGGAACTTGCCGCCTTCATAGGCGGGCACTTTGGGGTCGGCGGCGTGCGCCCGGGTGACGATGGCGTCCATCTCGCGCAAGCCCTCGAAGCGCAGGACCTCGCCGGCAAAGGCGAAGGTGTCGCCGGGGCTCAACTGCTCGATGAAATATTCCTCGACCTCGCCCAGCACGCGGCCGCCGGCGACCATGCCCGATTTGCGCGCGCCGCCTTTGAGGCGCGCCAGGCGCACGCGCAGCATCGGCGCTTCGACGATGGTGCCCACGTTGAGCCGGTATTGCTGGGCGATGCGGGGATGGGCGACACGGTAGGCGCCCTCCTTGGTCTGCTTCAGCTTGGCGTAGCGATCGTAATTGGCGAGCGCATAGCCGCCGGTGGCGACGAAAGCCAGGACCTGGTCGAAGCCCTCGCGGGTGAGACCTTGATAGGGCGCGGCGCTGGTCACTTCCGCGTAGAGCCGGTCGGGGTCGAAAGGCTCCGAGCAGGCCATGCCGAGAATGTGCTGGGCGAGCACGTCGAGCGCGCCGGGGCGCGTGGGCGGGGTGTCTTGCGCGCCCTCTTCCGCCGCCTCGAGCGCCGCCTGACACTCCATGACCTCGAAGCGGTTGGCCGGCACCAGCAGCGCCTTGCTGGGCTCGTCGAGCCGGTGGTTGGCGCGGCCGATGCGCTGGGCCAGACGGCTCGCGCCTTTCGGCGCGCCCACATTGATGACGAGATCGACGTCGCCCCAGTCGATGCCGAGATCGAGCGTCGAGGTGCAGACCACGGCGCGAAGCTTGCCCGCGACCATGGCCGCCTCGACTTTGCGGCGCTGCGCCACGTCGAGTGAGCCGTGATGAAGCGCGATCGGGAGATTGTCGTCGTTGTAGCGCCACAGCTCGTGGAACAGCATCTCGGCTTGCGAGCGCGTGTTGACGAACATGAGCGTCATGGTGTGCGCCTTGATCGCCGCGTACATCTCGGGCAGCGCGTAGCGCGCCGAATGTCCCGCCCAAGGCAGATCGGCGTTCGACTTGAGGATGGTGATGTCGGCGTGCGCGCCGCCGTCCGCGGTGACGATCTCCGCCAATCGCGTCGCGCTCTGCCCCTTGTTGGCCACGAGATAGGCGGCGAGCTCGGACGGGCGGGCCACCGTAGCCGAAAGACCGACCGCCGTGAGCTCGGGCGACAGGGTGCGCAAGCGCGCAAGATCGAGGCCTAAGAGATCGCCGCGCTTGCTGGTGGCGAGCGCATGCAGCTCATCGAGGATGACGCATTTCAGCGACCCGAACAGCTCGGCCGCGCTTCTGTGCGAGAGCATCAGCGCAATCTGCTCCGGCGTGGTCAGCAGAATGTCTGGCGGCAACAGGCGCTGGCGGGCGCGGCGGGATTGCGGCGTGTCGCCCGTGCGGGTCTCGAGCTGAATAGGCAGACCCATCTCGGCGACTGGCGTGGCGAGGTTCCGCGCGATGTCGGTGGCGAGCGCTTTCAGCGGCGAGACATAGAGTGTGTGGATGCCGGTCGCGGGCTTTTGCTTCGGAGGCTGCGCCGCGAGGTCGATGAGACTCGGCAGGAAGCCAGCCAAAGTCTTGCCGCCACCGGTGGGAGCGATGAGGAGCGTGTCGCGGCCGCTCCGGACCGTATCGAGCAGGGCGAGCTGGTGGGCGCGCGGGCGCCATCCCCGGGCTTCGAACCAAGCGCGAAAGGGCTCGGGCAGGCGCGCATCGGGACGCACATCAGGCTCCGCTGCCGGGCTCCTTCGCGCGCTCACTTGCTACCCTTCTTGATCTTCGCCGCCACGAGCCCCAACTTCTGATACAGATTCGATTGAAAGCCCACGATTCAGAGGGAAACGGACAGATGGAACGGTTTTTTGGCGGCAATCCGGCGCTCGTCCTGGCGCGGCTTGTCATCCTATCCCTGATCGTGGGCGTCGTCCTGGCGGCGCTCGGCTTCAGCCCCTACGACATCCTCCAGAACCTGCGCGATCTCGCGGCCCGCATCTACGACATGGGCTTCGCCGCGGTGGAGAAGGCGTTCCGCTACTTCTTGTTGGGCGCGGTCATCGTGTTCCCGATCTGGGTGGTGATGCGCGTGTTCAGGCTGTTCGGACGGGAACCGGTGCATGAGGTGGCCGAAACCGGCCCCTCGCCGAACCGCGAAGCCTAGAGGATCTTCAATACCGCTTCCGGCGGGCGGCCCATGGCCGCCTTGCCACCCGCGACCACGATGGGCCGCTCGATGAGGATCGGGTTCTTGACCATCAGCGCCAGCAGCTCGTCGTCGGTGTGGTTGCCGTCCTTGAGGCCGAGTTCGGCGTAGGCCGCTTCGCCTGTGCGCATGATATCGCGCGGTTTCAGCCCCAGTTGCTTGAGGATGCGCTTCAGTTCGGCTGTGGTCGGCGGCGTCTTCAGATAGTCCACGATCTTGGGCTTCACGCCGTTCTCCTCCAGCAGCGCCAGCGTTTGGCGCGACTTGGAGCAGCGCGGGTTGTGATAGATGGTGACCGTCATACGACGACCTCGGGCAGTTCCTTTTCCGCCCATTCGCCCGCGCGCCGGCCAATCAACGGCTTGAGGGTTTGCGCCTTGTCCCGCGCCATGGCCTCGACGAGAGCGTCCTTGATGCGGCCGATCAAGCCAGGGCCTTCGAACACGAGCCCGGTATAGAGCTGGATCAGAGACGCGCCCGCCTCGATCTTGGCCAGCGCCGTCTCGCCGGAGGTGATGCCGCCCACGCCGATCAGCGGCAACTTGCCTTCGGTGAGTTGATAGACGCGGGCCAGCATGCGCGTGGCGCGGTCGAACAATGGTTGTCCCGAAAGCCCGCCCGCCTCGCGGATCAGCGCCGGGTCGCTCAAGCCGTCGCGGGCGAGCGTGGTGTTGGAGATGATGAGACCGTTGGCGTCATTATTCTCAATGACGGCGACAACCTCTGGCAGATCGGCGTCGGCCAGGTCGGGCGCAAGCTTGACGAGGAGCGGCGGCGCGGTGTCGCCGAGCGCCTTGCGCGCTGTTTGCACCTTGGTGAGCAGGTCGTCGAGCTTCCGCGGGGCTTGGAGATCGCGCAGGCCCGGCGTGTTGGGCGAGGAAATGTTCACGGTGAAATAGCTCGCCACCGGCGACATGCGCACGATGCCCTCCACATAGTCGGAGATGCGGTCGGTGCTGTCACGGTTGGCGCCGAGATTGACCCCGACAATGCCGGGCAGCCGCCTCTTCAAGCGCGTCAGCGCCGCCTCGTGTCCCTCATTGTTGAAGCCGAGACGATTGACGATGGCGCGGTCCTTGGGAGAGCGGAACACGCGCGGCGCCGCATTGCCGGGTTGCGCGCGCGGCGTCAGCGTGCCCACCTCGGTAAAGCCGAAGCCCATGTCGAGAAGCTGGCGTGGCACGCGCGCGTTCTTGTCGAAGCCCGGCGCCATGCCGATCGGGTTGGGAAAGTCGAGGCCGAACACGGTTTGTCTCAGCCGCGTGTCATCCGGCACGGCTTGGCGGGGATAGGCCCCGAGCTCGAAGGCCTTGAGGGCAAGATCGTGCGCACGCTCGGGATCGAAGGCAAGCAGCAGGGCCTGGCCCAGGCCGAACAATCCACTCAACTGGCCACTCCTTCGGGCAGGATGTGGCGATTGTCGTCGTCGAGCATGAGCGGCTCGGCGGATACGATGGCATCGAGGGTGAGCGGCGCATAAAGATGCGGGAACAGGTCGCCGCCGCGAGACTCTTCCCATTTCAGGCTCTCGCCGAGCTTTCCGGCATCGAGGGTGAGCAGAACAAGGTCCGCCTGGCCGGCGTAGTGCTTGGCCAGGGTGCCTTCGACTTGATGAGGCGCGGAGAGATGGATGAAGCCGTCGCGCAAATCGTCGCTCGTCCCCAAGAATCGTCCCTCGCTTTTTGCCGCGTCATAGGCGGCGTCGGCGAGGATCTTGTAGACGGGTTGAGACTTGTAGACGGGTTGAGACATGGCGCTCGGCGGAGACTAGCGGTCCCGCCGGTTCCCAACAAGGACGGGCGAGGCCCCTGCGTAAAATTGCCGTGGGGCAGTGGCCTTGGGCACCCAAGCTCCTGTATGGTCCCGCGAACAAATTTCCCGGAGACCCGATGAGCTATTCAATTCGGCGGGGTAGCCCGCCCAATACCAAGACCCTTATGCGCCTGACGACGCGGAACGCCGTCAAACAGGCCCGCGCGCTGATCGCCGAGGGCGATCACGATTTCCGAATTTTCACCAGCCGGGGCGAGCCGATCGAGCTCCGGGCCCTGGAACGCGCCCTCGATTCGCTCCCCTCGCAGACGGCTTGAGCCGGCAAATGCGGTGGCGGCAGCCGCTGAAATAAGTCATAATTCCTATCTATAGGTTTTTATTCCGATTCGGTGAAGCATGGCCCTTGCGGCCGTTTCGAGGCCCAACCGCTTGAACAGACTCACCCATGCCCGGGTCTGGTCCGCGATCGACGCGCTCGCGCGCCGCTACGGCCTCTCCGCGTCCGGGCTGGCCAAGCGCGCCGGGCTCGACCCCACCGCCTTCAACAAATCCAAGCGGGTGACCGGCGAAGGGCGCCCGCGCTGGCCCACCACCGAAAGCATCGCCAAGGTGCTCAGCGCCACCGGGGCCTCCTTCGACGATTTCACGGCGCTTGTCACGGCAGAGCCGCGACGGCGCAACTCGGCCCAGCCGATCCCGCTGATCGGCATGACGCAAGCCGGCGGCGGCGGCTTCTTCGACGACGGCGGCTTTCCCGTGGGCGGCGGCTGGGACCAGATCCGCTTCCCCCGCGTGGACGACGAAAATGCCTATGCGCTCGAAGTCACCGGCGACAGTATGGAGCCGCTCTACCGGGACGGGGATATCCTCGTCGTCTCGCCGAACTCCGCGCCGCGCAAAGGCGACCGGGTGGTGTTGCGCACCACCGACGGCGCGGTGATGGCCAAGGTGCTGGCGCGGCGCACCGCCAAGACAATCGAGCTCGCTTCGCTGAACCCGGACCATCCGAACCTGGTGTTTCCCATGGAGCGGATCGACTGGATCGCGCGCATTATCTGGGCGAGCCAATAATCTGCTCCGCCCTTAAAGCCGCCAAGCATCTCGCTTAAGATGACGGCATGTCGCTTGCCTCACGTCTCATCACGGCTGTGGTCGGTCTCGGGCTGATCTGGTTCCTTTGGCCCTTTGGCGGAAGCGACGAGGTGGTGAAGATCATCGAGCCGCCGAGCGGGCATGAGGGGCGCTTGTTCACCACGCCGTTGCCCGAGGCGCCCTTGCCCGAGGCGCCCCCGCCGAAGAAGGCCGATCCGCCGCAGACGATCGAGGCGCTTCCCGAGACCCCACCGGCATCGGCAAAAGACGGCAAGACTGTCGTCGCTGTCGTGCCCAACGGTGCGGCCGCGCCGGAGGGAGCCGCGCCGAAAGTCGTGCTCAAGCCCAAGCGGTTCTACCGTGTGGTGGTGCGCGACGGCGGCACGCTCAAAGCCGGCGACGTGGTCATCACGCTCGGCGGCATCAAAGCACACGCGGCGGGCGCCACCTGCAAGGACGCGAAGGGCCGCGTCTGGGCCTGCGGCAAGCAGGCGCGCATCGCGCTGATGCGGCTGATCCGCGGCCGCGCCGTGAGCTGCAAGGTGCCTGTGTCAAGCACGGCAAAGGCGCTGACGGCGCGCTGCGGCGTGGCCGGCACCGACCTTTCCGAATGGCTGGTGAGCCAAGGCTGGGTGAAACCCGAAGCGCCGGCGGATACGAAGCTCGCCGAGGCGGCGGACACAGCCCGCAAGAAGAAGATCGGCGTCTGGCGCTGAGGCCAAAGAAAAATGCGGACTAGGCGCAGATTCCCTGGATTTCGATATTGGCGCCTGGGCGGCGGACAGACGTAACTGTGAGCAATCGTGCCCAAGCGATTGCACCTTGACCGTCAGCGGGTCACAGTGGTCGGGACCGATCCGTCGGAGACGCTAATCCTGAAACGGGAGATGGGATCATGTCGATCGGACTCATACTTATCATCATTCTCATTGTGTTTTTGTTGGGTGGCTTCAGTGGCCGCTTCGGCGGTTACGGTTACGGCTATGGAAACGGTGGCATCGGCCTCATCGGCATTATCCTTATCGTTCTCCTGGTCCTATTGCTCATGGGCCGGATTTGATCGCCGAGCGTTAGCCGCGAAGCAGACGCGCCGAGTCCCGCAAACGCAGAGCGGCCCCGGGGATCGCCCGAGGCCGCTTAGCGCGTCGTCTACTCGCACGAGGGCTGACGACATCTTCTTCGGCTCGGCGTCGTTTCCGGTCGTTCCATAAAAAACGGCCCCGGATTCCGGGGCCGTTCTTTAGCGGATGTACCACTCTCGCAAGATTACATCTTGTTCGAGGAGTCCTTCATGTCATTCGACGACTTCTTCATGTCGTCGCTGGACGAATCCATCGAAGAATCCATCGGCTCGGCCGGCGTGCCTTCCATGTCCTTGGTCGTGTTGGCATCGGCGCTCACCCAGCCCTTGGAACAACCGTCCTTCCACTCATCGGCGGAGATCTTGGCGTCCTTGGACGAGTCGACCATCTGGAAGTTGAGGATAAAGGGCGTGGCCTTGTCCTTGGACAGGGTGTCGCCATCCGGTCCCGCCGTCTCCCAAGCCTTGGTGCATTCGGCCTCGCTCAACACCTTGCCCGGACGGCCGGACGGAGCGTCCTTCTGCGAGCCTTCCGGTACGGGCGCGCCGCCGCCGGCAAAGGCGTAGGTGGCAGTCGACATCAGCATTACTGCGGTCAGGGTCGTGAGTTTCATCACAGATACTCCTTTAGCGTTTCTCAAGTGGGACTATTCCCCGCGACGTTTTCGCGAGGCTCCCCTTGGTTAGAAAACGCATGCCCCCGAACCGGGGTTCCGAATAATGATGTGGCAACTTTGGGGCGCCGCCGCCCCTTATGCGGCAAGCTACGCAGCAAGGTCTCCGGCCAAAGCCTTGGCGATCAGCGCGCGGGTCTCGGGCACGCCGTAGAGCTCCACGAAGGAGCCGAAGCGCGGGCCTTGGGTCTGGCCGAGCAGCACCTGGTAGAGCGCGGAGAACCAATCGCGCAGCGGCTCGAAGTCGTGCGCCTTGCCGACGGCATAGACTTCGCTTTGGATTTCCTCGGCGAGAACCTTGTCGGGCAACGCGGCAAGCCGGGCGTCGAGATCGGCAAGCGCCGCGCGTTCCTTCTCGGTCGGCGCGCGATAGGCCTTCGACGGCTTCACGAAGTCATGGAAGTAACGAAGGGCGTAGCCGACCAGCTCATCGAGCAGAGGATGACCTTCCGGCGTGGCGTCGGGCGCATAGCGCCGGATGAACCCCCACAGCACCTCGGCATCCTCGGAGTTCGAGGCCGAGGCGAGATTGAGCAGAAGCGCGAAGCTGATGGGAAGCTCGGCTTGCGGCGGGGCGCCGTCATGGACGTGCCACACCGGGTTCATCAGCTTGGGCGCCTGCTCCTCTTTCGGGTAGGCGGCGAGATGGCCGACATACTCATCGACCGCGCGCGGGATCACATCGAAATGGAGGCGCTTCGCCTTGCGCGGGCTCTGATACATATAGAGCGCGAGGCTTTCGGGCGAGGCATAGGTCAGCCACTCCTCGATGGTGAGTCCGTTGCCGCGCGACTTCGAAATCTTTTCGCCGTTCTCGTCCAGGAACAGCTCGTAGTTGAAGCCTTCTGGCTGCTGGCGGCCGAGGATGCGGCAGATCCGTCCCGACAGACGAACCGAATCGATCAGATCCTTGCCCGCCATTTCATAGTCGACACCGAGCGCCGCCCAGCGCATGGCCCAATCCGCCTTCCATTGCAGCTTGCAATGGCCGCGCGTGGCCGGAACTTGGGTGAGCTTGCCCGAGTCGGGGTCTTTAAAGAGGATGGTGCCGGCGGCGACGTCGCGGTCGACGATCGGCACTTGCAGCACCTTGCCGGTCTCCGGCGAGATCGGCAGGAAGGGGCTGTAGGTGGCGCGGCGCTCCGGGCCCAGCGTCGGCAGGATCACGTCGCGGATCTCGTCGTAATGCTCCAGTACCCTGAGCAGCGTCGCGTCGAAGCGCCCGGACGTGTAGCACTGGGTCGCCGACAAGAACTCGTAGTCGAAGCCGAAGGTATCGAGGAAGGCCTTGAGGCGCGCATTATTGTGCTGGCCGAAGCTCGGGTGTTCGCCGAACGGGTCCGGCACCTGGGTCAGCGGCTTGCCGAGATGCTGGGTCACCATCTCCTTGTTGGGAATGTTGTCGGGGACCTTCCGCAAACCGTCCATGTCGTCGGAGAAGCAGATCAGCCGGGTCGGCACCTTGTCCTCGGTCAGGACGCGGAAGGCGTGGCGCACCATGGTGGTGCGGGCGACCTCCCCAAACGTGCCAATATGCGGCAGACCGGACGGCCCGTAACCGGTCTCGAAGATGATCGGGCCGGTCGGCTGCGGAATCCGCTTGATCCGGCTCAGGACCTTCCGCGCCTCCTCGAACGGCCACGCCTTGCTGACATGGGCATGGGCCAGGAGCTCGGAATTGATCTCGATCGGGGTGGATTGGCGGCTTGCGCTCTTCGTCTCGGGCATGTTTGGGAATGTGTGGTGATGGCTCGGAAGCAGGCTAGCCCGACAAATTTCACAGATTTCCAAACCGCGCCAGCCCTCCGGCGCTTTTTCCCGTCCAAGAGGTGCTTGCCCGGGTAGTTGCAATTTCCTACCGTCGCGCCGCTTTGGGACAAATTTGGGGAAATAGAGAGGTGGAGAGCCGATGACCGAGCCCTTGGACCATCACGACGCGCTGATCTACACGATGGTCACCATATCGGCGGTGGACCGCGCCATTACCGACGCGGAGCTCGCCCGCATCGGCGAGATTGTCTCCACCCTGCCGGTCTTCGCGACCTTTGACCCCGAAAAGCTGGTGAGCGCTTCGCAGACCTGCGGCGAGATCCTCGGCGGCGACAGCGGACTTCAACTGGTCCTTCAGCTCATCCGCAGCACCCTGCCCAAGACGCTCCGTGAGACGGCTTATGCGTTGGCGCTGGAGGTCGCAGCGGCGGACCTGGACGTTCGGCCGGAGGAGACACGCTTCCTGGAGTTGCTGTCCGACGCGCTCGAGCTCGACAAGCTGACAACGGCAGCCATCGAGCGGGGGATCAGAGCACGCAATACGGTGCTTTGACCTAGCGCAGACTTTACCAATTGCGAACGGTGCGGCACGGAACCCAACACCGGGCCCGGTGGTTCCTGATATGATGGCTTTTGGCAGCAATTGCTGCGCGCACCCGTATTACGAGGAGGACTCACCATGTGGGGCTTGGCTGAACGCAAGACATCTCGGTTCGGGAGCGATCTCGACCTAAACGATGTCTATGACCAGCTCGATACGTTGCGCGGCTATGTGCAGAACCTGTCCCAGAGTGTCGGCAAGAGCGCCGGCTCCTCCTACGGACGGGCCCGCGACTTGGCTACCGGGGCCGCACACGACGCCGAGGAAACGATGAAGGACAATCTCACCGCTTCGCTGGTGATTACGCTGGGGCTTGGGGTGGCGATCGGCTACTTGATCAGCCGCAGCACCAAATAGGCGCTAGCGCGCGAGCTTCGCCGCGCCGGAATAGAGCGCACCGCCGATCACACAAGGCACCGCAATCTGCGCTTGGCCAAGCGCCGTGGCGGCAACGCAGCCCGTGGCGATGGCAATCGAGCCCGCGGTCAAGCCTTTCGACATACCGGCCGCCGCCGTGAGTTCCTGTCTCTCCGCATCCTCGATCGCACCGTATTGTTCTTTGCGGATATTCTCCGCCTCGAAGAGTTCGGCGGCCTTGATGACATCGTTCAAAGGCTTGGCGATTGCCTCCGGCTGGTTCGGGACTTCGGCACGGTAGAGGTCGATCAGGTCGCGGTCGCGCTCGGCATAAGAGGCGAGTGTCCACTTCGCGGTACCGCCAGCGGTCACCTTTTCAAGCTGGTTTGCGTCTCCCCCCCACCCCGACGCGAGCTTGCCAAAGAAGCCCTTCTCCTCAGCACCCTTGGACCACTTCAAAGCCGGCAGGATGCGCATGACGGGCTCGTACTGGCCGGTGGCGACATAGTAGCCCCAATGAGCATAGACGGCTTGCGCGCCGCCCAACTCAAGCTCGAGCTTCTGCAATGTAGGACGGCGCCCGTTGATAAAATCGTCAACGAGCGGTTTGCGTAGCGGCATCTTGTCCGCGTTCTTCTCGAGCAGATCCTGCCAATCGGGACGTCCCGAATACGCGATCGCCCGGATGATGACCTCTTGCTCTTTCGCGGGCATCGGAAACATCTTGGGGACGAGCCCAGGGCCGTCTTTCGGGTTGGCGCCGAGAACACCCGCGATGAAGCCGGCGCAGAACCAGCGCTGCTCCTCGTCCTTGAACATGCCGTAGTCGCGCATGGCGTGAACGGCCGCCGGCACCTTCCAGAATTCAGGATGATCGCGGTAGTTGGAGACCCAGTCGAGCAAGCGCTCGGCGGAGGTGAATTCAGATGACGGCCCGGGTTGTGCCATGGCGCCGCCCTGGGTCGGCGTGCTTAAGGTCGGCCGCGCATAGGCTTGTTGTGGGGCCGATTGCCGTGGTGCGACCGCATCGGGGGTGACGCGGCTCGTGGTGACAGGCTTGGGCGGCGCCAAGGGCTGCGGTGACACGGCGACCGGCGCCACGTCCTCGCGTGCGGATTTGTCTTCGCCGGCGGAATGCGCCACGGGCGTCTCGGGCGGGCTCAAGCGCTGCGGCGAGAGCACGTTTTTGGAGACGGCACTGCTGCTCTTCGGCGCGATGGACACCGCGCCCGATTGGGCGACGCAAGGCGACGCAGTCGCCAAAATGCCAGCGGCGGCGAGCGCTAAAGTCGTGGCGGTACGCATGTCATCAGCTTCCTCCCCCAGGCCCCAGAGTGCTGACGAAACAACCGGACATAGTTAACGGCCGCAGGGTCCCTCACCAACGGCCAACATCATGATTTTCAAGGGTTTCGTGGCGATTTAATGGCCAGACGCGTTAACCATAACAAAAGGTTACCGCCGCACCGCGCCGATCGGCTCCGAATGTCCGGCCGCGAATGTCCGGCCGCCCTTCGGACTCGCGAAAGCAGAAGGACGGCCGGGGCCTCGCACTATCTACGCCGCTAGGGAGCGATTTTCATCGCGCGAGGAGTCCCTTCGAAGTTTGCGCATCTCCTGGGTCTCGTCTTTCGATCCTTCGAGGACCGCGCCGGAGTGGTCATCGGCACGTGAGCGAAGGACTTAGGCATTTCTCAGCCGGCCTCCAATGTCTCGAGCTTCGTCACGCCGTTCGACCGGCTCGGCTCGGCTCGGCTCGGCGCGCGGGCCCCCAGCACAAAGGCGATTTCTCGGCCTTTGCCCTGGGTTTCCTCGAGCTGCAGGCTCAACATTCCCAAAGGTTCGAGCAGGCGAGCGGCCCGAAGATCGCCCGCATCCACCGGCTCAAGCCCGACATCGGCGACAAGACCCATGACGAGGTCCTTCTGTGGGCCGCGCGGGCCGGCGACGAGCCCCGCGGCGACGCCTTGCGGATATCGCTGCTTGGCGATGGCATCAAACCCGGAGACATTGAACGCCTTGAAAAACGTCGCACCGTGCGCGTGGCTCTGAAGCAGCTCAACGCCGGAGGTGTCGAAGCCCAGGGCAAGCCTCGTCTCGCTGGTATTCAGCGGATTGGTGGCGTCGATGACGGTTTTCCCGGCCAGAGCGGGTGCGTGCTCGCAGACCAGCGCTTCCGCCACCGTCCACGGGACCGCGAGAATGACCGCATCGGCGGCAGCAATCGCGCCGTCAATCGTCTTGGTGATGAGACCGCCAGCGGGCGCCCTCGATACGGGCGGCTTAGGCGCGAGCGGCTTGGGGGCGAGCAGATCGGGTTCCCTGACGCCATAGACCACGGAATGGCCTCTTGCCTGCAGGACCGGGCCCAAGGCTTTGCCGACGCGCCCGGTGCCAAGAATGGCGATTCTCATCTCTTTCTGCCCCGCTGGTTCGGCTTTTGGTTGTCTCGACACGACCTGATTCGCTGTTGCAACCAACATGGGGGCTCCGGTAGCATTATTCCAATCGATAGGATCGATGATGAGTATTGATCACGCCAATTTAAGTCGCCTCGACCTCAATCTTCTCGTCGCCTTCGATGCGCTGTTCACCGAGCGCAACGTGACGCGCGCGGCGGCCCGCGTCGGGCTCGGCCAATCGGCCATGAGCCACAACCTTGCCCGCCTCAGGACCCTGTTCGGCGACGAATTGCTGACCCGGGGCAGCGACGGCATGCGCCCCACTCCCCGGGCGATGGCGCTCGCCGATCCGGTGCGCGTGACGCTGGCCCAGATTCAATCGGCCGTGCTCCAGCGCGGAGTGTTCGAACCGGCAACGGCCAACCGCGTGTTTCGGATCGGACTTGCCGATTCCATCGAGGTCGCCGTCATCCCGGCTCTCATGGAGCGTCTACAGACCACGGCCCCGGGCGTGTCGCTGAGACTGCGCTCCACCAACCGGATGAGTATCCTGGAGGAGCTCGATACCGGGGCTTTGGATCTCGGCATTGGCGTCTTCGATCACGGCCAGACGCACCACAAGCGCCGTCATCTCTATGACGACAGCTTTCTCTGCCTGTTCAGCACCGATCAACTGAAGCTTACGCCACCACTCTCGCTACAGGACTATTTGCGTTGGCCGCATGTGCTCACCAGTCTCGCCGACGATGCCCGCGGCGCCGTCGACGAGGCCCTGGCCAAGCGGAAGCTCCGCCGCAGCATTGTCATGACAACGCCCGGCTTTCTGGCCGTGCCATTCGTCATCCGCCGCACCCCCGTCATCACCACGATGCCGTCGCAGCTCGCGCGCTATTTCTCCGAGACCTTCGGACTCGCCACCAGCCCCGTTCCGATCGATCTCCCGAGCTTCACCATCTCGCTGCTCTGGCATGCAAGCTTCGACCTCGATCCGGGGCATTTATGGCTGCGCCAGACGGTGACGGGGCTTATCTCCGAGGACAATCTGGAGCTCTGACACACGCGCGCGGGATGTGGACAACTTCCGATTTCGCGGCGCGCAGACATTCTATTGGCCGCATCATTGGCCGATTCGATTCACGCAAAGTTGGTCGGCGAGACGAACTGTCCGATCAGGCCCGTAGGAGGTCCATTCATGGCGAGCACCACACCCGCAAAGAGCGTCTCAGCAATCGATCGTCACGACGCGCTCAGTGAAGTTCTAGCCGAGAGTTGGTGGGCGGTGGGTCTTCGCGGCATTCTTGCCATCGCCTTTGGGCTGATCTGCCTCCTGGTTCCGACTGCGGCGATCCTCGCGCTGATCCTGCTGTTCTCGGCCTATATGCTGGTGGACGGCGTCTTCGCCATTGCCTCCGGCATCAAGGCGGCGCGGAACGGCGAACGCTGGGGCCTGCTGATCCTTGAAGGCATCGTCGATATCGCTGCCGGTGCTGTCGCTTTCTTGTGGCCAGCGATCACCACGGTTGCCTTCATCATCCTCATCGCGGTGTGGGCCATCATCTCCGGAGCCTTGATGCTGGCCGCCGCCTTGGGCCTGAAGCTCGATCACGGGCGTTGGTGGCTTGCGCTCGGCGGCATCGCCTCGGTGATTTTCGGCATCGTGCTGCTTATCGCCCCGGTCGTGGGCGCGGTGGTGCTCACCTGGTGGCTCGGCGTCTATGCCCTCGTGTTCGGCGCCATGCTGCTCATTCTCGCCTTCCAGCTCCACGGCAAGAAGGAAGCACGCGCCGCCAAGAAGCCGGCGCGGCCCGCGGCGAAGTCCTCCAGACGCACCGCCGCGAAGAAGGCTTAAAGGCGCCGCGCGCCTCTGCCGCTGATCGCGGTCAGGCCGGTCCCGGCCTTGTGATCGAAGGTTTGGTTGGCTTGTCGCAAAGCTCGCGGCACACTGACGGGCTCCTGCCGGCGCCCTATATTCAGTCCATGGACAACATCTTCGGCCCCAACGACACCGTCATCCGGCTTTCCGTCTTCGGAGGCGTTTTCGTGCTGATGGCGCTGATCGAACTCGCCTTGCCGAAACGCAAGCTGATCGCAACCAAGGGGCGGCGCTGGCTGACCAATCTGGGAATCAGCGTCACCGCCGCCGTGGTCTTGCGCCTCATGGCGGCGTTGGCCGTGCCGGTCGCCGCCGTTGCCGCCGCCTTTTACGCGCAACAGCACGACATCGGGCTTTTGAACCAATTGGCCTGGCCCGAATGGCTGAAGGTCGTGATTGCGCTCGCCGTGCTCGATCTCGCCATCTGGGCCCAGCATCTCGCCTCCCACAAAATCCCGATCCTGTGGCGTCTGCACCGCGTGCATCACGCCGACCGCGATATCGACGTCACCACGGCGGTGCGCTTCCACCCAATCGAGATCGCCCTGTCGATGCTGTGGAAGATCCTCGTGGTGGTGCCGCTCGGCGCCTCGCCGCTCGCGGTGTTCCTGTTCGAAGTCATCCTCAACGGCTGCGCCATGTTCAACCATGCCAATATCGCCCTGCCGGGCTGGCTCGACCGTGTCGTGCGGCTGTTCATCGTGACGCCCGACATGCACCGGGTGCATCACTCGGTGCTGCGGCGCGAGCACGATTCCAATTACGGGTTCAATCTTTCCCTGTGGGACCGGGTGTTCCGCACCTATACGGCACAGCCCGAAGGCGGGCATCTCGGCATGAAGATCGGACTCACCCCTTATCAGGGCGAAGCGCCGACGCGTTTCGGCTGGAGCCTGTGGCTGCCGTTTCTAAGGGAAGGCTCGAAGACGCCGGCACCGGCAACGCCGGGCGAAACGAGCCAGACGCCGCGTGCCACCAAAGAAAAGCGCGTCTAGAAGAAGTTCACTAGAAGAAGTTCATGGGGAAGTAGCGCAGGAACAGCTCTTCGTAGCGCCCGCTGGCGTGCACCTGCTCGAGCCCATAGGTCAGGATCTCGGCGAGCCTGCGATTGCGCTTCTTGACCGCGATGCCCACGCCTTCACCGAAGAACCGCGAGTCGAGATAGGGTCCGCCGCGAAACTCGCAACAGGCTTCGCTGGTGACGCCGTTGAGCCAGAAGGTGAGCGTGATGCCATCGCCAAAGACGAGATCGATGGCTCCCTCCTTCAGTGCTTTCTGCGCGTCCTCCGCATGGTCGAAGGCGGCAACCGCTCCATCGGGGAAAAACTTCTTCAGATAGGCCTCGTGGCCCGTCCCCTTGGCCACACCAATCTTCAACCCATCCACCGTCTCCGGGCGAATGTCCTTGAGGTCGCTGCCCTTGCGCGCGGCAAAGCGCGCCGGGGTGGCGTAATAGCGCGAGGTAAAGTCGGCGGCCTTTAGCGCCTCCGCGGTGATGCGGATCGAGGCAATCGCCGCGTCCGCCTCGCCTCGGTCCAGCGTCGGGATGAGGTCGCTCCAATTGGTGGCGTCGACCTCGCACTCGACCTCGAGCACCTCGCAAATGGCGCGGGCCAGATCGACATTGAAGCCGGTGAGCGCGCCCACCTCGTCGTAATAGTGGAACGGCGGATAGTCGGTATCGGTGACGAAGCGGATCTTCTCCAGCCCCTTCAGATCGGGCTTGGGCCGCAGCGCGTCGCCTTGCCAGTTATCGGGAACGATGGGCTTGGACTTGGCCGGCTGCGCGAGCGTGGCCGGACTCAAGCAGGCGAGCGCCAAAACAAGCGTTGCCAACCAGACAGGCGCCACAGCACGTATCGTCATCGGAGAAATCACCCGCGTCTTTTCTTTCTCCTCATAGCGCGGCTTTGCCGGACCCGCTAGGGAGATATGACACTCTTTGGTTGTAAAATATCGATTGCACGACTCTTACTAGAACAATGCGCGCCACAACCCTCAGTGCACAATCAATATTGCGCCTCACCTAAAAAGAGCAAGAATACGGACTGGGGAGTTGCGGGGGCATTCCCGTGTCGCTTGTATTCGAGAGTCGCGCGGACCTTGGTCCGGGCACCACTGGTTTTGCGACCGCGCCGGTTCCAGCCGAGGTGGAGTACCACTTTCTCCTGGGCCGTTATGTCGACGCCGCCATTTTGGCGCGGGCGAGTGCGCTGGCCGCCCAGTGGGGCGTTCACCCCCATGAAGTCCTGATCGCCAACGGTTGGCTCGGCGCGGAAGACTATTACCGCGCTCTGGCGGAGACTTGCGGCACAGACTTCACAAGGCTGGAGCCAGCCGAGACCGCACTGCCGGCGAAAGCAAGCCCGCGACATTGTCTCGCCAATGGCATTTTGAAAGAGCGCGCCCGCGCATACAGGTTCGTCTATGCGGCCAACCATTTGAGACCGAACGCGCTGCGGGCCATGCTGGCGCGGCTCGCACCGTGCGAGCTTGCGCTGGCGACGCCGCGATCTGTGCGGGAAAGCATCTACCATCACTTTGCGCCCGCCTTGGTGGAGGGCGCGGTGGGGACGCTGGCGGCCCGGCGACCCGATTTGAGCGCGCGGAGCCGCACCGCGCTGTGGCAGCGCTGCTTCCTCCTTGCCGGGAGCGCGGGGGTGGGAGGCGCCCTCCTGCTCGCACCCATCGCGACCATCCACGCCGTGACGCTGCTCCTGGCCGTGCTGTTCGTGCCCGCAATCGCCTTGCGCGTGCTCGGCGTGTACGAACTCGCGCGCAAGGACGGAGAGACATCGCCATCGCGCGTGCCACACACCTCCGATGCCTCCCTGCCCACCTACACCATTCTCGCGCCGCTGTTCGATGAAGCCCATATGCTGCCCTCGCTCGTTCGCGCGCTCACACAACTCGACTGGCCGGCCGCCAAGCTCGATATCAAGCTCGTCCTCGAGGCGGCAGACCCTGAAACAGTCGCTGCCGCGCGGGCGCTCAATCTTCCGGGCAATGTCGAGATTGTCGTGGTGCCGGATCGCGCCCCGCGAACCAAGCCGAAAGCGCTGAACTATGCCCTGCCGCTCGCGCGCGGCGAGTATCTCGTCATCTACGACGCGGAGGATCGCCCGGAGCCCGATCAGCTGCGCCGCGCCTACGCCGCATTTGCCGAAGGACCGCCGAACCTGGCCACCGTTCAGGCGCGGCTCAACATCTACAATCCGGATGCCGGTTGGCTGGCGCGGCAGTTCACCCTCGAATATTCCGCGCTGTTCGACGGCCTGTTGCCGGTGCTGGACAGGCTGAAGCTGCCCATCCCACTCGGCGGCACCTCCAACCATTTCCGCGTGTCGGCGCTGAAATGGCTTCTCGCCTGGGACCCGTTCAATGTGACGGAGGACGCGGATCTCGGCACGCGGCTCGCCCGGAACGGCTATCGCTGCGCGGTGATCGCGTCCACGACCCTTGAAGAGGCGCCGGCGCGGCTCGGGGTGTGGCTTCGCCAACGCACGCGCTGGCTCAAGGGATTCGTGCAGACTTGGCTCGTGCACATGCGCGATCCCCGCGCGCTGTGGCGGGAGCTTGGACCAAAGGGTTTCCTCGCATTCCAGGTCGTCGTCGGCGGCACGGTGCTCTCGGCGCTGGTCCATCCCTGGTTCTACGTGCTTGTGGCCGGCGAGCTCTTGGGCGGCACTGTCTTGGCCTTCCCCGCGAGCCTCGCCGGCGGTCCGTTCTGGGCCATTGCCTGGTTCGACTTGGTCGCCGGTTATCTCGCCGCCATGGCGCTTGCCCTGCTTGCCGTACGCCAGCGCGGGCTGAGCCGCCTCGTCCCGCAGGTTCTGCTCATGCCGGTCTATTGGCTTTTGATCTCGGCGGCCGCCTACCGCGCGCTTTGGCAGTTCGTCACCGCGCCGTTCAAATGGGAGAAGACCGAGCACGGCGCCGGCTAGGCGCCTACGCTTTTTGGATGCTTTTCGGCGCTTTGCCTTCGGGCTTCTCGTGAGGCTTGCGAAGCGCGCTGACTCGCGTCACAATTGTGCACTGCACAAATCACATTGCGGGACAGTTGCCCAAGCCCATCCCCCATATCCCTGACAGCGACCTCAAGATCCTTGTCATCGACGAGACCCCGATCCGGCTCGCCATTCTCCAAGCCGGGCTCACAGAGGCCGGCTTTCTCGACGTGACGACGCTCGATACCGCGACCGCGCTGGTGGAGCGGATCTACGCGCTCGATCCGGATGTCATCCTCATCGATCTGGAGAACCCCAGCCGTGACGTCCTGGAGCAGATGTTCCAGGTGTCGCGCGCGGTGCGCCGGCCCATCGCCATGTTCGTGGAGCAGAGCGACAAGGCCACCATCGAGGCGGCGATCGACGCGGGCGTCAGCGCCTATATCGTCGACGGGCTGAAGAAGGAGCGCGTCAGACCCATTCTCGAAATGACCGTGTCGCGCTTCCGCGCCTTCGACCGTCTGCGGACCGAGCTCGAAGAGACCAAGAGCGCGCTCAAGGAGCGCAAAGTGATCGAGAAGGCCAAGGGCATCTTGATGAAGAACCGGGGCCTGGGCGAGGACGAGGCTTATGCGCTTCTACGCAAGACCGCCATGGGCCAAGGCAAGCGGCTTGCCGACGTGGCCGAGGGTCTCGTCAGTTCGATCGAGCTGTTGAAGGAATAGGGCAGATCGTCATGCACGAACCGAAGCCGATCAAACGACATGAACGCGTGATGCAGGCGGGCTTCATTCCGCTGCTCGATTGCGCGCCGCTGGTGATTGCGCGCGAGCGTGGCTTCGATCGGCAGTTCGGCTTTTCGTTCCAGCTCCACCGCGAAGTGTCCTGGGCCAATATCCGCGACAAGCTCGATGTGGGCGTGTTCGACTGCGCTCATATGCTGGCGCCCATGCCGATCGCGGCGACCTTGGGATTGGGCCGCGCGGTAGAGCCCGTGATCGCGGCGATGTCGCTGAGCCTCAACGGCAACGCCATCACCGTATCCCAAGGGCTTTACCAGGAGATGCGGGCAGCCGACGCGGATGCCGTACGCGAAGGCGGCATGGCTGCGGCGCGGGCCATGGCCAAGGTGGTTCAGGCGAGAGGGGCCGCAGGCCGCGCGCCGCTGACGCTCGGCATGGTCTACCCGTTCTCCTGCCACAACTACGACCTCAGATTCTGGTTGGCCTCGGCCGGCATCGATCCGGACAACGACGTCAATCTCATTGTCGTGCCGCCGCCGCTGCTTGCGGAATCGCTGAAGGCGGGCCGGGTCGACGGATTTTGTGTCGGGCAGCCCTGGAACAGCGTCGCCGTCGAGCAGGGTCACGGCGTGATCGTCGCCACCAAGAACCAGTTATGGCCGATGAGCCCCGAGAAAGTGCTCGGCGTGCGGGAGATTTGGGCCGGGGAGAACGCGGCCCTCTTAAGCGATGCGATGCGCGCGCTCGTGGCCGCCGGACGATGGCTCGACGAGCCGGAAAACCGGCGCGAGGCGGCCGCCATTCTGGCGCGGGCGCAATATCTCGGTGTGGCGGAGGAAACATTGCTGAAGCCGCTCACCGGACGCTTGGTGCGGGGCGGCGATGAGCCTGAGATCGTCGACGCGGACGCCGTGGTGTTTCACCGGCACGCGGCGAACTTCCCGTGGCGTTCGCACGCGGTGTGGATCATCACGCAGATGATCCGCTGGGGTCAGGTGCGCGAGCCCTTCGACATCCTGGCGCTGGCGGAGCGCGTCTACCGGCCCGATCTCTATCGCGCGGCACTTGCCACTGCCGGAGTCGACCTGCCGGAGAGCGACTACAAATCCGAGGGTGAGACGACAGCTTTCTTCGGCGGCGAGAGCTTCGATCCGCAAGCTGCGATCGGCCACTTGCGGGCGCTGCCGATCCGCTCCGCCGGCACGGACCTCGAGGCATTTGCCGAACACAATCTTTGAGTCTCAACGCCGGCGAACTGCCATTGAAACCGGCAATTGCCTGTGTGCGGTGCACAATGATTGCGCATCGAGCCAAGTACACCTCCCGCGCTGTTTCTTCTATCTCCCTGATTAGACATACGAATCGACGTGGGCCCACATTGGCACGCTTCTTGGATTCTATAGGTTCGAGCGAAGGAACGACCCTTCCGACAATTTGATGCGGTCCAATGATGGGCCGCCCGTGGCAACGCTGCCTCGAAGACTGATCGCGAACGCGACCGGTTTCTCGATGCAGCGTTTTTTTTGTTTTGCGCGCCTGAACGGCGCGAGCTGGGAGAAAAGCATGTTGAGGTGGACGAAGACACTGGCTGGGACTGCAGGCGCGCTGACGCTCGCGGTCGCCGTGCTCGGGCTGGGAACGAGCCCGGCCCTGAGCGGCGAGCCCGAGAAGGACGTTCTCAAGTTCGGCTTCATCAAGCTGACCGACATGGCGCCACTCGCCATCGCCAAGGAGAAGTTTTTCTTCGAGGACGAGGGCCTTCAGGTCGAGCTGGAGGCACAGGCCAATTGGAAGGTGCTGCTCGACCGGGTGATCACAGGCGAGCTCGACGGCGCGCACATGCTCGCGGGCCAGCCGCTCGGCGCCACGATCGGCTACGGCACCAAGGCGGACATCATCACCGCCTTCTCCATGGACTTGAACGGCAACGCCATCACCGTCTCCAACGACGTGTTCGAGGAGATGAAGCAGCACATCGAGAAGGACGCCGACGGCAAGCCGAAGCATCCGATCTCGGCGGCAGCCCTCAAGCCCGTGGTCGAGCGCTACCGGTCCGAAGGCAAGCCCTTCAACATGGGCATGGTGTTTCCCGTCTCCACGCATAATTACGAGCTGCGCTACTGGCTCGCCGCGGGTGGTTTGCGTCCCGGCTATTACTCACCGGAAAACACAGCAGGGCAAATCCAGGCCGACGTGCTGCTTTCGGTGACGCCGCCGCCGCAAATGCCCTCAACGCTGGAGGCCGGCACCATTCTCGGCTACTGCGTCGGCGAGCCGTGGAACCAGGCCGCCGTGTTCAAGGGCATCGGCGTTCCCGTCATCACCGATCACGGCATCTGGGAATACAATCCGGAGAAAGTGTTCGGCGTCACGCGCCAATGGGCGGAGGAAAATCCGAACACTCATATCGCCGTGGTGAAGGCGCTGATCCGCGCCGGGCAGTGGCTAGACGACCCGGCAAACCGCGAAGAAGCGGTGAAGATCCTGTCGCACTCGGCCTATGTGGGCGCCGACGAGGAGGTCATCGCCAACTCGATGACCGGCTCGTTCGAATACGAGAAGGGCGACAAGCGCCCGGCGCCCGCGTTCAACGTCTTCTTCAAGCACTACGCGACCTACCCCTATTACTCCGACGCCATCTGGTACCTGACCCAGATGCGCCGCTGGGGGCAGATCGGCGAGGCTAAGTCCGACGGGTGGTACGTCGACACGGCCAAGAAGGTCTACCGGCCCGACATCTATATGCAGGCCGCGCAAGCGCTCATCGATGACGGCACCGTCGAGAAGGAAGACTTCCCCTTCGGGACCGACGGCTTCAAGGCGCCGACCGCCGCGTTCATCGACGGCATCGAATACGACGGCAAGAAGCCGAACGAGTATCTGTCGAAATTCCCCATTGGGCTGAAAGACGAGCAGACCGTCGCCGGCAATCAGGTGGTGGGCGACTAAACGCGCGCGCCTTCTCCGCTTCTCGCCGCTTTTCGCAAAAGGACTGGAACACATGTCGATCGCAGACCACGCCGCCACCCCGCCGCCGACGCCGCTGAAGGAGCGGCTGGCGCCGACCTTCGAGCGGCTCGACCGCACGCTGAAACCGCTCGGCTTCGGTTGGGTCGTGCCTATCGCGCGGCTTTCCGTCGGCGACCGGCCGCAACAGCAAGCCAAAATCATCTGGCACAGCCTGCTGATCCCGCTGATCGCCATTGGCTGCTTTCTCGTGTTGTGGGCGGTGCTCGCGCCGCGCGTCGTCACCTCGCTCGGCGCCATTCCCGGGCCTGTCGCGGTCGCCGAGCAGGCGGGCGTGCTGTGGCAGGATCATCTGGCGGAGCGCGACAAGGAAGCCGCCTATTACGTGCGGCAGGAGAAGCGTAACGAAGCGAAGCTCGCCGCAGACCCGGAGGCGCCGGTGAAATGGCGCAGCTATATCGGCCGCCCCACCTTCGTCGACCAGATTTTCACCTCGCTGCTTACGGTGTTCACCGGCTTTCTGCTGGCAAGCTTGATCGCCATTCCACTCGGAGTTCTGTGCGGGCTGTCGAGCACGTTCGACGCCGCGCTCAATCCGATCGTGCAGATTTTCAAACCGGTGTCGCCGCTCGCCTGGCTGCCCATCGTCACCATGGTGGTGTCCGCCGTCTACATCGAGGAATATGCCGGCTTCCCCAAGAGCTTCGTCACCTCCGCGGTCACCGTCACGCTCTGCTCGCTGTGGCCTACACTCATCAACACGGCCATCGGTGTGGCCTCCATCGACCACGACCTCGTCAATGTCGGACGCGTGCTGAAGCTCTCCTGGTACACGAAAGTGTTCAAGGTCGTGCTGCCGTCGGCCCTGCCTTACATCTTCACGGGCTTGCGGCTTTCGCTCGGTGTCGGCTGGATGGTGCTGATCGCCGCGGAGATGCTGGCGCAAAACCCCGGCCTCGGAAAGTTCGTCTGGGATGAGTTCCAGAACGGCTCTTCCAACTCGCTCGCTCGCATCATGGTCGCGGTGCTGACCATCGGCATTGTCGGCTTCCTGCTCGACCGCCTCATGGTGGCGCTCGAGACCGCCGTCACCCACAGCCCCAGCCGCTAGGAGCCCGACCCATGGCAATTCTCGAGCTCAAGGGCGTGTGCGCGGGCTACGGCGCGGCACAGGCACGGACCGAGGTGCTGAAAGACATCGACCTCACCGTCGAAGACGGCGAGCTGCTGGCGGTGCTCGGCTTCTCCGGTACCGGCAAGACCACGCTGATCTCGCTGCTGGCCGGCCTGAAAGCGCCGGACAAAGGCGAGGTGCTGTTCAAGGGCGCGCCCGTCACCGGGCCGGGGCCGGAGCGCGGCGTGGCGTTTCAAAGCTACGCGTTGATGCCGTGGCTGACGGTCGAGCAGAATATCGCGCTGGCAGTCGGTGCCGTTCACGCGAAGATCTCCCGCACCGAGCGGAGAGCCCTGACCGGCAAATATATGAGCATGGTCGGCCTCACCCATGCGCGCGAGCGCCGGCCGGCGGAGCTTTCCGGCGGTATGCGGCAGCGCGTGTCAGTGGCCCGTGCGCTCGCCATGCAGCCGGAAGTGCTGCTGCTCGACGAGCCCCTATCGGCGCTCGATGCGTTGACGCGCGCCAAGCTCCAGGACGAGTTCGCCGAAATCCGCGCCGAGACCAACGCGACCATGGTGCTGATCACCAACGACGTGGACGAGGCGATCTTCCTGGCAGACCGCATCGTGCCGCTCAATCCGGACGGTACGTTCGGGCCCGACTACACAGTGGACTTGCCGCGCCCGCGCAATCGCGTGGCGCTGAACCACGACGAGACCTACCACCGGCTGCGCGGCGAGATCACGAAATACCTGATGGACGCCGGCGAGATGCGCAAAGGCGCGGGCGATGACGGCGTGTTGCTGCCCAATGTCGTTCCGTTTTTCTCCAAGGCGGCCGCGGCGAGCGACGAGGCGCTGCCTGCCGCCTATGTCAAGGCCGCTTCCGGAACGCGGATCGAGGATCGCTATCTGGATTTCAGCCACATCTCCAAGACATACCCGACGCCGAACGGCCCGCTGACCGTGGTCGACGGCTTCGACCTGAAGATGAGAAAGGGCGAGTTCGTCTCGCTGATCGGTCATTCGGGCTGCGGCAAGTCGACGGTGCTGTCCATGGCGGCGGGACTCCAAGACGTCAGCCTTGGCGCCGTCATTCTCGATAACCGCCAAGTGCACGAGGCCGGGCCCGATCGGGCCGTGGTGTTCCAGGCGCCGTCGCTCGTGCCGTGGCTCACGGCGGAGCAGAACGTGGCGCTTGGCGTCGACCGGGTCTATCAGGATGCCAGCCGCGCCGAACGCCGGGACGTCGTTCACTACTATCTGAACCGTGTCGGGCTCGGCGATGCCACAACCAAATACGCGGCGGCACTGTCCAACGGCATGAAGCAACGCGTGGGCTTGGCCCGCGCGTTTGCGCTGTCGCCCAAGCTGCTGCTGCTCGATGAGCCGTTCGGCATGCTGGACAGCCTGACGCGCTGGGCGCTGCAAGAAGTGCTGATGGAGGTGTGGACCCGCACCGAGGTCACCGCGGTTTGCGTCACCCATGATGTGGACGAGGCGATCCTGCTCGCCGACCGGGTGGTGATGATGACCAACGGGCCGAACGCGCGGGTGGGCCGCATTGTCGAGATCGACATTCCGAGGCCCCGCACGCGCCAAGCCTTGCTCGCGCATCCCCGCTACTACGAGTATCGCGAGGCCATCCTCGGCTTCCTCGACGAGTTCGAGCATGGCGCGGTGAGCAAGGCGGACGCCAAGGCAGAAGACAGCAACAAATCGCTCGAGGCCGCGGCATGAGCGAGCAACTCGTCATCGTGGGAAACGGCATGGCGACCGCGCGGTTCGCGGACGAACTGACCAAGTGCGCGCCGGGCCGGTACGCCATTGCGGTGGTCGGAGAAGAGCCGGCGCTCGCCTATAACAGGGTCCTGCTGTCCTCCTTGCTAGCGGGCGACGTGGCAGAGCGGGATATCGAGCTTAGATCCCGCGACTGGTGGGAGTCCAAGGGTGTGACGCTCGTCTACGGGCGCCGCGCCACCCATGTCGATGCGCGGGCACGTCAGGTGCATCTCGAAGGCGGCGCACGTCTCGACTTCTCCAAGCTCGTGCTGGCGACCGGATCGGAGCCCATCCGCTTGCCGCTGCCCGGCGCTGAGTTCTCCGGCGTTCTCACCTTCCGCGACCTGAACGATGTCGAGGCCATCTTGGCCCGGGGGGGACCGAACAAGCGCGCCGTGGTGATCGGCGGCGGCCTGTTGGGCCTCGAAGCGGCTTACGGCCTCGCCAAGGCCGGCGCGTCCGTCACCGTGGTGCATCTCATGGACCGGCTCATGGAGCGGCAGCTCGATGCGCGCAGCGGCGCGATGCTCAAATGCGCGCTCGAAACACGCGGCATCGAGGTGCTGCTGGAGGCACAAAGCACGGCAATCGAAGGGCGCGAGAAGGCCGAAGGCCTTCGCCTTTCCGATGGCCGCGTTCTGCCGGCCGATCTCATCGTCATGGCGGCGGGCATCCGGCCCCGCACTGAGCTTGCCCGCATGGCCGAGCTTGAGGTCAAGCGCGGCATCGTCGTCGATGATCATATGCAGACGAGCGCGCCGGGCATCTACGCGCTTGGCGAATGCGCCGAGCATCGTGGGCTCTGCTACGGCCTGGTCGAGCCGGCCTATGAGCAGGCGCGCGTCCTGGCGCAGCATCTGGCCGGCGCGCCCTGGGCCTACGAGGGCTCGCCGCTCGCCACCAATCTGAAGGTCTCCGGTGTCGACGTGTTTTCCGCCGGAGATTTCCTCGACGCACCGGGGAGCGAGCCGATCCTGCTTACGGACCCGGAGCATGGCGTCTACCGCAAGCTCATCGTCAAGGACGGGCATCTCGCAGGTGCCGTCCTGCTCGGCGATACGACGGACGCGCTTTGGTATCTCGATCTCATTCGCTCGGGAACATCCATCGGTGACATGCGCGAGGACTTGGTCTTCGGCCGTGCGTTCTGCGCAGGCGCCGACGCTGCGCCCGACGCACCGCAAGCGGAGGCCGCATGACAGACGCAAACGTCAATGAGATGGCGGACACGTTCTCCGGCGAGCAGAAGAACTATCTCGAAGGTCTCGTCTCGGGCCTCCAGGCCAAGCGCGCGGCGCAAGGCCTGAAGCCCTTGGGCGAAGGCAGTGGCGCGGGCGAACCGGTCGGCCCCGACGCGCCGCACCTCAAGGCCCAAGCCAAAACGGAACGCGACGGCAAAAAACTTTCCGATCCCGAGAAGTGGAAGCGCGAGGAGCACCCCTTCGATGCTTATGCGCGTCTCAACGAGCAGGCCGCGAATGGCGAATTTCCCAAGCCTGCGGATAATTTTCGCTGGCGCTATTACGGGCTGTTCTACGTGGCCCCGGCGCAGGACTCCTATATGTGCCGCTTACGCATCGCCAATGGGATTTTGAGCGCCGCGCAGTTTGAAGGCGTCGCCCGGATCGCTGAAGACTTTGGCGGCGCCTACGCCCACGTCACCACGCGGGCGAATTTGCAGATCCGCGACATCGGCGCCGCCGATGCGATCAACGTGGTCGAGGGCATTCAGGATCTGGGGCTGACGTCACGCGGCTCGGGCGCCGACAATATCCGCAACGTCACCGGCACGCCGACCGCGGGAATCGATCCGCAAGAACTTCTGGATACGCGGCCCTTTGCGCGGAGCTGGCACTTCCATGTGCTGAACGACCGCACGCTCACAGGCCTACCGCGCAAGTTCAATGTCGCCTTCGACGGCGCCGGCACAATTGCCGCCCTGGAGGAGACCAACGACATCGGCTTCTCCGCGGTCGAGGTGAGCGAGGGTGCGGCGGTCCCGGCGGGCGTCTATTTCCGGCTCGTGCTTGGCGGCATTACCGGCCATCACGACCTCGCCCGGGACACCGGCGTGGTGCTGCCGCCGGCCGACGCAACAAAGGTCGCCGACGCCATCGTGCGCGCGTTCGTGGAGAGCGGAGACCGTACCAACCGAAACAAGGCGCGGCTCAAATATGTGCTCGATGACTGGGGCTTCGACAAATTTCTGGCGGCTGTCGAGGAGAGACTGGGCCGTAAGCTGGATCGCGTCGAGGTTGCCCACGTCAAGCCGCGCCCGCAAGCCGACCGCATGGCCCATCTCGGCGTGCATCAGCAGAAGCAGGGCGGGCTCAACTGGATCGGGCTGGTGCTGCCCGTGGGCAAGCTCACGGTCGAACAGATGCGCGGGATTGCCGCGCTGTCTCGCGAGCTCGGCGACGGCGATATCCGCCTCACCGTGTGGCAGAACCTGCTCGTCTCCGGCGTACCGGACGACAAAGTAGGCGAGGCGCTGGCCCGGATCGAGGCGCTCGGCCTTTCGGCGAAGGCGACGGCGATCCGCGCCGGTCTCGTCGCCTGTACCGGCAATACCGGCTGCAAGTTCGCCGCCGCCAATACCAAGGACACGGCCGCAATCATCGCCGATCATGTGGAGAGCCGGCTTGAGCTCGATCAGCCGGTCAATATTCATCTCACCGGCTGCCACCATTCCTGCGCGCAACATTATATCGGCGATATCGGGCTGATCGCCTGCCAGGTCCCGGTCAACAAGGACGGCGACACCGTCGAAGGCTTTCACATCGTGGTCGGCGGCGGCACCGGCGCCAACGCCAAGATCGGCCGCGAGCTGACGCGCGACGTCAAGAAAGAAGACTGTCCGCAAAAGGTCGAGCAGTTGCTGCGCGCCTATCTCGCCAATCGTGAAAGCCGCGAGGAGCCGTTCTTCGCCTTTGCCAATCGGCACAATGTCGCGCAGCTCAACGCGCTGGTGGAGGCACAGAGCGCATGACCATGCAGTCGCCGTCACCACAGACACCGCTCATCCCGGAGGGCGCGCCTTTCAGCGACGAGCAGCGCGCCTGGCTCAACGGCTTCTTTGCCGGGCTTTTGTCGCTTGATCCGGGCGCCACGCCGGCGCCGGCCGGCGCGGTGCAGCTTCCCGGCGCCGACGGGGACGACGACGACGCACCGTGGCATGACCCGGCCATGCCACTCGATGAGCGCATGGCGCTTGCCGAAGGCCGCCCGTTGAAGCGGCGCATGATGGCCGCCATGGCGCAGCAGGATTGCGGCCAATGCGGCTCGTCTTGCGCGGAATATTCCGCGTCCATCGCCGAGCAGGCAGAGCCACGGCTCAATCTCTGTGTGCCGGGGGGCAAGGCCACGGCGCGAATGCTGAAATCGCTCGTCGAGGAGATGGGCGGCGGCGTCATCGATCCCGAAGAGCAGGCCGTCAAGGACGCGGCGCGGCTGCCGAAATCCGACGATTCGCGCCCCGGCCATTGCCGCGAGAATCCGGTCGAGGCTCGCTTCATGTCGTGCACGCGGCTGAACGGCGAGGACTCGGAGAAGACCACCAATCATATCGTCATCGATCTTTCGGCGAGCGGCCTCGACTACGCGGTGGGCGACAGCCTCGGCGTCTATGCGGCGAACGACGCCGCGCTCGCCGACGCGATCATCGCGGCGATCGGCGCACCGCCGGACTTCCCGGTGATGGACAAGACATTCCGTGAGGTGCTGATCGACGACACGGCGTTGTCGCCGGCGCCCGACGAATTGTTCGAGCTGATCTCCTATCTCACCGGCGGCGAGCGGCGGCAGAAGGCCAAGGTCCTGGCGAAGGGCGAAGACCCGGACGGCGACGCCGAAACCCTCGACGTCCTGGCCGCGCTCGAAAAGTTCCCAGGCATTCATCCCGACCCGGAAGCCTTCATCGAGGCGCTGGAGCCGTTGCAGCCTCGGCTTTACTCGATCTCGTCGTCGCCCAAGGCGGATCCGGGCAGGGTGTGCCTCACGGTGGACGCGGTGCGTTATACGATCGGCGGCAGGATGCGCGAAGGGCTCGCTTCCACCTTCCTCGACGGCCGCGTCGGGCCCGGCGACACGCTGAAAGTCTATGTGCAAAAGGCGCACGGTTTCGCGTTGCCCGAGGATGCGGCCACACCGATCATCATGGTCGGTCCCGGCACCGGCATTGCCCCCTTCCGGGCCTTTCTGCAGGAGCGGCTGGCGACCGAGGCCTCCGGCGATGCCTGGCTGTTCTTCGGCCACCAAAGAAGCGCGTGCGACTTCTTCTACCAGGACGAACTTGCGGGCCTCCAAAGCGCCGGCGCGCTGACGCGGCTCTCGCTCGCCTGGTCGCGGGACGGCGACCAGAAAGTCTACGTGCAAGACAAGATGCGCGAGGACGGCGAGGCGCTTTATGGCTGGCTCGAGCGCGGCGCGCATTTCTATGTCTGCGGCGATGCCCAGCGCATGGCGAAGGACGTCGACACCGCGCTCACCGAGATCGTCGCAAATTTCGGAAAGACCTCCCCCGAAGAGGCGCGCGCCTATGTCGACAACATGCGGAAGTCGGGCCGCTACCAAACCGATGTCTATTAAGGCGCAGGATATGGACCTCTCCCTCACCGTCCCGCCGGTCCGCACCACGTGCCCCTATTGTGGGGTGGGCTGCGGCGTACTGGCGAGTCCCGATGGCGAAGGCGGCACGCAGATTGCCGGCGATCCCGACCATCCCGCGAACTCCGGGCGGCTGTGCTCCAAAGGGTCGGCGCTGGCGGAGACGTTGAGCTTCGAGGGACGGCTGCTGCATCCGATGATGCGTGAGCGACAAGGCGCGCTTGAGCAGACCTCATGGGATATCGCACTCGACCGCGTGGCGCGCGGGTTCCGCGAGGCGCTCGACCGGCATGGACCGGAGGCGATTGCCTTCTATGTCTCGGGCCAACTGCTGACCGAGGACTATTACGTCGCCAACAAGCTGATGAAGGGCTTTCTCGGGTCGGCGAATATCGACACCAATTCGCGGCTGTGCATGGCGTCGTCCGTCGCCGGCCATAAGCGCGCGTTCGGGGCTGACGCGGTGCCCGGCTGCTATGCGGATCTCGATTCGGCGGACCTGCTGATTCTCACCGGCTCCAATGCCGCGTGGTGTCACCCGATCCTCCATCAGCGCATGGTCAAGAACCGGCAGACGCGCGGCGCACGCATCGTGGTGATCGATCCACGCCGCACGGCAACCGCGGAAGATGCCGACCTCGTGTTGCAGATCGCGCCGGGCACGGACGGCGTGCTGTTCTCCGGGCTGTTGGCGCATCTCGCCGCGCACGAGGCGCTGGACCGCGACTTCATCGGCCGCAGCACCACGGGCTTCGAGGCGTCGCTTGCCCGGGCACAGGAGATTGCGCCCGATCAAGACATGATCGCCGAGACATGCGGGATCGCGCGCGAGGACGTGGCCACTTTCTTCGACTGGTATCGCGCTACGGAGAAGGTGGTCACCCTCTATTCGCAAGGGGTGAACCAGTCGGTTCAGGGCACCGACAAGGTCAACGCGATCATCAACTGCCACCTCGCCACGGGCCGTATTGGGCGCCCGGGTATGGGCCCGTTCTCGCTCACCGGGCAACCGAACGCCATGGGCGGCCGTGAGGCCGGCGGGCTAGCCAACCAGCTCGCGGCCCATATGGATTTCGAGCCCGAGGATGTCGACCGCGTGCGGCGCTTCTGGAACGCCCCTGCCATGGCCGAAGCGCCGGGCTTGAAGGCGGTCGATCTCTTCGAGGCGATCGAAGCGGGGCAGATCAAAGCGCTTTGGGTGATGGCCACGAACCCGATCGTCAGCCTGCCGCGCGCCGACGCCATGCGCGAGGCGCTTGCCAAACTCGACCTGTTCGTTGTGTCCGAGGCGGTGGCCTCCAACGATACGCTTGCGGCCCGGCCCGACGTGCTGCTTCCGGCGGCGACCTGGGGCGAGAAAGACGGCACGGTGACCAACTCGGAGCGGCGCATCTCGCGCCAGCGGGCCTTTCTCGTGCCGCCGGGCGAAGCGAAGTCCGATTGGTGGATCGTCTGCGAATTGGCCAAGCGCTTCGGTTTCGGCAGAGCCTTCGCCTATCGCTATCCTTACGAGATTTTCCGCGAGCACGCGGCGCTTTCGGCCTTCGAGAATGACGGCACGCGCGACTTCGACCTATCCGGCCTGAGCGCGCTCACGGTCCACGACTATAACGAGCTCGCGCCCGTTCAATGGCCCGTGCCGGAGCAGTTCAGTGGCGGGCAGGAGCGCCTGTTCGCCGATGGGCGATACTTCACGCCGGACGCGCGGGCGCGGTTCGTCTCGATCGATCCGCCCGCGCTCGCCGAGATCCCTCACGGGGCCTTCCCCTATCTCCTCAATACCGGGCGCGTGCGCGATCACTGGCACACCATGACGCGCACGGGAAAATCTCCGCGTCTCAGCGGCCATATCGACGAGCCCTTCGTCGAGGTCTTTCCCCTCGACGCCACCGCGCTCAAGCTCGCCGACGGGGGCCTCGCACGGGTGACGTCGGCCCATGGCAGCGCCGTGTTGCGGGTCCGGTTGAGCGAAGGCCAGCGACGGGGCGAAGTCTTCGCGCCGATCCATTGGAACAACGAAACGGCGTCCGATGCGAGACTCGGCGCCGTCGTTCACCCGGCGCGCGACCCGCACTCGGGACAGCCGGACATGAAGGCGACGCCCGTGGCTCTCGCGCCGGTGCACTTTCCCGCGCATGGCTTCCTGCTGTCGCGGGACCCAATCGCGCTGCCGGACGATTTCTGGTGGGCGCGGGCGACTGTTTCGGGCGGGACGCTGACGCGCTTTGCCACCGAGACGGAGCCGCAGGGTTGGGAGGCGCTGGCCCATCTTCTGCTCGATACCACCGGCGCCGTTATCGAACTCCACGACCACGCCCAACGCACTTACCGGGCGGCTTGCGTGCGGGAGGATCGGCTCCAGGCATGCGTCTATCTCACCGCGGGCAACGGCGCGCTGCCCGGGCTCGACTGGCTGAAACGGCAGCTGGGCGAAGCGCGGCTCGACAAGACCGCGCGAAAGGCGCTGCTCGCAGGCCGCGCGCCGGACGGCATGGCCGATACGGGCCCGGTGATTTGCGCGTGTTTCGGTGTTGGCCTCGCCACGCTGCACGATTTGATTCAGAGCGGCGCCGCCACCTCCGTGGAGGCGGTGGGCCAGCAGCTCAAGGCGGGCACCAATTGCGGCTCCTGCCAGCCGGAAATCAAAAAACTCATAACGACGATCAACGGGGAACGCGTCCTTGCGGGGGCATGAGAGCGACGCCGTGGCCGGCGGGACGAGAAAGCCGAAGAATAACAATCAAGGGGACTGGGTGGCGAGCATGTCAGATTTGAATGCGCGGGGAGTGTATTGGGCGTTGCGGTCCGCTGGGGCGGCGGTTTGTTTTCTTGTTTCGGCAGCGGCTTGCGGAGCGCCTGCTTTGGCGCAGAGCCCCGATTACGATCCGCAACAAGGATCGCCGACCCGCTATCAAGCCCCGCATACGGGCTTTTGGAAGGGCAAGTTCTGGACCGACACCCGCTACCGCTATGAGTATGTGGACCAGGCGAACCTGCCGAAGGACGCCCGCGCCTCGACCATCCGCAACAAGACCGGCGTCGAGTCTGGCTTCGTCCACGGCTTTCGGGCCGGCGTCGAAGGCGAGTTCGTGGTCGAGGTCGGGCCGGACGAGTTCAACAACACGATCAACGGCAAGACGCTGTACCCCGTCGTGGTCGACGTGGAGTCCGCGGAGGTCGACCAGGCCTATCTGGAATCCCAGAGCATTCCAGGCGTGGCGCTGCTCGGCGGACGCTTTTTGGAGAACCTCGACAACCTCCGCTTCGTCGGCTCGGTGGCGTGGCGTCAAAACGACCAGACCTTCGACGGCGCGAAGGCGACGGTCACGGCGCTGCCGGGCATGACCTTGCTCTATGCCTATATCGGCAACGTGAACCGCATCTTCAGCGACGACTCTCCCGTCGGCAACATCCACTCCAACGTCCACCTGATGCATCTGGAGAGCAAGGAGCTCTCCATCGGCAAACTCACGGCCTATACCTATCTGATGGATCTGTTCGATCTCGATCCGCTGTCGAATGCGAGCTTTGGCGGTTTCCTCAATGGCAAGCAGACGCTGAGCGACAGCCTCGCCTACCATTACCGGTTCGAGTATGCGCACCAGACCAGCTACGGCGACGCGCCGATCGACTATGACGCCGACTATGTGCGCGTCGAGCAGGGCCTCTCCAGCGGCGGCTTCACGGCGACGGCCATCTACGAGTTGCTGGGCAGCGACAACGGTGTCGCCGCATTCCAAACCCCGCTGGCCACAGGACATATCTTCAACGGTTTCGCCGACGTGTTCCTGGTGATCCCGCCCACCGGCCTGCAGGATTTCTACGCCCAAGCCAAATACAAGGTGCCGCAAAGCTCCGGCGGACCGTTCAGCTATTTCGGGGGCTTACTGCTCTTGGCCCAATATCACGAGTTCCGCTCGGCGGTGCAGGACCTGGACTACGGTTCGGAGTTCGACTTCTACGCCTACCTGCCGTTGCGCGACGGCTTCTACGCGGAAGCTAAATACGCCAACTATCAGGCCGACGAATTCTTCACCGACGTGCAGAAGGTCATCTTCGGGCTGGGCTATCAGTACTAGGGGGCGGCCGCATCCTGAAGGCGGACTGGCGGCCGGAAGAGATTGGAGCGGGTGATGAGAATCGAACTCACGACACGTAGCTTGGGAAGCTACTGCTCTACCACTGAGCTACACCCGCATCCCAGCGTCATACAATGCCCCGGGGCCGGTGAAAAGCAACTTGCCTTCACGCACTGGTGAAGCTCTCCGCCCTTGCGGTTAGGGGCCTGGCATCTGTTAAATGCGCGGGTTGCTGGAGGGGTTTCATGACCGACGCCGCGCTCGCTGTCGCCCACGCGAAATTCACCGATCCCGACCGTACCGTGGCCGGCGCCCGGCGCGCCCGCGTGCCGCTCGCACGCTTGCGGACCCTGTGGATCAATACCGGCAGCCTCTGCAACATCACCTGCCGCAATTGCTACATCGAATCGAGCCCCGAGAACGACCGGCTGGCCTATATCACCCGCGCCGAGACGGCCCGCTATCTCGAGGAAATCGCCCGCGACGGCTGGCCGGTGACGGAGATCGCCTTTACCGGCGGAGAGCCGTTCATGAACCCGGACATGCTCGGCATGCTCGCCGACGTCCTGGGGGGCGGGTTCTCGGCACTCGTGCTGACCAACGCCATGCAGCCCCTGCTGCGCCCGCGCATCCGGGACGGGCTCCTTGCCCTGCGCGAGGCTTATGGGGAGCGGCTGTCTTTGCGGGTCAGCCTCGATCACTACACGAAGACGCTGCACGAGGAGGAGCGCGGTCCGGGCACGTTCGACCGGACCGTGCAAGGCATCGACTGGCTCGCGGCGCACGGCATTTCGCTGGCCCTTGCCGGGCGGACCTGCTGGGGCGAAAGCGAGACGGCCGCGCGCGCCGGCTATGCGGCCTTGATCGAGGCGCGCGGATGGAAGGTCGACGCGGAAGACCCTCTCGCGCTGGTGCTGTTCCCCGAAATGGACGAGACGGCCGAGGTGCCGGAGATCACGGAGGACTGCTGGGGCCTTCTCGGCAAGTCGCCGAGCGACGTCATGTGCGCTTCAAGCCGCATGGTGATGAAACGACGCGGCGCGGCGACGCCCATGGTCCTGCCCTGCACGCTCATCGCCTACGACCCCGCCTTCGAGATGGGCGCGACGCTGGCCGACGCGGCCGAGGCCGATGGCGGCATGTTCGATCACGGCGCGGTCAAGCTTTGCCATCCGCACTGCGCTAAGTTCTGCGTCCTTGGCGGCGGCGCATGTTCCGCATAACCTCGCAAGCCATGCCGCTCACCCGACGCGACACACTCGGTCTGGCTGCTGGAACGCTGGCCGCCAGCCTGATTCCCTCCCGCTTTGCGATTGCGGCCGAGAAAATCGAAGTGATCGTGTTCGACGCCTTCCCCGTGTTCGACCCCCGGCCGATCTTCGAGAGCCTGGACACAGTCGCGCCGGGCCGCGGCAAGGCGTTCGGCGATCTGTGGCGGACGCGGCAGTTCGAGTACACCTGGCTCCGTACCGTCGGCGGCGAATACGAAGACTTTTGGAAGGTCACGCGGGATGCCCTGCTCTACGCGGCCGAAGCGCTCGAAATCGACATCACGCCGCGCCAGACCAACACGATCATGGACCGCTATCTCACTCTCGAGGCTTGGCCGGAGGCGCCCGCGGCGCTGGAGACGCTTAAGGCCGAAGGATACCGGCTGGCGTTTCTGTCGAACTTCACCCCGCGCATGTTGCAGGCCGCGATCGCGAGCGCGGACCTCGATGGCACATTCGAGCAGGCCCTGAGCACGGACGCCTTGCAGACCTACAAGCCCGACCCGCGCGCCTACCGCATGGCCGTCGAGGTGCTGCACGTTCCGCGCGACCGTATCTTGTTCGTGCCCTTCGCAGGCTGGGACGCGGCGGGCGCAAAATGGTTCGGCTATGAGACGTTTTGGGTGAACCGGCTGGGCACACCGCCCGAGTCGCTCGGCGTGAAGGCCGACGGCATGGGCCGCAACCTGGATGATCTCGTAGCTTATCTACGGCTGCGCGTTTGATTCCTCTTTGGGTCCCTCGATCTCGAAGGGCAGCTCGAAACTCGCGGATTTGTCGCCGAGCTTGTCGGTGAATTTCAGCTCAGCCGCATATTTTCCCGCCGGCGCCTCGTTGAAATCGATGGTGAGCGCCGTCATCACCTCCATGTTCTCCTCGCGACTGTCGAAGGTAAAGGTCCCGAAACCTTCCTGCTGGCCGACGATCGTGCCCTCGCCGTCTTTCAAGACCAGATCGGCGACGAGCTGCGCATGGTTCAGGCCGTCCTGTTCCTTCCAGGTGAAGCCCACAGGCTCGACATAGATCACGAGCTTCTCGCCGGACTTGAAGACGGCGCCGGGCCGCGGGTCGTAGATGCCGAACCCCTCAGGCGCCTTGGTGACGAAGATGGCTTTGCGGAAGAGAAGGGGGCCGTCCTGCCACACTTTGAGGGTGGCCTTGCGGATCGTGTCGTAGGCTTCGAGGTTCTTGCCGTCCTTGGCCTCGCTCGCCGCCGCCTTGGCCAGATCGGTCAAGTCCTCCGCATAGGCAATTTGCCCAAAGCCTATGCCGGCGCACAGACCGAGCGCCAAGACAGACGCGGCATGTTTCATGATGGCCTCCCCGAAACTGCCCGATAATCGAATGCCGGAAACATGGCACACAGGTTGGATACGCGCTACTGGTCCAGTGGTTCCCTACGATGATCGAGGATGGTGTCGATGAATGCGATTGCTCAAGCCTTGGCGGACCCGACGGTACGGGGCTGGTATCTCGGCTTCTGCCTTGTCTTGGTGCTCCTGCCGATGGTGGCGCTGTGGCTGTTCTACCGCAAGAGGCTCAAGGCGGAGGCCGTCGACAAGGAGATGCTGCTGCGCGTCGCCCTGATCACCCTGTCGTGGATGGCCGTCAACGCCATCGCACTGGGCATCCTGCTCTGGGCCGACGAAGTCAATCGCGTGATCCGCTAGGGACGATCCCTCAGAACGGGTTGTTCTCCGATTTGCCGCGCGTGGCGAAGAATTCGCGCGCGGTGGCAAAGACCACAGGACTCAGAAGCGCCAGTGCGATCAGATTCGGGATCGCCATGAGCGCGTTGAGCACGTCGGCCAGCAGCCAGATGAAGCTGAGCTTCACCGTGGCGCCGACGATGGGCGCCAGAGACCAGACGATGCGGAACGGTGTGATGGCCTTGACGCCCAGCAGGAACTGCCACGAGCGTTCGCAGTAATAGCTCCAGCCAAGCAGCGAGGTGAAGGCGAAGACCGCCAGCGCCAGCGACGTAATCTCGCTGCCGACGCCCGGCAATGCGCTCTCGAAGGCGAGCGACGTCATCTCCGCACCGGTTTGCCCGCTGGTCCAAGCGCCGGTGGTCAAGATCACCAGCGCCGTGAAGGAGCAGACGACGATGGTATCGATGAAGGTGCCGAGCATGGCCACCACGCCCTGACTGACCGGCCCTTTGCACTCCGCGGCGGCATGGGCGATGGGCGCCGAGCCGAGACCCGCCTCGTTGGAGAAAATGCCGCGGGCCACACCGAAGCGGATCGCCGCCCAGACCACCGCACCGGCGAAGCCGCCGGTGGCGGCGATGGGTGAAAAAGCATGAGTGAAGATCAGGCGAAAGGCCTCCGGCACCGCGTCTATGTTCATCGCGATGACCACCGTTCCGGCGCCGATATAGCTGATGGCCATGAGCGGCACCAGCCAACTGGCAACCGCGGCGATGCGCTGAATGCCGCCGATGAGGACGAGTCCCACGAGAATGGCGAGCGCGACACCTGTCACCCAGAAGGGCACGCCAAAGGCGGCCTCGAGCGCGTCGGCCACGGAGTTCGCCTGCACCATGTTGCCGATACCGAAGCCGGCAAAGCCGGCAAACAGCGCAAAGCAGACGCCGAGCCAGACCCAGCGCGGGCCGAGCCCGTTCTTGATGTAGTACATCGGGCCGCCGACATAGTTGCCGCGGCTGTCTCGCTCGCGATACTTCACGGCCAGCACGGCCTCGGCGAACTTGGTGGCCATGCCGACCAGCGCCGTCATCCACATCCAGAAGACCGCACCGGGGCCGCCGATGAAGATGGCGGTGGCGACGCCGGCGATGTTGCCGGTGCCGATGGTCGCCGCCAGCGCGGTCATCAGGGCGCTGAACGGGGTGATGTCGCCCTTGCCCTCGGCGACGCGGCCGCGCCACAGCATCCAGAACGCGAAGGGCAAGTCCCTTATCGTGCGGAAACGCAGCCCGATGGTGAGAAAGATGCCGACGCCGAGCAGAAGCACCAGCATCGGCACGCCCCAAACGATACCGCTCAGCCATTCGATGGCCGATGTCAGCGCCTGCATATAGAAATCCCCCCAAAAGCCCTGATTTTTGGGCTGCCGTTTACCCCTGGCGGAAGTGCTTCGACAGCTTCAGCCCCTGGGCCTGATAATGCGAGCCGATGCCTTGGCCGTAAAGCGTTTCCGGCACCTCGGTGAGCTTGTCATAAATGAGCCGCCCGACGATCTGGCCGTCCTCGACAATGAAGGGAATATCGAGGCTGCGGACTTCGAGCACCGCCTTGGCGCCCGGGGCCTTGCCTTCGGTGTAGCCAAAGCCCGGATCGAAGAAGCCCGCATAGTGCACGCGATACTCGCCTATCATGGGATCGAACGGCGCCATCTCGGCCACGTATTCCGGTGGCACCGAGACGCTTTCCTTCGACGCCAGGATGTAGAATTCGTTGGGATCGAGCACGAGGCGCTTGTCGCCGCCAAGACGCACGGCCTCCCAATACTGCTCCACGTCGTAGCCGCCCACAGTGTCCACGTCGATGACCCCGGCATAGCGGCGCGCGCGATAGCCCACCAGCCCGGACGGTTGGATGGGCGCCAGGCTGATGCGCAAGTTCAGGCCCTCGCGGATGGCAGCGTCGCCCTCGACCAGGCCGACATCGGAGTGGATCGCCCGCAAGGCGCGGTCGCCCACGCGGCCGGGCCTCTCGTCGGCATCGATCTGCTGGCTGACGCGGCGGCGGAAGCGGATTTGGTTCAGGCGCGAGCCGGTGCGGACCTTGATTGAGAACGTGCGCGGGCAAATCTCGGCGAAGAGCGGTCCGGCATAGCCCTCCGCCACGGCGTCGAAGCTGCCCTGATAGTCGCCAATCAGCCGCGTGAACACGTCGAGCCGGCCGGTCGAGCTCTTCGGGTTGGCGAAGGCGGCAATGGTGGGGCGCAGCTTCAAATGCTCAGCCAGGGGCACGAGATAGACGCAGCCCGCCTCGAGCACGGCACCCTTGGTGAGGTCGATCTCATGGAAGGTGAGCCCTGTGAGCTTGTCGCGCACCGTCGCCTTGGTGCCGGGCAAAAAGCTGGCGCGGATGCGGTAGGCCACCTTGCCGAGCCTGAGGTCGAGGCTGGCCGGCTGGATTTGGGCATCTTCGATCTGAGGGGCGCCGGCGATCTCGCCCGCGGCGATAAGCTGGCGAATGGCTTGGCTCGGCAGGATGCCGGTCCGGCCCAGCGCGCCCTTGCGGCCTTCCCCCGGGGAGACCGGGTGATCTTCGGGCAGCGTCTCAAAAAGCTGGTCGGATGGGCTCATGGTCGATGTTCTTGGCATTTGCCGGGGCTTCGGTCACCTTAAGCTTGGCCTTCTCCCCCAGATTCACAAGGGGTCAGGCGCCTTGGTCAGACCCCCCGCCAGCCCCTTCTGCCCCGGAGCCCCCATGATCCCAGACGACCAGCCCCTGCAAATCGGCTCGCTGCTGTTCGAGGGCCTCGACCAGATCGACCTGACCGGCCCGTTCGAGGTGCTGTCGCGCCTCCCCAATTCCACCACCCGCATCTACGGCGTCTCGGCCGACCCGGTGCGGGACGTGAAGGGGCTGTTGCTGACCCCGGACGCTGTGATCGGCGAGGCGCCGCAACTCGACGTGCTGCACATTCCCGGCGGCCCCGGCCAGGAAGCGCTGATGGACAACGAGGCGGTCCTCGATTGGGTCCGGCGCCAGGCGGCGGGTGCGCAGATCGTGTTCTCCGTGTGCACCGGCGCGCTCATCTGCGGGGCGGCGGGACTGCTTAAGGGGCGGAAGGCCACGACCTATTGGGCAGCACTCCACCTGCTGCCCTATTTCGGCGCGACGCCGGTCGATGCGCGGGTGGTGGTGGACGGAAACCTCGTCTGCGCGGCGGGCGTCACATCGGGCCTCGATGGGGCGCTGCGGGTGGCCGCGATGCTGCGCGGCGAGAAGGTGGCGGAAGCCATCCAGCTCTATATGCAATATGCACCGGAGCCGCCCTTCAACGCCGGCAGCCCCGAGACCGCGCCGCCGGAGATCGTCGCTCGCGTCCGCGCCTCGGCGGCTGAGATCATGGCCCGGCGGGAGGAGACGGCCCGGACGATAGCCACGCGGCTCGGCATTGCTTTACCTTCCAGCCAGTGAGTGCCGCGCCGGACTTGACGGGAGCGCCTGCCCGCGACATTAATCGCCCTCTCGTGGTGATTTGGCCGGCCGGCTTGCAGCCACGTAAAATAAATCGCTAAAAGGCCGTGCGAGGCGTTTCAGCCGATCCCGGTCATTTGGCGGCAGCCAAGGTCCGGGTTTTTTGTGGCCCGGCCACAACAGAGGCAGGAGTTCTGAGCATGGTCGCCAAGGACCAAAAAGACCGGCGCGCCGCCTGGCAGCCCGCCACCCAGCTCGTGCATGAGGGGACGCGCCGCAGCCAATTCGGCGAGACCTCGGAAGCGATCTTCCTCAACTCCGGCTATGTCTATGACAGCGCCGAGCAGGCCGAAGCCAGGTTCAAGGGCGAGGCGGACGGCTACGTCTATAGCCGCTACGCCAATCCCACGGTCTCCATGTTCGAGGACCGCGTCTGCGCGCTCGAGGGCGCGGAGGCCGCGCGCGGCACGGCGAGCGGCATGGCGGCCGTGGCGGCGTCGCTGCTGTGTCATCTCAAGGCGGGAGACCATGTGGTCTCTGGCCGGGCCTTGTTCGGCAGCTGCCGCTATATCGTGGAGGATCTGCTGCCGCGCTTCGGCATCACCTCGACGCTGATCGACGGGCGCGATCTCGCCGCCTGGGAGGCCGCCGTCCAGCCCAACACACGCGCCTTCTTCTTCGAGACGCCGACCAATCCCGTGCTGGAGCTGGTCGATATCGAAGGCGTGGCCAAGATCGCCAAACGGTGCGGTGCGCTGACCGTGGTCGACAACGTGTTCGCCACGCCGCTCGGCCAGCGGCCAATTCAGCTCGGCGCCGACATCGTCGTCTACTCGGCGACAAAGCATATCGACGGCCAGGGACGCTGCCTTGGCGGCGTCGTGCTCGGCCCTGATGAATTCATCAACGAGACGCTGCACAATTATCTCAAGCATACCGGCCCCTCGCTCAGCCCGTTCAACGCCTGGGTGATGCTCAAGGGCCTGGAGACGCTGCCGTTGCGCGTCGAACGCCATTGCTCTTCCGCGGCGCGGATCGCCGATTTTCTCGCCGGCCGCGCGGAGGTCGAGCGCGTGTTCTATCCCGGCCGCGCCGATCATCCGCAGCATGACCTCGCCAAGAAGCAGATGGCCAATGGCGGGCCGATGGTCTCGTTCGAGGTCAAGGGCGGCAAGGCCGCCGCGTTCGCGTTTCTGAATGCGCTCGAGATCTTCGCGATCAGCAACAATCTCGGCGATGCGAAGAGCCTGGCCACGCATCCGGCGACGACCACGCATCAACGCTTGACGGAAGAGGCGCGCGCCGAGCTTGGCATTTTCGACACCACGATCCGGCTCTCGATCGGGCTCGAAGACGCGGGCGATCTGGAGGCCGATCTCGATCACGCGCTTGCGGCGGCGAAGGGGTAGAACCACCCATGCCGAAGGCCGCAACGACCGACGCCGCGAAGGAGCTGCTGGCCACGCTCGTGGGGTTCGACACCACGAGCGCGAAGTCGAATCTCGCGCTCATCGCCTTCGTACAGGACTATCTTGCGGGTCACGGCATCGCCTCGACTCTGGTGCCGACCGACGACGGGCAGAAGGCGAGCCTTTACGCCACGATTGGCGGCGGCGACGGCGGCATTGGGCTTTCCGGCCACAGCGACTGCGTGCCCGTCACCGGCCAGACCTGGACCAGCGATCCGTTCACGCTCACGGCGCGGGACGGCAAGCTCTATGGGCGCGGCACCTGCGACATGAAAGGGTTCATCGCCTGCGTGCTGGCTGCCGTGCCGACGTTTAAGGCGGCGCCGCTGAAAGAGCCGATCCACATCATCCTCTCCTATGACGAGGAGGTGGGCTGCGCCGGCGTGCGGCCGCTGCTCGCGCGCATCGGCACGGAGCTGCCGCGGCCGCGGGTCGTGATCGTCGGCGAGCCAACCAGCATGGCCGTGATCGACGGGCATAAGCGCATCGACGTGTACCGTACGACCGTGACCGGCAAGGAAGCCCATTCGAGCCTGCCGTCGCTTGGCGTCAATGCGATCTCGGTCGCGGCGAAGCTCGTGGACGAAATCGACCGGATCGCCGAGACGTTCGCCGCGCAGGAAAACGATCCTCGCTTCGAGCCGCCCTACTCCACGGTCAGCGTCGGCATGATCGACGGCGGCACGGCACCCAATATTGTGCCCAGATCTTGCGAATTCCGCTGGCAGATCAGAAGCCTTCCGAACACACCCGCCGGCGGGGTGTCGGATCGGCTGAGCGATTTCGCCGAACGCGAGCTTCTGCCGAAGATGCGGAAAGTGGCGGCGAGCGCGGCGATCGAAACAGAGAGCCAGACGTCGGTGCCGGCATTCACCGCGGCGGCGCAGTCCGACGCCGTGGCGCTCGCCATGGCGCTGACCGGTGCGAACCGGACCAGTGCGGTGTCCTATGCGACGGAAGCCGGCCTATTCGAGGACGCAGGCTACCCGGCGGTGATCTGCGGACCGGGCGACATCGCCCAGGCGCATGCGGCGGATGAGTTCGTGTCGGTGGCGCAGATCGAGGCTTGCTTGAAGTTTCTCGCCGACCTCGCGGAGCGCTTGCGCGCCTAGTCCTATTCGACGCCAAACGTCTCCGGAGCGAAATTGTAGCGGGCGTTGCAGAACTCGCAGGTGACCCAGACCTCGCCGTCGACCACCATGTCGGTGAGCTCCTCGGGTGAAAACCGCGCCAGCAACTCCTCGACGCGCTCGCGTGAGCAGCTGCAATAGGTCTGAAGCGGAACCGCGCGGTAGACGCGCACCTGCTCCTCATGGAACAGGCGGTAAAGCAGCCGCTCGGGCGGAAGCATCGGATCGAGAAGTTCGTGATCCTCGACGGTCTCGGCGAGCGACTTGGCCCGCATCCAGTCTTCCTCGAAATCCTTTTCGCTGGCGACACCGCCTTCGCGGGTGAGCTTCTGCACCAGGAGTCCGCCGGCCCGCCAGGTCCACGCCCCCTCGCCGCCGTTGCCGGCGCGGTAATGGCGCGCCACGGCGAGGCGGATGAAGGTGGGGAGCTGTTCCGACTGGCGGAAATAGGTATCGGCGGCCTCCGTCAGGCTCTCGCCTTCAAGCGGCACCACGCCCTGATAGCGCTCAGTGTCGACGCCCCGGTCGATGGTCATGGCGAGGTGCCCCTCGCCCAGCAAGGTCACATCATCGTCGCTGTCGAGCGCCGCCACGCGTTCGGCGTCGAAGCGGGCATAGCCGCGCAGCCCGCCAGGCACCTGATAATCGGCCACCAGCAGGTCGACAGGACCGTCGGTGGTGGCCTGCAGGATCAGCTTGCCGTCGGATTTGAGCGAGGCGCCGAGCAGCGCCGTGAGCGCCACCGCCTCGCCGAGGAGACGGGATACGGGATCTGGGTAGGCGTGGCGCGATAGGATGGTGTCGACGGTCGGGCCGAGCTTCACCAAGCGGCCGAGAACGTCTGCCTGCTCGGCTTGAAACGGCAGGACCAGATCGTCCTGCGGAATCTCCAGATCGATATGGGCTTCCGAAGTCTCCTCGGTCACCTTTCGGCTCCGCTAGCCTTCGCGCGGGCTGTCTTCTTCTTTGGCGCCGCCTTCTTCGCCTTTTTGGCCTGTCTCTTGGCTTTTGCTGCCCTCGCTCGCGCGGGCCCGAATTCCACCACCTTGGCTTTGCGGGATTTGGGCGCGCCAAGGCACCAGGCCAGAATGGCCTTCTGCACGTGGAGCCGGTTCTCCGCCTCGTCCCAAACCGCCGATTGCCTCCCGTCGATCACCGCGTCCGTGACCTCGTCGCCGCGATGGGCCGGCAGGCAGTGCATGAAGATGGCGTCCGACTTCGCGGCGGCCATGAGCGCCTCGTTCACCTGAAAGGGGCGCAGGGCGCTCTTTCGCTTCTGCGGATCGCTGTCGCCCATGGACACCCAGGTGTCGGTCACCAGGCAATCGGCGCCGCGCGCGGCAGCGCGCGCATTTTCCACCACCTCGATGTCGGCGCCCTCCGTCCAGGCCCAAGCAAGCAGCTCGGGCGCCGGCGCGAAATCGGCGGGCGCGGCCAGGCGCAAGGTGAAGCCGAAGCGTGCGGCAGCATGCACCCAGGACGTGGCCACATTATTGGCGTCGCCGATCCACGCGATGGTGCGGCCTTTGATCGGACCTTTGCGCTCCTCGAAGGTGAGCACGTCGGCCATGACTTGGCACGGGTGCGAGCGCGCGGTGAGCCCGTTGATCACCGGGATAGTGGCGTTGTCGGCGAACTCGATGAGGGTGTCGTGCGGGCCGGTGCGCAACATGATGGCATCGACATAACGCGACAGAACGCGCGCGGTATCGGCGACCGTTTCGCCGCGGCCGAGCTGCATGTCTTGCGGATTGAGCACGATGGAGGCACCGCCGAGCTGATGCATGGCCACTTCGAAGGAGACGCGCGTCCGGGTGGACGGTCTCTCGAAGATCATGGCCAGCACCGCGCCAGAGGGCACGCCAAGGGCTTTCGGAACCTTGCCGGACTTTTTCATGGCGGCGCCGGTGTCGACAATGGCGCGCAAAGAGGGTGCGTCCAATGCGTCGAGATCGAGAAAATGCTTCGGTGGGGACATGGCGGATATCGGACGGAACGGTTAGGCGTCTTGGCGCGCGCTGGCTTTCAGCGCGGCGCAGGCGGCATCGATCGTGGTACAGGCCAGGTCGATCTCGGCCTCGCCCACGATCAGCGGCGGCAATAGGCGTACGACATTGTCGCCCGCTTGAACGGACAGCATGCCCCGCTCCCGCAGGGACGCGATGAGTTTTCTATTCTCGACGTGGCATTTCAGGCCGACCATCAGTCCCTGGCCCCTAATCTCGGCAATGATCTCGCCGTGCTCGTCGGCAAGACCGGCGAGCCGCTGCTTCAACCTTAGCCCCATTTGCGCGACACGTTCGAGAAAGCCAGGCTCCAAAACGACGTCGAGCACGGCATTGCCCACGGCCATGGCCAGCGGGTTGCCGCCGAAGGTCGAGCCGTGGGTCCCGGGCGTCATGGCGTGGCCCACGGCCTCGGTTGTGAGGCAAGCGCCGACGGGAAAGCCGCCGCCGAGCCCTTTCGCCGTGGCCATGATGTCGGGCGTGATGCCGGCCCATTCATGGGCGTAGAAGCGCCCGGTGCGGCCGACGCCGGTCTGAACCTCGTCAAGCACCAGGAGGATGCCCTTGTCGTCGCACAGCGCACGCAGATCCTGGAGGAACCGATAGGGCACCTCGCGCATGCCGCCCTCGCCCATGATGGGCTCCAGCATGATTCCGGCGGTCTCATCGCCAATGGCGGCCTCGACGGCCTCGATGTCGAATCCCGCGACGTGATCGAAGCCCTCCACTGGGGGGCCGAAGCCTTCCAGGTGTTTCGCCTGGCCGCCGGCGGCAATGGTGGCCAGCGTGCGGCCGTGAAAGGCGCCCTCGAAGGCGATGAGCCGGTAGCGTTCGGGCGCTCCGGCCACGAAATGATAGTGGCGGGCGGCCTTGATCGAGGCTTCGACGGCCTCGGCGCCGGAATTCGCAAAGAACACCCGGTCGGCAAAAGTGGCCTCGCAAAGCCTCGTGCCCAGCCTCTCCTGCCCGGCGATATGGTGGAGATTGGAGACGTGCCAGACCTTGTTCGCCTGCTCCGTGAGGGCCGCGATGAGCTTCGGGTGGGCATGGCCGAGTGCGGTGACGGCGATGCCACTCGAGAAGTCGAGATAGCGCTCGCCCGCCTCCGTATAGAGAAAGGCACCTTCGCCCCGCGCGAAGGACAATCCGCTGCGGGCATAGGTCGGAAGGAGGGCCGACATGAAAACTGCGTATCCCTGAAATAAAATTGCCGCCGAGGGGCGGCAGCAAGGAAACTCAGAGTGTTAGGTCTGGTCCAACGCGGTGTCAATCGGTCCGCGTGACCGTCTTATCCAAGGTTTCTCCACCTTTCCATCAACTCCTGGGTTTGTGTTCTCGCAAGAGAAGTGGCAGAATCCGCTTGTTCCGGTGGAAAACGGGGCACCCAAGCGTGGCGGACGCTTGTCGGCTTCTACCGGTTTTAGTAGGGTAATAACTGCTCGGCTACCAGATATTGTGGGTGCTGTGGGCGCCTGAGCGGTCATTCTCAGCAGTATTTCCGAGTATTTCGAAAAATGCCGTCTTGCGGGACGGGTGGAATCTGAGTCCAAACGAGGAGGCCAACCATGGCTTGGACTGATGATAGGGTGGAACTGCTGACAAAGCTCTGGGCTGAGGGATTGAGCGCGAGCCAAATCGCGGGTCGCTTAGGCGGCGTGACCCGCAACGCGGTGATCGGCAAGGTCCATCGGCTAGGGCTATCGGGGCGGGCGACAAGCTCGCGGTCGAGTGCGCCACGACCACGGCGCAATCACACGCCGCGCCAGCACCGCGCACCGTCGCTGACCTTCGGGACGCGCGGCAACGCGGCGCTGAAGCCCTCCTACGAAGCTGAATACGACCCGGCGCCAGCGCAGGTCGTGGAACTTGTGATCCCGCTCGAAGAGCGGGCCAGCATCCTCACGCTCAAGGAGTCGATGTGCCGCTGGCCCATCGGCGACCCGACGGAGGAGGAGTTCCATTTCTGCGGCCGAACGAAGGAAGGTACGGTCCCCTATTGCGAGCATCATGCCCGCATGGCGTACCAGCCGGCCCAGGCGAGGCGCCGCGAAAAGCGCTTTGCCAGCGGCTAAGCTTCACCAGCAGATCAGGATATGAAAGAGGCGCCGCAGATCCGGCGCCTCTCTCACGTCAGGGGGGTGACAAAACTTCAGGCGGTCTCTTCGAGCTTATCGGAGAAGGCGTAGCCCGCTCCGCGCACCGTGCGCACAGGATCGCGCTCATTGCCGCGCATCATGGCCTTGCGTAGGCGCCCGATATGCACATCGACCGTGCGCTCATCCACATAGACATTCCGGCCCCACACGCCGTCTAGAAGCTGGGCGCGGCTGAACACGCGGCCCGGGCTCTGCATCAGGAACTCAAGCAGGCGGAACTCGGTGGGCCCGAGATGGACTTGGCGCCCATTGCGGGTGACCCGGTGGGATTCACGGTCCAGTTCGATATCGCCGACGGAAAGCACCGAGGCGATACGCTCCGGATTGGTCCGGCGTAGGATAGCGCGCACCCGTGCCATCAGCTCGGGCAGCGAAAACGGCTTGACCACATAGTCGTCGGCGCCGGTGGTGAGGCCCCGGATGCGGTCGTTCTCCTCGCTGCGCGCCGTCAGCAGGATGATGGGGATGGTGCGGGAGTCCTTGCCGGTGCGCAGGCGCCGGCAAAGCTCGAGCCCGGAGATGCCCGGCAGCATCCAGTCCAGCACGATCAGATCTGGGGAGCTTTCGGCGATGGCGATCTCCGCCTCGTCGCCACGATGGACCACGTCGACGGCATAGCCCTCGGCTTCGAGATTGTAGCGCAGGAGAAGGGCCAACGGCTCCTCATCCTCGACGACCAGGACCTTCGCTCCAGGATTCATGGCGCTCGCCGTGTTCATCTGCAGCATGGCTTAGACCGCCGACCGCTTCAGCGCGACCGGCGTCGTGCTCGTGGTGTCGCCCTTCGGGCGCTGATCGGTGATGGCCCGACCGTGCACCAGATAATAGACCGTCTCGGCAATGTTGGTGGCGTGATCGCCGACGCGCTCGATATTCTTGGCGCCAAACAGGAGATGGGTGCAGAGCCCGATATTGCGTGGGTCTTCCATCATGTAGGTGAGCAGCTCGCGGAACAGCGAGTTGTACATCGCGTCGATCTCTTCGTCCTTGTACCACACGGCCAGGGCCCGGTCCGCGTCGCGCTCGATGAAGGCATCGAGCACCTCCTTGAGCTGGCCAAGGGCAAGCTCGCCCATGTGCTTGAGGCCGAGCATGAGCTGTTTCGGCTGCTGCTCGCTGACCACGGCGACGGCGCGCTTGGCGATATTCTTGCCGAGATCGCCGATGCGCTCCAGATCGGCGGAGATCCGCAGCGCCGCCATGATCTGCCGGAGGTCGTAGGCCATGGGCTGGCGCCGGGCGATCATCACGACCGCCTGCTCTTCGATCTGCCGCTGGAGCTCGTCGATCTCCTCGTCCTCGTTGATGGTCGCGGCCGCGAGATCGGGATCGCGCCGCTCCAGCGCCTCGAAGGACTGGCCGAGCACCTGCTCGGCAAGACCGCCCATCTTGGCAATCTTGTTGTTAAGGAGCTCAAGCTCCTCCTCGTAGGACCTGACGATATGCTCGTGCTGCTGTTCCATGGGGGGAACTCCTAATGGGCCGGCATCAACCGAAGCGGCCGGTGACGTAGTCCTGCGTCCGCTGATCGGTTGGATTGGTGAAGATCTTAGAGGTCTCGTCCACCTCGACGAGCTTGCCGAGATGGAAGAAGGCCGTACGCTGCGACACGCGCGCGGCTTGCTGCATCGAATGGGTGACGATGACGATGCACAGATTGCGCTTGAGCTCGTCCATGAGCGTCTCGATCTTGGCCGTGGCGATCGGGTCGAGCGCCGAACACGGTTCGTCCATGAGCAGCACTTCGGGGTTCACGGAGATGGCGCGGGCGATGCAAAGCCGCTGCTGCTGACCGCCGGACAGACCGGTGCCGGACTCATCCAGCCGGTCCTTGACCTCTTCCCAAAGGCCCGCTCTGGTCAAGCTCTTCTCCACGATCTCCGTGTAATCCGCCTTGGTCTTGCAGAGCCCGTGAATCCGGGGACCGTAGGCGACGTTCTCGAAGATCGACTTGGGGAACGGGTTGGGCTTTTGGAACACCATACCGACCCTGGCGCGCAACTGCACCGGATCTACGCTAGGCGCATAGATGTCCTGGCCGTCGAGCCTGATGTCGCCCTCGACACGGCAGATGTCGATCACGTCGTTCATGCGATCGAGACAGCGCAAGAAGGTCGACTTGCCGCAGCCGGACGGGCCGATCAGGGCGGTGACCGACTGATCGAACATTTCAAGATTGACGTCGAACAGGGCTTGCTTCTCGCCGTACCAGAGATTGACGTCGCTCGCCTTCATCTTGAGCTCGTGCTGCTCAACCGGCAAAGCGCCTTCCTTCTTCTGTGGCACTGCAGGCGCCTCTACGCGGATGGCTGGCCGCTCTTCCACCTTTGCCTCCATGACATCGATCCCCTTCTACCACTTCCGCTGGAACATCTGCCTGAGCGTGATGGCAATGATGTTCATGATGACGAGAAAGCCCAACAGAACCAATATCGCCGCCGAAGTACGCGAGACAAAGCCGCGCTCGGGGCTGTCTGCCCAGCTGAAGATCTGAGTCGGTAGCGCAGTCGCCGGCTCCAAAATGCCCATATTCTCCACGCTCGGAATGAAGGCGTTCATACCTATCAAGAGGAGCGGTGCCGTCTCGCCGAGGGCCTGCGCCATGCCGATAATCGTGCCCGTGAGAATCCCCGGTAGCGCGAGCGGCAGTACGTGATGCATCATAACCTGATGCTTCGAAGCTCCGACGCCGAGGGCGGCCTCGCGGATCGAGGGCGGGACGGCCTTGAGAGCGGCACGCGTGGTGATAATGATCGTCGGCAAGGTCATGAGACTGAGTACCATGCCGCCGACGAGCGGCGCGGAACGCGGTAAGCCGAAGAAGCCTAGAAACACCGCGAGACCCAATAGACCGAACACCACCGATGGCACTGCGGCGAGGTTGTTGATGTTCACTTCGATGAGATCGGTGAACCGGTTCTTCGGGGCGAACTCCTCGAGATAAACCGCCGCGGCGATGCCGATGGGAAAGCTCAGCAGGAAACAGACCAGCAGGGCGTAGAACGAGCCGGTGATGGCGCCGGCCAATCCGGCCCGTTCGGGGAAGCGACTGTCGGCATTGAAAAACAGCTCCCAGTTGAAGGGGGTGCGCAAAAGCCCCTTCTCGTCCAGGAGGTCAAACGCCTCGAGCTGATCTTCCGAAAAGCGTGAGTTGAGGATCTTTGGGATTTCCCCCTTGGCCAGCGTGACGTAATCAGGCGACAGCGGGAAGTAGATTTGCACCGTCTTGCCGATGATGCCCGGATCGGCCGCGACGCGGTCGCCGATCGCCTCGGGCGCGTCCGCAGCGAGCATCTCTACCAGCGACGTATCGATAATCCGGGGCAGATAGGCCTTGAGGCTACTTTGGGCGAGGATGGCGAAGTCGCCACTCGGCGGCGGTCCGGCCTCGACGATCTCAGGATTGACATAGACGTCGAGCTTGAGACTCTTGCGCCCGTCATGCTCGACCACGAGCCCCCGGTTCTCGAGACGATCGAACCATGCGACCTGGGTCCAGTTCAGGGCATCCACCTCTCTTGGGATGACGCCCTTGTAGAGCTGGTCGTAGGGGTCGGAGACGGCGATCGGCAGCGTGATGGTTTTGCCGATTGCGTTGGGATGGCCGACGACATAATCGCGCACAATATAGGACGCGTCTGACGACAGGATCTTCCCGATGCTCCGCTTTTGGTCGTCGGGAATGCCCGGGACGGCCTTGTCGACGGCTTCACGCACCAGCGCCCGATACTTGCCGGAGCGTGGGTCCTGGGGATCGACCTTGGCTGGATCGATGTAGATCGGGAGGTCAACCTTGGTCTGGATGAAAGCGGGGTAGCCCGTGCTGACCAGAGACGTGACGAGGACGCCGAGTAGTCCGACGGCAAGCGAAATGGCAATGATGCCGTAGGCCTGCAGCCGCCTGTCCGCGGCATAGCGCCGCCGCACGCGTCGTCTCGCCTGATCGGAGCCCCAATCGTCGGTAGCCTCCGCTCCTATGACCTGTGCATCACTCATATTGTTCTCGATATTTCCGTACGATGTGAAGAGCGAAGATGTTGAGTCCCAAGGTGACCAAGAACAGCACAAGGCCGAGGGCGAAGGCTGCGAGGGTCTTCGGGTTGTCGAACTCCGTATCCCCGATGAGAAGCGTTACGATCTGCACGGTGACGGTCGTGACCGGCTCAAGTGGATTGAGCGTGAGCGAGGCAATGATGCCGGCGGCCATGACCACGATCATGGTCTCGCCGATGGCGCGGCTGACTGCGAGCAAGACGCCGCCCATGATTCCTGGAAGGGCGGCCGGCAGCAGAACCTTGGTGATGGTTTCGCCCTTGGTAGCGCCCATCGCGTAGGAGCCGTCACGCATAGCGCGCGGCACGGCGGCGATGGCATCGTCGGACAGCGACGAGATGAAGGGGATGATCATGATGCCCATAACCCCGCCTGCGGCCAGCGCGCTATTCGGCGCGATCGGCACCCCGATGATATCGCCGAATTCGCGCATGGCAGGCGCCACGGTGAGGACGGCAAAGAAGCCATAGACGACGGTCGGAATTCCGGCGAGCAACTCCAATACCGGCTTGATCACGGCACGCACTTTGGGATGGGCATATTCGGTGAGGTAGATGGCCGAGAAGAGACCGATGGGCGTGGCCACGGCCATGGCGATCATGGCGATCAACAGCGTGCCGACGAACACCGGTATGGCGCCAAAGGCGCCGCCGCCAGTCACTTGACCTTCGCGGATGGGGATCTGCGGCTCCCAGTTCAGGCCGAAGAAGAACTCAACCGCCGGGATGCGGTCGAAGAAGCGCAAGGCCTCGACCAGAAGCGACAGCACGATGCCGAGCGTGGTGAGAATGGCGATCAGGGAGCAGGCGATCATCAGACCGCTCAAAATGTGCTCCGCGCCGTGCCGCGCCCGGAACTCCGGGCTGATGCGGCGACTGGCGAAAAAAAGGCCCAGAATTGCGATGCTCAAGGCGACGGCGGCCATGGCCCAGCGGGCGATGATCTGCCAGGCTTGGTAACGCTCGGCCGCTTCCTGGACCACGAGGCTCGGCTCGCTGAACACGTTGCCGGCCGCGACGGACTTGATCTCGCTCAGAACGAGGCTGACTTGACCCGCGTTGAGGCCATCCGTGGTGCCGAGCGGCAAGCTCCAAAGCAACAGTTTGTCGATGATGGCCCCTTGCAGCAGCAACCACATCAGGACCAAGAGAAGAGCGGGGATGCCGACCCAGGCCGCCACGTAGGCACCGTGATAGTTCGGCCGTGAATGGAGCTCCTGCTGGCGGCCGCTTACCGCGGCCACGGCGCGCTTGCGGCCGAAGAAATAACTTCCTGCGACAAGCACGAGAAGCAGAAACAGAACGGAGCCGAGCATTGCAGCCTGCCAGTCCCCGGGATGCCCCACCGCGGAGGGGAGGCATGCCGTTAAGTCGTTTGTTGCCTCACGATCGTCGGCGTGGCCGCGTGGTAGACGTCGCGGCCACGCCTTCGATCAACTCAGTCGAAGTGGCGATCCGGCCTTAGGAGGTCGGAGGACCCATCTTCTCGCCTTCCTTGGCGCGACTCTGCATTTCCTTCAGCTTATCTTCGGGAAGCACGACCAGACCGCGCTCGTGAAGATAGCCGTCCTCACCCATGGACTCATCGCTGGTGTACTCAGCGATGAACTCATCCATGCCGCCGATAACCTTGCGGTGGGGGTTCTTGATATAGATGAACAGCGGGCGGGAAAGGCCGTAGCTGCCGTCAGCGATCGTATCAAAGCCCGGCGTGGTGCCGCCGACCTTCACACCCTGAAGCTTGTCCTGGTTCTCGTACAAGAACGAGTAGCCGAAGATGCCGAGCGCCTTAGGATCGGCTTCAATGCGCTGCACGATCAGATTGTCGTTCTCACCGGCCTCGATGAAGGGGCCGTCCTGGCGCATGGGCGTGCACTTCTCTTTGACGAGCGACTTGTAGTCGTCCTTCTCAAGCTCGCCCTTCTTCTTCTTGAAGAAGTCGAGCGCTTCACAGCCCTCGTGCATGGCAAGTTCGACGAAAGCGTCGCGCGTGCCGGAGGTCGGCGGCGGGCCGTAGACCGTGATCGCCACGTCCGGAAGCGACTTGTCGACATCACTCCACTTCTTGTTCGGGTTCGGCACCAGCTTGTCGCCGTCAGGAATCTCGGACCCAAGAGCGAGGAAGATCTGCTCCTTGCTGAGATCCATCGGCTTGCCCTTCTTGGATTGGGCGATGGAAAGGCCGTCATAGCCGATCAGGAGTTCGGTGACGTCCGTGACTCCGTTCTCGGTGCAAAGCTCAAACTCAGACTTCTTCATAGCGCGCGACGCGCCAGTGATATCCGGGTTGTCCTCACCGATGCCTTGGCAAAAGATCTTCATGCCGCCACCGGTACCGGTGGACTCGACAACCGGAGCTTTCTTGCCAGTCTTCTTGCCGAATTCCTCGGCGACCGCCTGGGTATAAGGAAACACCGTCGAGGAACCGACGATCTTGATTTGATCACGAGCCAGCGCTGGGCCGGTCGTGCATAGAGCGGCGACGACGAGCGTCGACGCTGCGATAGTAAACTTGTTCACTTCGCTCTCCCTTGCTTGGAAAATGAGCCTCCGCCAGCGCGAGCAACGCCGCCAGCTCGCGGGCACGCTAGTCCCCAGGGATCATTGTTTTATGACAGCGATGATTCGACTTTATGACAGATCAACTATTTGATTCTACTTAAGTTTTTCTCTACGACGCTGTGGAAAACCCAATTCGACGGCGCCGCGACCGAGCAGATTGACCGGCAGCCAATATGTCTATATTTCTGGACCTATGGATGTATCTTCCGACCCCCCGCGCGACTTGCCCCACGACCTGCCCCGCGATCTGCCCAACGTCCTCGAACCCGTATTCGCCATTCCGGATCAGCGTCTGCTACAGGCGTCGCGGCCGCCGTCCCACCCTCCACGGCTGCTCATGCTGTACGGCTCGTTGCGCGGCCGGTCCTACAGCCGCTTTCTCACTTTGGAGGCGGCCCGGCTGCTGGAGGCGTTCGGGGCCGAGGTCAAAATCTTCGACCCATCAGGCTTGCCGCTCCCAGACGACGCGCCGACCACCCACCCCAAGGTTGAGGAACTGCGTGCGCTCTCGACCTGGTCCGAGGGACAGGTGTGGTGCAGCCCGGAGCGCCACGGGGCGATGACGGGCATCATGAAGACACAGATCGACTGGATTCCGCTCTTGCTCGGATCGGTGAGGCCAACCCAGGGAAAAACCGTTGCCCTGATGCAAGTGAGCGGCGGCTCGCAGTCTTTCAACGCCGTCAACCAACTTCGCGTGCTCGGCCGCTGGATGCGCATGGTCACCATTCCTAACCAGGCGTCGGTGGCCAAGGCTTACGAGCAATTCGACGAATTGGGCCGGATGAAGCCGTCCGCTTATTACGATCGCGTCGTGGATGTGATGGAGGAACTGATGAAGTTCACGCTGCTGACGCGTGGCATCTCGGGCTACCTCACGAGCCGCTACAGCGAGCGCAAAGAGATCCTCGAGAAGGAGAAGGAAGGCAGCGGCGTCGATCTCGACGCGATGTAGCAGGCCTTCGTCAGCTCGCGCGCGCCTCGTTGAGCATCACCGTGAAGGTCGAGCCCTCGCCCGGCTTGGAGGCGATGGCGAGTTCGCCGCGATGGCGATTCAAGATGTGCTTCACAATGGCGAGGCCGAGCCCCGTGCCGCCTTTCTCGCGGCTGGAGTCGACGTCCACGCGATAGAAGCGCTCGGTCAGCCGCGGCAGGTGTTCGGTCGGGATGCCGGGGCCGTCGTCAATGACCGAGACGGCATAGCGGCCGCGGGTCTGCCGTCCGAGCGAGGGGATGTGCTTCGCCTCGATCCGCACATGGTCACCGCGGTTTCCATATTTCAGGGCGTTTTGCACCAGATTCTGCAGGACTTGCACGAGTTCGTCGCGGTCGCCGCGCACGATCGCGGCCCGCGAAAAACGCTGAACCTCGAGGCTTATGCCGCTATCGCTGGCGAGCGGCTCCAGCGTGTCCCGGGCGTGGCCCAACACGTCGTTGAGATCGACGAGATCGCTCGGCGGTACGTGGGCGTTCATCTCGACCCGGCTCAGGGAGAGCAGCGCATCGATGAGGCGGGTCATGCGCGAGGCCTGCTCGGCCATAATCGGCAGGAAGCGCTCGCGCGCGCCGGGATCTTCCTTGGCCGTGCCTTGCAGCGTCTCGATGAAACCGCGCAGCGAGGCCAGCGGCGTGCGCAGTTCATGGCTCGCATTGGCGATGAAGTCGGCCCGCATCTGGTTGATGCGCTCGCCCTCGGTCAAATCGCGCAAAAGCACGAGGATATTGCCGTCAACCTCCACGCCGCGGGTCAGGGGCGCCACGGTCACGGCCATACGGCGGCCGACTGGAACGCGCTCGGCATAGGTGACGGTAACGGCATGCCTGCGCCTCGGCGCCGCCGTGACCGCATCCAAGAATTCCGGCGTGCGGATCACCGAGGAAATATGGCTCCCCTCACGCAACGAACCGAACATGCCGCGCGCCGGGGCATTGCAGGACAGCACCTGCCCGGTGCGATTGAGCAGAATGACAGGATCGGGCAGCGCCTCCGCCATGACGTGCATGGCCAACGTCGAGTGTGACGAGATCACCTGACGCACCGGATCGTCGTCGAGCACCTGGTCAACGTCTTGGCGCGGAAGGAGCGCGACGGCCGCCACGAAGGCCACGAAAGCGGTAAGCGCGAGCCCGGTCGACAGGTCGCCGAGGGCCACGAGAGAGGCCATGATGACCGCAACGATCACGACCTGCCAGAATGCCCCCCAAAGCCGCGCGGCGAGTTCGCGGAGACCGCGCCTGCCAATCTGGCCGGCACGCCAGAGCAGCCCCGGAGGCAGGGTACGGGCGCTCTGATCTGCCTGATTGGTCAAGGCCTTCTCCTGGACTCTGCTACGAATCGCCGCGTTTTGGCGGGCTCTTATTTGCGCCTGGAATATCACGATTTTGCGACATTCTCCTCCCCGTCCTGCGACGTCTCTATGACAGTGCGCACCAAACGGCATGGTTTGCGACAGCTAGGACCGGGTAGCGGGGCTGAGAATACACGTCCCTGGCTAGGATGTGGGGGGCAGGCCCGAAGAATGCCAGACCGGCCTTCTCCACAACTCCACAGGGGGGACCGTTCCCAGGGGACCGGTTCGAGCCAAGGGGGCTATTATCGACTTTGACAGCAAGAACCGGCGTGCGCGCCCTCGGTTCGACTGGCAGTCTTGAGCGGACAGGCACGTTCCAGGACCTCTTATGACAAGCCCGCTTCGAATTTCCGCGCCTCCCTCCCTTCCGCCGTTGCCCGACAACGCGCGTTGGGAAGCCGTGCTCGCCCGCGACGCCCGCTTCGATGACCGATTCTACTATTCGGTACGGACCACCGGCATCTATTGCCGGCCCTCGTGCCCGGCGCGACGGCCCAGCCGCGCGCATGTCCTGTTTCATGACACCGCAGCGGAGGCGGAAGCTGCCGGCTTTCGTGCCTGCAAGCGCTGCAAACCCGATCAGTCCTCGTTGAGCGCGCAGCACGCGGCCAAGCTGGCCCAAGCCTGCCAGATGATCGAGGCGGCGGAGAGCCCTCCCACGCTTGCCACGTTGGCAAACGCCGTGGGGCTCAGCCCGTATCACTTCCACCGCCGGTTCAAGGCCGCACTGGGCGTCACGCCGAAAGCCTATGCCGCGGCGTCCCGCAACAAGCGTATGCGCACGGGGCTCAGGACGAGTGCCACCGTGACGGAGGCGCTCTACGATGCCGGCTTCAACTCGAACAGCCGCTTCTATGCCGCCGCACCGGAGGTTCTCGGCATGGGGATCAAGAGTTTTCGCGCCGGCGCCCCCAACGAAGAGCTCAGATGCGCCGTGGTCCCGTGCGCGTTGGGACAGGTGCTTGTTGCCGCAAGCGACACGGGCGTGTGCGCGATCCTTCTCGGCGATGGGTCCGAGACCCTGCTTGCGGAGTTGCGTGCCCAGTTTCCCGGTGCGCGCCTGATCGACGGCGACGCTGCGTTCGCGCAACTGACCGCGAGAGTCGTTGCCTTGGTCGATGCGCCGGGAACGGAGGCCAACCTCCCCCTGGACGTCAGAGGAACCGCCTTCCAGCATCGCGTCTGGGAGGCTCTGTGCCGCATCCCCGCCGGCGCCACCGCGACTTACGCGGACATCGCCGCCCTTATCGGAGCACCAAGTGCGGCGCGCGCCGTGGCGGGCGCTTGCGCGGCGAACCGGCTCGCGGTTGCGATCCCCTGTCACCGCGTGGTGCGGGGCGACGGGTCCTTGTCGGGATATCGTTGGGGCGTGGCACGCAAGCGCCTCCTCCTCGCCAAAGAGTCGGAATAGGTAGGTCGGCAACGGATCGTCGACTAGTGCGTTGACCAGCACATCCCCAATTCAGAATTAGCAGGAGACCAGACCAATGGTGCATGCGTGGGCCGCCAAAGGACCTAAGCAAAAGCTCGAGCGCTTCGAATACGATCCGGGTGCGCTTGGTGCCGAGGAAGTCGAGATCGAAGTCGAGCATTGCGGCATCTGCCATTCCGATCTCTCGGTGATAAACAACGAGTGGGGCATTTCGACCTTTCCGGCGGTCCCCGGGCACGAGGTCGTCGGCCGCGTCGTAGCCGTAGGCCCGCAAGCCAAGGGCGTGACGGTCGGCCAGTCTGTCGGGCTTGGCTGGAGCGCCGAGAGCTGCATGCATTGCCGGCAATGCATGTCGGGTGATCCCAATCTCTGCGCGCAGAACGTGCCGACGATCATCGGCCATATGGGCGGTTTCGCCGACCGGGTGCGCGCGCAGTGGCAGTGGGTCATCCCACTGCCCGATGGATTGGACAGGGCCGATGCGGGTCCCCTGTTGTGCGGCGGCACGACCGTGTTCGCGCCCTTCCACGAGTACGGCATCAGGCCAACCGAGCGTGTGGGCGTGGTGGGCATCGGCGGCCTCGGCCATATGGGTCTGCAATTCGCCAAGGCCTGGGGCTGCGAAGTGACGGCGTTCACCTCCACCGACGCCAAGGCCGACGAGGCGCGCGGCTTCGGCGCGCATCACGTCGTCAACAGCCGCAGCAAAGAAGAACTGCAAAAGATCGCGGGAAGCCTCGACCTTCTTCTGGTTACGGTGAACGTGCCGTTGGACTGGCAGGCAATGATCGGAACGCTCGCGCCCAAGGGACGGATGCATGTGGTCGGCGCCGTGCTGAAACCCATTCCCGTCGTCGCCTTCGACCTGATCATGGCTCAGCGCAGCATCTCGGGGTCGCCGACCGCCGGCCCCGTCGTCATGGCGAAAATGCTGGAGTTCTCCGCGCGCCACGGGATCTCGCCGCAGACGGAGCGATTTCCCATGGATCAGGTGAACGAGGCGTTGGAGCGCCTTGCCGCGGGCGAGGCGCGCTATCGTATCGTACTCGACGCCTGAGTTGGCCGTTAGCGGGTCAGTCCCTTGGCGGCGAGTTCATCGAGATAGCTCTGGAAGCGCGCCTTCTGGTTCTCGCCGAGATCGCGCAGATAGTCCCAGACAAAGAGGCCGGTGTCGTGGCCGTCGTCGAAACCGATGCGCACCGCATAGTTGCCGACCGGTTCGAGCCTGAGGATCCGCACGTCCTTCTTGCCGGGCACGGTGATGCGCTGCTCGGGGCTGTGGCCCTGCACCTCGGCGCTCGGGCTCATCACCCGCAGCAGCTCCGCCGGCAGGGTGAAGCTCTGCCCATCGTCGAAGCTGACCGCGAGATTGCGCTTCTCGGCGTCGAGCTTGAGCTCTGTTGGCCAGGTCGTCATGGCACCCTCAGCCGAGGTCGATCTCGCCCTCGACTTCATGGTCGAGCGGCGCACCTTCGGCGGTCAGCACAATTTTCACCTTGAGCTTGCCCTTGCCACCAAGCCCCCCCTCGCGCACCACGCGCTCGATCTCTTGTTGTGAGGTGACACCAACCTCTTTCAAGAATCGCCGCAGTGACATGTTGAACCGTTCCTCATCCATCGCCGGCCTCCTTTGGCGTACCGTCTCGTGATATGGAAAAGACGGCATATCTGTATTAGAGACGAAAGCCCATATTAGAGGCGAAATATCATGGCGGTCACCTCGCAAGGCACGGGCCGCGCCAAGCCGAAGACGCGAGCCGGTACGATGAAGCGGAAAAGCACGGTGAAACGCAGAAATGCGCCTGCCGCCGCGCTTGCCGATCCCCGCTACCGCAAGCGCGTGGTCAAGAGCGCCAAGGCCTATAGCCGCAAGGACGAGACCAAAGTGGTCGAGGATGAGGATGAAGACGCGTAGATGAGTGAGACCATTTCTCCCCTGATCGACCCGTTCGGCCGCGCTATCACCTATTTGCGGGTCTCGGTCACCGACCGTTGCGATTTTCGCTGCACCTATTGCATGGCCGAGGATATGACCTTCGTGCCGCGCAAGGAGCTGTTGTCGCTGGAAGAGATCGACCGGATGGCGAGCGCCTTCATCGCGCGCGGTGTGCGAAGGGTCAGGCTCACCGGTGGGGAGCCACTGGTCCGGCGCAATGTCCTGTGGCTGATCGAAGCGCTGTCGCGGCATCTCGGGCAAGGCCTCGACGAGCTGACGCTGACCACGAACGGCAGTCAGCTTTACCGCTTCGCGGACGCACTCGCCGCTCTCGGCGTGAAACGCATCAACGTCTCGCTGGACACGCTCGATGCCGCGAAGTTCCGCGTGCTCACCCGCTGGGGCGACTTTGATCAGGTGATGCGCGGGATCGATGCGGCGGCACGCGCCGGGCTGAAGATCAAGATCAATACCGTGGCCCTGCGAGACATGAACGAGGACGAGATCGAGGACATCTTGCGCTGGTCCCACGGCCGCGGCTTTGACCTCACGCTGATCGAGACGATGCCGATGGGTGAGATCGACGCCGACCGCACGGACCAATATCTCCCGCTTTCCTTGGTGCGGACGCGGCTCTCCCAACACCTCACACTCAAGGACACCGCGGATCGGACCGGAGGACCGGCCAGATATGTGCGCGTCGCGGAGACAGGGGGGCGGCTCGGCTTCATCACGCCGATGACTCACAATTTCTGCGAGTCCTGCAACCGGGTTCGAGTCACATGTACCGGCACACTCTATATGTGCCTCGGGCAAGAGGACGCCGCGGATCTCAGGGAGCCCATGCGGGCGAGCCCGTCCGACACGCTTCTGCATGCCGCGATCGATGAGGCCCTGGCCCGCAAGCCGAAAGGCCATGATTTCGTTATCGATCGGGCCGCGGGACCCGCTGTTTCGCGCCATATGTCGGCCACGGGCGGCTAAGTCCGGCTAGGGTTAAGAATCGCCTACGCCGTTAGAATCCCACACCTTTTCAGAGTTTTTGGTAGTCGCGCGCCGTCTCGCCAAAGCGATTCGTCGAACAACCCGTTCGCCTAGGGCGTTTCTTAACCTACGGCCGGGTAGTTTTCCCTCCGGGATCAGCGGCCTAGGCTGGCTGCTGAATGGCTGCGGTTGCACATGTTACTCAAGGCATATCTGACAAAATACTGGCACTGGGCGGGATTGGCGCTGCTATCGGCGGTGATCGCCGCGACGGCGCTTATTGCCCCGGGCAAAGTCAGTCAGTTGGAGTTGGAGCGCGAGGCTCTCGTCGCCGAGAATCGAATTAACACGCAGCTGCTCGAACAGCCAAACATCGCGCTCGATGCTTTGACGCGCCCGGGACTTGCCCCCCAGCTCGGCGAAGTCTTCCAACAATCCGGATACGCGCGTCGCGTGCTGCGCTATGAGCTTTACGACGCGCGCGGACGGCTCATCTTCACCAGCGGGCAAGCCAATTTCCAGCTCGGCGACGAGCTCGTCGACGTCAAAAGCAACCCAGTCCAGCCCGGCGCCGTTGTCGGCCTGTACACCGGCGCCAGCAAGGACGGACCATCGCACTTCGCCGTCTTGCGGTTGCCCATGGATCCCAATCAGCATGCGCACGGAACGCTGATCGTCTATCTCGACCAAAGCGATCAGGCGGCCGTGTTTACCGGCTATTTCGGTCTTATCGCCATCGTAACGCTGGTTCTACTCGGCATCGGCGTGGCGACGCCTGTTGCCTTTGCTTGGATGCGCAGCCAAGAACGCCGTGAAGCGCAAGAACAGGTCCGCTATCTCGAGAGCCACGATGCGCTGACCGGGCTCGCCAATCGCAGGGCGTTCGCCGAGCGGCTGGGCGAGGCGATGACCCGCATGAAGCGCGACAAGACCCATATCGCCATTATCTGTCTCGATATCGACAAGTTCAAAGAGATCAACGACGCCACGGAACATGGGGGCGGCGATCAAGTGCTGCGCGAAATCGGTGCGCGCATCCGAGACACGCTCCGGGAACGCGACATCATTGCGCGACTCGGTGCCGACGAGTTTGCCATTGCGCTTGTCGACATTACGAATCTCGGCGACGTGATGGCCTTCATGAACCGGCTGGTTGCCGCCTTGAGGTCGCCATTCCATGTGGCCGGCAAGGAAATTCTCATCACCACAAGCGTTGGACTCGCCTTGGCGCCGGCCGACGGCGACACCGCCTCCTCCGTTCTGCGCCATGCCACCATTGCGCTGTCCCGCGCCAAGGGCGACGGCGGCCAGCGCATGTGCTTCTTCGAGGAGAGCATGGACAAGGCCCTCCAGCGCCGGCGCACCGTCGAGCATGAGCTCCGCCTGGCGCTTGGCCGCGAGGAATTCGAGGTGCTCTACCAACCGCAATACGACTTGATGTCGGAGGAGCAATGCGGCTCCGAGGCGCTGATCCGCTGGCACCACCCGGTGCACGGCAAGATCGCGCCGGGCCACTTCATCTCGGTAGCCGAGGAAACCGGGCTCATCGTGCCGATCGGCGAGTGGGTCTTGCGGCGCGCCTGTTTCGACGCGGTGGGCTGGCCTGAGCACCTGACCGTGGCGGTCAACCTGTCGCCGGCGCAGTTCCGCGACAGCGACATCGCCGAAACCGTCGCCGACGTTCTGCACGAGACCGGCCTGCCCGCGCAGCGGCTCGAGCTTGAAATTACCGAGAACCTCCTGATCAACGACACCGAGGAGGTCTTGAGCAAACTGAACCGCCTGCGCGATCTCGGCGTGAAGATCGCCATGGACGATTTCGGCACGGGCTATTCGAGCTTGAGCTACTTGGCCCGCTTCCCGTTCTCCAAGATCAAGATCGACCGGCAGTTCATCCGCAACATGACACGCGACCCGGCGATGCGGGCGATCGTCAAGACCATCATCGCGCTGGGCAAATCGCTCGACGTGACCATCACGGCGGAGGGTGTGGAGACGCCCGAGCAGGCCGAGATGCTGCGCAAGTTCGGCTGCCGCCAGGTCCAGGGCTTCCTCTACGGGCATCCGGAAGCCGACGACTCGCAAAACAAGCAAAAACGCGACAGCGACGGCAAGGTGACGTCGATCCGGGCCCGGCGCTCAAGCGCGGCCTAGACGGCAGGACTCAGAAGCGCCTCAGCGCCCCGCAGGGAATGGAAATTCCTTCATCGGCGTGGCCGGGCGTCCACCAAACAATCCCTTGAAGACAGGTTTGGCGGGCGGGCGCGTCGTGCTTTGTGCGGTGACGCGGCGGCGCGGCGCAGGCTTGCGCCCGATGTCTTCGTCATCTTTGACAGCGGCGGTATCTTTGGCAGCGGCGGTTTCTTTGACAGCGGCCCGCGCGGGCTTGCGCAAGGGCATGGGCACGGTGGCCAAAACGGCGGCGGCCTCGGTGGACTCGGCGGGCTCGGTGGGCTCGATGCTCGCGACCGAGCGGCGCTCCATCTCCGCCTCGGGCTCAAGCGCCGGCGCGCGCTCCACCAGCGCCGCATCCGGATCCATGACGGGATCGGCGCTCTCGACCGGCGGTGTGGATGCGACCGGGTCCGACAAGGCAGCCTGCTCCATGAGCGCCGCCGGCGTCTCGGTCAGCGGCGCCTGTTCCGGAATGTCCGGCAAAGCGCCGGTGATCTCTTGCGGTGGCAGTTCGTTCCACGCCGCGTCGTCGGCGTCACCCTCACCCTCCAGAACACCTTCGAGCATGGCGGGCGAGGCCGCAGCAGCCTCGACAAATGGCGAAGGCGGGGCGGATCGGACCGCGACTTGGATGGCGACGGTGCCTTGGGCCCGGTCCTCGGGCGCAGGCAGCGTGACCATGACCGGAAGAATTAGGGCGAGCATCGCGGCATGGGCGGCGCCCGCGCCAAAGGCGCAGACGGACAGACTGGGCTTATCGATATGAATCACAGACGGCCGGGCGCCAAATAGTTTCGCCAAACGCTCTTCACGCACGCCCGTTCTGAGTTAGCTGAGTCGCCCGGGGGCCCGCAAGCCTTTAGTTTTCCATGACAATTTTCGGCGCCTGACGCTCGGTCCCGGACACGCGTTCGAGCTCCGCCCAGGCGGCCGCGGCGATCTCACGATAGACGCGTGCCACCGGAGACTCCGGATCGGTCGCCACCACGGGCTTGCCTTCGTCTGAGGTCTCGCGCACGGCCATGGTCAGCGGCACCTCGCCCAGGAAGGGCACGCCGAGCCGTTCCGCTTCCGCCTTCGCCCCGCCATGGCCGAAGATGTCGGAGGCCTCGCCGCAATGGGGGCAGACGAAGGTCGACATATTCTCGACGATGCCGAGCACCGGCACGTTGACCTTCGTGAACATGTTCAGGCCCTTGCGCGCATCGATCAGCGCGAGATCCTGTGGCGTGGAGACGATGACGGCGCCGGCGAGCGGCACTTGCTGAGCCATGGTGAGCTGGGCATCGCCGGTGCCCGGCGGCATGTCGACCACCAGCACGTCGAGCTCGCCCCAGGCCACGTCCTTCAACATTTGCGACAGCGCCGACATGACCATGGGGCCGCGCCAGATCATCGGCGTCTCCTCGTCGACGAGGAAGCCCATGGACATGACCTTCAGCCCATAGGCGCGCATGGGATCGAGCTTGTTGCCGGCGAGCTGCTGGGGTTGGCCGTGAATGCCGAGGAGGCGCGGCATGGAGGGACCGTAGATGTCGGCGTCGAGCACGCCGACCTTGAGGCCTCGATCTTTCAGCGCCAGCGCGAAATTCACCGCGGTGGTGGATTTGCCGACCCCGCCTTTGCCGGAGGCCACGGCGATGATGTGCTTTACGCCGGGCACGCCGCCGGGGCGGTGGCGCGCATCGCGGGCGGCCCCTGGCGCGGTGACGCCAGGTCCTTGTTGGCTATGACCGTGCGGTGCTTGGGTTTGCGGTGCGGCTTGTGGCGGCGGCGCGGCCTGCGCGGTGGCCCCGTTGCCATTGCCGTTGCCGTTAGAACTCGCGGCACCGGGCGCACGGTCGGCGGTGAGCGTCACCGCCACGCCCTCGACGCCGGGAATGTCCTTCACCACGCTCTCGGCCGTCTGGCGCAGCTCTTCCAGCTCCCGGGCGCGGGCCGGGTCCACGGAAATCGCGAAATAGACCTTGCCCTTGTGGATCACGACCTCGGAGACGAGGCCGAGCGAAACGATATCGTCCTTGAGATCCGGGCCCTTCACGCCTTTCAGCGCGGCGAGGATCTGGTCCTTGGAAAGTGTCTCGGTCATCATCCCGAATATGTAGTGACGAATGCCCTGCAACGCAAAAGTGCAAATTGAAGCGGAGTTAAGGGGGCTCGATCCCTTGCCCTAGTGGGCTCCGCTCAGCATCCCGGTCTTGATGGAATAGTCGACCGCCAGGCCATAATTCGGATCGTCGTCGGAATCCACCATGAGCTGGCCGGCGCGATTGAGAAGCCGGTGGCAATCCCGCGACAGGTGCCGCAACTGCAGCGACTTGCCAACCGCCTCATATTTCGAGGCCAGCGCCTCGATGGCCTGCAAGGCCGACTGGTCGACCACCCGGCTGTTGAGAAAATCGACGATGACCAGATCGGGGTCGTTCTGCTGGTCGAAAAGCTCGGTAAAGCCATCCGCTGAGCCGAAGAACAGTGGGCCCTCGATCTGATAGACCCTGGCGCCTTCCGGGTTCACATGCGTCTTGGCGTGAATGCGCGTCGCGTTGTTCCAGGCGTAAGCCAGGGCGGAGACGATAACGCCGACAATGACCGCGACGGCCAGGTCGCTCATCACCGTGACGGCGGTCACGAGCCCCATCACCAATGCATCGGTCAGCGGAATGCGGCGCAGGATGCGCAGGCTCTGCCAGGCGAACGTGCCGATCACGACCATGAACATGACGCCCACCAGCGCTGCCAGCGGGATCTGCTCGATCAGGCCGGAGGCTACCAAAATGAACGCCAGCAGGCAGAGAGCCGCGGTGATCCCGGAAAGCCTGGTGCGCCCGCCCGATTTCACATTGATCATCGACTGACCGATCATGGCGCAGCCACCCATGCCGCCGAAGAATCCGGTCACCGTATTGGCAAGCCCCTGCGCGATGCATTCCTGCGAAGCCCCGCCGCGCCGGTTGGTCATCTCGCCGACCAGATTGAGCGTCAGCAGGCTTTCTATGAGGCCGATCGCCGCCAAGATCAGCGCGTAGGGGAAGATGATCTCCAGCATCTCCAGGCTGATCGGCACCATGGGAATGTGGAAGGCAGGCAACCCACCTTCGATCGAGGCCAGGTCGCCGACGCGCGGCACGTCGATGCCAAAGGCAATGACAATGGCGGCGACCACGGCGATGCCGGCGAGCGGAGCAGGAACCACGTTGGTGATCTTCGGCATCACCCAGATGATGGCCATGGTGAGCGCAACGAGGCCCAGCATGTTGACCAGCGGCCAGCCCGTCATCCACACGTGCGCGCCATCGGCCCCGGGCACTTGGAACTGCGTGAGCTGCGCCATGAAGATGACGATCGCCAGCCCGTTGACGAACCCCAGCATCACCGGATGCGGCACCAGGCGGATGAATTTCCCCAACTTCAGGACACCCGCCAGGACTTGCAGGATGCCCATCAGCACCACGGTGGCAAACAGATACTCGACGCCGTGCGTGGCGACGAGCGCCACCATGACGACGGCGAGCGCGCCGGTGGCGCCGGAGATCATGCCCGGACGCCCGCCGATCAGCGCCGTGATGAGCCCGACGATGAAAGCAGCATACAGGCCCACGAGCGGATGCACGCCGGCGACAAAGGAGAACGCGACCGCCTCGGGCACCAGCGCCAGCGCGACGGTCAGGCCTGAGAGCAGTTCGGTTTTGATGCGCCCGAGCGTGAACCCGGTCACGTCGGGCCCCTTCCAATCGGCAACAGAAAGACGGTCCGCAAAAGCGGAGAATGGCATGCTCACGTGGGGGAGATCCATTATTTGGGGAAAAAAGGCTCTGAGGCCTTCATACAGCAACGATGCTGCATTGCAGCATGCATATCGCCGCACGCCCGCCGTTACGGGGCTGGGCGCGTGCCGCCCCGCCTAAGTCCTGTGCGTCAGCAAAAAAGAAAGCCCGGCAAAACGCCGGGCTTTGGGATGAGTCGGGGGACCAGCGCGGGGCGGGGCTTGGGGGGCGTAGGGTCGCGCCGCTCGGGTCCGAAGTTCAAACGCGGGTCAGGGGAATTGGTTCCCGAGACTCTGGGTTCAGCCGAAAAGCCCAAAAAACAGCGTGGCACCAAGGTCTAGCGGGCACCGCAGCGCTTTTGAACGGCTAATTGCCCCAAATATTGCTGACGAGCCTGGAGGGCGGCGGCTTCTTTATCGGCTGTGCCTTGAAAGTCCATGGCAAACCAAAGAGGCCAGACCACAAGCCCGCCCACGCCGGCAGCAACATTCTGAGCGACTTTCCAGCCGTTATCTTTAGCGAGCTGCTGCACCTTCGCGTTATTGGCCTGAGTCTCAGCAAAGATGGCCGCACAATTCATCGTCTGGTCCTGAGGCTGAACGACAGCCACAGGGTCAGGCGTGCGGCCCATGCACGCGCCGAGCATGACGGCAACCGAAGTTGCCGCGACAATTCCTTGAAAACGCACGCCCCAGCCCTCCGCCAAGGGCCTCCCCGGCAGGGGACTATAGCAGGTTGTAATTCTATGTGTATTCTTCTTATGGTTGAAATATGGGCTGCTTCAGCACCTTAGCCAGCCCCGTCCCACACAGGTCACATTTGCCCGGTTCAATCGGGACAGATGGGCAGTTGGGAGCGCGCTCATCTCACTCTTGGAGGACGGCATCCGTCCTTTTTTCCGGTCGAAGACCCCCGATTTTGCGGAAGGAACCGCGCGGCAGCACCTCGCGGGCGATAATTTTTGGGCGTTACGAAAACGAACGGCAATCAAGCCTTCCTTAACCTGCTCCGGGCCATCCTCGTTCGGGAGAGGGGGACGCCGCGAGACAAGCGTCTGCCCAATAGCGACTTCCACAAGCCCTAGGGGGACTCATGCGCGTTGTGGTCGGTTCGGACGGTTCCAAAAATCTCAAGCAGGCTGAGCTCGAGCGGCATCTCGAAGCCATGTCCCGGTTCATCGAAGCGCATGCGGAAGACCCCGCGCCGACTTGCACGCTGGTGCTGCGCTCCGCCGCTTCCGCGCCCGCGCAAGCCCTGATCCTGATGAGGGATGCCCTTGGCGACGCGGGCATTCGCGCGCAAGCCATCCTCGCCAAGCTCGAGCCGCAAGACGATCTCCAGCAGCTCTTCGCCGCGCTCTCAGGCCTTAGCGCGGACGCGAACGAGGCCACGCTGATCCGCTGGGCGCGCAATCCGCGCCTACTCGAGGCCCATGAGCAAGTCACCTACGGCGCCGAGACATGCTGGTCGGGCGACGCCATGCGCCGCGACGCCGACACGCGCAATCCGTTGGTGTTGTTCGAGACGGACGCGCCCGAGGCCGCGCGGCGCGCGAGCCATGCCTTCAAGGCGCTGTGGGCCGCATCCGTGCCGGTGCCGGGCCATCATCTGGTGGCGGGAGAGGGCAGAAAGCCGTCCGCCGCCTACGATCAGCCGCAGGGCACGCCCGTGACCGCCATGCGGCCCCATGTGCAAGGCTGGCCGCTGGTCCGCCACTAAGTCGCGCACACTTCGCGCCGGATTCTTCGTACCGTAATAATAGCGTCATCTTGAGGTGCGAGCGCTTCGCCCCTCTCATTCGGCATGACGGAGCGATCGATGATTGCGTTTGCGTTGCTGCTCGGCTTGCTGGTCACCCCGGCGCTCGCCGAGGAGACGGCTACGGCGCCCAGCAAGGGGCCGAGCATGGGCCAGCTTCTGAAACTCCCGAAATACATCTATGCCTGGCAGAACATGATGGCGGGCGAGACGCCGCCGGAATGGGTCAAAGCCTATTCCGCGACACATGACGGCCCGCCGACCCCGAGCATCCCCGTGCCGCTCGACGGCGAGATCTATACGCTGGGTTTCACCTGCAAGCCCAATGGGTGCGAGACCAATCAGCTCTACGTGCTGTTCGCGCCGGAAGGGCGAGACGCCTGGGCCATGCTGGCGCAGCCCAGCGGGATCATTTGGATCGGCCGGCCCAGTCAGCGCATTCAAGACGCCATCCATGGCGCCTTGCGGAAATAGGCGAAGGCGCGCCGCGGACTAGCCGAAGGCGTGTCCGGCTATGCCCTCGCCATGGCGCTGCTATGCCCTCGCTATGGCCCGCTTATGCTAAGGTTGGGCCCTCACCTTCGCCAATGGAGCGGCCGATGCTCGCCAGATTGCTGTTTGCGTTTTTTCTTGCCGGAGCCGCACCCGCGTTCGCGCAGGACGCGCACTATCTGCCCGACCTGATGAAGAACCCGTCTTATCGCTCGGCCTGGGCCAACATGGTCAAGGGCGAAGAGGTGCCGCTCTGGGTCAACAAGTTCGGCGGCACGTTCAACGCCACCGGCACGCCGGTGGTGGAGGTGCCCGTCGGCGGCGAAACCCATACGCTCGCGTGGATCTGCGAGCCGCATAATTGCGGCGACAGCCAGATTTACGTGATGTTCGCGCCGGAGGCGCGCCAAGCCTGGGGGCTTCTGATCACCGGCGGCAGCGACCGGCACTGGCTCGGCAAGCCCGACGACGCCATGAAGGCGGCGATCGTGAGCGGCGTGCAGTAGCCCTATGGGGCAGCCTGTGACGCCCAAGACGATGCAGGCCATGGTGCTCAACGGCGCGCATCAGAAACTGGAGGCGGCCGAGCTGCCCGTGCCCGCGCCGGGCCCAAAGCAGATCCTGCTGAAAGTGCTGGCCTGCGGGGTATGCCGCACGGATTTGCACATTCTCGACGGCGAACTCGATCAGCCGAAACTGCCGCTCGTGCTTGGGCATGAAATCGTCGGGCGCGTGGAGGCTCTTGGAGACGACGTGACGGGTTTTGCCATCGGCGCGCGTGTGGGCGTGCCGTGGCTCGGCTCGACCGACGGCACCTGCCCCTATTGCCGGATGGGCCGGGAGAATCTCTGCGACCATCCGGTATTCACCGGCTACCAGATCAACGGCGGCTATGCGGCCTACACCGTGGCGGATGAGCGCTATTGCTTCGCGCTGCCGGACGGCTACACGGACGCGGAGGCCGCGCCTCTCCTGTGCGCCGGGCTGATCGGCTATCGCTCGCTGAAGATGGCGGAGGAGGCGCTTCAAGGACCAACCAAGCGGCTCGGCATTTACGGTTTCGGCGCGGCCGCGCATATCGTGGCGCAAGTGGCGCGCCATCAGGGCTGCCAGATCTACGCCTTCACCAGTCCCGGCGATGTCAAAGCGCAAGACTTCGCCTGGGGGCTCGGGGCGGTGTGGGCCGGCGGCTCCGACGAAACGCCGCCCGAAAAGCTCGACGCGGCGATCATCTTCGCACCGGTGGGGTCTTTGGTGCCTGCGGCCTTGCGGAGCTCACGCAAAGGCGGCGTGGTGGTGTGCGGCGGCATCCATATGAGCGAGATCCCGCCATTTCCCTACGACATCCTGTGGGAGGAACGGGTGGTGCGCTCTGTGGCCAATCTCACCCGCGACGATGCGCGTGAATTCCTGGCGCTCGCGCCCCTTGTGCCGGTCAAGACCAGTGTGGTGCCGATGAAGCTCGGCGAGGCGAACGCGGCGCTCGCGCTGTTACGCAAGGGCGAGCTGCAAGGCGCCGCGGTGCTGATTCCCTGAGCGAGACTACTTGTCCTTGCCGATCTCGATGTTGACGCCGTCGCCTTTGGTGATGGTGCCTTCGAAGCCCGGCACGTCGACTTTCACCACATCCTGCTGCTGCTGGTAGTAGAGATAGCCCAGCACACCGAGCCCAATCAGGGCCGCGATGAGCAAGATGGCGAGGACCGGATTGGTCCCGCCTCGGTTCGCTTCATTGGCCATCTAATCTCTTCCTCCTAATTGCCTGGAAATGAACGCCCTCCGCTGACCCGGGTTCCGCGGCGGCAAGTGCGGCTTGACGGAGATCAAGGCCGGGTCTCTGATGATACGGAAATAACCATAATTCGCAGTCGTCTAGGGAGAGAGTCCATGTTGCACGAGGTCATCGAGACCCTGGGGTCGCGAGTCGCCTTGCGGCCCAAATATGACAATTTCATCGGTGGCGATTGGGTGGCGCCGGTCGATGGCCGCTACTTCGACAATATTAGCCCCGTGACCGGCAAGCCAGTCTGTCAGATCGCCCGCTCGCAAGCCGCCGACATCGAGTTGGCGCTCGACGCCGCCCACAAGGTGAAAGATTCCTGGGGCAGGACGTCGCCGGCCGAGCGCGCGACGCTGCTCAACAAGATCGCCGACCGCATGGAGGAGAACCTGGTGCTGCTGGCGACGGTGGAGACCATCGACAACGGCAAGCCGATCCGCGAGTCGCGCATGGCCGACATTCCGCTGGCCATCGATCACTTCCGCTATTTCGCGGCCTGCATCCGCGCGCAGGAGGGAAGCCTCGGCGAGATCGATCACGACACGATCGCCTATCACTATCACGAGCCGCTCGGCGTGGTGGGCCAGATCATCCCCTGGAACTTCCCCATTCTCATGGCCTGCTGGAAGCTGGCGCCGGCGCTGGCCGCCGGCAACTGCGTGGTGATGAAGCCCGCCGAGCAGACGCCCATGTCTCTCATGGTTCTCATGGACGTCATCGGCGACATCCTGCCCGGGGGCGTGCTCAACATCGTCAACGGTTTCGGCGTCGAGGCCGGCAAGCCGCTCGCGCAAAACAAGCGCATCGCCAAGATCGCGTTCACCGGTGAGACCACGACCGGCCGTCTCATCATGCAGTACGCATCGGAGAACCTGATCCCGGTGACGCTGGAACTCGGCGGCAAATCGCCCAACATCTTCTTCGACGACGTGATGGCCGAGGACGACGACTTCCTCGACAAGTCGCTCGAAGGCTTCGCTATGTTCGCGCTGAACCAGGGCGAGGTGTGCACCTGCCCGTCGCGCGCGCTGGTGCAGAAATCGATCTACGACCGCTTCATGGAGAAGGCCATCGCCCGGGTGGAGAAGGTCAAGCAGGGCAACCCGCTCGACGCCAGCACCATGATCGGCGCGCAAGCCTCCAACGACCAGATGGAGAAGATCCTCTCCTATATCGACATCGGTCAGAAGGAAGGCGCCAAACTCTTGACCGGCGGCGCGCGCAATATGCTCGAGGGCGACCTGGCCGAGGGCTATTACGTGCAGCCCACGGTGTTCGAGGGTCACAACAAGATGCGCATCTTCCAGGAGGAGATCTTCGGCCCCGTGCTCTCGGTGACCACGTTCGAGACCGAGGAGGAAGCGCTCGAGATTGCCAACGACACGCTCTACGGCCTGGGCTCCGGCGTGTGGACCCGCGACATCAACCGGGCCTACCGGTTCGGCCGCGGCATCCAGGCGGGACGGGTGTGGACCAATTGCTACCACCTCTATCCGGCGGGCGCGGCGTTTGGCGGCTACAAGAAGTCGGGCATCGGGCGCGAGACGCACAAGATGATGTTGGACCACTACCAGCAGACCAAGAACGTGCTGGTGAGCTACAGCCCCAAAGCGCTCGGATTCTTCTAGGAGCGGCGTGACACAGGACAAAGGCGGCAGCGCCACCAAGACGGGCGGCCTTGTCGCCTGGGCTTGGCGCAATCGGCTGGAGCTCTGGCTACTCGGCGGGCTTTTTTTTGCCGGGCTGCTCATCCTCGCCTTCGGGCACATCGCCGAGGAGGTCCTGGAGGGTGACGCCACAAAGTTCGACCAGACCGTTCTGCTGGCGCTGCGCAATCCGGCCGATCATGCCGATCCGCTCGGGCCGGCCTGGCTCGAAGAGGCCGCGCGCGACATCACCGCGCTCGGCAGCTATTCGGTGCTCGGCATCGTGCTCGCCGCGGTGCTGGCCTATCTGCTCATGATGAGACGGCGAGCCGCGGCCCTGTGGGTCGCCGCCGCAACGGTGGGCGGCGTCGTCTTGAGCAATGTGTTGAAGCTCAGTTTCGAGCGGCCGCGCCCCGATCTGGTGGCCCATACCGCGCGCGTGTTCACCTCAAGCTTTCCCAGCGGGCACGCCACGCTGTCGGCGGTCATCTACCTCACGCTGGGCGCGCTCTTGGCCAGCATCCACACGTCGCGGCGGCTGAAGGTGTTTTTCCTCGGGATCGCCATCGTCATCACGGTGATGGTCGGCATCACCCGTGTCTATCTCGGCGTGCATTATCCGACCGACGTGCTGGCGGGCTGGTGTATCGGCGCCGGCTGGGCCGCCATCTGCTGGACGGTTTTCCATTGGCTGCAACAACGCGGTAGGATCGAGCCGGCCGTGAAGGACGCGGTCGACGAAGGAGACCGGGCCAATGGTTCATAGGGTTCTCGCCACGGAAGCGGCGCTCGACCTGATCAAGAAGCTCGAGGCCGTCCACGGACCGCTGATGTTCCATCAGTCGGGCGGGTGCTGCGATGGATCGGCCCCCATGTGCTATCCGGCCAACGAGTTCAAGATCGGCGGCAGCGACGTGCGTCTCGGGGAGATCGGCGGCTGCCCCTTCTATATGAGCGCCGACCAGTTCGAATATTGGAAGCACACTCAGCTCATCATCGACGTGGTGGAAGGCCGCGGCGCCGGATTCTCGCTCGAAGCGCCGGAGGGCTTACGCTTCCTGACGCGCAGCCGCGTGTTCACCGACGCCGAAGCCGACGCGCTCGCGGGCGAGGCGGGCCCGGCGTCCTGAAACCCATCTAAGGACCCCATTAAGGTTTCCTGCCTAGACTCCTATCTCTCTGTTGTAGCGAGAGATTTTTTGATGTCGCCCATCAGCACAGCCCTTTCGACGCCGCTCGATAGGCCAAGTCTTCAAGGCAAGACCGTCGTTGTCGCCGATGACGACGAGACGATCCGCGATTACCTGGAGGCGCAGTGCCGCCGCCTTGGATTGCGCGTGGAGACCGCCGGCGACGGACTGCGCGCCGTTCTGACGGTCGGCAAGACGCGTCCCGACCTGCTCATTCTTGATCTCAATCTGCCAGACGTCGAAGGATTCAGAGTCGTCGAGCGGCTCTCAGACCCAAAGTTTGCCCCTGTACCGATCATCATTCTCACCGGCCGATCCGATGAAGCGTCTATACAGCGTTGCGCGGATTTGGACGTCTATTACGCGCATAAGAGTGCGGATATTTGGGCGGATATAGAGCCCCTCATCTATAAGGTGCTGCTTGAAGGACCGGCCATGCCCAAGGCGGACGCACCGGAACCGGCCGTCGCAAAGCGCATCCTCGTTGTGGACAACGACGCCGCGACCCGGGGAGCGCTCGCGCAAAGGCTTCAGAAATACAAGCTAAGCGTGATTGAAGCTTCAGGCGGTACGCAGGGGTTCCTCTTCGCACTCAGAGCTAAGCCCGACTTGATCGTGGCTGACTACGACATGGAAGAAGGAAGCGGTCACTATTTGCTCAGTCGAGTCAAAAGCTCTCCGTCGACTCAGCACATTCCAGTGATCGTCTATACGGCAGGGACACTCACCCAGGGGCAAGAGGCTTCGATGCAAAGAGACTTGCTCGGCCGGGGCCAAGCTGCGGCGTTCATAACGAAGAGGGCCGATGGATTAGATATCCTCGCCGAGATCCGCAAGCACGTGCCCTTTCCGAACTAGATTTCTGCCGCGGGCTTTCTCCGTGTCGCACGAGCAACGCGCCCTTTCTCGAGTGGATTTTCATCGAGCCAGTCCTTGCTCGGCTGGGCGGCCGTGCGCCCCCGCCCTTCAAGCTTGGCCCGATAAAGCGCGAGATCGGCGCTCCGTATCAAATCGTCGACATCATCGTGTGGAGCGAGCTCGGCCACGCCGAGGCTGCAGGTGACGCTGGTCTTACCTTGCGCGGTCTCGATCGAGAGGCCTTCTATTCGGGCGCGCAGCTCCTCCGCGACTTCTAAGGCGTCAGCTTCACCACAAGCATCGAGCAGAGTACAGAGTTCGTCGCCCCCCAACCTTCCGACGGCGTTCTGACCCCGGCCCATTTCGCGAGCGACCGCGCGCAGCGTCTCATCACCGGTGAAGTGACCGTAGAGGTCGTTGACCTCCTTGAAGTTGTCGATATCGAGAAGAATGACGGACACTGTTCCGGCGATCTGCGCGCTCGTGCAGGCTGCTCCGGCGCGCTCAAAGAAGGCTCGGCGATTGAGGAGGCCCGTCAACGGATCTGTGGTTGCCAGCCGAACCAGCTTGCGCTGCAGCGTCAAGAGGCGCTCCGCCGCCCTAAACTTGGCGTGCAACTCTTCCTTGCTGGGAGGCTGGCGGATGAGATCGTTCGCCCCGACATCGAGAGCTTCGATGGAAGTTTGCTCATCAAGGGTGGATGACATCAGGGCGATGTACATCGGCCGCGTATCCCCCGCGAGCAGGCGCAACTCCCAGCACAGCTCGACGCTGCAGATAGGCGTTAAGTCACCCGCGGCAATAACCACTTCAATGGTTTCGTCGGCCCTGATCGTCTCCAGCGCGGATCGAGAATCCGCAAAAGTGCTGACGATGTGTCCGGCAGGCTCTAGCAGGGTGGCCACGTCCGTCTGGACCGCGTGGCTTGGATCGACCAATGCAATATGCATGACGTTTTCTCCGCCATGCATCGTCGGCTATCTAACTTAAGCCGCTCTTAAAAAGGCAGAGCGGAAAACAGCCCTGGAAAGCTCCGCCCGAAGTCCCCGCACCCTTAATCGCCGAAGAAGCGGCGCAGGCGGTTGACCTCGCGCTTGAAGACGCGCTTGGCGGATTTGGATGTCGACTTGGAAGCCGACTTGGACGTCGACTTGGACGTCGACTTGGCCTTGGCTTTCTTGGGGTCTTCCACCGGCAGCTCGGCCGCGCCGCCTTCGGGCTTCGCCTCGGGCGGCGGCGGGACGTCGTCCGTTGCCGCGGCAACCGACCCGGTGGTGGCGGGCGCCGGCGTGGCTTCCGCGCTTTCGGTACAGGTCGGGGTGCCCTCCGGCCCGCCGACTATGGCCGACGAGCCGGGACCACAAAAGGGTTTGTTTCGACCGCCCTCTCATTCTTCGCCACGCATTGCTCCAGGCGCTCGAAGGCGGCCGAGCTCTTGTCGAGGGGCACGTGGATGGTGGCGCCTGCGGCCACGACATCGAGCGCATTGGCCGCGCGCAGGCCTGAGGCGAATTTCGCATCGCCCACATCCATGGACACCGCGCTTGCCTCGGCGGCAACTTCGCGGTCCCAGGTTTGGGGGCCGAGCTTCAAGGTGACGGGATAGTCTTCACCGTTGTCGAGCTTCCAGTTTGGCGAGGAGAGCGTGAGCGACAGCCCCGCCCCGGTCCGCACGAAGCTGACGGCGATGTCGTCGTCGAGCGTACGGGTGATCGCGCAACGATCGAATTTGTCGTTTTTGTAGACCGCCTCGATCTGCCAGGGACCGATGGCCTCTGTGGTGCTTTCGGCGGCGACCCCGGATGGCAGCATCGCGACGAACGGCGTACAGATGAGTAAGCGCCTCAATCGTCGGCCGGAAATGTGCGGCATGACTCTGTCCTCCGCGATTTTTGCCTCGGTGCTGCAGATATGGTGCGAGCGTACGCAACGCTCCTTCAACGCCCTGCGTGTATCAGAAGTTCCTGTATTTCCTATGTCGAGCCGCTGATCTCAACCACGACGGGCTCGTCCGGCGCCACGGTGTCGGGCTTGGTCGGAGACCGGACGCCTTCGACATCGCTGATCATGGCCTTGGCGATCTCATGCTCGCCCATGACCACGAGATTGGCGCCGTGCTTGATGAGATGATCGATCTCTTCTTCGGAGTGGGCGCGCGCGATGATCGGCAGGACATCGTTGATGGCCCGGGCCTGCTGCACCACTTGACCGCCTTCGAAGGCATCGGGAATAGCGACCAGAAGACAGCGCGCCTCTGACAGATTGGCGGACTGGATCACTTCCGGATCAGCCGCGTTGCCGGTCAGCGCCTCGACGCCGTGCTCGTTCAGATCGGCCACGTCGTCCTTGTTGTCCTCGATGATGTAGAGCGGCGTGCCGCGCTCGCGCAGCGCCGTGGAGATGAACTTGCCGACGCGGCCATGGCCGATCAGGACGACGTGATCGGTGAGGCTCGTGGGGAGGATCGGCTCGCGGGTCGGCAACGCCTCTTCCTCCTCGGCTTCCGCTTCGGCCGCTGGCGCAGGTTCCGCTTCCAGCGCCGCCTTCTCGCGGCGGGCGAAATAGGCATCGAGGGCGGCGAACAGGATGGGGTTGAGCAGGATCGAGATGATGGCGCCGGCCAGGATGAGGTCGCGCCCCTCCCCCGGAAGCACACCGAGCTGCATGCCGAGGCTCGCCAGGATGAAGGAGAACTCGCCGATCTGCGCGAGAGACGCGGCGATCACCAGCGCGGTGTCGCGCCCATGACCGAACACCCGCACCACGAGAAAAGCGGCGACCGTTTTGGCCACGATGATGATCAGCACCGTGGCGATCACGGCGAGCGGCGCGTCGGCCATGATGGCCGGGTGGAACAACATGCCGACGGAGACGAAGAACAGCACGGCGAAGGCGTCGCGCAACGGAAGCGACTCCGTGGCGGCTTGCTGGCTCAACTGGGACTCGCTCAGCATCATGCCGGCGAAGAAGGCGCCGAGCGCGAGCGAGACGCCGAACAGTTCGGCCGCCAGGAAGGCGAAGCCGAGCGCGATGGACAGCACGGCGAGACGAAACAGCTCGCGGCTTCCCGTATGGGCCACGTAATGCAGAAGCATCGGGGTCAGCTTCTTGCCGATGAGCAGCATGACCACGGAGAAGATCACCAGCTTGCCGATGACCTCGGCCACCTGGCGCAGCATGACGGACGTGTCGGGTGGCGCCTCGCCCTCGAACAGGCCGGTGATCGCCGGGAGCAGGACCAAGGCGACAACCATGGCGATGTCCTGGACGATCAGCCAGCCCACGGTGATCTTGCCGCGCTCGGTATCGACCAGGCGGCGCTCTTGCAGCATGCGCAACAGGACCACGGTGCTCGCCACCGATAGCGCCAGGCCGAAGATGAAGCCGGCGGCGGAGCTCCAGCCGAGCCCCCAGCCGACGGCCATGCCGAGCGGGATGGCGACAAGCCCCTGAACGATTGCGCCAGGAATGGCGATGGCGCGGACGGACAGGAGATCCTGGACGGAGAAATGGAGCCCCACGCCGAACAGCAGCAAGATGACGCCGACCTCGGCCAGCTGGTTGGCGATGTTCTGATCCGCGCCGACCCCGGGGGCAAAGCCGATGGCAATGCCCGCGACCAGATAGCCGACCAACGGCGGCAGCTTGAGGCGGTGGGCGAGCAGCCCGAGGGCGAAGGCGAGCACGAGGCCAATCGTGAGCGTGGAAACGAGTGGCGGCACGTGCAGCATTCTGGGGAGGCCCTCGGTAGCGATCGCCGGCCTCATCGCCGGGTGCCCTAGCGTGACAACGAATTGTGGCGCCGACAATCCCTCCAGAGCGCCAATCGGCGGTTAATAAGGTCGCAACTGAGCGCCAAGCGTCACAAGGGCCCGTTTACGCCGTCCGGCATCTCTTCTTGACAGTGAGCCCCCCCGTCTCCATGTTGCAGCCACACTGATTGCTCGCGATCGCGCGTAGCTGCCGCACCCGTGCGGCGCCTCATCCCGAGACAATTTCCCGATTTTCGTCTGCCCCCAGACAGCGCGTGGGGTGAGGCAAGCGTCCTCACGGTTCCGCATGCGAATGCGGCGTGCCGGGCGTTAAGGAACATTACTTGACACCTTCTTTTGATACGCTCGGCCTAGCCGAGCCGCTGCGGCTTGCACTTAAGGCCGAAAACTACCTGACGCCCACACCCATCCAGGTGCAGGCGATTCCAATTTTGACCCAGGGCACGGATCTGCTCGGCGTGGCCGAGACAGGCACGGGCAAGACCGCGGCCTTCGCCTTGCCGCTGCTGAACTCTCTTTTTCTCGACTCCACGCCGCGCACACCAGGCGCGCCGCGGGCGCTCATCCTGGCGCCGACGCGCGAGCTTGCCGGCCAGATCGCCGAGCGGGTCAACGCCTATGGCCGTCACCTCAAGCTGCGTGCGGCCGTCATCTTCGGCGGCGTCGGCCAGGGCCAACAGGTCAAGGCGCTGAGAGCCGGCGTCGACATTCTGATCGCCACACCGGGACGGCTGCTCGATCTCTGCAATCAGCGCCATATCCGGCTCGACAAAGTCTCGATCCTCGTCCTCGACGAGGCCGACCGCATGCTCGACATGGGTTTCATCCATGACGTGCGGAAGATCGTCGGCGCCTGCCCCAAGAACCGGCAAACGCTGCTGTTTTCCGCGACCATGCCGCCTTCGATCGCCAAGCTCGCGCAGGATATTCTGCACGATCCGGTCCGCGTCGACATCTCACCGGTCAAGGTGACCGTCGACCGTATCGAGCAGCGCGTTTACTTCGTCGGCGCGAAGGACAAGCGTACGTTGCTGACGCGACTGGTCACGGACCCGGCGATGGGCCAGACGATCGTGTTCACCCGGACCAAGCGCGGGGCCGACCGCGTCTGCCGCTTCCTGGTCGAAGAGGGCCTTACCGCGGTGGCGCTGCACGGCAACAAGGCGCAGAACGCGCGCGTGCGGGCGCTGGACGGGTTCCGCTCCGGACGGATGCGCATCCTTGTCGCCACCGATATCGCCGCACGGGGCATCGACGTCCCCGGCATCTCCCACGTCATCAATTACGAGCTGCCGAACGAGCCCGAGAGCTATGTGCACCGTATCGGACGCACCGCCCGCGCCGGCGCGCAAGGCATCGCCTTGTCGCTGTGCGACAACAGCGAGCGGCCCTATCTCACCGCTATCGAGCGGTTGATGCGGAGCAATGTCGACGTGGTGGAACATGACTTGATGGAGAGGGCCAATGCTTCGTCCTCCCGACCGGCGCGCCAGAACACCACGAAGCCTGCCTCCAAGGGGCGCAGGCGCAATTGGGGGCGCCGTCCCAATGGAGCCGCGGGGAAGGCCCGCGGCACGAACCAGCAACGGGAAGCCCGGCTATGAGCAAATCGATCTCCCGCATGTCGGCGGCGCGGCGCAGTGCCGAAACAATTCTCAATCAGAGCCGCAAGCGGCAAGAGAGCTTCAAGCTCGAGCAGAAGCAGGCGCACGACGCCATGGCGCTGAAGACGACCCGGCTCCGGGAGCTCCGTATGGCCAAGGAGGCCGCGGATAAGGAAGCGGCCGCCGAGGCGGAAGCGGCGGCGCCCGCCAAGAAAAAGGCCAAACCCCGCCGCGCGAAGCAGGCCTAGCAGGCCGAGCAAGCGACGAACAAGGAGAACCGAGAGCAGAGATGGCGTTCAAACCAAACTACAACTTCCAAAAGGCCGAGCGTGCCCGCGCCAAGGCGCAGAAGAAGCAAGAGAAGCTGAAGCGCAAAACCGATGCGCGCGGCGACGAGCCAGATGGTGACGGCGCTGCCGCCGACACCAGCCCGGCCGGCACGGCCACCGATGCCGACACCACCTCAGTCGGCACTGACACCGATGCCCCGACGCCCCCGGACGATGCCTAGCCGAAGGTTGGAGCAGCATGGCTAGAAAACAACAGGCCCGTCCCAGCGGCTTCGTCTTGTTCGACGTGGTCTACGAGGACGGCACGCAGACCTCGAACCGCAAGGTGCCCGCAACCGAGCTCGGCGGCTTGGACGGGGACGACCCCGCACGGACCATCATCGAGGACCAGGATCAGAAGATAGCCGAGATGTCCGGCGCCCGCCGCTCCGCCATCAAATCGCTGGCCCGGGCGCGTAAGGCCAAGGCCTCATAAGGCCTCACAAGGCCTCATCGGGGCGCGAACGCGCCCGTTTCACCCAAATTTCAGCCTCTTTCAGGCCGTGCGAAGGCGGTTCCCTCGCGCGCGCGGCCTCGACTATAGTGTGCCCGGCCGCTGGCCAAGACGCGGTCAATAGTTGCCGTTCAAGGCTCACTCTGTCTGGGAGGAAAGTAAATGCAGGTTCTCTTCGCCGCCGTGAAGGGGGTGTTGGCGTTATGCGTTGCGGTGCTCTTTATCGACGACGCACGGGCACAAGTTCCCATCGAGGAAGACGCGGGCACGATCACGATGACCGGGACGGTCGAGGAGATCGAGGTGCCGGAGCGCGTGCTGATGGTGGTTGGACCGGACGGCAGAACGATCGTCGGCGTCGTGAGTGCCGACGTGGGGGACATCAAGAAGATCAAGCTGAAGGACAAGATCACCATCCAGTTCAGCCAGGAGGTGGCCGTGGCCATCCGCCAGCCCGACGGTCCGCCCGCGGCGGCGCAAGACGGCTTCGAGTCGAATGAGACCTCCGACATGGGGATGAACGCGCCGACCGTGGCCGAGCAGGACTGGACGGAGATGACGCCGTCTGGCGGGGAGAGCGATCTCACCACTATCGAGGTGACCGATACGATCGCCGCCATCAACAAGCGGGACCACACCGTGACGTTCGCCGGCACGGCCGGCAAGACACGCACGATCTTCGTGCCACCGAGCGTGCAGGGCTTCGATCAGCTCGAGGTCGGCGACACGGTGGTGATCGAGGTGACGCGCGCCTCGATCGTCAACGTCAAGCTTTCCTAGGACGCCAAAAAAAGAGGGCAGGACGAAACGCCCTGCCCTCCTTCAAACCGTGCCGGCCGCGCGCTTTTACATCGACTGGGCGCCGACGACCTCGTGATTGGTGATGACGCATTCCCAGGCACCGACGGCCGGGAACTCATGGAGATCTTGCCGCTGATCGAGAAACTGCATGGCCGCGAGGTAGCCGCCATGGCCGATGCAGGCATTGGCCGTCATCCCCTCGGCGAGAAAGTCCATGGGCACGGGCACGTCGATGCACCCTAGGGCCGTCAGCGCGGCTTTGCGCTCCTCAAGCGACAGAGGCTTCTCGTCGTCATAAACCTTGCCCTGGTTCGTGGGCTCAAGCGGCGTCTCCGCCGCGCGGCACGCCTTGACGATGAGCTGCACGAAAACGGTCTTTTCCTTGTCGGTCCCCATGCGCGTGGGCTGATCGGGGTCGGCCGCGACGGCGGGGGCGCAGGCAAGGGCGCCCAGCGCCAGGGCGGCGATCACATGACGAATCATAGCGGCGTCTCACGTTCTGAGAGCTGGCGGCCGCTGCTCTCTTGGCAACCTCGCCTGCGGCTGGCCGGCGCCGCTTTGGGGCACGCGCCCCTAACCTTCCCCACTAGGTGTCAATTATCCTATCGGGTACAGCCACAAATCCCAAATGGCCTGCCAAGGCCGAAAGTTCCCCAGCCTCCAGATTCCCGCGGTTTCCAGGGTCACGATGTCGTGACAACCGCGTAGCCGACCGGGGCGGCGGATGCAGTGAGCCAGGTCCAGAAGCTCCCCGCCACGCTGCGGAACAGCGCGATGTCGTAACTTTCCGCCTCCCCGTCCCGCCAGACGAGTACGCCCATAAGGGAGATGGTGCTGGTCGCCGCATTGCCGGGGCCGAAAACGCGCGGGTCGAGATCGATGGCGAGCCCCTTGGCGAGGATCTCCCGGGCCCGCGGGCCGCTGACGCGAATCACGGCGCGGCCGCTGCTCTGATCGGAGATCGAGGCGAGGCCGTTCAGCCTGTCCGCGAGGTCTTCCGCGAGCGCCTCGTTCTGAAGCGTGGCGGAAACGGCAAGCCATTGGCCCGGGCCGGTGCCGATGAACAGCACATCCTTGCCTTGCGCCAGGGTGGGCCCGTCCGGCAGATCGAGGCCATAGGCTTCGCGCACAGCCGCTTTAAGCCCATCGTCCTGAGCTTTGCGGACCGCGACGGTGGCAAGGCCGAGGCCGGTGCGCTCGGCAAGTGTCACGCCAGCATCGCCGTCCCCTTTGCCGAAGCGGCCGGGCACAGCAAGACCATGAAACGCAGACAGGGACGCGAGGCTAGACACGGAGGCGCCCTCCTTCCGGATCGATGAAACAAGGAGCGCAGACCTCGGCGAGCATTTCTCCGCCCCGCAAGGGATCGGCGACCTTCACCACCTCGCCGTGACGCGCCGGGCCGTTCGACAGCATGGCCAGCGCGATCCAGGTCCCGCTTTCCGGCGAATAGGCCATGGAGGTGACGTAGCCCTGATCGTTGGAGGCTGTCGCGTCGGCATCTTTCGGCATCAGATGCGCGCCAACGCGAATGCGCGCGGCCCGGTCCAGCGGCTTCAGCCCAACGAGCGAGGCGCGCTCCGGCTCGGTGAGCGCCGGACGTTCGCCCATGAAGCGGCCGATGAAGTCTTTCTTCTTCGAGACCATCTTGCCGAGGCCGAGATCTGACGCGGTGGTCTGGCCGTTGAGCTCCGGACCCGCGGGGTGTCCCTTCTCGATACGCATCACGCCGAGCGGCTCGGTGCCGTAAGGCGCGATACCGTGGGATGCGCCCGCCTCCATGATCGTGCGGATCAGAGCATCGCCGTAACGCGCCGGCACGGCAATCTCGAAAGCCAGCTCGCCGGAGAAGGAGAGCCGGAACAGCCGCGCCCGCACGCCGCCGCACACGGTGAACGCGCCACACGCCATATAGGGGAAGGCCTCGTTGGAGATGTCCTGGCCCGGATCGAGCAAAGCTTCGATGACGTTGCGCGACTGCGGACCGGCGACGGCATATTGGGCCCATTGCTCGGTGACGGAGACGGTCTGCACGTCGAGCTCGGGCCACAGCACTTGCTGGCAGAACTCCAAATGCTGACTGACCTTCACCGCGTTCGCCGTGGTGGTGGTCATATAATAGTGGTCCTCGGCGAGACGCGCGGTGGTGCCGTCGTCCATGGCGAAGCCGTCCTCGCGCAACATCATGCCGTAGCGCGTCTTGCCGACCGCAAGCTTGGAAAAGCCGTTGATGTAGACGCGGTCGAGGAAGGTGCCGGCGTCGGTGCCCTGCACGTCGATCTTGCCGAGCGTCGACACATCGCACACCCCGACATTGGTGCGGGTGTTCTTGACCTCACGATCGACGGTCTGTTGCGGGCTCTCGCCGGGCTTCGGGAAGATCAGCGCGCGCATCCAGGCGCCGACCTCGACGAACACCGCGCCCTGCTCTTTCGCCCAGGCGTGCGAGGGAGCGAGCCGCGTGGGGCGGAAGTCCGGCCCGCGATGGTGGCCGGCCAAGGCCGCGATAGCGACCGGCGTATAGGGCGGGCGAAAGGTGGTGGTGCCCACGGCGCCGACATAGCGCCCGGTGAGCCCGGCAATCACCGCGGCGGCATTCAGGTTCGAGGTCTTGCCTTGGTCGGTCGCCATGCCGAGCGTGGTGTAACGCTTGACGTGCTCCGGAATGCGGAAGCCTTCGCGGGTGGCGAGCTTCACGTCGGAGACGGTCACATCGTTCTGGAAGTCGACGAAAACCTTGCCGCGGCTCTTCTCGACCTGCCACAGCGGGCTTGCGGGCGCGTGCTCCTCTATTGGCGCGGGCCGGGGCTTTCTCTTGGGGGAGAACCCGGATGCTGTCGCAGCCTCGGCCCCCGCCGCATCGCCACTGGCCAGACAGGCCAGCAGGCTGATCTTCCCGGCGGCGGCGCCGGCCACGGCCATTCCGGGCGGCAGATCGCCCGGCACCAGCGCCGACAGCCCGTGGTCCCAGACCGGCTTGCCGCCCAGATGGGTCGTCAGATTGAGCGCCGGGCTCCAGCCGCCGGACATGGCGAGCACGTCACAGTCGAATTGATGGGTGTGGCCGTCCGCATGGGTGACCAGGACGGACTTGATGCCGTGCGCGCCGCGCACGCTGGTCACGGCGGCGCCAGCAAAATACGGGGCATGCGACGCTTCCGCGATTTCCTCGACCGGCGTCGATGGCTCGCGGCGCGCATCGATCAGCGCTTCGACCTTGATGCCGGCATCGGCAAGATCGGCCGCGGTGCGGAAACCATCGTCATTGTCGGCGAAGATCACCGCGTTGCGCCCGGGTGCTGCCCCGAAGCGGTTCACATAGGCGCGCACGGCGCCCGCCAGCATGACGCCGGGGCGATCGTTGTCGCCGAACAGGATCGGCCGCTCGATGGCGCCGGCGCAGAGCACCGCGCGCTTGGCCACGATGCGCCACAGACGCTGGCGCGGCTCATGGGCCGGCGGGACGGGCACATGGTCGTTGACCCGCTCGATGGCGGCATAGGTGCCGCCGTCATAGACGCCGAACACGGTGGTGCGGCGCAGGATGCGACAATCGGGAAGGCTTTCCAGCTCGGCCTCCGCGGCTTTCGCCCAGGCTAACGCCGGTTTGCCGTCGATCGTGTCGCGCTCTGAAAGGAGGCGCCCGCCGAGGCGGAAATCCTCGTCGCACAGAATCACGCGCGCACCGGCCTTGGCGGCGGCGAGTGCCGCCGACAGCCCCGCGACGCCGGCGCCGATGACCAACACGTCGCAAAACGCATTACTCTTCTCGTAATGGTCCGGGTCGGGAAGGCTTGCAGTGCGCCCCAGACCGGCGGCGCGCCGGATCATGGGCTCGTAGACCTTCTCCCAGAACGATTCCGGCCACATGAAGGTCTTGTAGTAGAAGCCCGCACCGAACACGGGCGTGGCCAGCTGGTTCACCGACAGAAGATCGTATTTCAGCGACGGCCAGCGGTTCTGGCTCGCCGCGTTCAGCCCGTCATAGAGCTCGACGGTGGTGGCGCGGGTGTTGGGCTCGCGGCGCGCATTGAGGCGCAGCTCGACCAGGGCGTTCGGCTCCTCGGAGCCGGAGGTGAGGATGCCGCGCGGGCGGTGATATTTGAACGAGCGGCCGACCAGGCGCACGCCGTTGGCAAGCAGCGCCGAGGCCAGCGTGTCGCCGGGATGGCCGGTGAGGCGGGTGCCGTCGAAATTGAAGCCGAGCACCTTCTTGCGGTCGATGAGACCCTTGTCGCGCAAGCGATTGATTTGCGGCGGGGCCATGTCAGCCCCCCTTCTCGGCAAAGGCGACGGCGGTGATCTCGTGGGTGCGCGTGTCGCGCGTCACCTCGAGCCAGGCGTGACAGCCGGCGCTGTGGTGCCAATGCTCCTTGTGGAGCCCTGCGGGGTTGTCGCGGAAATAGACGTAGTCGACCCAGGCCTCCTTGGCGGACTCATCAAGACTTTCGGGCCGCGTGACCGTGGCGTCGCCGCGATAGGTGAACTCTTCCAGCGCGCGCTCGCCGCAATAAGGACATTTGATCCGCATCGGACTCCTCAGTGCAGGTTCGGTTGGGCGCCCATGCCCTTCTCGTCGATGACGCGGCCTTCCGCGAAACGATCGAGACGATAGGCGGCGGCGTAAGGGTGGGATTCGCCGGTGGCGATGAGATGGGCGAAGCACCAGCCGGCGGCGGGCGTGGCCTTGAAGCCGCCATAGCACCAGCCGCCGTTAAGATAGAGCCCTTCGACCGGCGTCGTATCGATGATGGGAGAGCCGTCCATGGTCATGTCGAGCAGGCCGCCCCAGGAGCGCAGAATGCGCAAGCGCCCGATGACCGGCATCAGCGCCATGCCGCCTTCGGCGACGTCCTCGATCACCGGCATGTTGCCGCGCTGGGCGTAGGAGTTGTAGCCCTCGATGTCGCCGCCAAAGACGAGCCCGCCTTTGTCGGATTGACTGCAATAGAAATGGCCGGCGCCAAAAGTGATGACGATGTCGAGCAGCGGCTTGACGCCCTCGGTAACGAAGGCCTGCACCGCGTGGCTCTCGATGGGCAGGCGCAAGCCCGCCATCTCGGCGACGCGCGTGGAATTGCCGGCAACCGACAGCGCCACTTTCTTGGCACCGATAAATCCCTTCTCGGTCTCGACGCCGGTGACGCGGCCGTTCTCGATGCGAAAGCCGGTGGCCGCGCAATTCTGGATGATGTCGACGCCGCGGGAATCGGCGGAGCGCGCATAGCCCCAGGCAACCGCGTCGTGGCGCACCGTGCCGCCGCGCGGCTGGAACAGTCCGCCGCGCACGGGAAAGCGCGCATTGTCGAAGTCGACGAAGGGCACGAGCGCCTTCACCTGCTCGCGGTCGAACAATTCGGCATCGGCGCCGTGGAGCCGCATGGCGTTGCCGCGCCGCACGTAAGAATCGCGCTGCGGATCGGAGTGGAAGACATTGAGCACGCCACGCTGGCTGACCATGGCATTGTAGTTGAGGTCTTGCTCCAAGCCCTCCCACAGCTTCATCGACCATTCGTAGAACGGCTCGTTGCCGGGGAGCAGATAGTTGGAGCGGATGATGGTGGTGTTGCGCCCGACATTGCCGGACCCGAGATAGGACTTCTCGACCACGGCGACATTGGTGATGCCATGCTGGCTGGCGAGATAATGCGCCGTGGCGAGGCCATGGCCGCCGCCGCCGACGATAACCACGTCGTATTGGGCCTTGGGCTCGGGCTCGCGCCAGACCGGCGTCCAGTTCCGGTTGCCGGTCAGAGCATTGGTGAGCAGGCTGACGACCGAATAGCGCATGCCCAGAGTTTCCAGCCGTTTTTTGGGTTTGGATTGACATTTTACGCCGCTTGTTTGACTTTTCCCGCCATGAGCCAAAATCCTCAGACGGTTGGCTTTCTGTTGGTGCCCGACTTCGCGCTGATGTCTTACGCGGCAGCCATCGAGCCGTTGCGCGCGGCCAATCTGCTTTCGGGACAGACGCTCTATCGCTGGTGGCATGCCGCACCCTCCGGAGAGCCGGTGACCGCCTCGAACGGCGTGGCCGTCATCCCGGACTGCGGCACCAAGAGCGACCGCACCGCCGACATGGTGTTCGTGTGCGCGGGGGGGAACCCCGCCACCTTCAACGACAAGACGAGCTTCGCCTGGCTGCGGCGGTTAGCACGCAAAGGCACGACGCTCGGCGGCATCTCGGGCGGGCCGTATATTCTGGCGCGCGCAGGCCTGCTGGATGAGCGCCGGGCGACACTGCACTGGGAACATTTGCCGGCTTTTCGCGAGGCCTTCCCCGACGTGACCGTGGTGCCGTCTCTGTTCGAGATCGACGGCAACCGCATCACCTGTTCGGGGGGCATCTCCGCGCTCGACATGATGGTGGCGCTGATCGAACGCGACCATGGCCGTCCGCTCGCCGCTTTAGTCGGCGACTGGTTCCTGCACACCCATATCCGCGAAGGCTACGGTCCCCAGCGCATGGATCTGCGCTACCGGCTCGGCATCGCCGACGAGAAGCTGCTGCGCGTGCTGGGCGCCATGGAGATGAATCTGGAGCAGCCCGTGCCGCGCGAAGACCTGGCGCGCGAGGCGGGCATCTCGCTCAGACAGCTGGAGCGTCTGTTTCACGCCCATGTGGGCCACGGTATCCATCAGCATTACCGCTGGCTCAGGCTCGAGCGCGCGCGTCAGCTGTTGCGCGAGACGAGCTTGCCGGTCTTGGATGTGGCACTTGCCACGGGTTTTGCCTCATCGAGCCAGTTCTCCCGCGCCTACGCTCAAACCTTTGGCGAGCCACCGAGCCGCACCCGGACGAGCGCCTAAATGTTCGCGCGCGCGAAAACTTTGGTGCTAGGCTTGTTGCAATCTTGCGACGTGCTCGCGATGAAATGCGCGCATTAGGAGGTTCGATGGCGACACGGCTTACTTCCAAGCAGCTTCGGGAGCGGACCCACGCGCGCCAGAAGACGCCCGCGACGCGCGAGAAGACGAAGAAAAATGAAGAGGCGAAACTGCCCGAAACCTATGCCACCGGCTCCAACGCGCCCACCACGGGCGAACTGAACCTGGAAGTCTCCATCGGCCGGCGGGTCCGCCTGCTGCGCCAGCGCCTGCAACTCACCGCGACGGAGCTTGCGGCGGAGGCGGGGGTCTCGCCCGGCATGCTGTCGAAGATCGAGAACGGAGGCACCTCGCCGTCGCTGTCCACCTTGCGGGCGCTCGCGCGCGCGCTGAACGTGCCGATGACGAGCTTCTTCGCCGATTTCGAGGAGCGGCGGGACTGTTCGTATGTGCGGGCAGGCCAAGGCGTGTTGATCGAGCGGCGCGGCACCAAGGCGGGGCATCACTACGAGCTGCTCGGCCACTCGCTCTCGGGCGACATCGTGGTCGAGCCGTATCTGATCACGCTGTCCGAGGATGCCAACCCGTATACGCAGTTCCAGCACGATGGCATGGAATTCATCTATATGCTGACCGGCAAGGTGGTCTACCGCCACGCCGACAAGCTCTATCCCATGGGACCGGGGGACGCGCTGTTCTTCGATGCGGGGGCCCCGCACGGCCCGGAGGAACTGGTCGAACGGCCCATGACCTACCTCTCGATCATTATCTATCCACGCACGTAGGCGCTCTACCGCGCGGCCTCTGCGCCGCCTTGCCGCAACCTCTGGACTTTCCCCAAAGGAAACTTTATTTCACCTGGGTTGACGAGACCCTCGGCGCCGTAGCATGGTGAACGGGGGCTAACCCGGAGCTTTTTATCCCATGTGTGGCATTGTCGGACTGTTTCTCAAGGACCCTGCGCTCGAGCCCGAGCTTGGCCGGCTGACCGCCGCCATGCTCGCGACCATGTCGGATCGCGGCCCCGATAGCGCGGGTTTCGCCGTTTATGGCGCGGGCGACGCAGGCCAGACCAAGCTGACCGTGCGCGGGACCTCGCCCTTGGCGATCGAAGAGCGGGCGGCCGAGATCGAGAGCGCCTTTCCCGGCGCGCAGACGTCCCTCCACGACACCCATGCCGTGATCGCTGTCCCCGACCAAGAGGTGGAGGCGCTGATCAAATGGCTGGAGCGCGAGGCGCCGGAGACGGAGATCGTCGGCCGGGGCAAGCGCATGGAGATCTTCAAGGAGGTCGGCCTGCCCTCGAGCGTGGCCGAGCGCTTCGGGCTCGCCGCCATGCGCGGCACGCACGCCATCGGCCATACCCGCATGGCAACGGAGTCGGCGGTGACCACCGACGGCGCCCATCCCTACTCCACCGGCAAGGACCAGTGCCTGGTGCATAACGGCTCGCTCTCCAACCACAACAATTTGCGCCGCTCGCTGAAGCGCGAAGGCCTCAAATTCGAGACCGAGAACGATACGGAGGTGGCCGCCGGCTATCTCACCTGGCGCATGCGCGAAGGACTGTCGCTGGGCGATGCGCTGAAGGTCAGCCTCGACGATCTCGACGGCTTCTACACCTTCGTGGTCGGCACCGAAAACGGCTTCGGTGTGTTGCGCGACGGCATCGCCTGCAAGCCGGCCATCATGGCCGAGACCGATCAATACGTGGCGTTCGGCTCCGAATACCGTGTGCTTGCCGACCTTCCCGGCATCGAGCAAGCGCGCGTGTGGGAGCCCGAGCCCGCCACCGTCTATTTCTGGGAACGCTAAGCATGCCTGAAGTCGATCTTGGCGTCACGCCGCTCAGAGAGCTGAACGCGGCGCTCCACCGCCTGTCACCGGAAACCAATGAGCGGCATTGGACGATCGAGCATCCGGCCGGGCGGCATGCCATCGCCGCCGGCCTCAACGTGCCGGTCACCGTCGAGATCAACGGGCCGGTGGGCTATTACTGCGCGGGCATGAACAAGCACGCCAATGTGCTCGTACATGGCAGCGCCGGCGTCGGCGTGGCCGAGAACATGATGAGCGGCTTCGTGCATGTGTCGGGCAATGCAAGCCAGGCCGCCGGCGCCACGGGACGCGGCGGGCTGTTGCGCATTGACGGCAACGCCTCGTCGCGCTGCGGCATCTCCATGAAGGGCATCGACATCGTGGTGAAGGGTTCGGTCGGCCATATGAGCGCCTTCATGGCGCAGACCGGCCACCTCGTGGTGTTCGGCGACGCGGGCGACTCGCTCGGGGATTCGATCTACGAGGCGCGGCTGTTCGTGCGTGGCACCGTCAAGAGTCTCGGCGCCGACTGCATCGAGAAGGAGATGCGCGATGAGCACAAATCCGCCGTGCATGACGTGCTAACCCGGGCCGGCTTCAACGGAGAAATCGACCCGAGTGAATTCAAGCGTTACGGATCCGGCCGGAAGCTCTACAATTTCAACGTCGATCACGCGGGAGAGTATTGATGGACGCGACGCCCAGGACGACGCCACGGAAATCCGCGACGTTCGACGACTATAGTCTGTCGGAAATCCGGCGCGCGGCGGCGAGCGGGCTGTACGACATCCGCGGCGGCGGGGCGAAGCGCAAGCTTCCGCATTTCGACGACATCCTGTTCCTCGGCGCGTCCATGAGCCGGTATCCGCTGGAAGGCTATCGCGAGAAATGCGCCACGGATGTGTGGCTCGGCACCCGCTTCGCCGAGAAACCGATCCACCTCAAAATTCCCATCACCATCGCCGGTATGAGCTTCGGCTCGCTCTCAGCCCAAGCCAAGGAAGCCTTGGGGCGTGGCGCGACGATCATGGGCACCTCGACCACGACGGGTGACGGCGGCATGACCGAAGAGGAGCGGGGGCACTCCGAGATTCTCGTCTACCAGCTTCTGCCCTCGCGCTACGGCATGAACCCGGACGATTTGCGCCGCGCCGACGCCATCGAGATCGTGATCGGTCAGGGCGCGAAGCCCGGCGGCGGCGGCATGCTTTTGGGCCAGAAAATCACCGAGCGCGTGGCCGAGATGCGGACGCTGCCGATGGGCATCGACCAGCGTTCGGCCTGCCGGCATCCGGACTGGACGGGCCCGGACGATCTCGAGATCAAGATTCAGGAGCTGCGCGAGATCACCGACTGGCAGACGCCCATCTACATCAAGGTCGGCGCGTCGCGGCCTTATTACGACATCGCGCTCGCGGTGAAGTCGGGCGCCGACGTGGTGGTGCTGGACGGCATGCAGGGCGGCACGGCGGCCACGCAAGAAGTCTTCATCGAGCATGTCGGCCTGCCGATCCTGGGTGCGATCCGCCCCGCCGTGCAGGCGCTGCAAGATCTCGACATGCATCGGAAGGTGCAACTCATCGTCTCGGGCGGCATCCGCAACGGCGCCGACGTGGCCAAGGCCATTGCGCTCGGTGCCGACGCGGTATCGATCGGCAGCGCGGCCTTGGCGGCGCTCGGCGACAACGACCCGGCGCTCGAAGAGGACTATCAGAAGCTCGGCACCACGGCGGGTGCTTACGACGATTGGCATGAGGGGCGCTGCCCCGCCGGCATCAGCACGCAGGACCCGGAGCTGTCCGCGCGTCTCAATCCCGAGCTTGGTGGACGGCGCCTGGCCAACTACCTTTCCGTCATGACGCTCGAGGCGCAAACCATCGCGCGGGCTTGCGGCAAGAGTCATGTGCGCAATCTTGAACCGGAAGATCTCGTCGCGCTCACGGTCGAAGCCGCGGCGATGGCGAAGGTACCGCTCGCCGGCACCGATTGGATTCCAGGTTCGAAGTCTAACTGGTAGCGCGAGGCACGAAACAGCAGGCCTCGAAGTCGTAATGAAGGGGAGTTCCATGGCGGTTGATCTTGCAATCGAGGCCCGCGAGCGCGGGATCAAATATTTTCTGATTTCCTTTGTCGACCTGTTCGGCACGCTCCGCGCCAAGCTCGCGCCGGCGAGCGCCATCGCCGACATGGCCAAGGACGGCGCGGGCTTCGCCGGTTTCGCCAGCTGGCTCGACATGACGCCAGCGCATCCCGACATCCTCGCCATCCCCGATCCGAACAGCCTCATCCAGCTCCCGTGGAAACCGGACGTGGGCTGGCTCGCCGCCGATCTTCACATGGACGGCAAGGAAGTGGATCAGGCGCCGCGCAATATCCTGCGGAAGATGCTCAAGAAAGCCAGTGACGCCGGCTATACGGTGAAGACCGGGGTCGAGTGCGAGTATTTTTTGGTCAGCGCCGACGGCGAGGAGCTCAGCGACAAATCGGATACCCAGTCCAAGCCCTGCTACGACCAGTCGGCGCTGATGCGCCGCTACGACGTGATCAGCGAGGTCTGCGACTGCATGCTCGATCTGGGCTGGGGGCCTTACCAAAACGACCACGAAGACGCCAACGGTCAGTTCGAGATGAACTGGGACTTCGACGACGCGCTCAAGACGGCCGACCGCATGGCCTTCTTCAAATACATGGTGAAGGCGATCGCCGAGAAGCATGGGCTTCGTGCGACCTTCATGCCGAAGCCCTTCGCGCATCTCACCGGCAATGGCTGCCACGTGCATGTCTCGTTGTGGAAGGGTGGCAATAACGCGTTCGACGACAAGAACGACGCTCTCGGCCTATCCAAAGAGGCCTACAATTTCATCGGCGGCCTGATCGGCGCCGCGGACGAGATGTGCTCGATCACCAATCCGACCGTGAATTCCTATAAACGCATCAACGCGCCGGTGACGACGTCGGGCGCCACGTGGTCGCCCAACACGGTCACCTTCGCCGGCAATAACCGGACCCACATGATCCGGGTGCCGGGCGGCGGGCGGTTCGAGTTCCGCCTCCCCGACGGGGCCGTGAACCCGTATCTCTTGCCCGCCGCGGTGATTGCCGCGGGGCTCGACGGCATCGCCAAGGGCACCGACCCCGGCAAGCCGCTCGACATCGACATGTATGCCGAAGGGCATAAGGCACCGGCCGACGTGAAGAAGCTGCCGCTCAACCTGCTCGATGCGCTGCGTCTGACGGAGAAATCGGCGGTCCTCCGGCGCGAGCTGGGCGACGAGTTCGTGGACTCTTACGTCAAGCTGAAGACCAAGGACTGGAACGAGTGTCAGCGGCAGCTGACACCGTGGGAGCGGGCCACCACGCTCGATTGCTAAATGGCGGCTCCTGATGAGCTTGTCATTCGCGATCCTGAGCCTTCCGACGAGGCGGCGTGGCGCCGCCTCTGGGCCGGCTATGTCGAATTCTACGAAGCCGAAGTCGACGATGCGGTGACGGCGGGCACCTGGACGCGGCTGCTCGATCCCAAGTCAGGGATGAGCGGGCGGTTGGCCGAGCTTGACGGCGTGGTCGCCGGCTTCACGGTGTCGGTGCTGCACCCGGGCTCCTGGACGCTTCAGCCCATTTGCTATTTGGAGGATCTGTTCGTCGATCCGGCCGCACGCGGTCACGGCATCGGCGCCGGGTTGATCGACGATCTCGTCGATCTCGCCCGTGCGCGGGGCTGGTCGCGGCTCTATTGGCACACCAAGGGGGCCAACGACACCGCGCGCCGGATCTACGACCGCTACGTGGAGGCGGACGACTTCGTCCGCTACCGCTTGTTCCTCGACACCTAAGACCAGCACAAAAAAAGGAGGGCGCCGGCCTTAGCCGAGCGCCCCAGAGGGTACCGATGTTCGCTTCAGTTCAGCTCAAACAGGATGTTCGTCCAGAGCCTTCTTGATCGACTCCTTGCTGCCGTACTTCTTGATGTCCTCGGCATACTCCGCCTTCTCCCCGCGGAGCTGACATATGTGCCAGAGGATCCACAAGGCCACGGCGATGATCACCATGATCAGTTCAGAGCCTTGCCAGGGATAGACGGCCCCGGTGTTGGCAAGATCAACTGCCCAAGTATCCATTTCAGTTCTCCTCGATCTCTATCGCCGTGACCGTCAGACGAGCGCCTTCTCGGCGGCGCGGACGTCATCGCGTGCTTGCTCTTCCTCATGAAGCGTCTTGAAGTCGAGGCCCATGAGTTCCACCTCGCGTGGCACCCGCAGGAGCCCCGCCCCATCCAGGATCTTCGATACGACCCAGGCCGGCACGAAGCCGAGGACGAAGAACATGATGACGGCCCCGATGGTGTTTCCGAGCGGGTTGACCGCCGCATAGCCCTCATACGGCGAGGACGGATAGCCCCACAGCACGAAGCCGGCGATCACCAGACCGATAAAGCCGGCATAGCCATGAACGGCCACGGCACCGACGGCGTCGTCGATCTTGAACGTCTTCTCCACCCAGTAATGCAGGTAGTAAGCAATCCAGATACCGACACCGCCGATGATGAAGGCTTGGATCGGGTGGTAGAGGTCATTACCGGCCGAAGCGGTGATGATGCCGGCAAGGCCGCCCGAATAGGTCCAGAAGGCATCGCCCTTGGAGATCAGGTAGGCCACCATCAAGCCGCCCGAGAGCGACATCAGGAAGTTGACCGTGATGGCGCCCAACGTGGTCGGCGTCAGATAGATGGTCGTCGCCGTCCAGGTCTCGCCGGTGATCTGACCGCCGATAGCCTCAGGTGAGATGATCGGCACGTTACAGGCGGCGTAGAATCCCCAGAAGCCAGTGTAGATCAAGAACAGACCGATCGTCACCAGCCAGGGATTGTGGGGCACGAAGACACGCGGCGTGCCGTCCGCTTTGAAGCGGCCGAGCCGCGGCCCAAGGACCACGAGAACGCCGAGCGCGGTGCCACCGGCGATCCCATGGATCACGCCCGAAGCGTAAGCGTCGTGATAGCCAAGCAGCTTCACCATCCAGCCTTCGGGATGCCAGCCCCAAGCCGCATCGATAATCCAGGTCACCGAACCGATCATCACGGCGATGATCCAGAACGCACCAGACCTGATGCGCTCGATCACGGCGCCCGAGACGATCGACGCCGCCGTCCACGAGAACAGCAAGAATGCGGCCCAGAAGACGCCGCTGATGCGGTCGCCGAGATTGGTGGCCATGGTTTCCGAGGTGGGCAGGTTCGCCGCCCCCGCCTCGAGATTGAGGCCGCCGGTGATGAACGGTCCGTTGGGGAACGCCCAATAGATCCACCAGCCGAAGAAGAAGAACGTGATGGTGACCAACGGGATCAGCATGGTGTTCTTCATAAGGGTGTGCATGTGATTCCGGCGCCGGCTGGCGCCGACCTCGTACATGCAGAATCCAACGTGAATGAGAAACATGATGACGACCGTCACCCAGTAATAGAACTCGGTGAATACGGTCGTCAGCGCGTCTAAGTTATTGCCCATTGATGTAACCCCCCTAGGTTCGCTAACCGGCAGGACTTTGGTTTTTTGCCTTAGGTCCTACGGCCTCGATGGATGATTCAGCGACGTCGTTGCCTTCCCCGACCCCTCGGTTGCGGGAACCTCGAAGGCCCTCGCGGCAATTGCGACAGCGCCCTGCCGAACCTCTCCCATCGTAAGAGAATGCTAGGCGGCACCCTAAAGTGCGTCAACCGACATGAAATTGGGTTTCCTATAAGGAAAAATTAGAGAATGTCAGAGAAATCTAATTACTTCGGGGGAAAACAGCCGCTTAGTGCCACGGAACGCAGCCCTTGTTGAGACGCGCCGGTGCTATTTTTGTCACGGGGGTGGAAAAATAGCGGATCTGGGAGGCCAAAGCGGGCCGGACAATTTCCTGTTCGGGCGACGAAAATCACCGATCTACAGGCCTGCGTGGCGGCCGCGCGGGCGAAACCCCCTCTCGATACCAACGGCGAATTGACGGAGAGGACGATGGCGGGCAGTGAGGCGCAATGGCCGAGCCGAAGCACAAGGTCCTGAAGCAATCCTTCCTCATCTGGCAGTGCCAGATCCGGCAGGCCGCCATGCGGGAGGACGGTGGGCGCCCCTCAGCAGGGATGTGTCCGCGTGTACTGGACGCGGCGGGCGCGGAGCTGGCGTCGGCCTTGACCGTGCTTCTTGTTCCCAAGGCGCCAGACGAGACCACCGCGTTCTTCCGCTTCCAGGTGATGAAGTCGGCGGATCCGCGAGAGACCTACGAAAAAGCCCTCCGCTATCTGCAGGCGGACTATTTCCAGGAGCCACGGTCGTTCAGAAATCGATTGCTCGCGACAGTGCCGGCGGATGCGCCGCTCGCCGACGCGCTTGTTGCGGCGAAGCGCGGCGTGCTCGACTTTGCGCAAGGCCGCTATGCCTTTCGGGTGCCGTGCAAGATCAAAGAACTCGAAGACGGCGATGCGGACCGCGATGCCGCGATCTGGCACAACCGAATCTTCAATCCGGGCCTTTCCGATGCGGTGCGGGTCTTGGCCTTCAAGCCGGATTGGAAAACGGCCGAGACCAATCTCTGATCCCGGCCGTTCCGCCCAGCTTCGCGGAGACGCGCTCCGCCTCGGTAGCGCCTACGTCCAGAAAATGACGTAGGCGGTCGTGGCCACGAGTATGCCGCCGCCAAGCGCCAGATACGGCAACATGCCCGCCTTCGGCTCGCCGGTGGTCTTGCCGTCAACCGACAGGTCGGCCAGCATTTGCGGCGGGAACACGCCTTTGTCCTGGACGAAGTGCCGGTAGATAAAGACCGGAATGACCAGGCCGATGGCGATGGCGCCCGCGACCAGCGTGCCCGAGCCCCAAACCTCCGCGCCCGCACCGAGCAGGAAGGCATTGACGAAGGCTAGGAAAACGCCCGCGCCGAGAAGCACGGTCGGCGCTTTCCACGGACGCTTCACATGCGCGTTGTCGATGCGATGGATCCAGCCTGCATTGAGGTTAAGGAAGTTGAACACGATGTAGCAGACATTCGAGACCGCCAGCACGAACAGATAGTCCGACATCAGCAGCAGGATCAAGTTGAACGCCAGATCGGTCGCCATGCCCTTGGTCGGCGCACCGTTCTTGTTCACACCGCTGAGATAACGCGGCAGCCAACCATCGACGGAGCCCTGATAGAGCGTACGCGAGCTGCCGGCCATCGCCGTGGTGATCGCCAGCATCAGAGCGAGAATCAGCATCACGATGAGCAGGTTGGTGACGAGCGCGCCGCCGCCGACCATGGAGGCCATGGCCTGCGCCACGCCGGAGCCATCGACGATGCCCGGTGCCATCACGCCGGCTAGGCCAAGAGCCCCCTGGAACGAGAGCGGCACCAAGACATAGACGGCGATGCACAGGAGACCAGAATAGAGGATCGCCTTGTAGGTGTCGGTCGCCGGATTGCGGAACTCACTCGTGTAACAAATCGCCGTCTCGAAGGCGTAGGCCGACCACGCGGCGATGAACAGCCCGCCGAAGAACAGCGTCCATCCAGCCTTGTCCCACGCCGCGGTGCCGATGTCGGTGCCGGGCGCAAACGGCTCGAACGCCTTCATCGAGACGTCACCGGTGATCAGCGGCACGATGCCGATGATCAGAAGCGGCAACAGCACGGATACGCCGACGATCGTCTGCACCTTCGCCGTCGAGAGAATGCCACGATGCTGAATGCCGAATGAGATCAGCATCAGAATCGCGCCGATGAAGAAGGTCGAGTTCAGGCGAAGGCCCAAGCCCTCCTTGAAGAATGAGAGATCGACGAGTTGAATCTCCCAGGTTCTGATCGCCGCCTCGGCGGGGAACAAAGCCGTGAGAATGTAGCCGGCGGCGATGCCACAACCGATGGCAAGGACCGGCGTCCAGGCGAGCCAGTTGCACCACACCGAAAGCGGCGCGATGAACTTGGAGTAACGCACCCACGCCGCGGCACCGTAGACCGAGGCGCCGCCCGACTTGTTCGGGAACAGGCCCGCGATCTCGGCATAGGTGAAGGCTTGAATGAAGCCGAAGAGGACCGAGAGCGTCCAAACCAGGACGGACGGCGTGCCCACCGTGGCGGCAATGCCGCCGATGGAGAACAGCACGAGCGCTGGGACGCCACTTGCGACCCAGAACGCATCCTTCCAGCCGATGACTCGATGAAGTTGGGATTCAGTCGTAGACGTGCCGCTGACGGCACTTGCAGTAGTGCTGACCATAGTTTCCACCCTCTGGAGCGCCCCCGGACGTGGTTGTCCCCGGAGCATTAGCGGCCGGATTTTTCTCCGGTCCTGTCATTTTCTTGCTCTGTTCGAAGTCTCAGTCTGTTGCTCGGTTCGCCTCCTTTCGTTGCCTCAAGCGTGTTCCCGCTAGAACTTGCGGTAGGCCTTATTCAGCTCGTGAAGCGGATGATTGGGCGAGGTCTGGAAACGGACCAGCAGTTCGCGCGCCAGCATGTCGCGGTCCTGTTGATTGCCGGGCAGCTTCATCGACTTGGGGATGCGCACCCAGCCGTTGATGTTGCGATCGAAGATGGCGGGCTCGCCGGCCTCGTAGCCCATGTGGACGTCCTCAAGCCAGTTGAGGTCGTCCCAACCCATGAACTCCATGTAGTCCTTCAGGAACGGCGTCAGCTTGCCGTAGTCCGGCAGCAGATTGACGTCGTAGCGGTAGCCGATGTGCTGGCCGATCACCTTCTCGCGGTCGGTGTCGAGGCCGGCGGCATCCTTCAAGTACTTGTCGACGTCGTCGCCCTTGCCTGACTTGTCGTTGCCCTTGCCCGACTTCGGGGCGGCCGTGCCGTTCTTGATGTCTTTGGCCATGGCTTCTCTCCCCCTCAACCCAGCTTGTGATAATTCTCGACGCCGACGGTCATGTCGGTGCCGGCCAGCGGCACTTGCGCCATGGCGGAGGCTTCCATGGTGAGCGCGGCGAGATCCTCCGGCTCGAGGCTATGCACATTGGTCTTGCCGCAGGCGCGCGCCAGCATCTGCGCTTCCATCGTCAGCGTGTGCAGGAAGTTGTAGACGCGCTCGGCCGCCTCGTCCGGGTCGAGCCGCTTGCGGAGCTCCGGGTCCTGGGTGGCGACGCCCACCGGGCAGCGGCCGGTGTGGCAGTGGTAGCAATAGCCCGCCGGTACGCCGATCTCGCCTTCGAAATCGGCTTCCGGAATCTCCTTGTTGCAGTTGAGCGCCATGAGCACCGAATGCCCGATGGCGATGGCGTCGGCGCCGAGCGCCAAGGCCTTGGCGACGTCGCCGCCGTTGCGGATGCCGCCGGCATAGACGAGGGTGACCTCGCCGCGCTTGCCGAGTTCATCAATGGCGCGGCGAGCCTGGCGAATGGCGGCGATGCCGGGCACGCCGGTATCTTCCGTGGCGATATGGGGGCCGGCGCCGGTTGAGCCCTCCATGCCGTCGATATAGATGGAATCGGGCCCGCATTTCACCGCCATGCGCACGTCGTCATAGACGCGCGCGGCACCCAATTTGAGCTGAATGGGGATCTCCCAATTGGTGGCCTCACGGATCTCCTCGATCTTGAGCGCGAGATCGTCGGGGCCGAGCCAGTCGGGATGGCGCGCCGGCGAGCGCTGATCGATACCGGCGGGCAGCGAGCGCATCTCGGCCACCTGGTCGGTAACCTTCTGGCCCATCAGATGGCCGCCGAGGCCGACCTTGCAGCCCTGGCCGATGAAGAACTCGCAAGCGTCGGCGAGCCGCAGATGATGCGGGTTGAAGCCGTAGCGCGACTGGATGCACTGATAGAACCATTTGGACGAATAGCGCCGCTCGTCGGGGATCATGCCGCCCTCGCCGGAACAGGTCGCGGAGCCCGCCATGGTGGCGCCGCGGGCGAGCGCGATCTTCGCCTCGAAGGACAGCGCGCCGAAGCTCATGCCGGTCACATAGACCGGAATATCGAGCACCATCGGACGCTTCGCCTTGGGGCCGATGACCGTCTTGGTATCGCATTTCTCGCGATAGCCCTCGATGACGAAGCGGGTCAGCGTGCCGGGCAAGAAGGTGAGGTCGTCCCAATGGGGGATCTTCTTGAACAGCGAGAAGCCGCGCATGCGGTAGCGGCCAAGCTCGGACTTCACGTGAATGTCGTTCATGACATCCGGCGTGAAAATCTGGCTCTTGCCCAAGCGGAAGCGGCTCGCCTCAGCCGGCTCGCCTGCGCCTTTTCCGTTTCGCTTCTTGTTCTTTGCCATACCCAGCCCTTCTGCGCTTTACAGCACCATTTTCTTTTCGGTCGGCTCAAGATTGTCGTAGTTCCACAGCTGCTTGCCGCTTCCGATCTTGCGGAAAGACTCGATGCCGCCTTTGGGCATGACGCCGTATAGGCGCAGCTTCTGCTCGAGCCATTTGCGGTCGAGATCGGTGATCTCGTTCCAGACCGCGTCGACGCCGAGGCTCTGCGGCTCGCCGGCGATGTAGATGACGCCGTCATACATGGAGTCGCCGAGATTCTTGCCGGCGTTGCCGCAGATCACCATACGTCCGCGCTGCATCATGAAGCCGGTGAAGGCCCCGGTGTTACCGCCGACGATGATATTGCCGCCCTTCATGTCGATGCCGGTGCGCGAGCCGACGTCGCCCTTGCAGACGAGGTCACCGCCTCTGATGGCCGCGCCGAACTGCGAGCCGGCGTTCTTCTCGATGAGCACGGTGCCGCTCATCATGTTCTCGGCGCAGGACCAGCCGACGCGGCCGGAGATGCGAACATTCGGCCCGTCGATCAGGCCGAGCCCGAAATAGCCGAGCGAGCCTTCGACGATGAGATTGAGCCGATTGAGAATGCCGACGGCGAGCGAATGCTTGGCGCCGGGATTCTTGAGCACGATGGTGCCGTAGCCCTCGGTCATCATCTCGCGAATGCGCAGATTGACCGCCTTTGCGTCCATGTTGGAGGCGTCGATCTCACCGCGCTTGTTGAAATCGACATCGAAGCTATCGGGCAGAGAGAAGCCGTGATGCTCCTCGCCGAGATCGATGTCGAAGAACTTCTGGATCGAGCGGCCGGTGAGCTGCTCCTCGTGCATGCCCATCTCATGGGACAGGCGCTCCTGCTCGGTGGGGGCAGATCGTGTTAGCGCTGCCATACGCGCACCTCCTCATCGTATGGGTCTGACGTGTCGATCTCGCGCGGGATAATGGCGCGGATGGCCACCTCCTCGGACGCAAGCGCGACGATGTCGTCGCTCTCGTAGAGAACCATGGGCTTTGCCGCCATGGTGTCCTTGGCGAGCCCCAGCTCCTTGTCGGTGGCGACGAGATAGGTGAACACGCCGTCGATCTCCGTGATCGAGGCCTTCAGCGAATCTTCCAGCGTCGCGCCCTGTTCCAGATTGTTGGCGGTGTAGACCGCGAGCAGCTCGGAATCGCAATTCGACATGAAGCGGTGGCCGAGGCGCTCCATCTCGCGGCGCATGATCCAGTAATTGGTGATCTGGCCGTTATGGACGACGGAGATGTCGTTGTACGGGTAGGCCCAATACGGATGCGCCGAGCGGATATCGACGTCGGACTCCGTGGCCATGCGGGTGTGGCCGATGCCATGGGTGCCGCGGAAGTCCCCGAGCCCATAGTTCTGGGACACCTGGGTCGCATCGCCCAGATCCTTGATCAGTTCGAGCGCATGCCCGAAGGACAGGACCTCGGCGCCCTCGATCTGCTCGATATCCGTGGCGAGCTGCTTGGTGTCGCCGGAATAGCGCAGGCGATAGCGGAACGCATAGGGCCGCGGCTGCTGCACGTCCTGGGTCTCGACGCCGAGTTCAGACAGCCTGTTGTCGACCAGGCCCTGACGCTCCCTGATTTTGTCGCGGATCTTGTGGTCGGTCTCAAGGTCTTCGGCCTCGGCGAGCTTCAGCCGCATGACATATTCATCCGGGCTGGTGACGCCATAGACGGCGAAGCCGGTCGAGTCGGGGCCGCGATGCTTCAAGCTCTGGAGCATCGCCGTCATCTCTTGCCCGACGCCGACGGCGGCGCCACGATGGATTACGCCCGCAATGCCACACATTGTTCTTGTTCCTCCTTGCTTCTTCCGTCGACGCTCGTTCGAGCGCGGCCTTCTGCCCACCTACGGCAGGCAATCGAGATAGGTTTCCACATCCCACTCGGTGACCGTGTGGTTGAAGCGTTCCCATTCGTCTTGCTTGTATTGATGATAGAGCCCGTACATCTCGCCCGGCATGCCGCGCTGCACGACTTTGTCGGCGGCCAAGGCTTCGAGCGCCTCGCCGAGCGTCATCGGCAGCTTCTTGACCTGCTTGCCGGCCTCGATCGCCTCATAGATGTTGCGCTCCTCGGGCTCGCCCGGATCGAGATTGTTGTCGATGCCGTCGTCGGCGGCCGCAAGGATCGTCGAGCCCATCAGATAGGGATTCACCATGGAATCCACCGAGCGATACTCGAACCGCCCGGGCGCGGAGACGCGCAGGCCCGTGGTGCGGTTCTGGAAGCCCCAGTCGGCGAAGACCGGCGCCCAGAACCCCGTGTCCCAAAGCCGGCGGTAGGAGTTCACCGTCGAGGAGCCGATCGCGGTCAGCGCGCGCAAATGCTGCACAATGCCGCCGATCGCGGCCAGCCCCGCCTTGCCCGGCATCTGCACATCGTCGCCGTCGGGCATGAAGGTGTTGTCACCGCCCGAGACATACATGTAGTTGTGCGCCAAGCCCGGCAGATTGTCGGCGTCGTTGCCAGTCGGGTGAAGCTTGTCCTCGCCGCCACGCCATAGCGACATGTTGTGGTGACAGCCATTGGCCGACACGCCCATGAAGGGCTTGCACATGAAGCAGGCGATGATGCCGAACTCGCGCGCCACTTGCGCGCAGATCTGGCGGTAGGTCGTCAGCCGGTCGGCATTGCGCAGCACGTCGTCGAACATCCAGTTCAGCTCAAGCTGACCGGGCGCGTCCTCGTGGTCGCCCTGGATCATGTCGAGGCCCATCTTGCGGGAATACTCCATGACCTTCATGTAGACCGGGCGCAGGCTCTCGAACTGGTCGATGTGGTAGCAATAAGGATTGGAGTAGCCGCCATTCGGCTTGCCGTTCTCATCCTTCTTCAGCCACATCATCTCGGGCTCCGTGCCCATGCGCAGATGCAGACCGTCGTGCTTTGCTTGGAAATCCTGGTGGAGGCGGCGAAGATTGCCGCGGCAATCCGCGGTGAGGAACCCACCCGGATCCTTCTTTTCCTCGCGGTTGCGGAACAGCGTGCAGTACATGCGCGCGATGCGCTTGTCCCAGGGCAGCTGCATGAAGGTCTCGGGATCGGGAATGCCGATAAGCTCGGCCGCCTCCGGGCCGTAGCCGAGATACTCGCCATGGCGGTCGAGGAAGAGATTGACCGTGGCGCCGTAGACGAGCTGGAAGCCCTTCTTGGCGACGCTCTCCCAATGATCGGCCGGGATGCCCTTGCCCATGATGCGGCCGGTGACCGACACGAACTGCAGATAAAGATACTCGATGCCAAGCTCGTCGATCTTGCGGCGAACTTCCTTGACGCGCTCCTGACGTTCCGGATCGTCTACATAGCCTTCGATATCCATCGGCAACTCCCCTGCCCTCAACTCCACGGAAACGGACTATGGGAGGTCGGGTGCAACTCACCCTTGGCGAAGCGTCCGAAGCGGAACGGCTCCAGAAGCGTGCTTTTCTCTCCCAGCAACTCTTGCGCCACGAGTTTACCAACACCGATCATCTTATAGCCATGGTTGGAATCGGCGATGACGTACACGTTCTCGCGAAATGTATCGAACACCGGGAAGTTGTCCGGCGTGAAACAGCCGAGGCCGCCTGACTTTTCTTTGTGCTTGTAGGCCGAAATCTTGCCCTGAAACCGCTTCTGGCAATGGGCCAGCATCGAGCACCACATGTGAATGAAGTCGTCGCCGACGATGAAATCCGGCGAGTCCGGGCCGTAAGGATCGATGGCGACGCTATCGGCGTCCTGCTCAACCTTGTATGGGGAGGCGCCGCCTTGGATGCCGCCGAAATTGAAATCGGGCTTGTAGTAGAGCCCCCACAGCTTGTCGGTGATGAGCGAGCCGTCGACGTCTGAGTAAAGCGGCGCGTCGGTGTCGACATGGATGACGGGCGGCATGCGGCCGTCATTCGTCTTGTGCATGTCCGGATTGACGCCGAGTGTGCCCTCCTCCAGGCACCAGAATTTCCACATTGGCACGTTGTCGTGCAGCGTGCCGTCAAGGTCCTTGACCGAGATCGCCTTCGGCAGCTCGAGCATGTCCCAGAACTTCAGGACCCACGGGCCGGCGCCGACAACCACGGCCTCGCATGAAATCACGCCCTGATTGGTAATGACGCCGGTGACGGCGCCGGAGTTCGAGCCATACTCGAAGCCCGTCACCTCGACACCAGTGGCGATGCGCACGCCTTCGGCCTCCGCCTTGCCGGCCAAGCCGTAGAGCGAGGCGGTGTTGTTGGCGTAGCCGCCACGCGTCTCGTGCAGGACGGACGTGATGTTCTTGGCCTGCCAATCGTCGAACAGGCCGAGCATATATTTCTGACAGTCGGCGGTGCCTTCGATGAAGGTCGACTCGTAGCCGATCGCCTTCTGCTGCTCGTAGATCGTGCCGACCTGCTCGTGCATCACCTCGGGGCTGATCTGCATGTAGCCGACCTGGTGATAGCTATAGGCCTTGGGGTCGCTCTCCCAAACCTCGACGGAATGGGCCATCAGCGCGCGCATGGCGGGCTGATAATAATTGTTGCGCACCACGCCGCAGGCGATGCCGGACGCGCCGCCGCCGATCGCTGTCTTGTCGACCACGAGAATGTCGGCGCCGGAGCCCTTGCCGGCCGCCTTCAGCTTTTGTGCAAGATGATAGGCCGTGCTGAGGCCGTGAATGCCGGCCCCGATGATCACGTATTTGGCGCTGGCAGGAAGAGTCATAGCAGACCGACCTCGACAGCGAAATTGGTCTTCAATTGGTCCTCTTCGGACCGCACTATGAAAATAAACGACATTGCGAGCCCAACGCTATGTCACCTCAACCGGGGTTATTACTGCACGGAGGCTGACCGATTGCAAACCAATTAATTCTTTACGAGCCCAAAGTGGTCGGATAAGGTCCTGGCGGGAAGGGAGACAATGCCGTGAACGAACAGCCAATCCGGGGAGAGGAAGCCGTGTTCGCGCGCCTGGGGAAACCCGTCTCGGGCGTCGGAACGATCTCGGCCTATCTGCAACGCGCCATCGAGACCGGCGCCTATTCGGAGGGCGACAAGCTGCCGCCGGAACGGCAACTGGCCGAGACTTTCAAGGCCGCGCGCTCGACCGTACGCCGCGCGCTCGACAAGCTCGAAAAGGAAGGTTTGGTGTCACGCCGGCTCGGCAGCGGCACTTTCGTCGGCAACTCCCTCGCCGGCAGCAGACGTCCCGCCGATCTCGCCGACGAGGTGAGCCCCTTGCAGCTGATCGAGGCCCGTCTCGCAGTGGAGCCTTTCACCGCGCGGCTTGCGGTGCTGCACGCCACGCGGCGCCATCTCGACGATATGGAGGCCGTGCTCACCAGGGCCGAAGACTCGGCCCATGACAAGGACGAGTTCTCCAAGTGGGACGGCGAGTTCCATTTGCTCCTGGCACGCGCTTCGGCCAACCCGCTGCTGATCAATGTCTATCGCCAGATCAATCATGTGCGGCTGCACGCCCAATGGGACGCGATGAAAGAGAAGATTTTGACCCCGCAGGTCATCGCCACTTACAGCCGGCAGCACCGCGGCATCCTCAACGCGATCCACGTCCGCGATGCACAGCTGGCGCAGATCTTGATGGCTGGCCATCTGGACCAGGCGCGCGAGGATCTCGTGAAGGCGGCGAACCCGTAGGCACACGCCCGGGGCATAGGCGCGCCCATTTTATCTCCCGGAAAAAATGTTTCTCGCGACGCGATCGCGTGGGCTAGCATGCTTTGTCGTGTGCAATGCGACCCGGGAGCGCCACGCCAATGCTGACACCGGCCAAAGACCTCGAGGCCCTTCGCGAGCAACTCGGCGCGCAAGGCGTCGATTACCTGATGGCGAGCTTTTCCGACATGCATGGCGTGTCGAAGACCAAGATGGTGCCGCTCCCCCATCTCCAAGACATGATGGCGGGCTCGGAGCTCTATACCGGTGCCGCGCTCGACGGCGTTCCCCAAGACGTGAGCGACGAGGAGGTCTCGGCCCGGCCCGACCCTGCCTCGTGCATCGTGCTGCCCTGGCAGAAGAACGTCGCTTGGCTCGCCAGCAATCTGTGGTGTGAAGGCAAGCCTTTCGAGGCCTGTAGCCGTAACATTCTCGCCCGCGCCACAAATGCGGCGGCCGATCTCGGCTATGTCATGAATCTGGGACTGGAAGCCGAGTTCTATGTTTTGAAAGACAGCGAGGCAGGTGCCGTTCCGGTCTCGGAGCGCGATACGCTGGATAAGCCCTGCTATGACAGCTATGGCGCGCTCGACAATATTCACTGGCTGTCGGAGCTGGTAGCCGCCATGGATGCGCTCGGCTGGGACGTCTATTCGTTCGACCACGAGGACGGCAACGGCCAGTTCGAGATCGATTTCCGCTTTGCCGACGCCATGACCATGGCGGACCGCTTCGTGTTCTTGCGGATGATGGCGAATGCCATCGCACGGCGGCACGGCTATTTCGCCTCGTGGATGCCGAAGCCATTCGCCAACCGCACGGGCTCCGGCGCGCATTACAACATGTCGCTGGCGAGCCTCGAGACCGGCGAGAATCTCTTCAAGGATGCGAGCGATCCGCGCGGCTGCGGGCTGTCAAAACTCGGCTACCAATTCGTGGCGGGCGTGCTGCGGCATTTGCCGGCGATCAGCGCCGTCGTGTCGCCAACGGTGAACAGCTACAAGCGCCTGATCAAGCAGGGCTCCATGTCGGGCTCGACTTGGGCGCCGGTGTTCGTGTGCTACGGCAACAACAATCGCACCAACGCCTTGCGCATCCCGCTGGGCGGCGGACGGGTGGAGTTGCGCGCGGCCGACTCGGCCAACAATCCCTATCTCGGCGCGGCCATGGTGCTGTCGGCGGGGCTCGAGGGCATTCGCGAGGGGCTCGACCCGGGCGAGCCCCATACCGAGAACATGTACCGGAAATCAGACGCCGAGCTGAAAGAGATGGGCATCCAGGTCCTGCCGCGGAACCTGGAAGAGGCCGTCGACGCCTTCGAGGCCGATCCGTTGTCGGCTGAGGTCATGGGCGAGGCCATGTTCGAGGCCTATGCAAGCTTCCGCCGGGACGAGTGGCAGGCCTATCACAACTCCGTCTCGGACTGGGAGCGCGACCGCTACCTCAAGTTTTTCTAACGCGCGCTGCGAAAAGCGCCGCTCCGTTAAGCATTTCGCCGCCCTCTTAGGCAGCCGCCTTTCCGCCGTCCTAGGTCCGCTTTGGGCAACAGCTTGATTCGCCGGGCTCTCCCTCCATGGCACGCTCCTTGCGACAGTAAATATTGTTTCCTCTGAGGAAACAATATTACCAGCGTGGAGCTGGCTGCCGGCACAGCCCGAACGCCTTGCTCCCATGGATGGGGGTGCTGCTGATGGAACAGCAAATCGCAGAACTAACGAAAACGGGCGGCATGCTCGGAACCGTCGACGTCGAAATTTTCTACTGGTGGTGCACGGCCATCATGATCTGCATTCACGCGGGATTCCTTGCCTACGAAATGGGCGCATCGCGCGCCAAGAACGTTCTCGCCTCTGGCGTGAAAAACATTCTCGCCTTCGCCTTTATCGTTCCAACCTTCTTCTTCTTCGGGTGGTGGATCTATCTGGCCTTCCCGAACGGGTTCATTCCCAGCGCGGACGGCAATGTGGGCTTGCCTTGGGCCTCGGAGATGGGACCGAACCTCGCCGACAATGCGAGTGGCGTGTTCTGGGCAGCGTTCGTGCTGTTCGCGGCGACGACGGCATCGATTTTCTCAGGCGCGGTGATCGAGCGTATCCGGGTATCCGCCTTCGTGTTGCTGGCGATTTTCCTCGGCTCGGTCGCGTGGATCCTCGCGGCTTCCTGGGGATGGCATCCGGATGGATGGCTGCTCAAGGACTGGGGCTATCACGATGTCGGTTGCGCCGGGCTGATCCATGTGGTCGCCGGTTTCTTCGCGCTCGGCGTCTTGATCAATCTCGGGCCGCGCATCGGCAAGTACAATGCGGACGGCTCAGCCAACGATCTCTTGCCGCATAACGTGCCCATGGTGCTGATCGGGTTGATGCTCATTATCGTGGGCTTCTTCGGCTTCCTCGGCGCCTGCCTGATCTTCAATCCGGGTGCGCAGTGGACCAATATCTACGGCCAACCGGCGACGCTTTCGGCCTACGCCTTCAATACGCTGATGTGCTTCTCAGGCGGCATTATCGGCGCCTGGGCGACGACACGCGATCCCTTCTGGATGATGTCGGGTGCTCTGGCCGGTATCTTCGTCGCGGCCGCCGGTCTCGACGTCTGGTACCCGCCATTGGCCTTCCTGCTCGGCATGGTCGGCGGCGTCATCATCAAGCCCGGCAACGACTTCCTCGTTCGCATGGGTATCGATGACTCCGTGGGCGCGGTGTCGGTGCACGGCTTCTCGGGCATCCTCGGCGTGATGGCGGTGGGCGTCCTGGCGGCGGGTTATCCCAATCCGGGTGACGCACCTCCGACCTCGTTCATCGGTCAGCTCGTCGGCGTCATCGTGATGATGCTGTGTGGCTTCGTGCCGGGCTATTTCTTGTCCTTGGCGCTCAAGGCCGGCGGTGTGCTCCGGGTGCCCGACAAGGCTCAGGAGATCGGCCTCGATCTGGCTGAGATCCCGTCCCAAGCCTATCCAGAGGCTGTCGGCTCGAAGAGCGCGGCCCTCATGCCCGCGGAATAGACGGCTGCTGACGCGACCATCAGAAAGGAGACAACGATGGATACGAGTCCGATCACAGCGTGGGATGGCGCCGCCGCCTATTTCACGTTCGCCGACAAACCGGCGGTCCTCTACCTCATCTTGGCGGTTGCGGTGATCTTGTGCTTCGCCACGATCATCAAAGCCAACATCCATGAGACCGAGGCGTTCAAGAAGTTAGACGGCAAGAAGTAGCGTACCCCTCCGAGCGAGCAGGCCTTGTCAGCCCATTTTTTGGGCTGGCAAGGCTTCTCTGCGACTGGGGGCATAATAAGATGGATCCAAAGGGAGCAACCCATGGAGCGGAAAGTCTCGGACGATGTCACGGCGCTTGAGCAATCCCTCGCCGGTCAGGGCGTCAAATTTCTGATGGCGAGCTTCTCGGACATGCACGGCGTGTCCAAGACGAAGATCGTGCCTCTCAGCCACATCGGTCAAATGCTGGAGGGCTCGGAGCTTTATACGGGGGCGGCGCTCGACGGCGTGCCCCAGGACGTGAGCGACGAGGAGGTCTCGGCGCATCCCGACCCCGAGTCCGCGATCGTGTTGCCTTGGCAACCGGACGTCGCCTGGTTCGCCTCCGATCTATGGTGCGAGGGCAAGCCGTTCGAGCCTTGCTCGCGCAACATCCTCAAGCGCCAATTACAGGCGGCGCTCGACCTCGGCTATGTGATGAAGTTCGGCATGGAGGCCGAGTTCTTCGTGTTCAAGGACACAGAGGACGGCGGCTATGCGCCCGTCTCCACCCTGCCGCATCTCGACAAGCCCGCCTATGACGGCACAAGGCTCCTGGACAACCTGCCGTGGATCTCGGACCTAGTCAGCGCCATGAACGGGCTCGGCTGGGGCGTGTACTCCTTCGACCACGAGGACGGCATCGGCCAGTTCGAGATCGACTTCGATTATGCGCACGCGCTGACCATGGCGGATCGCTACGTGTTCTTCCGCTTCATGGCGAATTCGATCGCCCGCCGGCACGGCGCCTTCGCCACGTTCATGCCCAAGCCGCTCGGCGACCGGGCGGGCTCCGGCGCGCATTTCAATATCTCCCTCGCTGACCCTGAGTCAGGCGCCAATTTGTTCGCGGCGGCGGAAGACGCCCGGGGCAACAAGCTCTCCGAGCTCGGCTATTACTTCTTGGGCGGCGTGCTGCGGCACGTGCCGGCGATCTGCGCCGTATGCTCGCCGATGGTCAACAGCTACAAGCGCCTCATCAAGCAGGGCTCGATGTCCGGCTTCACCTGGGCGCCGGTGTTCGCCTGCTACGGCAACAACAATCGCACCAACTCACTTCGCATTCCGCTCGCGGGCGGCCGCGTGGAGCTTCGCCCTGCGGACAGCGCCTGCAACCCGTATCTCGGCGCAGCGCTGGTGCTGGCGGCGGGGCTCGAAGGCATCCGCGAGAAGATCGATCCGGGCGAGCCATACCGTGAGAACATGTACCGCAAGAGCGCGGAAGAGCTCGAGGCGCTCGGGGTGAAGCTTCTGCCGCGCACGCTCGAAGAGGCGGTGGATGAATTCGAGGCCGATCCGCTGACCAAGGCGGTGTTCGGGCCCGCCATGCACGAGGCCTGGATCGACTTTAAGCGGGAGGAATGGTCGAGCTATCATAACCACGTCTCCGATTGGGAGCGGGACCGCTACCTCAAGTTCTTCTAGAGCGTGACATGACCGACAGCGCTGTGCAGGAATTCGCCGCCGATCTTGAGCGGCAAGACGGCGCGCCGCTGCCGGGGGCCAAGCTCGTCTACAAGACTTACGGCACGCTCAACGCCGACCGCTCCAACGCGATCCTGTTCCCCACGCGGTTCGGCGGCACGCACGCGCAGAACGAATTTCTGATCCGGCCGGGTTACGCGCTCGACCCGGAGAAATACTTCATCGTCGTGCCCAATATGTTCGGGAACGGCGTGTCGTCGTCCCCGCCCAATACGCCAGATCCTTATGGGCGGGGCGCGTTTCCTTCGATCACCATCTACGACAATGTGCGCTTCCAACATCGCCTCGTTACCGAGGTGCTGGGCATCGAGCGCTTCGCCCTGGCGGTGGGCTGGTCCATGGGTGCCCAGCAGGCCTTCCAATGGGCGGCTCTCTATCCCGACATGGTGCCGCGGCTCGCCTGCATTTGCGGGACGGCGAAGACGGCGCCGCACAACCGGGTGTTTCTGGAGAGCTTGCGGGCAGCCATCGCGGCCGATTGCAATTTCAAGGACGGCTTCTACGACGCGCCGCCGCTCGGGGGCTTGCGCGCCGTGGGGCGCATCTATGCGGGCTGGGCCTATTCGCAGGATTGGTACCGCGCGCGGGGCTATCAGGCGCTCGGCTTCGAGACGCTCGACGACTATCTGACGGGCTATTGGGACGCGCTCTACGAACAGCGCGACGCCAACAATATCATGGCCATGAGCTGGACCTGGATCCACAACGACATCAGCGCCAATGAGGCGTTCAACGGCGACCTCTCCGCCGCGCTCGGCGCCATCGCGGCGCGGACGCTTCTGCTGCCGTGCATGACAGATTTGTATTTCCGCACCGCCGACAACGAGGCGGAGCTTCAGCATCTGCGCGCGGCGCGGCTCGTCGAGATCCCCTCCATTTGGGGGCACATGTCCGGGGCGGGCCAGAACGAGCCGGACACGCTGTTCATCGACGCGAACCTCAAGGAGCTTTTGGCCGCTCCGTTGCCAGGCTGAGCGTTCGTTACAGAATTGTCATTAACGCTGCGGCGCAAATGCGTGGCATTTCGGCCAAAGCACCTTCAAATCAAAGAGAGATCACTCGTGCCGCTCTAGCCCAGAGGGCGTTTGCTCCTTAGGATCAGGGCGCCGGAGGGCCCATGATAGACGTGGGCCAGCACCACGGAAGATAAGCCATTTTGCCGACGCGCCTGCACCAGATCAGATGGCACATTTGCCTCGGCTTTTTCTTGGCCGCGCTCGGCTATCCGGGCGGCGCGATCCAGGCGCAAGCCATCCCGCCCGTGGAGACCGAAATGGTGCGAGAGACACCGGTCATCCGCAAGCTCGAACTCTCCGGCACCGTGACCTCGCCCCATGCCGCGCAGATCTCCACCTCCGTGGAGGGCCTGATCAGCGCCGTCCATTTCGACAGTGGCGCGCATGTCAAGAAGGGCGACCTGCTGCTGGAGCTCGATGCGGAGCTGGAGCAGGCGGCTTACGACCAGGCCGAGGCGCAAACCGCTCAGGCCGCGGCCGAGGTCGTGGACGCCAAGCGCCGCTTGGCGATCGCCGAGAGCCTTGCCAAGCGCAAATACGGTCCGCAGAACGAGGTTGAGGCAAAACTGGCCGAGGTCGACATCGACACCGCCACCTATGACGGTTTCAGAGCGGAGCAAAAGCGGCGCAAGGCCATTATCGCCCGCCACCAATTGCCCGCCCCCTTTGAAGGCGTCATCTCTGAGCGCATGGCCGAGGTCGGCCAATGGGTGGTGCCGGGCACCGCGGTGTTCGAGCTGGTCGCCATGCGCGATTTCCGCGTCGACGTGCCGGTGCCCCAAGACTATTACGCGCGGCTTCGGGACGGCGCGGCGGTGGCGATCGAGATCGACTCACTTCCCGGTGAAGAGATTCCGGCCAAGATCGGCGCGCTGATCCCGGTGAGCGATCCCGATGCGCGCACCTTCACGCTTCGGGTGCTGCCGCAGCGCGACGATATTCCCATCACGCCCGGCATGTCGGCCCGGGTCCTGGTCAATCTCGATACGGGCAAGCGCGACGTGGCGGTCAGCCGCGACGCGCTGATCCGCTATCCGGACGGCCGCATCACCGTGTGGGTGCTGAAAGACGAAGACGGCGACAAGGCGAGCGTTACGGAGCGGCGGCTGAAGATCGGCCTGGCATTCGACGGGCTCGTGCAGGTGCTTTCAGGTCTGAAGGAGGGCGAGCGCGTCGTGGTGCGCGGGAACGAGTCCCTACGCGAAGGCCAAACGGTGCGGCTTGCCAGTGATGCGAAAGGCTAAGAGGACAGCGCCCTGATGCTCGAGCGGATCGTCCAGCGCGGGACCTTGGTCACAGTCGCCACACTCATCGTGTGCGTGCTCGGCATCGTCGCCGCCTTCCGCATCCCCGTGCAGATGATCCCCGACCTGGAAGTGCGCACGATCACCGTGTTTACGCGCTGGCCGGGCGCCACCCCTCAGGACGTCGAAAAAGAGATCGTTATCGAGCAGGAGGAATATCTGCGCTCGATCCCGAGCCTGGAGCGGATCATCTCGCGCGCCTCGAGCGGCGAAGCGCGCATCGAGCTGGAGTTTCCCTACAATATCGATCTCAACGAGACGCTGATCCGCATCAACAACGCGCTCAGTCAGGTGCCCTCTTACCCCGAGGACGTTGACCAGCCGCGCGTGCGCGCAAGCTCCTTCAGCGCCAACTCCTTCATGTATTTCCGCGTGTCGCCGCTGCCCGGTAATCCGCGCGAGCTCGACATGGACATGATGCGCGACTTCGTTGACGACAATGTGCGTGCGCGCCTCGAAAGCGTGACCGACGTGTCCGACGTGCGTCTCGGCGGCGGCGCGGAGAAGCAAATCCAGATCCTGTTCGATCCGGCAGCGCTGGCGGAGCGCAAGATCTCGCTCACCGACGTGCGCCGGGCCGTGGCCGCGCGCAACCGCGACACCTCGGGCGGCGAGATCGAGAGCGGCAAGCGGCGCTATCTCCTGCGCACGATCGGCCGATTCGACACCCCGGAGGATCTGAACGATCTGATCATCGCCAGGCGCGGCGACAACATCATCCGGCTCAAGGACGTGGCCGATGTCCGGCTCGGTCATTTCGAGATCTATACCCGCGCCTATGTGAACGACCGGCCCATCATCTTCCTGTCGATCCGCCGCGAGGCTGGGTCGAACGTCATCTCCATCAAGGAAGAGGTGATGAAGGAGGTCGAGGCGATCAATCGCGAAGTGCTGGCTCCTGCCGGCTTGGAGCTCGCGCGCACCGCGGACGACGTCACCTATGTGGAGGCCTCGATCCGCAATGTGTGGACCAACCTCGCCATCGGCGCGGTGCTGGCGACCTTGGTGATGTTCCTGTTCCTGCGTTCGGTCAAGGCGACGGTGGTGGGGATTATCGGCATCCCGATCTGCACCATTGCAGGGTTTATCGGCCTGATGCTGGCGGGACGGACCGTCAACGTCATCTCGCTCGCGGGCATCGCCTTCGCCATCGGCATGACGCTCGACAATACCATCGTGGTTTTGGAGAGCATCGACCTGGAGCGGCGGCGCGGGCTTGGGCGGCTGAAAGGCGCCATCGAAGGCGTGCGGAAGGTCTGGCCCGCGGTGCTCGCCTCCACGCTCACCACAGTGCTCGTGTTCGTGCCGATCGTGTTTATCCAGGAGGAGGCCGGGCAGCTCTACTCCGACATCGCCATCGCCGTGTCCGCCTCGATCCTCGCCTCGATGCTCGTGGCCATTACCGTAGTGCCGACGGCGGCGGCGCATTTCGACCTCACGCCACAGGACAACAAGGCGGTGGATGCCGCTGACGGCGCCATCGTCAGAGCCGTCGGCTGGCTCATGGACGGACCCATCAGGCGCCTGTTCTGCATCCTGGGGGCCGCGGGCGCGAGCGCGGCGATCATTCTTCTGCTCACACCGCCGGCCGAGTATTTGCCCGAGGGCGAGGAGCCCAAGATGTTCGCGCGGCTCAACGCGCCGCCCGGCTACAACCTCGACACCATGACCGAGATCGGCACGGACCTGCAGAATTGGCTCATGCCTTTCATCGAGGACGATCCGGCGCGGTTCCATCGCGGCGAGACGGAGGTGCCCGCGCTCAAATATTTCTTCCTGATGATGGAGGCGGACGGCTTGCGCATCATCGCCGAGACCGTCGATCCCAGCGATATCGACAATCTGATGAAGGTCGTCGGCAAGAAATACGAGACCTATGCGGGCATGCGCCCCTTCGTCTCGCGCGGCTCGATCATCACCAGCAATGACGGCGGAACACGGAGCGTCAGTCTCGACATCTCGGGCCCGAGACTCGAAGAGGTCTACAACGTCGCCTCGACCGCCTATCGCCGCGCAAACGAGATCTTCGACGGGCCACGCATCCAAGCCGACCCCTCGACCCTCACCCTGTCACAGCCTTTGATCGAGGTGCGCCCGAAATGGGGCCGCGCGGCGGAGCTCGGCATGACCTCCGACGATGTGGGCTTTACCGTCGCATCGCTGACCGACGGCGCCTATGTCGGCGAGTTCTTCCGCGACGACGAGAAGATCGACATCTATTTCTACAGCAAGGACAGCTTACGCACCGGGCTCGACACGCTCGGGCAAATGCCCGTCTACACGCCGCAGGGCGCGATCGTCCCGCTGTCGTCCATCGCCGAGATCAGGGAGACGGTCGATACCAATACGATCCGGCGCATCGACGGCAAGCGCACCGTGACCCTCAACATCATCCCACCGGACAACGTGGCGCTGGAGACAGGCGTGGCGATGGTGCGCAGCCAGCTCGTCGACCATATGAAGCGCGCGGGCGAGGTACCGTTCGAGGTGAGCATGACGATTTCCGGCGCGTCCGACCAGCTCGATGCGACGCGCAGCGCGCTTGCCGGCAACTATTTGGTGGCCATCGTCATCATCTATCTGCTGCTGGTCGCCATCTTCACCCATTGGGGCTATCCGCTGCTGATCATGACCACGATCCCGCTCGGCGTGGCCAGCGGACTGGTGGGACTTGCGCTGATGAACGTGGTCGGTGCGGTCCTGCCGCGCTTCGGGCTCAACCCGATCATTCAGCCCTTCGACATGATCTCCATGCTGGGCTTCCTCATTCTCATGGGCACGGTGGTGAACAACCCGATCCTGATCGTGGACCGGGCGCTCTACAATTTGCGGGAGATGGGGCTCGACGCCAAAAACGCGGTGATGGAGGCGGTGTCGTCGCGGCTTCGCCCGATCGCCATGTCCACGGTGACGACGATCTGCGGTCTGGCGCCGCTTGTGTTCATCCCAGGCGCGGGAACGGAACTCTATCGCGGCGTGGGGGCGATCGTGCTGTTCGGGATCTTGGGAACCGCCATCATCACCCTGACCTTCCTGCCGGCGCTGTCCATCGCCGTGTTCCGCCTCGCGGGCTACGAGGCGAAGCCGGACGTCAAAGCGGCCGGCATGGCGCCCTCGCCGGCGCCGGGCGAATAAGGGTTACGACAGTTTGGCCTCGAGCGCGGGCAGGAGTTCGTCGGGCGGCACGTAATGCGGGTTGTCGCACGACCAACCATCGGCACACAGATGCGGATGAGCCCGGGCAATGTCCTCGAGCGATGCGGCCGAGAAGCGGGTGACGTCATAGGCGCACACCACGGCCTCGCCGTAGAGCGGCAGGATATGGTTCAAGCGGCTTTCGTAGATCGCAAGCCGCTCCGCGCCCGCCACTTCTTGCAGCGCCCATTCCATGTTGGCCCAGACCCGCGTTCGCTTGAAGCCGAGCTGGCGTCCTCTGTTGATCGTCTCCTGCACGGCACCGAGCATGTCGTCTGGATCGAAGCTGCCGCCTGGCAAATAGATCTGATCCCAAGTGTGGATCTCGAGCTGGCCGTGGCGCTCCGCCGCCTCCACGTCGATACCGGCGCGGCGCAGCCGGTTGCGGCGCTCTTCGCACTCGTTCGGATCGGCGATGGTTACGACGCGGTCGCCGACCTCGATGCCCTCCGTCACGAACGGCACGAGTGCGGCGTATTGCTCTTCGCTGTGATTATAGAGAGCGCAGACATGGCAGGGGCAGGTGAGGGCCGACCCGCCTAGGGTGACTGTGCCCGCCGCGGCCAGACCAGTATGCCTTTTGCGCCCCGCCATTGTGGAACCGCCCCTAGCCGAAAAACTGCACCCGCCGAGTACCCCTTTTACAGAGTCGCGGCGGTCTTCTCACGTCAATTCTGAAGAGGGGTGGGTGTGGTGGCGCGCCCGGAACGATTCGAACGTCCGACCCCCAGATTCGTAGTCTGGTGCTCTATCCAGCTGAGCTACGGGCGCAAAAGCCGAAATTCCGCAAAAATTTGAGCGGGATTGGCTGAACCGAAGCGCGCCGGCGAGCGGCGGCTCAAGTTCCGTCTACGTAATACCTTGGGAGATCGAAGGCAAGCCTCGGGAACCTTGACCGAATTGAGATCGTTTTCAGGTATGTTGCGCCGACAACAACTAGGGAGAAGCACCATGTACCGTTTTCTGAGCAAAGCCGCCATCGTCCTTGGGGCCGCCTTTTTCGCCCTCGCGCTCGCAAGCTGCGACGTCCCCTCGGGCGACCCCGACAACAGCGACTTCGTGGGCAAGTACGAGACCGAGGACACGCAAGGCAAGGAGATGACCATCACGCTTGACGACGACGGCTCCGCCTCCGGCAGTCGGGCGGACGAAAGCCTGTCGGGGTCATGGAAAGAAGAAGGCGACGCGGCCGTCATTACCTGGTCGGACGAGTGGTCCACCAAGATCACGAAGGACGGCGATAAGTATATGAAGTCGGCCTATAAGGGCGGTTCTCAGGACGGCGCGCCCGTTGGCGCCGAAAAAGTCGAGTAGCGGCCCTTCAAGGCTTTAAGCGCGGCGCTGCCTCGCCCGCTCCAGCTCGACCACTACGTCGGGAATGGTAACGCGGAAGGTGGCGCCGCCTTGGTTTTTGACCAGCGCAAGCTGGCCGCCATGGGCCTGCACCAGTTCGGCGGCGATGGCGAGCCCAAGACCGGAGCCGCCTTTGCGGGCCACGCTTTGAAAGGCCTGGAACAGATGCGCGCGGGCCTTCTCTTGCACACCGGGACCGGTATCGGCGATTTCGATGACCGCCACCGCCCCCTCGCGGCGCGCCGCCACCATGATCTCGCCCATCCCGCCGCGCTCGCTTTCGAGCGCCTGCACGGCGTTGCGGCAGAGATTGCTCAGTACCCGATAGAGCTGATCACGGTCGGCGTCGACCTCGAGGCGATCCTCGATATCGAGCTTCCAGGCGATCGCGCTCTGGCGCGGTAGGCCGAGGCTGTCGCCGACCTCGCGCACCAACGGCTCAAGCGCGAACCGCTGCCGCCGCGGCGGCGTTTCCTGGGCCTGACCGAAATCCAGCGTATGGACGCAGAGCCTGATGGCGCGGTCGAGAGAGGCAATCAGCTTCGGCACGAGGCGTTGCACCGTCGGGTCCTTCACCTCGGCCAGGCGGTCGGACAGGAGCTGGGCGCTGGACAACATGTTGCGCAGATCATGACTGATCTTGCTCACGGCCAGGCCGAGCGCCGCCAGCCGCGTCTTCTGCGACAGCGTCTCGGAAAGCTCGTGCTGCATGGCGGAGAGCTCACGCTCCGCGGTGCCGATCTCATCGCGCCGGGACGATGGCGCGATGATCCTGCTCGGGTCTTCCGGCTGCTCGGCGAAACGCACCATGTTCCGGGTGAGCTTGGTCATCGGCCGCACCAGGAGCCAGTCGAGCGCCAGATATACCAAAGCCGCGGTGATGATCGAGATGAGGATCGACAGGCCGAGGATGTCGAAGCCGTAGCCCAGCATGGCCGTCTTCAGCGGGCCCTCCTCCATGACCACGTCAATGGTCTCGCCGGGGTCGAAGCCCGGCTCCCCGATGACCCGAATGACGTTGTCGTCCGGCGCGACATACACCATGAGCGCGTCGGTGATGAGCGTCAGCCAGGAAGCATTGCGCAGATCGTAGGTGGCATTGACCTCGGCCGGCATGTCCATCTCGATGATGAGCACGCGCGCATCCTGCCGTTTCACCGAGATTGCCTTGACCCGGGCGCTATCGAGAAGTTCGTCGCGGAGCGTCGAGGGGAGCTGGCCGCCCGGCGCCGCCTCGGCCGCGAGCGAGGCGATCTGCGCGGCCGCCAGCCGCTCCATCAGCCATTGGCGGCGGAAATTGGAAACCGAGGGCACGAAGACGAGCACCTCCGCCACCATGACGAAGACGATGGTGAGCAGCAGGAGCTTGGTCGAGAGTCCCGCGACATATCGCGAGACCCGCCTGGGCACCGGCCCCTTGTCTGACGCCTGGTCGTTCACCGGCCACACTCTCGAAAAGTCGTAAAGCGCCCGGGCCGCAGCCCGGCGCTTTGCCTATTCTACTCGAAAACGGGGCTGATTTCCGTAAATGCCGCGCTCAACCCAGCTTCCGCAAAAGGCCGATAACGGTGCGGAGCCAGCGTTTTGACAGGGTGGGCTGGTAATAGGCGAACGCCACCCGCTTGGAGAGCTCCGACAGGGTCGGATATGGCAGGACCAGCGAAATGAGATCGCCGATCCGGATGTCCTTGGCCATGGCGACGATCCACAGCTGAAGCAGCTCCCCGGCTTCCGCCCCGACGATGGTGACGCCGAGAATGGTGCCGTCCTTCTTGGTGATGACCTTGATGAAGCCTTCGGTCTGCTTCTCGCACTGGGCCCGGTCATTGTCGGCATAAGGCCAGCGGAAGATGCGGATGCGCCGGAATTTCTGTCGCGCTTCATGCTCGGTGAGTCCGATCTGCGCCAGCTCCGGATCGGTGTAGATGACCCGGGGAATGTTCACCGCGCTGACATCGGGCTTCAGCCGGAACAGCGCGTTCTTGATGACGATGCTCGCGTGATAGTTGGCGAGATGGGTGAACTGCTGCCCGCCGATGGAATCGCCAATGGCATAAACGCGGCGGTTGGAGGTCTTGAGCTGCTCGTTGACCTTGATGCCGTGATCGGTGTGGGCGATGCCGGCGCGGTCGAGACTGAGCGGCTTCAGGTTCGGCTTGCGCCCCGTCGCCACCAGAAGATGCGAGCCCTTGATGATGACGCTCTCGCCATCCTTGTGGAAGTGCACGGAGATGCCTTGCACGGACGGCTCGACGCGCTCGACCCGGGTGTTGGGGTACATCACCACCTCGGTATCGGTGAGCCGCTTGAGCAGCACCTTGGCCGCCTCGGGATCTTCCTTGGCGAGGAAATCGGCGGTGTCGAAAATGGTGACGTGCGAGCCCAGCATGCGATGCGCTTGGCCGAGTTCGAGCCCGATCGGGCCGCCGCCCAACACGATGAGATGCTGAATGCGCTCGCCGATGTCGAAGATGGTCTCGTTGGTGAGATAGGACACCTCGTCGAGCCCGGGTATTGGCGGGACCGTCGGCGAGGAGCCGGTGGCAATGACGAAACGGCGCGCCCGGACCAGGACGCGGCCCGCCTCCACGGTGAATTTGTCGAGGAAGTTGGCTTGCGCCTGGATGACGCGCACGCCGAGCCCGGTGAAACGCTCCACGGAATCGTTGGGGGCAATGTTGGCGATGACGCCATGCACATGATCGTGCACGCCGCGATGGTCGATCTGCGCCTCAAGCACGTCGATGCCGAAACTCGACGCGGTGCGGACCGCGTCGGCGCGCTTGCCCGCGGCAAGCAGCGCCTTGGACGGCACGCAGCCATAGTTGAGGCAGTCGCCGCCCATGAGGCCTTTTTCGATGAGCACCACGGGGACCCCGAATTGGGCCGCCGCCGCCGCTACCGAAAGGCCGCCTGAGCCCGCGCCGATGACGCAGAGGTCGGGCTTGAGCACCTCTTCCATGATTGCCTAGTCCCCCTTAGCCAAAAGCTCAGGCCGCCCGCCGCCTGAACCACTTCACCGCCACCGGAATGAGCGACACAACGCCGAGAGCCGCCAATCCGGCAATCAATTCTGGCGTCAACAATGCGCTTGGATCCAGCCCTTGCGGGCAAGACTCTTGACCGCCCTCTCCCGCCTTTGCAAGGCAGGATTGGTGGGCAGCTTGCTGCGCCGCGATAACACTGTCGAGCCCGTTGCCCGCCAAAGAAAATGCAAATGTTCCCGGGATGATGCCGAGGAAGGTCGTCACCACATAGGTCCCGAAGGGCACACCCAAGAGACCCGGGGCGAGGTTGACCAGCCAAAACGGAAAGACCGGCACCAGCCGCAAGAACAGAAGATAGCTGAACGCGTCCTCGTGGAAGCCATCCCGGAACCGGGAGAGCCACGGGCCCGCACGGGCCTGGAGCACGTCGGACAACGCGCTCTTGGCGATGACAAACACGACGGTGGCGCCGAGCGTCGCGGCGACGACGGAGGTCATGCCGCCCAGGACCCAGCCGAACAGAAAGCCGCCGGCAATGGTCAGAACCGCGCCTCCGGGCAGCGACAAGGCGACGGTTACGGCATAAAGGGCGGCGAAAGCCGCCAGCGACAGCAGCAGGTTGCCCTCGATGAAGCTGCGCAAGAGTTCCCGGTTGGCCGCCAGATGCTCGAGGGTGAGGTAGCGGTGCCACCCCATGGCAAAGATGAGACCGCCCAGGCCGAGAAGGACGAGCAGGGGCCAGAGGCGCTTGAGCCAGCCTGCGGCGCCGCGCGCCAGCTCCGATACAGTGTCCATGCTCAAGGGTACTCCCTGCCTGCCAAGTGCCAAGAGATAGGCAGGCCCCATAGGCCCTGGAAACGGCATTTCGCGCCCTTGTGATGGGCCGTCACTCGACGTGATGGGAAAGGACACAATGCGCGCGGCTTGGCGGTCTGGCATGCTTTGGCGGACTGGCTTGAGACAGGCGGATCCAAAAGTGCACCCGGCCTCGCGAGGAAGACTATACTGATTAACCGACTTTTGTGCACTGCCACAACAGTTGGCGCGCGGCTTTCACTCTCGGAAGCCGCCGAATGCGGGCCGCAGAACGCCTTGAAGCGGCATTCCGCGCAGAATCGGCCCGATTTGTTGACTTGCGCGCCCCTAGAACCTATAAGCCGCGCGTTAGCTTTGAGCCTCCAGGGCCCGCCTCATTGATTGGGGTGTGGACGGACGGCAGGAGAAAGTCCTTGAAACGCACCTACCAACCATCGCGGCTCGTCCGCAAGCGGCGTCACGGTTTCCGCGCGCGCATGGCGACGAAAGCCGGCCGGAAGGTAATCGCGCGGCGCCGAGCCAAGGGGCGCAAGCGCCTTTCGGCCTAAACGCGGCGGAGCCCCGCCTTACCCGGTGACGGCCATCGGACGTCTCAAGACCCGGCCTGAATTCCTCTATGTGAAGGGCGGCACGCGCTTCACCACGCCTTCGCTCGTGCTTCAGGCGCGCCGCCGCGCGCCCATTTCAACCGCGGACCCTGATCTCGCCCGGTTCGGCTTCACCGCGACCAAAAGCCTCGGTGGGGCCGTCGTGCGCAACCGGGCACGCAGGCGACTCAAGGAGGCGGTGCGGCTTACGGGCGCTGCGCATGCGTCACAGGGCTATGATTATGTGTTGATCGCACGGGGAGGCACGGTACAACGGCCCTTCAACGAGCTGATCAAGGACCTTGAACGGGCACTCGCCAAGGTTCACGAGCCCTCTTCGGCGAAAACCCGCCGCAAGCCTAAAACCGATTAGCTTCCTCCACACACGCTTGGCGAACGAGCGGCCTTTGAGCTGAAAGCGACATGGACGAGAACAACCGCAATTTTATCCTCGCGATCGTGCTGTCCATGGTCGTGCTGTTCGGCTGGCAGCTCTTCTTCGTGCCGGAGACGCCGCCCGAGGAACAGCAGGCGCAAGAGCAGAGCGAGCAGGGTCCGCCTTCGGCCGGAGGCGAGGCCCAGCAGCCAAGCTCCGCACCGCGCCCTGGCGCCAGCAGCGCGCCGCAGCCGGAAGGCTCGCCGACCGGCCAGACCCGCGAGCAGGCGCTGGCCGCCTCGCCCCGCATCAAGATCGACACGCCGAGCGTCAGAGGCTCCATTGCGCTCAAAGGCGCGCGGATCGACGACCTGACGCTCAAGGACTACCGCGTCACCGTGGACCCCAACAGCGAACAGGTCATTCTTCTGTCGCCCGCGGGCGGGCCGCACGCCTATTACGCCGAACGCGGCTTTGTCGGGCCAAGCGGCAGCACCCTCACCCTGCCCTCCGCCGACACGCTGTGGACGACCGAAGGCCAGGGCGCGCTGACGCCTGACTCGCCCATCACGCTCAACTACGACAATGGCGAGGGGCTCAAATTCACCCGCACCATCTCGGTCGACGACAAATACATGTTTACGATCGACGACACGGTGGCCAATACGGGCACGGACGCCGTCACGCTGTACCCTTACGGCCTGGTTTCCCGGCACGAGCTGCCGCAGGTGCAGGGCTTCTACATCCTGCATGAGGGGCTGATCGGCGTGGTCGACGACGGCCTGGAGGAGATCAGCTACTCCTCCGCCATCGACGACGCGCCCGCCACGTTCAAGAGCATGAACGGCTGGCTTGGCATCACCGACAAATATTGGGCCACGGTGGTTGTCCCGGAGCAAGGCAAGCCCTTCGACGCGAAGTTCGCAGGCAGCCAGGCCGGTGAGCGCACGCGCTTCCAGACCGACTATCTGATGGGGCCGCTATCGGTGGCACCGGGCGGCACGGCACAAGTGTCAGGTCAGGTGTTCGCCGGCGCCAAGGAAGTGAACGTGGTCGACGGCTACGCTGCCACCTACGAGATCCCCAAGTTCGACCTCCTGATCGACTGGGGCTGGTTCTATTTCATGACCAAGCCGATGTTCTTCGCGCTGGACTATTTCTACAGGCTGGTCGGCAATTTCGGCGTGGCCATCCTGATCGTGACGCTGTGCATCAAGCTCGTGCTCTTCCCGCTCGCCAACAAATCGTACGTGTCGATGAGCCGGATGAAGAAGCTCGCGCCCGAGATGCAGAAGATCAAGGAGCGCTACGCCGACGACCGCATGCGCCAGCAGCAGGCGATGATGGAGATGTACAAGAAGGAGAAGGTGAACCCGGCCTCGGGCTGTTTGCCGATCCTGGTGCAGATCCCGGTGTTCTTCGCGCTCTACAAGGTGCTGTTCGTCACCATCGAGATGCGGCACGCGCCGTTCTTCGGCTGGATCAAGGATCTGTCGGCGCCAGATCCCACCAGCGTGTTCAATCTCTTCGGCCTGATCCCCTGGGACCCGCCGACATTCCTGATGATCGGTGCCTGGCCGCTCATCATGGGCGCCACCATGTGGTTCCAGATGAAGCTGAACCCGGCGCCGCCGGACCCGGTGCAGCAGAAGATCTTCACCTGGATGCCGGTGCTGTTCACCTATCTGCTGGCCTCCTTCCCGGCTGGTCTGGTGATCTACTGGGCGTGGAACAACACGCTGTCGGTGCTCCAGCAGTCCTTCATCATGTGGCGCCAGGGCGTGGATATTCCCCTTCTGGAGAATCTCGGCATTAGGCCGTCCCAGGAACCAGCGGACACACCCGACGAGGTCAAGTCTGCCAAGACCGAAGCGGAGCAGAAGCGAATCGCCAAGGCCTCGCGGCGGGCGAGCCGCGCGGCGAAGCAAACCAGCGCCAACACGGATACCGCCAAGACGGATGGCAAGTCCGAGCCGGCAAAGCCGTCAGAGGACGACGGCGACCAGGAACGCCCGGCTTAGGCGCTCATCGTTCTTGTCATTGCCGGCGAACCCGGGCACTCCATGGCCATGGAAGACCCCGAATTCAGCCCCGAGGACATCGCGCGCGGCGCCAAGCTGTTCAAGGCGCCGTGCGAGTTCGTCAAAGGCGTGGTCAGCATCGAGACGCTGCCCGATGACGGGCGCCCCGAGATGGCCTTTGCCGGACGCTCGAATGTGGGCAAGTCGAGCCTGATCAACGCGCTCACGGGGCGGAAAACCCTGGCCCGGATCTCCGTCACCCCAGGGCGCACGCGCGAGCTGAACTTCTTCACGCTTGGGCCGGAGGCCGAATACTATCTGGTGGACATGCCGGGCTATGGCTACGCCAGGGCCCCCAAATCCGCCATCGAAGGCTGGACGCAGCTGATCACCGACTATTTGAGGGGCCGCCGGGAGCTGAAGCGCGCATTCGTGCTGATCGACGCCCGCCACGGCATCAAGCCTAACGACCGGGTAACCATGACGGCGCTGGACGAGGCGGCCGTGTCCTATCAGGCGGTGCTGACCAAGGCCGACAAGCCGAAGCAAAGCGAGCTCGACGCGGTGCTCGCCAAGACCGCCGAAGAGCTCGCCAAACGCCCGGCCGCCTACCCGCAGATCCTCATCACTTCTGCCCGCACGGGGCTCGGCATCCCGGAATTGCGCGCGGCGATCGCCATACTCGGGGCAAACGGCGTTGTGCCTTTAGGCCAAGCGCCGGTATAAGGCGCGTGTGGCCAAGACGAAGACATCCCCTGCAAAGTCCAAGAAGCCGGCGCCAGCCATAGATGCGGCGCCGCTCGCGGACGCGCTCGCCTCGGTGCATGCCAAGGCCAAGGTGCTGTCGGAGGCCCTGCCCTATATGCAGCGCTACGACCGCAAAACGGTGGTGGTGAAATATGGCGGGCATGCCATGGGCGATCCGGCGCTGGCCCGGGATTTCGCCCGGGACATCGTGCTGCTCAAGCAGGCCGGCGTGAACCCGGTTGTGGTGCATGGCGGCGGCCCGCAGATCGGCAAGCTGCTGGACCGGCTCAATATCAAATCCGAGTTCAAGGGCGGCCTGCGCGTCACCGACCGCGAGACGGTGGACGTGGTCGAGATGGTGCTGGCCGGCTCCGTCAACAAGGAGATCGTGTCCGCCATCAACAACCAGGGCGGCAAAGCCGTCGGCATTTGCGGCAAGGACGCCAATTTGATGCGGGCCAAGCGGCTCGAGCGGCGCGTGCGCGATCCCGACTCCAATATCGAGCAGGTGCTGGATCTCGGATTCGTCGGCGACCCGGGCCTGGTCGAGCCCCATATCATCGACGTCATCATCCAGTCCGACCTTATCCCGGTGGTGGCGCCGATCGGCGTGGGCCCCGATGGCGAGACCCTGAACATCAACGCCGACACCTTCGCCGCGGCGCTTGCCGTGGCGCTCAAGGCGAAGCGGCTCCTGCTGCTCACCGACGTGGACGGCGTGCTCGACAAGGAGGGCCTGCTGATCCGCTCCATGACCACGGGAGAGGCGCAGACCCTGATCGAGGACGGCACCATCACCGGCGGCATGATTCCGAAAATCGAGGGCTGTGTCGACGTGATCGCCGAAGGCGTCGAAGCGGTGGTGATCATCAACGGCAAGGTGCCGCACGCGGTGCTGCTCGAACTCTTCACCGAGCATGGCGCCGGCACGCTGATCGAGCGGCGGAAGCCCCGCCGCACGAGGGCGCCACGATGACGGGCGCCTCGACGACGCGCGGCTTTGGCCATATGGGCGGTTTCGGCCATATCGAGACTTGGGTGTTCGATCTCGACAACACGCTCTATCCGGCGGACTGCGACCTGTTCTCGCAGATCGACAAGCGCATGGGCGCGTTCATCGCCGACGCCTTCGATCTGCCGCTCGAAGAGGCCCATGCCTTGCGGCAGCGCTACTACGCCGAGCACGGCACCACGCTCGCCGGTCTCGTGCAGCGTCACGGCATCTCTCCGCACGCCTTCCTCGACTATGTGCATGACATCGATCTCGAGGTTGTGGCGCCCGCGCCGGAGCTGGCGGCAGCCATCGACGCGCTGCGGGGGCGGAAATTCGTGTTCACCAACGGCTCGCGCGGACACGCGGAGGCCGTGGCGACCAAGCTTGGCGTGCTCGACCGCTTCGAGGACATTTTCGATATCCACGCGCTCGACTACATCCACCCCAAGCCGACGCGCGAAGCCTTTGACCGCTTTCTCAAGGCGCACGCCATTGCCGCGCGGGGGGCCGTGATGTTCGATGATCTCGCGCATAATCTGGAGACCGCGCACGCCGTCGGCATGACCACTGTGCTGGTCGATTGCCGCCACACGGACCGGCCCGAACATCAGGCCAGCGCCGCTTGGACAGAGCTGCCGGCTCACATCCATCACTGTACCGAGGCGCTTGCGCCTTTCCTGACCGCCATTGGAACCGCCCTTGCGGAGGAGCGCGGGCGCGACGCGCCACAGCCCTCGCAAGCGCAGTTCTGCCTGACCTGACGAGGCCCCATGTCGCACGATCATCTCAAGAGCTTCATCGACGGCGCGTTCGACCACGCCTCGGAGATCACACCGGACACCAAGGGCGTCGTGCGTGACGCCGTGGAGGAGGTGCTCAACCTGCTCGACAAGGGCGAGCTCAGGGTCGCCGAGAAAGTGGGCCGCGAGTGGGTGGTCCATCAATGGGTCAAGAAGGCGATCCTGCTGTCGTTTCGCCTGGAGGACGCGCACAAGATTCCGGGCGGGCCTGACGGCTCATCTTGGTGGGACAAGGTTCCGGTCAAGTTCGAGAAGTGGAAGACCAAGGACTTCAAGGAGGCGGGCTTCCGCGCCGTGCCGGGCTGCGTGGTGCGCCACTCGGCCTATATCGCGCCCGGCGTGGTACTGATGCCGTCCTTCGTCAATCTCGGGGCCCGCGTCGATAGTGGCGCCATGATCGATACCTGGGCCACGGTCGGCTCCTGCGCCCAGATCGGCAAGAACGTGCATCTGTCGGGCGGCGCCGGCATTGGCGGCGTGCTGGAGCCGCTGCAGGCGAACCCGGTCATCATCGAAGATAATTGCTTCATCGGCGCCCGCGCCGAAGTGGCCGAAGGCGTGATCGTCTGCGAAGGCTCGGTGCTCTCCATGGGCGTCTATATCGGCCAGTCGACCAAGATCATCGACCGGGCCACAGGCTTTGTGCATCAGGGCCGCGTGCCGCCCTTCTCCGTGGTGGTGTCCGGCTCGCTGCCGGGCAAGCCCCTGCCCGATGGCTCGCCCGGACCGTCGCTTTATTGCGCGGTGATCGTGAAGACCGTGGACGAACAGACACGGTCCAAGACCTCCATCAACGAGCTCTTGCGCGACTAACTTTTGGGGCCTGACAAGCTGCCGGCTTTCACGGTGTTGGATCATAATCCCCTTCGCAAGGGGGCAAATCGGCCTTACAACCTCAGACCTCAGTCAGAGGCCGGCCCAGGGGGAAGCAATGGACCTGCAATATATTTTCACGTCGTTCGACGGCCGCATCAATCGGGCCAAATGGTGGGCGGGCGTGGCTATCATTGCGGTCGTCAGCCTCGTCATCGGCGTGATTATCGAGGTGATTTTCGGCACTGGCTTTTTCGGCGGCTTCCTGGCGACGCTGGTGGCGCTCGCGCTGTTCTATCCGGCCTACGCGGTGTGCGCGAAGCGGTTCCAGGACCGCGACAAGCCCGGCAAAACCGCGCTCTACGGCTTGGTGCCCTTTCTAATAGCCGGCCTCTTGGACACCTGGGGACTAACAGGTACGCCAACGGAGCAGAATGGGCTCGGCTGGCTTTGCACGCTCGTCTCTCTGGGTGTCATCTTGTGGTTCCTGATCGATCTGGGGATTCTCAAGGGCACGCCGGGGCAAAATCACTTTGGCGGCGACCCGCTGACGGCCATCACCTAGACCGGCCGGGCTGAACCTCGGCGAGGTCCGCCGCGGAAGATCGAGGTTTTTCGGGGCCCCGCCGCTTGCCAGGCGCGTGAGCCGCCGTCATGTTCTCTTCAAAGTGGCCTTCCGCCACGCCAAAACCAGGGAACGACCCATGTCCACGTCCGGCGAGAAGGCCGTCGCGCTCGCGCAAGGCTTGATCCGCTGTCCCAGCGTCACGCCGAAGGACGCCGGCGCGCTCGACGTGCTGATCGAGCCGCTGAAGAAGGCGCGCTTCGTCTGCGACCGGCTGACTTTCACCGAGGACGGCACACCGGCCATCGACAATCTGGTGGCGCGGATCGGCGACGGGCCGCCGCATCTCTGCTTTGCCGGCCACACGGACGTGGTGCCGCCGGGCGATACGACCCTGTGGCGCCATCCCCCTTTTGCCGCCGAGATCGCCGATGGGGTGCTCTATGGCCGCGGCGCCTCGGACATGAAAGGCGCGATTGCCTGCTTCGCGGCCGCGGCCATGGATTACGCCAAGGCCAAGAACCGGGAGGTCGAGGGCACAATCAGCCTGCTCATCACCGGCGACGAGGAAGGCCCCTCGGTCAACGGCACGAGGAAGGTGCTCAAATGGATGGAGCAGAACAGCCTCAAACCCGATCACTGCGTCGTGGGCGAGCCGTCCAACTCCACCACGCTCGGCGAGACCATCAAGATCGGCCGGCGCGGCAGCCTGAACGGGCGGCTCAAAGTCTTGGGGAGCCAAGGCCATGTCGCCTATCCGCATCTCGCCGCCAACCCGGTGAAAGGCATCATCGACGTGCTGGCGAAGCTCTATGAGACGCCGCTCGACTATGGCAGCGCGCATTTCTCGCCGTCGAACCTCGAAGTGACCAGCATCGATGTGGACAACCCGGCGACCAACGTGATTCCGGCGAGCGCGCAAGCGAATTTCAATATTCGCTTCAACGACCGGCAACGACCGGAGGGATTGCACACCTTGCTGCAAGAGGCGATCACCCAGGCGCTGGCCGGCTCTGAGCTTAAGTTCACGCTCGACTTCGATCCGCCGGGCGATGTGTTCATCACCGAGCCGGGCGAACTCGATGCGCTTCTGAGCGAGGCCGTGAACGAGGTGACGGGGCACACGCCCGCGCTCTCTACCGACGGCGGCACTTCGGATGCGCGCTTCGTCAAGGACTATTGCCCGGTGGTTGAGTTCGGGCTCACCACCGAGACGATCCACAAGACGGATGAGAGCGTCAGGCTCGCCGATCTCGAGCAACTGACCGCCATCTATCGCCGCTTCATCGAGCGCTATTTCGAGGCCTTCGCGGGGGCGCCCGATGGCAGGTGACAGCCGGCCGATCGGGGTCTTCGACTCCGGCATGGGCGGTTTGACGGTGTTGCGGTCGCTTGCCGCGCGGCTGCCGCAGGAACGCTTCGTCTATCTCGGCGATACGGCGCGGCTGCCTTACGGCACCAAGAGCGCGGAGACCGTGCAGGACTATGCGTTGCAGGCCACGCGGCTTCTGCTCGGCGAAGGCGTGAAGATGGTGGTGATCGCTTGCAACACAGCGTCCGCCGTGGCGCTCACCGTGCTCCAAGAGTCGTGGGACCCGGTGCCGGTGATCGGGGTGATCGAGCCCGGCGCGCGGGCGGGCGTCGCCGCGACGAAGAACAAGCGCATCGCCGTGCTCGCCACGGAAGGCACCGTGCGGGGGGGCGCCTATGCGCGGGCCATCCAGCGCCTGATGGCCGAGGCGGAAGTGGTGCAGCAGCCCTGCCAAGTGTTCGTGGCGCTGGCGGAGGAAGGCTGGTCGGACACGCCGGCGACCCATGCCGCCGCCCAGCATTATCTCGGACCATTATTCGCAGGGAACAACGCGCCGGACACGCTGGTGCTGGGCTGCACACATTTTCCCGTGCTGGCAGACGCCATAAGGCGAACCGTGGGGAGTGCCGTCTCGCTCGTCGATTCGGCGGAGACCACCGCCGTCGCCGTGGCCGAGGCGCTTGCGAGCGGCGGCCTGACGACAGGGGACACGGGCGACGGCACGATCCGCTTCTTCGCCACCGACTCCCCTGAACGTTTCGCGCGGGTGGGCGCGATCTTCCTCGGCCGGGAGATCGACGCGGCCGACGTGGAACTGGTCGATTTGCGCAACGCTTAGACTACCCTTTCGGCGGCGGCTCGGAATCCGGCAGGGCCTCGGAATCGTCGGTCAGGTCCGGCGTCTCCAGATTCACCGGCGCGGTCGAGTCCGCCGCCGTGGAGACATCTTTCAGAAGCCCCATGAACCAGCGGCGCCCGAGACCGCCGTACACCAGCGCGAAATAGAGCGCGCCGCCCGCGATGATGAGGACCGCCAGCGCGATCTCGTCGCGGAAATGGTCCAATCCCGAAAGCGCGTGCTGAAGCCCATAGGCGCCGGCGAACAGGGCCGCGGCGAACACGACACCGATGCCGACGAGCTTGGCCACGGGCCCGCCGATGGCGGTGCCCGACACGGCGAAGCCTTGGCGGCGCGCAAAATAGGCGAGCAGGCTCAAATTGATCCAGGCCCCGATGCTGGTGGCAAGCGCGAGGCCGACTTGCGCCAGCGGCCCCATGAGCACGAACTTCAGCGCGATGTTGACGGTGGCGGCCAGCAGCGCCGCCTTGACCGGGGTCAGCGTGTCGCGGCGGGCGTAGAACGGCGCGGTGAAGCTTCTGAGCAGCACGAAGGGCAGCAGGCCGACCGAATAGGCGGCGAGCGTCGAGCCTGCCGCGAGCGCGTCGGCGGATGTGAAGGCGCCACGGGCGAACAGCGCCCGCATGATGAGATCGGGAATGGCCAGCGCCGCGGCGGCGCAGGGAATGGTCAGCAGCAAGGCAAGCTGGATCCCGCGCGCTTGCGCCGAGGCCGCGCCCTTCTCATCGCCGGCAGCGAGGCGCCGCGACATCTCCGGCAACAGCACGGTGCCGACGGCGATGCCGACCACGCCGATGGGAAGCTGGTTGATGCGGTCGGCGTAATAGAGCGCCGACAGCGCGCCGGTGGGCAGGAAGGTGGCGATCAGCGTGTCGGCGAACAATGCGAGCTGCACGCCGCCCGCGCCGACAATTGCCGGACCCAGCGCTTTCAAGAATTTCCGCGTCGGCTCGTCGAGCTTGGGCATGCGCAAGCGGATGCCGAAGCCGTGGGCCTCGGCATCGGCACCGAGCAGCAGCGCCTGCGCCACGCCGGCGATGAGCACGCCCCAGGCCGCGGCGTGGCCCGCATCGGCGAACCAGGGCGTGAGCAGCAACGTGGCGATGACCGAGAGATTGAGCAGGACCGGCGCGCTGGCCGCCGCCGCGAACCGGTTATTGGCATTGAGAATGCCGGCGAACAGGGTCTCGAGCGACACCAGCGCCAAATAGGGGAAGGTGATGCGGGTGAGCGCGACCGCCAGATCGAAGCGCTCCGGATCGCCGACGAGACCCGGCGCCAGCACGCTGACAACTTCGGGCGTGAACAGCAGCGCGATGGCCAGCAGCACCAGATTGATGGTGACCAAGGCGGCGGCGATCTGATCGGCGAACAGCTTGGCGGCGGGCAGGCCCGCTTCTTCCAGCGTGCGCGCATAGGCCGGCACGAAGGCGGCGGCGAACGCGCCCTCGGCGAAGATGGCGCGGAAATGGTTGGGCAGGCGGAAGGCCACGAAGAAGGCGTCGGCCAACGGCCCGGCGCCGAGAATGGCGGCCATGACCACGTCGCGGACGAAGCCGGTGAGGCGCGAGACGAGCGTGAGCCCGCCGACGGTGGCGATGCGCCGTATCATGCGTCCTCGTGGTCTTTCAAACTCGATCCCCGTTCGCGGGCTGAGGCCTATCGGAATTTCCCGGGCCTGGCTATGGCCGGCTTTCGCCGGACCACCCTCGTCATTCCGGCGCACGCCGGAATCCAGGGGCGGCGGGCACTGTGCTTTGCAGCTCTGGACCCCGGCTTTCGCCGGGGTGACGGCGCGCGGGTTTGCCGCCGCGGCGCAGGCGCCCGGGTCTTGCGATTCTGGCTCCCCCCAAAAGCGAAGGGGGGTGGCGCGCCGAGAGGCGCAGAGCCTAGTGGTTCGCGATCCGAAGACCGCGCGGGCGCCTCACGGCGCGCCAACACGACGTCTCCAGCGCCGGGCCCCGCTTTGCTTGTTCTTGGCGCTATCGGCCTAGCGGCCTACTTGAGCGCAAGAAACAAACTACTGCCAGCTTCTGGCGGGGGCTCGTAGTGGCCCCGGGGGGTGGCTCCGGCGCCGCCCGGGAGTCTCGCTGCGAACGAAACCCGCAGGCGCCGCACCTCGTCCCGCTCACGCTAACGCCTCGCGAGAACGCCCTTTGAACGGACCAGGTGGGAGCATTGTACGCGAGGTTTTCGGGGCGGGGATAACTCCATCCGCAGTCCGCGCGTTGAATGAGTTCGGCGGCGGGGAGCCGAAACCGTGAGGCTCCCACGCCGCCGCTTCTCGCCGATTCAGATCAACAGGAATTCACTTGGCGGCAGGCCCAACCTCCGCCGTTCGTATCGCGGCAATCGGCTTCGCTCGAGTAACATGTGTTCGTCGAATTCCGCAGCCACGGATACCCGGCAGGACAACACTCCTGTTGCACGGTCCGTAATAACGACATCGGCCTCGCAGCCGCATTCAGAGTTGAACCGCGCTCAAAAGCAATTGCCGAACCAACCAGTGCAAAGCAAGCCAAGCTCATCGCTGTTACGATACCGGTTCTGACCATAATACCCTCCTGGGCATGGACGTTTCCCGCCATACGGGAAACGATGCCATTATAAACCTTGAGGGGCATCCTTTTGACATTGCCAAGCTCGGCCTGAAAAATATTCTGCGTGGCAGAAATGTCACCGCCGGCAGGGCGAATTCAGCGCCTAACCGACGGGCCATCCTTGCACCGCTCACGCTAACACCTCACGAGAACGCCCTTTGAACGGACGAGGTGACACGCATTGTGCGGCAGGTTTTCGGGGCGGGGATAAGTCTTATCCGAAGTCGGCTAACTGCCAATAGCAGACATTCCACGATCCAATTTTCTCAAGTCGACGCGCATGTGCGCCGATGATTTCAACCTTGTTCCAGGTTGTCGCCTCGCCTAACGTGAAACGATGATCACCCGCGCATCTTTTTCCCGGTCTTCGGGCGCGCTGATTTTCGCAATGCTGCTCGTCGCCACCCTGCCGGCGAGCCAAGCGTTCGCTTGCGCCTGTTGCGGCACATTCAAAGTGGCCAACGTGGCGGACTGGGACATGCTCAATGTCAGATCCGGTCCTGGGGTGAAATTCAACATCATCGAAACGTTGGCCCCGGACGAAGGCTGCATCGTCAAGACCGGCGAGCGCCGCGGAAACTGGGTGCGCATCAAGGCGAAGGGCATGACCGGCTGGGTCAATCGCCGCTATCTCCGTTACATTCCCTAACGACTTGTCCGGGCGCGATTTTATCGGCCGTCTCACGCGCACGATGTGACGATCGCTCTCGGTTGAGTGCGGCCTATTTTTGGTTGAGTGTGGCCCGTCTGCACTACTCGGACGGAGGGCTGTTCCGTAGACTGAACACAGCTTTACGTTGCGCCCCTCGGGCTTCAACCAATTTCGCGAGGCTCGAACCATGCGCGCTTTAGGTCTCCTCCGCCTCGCCGCGTTCCTGGTTGTGCTCCACGCTTCGCCCGCATCCGCAGACTCGCGAATCTTCACCTGCAGTGACGGGTCCGAAGTGACGATTGTCGTCCTCGGCAACAATGCGATCCGCGCCGAGAATATCGGCGGACAAACCATGACGCTCCGCCAGAGCAAAACGGAGCACTGGTTCTTCCTCAATGGCGATTACGGCGTGCGCATCGCGCCCGATCAGTTGAGCATGCAGATCCAGATTCCCGATTGGGGCATCGGCAAATGCGTCGCCAAGGGCGCCGGGCCCGCACCGAAGGTCACGACGGAGTGCCCTGCCGGGCAGGTGTATGACCGCATGCTGACGAAGTGCCTTCCCGCGTGCCCGCAGGGCGAGGTCAGCATTGGCGGCACGTGTTGCCCGCCGAACTTCACCAGCATGGACGGGAAGCATTGCTGCCCTTGGGGACAGGTCTGGCTAGGCAAACGCTGCGGCGATGCAGCGGAACAATTCCAATGCAATCAGGCTACAGAGGCGTGCAGCAGCACGGGTGAACCCGCGGCCTGCCAGGCCGCTGCAAGGTGCGAGGAATGAGGCCGGCAGTCGTTGACGAAACAAGCACCCCGTTCCGCGAGGCTCGATCCATGCGCATCCTAGGCTTTATTGTTGTCGCCTTCCTGCTTGTGCTCAACACAGGGGCCGGCGCCGCACCCGAAGAGAACATGGAGTGGTCCTGGGCCCGGGGCGCCGCCGAACAGGGCGGCAACAGTCCCACCGCGTTCCTGCAATACAGCATTCCAGAAACCGACGCAGTCGCCTTTGAGGCCTCCTGCGGCGGACCGGCCGGCAGCGCGGCGCGCGCGGTGTTCGGGTACGACACGCGCGACTTCAACGAAGGCCAGGCTGTCAACCTTGCGGTTTCGGGAGACGGTTTCGCAAGCGAATTGGCGGGCAAGGTCTATGGGAAGGGGCTCGAAGTCGGCCTGTCCGGCATCCAGGTGGATCTCGACATGGAGGCGCCGGTCTGGCGTGCCATGTCGAACGGCACGGCGCTCACCTATCGGGTCTCGGAAGGCGCGCCGGCAACGCTTCGGCTGGACGGCGCCGCCGAGCCGGTCAGAGCGTTCAGGGCGGCATGCCGGCAGACGGCCGCCGCGGCGATGCCCGAGGCGCAAGCCGCGCCCGCTAAGTCGCGCATGTTCTTGTGCAACGACGGGTCCACGGTGACCATCACCGTCCTCAGCGACGACGCGATCAGAGCCGTAGGGATACGAGAAGCAAACACGCTGACGCTTCGCCAGAGCAAGACGGAGAAATGGTACTTCCTCAACGGCGACTACAGCGTGCGCATTTCACCGGACCAATCGCGCGCCGAGATTGGGATCCCCGACTGGGGCATCGATAAATGCGTCGCCGAGGGGGCCCCCCGGGAGTTCCCTCCATCGGGGGACTCGAACTTGTTCGTTCGCCAGCCAGAGGATGTAGCGCTGGCGCAGGAGAACGCAGCCGGAGAGCCCACCGCATCGGGGATCTCGTACCCCCATGCGGCGCAATCCTGGGGCGGCTTCGTACGCTCGGGGCCAGGCGAGACATACAAGAAGGTCGCGAAACTGAAGGAAGGCGAGAAGATCACCATCCTCAGCCAAGCCTCGGCGCCGTTCTTCCAGAACCGGCCGTGGTTCAAGATCCGCTATCGCGGCCGTACCGGATACCACTGGGGTGGCATCATCTGTCCCATCGGCGAGACCATTCCAGGAACCTACGAGGTCTGCAATTGAGCGAGGCTCGGTCCATGCGCATACTCTGCTTCATCGTCACCGCCTTATTGCTTGTGCTCTACAGCGCGGCCGCGTCCGCCCAGTCGCAAAGGTACCAGTGTCCAGATAACTCTTATACCGGGAGCGTCACAGGGAGCGGCTCGTCTCGCGAAGAGACGCTTCGCAATACGGAACAGGCCTATGAAGACTTCCAAGCCAAACATAGAGCAGAAAACAGCGCCTCCTTGGAATCCCATAAACAACAATTGAACTTCCAAAAACTACAAACGACCTGTGATAACGATTTCAGAAGTTGCAACATATCATTTAGGGCTTGCATGCAAGCCAACACCGCGTCTCCCGCGCCCCAAGGCCAGCCCTGCGATACTATCAAAGCGACGGGGTTCGGGGCGACGGAGAGCACCGCAGACGACACTGCCCGTGAGCAGTTGGGCTCCTTGGTGACCTCTACCGCACGCCAAACGATGCAGGCATATGGCTGGAGCGAGGAAGAAGCCAAGCGGCGGTTCACTATCGGCGCTCTGAAACCCCCCATTTGTAAGACCGTCACGAAGGCCTCTGCCTGCAAGCGGCTTGAACCTGAATGGAGGGAAGTTTGCGAACATTTGCCTGAAGGAACCAGTTGGGGGTGCCGTCGGGAAGTCACTGTGTGCGTGAAGTAGTGATGACAACGCGCCGACATTTACAGATCCGTATCGCGGCCGCACCGGCTACCACTGGGGTGGCATCATCTGTCCCGTGGGTGAATCCATTCCCGGAAACTACAAGGTCTGCAATTGAGCGAGGCTCGGTCCATGCGCATACTCTGCTTCATCGTCACCGCCTTATTGCTTGTGCTCCACAGCGCGGACGCGTCCGCAAAATCACGCACCTTCTTGTGCAATGACGGATCCACGGTGACCATTACCGTCCTCGGCAACGACGCAATCAGAGCCGTAGGGATAAGAGAAGCAAACACGCTGACGCTTCGCGAGAGCAAGACGGAGAAATGGTACTTCCTCAACGGCGACTACAGCGTGCGCATTTCACCGGACCAATCGCGCGCGGAGATTGGGATCCCCGACTGGGGCGTCGACAAATGCGTCGCCGAGGGCGCCCCCCGGGCGTCCACTCCATTGGAAGACTCGAACTTGTTCGTTCGCCAGCCAGATGATGTAGCGCTGGCGCAGAAGAAGGCAACCGAGGCGCCCACCGCATCGGAGAGCTCGTTTCCCCATGCGGCGCAATCTTGGGGCGGCGCTTTGCGCGCGAGCCCCAACAAGAACAGCAAGAAGCTCGCGACTCTGAAGGAAGGCGACAAGATCACCATTCTCGCGAAATCGTCCGCCGCGCCCTTCCAGAACTATCCTTGGTTCAAGGTCAGCTATCGCGGCCGCACCGGCTATCATTGGGGCGGCATCATCTGCCCCAAAGGCAAGTCCATTCCCGGAACCTACAAGGTCTGCAACTGAGCGAGGTTCAAGCGATGTCGAAGCATATTGCGACTGTATTGACGACGGTCTTCGCGATGGCAGTCCTGATGTCCGTGGCGGTCTTGCTGCCTTCAACCGCAAAGGCCCAATGTCAGGAATTCATTGCCCATGGAAGCGGCGCCAATCGCACGGAAACGCTTAACAATACGAGCAGCGCCGCCAATCAAGTGTTGCATCAAGTCCAAAGCAGCGATCCCAATTCGACTTGGGACCTAAAAGACATCCAAACGACCTGCGACCACGATTTCAGGCGTTGCAACAAGATATTTGTCCTTTGCAACGCGCAGATTCGACTGAGCAGATTCGAAAGCGCGTGTGGGATCTACACGGCGGTGGAGATCGGGCGGACGCGTGACCAGGCGTCCCAGGCCGCTGTTCAGGCGTTGAAGGTGAAAGTGATCGATTTCGCGCGTAAGACGATGGCAGCTTATGGCTGGAGCGAGCAGGAAGCCAACCAGCGTTTCACTTTCAGCGACATGAACAATGACATGTGCGGCCAGAGCGAGGATCAGACGCGCTTCTTCTGCATGGCACGAGTCAAGGGATGCGTCGGGGGCGGGGCAGCCCCGGACAACGCGACACGAGGAATAATATTTGGAGATACGATACCCACATTCTGAAAATAGCCGCCTACAGAGGGGACCTAGCTCGGAGCCGGAAAAATCCCCGTGCCCAGCCGGGGCTCCATTGAGCCACAGACCAGCCCGTCGGATCGGCCGCTATGTCCGCTTTGGGTCAAGCCAGATGTCTCTTCCGCTAGCCCCACCTCTTTAGCGCCTCAGAAACGATTTGGGCGCAGCATTGCCTTGAGATTCTGGGCCCAAAAAGGCGTTTTTGGCCGGTTTCATCACAGGACCGCCACGGTTTTTTCGAAGACTCCGGCTCGAGATCTCTCGGGGATTTGGATTTGCGCGCAACCCTCAAGAAGCTGCTCTTCGGCTTGGCTATCGGGACCGCCTCGGCGGGGCCCGCTATGGCCGCGGAACAGTTGGTGATGCCGTTTTCTTGCCGCGTCGCGGGCGGGCAGGTTTTGCTCGCGCCGGCCGCGCCCCAGACCTACCCGATCTATGGCCGCGCGGAGCACCAGCAGCTCACCACCTGCTCCCCCTACGATCCCCGCAAGTGCCACAACTGGTCCGTCCACCGCTTCGATCTCGATTGCGGCGGGGTGCGGACAAGCTGGTCATCGGTGGTGGCGGCGCTCACGCCGATGCTCGCGGAGAGCGTGGGCACGGCGGCCGCCGACGATCAAGGCTATGACGCTTACGGGCCGCCAGGGCTTGAGGGAAGCCGCACGAGACCCTATCAGCCGGGACGCGGCGGAGGCGTCGCCTTCCCCCGTGGCTTCGCGCCCAACCCGATGAAGGTGGCGCGCTTCACGGGGACAAGTCCTGCTGTCGCCGACATGCCCCTGCCGCCCAAGAAGCCGGAAGCGCCGGCCGACTCTCAACTGGCCGCGGTCGCGACACCGTCCGAACCGGGTATTGCGGACTTGGATGCGCCGGACCTCACCATCCCCGAACCGGCCGCGATGCCATCGATGCCCGCGATGGAGAGCAAGGCGGAGGCCGCGACCCCAGGAGCACGGGAGGCTTCGGACGTCGCCGGGTATCGCTCCTTGAAAGTCGAGCTCGATTCCGAGGTGACCGGCTCGCTGCCGAAGCCAAGCGAGAGCGCCGCGCTGTGGCAGGACGCCTCAACCGTGTGGATGTGGACGCTTGCCATCCTGTTCGCTCTGACCGCCACCCTGCTTTTGGGCCGGCAGAGGTTCCTGGAGAGGCTGCCTATGCCCGCCACGTTCCTGCTCCTGCGCGGGCCGGCGAAGCTCCCCGCCGTGCGGACCTCCGATCCGGGACCCGAGACTGAGCGCTACACAGAGGCGGTTCGCCAAAAAGAGGCGACGGCAAGCCGCTTACGCTTATGGGACGAGGACTGGCTGCCGCGCACGATGCTGGAAGCGTTCGACGTGCTCGGCGTCGATCCCGACGCCAGCCGGGACAAGATGAAGACCACCGTCACGCGGCTCCGCCGCGCGCTGCATCCCGACCACGCGATCGACGACGAGGACCGCGCTTTACGCGAGCGCCGGCTGAAGCAGATCAACGTAGCCTGGGACATCATTGCCGGGAAACGCCGCGTGCCCTGGCTCAAGCAGCCGGGCTAGCCCGGCGCCTCAGTAGTCCACACGCACGAGATAGAGACCGCACGCCGGCGCCACGGGGCCGCAAGCGGCGCGGTCGCACGCCCTTAAGGCTCTCTCCAGGTCCGCCTTGGTCCAGCGGCCTTCGCCGACAACTTTCAGCGAGCCGACCATGGAGCGCACCTGGTTGTGCAGGAAAGACCGGGCGGACGCCTCGACCCTCAACACCTCGCCATGGCGCGACACAGCCAGCCGATCCAGCGTCTTCTCGGGCGAGGCGGCCTGGCACTCGGACGAGCGGAAGGTGGTGAAGTCGTGATGGCCGACCAGGGCTTGCGCCGCCTCGTGCATGGCCTTGGCATCGAGGGGGCGGAACACGCCCCAGGCGCGCTTACTCTCCAAGGCGAGCGGGCTGCGGCGGTCGACGATGCGATAGAGATAATGCCGGGCCCGCGCCGAGAAGCGGGCGTCGAAATCGTCGGCGGCGATCTCGCAGGTTAGAACGGAGATCGGCTCGGGGCGCAGTTGGGCATTCAGCGCATCGCGTACCGTCTCGGGCGCCCAGTCCTTGGCAAGATCGAAATGGGCGACTTGGCCGAGCGCGTGAACGCCGGCATCGGTGCGCCCGGCCCCGCGCGGGATCACGTCCTCGCCGGAGAAATCCGCGATGGCTTGCGCCAGCCGCCCCTGCACCGACACCAGGCCGTCCTGGACCTGCCAGCCGACAAAGGGCGTGCCGTCATATTCGAGGGTGAGCTTGTAGCGGGGCATGGCGGGAGTGATCGCGCGGCGGGCACGCTCATGCAAGCGAAGAGAAGGCTGCCGGCTCGGTGAGCCTGCCGGTTAGTGCCTGTGGGCCAAACGGCAAAGCCATCAGATGCGGACCGGCGAAGCGCGATTCGAGGGCGCTGGCCGCCTCGAGCGAAAAGCCGAAGCGGCCATAATAGGCGGGCTCGCCCACCACCACGACGCCATCGAGGCCCACAGTCTTGCAGGCCACAAGGCCGGCCTCGACCAAGGCCGAGCCAATCCCTTGACGCTGGCACTCAGGACGGACCGCAAGCGGCGCGAGCCAAGCGATTTTCGCCGTCAGCGGCCCGCCGACGACACGCGCCGAGCTGAAAGCCACATGGCCTACGACCTGTCCGGTGCGAATGGCGGCCAGGGACGCGGTCAGCTGGCCCGTGTCGCGCAAGCTCTGCACCAGGTCCGCCTCAAGCTGCGTCGGGAAGGCCGCGCGATGCACGGCTGCAATGGATGACCAGTCGGCCGGCCGCTCGGCTCTGACGGAGAGTCCCGGCGGCATCAGTCGAGAATTGTCCCCGGCTGAAGCGTCGCGCCGTTGAGGAAGGCTTGCCCCGTGACCGGCGTCTTTCCGGCACGTTGCACCTTGGTGAGCCGTATCGCGCCCCTGCCGCAGGCGATGGTCAAGGCATCGTCCAGGACCGTGCCGGCTACGCCATCGCCATCAGCCATCACCGCGCCGAGCGCCTTGACCCGCTCCCGCTCCGCGCCCTTTGGAATCTCGAACCAGGCCCCCGGATAGGGCGCGAGGCCCCTTATGTGGTCTTGCACGTCCTTAGCGGGCAGCGTCCAAGCGATGCGCGTCTCTTTGTTGTCGAGCTTGCGCGCATAACTCGCCGCGCCGTCGTCTTGTGGCTGGCAGTGAAGCGTGCCGCCTTCGAGCGTGGCCAGCGCCTGGACCATCAACGCGGCGCCGAGCGGCGCGAGGGTATCGTGGAGTTCGCCGGCGGTCATCTCCGGGGAAATCGCGACGCGTTCAACGAGACAGACCGGGCCGGCATCGAGGCCTTCGGTGACGCGCATGATGGCGACGCCGCTTTCAGAATCGCCTGCCATGATCGCGCGGTTGATGGGGGCGGCGCCGCGCCAGCGCGGCAGCAACGACGCGTGGATGTTGAAGACGCCCTGGGCCGTGGCGTCGAGAACGGGCTTGGGGAGGATGAGGCCGTAGGCGACGACCACGGCGGCATCGGCGCCGAGCGCCGCGAAGCGCTTCTGCTCCGCCGGGCTCTTGAGGCTCTCCGGCACGCGGATGTCCAGGCCTGCGGCTTCCGCCGCCTCATGCACAGCCGACTGGCGCAGAGTCATGCCACGCCCTGCCGCGCGCGGCGGCTGGGTATAGACCGCCACGATTTCGTGGCCTGCTTTGAGAAGCGCCTGAAGCGCCGGCACGGCGAAGTCCGGCGTGCCCATGAAGACGATGCGCATGGGTCCGGGTCTTAGGATGGTTGAGGAGCGAAGGGAAGCCGGTTCGCGGCTACATCGCCTCGGTGCGCTTGGCCTTGGTGAATTTCTTGACGATCATGTCGCGCTTGAGCCGCGACAGATAGTCGATGAACAGCACGCCGTTCAGATGGTCGATCTCGTGCTGGACGATGGTGGCGAGGATGCCTTCGAGCTCGGCTTCCTGGGGTTTGCCCTCGCGGTCGAGATAGGCCACGCGAATTTCGGCCGGGCGCTCGACTTCCGCGGTGACCTCGGGGATCGACAGGCAGCCCTCCTCATGCACCCGCATCTCGTCCGAGAGCGCCAGGATCTCCGGGTTGACCATGACGAGCGGGCCCGGCGGATCGTCGTCGCGGGCCGCATCCATCACGATCAGCCGGCGCAAGATGCCGATCTGCGGCGCGGCCAGCCCCACGCCCGGCGCGTCGTACATGGTGGCCAGCATGTCGTCCGCGAGCTGGCGCAGCTCGTCGTCGACGCGCTCGATCACGGCGGCCTCCGTGCGCAGCACCGCATCGGGAATGGTGAGGATGGGATAGAGGTGCGTCATGGGTCAGGCTGACATAATGACGGGGCGCGTTTCGGTCAATGCGCGCTTTGCCCCTCGCCATCCCGCCGCATGTTCCTGTTTTGGTCTGAACCGGCGAATCAGATAGCTAGTCGTTATGGCGCTTCAGCCCGTGCAGGTGGGGAGCATCACGCTCGACCCCGTTCTTATTGGTCTCGCGCTCGCGGGCCTCGCCGTCCTTGCGCTTGTCGTCCTGGCGGTCGTGCTCATCGTGCATATGGGCCGTCGCAAGCGCGAGGCGTCATCCAGCGGCGCGCAGCTCGGCGAACTGAAAGTGCGGATACAGACGCTGGCGGAGATCAGCGTCACCCGCCACGGGGAGCTGGCCCGGGCGGTCAACGAGCGGCTCGACCGCATGACCCACAAGGTGGGCAGCGACATCAACGAGACCGCGCGCAAGACCCACGAAACCATCTCCAAGCTCAACGAGCGGCTGGCGGTGATCGACACGGCGCAGAAGAACCTGACCGACCTCTCCAGCAACATGGTGGGCTTGCAGGAGATCCTGTCCAACAAGCAGGCGCGCGGCGCCTTCGGCCAGATGCGCATGGAGGCCATCGTCCAGGACGGCCTGCCGATCGGCGCCTACACGTTCCAGGCGACGCTCTCCAACGGCAGGCGGCCGGACTGCCTGCTGCATATGCCGAACACGCCGGCGGGCGTCGTCATCGACGCCAAGTTTCCGCTGGAAGGCTTCGAGGCGTTTCGCGTGGCGCGGCGCGACGAGGAAAAGAAGGTGGCGGGGCGGCAAGTCCGCACCGACGTGGGCCGGCATATCGAGGCGATGGCCGAGCGCTATCTCATCGCCGGCGAGACGCAGGATACGGCCATCCTGTTCGTGCCGTCCGAGGCGATCTACGCCGACCTTGCCGAGCATTTCTCGGACATCGTGCAGAAGGCGCACCGGGCGCGCATCGTGATCTGCGCCCCGAACATGCTGATGCTCGCGGTGCAAACCATGCAAGCCATCCTCAAGGACGTGCAGATGCGCGAGCAGGCGCATCTCATTCAGCGCGAGGTGGCGACGCTCATGGAGGACATGGGCCGCTTTCGCGACCGGGTGCTCGACCTGCAACGCCATTTCGGCCAGGCCAACGCCGATATCGACAAGATCCTCACCTCCTCGGAGAAGATCACCAGGCGGGGGCAGAAGATCGAGAGCCTCGACTTCGAGGAGGAGGCCAAGGCCGAGATCGCGAAGAAGAACGGCGGCGCGCAGCCGCAAGCTGCGGCAACACCAGCGCCGCCCGCGCCGCATGCCGCGCGCCAAGCCGCACCGCAAGCCAAGCCAGTGCCCGTCGAACGGCCGCGCGGTGAGGGCCCGCGCATCATCCGGCAACCAGACCTGCTCGCGGGGGAATAATGCTGCAAACGATGGACGGCTCGATGTTCGACCAGGTGGTCGTGGGCGGTGGCGCGAGCCTCGCCAACCTGATTGTCCATGCCATTCTGTTGGGCGCCATCGCTTGGGTGGTGCGGCGCTTGCGCATGAGCGACGGCGCGATCCCAAGCTTCCTGCAATACACCTTGGTGATCGTGGCCACCGGCACGCTGCTGGTCGTCGGGCATTTCGGCGAGGTGGTGCTATGGGCCTACACCTACGCCGCTGTCGGCGCCACGCCGCCCGGCACGGATCTCATCTATTTCGCCTTCGGCAACTACACGACGCTCGGCTATGGCGACGTGGTGCCGGTGCCGAAATGGCACCTGCTCGGCCCCATGACGGCACTGAACGGCGTCATGCTGATCGGCTGGTCGACGGCTTTGATCTTCGAGATTTTGCACCGGTCGGGGACGCCGGCGACGCAAACGCGCTGAGGCTCGCCCGGGGATTGCCGAACAGGCCACGCGGCGCAGGCGCGCCGCCGCCTGCGGGCGCCGAATCTCGCAAACCTTTGAGCGCCCATAGTCCGCGCTTCGGCGCGAACAGGAACGCGGCGAGGAAGGCCGAGGCCTGGACCAGGACGATGCAGGCGCCGGTCGCCCCGTCGATATGGAAGCTGATGAGCGTGCCGAGCGCGGCGGAGACGCAGGCCACCGTCACCGCAATCACCAGCATCCTGCCGAAACGGTCGGTCAGCAGATAGGCCGTGGCGCCCGGCGCGATCAGCATGGCAATCACCAAAATAATGCCGACGGCCTTGATCGAGCTGACGATGGTGAGCGAGAGCAAGACCAGCAGACCGTAGTGCAGCACGCGCACGGGCAGACCGATGGCGCGCGCATGGTTCGGATCGAAGCAATACAGCAGCAGATCGCGGCGCTTGGCGAGCACGATGAGCAGCGTGCCGCCGGCGATGATCGCCGTCTCGATCAGGTCGGCGGCGGTGACGCCAAGCACATTGCCAAACAGGATGTGGTTCAGGTGCTGGTCGGTCTCGACCTTGGTGAAGAGAACCAGCCCAAAGCCAAACATGCCCGAGAACACGATGCCCATGACCGTGTCTTCTTTCACCCGGCTATTGTCCTTGAGATAGCCGGTGGCAAGCGCGCAGGCGAGGCCGGCGACGAAGGCGCCGATCACCAGCGGAATTCCCAGCACGAAGGCGAGGACGATGCCGGGCAGCACGGCGTGGGAGATGGCGTCGCCCATCAGCGACCAGCCCTTGAGCACGAGATAGCAGGACAGCACGGCGCAGACGGCGGCGACGAGCAGCGACATGCCAAGCGCGCGCTGCATGAAGTCGTAGGCGAACGGTTCGGCGAAGAAGGTGACCGGGTCCATCATGCGGCGGCCTCCGGCACCGCGTGGCGCTTGCGGCGCGCGACCAGCACGCCGTGCTTCGGCGCGAAATAGAAGGCGGTGAGAAACAACAGGGTTTGCAGGGTGACGATGACCCCGCCCGTGGCGCCGTTGACGAAGTATGAGAGATAGGCGCCGACGAAGCTGGTGCTCGCACCGATGGCGATGGCAATGACGATGAGCCGGCTGAAGCGGTCGGTGAGCAGATAGGCGGTGGCGCCGGGCGTCACCACCATGGCGATGACGAGACAGGCGCCCACGGTCTGAAGCGCCGCCACCGTGCAGGCGCTGAGCAGCGTGAAGAACACGATCTTCAGGGCCCAAGTGTTGATGCCGATGCTGCGCGCATGGGTCTCGTCGAAGAAGGTGACCATCAGGTCCTTCCAGATGAAGGCCAGGACGGCAAAGGACACGCCGGAGATGATCACGACCTGCATGGCGTCCTCGTCGGCGATGGCAAGGATGTTGCCGAGCACGATGGTCTGGATCGATACGGACGTCGGATGCAGCGAGGCCATCAGCAGGCCGAGCGCGAACAGCGTGGTGAAGACGAGACCGATAATGGCGTCCTCACGGAGCCTGGAGTGCTGTTTGACGAAGACCATGGAGAGCGCGGCGAGAATGCCGGCGAAGAAGGCGCCGGCGGCAAACGGCGCGCCGATGATATAGGCGCCCGCCACACCGGGCACGATGGAATGGCCGAGCGCATCGCCCATCAGCGACCAGCCCTTTAACATGAGATAGGCGGATAGGAAGGCGCACACCGCGCCCACCAGCGCGCTGACCCACATGGCCTTCCACATGTAATTGTAGCTGAACGGAATCAGGAGCTCGGTGAGGACGGCGCTCATTCCGGGCGGTCCTGCTCTTCTTTGCGCTTCTTGGCCTTGCCGCCATAGATGACGAGCGGCCGCTCGTCGTCTGTGAGCACGGTGAGCTTGCGCGTATCGTCGTCGTCGTGAAGGGCCTGGCCGCCCAGCTCGAAATTGCGCAACACGCCGCCGAAGGTGCGCTCCAGATTCTCCTGGGTGAAGACTTCGGCCGTGGGGCCCGCGGCGAGCACCGTACGGTTGAGCAGCACGACCTGGTCGCAGTAGTCCGGCACGCTGCCGAGATTGTGGGTCGAGACCAGCATCAGGTGGCCCGAGGCGCGCAGTTCGCGCAACAGCTCGATGATCGCCGCCTCGGTGGTGACGTCAATGCCGGTGAACGGCTCGTCGAGCAGGATGATGCGGCCTTCTTGGGCCAGGGCGCGGGCGAGGAACACGCGCTTCTTCTGGCCGCCGGAAAGCTCGCCGATCTGGCGCGTGCGGTAGGCGGTCATGCCGACGCGCTCCAACGCGTCGTCCACCTTGCGGCGGTCCTTGCGTGTCGGCACCCGCAGAAAATTCATGTGGCCGTAGCGGCCCATCATCACCACGTCCTCGACCAGGACGGGGAAGTTCCAATCGACGTCCTCGCTCTGCGGCACATAGGCGACGATGCTCTGTGAGACGGCGTCGTCCACGGGAAGACGGCACAGCCTGACGTCGCCGGCGGACGGCTTCACGAAGCCCATGATGGCCTTGAAGATGGTGGACTTGCCGCTGCCGTTGACGCCGACCAAGGCGCAGATCGTGCCGGGGCCGAGCGCGAAGGAGGCGTCATGCACCGCGGTGAAACCGTTGGCATAGGTGACGCTCAAATCGCGCACGTCGACGCTTGCCGGCAGCGTGGGCACCTCGTTGCGCGTCAGGAGATCAAGCGGGCTCATCTTCAAACCCTTTGGCGATCGTCTCCACGGTGACGCGCAGGAGATCGAGAAAAGTGGGGACGGGTCCCCCTTCCGTCGAGAGCGAGTCCACATAGAGCACGCCGCCGTAGTGCGCGTTGGTCTCCTTGGCCACTTGCTTGGCGGGACGGTCGGAGATGGTGCTCTCGCTGAACACCACCGGGATGCCATTGGCGCGTATCAGCTCGATCACCTTGCGCACCTGTTGCGGCGTCCCCTGCTGATCGGCATTGATCGGCCAGAGATAGGCTTCGCGCATGCCGTAATCGCGCGCGAGATAAGAGAAGGCGCCCTCGGATGTGACGAGCCAGCGCTTGTCTTGCGGAATGGCGGAGAGGCGCTTCCTGAGCGGCGCATCCATGGCCTTGAGCTTGGCGGCGTAGGCCGCGGCGTTCTTGTTGTAGACTTCCGCGTTCTTCGGATCGTGCTCGACCAGCGCCTTGCGGATATTCTCCACATAGATCTGCGCGCCCGATGGCGACATCCAGGCATGGGGGTTGGGCCTGCCGTTATAGGGCCCTTCGGTGATGCCCATCGGCTCGACACCCTCGCTCACCACTACGCTGGGGACGTCCTTCACGTTCTGAAAGAACTTCTCGAACCAGCGCTCGAGGTTGAAGCCGTTCCACAGGACGAGGTCAGCGTCCTGCGCTTTAACGATGTCGAGCGGCGTCGGCTGGTAGCCGTGGATCTCGGCGCCGGGCTTGGTGATGGACTCCACCACCGCCGCGTCGCCGGCGACGTTCTGGGCGATGTCCTGGATGACGGTGAAGGTGGTGACGACGCGGAACTTGCCGTCATCGGCCGAAGAGTCGTTCGCCGGCTCGCCGCAAGCGGCCAGCAGGCTCACACTCAAAATTCCCAGCGCGGCGCCCAATCTCTGGAGCCGCCGAATCCACGTCACCGTCAAACAAGCCTCCTAAGGGCCGCAATATCCCAATCTCGCCTCCATCATATCTGCAATTGCAACTTATTCGCAAGAAAGATTTTTGCGGGGAAAGCGGCCCGCTCGCCAGCCATGACGCGGACACCGGCGGCTGATAAGAACCATCCATGACGGAGACCGGGGGAACAACAGAACAATCGAGCTTGGCTGACGTGCAGCGCAGTTGGACGGAGATCCTGTTCAACCGGAAGATGCTCGCCTGCATCTTCCTGGGCTTCACCTCCGGGATGCCGCTCTATGTGCTGATCTCTCTGATACCGGCCTGGCTGCGCAGCAACGACGTCAACCTGGCGACGATCGGTCTGTTTGCCCTGATCGGGCTGCCCTACACCTGGAAATTCGTGTGGTCCCCCCTGATGGACCGCTACAAGCTGCCGTTTCTGGGGCGCCGGCGCGGTTGGGCGCTCCTCACGCAGCTTGTGCTGCTGGTGGCGATCGGCGTGTTGGGCCAGTTCGATCCCTCCACCTCGCTCCAAGCCATCGTGGCGGTGGTGTTCGTCGTCGCCCTGTTCGGCGCCAGCCAGGACATCGTCATCGACGCTTACCGGCGCGAGCTGCTCGCCGACGACGAGCTCGGCACCGGCACGTCCATCTTCGTCAATGCCTATCGTTTATCGGGTCTGGTGCCGGGGTCTCTTGCCCTGATCCTGGCCGACCACCAGCCCTGGACGGTGGTGTTCTGGGTCACGGGTGCCTTCATGCTGGTCGGCATCGTGACCACCTTGGTGATCAAGGAAGTGAGCGACGACAGACTGGCGCCGCATACTCTGCGCGAGGCGGTGATCGATCCCTTCGTGGAATTTTTCAGCCGCGACGGCGGGATCAAAGCGGGGCTGGCCATCCTCGCCTTCTTGTTCCTCTACAAGCTGGGGGACAACATGGCCACGGCGCTGGCCACGCCCTTCTATATCGACATGGGTTACTCCTTGAGCGAGATCGGGTCGATCGCCAAAGTGGCCGGCCTGTGGGCCAGCATCGCCGGCGGCGTGCTCGGCGGCATCATCATGCTGAAGGTCAGCATCAACCGGGCGCTGTGGCTGTTCGGTTTCGTGCAGCTGTTCACCATCGTTCCGTATATCTGGCTGAGCCAGGCGGGACATTCGCTGCCAGGGCTGTTCGTCGTGGTCAGCGGGGAATATTTGGGCGTCGGCCTCGGCACGATCGCGCTGACCGCCTTCATGGCGCGCGAAACCAGCCGGGCCTTCACGGCCACGCAGTTTGCCCTGTTCTCCAGTTTCATCGCCGTGCCGCGCACGGTGGCCAATGCCTCGACCGGGTTCATTGTGGAAGCCTTCGGGTGGACGCAGTTCTTCGTCATCTGCGCCATCGTCGCGATCCCCGGCATGTTGCTGCTGTTGAAGGTGGCGCCATGGAACGACAAGCGGCTCGACTCCGAAGAGCTCGACGAGCTCGAACGTCTCAAGGAGAAGTCGACCTGACGTCAGCTCCGGCGCCATCAAATCTTGCGGCTGTCATAGGCCCAATGCAGCAGAGCCTGCCGCTGCCTTGGGCGGCAGAACGGGTCCCCCGGCTCGCAGTTCTGCTCAATCTGCTTGACGTGCCGGCGCATCGCCTTCCAGCGCTTGATCTGCCTGCGGTCCTCATCCGCCATCCGGCGGCCCCGATAATAGCGGCAATACCATTGGAACCAGCCGCGCGGATCGTCGGGATGAATCCAGCCCTTCGCGCGCCAAACCGATAGCGGCTGGCTGGCGTCGACACCAAAATAGTTGAGCGAGCAGTCGCGGCCGTCCGGGGCGAGCTTGGCGCCGGCGAACCAGCTCTTGGGAAACTCCTTGCGCGTATCGGTCATGTATTTGCCGCCGAACACGCCGAGCCGCAGCATCTCGGCCGGCGTCAACTCGGGCGTGAACTCCGGGTCGAACTGGCGGCCGGTGGGCGCGCTCAATGCGTAGCGATAGCCCTGCTGCATTTTATCGGAAACAATGACGAGGCGTTTGGGCATGAGGAAGCTTTGGGATTTGCTCGACGCCTCACATGGCCTTGCGGGCTTTGACGGCCGCGGCGAGCGTGCCTTCGTCGAGATAGTCGAGTTCGCCGCCGATGGGCACACCTTGGGCCAGCCGCGACACCGAAACATTGCAGCCGCCGAGCTGGTCCATCAAATAGTGCGCCGTGGACTGGCCTTCCACGGTGGCATTGAGCGCCAGCAGCACTTCGGTGACTTCAGGATCGCCGGCGCGCTCGATCAGCGTGGGAATGGTGAGATCGTCGGGCCCGACGCCATCGAGCGGCGACAGCGTGCCGCCGAGCACATGATAAAGCCCGTTGATGACCGCGGCGCGCTCCAGCGCCCAGAGGTCGCCGACCTCCTCCACCACGCAGATCATCGAGCGGTCGCGCGTCTGGTCGCGGCACAGCGTGCAGGGGCTTTGCGTATCGATATTGCCGCAGGTCTCGCAGGTGAGGATGGTGTCGCGCGTCTCGGCGAGCGCCGCCGCCAACGGATCGAGCAACTGCTCCTTCTTCTTGACGAGGTGCAGGGCGGCGCGGCGCGCCGAACGGGGGCCGAGCCCCGGCAGCCGCGCCAGGAGTTGGATCAGCCGCTCGATTTCAGGGCCTGCCGCCGCGCGCGTCATCGGGCTTGATTAGAACAGCTTCATGCCGGGCGGGAGAGGAAGGCCGCCGGTCAGCGCCTGCATCTTCTCCTTCATGGCCTCTTCGACCTTGGCCTTGGCGTCGGCATGGGCGGCGGAGATCAAATCCTCCAGGATCTCGCCCTCGTCCGGCTTGAGCATTGAAGGGTCGATCTTCACCCCCGCCATCTCGCCCTTGCCGTTCAGCGTCACCACGACCAGGCCGCCGCCGGCGCGGCCCTCGCAGGCCATGCGCTCCATCTCGGCCTGCATGTCCGCCATGCGGCCTTGCAGCTCCTGCGCCTGCTTCATCATCTGCGCGAAGTTTTTCATCTGGTTCCCGTGGTCCTAGTTGGTCCCGTCGTCTTTGAGGTCGTCGTCCGGCGCCTCGGTCGCGCGCTCCTCGGGGGCGGCTTGCGAGGTGGCGCGCACTTCGGCGATGCGCGCGCCCGGAAAATGCTGCAACACCTCTTGCACGGCCGGATGCGCGCGGAGCTGCTCCATTTCGCGGTCGGCTTGCGCCCGGCGCTGGGCGCCCAGGGGCTCGGCGCCTTCCTGATCGCTGGGCGAGATGATCCAGACCCGGCCGGTCCAGGCTTTGAGCTTGCGCATCAACTCCTGCAAAAGATCCGGCGCGGCGGCCGGGAGCGGATTGAGTTCGAGATGGCCTGGCTTGAACCGCACCAGCCGCACCTGCTCGAGCAGCGCGTTCTTGAGTTTGAGGTCGCGCTTCTCGTCCGCGAGCGCCACCACGTCTTCAAAACTCTGTGGCGCGGGAAGCTCGACAGGGGGAGCCGGATCCTCGCTCTCGGGAGGGACCACATGGTCCTTTTGAGCACGGGCCGGTGCGCGCTCCGGCGCAGACGGCGCAGGGCTCGTTTCCCGCTGGGCGCCATTGCCCACTGCGTCTTTGCCCTCTTTCAAAGCGCGCGCCAGCTCGCCGGGAGGCGGCAGGTCGGCCGCGTATGCCAGCCGAACCAGAACCATGTCGGCGGCCGCCAGCGGGCGCGGGCTGTTGCGCACCTCATCATGACCCTTGAGCAGCATCTGCCAGGCGCGCGCCAGCACGGGCATGGAGAGCCCCTTGGCAAGCTGTTCGGTGCGGCCGCGCTCGGCCTCGCTCATGGCGGGATCGCTGCTCGCGGCGCCCGCGGCCTTCACCACGGTCACCGCATGGACCGCATCGGCGAGGTCGGTAATGACCTGGCCGGGCTCGGCGCCGTCGCGGTTGAGTTGATCGAGGGCTGACAGCGCGCCGCCGGCGTCGCCTTTCAGCACCGTCTCGAGCAGGTCGAAGATGCGGCTGCGATCGGCCAAGCCCAGGAGATCGCGCAAGGTGCTCGGCTCGATCTTGCCGTCGCTGAAAGCAATGGCACGGTCGAGAATGGAGAGCGCATCGCGCACGGAGCCTTCCGCCGCGCGCGCAATCAGGGCAAGCGCCGCGGGATCGGCCTCGGAGCCTTCTTCCTTGGCAATACGGGCGAGATGCTCGATCAGCGCCTCGATATCGATGCGCTTCAGGTCGAAACGCTGGCAGCGCGACAGCACCGTGACCGGCACCTTGCGCACCTCCGTCGTGGCGAAGATAAACTTCACATGCTCCGGCGGCTCTTCCAGCGTCTTGAGCAGGCCGTTGAAGGCCTGCTTCGAGAGCATGTGCACCTCGTCGATGATGTAGACCTTGTAGCGGGCGCTGTTCGGCTTGTAGTGCGCGCTATCGATGAGATCGCGCACGTCGTCGATGCCGGTGTGGGAGGCTGCGTCCATCTCCACCACATCGAGATGGCGGCTCTCCAAAATCGCGCGGCAATGGGCGCCCTCTTCGGTGATGTCGAGGGTGGCGCCTTCGCCGTTCGGGCCTTCGTAGTTGAGCGCGCGGGCGATGAGCCGCGCGGTCGTGGTCTTGCCGACCCCGCGCACGCCGGTGAGCATGTAGGCCTGGGCGACGCGGCCGGTGGCGAACGCGTTGCGCAGCGTCCGCACCATGGCGTCCTGACCGATCAGCTCGGCGAAGACTTGCGGGCGGTATTTGCGGGCCAGCGCCGCGTGGCTCTTCGGAGCGTTGTTCGCTTGATCTTTGGCTTCAGCCATCTAGGGGATCGCACTCACGCCAGAGGTCTTTGTCATGCCCGGACTTGTTCCGGGCATCCATGCCGTTTCGCCTCCAGCCCGTATCGATGCAAATGGAATCGATTGCCGGGTCCAGCCCGGCAATGACGACACTCCCAATACGATCACGCACGCAACTAGAGGCAAGGTGGGAGGCTGGACGAACAACCCGCGAAACGCTCGTTAGGGCTGCTTCCTTCCGGATCTGACCCGGTTGGCGAGGCACGCGCCTGCTGCCAACCTCCCTGGGCCAGTATATCGGGGAACCGGGGGCTCCTGGCAACCCGCACAAAGGACGCTCCCACACAGGAGAGAAACTGCGAGGCCTTTTCAACGGGGCTTGCGACCAAAAGCCGGGCGGCGGGGCGCCGTCCCGTGCTAGCGTCGCGCCGTGGCCCTCCTCATCGCACTCCATATCCTTGCCGCCGTCGTGTGGGTCGGCGGCATGTTTTTCGCCTATGTGGTGCTGCGGCCCTCCGCCGGGCCGCTCGAGCCCGAGACGCGGCTGACGCTCTGGCGCGGTGTGTTTCGCCGCTTCTTTCCGTGGGTGTGGTTGAGCATCGTCGTCCTGCTCGCGAGCGGATACGGCGTGATCTTCCTCTATTTCGGAGGATTCGCGGGCGCCGGGCTTCACATCCACGCCATGCAGGGCCTGGGCATTGTGATGATGCTGCTGTTCGGGCATCTGTTCTTTGGCCCTTGGCGGCGTTTCCGCGACGCCGTGGACGGCAGACATTTTCCCGAGGCCGCCGGATACTTGACTCAAATTCGCACCATCGTCGCGGTCAATCTCGTGCTCGGCCTTATGACGATAATCGTGGGCGCGAGCGGCCGCTTCTGGTAGAGGCGGGACCCTGATCAGATGGGCGTGGCGAATCGATCCCTTCCAATTGGAGAGAAACAATGGACTCAGACAAGAACAAGAAGACGAGACCCCAATTCGCGCGCAGACCGGCGAAGCGTGTCCTGACCGGCGAGACACGCGAAGAGGAAGAGGCCCGGCTCGCGGCAGAGATCGCTGCTCATCCCGTGACGAAATGCGATCCTGGCGAGTACTCGCCCACCTCCTCGCGGCCGGGCTGGAACAACAAGCCGATCATTCCGCAAGCCGACGTCGCCGCCGCGGAGCGGATCGCAAAGAAAATGCGCAAATCCTGAGGCTTCAGGCCTTCAACTCGGTGCGAAAGCGGCTCGCCGGGTAGGTGCCGAGCACAATCACCTCGCTCGTGAAAAAGCCGAGCTCCTCCATGGCGAGCTGGACAGGCCGCTCGTCCGGATGCCCTTCGATATCGGCGTAGAACATGGTGGCGTTGAACGAGCCTTCGAGCTGATAGGATTCGAGCTTCGTCATGTTCACGCCATTGGTGGCGAAGCCGCCGAGCGCCTTGTAAAGCGCCGCCGGCACATTGCGCACCCGGAACACGAAACTGGTGACGACGGGGCCATCCGGCGCTTTCGTCTTGATCGGCTTGGCAGCCAGCACCACGAAGCGCGTGGTGTTGTGGGCGGCGTCCTCGATATCCTTCTTGGCGATCCTCAGACCGTAGATCTCGGCTGCGAGCTTCGAGGCGATGGCGGCTTGCGTGGGATCGCCGGTCTCGCGCACATGCCGCGCGGCGCCGGCCGTATCGGCCTCGGTGACCGGCGTCAGCTTCAGGGCGGCGATCGCCTTGCGGCACTGGCCAAGCGCCATGATGTGGCTATGCACGGTCTTCAGTCCGGCGACTCTGGCGCGGGGGAGCGTGAGCAGTTGATGCCGCACGCGCTCGAAATGCTCGGCGACGATGTAAAGCCCCGAATGCGGCAGCAGGTGATGGATATCGGCGACGCGCCCGGCCACCGAGTTCTCGATGGGGATCATGGCGAGCTTCGCCTTGCCCGTCTTCACCGCGGACAGCGCATCCTCGAAGGTCGGGCACGGCATCGCTTCCATGTCCGGATAGGCGTCGCGCGCGGCCAGATGTGAGTTGGCGCCGGGCTCGCCCTGGAAGGCGATTTTTTTCAAGCGCGGTCGGGTCATGGGCTTTTAGCGGATGGGTCTTTGGATTGGAGGGCGGGCGATGACTCAGGAGGATTCAAGAATTTCCCGCGCCCGCGCAAGATCGGCGGGAGTATCGACACCGAGCGGGACAGTGTCAACGAGGGCGACATGGATGCGCATCCCGGCTTCGAGCGCCCGCAGCTGCTCCAGCTTTTCACGGGTTTCCAGCGGCGAAGGCGGCATCTTGACGAAACGTTCGAGCGCCGCGCGCCGGAAGGCATACATGCCGATGTGGTGGTACAGCGGACCATCGCCGTAGGGCGCCGAGGCGCGCGTGAAATAGAGTGCATTCAAGACGCCGCCGCGCGGCAGGGGCGAGCCGACCACCTTCACCACATTCGGGTCGGTCCGTTCCTCCTCGCGTACGATTTCGGCGGCGATGGTGCCGATATCGGCGTCGCCCTCCGCGAGCGCGGCAACGCATGCGCGCACCAGGCTTGGGTCGAGCGTCGGCAGGTCGCCTTGCAGGTTGACGATGGTGTCGATGCGCCGGTCGGGATCGAATTGCAGGAGGGCTTCGTGGATGCGGTCCGAGCCGCTAGCGTGATCGGAGCGGGTCATCACGGCCTCTCCCCCGGCCTCCTCGATCGCGTGGCAAACCGTATCGGCATCCGTGGCGACCAGGACAGGCCCGCAGCCGGCCTCGACCGCCCGCCGCCAGACGTGAACAATCATCGGCTCCCCGGCCAACTCGGCCATGGGCTTGTCGGGCAAACGTGTGGCGGCTAGTCGCGCCGGGATGACGATGAGGGAATTGGTCATAATTATCCGTCAGTTAGCCCGGGAAGAATTCCCTGTCCATGGTTCAAACCGCGACAATTCTCTGAGTTGCAACAACCCGCTCCCCCTTATAGTCTCTCGCCGCGTCGCAAGAGCTACGAAGAAGTAGCCTCTGCCTGCTGGGGGGATATCAAACATGCAGCATTACTACCTCAACAAGATCGCTATGGCGGTACTCGTTGCCCTGCTTTTGTTCTTTGGCACGAGAACGCTCATCGACATCGCCTATGAGGAGCACGAGCCAGAAAAGCCTGGCTACGAGGTTGCCGGGGCCGAAGGCGAAGAGCATGGCAAGACAGAGAAGCCTGCCGACGAGGGCGCGGCCTTCATCGTTGCTCTTAATAAGGCCGATCCCGCCAAGGGCGAGCAGGATGTCGGGCTTTGCAAGGTCTGCCACAGCTTCGACAAGGACGGCCCCACGATGATCGGGCCGAACCTCTACGGCGTTGTCGGGCACAAGATCGCGGCCCATGAGGGCTTCAACTACACCCCCGCGCTTCGGAAGCATGAGGATCAGGAGTGGACCTTCGAAAACCTCAATAAGTGGCTGACCAACCCGCAAGCCTTTGCCCCGGGCACGAGCATGGCGTTCCCCGGCATTGCAGACATTCAGAAGCGCGCCGACGTGGTCGCCTATCTCAACAAGAACAGCGACGATCCGCTGCCCATCCCGGAACCTGCGGCCGAAGAAGCAGCGCCTGAGGAAGCCGCGGACGCAGGCGAGGGAGCCGGCGGCGGTCAGCCGGAGATTATTGCGCTGCTGGCCACGGCCGACGCCGGCAAGGGCGAGCAGTCCGCGGCGCTCTGCAAGGTGTGTCACACCTTCGACGCGGGCGGCGCTGCCGTGATCGGCCCCAACCTTCACAACGTCGTTGGGCACCAGATCGCCGCGCATGAGGGCTTCAACTACACCCCGGCGCTCAAGAAGCATGGCGAAGACCACTGGACCTATGAGAATCTCGATGTTTGGCTGACCAATCCACAAGCCTTTGCGCCCGGCACGAGCATGGCCTTCCCCGGCATCGCGGACGCCAAGAAGCGCGCCGACGTGATCGCCTTCCTGGTGAGCATGACCGAGAACCCGCCGCCGCTGCCGGAAGCCGCCCCGGCGGAGGAAGAGGCCGCTCCGGCCGAGGAGCCCGCCGCCGAAGAGCCGATGGCCGAGGAACCGGCCGAAGAGGAGCCCCCGCTCGCCGCGGAGCCCGAGGAGCCGTCCGCGACCGATGAGCCGGCGGCTGACGAGGTAATGGAAGAAGGCCGGGAAGAGATCATCATCAACTCCCCGACGGTTTCCGAAGACGCGCCATCTGAGCCGTCCAAGGGCGAGCCGCCGTCGGCATCGCAGCCGCAGCCGGTCGTTCCGAGCGAGGCAGCCGGCGAGATGGAGGCAGAGCCCGAGGAGCCTTCCGCTACCCATGAGCCCGCGGCCGACGAGGTGATGGAAGAAGGCCGGGAAGAGATCATCGAAAACTCGCCGACCGAGCCGTCTGCCGGGGAGTCGGCGCCTTCGGGCCAGCCGCAGCCCGTCTACCCCGACGGGGAGCCGGAGATGGACGCCGGCAGCATGGACTCGAGCGCACCCTCCGGCGGCGACACTCTCTCGTCGCAGCCCCAACCGGTCTATCCGGATGGGGAGCCCGAAGGCCTTTAGGCCGAAGGCCTCTAGCCCGAAGCCCTCTAGACCAGGGCAGATCTCAGCAAAAGGGGCCTTCCGCGGAAGGCCCCTTTTTCGTTGGGCCGGGGCCACGCAAGGTGCGACATGACCGATAATTCATTTGGTCCCCTCGCCGGCCATGCTAGCTTTCACAACGCTTTTTCGCGCCTTTTTGCCTGACGCCAGGTGGGGGGCGCGTTCCTGAAGGCCATCCCCCAAAGACGGCCAATCCCCCAACATGGAGCTCACCTCGCGCCCATGACCTTGCTTCGCCTCGCTCTTATTGCCGCGTTGTCCGGGCTTCTCCTCGGACCGGCTGGCGCCCAAGACGCTGCCCAAGACGCCCCCACCCGCCACCACGCTCTGTCTCTGATCGGCGCGCCGAAATATCCCGCCGATTTCACCCATTTCGACTACGTGAACCCCGACGCGCCCAAAGGCGGCGTGGCGCGGCTCGCCTCCATCGGCAGCTTCGACAGCCTGAATCCGGTGCTCTACCGGGGCGAGAAGGCGACGGGCCTCGGCTTCGTCAATGAGAGCCTGATGAGCGACAGCATCGATGAGCCTTCGACCTCCTACGGGCTGATCGCGGAGTGGGCGTCCTATCCTGAGGACTATTCCTCGGTCACGTTCAAGCTGAACGACAAAGCGCGCTGGCATGACGGCACGCCGATCACGCCCGACGACGTCATCTACAGTCTCGAGGTGAACAAGACGGCGAACCCGCGGCTCGGGCTTTATTACAAGAACGTCTCGCGCGCGGAGACGACCGGCGACAACGAGGTCACTTTCTATTTCGACACCAAGGGCAATCGCGAGTTGCCGATGATCATGGGGCAGCTCACCATCCTGCCGAAGCACTATTGGACGGGGAAAGACGCCAGCGGCACACCGCGCGACCCGATGAAGACGACGCTGGAGCCGCCGCTCGGCTCGGGCCCTTACCGCATCAAGGACGTCAAGCCCGGCCGCTCCATCACCTATGAGCGCGTGACCGACTATTGGGGCGAGGATCTGCCCGTGAACAAGGGCCAGTGGAACTACGACGAAATTCGTTTCGATTCCTACCGCGACCAGACGGTGGCGTTCGAGAGCTTCAAGGCGGGCAATCTCGACTACTGGCAAGAGACGAGCGCCAAGAACTGGGCGACGGCCTACGACTTTCCCGCCGTGCGCGATGGCGACGTCAAGCGCCAGGAAGTCGAGATCAAGCGCACGCAGCCCATGCAGGCCTTTGTGCTCAATCTGCGCCGTCCGCAATTTCAGGACCGGCGCGTACGGCAGGCGCTTGCGCTGGCCTTCAATTTCGAACTGGCCAACAAGAATTTGTTCTATGGCCAGTATGAGCGGGTCGGCAGCTATTTCCAAAACAGCGAGCTGGCGGCGGAAGCGGCGCCGCCCTCAGGCCGCGAACTTGAGATTCTCGAAGGCGTAAGGGACCAGGTGCCGCCGGAAGTCTTCACCGAAGTCCACAAGAACCCGGTGAACGACAGCCGGGACGACATGCGCAACAATCTGCGCAAGGCCGTGAAGCTCCTGAGGGAGGCCGGCTGGCAGGTGAAGGACGGCGTCCTCGTCAATGTGAAGACCGGCCAGCCCATGAAGGTCGAGTTCCTGCTGGTGTCGCCGCTGTTCGAGCGCATCGTGCAGCCTTATCTGCGCAATCTGGAACGGCTCGGGGTCAAGGGCTCGATCAGGCTCGTCGACTCCGCCCAGTACACGCGCCGGCTCAACATCTTCGACTACGACGTCATCGTCTCCACCTTCGCCCAGTCGGACTCTCCTGGTAACGAGCAGCGCGACTTCTGGGGCACGGAGGCCGCCGACCGCGAAGGCAGCATGAACCTGATCGGCATCAAGGACCCGGCCATTGACAAGTTGGTCGATCACATCATCTTCGCCAAGGACCGCGAGGAGCTGATCGCCGCCGCTCGCGCGCTCGACCGGGTGCTGCTGTGGCACGAATTCGTGGTGCCGCAATGGTTCTCGCCCAAAGTGCGCATCGCCTATTGGAACCGCTACGGCGAGCCCGAGGAACTCCCGGGGCTCACGCCGGGCTTCCTGCAAGTGTGGTGGTACGATCAGCAAATGGCCAAAGAGCTGCGGGAGCCATCGAAGTCTTGATGGCGAAAGTGTGCGCCAATCTCCACACCCTCGGAGCAGCGCTTCTCGTCTTGTTTCTGACGGCGGGCCCAGCCGCCCCGGCCGAGCGGGCCCACGGCCTTTCGGCCTTCGGCGATCTCGCCCTGCCACCGGATTTCGATCACTTCCCCTATGCCGATCCGGACGCGCCCAAAGGCGGCACGCTGTCTCTGATCGGCTGGGGCGGCGTCACCACCTTCAACAGCCTGAACAACTACATCCTCAAGGGCGACGCGGCGCAGGGGCTGGAACTTCTGTTCGACAGCTTGATGGTCCGCGCGGCGAACGAGCCCGACGCGGTCTATGGACTCGTGGCGGAAAGCGCCGAGGTCGCCGATGACGGCATGTCGGTGACGTTCCATCTGCGACCCGAGGCCCGCTTCGCCGACGGAAGCCCCCTCACCGCAGACGACGTGGCGTTCTCGTTCGAGACGCTGAAAGAGAAGGGCCACCCCCTCTATCATCAGATGCTGCGCGACGTCGTGAAGGCCGAGGCGCTCGACCCGCAGACGGTGCGCTACACGTTCCAGGGCGATCTCGTGCGCGATTTGCCGTTGACCGTGGCCGGGCTGCCCATCTTCTCCAAAACCTACTATGCGACCCAACCGTTCGATGAAACCACGCTGGAGCCGCCGCTCGGCTCGGGGCCCTATGTGGTCGACAAATTCGCGCAAGGCCGCACCATCGTCTACAAGCGCGACCCGGATTACTGGGCGAAGGACCTCCCGGTGAACAAGGGGCGCTGGAACTTCGACAAGATTGTCTTCGAATATTTCCGCGACCGGACGGCCGGCATGGAGGCGTTCAAGGCGGGTACCTACGACTTCCGCGAAGAGTTCACCTCGAAAGTGTGGGCGACGGAATACGGCTTCCCGGCAATTCGCGACGGGCGCGTCAAGAAAGAGGTGCTGCCGGACGAAACGCCGTCCGGCACGCAGGGCTTCTTCATCAACACGCGGCGCGACAAGTTCAAGGACAAGCGCGTGCGCGAGGCGCTCGGCTTGGTGTTCGATTTCGAATGGACCAACCGCAACATGTTCTACGGGCTCTACGACCGTACGGAGAGCTTCTTCGAAAATTCGCCCATGGAGGCGGAGGGGGCGCCTTCCGACGCGGAGCGCGTGCTGATCGAAAGCTTGGATGTCGAGGTGCCGGACGGCGTCCTCGCGCCTGTGGTGATGCCGCCGAAGAGCGACGGCTCCGGCCAGGACCGCGCTCTCCTGCGCGCGGCGGGCACGCTTCTCGACGAGGCCGGCTGGCACGTTCAGAACGGGAAGCGCGTCAACGACAAGGGCGAGCAGCTCACGATCGAATTCCTGACGTTTGAACCGACGTTTGAGCGGATCATCGCGCCTTATGTGAAGAACCTGACGCTGCTCGGCATCGATGCGCGCATTCGCAGGGTCGATCCCGCGCAGTATCAGCAGCGGCTCAAGAATTTCGACTTCGACGTCACCACGCAGCGCTATGTGATGCGCAACACGCCGGGCGTGGAACTGCGCAGCTATTTCGGATCCCAGTCGGCGGACCTCAGCGGCTCGCTCAATCTCGCCGGCGTCAAGGACCCGGCGGTGGACGCGCTGATCGAAAAGGTGGTGGCCGCGAAGACCCGCGAGGACATGACCGTTGCGGCGCGAGTGCTGGACCGGACCTTGCGGGCCGGGCACTACTGGGTGCCGCACTGGTATAAGGGCTCCAATACGGTCGCCTATTGGGACAAGTTCTCGCGCCCCGAGACGAAGCCGAAATACGACCGCGGCATTCTCGACACGTGGTGGTTCGACGAGGCCAAGGCGAAGGCCGTCGAGACCAACCAGACGACCGCCGCCGCGGCCACGGGCGATGACGCAGAACAGGACGGCGCAGACGAGGACGGCGGCTCGCGGCTTTGGCTGATCCTCGGCGGGCTCGTGGTGCTCGGTCTCGTCGCGGCGATGTTCCTGCGCGGGCGGCGTAAGCCCAGACGCTAGACCAGACGATCTTGCGGAACACCGGCGCCGGATTGACCCCGAACGTGTCGCGGAACGCTTGGGGGTGGCGCCTGACGCCACCATCGGCAATGATCGAGGCTCTTTCTCCTTGCGGGGCCCGGGGGCGCTCGACCATCAATGGACACGCTCGGCTTTGCCGCAATCGCCGCGGCCATCATTCTGTTTGCGCTGTTCGCGAAGCGGCTGGAAAACACGGTCATCACGCCGCCGCTGGTGTTTGCCGCTTTCGGCCTGATCATCGGCGACTCCGTTCTCGGGTGGGCCGATCTCAAGTTCGAGAACAATTTCGTGCACGGCCTCGCGGAGATCACGCTCATTCTTGTGCTGTTCTCCGATGCCGCACGGATCGACCTGAGCCTCTTGCGGCAGGATCACAATCTTCCGGTCCGCATGCTGCTGATCGGCATGCCACTGATCATCGTGTTCGGCGCCGTGGCCGCGCTCGCCTTGCCACTGGGCTTGAGCCTCTGGGAGGCGTTCCTGCTCGCCGCCATTCTGGCGCCGACCGACGCCGCTCTTGGACAATCCGTGGTGTCGAGCCGGTTCGTGCCATTGCGGATTCGTCAAACCCTCAATGTCGAGAGCGGCCTGAACGACGGCATCGCGCTGCCTTTCGTCTTGATCTTCGCGTTTCTCGCCGGCGCCACGCAGGCCGGCAGCGAGCAAGGCTGGCTTCTGTTCGGCGCCAAGCAGGTCATTCTTGGACCGCTCGCGGGCGTGATCGTGGGGGGCGCCGGCGCCTGGCTCCTGGACACGGCCTCCAAGAAGGGCTGGACCACCGAAGCCTATGAAGGGCCGGCCATCCTGGCTCTGGCTTTCCTAGCCTATTCGGGGTCGGAGCTCATCGGCGGGAACGGTTTCATCGCCGCCTTCGTCAGCGGCCTGGTGTTCGGGAATTTCGTGCGCGGCCGCTGCGGGTTCGTCTTCGAGTTCGCCGAGGCCGAGGGAAATTTCCTGGTGCTCGTCACCTTCCTCATCTTCGGCGCGGCGATCCTGCCGACCGCTGTCGGCGCGATGGATTGGACCGTCTTGCTCTATGCCGTGTTGAGCCTCACCGCGATCCGGATGATCCCCATCGCCCTTTCGCTGATCGGCTCGGGCGTGCAGGCCTCGACCGTGGCCTTTCTCGGCTGGTTCGGGCCGCGCGGGCTCGCCTCCATCCTGTTCGCCCTGTTTGTCCTGGAGGAGGTCCCGGTTCCCGCCGGTGAGCATATCGCCGTCGTCACCGTGGCGACCGTGGCCATGAGCATCGTTCTCCACGGGCTCACCGCGGCCCCCCTGTCCCGCCTGTATGGCGATCTGGTGGCCCGCATGGACGGGGCCGAAGAGATGAAGCCGGTGAGCGAGCTGCCCATGCGCGGCGGATCGGCGCATAAAGAGGCAGGGCCTATGCCGCCGCCGCCGCGGGGCGCCTAGAGCCTTACCAGATTGCAATGATTCCAGGGCTCTGTGTCGGGTTCCACTCCCGGGCAGAATCCAGTAAGCATCAGGGCTCAGACACGATGATCCGGACCGCCAAGGCGGGGCTGCGGCCGGCAATTTAGCGACAGGAAATCTAGCGACATTGGCCGCCTATATCCTTCGCCGCATTCTTCTGATCATTCCCACCATGCTTGGCATCATGCTGGTGACGTTCGTCGTCGTGCAGTTCGCGCCGGGCGGCCCCGTGGAGCGGTTGATCGCCCAGCTCTCCGGCACGGATCCCGGCGCCACGGCCAAGTTCAGCGGCGGCGGCGGCGATTTCTCAGGGACCGGCGGGGGCCAAGGCATGCCGGGAGACGTCTCCGCGTCGCCTTCCAAATATCGCGGCGCGCAAGGTCTGGACCCCGAATTCATCGCCAGCCTCGAAAAGCAGTTCGGCTTCGATAAGCCGGCCCACGAGCGCTTCGGCCTCATGATCTGGAACTATCTGCGTTTCGATTTCGGCGAGAGCTATTTCCGCGACACGAGCGTGCTCAAGCTGATCGCCGAGCGCATGCCGGTATCGATCTCGCTCGGGATTTGGATGACGCTCATTTCCTATGCCATCTCGATCCCGCTCGGCATCCGCAAGGCGGTGCGTGACGGCTCGCGCTTCGACGTGTGGACCTCGAGCGTGATCGTGATCGGCTACGCCATTCCGGGCTTCCTCGTCGCCGTGTTCCTGATCGTGCTGTTCGCCGGCGGCTCGTTCTTCCAGATCTTCCCCTTACGCGGGCTGGTGTCGGAAGATTTCTGGTCGCTGCCCTGGTACTCGAAGATCCTCGATTATTTCTGGCACCTGGTGCTGCCGCTCACCGCCATGGCGCTGTCGGCGTTCGCCACCACGACCTTCCTCACCAAGAACTCGTTCCTCGAGGAGATCCGCAAGCAATATGTCATCACGGCGCGCGCCAAAGGCCTGACAGAGCATCAAGTGCTCTACGGTCACGTGTTCCGCAACGCCATGCTGATCGTCATCGCCGGTTTTCCGGGCGCGTTCATCGGTGCCTTCTTCGCGGGCTCCCTGCTGATCGAGACCATCTTCACCCTCGACGGGCTCGGGCTGCTCGGCTTCGAGTCGATCGTCAACCGCGACTATCCGGTCGTGTTCGCCACGGTCTATATCTTCTCGATTCTCGGCCTGTGCATCAATCTCGTCTCCGACCTCACCTATACCTGGATCGATCCACGCATCGACTTCGAGACACGGGAGGTCTGACGCATGGACGCGCCGACGGATGTCAGTGTCACCGAGGAAGTCGCGGCGGGAGGCATTCCGAGTCCGTGGCTGTCGACGCTCAACCGGCGGCGCTGGGAGACCTTCAAGGCCAATAGACGCGGCTACTGGTCGTTGTGGATCTTTCTCGTTCTGTTCGGCATGAGCCTGTGCGCGGAGTTCATCGCCAACGACAAGCCGATCCTGATCGAATATGACGGACAGCTCTATTGGCCAATCTTCGAGGCCTATCCGGAGACGGATTTCGGCGGCATCTTCGAGACGGAAGCCGACTACCGCGATCCGGTGGTGAAGGAGCTGATCACCGATAACGGCGGATGGATGCTGTGGCCGCCGATCCGCTTCTCTTACAACACCCAGAACAAGAACCCGCCGATGGCCTTCCCCGTGAAGCCCACCTGGCTCCTCACCAAGAAGGACTGCGCGCTGGCCGTGGAGCGCGGCTTCCACCCGTGTAATGCGAGCCTCGAATGGAATTGGCTCGGCACCGACGACCAGGGCCGCGACGTGGTCGCCCGCATCATCTACGGCTTCCGCATCTCCGTGCTGTTCGGCCTGGTGCTGACGCTGGTCTCCTCGGTGGTCGGCGTGGCGGCGGGAGCGGTACAGGGCTATTTCGGCGGCTGGACCGATTTGTTGTTCCAGCGCTTCATCGAGATCTGGACCAGCGTGCCGCAGCTTTATCTGCTGATCATCGTGGCGGCGGTGATCGAGCCGAATTTCTGGATCCTGCTCGGCATCCTGCTCGCGTTCTCCTGGGTGGCGCTGGTCGGCGTGGTGCGCGCGGAGTTCCTGCGCGCGCGGAATTTCGAATACGTGACCGCGGCGCGCGCGCTCGGCCTGCCCAACATGAAGATCATCTTCCGGCACCTGCTGCCGAACGCCATGGTGGCGACGCTCACCTTCATGCCGTTCATCTTGAACGGCTCGATCACCACGCTCACCTCACTCGACTTTTTAGGTTTCGGCCTGCCGCCAGGCTCACCTTCGCTCGGCGAGCTTCTGGCGCAAGGTAAGGACAATTTGCAGGCGCCGTGGCTGGGCCTGACCGCGTTCTTCGTCATCGCGGTTATGCTGAGCCTGCTCATCTTCGTCGGCGAGGCGGTGCGCGATGCGCTCGATCCCCGCAAGACCATGACCTGAGGCGGGACCGATGCACGGCTCACACGATCACGGCCCCGGCGAAATCGACGCCAAGAACGAAAAGCGCATGGGGCTTGCGGCGCTTCTCACCGGCAGCTTCATGTTCGTGGAGGTGGTGGGCGGCGTGGTCGCGGGCTCGCTGGCGCTGATCGCCGATGCGGGCCACATGCTCACCGACTTTGCTTCTCTGTCGCTCGCCTGGTTCGCCTTTCGTCTGGCGCGACGGCCGGCGGACTGGAAGCGCACTTACGGCTTCGACCGCTTCCAGGTGCTGGTCGCCTTCGCCAATGGCCTGGCGCTGTTCGCCATCGCCGGATGGATCGTCTACGAGGCGATCGAGCGGCTGACGGGCACGCCGCATGTCTCCGGCGGCATCATGGTGATGGTAGCCACCGCCGGGCTTTTCGTGAACATCGCCGCGTTCTGGCTTCTGCTCGGGGCCGACGGTGAAAATCTGAACGTGCGCGGCGCCGCCATTCACGTGCTCGGCGACCTGCTGGGCTCGGTGGCGGCGCTGGTCGCCGGCGCGGTGATCCTGCTCACCGGCTGGATGCCCATCGATCCGCTGCTCTCGATCCTGGTCGCGGCGATTATCGTCAGAAGCGGATGGCACGTGGTCGCGGCGTCGGCGCATATTCTGCTCGAGGGCGCGCCGAAGGAACTCGACACGCGGGAGATCGGCCCGGACCTGGTCGCCAATGTGGCTGGCGTCGAGGGCGTGCACCACGTGCATGTGTGGTCGATTACCCAGTCGCGGCGCATGGTGACGCTGCACGCGCTGATCTGCGATGGGACGGATTCCGACAAGGTCGTTCAGGCCATAAAGGCGCGGTTGGAGGAGAAGTTCAGCCTCGACCACGCCACGGTCGAGATCGAACGCTCGGACTGTGCCGACGCGAAGCCCAAACGAGAGAGCGCATGACCAAGGACGCACTCCTTTCCGTCGACGATTTGAGCGTCGACTTTCGCGCCGACGACAAGGCGACGCATGCGGTCAAGAACGTATCGTTCGACATCAAGAAGGGCGAGACGCTGGCGCTGGTCGGCGAGTCCGGGTCCGGCAAGACGGTGACGGCCCTGTCGATCCTGCAACTCCTGCCCTACCCGTCCGCGTCGCACCCCTCGGGCGCCATTCGCTTCAAGGGCGAGAACCTCTTGGCGCTGCCGCCGGACGGTCTGCGCCATGTGCGCGGCAATCAGATTTCCATGATCTTCCAGGAGCCGATGACCTCGCTCAATCCACTGCACACGATCGAGCAGCAGATCGCCGAGGTGTTGCGCATCCACAAAGGCTTGTCCGGCGCGCCGGCGCGCGCCCGCGTCATCGACCTGCTCACCAAGGTGGGCGTCGAGGACCCTAAGAGCCGGCTCGGCTCGTATCCGCACCAGCTTTCGGGTGGGCAGCGCCAGCGCGTGATGATCGCCATGGCGCTCGCCAACGAACCGGACCTGTTGATCGCCGATGAGCCGACGACAGCGCTCGATGTGACCATTCAGGCACAGATCCTCGAATTGCTGCTCGACCTCAGAGCCGAGTTCAACATGGCGATGCTGCTCATCACCCACGATCTCGGCATCGTGCGCAAGATGGCCGACAATGTGTGCGTGATGCATAGCGGGGAGATCGTCGAGCGCGGGACGGCGCATGAAATCTTCGCCCATCCCAAGCACGCCTATACCAAGCACCTGATCGCCTCGGAGCCCAAGGGCTCGCCGCCGCCGGAGAACCCCAACGCCAAGACCATCCTCAAGACCGACGATCTGCGCGTGTGGTTTCCCATCAAGCGCGGCTTCCTGCGCCGCACGATCGGACATATCAAGGCCGTGGACGGCATCGACCTCGAAGTAAAAGAAGGCCAGACCCTGGGTGTCGTCGGCGAATCCGGGTCCGGTAAGACGACGCTTGGGCTGGCGGTGCTGCGCCTGATCTCGAGCGAAGGACCCATCGTCTATCTCGGCGACCGCATCGACGGCTACGATTCCAAGCAGATGAGGCCCTTGCGGCGCGAATTGCAGATCGTGTTCCAGGACCCTTACGGCTCACTGTCGCCGCGCATGTCGATCGCCCAGATCATCGAGGAAGGGCTGGTGATCCAGAACCCGAAGCTTTCGCGTGCCGAGCGGGAGGAACGCGTGTCCAACGCGCTAAAGGAGGTGGGGCTCGATCCAGGCGCCCGCCACCGCTATCCGCACGAATTCTCCGGCGGACAGCGCCAGCGTATCGCCATTGCGCGCGCCTTGGTGCTGGAACCGAAGCTGCTCATTCTCGACGAGCCGACCTCGGCGCTTGATGTCTCCGTGCAGGCGCAGATCGTGGACTTGCTGCGGGACCTGCAACGGCGGCACAAGCTCTCCTATCTGTTCATCAGCCACGACCTCAAAGTCGTGCGGGCGCTGGCCAACTCCATCATCGTGCTGCGTCACGGCAAAGTGGTGGAGCAAGGCCCGGCGCAAACGGTGTTTGCCGATCCCAAGACCGACTACACCAAGGCGCTGCTTGCCGCTGCTTTCGAGCTTGAAGCCGCTCCGGGCGAAGCCGTCTCGACGTAGAGCGGTGGAACCGGGCACGCTGTCCTCACGTTTATCCGTTGGATGTTCACGACAACGGAGGACAAAACAGTGCGCGGTATTCTTTTGTGGCTGATCGGCATTCCGATCCCCATCATCATTCTGCTCTATCTCTTTGGCGTGTTTTAGCGGCGCGGCAGATGCCGCACGCCGGTTATGCGGTAGCCCGCGGCGCGCCTGATGCGGTCGTTAGCTTGCCGAAGCGGCTCGATCTCGACGGCCATGTGATGGGCGTTGGCATGAATGAACGTCTCGGCGCTTGCCATGATGCCCACATGACCTTCCCAGAACACCAGATCGCCGCGGGCCAGCGCGCCGCCCTCATGCCATTCGACGGGTTCGCCCGCCTCCGTCGCCTGCATGTCGGCATCGCGCGGCACGGCGTGGCCGGCGGCGGCGGCGGCGAGCTGCACCAGGCCTGAGCAGTCCAGCCCCACGCTGGTGCGGCCGCCCCACAGATACGGCGTGCCGAGAAAGGTCTCGGCCACCGCGACGAAGTCTGCCGCGTGCTGGCCGAGCGGCACCACATGAGCGGCATAGACATAGCCGCCGTTGGCGAGCCGCAAAAATCGGCCCGCCTCCTCGGCGACGGTGAGGCGCGCATTGAGGCTGAGCATCGCCAATGGCGGCGTCTTGGAATCTGGTTCGGGAAAGATGTAGGTGCGCAACATCGAGACGCGGTGGGTCGGCGTCGCGATCGCCCGGATCAGGCCCCCGGCCGGAAGGTAACCGACATAATCGTCGTGCTCGAGCTGGACCCAGGCCCAGCCTTCCTGCTCATCGTAGACGGTCACGGTCTCGCCGTGCAGCGCCTCGGTGTCGAGGGGCGCATCGAAGCGCGGCTCCCGCCGCAAGGGCAGTGACGGGCCCACGACCTGGCGGCGCTCGCCGGTGACGTAGCGCTCCGCTTCGACGGTGCCGCGCAAATGCTCGGCGGCCAAATCCGCGCGGTAGACGTGGCGGCGCGGATCGAGCGGCTTGGTCACGACCCTATCTCTTGACGGAAGAATTGGAACAGGGCGCGGGCGGCTTGCGGCTCGCCGCCTTGCGGGCGGCCCGGCTGCGTGCGCGGTACCCAGCCATAGATGTCAAAATGCGCGAAGCGCTTGGCATCGTGCACAAAGCGCTTGAGGAACAGGGCCGCGGTGACCGAGCCGGCGAAGGCGCCGTCGGAGATGTGGTTGACGTCGGCCACGTTGCTCTTGAGCAGCTTGTCGTACGGGGCCCAGAACGGCATGCGCCACACCGGATCGCCGACCGCATGGGCGGCGTCGAGCACCTTGCCGGCGAACGCCTCGTCGTCGGCGTAGAACGGCGGCAGGTCGGGGCCGAGCGCCACCCGCGCAGCGCCGGTCAACGTGGCGAAGGTGATGAGATAATCCGGCGCCTCCTCGTCGGCGAGGCTGAGCGCGTCGGCCAGCACGAGGCGCCCTTCGGCGTCGGTATTGCCGATCTCCACCGTGATGCCGCTGCGGCTCGTCAGCACGTCGCCCGGCCGAAACGCATTGCCGGCAACGGAATTGTCGGCGGCGGGAATCAGCACGCGCAACCGCATCGGAAGCTTGGCCCGCATGACCAGGAGCGCGAAGGCGAGCGCCGCCGCGGCGCCGCCCATGTCCTTTTTCATCAGCCCCATGCTGCCGCCGGGCTTCAGATTGAGACCGCCGGTATCGAAACAGATGCCCTTGCCGACGATCGTCACTTTGGGCGCGTGCTCGGAGCCCCAGTGCAAGTCGATGAGCCGGGGCGCGCGGTCGCTGGCGCGGCCTACGGCGTGGATCATGGGGAAATTGTCGGACAGAAGGTTCGACCCTTCCGTCACCTTTACGGTCCCGCCGAAGGTCTTGGCGAGATCGCGCACGGCGGTCTCAAGCTCCGCGGGGCCCAGATCGCTTGCCGGCGTATTGATGAGATCGCGCCCGAAATAGAGCGATTCCGCAAGCGCCAGAACCTGATCGCGGTGCGCGCCCTCGGGGCGCACCAAGCGCTTGGTCTTGGCGTCCTTGGCGGTCTTATAACGGGTGAAGCGGTAACAACCGGCGAGGAAGCCGAGCGCGGCAAGCTCCGGATCCGGCATCGGGTCGGCGAAGCGGTAATCGCCTTCCGGCAACGCCGCCGGCAGGCTACCCGTCAGCATCGGGGCCTTCTCAGCCCAATCCGCCCCGCCCGTGGCGAACAGGACAGCGCCGAGCCCCCCACCGTCTTCGGGCATCACCAAAACCGCGCCTTGGGTCGGCTTCCAGCCCCGCACCTCGATCCAGCGGCGCTCCGCGGCGCTCAAGCCTGGGAGATCATCCTCGGAGGCGATCAACCTGATGGGAACCGCCTCGGCACCCGGCTCAAGGAGTAGATCTTCCAGATGGTGGCGCGTGGTGTCGAGCGTCGTCGCTTTGCTAGGCATGAAAAAATCCGGATGCGTCTTGAAGGGGCCGCGCATTAATGGCAGGGGAGCGGAAACATGACAATGGTGGAAGGCGGTTCGATGGCAGGGACAGGCTACACGCTGGTAATCGGCGACAAGAACTACTCGTCGTGGAGCTTGCGCCCGTGGCTCGCGCTGAAATCCTGCGGCATCCCCTTCGAGGAGGAGCGCATCCGCCTGCGCCAGGCCGACAGCAAGGCCGAGATCTTCCGCCATTCGCCCTCGGGCAAGGTGCCGGCGCTCAAGACCGATATCGGCATAATCTGCGACAGTTTGGCCATCGTCGAATATCTCGCCGAGCAGCACCCCGACGCGAGGCTGTGGCCCGAGGACCGTGAGGCGCGCGCGGTGGCCCGCTCGATCTCCGCCGAAATGCATGCGGGCTTTCAGGCGCTGCGCAACGATATGCCGATGGATCTTCTGTCGTCGCTGCCGATGCCGGAGATGAGCGAGGTGCTGGACAACAATATCCGCCGGGTGATCGCCGTCTGGCACGACACGCGTGAGCGGTACGGCAAGGACGGCCCGTTCCTGCTCGGCGCCTTCACCAATGCCGATGCCATGTATGCCCCGGTCGCCACGCGATTCCACACCTATGGGGTGCCGCTCGACCAGTTCGGCGATCACGGCACCGCGGCCGCCTATGTCGAGGCGATCTACGCCATGCCGGCCATGACGGCGTGGACCGACGGCGCCAAGGCCGAGATGGCGGCGCGCGCGGACAGCTAAGGCTGCTCAGCCCCTTGTCCGGCCCCTTGCCCGGCGCCTTGGCGCTCAAGTCCGGCGGTTATGGTTAATACTTTTTTGACGCCTGTCTCACATCATGACGGCAGTTGAACCGGCAAACCCGGGCGCTCGCGTTGGGCCCGTTAAGGATTGCTTAAGCATGCCGTACGTCTCCTGCCCACGCCGTTCCATGATCCTCGCGCTGCTCGCAACCACCGCGGCCGCGTCTCTGCTTGGCGCCTGCGGTCAGACCGGCGGTGGGCTGTTCTCACGGAACAGCGCACCGGCCGAAGTCCAGATGACGGCTGGACAGGCAGCCAAGGCGACGTCGCAATGGGCCATCGCCTACGCCAAGAACCCGACCGATCCCAAGATGGCACTCGGCTACGCCAAATCGCTGAGGGCCCTCGGGTCGAAAGATCGTTCCTTCGATATCCTGAAGAAGGCCTACCGCACCGACCCGACCGACGGGCAGGTGGCGGCTGAGCTTGGCCGCGTGGCTCTGGAGATGGGCCGTGTTGACGTGGCGAGCCACGCATTGGAGTCGGCCGCCTCGCAAGGCGTCACCGACTGGAAGACCTTGTCCGCCCAAGGTACGCTGCGCGCCAAGAAGGGCGAGCACGCCAAGGCACAGGAATATTATCTCGCGGCCCTGGAGAAGCAGCCCGACGCACCGTCCGTCATCAATAATTTGGCGCTTTCCTACGCGCTCGACGGCAAGGCCTCGGAGTCCGAGGCCCTCCTGCGCAAAGCCGCGGAAAATGGCCATGACGACCGGCGCATCCGCCAGAACCTGGCACTGGTCTTGGGCGTCCAAGGCAAGTTCGACCAAGCGCGCGAGGTCGCCTCTGTCGACATGAATGCGGCGCAAGCCAAGTCGAGCATGACCTATCTGCGCAACATGATGGCCAAGCCGACCCAGGTGGCCTCAAAGAGCAAGCCGCAAGACTCGCTCGAAGATTGGTCGCCCTTCGGGTCGAACGCGCCGGCCAAGGAGCCCGCGCCAGTCAACACGGCATCACGCGCGGCGCCGCCCAAGCGCGAAATTCCCAAGGTGACGATGGTGCAGCCGGTGGACGAGGTCGTTGAATCTCCGGCCAAGGTTGCCAAAGCACAGACCGGGGCGCCGTCGGGCCCTACGTCGATCATGCCGGCGAACCTATTCAAGGCCGACATCGACTAAGCGATCGTTTCGAGGGTGTGGGGGAACGGGGAAGGCGCCGAGAGGCGCCTTTCTTGTATGCGTTGCCGTTTGCGCTGCGGCGGGGTGCGCGCGCCATGCCGTCCTAGCCGCCGCCACGCATGGCAAGGAACTGGATGACCGCGGGCCCGAGGATGACGACGAACAGCACGGGCAGGAAGAACACGATCATGGGCACGGTCAGCTTGGGCGGGAGCGCGGCTGCCTTCTTCTCCGCTTCCGACATGCGCATGTCGCGGCTTTCCTTGGCCAGCACCCTCAAGGCCTGCCCCACGGCCGTACCGTAGCGCTCGGCTTGGATCAGGCTGGTGCCGACCGCCCTGACCGCGGGAATTCCCGTGCGCTTGCCGAGGTTCTCATAGGCCTGGCGGCGCTCTTGGAGGTAAGACAGCTCCGCCGTGGTGAGGCTGAATTCCTCGGCCAACTCGATGGAGCGTGAGCCGATCTCGCTCGCCACCTTGTTCATCGCCGCTTCGACGGACATACCCGCCTGTACGCAGATCAAGAGCAGATCGAGCGCGTCAGGGAATGCGCCGCGGATCGATTTTTGGCGGCGCTGAATGAGGTTGGAGATGAAGATGTTGGGAAAATAGAAGCCGAGATAGGCGCCACCGATCGACATGCCCAGCCGCACGATCGGCGCAAGCCCGAAGTCCTTCACGAAGAACAGATAGAATAAGGTCACCAGGAAGCCGAAGATCGGCAGGATCGCGCGAAAAAACAGGAACGCCACCACAGGCGCCTGGCCGCGGAAGCCCGCCATCTTCAGCCGCTCGCGCGTGCCCTCGGTCTCAAGCGCCTTGCGCAGATTGAGCTGTTCCACGACCTGCTTCATGAAGCTCTTGGGCTCGCGCCGAAGCTTGGCTTGCCTCTGCTCGTCGGCAAGCGCGGTCATCCGCTCGGCGCGCAGACGGTCTCGCTCGCTCGACACGTATTTCATCCGCGTGCCAAGGCGGTCTCCCGTCAGCAACGGCAGCACGAACGAAGCCACGGTGGCGAACGCCGCCACCGCCGCCAGCGTCATGACCACGAATTCCGGATCGAAGATGTATTGGGCAAGTGAGGACATGGCTTCCGCGGTTAGTACTCGAAGTTGATCATCTTGCGCATGACGACGATGCCCATCAGCATCCACACGGCACCGACTGCCAGCATGATCTTGCCAATGTCGTTGGTCCAAAGCAGAGAGATGTAGTCCGGCGAAGTCAGGTACACGACGCCCGCGACCATCGGCGGCAACGCACCAATGATCATGGCCGAGGCCTTGGCCTCGGCGCTGTATGATTTCACCTTGGCCTGTAGGCGATAGCGTTCGCGCAGCACGCCCGATAGGTTGCCGAGCGCCTCGGCGAGGTTACCGCCGGTCTGGGCCTGAATGGCTACGACGATGGCAAAGAAGCTGACCTCCTGGAGCGGCATCCGATCATGCATGCGCTCGAAGGCTTTGCCGAGCGGCACGCCGACATTCTGCTGCTCGACGAGATCGGCAAATTCGCTGCGTACCGGCTCCGGGGCTTCCGACGCGATGACCTGCATACAGTCATGGAGTGGGAGACCGGATTTGATGCCCCGCACAATGATGTCGATGGCATTGGCAAACTCGGTCAAAAATTTGGCTTGGCGCGCCTTGATGCGCCGCGACACGTACCATCGCGGAAAACCGAAGCCGATCGCAAATGCCGCCATAAGGGCGACAATGGGCGACATTCCAGACGCAAGAACGGTGAAGCCGCCGATGAAGCCGACGATGGCGCTGAGGATGTAATAGACGCGGGGCTTGATATTGAAGCCGGCACGCATGAGCTTGGTGCGAAGCGAGATGCGCTTCTTCGCCTTCTGCTTTGCCTCGATATCCTTGATCGTGTCCTGAACCTGCTTGCGGCGCATTTGCAGTGGCGCCGGCACGCCAACCCGTGTGCGCATTCGCGATTGACCTTGCGCGGCATTGGCGACGCGCTTGCCGACTTTGCGTTCGTCGCTGAAATAAGGCATCACCAGCACGTAGACGATGCCGCCGACGGCAAGGGCCGCCAGAACGATCGCCGCCAGCTGTACGAGCTCAGGACTGAGCAAACTGCTCTCCTATCGCTTGCCCATGCTCATCGTGTACTTCGCCGGCCGCCAGGGTCTCGGTGAGACGTTTCTCTTCACCGAAATAGCGCGCCTTTTCGTAGAAATAGGGCCGTGCAATGCCGGTGGTGCGGTGACGCCCCGCGATACGTCCGCTCGCGTCTTCCCCGGTGACGTCATAGACGTAAAGATCCTGAAGCGTGATCACCTCACCCTCGAGGCCCAGGACCTCGGTCACATGGGTGATCTTGCGCGTGCCGTCACGCATGCGGGCCGCCTGGACGATGATGTCGACGGACGATGTGATCATCTCGCGGATGGTCCTGCTGGGAAGGTTGAAGCCACCCATCAAGATCATGCTTTCCAGCCGGCTCAAACATTCGCGCGGGCTGTTGGAGTGGAGCGTTCCCATGGAGCCGTCATGACCCGTGTTCATCGCTTGGAGCAGATCGAACGCCTCGGGTCCGCGCACCTCGCCGACGATGATGCGGTCAGGGCGCATACGAAGACAGTTCTTCACGAGATCGCGCATGGTGACCTCGCCTTCGCCCTCTAGATTTGGCGGTCTTGTCTCCAGACGCACGACATGCGGCTGCTGCAGTTGCAACTCGGCGGAGTCCTCGCAAGTGATGACCCGCTCGTCGGTATCGATATAGGCGGTCAGGCAATTGAGCAGCGTCGTCTTACCAGAGCCCGTGCCGCCGGAGATGACCACATTACAGCGAACCCGGCCGATGATGGCGAGCAGCGTGCGCCCCTCCGGACTGAGAGAGCCCATCTTCAAGAGCTGATCTAGAGTGAGGCGATCCCGCTTGAACTTACGGATGGTGAGCGTGGGGCCATCGATCGCAAGCGGTGGGGCGATGACGTTGACGCGACTTCCATCGGGGAGTCGCGCATCGCAGATCGGGCTCGATTCATCGACGCGACGGCCCACTTGGCTGACGATGCGCTGGCAGATGTTCATGAGCTGCGCATTGTCCGCGAAGCGGACGGCAGTCTGCTCGACCTTGCCTCGCACCTCGATGTAGGTGGTTCCCGCCCCATTGACCATGATGTCGGAGATTTCGTCGCGGGCCAGGAGAGGCTCCAGCGGACCGTATCCGAGCACGTCGTTGCAGATGTCCTCGAGCAGTTCCTCCTGCTCGGCGATGGACATCACCACGTTCTTGATGGCGACGATCTCGCTGACGATATCGCGGATTTCTTCGCGGGCGGCGTCGGGATCGAGTTTGGCGAGCTGCGTTAGATCGATAGTATCGATGAGCGCGTTGAAGACGGTCGTCTTGACGTCGTAATACTCCTCGGAGCGCGCCCGCTCGACGGGCTTGCGTTCCACGGAGGCTATGAGCGGGGGCTGTGTCGCGTGCGAGGTTGGCGCCGCCGGCTCGGGAGACACCCGGTGCGGTGCGTCCGCAGACGTGCCTTCGGCACGCGCCGGCGCGGACGCCGCCGCCTTTTCAGGCGATGGCGCGGGCGTAGCCCCTGGCATACTCCGTTTTCCGAACATGGTCCTTCTTTACGCGCGCGCTTTGGAGAGCCTCAAACGGCTGAGCAGGGGACCGAGCAGCGAAGAACTTTCATCCTTCTGGTCCGACCGGTCGGTCAGTAGGTTTGCCAGGCTGCGGAAGGCATCGGCCGCCTTCGACTTGTCGGAGACCTCTTCGATCATCTGGCCGTTGTTCGCCGCAGTCCCAAACAGCTGGGCATCGAAGTCGATGACAATCGTCGGGTCCAACTCGATAGCGTGACCGAAGTCCTTCACGGAAATCTCGGGCCTTTTCGGCACACCGACTTGATTGAGCACCAATAGTGGCAGCCGGTCGTTGGGCCGCGCCGCCTTGAGCTGATCCACCAGGTTCTTGGTGTTGCGCAGGCTGGCAAGGTCCGGCATCGCGGTCAGCACGACGTGATCCGCCTTGAGCACCACTTCCTTGGCCCACCCGGTCCACAGATGCGGGAGGTCTACGGTGACCCAGGGCACGTTTTCCCGCACCACATCGAGCACGGTCTCGCACGCATTGATGTCGACGTCGTATGGGCGATCGAGCGCGATCGGCGCGGCGAACAGGCTCAAATGGTCGGAACACCGCGACAGCAAGCGGTCCAGCAAGACTTCATCGAGACGCTCGGGCGTTGCCAACGCATCGGCGATGCCTTGCAACGGGTCCTGATTGAAGTCCAGGCCCGCGGTGCCAAACGGCAAGTCGAGATCGGCGATGACCACGTCGGCCTTGAGGGCTCCGGCGATGGAAAAGGCCGTGTTGTGGCAGATCGTGCTCGAGCCCGCGCCACCTTTGGCGCCGACAAAGGCGATGACCTGGCCCACGGGGCCCGTCTCCGGATCGGTATAGATCGTCGCGATGCTTTCGATGATCTGCGACACGGTCATCGGTGCCACGACATATTCGCTGACGCCGCGGCGCAGGAGCTCGCGGTAAAGAAGCACATCGTTGACGCGGCCGACGGCAACCACTTTGGTGCCGGCATCGCAGACCTCAGAAAGGCGCTCGAGGTCCGTGAGCATGTTGTCCCGGTCCAGCAGGGACTCGATGACGATCAGATTAGGCGTCGAGGCATTTCGGTAGAAGGCGACGGCCGCCTCCACTCCGCCCATCTGCACCGTGACATGCGCCTTGGCGAGCCGCCGATCCTCCGATGCCTTCTGGATCACGACCGCCGTATCCTGGTCCTCGCAGAAGGCCTGGATGTTGACGCGCGGAATGGGCCTCGCACGCGGTTCGGTTCCACCTTGCTCGTGGCCTTCCGGCTGCGATTCCTCGGACGGCGCGTTAAGCGAGTATGCTGCGTCGCTGCTCATACGACCTAATTTCCTCCGCTCGGAGCGATTTCACTCGCGGTGGTCCGTTCCGGCAGGGGACGGTCCGAAGGTGACCATTTGGATCCCGTGCTCTCGCCGGCGACGTATTTACCCCAGACGACATCGCGGCGCTCGCTGGGACGCGGCGTCTCAGCACGCGGGCCGATCAGGTCCTGCGGATCTGCGACCATGGCGGCGAGGTTCTTCTGCATCGCGCAGCCCATGTTTGGCCAGGGCAGGTTCTGCGGATCCCGCGCGAGATTCTCCGACCAGTCGGGGCAATCCGGACCTTTGGCTACGTATTCGAGATAAGAGAGTCGCAAAGGCGCGGCGGGATCGTATTTCGCGTAGTAGGACTCGAGCCGTACGTCGCGCGGGCTGATGCCGAACTGACTCAGGGCTTGGCGAATATCTTGGTAGGCGCGACGAGCCGCCGTCTCGTTGGCGCTCCCTTTCGGCGCCCTGATCACGAGGCCGCCGGTCCCGCGCTCGCGGTAACCGCTCAGATAGCCGTAGATCTGATCCCATTGCGCTTCGCTCAGACCGCGCGAGCGGCTGGAAACGGAGAGGTCAAGCAGCGCCTCGCCGTGAGAGACCTTGATGGGATGCCGCTCATTCGGATTGGACAGGGTGAACGGCGCCTGATTGCGGGGGCTTAGCATACAGCCGCCCGCCGACGCCGCGACCGCGAGTGCCGCGAGTGCCGCGAATAAGGTGATGGCAGGTCGCGCGGCGCGCGCAAGCGCCTGCGGTCCTTGAAGTGTCGCTATCATGATACTTTCCCCTCCATCCCCTACTCGACGATAAATCCCACATCGCCCGTGAAGTCCCCGACAGGCTCGCGTTCGGGGTCGCGGCCATAGATTCGGTTCATCTGCCCCATCAGATCGGAGTTCACGTCGGTCGCCCAAGCAAAGCCGTCGTCAGGCGAGGCGAGCTCCTGGCGGGCCGCGGGCTTGACGATGTAGGGCGTGACCAGGACCACGAGCTCGGTCTCGCTTTTCTGAAAGTCCCGGCTGCGGAACAGCGTGCCAATGACAGGCAGGTTTTTAAGGCCCGGATAGCCGCTGATGGCCTGCCTTGACTGATCGGAGAGCAAGCCGGCGATGACCAAGGAGCCGCCGCTCGGCAGCTCAACAACGGTCTCGGCGCGGCGCACCTTCAGCGCTGGGATCGAGATACGGTCGAGGACCACCGCCCCTTCGTTCGACAGCTCGCTGACCTCGGTGGAGATCTTAAGGCTGATCAGCCCCGCGGACATGACGACCGGGGTGAAGGACAGGCCGATACCAAATTTCTTGAATTCGACCGAGATCTGGTCGAGCTGTTGGGCCACCGGAATTGGGAACTCGCCGCCGGCGAGGAAGTTCGCCGTCTCACCGGAGACCGCGGTGAGGTTCGGCTCCGCCAGCGTGTGGAGCAGGCCGTCTTCCTCAAGCGCCTGCAGAACGCCCGCAACGTTACTGGTGCCGTCGGACCAGGCAGCGCCGGCAATCGCATTGCCCAGAGCGCCGGCGAAGGGATAGGGCAGGGCGGAGACCGCCGAGAAGGCGAAGTTACCGCTGCTGATAACCGCGTTGAGGTCGACGCCGAACTGCTTGATGATGTTTCGCTGCATCTCGACCACGGACACCTTGAGCAGAACTTGCTCGCGGCCCTCCACCGTGATCATGTTGATGATCCTGCCGCCCTCCGTCGCCCCCCTCGTTGTCGTGCTGGAATTGTTCGTGTTGCTTCCACCTTGGGCACCGCTGCTGGTCGAGCTCGATCCCAGTGTCGTGCTGGTCCCCGCCGGTTGGCCCTTTTCCACGAAGGCTCTCGCAATCTCGGCTGCCCGCGTGGCGCCGATCGGCGTCGGCACGCGGCCGCTCAGAACGATGCTCCCGTTGATCGACTCCACGTGCACCTGCGCGCCGGGGACCAACCGGGCAATGAGGCCGCCGAGTGCCGAGAAATCGCGCTCGATCATCACTTCAAGGGTCGCGACCTGTTGGCCATCCTTGTCGATGAAAAGGATATTCGCCTCTCCGGCGTTCTTGCCGATCAGATAGGCGCGGGTCGCGCTTTGCATAACCGCTTCGATCTGCGACGGGTTGGAGACCATGACCTCGCGGACTTCGCGAGGCAGCTCGACGATCATGGACTTGTTCAGGCCAAGCTTGATCTGTCGCGGCTGGTCGCTCGCCCCAAGACGCAGGAGAGACCGATGATACGACTGTGCCAGTCCCTCGGCCGGGGCCACGAAAGCCGACGCCCCAAATCCCAGGATGGCCAGGGCGCCTAGCGTCAGTAGGGCGGTGAATGGAGAACGACGCATCCGTTTGCCTTTTCGCTTATCGTTTGTTGTATCCGTCCGCATGGTCAGTTGACGCCAAAGGTACGCGACGGCACGCCGTATTTGAGAATCTTGATCGAGCCGGATCGGGCACTGCCGATATCCGCTGTGGACTCGGCATGCCCTGGAATTGAATCCGCCAAGCTTCGCAAAGACAGTGAGATCTCACCTATGGATTGCGCGAGCGCGAGGACTTCGGCCTGGGGCGGCGACAGCTCGAGCGTGGCGGTCTTTCCGGTGACCACCTTCTCGCCGTCCTTGTTCTCCAGCGCCTGGCCAATGGCGAGCACGCGCACATTGCGCAGCACAGCCTCGCTGACCGCCTCTTCCTTGCGGCCGATACGCAGCTTGTGGGAAAGGATCACGTCGACCCGATCGTTGGGCAGGATGAAGCCGCCGGCGGCCGTTTCCTCTCGGATCGGGGTCGAGATCGCACGCATGCCCGCGGGAAGGATCGCGGCCATTACGCCCCCCTCGGAAATCTTGATCAGCTTCTGCTCCTTGATGGGCTCGCCCTCGATGAAGGGTGCGCGTGCAACGGCGCCGGAGAGCTCGGACGGCGCTTCAGGTTGCGCGTCCTGCGTGATTAGGCCCGGGGTCACGCCCTCGACCGGCCATTGCTGCCATTTGAAATCGTCGGCGCGGACGCTGTCGCCAAGATTGATATCCTTGGATGCAACCAGCACATTCGTGGCGCCCACGGTCTTCTCGACCCGCTGCACTTCGGGGGTCTGCGAGACGATGGCCCGCGCGATCCAGGCGGCGCCGAGCGCCGCCGTGATGGCGATGGCGAGGACAATGATCCTTGCTCTTTTCATGACGAATTCTTTCTCTCGAACGCCCCACGTCTCGCGAACATGGGTTCAATCTGAACCACCAATTCTCAACGCGGAGTTAATGGCCGTGCCAAATTGGCCGTCAGCGGCCCCCTATGGCCTAGATGCCACAGCCCCTCGCGAGGCGCCCAGAGGACCGGGCGCCGGCACGGCTCAACAAGAGGTCGGAGAGGTCAGACGCCGAGCGCCGCCATGAAAGGCGTATCCGGATAGACCAGAAGGCCGGCCGCAGCCAGCGCGATGCCATAGGGCACGCCTTCCTTGGGGCTGTGCAGCCGCACAATCCAGCCCTGGGAAAACAACATGGCCGGCAGGGGCATGGACCGCAGGCCCAGGATCAGGAGAGTCAGCCCGCCGCCGATCAAGGCGGCATAGACCGTATAAAGGAGCATCTGCTCGGGCCCCAGCCACAGGCAGGTCGCGGCAAACAGCTTCGCATCGCCACCACCGATCCAGCCAAAGGAAAACATGGCAAAGGTGACGATGAGCGCCGCCGCCGCCAGCGCCACATGGAGGCCGATGTCGGTCCAGCCGAGCCCGATCACGGGCGCAAGCACCGCGAAGCCCGCGATTAGCAGAAGCGAGATCCAATTCGGCACGGTCATGGAAAAGAGATCGGTCGCCGCGGCGAGCGCCATTGCCGCCGGAAAAATCGTGATGATAAGGAGATCGGTGATCATCTGCCTTTTGCCCCTGCCCTCGCCTGCCTTGCCGGTTCGAACTTGCCGGCTCGAATTGTCGGTGAGTTTGGCATTGAAGGCTGAAAACGAGGTTAACCGGGGCTTTCCGGATCATGGTTTGCCAATCCTTCACCTTTTCCGCGTCAGATGAGGCTGACGGACATTCCTCGTTTTCAGTTCAGCGTAGGGGATAGGGCTCCAATGGTTTTCCGGTTCCGCCCGGGGCGGTCGACGCGCGGGCTCGTTTTAGCCGCAGTCATCACAGTCGGTTCGAGTCAGCTCGGCGATGCCGCCAATCGCAGCATCGAAGTTCTGATGGATCAGGCCACCATGCTCCGGCTGGAGAGGCCGGCGGCGGAGATTGTCGTGGGCAATCCTTCCATCGCCGATATTTCAATCCAGAACGCCGAGGTTCTGGTGCTCACCGGAAAATCTTTCGGAGAGACAAACCTGATCGTGCTCGACGCGGCAGGGGAGGTCATTATCAATCGCCGCGTGGTGGTCGAAGAGCCGCGCGGCGGATATGTGACCGTGTATCACGGGTCGAGCCGCTCCACGCTCCACTGCACGCCGAACTGCGAGACACCGCTCGTCATTGGCGATTCCTCGGCGCATTTCGAGGGCATCGCCAAGGAAATCAGGACGAAGCAAGCCATCGGCCAGGCCTCGGCTGAAGGCGAAAGCCAGGGCGAGTAGTTGACCGGCGCGGCTTCCGCGCCCAACAATCTCGGCCCGTCAGTCGCCTGTCCTTATTGCGCGACGCGCAACTCGCTCAAGCCTTGCGCGATATCGCTGAAGATCCCCGCCAATTGGGAATTGGACGGCGAGTTGAAATACATGTCCGCCTTGGTCGCGCAGCTTTTCAGAAGCGCCTTCGTCGTATCGTCGTCGACCCGGAATCCGATCGTATAGATCAGGATCCCCTTGGCCTTGATATTATTGCAGACGGTCTGGGTCTTGGAGTTGAGCGACCCCTCGGGGTCATAGCCGCTGCCCATGTGTCCTTCCGAGGCGTAGCCGAAGGCACTGTAGGAAGACTTGTTGTGGTTTCCGGACGTGCTCCAGCCGCTGATGGAGTTCTCGCCATCGGTCAGCAGCACGATCGCCTTGATCCACTCTTCGTCGTTGTAGGGCTTACCTTCCGTGAAGGGCTCGGTCGGTGACAACACGCGCCAACCCCACAGCAGGCCCGCCGGAATTACCGTGTTGCCCTTCGGCTGAAGCTGCTCGATCGCCGAGACGACGGGGCCCTGCTTATTGGTCAATTCGGTAATAGCCCGGGGCGGGCAGTTCCAATCCGGGCCTTTCGAAGAGCTATTGCTAGACGCATCCTCGTATTTGCCCGTGTAGCGTTGACACGTATCTGCATCGCGCTTCGAGCTTTTGCTCTCCCCGCAATCACCGTCGTCTATATAGCTGTTCTCGTAGTTGTCGCCGTCGTCGTGGTCGGAATCGGGTTCGTCAGGCGCGAAATAGGGCGCGAACAGGGAGTCCGCATCTCTGGAGCTCGGCGTCGCATCGGTGAGCTCGTATTCACCGCCGTCGCGTTCGCGCACGCACCCGGACCACTTTTGGTTACCCTTCATGTTCTTGAGCAGCTTGAAAACCCTAGCGCGCGAATCAAAGTCCTCGTAGGACACGTCGGACTTGGCCTTCCCGTCGATCCAATCCTCTTTCTTTTTGTCCTCCCCCACATTCACCGCCGCCGCGAATGGCACCACAGCCACTTTCAGCGAGTCCGATGTTTCCTTGCCGCCGAATAGGTCCTGCACCATCTTCTTGGCCGCGGACTGCATGGACGCCATCTTGCCACTCGAGTTCATCGAGCCGGTGGTATCGAGGACGAGAGCAAGCTCGATATTCCGCTGCCGTCGCGTGACAACCGTACTGGCGCCGACATTGATGTTGGAGATGTTGACGAGCCGCATGAAACTCGTCGGCACCACGCCGGAGACGTCGACCTTGATGTCATCGTCGAGGACCGAAACGTTGATCTTGCCGGCCGTGCCGAGCGCGGAGGACGGGTAGTTCGCGTCGAAGAATTGCTGAGCCTTCTGCTTTAGCTGTGCCTCGTTGAGGTCGGGCCATGACCCGACCGCGAGCGCTGCCGCATCCGCCGCGTCCACCATGCGGCTCCGCACGGCGAGAGCGCTCCCATAGTCGGTGGCGATGCCAACGGCGAGCGCGATCGGAATGAGCGAGAGGCCGAAGAGGATGGCGATATTGGCCTTCCTGCAACGTGAAAAGGACAGAATACGACTGACGATGTTCTGAAGCATATGACACCTACCACCTGAACCCGACTGGCCCGCCCTCATACAGGGGGCGTTACCCTCGGTCTCTACAATGTAAGTGAAAACTCTTACCTGCAATCTTCTCGATTTATTCTAATGTGTCTTTTGTTTATTTTGCCTAACATTACCTAAACATTTACCGTACCTCAATTTGAGGCGGCAATATTTACTGGTTGTTAAGCTAGCCGTCGCTATGGCTTCGTCATGCTTAGCGTCTCTGGCCAGCCAAAAATGGGGTCAAACCGGCCGTTTCGCCCCTCGTCGCGGGGCTTCGCTCGATTCCGAAGCGACCGGTCCGGAGCCTCTGCGCTTGAATTCGCCCTGCTGGCAGGGCCGCTGATTTTCCTCCTGCTCGCTATCATTCAGCTCGGTCTCGTTTACTTCTCGAATTTTGCCCTTGAGAGCGCACTTGAGCGCGGCTCGCGGCTGATCCGCACGGGCCAAGCGCACACCCAGAAGTTCAACGCCACCCAGTTCAAGAATGAGGTTTGCAATTACATGAGTGCGCCGCTCAGGTGCTCCGAGCTCCGCCTCGACGTGCGCAGCTATCCGAGTTTTGCGGGCGCGGCGAACAACATGACCAGTCCGCTTGGGAAAGACGGCAAGCTGAAATCGGATTTCAGTTTTGATCCCGGCGAGGCCGAGGATGTGGTGGTGGTCAGGGCCTTCTATCCGCTGGATATCGGCTCTCTTCTGCCGGCGGAAATCAATCTCAGCAATATGGAAGGCGGCAATCGGCTTCTCGTCGCCACGGCGGCCTTCCGAAACGAGCCTTTCTAGGGAATGAGCGCTGTGAAATCACGTCTGCGCTATGTGACGCGAGTCTTGCGGCGCATGAGACGGATGGCGGTCGACCGGCGCGGCGCATCCGCGCTTGAATTTGCCCTGATCGTGCCCGCGCTGATCGTGATCTATGTGGGTGTGGCGGAAATGGGCAATGCGCTCACGATCTATCGCCGTGCCTCGATGGTAGCGTCGACGGCCGCGGATCTGACGGCGCAGGTGAGATCGTTGTCTAAATCCGACATCGCGGATATCCAGGCCGCCGCATCGAGCATCCTCACGCCCTACCCGACTTCGCCGCTCAAGATCGTTCTGACGAGCGTGGTCGCCGATGATAAAAACAGGGGCACGGTTGACTGGAGCTGCGCCAACAAGGGCAGCGCCCGTTCACAGGGCGCCGGCTACCCGGTGCCCGCCGGTCTAACGGAAGCCGACAGCAGCGTCATCGTGGCCGAAGTCACGTATCACTTCACGCCTCTTCTGGGCCTTACGAACATCTTCAGCCTAGGCTCCTTCGACATGGCGCGCACGTTCTACACGCGACCCCGGCGGAGCCTCAAAGTGGCGAAGACCGACAACGGCTGCTAGACCAGCGAGTCTTCGGAACGCGCCGGCTCCGGCGCGGCAACCCGCGCCCATAAATCGTACTCGTTCGCCTCCTCGACGGTGACCATGAGCCGGTCTCCGGGTTTGAGACCTTCGCAGTCGTCGAGAAACACGTTGCCGTCGATCTCCGGGGCGTCCCAGTGGGAGCGGGCGATCGCGCCGTCCTCGTCCACCGTATCGACGAGCACCTCTATGGTCTTACCGACACGCGCGGCCAGCACGGCTTCGCTGATCGCCTGCTGATGCGCCATGAGGCGCGCATAACGCTCGGCCTTGACCTCCTCGGGGATCTGGCCGGGCAGCGCGTTCGCCGGAGCGCCCTCCACATCCTCGTACTTAAAGCAGCCGACGCGCGCGAGCTGTGCCGCGTCGAGCCAATCGAGAAGCTCCGCGAAATCCTCCTCCGTCTCGCCGGGGAAACCGACGATGAAGGTCGAACGGAGAGCGAGCTCGGGACAGCTCTCGCGCCAGCGCCCGATGCGTTGCAGCGTCTTTTCTTGGTGCGCGGGCCGGCGCATGGCCTTGAGTACGGACGGGCTCGCATGTTGGAAGGGGATATCGAGATACGGGAGGACGCGCCCCTCCGCCATCAGAGGCAGGACCCGATCCACATGCGGATACGGATAGACATAATGAAGGCGCACCCAGACGCCGAGCGTCCCGAGCGCCGCCGCCAAATCCACGAAACGCGTCTCGTAGGTGCGGTCATGCCAGGTACTCTCGGCGTATCCGAGGTCGATCCCGTAGGCGCTCGTGTCCTGCGAGATGACGAGAAGCTCCTGCACGCCCGCGGCAACCAGGCGTTCCGCTTCGCGCATGACGTCGGCAAGCGGACGGCTTCGAAGCTTCCCGCGCAAGGTTGGGATGATGCAGAAGCTGCAAGCATGATTGCAGCCTTCTGAGATCTTCAAATAGGCGTAGTGGCGCGGGGTAAGCCGCACGCCTTGCGGCGGCACCAGATCGACGAAGGGATCATGGCGGCGCGGCACCGCCGCGTGAACCGCCTCGACCACGGCCTCGTATTGTTGCGGACCGGTGATGGCCAGGACATCGGGATATTGCGCGCGGATACGCTCGGCTTCCACGCCAAGACAGCCGGTGACGATGACCTTGCCGTTCTCGGCCAGCGCTTCGCCAATGGCTTGCAAGGACTCCGCCTTGGCGCTGTTGAGGAAGCCGCAGGTGTTGACCACGACCGCGTCGGCGCCGTCATAGTCGGGCGACAACTCATAACCCTCGGCGCGCAGACGCGTGATGATGCGTTCTGAATCGACGAGTGCTTTTGGGCAGCCGAGGCTGACGAGGCCGATGGTGGGCGCGGCCGCTTTGTCACTGCCGACGGGCATCTTTTTTGGCATTGGCGGCCTTGCTCTTGGGCGGGTGGCGGCGAAGCACTTATAGGCCGCGTGGAGCGGCTGGCAAGCGCGTTGCCATAGGCCGCGATTGGCGGCTATTTGCCGCCATGGTATCCCCGCGGGCCTGTTAGTGTGGTGCCGCGTTTGGTGAAGGAGGAGCCTGTGGCAGGATTGAGAGCAGCCGGACTTGTCGGCGAGCTTGGGCGCAGCCGTGGGCGTCAGCTTGGACTTGCGTTTGCTGCTGCGCTCGGACTTCTCGCCGCCGGCACCGCATTCGCGCAATCCGGCGGCTCAAGCGCCGCCAAGAAGGTCGCGCCCCCGCCCAACACACCTGCGCCCAAAGCCAAGGTCGCGGGCAGCTTCGGCAATTGGACCCTGCTCTGCGGCAAGGAAGACGAGGCGGCGGCGGAACGCTGTTCGCTCGTCTTGCCGCTGGTCGAGAAGGAAACGCAGAAGCTGGTGTTCCGCGTGATCCTGACCTACGGCCCGAAAAACACTCTCGTGCTGCGCGTGGACGGCCCAACCGGGGTGGCCCTGCAGCGTGGTGTGGAATTCTCCCCCGACACGCAGAAAGTCTATCGCATGCCGTTCCAGACATGCTTGCCCATGGGCTGCAAGGCCCTCCTGATCGTCCAGGACGACATGCGCAAAGAGCTTTCCGCCTCGAAGCAAGGCAGCATCGCCGTCTATGCCCTGAACGGCAAGGCCGTGAAGACCGTTGCGGCACTCGACGGCTTTGCCGCCGGCCTGGCCGCCCTCGACAAGCACAAAACTGCGAAGTAGGCACGCGTTCGCTACGCGGTCAGCGGAGGATCTCTTCCAACTCGGGGTCGATCGGATCCTCGGCGTCGCCTTGCCCAGACTCGGATTGCCCAGGCTCGGCTTGCGGCGGGCCAAGCGTTTGCGGCCTTTTGCGTGACCCGTTTCCGTTCCCGCCAATCTGCACGCCACCGAGGAAGCGCCCGATGGCCTCGCCGACCGGCTTGCCCCTGAACTTTTTCTGTAACGCCTGGCCGATCTTGTTCACGGCCTTGGACGCGCTCTCGGGATTGGCGAACACGCTGCCGATTTGCGGCTGGATGCGCGGGTCCGCAAGCGGCCCCTCGACACGGACCGGAACGGTGAGGCCGGCGAGATCGTTGGCCCCGCCTCGGCCTTCGGGCCCGGCGATGACCTCCGGGTTGGCCAGGACATCGATATTGCCGCGGGCGATATCCACCGTGCCTTCCGCCGTCACTCTCAGCAGCGGGCTCGTCATTTTCAGATTCTGCGTCTCCGCGATGCCATCGGAAATGGTGAAGCTGCCGCCGAGATCGCTAAACGCGGTCTTGGCCCCGGGACCCTGGCGGAGATCGAAATCCCCCTCGCCCAGCGCACGGATAAAGGCGGTGATGTCGATGCCCTCAATGACCCCCTCGCTGACCACGAAGCTGCCGTCGCCTTTGAGAGAGGTCTTGATCGCTTGCGGGTCTTCGCCCTCGCCCGAGATCGAAAGATTGAGCTTGGTCCGGCCGGCAATCATCTGGAACTGCGCGGCGTCGGTGAGGAGCGGCCGGGCCTGAACGCCGTCGAGGCGAAAGTCGCCGTTGAACGTTGGAATGGGGTTCGACGCATCGACGACGAGCGTACCGCTGGCGCGCCCGCCATAGAGTTCCATGCCGCCGAGCCTTGCATTCATCACCCCGTCGCGAAGCGTCACCCCCAACGAGCTCGGGCCGATGTCGAGATGACCGACACGGCTCTTGCGCACATTGAGGTTGATGTCGGCATCGAAGGCGGCGGGCAATGCCGCGCGGGCCGGCCGTGGCGTGGCCGCGAGCGCATTCCCTGCCGGCTCATCGGCCTGACGCACGTTTGGCGGAGGCGGCGCGATGGCGCGCACGACCTCAGGGGAGCCTTCGGAAAACCAGTCTTTGGCGGTGGCAGGCTCCGGCGCCGCACGTTGCCGCCCTGGGGGCTGGCGAGAAGGCGCGGCTCCGGCGCGTTCCTGTGCACTTTCGATGAAGGGGTTCAGATCGAGATGATCGAGTGCGAGCGCGGCGCGCACATGGGGCCGAGGACTTTTGAGCGTAATGACCGCCTGTCCCTCACCGCTGGCATGTTCGAGCGCGAAGCGGGCATTGCTTACGCTGATCTCACCCTCCGTCCAGGATAGATCGCCGGCAAGCTCACCGTCTCCTATAGCGCTCGACATTTCCGGGGTTTCGCGCATCCACGCCAGCACGGACGGGATGGAGTTCGCCTTTGCCGAGAGCTTGCCCTGACCGGAAAGATGCGGCGCGGTGGCGAGGCTGCCGTCGAACCGCGCGGCGATCGCTTTGGTGTCGAGGGCAAGCTGCAGCTTGGCCGGGCGCTTCGCCCTGAGATCGGCGGGGGTCGTGACCTCGAAGCTGAACGCGACGGTCTGATGTTTCCAATCGAAGGTGCCGCCGCCGATCAGCGGGGCGGCGATGGCCGGCAGGCTCAGCCTGACATTGATGTGCTCGATGCGCTTCTTGTTGCCGGCATCGTCGTCGTAGACGATGACGACGGTGCCATTCTCCACGCGCATGTCCTTCAGATGCACATCCGGCGGGTTGCTTGGCGCTGTGTCTCCCATCGCTGCCTTGGCAAAGCGTACGCTCTTGAGCGGCCGGTCCACCTCGCTCCAACGCGGAAGCTGACCGTCGGCATCGAGGCGGACGGTGAGCACGGGCCGCACCAGGACAATGCGCTCGGCATCGATGCGGCTGCTGAACAGATCGCTGAAGTTGAGGTCGACCTTGATCCTGGCGACGGAAAGGTCGGTGCTGCCGGCTTGCGCGTTAGGGTCGGTGATCTTGACGTCGGAAATGACAATATGCGGCCCGGGCGTGAACAGGATGAGCGAGGAGCCGTTTACGGCAAGATCGCGGCCGGTCTGCTCCTTGATGCGGGCGGCGATGCGCGCCTCGATCCAGCCGGCGGAGACGATGAGATTGACCGCGACGAGCAGCACGAAGAAGGCGCCGACGACGGCCCCGCCGATCTTCAGCGCGCGCCCCCAAGGCCCGCGCATCCATGCGCTCCGCCACCAGTCCCGCAGCCGATGGCGCAACCACGACAGGCGCGATAGAGCGCCGAGCGCGGTGCGCTGTGGGTCAACCTGCTCTTGCGGCACTCGCGAGGGCAGTTGCGGCGGATGGGGGTCTTGGCGATGCATTGAGGTCCCGGACGAGCCCGCGAATTAGCCCGACAATTGCGGTTAGAATAGGAAGTGGGTGTGACGCTTGGCGGCCTGGCCGTCAAGGAGGGGCGAACCGCGTCAGCGCACCAGAATCGCGTGATTGTCCCAATGATAGCGGGAAGGCCGCCGCGCCATGATCCCATCCGCGTCGCCCGTGGCCAGCCAGCCTTCGCCGCTGGTCAACAGGAAGCTGGCGCTGTGATGGGTGGGCGCCAGCCCGCAGCTGTCACCCAGCGCGCAGGTGCCGAGGAAGGCCCGCGCCGCCACGTCCCAATAGGTAATGAGACCGCCTTTGGGCGCGGAGGCGGCGACGATGCCGCCGCTCGCATCGGCCGTCACTGACCCGATATAGTTGTGGAGCGCCGGTTGCGTCGTCTCCGGGGTCGGCACGATGACGGGCGTCTCGCCGCGCCGGTGGAAGCCGATCAGGGGCGGCAGGTCCTCTTCCGGCCCGCGATACTGGCAGCCGAACACCACGGTGTCGTTCTGCGCCACGGTGAGATGGCGGATGGAGAGCTGATGAAGCTCGGGCGCGAGGGTGTGCTCTTCCAGCAGATCGCCGGTCTCGAGATCGACATAGGCGAGCGAAGGCCGCATATCGGCGAGGTTCAACTGCTCGCGGTTGGAATCGGGATGGGTCCGGATGCCGCCATTGGCGATGACCACGGTGCGCCGATCGGACAGTAGCGCGAGATCGTGGGGACCGACGCCGTAACCGGCGTGCTCGCCGATCTGCTTGTAGCCCGCGCCCGCGTCCCGCACGCCGATGACGCCTGTGCCGCGCTCATAATCGTTCTCGGTGGTGTAGAGCAGCCGGCCGTCGGCGGAGAACACGCCGTGGCCGTAGAAGTGACGCTCGGGTGCAGAGGAGAACCAGATGGGCGCGCGCCGATCCATGGGCACCGCCACGCCGAACCGGCCGGGGCGCCGGGCGAAGGCCACCCATTCGCGACCGCCCGGCCGCAGCGCGATGTCGTGGCCGCGGCTCGGCAGTTCGACGGAGCGGATATCGCCCTGCTCCAGATCGAACAGCGCCGCCGAATAGGTGCCGCGATCGTCCTTGCGCGCGGCGGCGAAGCGCTCCGGCGCAAACGCGGCGGCCACCGAGCTCGGAACGCTGAGCGCCGCGGCGGTCCCGGCGAGACTGACGAGGAGCGTGCGGCGGTCGAGCTGCATGATCAATCTCCATCCATGGCGTTGAATCCGAAACTGAGCCCGGCGCCTTGCGAGATCAGCGCCGCGGCGGTGTCGCGCGCGCTCTTCAATGCGACCCGCAAGGCTTCGAGCTTGTTGCGCTGAGCAGGGTCGCGGGCGGCTTCGGCGATCGGCTCGTCCACGGCGTTGAGAACTTTGATGACACGGTTGAGGTCGAACAGGATGGAGTCTTCCACGCCAGGCGACTCCGCGGCGACGATGCCGGCAAACCCGCCCCCGACAAAGAGCGTCCGCACCCCTTCCAGATTGCCAGCCATGTTGGGGAAGGTGAGACCGCTACGCCAGAACGCGGCGAGACGCGGCCGGGCCCGTTCGGCGGACTCGCCGAGCGGCCGGCCGAGCTTCTGATCGCGCACCAGCTCGATGCCGGAAGTGAAGGCCTTGAACAGTTCAAGCGTGACGTCCTTCGGCGCCCGGTAGAGCGGGTCGGCAGGCCCTGGACTGAGAAAGATCTTGCTGTCCTCGGCGCCTTCACGCCATCCCTCGGCAACGGCGCCGGCGATCCGATCGACATTGTCCGCGATGCTCGCGGCGAACCCGCAGCGGAAGCCGATCTCCTCCGCCCCCGTCGCGAGGGTGTCGGCGCCCTCGCCATAGAGCAGATATTCCAACGCCGGAAGTCCTTGGAGAGCCACGCTCTTTTCGGCGAGTGTGTCCGCCAGCAGCACCGAGGCGTCCCTCTTGGCAAGAACGGTCCGGACCTGGCGCAGCCCGATGCCTTTCGGGTCCGGCCAGAAGAACAGGCGCTCGTGGCGATGGTTCTTGTTGATCGGCCCGAACCTGAAGATCTCGACCTTGCTCCAACTTTCGACGGTCGCGGCAAATGCGTCCTTGGTATCCTCGAGGGCGGATTGGGACGGTTGCGCGCAGAGCGCGTCGGCCGTCGTCTTCAGTACGGCGGTCTTCGCCGCGAGATCGTCGTAGCCGGGCCGGATGACCTTGGTCAGAGCGTCGTGCGCGAGTCCAACATGATCGGTCTTCGCCTGCACGGCGTGCTGGCCGGCGAGCAGGAGTGCTGCGGCAAAGAAGAGCAACCTCATGAGACCCATCATAGCGAGTTAACAAAGGCGAGAAGGCGGTCTCTGTCTTCCTTGGAAAGTGCGGCAAATGAATCCCGCGCGTCTTGCGCCTCGCCACCATGCCAGAGAATGGCCTCGGTGAGATTACGGGCGCGGCCGTCATGCAGAAACAGCGTATGGCCGCTAACGGTCTCGGTGAGGCCGATGCCCCAGAGCGGCGCCGTGCGCCACTCGGTGCCGCTCGCGGCCCCTTCAGGCCGGTTGTCGGCGAGCCCTTCGCCCATGTCGTGCAGCAGCATGTCGGTATAGGGATAGATCAGCTCGTTCGACAAATGCGGCTGATCGGGCACCTCGCCGGTCACGAATTTCGGCTGGTGGCATTTCACACACCCCGTCTCGTAGAACAGGGCCTTGCCCTTCAACACCTCCGGGTCGTCAGGCTTGCGGCGCTTCGGCACGGCGAGGTTCTGAGAATAGAAGGTCACCAGATCGAACAGCTCGTCGCCGACCTCGACGTTCTGATATTTGGGTGAGTTGCCCGACGGTGCATTCAGGCATTCCGGCTGCTTCTTGGTGCAATCGCCGGAGCCGAACGGAATCATGGTCGTCGAGATGCCAATGTCGCCGGCGAACGCCTCGGCGGATTGCTGGGCGATCGTGGGCACACCGGCCTTCCAGCCGAACCGGCCGAGCATCACCTTTTCATGCTCACGCGACCACACACGGTTGGGCTTGCCCGAGATGCCATCACCGCTCTCATCATCCGGATCGGCGTTGGCCAGGATCTGTTCTTCAGGCACGGCCTCCAGAAGGCCGAGGCCAATCATCGGCGGGGCGACGCGCGGGCTGATCATAATGTCGGGCCGCATCGGCCCATAGCCGAGATCGACGATTTTATAGGTCGGGTGGCGGAGGCTTGCGGTCTCATCGCCGGCGAGCGTCACCGGCGTCTCTTGGTACTCGATGTCGAGCTTGCCCTCGGACGCGAAGTCCTGGATGGCGAAGTCCTGGAGTTGGCCGCCATAGGTCGGGTCGGGCAGCGTGTTCACGCTGTGGGCCGCAAGCCGGTCGTGCTCCTCCTCCGTCATCGCGGGCACCGAGAGCCGAACCAGCATGGAGCCCGACATGTCGGGGACGTCGGAGGAGAGCGGCGGGTGGCCGCGGCCGTCCTTCAAATGACAGCTCTGGCAACCGCGTGAGTTGAACAGGGGGCCGAGCCCATCGGCGGAGTCGGTGGAGGCCGGCGCGGAGACCCAAAGCCGGCGGAAGATGGCGTTGCCGATCCTGAAGTTGAGCTCCTTGCGGAAGCCCATATTGCCCGACGAGTGCGAGAAGGCGTTGGCATTGTTCGTGGACTTACGCGAGGTCGCGCCGCCGCCGGGCTTGGCTTCACCCTGCTCAAGCTTGGAGAAGTCGGAGGTGGGCGCAAGCAGGGCCTCGAGCCCCGCATCCTTGTCCGCGGCAGAGGTCACCACCGCGCCGACAAGCAGCGGTAACGCCGCCCCGAAAACGAGCATACCGCCAAGCCAGACTTTCGTCCGGCTTGACGGCTCTCGTTGAGACAATTGACGTACGCAGTTTACTCTTGAGTTCGGTCTTGGCACTCGTTTCGCATCAGAATGTGAACGTGTTGCGCGCCCCAATGACAGTCGCATCATCCTGGCCGGGATCTCCTGCCGGGCTCCAAATGTACTGGAAATCGGGCTGCAACGTCCAACCGTCCGTGATCTCCATCGTATAGGCGATTTCGATCAGCGATTCGGACTTGCGAGGGCCCGGCTCACCCAAGGTTATGTCATTCGCCCTCACATCGTCGGAGATGCCTGTATAGGCAAAGCCAATAGCGAGGGCATCGCTGGGCCGGCCCGGGATCATGCCCGTGAAGGTCAGGCCTGCATCGAAGTAGAAGTCCACGAGGTTCCGGTCCTCCGGCGCGCCGGCGAAGCGGAAGAACATGCCGACACCGTTCGGGTCCTCGCTGCCGGGCACACGCCACAGAAGCTGATCCATGATCACGTAAAGCGCCCAATCGTTGTCGAGCGGCTTGCCGGAGTTGCCGGAGATCGCGACCAACTCGCCGCCGACATCGACGCGGTTGTCCTCGAACTCACCGAAATGGTTCCAGCCACCGACCTTGATGGTGCCCGGAAGCTGGCCACCGGCGATGGCGTAGCTATAGGCGCCTTCGACCATGAGCAGCGGATCGTCGTCGATCTCGAAATCTGTGCCGTGATTGTTACAGATCTGCGGATCGCCGGCGGCACAAGGATGCGCGGGGTCACCGTTATAGAGGCCGGCCATGACGCTGGTGTTGTCGGTCGGTGTCACGGCGACACGCACACCGGGCGTGGCGAGCGGATAGGCGGGCCCGCCATTCGGATTGTTCTCCGCCGCGATCGGGGCCCATCCCCAAGTGCCGTTGATGAAATACCCGCCACCATCGGCCGCAAAGAACTCTTCGTCGGCGGCGAGCTGACCGACCCTCACCGCAACGGTGTCGTTGAACAGGTGCTGCTCAACCCACAGCTCGAACAGGCGCGTGGCCGGCAGCGCCTCAAAGCTCGTGACAGGCATCAGGCCGCCGATATTGGCGCCGGTGATGGAATTGCCGTGGATCTGATAGCCGTTGGCGTGGAAGCAAAGGCCGTCCCATAGACCGAGCTTTTGCATATCCGCGTTCACAGAGAGTTCGAGCACACCCATATACTCGCCACCCTGGTCGATACCGCCCCAGTTGTAGAACGGCTCGGAAACGTAGGCGCCGCCGACGTCGATGCCCATCGCATTGAGGTTGGCAACCGTATTCCCGGCAATCCGATCGGTGAGATTCAGTCGACCGTTCTCTTGTATGAAACGATCATGGCGCTCCACCGGCACTTCGCAATTGGCCAGGGCATTGCCCGGCAAGGCCATCAGCGACACGGCGAGGACCGAGGCGACGGACGCCGCCTTGACGATCTTCGAAGTCATGGAGCCAAGCTCCGTCATCCAAGTGGTTGAGACCTGTGGTGGTCTCGTTCGGTCGCCTGTTACGAGCGCGGTCTTTGTCATCTTCAGCCCCCCAAGGCTCTCTTGTGCTCAGTCTTATTCCTACGCTTGTTATGTTATAACGTAGGTAACAGTCTATACCCCGGTCAACGGGGATTTTTTCCCTATTCTCCTGCCACCTTGCCAGGCGCGTCCAGGCTGTCGGAGCCCTCGAACTCAATGGATTTGAGGTCCAGCGCGGCCACCGCCCGCTCGATCGCCTTCGTCTGGCCGAGCAGCGCGTCGACCACGTCCTGGACGACCTTGTTCCCCTCGTCGTTCCCCTCACCGATCATCTGATCGTAGGATTCGGTGGTCAGGGCGCGGAGATACAGAGCGTTCATGGCATCCATTGTGGCGTCGAGCTTGGCGCGCATTTCGGCGTCGACCTCGGGCGCCTTGGCCTTCACCAGGTCCGACACGCTTGGGCCGCTTACGAAGGACCCGTCGGCGCGGCGATAGTGGCCGAGATAGACATTGCGGATGCCGAGGGCGTCGAAGAAGTGCGACGCATGCGTGTTGTCGGAGAAGCAATCGTGCTCTTCCTCGGGATCGTGGATCATGAGGCCGAGCTTGATGCGCTCGCCCGCAAGTTCACCGTAGGAGAGGCTACCGAGACCGGTCATGATGGTGGTGAGGCCTGCCTCGCCACCACCGACACCCTTGCGGCCATCGCCGCCCGGCGCCCACTGCTTGGCCATCCAAGCGAGATCGTCGATCAGCAGGTCGGTCACCGTGCTGAGATACTCAGCGCGGCGAGCGCAATTGCCGTTGGTGCAGTTCTTAGCGTCATAGTCGCTGGCAGGGCGGGTCCCGGCGCCGGCGTCCGTGCCGTTCAGGTCCTGGCCCCACAGCAGAAACTCGACCGCGTGATACCCGGTGGCCACGTTGGCCTCTACGCCGCCGGCTTCCTGCAAGTCGTCGGCGAGCAGTTCCTTGGTCAGGGTCTTGGTGTCGAGCTTCTTGCCGCCGATGGTCAGCGACACATTCTTGATGACGTTGGCGACATAGAGTTCGTTCTCCGGCGACTCGGAGCCGTAGACCTTGGCGACATAGTCGATCAGGCCTTCGTCGAGGGGCCAGGCATTCACCCTGCCCTCCCAATCGTCGACGATGGCGTTGCCGAAGCGGTAGGCCTCGGTCTGCATGTAAGGGATCCGTGCGGCGATCCAAGCGGCGCGGGCAGCGCGCAGGTTCGGCTCGGTCGGCTCGGAGAGCAAGGCATTGATCGCCAGCTTCATCGTCGTGGCGGTCTCGAGAGAATCTTCGTACCCGGCTTGCGCAATGTCCGCGTAGGACTTCAGCACATCCTTGGTGGTGTCGGCGGCGGCTGCAGGGGTAAAGCAAAAGCCGAGCGCCAAAGCGGCGGCCGGCAAAGCAGTCATCGGTCCTCGGAACATCAGCATCCCTTTAACTTCATCGCTTGGCCCGGGCGTTTCCGCCACGGGCCTATTTCCCGGTTCTCGCCCGCAAAACCACCCGAAGGTGGAAGAATGCGGCGGCCCGTGGGCCGGGACCTTTGGGCCGCCGCAAGGTTGAGATGAGGAGCGCCCGGGCTCGGGCTCAGGCGCTCCAGACATTCGGGCTGGGCGGCCGAACGTCTTGTCAAAACACTAGCCCGGGGCCTAACATGAGCGTACTGAACTCTTCTCAGCCGAATAGTTGAATGAAATGCATCTTAAAGAGGTCGACGCCAATCTGCTGGTGACGCTGGACGCCCTGCTCGTGGATGCGAGCGTCACCCGTGCAGCGGAAAGACTGGGGCGCAGTGCCTCGGCGATCAGCCACGCATTGGCCAAACTCCGGGAAATTTTCAACGATGAGCTGTTCGTCCGGGCCGGGCAGAGGCTGGTTCCGACGGCCAAGGCGCTGGAGCTAGCGCCCACGGTTCACGTAATCCTGGCCGGCATGGAAAGCCTGCTGCGGCCCAGCAAACCCTTCGATCCCTCGCTTTCCGTGCGCGAGTTTGCCGCAGCGTCGAGCGAAGCAGGCGAATTGATTCTCGTTGAGCCCTTACGGAAACGGCTCCACGCGCTTGCGCCGAACGTGCGCGTGAACTGGACGCCGTCGCATCGCGACGAGAATATCGATGCGTTGCGCAACGCGCGCAGCCACTTCGTCATCGACATCGAAGGCGCCCCGGTCGCGGCCCCGGATGTGCGGGTGGCCAAGCTGTTCGACGACACGCTGGCGACGCTTGCCCGGCCGAACCATCCCTTTGCCAAGCGAAAGCCGACGGCCGCGACCTTCGCGGGCGCCGACCATGTGGCCGTCAGCTCGCTGCCGACGCTGGCGCTGCTCAACAGGGCGCTGGCCGACCAGGGGCTGACCTGCAACGTCGCATCGCATGTTTCCTCGGCGCTGGTCGGCGTGCTCGTGGTCCAAAACGACGATGCGCTTCTGACGCTGCCCTCCTCGCTGGCGGCGATCCTGGAGAGGCAATTTGGGCTGGCGCGGATCGCTCAGCCTCTGCCGGAGGTGGACTTCCCCTTAAGGCTCATGTGGCACTCGAGCTACGACCGGGATGAGTGTCATCAGTGGCTGCGCGGCGAATTCGCCAGTATCGCCCAGGAGATCGTCGGCGCCGCGTAACGCAGGCCCCACGGTCGCAGTCATTTGCAGCCCTTTTGGCCGCGGCCACTCTTTTGGCCCGCGGCCCCTCCTTTTGGCCTGCGACCCCTCTGGCTTCCGTCATGAGGCTCCATTACCATGGCCGCCATCGCCCGCCTGTCGCCGAGGGCTGGGCGCTCGGAGGACGTCCATGTTGACCTGGTTCCGCGTAGGCTTTGCCGCCGCGCTGCTCGTTTTCGTCTCCACTCCCGCACTCGCCGCCGACAAGACATTCCAAGACGAAGCTCTCGGCGAGGCGGCCATTACGCTCGCCGCAGACCTCAGGAATGAGTCCGGCACGATCGAGTTGCCGGTTATTAAGCTGAAAGAGCAAGCCGCCGCCCAGCTCAGAAAACAGGATCTGGGTGCCGCCGCCTTCACCTACGGACAGATCGTCACCGTGTTGCCCGAATATTCGACGGGCTGGCGCCGGCTTGCCGATATCTGGCTTGCGATCCCACCCGATGAGAGCGACGACGGCAGCACCCGCTTCCAGAATGCGCGGACGGCCGCTTATGTCGCCTATCAGCGCGCCACGACCCCAAAGGATGAAGCCGCGGCGCTCGCTTCGCTCGCCACCGCGTTCGGCAAGAGCGGCGATTGGCGGCCTGCGCTCAACGCTCTTCGTCTCGCGCTGACCCTGAACGATGATCAGGGTCTGCAAGCCACCTATGGCCAACTTCGTGAGAAGTACGGCTTCCGCGCGTCAAATTTCAGCGTGGACTCCGACGCGGCGTCCCCGCGCGCCTGCTTCCAGTTCACCGAGCCGCTGCTGAAGCGGGCCGACTTCTCGCCGTTCGTCTCGGTCGTGGGTGAGGACAAGCCGGCGCTCTCCGTTGACGACAAGCAGCTTTGCGTCGAGGGGCTCAAGCACGGCGAGACCTACGACGTCACCTTGCGTCAAGGCCTGCCCTCGGCGGTGCATGAGGACCTGCTCAAGGACGCGGCCTTCACCATCTATGTGCGCGACCGGAAGCCATCGGTACGGCTCGCGGGCAAGGCCTATGTGCTGCCGAGCACGGGCCAGCAAGGCATCCCGCTCGTCAGCGTCAACACCGCGCTGCTCAAAGTGACGATCTACCGGATCGGCGACCGCAACCTGATCAACAACGTGCTCGGCTACGATTTCGAGCGCAATCTCTACCAATACGACCTCGAAAACGTCGCCGACGAGAAGGGCCAAGAGGTCTGGAGCGGCGAACTCGAGGTCACACAAGAGCTCAATAAAGAAGTCACCACCGCCTTCCCCATCGGCGAGGCGGTGCCTGAGATGGCGCCCGGCGTCTATCTGCTCGCGGCGCAGCCCGCCGACGAGCCGGGCGACGACTACGGTCAGCGCACCACGCAATGGTTCGTTGTCTCCGACTACGGGCTGACGGCCTATTCCGGCTCCGACGGCATCCACGCTTTCGTCAACTCGCTCGCCAGCACGGCACCTTTGAGCGATGTCGAAGTCCGGCTGATCGCGCGCAATAACGAGGTGTTGGCGACAGCGAGCACCAACGACAAGGGCGCGGTCATTTTCGCACCCGGCCTAGCCCGGGGCGAAGGCGGCCTGTCGCCGGCGCTGCTGGTGGCCTCGGGTCAGAGCGGCGACTACGCCTTCCTCGACCTCAAACAATCCGGTTTCGATCTCACCGATCGGGGCGTTGCCGGGCGCGAGCCGCCCACGGGTCTCGACGCCTTTGTGTTCACCGAGCGCGGCGTTTACCGCACCGGCGAGACCGTGCACGTGACCACACTTTTGAGAGACGCCGCCGGCGTCGCCGTGCCCGGCGTGGGCCTGACACTCGTCGTCAACCGCCCGGACGGCATCGAGTACCGGCGTTCCGTGGTGCCCGATGAAGGTCTTGGCGGCCGGACGCTCGACGTGCCGCTGATCGCCTCGGCTCCCACCGGCACCTATCGCGTGGCGGTCTATTCCGATCCCAAGGGATCGGCCGTCGGCGAGACGAGCTTCCTGGTCGAGGACTATGTGCCCGAGCGGCTCGAGTTCGACCTCACGACCGATGCCAAGAGCCTGTCGCCGTCGGCGCCGGCGGAGATCACGCTCGACGGCCGCTTCCTTTATGGCGCGCCGGCGTCCGCGCTGCCCATCGACGGCACGTTGAAGGTCACCGCTACCAGCGGACGCCCCGGTTTCCCGGACTATGTGTTCGGCCTCAACGACGAGCAATCCGGCGATAGCTTCAGCGCCGAGACCTTCCCGCTGGCCGACCTACCGGAGACGGGTGCGGACGGTAAGGCGACATTTAAGGTCGCGCTCGACAAGCTGCCGGCCTCGACCAAACCGCTTGAAGCCACGGTCGTGGTGCAGCTGGCCGAGCCCGGCGGCCGCGCTATCGAGCATGACCTCAAGCTGCCGGTGGTGCCGGCCTCCGACATGATCGGGGTGAAACCGCTGTTCAAGGGCTCCGCGCTCGGCGACCAGGACATCGCCAAGTTCGACGTGGTGATGGCCGCGCCTAACGGCATGCCGGTCGGCGCCAAGGGTCTGAAATGGCAATTGCTGCGGATCGAATCCAAATATCAGTGGTACCGCCAATATGGCAGCTGGCAGTTTGAGCCCATCAAGATCACCCGCCGCGTGGCCGACGGCATGATCGATGTGGACACCAATCAGCCGGGTCACATCGAGGTGCCGGTGACCTGGGGCCGCTACCGGCTCGAAGTCGAGAGCGCCGATCCGCAAGGCCCGCTCACCACGTATGGCTTCGATTCCGGCTGGTATGCGGAAGCCTCCGCCGACACGCCCGATCTGCTTGAGATCGCGCTCGACAAGCCCGGCTACATTGCGGGCGACACCATGACGGTGGCCGTGACCGCGCGCAGCGCCGGCACGGTGACGCTGTCGGTGATCGGCGATCGGCTGATCACCCAGACCACGACCGACGTGGAGCCGGGGCTGGCCAAGATCCCGCTCACCGTGGGCAACGATTGGAGCACCGGCGCCTATGTGCTGGCCACGCTGCGGCGTCCGCTCGATGTGGCCGAGAAGCGCATGCCGGGCCGGGCCATCGGTGCGCAATGGTTCAGCGTCGACAAGGCGCAGCACACGGTCGGTGTCGATCTCGATCTGCCGGATCTGATCCGCCCCGAAACCACGCTGCGGGTGCCGGTGAAGCTCGCCAATCTCGCCGCCGGTGAAGAGGCGCGCATCGTGGTCTCCGCGGTCGATGTCGGCATTCTCAATCTGACGGGCTACGAACCGCCGAACCCCGATGAATACTATCTCGGCCAGCGCAAACTCTCCGTGCAGGTCCGCGACCTTTACGGGCAACTCATCGACGGCATGCAGGGCGTGCGCGGGCAGATCCGCACCGGCGGCGATTCAGGCGGCGGCGCGCTGCAGGGCAACCCGCCGACACAGCCACCGCTGGCGCTGTATTCCGGCATCGTCACCGTGGGCGCGGACGGCACGGCGGAAATCGCCTTCGACATCCCGGCCTTTACCGGAACCGTCCGGGTCATGGCCGTCGCCTGGACCGATACCCAAGTCGGTCATGCCTCCGGCGATGTCGTGGTGCGCGACCCCGTGGTGGTTAGCGCCACGCTGCCGCGCTTCCTGCTGACCGGCGACCAATCCACGCTGCGCCTCGATCTCGATAATGTGGAAGGCGCGAGCGGCAGCTACCAGATCGCTGTCTCCGTTGCCGGGCCGCTGAGCATCGCCGATGCCGACCGCGCCGTTGCGCTCAAGGCCAAGACGCGGGGCGCCGCGACCTTCCCGGTCTCCGCGCTCGGCGTCGGCGACGGCACGATCGACGTCACGGTCACGGGACCGGAGGACTTCAAAGTGGCCCGCCGCTACGCGCTGACCGTGAACCCGGCGACGCAGATCCTGACGCGGCGCACCGTAAGCCCGCTCGAGCCCGGCCAAGGCATCACGCTGTCCAATGACGTGTTCGCCGATCTCGTGCCGGGCACTGGCGGCTTGGCGCTGTCGGTCACGCCGACCGCGGCGCTGGACGTGGCGAGCCTGCTTGCCGCGCTCGACCGCTATCCGCTCGGCTGCACGGAGCAGATCGTGAGCCGGGCCCTGCCGCTGCTCTATGTCAATGAGATGGCGCTCGACGCCAAGCTCACCGCCGACACCAAGCTCGATGAGCGCATCACCAAGGCGATCGAAACCGTGCTGGCGCGCCAAGGCTATGAAGGCGCGTTTGGCCTGTGGTCGCCCGGCGGCAGCGATGCCTGGCTCGATTCCTATGTCACCGACTTTCTCACGCGTGCGCGCGCCAACGGTCATGCCGTACCGGACGACCGCTTCACGCTCGCGCTCAACCGCTTGCGGAACTATGTGAGCACCGCGCCCGACGTCTCCACCGACGGTGGGCTGGCGCTGTCTTACGCGCTTTACGTGCTCGCCCGGAACGGCATGGCGCCGGTGGGCGACCTCCGCTACATCGCCGACGTGAAGCTCGGCAAGCTCGGCACGCCGACGGCGCAAGCCGAGATCGGCGCGGCCCTGGCGATGCTCGGCGACACGCTGCGCGCCGAGAAGGCCTTCCGCGCCGCAGCGGGTGGGCTGCCCCGCGAGACCTCGCCCCTGGTCGGCCGTGCCGATTTCGGCTCGCGCCTGCGGGACGCGGCCGCGGTGGTAACCCTCGCCGCTGAAGGCAATGCCGGAAAGCCCATTCTGGTGCGCGCGACCCAGCAGATCGGTGTGGCGCGCGACGCCGTCACCTACACCTCCACGCAAGAGGACGCCTGGCTGGTGCTCGCCGCCCGCGCGCTCGGCAAGCAAGGCGTCAGCCTCGGCGTCGAAGACGGGAGCAGCGCCGAAGGCACGCAAATCGGTCCGCTCTATCGAAACTTCAGCGAAGAGGATCTCGGCATCAACCCGGTGACGGTGACCAATACCGGCGATACCCCGGTGGATGCCGTGGTCTCGGTCTCAGGCGCGCCGACCACGCCGGAACCCGCCGCCGACCGTGGCTTCACCCTGGAACGGACCTTCCACATGCTCGACGGCGAAGAGGTCGACATCGCCACGGCCGAACAGAACACGCGCTACGTGGTGCTGCTGACCGTCACCGAGGCGCAGCCGCAACTCGCCCGCGTGGCGCTCACCGACTACGTTCCGGCGGGCTTCGAGATCGACAATCCGCGGCTGGTTTCCTCGGCGGACACGGGCGGGCTCTCGTGGATCAGCCACGCGGCGAACCCGGTGCATACGGCCTTCCGCGACAATCGCTTCGTCGCCGCGTTCGACCGCAAGGTCGACAGCCCCGTGGTATTCCGGGTCGCCTATATGGTGCGCGCGGTCTCGCCGGGAAACTACGTCCTGCCGCAAGCGGTGGTCGAGGACATGTACCGGCCCGACCGCTTCGGCCGCACGGGAACCGGCGCGGTCAAGGTGATCGCGCGGAAATGAGCCGGCATAAATGAGCAAACTTGCACGACGCACCACCTATGCCGCCATCGGCGCGCTGTGGATCGCGGCGGCAGCCGCGGGCGCGCTGTCCGGGCTCGTGCGGTCGCTGGGGCCGGCGCCGCTCGGCGACAATCTCGAGCTGTCCACGACGGTGCTTGACCGCGACGGCACGCTGCTCCGCGCCTATCTCACACAAGAGGGCCGTTGGCGGCTGCCGGCCGCGCGCGAGGACGTGGACCCGCGCTTCCTCGAGGCGCTGCTCGCCTATGAGGACAAGCGCTTCTTTTCTCATCCCGGCATCGACCCGCTGGCCATGACGCGCGCGGCCTATCAGCTCGCAAGCCAGGGCCAGATCGTGTCGGGCGGTTCCACCATCACCATGCAGGTGGCGCGTCTGCTGGAGCCGCGCCGGAAGCGCTCGCTCTACGCCAAGTTCCGCCAGGCTGTGCGCGGCCTCCAACTCGAGCGGGCGCTCGACAAGGACGAGATCCTATCGCTCTACCTCACGCTGGCGCCCTATGGCGGCAACCTCGAAGGCATCCGCGCCGCGTCGCTCGCTTATTTCGGGAAGGAGCCGCGCCGGCTCACCCTCGGTGAAACAGCGCTTCTCGTGGCGTTGCCGCAATCGCCGGAGTACCGGCGCCCGGACCGGTACCCCGAGCATGCCCGTGCCGCGCGGAACCGGGTGCTCGACCGGATCGCCGGCAGCGGTCTCTTCAGCGCGGCTGAGCTCGCCCATGCCAAGCAAGAGCCCGTGCCCGATGCGCGCAAACCGATGCCCCTGAGCGCGCCGCATGCCGCCGATGAGGCGCGCTCGGCGTCGAACGGGGCGCGGATCATTCGCCTCACCATCGATGGACGCTTGCAGCGCCGGCTCGAACGGCTGGCCCTTGAGCGGGCCGCGGCACTCGGCGAGGCCATGTCGGCGGCCATCGTGGTGGTGGAGAACGCAACGGGCGAGGTCCTCACCCGTGTCGCCTCGCCCGATTATTTCAATGTGCGCCGCGCCGGCCAGGTGGATCTCACGCGGGCCTTGCGCTCGCCCGGCTCGGCGCTGAAGCCCTTTATCTACGGGCTCGGCTTCGAGGATGGCTTGGTGCACCCCGAAACGCTGATCGAGGACCGGCCAATTCGATATGGCGACTATGCGCCTGAGAATTTCGATCTGACCTTCCAGGGCACGGTCACGGTGCGCCGGGCGCTGCAGATGTCACTGAACGTGCCGGCGGTCGCCGTGCTCGATGCGGTGGGCCCGAGCCGGCTCTTGGCGCGGCTCGGCGAAGCAGGTGCCGCGCTGCAACTCCCAGACCACGAGACGGCGGGACTGGCGCTGGGCTTGGGCGGCATCGGCGTGCGGTTGATCGATCTCACCGCGCTCTATTCCGGGCTTGCCCGCCAAGGCACGGTGGCGCCGCTCCACGAGCAGCGGAGCGTCGCGCCTGCATCGCTCTTGCGCCTAATGGAGCCGGTCGCGGCTTGGTATGTGGGCGATGTGTTGCGCGGTGCGCCCCCGCCACCGAACGCACTTGGCGGACGCATCGCCTTCAAGACCGGCACCTCTTATGGATATCGCGATGCCTGGGCTGTCGGCTTCGACGGCAAATACACGATCGGGGTTTGGGTCGGGCGGCCTGACGGCGCACCGGTCACTGGCCTTGTCGGCCGCACGGCGGCCGCGCCCATTCTGTTCGATGCCTTTGCCCGTCTTGCGGAGACACCAAAGACGCTGCCGCCGGCCCCGAACGGCATTCTCTCGGCAAGAACGTCTCAGCTGCCGCCGCCGCTCCGGCGCTTTGCCGCGCGCGGCAATCAGGGCGAGGCGATGACGCCGAAGGTCCGCATCGTGTTTCCGCCGAACGGTGCGAGCCTCGCGCTGTCCTCGGACGGCGCCGCGCTCGACCCCATCGCCATCAAGATCACCGGCGGTACGCCGCCGCTCAACGTGTTGGTCAACGGCCTGCCGTTCGAAACCACCAATGCGCCACGCACCGTGCTGTTCGCGCCGGACGGACCCGGCTTCATGCGCCTTACGGTGACAGACTCGACCGGGGCTGCGGACAGCGTCACGGTGCGGCTGCAATGACCCTCAGCTCTTCTTCGATTTGTGCTCAGGCTTGCCTTTGCGTTTGGTGGACGCCATGTCGTCGAGCTCTTTTTCGGTCATCGACTCATACATGCTCTTCGAGGCACCCTTGAGCTGGCTGACCTTTGCCTCGCCACGCTTCGCGGCAAGGGCTGCGCCCGCCGCCTTCTGCTGGGCTGCTGATACTGCTGGCATGATTACTCTCCGTCGTTTGAACCTGTACGCAAAACGCTTGCCCGCCCGTCCTGTTCCAGCACGCAAACCCTTGACGAACCGAGGCCCCCTGCCCACAAACGGCCAATGACCGCGAGCCCCAAGAAGCTGCATATCAAGACCTTCGGCTGCCAGATGAATGCGTACGATTCCGAGCGCATGGCCGAGGCGCTTGCGCCTGCCGGTTTCGAGCTGACCGAGGTGATGGGCGACGCCGATCTCGTTATTCTCAACACCTGCCATATCCGCGAAAAGGCCGCCGAGAAGGTCTATTCGGCGCTCGGCCGGGTGCGCAAAGCCAAGGCTGCCCGCAAGGCGCAAGGCCGCGACACGATGGTGGCCGTGGCGGGCTGCGTGGCTCAAGCCGAGGGTGAGGAGATTATCGCCCGGGCGCCCGTGGTCGACATCGTCGTCGGCCCCCAGAGCCTGCATCGCCTCGCCGATCTCGTGGCGGAGGCCGCATCGACCGGCAAGCGCTCGGTCGAGACGGAGTTCCCGGCGGACGAAAAGTTCGCCGCGCTGCCCCAGCGCACGACCGGCAAGCGGCAGACGTCCGCCTTCGTCACCGTGCAGGAGGGCTGCGACAAGTTTTGCACGTTCTGCGTCGTGCCCTATACGCGCGGCGCTGAGTATTCGCGAGGGCCTAGCGAGATCGTGGCCGAGGTGGAGCGGCTTGCGTTGCGCGGCGTGCGCGAGGTGACACTGCTCGGGCAGAACGTGAACGCTTATCACGGTGGAGCCGATAGCGGCTCGTGGCCGCTCGCGCGCCTGTTGCAGCGCCTTGCGGAAATTCCTCAGATCGCGCGCTTGCGCTTCACCACCAGCCATCCGCGCGACATGGACGACGAGCTGATCGCGCTGTTCGGCGATGAGCCCAAACTGATGCCCTATCTTCACCTGCCCTATCAGGCAGGCTCCGACCGCATCCTGGCGGCGATGAACCGCAAGCATACGGCCGAAGAGTACGAGACGCTGATCGCGCGCATTCGCGCCGCGCGGCCCGATCTTGCGCTTTCGACCGACATTATAGTCGGCTTTCCCGGCGAGACCGACGCGGACTTCGAAGACACGCTGGCGCTCGCCCGGCGGGTGGGTTTTGCCCAGGCTTACTCCTTCAAATATAGCGCGCGGCCGGGCACGCCGGCGGCGGGCCTCGAAGGCCAAGTGCCCGAGGCGGTCAAGAAAGAGCGGCTTGCCGTGCTCCAGGTCCTGCTGGAGGAGAGCCGGCACGCCTTCGACCGCGGGACGGTCGGCCGCAGGCTTCCGGTCCTGTTCGAGGCCAAAGGGCGGAAACCCGGGCAGATCACTGGGCGTTCACCCTATCTTCAGGCCGTGCACCTGGAGGGCCCGGAAGCGCTGATTGGCCACATCGCCGAGGTTGACATCTCGGCCGCCGGGCCGAACAGTCTTACCGGTGTCATGAAATCGGAATTTGAATGGCGCGAGCCAGTTCAGGCGGCCGTGTGAGCAGCAAGGCCAGCGTTCGGAAAACATCTTTGACGCGCGGACGAGCAGCAGCAGGAAAGCGTCCAGATACGGCGCAAGCCAACGGTGGCGGAGAGCCACTACTCGTCTATTTCGACGACATCCGGCTCGTGCGCGATCTCCTTGGCGACTATGACGCAAATCTTGCCGTACTCGAGGACCGTCTCGGCATCGAGGCCGTGGTCAACGGCAACGCCGTGGCCTTGCGCGGACCGGGCGATGCCTGCGCCGCGGCGAAGTCGGTGCTCGAACAGCTCTATAACCGCTTGGCACAAGGTGAGATGATCGGCGCGGGCGAAGTGGTGGGCGCTATCCGGCATGCTTCCGTGGAAGAGGTGGACGAGGCTGGCGCGCCTGCCGCGTCCGTGCCAACAGCATCGCAGATCCGCACCCGCAAGCGCCTCATCACCGCGCGCACGCCGGCGCAAAGCGCCTATCTCGACTCGCTACAACGCAACGATCTGGTGTTCGCCACCGGGCCCGCCGGCACCGGCAAGACCTATCTCGCGGTGGCTTTTGCCGCCGCCTGCCTGGAGGCCGGGCACTGCGACCGGTTGATCCTGTCGCGGCCGGCGGTCGAGGCCGGGGAACGGCTGGGCTTCCTGCCCGGTGACATGCGGGAGAAGGTCGACCCCTATTTGCGCCCGCTTTATGATGCCCTCGATGACGTGCTCGCGCCCGAACGGGTCGAGCGCGGGCTCGCCACGGGCGTGATCGAGATTGCTCCGCTGGCCTTCATGCGCGGACGCACCCTGTCCCACGCCATGGTCATTCTCGACGAGGCGCAGAACTGCACGGCAGTGCAGCTCAAGATGTTCCTCACGCGGATCGGCGAAGGTAGCAAGATGATCGTCACCGGCGACCCCACCCAGGTCGACCTGCCGCCCGGCAAGGATTCGGGTCTCCACGAGGCCATCGAGATCCTGCGCGGAATTGACGAGATCGACCACATCGCCTTCACCAAGTCGGACGTGGTGCGCCGCGAACTCGTCGGCCGGATCGTCGAGGCCTATGAGGCCGCCCCCAAGGAGCACGCCCCTAAAGAGCCCGCTCCGGCTCCGCAGGCCGAGCGAAACCGATGAGCGAAGACGGCCCTAGTCGCAACATCCAGGACGTTCCGCAAGCGGCGACGCTGGCGATCGAGGTGGTGCGCCATGGCGGCGCCTGGGACGAGGGCGCGGTCAGCGATGCCGCGATGGAGCTGGCCGCGCATGCGGCCTTTGCCCAGGCCGTACCCAAAGCACCGCTGGCTTACGAAATCGCCATTCTCTTGACCGACGATGCGGAGATGCACGCGCTCAATCGCACCTGGCGGGGCAAGGACGCGCCCACCAACGTGCTGTCGTTTCCGGCCGGTGAGGCCGCAGGCGAGGACGGCGCGCTGGGCGATATCGTCATCGCCTATGAAACGACGCAACGGGAGGCGGAGGAATCGGGCATCACGCTCTCGGATCACGCCGGTCATCTCGTGGTCCACGGCGTCCTCCACCTTCTCGGCTTCGATCATCTCAATGATGTGGAAGCCGAGAAGATGGAAGACCTGGAAACAACGGCGCTGGCCTCGCTTGGTATTGCCGACCCCTATGAACACGGGGACGAGGCCGGCCTTGTGGAGGTGACGTGATGAGCAACCCCTCGCCCGAGCGCGCGGACGACGCCGAGCAAGCGCGCCGCGCCGACGAGGAGTCGAGTTGGTTCGATCGTCTGCTGCAGACTTTTGGTCTTGGCGAGGAGCCGGACCTGCGTGAGCTGATCGAGGACGCGCTTGCCCGCAGCAAGAGCGACACCCTGAGCACGCAAGAGCGCAACATGCTGCTCCGCATCTTGCGCTTTGGCGCCCTCACGGTCGAAGACGTCATGGTGCCGCGCGCCGATATCGTCGCGGTGGACGACAGCGTGAGCATCGAAGAGCTGCTGCGCGTATTTCGCAAGGCGGAGCATTCGCGCCTGCCGGTCTATCGCGAGACGCTCGACGATCCGCGCGGCATGATCCACATCCGGGATCTCATGTCGTGGATCACCGAGGAGGCGAACGGCGGCGAAGATGACGGGATCGATCTCGGCAAGGTCGATCTCAAGCACAGCGTCGGCTCCATCGAGATCGCCCGCGAGCTCATTTACGTGCCCGCCTCCATGTCGGTGCTCGACCTGCTGCTCAAGATGCAGACCTCGCAACTCCACCTGGCGCTCGTGGTCGACGAATATGGCGGCACGGACGGCCTCGTCTCGATCGAGGATTTGGTGGAGGAAGTCGTAGGCGACATTGCCGACGAGCACGACGTGGAGGAAGAACCGCTGATCCGGATCGACCCCCGGCTCGGACTGATCTGCGATGCGCGCACGCCGGTGGAGGATCTCGAAGAGCATCTCGGCGTGGAATTGGTAACCGACGAACAGGAGGAAGACATCGATACGCTGGGCGGCGTGGTGTTCTCCATTACCGGCCGCATCCCGTCCCGGGGCGAGCTTGTGCATCACCCCACCGGCATCGAGTTCGAGGTCCTGGAGGCCGACCCGCGCCGCATCAAGAAGCTGCGCATTCACCTGCCGAAAGAGCTGGAAGCGGCCAACGCCGAGACCAAGACGGGACAGAGCGCCTCTTAGGTGTCTTCTCAAACCGCCATTCCAACCGCCATGTCCCGCGCTGCGGCCCGGGTCGGCGGGCTTAAGGGCGTGAAACGGGCCGGGCTTGCCGTCCTTCTCGGTGCCGTGGCCGTGCTTGCCTTCGCGCCCGTGCATGTCTGGCCTGTCCTGTTCATCAGCTTCGGTGGGCTCGTCTGGCTGCTCGATGGCTGTTACGCGTCTCATGAGGCGCTCGGCCGGCGCCTGAGTTGCGCAGGGTTCACCGGTTTTTGCTTCGGCTTCGGCTTCTTCCTCGCCGGGCTCCACTGGATCGCCGAGGCTTTCCTGGTTGAGCCTTGGCGGCATGGCTGGCTGATCCCCTTGGTCATGACGGCGATGCCTGGCGGCATGGCGCTGTTCTTCGCCGCGGCGGGCGCAGGCGCCATGGCGATGTGGCGGCCCGGGCCGGCCCGCGTCTTCGCCCTGGCGATTGCCTTCGGCCTTGCCGAATACGCCCGCGGCCACGTGCTCACCGGGCTCCCTTGGAACCTGATCGGCTACGGGCTTCTCCCGGAAGGCCCCATGATGCAGATGGCCGCGCTGCTCGGGGTCTACGCTCTGAGCCTCATGGCCGTCCTTCTGTTCGCGGCACCGGCCGCAATCTGGACCGCCAAAGGCGGCCGAAGCCGGGGGACGGCGGCTCTCGCCGGCGTTCTCCTCATTGCACTTGGCCTGGGCTATGTGTGGGGCGACCGGCGGCTTGCCGCAGCCCCTGAAACCTCGACGGACGTGCGGCTGCGCATCGTTCAGGCCAATATCGACCAAGCCGACAAATGGCGCCCCGAGAACAGCGCCGAAATCTTCGCCGACTATCTCGATCTCACACAGACCGCGGGGGTCGAAGACATCGATTTGGTTATCTGGCCCGAGACGGCTCTGCCCTTCTACCTCGCGGATACATCGGGGGCGCTGGACGCGCTGGGGGACGCGCTGCCTTCGGGAACCTCGTTGCTCGTCGGCGCGGCCCGCGTGGTGGCTGACAGAGACGCCTCCGGCACCCTCGCCGCGCGGCACGTCTATAACAGCCTGCTTGTCGTCGACGACCATGGCCTCGTACGCGCCAGCTACGACAAGATTCACCTCGTGCCGTTCGGCGAGTATCTGCCGTTTCAGGATTTTCTGGAAAGCCTCGGCGTCATGCAGATGACCGGCGTGCGCGGCGGCTTTAGCGAGGGAACCGGCCCGCGCCTTGTGCACGTCCCCGGGGCGCCGCCTGTGCGTCCGCTAATTTGCTATGAGATCATCTTTCCCGATGAGGTCGTGGCCAAGGCTGAACGGCCCGGCTGGCTGCTCAACATCACCAATGACGCCTGGTTCGGAACGAGTGCCGGGCCCTATCAGCACTTCCATCAAGCGCAGGTCCGCGCCGTCGAGCAGGGCTTGCCCGTGATACGCGCCGCCAATACGGGCATCTCGGCGGTGATCGATCCTTACGGCCGGATTCTCGCCGAGATCGGTCTCGGCGAGAAAGGACTCATCGACGCAGGCTTGCCCAAAGTGGGCCCGCAAACATCTTTTTCATCTTTGGAAATCCGCCCTGAATTCTTGCTGTTGTTGCTTTCCATCCTTGGCTGGATTGTTTGCCGCAGCGTATGCAAAGTTGCAAACTTGACGGGTTCAGGGGCCGCCCCTATGAACCACGGCGGGAAGGGGAAGTCCCACCAAGACTCTGACTAGACTTAAGTTTTTGGCGGCAAGGACCTAGAGACAGCGAATGGCAGGAAAGAAGCCTAACCCCGTTGACACGCACGTGGGGAGTAGAGTGCGCTTGCGTAGAATGCTGCTTGGCATGAGCCAAGAGCGCCTCGGCGAGGCCATGGGACTGACCTTTCAACAGGTTCAGAAATACGAAAAGGGCGTGAATCGCATTGGCGCGAGCCGCCTATTTCAAATCTCCAAGATCCTCGACGTCCCGATACAGTTCTTCTTCGAGGAAGCGCCCTATGTTGGCGAACCGGGCCAAGCGCCTGGAATGGCTGAGCCGGAGTCCGAGGGATTCATCCTCGAGTTCCTGAACAGCCGGGAAGGTCTCGAACTCAACCGGGCGTTCGTCAAGATTGGCGACGCGAAGGTTCGCAAGAGCGTGGTCGAATTGGTCCGCGCCTTGGGTTCGAGCCAAGGAACCAAGTAGATACCGCGCAAAAGTTGCCGGGGGTTGACCTCAGGCTCGGCGGTTGTCAGAACCGGCCCGTTCAATCGGCCGCCGGCCGTTATCTAATTCTATTGGGGGTGACCAGTGTCCCGAGGAAATTACCTCTTCACCAGTGAATCCGTGTCGGAAGGCCATCCCGACAAGGTATGCGACCGCATCTCCGATGCGGTGGTCGACCTTTACTTGGCCGCCGATCCTTATGCTCGCGTCGCCTGCGAGACGCTTGTCACCACCAACCGCATCGTGCTTGCCGGCGAAGTGCGCGGGCCCGAGAGCATCACGTCCGATGCCATCGAGAAAGTGGCGCGGAACGCGGTCCGCGAGATCGGTTACGAACAGGACGGCTTCCATTGGAAGAACGCCGAGTTCCAGAACTATCTGCATGAGCAGTCGGTCGACATCGCCCAGGGCGTGGATGCCGACGCGGCAAGCGACAAAGACGAGGGCGCGGGCGACCAGGGCATCATGTTCGGCTATGCCTGCCGCGAGACCGAGCCGCTCATGCCGGCGCCGATCTTCTACTCACACCTAATCTTGCACGAGATGGCGAAGGCTAGGCATTCGGGCCGCTCGCCGGAACTCGGTCCCGATTCCAAGAGTCAGGTGACCCTCGTCTATGAGGACGGCAAGCCAGTGCGCGCCGACTCCATCGTGGTCTCGACCCAGCACAGCAAGGACACGACCCAGGAGCACCTCAGAGAGATCGTCACGAGCTTGGTCGATGAGGTGATGCCCAAGGGCTGGGTCGACGGCAGCACACAGATCTACGTCAATCCGACCGGCCGCTTCGTCATCGGCGGACCGGACGGCGATGCCGGCCTCACGGGCCGCAAGATCATCGTCGATACCTATGGCGGCGCGGCCCCTCATGGCGGCGGCGCCTTCTCCGGCAAGGATCCGACCAAGGTCGACCGTTCGGCCGCCTATGCGGCGCGTTACCTCGCCAAGAACGTGGTCGCTGCGGGCCTTGCCGACAAATGCACCCTGCAAGTCGCTTACGCGATCGGTGTGTCGCAGCCGCTCTCGCTCTATGCCGATCTGCACGGCTCCGGCAGCGTCCCCGAAGACAAGCTCGAGACCGCGTTGCGCGAAGTGATGGATCTGAGCCCGCGCGGTATTCGCGAGCATCTCGGGCTCAGCCGTCCGATTTACGAGCGCACGGCAGCCTACGGTCATTTTGGCCGGCAGCCCGACAATGACGGGGGCTTCTCCTGGGAGCGCCTCGACCTGGTCGAGCCGATCCGCGGGGCGTTGAGCTAGACGCGTTTCTTTCAAGACTGATCGCGGATGGCCGGGCTTGCCCGGCCATTTTGCGTTTTGGGTGGAAAAATGCGCTTAAGCCCGGCACAAGGCCGGACATGGCGATGGATGGCGAAGGCGAGTCTCGGCTGCTGAGGTCCTATGGGCGTCGCAAGGGCAAGCGCTTGAGCCCGCGCAAGGAGCGCCTCCTCGCCGAGTTGCTGCCTAGGCTCCGCCCTGATCTCGCGACCCCCGCTCCACAGGACGTCCGCACCCTCTTTTCCGTTCCGGTCGAGGCCGTGTGGCTCGAGATCGGCTTCGGCTCGGGCGAGCATCTGCTGTGGCAGGCGCAGCACAATCCCACGGTCGGCTTTATCGGTTGCGAGCCCTTCATCAACGGCGCCGCCAGTCTCCTCGGTGAGATCGAGACCAACGGGCTCGAGAGCATCCGAATCTATGATGGGGATGCACGCGACGTGCTTGCCTGGCTGCCCCCGGGCTCGATCGCGCGTGCCTTCATTCTGTTCCCCGATCCCTGGCCGAAGAAGCGGCAAGCCAAGCGGCGGCTGGTCTCGCCGGCGCTGGCGGCCGCGCTCGCCCGGGTTATAAGGCCGGGCGGCGAGTTGCGCTTTGCCAGCGACGATGCGGACTATGCGGGCCAAGCCTTGCTTACGGTGAACCGAAGCGGCGCCTTCGCCTGGCTTGCGCGAAAGGCCGCCGATTGGCGGGAGCGGCCCGCGGATTGGCCGGAAACCCGCTATGAGCGGAAGGCGTTGAGCGGGGGGAAGCCGACTTATCTGAGGTGGCAGCGTCTCTAGAAGCGGGAACGACCCCCGATTTGAGCCAGTCTTGGCCTCTCCGAACCGCTTGAAACCTTGGAAAAAGTACGTATATTACGCCTCGAAACTCATGATTGAATGTTATCAGGAGTGGGCCGTGGCCCGCTCCTTTTTGTTATGGCCCACGCCTTCTGGCTGTTCGGGGTCCTTGAGCCCTGCTGTTGATGCCAAGCACTGCGACACCTAAGGACCGCCGGTTTACCCGGGAGACGGGGCAGGAGCGTGCTGTCGCCGATCTCGCCGAGCCCGTGCTCGAAGAGCTCGGCTTCCGTTTGGTCCGGATCAAGATTTCAGGCCGCGATGGCGGCACGGTGCAGATCATGGCCGAGCGGCCGAACGGTGAATTGTCAGTCGACGATTGCGCGACCATCAGTCGGAGACTGTCTCCCGTGTTCGAAGCCTACGACCCGATGCCGGGGGCTTACCACTTGGAGGTTTCCTCTCCCGGCATTGACCGGCCATTGGTTCGGCCGAGCGACTTCGCATCATGCGTCGGTCGCGACGCCAAGGTCGAGTTGAAGGAGCCGGTCGACGGGCGCAAGCGCTTCAAGGGCAGAATCGCGGACGTGCTCGACGACGAGGTGCATTTGAAGATCGAGCTGGATGACGAGGCCGAACCCGTGATCATCGGCCTTCCCTTCTCGCTCATCGGCGAGGCGAAGCTTATCGTCGACCCTGACGGCTTCAGGGCAGACCTTTCGGGCGAAAAGCCCGTGCATTGAATTTTCACGCGAGGGGCATTTCGGCTCTCGCAATGAACACAAACTGAGTTGGAGGCTAGAGAATGTCTCAGGCAGGCGTCAGCGCCAATAGGCTGGAGCTCTTGCAGATCGCCGATGCGGTCGCACGCGAAAAGGCGATCGACCGCGAGGTGGTGATCACCGCCATGGAAGACGCCATCCAGAAGGCCGCGAAGTCCCGCTATGGCAGCGAGAACGAGATCAAGGCCGAGGTGGATCCCAAGACCGGCGAAATTTCACTGGCGCGGCTCCTCGAAGTGGTCGAGGACGTGACCTTGGAGGCCACGCAGATCTCGCTCGCCGAGGCGCGCCGTAAGAACCCGGCCGCACAGGTGGGCGACTTCATCGCCGAGCCCCTGCCCCCGCTCGATTTCGGCCGCGTCGCGGCGCAGAACGCGAAGCAGGTGATCGTGCAGAAGGTGCGCGAGGCCGAACGCGAGCGCCAATTCGACGAGTACAAGGACCGCGTCGGCGAGATCGTGAACGGCATCGTCAAGCGCGTCGAATATGGCAACGTGATCGTGGACCTCGGCCGGGCCGAGGCCATCGTGCGGCGCGACGAAACGCTGCCGCGCGAGAACTTCCGCTATGGCGACCGCGTCCGGGCCTATGTCTACGACGTGCGCCGCGAGCAGCGCGGGCCCCAGATCTTCCTGTCGCGCACGCATCCGGAATTCATGGCGAAGCTGTTCGCTCAGGAAGTGCCCGAGGTCTACGAAGGCATCGTCACCATCAAGTCGGTGGCGCGCGATTCGGGCAGCCGCGCCAAAATCGCCGTGGTGTCGCGTGACGCCTCCATCGACCCCGTGGGCGCCTGCGTCGGCATGCGCGGCAGCCGCGTGCAGGCCGTGGTGAACGAGCTTCAGGGCGAGAAGATCGACATTATCTCATGGTCGCCGGATGCCGCGACCTTCATCGTGAATGCACTGGCGCCGGCCGAAGTGGTCAAGGTGGTGCTCGATGAGGATGCGGAGCGCATCGAGGTGGTCGTGCCCGACCAGCAGCTATCTCTGGCCATCGGCCGCAAGGGCCAGAACGTGCGGCTTGCCTCCCAGCTCACCGGTTGGGACATCGATATCATGACGGAAGCCTCGGAGTCGGAGCGCCGCCAGGCGGAGTTCGCCGAGCGTTCGGCCACGTTCATGGAAGCACTCGACGTGGACGAGGTGATCGCGCAGCTGCTCGCCTCGGAGGGGTTCTCCTCCGTGGACGAAGTGGCTTTCGTGGAGCCCACTGAAATCTCCTCGATCGAAGGCTTTGACGAAGAGACCGCCGGCGAGATCCAGGCGCGCGCGCGCGAGCACTTGGAGAAGCTGGAGGCGGAGCTCGACTCCAAGCGCAAGGCGCTGGGCGTCGCCGACGAACTGATGGAGATCCCTGGCCTCAACACGGCGATGCTCGTGGCGCTCGGTGAGAACGAGGTGAAGACCGTCGAGGATTTGGCCGATTGCGCCACCGACGATCTCGCCGGCTGGAGCGAACGCCACGAGAAGGAGACCACTCGCCACGCGGGCTTCCTCGACGGTTTTGGCATAACCCGGCCGCAATGCGAGGACCTGATCCTCGCCGCACGGGTGAAAGCCGGCTGGATCGAAGAGGCCGACCTCCTCCCTCCGGAGGAGGCCGCGGTTGAGGGCGAAGGCGAGGCCGAGGCGGGTGCCGAGGCCGAAGCGGGGGCAGAGGCGGGCGAGGCGCCCGCGGCCGATGACGCGCCTGCGTCATGAGGCGGTTAGGAGACAGAGCGGTTGCTAGAGGCGACGGAGCAGAACGAGACGCGGGCGAAGCGAGCGGCGGAAACGTCGCGCCGCTGCGCCGTCTTGCGCGCCACGCGTTCTAAGGACGACCTCATCCGCTTTGTGCTCGGGCCCGACGGCACGATCGTCCCCGACCTGAAAGAGAAGCTTCCCGGCCGGGGCGTGTGGCTTACGGCGGCCCACGAGACGGTCGCCGAAGCGGTCAAACGCAAGGCCTTTGGGCGGGCGCTGAAGGCTGACGCGAAAGCGCCGGACACGCTTGCCGACCAGGTGGGGCAGCTCCTTACCGAGACCGCGCTGGGCGCGCTTTCGATGGCAAATAAGGCCGGCGACGTGGTTTTCGGCCATACCAAAGTCGAGGAAGCCCTGAGCAAAGGGCGCGTAGTCGCCCTGATCCACGCCGCCGATGCGGCCGACGATGGCTGCCGGAAACTCGACGGAAAGGCGCTGAGCGCCACCGGCGGACAGGGCATCCCAGCCATTCGCGCCTTTACCGCGGATGAATTGGGTTTGGCATCGGGCCGGGCAAATGTGATACATGCTGCCCTAATCCAGGGCGGAGCGGCTCGAAAGTTCCTCGCGGCAGCCTCGCGCGTTTCGCGCTACCGCAAGGGTGTTTCCGCATTTGCGGATCAAAACGGATCGGATACGGACCAAGAATGAGTGAAACGAACGAGACCGACGGCAAGACTCGCGGGCGCAAGATGACGCTCAACGTGCGCCGAACCGTGGAGTCCGGCCATGTGCGCCAGAGCTTTAGCCATGGACGCTCGAAGTCCGTTGTGGTCGAGAAGAAGAAGCGCCGGGTGGTCGGCTCTGGCGGCGCGGCCGCACAGCCCGCCGAGGAACCGAAAGCCGAGCCGAAGGCCAAAGCCAAGGCCGCGCCCGCCGTGGCCGCGCCGAAGCCAGCCGAGGAGAAACAGCGCCGCTCCGGCGTCGTCCTGAAGCAGCTCTCCGACGAGGAGAAGGACGCCCGCACCAAGGCGCTGGCCGATTCAAAGGTGCGGCAAGCCGAAGAGAAAGTGCGCGCCAAGGAGACCGAGGCCCAGGAGGCGGAGCTCGCCGAGCAGCGCGCTACCGAGGCCAAAGAGTCCGAGGAGCTCAAGCGCCAGGAAGAGGAAAAGAAGGCCGCCGAGGAGAAGGCAAAGCCTAAGGCCGAGGAGGCGCCCCGCAAGCATCTCAAGCAGGAGATGGAGGAGCAGCCCCAGCGCACGCCCGACGCACGGCACAAGAAGGGTACGCCCACGCCGCGGCGCAACGATGAGCGCCGCGTCCGCGGCCGCTTGACCATCACCAACGCGCTCGACGAGGAGCAACGCCAGCGGAGCCTCGCCTCGCTCAAGCGCCACCGCGAGCGTCAGAAGAAGCAAGGCACGGGCCCGCAGGCCGCGCAGAAGATCCAGCGCGAGGTGGTGGTCCCCGAGGTCATCACCATCCAGGAGCTTGCCAACCGCATGGCCGAGCGCGGCGTCGAAATCATCAAATTCCTGATGAAGGACGGCGAAATGCACAAGATCACCGACGTGATCGATTCAGACACGGCGCAGATCATCGCAGAGGAATTCGGGCATACGGTCCGGCGCGTGTCCGAGGCCGACGTCGAAGAGGGCTTTATCGGCGATGACGACAGCGCCGACGATCTTGAGCCCCGCGCGCCGATCGTCACCATCATGGGCCATGTCGACCACGGCAAGACCTCGCTGCTCGACGCCATCCGCACGGCGAATGTCGTCAGCCAAGAGGCCGGCGGCATCACGCAGCATATCGGCGCCTATCAGGTTACGCTGCCAACGGGTCAGAAGGTCACCTTCATCGATACGCCGGGCCACGAGGCGTTCACCGCCATGCGCGCCCGTGGCGCCAAGGTCACCGACATCGTCATCCTCGTGGTGGCGGCGGACGACGGCGTGAAGCCGCAGACCATCGAGGCCATCAACCACGCCAAGGCCGCCGGGGTGCCGCTGATCATCGCCATCAACAAGATCGACAAGCAGGGCGCCGACCCGCAACGCGTACGCACGGAACTGCTCAGCCATGAGATCGTGGTGGAGAGCATGGGCGGCGACACGCTCGAGCTCGAAGTATCGGCCCTGAAGAAGACCGGTCTCGACAAATTGCTTGAGGCGATCGTGCTGCAAGCCGAGGTGCTTGAGCTTACCGCCAATCCCGCCCGTCCCGCCGAGGGCGTCGTCGTCGAGGCGAAGCTCGAGCGCGGCCGCGGTCCGGTGGGCACCGCGCTCATTCAACGCGGCACGCTCAAGCTCGGAGACATCATCGTGGCGGGCTCCGCCTGGGGCCGCGTGCGCGCGCTGATCAACGATGTGGGCGACCAGGTGAAAGAGGCTGGACCCTCCGTGCCGGCCGAGGTGCTTGGCTTCGATTCCGCGCCGGAAGCGGGCGATCAGTTCGCGGTGGTGGAGAGCGAGTCCCGCGCCCGTGAGATCACTGATTACCGCGATCGCGAGCGGCGCAAACGGCTGGCGGTGGCCGGCCAGCGCGGCAGCCTCGAGCAGATGATGACCCAGCTCAAAGAGACCGGCATTCAAGAGTTCACGCTGGTCATCAAGGGCGACGTGCAAGGCTCGGTGGAGGCCATCTTGGCGGCGCTCGCCAAGCTCGGCACCGACGAGGTCAGGGCGCGCATCGTGCATGCGGGCGTCGGCGGTATCACCGAGTCGGACGTGTCGCTGGCATCGACATCGGGCGCCGTGCTGCTCGCCTTCAACGTGCGCGCCAATTCACAGGCCCGCGAGCATGCCGCGCGAGACGGTGTCGAAATTCGTCAATACGCGGTCATCTACGATCTGGTCGACGACATCAAGCAAGCCATGTCCGGCCTGCTCGCACCCACGGTGCGCGAGACCTTCCTCGGCAATGCCGAGATCCTGGAAGTGTTCAACATTTCCAAGGTCGGCAAGGTCGCCGGTTGCCGTGTGACCGAAGGCAAGGTCGAACGCGGCGCCCATGTCCGGCTGATTCGCGACAATGTCGTGGTGCACGAGGGCAAGCTCTCCACGCTCAAACGCTTCAAGGACGAGGTGAAGGAGGTGGTGGTCGGTCAGGAATGCGGCATGGCGTTCGAGGGCTACCAGGACATGCGCCAGGGCGACGTCATCGAGTGCTTCGATGTCGAGCACATCGAGCGCACGCTCTAGGCGAGCATGGCGCGGGTAAAATCTCAGGCCTCCAGGGCACCCAGCCAACGCCAATTGAAGGTTGGCGAGTTGATCCGCCATACGCTGGCCGAGATATTTTCGCGTGGCGAGGTGGTGGACGAGGTGATCGTGCGTCACTCTCTCACCGTGCCGGAGGTCCGCATGTCGCCGGACCTCAAGCTCGCGACGGCCTACGTGATGCCGCTGGGCGGCGATGAGGCCGACGAAGTGGTCTCACATCTCGAAAAGCACAAGCGCTTCCTGCGCGGCGAGGTGTCAAAACGCGTGAGCCTGAAATTCATGCCGGAACTCCGCTTCAAACTCGATACCTCCTTCGAAGCGTCCTCGCGCATCGACGAACTCCTCGCCTCGCCCGCGGTCGCCCGCGATCTCGACGACTAGCGGCCGGTAGGGGCGACACCAATGGGCCGGCGGCGCAAGGGCCAAGCGGTAAGCGGCTGGCTGATCCTCGACAAGCCAGAAGGGATGACCTCGACCAAGGCCGTGGGCCGCGTGCGCTGGCTCTATGATGCGGTCAAGGCCGGCCACGCCGGAACGCTCGATCCGCTCGCCACCGGTATCCTGCCCATTGCCTTCGGGGAGGCCACCAAGACGGTGCCCTTCGCGGTCGAAGGCCGAAAGGCCTATCGCTTCACCGTGCGTTTCGGCGCCGAGACCGACACGGATGACACGGAAGGCAAGGTGACGGAGACCTCCGACCGCCGCCCGACGGCCGCGGAAATCGAGGCGGCGCTGCCCCAGTTCACCGGCGCCATTTCCCAAGTCCCGCCGCGCTACTCGGCCCTCAAGGTGGAAGGCGCGCGGGCCTACGATCTCGCCCGCAACGAGGAAGACTTCGAGCTCGCGCCCCGGACCGTGACCGTCGATCGGCTCACGTTGGTGGACCTCCCCGACCCCGACCATGGCGTGCTGGAGGCCGAGTGCGGCAAGGGGACCTATGTCCGGGCGCTGGCCCGCGACCTCGGCCGGGCTCTTGGGTGCCTGGGTCACGTATCGGCCTTGCGGCGGACCCGGGTTGGCGCCTTTACGGAGGCGGAGGCCGTCACCCTCGAAGAGGTCGAGGCTGCGGCCGAGGAGAGCCGGGAGGCGGCCTTGCCCCTGCTCCAGCCGGTAGAGACGGCCCTCCAGGACCTGCCGGCGCTCAATCTGAGCAGCGCCGACGCGGCCAGGCTCCGGCAGGGCCAGGCCGTGCTGCTGCGGGGGCGGGACGCGCCGATCATGACCGGGCCGGTTTATGCGGTTTCCAAGGGCACTTTGGTGGCCTTGGGGGAGGTCGCCGAAGGCGAATTCAGGCCCCGGCGGATCTTTAACCTGTCGGGCTAAAAGGCCATAAATTCCGCTGGTCTAAAGTCCGATAATCCCTATAGTGCAGCGCAGCGCGCGGGCGCCCTTGCGGCCTTTTCCCGCGCGTTTTCAGAACCGACCGTGCTGGACGACATCCCGGCTCGGCCCTGTCAAAACCCTCAAATAGTAAGGATATCCCGATGTCGGTTAGCGCTGAGCGCAAACAAGAGCTCATCAAAGAGTACGCGACCAAGACAGACGATACCGGATCGCCAGAGGTCCAGGTCGCGATCCTGACGGAACGCATCACCAATCTCACCGAGCATTTCAAAACGCACGGCAAGGATAACCATTCGCGTCGCGGACTGCTGAAAATGGTCAGCCAGCGTCGCCGTCTGCTCGACTACGTCAAGGCGGCCGATCAGGACAGGTATCAGAAGCTCATCAGCCGGCTCGGTATTCGCCGGTAGCCGTCTCGCCGCGGGAACGCGGCGGGCTTGAGCTTCCATGCATTATGAACGGGCTTGCCCTTGCACCACCGGGTGTCAGGGCAGCCTTATCTTTCCCCACACATTGGGACACGCACATGTTCGATAAACACACCGTAGAAATCGAGTGGGCCGGGCGCCCGCTCAAACTCGAGACCGGGCGCGTCGCCCGGCAGGCCGACGGCGCCGTGCTCGCCACCTATGGCGAGACCTGCGTTCTCGCCACCGTCGTCTCGGCCAAGACGGAAAGGGCCGGCATCGACTTCTTTCCGCTCACCGTGAACTATCAAGAGAAGACCTTCGCCGCGGGCAAGATCCCCGGCGGCTATTTTAAGCGCGAGGGGCGCCCGACCGAGAAGGAAACCCTCACGTCACGCCTGATCGACCGGCCGATCCGTCCGCTGTTCGCCAAGGGCTTCAAGAACGACACCCAAGTCATCACTACCGTGCTGTCGCACGACATGGAAAATGACCCCGACATCGTCGCCCTGGTCGCAGCGTCCGCGGCGCTGACGCTGTCCGGCGTGCCGTTCCTCGGGCCCATCGGCGCGGCCCGAGTCGGCTATATCGAAGGCAAGTATGTCCTGAATCCAATGATCGACGAGATGTCCGAGACGCAGCTCGATCTGATCGTCGCCGGCACCGCCGACGCCGTGCTGATGGTGGAATCGGAGGCCAAGGAGCTGCCCGAGGACATCATGCTGGGTGCGGTGATGTACGGGCATGAGCATTTCCAGCCGGTGCTCGGGGCGATCGTCAAGCTCGCCGAGCGCGCCGCCAAGGAGCCGTGGGCGCTCAAGGCGGTCGACAATGCCGAGATGGTCGACAAGGTGCGCGGTCTCGCCGAAAGCGGTTTGCGCGAAGCTTACTCCATCGCCTCGAAGCAAGAGCGCCGCGACGGCATCTCTCAGGTGAAGGAGAAGGTGATTGCCGAGCTCGTTCCGGAGGGCGACGACGCGCTGGCCGGCAAGGTGTCAGGCGCCTTCAAGGAAGCCGAGAAGGACATTGTCCGCGGCAGCATCCTCGACACCAAGAAGCGTATCGATGGCCGCGACCTGGTCACGGTGCGGCCCATCTCGTGCGAGGTCGGCATTCTGCCGCGCACGCATGGCAGCGCGCTGTTCACCCGCGGTGAGACGCAGGCGCTCGCCGTCACCACGCTGGGTACGGGCGAAGACGAGCAATACGTCGACGCGCTGGCCGGCACCTACAAAGAGACTTTCATGCTGCACTACAACTTCCCGCCCTACTCGGTCGGCGAAGCGGGCCGCATGGGCTCTCCGGGGCGGCGCGAGATCGGTCACGGCAAGCTCGCCTGGCGGGCGATCCACCCGGTGCTGCCCGACCGCGATCAGTTCCCCTACACCATCCGTGTGGTCTCCGAGGTTACCGAGTCGAACGGCTCCTCCTCCATGGCCACGGTGTGCGGTTCCTCGCTCGCCATGATGGACGCGGGTGTGCCGCTGAAGCGCCCGGTGGCGGGTATCGCCATGGGCCTCATCAAGGAGGGCGACAAGTACGCCGTCCTGTCCGACATTCTCGGTGACGAGGACCATCTCGGCGACATGGACTTCAAGGTAGCCGGTACATCCGAGGGCGTCACATCGCTCCAGATGGACATCAAGATCACCGGCATCACCGAGGAGATCATGAAGATCGCGCTCGATCAGGCGAAGGACGGGCGTTTGCATATCCTCGGCGAGATGGACAAGGCGCTGAACGAGGCGCGGCCCGAGCTCGGCGAATATGCACCGCGCATCGAGACGATCCACATTCCGACCGACAAGATCCGCGAAGTGATCGGTACGGGCGGTTCGGTGATCCGCGAGATCGTGGCCGAGTCCGGCGCCAAGATCGACATCTCGGACGACGGGACGGTCAAGATCGCTTCGTCCAACGCGGAGTCGATCCGCGCGGCCATCGCCCGCATCAAGGGCATCGCTGCGGAGCCCGAGGCCGGCGAGATCTACGAAGGCAAAGTCGTGAAGGTGATGGAGTTCGGCGCTTTCGTGAACTTCTTCGGTCCCAAGGACGGCCTAGTGCACATCTCGCAGCTTGCCGAGGGACGCCCGGAGGCCGTTACCGACGTCGTCAAGGAAGGCGACAAGGTGTGGGTCAAACTGCTGGGCTTCGACGAGCGCGGCAAGGTGCGCTTGTCGATGAAGGTCGTCGACCAAGCGACCGGCAAGGAAAAGCAAGTCGCCGAGGCCAGCTAAGCCGGCGACTTTTTCCACCAGAACGAGACTGTGAGAGGGGCGCTTCGGCGCCCCGATCCTTTTGAGCTCGGCTAGCTGTTGGGCGCTATGGGGGCCTTGGCGTCTTTGGCGCAACGCGTGCCGACGATGGTGTATTTGTTGTTATTGACCTGCCAAGCGGCGCCTTCCGCGTGGCTGTCTCTGATACAGGCCACCAAGTCGGTGTATTCCTTCTCCGGAAGCTTGAACTCCTGGCAGTGCTCTCCAGTCGCCGCCAAACACACCATAACTATGACTTCGAACATCTTTCCTCCTAGGCGGCCTCGGCTTGCCCGCCCCCCGGGGGGGCGCTGGTCCGCTTATATATGATTGCCGAACGGGGTAAAGTTGTGACCAGTCCCTGTCAACATTCAGGGTGCGATAGGCTTACTTTGCGCTATTGCGCGGCCTCGCGCGGGGCCACCTTCTCCACGGCGTTCTCAAGCTCCTCGGCGCGCTCCATCGCCTTGAGCGCGTCCAAGTCGGGCATGAAGGTGGTCGAGTAGCCGCAATCCACGAAATGCACCTCGCCGGTGACGGCGCCTGACAAATCCGACAGGAGATAGAGCGCGGCGCCGCCGACCTCGTCCAGGTTCGGCGAACGGCGCATGGGCGCATGGCGCTGCTGATAGTGGAGCAAGGTCCGCGCGTCCGAGATACCGGCGCCGGCCAGCGTCCGCATGGGCCCGGCCGAAAGTGCATTCACCCGGATGCCGCGCGGGCCGAAATCCGAGGCGAGGTATTTGACGCTGGTCTCGAGCGCCGCCTTGGCCACGCCCATGACGTTGTAGCAAGGCACGACCCGGGTCGCCCCGCCATAGGTCAGGGTCAGCAGCGAGCCGCCATCGGTCATCATGTCGGTGGCCAGCTTGCAGATCTCCGTGAACGAGAAGCAGGAGATCACCATGGTGTGTTCGAAATTCTTGCGGGTCGTGTCGCAGTAGCGGCCCTTGAGCTCGTTGCGGTCGGAGAAGGCCAGCGCGTGCACGACGAAATCCAGCGAGCCCCACTCTTTTCGGATCACGTCGAACATACGCTCAACGCTTGAGAGATTTTCGACGTCAACCTCTTCGATGATTTTGGCGCCGAGCGATTTGGCCAATGGCGCGGCGCGGCGGCCGAAAGCGCCGCCCTGATAGCTGAAGGCAAGCTCGGCCCCCTGGCCGTGCAGCACCCGCGCGATGCCCCAGGCGATGGAGCGATCGTTGGCGACGCCCATCACCAACCCCCGCTTCCCAGCCATCAACGGTCCCGGCTCAGCAATGTCTTTCGTTGTTGCCATTTTACTTACTCTGCTTGGGGTTGATTTCCGCTGACTTCCCGCCCCTCAGCTGTCCAACCGGCGGAATACGAGTGTGGCGTTGGTGCCACCAAAACCGAAGCTATTCGACATCACGGCGTTAATGGCGACGCCGTCCTTGCGCTTGCGCATGATGGGCATGTCCGCCACGCCCGGATCGAGGTTATCGATATTGGCGGATTCGCAGACGAAACCGTTCTTCATCATCAGCAGCGAGTAGATCGCCTCGTGCACGCCCGCGGCGCCAAGCGAGTGGCCGGTCAGCGACTTGGTCGCGCTGATCGGCGGACAGTCCTCGCCGAACACCTCGCGGATCGCCTCGATTTCGCGCAAATCGCCCTGCGGCGTCGAGGTGGCATGCGGGTTGATGTAGTCGATCTTGTCGCCGTTTAGGTTTTGCATGGCCATGCGCATGCAGCGCACGGCGCCCTCGCCCGAGGGCAGCACCATGTCAAAGCCGTCCGAGGTGGCACCATAGCCCACGAGCTCCGCGTAGATCCGCGCGCCGCGGGCTCTTGCGTGCTCAAGCTCCTCGAGCACCAGAACACCGGCGCCGCCGGCGATGACAAAGCCGTCGCGGGCGGTGTCGTAGGCGCGGCTCGCCTTCTCGGGCTCATCGTTGAAGTCGGACGACATAGCGTTCATGGCATCGAACAGGACCGACAGGGTCCAGTCGAGCTCCTCGCCGCCGCCGGCGAACACGATGTCCTGCTTGCCGAGCTGGATCAGCTCACTGGCGTTGCCGATGCAGTGGGCGCTCGTCGAGCAGGCCGATGAGATGGAATAGCTGACGCCCTTGATGTGGTAGGGCGTGGACAAGGTGGCGGAGTTGGTGGAGGACATCGACTTGGGCACCTCGAAAGGACCCACCTTCTTGGGGCCCTTCTCGCGGGTGGTGTCGGCCGCCCGAACGATGGCCCGGGTGGACGGGCCGCCTGAGCCCATAATGAGCCCGGTGCGCTCGTTGGAGATGTCGTCCTCCTCGAGCCCCGCGTCCCGGATCGCCTGCTCCATGGCGATATAGTTCCAGCCGGCGCCCGCGCCCATGAAGCGGCGGACCTTCCGGTCGATCATCTCTTCCCAGTCGAGCTTCGGCGCGCCGTGCACCTGGCAGCGGAAGCCGAGCTCCGCATAGGTGTCGGCCTTGACGATGCCGGACTTGGTCTCGCGCAACGAGGCGAGCACCTCCTGGGCACTATTGCCGATGGAGGACACAATGCCCATGCCGGTCACGACCACGCGTCTCATTCGCATAAACGTCCTTGAAGCTTGCGCCGCAATAGATCAAGCACCAGCAGGAGCGGCTTCGTCCGCCTGGAACAGGCCGACCTTGAGGTCCTTGGCCGTGTAGATGGTCTCGCCGTCGGCCTTGACCAAACCATCCCCCGTCCCGAGGGTGAATTTGCGGCGGATCACACGCTTGAGGTCAACAATATACTCAAGCTTTTTCATGGTCGGCAGAACCATACCGGAGAATTTCACCTCGCCGACGCCAAGCGCACGGCCCTTGCCGGGCGCGCCGAGCCAGCCGAGGAAGAAGCCCAGCATCTGCCACAAGGCATCCAGGCCCAGGCAGCCCGGCATGACCGGGTCGCCCTTGAAGTGACAAGCGAAGAACCAAAGGTCTGGCTTCACATCCAGCTCCGCCACGATGCGGCCCTTGCCATGCTCGCCGCCTTCCTCCTCCACATGGGAGATGCGGTCGAACATCAGCATCGGCGGCAGGGGCAAGCGGGCATTGCCGGGGCCGAACAATTCGCCCCGGGCGCAGGCGAGCAGAGCCTCGTAGTCAAAGCTGGCCTGCCGATCTGCCGTGGATTTCTGCACTCGATAAATCCTTCGTTTTCTTTGAGTCTGGACTGTTGGTTGGTTACCTAACACATGCCAGAGCCCACCAAAAGCCCGCCGGAGCCCCTCAAGGGCGGTATCTGGTCGGGCGCCCTTGAGGGGCTCGTGATGCCTTGAAGCCACCCGGCGACCCGGGTGAACGCGGCAAAAAGTCAGCCAGACCACGGCGTTGCGGTAAGCGGCCCTACCGCCTATATTCTGGAAGCAATCTTTGGGCGATAAGACACTATGAACAAGCTGCCTCACGCGGACGAAGACGCCACCGTTGTGGTTGAAGACGTTCCCGAGCTGTTGCGCGGCGCGGGGCTCAGGCCGACGCGCCAGCGCGTGGCTCTTGCCCGCCTCCTGTTCGCGGAGGGCGACCGGCATGTGACCGCGGAACGGCTGCATGAGGAGGCCCTGGCCTCCAAGGTGCCGGTATCTCTGGCGACGGTCTACAACACGCTGCACCAGTTCACCGAAGCCGGCCTTCTGCGGGAGGTTGCGATCGAGGGTGCGAAAACCTATTTCGACACCAACACGTCAAATCACTATCATTTCTTCTGCGAGCAGTCGGGCAAACTCCTGGATATCCATACCGGCGAGATCCGCATCGACGGGCTGCCCGAGGCGCCCGACGGCATGGCCATCTCCCGCGTCGACGTGCTGGTCCGGCTCGTCAAGAAGAGCGGCTAGTTGTTGATCTCTTCGCCGCGGTAAACGCCCCAGAGCTTGCTCTGCTCCACATAGCCGGAATAGTCGCCGACCGTGAGTTCGCACCACTCTCCGTCGCACGACGCGACGTTGCCCAGCACGCCGGACTGAAGCTGAGCCACGGCGTGCGATCCCGTGGAACGCCTCCCGTAGAGCGCGACGGCTTCCTTGCCCTTGGACCAGGGACTAATGAGCACGGTGCGCCGGCCGCTGAGCAGGCTGTGAAACACCCACCCGTCAGCGCCCTCGCTGTCGCGAACGCGGCGCCAGTTGTCGGCTTCGGCGATGATCTCGACGGGCAGGCCCGCGCGCGCGAAGACCCAGACAATGGCTTGATCGGTGCTGGGGCCGCGGCGCACATTGACCCTGTTGGATTTGAGGCTGACGAAGCGGGGCACGCGCAAGCCGCTCTGCGAGCCATTGGCGACAGTTGCCTGTTTGGCGCCGTCCTCGGCGGCCGTGGCGGCCGGTACCGCCAGGATGAGGCTCAAGGCCACCGCAATTCCGGTCAAACAGCGCGCCAGCACCAATACCCTCCCCCGTTCTTGTGCCCCGAATCGACGCACTTGGACCCATTGAATGGCCGAGAAAAGTGAAAGGATCGTGGCTCTGGGTTATTTCCGCCCTTAGAGCCAATATGACGCTTTATCTCGTAAACCCCCTTCTGTTAGACAAAGCGCGCAAATCAACGCAATCAGGGGACCCTCCCCGCCGATAGCCTCCTGACAGGATACGTTATGGCTTCTGAACGACCGCTCGTTATCGTCACGCGTAAGCTCCCCGATGTCGTGGAGACACGGCTCCGAGAGCTGTTCGACGCGCGGCTCAACATTGAAGACAAGCCGTTCTCCCGGGACGAGCTGGTCGAGGCGGTCAAGACGGCCAATGTGCTCGTGCCCACGGTGACCGACCGCATCGACCGGACCGTGCTGAGCCAAGCGGGGCCCGACCTCAAGCTGATCGCTCAGTTCGGCACCGGCGTCGACAACATCGACCTCGACACGGCGCGGAACCGCTCCATTCTCGTGACCAACACGCCCGGCGTGCTGACCGAGGATACGGCGGACATGACCATGGCGCTGATCCTCTCCGTGCCGCGGCGCCTGACCGAGGGCGCGGCCCTGCTCCGGGCCGACACCGGCGACTGGCAGGGCTGGTCGCCGACCTGGATGCTCGGCCACCGCATCTACGGTAAGCGGCTCGGCATTGTCGGCATGGGCCGCATCGGCCAGGCGGTGGCGCGGCGCGCCAAGGCGTTCGGTCTTCAGATCCACTATCACAACCGCCGCCGCGTCGCGCCGGACGTCGAGCAGGCGCTCGAGGCGACCTATTGGGACAGCCTCGACCAGATGCTGGCGCGGATGGACATCGTCTCCATCAATTGCCCGCACACGCCCGCGACCTATCATCTGTTGTCCGCCCGCCGGCTCGCGCTCTTGAAGCCGACCGCCTATGTGGTCAACACCGCGCGCGGCGAGGTGATCGATGAGAACGCGCTCGCCCGCATGATCGAGAACAACGAGCTGGCCGGTGCCGGCCTCGACGTGTTCGAGCACGAGCCGGCCGTGAACCCCAAGCTCTTGCGCAATGAGAAGGTGGTGGTTCTGCCCCATATGGGCTCGGCCACGCTCGAAGGCCGCATCGATATGGGCGAGAAGGTCATCGTCAACATCAAGACCTTCCTCGACGGTCACGCCCCGCCGGACCGCGTCCATCCCGCAATGTTCTAGAAAAGCGTGCTACTTCGCGCCTGGGGCCGGAGCCTCGGGCGTTTGCACGTGCTCGGGCCGGAAGCCCATGCCGATGAGCCGGGCCGGAAGGCGCCGCAGCACCGGGAAGCGGTCCATCATCCGCGCGAAGAATGGCGGCTTGGGCTGCGCGGTCATGGCGAGCACGTTGGTCACGACGCGGTTCTGAATGAAGACCTGCAAGGCCTGCGTCAGCTCGGTCGGCAGGCGCCGCCGTTTCTGCACCTTCTGCAAATCCTCCTCCGTGACGCGCCCCTCAAGGAGCGGAGCGGCCAAGATGTTGGCGGTGGCCACCGCGTCTTGGATCGCCAGATTGATGCCGACGCCGCCAATCGGCGACATGGCGTGGGCCGCATCGCCGATGCACAAGAGCCCCGGCCGGTACCAGCGCTTTAGACGGTCGACCTTGACGGTGAGGAGTCTTACGTCGTCCCAGGAGGCGATCTCCTTCACACGCGTGGAGAGCGTCGGCTTCAAGGCGACGATCGCCAGGCGGAACGCTTCGAGCCCCTTGCGGCGCAATTCGTTGAAGCCTCCTTTGGGAATGACGAAGGCGCACTGCCAGTAGTCGCCACGGTTGATCATGATGAAGAAACGGCCAGGCTCGATACGGCCGAGCGTGTCGTCTCCGTCCTCGGGGCGCCTTGTGAGACGCAACCACAACACGTCCATGGGCGCGCCCATATCCTCGACCTCGAGACCGGCCAGGGCGCGCACCGTGGAGTGGCGGCCGTCGGTGCCGACCACGAGATCCGCGCGTACCTCGAGATCGCTGTCCGGCGTCGCGGCCTTCAGGCCGACGATCCGGTCACCGTCCTTCAAGAGCTCATCCACCTCCGCGCGCATGTGCAGGTGAAAGGTGGGGTAACGCTTGCCGTGGGTGGCGAGGAAATCGAGAAAGTCCCATTGCGGCATGAAGGCGAGGAACTTGGCTTCAGTCGGCAGGTGCGAAAAGTCGGCGATCATGACCGTGTCGTCGCCGATCTGCGCGCCAAGCTGCTTCACTTCCTGGTGCGGCAGCTTGAGAAATTCATCCAGCAGGCCGAGCTCATGCATGACCTGCAGGGTCGAAGGGTGGATGGTGTCGCCGCGGAAATCGCGAAAAAAATCCTCGTGCTTCTCCAGCACGACCACATCAACGCCGGCGCGCGCCAGAAGAAAGCCGAGCATGATGCCGGCGGGGCCCCCGCCGGCAATGGCGCATTCCGTGGTGATGGTCTCCGTAGCCATAGCGCAGCCTCAGACGGTAGTACCCGGCGCACGGTCCGGGCTGTTCAGGGGGTCCCAGGCACAACCTTCGGCTGAAAAGATTGAAAAACTCTATGAAGCGCCCGCCGCCGCGTGCGGCCCTGCCTCGGCGCGGTGGTGCGTGAGGTCGCGGAACCTCTGATTTTTGCCATTTAGCGGGTTTTCCGGGTCCCAAGCATAGCGCACGGCGGAAAAGCGGGCCTGGAGCGCATCATAAAGGAGAAGCCGACCCACCAAGCTCTCGCCGATGCCGAGCAGCTCCTTCACCACCTCGACCGCCTGGAGGCAGCCGATTACGCCCGCCACGGCGCCGAGAATGCCGGCCTCCGAGCACGGCGGCACGGTGCCCTCGGGCGGCGGCTCCGGGAACAGGCAGCGATAGTTCGGGCGCGGGGTACCCTTTTCGTCCATCTCGGAGGCGCGGAAGGTGGTGAGCTGCCCGTCGAACGGTCCCAGCGCCGCCATCACCAATGGCAGCTTCGCGAAATAGCAGGCATCGTTGAGGAGATAGCGCGTGGCGAAATTGTCAGAGCCGTCGGCGACGATGTCGAAGCCGCGCAAGATATCGAGCGCGTTCTCCGGGACCAGGCGCGTCGAATAGAGCTTTGTCTCCACATGCGGGTTCAGCCGCTCAATGGTGGCCGCCGCGCTCTTGGTCTTGGAGCGGCCCACGTGGCCGGTGTCGTGCGCGACCTGCCGCTGGAGATTGTCGAGGCTCACCCGGTCGTCGTCGATGATGCCGATTTGGCCGATGCCCGCCGCGGCCAGATACAGAAGGAGCGGCGAGCCGAGACCGCCCGCGCCGACCACGAGCACGCGCGACGCCTTCAGGCGCTGCTGGCCTTCGCCGCCGATCTCCTTCAGCACCAGATGGCGCTTGTAGCGTTCGATTTCGTCTTCGGTGAGCATGGTGGGACTGTAGGTCCTTATCTCGCCTTCGTCATTGCCGGGCCCAGATCAAGTCCGGGCATGACGAGTCCAGAGCGGCTAGCCGGTGGAGCCGAAGCCGCCCTCGCCGCGGCCGGTATCGCTCAGCTCATCGGCATCGACAATCTTGACACGGGTCACCGGCGCGATGACGGTCTGGGCGATGCGGTCGCCGCGCCCGATCAAGAAGCGCTCACTGCCGAGATTGATGAGCAGCACTTTCACCTCGCCGCGATAGTCGGCATCGATCGTGCCGGGGCTGTTCAGCACGGTCACGCCATGTTTGAGCGCGAGGCCGGAGCGCGGACGTATCTGTGCCTCGTAGCCGTCCGGAAGCTCGAAGACGAGGCCGGTGGGCACCAGCACGCGGTCGCTGGGATCGAGCATAAGTGCGCCCTCCTCAGGCACGGCCGCGACCAGGTCGAAGCCCGCCGCATGCGCCGACTGATATTCGGGCAGCGCCAAGCCTTCGCCATGCGGCAAACGCATGATCCGAACCTGCACGCTCATTCAGCGGCCGAGCGCAATGAGGACAGCGCCTCGGCGGCGCGGGCCAGGAGACGCCCGGCCATCTCGTCCTTGCTCATGGCCGGCCAGTCCTCGGTGCCTGCGCCGGTCACGAGATGCACAATGGTGCGGTCGCCGCCCATGATGCCGGTGGCGGCGGAAACGTCGTTGGCCACGATCCAGTCCGCCCCTTTGGCGCGGCGCTTGGCGCGGGCGTGCTCCACGACAGTCTCGGTCTCGGCGGCAAAGCCGATGACGAGCTCTGGACGCTGCGGGCCGGGAACGGCAATTGTCGCCAGGATGTCCGGGTTTTGGGCCAGCGCGAGCGTCGCGTCGATCTTGTCGTCCTCTTTCTTGAGCTTCTGCGCGGCTTCCGCCTGCGCCCGCCAATCCGCGACGGCAGCGGCACAAACCGCGATATCGGCCGGCAGCGCATCGAGCGTGGCAGCCAGCATCTCTTGCGCCGTCTCGACCTTGATGACGTCCACGCCGTCCGGTTCCGGCAAGTTCACGGGCCCGGACACCAGCGTCACGCGCGCACCGAGACCCAGCGCGGCGCGGGCCAGCGCGTGGCCCTGCTTGCCGGACGAACGGTTGGCGATATAGCGCACCGGGTCCAGCGGCTCGTGCGTCGGACCCGAGGTGATCAGAACATGCCGCCCGGTGAGCGGGCCGCGCTGTTTTTCCGACAGCAGCCGCGCGACGGCGTCGCAAATCGCCTCGGGCTCGGCCATGCGGCCCGGGCCGAACTCGCCACAGGCCATCTCGCCCTCGTCGGGGCCGGTGAAATGGATGCCGTCGGCGCGAAGCGTCGCCAGGTTGCGGCGGGTCGCTGGATGTTGCCACATGCGCACATTCATGGCGGGCGCCACCAATACCCGCTTGTCGGTGGCGAGCAGCACGGTCGAGGCGAGATCGTTCGCGAGCCCCGTCGCCATCTTGGCGAGAAGGTCGGCGGTCGCCGGCGCCACCACGACAAGATCCGCCTCGCGGGACAGCCTGATATGACCGATCTCCGCCTCGTCCTTGAGATCGAACAGGTCGGCAAAGCATTGCTCGCCGGAGAGCACCGAGAAGGAGAGCGGCGTGACGAACTCCGCGCCACCTTTGGTCAGAATGACGCGCACGGCGGCGCCCCGCTCACTCAAGCGGCGCACGAGCTCAAGGCTCTTATAGGCGGCGATGCCGCCGCCCACGATCAGAAGGATGCGCTTGTTTTGCACTCTATCGTCGCTCCGCTGTCATTCCCGCGAAAGCGGAAATCCAGTAATCCCTGACCTTAGCAATATTGGCCACCTGTGGTTACCGGATTGCCCGGTCAAGCCGGGCAATGACGAGAAAATAGGGTTAGCAGGCGCCAATCAAAAGAGCAGCGCGAGCGCGATCACCACCAGCGCGATGGCCGCGACCCAGATGCCGGCCCGGCTCCAGCGGTCCTTGTGCGCTTGTGCTTCGGCCAGACGTTCCACGCTGCGGTCGTCCAGATGCAGGCCCTCCTCGACCATCGCCGAGAAAGCATCCGCCGTGTGCTCCGCCTGAAGCAAGAGTTTGGGAATGTCGCCGACAAAGCGCCCGACGGAGGCGGCGCTTTCGGCCGCCTGCTCGAAGCGCGCGCCGGCGCCCAACTGGCTCTCCAGCCACTCCTTCGCCACGGGCTCGGCCACGACCCAGATATTAAGGTCGGGGTCCATGCTGCGGCCTACGCCTTCAACCACGACCATGGTCTTTTGCAGGAGAATCAGCTCGGGGCGCGTCTGCATGTCGAAGACTTCGGTGTACTGGAACAGCTGGCCCAAAAGGTGGGCCATGGAAATCTCGCTGGCCGGACGGTCCATGATGGGCTCGCCGATGGCGCGCAAGGCCTGGGCGAACTGGGCGACGGAGTGCTTGCGGGGCACATAGCCGGCATCGAAATGCACTTGCGCGACACGCGTGTAGTCACGGGTGATGAAGCCATAGAGGATCTCCGCGAGGAAGCGGCGCTCCTTCATGCTCAAGCGGCCCATAATGCCGAAGTCGACGGCGACGATGTTGCCGTCCTTGTCGACGAACAAATTCCCCGGATGCAGGTCGGCGTGGAAGAAGCCATCGCGCATGGCATGTCGCAGGAAGGTCTGCACCAGCCGCGCTCCGAGCGCCTTCACGTCGTGGCCTTGCGCCCGCAATGTCTCCAGATCGCCCATGGGCGTGCCGTCGATCCATTCGAGCGTCAGCACGCGGCGAGCGCTGCGCGTCCAATCGACCTTGGGCACGCGGAAGCCTTCGTCGTCCTTGGCGTTTTCGGCCATCTCCGAGATGGCGGCGGCCTCCATGCGCAAATCCATTTCGATGGCGACGGACTTGGCCAGCGTGTCGACCACGGCGATGGGGCGCAACCGCCTGGATGGCGCGTGAAAGCGCTCGATCATGCGCGCGGCGAAGACGTAAGAGTCGAGGTCCTTCTGGAAGCGCTGCTCGATGCCCGGACGCAACACCTTCACGGCGGCGTCTTTCAGCGTGCCGTCGGGCATCTTCACCTTCGCCTTGTGGACCTGCGCGATGGAGGCGGCGGCGACCGGCGGACCGAACTCAGCAAACAGCTGATCGATGGGCGCCTCGAGCTCCGTCTCGACGGCTTTCACCGCGTCACTTTGAGAAAACGGCGGCAAGCGGTCTTGCAAGGTCGAAAGATCGCGGGCGAGCTGGCGCCCGATAATATCGTCGCGCGTCGCCAGGAACTGGCCGAGCTTGATGTAAGACGGCCCAAGCGATGTCAGCGCCGCGGAAAGCCGGGCCTGGTTGCCCGAGGCCGCGCCGTTCTTGCGCAAGGGGGCGGTGACGCGGCCGAACACGGCCAGCGGGCCCGACAGCTTGGTATCGGCCGGCAGCACGCGCGCGCCGCTCCAGGCAAGCGTTGCGCCTGCCTTTGTCAGCCGCGCCATATTGGCGATAGCGTTCACGTCTTCCGCCTCATCAAAGCCGCCAGCCTGCGTGGATGGCCGCGATGCCACCTGTCAGGTTTCGATAGCGCACACGCTCAAACCCCGCATCTCTTATCATCCCGGCGAAGCGTTCCTGATCGGGGAAGCGCCGTATGCTTTCCACGAGATAGCGATAGGACTCCGTGTCGCCGGCGACAAGACCGCCGAGCGCCGGAATGGCGTTGAACGAATAGGCGTCATAGAGCGTATCGAGCAACGGCATCTCGACGCTCGAAAACTCAAGACACAGAAAGCGTCCGCCGGGCTTGAGAACCCGGAAGGCTTCCGAGAGCGCCTTGTCGATATGGGTGACATTGCGGATGCCGAAGGCGATCGTATAGGCATCGAAGCGCGCGTTCTCGAACGGCAGCGCTTCGGCGTTGCCTTGCACGAAGGCCAGCGGGCCTCTCGTGCCGGCGCGCGCCCTTCCCGCCTCCATCATCTCGGCGCTGATGTCACAGATCACGGCGCTGCCGCCTTCGCCCACCGCATCCAGGTAGCGGCAGGCGATATCGCCCGTCCCGCCGGCCACGTCGAGCAGGGCAAAGGGCGCCGCGCTCTTCGGCGCGGCCAGCATGGTGATGAGCTCCGCCTTCCAGAGGCGATGCAGGCCGCCGGACATCAGGTCGTTCATCAGGTCGTAGCGGCTTGCGACCTTGGAGAAGACGTCGTTCACCAGGCCCTGGCGGGCGGTTTCAGCCACGGGGGCGAAGCCGAAACTGGTCTCGGCCTCCCCGGAATCTCGGTTTTTCAGGTGCTCGGTCATCTGGCTCGCGGACAATAGCCTACGCCCCCAGTTCAGGCTATTGTTGCACTGCAATGAGATTTATTCTGCACTGCAGTATGCAGACACGCCAACCATTTGGACGCCATGCCGGAGCTGCCTGAAGTCGAGACCGTGCGCCGGGGCCTGGAGCCCATTCTCGTGGGCAACGCGTTTGCCCGCGTGGAGCAGCGGCGCCCCGACTTGCGCTTTCCGTTGCCCGAGCGCTTCGGCGAACGGCTCGAGGGCCGGACGGTGGAGGCGCTGGACCGGCGCGCCAAATATTTGCTTGCCCGGCTCGACGACGGCGAGGTGCTGGTCATGCATCTCGGCATGACGGGCCGCTTCAGTATCGATAAGGCGAACGGCACGGCGGCGGCGCCAGGGCGTTTCGCGCATCCCCAGAAGCCGATCCCGAAGCATGAACACATCGTGTTCCATCTCGGCGACGGCTCGGCGGTGCGCTACAGCGATGTGCGCCGCTTCGGCATCATGGATCTGATCCCCGCGAGCACTCTCGACAGCCACGCGCTGTTCAAGAGCATCGGCGTGGAGCCGCTCGGCGACGGGCTCAACCCCGCTTGGCTCGCGGCCAAGCTCAAAGGCAAGGCAACCTCGATCAAGGCCGCGCTGCTCGATCAACGTCTGATCGCGGGGCTCGGCAACATCTATGCGTGCGAGGCGCTGCACCGCGCCCGCATCGCACCGCTCAAGCTCGCCGGAACGCTTGCCACCAAATCCGGCAAACCAACAAAAAAGACGGAAGCGCTCGTTGAAGGGATCAAGGCCGTGCTGGAAAGCGCCATCAAGGCCGGCGGGTCGTCGTTGCGCGACTACCGGCATACCGATGGCCGGCTCGGCCGTTTCCAGCACCGATTCAAGGTCTATGGCCGCGAGGGGAAACCCTGCCGGCGGACGGGCTGTGGCGGCATTGTCCGCCGCATCGTCCAAAGCGGCCGTTCGACCTTCTTCTGTCCAACCTGTCAGAGATAAGGGACTGATGAACATGTTTGTCGAAGAGATTGCACGGGGCGAAGAAGCGCCCGGAGCTCCCGCCTATGAAACGCTCATTGTCACGCGCCAGGGCAAGGTCGGGCTCATTACGCTCAATCGACCGCAGGCGCTGAACGCCCTGAATGCGCTCCTCATCGGCGAGCTCAATCATGCGCTCAAGGCATTCGACACCGATCCCGCCATTGGCTGCATCGTCATCACCGGGAACGAGAAGGCCTTCGCCGCCGGCGTCGACATCAAGGAGATGCATACCAAGACCTTCGTCGAGGCCTATGGCAGCGACTTCCTGGCGCCGTTCGACAGGATCGGCGAGACGCGCAAACCCATCATCGCCGCGGTCGCGGGCTACGCGCTCGGCGGCGGCTGCGAGCTCGCCATGAGTTGCGACATCATCCTCGCCGGCGACAACGCCGTGTTCGGCCAGCCGGAGATCAATCTCGGCATCATGCCCGGCGCCGGCGGCACGCAGCGCCTGACACGCGCGGTCGGCAAAGCGAAGGCCATGGAGCTCTGCCTCACGGGGCGGATGATGAAGGCCGAGGAAGCGGAGAGCGCCAACCTCGTAAGCCGCATCGTCCCCGCCGACGAGCTGCTCGAGGAGGCCATGAAGGTCGCCGACAAAATCGCCAACCTGTCGCAGCACGCGGTGATGATGATCAAAGAGGCGATCAACCGGGGCTTCGCCACGACGCTTGCCGAGGGCACCCGCTTCGAGCGCGGCCAATTCTACTCGCTGTTCGCCACCGAGGATCAGAAAGAGGGCATGGCCGCCTTCATCGACAAGCGGAAGCCCGACTTCAAGAACCGCTAGGGCGCAAGGCTCAAGAAAAGGGGCGGCAGCCCCCCGTTTCGCCCAGTTGACGCTTCCTGGGGCGCTCGCTATAGAGCACGTCAAACGAGTGTTTCTGCTTGGCTTTGCGCGCGGCATTCTGCGGCCCGAAAGCCACCTCAAGGACCCATATTATGGCTAACACCAAGTCGGCGAAGAAAGCCGTTCGCCAAATCGCCCGCCGTACCGCCGACAACAAGGCGCGGCGCAGCTCCATGCGCACCTATGTCCGCAAGGTCGAGGAAGCCATCGCCACCGGCAACAAGGACGCTGCTCAGACCGCGTTGAAAGAGGCCGAGCCCGTCATGGTGCGCACGGCGCAAAAGGGCCTCCTGCACCGCCGCGCCGCTTCGCGCAAAGTCTCCCGCCTCGCCAAGCGCGTCGGCGCCATGGGGGCCTAGCCAGGCCCCTATTTCGGGGCCGCGCGCCATGCCGCCCCGGCTCCCAAAGAGTCAATAAGCTAGCTTTGTTGCTTGCGCGCCACAGGGGCTGCGCACAGCCGCCGCGCGCTTCATGTCAATTTAGCGAATATTTCAATTGCTTGACGATCGAGGCGGCGTGCGCGCCAGCCCAGTTTTCCACCGCCTGCCCCCCGGAAAAAAAAATTCGAGCCATCGGACGGGGCAAAAGGCCCGCTTTCGCGGAGATTCTGCCGCGAGCCTGGTCGATTCAGGCTTTGTGCACAGAGGCTTGGCGAGGGCCGCTGATCGCGGCGCTTACTGATCAATACTGCACTTCGCCCCCCCTTCGTTCGCTTGATTGGCGGGGTTTGCGTGTGTATAGTCTGTTTATCCGAACGGGGAATTCCCCTCCTTACAATCGAGTGTCTTGACCTTGGCGGTTGCCGGGACAGGTTTTCTTTGTCTTCGCAGTAAGGGCGGATGAAAATCTTGTTCAATGCTTGTGCGTAAGCTGTGAATATTGTGGGTGTAAGTTGCATGAAGTCCCCACATATTGTGTCCAGCATCGAAACTGTTCTTGGCACGTGCTCACATTTTTTCGGGAGGAGGCTCGTTCTTGGGCGCGCACGCGAACGAAAACGCGGTCGATGAGGTCGATGTGGCAACGGCCTGGAAGGGCCTTCAGGCGAACCCTCGAGCGCAGCTTGTCGACGTGCGTACCCGCGCGGAGTGGACCTATGTAGGGATTCCCGACCTCGGGCCTTTGGGCAAACGGGCTGTCCTCGTCGAGTGGCAGACCTTTCCCGATCAGTCCGTGGATCCGCGTTTTGCCGATCGCCTGGCCAATGAGCTCAAGGCGCTCGGTGTCCAGTTGGACGATGACCTTTTCTTTATTTGCCGTTCGGGAAGCCGGAGTCTGGCCGCGGCCAGGGCGATGGCATCTGCGGGATACCGCGCCTGTCACAACGTCTCGGAGGGGTTCGAAGGACCGCTCGACGACAGTAGGCATCGCGGCTCCCTCTTAGGGTGGAAGGCGATCGGACTTCCCTGGCAACAAGGCTAGGAGCCGGTCGATGGACGGTCGTGGCTGTCCGCGTCGATATCTAGTTGGCTGCTCAAGTATCAAGCGTGCGGTGCGTAAATGACGCGACAAAAAATGAATGGGAAAGAAAAATATCGTGGCAGAGGCACAGGCACGGGTTCCTACACAGGGGCCGCAGCAAGAGGAGCAGTGCGCGCCAAGCGAGGCTTGGGCGAGAGTTAAGACGCGGCTACGCGGTGAATTGGGGGAGGACGTCTACGCCAGTTGGTTTAGAGGCGTGGAGCTTGGTCAGGTGGATGATGGCGTCGTCCATCTTACGGTGGCGACGCGCTTTTTGCGGAACTGGCTCAGGGCGCATTACTACCAGTCCGTCCTGAGACTGTCGCAAGGGGAGTGGCCGAGCGCCGAGCGCGTCGAGTTCACCGTCCGGCAACCGCACTTCGCCGTCGAACCGCCCAAGGAGGTGAACCGCGAACAGCGCAGTCCCGCGCCGGCGTCCTATGACCGGACGCCGCTTCCGATGCCGCTGCGCACCGGCTATGAGGGTTTCGAAGGATCGCCGCTCGATCCGCGCCTCAGCTTCGGAAGTTTCGTGATCGGCAACACGAACAAGCTGGCTCATGCCGCGGCCCAGCAAGTGGCGAACGCTTCATCGAGCCCGCAGTCTCCGTTCAACCCGTTGTTTCTGCACGGCAATGTCGGCTTGGGCAAAACCCACCTGCTGCACGCCATCGCGTGGGAGGTAAAGCAACAGAAGCCCGAGGCCGAGGTGCTCTATCTCACCGCCGAGCGCTTCATGTCCGGCTTCGTGCAGGCCTTGCGTGCGCGTGACGCGCTCGCCTTCAAGGAGAAGCTTCGCAATATCGATATTCTCCTGATCGACGACATGGAGTTCCTGCAAGGCCCGACGATTCAGCAGGAGTTCTGCCACACGCTGAACTCGCTGATCGACGGGGGGCGTCAGGTGGTGGTGGCGGCGGATCGCGCGCCGACCCATCTCGACAAGCTCGACATGCGCATGCGTTCGCGGCTTGGCGGCGGGCTCGTGGCCGAGATCAAGGCCATGGATTACGACCTCCGGCACCAGATCCTCGAGAAGCGCGCGCAGGAGGCTTGTACCGACACTGCCGGGCTCGAAGTGTCCGATACGGTGCTCGCCTTCCTAGCCGAGCGTCTGACGGAGAGCGGACGCGAGCTCGAAGGGGCGGTCCATCGCTTGCGGGCGAGCTACCAGCTCACCGACGAGCCGGTGAGCATTGCCGGCGCCGAGCAGATCGTGCGCGATCTGATGCGGGGCACCGAACCCCGGCGGGTGCGGATCGACGACATCCTCCGGACCGTGTCCAAGCATTACGGGGTGAACCGGGGCGACCTCTTGTCGGGACGGCGCAACCGGTCGATCGTGCGGCCGCGCCAGATCGGCATGTATCTCGCCAAGCTCTTGACCTCCCGGTCCTTGCCGGAGATCGGCCGGCGGTTCGGCAATCGCGACCACACCACCGTGCTGCACGCGATCCGCAAGATTGAGCAGCTCATGAGCGACGACAACCAGCTCCGCGAGGAAATCGAGCTTTTGAAGCGCTTGCTGCGCGACTAGCGGGAAGGCGGGAGGGGCCTTGACTGGACCAAGGCCTCTCCCGCCGATCCTGTCTGCAACTCTTGCAAATTGCGCGGCGCCGCGCCAAGTTCGACCGGGTTTTCCGCCCGCCTCGCTTGGGCCTTCACCAGGGTCGGATCGGAGCCGAAGACGCGCTCCGGGCTGGGCATCGGCCGCGAAAATGACGCCAATTTTCAGGGTAATCTCCAACCATGCGCCTCACCATCGATAAGCCCGGTCTCGCCAAGGCGCTCGCACATGTGGCGAGCGTGGTCGAGCGGCGCAACACGATCCCCATCCTGTCGAATGTGCTGCTGACGGCCGGATCGAACGAGCTGCAACTGACCTCGACCGATCTCGACATGGAGCTCGTGGAGACGGTGGCCTGCGCCTCCACGGGCGACGGGGCCATCACCGTGCCGGCGCACATGTTCCACGACATCGTGCGCAAATTGCCCGAGGGCGAAATCGAGCTCAATCGCGACGCCGAGCAGGAGCGGCTGGTGATGACCTCGGGCCCCGCGCAGTTCTCGCTGCAGACCCTGCCGTCCGACGATTTTCCCGCGCTCTCGGTCGAGGATCTCGGCCATGCCTTCACGGTGCCCGCCCCCGACCTCAAGCGACTGATCGAAAAGACGCGCTTCGCCATCTCCACGGAGGAGACGCGCTATTATCTGAACGGCATCTATCTCCACGAAGCGGAAGCCGACGGCAAGCCCACGCTGCGCGCGGTGGCCACGGACGGTCATCGCCTCGCCCAGGTCGAGCTCGCGCTCCCCTCCGGCGCCAAGGGCATGCCCGGCGTGATCGTGCCGCGCAAGACCGTGCAGGAGCTTGCCAAGCTCGTGGAAGACGCCGACGGCGAGGTGCGCATCGAGCTGTCGTCGTCGAAAATTCGCATCTCCGCCGGGCGGGTCATCCTGACCTCCAAGCTGATCGACGGCACCTTCCCCGACTATGCGCGCGTCATCCCGCAGGGAAACGACAAGCGCCTCGAAGTGGACAACAGCAGTTTCAAGCAAGCCGTGGACCGTGTCTCGACGCTTTCCAGCGACAAAGGCCGCGCGGTGAAGTTGGCTCTCAGCGACGGCAAGCTGACGCTTTCGGTGAACAACCCTGAGTCCGGCAGCGCCACCGAGGAGCTCGTAGTCGATTACGGCTACGAGCCGCTCGAGATCGGCTTCAACGCCCGCTATCTCATAGACATCTCGGACCAGCTTGAAAGTGAAACGGCAGAGTTCCTGCTTGCCGACCCGGGCTCGCCGACCATTGTGCGCGACGTGAAGGATTCTTCCGCACTCTACGTGCTCATGCCGATGCGGGTATGAGCGCAAAGCCGCGCAAGCACACTATCGACGACGCCCCGGCGTCCCAGCCCGACACGCAGCGGCTTTCCGTCGGCACGCTCACGCTGACCGACTTCCGCAACTATGCACGCGCGCGGGTCGATCTCGACGCATCGCCCGTGGTGCTCGTAGGCGACAACGGCTCGGGCAAGACCAATTTGTTGGAAGCGGTGTCCCTGCTGGGCGCGGGTCACGGCTTACGCGGCCGCCCCTATGGCGAGCTCGCCCGCAAAGACGGCGCGGGCGGCTTCGCCATCGCCGCCACGGTGATGACGCGCCACGGCGAGGTCGAAATCGGCACCGGCTTTCTGCCGGGTACGCGCGAGGAAGGCGCGGGCCGCACCGTGCGCATCGCCGGCAAGGAGCGCAGCACGGGCGCGCTCGGCGAATACGTCAAGCATGTGTTTCTGATCCCCGCGATGGACGGTCTGTTCACGGGCGGGGCCTCGGAGCGGCGGCGCTTTCTCGACCGGCTCGTGCTCGCCATCGACCCGAAGATGCGCACGCCGCTTTCCCGCTACGACCGGGCCATGCGCCAGCGCAATCGCCTGTTCCAGATGCGCGAGCATTCACGCGCGCTGTTCGAAGGGCTCGAAGAGCAGATGGCCGAGGCGGGCGTGGCCATCGCCGCCGCGCGGCTCGATGCGGTGGAGCGGCTGGCCGCGCTGATCGAGGAGACGCGCGAGGCCCGCGGGCAAGGCCCGTTTCCGCATGCGGTGCTCACGCTCCACGGCACGCTCGAGACCGAGCTTGCGGAGCGGCCCGCGACGGAAGTCGAGGATGTGTTCCGCATCCTCCTGGAGGAGAGCCGGGAGCGCGACCGTGCGGCGTCACGGACCCTTGAAGGTCCGCATTTGAGCGACCTATTAGTGGTTCATGGGCCCAAGAATGCGCCCGCCGCCCAGTGCTCTTCCGGCGAGCAAAAGGCCCTTTTGCTGGGGCTCGTCCTCGCCAAAGCCGAGCTGATCAAGACGCTAGAAGGGGCCGCTCCCCTGGTCCTCCTGGACGAGGTCGCAGCCCATCTGGACGCCGCCCGGAGAGAGGCACTTTTTGGCGAAATTCTGCGGCTTGGCGTCCAGGCTTGGATGACTGGAACGGACCGGGAACTCTTTTCGCCGATCGCACAAGATGCCCAAATCTTGGCGGTGAATCGGGGTATGATCGAGGCGTGAATCGGGGCCCGCCGAGGCCCCCTTCGAGAACACCAACAACGACCTTCAACGACACCTTAGGGAACCATGACACCAGCTGCCAAACGCAAAGCTGACGCTGCCGCCGACTACGGTGCGGAGTCGATCAAAGTCCTGAAGGGCCTCGACGCCGTACGCAAGCGGCCGGGCATGTATATCGGCGACACCGACGACGGCTCGGGGCTTCACCACATGGTCTACGAGGTGGTGGACAACGCCATCGACGAGTCGCTCGCGGGCTATTGCGACGCGGTCAACGTGGCGCTCAACGCCGACGGCTCGGTTACCGTGGAAGACAACGGCCGCGGCATCCCCACCGAGATCCACAAGGGCGAAGGCGTGTCGGCGGCCGAAGTGATCATGACGCAGCTGCATGCCGGCGGAAAGTTCGATCAGAACTCCTACAAGGTGTCGGGCGGCCTGCATGGTGTCGGCGTGTCGGTGGTGAACGCCCTGTCGAGCATGTTGGAGCTCACCATCTGGCGCGACGGCAAGGAGCACCAGCTTCGCTTCGCCCACGGCGTGCCCGAGGCGCCGCTCAAGGCGATCGGCGATGCCGAGGGCAAGACCGGCACGCGCATCACCTTCGTGCCGTCCACCGAAACATTCACCATGATCGAGTTCGACTATGCGACGCTGGAGCATCGCTTGCGCGAGCTCGCGTTCCTGAACTCCGGCGTCCGCATCATCCTGTCGGACCTGCGCGGCGTGGAGCCGAAGACCGAGGAGCTATACTACGAGGGAGGGTTGCGCGCCTTCGTGAAGTTCCTCGACCGCACCAAGCATCCGCTCATCAATGAGCCCGTCATGGTGGAGAAGACCCAGGACGGCATCACCGTAGAGGCAGCACTTTGGTGGAACGACAGCTACCACGAGAACGTGCTGTGCTTCACAAACAACATCCCGCAGCGCGACGGCGGTACGCATCTGGCGGGTTTCCGCGCGGCACTGACCCGCACGGTCAACACTTATGCCGCCGAATCCGGCATCGCCAAGAAAGAGAAGGTGGCGCTGACCGGGGACGACGCGCGCGAGGGACTGACTTGCGTGCTTTCGGTCAAGGTGCCAGACCCGAAATTCTCCAGCCAGACCAAAGACAAGCTGGTCTCCTCGGAAGTGAGGCCGGTGGTCGAAGGGGTGATGTCCCAGGCTTTCTCCCAGTGGTTCGAGGAGAACCCGGGCGAGGCGCGCAACATCGTGCAGAAGATCGTGGAAGCTGCCGCGGCGCGCGAGGCGGCGCGGAAAGCGCGCGACCTTACCCGCCGCAAAGGCGCGCTCGACATGGCCTCGCTGCCCGGCAAGCTCGCCGACTGTCAGGAGCGCGATCCGGCGAAGTCAGAACTGTTCCTGGTCGAGGGTGATTCCGCCGGCGGCAGCGCCAAGCAGGCGCGCGACCGGGCCTTCCAGGCGGTGCTGCCCTTGCGCGGTAAGATCCTCAACGTGGAACGCGCGCGCATAGACAAGATGCTGTCCAGCGCGGAGATCGGCACGCTGATCACCGCGCTCGGCACCGGCATCGGCGATGAATTCGATCTCTCGAAGCTGCGTTATCACAAGATCATCATCATGACGGACGCCGACGTGGACGGCTCGCATATCCGCACGCTGCTGCTCACCTTCTTCTACCGTCAGATGCCGTCCCTGATCGAGGCGGGCTATCTCTACATCGCCCAGCCGCCGCTCTACAAAGTGAAGCGCGGCCAACAGGAGCGCTATCTCAAGGACGAGCCGTCGCTCGAGAATTATCTGATCGGCGAAGGGCTGGAAGACGCCGTGCTGTTGACCGGCGACGACGCGTCGCGCGGCGGCGGGGATCTGCGCGACATCGTCGAGACGGCGCGCCGGGTCACCGCAATTCTGCGCGGTCTGCACGGCCGTTATCCGCGGTTCATTATCGAGCAGGCGGCCATTGCCGGGGCGCTTGCCCCGAAATTCCTCAAGGAGGCCAAGGAGGCGCAAGAGGCCGCCGCCTATATCGCGCGGCGGCTCGACGTGCTGTCGGAGGAGACCGAGCAGGGCTGGCATGGCGAGGCGCTGCCCGAAGGCGGCTTACGCTTCTGGCGGGAGCTGCGCGGGGTGATGGAGTCCCATCTGATCGACGGGCCGTTCATCGCATCCGCCGACGCGCGCAAGCTCGACCAGTACGCCGCGCATCTGCAAGAAGTCTATGCCAAACCCGCGACGCTGAAACGCAAAGACGTGCGGCTGTTCGTCTATGGGCCCACCGATCTGTTGAACTCAGTCATGGAAACCGGGCAGAAGGGCCTGTCGCTACAGCGCTATAAGGGCCTGGGCGAGATGAACCCCGAACAGCTGTGGGAGACCACGCTCGACCTCGACTCGCGCACCATCCTGCAAGTGAAGATCAAGGAAGGCGAGGACGCCGACGACATCTTCTCGCGGCTGATGGGCGACGTGGTCGAGCCGCGGCGCGAGTTCATCCAGGAAAACGCGCTACAAGTCGCCAATCTGGACGTGTAACCCGCCGGTTTCGCCCCATTCCTTAACATCATGGCAAGGCGCGCGCCCTTAAGGTTTACGCGCGAGGAGCCTTGCGATTCTCGCCTTCCGGTGGCGAGGCTCTAATCCCGTATGTTCTTGTTGGGGGCGTTGAGTTGAGATGAGCGGCGCGAAGCGCAGCCCCAAACCTCAAGGCAAAGGCCGTAGGCGCGTGGCGCCGGGACCGGTGCCGCGGCGCAGGCCGCCGTCCAAGCGCCGCCCGCAGCGCCGGCGCGCAAGCGCCTGGGTCCGTCTCAAACGCGCCGCCCATCGTCACCCTTACGTTTTCAAGGCGCTGCGCTTCGGCATGCTCGCCTCAATCTGGGGCACCATCGTGCTCGGCGGCGCGGTAGTCTATTTCATCTCGCGGGTGCCGGATCCGTTGCTGGCGACGCTCGACGACCGGCCGCCAAATGTCACCATTCTCGCCGCCGACGGAACGGTGCTGGCCGAGCGGGGCTTGAGGCGCGGACATATCCGCGTCGACATCCTTCCCGACCATCTCATCAAGGCGGTGATGGCCACCGAGGACCGGCGCTTCTACCACCATCTCGGCGTCGACCCGATCGGCCTGGCGCGCGCGACCTATCGCAATGTCGCCGCCGGGACCGTGGTCCAGGGCGGCTCGACCATCACCCAGCAACTCGCCAAGAACCTGTTTCTCAGGCCCGAGCGCACCCTCATGCGCAAGCTAGAAGAGGTCATCTACGCGGTCTGGCTCGAGCAGCGCTTCACCAAGGACGAGATCCTGGAGCTTTATCTGAACCGGGTCTATTTCGGCGGCGGTACCTATGGCGTGGAGGCCGCGGCCCGGCATTATTTCGGCCGCTCGGCGCGCGATGTCACGCTGCCCCAGGCGGCGATGCTGGCAGGATTGTTGAAGGCGCCCTCGCGCTATGCGCCCACCCGCAGCGTGCGGGCGGCCAGCGCGCGGGCCAGCGAAGTGCTCGACAACATGGTCGAGGCCGGATTCCTCACCGAAGAGCAAGCGCGCGCCGCAAGTCAGCAGCCGCTGGCCCTGCGCGCCAAGGGCGACGACACCGGCTACCCCTACGCGGTCGACTGGGTGGCGGAGCTGCTGCCGGAATATGTCGGCGAACATGACGGCGCGCTGATCGTCGAGACCACGATCGACGGCACGCTGCAACGGGCCTCGCAAGAGCGCCTGCGCAATCTGCTCGATGGAGAAGGCCGCAGGCTTCACGCCGGAGAAGGCGCCGTGGTGGTGCTCGATCCCGCCACGGGCGCGGTCAAGGCCCTGGTCGGCGGACGGTCGTATAAAGCGAGCCCCTATGACCGTGCGCTCAAGGCCCGGCGCCAGCCCGGCTCCGCCTTCAAGCCATTCGTCTATCTCACGGCGCTGGAGGCTGGCTATTCGCCCGACTCCGTTGCCGTCGACGGGCCGGTCAATATCGACGGCTGGAGGCCGCAGAACTACACCAAGAACTACAAGGGCCGGGTCACGCTCCGCTACGCCATGGCCCATTCGCTGAACACTGTCGCCGTCAAGCTCACCGCGCAGGTCAGTCCGTGGCGCGTGGCGCGCACGGCGAAGCGGCTTGGCATCAATTCAAAGCTTTATGCGCAGCCCTCGATCGCGCTCGGCACATCCGAGGTGACGCTTCTGGAGCTGGCCGGCGCCTACGCCCCCTTCGCCAATGGCGGCACGCGCGTGCTGCCCCACGTCATCACCCGTATCCGCAACAGCGACGGCAAGGCGCTTTACCAGCGGCGGAACTCGGCGACCGGCCAGGTGGTGGCGCTGCACTATGTGGGCGCCATGAACGACATGCTGAACTCGGCGCTGGTGCGCGGCACGGGCAAGCGCGCGGCCATCCCGCGCCACGTGGCCGCCGGGAAAACCGGTACGACACAGAACTCGCGCGATGCCTGGTTTATCGGCTACACGGCCCATTACGTGGCCGGCGTGTGGATCGGCAATGACGACGGCACGCGCATGAAGAAGGTGACCGGCGGCACGCTGCCCGCTTCGCTGTGGCACGACATCATGCTCTACGCGCACAAGGACAAGCAGCCCTTGCCGCTGCCCGGCCGTGGCGCACCGCGCCCGCGGCAAGAGACGATCGCCGCCGGTATGAATTGGACTCAAGACACCGCGGAGTCCAAGCGTGCCAGCCAAGACAAGCCGTTCTATCAGCGCGTCTTCGGATTCTTCGGCGGCGGCTAGTCTCGCGAAACCCTATTCAATGCTGGCGGTGGGCGACATGCCTTGCGACGGCTGCGGCAGGCCTTCGGCCCCATAGGCGTGCAGGCTGGAGCCGTATTTCTGCAGCCAATTTCGCGCCTCTTCGTGGCGCGGCATGGTGCGGGCGACAAGCGCCCAGAAGCGCGGCCCATGATTCATATGGGCAAGATGGGCCACCTCATGCGCGGCGAGATAGTCGAGCACGAAAGGCGGCGCCAGCACGAGCCGCCAGGAGAAGGACAGCGCGCCGGACGTGGAGCACGAGCCCCAGCGCGTGGTCTGATCGCGCACGAAAATGCGCTTCGGCCTCAGGGTCAGGCGCCTGGCGTGAAGATCCACGCGCAGCTTGAGATCGAGATGGGCCTGGCGCTTGAGCCAGTCGAGCAGGCGGCGCGGCGCGTGCTCCTCCTCGCCGGAGACATGCAGCCGCGGCAGACGCCTCTTGGCGACGCGGGCGCCGGCCGGCCAGGCAGGCGCGATCTTCGCGTCCTCGGGCTCCTCGACCCAGACCACGCCGCGGCGGCGTATGGAGCCGGCGAAGCGCAGAACATGCGCCAGGCCGCGCAAGGGGATGATGGCGCCCTCGGTGAAGGGAACGGGCTCGGGAAGGCCGGCAACGCGTTCCTTCAGCCAATCCAAATGGCGCGAGAGGAACTCGTCGGCTTCGGCAAAGCTGGAATAGACCGGCATGGTAAGCACCGCGCCCCGCCGGGCTTCGCTCACCTGAAGACTGAAGCGCCGTGCGCGGACGCTGCGCCGAAGCAGCATGGGGATGTCCAGGCCCCTGATTTTGACCTCGATGGTCTCACCCCGCCCGAGATTGAGCCGCTTCAGCATGCCATGCTCCCTACTATCACTACGTATTGGCCACCGAATCTGAGGAGCCAAGAGTAGCACAGGGATTTGCTGGAAGGCTCGCCTGTGGTTTAGGCAACCCGGGCTAGAGCACGCTGGAACACGCTTCTGGGGCGCTGGTTGGACCGAATAAAACCCCGGATTTTCGGCAAAATTTCCGACCGGAAGCGCGAACCATTAAAAACGCCGTAGTGGCCGACATCGGGCTGCAAATGGTGGGTGCGCATGCTGTCTGGGAGGTTTTTGCACAATGTTTGAGCAGCTTCGGTCTGCCCGATTCCGGAGATATCGTCCTTCTCGCCTTCCACCGTCATCAGTGCCACGCGCTGGACCTTGGAGGGGTCCACAGGGGTGCCGCGGTGGTGCATTTCGCCTTTGGGCAGCCTGTGCTCCAGGAACACGGTCTCGATGGTCTGGAGGTAGTACTCGGCCGACAAGTCCATGACTGCGAGGAACTCGTCGTAGAACTCCCGATGCTTGTCGGCGGAATCGCCGTCGCCGCGGATCAGGTTATGGAACAGGTCGCGGTGAGCGTTCATATGCCGGTCGATATTCATGCCCATGAAGCCGGAGAGCTGGAGGAAACCCGGATAGACGAGCCGCATCACGCCCGGATGGGGCCACGGCACCTGGGTGATGACGTTGTTGCGGAACCAGCTCAGAGGCTTGGTAGCGGCGAAGCGATTGACCGCGGTCGGACTCCGGCGCGCATCGATCGGGCCTGCCATCAGGATCATGGAGCGCGGCACCGCGCGGTTGCGCTTCGCCTCCATCAGCGACACGGCGGCGAACACCGGCACGGTCGGCTGACAGACCGCCATGATATGCACATCGCCGCCGAAAAACTCCAGAAATTCAGTGATGTAGTCGACATAGACGTCGAGGTCGAACGGGCCGGCGGCACGCGGCACGAAGCGCGCGTCAAGCCATTCGGTGACGTAGACATCGTGATCGGGCAGGAGATCGCGCACGGTCCCGCGAAGAAGCGTGGCGAAGTGACCAGCCATCGGGGCCACAACCAGAACCTTCGGATCCTTCTTGCGCGTCGCGGGCAGATCGCGTGCGAAGTGCACGAGATCGCAGAATGGCTTCGACAAGACAGTGTGCGGCTCGACGGCAACCGCCTCGCCGTCAACCTCAACCGTTTCGATCTCCCAGGCGGGCTTGCGATAGCGGCGCGTCGAACGCTCGAAGAGTTCGAGCGCGGCCGCAGCTCCGCGGCCCATCGCCGTGTGCGACGCCCAGTTCAGCGGGTTGCGCCATAGCAGCCGATAAGCCTCCGCCGTGGCCCGCGCGGGATGCAGCGCGGCCTGGTTCAGCTCATAAAGGTGGTACAGCATTGCGTGTGACCTCTTCGACTCAGCAATATCATAATGCTGCATCGCGAAATCAAATGGTGATTCTATGCTGCAGTGCAACGACAGATGGCCGCAGGGGGTGGCCATCGGCCGCGCGCTATAGATAACGGCGTAGTGTTTCCGCCATTTTGTCGGGCGAGGTGCCGTAAGGGATGTGCGTGACAAATTCGCCGTCGGGCCCCATCAGATAGGCAAGTGCCGAGTGGTCGATGGTGTAGTTGTCGCCCATGCTCTCGTCCTGAAACTTTTGATATGTGACACGGTAGGCTTTCGCCGCCTTGGCGATTGCTTCGGGCGAACCGGACAAACCGACGAAGTTCGGGCCGAAATTCTCGACATAGCTTGTCACCGAGTCGGGCGTGTCACGTTCCGGGTCGAGCGTAATAAAAACGGGGACAACTTTGTTCGCGTCGCCTCCAAGCTCGTCCAGCGCTGTCGACATGACCTGAAGCTCCGCGGGACAAATATCGGGGCAGCGGGTGAAGCCGAAGAAGACGAGCATATAGCGGCCACGGAAATCCTTGTCGGTGACGGTCTTGCCGCCTTTGCCTACGAGTTCGAACGGACCGCCGATCAGCGCCTTGCCGCTCGTCACGACGCGATTTCTGCTTGTGTCGCCGTCGAGGATCATCGCGCCGACGCCGAGCAGCGCGCCAAGAAGAAAGCCGCCGACAATCACGAGAAACAGAGGACGTCGCATATCTATTCCCCTAGCTGTAGCAGCGTGCCGTTCTCTCGCGCGCTACCCAAGAACCAACTGAACGTGGCGTAGCCGACCGCGAAATAGACCGCGTTCAACCCGAGCGCCCACCATAGGCTCGTCGCATCGAAGGTGTTGTGCAGCAGGATGGACCGCATGCCCTCGAAGACATGTGTTGGCGGGAGTGCGAGCGCAACCGGCTGGAGCCAGTCGGGCAGCGCCGAGACTGGGTAGTACACGCAGCAAAATGGCAGGAGAAGAAAGGCCAAAGACCAGGCCAGTTCCTCCGCGCCGAGGCCGTAGCGCAGGATCACGCCGGCGGAGATGAGCCCCAGCGACCAGCTGGTCAACACGAGCACGCAGAAGAAGGCCGCTAGCGCCAGCCCGAGACCGAGCAGATTGAAGCCGAAGATGAAGAAGGCGGCGATTGCCACCGGCACCATGCTGACGCCGAGGCGGATGATGCTCCATAGACTGAGCGCCGCGACGAGTTCGTAGGGGCGCAAAGGGCTGATCAGCAGATTGCCGAGATTGCGCGACCACATCTCCTCGATAAACGTGGTCGAGAAACCGATCTTCGAGCGGAAAAGAATGTCCCACAGGAGCACCGCGCCAATCAGGACGCCGGCGCCTTGTGCGTATGGGTTCTCCGTGCTGGCGAGATATTTCTGCAGAAAGCCCCAAGTCAGCATCTGGAGAAACGGCCAATAGATGAGCTCCACCAGGCGCACGCCGGAACTGCGCAGGAGATAGACGTAGCGGCGCACCAGCGCGGCCACCCGGCGCAAAGACGCCTGAACGCCACTCGGCGGAAGAAGCACCGGCTCCGCGCCGCTCATGACCGGCGGCGCGCTCACGACGCTTTCCTTTCCGGCTCGGAAACGGTGTCGAGTTTCTCCGAGGTGCGGCCGCGCACCACATCGAGAAACACATCCTCCAGCGTCTCGCGGCCGTAAGATTCGATCAGCGCCTGCGGCGTCTCGTCCTCGATGATGCGTCCGGCCTGAAGCAAGATGACGCGATCGGCGAGACGCTGCACCTCGGCCATGTTGTGGGAGGCGAGCAGCACGGTGGCGTTGCGGGTCCGCGCATAATCTTTCAGCTTGCCGCGAACCCAATCGGCGGTGTCGGGGTCGAGCGAGGCGGTCGGCTCATCGAGCAAGAGCAGCTCCGGTGCGTTGAGCAGCGCCTTGGCGAGACCGACGCGGGTCTTCTGACCGGCGGAAAGTTTTCCCGTGGGACGATCGAGCAGGTCCTCGATCTGCAAATGCGCGGCGACGTAGGCCGTACGCTCGGCCACGTTGGCGATCCCGTAAAGCCCCGCATAGACGGTGAGGTTCTGCCTCACGGTAAGCCGCGCGGGCAGGTCCACATAGGGGCTCTGGAAGTTCAGGCGTTGCGCCACGTCGTAACGGTTGCGGCTCATATCGGCCCCGAACACGCGGACCTCGCCGGCGCTCGGCTGGATGAGGCCGAGCAGCATGGCGATGGTCGTGGTCTTGCCGGCGCCGTTGCCGCCGAGCAGCGCCACCGTCGTGCCGGGCTCAATGGTAAAACTGATGTGATCGACGGCCGTGACCGTGCCATAGCGCTTGGTGAGACCGCGCACGGCCACAGGCAGGGCCTCGAGATCGCGCCCACGGCCTTCGTTTTCGCGGAAATTTGGCGTCGTCTCGTTCATTTCCTTGCGCTGCGCGCCCGCTTTGTCGGAATTATGGCTCGCCGCCACATGTTAGGGTTCACCTATGACCGCACTCGACAATAGTCAAACCGCCGCCGGCGCCGCCGTTCCGGAGTGGCTGCGGGCCGGCGAGAGCCGTTTGCGTCTGCACACCATCGTGCGCCTGCGCTGGCTTGCCGTGCTTGGGCAGAGCCTCACGGTGATCGGCGCCTATTGGGTGCTCGGCATGGACGTGCCGATCGGCGGGTGCTTCGCGGTGATCGCACTTTCCGCGTGGCTCAACGTGGCTTTGCGTATCCGCTTCCCGGCCAGTCAAAGGCTGAAGAGCAATTACGCCTTCATCATGCTGGGTTACGACATCGTCCAGCTCGCGGCGCTGCTGTTTCTCACCGGCGGCATCGAGAATCCGTTCGTCTTCCTGCTGATCGCGCCGGTCACGGTGTCGGCCTCGACGCTTCCTTTGCGGATCACCGTGGCGCTCGGCGTGCTCGCCATTGGCGCTGCGAGCCTGCTCACCGTCTACCATTACCCGCTGCCCTGGTTCAGCGGGCAGAGCCTCGCCCTGCCGTTCCCTTACGTGCTCGGCGTGTGGGCCTCGGTCGTCTCGGGCATTCTGTTTATCGGCTTCTATTCCTGGCGCACGGCGGAGGAAGGACGGCGCATGGCGGAAGCCTTGGCCGCCGCGGAGATGGTGCTCGCGCGCGAGCAGAAGCTCTCGGCGCTCGATGGGCTGGCCGCCGCGGCCGCGCATGGGCTCGGCACGCCGCTCGCCACGATCGCCGTGGTCACCAAGGAGCTGCTGCACGATGCGGGGGAGGCCGATCGCCACTACGAGGATTTGCTTTTGTTGCGCACACAGGCCGAGCGCTGCCGCGAGATCCTGAAAGAACTCGCGGGCCGTGGCGAGCAGCTCGACATCATTGTGTCGCGCATGCCGGTGAGCCATCTGATCGAGGAGGTGGTCGAGCCGAACCGTCTGGTCGCCGTCCCCATCGAGGTCACAACCGGCCCTCGCGCGAACGTTGAGCCCGGCAGCGAAGCGGCGCGCGAGCCAGTGACGCAGCGCAATCCGGGGATGATCTACGGTCTCGGCAATCTCGTGGAGAATGCCATCGACTTCGCCGCGACCAAAGTGGAGGTGAACGCGGACTGGACGCAGGACGAGGTGCGGGTGGTCATCGCCGACGACGGTGAGGGCTTTCCGCCCGACGTGCTCGAACAGCTCGGTGAGCCCTTCGTCACCACGCGTCCCGGCAAGAGCTGGGGCGAGGAGCAGCCGGATGAGCATATCGGCATGGGTCTCGGCTTCTTCATCGCCAAGACGCTCCTCGAACGGTCCGGCGCGCGGCTCGAACTCGCCAATCATCAAGATCCCGCGGTCGGCGCCGTCGTGACCGTGATCTGGCCGCGCGCCAGGTTCGAGAAAAAGGCGGGCCCGGAAGCGCCGGAGCCTATGCCATTCCTCTAATTTCAGTGTTTCACGCAGGCTTTTGGGCCGCACGGCTCCAAAAAGACACGGTTTTTCCCCGATTTCATTCACTTTGATGCGCGGTTGTGGGGACGAAGGCTTGCCTCCCCGCGTGAAACGCCCTACCTGTACGCAAAACAAATTCACTAATTCGTCTGGGAGCTTACGTCAGGGTTGGGCCAGAGCAGCGTTATAGGAGCTCAACTATGGAAGCCCAACAGGTCTCCACCTCGCCACAGGGCATTCTCTTGCCGCTAGAAGACAACACGCTTCTGATCGTCGACGACGACAAGGCCTTCCTGCAGCGCCTTGCGCGCGCCATGGAAGCGCGCGGCTTCGCCGTCGAAGCGGCCGCCACGGTCGAGGAAGGCCTGGCCTCCCTCAAGCGCCGCCCGCCCGCGTTCGCCGTGGTGGATATGAGGCTCGACGACGGCAACGGCATCGACGTCATCGCCGCGCTGAAAGACGTGCGTCCCGAGGCCCGGGCCGTCGTGCTGACCGGCTACGGCAATATCGCCACCGCCGTCACCGCAGTGAAGATCGGCGCCGTCGACTATCTGGCGAAGCCCGCCGACGCTGACGATGTCTACAACGCGCTCACCGCCTCGCCCAACGACAAGGCGCCGCCGCCGGAGAACCCGATGTCGGCCGATCGCGTGCGATGGGAGCATATTCAGCGCGTCTATGAGCTGTGCAACCGCAACGTCTCCGAGACGGCGCGGCGGCTCAACATGCATCGCCGCACGCTCCAGCGCATCCTCGCCAAACGCGCACCGAAATAACGTCAGCTTTCTAGCTTTCGAAGCCGCAGCCGGGATCGAGATGATGCTGGAGGCGTAAGGCTGCGGCGCGCGCGAAGCAAAGCATCACGGCCTTGCGCCGCGCCGCGTTGAGCCGCTCTTCGACGGGCTCGCGCATCAGCTCCGCCCCGTAACGGTCCGCCAGGATGAGGCCTGCGTCTTCGGGGAGCACATCGCAGGGGAAATCGGCGTCGACGGCGAAATAGAGCCGGTCGCAATAGTCGAGATAGTCCTGCCACTTCCCATCCGTGCGGAAATCGATCAGGCACGATTTGATCTCGACGATCAGCACGTCGCCCGCCGGTGATAGTCCCACCACATCCGCGCGGCGGCCATTGGCGAGCGGCAGCTCGCATACAACCGAGTGTCCGAGCGCGCGGAAACGGCGGCATACGCCGCGCTGAATCGCTGCGGCGGCTTCCGATTGGCGGCCGTCGAGAGAAAACAGCGGATCTTGGTCGGGCTGGAGCACAGGACGACTTTCCTCCAGAATCAAGCAATCGTCACGGTTTTGTGCATGTTTGCTCGTTTCCTGTAGTGGAACAAGCTGCTAAATCCGTCGTTTGAGAGACATGTCCCCGAGCCCCCACGGGAGGAACCATGAGCCTCACAAGTACCGTTCTCGCCGAACCCCGGCGTGATCTCCCCTCGAAATCCCCCTCGTTACAAGACCGCCTGATGGAGACGCGCCGGCTGTCCTTAAGCCTCGCGGCACCGTTGAGCGATGAGGATCAAGTCGTCCAAGCCATGGACGACGCGAGCCCGACCAAATGGCATCTGGCGCATACCACCTGGTTCTTCGAGGCGTTCGTGCTGCCCCGCTTCCTGCCCGACTACCGGCGATTCGACGAGACCTTCGAGTATTGTTTCAACTCTTACTATGAGAGCGTGGGGCCGAGGCATCCGCGGCCCCAGCGCGGATTGCTGACGCGCCCGTCCGCGGCCCAAGTGCGCGCCTACCGCGCTCATGTGGACGAGGCGCTGGAGCGTCTGTCCGACAACGGCCTGCCGGAGGACGCCGCGGCGCTGATCGAGCTCGGCATCAATCACGAGCAGCAGCATCAGGAATTATTGCTCACCGATATTTTGAGCTTGTTCGCCGCCGAGCCGCTCAAGCCTGCTTATCGCGAGGCAAAGCCCGGCGTATCGGTGCATACGGCCGCGCCGCTCGCCTTCACGGCCTTCGAGGGCGGCATTTTCGAAGTCGGACACGAGGGCGACGGATTCGCTTACGACAACGAGGGCCCGCGTCACGAAGCGCTGATCCGGCCCTTCCGGCTCGCCAATCGCTGCGTCACCAACGCAGAGTGGATCGACTTCATCGAGGCCGGCGGGTATGCGACGCCGACGCTATGGCTCGCCGACGGGTGGAACACGATCAACGCGCAAGCGTGGAAAGGCCCGCTCTATTTCGAGGAGGCGCAAGGCGGCTATATGCAGATGAGCCTTCTCGGCTATCGCCCGGTGGATCCGGCCGCGCCCGTCACCCATGTGAGCTTTTTCGAGGCGGACGCGTTTGCCCGGTGGGCCGGCTACCGGCTGCCGTCGGAGTTCGAATGGGAGATGGCGTCAACGAACCTGCCTGTCGCGGGCCGCGACCTCGGCGCCGATCATTTGCGCCCCATGCCGGCCACGTCAGGCGAGGTGCTCTCCCAGATGTTTGGCGATGTGTGGGAGTGGACAGCAAGCGCATACCTCCCCTATCCCGGCTTCAAGGCCGCGCCGGGCGCCGTCGGCGAGTACAACGGCAAATTCATGTGCAACCAGTTCGTGCTCAAGGGCGGCTCCTGCGCCACGCCGCAAGGGCATGTGCGGCGGACCTATCGCAATTTCTTCTATCCCCATCAGCGCTGGCAGTTCACCGGCTTGCGGCTCGCGGCGGACGCGTAATGGCGAGCGATATTTCGTCATTGCTGGCTGAGGGCCGGTCCGGCACCTCGGCGGCCAAGGCCGCGCGGCGCAAGGCCGAGACGGCGGAGTTCGCCGACGCCGTTCTGAAAGGCCTCTCGCATCGTCCGCGCAGCATTCCCTCGCGCTTCCTCTATGACGCGGTCGGCTCCGAGCTGTTCGAGGAGATCACCAAGCTCAAGGAGTATTATCCGACGCGCACCGAGACGGCCCTGCTCCAGACTTATGGCGCGGAGATCGCGGCACTTTCCGGCGACGTGGATATCCTCGTGGAGTTCGGCTCGGGCTCGAGCCGCAAGACGAGCCTGCTGATCGACGCGCTTCCCGGCCTCGACACCTATATTCCCATCGACGTTTCGGAGTCTTTCTTGGCCGACGCGGCGAAGCGGCTCGAAGCCAAGCATGACGGGCTCACCGTCAAACCCTTGGTCGGCGACTTCACACGGACGCGCGCCCTTGCCGGTGCACCGCGGGGGCAGAGGCTCGGCTTCTTCTCGGGCTCGACCATCGGCAATCTGACTCATGACGAGGCCAAGGCCTTCCTCGACAACGCCGCCGAGCTTCTCGGGCAAGGTAGCAAATTCCTCATCGGCGTCGATCTCAAGAAGAGCCTAGATATTCTCATCCCCGCTTATGACGACGACGGCGGCGTCACCGCCTCCTTCAGTCTCAATATGCTCGCCCGCGTCAATCGCGACCTCGACGGCGATTTCGATACCACGCGGTTCGCGCATTGCGCCCTCTACAACGATGAGAAAGGCCGTATCGAAATCTATCTGCAAAGCCTCGTGGACCAAAAGGTGCGTGTGCTCGGGCGCGCGTTCTCATTTGCCAAAGACGAGCGCATTCACACCGAGAACTCCCACAAATATTCGGTTCCCGAATTCCACGCGCTGGCCGAAACCGCCGGGTGGCGGCCGGTGAAGGCCTGGACCGACGCGGACGATCTTTTCAGCCTGCATCTGTTGCAGCTCGGCTAACGCAGACATCCCCTCCCTTCACCTTGCGCGGCGTCAGCCGCCGAGGCATGGTGCCGCCTCAAAAACCCAAGGAGGGGAAGCGTGGTCGATCTTCCAACCGGCAATGCGGTCATCGGACAGTCCGGCGGGCCGACCGCCGTCATCAGTCAATCGCTGGTCGGCGTCATCGAAGGCTTGCGCGCCGGGCTCGTCGAGCAAGGCAAGGTGAAGCACATCTTCGGCACGCGTCATGGCGTGCGCGGCATCGCCAAGGGCCACCCGGAGGAGTTGATCGATCTCACCGGCATTTCGCCGGCGCGGCTCGAGCGCATCGCGCGCACGCCGTCCGCCGCGCTCGGTTCCACCCGCGACAAACCCGACGAAGCCTATTGCGCCCAGATCCTCGAAGGCTGCCGCGACAACGACATCCGCTACTTCTTCTATATCGGCGGCAACGACTCCGCCGACACCTGCCGCATCATCTCGGAGAAGGCACTCGAATCGGGCTACGAGATGCGCTGCTTCCACGTGCCGAAGACCATCGACAACGATCTGCGCGAAAACGACCACACGCCGGGTTTCCCGTCCGCGGCGCGTTTCGTGACGCTCGCCCATATGGGCGATGCGCTCGACAATGCGAGCCTCGGCGGCATCAAGATCAACATTATCATGGGCCGCAACGCCGGCTTCCTGACCGCATCGGCCGCGCTTGCGCGCGAGATGCGCGAGACCGACCCGGACCCGGCCGGGCGTCCGGCGCCCCATCTGATCTATGTCCCCGAGGTGCCGTTCGTCATGGACGCGTTCCTGGCCGATGTGGACGCGGTCTATTCGAAGCTGGGCCGCTGCCAGATCGCTATCAGCGAGGGCATTCGCGACGCGGATGGCAACGAGATCGGGCCGCAGTTGATGGGCTCGGGCGAAGTCGACGCGCACGGCAATGTGCAACTGTCGGGCTCGGGCGCGCTCGGCGATGGGCTCGCCGGCGTCCTCAAGAAGGGGCTGACGCCGGCCGGCGGTAAGTCCTTGCGCGTGCGCGCCGATACGTTCGGCTATCTGCAGCGTTGCTGGCCCGAGACCTCCGTGATCGATGCGGTCGAGGCACGTGGCGTTGGGCGGCATGCGGCGGATCTCGCAGCCGGCGGCGACTCCGGCGCCTCGGTCACCATCATCCGGACCTCGAACGCCATCGATCGCTATCGCAGCGCCTATGGCCGGGCCGAACTCTCGGCGGTCGCGCGCCATGTGCGGCACGTGCCGGAAGAGTTTCTGTTGGGCCGCAACAATGTGAGCCCCGCGTTCTACGATTATTGTCAGCCGCTGGTGGGCGACCTGCCGGAGTTCGAGCGGCTGTAGGCCTAAGGCTCGACCAGCTCACGGATATAGGTCGGCAGCGCGAAGGCCGCGGCCTGCATCTCCGGGCTCCAGTAGCGCGTGGGGAAGCTGCCCGCGTTCTTGTAGCGCCGCGCGATCTTCTTGAGCTTGTGGTGGCGCAGCTTCTTGTTGTCGGTGGCCCAGCCGTAAGACATGGAGCCGCCGAAATAGCTCGGCGTCGTGGCGACATAGGCGAAGGAATCGTCGAACAGATCGCGGAAATAGCTCACCGACTGCTTGAGCTCCGGGGCTTGCAGAAAGGGCAACCCGTTCTGGGTGACGAGAATGCCGCCCGGCGCCAACGCGCGGCGGCAATCTGTATAGAATTCCTTGGTGAAGAGCACGGCCCCCGGGCCGATGGGATCGGTGGAGTCCACCAAGATCACGTCGAAGCGCTCATCGGTCTCGTGCACGAACTTGGTGCCGTCGGCGATGACCACATCGGTGCGCTTGTCGTCGTGGGCGCCAGCCGACACGTCGGGAAAATGCGTGCGGCAAAGATCGATGACACTGCGATCGATCTCGCACAGCGTCGCGCGCTTGACCTCGGGATGCCGCAGCACCTCGCGCAGCACGCCGCCATCGCCGCCACCGACGATGAGCACCTTCTTCACCTTGCCATGCGCGAACAGCGGCACATGCGCCATCATCTCGTGATAGACGAACTCGTCACGGGTGGAGAGCTGAACGACGCCGTCCAGCATCATCACCCGGCCGAAATCCTCATTCTCGAAGATGATCAGCTGCTGGTGCTCTGTCTCACTATCGAAGAGGACCCGGTCCGCCTTCAGGCGGACACGGAAGCCGCCATGGAGCGTCTCTTCGACCCACCGTTCCATCGCTGAATTTCCTTGCCCCGAAGTTGCGTTTTGACGACCACCTTGCCGGGCGCGAACGCCTCTTTCAGCACGTCGATGGTGGCGTTGGGATTGGCATCGCCGCACATAAACACGTCGAGCGCGGCATAGCCGTATTCGGGCCAGCTATGGATCGAGATATGCGACTCGGCGAGAACCGCGACACCCGAGACCCCACCATTCGGCGTGAAGTGATGAAGGTGAATATGCAGGAGCGTCGCCCCTGCAGCCTCCACGCACCGCCTCAGCGTTCGCTCGATGTGGTCGAGATCGTCGAGCCGTTCCGCCCGAACCAGATCGATTAGGAGATGAGTTCCGGCGTAGCGGACTCCGTCTCGCTCACAGAAAAAATCCTTGCGCTCCTCTCCCATTTCGGGATCGAGGCACCGGGAATGCTTTTCTTCCGTTTGGGCGGTGCTTGAACCATGATCCAAGTCCATCCCCAATTGGAAGAGGGCGTCACTGGACATGGCGTCCTCCCCAACCAGCAGATAGATCCAGACGAACTCAAGGGCGCGAACCCCGTCCGAATAAGAGGCGCTATTTGCACCCCGTGTTCTTCGTATGCAAGAGATTTTTGGGTTCTGGGGCAGAATGACCTGTCTCGAGGTCAGCCGGGCCGGTTTATGACGGCCGCCGCCCCAAATGGGCGAAGAGAGGATGAGGCAATGCCTCTGCAAAAAGTCGGAGTGGTGATCGGCGCGGCCGTGGTGCTTCTAGCTGGTGCCGGCCTTTGGGCGCCGGCCGCCTGGAGCGCCGAGGCCTTGCCCAAGCTCGCCACGGCACTGCCGGCCACCTCCGTGTCCGGGCTGTCGTCGGGCGCCTATATGGCCGGGCAAATCGAACTCGCGCATGCCAAGGACATTGTGGGCGCCGGGATCGTGGCAGGCGGACCATTCGCCTGCGCCGAAACTTCAGCCTCCCGCGCCTTTCCCTTCTGGCCGACCGCCGTCGGGCAGAACGCCATGCAGGCGCTTTACAGCTGCATGAAGACGACGATGGGCGCGCCCGACCCTGAAGATCTCGTAGAACGGGCCAAAGAGCTGGCCGGCGAGGGCGCCATCGACCCGCTCGAGAGCCTCGCAACCCACAATGTCTACTTGTTCTCGGGCGATGACGACCAGACCGTCACGCGGCCGGTGGTCGAGGCGGCCAGGAGCTTCTACGAGGCTGCCGGCGTGCCGATGGCAAATGTCACGTTGATCGAGAGTCCGGGCGGTCATGCCTTCATCACGGAGGACGGCGGCGCGGCTTGCGGTCTCACCGAGGCGCCGTTCATGACCGATTGCGACTACGACCAGGCGCGCGCGATCCTCGGCTGGATCTATGGACCGCTTGAGCCGGCCGCGGCAGAGCCACAAGGCGAATTCGTGGTGTTCGACCAGGACCCCTTCACCGACCCGGGCGACGGCTTCGCCGATGAGGGCGTGGTTTATGTGCCGCCCGTGTGCAAAACCGCACCCGGCTGCCGCGTCCATGTGGCGCTGCATGGCTGCAACCAGTCGCGCGAAGAGGTGGGCGATGCGTTCGTGCAGGGCACGGGCTTCGCGGAGATCGCCGATACCAACCGTCTTGTCATCCTCTTCCCGCAGGCCAAGGCGATCGCCGGGATCAACCCGGAAGGCTGCTGGGACTGGTGGGGCTATACAGGGCTCGATTACCTCGGCAAGGAGGCGTCACAAATCAGTGGTATCTGGGGGATGGTCGAGCACCTCGCCGAGCAGAAGTAAGGCTGACTATGGACGAAGGACCCACCGTCTTGATCTTCGAGGCGCCTCTCGGCTCAGACCTTTACGCACAGGCGGTGCATTTGCGCGACGCGGTTCTGCGCGCGCCTCTGGGGCTCACGGTTTCGCCCGAAGAACGTCTCGACGATACCACGCGCCAGCATTTCTGCGCGGTCACCTTCGGCAGGGTTGTCGGCACGGTCTCATTGCACCCCTTCGACGAGGTGACGCTGCACCTCAAGCAGATGGCTGTTTCCGAGATGGAGCGGAACGCGCGCGTTGGCACAAAGCTTCTCGATCATGCCGAGAGCTGGGGCACGCAAGCCGGCTTCCGTGTCATGATCGCCGACGCCCGTGTCGGCGCCGAGGGCTTTTATCTGAAGCTCGGCTATGCTCAAAAAGGCGCGCCGTTCGAGAGGCACACCATTCCGCATGTGCGCGTGATCAAGCGGCTTCGCTAGGAGGCAAAGAGAATGAGCTTGGACGTCGGCAACAAGGCCCCTCCCTTTGCCCTGCCCACGGACGGCGGCGGCCAGATCTCGCTGAAGGACCTCAAGGGGAAGACCGTGGTCCTCTATTTCTATCCGAAGGACGACACCTCTGGCTGCACGGCGGAGGCGTGCGCCTTTCGCGATGCACTCCCCGACTTCTCCAAGGTGGACGCCGAGATCATCGGCATCTCGAAGGACCCGGTGAAGAAGCACGACAAGTTCAAGGAGAAATACGAGCTCAACTTCCCGCTCGCTGCGGACGAGGACGGCAAGGTCTGCGAGGCTTACGGCACCTGGGTGGAGAAGAGCATGTATGGCCGGAAATATATGGGCATCGAGCGCGCCACCTTTGTCATCGACGGCAACGGCGTGATCCGGAACGTGTGGCGCAAGGTGAAGGTGCCCGGGCACGCCGACGAGGTGCTGAAGGCGGCGAAGGCGCTGGCATAGCCGCCGATGCGTCTCGGCCTCTCCCGCAATTTCTGGCTGATGCTTGCCGCCATCGTCGTGGTGGTGGCGGCGGCGATCGCGCTTCCCCGGCTTTACCGCGTGGCGCTGCTCGGCTCCGGCTACATGGCCCAGACGCTCTGCGCCGGACTTTTTATCGCCGGCCGCGACCTGGACAGCCTGATGACGGAGGACCTCTCAGGCCCCGGGCTCGACGCCTTGGCGCTGTTCACGCCAACCCTCGATCCTGGCGCGAAGGAGGTTTCGGCGTCTGCCTTCGGGATTGCCGGTCAGACCGCGATCCGCCGCGACGGACTCGGTTGCACGCTGATCGACGGTGTGCCGGCGCAATCTTTGCGGGCGCAAGCCGCCGGTCTGTTTCCGCCTGCCCCACCGCCCGACTTCGCGGCCGAGTGGCCCGACGGCGAGCGTTTGACGACCCGGGCATGGCCCCAAGGGATCGACGGCGCGGCCGCCGACCGCGCAATCGATGAAATTTTCTCAGATCCCGACCCGGCGCATCCACGCGGCAGCCGCGCGCTCGTCGTGGTGCATCGCGGCCGCCTCGTGGCCGAGCGCTACGCGGATGGCTTCGACGCCGAAACGCCGCTGATCGGCTGGTCGATGAGCAAGACCGCGATCAACGCGCTGGTGGCTTTACGCGTGAAGGACGGTGCGCTCGCGCTGGATGACACGCGCCTGATGCCGGAATGGCGGGGGGACGGCGATCCGCGCGCGGCCATCACGCTCGATGAGCTGATGCGGATGACGAGCGGCCTCGCCTTCGATGAGAGCTATAATAACCAGCTCAGCGATATCTCGCAGATGCTGTTCGTGCACGGCGATGGGGCGGCCTTCGCCGCCTCGAAGCCGCTCATCCATGCGCCGGGCACGCATTGGTCCTATTCCGGCGGGGCGACCGAAATCATCGCCGCCATCTTGCGCGAGACCTTCGCGGATGAGCGCGCCTATTTGCGCTTTCCACGTGAGCGTCTGTTCGCGCCGCTCGGCATGCGCACGGCGGAGCTTGCGCCCGATGCGTCCGGAACGCTGATGGGCGCCTCATCTCTGTACGCCTCGGCGCGCGACTGGGCGCGACTCGGGCTCCTGTTCCTGCAAGACGGGGTGTGGCGCGGGGAGCGGCTGCTGCCTGAGGGCTGGGTCGCCTATTCGCTCGAGCCCACGCCGCAATCGCCGCACGACGACTACGGCGCGCAAATCTGGCTCAAATTGCCGGAGTCGCCGGGGCTCGGCGAGCCGCCGATGCCGGACGACGGTTACTACATGCTCGGCTATGACGGGCAGGTGGTGGCGATGGTGCCGTCGCGCGATCTCGTCATCGTGCGGCTTGGCCTGACGCAACGCGGCGGCGACTGGGAGCCGGCACGGGACTTGGCGCCGCTGGTGAACGCCTTCCCGGCGCGCAGCGCACGATAGAAGAAGGGCCACATCGCCCGAAGGCGGTGCGGCCCTGCCTCTGTCTCGAAGTCCGCTACTGCGGGGACGAGTCGTCCATGGAATCACCGGACATCGAATCGTCCGACATGGACTCGTCCGGCTTAGCGGGCATTTCCTCGGCCGGCTTCGCCGGCGCCGCCTCTTCGCCGCCACCACCGCACTGGTTGGCCGACAGGCCGACAAGTGCAATCGAGGCTGCTGCGGCAATCAGAAGAATTCTGCGCATGTGTTCAGTCTCCTCCCTTGCACGCGCCTCTTGTTTCGGGGCCAAGTGTTCTATGGCGCGGGTGCCGAGAAAATAGCTGACTACGTGGGCAAAAACCACAGGCGTCCCCCAGTATCCCCAACCATCGCGGACGATGAATTCTTGCCTATAGACGGCGAAAGCCACCGGTTTTCGTCGCCGATCAATCGCTTATGAGGAGGAGCCGTGGCGCACCCGAGAGGATTCGAACCTCTGACCTCTGCCTTCGGAGGGCAGCGCTCTATCCAGCTGAGCTACGGGTGCTTCGCCGGGCGACCCTAGCCAAACCCACGAATTTAGGCAACGGCGCCCATCTTAACCCTCATATCGGGCTCTAGCCCGCTCCTTGCAACGTCTCCGGCAGGCGTCCCGCAGCGGGACGGACCCAGGAGACAGGCGCGGCATGGACTTGAACCCGGACAGGGTCGCATGGGTCGATTACGCCAAGGGATTCTGCATCGTCATGGTGGTGATGATGCATTCGACCCTGGGCGTTCAGGAGGCCGCCGGCGAGACGCGCTGGATGGGGGCGCTGGTCGCCTTCGCCAAGCCGTTCCGCATGCCCGATTTCTTTCTCATTTCGGGACTGTTCCTGGCGCGGGTCATCGACCGCAACTGGCGCTCCTATCTCGATACCAAGGTGGTCCATTTCGCCTATTTCTACGTGCTGTGGGTGACCATCCAGTTCGCCTTCAAGGCGCCTGGCTTCGCCGCCGAGTCCGGGTGGGCCGGCGTGGCGCCCGCTTACCTGCTCGCCTTCATCGAGCCGTTCGGCACGCTGTGGTTCATCTATCTGCTGCCCATCTTCTTCATCGTGACCAAGCTCATGCGGGACGTGCCCCAAGCGATGTTGTGGTTCGCGGCGGCGTTCCTGCAGATCGCCGACGTGCAAACCGGCTGGATCGTGATCGACGAGTTCTGCTCGCGTTTCGTCTATTTCTATTCGGGCTACGTGCTCGCGCCTTACGTGTTCAACTTCGCCGAGACCATTGTCGGCAACCGGCGCGAGGCGCTGCTGTTCCTCGTTGCCTGGGCCGTGTTCGAGGCGGTCATGGTGTTCGGCGGCTATTCCGAGATCCCCGTGGTCAATCTCGGCCTCGGCTTCCTCGGCGCTCTGGCCGTGGTCGCGGCCTCGGTGCTGCTTTCCACGCGCAATTGGGCGCTGCCGCTGCACTACGCGGGCGAGAACTCGATCGTGGTCTATCTCGCCTTCTTCTTGCCGATGGCGGCGACGCGCACCGCCCTTCTGAAATTCGCGCCCGGCCTCGATCTCGGTATCGTCGCACTTACCGTGACGGCGGCGGGCGTGGTCACGCCGCTCATCCTGCACATGCTGGTGAAGAACACGCATGCACGCTTCCTGTTCAAGCGCCCGGCCTGGGCGAAGCTGCAGCCGCCCGCACCGCGCCACGCCCCGGCCACCGCCTGAGTCGCCCTGCCGGCAACCCTAATCCTTTGTCTATCCTCGCCTAAGCTTGGGTCATCTTCGGTCACCGTCGCGCCATGCGCGACCTCTAAGCCGTTGACGATCCCCAGGCGTGACTTGACGCGCCGAGACATTGGCGTAGGTATTTGATCGAGCGACACAAAGGCTGGGCAAGCCTATGGCAGACAAGAAAAAGAAGGTCATCGTACTCGGCGGCGGCTTCGGCGGCGTGTTCGCCGCGAAGGCTCTGGAGAAGCTCGGCCGCGGCACGGTCGAGGTCGAGCTCATCAACAACAACAACTACTTCGTGTTCCAGCCTCTGCTGGCCGAGGTGGCTTCCGGCAGCATAAATTCCTCCGACGCGGTGGTGCCGCTGCGGCAGCTCCTGACACGCGTTCAGGTCCGCCAGGCCCGTGTCATGGGCATCGACTTCGCCAAGAAGAAGGCGATCGTCATGCAAGGCTCGCGGATGACGCCCGTCGAGCTGGAATATGACGAGGTGGTGCTGGCGCTCGGGACGGGCGTCGACCTCGGGCGCATTCCCGGCATGGCCGATCACGCGCTGACCATGAAAGATCTCACGGATGCGCACATGCTGCGCACCCATGTGATCGGCTGCTTGGAGACTGCGGACGTGACGTCCGAGCGGGCGGTGAAGGAGCAGCTGCTCACCTTCATCGTCGTTGGCGCGGGCTTCTCGGGCGTGGAGACGGTGGCGGAAATGCGCGAGCTGATACGCCGTGCGCTGCCCTACTATCACAACATCTCGGTCGATGAGATCCGCATGTATCTCATCGAGTACGCGCCGCGCATCCTGCCCACCTTCCCGGCCGACCTTGCCACCTACGCGACGCAACAGCTGAGAAGTCAGGGCATCGAGGTGCTGACGGGCGTCGGCACGAAGTCCGCCACCAACACAGGCGTGGCGCTGACTAACGGCGCCACCCTCAACGCCTCGACGGTCGTGGCGACGATTGGCAACGGGCCGCATCCGCTCGTCCAGAAGCTCGGGCTCGATCTCCATTGGGGCCGCATCGTGACGGACCGCTTCATGCGCGTGCAAGGGCACGACCATATCTGGGCGCTCGGCGATGCGGCGCTGATCCCGCTCAACGACAATCCGCAGGAAGATCCGGTCGACTACGCCACTCAGACGGCGCAGTTCGCCGTGCGCGAGGGCCATCAGCTGGCGGCCAACATCATGGCCAAATTCAAGGACCAAAAGCTCAAGCCCTTCGCCTACACGTCCAAGGGCTCGCTCGCCTCGCTCGGCATGAGCAAGGCCGTGGCCGACGTTTACGGTTTCAAACTGTCCGGCGTGCTGGCCTGGCTCCTGTGGCGCGGCTTCTACCTGTCGTTCCTGCCGGGTTTTGCCGCGAAATTCCGCGTCGGCATCAACTGGCTGCTCAACTCCGTCATGCCGCCCAATTTGGTGCAGCTCAGGATGCTGCCGCCGGCCACCCGCTACATCCATTTCTGGAAGGGCGACAAGGTGTTCGAGCCGGGCATGCTGATCGACGGCTTCTATACGGTGATCAACGGCGCCTTCAAGCTCACCATCGACAACCCGGACACGGACGAGCATTTCGAGAAAGTGTTCGGCCCCGGCGAGCATTTCGGCGAGCGCGTGCTGGTCAAATCGGAGCTGCGCACCGGTCTCGTGGAGGCGCTGGAAGACGGGCTTCTGCTATTCATCGCGCAAAAGGACTTTACCCGTTTCGCCCGGGCCTTCCCCTTCCTCGATAAGTACTTCACCGACTATATCGAGAAGACCTTCGGCGGGTCCGGCAAGGCGTTCGCGCCGGGCAGCTCCAATCAGCAGCCGGGCAGCCCCGCCCAGCCGAAGCCCGAGCTGGAAAAGCAGCCCTAGAGCTGCCGTCACCCGGCTTCCGCCGGTGACGTCTATGGCCGTGGATGAGGCTGCGAAGCGACTCCCTTGAGGGGGCCGCACTCCTTATATTCCCCGCATCATGACAAGCAAAAAGACCACCGACCCCGCTTCCGCCAAACCGGTCGGACGCGGCGACCACGTCTATCTGATCGATGGGTCCGGCTATATTTTCCGCGCCTATCATGCGCTGCCGCCGCTGACGCGCCCGTCCGACGGCCTGCCCGTGGGCGCGGTGCACGGCTTCTGCGGCATGCTGTGGAAGCTGTTGCGCGAGACCGGCGAGCTTGCCCCGCCGACCCATTTCGCGGTGATCTTCGACTACTCGGCCAAGACCTTCCGCAACGATCTGTTCGACGGCTACAAGGCCAACCGCTCGGAGACGCCCGAGGACCTGATCCCCCAGTTTCCGCTGGTGCGGGACGCGGTGCGCGCCTTCAACGTCGCCTGCATCGAGAAGGAAGGTTACGAGGCCGACGATTTGATCGCGACCTATGCGCTGCAGGGGCTCGAGGCCGGCGCCGACGTGACCATCGTCTCGTCGGACAAGGACCTGATGCAGATGGTCCGGCCCGGCATCGTCATGTACGACACCATGAAGAACAAGGTGATCGGCGAAGCGGGCGTGATCGAGAAGTTCGGCGTGCCGCCGTCCAAGGTCATCGAGGTGCAGGCACTGATCGGCGATACCTCCGACAACGTGCCGGGCGTGCCGGGTATCGGCGTGAAGACCGCGGCGCTGCTCATCAATGAATATGGCGATCTCGAATCGCTGCTGTCGCGCGCCTCGGAGATCAAACAGCAGAAGCGGCGCGAGAATCTCATTCAGTTTGCCGGCCAGGCGCGGCTGTCGAAGACGCTGGTGACGCTCGACACGCATATGCCGCTCGACGTTCCGCTGGCCGAAACCGCCGTGCGGCTGCCGGACCCCACCGTGCTCACCGCCTTCATGCGGCATATGGAGTTTTCCACGCTGTTGCGGCGCGTTGCGGAAGGCTTAGGCGCCCCGCTTGCCGAAGGCGAGGCGAAGCCGTCTGCCACGCCCCGCAAGAAGAAGGACGATTACGACCATCCCTTGCGCAAGAGCCCGCGCGGCGAGGCCGGCCCCGCGCGCGACATCGAAGTCCAAGGCGGCTCGCCAGCGGAACTCGCCATCGAGCGGGCCGGCAAGCTGGAGGCGATCCCCTTCGACCGCGCCAACTATGAGACGGTCACCGAGACGCAGCGGCTTGTCGACTTGCTGGAGACCGCGCGCTTTCAAGGGCATTTCGCCTTCCGGGTGAAGCTGAGCGCCGCCGATCCCATGACGGGCGAGATTGCCGGCGTGGCGCTCGCGCTCATTCCCGGGCATGCAGCCTATGTCCCGCTTGGCCATCGCCCGGGCGATGAGCTCGACCTCGGCGGCGAGACGGCGACCCCGCAAATCCCGTTGCGCGAGACCCTCGACCTGTTGAAGCCGATTCTCGAGGACGAGGCCGTGCTCAAGATCGTGTCGAGCGCCAAGTTCGACATGGTGGCGCTGGCCCGTTACGGCATCGCGCTGCAAGCGGTCGACGATCCCTGCCTCATGTCCTATGCGCTGGATGCGGGCCGCGCGGAGCACCTTCCGTCCAAGCTGGCGCACGCGCTGCTCGGCTATACCTGCCTGACAGAGAAAGAGGTGCTCGGCACCGGCAAGGCGGCTGTCGGCTTCGATCGCGTCGAGGTCGCGCGCGCCACCGAATATGCGGGCGAGGAAGCCGACATCGCGCTTCGCTTATGGACCGTGCTCAAGCCGCGGCTTGCCGCGGAGTCCGTCACCACGGTCTACGAGACGCTTGAAAGACCCCTTGCCCCCGTCCTCGCCGAAATGGAGCGCGCCGGCGTCAAGGTCGACCGCGCCACGCTAGCGAGCCTGTCGGGCGCTTTCGCTCAGACCATCGCCCGGCTCGAGGACGAGATCCGGGAGCTGGCGGGCGAAGAGTTCAATATCGGCTCGCCCAAGCAGCTCGGTGAGATCCTGTTCGACAAGATGAGCCTGCCTGGCGGGCGCAAGACCAAGACCGGCGCCTGGAGCACGGATGCCGCCGCGCTCGAAGAGCTCGCCGCGCAAGGCCACGACCTGCCGCGCAAGGTGCTCGACTGGCGGCTGGTGGCAAAGCTGAAGAGCACCTACACGGACGCGCTGCCCACCTACATCCACCCCGAGACGGGCCGCGTGCATACCTCTTACGCGCTGGCCGCGACCACCACGGGCCGGCTGTCCTCGGTCGAACCGAACCTGCAGAACATCCCGGTGCGCACACCGGAAGGCCGCTCGATCCGCAAGGCGTTTGTCGCCGACAAGGGCAAGAAGCTGATCTCGGCGGATTACAGCCAGATCGAGCTGCGCGTGCTGGCCCATATGGCGGACACGCCGACGCTGCGCCAGGCCTTCGCCGACGGGCTCGACATTCACGCCATGACGGCATCGGAGATGTTCGGCGTGCCCATCGAAGGCATGGACCCCGGTGTGCGGCGCCGCGCCAAGGCGATCAATTTCGGCATCATCTACGGCATCTCCGCCTTCGGCCTGGCCAACCAACTCGGCATCGGCAGAGCTGAGGCCGGCGACTACATCAACACCTATTTCGAGCGCTTCCCCGGCATCAAGGACTATATGGAAGCGATGAAGGTGGAGGCGCGGCGCACCGGCTACGTCACGACGCTGTTCGGCCGCAAGATCCATTACCCCGAGATCAACACCAAGAACCCGTCACTGCGCGGCAATTACGAGCGCGCGGCGATCAACGCACCGATCCAAGGAACAGCCGCGGACATCATCCGCCGCGCCATGGTGCATATGGCGGACGCGCTGGACGCGGCGGGATTGTCCGCGCGCATGCTGCTGCAAGTGCATGACGAGCTGATCTTCGAGGCGCCGGAAGACGAGGCGCAAAGGACCATGGAGATCGCGCAAAGCGTTATGGAGCGCGCGCCGGAGCCGGCGCTGCGCTTACGGGTGCCGCTGAAGGTGGACGCCCGGGCGGCGGACAATTGGGAGGCCGCGCATTAGGGGGGTTGTTACCCCCTCACGCTTGTCATTGCCGGGCCTGACCCGGCAATCCATGCCACTGGCCCTTCGACTTGCCGAAACGTCACGGCGTGGATGCCCGGATCAAGTCCGGGCATGACGAGGATTGGTGTTTGGGAGCCGCGCACTAACCCTTCCGTGGCCGGACCACGGCGACGATGTTGGTCTGGACCACGCCGTCGACCTTGGCGATGTGGTTGAGGATGGCCTTGTCGCCGTCGCTCGAGTCCGCGCAGTCGAGCTGAGCGACCAGCTTCTCGTCCGACAGCTTCACCACATTGGCGAACTGGCAGTTCTCCAGTTGCAGCGCCTTGACGGCGTCGAGGGTGGCCATGGCGTTGGCCGAACCCAACAGCTCGATAAACAGATAGATGTTCACCATCGTTTTCGTCTCCTCCTGTCGTTGCGGGCATGACCGGCATGACACGCCCTATATTCGGGGTGCTCCCCAGACTAAACTCCCGGACCCACTAAGGAGGTCCCATGCGCCGTCTGTTGACTTTACTCGTCTTCTGCGTTGCCGCTACGTCGGCGTTCGCGCTGCCCACGCCGATGTCCAAGGACGAGCTCACCGAGAAGAGCGATATCGTGGCGCTGGTGCGCGTGATGTCGGTGACCTGTACCAGTATCACCAAGGACGAGACCACCGGCGAGGCACTGCACGGCTATCTCGCCAAATTGCGCGTGATCGAGGCAAGCAAGGGCGATGTGCGGCCGGGCGGCGAGGTGCTGGTGACGTTCCGCGCGGTGCCCAAGGGCGCGCTGGGTCCGTGGACCGTCTACTACTATCCGGGCGAGGAGGTGTGGACGCATCTCATCAAGCGCGCGGGCGGCGTGACCTATGCGACGACCTGGTGGAACGCCAAGGGCGATGAGGTGAAGGCGCCGGAGACCAAGGACCTGCCCACGCAGATCGGCCAGTCGGTGCTGGCGACCGACGCGGACTAAGCGCCCACACCGTCGAGCCAGGTGTTGAACAGCTTGCGGCTCGCTTCATTCGTGGGCGGGGCATAGCGCGCGGTGGCGTTCCGCATCTCAGCCAAATCGACGTTGTGCTTGGCCAATTCAAGCGTATGGCCGATGAGCCAGCGTTCCATGTCGCGCCCCTCCAGCTCCACATGGAACTGCAGCCCCAGCACTTTCGGGCCATAGGTGAAGGCCTGGTTCGGCGTGAGCGGGGTGGAGGCGAGCCGCGTGGCGCCTGTGGGCAGATCGAAGGTGTCGCCGTGCCAGTTGAGTACGCGTAAGCCGTCGAGCACTTGAAGCGGCGAGGCTTTGCCCTCGTCGGTCAGGATCAACTCGTCCCAGCCGAGCTCGGCTTGGGCGCCGGGATAGACGCGCGCGGCAAGCACCGCGGCGAGCGCCTGCGCGCCGAGGCAAATGCCGACCACGGGCGTGCCCTGCTTGACCACCGCCTCGACGACATTGAGTTCGTCTTTCAGAAACGGATAGCGGTCGATCTCGTAAATGCCGATGGGCCCGCCAAGCACCAGCACGAGATCGGCGTCCTTGGCGGGGCTGAGATCGTCGCGGCCCGCTTGCAGATAGGTGAGCTTGACGCCGCGCTCGTCCAGCACGGGGCCGAGCGTGCCAGCATCCTCGAAAGCCACATGATAGATGGCGACGGCGTTCTGCATGGCGTCCCTCTTTCCGTTGCGCACAGCCATCTTGCGCGCCTGGGGCGCACTGAGTTGTCGTTTAGCGCCGCGTGGTTGACCTTTTACGACACGACGTGCGGGTCAGACCATCTGCGCCGTGCCTTGGCGGCGCGGGTCGCCAGCCCCTTCGGCGCCGCGCTTCTCGTGCCAGCGCGCGGCATGCACTCCGCCGAAAAACAGGTTTTGCGCCGGCCAGGGACGCGCCTTGTCCTCAAGGGCGCGGAACGCGGCTTCCACCGCCTCGCTCAGCCCCGGCTCGAAGCTCGTGGTGCCGCAGCGCTCCACGTGAATGCGCGGTGCGGCGACGGCGTCGTCCAGGCGCATGCCGTGGTTGAGCAGATTGACCGCCACTTGCAGGATCGCGGTGCGGATGCGGTTCGAGCCGCCGGTGCCGAGCGCGGTCACCGTGCCGTCCGGCTCCAGGATGATGGTGGGCGCCATCATGGATGACAGGCGGGTGCCTTCGCGCCAGCAATCATGCTCGCAAAGATCTTCCTCGCCCAGCATGTTGTTCAACATGAAGCCGTGATCGCCGACGATGAAGCCGTCGCCCTCGCCGTTGGAGAGGCTGACGGAGGCCGCATTTCCCTCCGCATCGATGACGCTGATATGGGTCGTGCCGCGATAGGCTTGTCGGTGGCGCGCCGCCTTGCGAATCTCGTCCGCCAGGACCCCGCCCGCAAGACGCTCGGCCAGGCCTTCGCCGTGGCTGGCGCGCGCCGCATTGGTCGCCTCCATCGCCGCATGGAGCGCCAGCGTATCGAGGGGCGTGCCCCCTTGAGCCAGCGCCTCGAGATAAGACAGGCCGAAGGCGATCAGCGCGCCACCGGCCGACGGCGGCGGGTTGAGCGCCACAATGGCCTTGCCGTGCCGCCAAAGAAGCGGCTCGCGCAATTCGACGCGATAACGGTTTAAGTCGTCCGCCGTCAGATGCCCGCCGAGATCGCGCGACTGAGCAATGATTGCCGCACCGATATCACCATCGACAAACAGCCGCGCGCCGTCTTCCGCCAACCATTCAAGCGTTTCGGCCAGGCCTTCATTGCGGAAGGTCTCGCCCGCTGCCATGAGCTTGCCGTCCGGCGCGAAGATCGCGCGGGTTCCCGCGCTCTCCTGCAGGATCGGCGCGATCACGGTGAACAGGTACGCTTGAAACGACGTGAGCGGGAAACCTTGGCGCGCGGCGCGCGTGGCCGGCTCGACCAGGCGCTTCATGGGAAGTTTGCCGAGCTCTTCGTGCATGGCGAATAGGCCTTGCGCCACGCCGGGCGCAGCGCTCGACCCGAGCCCGATATGAAACTCTTGGGTCGCCGGCCCGAAATCCGCTTGGATGGGAAAGAACGCAACCTCGCTTGCCTGCCGCCGCTTCAGCGGCGTCTCGACAAAGAAGTCGAACAGTCTGACTTTGTGGCTGCCGGCCGGGCGCGCCATGAGAAAGCCGCCGCCGCCGGGCGAGGCGAACACCGCCTCGGCGACGAAGCTCATGCATACGCCGGCTATCGCCGCGTCGAAGGCATTGCCGCCATCGGCGAGAATCTCCGCGGCCGCGGACACCGTCAGCTGATGACCGGCCGCGACGACGCTCTTTCCCTGTGTCATGCGGATGTGCCTAAGGCGAGTTGCGGCGCCGGGCAAGCATCGCGCGGCTCCCAGAAACAATCATGGCCGGACGTGAGCCCGGCCATGAAATTTTGTTGGTGCTGGATACCGGCTTTCGCCGGTATGACGCGAGGCGCTAACCGAGACGCTTCTCGAGATCGGCGAGCTCTTCCTTCAGGCCTGCCGGCAGCTTGTCGCCGAAGGTCGCATAGTGCTCCTTGATCGAGGGAATCTCGGATTTCCAGCCGTCGGTATCGACCCGCATCAGCTCCTTGAGGTCGGCAGCGTCGACGTCGAGGCCTTTGGTATCGAGGGCGCCTTCCGCCGGTACCTTGCCGATCGGCGTGTCAATCGCGTCCGCCGTGCCGTTGCAGCGTTCGAAGATCCATTTCAGCACGCGGGAATTCTCGGCGAAGCCCGGCCACAGGAACTTGCCTTCGGGGCTCTTGCGGAACCAGTTGACGTAGAAGATCTTCGGCATCTTGTCGCCGCCCTTCTCGCCAATCTTCAGCCAATGGGCGAAGTAGTCGCCCATGTGGTAGCCGCAGAAAGGCAGCATGGCCATCGGATCGCGGCGAATATCGCCCTTCGCGTCGGCGGCGGCGGCGGTCTTCTCCGAGGCCATGATGGACCCGAGGAAGGTGCCCTGCTTCCAGTCTTCCGCCTCGGTCACGAGCGGCACCACGGAGGCGCGGCGGCCACCGAACAGGATGGCGTCGATCGGCACGCCCTTGGGATCCTCCCACTCCGGCGCGATGACCGGGCACTGGCCGGCCGGCGCGGTGAAGCGCGAGTTCGGATGCGCGGCGGGACGGCCGGATTCCGGCGTCCAGGAGCGGCGCAGCCAATCGACCGTATGCTCCGGCGTCTCTTCGGTCATGCCCTCCCACCACACATCGCCGTCATCGGTGAGCGCGACGTTGGAATAGATGCAGTTGGCATCGAGCGTGCGCATGGCGTTGTAGTTGGAGTGATCGGACGTGCCCGGCGCGACGCCGAAGAAGCCCGTCTCCGGGTTGATGGCGTAGAGACGTCCGTCCTCGCCGAACTTCATCCAGCAAATGTCATCGCCGATGGTCTCGGCCTTCCAACCCTTGATCGTCGGGTTGAGCATGGCGAGGTTGGTCTTGCCGCAAGCGCTCGGGAAAGCGGCGGCGACGAACTTCACGTCGCCTTCCGGGTTGGTCAGCTTGAGGATGAGCATGTGCTCAGCCATCCAGCCTTCGTCGCGCGCCTTCACGGAGGCGATGCGCAGCGCATGGCACTTCTTGCCGAGCAGCGCGTTGCCGCCATAGCCCGAACCGTAGGACCAGATTTCGCGCGTCTCCGGAAAGTGCGAGATGTTCTTGGTCGTGTTGCACGGCCACGGCACGTCGGCCTGAGTCTGGGCCGTCAGCGGCGCGCCGACCGTGTGCCGGCCACGCACGAAATCTTCCGAGTCGCCAAGCGCCTTCCACACGGCGTCACCGACGCGGGTCATGATGTGCATGTTGGCGACGGCGTAGGCGCTGTCGGTCACCATCACGCCGATACCGGCGATGGGCGAGCCGACGGGGCCCATGGAATAGGGCACCACATACATGGTGCGGCCCTGCATGGCGCCGTCATAGAGCTTGGTCATCGTCGCCTTCATCTCGGTCGGGTCGGCCCAGTTGTTGGTCGGACCGGCGTCTTCCTTCTTGACCGAGCAGATGTAGGTCTGGTCTTCGACGCGCGCGACATCCTTGGGATCGGAACGAACGAGAATGGAGTTGGGGCGCTTCTCGGGGTTCAGCCACATGGCCGTGCCGCCGTCGACCAGCGCCTTCAGCATCGCCTGATACTCTTCCTTGGAGCCGTCGCACCAATAGACCGATTCCGGCTTGAAGAGCTCCTTCGCTTCCTCGACGAAGGCCAAGACCTTCTTGTTCGTGGTGGGCGCAATCTTCGACTGAACATTCATGCGGTATCGTCCCTAGATCTCGAATTGACGGAAAAAAATCGCTTTGTATCGCCCCTTAGCTACCCTGAACTTAGGGGGCTTTCAAGAAAGGTCCTGTGACAGCGCCCGGGCTCTCGCTGGGGATCAGGAGGGCTCGGCGATATCCCGCGCCGCATTGGCCAGCCGGACCAACTCCTTGCGCGCCTCACCCGGTGTCGTGACCCGGGTAGCGAAGTAAATCCGCCGCCCGTCTGTGCCCAGCGCAATATCGCAGCCTTCAGGATCGATGCCAGTCATGCGCCAGGGGCCAGGATCCCCGCCGGTATAGGCGAGCGCATAGAGCGCGAGCGCGTCCGTGTGGTCGTCATTCATATGGGCGACGATGTCGGCCTCCGCCTCGATCAGGGCCTCGGCGCCCTCCAGATCGACCAGGAGGTCGGCGGCGGCGAGATCGACGATGCGGCCAAAACCGCCGATATAGTGGGCGCTCTCCACAGCCAGACGCCAGAACGAAAAATCGGGGAAATCCACGTAGAATGCGGCCTCCGGGTGCCGCGCCAGGAAGCGGCGCTTCACGGCCTCGCCGTTAACCTTTTCGGCCTTGCCTGACAGGGTGAGACGGGCCCCTTGGAGCGGATCGGCCGCCTCGCCCGAGCCGTCTATGAGGATCGCGGCGCGCGGGTCGTCCACCAGGTTCCGGGTATGGCGCGCCAGGGTGGAAATGAGGAAAAGCGGCGCGCCCGAGGCGTCCGTGGCAAGGGTGATCAGGGACGCGTAGGGGGCGCGAGTGGGGCCGTCGAGGCTCGCCAGCGAGCCCTTGAAAGCCCGGCGCGTGAGGGTGCGCGCATCCGCCGCAATCTCGGATTTGTGGGGCATTTCTGACGAGTTATTTACTTGCGCCATAACGATATTTGTTGCATCCCGATATGAAAGGGTGTGGCGCAAAGCGCCCCGATGCTGCCACCATTTAGGCCAGCCCTATGACCATAACACCCTGCAAATCGCGTCAATCGCGCAAAAGGCCCCCCAATGCCCACAATCGCCCTTGTCGACGACGATCGTAACATCCTGACCTCCTTGCGCATGGTGCTCGAGGCGGAAGGCTATAAGACTCAAACCTATAATGACGGCGCGAGCGCACTCGACGGGTTTGCCGAGAGCCCGCCCGACCTCGCCATCCTCGATATCAAGATGCCGCGCATGGACGGCATGGAGCTGCTGCGCCGTTTGCGCCAGCGCAGCGAGCTGCCGGTGATCTTTCTCACCTCCAAGGACGAGGAGATCGACGAGCTATTCGGCCTCAAGATGGGCGCCGACGACTACATCCGCAAACCCTTCCCGCAGCGGCTCCTGGTCGAGCGCGTGAAGGCGGTGCTGCGCCGTTCGGCGCCGCGCGACACGACGCAAGTCGTCGAGGACAAATCCAAGGTTCTGGAACGCGGCAAGCTCAAGATGGACCCGGAGCGCCACACCTGCGTGTGGGACAACTTGCCGGTCACTCTCACCGTCACGGAATTCCTGATCCTTCAGGCCCTTGCCGCGCGGCCGGGCGTGGTAAAAAGCCGGGACGCGCTGATGGATGCGGCCTATGATGACCAAGTCTATGTCGACGACCGCACCATCGACAGCCACATCAAGCGGTTGCGCAAGAAGTTCAAGGCCGTCGACCAAAGCTTCGACGTGATCGAGACGCTTTATGGCGTGGGCTACCGGTTCAAAGAATAGCGGGCCAGACCGATGACTGCCGAGGCCGAAGAACGGTCATGGCGGCGGGACGACGCCACGTTCAAGGAACGCGCCCTCAGGGTTTCGCGGCGCGTTTTCGATTGGGTGAAGCGCGTCCCTGGCTGGCTCGGCGAACACCGCCCCTTCCGGCACGGCTTTTCGAGCCTGACGCGGCGCATCGTCGTGCTCAATCTGATTGGGCTCGCCATCCTCGTCTCGGGCATTCTCTACCTCAATCAGTTTCGCGCCGGGTTGATCGACGCCAAGGTGCAGAGCCTTCTGACCCAAGGCGAGATCATCGCGCGTGCCATCGCCGCGTCCGCCGGCGTCGACACCAACGAAGTCCCGGTCGACCCGGAGACGCTTCTTGAGAAGGAGCTCGGCCAAGCCGGCCCCGGCGGCGCCGACGACGCGTTCTCGAACGCGCTCGGCTTCACCATCGATCCGGAGCGCGCCGCGCCGATCCTGAGGCCGCTGGTCAAGCCCACGGGCAGCCGCGCGCGCATCTACAATCGCGACGGCACGCTGATCCTCGACTCCGATACGTTCTACTCGCGCGGTCAAGTGCTTCGCTACGACCTGCCTCCGCCAGAGACCAGCGAACCCGACTCGCTCACCAAATTCTGGCAAGCGGTGACCACACAGATGCAGCCGACGACCCTGCCCGTCTACACCGATATCGGCGGCGCCAACGGCAAGGCTTATCCCGAAGTCGCCACGGCGCTTACCGGTACGTCCGTGCCCATCGTCCGCAAAAACGAACGGGGCGAGGTCGTGGTGTCGGTTGCGGTGCCCGTCCAGCGCATGCGCGCCGTACTCGGCGTGCTGCTGCTCTCGACACGCGGCGGCGACATTGACGATATCGTCTCGGCGGAACGCTGGAGCATCTTCCGCGTCTCACTGTTCGCGGCGGCCGTTAGCCTGGTGCTGTCCCTGATCCTGGCCAATACCATCGCCGGTCCCGTGCAGCGGTTGGCGGCGGCGGCGGAACGCGTGCGCCATAGCGTCAAGGCCCGCGCCGAAATCCCGGACTTCACCGACCGCTCCGATGAGATCGGGCATCTCTCCGGCGCGCTACGCGACATGACAGGCGCGCTCTACCGCAGGATCGATGCGATCGAGAGCTTTGCCGCCGACGTCGCACATGAGTTGAAGAACCCGCTCACCTCGTTGCGCAGCGCCACCGAGACACTGCCGCTGGCCAAGACCGAGGAGTCGCGGCAGCGGCTGATGGAGATCATTCAGCACGACGTGAGGCGCCTCGACCGGCTGATCAGCGACATTTCGGACGCGTCCCGCCTCGATGCCGAGCTTGCGCGCGAGGACGTGGATCTGGTGAGCATGGATGAGCTTCTGCGCGCCACCGTGTCGCTCTTCAACGATATTCACCGCGACGATATCCCCGAGGTGGTTCTCGACATCGCCTATGCGCCGGGGGCGCACCCTTATCGCGTGAACGGTCACGATAGCCGCCTGCACCAAGTCATCGTCAATCTGCTCGAGAACGCCATCTCCTTCTCGCCGCCCGATGGGCGCGTCGCCATCTTGGCGCGGCGCATCGGCAATGAGGTCCAGATCGCCATCGAGGACGAGGGACCGGGGATTCCAGAAGAGAATCTCGAGCGAATCTTCGAGCGTTTCTATACCGATCGGCCGCAGGAGAATTTCGGCCAGAACTCGGGGCTCGGTCTCAACATCTCGCGGCAGATCGTGCTCGCCCATGGCGGACGTCTCCACGCGGAGAACCGCCCCGCGCGCGGCGCGGGCCGCGGCAAGGGCGACGTGCCCACAGGCGTCAGCGGCGGCGCCCGGTTCGTCATTCGCCTGCCGGCGGCGTAAGACCGCACCCACGAAGAACGAGAGGACCTTTTGGCGCGCGAACTCGTCCACGGCACCTGTGTGGCGCTTGGCACGCGCGCGGCACTCCTGCGCGGCGCGTCTGGATCGGGCAAGTCGGACTTGGCGCTGCGCTTTCTGGCGCTTGCCGGCGAGGCGGCGCTGCGCCCGCTCCTTATCGCCGACGATCAGGTTTGGGTCGAGGCACAAGAAAATGGCCAGGCGCTTGCCTCCGTCCCGGAGACGCTGGCCGGTTTGATCGAGGTGCGGGGACTGGGAATCGCCGAGATGCCCTTCGAGGCAACGGCCCGGCTCGTTCTCGTCTGCGATCTGGTGCCGGCCGACCAGGTTCCGCGCATGCCGCCCGACCCTTGGGGTCGCACCACCCTTGCAGGCATTGTCCTGCCGGCGTTGAAACTGTGGGCATTTGAGCCATCGGCGCCACTGAAGCTGAGAATGGCCCTCTTGCAGGCGCCTGAACAATAGGGTTTAGGGGGTGGGTTCGGGCTTGCGCCCGGTGTCACTCCCGACAAAGATAGCCGCCTTTGACCGGCGGCATCCAACAATGAGGCAGCATGATCGGCGTCGTTATCGTCACTCACGGCAGGCTCGCACACGAGTTCCGCGCGGCGCTAGAGCATGTGGTCGGACCACAGGAGCAGATCGAGACCATCTCGATCGGCCCTGACGATGATCTCGATGTCCGGCGCGCGGACATGTTATCAGCGCTCGACACAGTCGATTCCGGCGACGGTGTCGTTGTGCTCACGGACATGTTCGGCGGCTCGCCCTCGAACCTCGCCATCTCCGCCATGGAACGGCCGAACGTCGAGGTGATCGCCGGCGTCAATCTGCCGATGCTGGTGAAGCTCGCATCGGTGCGCGGCGAGTGCGGCCTCGACGAGGCCATCGGCCAAGCGCAAGAAGCCGGTCGCAAATATATCAGCGTCGCAAGCCAGATCTTGGCACCGAACTAGGCCGGTGACGAAGGCGCGCCACATCGCCGGCGAACGGGAAAATGGCGTGTTCTTCGCCGAGGTGACGATTCCCAACAAGAAGGGCCTGCATGCGCGCGCCTCGGCGCAGTTCGTGCGCCGCGCGGGCGAGTACACGGCCAATGTGCGCGTGAGCCGCGAGGGCCACACGGTGGGCGGAACCTCGATCATGGGCCTGATGATGCTCGCCGCGGGCCAAGGTCATTCGGTCCTCATCGAGGTGGACGGCGAACAGGCCAAGGAGGCGATCGAGGCGCTCGTCGCCCTGGTCGAGGATGGTTTCGGCGAAGAGGATTAGGCGAGCGTGTAAAGGCGCCTCTCGCCCCGCGGCAGCCCGCCGCCGTCAGGGACGCTTTTTCCCGGTCACCATGGCGCGTACCAGATTCTCGCGATGCGCGAAGCTCGCAAGCACGACTGCGGAGATGTGAACGAGAACCAGCGCCAGCGTGATGTTGGCAATGACCTCGTGCCATTCCTCCATCGCCTTGCCGGTCGCTTCGGTAAACATGCCGGCAAGCGGCCCGGCCTGCTGGTCGCCGCCATAGACGACCAGGCCGGTGACCACGGTGGCACTCACGAAGATCAGCAAGAGCAGGACCATATAGCCGCCGCCCGGGCTATGGCCAAGATAGCGGGTGCCGCGAAAGCGCAACAGCTCGCGCACATAGCTGAAGGCGGTGCTTGGCGTGTAGATGAAATCGGAAAAGCGCGCATGACGCGACCCGATAAAGCCCCAAACGACCCGCGCCGCCACCAGGATGCCGACTACGTAGCCGGCCCAGACATGCACGCTCAGCAAATCGTCCTCAGTCAGATAGGCGACAGCAAAGCCCGCCACCAGCGTCCAATGGAATACCCGGACGAAGGGATCCCATACCGTGACTTCCGTGGATGTCCCCCCTTTTTCTTGCTTGAGCATGCCCGATCCTAGCACCTGTACCGCCCGGGACATTGAGCGCCATCAACCCCGGAAAACCGGTGGCAAGCGCCGCCCGTGGCCTTTTGCCACCGCCGCCCGGAGCCTTTTGAGGGCGGGTGGCCTTGACTCCTCCGGGGCCGGATAAGATATAAGGACTTCTTTATATCTTTATGCAGCCAGAGGGTCAGTACGGCATGAACTACCACGTCAAGGATATCGGGCTCGCCGATTGGGGCCGCAAGGAAATCGCCATCGCCGAAACCGAGATGCCCGGGCTGATGGCCGTGCGCGAGGAATTCGGCAGCGCCAAGCCGCTCAAGGGCGCCCGCATCGCCGGCTGCCTGCACATGACCATCCAGACCGCGGTCTTGATCGAGAGCCTGGAGGCGCTCGGCGCCGAGGTGCGCTGGGCTTCGTGCAACATCTTCTCCACGCAGGACCACGCCGCTGCCGCGATCGCGGCGAGCGGCACGCCGGTCTTCGCCGTCAAGGGCGAGACGCTGGATGAGTATTGGGACTATGTGGACCGCATTCTCGAATGGCCCGGTGGTGAGACCGCCAATCTGATCCTCGACGACGGCGGCGACGCCACGATGATCGTCATCCTCGGCGCGCAAGCCGAGCAGGACCCGTCGGTGCTGTCAAAGCCCGGCAATGACGAAGAGATTGCGATGTTCGCCACCATCAAGAAGCGGCTGGAGCGCGAGCCCGGCTTCTACTCGAAGGTGAAGGCGAAGCTGAAGGGCGTGTCGGAAGAGACCACGACCGGTGTGCACCGGCTCTACGAGATGCAGAAGAAGGGCATGCTTCCCTTCCCCGCCATCAACGTCAATGACAGCGTCACCAAGTCCAAGTTCGACAATCTCTATGGCTGCCGCGAGAGCCTGCCCGACGGCATCAAGCGCGCCACCGACGTCATGCTCGCCGGCAAATACGCCGTGGTCGCCGGCTATGGCGACGTGGGCAAAGGCTGCGCCGAAAGCTTGAAGAGCCAGGGCGCGCGCGTGGCGATCACCGAGATCGATCCGATCTGCGCGCTGCAGGCGGCGATGGAAGGCTATGAGGTGATCACCATGGAGGAGGCCGCCCCCAAGGGCGACATCTTCGTGACGGCCACCGGCAACAAAGACGTCATCACCGTCGACCATATGCGCGCCATGCATGATCGCGCCATCGTCTGCAATATCGGTCACTTCGATTCCGAGATTCAGGTGGGCGGTCTGAAAAACTTCGTTTGGCACAACGTCAAGCCGCAGGTGGACGAGGTCGAGTTCCCCGACGGCAAGCGCATCCTGCTGCTGGCCGAAGGCCGCCTCGTCAATCTCGGCTGCGCCACCGGCCATCCGAGCTTCGTGATGAGCGCGTCGTTCACGAACCAGGTGCTGGCGCAGATGGAGCTGTGGCAGCATGTCGGCAAATACGAGAACAAGGTCTATGTGCTGCCGAAGCATTTGGACGAGAAGGTGGCCCAGCTGCATCTCGGCCGGCTCGACGCACATCTCACCACGCTCAGCGACGAGCAGGCCGCCTATATCGGCGTCAAGACCGAGGGCCCGTTCAAGCCGGAGCACTACCGCTACTAGGCGTCATACCGGCGGCAAGCCGGTATCCAGACCACAGACGTTTCGCGATGGCCGGGCACTTGTCCCGGCCATTTGCGTATGTGAGGGCGTGCAAGACCGCCGCCGCCATAGAGATCTCCGATTGCCACAGCCGGACGTTTCGATTGGCCGATGCGCGCGCGGCGCCCTACTTCCAGACTGTCAACCAGACCAACAGTCGATAGGAGGAAATCGCCATGAAAATGCTGATCGCAGGCGCGTTTGCCTTCGCCGCTCTTGCGGCCGGACCGGCGAACGCCACGGAGAGCCTTTACTTCGTGACCGTCGATACGGTCGGCAACTGCTCGGTCTCGCAAGGCAAGCCCAGCGCCGGACAGAAGGCGCTCGGGGAGGCCGGCGGCTACGAGAACATGGCCGATGCCGAGGCGATGCTGAACAAGGTCCGCGACGACAGCTCATCGTGTAAGGGCGTGGTCGAGTAGGGCGGTTCTGCCCGGGCGTTCGGAGCCAGCTTGCGGCGCACCGCTCCCCCTGCGCCACAAGCCGCTCCGAGCGCCCCTGTCTCGGCTATCATCTCGGCGGTGCGCGCGGCGCTTGCGGACGTCGACAATCCCTTCGGTCCTAGATCCTCATGCAAGGCTCCCACAAATTCGGCTTCCACCAGGATTAACCAAGGCGCTTCGGGCTGTGGGCAAGAGTCCACGAAGCGGCTAGTCTAGTCCGTGATTCGCCTTTGCGGTTCGCGAGAGCCACCCGGCTCCAGCGTTCAAGTCTGTGGCAGCGTTTGCGGCGCGAGGCGAGGCCATAGGCAATAGCGTTGATGCGACGGCGTTACAGCGGCGGCGTGGAGCGAGGGGGACCATGCGGACCAGCAGAGGCGAGGCGACACCTGATTCAAGGTGGCCCATCGTGCTGTCTCGCGTACTCGCATATTCCATTCCGGCTTCGCTGCTGCCCGTCGATGCGGCACACGCGGCGGAGGCCGCGAGCTTCGATGCGCAAACCTTGCTGACGCTCGGCATCAATCTCGGCATCATCGCCTTTGCCGTGGGCACGGCCATTGCCTGCATGCGGGCGACCAAACGCGCGCGCGCGCAAGAGGCCAAGGCCGCGAGCGAGGCGGAACGCTACGCCTTGAGCGAGAGCACGCTGGAAACCGTGCTCGCCGCAGAGCCGCAAGCGCTGCTGACGCTGACGGAGGCCGGCGAGCCCGAGCTTCTCGTCTCCAACCTGCCTTCAAGCTTCGGCGTGCCGCGCGATCCCGAGCGCCTTCTGACCTTCGGAGACTGGCTCGATGCGGGATCGACCGCCGAACTTGAGCCGGCCATGCAGGCCCTGGCAGAGACGGGTGAGCCCTTCAATCTCATGCTGCGCACCAAGCGCGACAGATATGTGGAGGTGGACGGCCGCACCGCGGGCCGGTCGCTGGTGCTGAAGGTCCGCAACATCGCCGGGCAACGGCTCGAACTTGCCGAGCTTTCGGTCAAACACAAGGCGCTCGAGGGCCAGGTCACGTCCTTGCGCGCGCTGCTCGACGAAGCCAAGAGAAGCGAGCGCGTGCCCGCCGAGACCAAGCCGAGCATGGAAACGCATTTCCGTAGCTTCGACCGGCTGGCGACCGCGTTTGCCGTATTCGACACCTCGCAGCGGCTTGCGCATTACAATCAGGCCTATGTGGACTTGTGGCAGCTCGAGTCCGATTGGCTCGATACCCATCCCCGCGACGGCGAGATCCTCGATCGCTTGCGTCAGGCGCGGCGCCTCGAAGAGCGCGCCGATTATCGCGAGTGGAAGCAGGGCTGGCTTTCCACTTACGGCACCGACGAACAGATTGAGGACCGCTGGTATCTGCCCGATGGGCGCTCGCTGCACGTGATCGCCGACGCGGACGGCGATGGCGGCGTGACCTATCTCTACGAGAATGTCACCGAGCAGATCGCGCTGGAAAGCCGGTACAACGCGCTGATCCAGGTGCAGCGCGAAACGCTGGATACGCTGCGTGAGGGCGTGGCGGTGTTCGCCTCCGACGGGAGGCTCAAGCTCTATAACAGCGCCTTCGCCAGGATTTGGGAGTTGAACCCAGGACTGCTCGACGCCGAGCCGCATGTGGAGGACGTCATTACGTCGTGCCGCGAGCTCTACGACGCGCCCGAAGAGTGGGAGCGGACCAAGGCGGCGGTCACGGCGATTGTCGCCGAGCGGCGGCCCTACGAAAGCGAGTTCGATCGGCCCGACGGCACCGTGCTGGCTTGCGCCGCACTGCCGCTTCCCGACGGCGGCACGCTGCTCACCTATTCCGACATCACCGACACCAAGCGCGCCGAGCGCGCCCTGATCGAGATGAACAAGGCGCTGCAGGCGGCCGACCGCCTCAAGAGCGACTTCGTCTCCCACGTGTCCTACGAACTCAGGACGCCGCTCAACAGCATGCTCGGCTTTGCCCAGATGCTCGCCGAGCCGGCATTCGGTCCCATGAGCGAGAAGCAGCGCGAATATGTAGACGACATTCTGTCATCGGGAACGACGCTGCGGGCCATCGTCGACGACATTCTCGACCTCGCCACCATCGACGCCGGCACATTGGAACTGAAGCTCGAGCCGATCCATGTCCGCGAGGTCATCGAGGCCGCGCGGCAAGGCGTGGAAGAACGCTTGAAGCAGAACGGCGTGACGCTCGAAATCGAGATCGCGCCCGGGGTGGACGAGGTCGCGGCCGACGCTAGCCGGATCACGCAGATCCTCTATAATCTGCTCTCAAACGCCATTGGCTTTTCGGCGCCGGGCGAGGCTGTCCAGCTCGCTTGCGGCCGCGAAGGTTCGATGATCGCCTTCACCGTCGCTGATCGCGGCGTCGGCATTCCGGAGGATTTCCAGAAATCCGTGTTCGACCGTTTTGAAAGCCGCACGCAAGGGTCCCGCCATCGCGGCGCCGGCCTTGGCCTGTCCATCGTCAAAAGCTTGGCCGAGCTCCATGGCGGCACGATCGAGCTCACCTCGACGCCGGGTCAGGGGACGCGCGTCACGGTGCTCTTGCCGCTGACGCACGAGCCTCAAGCGGCCGGGTTCGAGCCGCCGCAATACAAGGTCAACCGCGCCGGATGAGCGCAGTCTGGCGGCTCGACGACGTCGATTTGAAGCGGCTCGACATCCTCGCTAGCCGGGCCGCTCTTTCCCTCAAGTCAGGCGATGTCATCACGCTGAGCGGGCCGCTCGGCGCCGGCAAGACGACGTTGGCCCGGATGCTGGTCACGCATCTCGGCGGCGAAGGCGAGGTGCCGAGTCCGACTTTCGCGCTGATGCAGCGCTACGAAACACCGCGGCTCGTGCTTTGCCATTGCGATTTCTACCGGCTCGAACCTGGTGAGTTCGGCGAGCTTGGGCTCGACGATGCGCTCAGCGAGGGAAGCCTGCTCATCGAATGGCCCGAGCGTGCCGGCGATTGGCTTCCCGCGGACCGGCTCGACATCGCGCTTGAGGAGATTGCGGCACCGGACAGGCGGCGCGTCATGCTGACGGGGCACGGGGACTGGGTCCCGCGTCTTGAGCGCTTGCAGTCGCTCGCGACATTTCTCGACGAAACATCTTTTGCCGAGGCCGACGCCGGTTACCTGCAAGGCGACGCCTCGGCGCGCTCCTATGCGCGGCTTGATGGGCGCGGTGGCAACGCCATCCTCATGAACGCACCGCGCCAGCCGGACGGGCCACCGATCCGCGACGGCAAGCCCTATAGCGCGCTCGTGCATCTCGCAGAAGATGTCACGCCATTCGTCGCCATCGCGGCGGCTTTGCGGACACGCGGCTTCTCGGCACCGGAGATCTACGCCTTCGATCTCGGCGAGGGATTCATCCTGCTCGAGGACCTCGGCAATCGGGTGTTCGGCGCGGAGATGGACCAAGGCGCCGATCAGGCGACGTTGTGGGGCGCGGCGGTGGACGTACTGCTCGCGCTGGCGGCCAAGCCGCCATCCAAAACCCTGCCGATCGAAGGCCGTGCGCCGTATCGGTTGCCGGCCTTCGATGCGGAGGCGATGCTGATCGAGGCCGCGCTGATCATCGACTGGCTCTGGCCGGCGCTGCACGGCAAGGAGACTCCAGACTCGCTCCGCCGGGAGTTCGAGGACCTATGGCGCCCGCATCTGGAACAGGCCGCAAGCGCCGATCCGGGCTGGGTGTTACGCGATTATCATTCGCCCAATCTAATGTGGCTGCCGGAGCGTGAGGGAATCCGGCGCGTGGGACTTTTGGACTTTCAAGACGCCCTAATCGGGCCGCTGGCCTACGATCTCGTGTCCCTGCTCCAAGACGCCCGCCTGGACGTGCCGGAGGCGCTTGAACGGGGCCAACTCGACCGGTACTGTGCCGCCCGAAGCGCGCAGAGCGAAGCCTTTTCGGACCATGATTTCCGCACCCTTTTTGCCACGCTCGGCGCCCAACGCAACTCGAAGATCCTCGGTATTTTTGCGCGATTGGCGAAACGTGACGGCAAGCGCGGCTATCTCGCCCATATCCCGCGGGTCGCGCGCTATCTTGCCCGCGACCTCGACCACCCGGCTCTGTCGAGCTTGCGCGCATTCTACGCGCGGGAGTTTCCGTCCGTCGCCGACCTGCCACCCATGGCGCTCTAGGAGTTGGCGCTTTAGAGGGACGCATCTATGACGATCGCACGCACGGCCATGGTGCTGTCTGCCGGCTACGGCGCGCGGATGCGTCCGCTGACCGCGACCATGCCGAAGCCCCTGGTGCCGCTCATGGGCAGGACGCTGATCGACCACGTGCTGGACCGGCTCGCCGGGGCCGGCGTCGAGACGGCGATCGTCAACGTGCATTATCTGCCCGAGCAGATCGAGGCGCATATGCAGGCGCGCGCAGGCCGCCCGCCGGAGACGGTCATCTCCGATGAGCGCCCGCTCCTTCTCGATACCGGCGGCGGCGCCAAGAAGGCGCTGCCTCTGCTGGGCGAGGGGCCGTTTTTCATCCACAACTCGGATTCGGTTTGGGCCGAGGGCGTCACGCCCGCGCTCCCGAATATGCTGCGCCTGTGGGACGCGGCGCGCATGGACTGCCTTTTGCTGCTCGCACCGTTGTCGACCAGTATCGGCTATGCGGCGCGCGGCGATTTCGACATGGCGCCCGATGGCCGCTTGAGCCGGCGCGGGGAGCGGCAGGTGGTGCCGTTCGCCTTTGCCGGCGTGTCGCTGTGCACCGCAGGCTTGTTCGAGGATGCGCCCGACGGCCCCTTCTCGCTCAACGTGCTGTGGGACCAGGCCCTTGCCAAAGGCAGGCTCTATGGCGTGCGGCTCGACGGGCGCTGGATGCATGTGGGAACGCCCCAGTCGCTTGAGGAGGCCGAGGCCGCGTTCGAGCATGAAGGTGCCTGAGCCCCGCGCAAACGCCCGGCTCTACACCATCCCGCCCTCGGCGCCGTTTCTCTCGACCCTGGCCCGGGCGCTCCTTTCCGGCGACCTGCCGGTCCCCGGCGGCGAGACGCCAAGCCCGCTCACCCTGCCGCAGACCACGATCTACCTGCCGACGCGCCGCGCGGCGCGGGCCTTGCGAGAGGCGTTTTTGGCGGAGTCCGGCGGCCAGGCGCTGCTCTTGCCGCGCATCCATGCGCTCGGGCACGCGGACGAAGACGCGGCGCTGATCCTGAGCGCGGAGGCGTTCACGGGTGCGGACGCAGCGCTCGGTGCGCCGGCGATCGGTGGGCTCCAACGCCGGCTCGCCCTGATGCGGCTAATCCTCGCTTGGGCCAACGTGCCCGCGCCAAGTGCGACGGAAGCAGAGATTGACTCGCTGCGCTGGGTGAACAGTCCCGGCCAAGCCTCGAACCTTGCCGACGATCTCGCCCGGCTGATGGACTTCGTGGAGTCCGAGGAGGTCGATTTCTCCGCGCTCGACACACTGGTGCCGGCGGATTTGGCCTCGCACTGGGAAGCGACGATCGAATTCCTCGCGATCGTGACCGAGCACTGGCCGGACTATCTCGCCGACAACGGTCTGGTGTCGCCGGTGACGCGCCGCAATTTGCTCATGGCGCAGGAGTCCGAAAGGCTGGCGCAAGGCTCGCCCTTTCCGGTTATCGCCGCGGGCTCGACAGGTACGGTGCCGGCGACGGCGCGGCTCCTCGAGACGATCGCCAATCTGGAAAACGGCGCCGTGGTGCTGCCCGGCCTCGATCTCTTTCTCGATGACGACAGCTGGGAGTCCCTCCCGAAACATCCGGAGCATCCGCAAGCCGGCATGGCGGAGCTGTTGCGCAAGCTCGGCGTCGACCGGCGCGACGTGGGTTACGTACCGGGCTCAGCACCCGACGGCCCTGCCCGCGCACGGCTTCATCTCGTCAGCGAAGCCTTGCGCCCCGCCGAGACGACGGAGCACTGGCAGCATTACCTCGAGAGCGACGCGCTTGCGCCAGAGGGCCGGGCGAGCTTCGCCAACGCGCTCACCGGCCTGCGTCTGGTGGTGGCGCCCACCGCGCATGACGAGGCGGAAGCCATCGCGCTCATTCTGAAGGCGTGCGTCGACGTGCCGGGAGAGACCGCGGCGCTGGTGACGCCCGACCGGGTACTGGCGCGCCGCGTCGCCGCAAGGCTCAAAGGCTTCGGCCTGGCCATCGACGATTCCGCCGGCATGTCTCTGGCCCGCACCGTCCCGGGCGCCTTTCTCGATCTCGTGCTCGGAGCGGTGGAAACCGATTTTTCGCCGCCCGCGCTCATGGCGCTGCTCAAACACCCTCTGGCGCGGCTTGGGCGGCCGCCCGCCGAGATCAGGGATGTCGCGCGGGTTCTGGAGCGCGGCGCGTTCCGGGATATCTATGTGGGGCAAGGACTTAGCGGCATCGCGCGGGCCCTTGAGGCCACGCGGTCCGCACCACAGCGCCGGCGCCTTTCGCTCACGGACAAGGAATACGAGGCCGCCCGCCGCCTGGTGGAGGACCTTCAGCGCGCGTTTGCGCCGCTCGCAGGCGTGTTCGCGGACGGCGCGCAGCGGAGCGCCGCGCAGCTTGCCCTAGCCCACGCGGCAGCGGCGGAAGCCCTGGCACGCGACGAGGCCGGAACGACCTCGGCTCTCTGGCAAGGCGATGCCGGGGAAGCGCTGACGGTGCTTCTGGCAGAGATGATCGCGGAGGCCGGAGGCCTCGACATGGCCCCGCGCGACTATCCGGCCTTCTACCGCAGCCTGCTTGGCGGTGAGGTGGTGCGGCCCCGCGGTCCCGCTCACCCTCGGCTGTTTATTTGGGGGCCGCTCGAAGCGCGTCTTCAGCAGCCCGACGTGGTGATCCTCGGCAGTCTGAACGAGGGCGTGTGGCCGCGCCCGCAAGAGGCCGGCCCCTGGCTCAGCCGGCCTATGCGCGAAAAGCTCGGGCTCACGCCGCCGGAGCGGCGCATCGGCCTTTCCGCTCACGACTTTGCCCAGGCGCTCGGCGCCAAGTCCGTCTATCTCACGCGCGCCCTTAAAGTCGACGGCGTGCCGACCGTGCCCTCGCGCTGGCTGCAGCGGCTCGAAGCCTTGGTCGCGGCCTCGGGTCTTGCGCAGAAGATCGCACCCGAGCAGCCCTGGATCGCCTGGGCGCGCGCGCGCGATTCCGTCGAGACCTTCGAGCCGGCGGACCCGCCAAGCCCGCGCCCGCCCGTTTCGGCGCGCCCGCGCGAGCTGAGCGTCACCCGCATCGAACGGTGGATCGCCAATCCCTATGAGATCTTCGCGCGCAATATCCTAAGGCTCGAGCCGTTGAAGCCACTCGGCGCGGAGCCGGATGCCGCCATGCGCGGCTCGATCGTGCATGATGTGCTGAACCAGTTCTCCCGGGCGCATCTAAAGGAACTGCCGGACGATGTCTACGGCGCGCTCGTGCAGCTCGCGGACGATCTCTTCGCCAAGCTCGGCGGCTCGGCGCGCGTCGAGGCGTTCTGGCGGCCGCACTTTCAGCGCTTCGCCCGCTGGTTCGCCGCCACGGAGCCCGCGCGCCGTGCAGGCACTGCCGAAACGCACACGGAAGTCGACGGCGTGCTGGAATTGTCGCCGCGCTTCCGCCTGAAGGCGCGCGCCGACCGCATCGACGTGGCGGAAGACGGCGGCGTTACCATCTACGACTACAAGACCGGCAAGCCGCCGATCCCCAAGCATGTGGACGACCTCTACGCGCCACAGCTTCCGCTAGAGGCGGCCATCGCCGAGGCCGGCGGTTTCGCCGATCTCGGCAAGCGTCCGGTGCGGTCGCTGGTCTATATCCAAGCCTCGGGACGCCAGGACGGGGGCGAGGAACGGCTTGCCGGCAGTACCGCGGCCGAGATCCTGGCAACCAACGCGCTTCGAGACCTCGCGGCGCTGGTGGCGCATTTCGAGGACGAGGAGACCGCTTACGAGGTGACGCGGCGCGCGGGCGCGGGCTTTGCAAACGCTTATCGCTATGACGAGTACGAGCATCTGGCGCGCGTGAAGGAGTGGCTGACGCAAGAGGCCGAGGAGGAGTGGCGATGAACGCGCTCGTCCACGAAGCCGACGCGAACCAGGCCCGCGCCTCCGATCCGAACGCATCGGCCTGGGTCTCGGCCAATGCGGGCACCGGCAAGACGGAGGTCTTGGTGAAACGCAGCCTGCGGCTTCTGCTGGCAGGCGCGCGGCCGGAATGCATTTTGTGCCTCACCTACACCAAGACCGCGGCGGCGGAGATGCAGAACCGCCTGCTGAAGGACTTGGCCGCTTGGGCGACGGTGCCGGACGAGAGCTTGCACGAGGCGTTGACCAAGCTGATGGGACAGGCGCCGGAGGACAGCGATTTGCGGCGGGCGCGGCGCCTCTTCGCCTTGTCGCTGGAGGCGCGCGGCGGTCTCAAAATCCACACCATCCACGGCTTTTGCGAACGGCTGTTGCAGCGCTTTCCGCTCGAATCGGCGGTGACGCCGCATTTCAGCGTGCTCGATGAGCGCGGCGCCGCGCTTTTGAAGCGCACCGCCTTCGACGCGGTGATTTCGCGCGCGGCGGAAAGCCGCGATGGCGCGTTGGGCCGGGCGCTGGACACCATCATCACGGTGGCGGGCGAAGAGTGGTTCCGCCAAGTGGTCGATGCGGTCCTGGCCAAGCGCGCGGAGCTTGACCGGATGTTGGCGCATCACGACGGACTCACCGCCTGGGCGGCCGCCGAAGGCGAGGCCCTAAAGCGACTGTTCAATGTGGCGGGAAAGACCGAAGAGGCACTGATCGCCGCCCAAGCAGACGCACTGTCGGACGATGAGATCGACGCCACGCTTGCCGCGTTCGCGGCCGTTGGGAGCAAGGCCAAAACGGACAAGAACGCGGTGTCCGCGTTGCGGGCCGCGCGGTGCACGCAAGGCGAGAGCCGGGCGGCGGCGTTACGCGAGCTACTTCTCACCCAGAAGGGCACGCCGGCCGCCACGGTTTGCACCAAGGCCGTGAAGGACGGTGCGCCCGACATCGCGGCGAGGCTGAACGAGGTAAAGGTCTCATTCGCCCAGCTCGAGTCGGATCTGGCGCATCTTCGCGCGGCGGAGGCGAGCAGCGCGGTGCTTCTCCTCGCCGACGCCATCCAAGCCGATTACACGCGCCGCAAGCAGGCCGAGGCGGCGCTCGACTATGACGATCTCATCGTCAAGGCGCGGCATCTGTTGTCCCGGGCGGGCGCCGCGGCCTGGGTGCTCTACAAGATCGACGGTGGCGTCGACCACATCCTGGTGGACGAGGCGCAAGACACGAACCCCGAGCAATGGTCCATCATCGAAGCGCTGGCCGAAGAGTTCTTTGCCGGCGCGGGCGCAAGCGAGCACTTGCGCACGCTGTTTGCCGTCGGCGACGAGAAGCAGTCGATCTACAGCTTTCAGGGCGCCAATCCGGCCCGGTTCGGGGCGGTCGGCCGTGCCTTCAAGACGCGCGCGGTGGCGGCCGGCGTGGAATGGCACGAGGTGCCGCTCAACCTCTCGTTCCGCTCCACCGTGCCGGTGCTCGATGCGGTGGATCATGTATTTGACAGGCCGGAAGCCGCACAAGGCCTGACCTTCATCGAGAGCGCGGTCATCAAGCACCACGCCAATCGCCAGGGTGAAGCGGGGCTGGTGGAGTTGTGGGAGGTGCAAACCGAGACGAAGCCGGAGCCCGCGCCCGCGTTCGAGCCCTGGAGCGAGGGCGCCAGCGGCGCGCGCGCCGTGGATGCGCTGTGCAAGCGCGTCGCCGCCACCATCAAACGCTGGCGCGAGGGCGGGGAGATGCTCCCCTCCGCCGGACGGCCGATCAAGGCGGGGGACATTCTGATCCTGGTCCGCCGGCGGGAGCCCTTCACCGCGCCGATGATCCGCGCCCTCAAGCGCGAAGGCATCGCGGTCGCGGGCGCCGACCGTATGCGGCTGATGGATCAGCTCGCCGTGCAGGATCTCGTGGCCCTGGCCGACGTGCTGTTGATGCCGGAAGACGATCTGGCGCTCGCGGTGGTGCTCAAGAGCCCGCTCTTCGGCCTCGACGACGCGGCATTGTTCGACCTCGCCCATGGGCGCAAGGGCGCGTTGTGGCCCGTGCTGAAGGGCAAGGCCGGCGATCCCCGCTTCGGCGAAGCGGTGGCGCGGCTCAAGGACTGGCTGTCTCAGGCCGACACGATGCCGCCCTATGAGTTCTTCGCCGCACTGCTCGACGCCGAGGCGCAAACCATGCGCAAGCGCATGCTGAGGAGGCTTGGGCCGGAAGCCGCCGAGGCGATCGATGAGTTCCTCGACGCGGCGCTCGCCTATGACCGGGATGCGGCGCCCTCGCTGCAAGGCTTCGTCAACCAGCTTCGCGCCGGCGATATCGAGATCAAGCGCGACATGGAGCAGGACCGCGACGAGGTCCGCATCATGACGGTGCACGGCGCCAAGGGTCTGCAGGCGCCAATCGTGTTTCTGCCGGACACCTGCATGCTGCCGCGCGCGCAAGGGCCGCGGCTGTTCCCGGTGCCGCGCAAAGGCGCGCCGCCGGATGAGGTCACCCATCTCGTGTGGTCGCCCGGACGATCTGACCTTGAGGCCATCGCCGAAGCCAAAGACACGATGCGCCGCGGCGAGCTCGACGAGTATCACCGGCTGCTCTACGTGGCGATGACGCGCGCGCGCGACAGGCTCTATGTGTGTGGTTGGCAGGGCCAAAAGGAGCCGGAGAAGGATTGCTGGTACCATCTGGTGCGCGACGGGTTAGACGGACATCTGGCGCCCCTGGAAGACGGCGTACGACGAAGCGTGAGCGCGCAGGAGAAGCCCGCCAAGGCCGACGACACGAAAGCCGAAGCCTACGAGCCGGCACCGCTGCCGGATTGGGCGTTGACGCTTGCCAAGCCTGAACGGGTGCGCACGCGGCTGGCGCCGTCGCGGCTTGCCCTCAACGCCGAGGGCGATGGGGCATTTGGTCCCGAGCAGCCGCCGCTGGGGCCAAGCGCGCTTGCGGAGAATATGCGGTTTGCCCGCGGACGGCTGGTGCATGCCCTGCTCCAATACCTCCCCGAGGTGGCGCCTGAGGATCAGGAACAGGCGGCACGGACGTTTGTGGCTGCGCGGGGGGCGGGCCTTCCGGACGATCTGAAAGACGAGATCATCGGCGAGACACTCGCCATCGTGCGCGACGAGAACTTCGCCCCCCTGTTCCAGCCGGGCAGCCTGGCCGAAGTGCCGGTGGTGGCGCGAATCGGCGAGGGCGAGGATGGCTTCGACCTCGAGGGCCAGATCGACCGGCTGGCGATCCTCCATCAAGACCTCCTGATCCTCGACTACAAGACGAACCGGCCGCCGCCCTCAACCCCGAATGAGGTGTCGCAAGCCTATATCGACCAGCTCGCCGCCTACCGCCTGGCGCTTTCCGGCCTGTTTCCAGGGCGAACCTTGCGTGCGGCGCTGCTCTGGACCGACGGGCCTCTGCTCATGGAGATCCCATCAACTCTGCTTGATGTGGCGGAGCGCGACATGTTGAGCCGCCGGGCAGCCTTGACGCCATAAATGGGCGCACCTAGGTTCCGATCACTGGGCGACACTTGAAAGCCCGTGCCGGCGAGGAGAAGCAAATGGCGACTGGAACGGTTTCCGACGATACTTTCGAGGCCGAGGTGTTGAAGTCCTCGACCCCTGTCGTCGTCGATTTTTGGGCCGAATGGTGCGGCCCGTGCCGGCAGATCGCCCCTGCTCTCGAGGAAATTGCCAAGGAGCTCGACGGCAAGGTGAAAATCATCAAGCTCAATATCGACGAAAGCCCCCGCACGCCGGGCACCTATAATGTCCGGGCGATTCCCACGCTGATCCTGTTCAAGGACGGCGAGGTCGTGGACACGCTCCGGGGCGCACTTCCCAAGAACCAGCTCGCGGCCTGGATCGGCGGCGCCATCGACGGCACCGCGTAAGTCACGCGTGCAGCTTGAGGACGTGGCCCGCGAGATAGAGCGAGCCGCAAATCAGGACGCGTGACACCTGCCCGCCCGCGGCGGACCGGAGCAGCCCTTCAGGCACGCTGTTGACGGCGACGGCGTCGAAGCCTTCGGCGCGCGCGATCTCCGCCAGAGGCTCCGCGGCGAACGCATTCGGCTCATCGGGGATCGGCACCGTGTAGACGCGCTCCACCAGCCCCTTGAACGGGGCGATGAAGCGCCGCGCGTCCTTGGTTTCCATCATGCCCCAAATGATGTGCACGGGACGCGGCACGCGCTCGTCGAGCTCCGCAAGCGCATGGGCCACGGCTTGGCCGCCGGCCTCGTTGTGGCCACCGTCGAGCCAAATCTCGGTGCCGTCTTCCGCATAGGCATGCAGCCCGCCCACCGGTAGGCGCTCAAGCCGTGCGGGCCAGTGCGCATGGGTCACTCCATCCTCCAGTGCCCGCTGGGTGAGCAGGTCACCGAAGACGACGCTCGCGGCCGCAATCGCCGTGCCGGCATTATCGATCTGGTGCAAACCGGCAAGGCGCGGGAGCGGCAGGTCGAGCAAGCGGGAGGCCGTCTGGAACACCAGCCGGCCCTGCTGCTCGTAGACGTCGAAATCCCGCCCCGCCACATGCAACGGCGCGCCGATGCCTTCCGCCTTTCGCGCGATGACGTCGAAGGCTTCGGTGTCTTGGCGGCCGACGACGCAAGGCACGCCGGGCTTGAGGATGCCGGCCTTCTCGCCGGCGATCTCGGCAAGGGTCTCGCCAAGAAAGGAAACATGGTCGATGGAAATCGGCGTGATGATGGTCAACAGCGGCGTCTTGACCATGTTGGTGGCGTCGAGCCGGCCACCAAGACCCGTCTCCAGCAGGAGAAGATCGGCGGGGGCCTCGGCGAAGGCAAGAAAGGCCGCGGCCGTCGTGATCTCAAACAGCGTGATCAGTTCGCCGCTATTGGCGGCCTCGGCGCGGGCCAGGCAATCGACCAGCACTTCCTCGCTGACCGGTGCGGCGCCATGTGGCCCGGCAAGCACGATGCGCTCGTGAAAATCGACGAGATGGGGAGAGGTGTAGACATGCACGCCCTTGCCCATGGACTCGGCAATGGCGCGCAGGAAGGCAAGCGTCGACCCCTTGCCGTTGGTCCCCGCCGCATGCACCACCGGCGGAAGCTTGTCTTGCGGATTGCCCAAGGCCGCAAGCAGGCGTTCGATGCGCCCGAGCGAAAGATCGATCGACTGCGGATGCAGCTTCTTCAGGCGCTCCAGGAGCGTGTCGCTCATCGTGGAGCGAGGACGGGGCGGTGGGCGCCCGGTGCTATAAGGAAGTGTCGTCAAGCCTCAAGAGACCTTAGGCGTTATGCGGCGGATGTCGATTAGCGCCATCCTCTGAGGCGCTCGTCAAGGCCTCGTCGTCGTCCGGGTCCTCGGCATGCTCCACGGCGAGGCCGTTTCCGCTCTTGGCCTTGCCGTCCGTGAGAGGGGCGGCTTGCACCTCATCGTCCACGTGGGAGGAGATCTCGATCTCCGCGTTGAGGCGCGGATGGATGAGAAGATTGCAGATGCGCGCCAGCGTGCCGCGCAGCTCGTGACGGTGAACCACCATGTCCACCATGCCGTGGGCGTGAAGATATTCGGAGCGCTGAAAGCCGTTCGGCAGCTGCTCACGGATGGTCTGCTCGATAACACGCGGACCGGCAAAGCCGATCAACGCACCGGGCTCGGCAATATGGACATCGCCCAGCATGGCATAAGACGCCGTCACGCCGCCGGTGGTCGGGTTCGTCAGCACCACCACATAGGGAAGGCTCGCCTCACGGAGTTCCTCGACCGCCACGGCGGTGCGCGGCATTTGCATGAGCGAGAGAATACCCTCTTGCATGCGCGCGCCGCCCGAAGCTGCGAATAGGATGAATGGAGCCTGGCGCACGAGCGCGGCGCGCATCGACGCAATCACCGCTTCGCCCGCGGCGGTGCCGAGCGAACCACCCATGAAGTCGAAGTCCTGCACCGCGGCCACGACCGTGTCGCCGTGAAGCTTGCCGATGCCGGAGTGCACCGCGTCGGACAGGCCGGTCTTGCTGCGGGCGTCCTTCAGGCGGTCCGTATAGCGGCGCTCGTCGCGGAACTTGAGCGGGTCCACGGGCACATCGGGTAGATGGATCGCCGCGTACTTGCCACCGTCGAACAGCGACCTGAGACGCGCCGGCGCCGTCATCCGCATGTGATAGTTGGAGCCCGGAACGACGAACTGGTTCGCCTCGAGATCCTTGTAATAGATCATCTGCCCGGTCTCGGGGCACTTCACCCAAAGATTGTCCGGCGTATCCTTCTTGCGAAGGATGTTTCGGATTTTGGGTCTTACGAGGCTATTGATCCAGTTCACTGATCTGACTCTCTCAAAGTATGCCGGTCTAGACCGCGGCGGCCTCCGCCGGCTGGCGCAGCGCCGCCGAGAGCCGCTCCACGAGGCCGAGCAGCTTCGGCTGGGTCTCGCCCGTCGCCTTGCCGTCTTTATCCAGACTGTCGGCGATGGCCGACACCAACGCCGAGCCCACAACAACGCCTTCCGCGACGCTTGCCAAATCGCGCACCTGCTGCTCGGTCTTCACGCCAAAGCCAACGGCGATCGGCAGATCGGTGTGCGCTTTAATGCGCCCGACATGCGCGCCAACCGAGGCGATATCCGGCGCCGCCGTGCCGGTAATCCCCGCGATCGACACGTAGTACACAAAGCCCGAGGTGTTCGCGAGCACCGCCGGCAGACGCTTGGCATCGGTCGTCGGCGTGGCAAGACGGATGACGTTCAGCCCGGCCGTGGTGGCGGCGGGACGAAGTTCCTCGTCTTCCTCTGGCGGCACGTCGACCACGATCAATCCATCGGCACCAGCCTCGCTTGCGTCGGCGACGAAGCGATCCACGGGATACACATATATGGGGTTGTAGTAGCCCATTAGCACTATGGGGGTCGTATCGTCCTGTTTCCGGAATTCCCTAACCATGGACAGCGTCTTTTTCATGGTCTGGCCGGCCTTCAGCGCCCGCTGGGAGGCGGCTTGGATCGCCGGGCCGTCGGCCATGGGGTCGGAGAACGGCATGCCGAGCTCGATCACGTCGGCGCCAGCCCCCGGGAGCCCTTTGAGCAGGGTGAGCGAGGTCTCGTAATCCGGATCGCCGGCCGTGATGAACGTGACCAGACCGGCGCGGCCCTCGCCCTTCAGGGCGGCGAATGTCTTGTCGATCCTCGTCGCCACTCAGTTCGAGCCTCGTGTCTTGGCGTCTGTCTTGGCGTCCAAATAGCTCGCAACCGAGTCGAGATCCTTGTCGCCGCGGCCTGACATGTTGACCACCATGAGATGATCCTTCGGTTTCTTCGCCGCGATGTCGAACACGCGGGCGAGCGCGTGCGCCGGCTCCAGCGCCGGGATGATGCCCTCGAGCCTGCTGCAGAGCTGGAACGCCGCCACCGCCTCGTCGTCCGTCGCCGATAGAAATTCGACGCGGCCCACATCATTGAGCCAGGCGTGTTCGGGACCGATGCCCGGATAATCGAGTCCCGCCGAAATCGAATGGGCCTCTTCGATCTGGCCGTCTTCGTCCATGAGCAGATAGGTTCGATTGCCGTGCAGCACGCCGGGCTTGCCGCCGGCGATCGACGCCGCGTGCCGGCCGCTGTCGAGGCCGTGACCAGCGGCCTCCACGCCATAGATTTCGATCCCCGGCTCGTCGAGGAAGGGATGAAACAGCCCCATGGCGTTGGAGCCGCCGCCGATGCAGGCAATGAGCGAATCCGGCAGCCGGCCTTCGGCCTCCAATATTTGCTCGCGTGTTTCGCGGCCGATGACGGACTGAAAATCACGCACCATGGCGGGGTAGGGATGCGGTCCGGCTACCGTGCCGATGCAGTAGAACGTGTCGTGCACGTTGGCGACCCAATCGCGCAGGGCCTCGTTCATCGCATCCTTCAGTGTCTTCGAACCGGATTCGACGGGGCGAATTTCCGCGCCGAGAATCTGCATGCGCAGCACGTTCGGCTTTTGCCGCGCCACGTCCACGGAGCCCATATAGATGATGCAGGGCAGACCGAACTTGGCGCACAGCGTTGCGGTCGCCACGCCATGCATGCCGGCCCCAGTCTCGGCGATGATGCGGGTCTTGCCCATGCGCAAAGCCAGCATGATCTGGCCAAGCACGTTGTTCACCTTGTGCGCGCCGGTGTGGTTGAGCTCCTCGCGCTTCAAATAGATTTTCGCGCCACCGCAATGTTGGGTGAGACGCTCGGCGAAATAGAGCGGTGAGGGTCTTCCGACATAGGTCTTGAGGTGACCGTCCATCTCGCCCTGGAACGAAGGATCGGCCTTGGCATCGTTATAGGCCTGCTCCAGATCGAGGATCAGCGGCATCAAGGTCTCGGCCACGAAGCGTCCGCCGAACAGGCCGAAATGACCTTCCTCGTCGGGTCCCCCGCGATAGGTGTTCAATGCATCGGTCATCGTGCTCATGAGGCCTTCGCGCGACTTGGGGCGCTTTCGCGCCCCTTGGCGTGTTGCGGGGCGGCCGACCGCGCCGCCTGAATGAACTGCGTAATGAGAGTCTCGTCCTTGATGCCCGGCTCGGTCTCCACGCCCGACGATACATCCACCAAGGTGGCGCCCGTCCGGCGGACGGCTTCGGCGACATTGCTCGCATCGAGGCCGCCCGAGAGCGCAAAGGGCGCGCGGGCTCCTGTCAGCATGGTCCAGTCGAAGGCGACGCCATTGCCGCCGGGCAGCTCGGCGCCCGGGGTGGCCTTGGCGTCAAACAAGATCTGATCGGCGATAGCGGCATAGGCATTGGCGGTGGAGACATCGGATGCGGCGGCAACGGGGATCGCCTTGAGCACCGGGATGCCGGTGCGCGCCTTGATGGCGGCGACCCGGTCCGGCGTCTCAGCCCCGTGAAGCTGGATGAAATCGGGGCGGACCAGCTTGGCCACCGCATCAACGAGGGCATCGTCCGGGTCCACCATGACGGCCACGGTGCCAACGCGGCCGCGGGCGGCGTCAGCGAGCGCTTCAGCCTGCTCAAGGGAAAGATTGCGCGGACTCTTGGCGAAGAAGACGAAGCCGACCAGATCGGCGCCGGCGGCGACCGCAGCGTCGAGAATGGCAGGCGTCCGCACGCCACAGATTTTGACCTTGACCGTCACGGGGGCTCTCAAGGGCTCTCGGGTGAGTTTTGCCGGCCTTTATGAGGCCTGGCGCGGGCTCACCCTATGAAATCCGGGCCCTCAAGTCCATCGCACTGCAACATCGGCGTTGCCGATTGGTCAACCGCCGCCGGCAGCCGGAAAAGCCCTGTTCCGCCAGCGCCACGCGGCCACGCCGGCCCAGACGGCTTCCAGCACGCCAAAGGGCCAGGCGCCTTGCAGGAAGCCATAGGCGGACCCCAGCAAGCAGGCGAAGGCAAAGGCCAGAATGTACCAAGGGCTCCTGTCCTCCAGCGCGTAGGCGACGAGCATGGCGGTGACCGCGAGGAGACCGAAAACCGTGAGCAGGTCCATGGCCCGGGGGCGCGCTATTCAGCCGGCAATTGCGGGCGGTGATGCGCCGGATCGAGGCTTTCGAGCTCTTTCTCCAGCCGGTCCGCCTGGCGGCGCCAATCGCGCGCCTCGCGCGCTTCCTCCCGCGCGGTGCGGCGCCATTTGCCCTGGTTGAGCCAGGAGGCCATCCCGCCAAAGACGAGACCAAGCGCGAAAGCTCCGAGAAGGAACAGGAAGAACGGCGCTTGGATCGACAGATTGGGCTCGGCCCCGCCGAACGGGTCGAGGATCAGCACGGCGGACGTGCGATTGACCACGGCGAGCGCGATCAGCACGATGCCGAGCGGCACGACTACAAGTGCGAGGATGAGCTTACGCCACACGGCTGCTCCTTAGGCGACAGCATGAACACTAGGTTCCGCCATGATCGCCGTCGGGGTTCAAGCGCTCGCGAAGTTCCTTACCGGTCTTGAAGAAGGGCACGAACTTGTCCTCGACAAAGACCGTGTCGCCGGTGCGCGGATTGCGCCCTTGCCGAGCGGCGCGGTGCTTCACAGTGAACGCACCAAAACCACGCAACTCCACGCGATCGCCACGGGCAAGCGCACCGGTGATCTCATCGAGCACGATATTGATAATCCGCTCGACGTCGCGATGAAAGAGATGCGGATTGGCAGCCGCCACCCGCTGAATCAATTCAGATTTGATCATATATACGCCCCACAGGGCTGCAGCCATTGGTTGCCGCTAGCCCACGCCCCCCACTAATTGGATGCAGGGTGCCAAACCGAGACCAGACCGTCAAGCTCCAGGGACGTCGAAACCTGGCCCAGCAGAGCGGCGATCCTACTGCCAGACAAGCCCAAAATCGCGGCGCCCGAGTTCATGAACCAGCCGAAGAAGCCAGCTGACTCTTCCTTGGGCGTCCACTGGAGGACTTTGAGGCCCGGCGGGAGCCCGCGCTCCTTGGCCAGCCAGCTCAGCGCGGTGCGTTCGTTGCCGATCTGGTCAACGAGCTTGTAATCGACGGCCTGGCGCCCCGAGTAGATACGGCCTTCGGTGAGTCCGGGGACCGCGCTTGGCTGGATCTTGCGGCGCTTCTCGACCAGATCGAAGAACCACAGCTTGGCGTCGTCGACCATCTCTGCCGTGACGGCGCGGCCGCGCTCATCGGTCGGCTCGAAGGGGCTCGGCACGGCCTTCAACGACCCGCTCTTCACCGCCTCGACCTTGATACCAAGCGTATTCATGAGCTCGGTCACATTGGCCCACTGAAAGATCACGCCGACGGAGCCGGTAATGGTGTTGCCGTAGACAAAGATGCGGTCAGTGGCGAGCGCCACGATGTACGCAGCGGAGGTGGCAAGCGTGCCGCAGGTGGCGACGACAGGCTTTTTCTCGGTCAGGCGGCGGATGGCGTCGTACACCGCCTCACCGCCGGTCGTGGTCCCGCCGGGGCTGTTGATGTCGAGGATCACGGCCTTGACCTGGTCGGCGTTGCCCACCCTGTCGATCAACTCCAGCAGCTTGCGGTCATCGGTAATGACGCCGGCTACGCTGATGCGCGCGACATGTGGAAGAATGCCGGCCGACCCCACTTGCCTGTCGCTCAGCACGAGCACGCCCAGGAACAAAAGCCCCAGCACCACCGCGGCGATACGCCAGATGGTCACGCGCCGCCTGAGGCGGCGGCGCTCGATCACGCTTTCTGCGTCGAGAACCATTTTTGTTGCTCAAGATGTGGCGCCAGAGGCGCCTTTATCGGGAAGCGGCCTAATTGCCGCTCCCGCTTATTCCTCGGCAGCGCCGGATTCCGCCGCTTCGTCATCCGCCTTGCTCTTAACCGCGCGCTTGCGCTTGGGCTTGGCGGCAGGCTCTTCCGCTTCACCCGCTTCTTCTTCGTCGTCGCTGTCGTCCTCGTCGTCGCCGTCCTTGGCCTTGTTCAGGGCCGCGCCGAGAATGTCGCCGAGCGATGCACCGGAGTCCGTCGAGCCGTATTGGGCCACGGCCTCTTTCTCTTCGGCGATCTCCAGGGCCTTGATGGAGGTCGAGATCTTGCGCGTCTTCGCGTCGACCTGAGTCACGACGGCATCGAACTTCTCGCCGACACCGAAGCGGTCGGGGCGCTGCTCGGAGCGGTCGCGGGACAGATCGGAGCGGCGGATGAAGGTGGTAACGTCGTGATCCAGAAGCTTCGCTTCGATGCCGTTGTCCTTGACCGCGATCACTTCGCAGGTCACGCGGGCGCCCTTCTTAAGCTTCACAGAGGTTGCATCGCCCTCGAACGGATCGGGCGTGAGCTGCTTGATGCCGAGGCTGATGCGCTCCTTCTCGGAGTCCGCCTCCAGCACCGCGGCCTTTACCGTGTCGCCCTTCTTGAATTCTTTGAGGGCGTCCTCCCCAGACTTGGACCAATCGAGATCCGACAAATGCACCATGCCGTCGATACCGCCGTCGAGGCCGACGAACAGGCCAAACTCGGTGATATTGCGGATCTGCCCTTCGATGATGGCGCCGGCCTCATGGCTCCCGGCAAAGGCGACCCACGGATTTTCTTGGGTCTGCTTCAGGCCAAGGGAAATACGGCGCTTGTCGGGATCGACCTCAAGCACCTGCACTTCGACTTCTTGGCTCGTGGAAATGATCTTTCCGGGATGAATGTTCTTTTTCGTCCAGCTCATCTCGGAGACGTGGATCAGACCCTCGACACCCGGCTCCAGCTCCACGAAGGCACCGTAATCGGTGATATTGGTGACCAGGCCCTTGAAGCGCGAGTCGACCGGGTATTTGGCGGCAATGCCGTCCCAGGGATCGGATTCCAGCTGCTTGATGCCGAGGCTGATGCGCTGGGTCTCCGGATTGATGCGGATGATCTGCACCTTCACCGTGTCGCCGACATTGACGATCTCGCTCGGGTGGTTGACGCGCCGCCAAGCCATGTCGGTGACATGCAGCAGGCCGTCGATGCCGCCGAGATCGATAAAGGCACCGTAGTCGGTGATGTTCTTGACCACGCCCTCGATGACCTGGCCCTCTTCGAGGCGCGCGACGATCTCGCTGCGCTTCTCGGCCCGGCTCTCTTCGAGAACGGAGCGGCGTGAGACGACGATATTGCCGCGGCGGCGATCCATCTTGAGGATCTGGAAGGGTTGCGGCGTGTTCATCAGAGGCGTCACGTCGCGAATGGGACGAATGTCGACCTGGCTGCCAGGCAGGAAGGCCACGGCACCGTCGAGATCGACGGTGAATCCGCCCTTCACGCGATTGAAGATGACACCTTCGACCTTCTCGGCAGACTTGTACTTTTCCTCGAGCCGGGTCCAGCTCTCCTCGCGGCGCGCTTTCTCGCGCGACAGCACGGCCTCGCCGGCAGAATTCTCAACGCGCTCGAGATAGACGTCGACTTCGTCGCCGACGGAGAGTTCGGACGGGCGGCCCGGGAGGCTGAACTCCTTCAGAGGAACGCGGCCCTCGGTCTTCAGGCCGACGTCGATGAGGGCGACGTCCTTCTCAATGCTGACGACGGTGCCTTTGACAACACTGCCTTCCTGGAGAGCGGTTCCGGCTAGAGATTCCTCAAGGAGGGCTGCGAACTCATCGTGGCTCGGCTGGGCGATACTGGTCTGCGGCTCGGTCATCTAGGCTCCTACTCGGCGTTCAAGTCTTTCGCGCATGCCTGCGGCGCTTGAACCCGAGGCTCGATGTTGATCCAAAGTGCGGCAAAGCCTTGCGAAAAACGTGGCAGCCATTCCTAGGCCGCCCGGTTCTCCGCTCGCTTCAACCGCGGAATACATTCAAAGGTGATAGGCCAACGCCAAATGGGCATGGCCTTAACCGGCCTGCCCTGCCCGGCCCATCGCAGCCTCGATCAAATCGATGGCCGCCCTGAACGCGGCGTCTATATCTAAATTCGTGGTTTCGAGCAAGGCTGCGTCTTCGGCTTGGCGCAAGGGGGACGCGTCCCGGGACCGGTCTCTCGCGTCTCGCGTCGCGATATCGGCCAACACCTCGGTTTCCCCAATTTGGACCCCGTTCTGACAAAGCTCCAAGAAGCGGCGGCGGGCGCGCTCTTCTGGGGTGGCGGTGACGAACAGCTTCACGTCCGCATCCGGGCAGATGACCGTGCCGATGTCCCGGCCGTCAATCACAGCCCCCGGCGCTCCAATGGCAAAATTCCGTTGATATTCAATGAGTACAGCGCGAACCTCAGGATGGCCCGCCACCACCGACGCCGCCTCGCCCACCCCGGCCGTCCGCAAGGCGGGATCGCTCAGGGTGTCCACGTCGAGCCGGGAGGCGGCCAGGGCCGCCGCCTGGGCGTCCGCCAAGTCACCGCCTAGCGCCAGGGTATCGCGCGCAACGGCCCTGTAGAGGGCCCCCGTATCGAGATGGCGGAGGCCATAGTGGATGGCAATGCGCTTGGCGAGCGTGCCCTTGCCGGAGGCCGCCGGTCCATCGATGGCGATAATCATGCCAGAGAGGCCCCAAGCTCGGTCATGAGGCTTCCAAACCCGGGGAAGCTCGTGGCGATCATGCCGACATCGTCGACCGTGACCGGCTCCTCGGCGCCAAGCCCCAGCGTCAGAAAGGCCATGGCGATGCGATGGTCCATATGGGTCTCCACACGCCCTCCGCCTTTGACCGTGCCCGTGCCCTCCACAATCAGGTCGTCGCCCTCGACATGCGCCACGACCCCGCAAGCTTTGAGCCCGGCCGCGGTCGCGGCAAGACGGTCGCTCTCTTTGACCTTCAGCTCGGCCAGACCTTCCATGCGCGTCTCGCCTTCGGCGAAGGCGGCGACGACGGCCAATACAGGATATTCGTCGATCATGGAGGGTGCGCGCCCAGGCGGTACGCGCACGCCCTTCAGTGCGCCCGCCTTGACGCGAAGATCGCCGACGGGCTCGCCGCCCTCATCGCGCAGATCGAGCAGCGCGATCTCCGCGCCCATCTCCCGCAGCGTTTCGAAGAAACCGGTGCGCGTCGGGTTCATCAGCACATTCTCGATGACGACCTCGGAACCGGGACAGATGAGCGCGGCGGCAACGATGAACGCGGCGGAGCTCGGGTCGCCCGGCACGGCGAAGCTCGCACCGGCAAGCTCCGCATCGCCGCACACCGTGACCGCGCGCGTGCCGTCCGCCCGATCCTCGACTTTCAGCTCCGCGCCGAAAAAGCCGAGCATCCGTTCGGTGTGATCGCGCGTGGCAAGAGGCTCGACCACTGTCGTCCTCCCCGGCGCATGCAGGCCGGCAAGAAGTATCGACGATTTCACCTGCGCCGAGGGCACGGGGAGATCGTACGCGATAGGAAGAATGTCCAGCGTACCGCGCACGGCCAGTGGAAAGGTTTCGCCTTCGCCTTCGACCTGAAGGCCCATGGTCGTGAGAGGACGGAGCACGCGGCCCATAGGGCGGTGGCACAAAGAAGCGTCGCCGGTGAACTCGACGCGCATGTCATGGCCCGCCACGACGCCGAGCATGAGCCGGCTCGAAGTGCCAGAGTTGCCGAAATCGAGGGGACCGCGCGGTGCCCGCAGGCCACCGACACCCTGACCGAGGACCTCAAAGACACCGTCGTTGTGGGTTACCTCGGCGCCGAGCGCCGTCACGGCGCCTGCCGTCGCCATCACGTCCTCGGCCTCCAGCAAGCCGGTGATGCGGGTACGGCCAGTGGCGAGCGCTCCAAGGATCAGTGCACGATGGGAGACTGACTTGTCCCCGGGGACCCTGACGCGGCCTGAAATGCGCGCGGATCGGCTAGCGGTCAGGGGCTGCGGCATAGATTCTCAAGATGGTTTTTTGGGTGCTCAATAGCTTTTGACACTACGCAAGAGGCGTGGCAATGGGGAGTCAAACAAGGCTAGCTTCGAGGAAAGTCATGTCGAATCTCGCACGGGGAACCAAGCGCGTTTGCCCGAGCTGTGAGGCGCGGTACTACGACCTGGGTCGTTCACCAGTCACCTGCCCCGTCTGTCAAGCCGCTTATCCAGTCACGCCGCCGGCTCCGTCGCGCCGGAGCGAACGTGCTCAACCTGCTCAGCCGCCAAAGCCGGAGGTTGCCGACGCCGATCCCCCGGCGGCAATCGGCGGCGCGGAGGTCATCAGTCTCGACGAGGCGGCGGCAGCCGAGGAAGCCGCGGTCGGCGACGAGGAGATTGTGGATCTCGACGACGATGACGACGATATCCCCGCGACCGACGACGATGACGACGATACCTTCCTCGAAGAAGACGAAGACGGTGATGACGACGTGATCGACATCGTCAAAGGTGGCCCGAAAGAGGAAAGTTAGGACTCTGGGCAGCCAGGGCGGTTAGGACGACTCACGGTCCTGCCTGCTCGTATTTCTCTTGAACGAGCGGGTCGCCCGGCCTAAGTGAAGCGTCTGATTTTTTGCGGTCGGCTCAAGGGCCCGCGAAATTTCTCTGTTCTCAAGGGGCCATAGCTCAGTTGGGAGAGCGCGTGAATGGCATTCACGAGGTCGTCGGTTCGATCCCGTCTGGCTCCACCAGTTCCCTTCTTGGACACATGAGATGAGGCGTCGCCCGAGACGCGACCCGGGCCGCGACCTTGCTCTGCCGCCGCTACGCGTGCCGGCGGTCGCCTCGGGAGCGTTTGCGGTCGGGGCTTTTGCAATCGGGGCGCTGGCGATTGGCGCGTTGGCAATCGGGGCGCTCGCGATAGGGCGCTTGGCCGTTCGCCGCGCCGACATGCAGAAGCTTCACCTCGGCGACGTCGAGATCGACGATCTGACGGTGCGGCGTCTTCGAGTGATCGAGGCCGGCGATGAAGCCGCGGACAGCGAAGACGCCTAGTGGCCGCCGACGACAGCCATGGTGACATGGGCGACCCGCGCGGCACCGACGAGCTTCGGCAGATCCTCGTCAAAGGCCCCCGGAACGAGCAGGATCGTATCGCCGGCGGTCGCGGCCCCGAGGGCGTGAGAGAGGTTCTTGAACGCCGTCTCGGCGCTTCGGCCGTCGTTTGAATCGCGGCCGGTCTTGGAATTCACGTACCAGGTCATGAGTACAAGGCTCCGTTCAGGTCAACGAGACGTTAGAGCAACGCGGCGCGCTCCGATAGGACCACCATTGCCGCCGCCTCATGCCGCCGCCCTTGCCGCCGCCCATGGCGGCGCAAGGGCTCGCACGGCAAGCCGCCCGCTCTGCTTGAATTTGAGAGCGGATTTCCCCATATGCCAGCTGGTTCATAAGGCTCAGTGCCGCGTCAGGGCTGAGGACGATGAGGCGCCGGTTAGGGCCTCTCTGCACGTTCCCACCAGGTTGCGCGGCGCTGACAGGAAAGGGCTCTCGGGCCGAATGTCGCGCATGACACTTCTCGACGGCAATCTTTGGTTAAGCTTGGATGGCAAGCGCATGGACGCCTCGGCAAGAGCCGAGGGCGGCTATCCGCCTTACAACATCGAGCTCCTGCCGGAAGACGACGGTGGCGCCGAAATGTTGCGCATTACGCTTGCGGTTGCGGGCTTCGCGCGCAATGAGCTTGATGTCACGGTCGAAGACGGTGAACTGTTCATCCGGGGCGCCAGGCACGAAGACGGCTCCAAGGATTACCTTCACCATGGGATCGCCGCGCGTCAGTTCAAACGGTCCTTTGCCCTTGCCAAAGGCGTGGAAGTGCGCAAGGCAGAATTGCATAATGGTCTCCTCGCCATCGAGCTTGAGCGGCCACATAGGGAGAAACGCGTCCTCAAGGTCGGGATTACACCGTCGAGTTGATACCTCTGCATGAGGAACCGGAGTACGATGAATAGGATAGAAAACGAAGAGACCAGCCCGTTGATGAGCCTCAAGGAGCTTGCGCTGCTCGGCGACGGCGAGGTCGCCTATATCAGACAGGTCGACTCCGACGCTGCCGAGATGCTGTTCCCGGCGCTCGAAGACGCGCCCGAGGGCATCGATCTTTTTGCCGTGCTCGGCGCGGACGGCACGCCTATTGCGCTGACCGACAGCCGCACCGCGGCCATCGCCAACGCCATCGAGAACGATCTCGTGCCGGTGAGCGTGCACTAAATCGCCTTCGCGCCGCGGCGGCGCGTTCACATCCATCAAATGTTCGATTTTGGCACGGCCATGGGCATGGCCGAAGCCGTCAACGAGATGATCGCGGCGAGATGATCGCGGCGCTTACCCCGCGCTAGGCGGCGTGGGAGGCGGGTTCTGCTTCGGTGAGAACGGCGTAGAGCGCTTCTGAGTCCTTTGAGGCGCGGAGCTTCTCGACCGCGGAGCCCTCGCGGAGCAGGCGCGAGATGCGCGCCAGCGCCTTCAGGTGGTCCGCGCCCGCCCCTTCCGGAGCAAGGAGCAGGAAGACGATGTCGACCGGCTCCCCGTCCACGGCGTCGAAATCGACCGGCTCGGCAAGACGCGCAAACACGCCGACGAGTTGCGTCAGCCCCACCATCTTGCCATGGGGAATGGCGACGCCTTGGCCCAGTCCGGTGGACCCAAGCCGCTCGCGCTGAAGCAGGACATCGAACACGTCACGCTCCTGAAGGCCGGCAATGCGCGCGGCCTGTGACGCGAGCTCGGTCAAGAGCTGCTTCTGGTTCTTGACCTTGAGCGAAGGCATGACTGCGTCGGGTGAGATGAGGTCACCTAAATGCATTCGACTACCCGTGACTTCGAGGGAACGGATGGGGCCTTCGGCCGCCGGTTCATCCGCCCGCGTTGCATTTGCCGCAGAAGATGTCGCTGCGGAACTAAGCGTGCTCTTGTTCAATCGTACATGCCCCGACGACGGGTGCCCCGTGTATTTCGGTTGGTACAACTACTTCGGTGTCCAACGCGTTCCCGGACGCCTGCGTACCGTCTTGCCAACGTCCAAAATGTTTTCCGGTAACTGGTGTCGTCATTGCCCGTGGAAGTGTGTCAAATCCTATGACCAGCGCTTCCCGGCGCGCATACCGCATTTCGAGGTCCGATTCGTCAGAGCGCCCGTAGCACGCTCCGGCCCATCCTCAATTCGGCCTCCACCGCGGGCCGGAAGCTAGACCCCCGTCCGGGGGGTGTCAAACCCAATCAATTTGATCTGCCCTCTTTACACGATTCGTCCGCGTGAACAGTGCGTTAGGCGTCGTGTCAGGCGCTCGCGCCCATCGCGATGCGTTTCAGGCGCCGGCGCTGGACCGAAGATGGAATCCGCAATGCCTCACGGTATTTGGCGACCGTGCGGCGTGCAATATCGATGCCGTCGCTCCTGAGGCGCTCGACGATCTTGTCATCGGACAGAACGTCGGCCGCGGCTTCGGCATCGATCATCTCGCGAATACGGTGACGCACCGCCTCCGAGGAATGGAAGTCACCATTGGCGGTCGCCGCGATCGCCGAGGTGAAGAAGTATTTCAGCTCGAACAGTCCGCGATTGGTCGCCATGTACTTATTGGCGGTGACGCGGCTGACCGTGGATTCATGCATCGAGATAGCGTCGGCAACGGTCTTGAGGTTGAGCGGCCGCAAGTGGCGCACACCATAGGTGAAGAACCCATCCTGTTGACGCACGATCTCCTGCGCCACCTTCAGAATCGTCCGGGCGCGCTGATCCAAACTCTTCACCAGCCAGTTCGCCGTCTGCAGACAGTCGACGAGATAACTCTTGTCCTCCTTGCGCAAGGCCGACTTGGAGACCGTGGCATAGTAGGACTGATTCACCAGAACGCGCGGCAGCGTTTCGCTGTTCAGCTCGACATGAAAGTTTCCGTCTGGAAGTGAGCGGATGAGCACGTCCGGCACGATGGGCTGGGACGGACTTGTTCCGTATTTCAGGCCGGGCTTCGGGTTCAGCCGCTTCACCTCGGCGATCATGTCGCAGAGATCCTCGTCGGAGACACGAGCGGCGCGCTTCAAGGCAATCAGGTCGTGCGTGGCAAGAAGATGGAGGTTTTCGATCAGCGCCGCCATTGCGGGATCGCAGCGATCCTGCTCCTCGAGTTGCAGCGTCAAACACTCGCGAAGGTCACGCGCAAACACACCGCAAGGCTCGAACCCTTGCATGACGGCCAACGTTTCCTCGACGAGTTCCAAGGGCGCGCCAAGCAACTCGGCGAGCACGTCCAGCTCGCCGCGGAGGTAGCCTGCCTCGTCGGTCATATCGATGATGTGCTGGCCGATGAGCCGTTGCGCGGGATCGGAGAAGGAAAGAACGAGTTGGTCGGTGAGATGATCGCGTAGGGTTTTCTGCTCAGCTACATAGGCTTCGAGATTGGTTCCCTCGTCGATATCCGCGCGGGGACCTTGCGTAAGTCCGCTCCAGCCCGAGTCGGTAATCGCGCCCGGCGTGAAATTCTCCGCGTCGGGAAACATGTCCTGCGGATCGGCATCGAGATCTTCGGTGCGCCCTGAGTCGTTCCCCTTCTCGAGGTCGACCCAGTCGTCACTCTCGCCTGACTCGGATCCGCCTTCGCTTCCGCCGTCACTCTTGGCGTCGCTGTCACCTTTGGCGTCGCGGTCATTCTTGGCGTCGCTGTCACTCTTGGCGTTGCTGTCCCTCTTCGCCTCACCGTTCTCGGCAGGCGACTCACCGGCGGTACCGCTCTGCTCTTCGGCATCATCCCGCTCGAGCAGCGGATTGCGCTCCAGCTCGCCCTCGACGAAGGCCGAAAGTTCCATGTTGGAGAGCTGCAGCAGCTTGATCGCCTGCTGCAGTTGCGGCGTCATGACCAGACTGTGGGTCTGGCGGAGTTCGAGTTTTGTATTGATCGCCATTTACGAACTCACTCGCGATCAGGCACTTAGATCTTGAATTGGTCGCCAAGATAGACGCGCCGAACTTCCTCGTTATTGACGATGTCGTCGGTGGTGCCGTGCGTCAACACCATGCCGTCGTGAATGATATAGGCGCGGCTCACAAGATCGAGCGTCTCGCGCACATTGTGATCGGTAATCAGAACGCCGATGCCGCGCTCGGTGAGATGGCGCACGAGGGCGCGGATATCGCCGACGGCGATCGGATCGATGCCGGCAAAGGGCTCGTCGAGCAGCATGAAAGACGGACGCGAAGCAAGCGCGCGCGCGATTTCGACGCGGCGGCGCTCACCGCCGGACAGCCGCATGGCAGGCGACGTCCTGAGGCGCGTGATGCGGAATTCCTCGAGCAATGAGTCGAGCTGAACCTGACGCTCCTTCTTGTTGGGTTCGACCATCTCAAGCACGGCGAGAATGTTCTCTTCCACTGTGAGTCCCCGGAAAATCGAGGCCTCCTGCGGCAAATAGCCTATGCCCAATCGCGCCCTTCGGTACATTGGCAGTCTAGTCACGTCCCGGCCGTCGATCTTGATCGAGCCTTCGTCGGCGGGGATCAACCCGGTAATCATGTAGAACACCGTCGTCTTGCCGGCGCCGTTCGGACCCAAGAGACCGACCGCTTCGCCGCGCGCCAGGTCGAGGCTTACGCCACGTACGACCATGCGCTTCTTGAAGCTCTTGACGACGGAACGGATCGTCAGCCAGCCGTTGCCGGGCTCTGCCTGGCCGTGCGGACCATGCACCAGCGTCTGTCCTTGCAGAGCACCCTCCTGGGCGGCGACTGCCTGTTGACCTGGAAAAGACAGCAACTTGCCCACTGACCCCTTTTCGCTCCTCAGTTGAAGCGCTGGCCGGTTAACATCGGTTGAAGCGCTCGGAGAGTCTTACCGATACTCGGGTACGATCGGCAACGGCTCGCCGTCGTCGACCGCCGGCTCGTCCGGCGTGCTCTGATCGCCCGCCGAAACATTCCCTCTGCCCCCCGCTGGCTCCTCGGGCTTGGCGCCTGGCTTCCCGCCGTCCTTGGGCATGAAAAGCGCACGAATTCTTCGCCCACCTGACGCGGCCGTTCCGGTGTTCTCGAACCGGCTCTCGCCCGTCCTTAGGTCGATCACAAGCCGGTCACCCTTTAGCACACTCTGACCTTGCGATAACACCACATTGCCACCGATGGTCACGAGCTGTGAAGGCAGGTTGTAGATTGCCCAATCGCTGGTCGAGGTCTCATCCTTTTCGCTTACGATAACCACGTCGCCCGTCGCCTCCAGCCTGGTAATTTCCCTTTTGTTGCTCGTCGCTGGAGGGGTGTCTTGCGAGACCGCCGGACCATTGTTCGTAGTTGCCGCCGCCTGGCCTTTGGGGCTTGCCACCCCGGGCCCGCCGGTCGGGGCCGTCACACTCGATGGCCTCGCGTCGGCGACCTCGGTACCCGCGTTGGCCGCATCGGGATTTCCGCCGCCTGACGTCAAAACCTCGGTGGCCGCGGTTTCAGGCGCGGCTTCGGCCGGCCGCTTGGCCGTTTTGGTATCCTTCGCTGCCCTCGGCCCGAGAAACGCATGAACACTGCCCCGCGCCACGATCTTCGTGATCTGAGCAGGCGTGCTAGCGCTCGCCTCGGTCGTCGTCGCGAGACTGTCGCCGCCGGAATAGTTCACTTTGAGCTCTTCGGAGCGCAGCTTGGTGTCGCCCCGGTCAACGCGCACATTGCCCTTGAAATGGGCATACTTTTCTTTGTCGTGGACGAGTAACCAGTCGGATTCGATGTTTATCGGGTCCTGTATCGTGCGCTGGGTATCCTCGCCCGCCGCTTCCGCAGGCGGCTTGGCCGGGCTTGGCGGTGCGCCCTCGTCTGCCTTTGGTGTGGCCGGTCCAGGGCTGCTTGCGGTTGTCGGCGCGATGCCGCCTGCGGTGGCCGGCTCTACGCTCCCCCCGGTGGCCGGCGGCACAACGCCTCCACCGACTGCCGGCTGTTTCGCACTTTGGGCGTCAGCGCTATCGCCCTCGCCGCGATAATGCACCTTGAGCTCCCTTGCTCGTAGGGTCGTGGTGCCCTGCACCGCCTTCACGTTGCCGCTGAACAAGATGTACTCGTCCGTGTACACCGTAAGCACATCGGACTTGACGTCGATGGGTTCGTTAGAGCTTTCGGACAAACCGCCGAAAGCATTGTTGAGGGTCTGCGCCTCAACTGGGGCCGTGCAAAGGAGGGCTGGGGCCGCCAATCCGGACGCCATCAAACAGAACGAAAGGACTGGAAAACGCTTCATGGCGCGCCCGCCAAGCCTTCGCTCGCACGGCCGGCGTCATCGCCTTCCTTCATCGGTGCTCCCCGGGATGGCGTAGCACCGGCCTTCGCCGCCGGACTTGCGGGCTGCGGAGGACTTGCGGACTGTGGAGGACTTGCGAGCTTGACGGAAACCTTGCCGCGAAAAACGAGCGCGCTCTCCTTCGACCGCAAGGTCAACGCGTTTGCCCTCACGGTACCGTTGGGCAGATTGAAGAAGACGGGGTTGTGCGATCTGAGCGTCTGGGTCGTCATGTCGAGGGTCGCATATGAGAGTTCGCCCGTGACGCCGGTGCTCGTGGCGATCGTGATGTGGTCCTTCATCACGAGACGTTCGGTCTTGCTATCGAACTTGCCGCGGACGGCTTGCATTTTCGACCAGCCGCCCGATGGGTTGGACATATCGGCCCGTATGGCGTGCAGTTTGACGATGTTCGGGTTCTTGATGTCCTGATCGGCGTACTCGGCCTTCACGACGTAATCGCCGTTTTTCTTGTCGGCACCCTTGAGAGTCGGATTGAGCATCCGCAAGGCTCCGTCGGCGATCTCCATGCCGTCGATGCTGGCGGTGACGTCGCCGACGGTGACGCTGAGCCGCGTGGAGACGAAGTAGGCAGCCAAAACGAGGAGCGCGACGACCGGCAAGACTCGGCGAAGAATCCGCACCAGGCGGCTGTGGCGTTCGGCTTTCACAAAGGCGCGCTCGCGCTCGGCGGGCGTGCGCACGGTATGGTGCCGGCCTGCTCCGGCGAGATTCGCCTCATATGCCATCAATATCCGCCAACGAGTTCGAAAGGCCTCCGGCTGTTCGCCATCCAGCCTAACCTAGCCGCAGGACTTTGATCAGATTACGACCGAGAGCCTTGGAGTCTCAGGACCTTAGGCCGCACTAATGGGCGAAGATGTCCATCTCGGCCCAGCCTTCGAGGTCGAGCTCGGCCCGCGTCGGCAGGAATTCGAAGCACGCGCGCGCGAGATGGTCCCGGCCCTCCCGCTTCAGCATGGCGTCGAGATGATCCTTCAGCGCGTGCAGATATAGCACATCGCTCGCCGCATAGTTGAGCTGCTCTGAGGTCAGCTCCGCAGCGCCCCAATCGGAGGATTGCTGCTGCTTGGACAATTCGATGCCGAGAATCTCCCGGCAGAGGTCCTTGAGGCCGTGCTTGTCGGTATAGGTTCGGGCCAGCTTCGAGGCGATCTTAGTGCAATAGACCGGCCCCGCCATAACTCCGAGAAAATACTTGAGCACGGCAATATCGAAGCGGCCGTAATGGAAAATCTTGAGGATGCTCTCGTCTGCCAGGAGCCGCTTGAGCTCCGGGGCGTCGTGGCCGGCCTTGACTTGCACCAGCGCTGCGGTGCCGTCGCCATCGGACAGCTGTACGAGGCAAAGGCGGTCGCGATGCGGATTGAGACCCAGCGTCTCGGTGTCGATGGCGATAGCGTTGCCGCGAAAACGGCCGGGGGGCAGGTCGCCTTGGTGAAGCTCGACGGTCGGAGGCTGGCTCAATTGTGTCTCAAAGGTCTAGAGCCCCCCGCTTTTGCGCGGGGGCGAAAAGATATGGTGCCCAGGAGAAGACTCGAACTTCCACGCCCTTTCGGGCACTAGCACCTGAAGCTAGCGCGTCTACCAGTTCCGCCACCTGGGCTTGAGTGCGTTGAGGTACGATTGGCGCTTCTCGTTGTCAATTGCTTGGAGAAGCGCCTTCAAGGCGGCCCTTCCCTCGTGTATTGCTGCAAGTGCACAATAGCGCGGGTCAGGTTAAGAGGCATCTAAGTGGCCATTACACTCAATAGCAGGGCGCTGGTGACCATTTATGGCGGCTCCGGCTTCCTCGGGCGGCATGTGGTGCGGGCCATCGCACGCACCGGCGCGCGTATGCGGGTTGCCGTCCGGCGCCCAGAACTCGCCGGCCATCTCCAGCCGCTCGGCGGCGTGGGGCAGATCGTGCCGGTCCAGGCCAATGTGCGCTACAAGGACTCGTTGATCGCGGCGGCAGAGGACGCGGGCGCCGTCATCAACCTGGTCGGCATCCTGTTCTCGGCCGGCAAGCAGACCTTCAAGTCCGTGCAAGACGAAGGCGCGCGGAACGTGGCGGAGGCGGCGAAGGCCGCCGGGGCGGCCATGTTCGTGCATGTCTCGGCCATCGGCGCCGATCCGGACTCGCCTTCCATCTATGCCCGCAGCAAGGCGGCGGGCGAAGCGGCGGTGAAGGACGTCCTTCCCGGCGCGACCATCTTGCGGCCGTCCGTGGTGTTTGGGCCGGAAGACGATTTCTTCAATCGTTTTGCCGCGCTTGCGCGCATCTCGCCGGTGCTGCCGCTGATCGGTGGCGGCCACACCAAGTTCCAGCCGGTTTTCGTAGGCGACGTGGCGCAGTCGATCGTCGCCGCGCTTCAGGGCCGGGCGGGCGCGGATGCACCCTATGAGCTCGGCGGACCGGAAATCCTCACCATGGGTGAGGTGATGGAGCGCGTGCTGGCCTATTCCATGCGATCCCGCCCGCTGGTGCCGCTGCCATTCTGGCTCGCCAAGCTGCAAGCCGCATTTCTGCAATGGCTGCCGACGCCACCGCTCACCGTGGACCAGGTCCGGCTGCTTCAGACCGACAACGTGGTGAGCGAGCCGGCGATCAAGACCGGGCGCACCTTGCAGGGTTTGGAGATCGAGCCTGTGGCGGTGGCAAGCGTGGTGCCGGACTATCTGGAGCAGTTCCGGCCGCGCGGGCAATTCTCCGTCTACAAGGCGTAAGGCTCCGCGCGGCGCCTCAGCTGTAGAGCATGACCAGCAGGAAGCCGCCCAGAACCATCCTATAGAGCACGAAGGGCAGGAAGCTGATCCGCTTGACCAGCGCCATGAGGAAGGCGATGGCCGCAAGGCCCGCTAAGAACGTGAGGCCTGCGCAGTAGACCGCATCCATGGTGATGGTGTCGCCGGCGGCCAGCGCCTCACCCACGGTCAGCACGCCAGCGCCGGCAATAGCCGGGATGCCGAGCAGGAACGAGAACCGCGCCGAATCGGGGCGGGTGAAGCCGAGGAATCGCGCGGCCGTCATGGTGACGCCGGAACGGCTGGTGCCTGGGATTAACGCCAGCGCTTGCGCCACACCGATAATCATGGCGCTGCCGAGGGTCATCTTTTCGATGGTCCGCACCTGCGGTCCGACCGTATCGGCGACCAGCATCAGCAAGCCATAAAGAACCGTATTCCAGGCCACAACGGCAACGCTGCGATCAAGAGCGTTGAAGCCGAACTTCTTGAGGAAGAGACCGAAGGCGACAGCCGGAATCGTCGCCAGGACGATGTAGATGGCCAGCTTGCCTTCGTCGGTGACCTTGCCCTTGAACAGCTCGAGGCCGCCGATCGTGATGCGCCAAACATCACGCCAGAAGTAGATGAGGATCGCAAATAAGGTGCCGACATGCACCATGACGTCCACGAACTGCCCCTGGTCGGGCCAATGCAGGATATAAGGAACGAGAATCAGATGACCGGAGGACGAAATGGGCAGGAACTCGGTGATCCCCTGCACCACCGCGATCACGATGATCTGCTCTATCGTCATGGCCCCTCGTCACGCGGCTTGTTCGGTGTGCGTGCAGGTTCTATACGAGGCTCTGGCCCCGCGCGATTCAATTCGGGCCGAATAGCCGCCCACGCCATTTGATGCCCAATCTCCTCCACCATCCTCTATGTGCCTTCTCTAGGTCAATTCGCCTGGCGCTCGCCGAGTGCGGGATCGAGGCGGAGCTCACCGAGGAGAAGCCCTGGGAGTGGCGACCGGAACTCCTGGTGTTGAACCCCGCGGGCACTTTGCCGGTCTTCATTCCGGAGGAGGGCGGGCCGATCGCGGGCGCCTACGCCATCTCCGAATATCTCGGCGACACCATGGACGAGCGCCCCGTTCGCGGCTTCCAGCCGTTTCCGGGCGATCCCGCGGAGCGCGCCGAAGTCCGGCGGCTGGTCGACTGGTTCCACGATAAGTTTTACGCGGAGGTCACGGACTACCTGGTGGTGGAGAAGGTCTTCCGGCGCTACGGACCCCAGAGCTCTTCACCCAATATGGAAGCCATGCGGGCCGGCCACGACAATATGCGTTATCATTTGACCTATGTCGGTCACCTCACCGAGACGCGGAGTTGGCTCGCGGGCGATTCCATGAGTTTCGCGGACCTTGCCGCCGCGGCCCATCTCTCGGCTTTGGACTATCTCGGCGAGGTGCCGTGGGAAGAATTCGAGCCGGCCAAGAATTGGTACGCGCTGGTGAAATCGCGGCCCTCGTTCCGGCCGCTACTGCAAGACCGCGTTGCGGGCTTCGTCCCTTCCGGGACCTATGCCGACCTCGATTTTTGAGGGTCGCCCGCAAGCCGAGAGTGGGCATGGCGCAAGAGCTGAAATCGCAAATCACCGAGAAGGCCAAGGCCTTGGGCTTCGATGCCGTGCGCTTCACGACCGCGGAAGCGCCCGACGGCGCGGGCGAGGCGCTTGGCCGGTTTCTCGCCGAGGGGCGCCAAGGCGACATGGCCTGGCTTGCCGACACGGCGGATCGCCGGAAAGACCCCCGGGCCCTGTGGCCCGAGGCGCGCAGCGTGATTCTCCTCGGGCTGAATTACGGGCCCGAAGACAACCCGCTGGCTGTACTCGATGAGCCGTCGCGCGGCGCCATCTCGATCTACGCCAAGCGCGCGGACTATCACGACGTGATCAAGGCGAAGCTGAAGCCGCTTGCCCGCGAGGTTCAGGCCCTTGCCGGCGGCGACGTGAAGGTGTTCGTTGACACCGCGCCCGTGATGGAAAAGCCGCTCGCGGCCAAGGCCGGACTCGGCTGGCAAGGCAAGCACACCAATCTGGTGTCGCGGGAGCTCGGATCCTGGTTGTTTCTCGGCGCGATCTTCACCACGGCGGAGATCGATGCGGACGCGCCGGAAGAGGACCATTGCGGTGCCTGCCGCCGTTGTATAGATGCGTGCCCCACCGGGGCTTTCACCGCGCCGTACGAGATCGACGCGCGGGCGTGCATCTCCTATCTCACCATCGAGCACAAAGGGCATATCGCGCCGCGGTTCCGCACCGCGATGGGGAACCGCATTTACGGCTGCGATGATTGTCTCGCCGTGTGCCCGTGGAACAAGTTCGCCCAAGATTCACATGAAACGAAGCTCGCGATACGCGCCGAGGCTGACAACCCGCCGCTCGCAGAGCTGCTCGCTCTCGACGATGCAGCGTTTCGCGCGCGGTTTCGAGGCACACCGATCAAGCGCACCGGCCGTGACCGCTTCGTGCGCAATGTGCTGATCGCCGCCGGCAATTCGCGCGACACGTCTTTCGTGCCGCAGGTGGAGGCGTTGCTCTCGGACGAATCTCCCCTGGTGCGCGCCATGGCGGTGTGGGCGTTGTCGCGGCTCGCGCCAAAGCGTCTCTCGGCGTTGCGCGCGTCCTTCATCGCGCGAGAGTCCGACCCGGCCGTGCGCGGCGAATGGCTGGAGGTGGCCGCGTGAGCCGCCTGTTCGCGTTCGGCCTCGGCTTCTCGGCACAAGAGCTCGCCACGCGCCGCGCGGCCGATGGCTGGTCCGTCGCCGGCACGGCGCGTGAGGATGCGAAGATCGGCGAGCTCCGCACCCGTGGCTACGAGGCCACACGCTTCGGAGGCGCGAAGGATAATCCTGCGCTGCCCGCTCTGCTTGAAGGCACGACGCATCTGCTTCATTCGATCCCGCCGGGGCATGACGGCGACCCGGTGCTTGCCTGCTATGGCGACGAGATCGCCAAGCTCGGCTCGCTTGAATGGATCGGCTATCTCTCGACGGTCGGCGTCTATGGCGACCAGCAGGGAAACTGGGCGGACGAGGAGACAACGCCGAAACCCAACAGCGCACGCACGGAGGCGCGCGTGCACGCCGAGCAAGCCTGGCTCGATTTCGGCGCGGAGATCGGCGTGCCGGTCCATGTGTTTCGTCTCGCGGGCATCTACGGCCCGGGGCGCAGCGTGTTCGACAAGCTCGCGGCCGGCACCGCGCGGCGCATCAACAAAGACGGTCAAGTGTTCAGCCGCGTCCATGTTGAGGACATCGCGGGCGTGCTCGAAGCATCAATGGCACAGCCGCGCGGCGGCGCTATCTATAACGTCGCGGATGACGAGCCCGCGGCGCCGGGCGATGTCGTGGCTTACGCGGCGAAGCTGATCGGAGTCACGCCGCCGCCGGAGATCGACTTCGAGGATGCCGATATGTCGCCCATGGCGCGCACCTTCTATCAAGGCAGCCGGCGTATCGGGAACGCGCGCATCAAGTCGGAACTCGGCGTGCGCTTGCGCTATCCAACCTATCGCGAAGGATTGGCTGCGCTCAAACCTTGACCGGCTCGATCAGGCTCGTGACGGTGCGCTCCAAGCGGCGCAGATCTTCCGGTCCCGACAGGCGGTGGCCGCCGTCCTTCACAAGCGTCAGCTCGACATCGTCGCTCGCGATGAGATCGACAAGTTCGAGCGCGTGCTGCCACGGAACATCCTCGTCACGCATGCCTTGGAGGATGCGCACGGGCACGCCGACCTCGATGTTCCCGCTCGCAAGAAGATGATTGCGGCCTTCCTCGATGAGAATCTTGGTCAGAGGATAGGGCGCGTTGTAGTTCGACGGTGCATAGAAGACGCCTTCGGTCTCGACGACCGCGCGTGTCTTGGCCGACATCTTGTCCCACATCAGCGTCTCGGTCATGTCCCAGGCGGGCGCGATGAGCACGAGACCGGCGAGACGATTGTCCCCCGCTTTGGCCAGCGCGCGCGCCAGCAGAAGCGCGATCCAACCTCCGAGCGAGGAGCCGACGAGAATGAGGCGACGATTGCCGGCAAGCGCGAGCATGGCGGTGGCTTCTTCAAGCCAATCGCCGACGCAAGCCTCAAGGATGTCCCCTCCCGAGACCCCGTGGCCGGAATAGTCGAAGCGGAGCATGGCGTAGCCTTGTCCGCGCGCCCAGTCACTCAAGGCTCCGACCTTGGTGCTCGTCATGTCGGAGAGGAAACCGGACAGCCAAATCACGGCCGGGCTCGTCTTGCCGCCGCCAGCCTCGAAGCGATAGGCGATACGGCGCCGTTTCGGGCCTTGGCCAATCTCGAGGATTTGTGGTTCTTGCTGGTCCATCTTAATTAGCGCTGGCGCATTCCAGTTTTTTCGCCAAAGACGAGGATCATGGCAGAGGTGACCATATTGCAAGTCGTGCCGCGGCTCGATGCCGGGGGCAGCGAGCAATCGGCCGTCGAAATCGCGCAAGCGCTCACTCGCGCCGGCGCCAAGGCCTTGGTTGCCACCGAAGGGGGGCGGATGGCAACCGCTGTCTCGGACGCCGGCGGCGAGATCATTTCCCTGCCGGTGGCGAGCAAGAACCCCGTCACTATTCTGGCCAATGCACGCCGGCTTGCGAAGATCGTCGAGGCGCGCAACGTCACGCTTCTTCATGCGCGGAGCCGGGCCCCGGCCTGGAGCACCTTGCTCGCCGCGCGGTGGACGAAGCGCCCCTTCGTGACCACCTATCACGGCGCCTATAGCAGCCGAGCACCGTTCAAGATGCTCTACAGCAGCGTCATGGCGCGAGGCGACCGCGTCATCGCCAACTCGCACTACACCGCCCGTCTAATCGCCGCGCGTCATCACGTGCCGATCGAGGACATGCGGGTGATCTATCGCGGTATCGACCCATCACAATTCGGGCATGAGTCGGTCGAGTCCTCGCGCCTCGACAGGCTCCGCACAGGCTGGGGCGTGCGGAAAGACCAGCCCGTTGTTCTGCACGCGGCGCGGCTGACAAGCTGGAAAGGCCAGAACCATGTCATCGAGGCCGCGCGGCGAATGCTGGCCGCAAACCAACTCGGCGAGGCGATTTTTATCTTCGCGGGCGATGCGCAAGGGCGCGACGTCTATCGGGAGGAGCTTGAGCAGCACATCAAGGCTGCCGGACTAGAGGGCCGCGCGCGTCTCGTCGGGCACTGCGACGACATTCCCGCGGCCTTCGCGCTCGCAAAAGTGGCGGTGGTCGCTTCGGTGACCGCGGAGACCTTTGGCCGCACCAGCATCGAATCGCAAGCCATGGGTTGCCCCGTCATCGTAACCGATGTTGGTGCAGCACCCGAGAATGTGATCGCCGCGCCATCGCCAAATTTTACCGGCTGGGTTGTGCCTCCGGCTGATTCCACCGCGCTTGCAACCGCTATCACCAACGCGTTGGCGCTTTCCCCAGAGGAGCGTGCGGCGCTTGGTCTCCGGGCGCACGGCCATGTTGCCGCCCAGTTTGCCTTGCAAAAAATGCAGCGGGCGACTCTTATGGTTTACGACGAGTTACTCGGCTCGAATCTGGCTGAAAGGTTCCTCATAGCCGTTTAGATTTTGCCTCCATCCGTTTGTGGAGACAACTGACATCCTCCATGGAACCAAAGAATGAAAGGTTTTGTTAAGCATGCCGATGGCAGTCTTGGTGGCATGTCGGTGGGGGTAATGTCACATCATTCGAATCAGCTCAGCGCGTGGCAGGGCACTGACGGCGCGTCGGTCCATTTCGTCTATCACGTGCCGAAATGCGCGGGCCGGACGATCGACCGTCACCTGACGCAGGCTTTGCCCAATCCGGCCTATCACCGCATGAAGAAGCGCCGCGGCCTCGGACGCTTCGCGACCCGATACGATCCTACGGACCTGCCGAATCCGCGCCGGACCAAAGTCGTCGGCGGCCACTACCTTGGCATCTCCGTCGATCCTCTCTTCGAGGGGCGTCAGATCAAACGCAGTCTCTTGCTGCGGGATCCCGCGAGCCATTTCGTGTCCTACTACAATTTTCGCATGGCGCGGTACATCGCGGGGGGCATGCGGCCTTATGGGGTCGACGTGGCCTACGGCGCGACACAGCGAAACTTCGTCACGCACTACATCCTGTCGCACTTTCTCGAACTGACCTGGTCAGACATGGCCAGCTTGTCCGACCAGGACAAGTACGATCTCGTGAATGCCTTCCTCGCGAACTTTTGGTTCGTCGGCGACTACCTGCTGTGCGACGAGTTCATCGATTCTCTTGGTGATAGACTCGGCATCTCCACCTCCGCCTCCGCCACGGCGCACAATACGCTTGCCGAGCTCTCGCACGTAGCCGGCTGGACGCCGCTGACGTTGGACCGGCTCCCGAGCGACACGATCGAGGGGATCAAGGCCGAGAACGCGATCGATCAGAGGCTTTGGGAAAGCTGGCGCGAGGCGCGGCACGACACCAGCGCCGTGCAGCCCCGGCCGCTCGAGGCGCGCGCTTCCAGCTTCATCAGCAACGAGGCGAGCCGCTTCGTGAACCAGATCATGCGACGCATGCAGCGGCGTTGGGGCGTCTTCGATGCGCCCATTCCGGCCATGCACGGGGACAGGGCAACCACTGCCTAAACCCTTGTCGCCTGCCGAAAACCTTCCTTGTCCGCCTCAGGCTTCGACGCTATGACGCTTCCAGCGTGACTTGTGGGGCTTTTTGCCATCCTGTAGAACCTTCAGTCTTGGTATTGGTTTTGTGCGCCCCGTGCCTCGCCGCGGCGAGGGCCCGCTCATCAGAGGAGAATGAAACATCGTAAGACGGCCCATGAAGCTTGCCCCTAATAAGGGCGGTCCTCGTGTCAACGAGGGCATCGACACCCCCAAAATCCAGCTCATTGATTCCACCGGCGACAATGTCGGCGTGGTGGAGATCGAAGACGCATTGGCGCGCGCCGCGGAGGCCGGGCTCGATCTCGTCGAGATCTCGCCAAACTCCGAGCCGCCGGTCTGCAAGATCCTGGATTTCGGCAAGTACAAATATCAGGCGCAAAAGAAGGCCACCGAGGCGCGCAAGAAGCAGCGCACCGTCGAGATCAAAGAGATCAAGATGCGGCCCAATATCGACACGCACGACTATGACGTGAAGATGCGCTCGATGAACCGGTTCTTCGAGGAAGGCGACAAGGTCAAGGTGACGTTGCGCTTCCGGGGCCGCGAAATGGCCCACCAGGACCTCGGCGTCCAGTTGCTCAACAAGGTGAAAGCCGACACCTCGGTGATCGCCAAGGTGGAATCGGAGCCGCGCCTGGAAGGCCGCCAGATGGTCATGGTGCTGGCGCCCATTCGGGCCTAGGCGCTTGCCATAGAGGCCGAAATCCCTCTATAACCCGCGCTTCAAGGAGCCGCCCGGCAGGGCATGCCGTGGCGGCTCGCATGCTTTCCAGCATCAAGTTCAAGAATGCCGGGTGGGCCTTGCCTGCCACGGCCAAAAGTTAAGGAAGCCAAATGCCCAAGCTCAAGACCAAGAGCGGTGCCAAGAAGCGATTCAAGATCACGGCCACCGGCAAGGTGAAATGCGCCGCTGCCGGCAAGCAGCACGGCATGATCAAGCGGACCACCAAGTTCATCCGGGATGCCCGGGGGACCATGGTCCTTGCCGACCAAGACGCCAAGATCGTGAAGAAGAATTTCCTCCCCTATGGCCGCTAGGGCCTAAGGACGAGACCAGCTTCGAGGAGAATCGCTATGTCCCGTGTGAAACGCGGCGTTACCGCCCATGCCCGCCACCGCAAGGTGCTGACGAAGGCTAAGGGCTATTACGGCCGCCGCAAGAATACCATCCGCGTCGCCAAGCAGGCCGTCGAGAAGGCGGGTCAATACGCCTATCGCGACCGCAAGGTGAAGAAGCGCACGTTCCGCAGCCTGTGGATCCAGCGTATCAACGCCGCCGCGCGCGCCAACGGCACGACCTACGGCCAGTTGATCGACGGCTTGAAGAAGGCCGGGATCGATCTCGACCGCAAGGTGCTGGCCGATATCGCCGTGCACGAGCCGCAAACCTTCCAGGGTCTGGTCGAGGCTGCTTCATCTGCCGCGCGGGCGTGAGCCCGGCGTCCGGCCCGGGCCAGGGAGCCTAGATCATGAGCGCGCAAGAGCTCGATACCCTCAAGACAGAGCTTCTTGAGGCGATCGCGCGCGCGTCCGATCTTGCCGCGCTCGAAGAGGTGCGCATCGGCGCGCTGGGCAAGAAGGGCTGCGTGTCGGCGCTGATGCAGCGGCTCGGCGCCATGCCGGCGGAAGAGCGCCGGGACTTCGGTCAGGCGGTCAACGCGGTGAAGACCGCTGTGTCGGACGCGCTCGAAGCCAAGCACGCGGAACTGGCCGGGGCCGCGACCGCGGCGCGGCTGGCGCATGAGCGCGCCGACGTGACCTTGCCGGTGCGCGAGGGCCCACTCAGCGAAGGCCGCATCCACCCCGTGAGCCAGGTCACCGACGAGATCACCGAGATCTTCGCCGATATGGGCTTCTCGATCGCCGAGGGGCCCGACATCGAGACCGACTTCAACAATTTCACCGCGCTCAACATTCCGCCCGAGCATCCGGCCCGGCAGGATCACGACACGTTCTATTTCGCGGAAAGGCCCGACGGCTCACGCCCCGTGCTGCGGACCCACACAAGCCCGGTGCAGATCCGCACCATGCTCGCCAACAAGCCGCCTTTGCGCGTCATCGCGCCGGGCCGCGTCTATCGCTGCGACTCCGATCAAACCCACACACCGATGTTCCATCAGGTCGAGGGGCTGGTGATCGACGAAGAGACCCATCTCGGACATCTGAAATGGGTGCTCGAGGAGTTCTGCAAGGCCTTCTTCGAGGTGCCGGACGTGAAGATGCGCTTCCGGGCCAGCCACTTCCCGTTCACCGAGCCGTCCATGGAAGTCGACATCGGCTACGCCAAGGTCGGCGATGAGATCCGCATCGGCGAAGGCGACGAATGGCTGGAGATCCTAGGCTGCGGTATGGTGCATCCCAACGTGCTGAAAGCCGTCGAGCTCGATCCCAAGACATATCAAGGCTTCGCCTTCGGCGTCGGCATCGACCGCCTGGCCATGCTGAAATACGGCATGCCCGATTTGCGCGCGTTCTTCGCCGGCGATCTGCGCTGGCTGACCCATTACGGCTTCGCGCCGCTCGCCGTTCCCACTCTTGCCGCGGGGCTGAGCCGCTAGCCATGAAATTCACCCTGTCATGGCTGAAGGAGCATCTCGACACGGAGGCATCCGTGGGGGAGATCGCCGAGACGCTCACCCGCATCGGGCTCGAGATCGAGGAGGTGTTCGACCCCGCGACCGCGCTCAAGGCCTTCCGCGTCGCCGAAGTGGTGAAGGCGGACAAGCACCCGGACGCCGACAAGCTGCAAGTGCTCGAGGTCGACACCGGCAAGGAGCGCCTGCAAGTGGTGTGTGGCGCGCCGAATGCGCGCGCCGGCATGAAGGGCGTGTTCGCGCCGGTGGGGACCTACGTACCCGGCCTCGACTTCACGCTGACCAAGGCCAAGATCCGTGGCGTCGAGTCGAACGGCATGATGGTCTCCGAGAAGGAGCTCGAGCTTTCCGACGCGCACACCGGCATCATCGAGCTTCCCGCCAAGGCGAAAGTCGGCAGCGCCGCAGCAAAAGCGCTCGGCCTCGACGACGCGGTGTTCGACATCGCCATTACGCCGAACCGCCCGGACTGTCTCGGCGTGCGCGGCGTGGCGCGCGATCTTGCGGCGGCCGGTCTCGGCAAACTCAAGAAGGACGCGATCAAGCCGGTTAAAGGCGGCTTCGACAATCCTGTCGCGATCAAGCTCGACTTCGCCAAGGAGACGAAGGATTCCTGCCCCATCTTCGCCGGGCGCTTGGTGCGTGGCGTCAAGAACAGACAGAGCCCCGAATGGCTGCAACGGCGGCTGAAGGCGATTGGGCTCCGTCCCATCAACGCGCTGGTCGATATCACCAACTACATCGCTTACGACCGCGCCCGGCCGCTCCACGTCTATGACGCGGACAAGCTGTCCGGCGCGATCCGCGCGCGGCTCGGCAAGGCGGGCGAGAAAGTCGCCGCGCTCGACGGTAAGACCTACGCGGTGGACGCGGAAATGTGCGTCATCGCAGACGATGCCCGGGCCTTGGGCCTGGGCGGCGTCATCGGCGGCGAGGACACGGGCTGCACCGAGGAGACCACCAATGTCTTCATCGAGTCGGCCTATTTCGATCCGAAACGCACGGCGCGCACGGGGCGCACGCTGAACATTCAATCGGATGCGCGCTTCCGCTTCGAGCGCGGCGTCGATCCCGAGTTCGTCATCCCCGGGCTGGAGCTTGCCACGCATATGGTGCTCGATTTGTGCGGAGGCGCGCCTAGCACGGTGACAGTCGCCGGCAAGTCGCCAAGACCAAATCCGCCCTTCAGGTTCGACATGACACTGATCGGCCGCTTGAGCGGGCTGGCGCTGCCCCATCGCGACATCAGGCGCAAATTTTTGGCGCTCGGCGTCAAGCTCGAAGGCAAGGCCAACGTGCTGAAGGCGACGCCGCCGCCCTGGCGTCCCGACCTCACCATGGGCGTCGATCTCGTCGAGGAGGTGGTGCGGCTCATCGGCGTCGATCAAATCGCGCCCACGCCGCTGACGCGGCTTTCGGGCGTGGCCCGGCCCGTGCTCACCGACGCGCAAGTCCGCGCCAAACTCGTGCGGCGGTTGCTCGCCGGCCGCGGGTTCGTGGAGGCCGTGACCTGGTCCTTCGTGCCCCTCGGTGAAGCCAGACTGTTTGGTGGCGGCCAACCCGAACTCACTTTGGACAATCCCATCTCGACCGAGCTGGCGCAGATGCGGCCAAGCCTCCTGCCCGGCCTGATCAGCGCCGCCAAGCGGAACCAGGATCGCGGATTTTCCGATGGTGCGCTGTTCGAGCTCGGCCAGGCTTATCGGGGTGCTGCGCCGGACGACCAATATGTGGCCGCGACCGGGGTGCGGTTCGGACATTCCGCGTTGGAGGGCTCTGGCCGTCACTGGTCGGGCGAGGCACCGGGCGCGGATTGGGCGGCGGTGAAGGCCGACGCCATGGCAGCGCTCGCGAGCCTTGGTCTCAACCCGGCCAACATCCAGGTGACCCGCGAGGCGCCGGACTGGTTCCATCCGGGACGCTCCGGTGCGTTGAAGCTCGGGCCGAAGGTGACACTCGGCGTATTCGGCGAACTCCACCCCGACACGCTTGCCGCCCTCGACGCCGAAGCGCCCATGGCCGCGTTCGAGCTGTTCCTCGACAATTTGCCGCCGGTGAAACGCAAGAGCACGGCCAAGCCGGCGCTCGAAGCCTCCGATCTGCAGGCCGTACGGCGCGACTTCGCCTTCCTGGTCGATGCAGACGTTGCCGCGGGCGATCTGGTGCGTGCGGCATCTACCGCCGACCGTGCTCTGATCTCAGAGGTGAATGTGTTCGACGTGTTCACCGGCCAGGGCGTGCCGGACGGCAAGAAGTCGCTCGCCATCGAGGTGAGCTTGCAGCCGCGCGACAAGACGCTGACGGATGCTGAGATCGATGCGGTGGCCGAGAAAGTGGTCGCCGCGGTCGTCAAAGCCACCGGCGGCGAATTGCGCGGCTAGTTCTGCCCAAATCCAAAGATCCCATTCGACTTGCGGCGCTTCTTCTTGCCGGCGCCATAGAAGGGCTTGTCGGCGCAGGCGCTCGCAAGCTGCCGTGACAGCGTGTTCGGAATGGCCGGCGCGGGCTGCCATGCGGCGCACAGCGCGCCCACCTTGCCGCCGAGACTTTCCGCGCCTTCTGCGCAATAAAGCCCGGAGCCATCCTTGCGCGGCGTAAAGCGCAACCCTTGCGAGGTGGTGCCGTCGCCGAGCTGCGCGCCGAGATAGTTCAGGGCGTAGATGCGCGTCACCGATTGCTGCACCGGGAAGCGCTCGGGGCGCATCTGCGTCTGGGTAAGCGGGATCGCCTCGATGGCTTCGACCTTCCAATCGCCCTCGAGCTTGGCGAGATGCACCTTGGCCATCAGCCCGTAGTCGCGGCAAATGCCGAAGCGCTTCATCTCCGCGGTGCCGGGATGCAGGAAGTTGCCGAGGCCGTAGAAGATGAGCGCGTTGCCCGCGCGCTCCACGCCTTGGGCCACGTGCGGATGGTGGCCGACGATGAGGTCGATGCCCTTTTGGCGCGCGGCAAACCCGCGCCAATCCTTCAGTTGACGTTGGTCGGGCACCACGCGGCCTTCCAGCCCGTAATGGATGGACAGGATGCGGTAGTCGGCCGGGAGCTCGGCCAGCCGGTTCACCACCAGCCGGAAGTCCTTCTCGTTACGATAGCCCGCTTGGCCCGGCTTGTTCTGACCGGCGCGATGCTCGGGGCGCTGGCCGGTGATGATGCCGGTGGCGCCGAACGCGATCTTGGTCCCCTCCAGTTCGAGACAGCCGGGCCGGGTCGCTTCCTCATAGTTCGCGCCGATGCCGGCGAAAGCGATAGCGCGCTCCGCCGCCGCCAGAGCCATGTGGTAGAGCGTCTCCTCCGCGCCATTGGCGCCGAAATCCATGGAGTGGTTGTTGGCGAGCGAGAACAGATTGAAGCCTGTGTCGACGAGCGTCTTCAGGCCTTGCGGATGGCTTTTGAAGTTGTAAGGCGCCGTCTGCCCCTTGCTGTCGGCCTGAAGATCGTTGCGGTCGGTAATCACCGTCTCGAGATTGATGAAGGCAAAGTCGCCGTCCACCTCGCGCGCGACACCGCTGAGGCTTTCCTTGAAGCCCATCGTCTTGCCGTTCTTGCTGAAGCCACGCGGATCGACGGTCGCGCCATTCGGATTGAAGCCCGTGTCGCCCACGAGCACGATGGTGAGACGGTCGGGCCCCGGGCCCTTGGTGGCCGGGCCTTTGGTGGGCGCGTCGCCGATCGAGGCGGTGTATTCGGTGCTGGCGCAAGGCTGAAGCCGCGCGGCGCCGCCGGCCACGCTGCCGCCGGCAACCAGCACGATGACCGCCGCTGCTGCGCTCAGGGGCCTCAGAAGGCCGGGCTTGAGCAGACGGCTTGCCATGGGTCAGCCGGTCCTCATGATACGGCCCGTTCTGCCTCGCGAATCGGTTCCGTATCGAATCCCAGATTGTGGTCGCGGGCAAGGTGGACCATGGCGCGCTCGGTCAGCGCCGTGATGGTGAGCAGCGGATTGCAGCCGATGGAGCGCGGAATCACGGCACCATCGCAGACATAGAGCCCGGCGTGAACCGCATCCCCGCTGGTATCGGCAAAAGCCTGGCATTTGTGATTGACCACGCCGCTTGCCGCATCCTCGCCCATGCCGCAGCCGCCCAGCGGATGGGCAGTGGCGGGCTTGGTTCCCATATTGGTGGCAGCCAGCGGGCTCTTGATGTAGCGCGCCCCGACCGCCTCGGCCACCTTGGTCAGCGCCTCGTCGACGCGGGTGTAGACGGGCTGCTCGGCGACATTGGGCCATTGAACCTTGAGACTGCCATTGTCGAGGGTGAGCCGGCCGCCTGCGTCGTCATGGGAGACGACAAAGAAGGTTTGGAGGTGCGAGAGCGGCCCCTGGTAGACGCCCTTGATGAGGCTCTGCGCCGCCCCGAGAATGCGCCCGCCCGAGACGAAGAACACCGGCAGCAGCGGCGCCAAGGCCGAGGGCATCACGCCCTCCTGGATGATCATGCTGTTATCGAGGTCGCTTGCATCGGAGAGTTCGATCTGCCCGGCGACGCAGGCGCCCACCGTGTCGCCCGTGTACTTCGGCGGTTCGCCGACGCCGACGGCGTTGACCTTCTCGCGGCCGCCGAGCGCGAAGGCGATGATGTCGCCATTGGCGGAGAAGCCCATCCCCAGCCGGTCGGAGAGCTTCAGCCCGCGGTCGCGGGAGCGAAGCAGGATTTCGGTGGAGCCGAGGGTTCCGGCGGAGAGCACCACGGTCTTGGCATCGACAAAGCTTGGTTCGCCGTCTTTGTCCTCGGACGGCACGACATGGACGCGCCAGCGCTCTCCGCGCTTCTCGAGGTGGCTCACGGTGAGCTCGGTGAAGATCGCCGCGCCATGGGCCTTGGCGTCGGGCAGATAGGTCACGGCCACGGTGTTCTTGGCGCCAACATTGCAGCCAGAGCAGCAATCGCCGCACAGCGTGCAGGCGGGTTGCAGGACGCCCGCAGCGTTTACGGTCTCCTCAAAGCTCACCAGCACGGGGGCGGCGACCGGGGACTGGCCGAACGCGGCGCTCGCGGTTTCAAGCGCGCGGTATTTGGTGAGTGCGGCAGCATTGCCGTAGCGTGCCGGGCGCAGCATCGCTTGGGCGCGCTCGAACCCGAGATCGAGCAGGCTGTCGGCGCGGACGGCCTCGGGCCAGGCCGCATCGGCAAAGACACGCGCATCGGGGCGCAAGGCCACGCCCGCGTTGACGAGCGAGCCGCCGCCGAGCCCACAGCCGACGAGCACATGGATGTCGGACCCGATCCGGAAATCGTAGAGGCCGGTGCGGGAGCCGGAGCGCATCTTGCCGCCGTTCAGTTGCAGTTCGCGGCGCAGTTCAGGCAGGCGTCCTGGGAAGCCGCCGGTGGGCACTTCCCGGCCCCGCTCGATGACGCAAACGCGCTGGCCCGCGCGCGCGAGCCTGGATGCCGAGACACCGCCACCATAGCCCGAGCCGACGACAACCACGTCGTAGGCGGGCTTCATGCGGTCACGAGGCTCGGACAGGCGTTCCATAAGACTCCGGGGTCCTTCTGGCGTTCCCGGAATCCCTAGCGAAATCAATAGCGAAAAGCGAGACCCAACATGTACTGCGTGTCCTCTAGGAGAGTCGCCAGGTCTCGGCCGTCCGAGTAGTCGAAGTTCAAGCTCAAGAACTCTCCAAAGAGAGGATAGTAGAGGCCAGCCTGGAAGAGGTCCGCGTCGCGTACCCCGAAATTGTGCATTAGCCGATATTCGAGATATCCGCGCAGGTTCTGGAAGACCGGCAACCCGGTGAACATGATGTCGATGCGCTGATTGAAGCCGACGCCGAAATAGGAGTCCTTGCCCTGCAAGGCCGGGTTGGTGCCCGCATCTTCGATCTGCCGGCCTGATGCGAGGAGTTGCAGCTCCGGCCGAACAATCATTGGCCCTAAAAGACGAATGTAGCCGCCGAAGAGCGGGCTCGGTCCCACGGGCAAAGCAAAGCTCGGAATCATGTAGGCCGACAGGCTGGATTGATCGCTGCCATCATTGTCGTCGATGATGCGGCTCGCGGTCAGTCCCGTATTCGCGACGAAAGAGCCCTTCTTGTGCAGGTAGGCATTTATCATGACACCCGGCTCGATGTACTCGGGCAGATCGGTCGCCTGCTTTCCCGTCGAGTCATACTTGAAATAGGGGACGACCTTGGCGCTCTGCAGATAGGGAAAGGCCTTGGGATACTGTTGAGGCCGGTATCCCCAAAGCTCCCACCCGACCGTGCCGTCGCCAATGAAGGTGTCCTCGGCGTCGACGGTGTCGTGAGCAAAGGAGAACGTGGCGCCTTTGCTTCGGCTGCGGTCGAGTTGTGGGATGAGAAGTTCAAGAATGTCGCCCCGGACAAGCAGCCTGCGAGCCAAGGAGGTCGCGCTTTGGGTTGGGGGCGCCGAGGCAGGTGCAAGCGCCCAGGGCTGCGCCGTGACCGGCGTCCGCTCTGCCGTTGACCCCGGCTCCACCGGGGGTGCCAGCGATTGCTGCTGTGGCGCGCTCAACCGATCGCATCGGATGTAGAGAGCATTGGGCTGAAGGAAGAGATCGTCCGACGTTGGCCGACGCCCCTGAGCATTGACGACGCTATAGCCGTCCAGATTCGCGAGATTCGCATCGCCGAGCACCAGGAAGCCGGTGAGCTCCATCCGCGCCGCAAGCAGTCTCTGCCTTGCGGCCAGGGCCGGCGGCGCTGCCGCGGAGGATCCTGTGCCGAAAGGCTGATCCTTGACCAATAGGCTTATGACATCATTGGGTGGATCCCCCTGGTTGAGGAGGTCCGGCGCAATGGCCCCGGCCGCGATGATGCTCCGGGCGAGGAGCATTGGGTCGACCCTGTAGGTGCCGTTTTCCAAACGGCAAATTTCGTTCTGATTGTTGGGTTGCAGCGTGTCGATCACGACTCCGGGCCACGCGGGGTCCGGGAACACCGTGAGAAGGAATGCTGCGATCGCGAGTTGATGTGGACGACGCATGACTTTGCCCCCCGGCGGTCTGCGAAATCAGACGTTCTGGCTAAGACACGGGTGCCCCCTGATGGATTGCCTGAGCCAGCTCATTGTTCGTGTCTGCCAACGGCACAGACAGCGTGCGTGCGACGAACTCTTCCGAAAAGAACGGCCAGACATGCCCGTTGGCCTCGACATCCTCGCCGCACTTGTCCAGGACAAGCTGCCAATTCGGGACGTTTGCGCCCCAGCCATGCATGGGCGGCTTCCCGGGAACGATCGCCTCGGTATAGGTGGCCTCGCTGAAAACCCCGGTTCTTAGAACGGCCTTGTGCATCGCTAGGGCAACGACGCCCCGAATGGAAAGTAGCGACATCTGCTTCCCTCCCCTGGCTGCCGCTAGGATAGAACGTAATTCTTCTTACTACAATCTAAAGTAGAATTTGAGGGGCCTTGTCACTTCGTATCACGGTCGCGCGAGAGCACCTTTGCCCGGGCAGCCGCGATCCTTATCGTCTGAGAGAGACCCAACACAATGGAGGCATCCCATGATTGCGCGATGGATTTGCGCCGGCCTGATGGCGGGTTTTCTCGCCATGTTCATGATTGCGGGCGGCGCCCATGGCACGCACGCCGCGGAGATGAAGACGGCGATTTTCGCCGGCGGCTGTTTCTGGTGCGTGGAGGATGCCTACGACAAGGTCGACGGCGTGACCGAGACCGTCTCGGGCTACGCCGGGGGCACGACGCCCAACCCGACCTATGGCAGCCATAAGGGCTTCGTCGAGGCCCTCAAGGTGACCTACGACCCCTCAAAGGTCACTTACGCCAAACTACTCGACCACTATTGGCACAATATCGACCCGTTCGACCCCAGCGGGCAGTTCTGCGACAAAGGTCCGGCCTATCGCACGGTCGTGTTCGTGTCGGACGACGAAGAGAAAAATCTCGCGGAGAAGACCAAGCAAGAGATCTCCAAACGCTTCGAGAAGGCGGTGGCGACCGAAATCCGGCCGACGACGACCTTCTACGCGGCCGAGGGCTACCACCAGGACTATCACAACCTAAATCCGGTGAGCTATAAGTACTACAAATGGAATTGCGGGCGTGCCCAGCGGCTGTCCGAGATCTGGGGCGACAAGAGCTCTTGAGGCTGCCATGGCGGCGCGCGAAGTCATCTATCGGCACTCAGGCGCGGTTCGCCTCACGCATTGGATCAATGCGCTCGTGCTGCTCGTCCTCTTGATGAGCGGCCTGCAGATTTTCAACGCTCATTCCGCGCTCTATTTCGGGTCCAAGTCGGTGTTCGCCGATCCGGTCCTGTCGATGACGGCCGTTCGCGAGGACGGGACCATCAAGGGCGTCACCACGCTGTTTGGCTATCGGTTCGATACGACCGGCGTGTTGGGGGCGGGCGAGAATGCCAGTGGCGGATTGGAACGGCGCGGGTTTCCCTGGGCCGTCACGCTGCCAGGCTATCGCAGCCTGGCCATGGGCCGCAGTTGGCATTTCTTCTTCGCTTGGCTGTTCCTGTTCAATGGCCTGGTCTACCTCCTCTGGAGCCTGGGGAGCGGGCACTTGCGGCGCGACCTGGCGCCTTCGGGCCAGGAGCTCAAGCATATCGGCGGCTCAATCGTCGAGCATGCGCGCTTCCACTTCCCGAAAGGCGAAGAGGCGAAGCGCTATAACGTCTTACAAAAACTCTCATATTTGTTTGTCGCGTTGATCCTCCTGCCGCTGATGCTGCTCACGGGGCTCGCCATGTCGCCCGGGATGGATGCCGTTTTTCCGCTGCTGCTCGACGTCTTCGGCGGACGCCAAACGGCGCGCACCATCCATTTCATCTCGGCCGGCGCGATCGTCATCTTCGTGGCCGTGCACATCTTCATGGTGCTCGTGTCGGGCCTCTGGAACAATCTCCGCTCGATGATCACGGGGCGCTTCATCATCAAGCCGGAGGAAACCCCATGAGCGGGCGCCGCCTCGACCGACGCGGCTTCCTCGCGCGCGCCCTCGCCGCCGCCGGCACCGCCTTGCTCGCGGGCTGCGACGATATTTCGAGCCAGCCTACGGTCCGGCGCATTTTGGAGTCGGCTGAAACGCTGACCCGCCTCACGCAACGGGCTCTGTTGTCGCCTGAGGCGATGGCTCGCGAATACAGCGAGGCGGAGCTGTCAAAGGACTTCAAGGCAAACGGCTCTATCGATCCCCCGGATCCCGACTACCGCGCGCTCGCGGCAGACGGATTCGCCGATTGGAGGCTCGAGATCGGCGGCCTCGTCGGCCAGCCGCTATCGCTGTCGCTCGCCGATTTGCGCGCCATGCCGTCGCGCACGCAGATCACCCGTCACGACTGCGTCGAAGGCTGGAGCTGCATCGGCAAGTGGAAGGGCGTGCCGCTCAGCGCGCTGCTGGAGCGGGCAGAGCTCAAGCAAGACGCGCGCTACATCGTGTTCTACTGCGCCGACACGCTGGGCCGACGCACGGGCGCCAAATACTACGAATCGATCGGGCTCGAGGATGCCTTCCACGCGCAGACGATCCTCGCCTACGAGATGAACGGCCAGACGCTGCCCATCCCGCACGGTGCGCCGCTCAGGCTGCGGGTGGAGCGCCAGCTCGGCTACAAGATGGCGAAATACATTATGCGGATCGAAGCCGTCGACGGTTTCGAGACGATCAGCGGCGGCAAAGGCGGGTACTGGGAAGACCGCGGCTACGCCTGGTATGCGGGCATCTGAACCCAAAAAACCAAGGCCCCGCGGCGCGCGCGGGGCCTCGTCAATCTCTCGAGCAACGGCCGATTAGAGGATGATCCAGATGCCCTTGTCGTTGCGCTTCTTCCAGGTGCGATAGTCGCCCTTGCAGTCCTTCTTGTAGGCCTTGTTCTTCTTCTTATTGTTGGGATATTTCGCATCCGCCCGGGCGTCGCAGTGCCTCTTGGCTTCGGCCGGGGCCGAGGCCGATACCGTCATCGCGCCGGCCACGATCAGGGATGCGGCGGCGGCCAGAAGAATCGTCTTGCGCATGAAGTCGCTCCTCGTAGTGCGCGGCGCCAATCGCCGCGTTCTCCCCATAGCAGCGGCCGCGTTACGGTCCAGTTGATTCCGTGCGCGTCTCCGCGGGCAAAAAGAAAGGGGCCGACGGGCCCCTTTCCTGAATGACTTGAACTGCGCCGGTGGCTAGCTCTTGTCCATCATCTTCATCTTGAGCTTGGCCAGCGGGCCTTCCTTGCCCATGGACGACTTGTAGGCCTTCTTGCAGGCCCGCTTGTACTCCATGCGATCCATGATGGCGTCGGGGTACTTCGCCTTCGCGGCGTCCTGGCACGTCATGGCCTGGGCCGTGACCGGCGCGGTAATCGTGGCACCGGCGACAATTGCGGTCGCGGCCGCAGCGAAGAGCATTTTCTTTAGCATGGGGTCACTCCTGTGAGATGAAGCGGCAACTTGTCGTTCCGCTAGTGATTCCAGTATCGGCAAAAACGCTGCGATTCAATCGAATCTGATCGGGTGATGCAGCAAAAAGAAAGAGAGCCCCAAGGGGCTCCCTTCCTCCAACTTAACGCAATGTTCGTGGGGCTCTCCCTACTGGGCTGCCTTCCAAGCGTCCTTACAGGCCTTCTTGTACTCGTGACGCATTTTGCGGTCGTCCGGGTACTTCATCTTGGCGGCATCCTTGCAGGTCATGCCGGCCATCATGCCGGCCTGAGCCGGGGCGATCTGCAGCGGAAGCGTCGTGGCGGTGACGACACCGGCTGCGAACACGGCCAGAAGAAGTTTCTTGAACATGTCCAATTCTCCAAGTGGGTTGGGAGCACCTTCCTAGCAGGTGTGTCGTAGACCCTGACAGCCGCAAAATTGCGGCAATCATTCTCATGGTTTCGCCTTTATTGTCGCATGCTCAAGCTTGACCCGCGGTGCTTTGCTCCCCTACCTAGCCGCCCATGAGCTCATCCGCGACGCCGCCCCTTTCCCGCATCCGCAACTTCTCCATTATCGCCCATATCGACCACGGTAAGTCGACGCTCGCCGACCGCTTGATCCAGACTTGCGGCGGCCTCACGGCGCGGGAGATGAAGGAGCAGGTGCTCGATTCCATGGACATCGAGCGCGAGCGGGGCATCACCATCAAGGCCCAGACAGTTCGCCTCGAATACAAGGCAAAGGATGGCCAAGTTTACGAGCTGAACCTGATCGACACGCCAGGCCACGTGGATTTCGCCTATGAGGTGAACCGGTCGCTGGCGGCTTGCGAGGGCTCGCTCCTGGTGGTGGATGCGACCCAAGGGGTCGAGGCGCAGACGCTCGCCAACGTGTATCAGGCCCTCGACAACAACCACGAGGTCGTCCCCGTCCTCAACAAGATCGACCTGCCCGCCTCGGAGCCCGAGCGGGTCCGGGAGCAAATCGAAGAGGTGATCGGGCTCGACGCGCACGATGCCCTCGAAATCTCGGCCAAGACCGGCAAGGGCGTGGAGGACGTGCTGGAGGCGATCGTGCACCGCCTGCCGCCGCCGAAAGGTGACGCCGCCGCGCCGCTGAAGGCGCTGCTCGTGGACAGCTGGTACGACGCCTATCTCGGCGTCGTCGTGCTGGTGCGCATCATCGACGGCACGCTCAACAAGGGCCAGCGTATCCGACTAATGCTGACCGGCGGCTCCTATCAGGTGGACCGGGTCGGCATCTTCCGCCCCAAACAGGAGATGCGCGACAGATTGGGTCCAGGCGAAATCGGTTTCTTCACCGCCTCGATCCGGCAGGTCGCCGATACGCGCGTGGGCGATACGGTTACCGACGAGAAGCGCCCCACGGCACAGGCGCTGTCAGGTTTCAAGCCGGCACAGCCGGTCGTGTTCTGCGGGCTGTTCCCCGTCGACTCCGGCGACTTCGAGGATCTGCGCGAAGCGGTCGGCAAGCTGCGCCTCAATGATGCGAGCTTCGACTACGAGATGGAGACCTCGGCCGCACTCGGCTTCGGCTTCCGCTGCGGCTTCCTCGGTCTGCTGCATCTGGAGATCATCCGGGAGCGCCTGGAGCGTGAGTTCAACATCGACCTCATCGCCACGGCGCCGTCGGTCATCTACCAAGTCTATCTCACCGACGGCACCATGATCGAACTGCACAACCCCGCCGACATGCCGGACATGCAGAAGATCGCCAAGATCGAGGAGCCGTGGATCGAGGCGACCATTCTCTTGCCCGACGAGCATCTGGGCGCCGTGCTCAAGCTCTGCGAGGACCGGCGCGGGCGGCAGAAGACGCTGACCTATGCGGGGTCGCGCGCCATGCTGGTCTATGAGCTGCCGCTCAACGAAGTGGTGTTCGACTTTTACGACCGGCTGAAATCGGTCTCCCGCGGCTATGCCTCGTTCGACTATCACATCATCGGCTACGAGGAGGGCGACCTGGTCAAGATGGCGATCCTCGTGAACGACGAACCGGTCGATGCGCTGTCGGTGATCGTCAACCGCTCACGCGCCGAGGCGCGCGGCCGCAACATGGTCGAGAAGCTGAAGGACCTGATCCCGCGGCACATGTTCAAGATCCCGATCCAGGCGGCGATCGGCGGCAAGGTGATCGCGCGCGAGACGCTCAGCGCACTGCGCAAGGACGTCACCGCCAAATGCTATGGCGGCGACATCACCCGCAAACGGAAGCTCCTCGACAAGCAGAAGGCGGGCAAGAAGAAAATGCGGAGCTTCGGCAAGGTCGACATTCCGCAAGAGGCCTTCATCGCCGCGCTCAAGATGGACGCGGACTAAACCTCTCCCTGCCCCGAAACCAAATCGATCCTCGTGGCGTTAAGGATGCGGCGCGCCGCTCGCTCGCGGCCCGCGCGTCAATGCTGCGCAAAGATCCCGTAACGGAATATACCGTTGGCGGACAGTGGTTTATGGTTAAAGCACCCTTAATGACTTGCCTTGATCTTGTCTTTTTGAAGTTCTCGACGCCACATATAAGGCAATACTTTGATATTGTTATGTCTAGTAAACCTCTTTGCTTGACAGCGGCTTATCGATCACTTCCCATCGCAACACAGGGATAGCAGCACGACGGGGGACGTCGCGCGGGGCCTCGAGCCCCAAGGTCCCCCCCGCGATCAGAAACCAAGGTGCTGCACCGGGGCCGTCTCGTCGTCCGCGCTTCAAGCGGGCCGGCTCGTGTACGGGGAGAGGCGCTGTTCTTAGAGGGGCTAGTGATGCGTATCGCCCTCGCTATTGGTGTGTGCCTGCTGCCGCTTTGGGCGGCACAGGCGGGCGCCAAGGATCAAGCCAAGGACCAAGCGAAGCCCACGGCGCAAGATCGCCCGTCGGCACAGGACCGGCCGGCGGCGCAAAATATTCGCCAGGCGTACCGGGCGAAGCTCAACGACAACACCGTCACCATCATGTCGGGCGCCGCCCGCGGCACGGATGCGGCGATCGTGCAGGACATCGCCGCCGTGCTCGACGACGGCGCGGCCATGCGCGTCGTGCCCATGATCGGCAAGGGGCCGGCGCAGACGTTGAGAGACGTGATGTTCATGCGCGGCGTCGACATGGGCATTACCCACGCGAACGTGCTCGGTCACTACGCCAAGACCGGCGAGCTCGGGCCCCTCAAGAGTGAGATCACCTACATTGCCAAGCTCTTCAACGAGGAGATGCACGTCGTGGCCCATGCCGGCGTCGATGACGTGCGCGCGCTCGACGGCAAGACCGTCAATGTGGGGATGGAAGGGAGCGGCGCCGAGATCACCGCGCGTCTCGTCCTTGCCGCGCTCGGCGTCGCGGTTCGCGAAGTCCATCTCGATCCCGCCGATGCGTTGGCGAAGCTCGAAACAGGCGAGATCGATGCCATGGTCGTGGTCGGCGGCAAGCCGGCGCCGATCCTTGCCCAGGTGGCGCCGGGCAGCGGGCTGAAGCTGCTTAGCCTGCCCTACGTCAAGGGGCTGGAGGACGACACCTATCCGGCGATCCTCAGCCATGAGGACTATCCGACGCTGATCGAGGACGGCGCGCGGGTCGACACGGTCGCGGTGTGCGCCGTGCTGATTTCATTCAATTGGGCGAAGGACAGCGCGCGTTCCAAAAAACTCGAGCCCTTCGTCGAACGCTTCTTCTCGAACTTCGATGCCTTTCTGGCGCCGCCGCGCCATCCGAAATGGCAGCAAGTCAATTTCGCCGCGACGCTCGAAGGCTGGCAGCGTTCGCCCTTGGCGCAGAGCTGGATCGACCGCGCCAAGACCGCGGTCGCCGCCGATAAAGGTGCCCCGGACCGCTTCGAGACGTTCCTGGCACAAGCAGACACCGGCGTTACCGCAGGGTCCGACGATGAGCGCGCCAAGCTGTTTCGTGCCTTTCTGGAATGGAGCAAGTCGCAAAGACCAAACTGACGGCTTCCTTGTTGTTCGTATCGCGTGAAGGAGGGTGCCATGATCCAACCGGCTCTTAGACCGGTCGAGAGCTTAAGCGATCCGCTGCCGGGAAGCCTGGCGGAGCGGCTCGAAGCAGAGTTTCCCGCCGGCGTGAGGCTGAGGGCGGCGAAGCCGGAACACAGCGTGTCGTCCATGGCCGAGCGCTTCGCGCCGGACGTGTTGCGGGCAACGCGCGTGGAGATCGATCGGCCCCTTGTCCGCGACGCATCGTTGTCGGCGCCGATCTCCGAGGCGCGGCTCTTCTCCACACCGACGCGCGGGGTGCTTCTGGTCCTGACCGCCGTGGCCATCGCGCCTGCCGCGATCCTGGCTGGGCTGTTGTGGTTCGGGGCGCTTCGCGGTCCCGATGCGGCTCACGGCGAACGCAGCCCTGCCCATAGTCCCGCCCTTGCCCATCAAGCCACGCTTGCTCCGGTGCTTCCCCTCTTGCCGCCGGCGGCCGAGGTCGCCTTGACCGCGCCGGAGGAAATCGTGACGACGGCAGGCGATGAGGTGACCTTCGCCATCGCCATTAATACGGCTGCGCCCTTGCCGGCACGCAGCGCCATCGCCATTCGCGATCTTCCCGACGGTGCCGTCTTCTCCAAAGGGCGCCCCTTTGGCGCTGGCGAGTGGAGCCTGCGCCCGGATGAGATCGCAGGTCTCACCCTGCGCTTGCCCGAACACCAAACAGGCGCATCGGATCTGCGGGTCGAACTCGTAGCCGCCGATGGCGCAGTGCTGGCCCGTACGGCGACCCGGCTCGATGTGGCTCCCCCGCCCACGGCCGGGCTCGTCGTACGGTCCGGTGAGGCGGACCGGGTGGAGACTCTCATGGCCCATGGCCAGAAGATGATCGATGTCGGTTATTTCGCCGGCGCCCGCGCCTATTACGAGCGCGCGGCGGAAGCCGGCAGCGGCGAGGCCGCGCTCGCCGTCGGCGCCACTTACGATCCGGCCTTCATCGCAGCGCTCGGCGTGCAGGGCATCAAGCCCGACCGGCAAGCCGCCAAGACCTGGTACGACCGCGCCGCAGCCCTCGGTCTCGCCGATCGCGACGCCGGCCTTGCCGCGCTCAAGCAAGACTGGACACGCAGCGGCGACCGGGCCGCGGCGGCCTCAGCACAAGAAGAGCCCGAAGAGAAAGTGCCGGCGCCCGAGGGGCCGCGCAGCGCGGCGCGGGAGGAGCCTGCGCCCGGACCGCTGGGGCGGCTCGTGGCCGCCGCCACCGAGCTCGCCACCGGCGAGGAATGGGTCGAGGTGGCGAGCGCGGTCAATGTACGCAAAGGCCCATCGTCCACGGACGAGACGTTCAAGGTCGCCCAGAAGGGCACCAAGCTCCGCGTCGTCGGACGCGACGGCAATTGGGTGCACATTTCCGATCCCGCCACCGAGCAAGACGGGTGGATCTACACCCGCTTCCTCGAGGAAACGGACGCCCCCTAGGTGCCGTTCTAGCCGGTCACCGTGGGCGCGGTGCGCACCTGCCAGGCGAGGTAGGTGAGTGCGGCGCCCTCGCACATCAGCTGAATGCCGAGCAGCACGCCAAGCAGCCAATCGGCGCTGAGCGGCATGTTGGCCCACAGGATGACGGCCAGGAAGATGCTGACGACGCCGCTGCCGAGCACCCAGCCCCAATTGGGGAACGGCTTGATGGTCAGCGCGAAGATGACCTTGGCGATGCCCTCGACCATGAAGAACACGATCAGCAGCACGGTGATGACCAACAACCCGCTGCCGGGCGCGCGCAGCAGCAATAGGCCAATCAGAATAGCCAGCACCGCGGAAATCGCCTGCAGCCAAAAATGCGGGACGTGGCGCGCGCCGATCAGGCCGATGCCTTGCAGCACGCCGCTGATAATCAGAATCCAGGCCAACAGAACGACGATGGCGACCGAGGCGATGAGCGGATAGACAAAGGCCAGAACGCCGGCGACCACCAACAAGACGCCCTGGATCAGGTACCAGAACGAATAGCGCTTCACGGTCTCGCGCATGGCTTGGCGCAATACCGCGGCGGCTTCGTCCAAGGAAATGGCCATGGGTCGTGCCCTCCTCTAGGTTTGTGGCCGAATCAGGCGGCCGCGCGCCAGCATACGCCATGCCGGGGGGCATATGGACCAGGAGCAGACGAGGGACGGCCACCTAGCCTCGGCCATCGCCAAGGCCACGTACCGCCTCATTCCGTTTCTCTGCCTCGCCTATACGATCAACTTCCTCGACCGGGTGAATGTCGGCTTCGCGGCGCTGCACATGAACAAGGACCTCGGCTTCTCGCCGTCGGTCTATGGCTTCGGCGCCGGCATCTTCTTCCTCGGCTATATTGCCTTCGAGATCCCGAGCAATCTTGCGCTGCAGCGCTTCGGCGCGCGCATCTGGATCGCGCGCATTATGATCTCCTGGGGGCTGATCGCCTGCGCCATGGCTCTGGTGCGCAGCGAGACGGGCTTCTACGTCATGCGGCTGCTGCTCGGCATCGCCGAGGCCGGCTTTTTCCCCGGGATCATCCTCTATCTCACCTATTGGTTCCCCGCGGCCGAGCGCGCGCGCATCGTGGCCGTGTTCATGGCGTCGGTGCCGCTCGCCACCGTGTTCGGCGGCCCGGTGTCGGGCGCCCTGCTGCAGATGCACGGCTTCCTCGGACTTTCCGGCTGGCACTGGCTGTTCCTCATCGAAGGCGTGCCGGCCGTCTTGCTCGGCCTACTCGCGCTCAAGGTGCTGACCGACAAGCCGGCCGAGGCAGCGTGGCTAACGCCGGACGAGCGGCGCGCGCTCACCCAGCGCATCGCGGCGGAAGACGCCGTCGCCAAGACTGTCGGCTATAGCGACATTCGTGCGGCGCTGACGCGCCCACGCGTTCTGGCGCTCGGGCTCTTATGGTTCCTCATCGTTATCGGGCTGTACGGCATGGGCTTCTGGCTGCCGCAGGTCATCCAAGGCTACGGCCTCGACGATCTGAGCATCGGGTTCATCACAGCGATCCCTTACGTGTTCGCAGCCGGCGGCATGGTTCTGTGGGGACGGCGCTCGGACCGCAAGGGCGAGCGGCGCTGGCATATCGCGCTGCCGCTCCTTGTCGCGTCGGTCGCTTTCGCGGCTTCGGCCTACACGGAGGCGCTCATCCCGACCATGATTGCGCTGACCATCGCCATGGTCGGCTTCTACGCCACGCTCGGACCGTTCTGGTCGCTGCCGACCGCCTTCCTCGCCGGAACCGGTGCCGCGGCGGGCCTCGCCCTGATCAACTCTGTCGGCAATATCGCAGGCTTCGCCGGCGCCTACATCATCGGCATCCTTCGGGAAGCAACCGGCAGCTTCTCGGCGGCGCTGCTGTTTCTGGCCACCGCGCTGGCGATCGGCGGTCTCATGGCACTGTGCTTCCGGGAGCCGAAGGCTCAAGCAGGCTCGGGCTGAGGCTTGCGGCCTTTGGGGGTCGGGCGCTTCGGCGGCGGGGTGACGGCGGGCGGGCGTTTCGGTTTGCCGTTGGCGCCGCCGGACGCAGGCGATTCGCGCTCGATCTCAAGTTCGCCGGTTGCGGCCTGGACACAGACGTCGACCGCCTCTTGCAGCGTGGTGGCATAGGCGTCGGCGCGCACCAGCTCCAGCAGGGCTTTGAGGCCGTCAGTGTCCTCGTCCCGGTCCCAATAGGCGACGAAGACCATCGTGCCTTCGGGCAGGATGCGCTTCAAGCGGCGCACCAGATAGCGAATATGCGCCGGGCCCGTGCCGAGCCCCAGATAGGAGAGGCAGACGAGCTTCGCCTTGGTGCTGGCAAGTGCTGTGATGTGGCCGGCCGAGATGGTTTCGGGCGGCAGCGCCTCGGCGCGCAAGCCCCGCTTCTCCAGCACGGCGGCGAGCATGGCGCCGGCGGCATCGTCCAGCATCGAGCGTCCGCCGATGACCAGGACTTGCGGCTCCACGTTCCAGCCCGGCGCCAGGTGCGTGGGATCGACGACGTGCTGCGAATCATCCTCGTCTTCCGGCTCAAGCGCGGCCAAGCCTTCGAGCGGCTCTTCCTCGTGGTTCTTCTCCGCCCTATGGCGCAGCCGCGAGAACCAGCGCCGCGGCTCGAAATCGGCGAGATTGTCGAGCATCTCCTTCACGGTCGTGGCGATGCGCTGGGTGCGTTCGGTATCGAGCGCGCCGCGGACGGCGTCTTGTTCCGCAAGCTTCAGGCCGCCCAGGGCCACGTCACCCAAATAGGCCACCAGGCTCTGGTCTTTCAGAGCGAGCTCGGCCTGGTAGGTGGCCTCGGCCGCGTCGCCGATGAGCGCGCGCTGATAGAAGCTCTCTTCCGGCGACAGCGCCGGCTGATCGCCGAGCAGCACTTCGAAGAAGCGCAAGCCTTCCACGTGGCGGCCGAGCACGGCGAGGCACACGGTGATGGGCGTGGCGATGAGCAGGCCCAGGGGGCCCCACAGCCAGGTCCAGAAGATGGTGGAGCCGATCACGGCGATGGGCGTCACGCCGGTGCCGCGCCCGAACACTTGCGGCTCGACCGCCTGGCCCATGGTCAGTTCACCCGCGACGAACAGGCCGACGACCATGAGCACCATGGTCCAGCCGGGATCGATGGCCGCGGCGATCAGCGCCGGAAAGGCGGCGGCGATATAGGAGCCGACATACGGCACGAAGCGCATGAGCATGGCGAGCACGCCCCAGGCAATGGGGCTCGGCATGCCGATGGCCCAGAGCGCCAGGCCGATAAAGACGCCATAGGCCGCGTTGATCAGCACTTGGCTCAAGAAATAGCGGCTGAGCCTGGACGCCGCGTCGCTCATGGTCGAGGTGGCGCGCTGAAGATCGGAGCCGCCGAACAGCCTGATCAGGCGGTCGCGCAAATCCTCGCGCTGCAGCAGAATGAAGACGACGAAAAGCAGCACGATGCCGGCGGTGACGAGCGGCGGCAGGATAGTGCCGGCGATGGAGCGGTAGAGCGCAAGCCCCGTGGGCTCCGGCTCGCGGATCTCGACGGGGATCGGCTCGCGCTCGGGGCGGTCGGCCGGCTCGCCGATCTCGGGCGTGGCCGGCGCGATATCGGGCTGGTCGAGTTCCGCTTGGAGGTCCGAAAGGACGTCGCCGGCCTTCTGCAGCACCTGTGACTCGCTGGTGGTCGCACGCAGCGACTTGACCTTCTGCGAGAGCGTGACCCGGTAGCTCGGCAGTTCCGCGGCGAGCTTGGTCCCCTCGCGCGAGATGAGCCAGCCGAGGCCGCCGATGATGGCGAAGGCGGTCACCACGACGAGGCCGACGGCGAGCACGCGGGGCACCTTGATGCGGCGGAGCGCCAGCAGCGGCGGGGTGAGCACGAAGCTCAAGAGGATGGCGATCGCGAGCGGCAACAGCACTTCGCGGCCGAAATAGAGCGCGCCGATGACGATGGTGGCGATCAGCAGGCCTTGCAGCACGCCCGCGCGGCTATCGGCGGTGGTCGGCAGCAAGGGCGATAATGAACGGAGCGGCATGACAGTCTCCGGCTGGACGGTCCGGCACGCCAAGTCGGCCAGCCGACGCTTGGCTCTGGAGCTTCGCTCCAGGGAGCGACAGTAAAGGCCGAATAAAACAAGAAACCGTTGAGAAGCCCATACGGTTCCGAATTTGCGCCGAGTCTCAGTCCGTTAGGGAGTCGCGGAGGCTTCGGGTGAACTCCTGGCCAACCGAGACGTTGACCCCTTACCCGTCAACAACACGGAGAGAAACAATGCAGAAGAGTTTGTTCCTCAGTGCCGCACTCGCCACAGGCTTGATGTTCGCAAGTTCTCTACAGCCCGCCGAGGCTGCGCCTGTCGCGCCCCCGCCGGTCCCTGGCGCGACGCACGGCGCGCTCGTGCAGGATGCCGCCTGGAGTTGCGGCCCGCGCCGTTGCGTGTGGGTTCCGGGCTATCGCGGGCCCGTTCCCGGATACGCGATGGGCTGGGCTCCGCCACTTTATCCCAACTGCTATTGGAAGCGCGGCCTCCTCGGCAACTGGAAGCAGAAGTGTCGCCACTAAGGGAGGATCCCTCCTCCCGCCCAAGGAGACGCCAGCGGGCTCAACGTAGCCCGCTGGCATTTTTTTACTGAGCGGGGCTAGCCGTCCTCGTCGCCGCGGACCATGGGCTTGAAGATCTGCCCGGTCTCCAGCGTCTCGGCGTTGCAGAGATATTGGAACGCCGTCTTCCGCCTGCGGTCGAAGACATCCATGTATTCGGCGAACCCCCAAACCAGGATGGTGGCATCGCCGTTCATGACGCGGTCGGCGAGGCTCGCGGTGGAATCGCACTCGACGATGTCCACGGCCGTCGCATCGCGGCCGACACGCGGACGCGCCGCATTCCGCGCCCGGTCGGGCAGCGGCATAACGGACAACAAATCCTCGTCCGACACGTCACGAATGCCGACTTGGCCCGCGCTCTTCACCTTGAAGGCCGGTGTCTGTCCCGTGTTGCGGAACGTGACCTTGACCTTGACGATGCCTTCGGACTCCGGCGTTTCGATGAACTCGATCTTGTCCACGTCCACATAGGCGCGGACTTCGTCCTCGCGGTCCGCATGAGGCGCATAGTCGGGCGTGCCCGCGTTTGCGGCCCGGCGCGCAGCCAAGGCCGCCATGGTCAGTGGGATAAACGCCAAAAGCAGAAGGAGCGTGGCTAGGGCGCCGATCAGCATCAAGAGGCGCGACAGGCCCAAGCTACGCTCGGAAGCGGCGGCGGTTTTCTCGGCGGCCTCCGCCGTGCGCCATTGCTGGCAGAGATCGGCCTCGTAAGGGTGCTGCGGATTCTCGCAGGGTTGCGAGAGACTCCACGGCTTGTTCTCTTCGGGGGCAGCGTCTTCCGGCGCGGCTTCCGCCGGCGTTGCGTCCTCCGGCGCTGTCTCGGGCACGGTCTCAGCCGGTTCAGGCTCCGCCAGTGCGGCGTCCTCGGTGACATCGTCGGCCGGCGCGTCCTGGCTCCAAGCGAGCGGCGGCGCGCAGACGGAGACCGTCAGCGACAAGACAAAGATGCAAACAAGAACACGCAAGCATCCGAGAGGATGGATCAGAAAGTGATGAGACATGGCGATGCGCAGCAGTCGTTTCCCTCAAGCCGCCCGATCCTATTCATCCAAATGCCGGTTGTCTCGCCTTCTGCGCCACCTTTGCGCGAAGTTCTCGCCGATCCGTATCCAAATGGGACAATTTGGGGGGCGCCCAACAAAAAACGGCCCCGGGGAGAGCCCCGAGGCCGCTTGCATGTCGGCTTAAACTAGGCGTGGCGGCTAGTTGGCCGCCTGCTTCATGCTCTTCACCTCGGCCGAGACATTGGCGACCGGCTGGGTTGCGGCCTCCATGTTGATCGTGCGCATCTCACCCTTGGCGGCTTTGATGGCCTCCTTGAGATCGACCATGCGGATCGACTGATCCTGATGGGTGCGGAAGTACCAGCGCAGATTCTCCAGGTCGGAGACGGTCGTCCACTCCGTGATCTCGGCGGCGGGCTTGCCGACCGAGCCGTTGATCACCGACCCCTTGGGGATGTCGAACTGGTTCAAGATATGGAAGGCCGCGAACACCGCGTCTTCGGCGTTGGCGTTCGGCACGGCGGCCTGGCTGAACATGCTGGCGCGGATGAAGCGCGAGGGCGGCGTGAAATCGCCGGGAAGCCCGAGCATGCCCGTACCCGAACCGATGTCGGTCAGCGTCACCGGCCCAAGCTTCTCGGATGTGATGTCCTTGGGCGAGATGTTGATGTAGTTGTCGAGATTAGTCATGTGCCAATCATAGGTCGGCGCGTTGGTCATGACGCCGAGCGGCGCGTCGGTAACCTGCAGCTTGCCGCCGATGGGCTCGACCGCGATCGACTTGCCACTCTTGTCCTTCACGAAGAAATGCACATCGGCGACCATGCCCTTGGCGCTGCCAAGGCCGGGAAGCGCCGTCGGCACCATGGCGATGTCCTGCACCGCCTTCTTGACCTCATCGACCGTGGCGAAGTTGCCAAGCACCCACATGCCGAAGTCCTGCGGGGCCAAAGCGCGCGAGGCGTTCTCCTTGGTCAAGGGCGCGTATTGAGCATAGCCCGGAAAATAGAACAAGCCGATCGACAGGCCCTGGTCGTTGATCCCATCGACGATCATGACCTGGTTGACGGCGTTCGCGCCGACGATGTCGTAGCGTGTCTTGTAGGTGAGCCCTTTGCCGCCGTCAGGCAGCGCGCCGCTGAACTCCTTACCCGCCGGAACGACGAGAATGTTGGACTGAAGCGGAAAGCCGAATTCGAGCGTGCGTCCGCGAATGGCGGTGCCGTCGGTAGCCGTGAGGCTGATGCCGGTGCAGGCAAAGGCCGGCGTCGTGGCCAGAGCAAAGGCGGTAATGAGCGAGTAAATCGCTGTGCGGCGGAGCATGGTGGGGATCCTCCTCAAGGAAAGCTACCGCACCATAGGAGCGCTATCCTAATGCGCTGTTAAGCACACCGGAAGCCTCGCCTCACGCTAAAGAACGGGTGCCGGAGAACCGGCAAATTTGCGGCAAATGTCGAGACTTAAACGGTGGCGCCGAACAGCGAGCCGATGAAATAGGTGGCTGTGGCGGCCGCGGCCCCAATGACGAGCATACGCGCGCCGCCAAAAAACGCGTTTCTTCCCGAGAACAGGCTCAAAGCCGCGCCGACGCCAAAGAGCGCCGTGCCCGAAATGATCGAGGCGATGAGAATGCCATGACTGGCAAGGCCGAACACGTACGGGATCAGCGGCAGGCACGCGCCGACGGAGAAGGTGATGAAGGAAGAGAGGGCGGCGCCCACCGGCGAGCCCAACTCGTCGGGGTTTAGCCCCAGTTCCTCGCGGGTCAGCGCATCAAGCGCCGTTTCGGGATTCTCGATCATATGGCCGGCCAAATGGCGCGCCTCTTTGAGCGGGATGCCGCGCGCGGCGTAGATGAGCGCAAGCTCCTCCGCCTCCTCCTTGGGATAACGCTCCAGCTCGTCCTTCTCTTGCGCGATCTGGTATTGAAACATCTCCTTCTGCGACAGCATGGAGATGAACTCGCCGGCAGCCATGGAGAAGGCGCCGGCCATGAGACCTGCGACCCCGGTCAAGAGGATGACGCTGGCGCTGGTGCCGGCACCGGCGACACCCATGACCAGGCAAGTGTTGGAGACGAGACCGTCATTGACACCGAACACACCGGCGCGAAGCGTGCCGCTGCCATAATTCTTGTGCCGCCGGCCGACCTCCTCGACGGAGGTGGGCATCGGGTGGCCCGGCGCACCGTCCGTCGGTGAAGGCGTGACCTTGCCGCGATAGACCGACACGCCTCGGACTTTCGAGGCCGACAGCACATGGCGCATGGCGCGGGGCCCGATCACATGCAAGAGCACAACCGTGATGCGCGCCCGCAAACTCGGCGTGAAGGCGGGAACAGTCTGCAGATCCTTGGCGAGGATGCCGGCTTGCTGCTCGGCGGACGCGGCCATGTCCCGGAACAGCTTGGCCCGGGTCGGGTCAGGCTCGGCCGCGGCAACGGCGCCGGAGAGATAGGCGGCGGTCTTCTCCGACCGCCAGCGTGTGAGCGTGTCTTCCATGCTCCGCCTCTTCCGCTCAGACCATTTCGATCTTGCCGGTGTCGAGCTGGTAGACGCCGCCCTGGATGCCCACTTTGCCGGACTTAATGGCGTCACCGATGACATCCGACCGCTTTTTCAATTCTCTCATGCCGAGCCGGACATTCTCCTCGATGGTGGCGGCGAGGAGATCGCCCGGATGCTTGCCGTGGGCGGCATCCACCGCGGGCTGGATCGCCTTAACCAGCTCAGGCAGATGGCCCGGCAGTTTCTTGCGCTCGCGCGCCGACTGCATCGCCGCAGCAACGGCGCCGCAACTCGAATGGCCAAGCACCACGATGAGCGGCACGTTGAGGACCGCGACGGCGAACTCCAGGCTGGCGAGGCCGTAATTGCTGACCACGTTGCCGGCGTCACGCACCACGAAAACCTCACCGGGCCCTTGGTCGAAGATGATCTCCGGCGGGACGCGGCTGTCGGCGCAGGCGAGCACCGCGACGATCGGATACTGGGCTGACGCCCGCGCCGCGCGGCCAAACGAGAAATCCCGCTCGTTCATCTCACCGGCGACATAGCGGGCATTGCCCTGCTTGAGCCGATCCAGCGCGTTGGCAGGCGAAATGGCGTTCGCCGCAGGTTCGGCGGCGCGGCCACGGCTTACGGGAAGTGTGGTCGCTGCCAGAAGCGCACCCGCTCCGGCCATGAGATGTCGCCGCGAGAGGGCTTTGGAATCGCAATTTCCGCACATGACTGTTTCTCCCTAGGCTGTGGGTCACGAGGACCTGTTGCCGCAGTCATGCTTCAAGCGGTCTTAAGGAGGCCTTTAAGCGTCCTTGGGCTTTGACAGGATCATCCGGTAGCAATCGAGATTGCGCGCGAGGAACTCGTACGCGGCGCCCCACAGATAGAGCCGGAAGCGGCGATATTCGAACTCGCCGAACGCCTTAATGACCGCGTCCTTGTTGGACTCCAGGTTCTCCGCCCATTGCTTGAAGGTGAGGTAGTAGCTCCAACGATCACTATGCAGCTCCTCGCACTCGAACTCGGTCTTGTTCATCTTGTGGAGGAAGTCGTCAAGCACGAGGAAGGAGTGATTGCCGGGATAGATGTAGCGCACCATGAAGGTCGACAGCTCGTACTTCTTGCGCGCGGCGCTGCCGTCGAGGAACACAAGGCCGCCAGGCTTGAGAAGCCGGTAGAATTTCCGCAGCACCTTCTCGTAGTTCGGCAGGTGCTCGATGACACCCATGATGACGATGGCGTCGAAGGGCTCCTCGGGCTCGTAGTCGTAGAAGTCCGTCAGCAGGATCTCGAATTGATCGCCGAAATTGGCGAGCTTGTCGCGCAGGAAGGATTGCGAGACTTCCGAATTGGTGATGCCGGTATAGCGGATGCCCGATTGCAGCGCATGGCCCGAGAACGCGCCCCAGCCCGGGCCTATCTCCAATACGCGTTTGCCTTTTCCCAACGCACATTTCTCGATGGCCCAGTCGAACTTTCTCTCCAAGGCCTTCGACAGCGGCTCGTCGTCGTTCTCGTAAATGCCTTGGCTATAGGCCGGGAACACGGGGTCGAGGAAGCTCAGAAACAGCTTTGGGTCGAGATTGTAGTGGGACGCGATGGCCTGCTTGTTGGTGTAGACCTGCCCGAACAGCATCGGCTGGATGAAGCGCCACGCGGCGACCAGCGGATGGCTGTCGTCCAGCGACGCCCGAAGCGCGAAGGGCTTCAGCATGTCGCCTTCGATATCCATGTCGCCTTGCAAATAGGCTTCGGCGATGTCGCCCTCATCCAACGTGCGCAGCGCCTTGATGGCCCGGTCGTTGTGAAGGCCGACATGGAACGTCGGCTCACCCGCGCCCACGTTTCGTTTGGCCCCGTCCGGCAACTCGATGGAGAAAGGGGTCGCGATCCCGCCGACACGATTGATAAAGGCGTCGAGCGTGCTTGCGGCTGATGACATATAGATTGATCCCCCGGCTTGAATCCTTCGCCCGCAAAGCGTCCCCGCGAGCCGTCTTGTTCGTTGCTAGCCCAATTGTGCCCCGGAAGCGGGCGGATTGGAAAGCCCACCCGCCGTCAAAAACCCATGGGCGGCTGGTGTCGATCCGCGGGCTTCTCGGGCTATGATCCCGCGCCCGTTCACCTGAGAGGTCGCCGAATGCCACTTTTGCACGTCACGTCTTGTTGCCTGCGGCTCGCGGTCGCGGCCGTCATTGCTTTGGGGTTTTGTCTCAGTCTTGCGGCGGAGGCCAAAGCGAACAAGCCGGGCGCCATTCTCAATGTCTGGCCGCTGGTCGGCGGCAGTCCCGACGGCGGCGAAGCGTTCCGCATTCTCTATCAATCCACCGGGCTCAAGGGAGAGCCCATCAAGGTCTCGGGCGCGATCTACATTCCACCGGGCGCGCCGCCGGCTGGGGGAAGAAATGTCATTGCCTACGGGCACCCGACCTCAGGCGTGGTCGAGAAATGCGCGCCCTCGCTGATGCCGGACAATGCCGGCCTGATCTGGGGGATCAAATCGATGCTGGCGAAAGGCTATATCGTGGTCGCCACGGATTATCCGGGGCTCGGCACGCCGGGCATCCATCCTTATCTCATCGGCGTGAGCGAGGGACGCGCCGTGCTGGACTCGGTCCGCGCGGCAATCGCCTTGCCGCGGTCGGGCGCCTCGAACCGCTTCGTCTTGTGGGGGCACAGCCAGGGCGGTCATGCGGTGCTTTATGCCGGCGAGATGGCCAAATCGTACGCGCCCGAACTGAAATTATTCGGCGTCGCCGCGGCGGCGCCGGCCACCTATCTCGCCGAGCTGTTCGATGCCGACAAGTCGAGCTCGGCCGGCAAGGAGCTGACCGCCATGGCGATCTGGTCGTGGGCGAATCTCTACGGCTATCCGGCCTCGAGCCTGGTCGAGGCGAATGCCATGAACGTCTACAAGACGATGGCTCATGACTGCATCGAATCGGTGCCCCAATTCGAAGCCCTCGACAAAGCCGAGCGGCCCCTGGAGAAGGAGAAATTCCTCAAGGCCAATCCCGCAACGACCGAGCCGTGGGCGGGGATCATGAAACGCAACTCGCCGGGGCAGCGGCCCGCGGGCGGGCCCGTGTTCCTGGCCCAAGGCACCGCCGACACGATCGTGCGGCCCTATATCACCAAGCAGTTCGGCAAGGCGCTGTGCAAGCAAGGCGCAAAGGTGATGTTCGTCGAGATGCCGGGCGTGACGCACACTTTCGCCGCCAAGGAGAGCGTCTCCGCCGCGCTCACATGGATGGGCGAGCGCTTCCGCGGCGCGCCGGCACCCTCAAGCTGCGGGCGCTAGGACGTCAGCGGCGTGTGAACGCGAAGACTCCGGCGAGCACCGAAATCACCCTAGTGGGTGATCTTGATGGTGGTGTTGCTCGAGCCGTATCGCTGTACCAGCGAATAGAGCTTCGCGGCGTTCGACGGAGCGAGCCGCACGCAGCCATGGGAGGCCGGCCGGCCGAGCTGCTTTGTCTCGTAGGAGCCGTGGATGGCATAGCCCTTGTAGAAGAAGATCGAATAGGGCATCGGCGAGCCGTTGTAGATCGACGAGCGGTGGTAGCGCGACAGGACGGTCGGCTTATAGGTGCCGGTGGGCGTCCGGTAGCCGGAGCGTGCGGTGGAGACCTTCCAGGTATAGGCCGGCTTGCCGTTGACGAAGACCTGCATGCGCTGACTGGAGAGGTCGATCTGGGCGATGACCCCGGCGAAGGCCGCGCTCGGCAGGGCAAGCGCTAGGCCAAGCAGCGCGGCCAGAAAAACGGAACGTCTCATGATCGAATCTCCCTCAGATTAAGTCTGTGCCCACACCCAGGTATCCTTGCGCAGGGGTGCTCTCCAAATGATGACATGTGTCAGTCTAAGAGCCGGCGGCTGAACATCTTCTGAACGCGCCATTTTTGGGCCGTGGATGCCCCGTGAATGGGATCATAGGGCCCGTCGGGGGTCCATTTGGCGCCGCCATCTGTGCTATTGTCGAAGGCAAAAGGGACTGGCGAACGCGTGGGTCATGTGTCGATGGGAAGACTGCCCCTCAGCCTCATTGTGCTGTTGCTGTGTCGTGGTGTCGCCGCCGCGCAGACGAATCTTGCGCCCGCCGCCGCCGAGCCCGCTGGGACAGCGGCCGTCGAGCCAGCCGAGACAGCGGCCGTCGAACTGCCGGAGCGGAAGCCTCCCAAGCCCCCGGAGCCCAAGTCGGGCAAGTTGCCGGGGGCCAGAGAGCTGTTCGCGTCCGTCCCGGGTCCTGCCCCGCTCGCGGCCCGGGCGATTGGCTTCTATTCCAATGGCTGCCTTGCCGGAGGTGTCCCCCTCCCCCTCAACGGTCCCGACTGGCAGGTGATGCGCACCTCCCGCAACCGCAACTGGGGCAGCCCGCAGCTCGTCCACCTTCTCGAGCGGCTTTCGAGCGACGCGCGGGCCCTCGACGGCTGGCCGGGCCTTCTCGTCGGCGACATGTCACAGCCACGCGGCGGCCCGATGCTCACCGGTCATACCAGCCACCAGGTCGGGCTCGACGCCGATATCTGGCTGACGCCAATGCCGGACCGCATCCTCACGGCGCAAGAGCGGGAGGACACGACCGCGGTCTCGATGCTGAAGGATCCGCTGCACGTCGATCCCGAGAAGTTCACCGACCTGCAGATCAAGCTCATCCGGCGCGCCGCGTCCTACCCGCAAGTGGCGCGCATCTTCGTGCACCCGGCGATCAAGAAGGCGCTCTGTGAGCGCGCCGAGGTCGCGGGAAAGGACACGCGTTGGCTTGGCAAAGTGAGACCGTGGTGGAACCACCACTACCATTTCCACGTCCGCATCGCCTGCCCCCCCGGCATGGATGCCTGCAAGAATCAGCCGCCCGTGAGCGGCGACTCCGGCTGCGAGGGCAATGAGTTGGACAACTGGTACAGCATGCTCAAGAAATCCGCGATCTGGAGGACGCAGCAGAACATCGATCCGGACGCCAAGCCTTCGGGAAAGAAGAAGGCCTTCCCCCTCGGGAATTTGCCGAAAGATTGCAAAACCGTGCTGACGGCGGGCGGGAACGAGCTGCTCAGTGTCGACGACGAGCTGCCGCCCGTGGCGGTCAAGGCCGCCGCCAGCAAGGAGGCCGGCCCGGGTGTGCCCCTCCTCAGTGAGGCGCAGCTCCAGAATCTGCTCAACGGCGGCAAGATCGGCATACCGTTGCCAGAGCGCAACCCGGTGCGCTGACGCGTCGAGGAGTCCACTTCCCGTCTTGTCCGCAATCGGGCACAATCCGGTGATGTTGCAGCGGTCGGACAACCCTTTCGAGGGTCAGAAGAACGTGTTCGGCGAGCCTCTGAAAAGCTGCTCGGACCGCCCGCTCACCGGCTTCTACCGGACCGGCTGCTGCCATACCGGCGCCGACGATTTTGGCTTGCACACGGTGTGCGTCGAGGTGACGGCGGACTTTCTGGCCTTCTCCAAGGCGCAGGGCAACGACCTTTCCACGCCACAACCGGATTTCGGTTTTCCGGGTTTGCAGCCGGGCGACCGCTGGTGTCTGTGCGCGGCCCGGTGGCGCGAGGCCCTCGCGGCCGGCAGCCCGCCGCGGGTGATTCTCGGGGCGACCCATGAGGCGACCTTGGACCTGATCGACCTCGAGGACCTCAAGCGCTACGCCATCGACCTCGCCTGAGCGCGGCCCCACCCTCTCAACCCTTCTTGTTGACGACGCCCGGAGGTGGCAGCATGCCCCCCATGGCAGAGACCAAGAAGGCAGCAACCAAGAAGCCGACAGCGAAGAAGGCAGCCACCAAGACGGTGGCGGCCAAGAAGAAGGCTGCGCCTTCCTCGACCCCAAATCCGCGGAAGAAGCGGCAGATCTATCTCGAGGGCCACAAGCGGAAGTTCCTCGTGGTCGTGGACGAAACTCCGGAATGCGAAAGCGCGCTGGCCTTTGCCGCGAGCCGAGCGAAGCGCACCAAGGGACAACTGGCGCTGCTCTACGTCATCGAGCCGGAGGACGAGGGCATGCATTGGCTCGGCGTCGAGGAGGTCGCGCGCGAGGAAGGGCAGAGCAAGGCGAAGGCCGTGTTCCGGCTGTTCGGGCGGAAGCTCAAGGCGATGGGGTTTGAGGATCTCATCCCCGAGGAGATCGTGCGCGAAGGCAGCAAGGACGAAGAGATTGCCACGCTGATCGAGGAGGACCAGGACATCGGGGTGCTCGTGCTCGGGGCCTCGAAGGATCCCTCGGGCCCTGGACCGCTCGTTTCGAGCCTCGCGGGCGGGCGGCTTGCCGGCGTGTTCCCGACGCCCATCACCGTCGTTCCAGGCCATCTCTCCACCGACGAGATTTTGGCGCTAGCCTAACCGGCGCAGAGCCGAGATTTGCAAGAACCAGCCCCGCTTAGAATAACAAAGTGAAGCGACCTTTGACGCCGGTGTCCTGCACACCGTCGCCGAACTGGCCGGTATAGGACGGGCCGGCGGTGGCGCTCTTGCCGACGGCGAAGTCGAGGCCGGCATCGATCAGCGCCGAGTCTTTCGCCAGCGGCTCGCCATAAACATTGAAGCCCATAACATTGAAGCCCATGCCGCCGGGGCGCGGTCCGCCCGCGGCGACAGAGGGCTGCGAGTCGTGGTATGAACGGCTCCAGAACCTTGACTTCGGGCCCTCCGGGGGCCAAATATGGGCTAGAATAATTCTAAGATAAGCAGGCTTTCATCAGCGACACTGCGTTGAAAGCCCAGAGGCACGAGAGATGTTCATCCAGACCGAAGCCACGCCGAATCCCGCCACCCTGAAGTTCCTTCCGGGGCGGCCCGTGCTCGGCGAGGACGCCGCCATCGAATTCCGCGATCCGGCCGAGAGCGAAGGCTCGCCGCTGGCGCACCGCCTGTTCGAAATCGAAGGCGTGCGCGGCGTGTTCCTCGGCTCCGACTTCATCAGCGTGACCAAGGGCGAGGGCGAGTGGCAGCATCTGAAGCCCGCCATCCTCGGCGCCATCATGGAGCATTACCTGTCCGGCGAGGCGATGACGGATGGTTCCCCCGATCAGTATGACGGCGTGAACGAGTCCTTCGCTCCGGAAGACGAGGAGACCGTCAAGACCATCAAGGAGCTGCTCGACACGCGCGTGCGCCCGGCCGTGGCGCAGGACGGCGGCGACATCACCTTCCAGGGCTATCGCGACGGCGTCGTGTTCCTGCATATGCGCGGGGCCTGCTCGGGCTGCCCGAGTTCGACGGCGACACTGCGGCACGGCATCGAGAACCTGCTGCGGCACTTCATCCCCGAGGTGCAAGAGGTCCGTCCCATTTGACGGACAAGCTGCCAGACGCCTCCCTCGATCAACTGTTCCGCGATGCGCGTACACGCGGCGCGTGGCACGACAAGGACGTGCCCGACGCGCTGCTGCACGAACTCGTCGATCTGGTGAAACTCGGGCCGACATCGGGCAATAGCAGTCCGGCGCGCTTCGTTTTTGTGAAGTCGCACGAAGCCAAAGAGCGGCTGAAGCCGTTCCTCTCTGAAGGCAATCGCGAGAAGACCATGAAAGCGCCGGTGTGCGCCATCATCGGCTATGACCTCGACTTCCACGAGCATCTGCCGAAGCTGTTTCCGCATACCGACGCCAAGAGCTGGTTCGCAGGCAAGCCTGAGAAGATCGCGGACACCGCGTTCCGCAACAGTTCCCTGCAAGGCGCCTATCTCATCCTGGCGGCGCGCGCGTTGGGTCTCGATTGCGGTCCCATGTCGGGCTTCGATGAAGCGGGCGTGGACCAGGAATTCTTCGCGGGCACCAAGGTGAAGTCGAACTTTCTCTGCAATCTCGGCTATGGGGACGATTCGCGCTTGAGGCCCCGCTCGCCGCGTTTCGACTTCGACGAGATCGCGCGCATCCTTTAAGAAGCCCCCCATGAACATCCTCGCGCTCGATACCAGCATGGGCGCTTGCTCTGCTGCTGTACTGCGTGCCGGCGACGGGGCGCGGCAGCTTCACGCGCTTCATGTGGAGATGCCGCGTGGCCACGCCGAAGCCCTGATGCCCATGGTGGAGGAAGTCCTGGCTGACGCGGAAATCGAGGCGCGCGATCTCGACCTGATCGCGGCGACCGTCGGGCCCGGCAGCTTCACGGGCGTGCGTATCGCGATTGCCGCGGCGCGCGGCCTTGCGCTCGCCACGGGGGCGAGAGTGTTCGGTACCGACAGCCTCACGGTGATGGCCCGGACCGCAACTCTGGAGGGCGCGGCACCTAAGGCCCCATTCGCGATCGCCGTCGATGCAAGGCGCGGCATGCTCTATCTCGGCATTTATGACGCGGACGCGCATAAGCTTGACGGTCCGCTTCTGGTCGCACCGGACGAGGCGATAGCCCACCTGCCCGCAACGCTCCGTATCGCGGTCGGTAACGGCGCACAAGCCCTCGCGGAGGCGGCTGCGGCACGCGGGCGCGCCATCGAGACCATGCTTCCCACGCTTCAGCCGAGCGCCGCGGCGTTGGCCGAGATCGCGCTGGCAAGCGGCGAGACCACGGATGTCTTGAGGCCACTCTACTTGCGGCCGCCCGATGCGAAGCCGCAAGCGCCCGCATTGGAGCGCCGCTGATGCCGGTCTCGCGCATGGTGCATCGTGCCATGCCCGGCGATGCCGGGCTGATGGCCGCGATTCACGCAAGCTGCTTCAAACGGCCGTGGGACGAAGTCGCCATGGGCCAATTCGTTTCTGCGCCCGGCGTATTGTGCCTGATCGGCGCCGCGGCCCATGTCGTGGCGGCACCATCCGGGATCTTGATCGCCCGGAACACCGCGGACGAGGCGGAACTGTTGACGGTCGGCGTGACGCCTGCCTGCCGGCGCTCAGGCCTCGGCCGCGCGCTGCTGGAACACGCCATCGCGGCGTTGTCATCGAGCGGCGCCAAGACGCTTTTTCTCGAAGTGGATGAGGGCAACGAAGCCGCACTTGCGCTTTATCGCTCGCTCGGCGCGGCGCCTGTGGGGCGCCGTCCCGGCTATTATGAGAGCGGTGCGGACGCTGCTATCTTCAGCCTTGCCCTTTCGGACTCACACTCCGATGATGGGCAAATCGCCCGATGAGCCACGCCAAGACCAGCGATAGCCGAGGATCCATGTCCAACCAGGCGACACGGGAAAGCAGGCTGGAGCGTCTGTGCGCCGATCGGGGCATGCGCATGACCGGCCAGCGGCGGGTTATCGCGCGCGTATTGTCGGAAGCGCACGATCACCCCGACGTCGAAGAGGTCTATCGCCGGGCGAGCGCGCGGGATTCTCGCATCTCGCTGTCCACGGTGTATCGCACTGTGCGGCTCTTGGAAGGCCAAGGCATCGTCGAGCGACACGACTTTGGCGACGGGCGGGCGCGCTACGAGCCCGCCGGGCACGACCACCACGACCATCTCATCAACGTGAAGACCGGCGAGGTCATCGAGTTCAAGAACGAGGATATTGAGCGCCTGCAAGAGCGCGTCGCCAAGGAACTCGGCTTCAGCCTCATCGGTCACCGTCTGGAGCTCTTCGGAACGCCCCTCAAGAACGGCAAGTAAGGTTTGGTTAACCCTGTTTGACTTCGCGCCCGCCCCGGGACAATTTGGGAGGCGTCAACACAAAAACAGGGGTGGCGTGATGAGAAAGAGCGTATTTCTCGCGTTTGTATTGATGTTGCTGGGCAGCATGGCCTTCGCCGAACATGCCATTTCGCTGGAGCCCGAGGCGGCCCCCGCAAAGGCGGAGCCAGCCGCAGAGGCACCCACGGTCGCGCCGGCGCAGCAGGCGGCCGCGCCCACGGTGGCGCCCGCGCCTCAGCCGGCTCCCAAAGTCGCAGTGACGTTGCCGTCGGAGCTTGACCTCTATGTCGTTCCCGCAGCCACGCGCGAGGTCTGCACGACGATCGCCTGGGGGTACGATGAGATCCGCACCGATTGCCGCACGGAGCCAGTTCCGGTTCGGCGCCAAGACCCCGCGCTTCGCGGGCTTTGCGTCACGCGGTATGGGAATCGCGTTTGCTATTGATCGCTGCGTGCTGAGTCGCGATTGACCGCACATCCATGAGAAGCGTGCGCGCCTTCCTGGTGCTGGCGACGTTCTTCGCCTTCACCGTCCCGCTGATGCCGCTCCAGCTCCTGTTCATGCGGACAGGCTCCCGCTTTGCCCGCACGTTCCCAAACTGGTATCACCGCCAAGTCTGCAGGATCATCGGTATCCGCCTCAACGTGGAAGGTGAGATCGCGGAGCAACAGGGCGTCCTCATCGTCTCAAACCACATCTCCTGGCTCGACATTACGGTGTTGTCGGCGGTGGCGCCGGTCTCGTTCGTCGCCAAGCAGGAGGTCTCGACCTGGCCGTTCGTGAAGTGGCTCGCCAAGCTGCAGCGCTCCATCTTCATCGACCGGGAGCGGCGCAGCGAAGTCGGGACCAAGGCGAACGAGATCCTCGATCGTCTGGAGGCGGGCGACCATGTGGTGCTGTTCGCCGAAGGCACCTCGAGCGACGGCAATACCGTGCTGCCGTTTCGCACGGCGCTCTTTGGTGCGGCGAAGCCTGCCGGCGGCGCGCCCCTGGGATCGAATGTGTCGGTGCAAACCCTGGCGCTGACCTACACCAAGCTTTACGGCCTGCCGCTTGGACGGCGCGGGCGCCCGCAGGTCGCCTGGTACGGGAACATGGACATGGCAAGCCATGCCTGGAAGCTGCTGGGCTTGGGCCCGCTCGACGTCCAAATCCGTATCGGGCCGCCCGTGCCGCTCGACGACTTCCCGGACCGCAAAGCGCTTGCGCGCTATGCGGAGGAGAAAGTCCGGAACGACGTCGTCGAGATCTTGCGCGGACGGCCCTCACGGTAAGAGACCGCTTCGGCAACACCGCGCCTAGATCGCGCGGCGCAGCCTGATCGTGTCCATGACCGTCGCGGGCGCGAAGGTCCCATTCGGCAGTTGCCGGATGAAGCCCGCCTTGGCGACGTTCATGAGCGTGCCGTGCACAGCACGTTCCACGTTGTCCCCGTCAACGAAATAGCCCTCCTGCACCGCGAGATGGCAGAGGTCGTCCGGCGTCATGGCGCCGATCTCGCTCAGCTTGCGGATCAGGAAATCAGCCAAAGGTGGCTGTTGAGCCTGTTGCGGCTGCGGGGTCGCCTGTGCCACGGGCCGGCGTTGCTCCGGCTCAGGAGCGCGGCGATAGACCTGGGGCGCGGCGGGCCGGTGCTCCGGCTCTGCCTCGTCGCGAACCGGCATCGGCCCGGGACGGCGCCGCGGTTCGGCTTCCGCCGCTGTCTGGCCGCGATAAGGCTCCTGCTCAGGGACCTGACGGCGCTGATACTCCGCCTCGGGGGCCTGACGGCGATACGCCTCGGGCTCGGCCTGGCGGTGCTGCTGCGGCTCGGCTTCGGCCGCCGGAGGACGGTGATAGCGCTCCGGCTCCGGTGCTGGCCTGTGCTGCGGTTCGGCCTCCGCGACCTGTGGCCGACGGTATTGCTCGAGTTCCGGCGCCGGACGGCGGTGCTGCTCCGGCTCGGGCTCTTGTCTGCGCTGCGGCTCGGCCTCGGCTTGAGGCGCCGGGCGGCGGCGCTCGTCTTGCACCGGGGCGCTCGTCAGCCGCCGGTATTCACCCTCGATAAGCGTCGTCACGGCTTCGAGCTCGGACTGAAGATCCTCGATCCTCGCCTGATGCTCCCGCTTCAACAGTTCTAAGCGTTTCTCGAATTGCGTTTGCGCCGCACTAATCTGCTCCTCGAGGAAGCTGGCACGGTCTTGTAGGTCCCCGCGAATATCACGCATCGAACACCCCCTAAGATCACTGACCTCAACAGAACGACAGGCCGAACAAAGGGGTCTCGTAAGCACAAAAGGCCCACCGACCGCCGCTCGGCAAGTACGCAAAACTGTACGGAATCGCGCCGGACACAGCCTCAGCATCGGCGCTACTACCTGTCATATTACCCCTAACCATATGCGGAGTCTCGCATTTGCCGACTCAGATGGTCTCACAGAGCATTGCTGTGATCCTTCCCCGCCAGTTCGGCTGCCCAGGGAGCAAAGTCCCAAGACAAGACTAAGACGCTTTTGGATCAGAGGCGTTCGGCCGCGCCGCTATGGCCTCATCATCTTGTCAAATGGTTGGTACTCGGCGCGATGGCCGCCGAATTCTTCTGACGCCGGCGCGGCTTTGGCTTTGTCATCTCTGGCAGGAACACGGCCAGCAGGCCGATGGCCGGCAAGAAGGCGCAGACGTGGTAGACGAAGGTGATGCTGGTCGCGTCAGCCAGCTGCCCGAGCAGCGCGGCGCCGATGCCGGCAATGCCAAAAGCCAACCCGAAAAAGAGCCCCGCGACCATGCCAACACGGCCCGGCAGCAGGCTTTGGGCATAGACGATGATGGCCGGATGGGCGGAGGCCAGAATCAGGCCGATGATCACGCTGAGCACCGCGGTCCCGAACAATCCCACGTAAGGCAGAGCCAAGGTGAAAGGCAGCACGCCAAGAATCGACCACCAGATCACCCGGCGCGTCCCGATCCGGTCGCCGATCGGCCCTCCGATGACGGTGCCGGCCGCGACGGAGCCCAAGAACAAGAAGAGGTAGAGCTGCGCCGTCTGCACCGGCAGGTCGAAGGTATGAATCAAATAGAAGATGTAGAAGCTCGTGATCGAGACCAAATAGAAGTGCTTGGAGAAGGTCAGCGTAATCAGGATGAGAACCGTCTTTGCCACCTTGCGGCGGCTGAGTTCGGCGATCGCCTTGCGCTCCTCAGCATGTGGCACGCTCTTCAGCTTGAGCGTCTTGCCATACCACGAGCCGACGCCGGTCAAGAGCACCATGCCGAGCAGCGCCACGATCGAGAACCAGGCGATGGAGCCTTGGCCGAAGGGAATCACGATGAAGGCCGCGAGCAGCGGTCCCAAGGCCGTGCCGAAATTGCCGCCGACTTGGAACACCGACTGCGCCATGCCATGGCGGCCGCCCGAGGCCAGCCGGGCCACGCGCGAGGACTCCGGATGGAACACCGACGAGCCCATGCCGATCAGCGCCGCCGCGACCAGCACGGCCGCATAGGTCGAGGCGAAGGCGATCAGAACGAGGCCCAGCAGCGACGAGCCCATGCCGACCACGAGCGAGTAGGGCGTCGGGTAGCGGTCGGTGACATAGCCGACAAGCGGCTGCAGCACCGAGGCAGTCGCTTGGAAGGTGAAGGTGATCAGTCCGATTTGGGCAAAGTCGAGTGCCAGGTTCGACTTGAGCATGGGATAGATCGCCAGGATCAGCGACTGGATCACGTCGTTCAGCATGTGGCAGACGCTGATGGCGGCGAGCACCGCGACGGCGGTCTTTGGAGCTGCGGTCTTGGGGGCCGCTGTTCGCGGTGCGCTTCTGTCCGTCTTGCTGACCATCACGATGGCGCCTTGCTCGAATCTGAGCGTGCAGACTTGGGCCAAAGGAGCGCCCCAGGGCAAGGGGCATTTGCTCGCGCGGCGATGCCGGCAGCTGCGATGATGGCCTAGACTGCACACAACGCGAAACCAGTAGGCGCTCGTCATGCACCCCGCGCTGATCGCTCAACTCCTCGTCTTGGTGGCCCTCGCCAACGCGATGCCCTTGCTCGCCAAGAAGGCCCTGGGGCGGCCATCCGCGTGGCCAATCGACGGCGGCGCCACGTTCCTGGACGGACGGCCGCTGCTCGGCGCATCCAAGACGGTCCGCGGCCTTGTTGTCTCGCTTCTGGCGACACCTCTCGTATCGTCATTGATGGGGCTCGGCTGGACGCTCGGGATCGTGGTGGGCGCTTGCGCCATGGCCGGCGACCTGTTGTCGAGCTTCACCAAACGGAGGATGGGGCTTCCGCCCAGCAGCAAGGCGATTGGGCTCGATCAGATTCCGGAATCGCTTCTTCCGTTCATCGCCGCTGGCTGGTTCCTCCCCCTAACGCTGCTCGACATCGTGGCGGGTATGGCAATCTTCTTCGTCGGCGAGCTCGCGGTGTCGCGGCTCCTGTTCAAGCTCAATGTGCGCGACGAGCCCTACTGACCGTCTCCTGACGGCGAGCGGCAGAGGCGGTGAAGCGTAATCTCGGGCGGGCAATTGAAGCGCACCGGCACGACGGAGGAGCCTGCACCGACGGCGGTGTAGCCGACCATACCGTGATGGCGCCATGGGCCCGAACCGAGGCCGCGCGGCAGCACGGCGCTCAGCGTGATGGGAATGCCGCCCGGAAGGCAGATCTGGCCACCATGGGTGTGGCCGCTGATCAGCACATCGAAGTCGGCATGCGCGGCTTGGCGATAGATTTCCGGCGTGTGCGTGGCGAGGATGGAGAACGCCTCGTGCGGAATGAGGTCGGCGGCCTTCTCGATATTCTCCATGCGATAGAAGTGAGCATCGTCGACGCCCGCGAGATAGATGCGTTCGCCGTCCCGCTCAATCATTTCGGCTTCGTTGAGCAGCATCTTCACGCCCATCTCTTCCAATCGCGGGACCATGCGAATGGTGTCGTGATTGCCGAGCAGGCCATAGACGGGCCCTTTCAGCGCCGCGCAGAGCTCCTCCATGCCGTCGAGCGATGGCTCGTACGGTCCCCAGGTCTTGCCGCGGTAGTCGCCCGTCAGGATGCAGACGTCGTAGCGGAGGCCCGGAACGAGCTCGACGAGGCGCGCCATGGCGGCTTGGCTAATGTCGACGTGAAGATCGCTGAGCTGGAGAATGGTGAAGCCGTCGAAGGCTTCCGGCAGATGCGGCGCGTGGATGAGATTTTCGCGGACCTCGACCTTGGCCGCGTTGCGCAGGCCGCGCCAATAAAGCCCCGTGGCCATAAGCACCGCGCGGATCACGGCGTGGCCTATTGTCAGATTCTCGATGTGGAAGAAATTGGTGCCCTGGCCGAAGACTTGCGCCTCGTGATCCTTCTCGATGCCGAGACGCTGGCGGGCATGGCGCCGCCCGAGGCGCTTCTCCAGGAGGGAAAGAACGGTTTCATCGGTCATCGGTCGGAGGCGCGCTCCATCGCAAGGAGTTTGTACCACCAAGGAAGGCAAGCAGACCATCAGCACGACGTTCACCGGCGATTTCGAGACCCGCTACCACGCCATCCTCAAGACGACATTCGATCCGCCGCTCGGCGCAATCCGGAAGATGGGCGTGAACATCGATGCGAAATATCTGAGCCCCGACCGCCCCGAACAATAGATCTGCATAATAATGCCGAACGAGGGTCGCACGGCGTAGATCGCGTGCAACTCTTTGCCGTCGGCTTTGTTGAACAAGAAAGCCTGCGGCGCACGGAATGTGGCTCGCAGAAATCGTGGATTTTGCGCGCGGATTTGGCCGCATGCGCTATCCGTCCTAAGCTAAGCACGGGATCGAGGACTGATCCAAATAGGGGGGAAACCTTCAAACTGCGCCGGATAGAGGCGCCGAGCGAAAGGAGTTCCGATGAAACTGTCCTCAGAGGCGATCGAACAGACACTGACCCAGTTCGAAGCGGATCCGCTTCCCGAAGATCATCCGGCGGTGGCACAACTCAGTCAGATCTTCGGCGAGCACACCTATTTCCTGGACGGCACGGGCCTGCACATCATCGAGTCGGCTGAATCCACCAACTCGGGTTCGCAGCAGGCGGTCGTCATCAAGCTCGCGAGTTGGAGCGACGAGAGCCGCACTACGCTCGCGCCGCATCCGCCCGAGCCGACCAACACGGTCATCGAGCTCAAGGCCGCTTAGGCCGGCTCTCCAACGAGAGTTAGATCCGCGTCCATCGCGCAGGACGGCCGGTCCGTCACTGCATGATGGCACATGTGTTGCAGCATGGTTCCGTGGTGTGCGCGGCGCGGGCAGCCATGCTTTGCGCCCGCGCGACCAAAAACATTGTCGCGGACCTCCAGAAGCCGGCCTGGGGGCGTTCGTGTCTCTTGTTCGTTCCCCGCCGGATTTGAGAGAGGGGGGTTGCCGTGGAGATGGAACTCAAAGAGGCAAAGAAGGACAAAAAAGACAAGAAACACAAGAAGAACGGCAAGGTGCCCACGCACTTATCGGACGAAGAGCTGGCGGCAGCGGACCTTCAGGTCGGCGACGTCAAAGCCAAGACCCGCAAGATCAAGAACGATGTCTACGAGAAGGAACTGGCCCGGCTCCAGATCGAGCTGGTGAAGATGCAGGAGTGGATCAAGCACGAGAAACTTCGCGTCGTGGTGATCTTCGAAGGGCGCGACGCGGCCGGAAAAGGCGGCGTAATCAAACGCATAACCGAAAGCCTCAATCCGCGTCTCTGCCGCGTCGTGGCGCTCGGCACACCGACGGAGCGCGAGAAAACATCCTGGTATTTCCAGCGCTACGCGCCGCATCTGCCGGCGGCGGGCGAAATGGTGCTGTTCGACCGCAGTTGGTACAACCGCGCGGGCGTCGAGCGCGTCATGGGCTTTTGCACGGACGCCGACTACCAGGAGTTCCTGCGCAGTTGCCCAGAATTTGAGCGCATGCTGGTGCGCTCTGGCATCATTCTAGTCAAATATTGGTTCTCGGTGAGCGACGAGGAACAGGAGCGGCGCTTCCAAAAACGCATGACGGACCGCACCAGGAGCTGGAAGCTGAGCCCCATGGACGTGGAATCGCGCTCGCGCTGGGTCGAGTATTCGCATGCCAAGGACACGATGTTCGCGCATACCGACATCAAGCAGGCGCCCTGGTATGTGGTGAAGGCCGACAACAAGAAACTGGCGCGGCTCAACTGCATCACGCATCTTTTGAGCATGGTCGAGTATGGCGACTTGACGCCCACACCGCCGTCATTGCCGCCGCGCCCGAAAGCCGGCGACTATGTGCGTCCCCCGTTGGAGGATCAGACCTTCATTCCGGATTACTGGTAGGACGACCTAGGCAACTCAGCGGCCATCTCGTTCTGCACATGGACAAAGTAGACATCTTGGTGATCGGCAGCGGTCCTGCCGGCAAACGCGCGGCGGTCCAGTCGGCGAAGCTCGGAAAATCCGTGCTCGTGGTCGATCGCGGCAGACGCCTCGGTGGCGTCTCGGTCCACACCGGCACGATCCCGTCGAAAACCCTGCGCGAGACCGTGCTGAACCTCAGCGGCTGGCGCGAGCGCGGATTCTATGGCCGTTCCTATCGCGTCAAACAGCAGATCACCGCCGTCGACCTGACGCAGCGCCTGCTTAAGACCCTCGATCACGAGGTCGAAGTGCTCGAGCACCAGTTCCTGCGCAACAGGATCAGCTATGCTTCCGGCGATGCGCGCTTTGTCGACGCTCACCAGGTCGAGTTCACCACCGATACCGACGAGATCAGCCGCGTGACGTTCGACAAGGCCCTGATCGCGGTCGGCACCCGGCCCTTCCGTCCCGACCACGTTCCCTTCGACAAAACCCGCGTGTTCGACAGCGACGAGATCCTCGAACTCGAACATCTTCCGCGCACGCTCGCCGTGATCGGCGGCGGAGTAATCGGCGTGGAATACGCGACGATCTTTTCGGCGCTCGACGTGCCGGTCACCCTGATAGAGGCGCGCGAGACGATACTCGACTTCATCGACAAGGAAGTCGTCGAGGATTTCGTCCACCAAATGCGCGACCGCGGCATGGTGGTTCGTCTCGGCGCCGCGGTGAAGGAGATTGTGTCGCGCGACAACGGCGTCGAGGTCTCGCTCAGCGACGGGCGCCGGATCCGCACGGAATTCCTGCTTTATGCCGCGGGGCGGTCTGGAAATGTCGAAAGCCTGAACCTCGATGCTCTCGGCATCGAGGTCGACAAGCGCGGCCGTATCAAGGTCGATACGGAGACCTTGCAGACCTCCGTTCCAAATATCTACGCCGCGGGCGACGTCATCGGTTTCCCATCCCTCGCCTCGACGTCAATGGAGCAAGGGCGCGTCGCCGCGTGCCACGCCTTCGACATGCGGCCGCCACCGCCGCCCGAAGCATTCCCTTACGGCATCTACGCGGTGCCCGAGATCTCGACCGTCGGTCAATCCGAGGAAGAGGTGCGCGCAAGCGGCGTTCCGTATGAATGCGGCATTGCCCGGTTTCGCGAAACCTCGCGCGGCCATATCATGGGCGTGGATTCTGGATTCCTGAAATTGATCTTCGCGCTCGAGTCCCGCCGGCTGCTGGGCGCGCATATCATCGGCGAGGGCGCAACCGAGCTGATCCATATCGGCCAGGCGGTGATCAACCTGAAGGGCACCGTCGACTTCTTCGTCGAGAACACGTTCAACTATCCGACCCTTGCCGAAGCCTACAAGGTCGCGGGGCTCGACGCCTGGAACCGGATCGGCCAAGCGTAGGCGCCACACCACCATAACAGCAGCGTCGCTCTGGTGACGAATTAGGCGACCCAGAGGCCATCTCGGTCTGCTCCGGCCGGCGCTGGTCCCGGGCGTAGAGGGAGCGGCTTGTTGCGGCGCTGGAACCGGGTTACGACGGCCGAACAAGTATGGAGGCGAATAAAAATGAAAATGATCGTGAGGATCGTTCTAGTCGGTGCGTTACTTATGGCCTCTTCTGCGGCAGGACCGGTGTTCGGCGCGAGCAAAAGGATGGTTTGTGAGAGAGCATGCCTAGCAACGTATCATGCATGGACTCTTCAATCTAACGAACCGTTGATGACGAGCTGCGTACAACGAACTGGAGATATAGCTACATGCAGAATGGCGTGGGACCATCGCGCGGACGAATATGAAAGGGGGCCGTATCGAAATTGTGAAAGTAACTGCGCACAGCGGTTTCCCGTAGGTGGAGAGCGCTAGCACGAAGCCGCAAACCGGTGGCATCGATCACCACTGCTCGCCAGGTCCGCGCAGCCTTCAGCCCTGGCGCGTCCTTCAGCAAAGGCGATCACAATGCGGGCGGAGAAAGTTGGACACGGACGGACTGGCGGAGAGAGAGGGATTCGAACCCTCGAGACGGTTACCCGCCTACACGCTTTCCAAGCGTGCGCCTTCAGCCACTCGGCCACCTCTCCCAGATGCATCCGGAAAGCGGCGCACTATAGCGAAGCGCTTCCACCGTTCAAGCAACCCTTTGCGTTCACGCCCTCCTCGCTGGAACGTGACGAAACCAACGTTTGAACGTGATCGCTGGATCGCCTATGTAAGCTGACAACCGCGATCGCTACTCTCACTCATGCGTTTTGTCCTTAGAATTCTCGGCGTCTGGCTGCTCTTGCTCGCCATGGTCGCCGCCGTCGTTGACGCCACCAAAAGCTTGGCTGGGGGCGGCGCGTGGGTTGTCACGCCTATGGGCGATCAATGGCGACAGCTCGCGCCGGACACACTCAATATCTCAAAGGCCTGGATCGAGGCCAATGCCGGCAAATGGCTGTGGGACCCGGTGATCCTGGCGATTCTGAGCGCCCCGACCTGGGTCGTGTTCGGCATTCTCGGCGTATTCCTCTACTGGCTCGGCCAAAAGCGCAAAGAGGTCGAGGTGTTCATCAACTAGCCGGGGGTGTTTTTTTCGGGGGATTACCAAACGGAGACCTCCATGTTCAGCTTCAAGCGCAAGCCCCTTTCCAAGCCTTCCGCCGCCGAAGCCTTGCCCGGCCGACCGACCCCCATTCCCACGGCGGACACGCACTTCGTGACCGGCGCAGCCCTCAAGGGCCCCTATCCGGAGGGTGCCGAAAAGGCCCTGTTCGGCCTCGGCTGCTTCTGGGGCGCGGAGCGGAAGTTCTGGGAAGTCCCGGGGGTGATTGTCACCGCGGTCGGCTATGCCGGCGGGCCCACGCCCAACCCGACCTATGAAGAGGTCTGTTCGGGCCGCACGGGGCACACGGAAGCCGTGCTCGTGGTGTTCGACCCCAAGACGGTGAGCTACGCGCAGCTCCTGAAGACGTTCTGGGAGAGCCACAACCCGACCCAAGGCATGCGCCAGGGCAACGATGTGGGCACCCAGTACCGCTCGGGCATCTATACCTATTCGGACGCGCAGCGGCGGGAGGCAGAAGCTTCGAAGGCGGCCTACGAGGCGGCGCTGAAGGCTCAGGGCATGGGGCCCATCACCACCGAGATCGAGCCGGCGCCGGAATTCTATTTCGCGGAGACCTACCACCAGCAATATCTCGCCAAGAACCCGGCGGGCTATTGCGGGCTCGGCGGTACGGGCGTGTCATGCCCGATCGGTACCGGGGTCGAGGCTGCTACGTGAACGAGGCGAATCCGTCTGCCAGATGCCCCAGCATCCACCAAAGTTTATTTAGACCAGTTCTATTTCGACGCGGCAGTGATCGCTCGGCCCCCAATCGTCTGGAGCGTTGCGCGCTCGGACGTGTAGTCCATCGGCGAAGCGACCGGATGCGAAGACAAAATCGAGTTGCCGGGTACCGGCCGCCGGGGACTGACCACGCCTATAGTAGGTGGGAACATTGTCGCTCTCAGGCGGAAGTTCGCTTGGCCAGGGATCGGCCTGCCGGCCATGAGGCTGCTGCGGTCCAATAAATTTGAACCCAAGTGCCGCCATCCGCCTAAATACGGTCTCATATCGTCGAGCCCAGTAGGCATCGCCATGCTCGCCATATCCATGGAGTATGTTGAGATCGCCCGCGACGACAATATTTTGGCGTTGCCTCTTTTCGACAAAAACCGACAGGTCGGAGATTAACCGATGCACCGACGCATCTGCGTAGATGAAGTCGCGTCTTGTACTACTGTGCGGCTTCTCCCATGCGCCATAGACGGACACCGCGACAAATGGTTCGCCCGTCAATGGCGTGACATGCGCAGCGGCCAGCGTTCCCGGTCGGCTTACTCCGAGCTCGCCCACGGAAGCCTCGTCAAGCGACTTTGAGTCTATCCATTCGACCTGAACCCGGTCAGAAAACCGAGCGATGACTGTTCGCCAGTTCCGGCCCGCCCCCGTTCTCCACTCGGACCCGTCAACCCTAATCTTCCCCGCAACATCGGCTGGTGGAGGCGTGGCTTCCTGAAGCAAGGCAAGGTCCACGTCCGACGCTGAAAGCTCCCGCCACGCTGCTTCCCGCTGCGCGATGTTCCATGTAACCAATCTTATCATTTTCTTTCGGCTCGCTGCGGGAGACGAGATCGGTATCAGTTTCTAATAAAGCCGACAATGTCCTTGGTTTTCGCCAGGATGGGATCGGCGATGCCGTGGGCGCGCGAGGCCCCATCGGCCAGAATGCGGTCGATCTCGACGGGATCGGCCATAAGCCGGCGCATCTCGTCACCGATGGGCGTGAGCTTCTCCGTGGCGAGCTCGGCCAGCGCGTCCTTGAACTTGGCGAAGGACGCGTTGCCGTAGTCGCGCAAGACAGCCTCTTTGTCGGAGCCTGCCAGCGCGGCGTAGATGCCGATGAGGTTGTCGGCTTCCGCGCGCGCCTCCAGCCCCTTGACCTCCGAGGGCAGCGGCTCCGGATCGGTCTTGGCCTTCCTGATCTTCTTGGCGATAGCATCCCGGTCGTCGGTCAGGTTGATGCGGCTCAAATCCGAGGGGTCGGACTTCGACATCTTCTTGGTGCCGTCGCGGAAGCTCATGACGCGCGTGGCGGGACCGGTGATGATCGGCTCGGGCAGCGGGAAGAAGCCGCCCGGATAGTCGGCCCGGGCGATGGTCTCGGCGAAGTCGTTGTTGAACTTTTGCGCGATGTCGCGGGCAAGCTCCAGATGCTGCTTCTGGTCCTCGCCGACCGGCACGTGGGTGGCGTGATAGAGCAGAATGTCGGCGGCCATCAGGTTCGGATAGACGTAGAGGCCGGCGGAGGCATTCTCCTTGTCCTTGCCCGCCTTCTCCTTGAACTGGGTCATGCGGTTGAGCCAGCCGAGGCGGGCCACGCAATTCAAGATCCAGGCAAGCTCGGCGTGGCCCGAGACCTGGCTCTGATTGAAGATGATCTGGCGCGTGGGATCGATCCCTGCGGCGATGAATGCCGCCGTGACCTCGCGCGTGTTGTGGCTCAGCTCATCGGGGTCCTGGAACACGGTGATGGCGTGGAGATCGACCACGCAATACAGGCACTCGTGTTCGTCCTGCAGCGCCACAAACCGGGTAATCGCGCCGAGATAGTTGCCGAGATGGAGATTGCCCGTCGGCTGAACGCCGGAAAACACGCGGGTCTTATGTTTGGTCGTCTCTTGCATGACTTGCCCCTCGCCCGCGCGTTATGGCTTGGGGCCGGGCTCAGCGCAAGCGCTCGCGTCCAGCCTCGTCATTCCGGCGAAGGCCGGAATCCAGTGGCGCGTAGCGCCTTAGAGAAAACTGGACCCCGGCTTTCGCCGGGGTGACGACAGGGCTATCCGCAAGCCCGCTCCATCTGGCGGATCTGCTCGGCGATGGCGACGGTGCGCTGGGCCATGGCGAAATGCAGCCGCTCGACCATGTGCCCATCCACGACGATGACACCCTTCTTCTCGTTCTCGGGCTGGCCGAAGGCGTCGATGATCTGGCGGGACCAATCGACCTCTTCTTGGGTCGGCGAGAAGATCTCGTTGCACGGGGCCACCTGGCTCGGATGGATCAGCGTCTTGCCATCCATGCCGAGGATACGGCCGCGCTCGCATTCGTCGCGCAAGCCCGCCTCGTCGCGGAAGTCATTGTAGACGCCGTCGATGATGTCGAGCTTGTAGGCGCGCGCGGCGACCAGCGTCATGGCCAGCCACGGCACCACGGCAAAACGGTCATGCAATGCCCGGGCGCGGGATTCCTTGATGAGATCGTTGGTGCCCATGACCAGGCAGTCGAGCCGGTTGTCCTTGTAGACGGCGGTGGCGGCGATGGTGCGCGCGTTGAGGATGGCCATGGGCGTTTCCATCATGGCCCACAGCCGCACCTTCTCCGGTGCGTGCACGCTTTGCAGAAGCTTGGCGGCGGAGATGATATCGCCGGAATGGATCACCTTGGGCACGAGGATGGCGTCGGGCGCGGCCTCGCACGCTGCGATGATGTCTTGGGCGCCCCAAGGCGTCTCCAGCGCATTGACCCGGATGACCACTTCGCGGCCGCCATAGCCGCCTTCCTTCACCGCGGCGCAGACCTGCTCGCGCGCAAGGGTTTTGGCGTCGGGCGCCACCGCGTCTTCGAGGTCGAAGATCAGGGCGTCGGCCGGGATGGCTTTTGCCTTTTCCAGCGCCCGCTCGTTCGACCCGGGCATATAGAGCGCGCTGCGGCGCGGCCGGCCTTCCATTCATTGGTCCCCGCGTTCTTGTTGCACTGCAACATAGCGGAGAGTCGCGGTCTGGAAAACCTGGCTCTTTCGCGGAACTCAGCGGCCCATGAGATCCTTTACCAGGGTTCTGGGCTTCAGGGCCCCGGCGAGCGTGCCCGCCGCGAGGTAGGTGGCAAGCCCGGCGCCGATGAGGGCCAGAAGCGCCAGCACCTGCACCAGAAGGCCACGCTCCGGCGCGAACCAGGGGTTGAGGCTGCTTGCGAGCCACCAGACGACCGCCCCCATAGCGGCGGTGGCCAGAACAATCCCGACAAAGGCGCGCCGGAAGGTCTCGTCCAGGGCGAACTCCCCTCGCCGCTTCAGCTCGGTGGCGAGCAGCGTCATGTTGATCCAGCCGCTGAGCGCCGTGGCGATGGCGATGCCGACCGCGCCCAGGATCACGAACAGCACGAAGCAGAGCGCCGCGTTTGCGGCCATGGCGATGCCGGCGAAAATCATCGGCGTCTTGGTGTCCTCACGGGCGAAGAAGCTCGGATGCAGCACCTTGATCAGCACGTAAGCCGGCAGGCCCAGCGCGAGCGCCGCCAGCATGTCGGCGGTGGCGCGCGCGTCGACGGTGGTGAAGGCGCCGCGCTCGAACAGCACGCGTATGATGGGACCTGCGGCGATGAACAGCGCCAGGGCCGCGGGCAGCGTCAGCAGAAGCGCGAACTCGAGCGCGCGGTTCTCGCTGGCGATCACGGCCTTGGTGTCGCCCGCGCGCAGCTTGCGGCTTAAGTCCGGGAGCAGCACCACGCCGACCGCGACCCCCACCAGGCCGAGGGGAAGCTGGAAGATGCGGTCGGCATAATAGAGCCACGAGACCACGCGATCCTGCAGGCTGGCGATGATGGTCGAGATGACGATGGTGATCTGCGCCATGCCGCCGGCAATGAGCCCGGGCACGGCGAGGCTCACGAGGCGCTTCATCTCGGGGGTCCATCTGGGGCGTTCGAGCTTGAGACGAAGCCCTGCCCTGGCGGCGGCGAAGGCGACGATGGCGACTTGCAGGAGACCGGAGACGGCAACACCCCAGGCCAGCGCCACGCCGGCGATGGTTTGCTCGCCGGTGCCGGTGGCGATCAGTCCCAGCAGCACGGCGATGAGCACGACGTTGAGCAGGCTCGGCGCGAAGGCGGCGGCGGCGAAGCGGCCCAGGGCATTGAGCAGCCCCGTGTAGAGCGCCACCCACGACATAAAGACGAGATAAGGCAGCGCGATACGCGCCAGAAGCACGGCGAGGAGGAACTTATCCGGATCGTCGGCGAAGCCCGGCGCCAACAACAGCATCAGCCACGGCATGGCGATCTCGGCGAGGATGGTGAAGGCCACCAGCACCAGGGTCAGGCCGGCGAGTGCGAGGCTCGCGAAATCGCGCGCCGACTCGGGGCCGTCCGTATCAAGGCGCTTGGCGAAGAGCGGGATGAAGGCGGCGTTGAAGGCCCCTTCGGCGAAGAGCCGCCGGAACATATTGGGCACGCGGAAGCCGACGAAGAAGGCGTCGGTGACGGACGAAGCGCCCAGCACGGCGGCGATCAGCACGTCGCGGACGAAGCCGAGCACACGGCTGACGACCGTCATCCCGCCGACCGTGGCGAATCCGCGATAGAGAGTCATGGCGTACTCTGATGAGCCAGATTCGGCGATCCAGCAAGGCGGGCGTTCTTAGACGGGCGTTCTAGGCGGGCGCGAGCTCCGACTCCTCGCGCGCCAGAACCTTGGTCAGGCGCTCGCGAATGAGCGACTCGCGGGAAGAGCTCGTGATCTTCTTGCCGGTGAGGTCGGTCACATAGAACACGTCGACGGCCTTCTCGCCGAAGGTGGCGATGTGGGCCGAGGCGATGTCGAGATTGAGGTCGGAAATCTCGCGCGTCACGTCATAGAGAAGACCGGGCCGGTCGAGGCCGTTGATCTCGACCACCGTCAACGCATCGGACAGCGTGTTGTCGATGACGACCTGCGGCTCGACGGTGAAGGCCGAGAGGCGCGACTTAGGCTTCTTCTTGCTCTTGATGAGGTCGACGGCGCGCGCTTCGCCCTTGAGCATGCGCTCGATGGACACCGCGATCTTGCGGGCGCGGCGCTCCTCGTCCTCGGCATGGTCGAATTCGCGCTCAAGATGAATGGTGTCGAGCGCCATGCCGTCGCGCGTGGTCGAAATTTGCGCATCGACGATGTTGGCGCCGGCGCCGGTGCAAGCGCCCGCGACCATCGCCAGCAAACGCGGGTGGTTGGGCGCGAGCAGGGTGAGCTCGGTGACGCCCCGGAAGGCGTCAGTCGAAATATGGGTGACCACGGCGCGCTCCTGCGCCTCCACGTCCCGAAGGAGCTTGGCGTGCTCGGCGATGACGTCGAGATCGGTTCTCAGCCAGTAGGCCGGATAGTGACGGCCGATGAAGTGTTCCAGGTCCTGGGCGGGCCAGTCCGCCAGGCGCTCACGCAAGGCATTCTGGGCGCGGGACATGCGCTCGGTGCGCGTGAGCTCGGTATGGCCGCCGCCGAGCAGCGGCTCGGTCTCGAAGTAGAGCGTGCGCAGGAGCTGGCCTTTCCAACCGGTCCAGGTGCCGGGCCCCACGGCGCAGATATCGGCGACGGTGAGGATGAGCAGCAGCTTGAGCCGCTCGCGGCTCTGCACGACCTCGGCGAAGTCGCGGATGGTCTTCGGGTCGTTCAGGTCGCGGCTCTGAGCGAACAGGCTCATGGTGAGATGATGCTCGATCAGCCAGCACACCGTCTCCGTCTCGGACGCTGTCAGGCCAAGACGCGGCCCCAACTCCCGGGCGATGCGGGCGCCGGCGATGGAATGGTCTTCATCGCGGCCTTTGGCAACGTCATGCAGGAAGGCGGCGACGTAGAGCGCGCGGCGATTGTCGATAGTTCGGACCACCTCGCTCGATACCGGATGATCGGCCGCATATTTTCCCCGCTCGATGCCGGTCAGATAGCCCAGCGTGCGGACCAGATGCTCGTCCACCGTGAAGTGGTGGTACATGTTGAACTGCATCATCGACACGACCCGGCCGAACTCGGTGAAGAACCGGCCGAGCACGCCGGCTTCGTTCATCTTGCGCAAGGAGCCTTCGGGATCGCGCGAATCCATCAGGAGCCGCAGGAACAGGCGGTTGGCCGTCGGGTCGTGGCGCAGATTGTCGTCGATCAGCCGGAAGTTGGCGCGAATTTGGCGCAAGACTTCCGGCGAGAATGCCGCCTGGTTCTCGTCGGCGACGACGAACAGCCGGATGAAGTTGACCGGGTCCTTGGCGAAGGCGTCCTTGTCGACGGTGGAAATGCGGCCATTCTCGATGCGGAAGTCAGAGGTGCGGCGAAGCTTGGCGCGGCGGCGCCAACTGAACGGCGCGAGCAGCGCATCCAGCGTCGGCACGGACTTCAACTGCTTGAGCTCGAGCGCCGTGCAAACGATCCGCGTGAGCTGGCCGACTTCCTTGGCGATGAGGAAGTAATGTTTCATGAAGCGCTCGACGCCACGCAAGCCCGCGTGACCGTGATAGCCGAGACGTTCCGCCATCGCGCGCTGGAGGTCGAAGCTCAAGCGTTCCTCGGGACGGTTGGTGAGAAAGTGCAACTGGCAGCGCACCGTCCAGAGAAAGAACTCGCAGCGGCGGAAGCTACGATATTCGTTGGGCGTGAAGACGCCCGCCTCGACGAACTCTTCCTCCGCCTGGTCCGGATAGAGATGCTTGGCGAGCCAATGCAAGGTGTGCAGGTCGCGCAGGCCGCCGGCCCCATCCTTGATATTCGGCTCGACCTGGTAGCGGGACGCGCCCGTGCGTGAATGCCGCGCATCCTGCTCGGCGAGCTTCGCCTCGATAAAGGCGCGCGCATCGACGTCCAGGACCTCGCGGCGGAAGCGATGAAGGAACTCGCCGAACAGCTTCTCGTCGCCGAGGATGAGGCGGGCATCGAGCAGCGCGGTGCGGATCGTCATGTCCGCGAGGCTGAGCCGGACGCATTGAGCGATAGTGCGTGTCGCGTGGCCGACCTTGAAGCCGAGATCCCACAAGAGATAGAGCATGTACTCGGCGACGCTCTCGCCCCAGGCGGTCTGCTTGTAGGGAAGCAGGAACAGGAGATCGATGTCGGAGCCGGGCGCCAGCAGGCCGCGTCCGTAGCCGCCTTGGGCAACCACGGCCATGCGCTCGGCGGTCGACGGGTTCTCGACGCGATAGATATTCTCGGTGGTGATGTCGTAGGTGAGCCGGATCAGCTCGTCTTGGAAGTCGGAGAGACCCGCCGCACAGGCGCGTCCGTCGCCATCGAGCTCAAGCCGCTGCTTTGCCGCGCTATGTGCCCCGGCGACGAGCGGCTTGAGGTAATTGACGAGCGCCGCCCGAAGCTGGGTGTCTTGGCCGACATGGGCGCGCGCAAGCTCGGCGGTCTCCTGGCGCAGGAGAGCGAAATCGAAATACGGAGCCTGTCTTGGCGCGGCCTGGTCCATCATGGCGAAAATCTAGCACATCGAGGCTTTACGCCTCGTCTCCAAGCAATGTCCTGAGACGATAGAGCGCTTCCAGCGCCTCTTTGGGGGTCATGGTGTCGGGATTGAGCCCCTGGAGGGCTTGCTCGAGCGGGGTGGGCTCGTCGAACCCGGGCGCGCTCTTGGTGGCCTGAAACAGGGGCAAATCGTCGGCCAAATCGGCGGGTTTTGGGCGTCCATCGGCCTTTTCCAGCTCGTTCAGCACTTCGCCGGCGCGCGCCAGCACGGGGCCGGGAAGCCCGGCGAGCTTTGCCACATGGATGCCGTAGGAGCGGTCGGCGGCGCCCCTAATCACGCGATAGAGAAACACGATCTCGTCGCGCCACTCCTTCACCTCGACCGTGGCATTGGCGGCATGCGCCAATCTGTCGGCGAGCGCGGTGAGCTCGTGATAGTGCGTGGCGAAGAGAACCCGGGAGCGGTTCACCTCGTGCAGATATTCGAGCGTGGCCCAGGCGATCGACAACCCATCGAAGGTCGCCGTGCCCCGGCCGATCTCGTCCAGCACCACGAAGGACCGCGCGGTCGCCTGATTGAGAATTGCGGCGGTCTCCACCATCTCGACCATGAACGTGGAGCGACCGCGGGCGAGATCGTCCGCCGCGCCGACCCGGCTGAACAGACGATCGACGATGCCGATATGGGCCGCCTTCGCCGGCACGAAGCAGCCTGATTGCGCCAGGACCACGAGGAGCGCGTTCTGGCGCAGGAAGGTGGACTTGCCGGCCATGTTGGGGCCGGTGACCACAAGCACGCGCGTATCGTCCGCACCGTCGCCGAGCCGGCAGTCATTGCCGATAAAGCTCGCGCCATCGCCGCGCTTCAAAGTCTGCTCGACCATGGGGTGCCGGCCTTCCACAACGGCGAAGACCAGGCTTTCGTCGACCCTAGGGCGCACATAGCCTTGCTCGGCCGCAAGCTCGGCAAGACCGGCATAGTGATCGAGCTCCGCCAACGCGGCGCTCGCGGCGGCAAGCGCCTGCTCCTCGGCGAGGACGTCCTTGGTGAGTTCCGCAAAGACATCGAGTTCGAGCGCAAGCGCGCGCCCGGCGGCCGAGGTAATGCGCGCTTCGAGTTCGGCGAGCTCGGGCGTGGAGAAGCGGACGACATTCGCCATGGTCTGGCGGTGGATGAACAGCTCCACATGCGGGGGCTTGGTCAACGTCGGCGCGTGCAGCGCGGTGACCTCCACGAAATAGCCGAGCACGTTGTTGTGGCGCACCTTGAGGCCCTTGATGCCCGTGGCATCGGCATAGGTCGCCTGCAGGCCCGCAATGACTTGGCGGCTGCTATCGCGCAATCTCCTGTGTTCGTCGAGATCGGTGTGGAAGCCCTCGCGGATGAAGCTGCCGTCACGGGCGTTCACGGGAAGCTCGTCGGCGAGCGCCGTCGACAAAGACTGTTCGATCTGCGTTGGCGCCGCGGCCAGACGCTCGACGATGCTCATCAGCTCGCGCGGCATGCCGAGCGCCTCGCCGGTCCGCAAGAGATGCGCGGCAAGATCGTGCGCGGCGCGGATGGAGGTGCGCACCGCACCGAGATCGCGTGGCCCGCCCCGGCCCAGCGCCAGACGAGCGAGCGCCCGGGCGAGGTCGGGCGCGGCCTTCAAGGCCTCCCGCAGCTCCTGGCGCAAGCGTGGCTCACCGCCGAGATAGGCGACGGCGTCGAGGCGGGCATTGACCTCATCCACATCGGTCAAGGGACTGGCCAGCCGGCTGGCCAGTTCACGGGCGCCGGCGGCGGTGACCGTGCGATCGACCGCAGCCAGAAGACTGCCCGCGCGCGATCCGTGGTTGGACCGCGCAAGTTCGAGATTGGTGCGGGTGGCCGCATCGATCAGAAGAAGGCTGCCGGCCACCTCTTTGCGCGGCGGGCGGAGCAGCGGGGCGCGGCCGACTTGGGTGATCTCCACATAAGTGAGGAGCCCGGCCAAGGCGGCAAGCTCGGCCCGGGTGAAGTCGCCATAGGCATCGAGCGTGGCGACGCCGAGACGCTCTTTCAACGCGCGCTCACCGCGTACGGAGTCGAAATGCGCGCGCGGGCACGGTGTCAGCGCCGCGCCCGCTTCCTCCACGAGGCGGCGGATGTCGCCGTCGCTCGCAAGGTCATCGCCCGCCAACACTTCGCCGGGTTTGATCCGCGCCAGTTCGCCGGGAAGGTCCGCGAGCCGCGTGGCGGCGGCGATCAACTCGCCGGTGGAGATGTCGATCGAGGCCAGTGCGAAGCCGGGCTCAGCGCCGTCCTTTTGGGGGCTGCGGAACAAAGCGGTGAGAAAATTGTGTGCGCGGGCATCGAGAAGCGACTCTTCGGTGAGCGTGCCGGGGGTGACGAGGCGCACCACATCGCGGCGCACGACCGCTTTTGGTCCGCGCTTCTTGGCTTCCGCCGGGTCCTCGGTCTGCTCGCAGACCGCAACGCGGAAGCCTTGCGCGATCAGGCGCTGGAGATAGTCGTCGGCGGCATGAACGGGGACGCCGCACATGGGGATGTCTTGCCCAAGATGCTTGCCGCGCTTGGTCAGTGCGATGCCGAGCGCGCGCGAGGCGAGCGCCGCGTCCTCAAAGAACATCTCGTAGAAATCGCCCATGCGATAGAACAGAAGACTGTCGGCGTTGGCGGCCTTGATCTCTAAAAACTGCGCCATCATGGGCGTGGCGCCGGTGGCCGCGGCCTTGGCATCGGTGGCCACAGCCTTGGTGGCAGCGCTTTCAGAGGCGCTCACCGCGCCTTCCGCCCTCATCTCGCTCTCGGCCATAGTTACCGGTGGTAGCTTCTCCTCCGGGGCCGCACAAGGCCGCCCGGAAGGAGAGTTGGGGAAAGGGCTTTTCCGCCGGCAGAGCCTCCTCTAGGGTGCGCGGCCTCAGCCCGTTTTCCAGGAGTTTACGCCATAATCCGCCCCTCCAAACGCGCGCCCGACGCGCTTCGCCCCGTCAGTCTCGAACGCGCGGTGTCGCGCCATGCTGAAGGCTCCTGTCTCGTGCGTTTTGGCGAGACTCACGTTCTTTGCACGGCAACCGCCGGAGAGTCGGTGCCGCCTTGGCTCAAGGGCTCGGGCCGGGGTTGGGTGACGGCAGAATACGGCATGCTACCGCGCGCCACCAACCAGCGTACGCGGCGCGAGGCGGCATCCGGCAAGCAATCGGGCCGCACGCAGGAGATTCAGCGGCTCATTGGCCGGTCGCTCCGTGCCGTGACGGACCTGCCCGCACTCGGCGAAAAGCAAATCATCGTCGACTGCGACGTGCTTCAGGCGGACGGCGGCACGCGCACCGCATCCATCACCGGCGCTTGGGTGGCGTTGCACGACGCGCTGGCCTGGATGGACGCGCGCAACATGATCAAAGGGAAGGTCCTGAAGGATCACGTCGCCGCTGTCAGTTGCGGGCTCTATGGCGGCGAGGCGGTGCTCGACCTCGACTATCCCGAGGATTCGGAAGCCGACGCGGATGCAAACTTCGTGATCACCGGGGCCGGCGGCATCGTCGAGGTGCAAGGCACCGCGGAGACGGACCCGTTCAGCCAGGAACAGTTCGACCAACTGATGCTGCTCGCGCGCCAAGGGATCGCCGAACTCGTCGAACTGCAGAAGCTCACCGTTGCTTAGACCCGGCGCCATCCATCGCGGCTCGAAGCTCGTCATCGCCAGCCACAACGAGGGCAAGGTGCACGAGCTTGGTGAGCTGTTCGCGGCCTACGGCATCGACTGCGTGTCGGCGGGGAGCCTGGACCTGCCCGAGCCCGAGGAGACCGGCGATACGTTCGAAGCGAACGCCCTGCTCAAGGCACGCGCGGCCGCCGCCGGATCCGGCCTGATAGCGCTTGGCGACGATTCAGGGCTCGAGGTTGAAGCGCTTGGCGGGGCACCGGGCATCCACTCGGCACGCTGGGGCGGGGCAGAGAGGGACTTCGGTAAGGCCATTGCACGCGTGCACGCGGAGCTGGAAGCGACCGGCGGGGGCTATACCCGCGCGAACTTTATCTGCGCTCTGGCACTTGCCGCGCCGAACGGCGAGGACGCGGTCTTTTCCGGCCGCGTGTTCGGTTCGATCCATTGGCCGCCGCGCGGAGCCCGCGGTTTCGGCTATGATCCGATCTTCATGCCCGACGGGCACGAGGAGACCTTCGGCGAAATGGATCTGCACCATAAGAATGCGCTGTCGCACCGCATGCGCGCCTTCGAGAAGCTGATCGCAGCCACCTACTCCGATGTCGAGTAACGAACCCTTTGGGGTCTATGTGCATTGGCCGTTCTGCAAAGCCAAATGCCCCTATTGCGACTTCAACTCTCACGTTCGACACAATGGTGTCGACGAGGCACGGTTCGTCGCCGGCTATCTGACGGAGCTTCGACACTTCGCCGCCCGGGCACCGGGACGCACCGTCACCAGCATCTTCTTCGGCGGCGGCACGCCCTCGCTGATGTCACCGAACACGGCCGAAGCGATTCTCGATGCAATCGCCAGTCATTGGACTGTGGACAGTAACGCCGAAATCACCCTTGAGGCCAACCCCACCAGCGTGGAGGCAGAGAACTTCGCGGGCTATGCGTCTGCCGGCGTCAACCGCTTGTCGCTCGGCGTGCAGGCGCTCGACGATCAGAGCCTAAAAGCGCTCGGCCGCCAGCACACGGCGGACGAAGCGCTCGCCGCGCTCGATCTTGCCAAAGCGCGTTTTGCGCGCGTGTCGTTCGATCTCATCTATGCGCGCGAGGGGCAGCCGCTCGAGGCCTGGGAAGAGGAGCTGACGCGTGCGCTGTCGTTTGCTGCCGATCACCTCTCGCTCTATCAGCTGACCATCGAGGACGGCACGCCGTTTGCCGCGCGCCATGCGATGGGGCGTTTGCACATCCCTGACGGCGATGCGGCGAGCGAGATGTACCTGCTGACACAAGCGCTTTGCGAAAACGCGGGCCTGCCGGCCTACGAGATCTCGAACCATGCGCGGCCGGGATCGGAGTCGCAGCACAATCTCATCTATTGGCGCGGACACGACTATGCCGGGATCGGGGCAGGCGCCCATGCGCGCATCACCGAGAACGGCATCAAGCGGGCGCTCGCGACCATCAAGTCGCCGGAGGACTGGCTCGCGCAGGTCGAGACGCAAGGCCATGGGCTCACCAGCGACGATCCCTTGGAACCGCAGGATGTGGCCGAAGAATATCTGTTGATGGCGCTGCGGCTGAGCGAAGGTCTCGATCTTGCGCGGCTCGAAAGTTTAAGCGGCCGTGCGCTTGATCCGTCCCGGCTCGATGCCCTGGAAGGTGCCGGCCTTCTCGCCCGCAGCGGCGGCCGCCTGAGGGCGACACAGTCCGGGCGTCTGGTGCTGGAGCGCCTGATCCTGGAGCTTGCCGCCTAGTCGCTCGCGACTTTAGTAGGTCGATGCGGTGGTGAAAGTCCGCGGCGCCGGCGAGACCACACGCGGGGCGCCGGGGCGCACTTCGAGGATGGCGAGCCCGCGCTCGGACGTGCCGTCGGGCAGCAGGCGGACCAGGCCATCGACGCCGGCGAAACCGCTGGAGCGGGTGAGCTGCGAGAACGAATAGCGCTGGCCCGGAGGGTTCTGTGACAGCGACACGGCAAGGCTCATGGCGTCATAGCTGAGACTTGCGATGCGCGGGGGCGTGCCGCCGAAGGTCTTGGCATAGCGCTGCGCGAAGCTGTTCCAGCCTTTTGGGTCCGGCGCGGGATACCAACCGCCGACGAGCGCCTGCTGCTTGCCTACATTCAGATAATCCCATTGTCCGGTGCCGATGAATTGGAGCTTGGCGCTGGTCACGCCGGCGCCAGCGAGCTGCTGGGCGAGCCGAGGCAACTCTTCCCGCCCCGCGGGCAGGAACAGCGCATCGATCTTCTGGCCGGACTTCATGGCGCTGGCGACTTGCTGGACAGCCGCTGACATGTTCGCGGTGCTGAAGCTTGCCCGCACCGGTGCGGCACCGCCGCCTTGGGCCACCGCCTTGGCGAACGCCGCTTCCGCGATCCGGCCGTAATTTGTCTGCGGCACCAGGACGGCAAAGTTCCGCTTGCCGCGCGACATGGCGAAGGAAACGACGCGTGGCACATCGCGCCCGGCAAGGAAGCTCAAGAGATAAACGCCGTTGCCAGCAACCTTCTCGTCGGATGAAAACGCGATCATGGGGATGCCCGCGCTGCGGGCGACTTGGGCGGCGCTGCGCACCTCTTGCGCGAAGAGCGGGCCGATGATGAGTTCCGCGCCGTCCTTCACCGCGCTTTGCGCCGCGGCGCGCGCGCCACCCGGCGTGCCCTTGGTGTCTTTCGGCACCAGGGACACGTTCGGATTGTCGAAATCGAAAAGCGCGAGTTCGGCGGCTTGCTTCAGCGCCTTGGCGACGGCGGCCGTCGAGCCTTGCGCGGAGATGGGAAGCAGCAAGGCCACCTTGACCGAGCCGGTGGCGCCGGTAATCGCCTCGCCCGGCATCATGCTGACCCCGCCGCCACCGCCGCCCGGCGCGCCGCAAGCGGCGAACAGCATCGCAATCAGCGTCGTGGCGATAGCGAGCCTGATGGCACTCAAATGATGGCGAAGCGTGCGCGGCATGGGTTCAGCCCCTGAAAGCTTTGTTGCGCAAAGCCTCAAGCGCAAACATGGCCCGAACGTGATGGACGGCCGCAGACTATATCACGTAACGTTTCGCCGACTAGGGCGAGGCACGCTGCGCCTTGACGCAGGACGTGCGTACTTGGAGCGGCGAGCAAGACTGGGCGACGCGCGTGCAAGACCATCGCAACACGGACAACGACAACGCCACGGCGCGGACAGTTTCGCGCGCGAGCGAGACGCTTGCCGAGCTGCTGGACCGTCCGCTGGCGCCTGGCCTCTATCTCGTGTCGACGCCGATCGGCAATCTTTCCGACATTTCGCTGCGGGCGCTTGCCGTCTTGGCCCGCGCAGCCTTGATCGCCGCGGAGGACACCCGCCACTCTATGAAGCTTCTGTCGCATTTCGGCATCGACACCCAGCTCACGCCCTATCACGAACACAACGCGGAACGGGAGCGGCCGAAGCTTCTTTCGCGGATCAGCTCAGGGTACGCAGTGGCGCTAATCTCGGACGCCGGTACGCCGCTGGTTTCCGACCCCGGTTACAAGCTGGTACGCGAAGCGCTCGACGAAGGGCTGATGGTGACAAGCATTCCGGGGCCGTCCGCGGTGCTCGCGGCGCTGACCAGCGCGGGCCTGCCGACCGACACCTTTGTCTTCGCAGGCTTCCTGCCGCCGAAATCCGCGGCGCGTCAGACGCGGCTTGCAGTGTTGAAAGAAATCCCCGCGACCCTGATCTTGTTCGAAACCGCGCCGCGCCTCGCCAGGAGCCTGGCCGACATGGCAGCGGTCTTAGGACCGCGCGACGCGGTGATCGCGCGGGAGCTGACCAAGCTGCACGAGACGGTCAGGCGCGGCACGCTCGTGACGCTTGCCGCAGAGTTTGCCGCGGAGACGGTAAAGGGCGAGGTCGTCGTGGTGATCGCGCCGCCGACCGAGGCGGAGACCGAGATCAGCGACGCGCGCATCATCGCAGATCTAAAGACAGCGCTTGAGACCGAGAGCTTCCGCGACGCGGTGCGCCGCGTCACCGAGGCGCTGGGCGTGAAGCGTGCGCGGGTCTACGATCTCGGGCTCGAGCTGACGGGTAAGCGCGACTGATATGCGGCACGAGCGAATCAAAGCCTATCGCCGGGGCGTCTTCGCCGAGATGCTTGCCGCGGCTCTCTTTCGCCTCAAGGGCTACCGGATCGTGGCGCAGCGCTACCGTTCGCCGGTGGGCGAGATCGACCTCGTGGCGCAGAAAGGAAAGCGGCTCGTCTTCGTCGAGGTGAAGCGGCGCAGGACCACGGACGAGGCGGCCTGGACGCTGCCCGCCAAGCAGCGCCGCCGGATCGTGCGCGCGGCGCAATATTGGCTTTCCAGCCACCCGGATTATGTCGGCCACGACATCGCCTTCGACGTCGTGCTGGCGGCGCCCTGGGCGTGGCCACGGCACATCGCCAACGCATTTCCCGTTTGATCCGAAATCCGGATGCGCTCCCGCGCCGCTGCCCTTAGAGTGCGCCCAGAGCAAACGCCTTGAGAGAGGAGCCTTCGATGAGCCGCCTGTATGGACCGCAGCACCGCGCGTTTCAGGATCATTTCGACAGCCGCCGCATGGCGGACCGCATCGAGCAGATCGCGGCGCAGGCGGAGATCGACGACGCCGCCAAGGCGTTCATCGAAAGCCGCGACATGTTCTTCCTGTCGACGGTCGATCACAATGGCCGGCCGACGGTGTCATACAAAGGCGGCGACCCCGGCTTCGTGAAAGTTCTGGACGCCAACACGATTGCGTTTCCGAGCTACGACGGCAACGGCATGTATCTGTCGATGGGCAACATCAAAACCCATCCCGAGATCGGCATTCTGTTCATCGCCTTCGACCGTCCATTCCGGCTGCGGCTGCAGGGCCGTGCCGAGCTCGTGATGGATGGACCGGACCTGCAACTCTTCAGGGAAGCCGAGCTTGTGGTGCGCGTCGCCGTGTCGGACGTCTGGATGAACTGCCCGCGCTACATTCACCACTATGAGAAGGTCCAGGCTTCGCGTTACGTGCCGCGCGAAGAGGCCGAGACGCCGCTATGCGAATGGAAGCGCATCGAAGGGCTGGAGGACGTGCTGCGGCCGAACGAACTCGCCGCCGTCGAGGAGGCCGGTCAGATCACGCAGGACGAATGGATGGAGCACGTCTTCAGCGGCGACGGCAAGGCATAGACACCATGGCTCTCAAAGTCGCCTTTCAGATGGACCCGATCGAGCTCATCGATATCAAGGGCGATTCCACCTTCGCGCTGTTGCTCGAGGCGCAAGGCCGCGGCCATGACGTGTTCTATTACACGCCCGCGGACCTCTCGCTGCGCGACGGCAAGCTCATGGCCTACGGCCATAGCCTCACGGTGGAGGACAAGCCCGGCGATCATTATCGCCTCGCCTATCCGCGCGCCGAGGATCTTGCGGACTATGACGTGGTGCAGCTGCGCCAAGACCCGCCTTTCGACATGGCCTATATCACCACGACGCACCTGCTTGAGCGGTTGCAGCCCAAGACGGTTGTGGTCAACGATCCGGCGGCCGTGCGCAACGCGCCGGAGAAGGTCTTCGTACTCGACTTTCTCGATTTGATGCCGCCGACGCTGGTCACACGTTCGCTCGACGAGATCAAAAGCTTCCGCGAGGAGCATAAGGATATCGTGGTGAAGCCGCTCTACGGCAATGGCGGGGCGGCGATCTTCCGCATCGCCGAAGGCGACACCAATCTCAACTCGCTGATCGAGCTGCTCGGCATCACCTTCCGCGAGCCGATTATGGTGCAGCTTTATCTTCCGGACGTGCGCGCCGGCGACAAGCGCATCATTCTGGTCGACGGCGAGGTGGCCGGCGCCATCAACCGCGTGCCGGCCGCTGACGAGACGCGTTCCAACCTGCATGTGGGCGGAACGGCGCAAGCGACCACGCTGACGCCGCGCGAGAAAGAGATCTGCGCGCGGCTCGGGCCTGAATTGAAGAAGCGCGGGCTGATCTTCGCCGGCATCGACGTGATCGGCGACTATCTCACGGAGATCAACGTCACCTCGCCCACGGGCATTCGCCAAGTGCAGGAGTTCGGCGGCGGCGACATCGCCGCCATGATCTGGGACGTGGTCGAGAAGAAGGTGGCGGCCGGAAATTGATGGATGGCGGAAGAGGAGGCGTGATGCGTTCAGATCCGAAAGGGCTCGGCGCCCTGTTCGACGCCCATTGCGAGGCCGAGTTCGTCGGCCGCGACATCGAGGCGACCATGGCGACCATGACTGCGGCGCCGCATATCACCAATGTGCCGACCATGACCGGCGGCTTCGGCTACGACGCGGTGCGGCACTTCTATAACACCTACTTCGTCGGCCATGTGCCCGACGACTGGACGGTCACGCCGATCTCCCGCACCGTCGGCGAGAGCCGGCTGGTCGACGAGGTGATGATCTCGTTCACCCACGACAGCGACATCCCCGCCATCCTGCCAGGCGTCAAGCCGACGGGCCGCAAGGTCGTGATCCCCTTCGTGGTGGTGGTCGGCTTCGAGGACGGCAAGGTCGCCTTCGAGCGCATCTACTGGGACCAGGCCTCTATCCTGGCGCAGATTGGGCTGCTCGACGGCAAGAGCCTGCCGGTCAGTGGCGCGGAGCAAGCCGCGCGGCTGCGCGATCCCAGCCTGCCGTCGAACACGCTAATCCCGAAATCCTAGTTCGCGTCATCCATACGTTCACTGGCGTTGACGCGACTATTGGCGCCTCTTGCGGGGCGTGCGCGCCTTCTTCATCGCCGTTTTCTTGACCGCGCGTTTTTTCGGAGCTGCTCGCTTTCGCGCAGGCTGAGGCGCCGGCTCGGGATCGCTCGTCCCACGGCCCGTCACATGGCTCTTGCGGAAGAAGGCGCACCAGACATGGGGGACGACGCCCGCGCCCCAGCCGAGCGCCACCCAATAGAACCACCAGACCTTCGGCGTCATCGTCAGGTTCACGATGAACAGCAAAGCGATCACCGCCACATAGGCGAACAGGTGGACCGTGGCGCCGCGGGCCTTGCAGTCGATGAAGACGCGCTCGCGCCGCCGCGTACGCCGCAGCCAGAAAGCGAGCGCATGCGCCAAGACACCGATGCCCCAGCCCAAGGCGATCCAGACGAACCAGAGATTGTCGGGGCTTAGCCAGAGATTGACGCCCGCGCAAATGGCGACGGCAACCGCGTAGATGGCGACATGGACAAGGAGCGCGAGGGTGCGTGGGTCTTTCGGCATGGCTTCAGAAAAGCACAGAACTGTTGCAGCGTGCGGACAAACGATGTTCTCTTATTGTTCTTGCTCGCTTCAGGCGATTGCATACTTGACTGCACAGGCCAAAGTCCCTATATTCAGAGGGCAGAAAGGGACTGGCCGCCATGAAATCAGACATCGAAAATCCGATCTTCCAAGACGAGGAAAAGGCCCGCCTGTGGCTCGAAGCCCAGCGCTGGCCCGATGGTCCCGTTTGCCCGGTCTGCAAGAAGCGCGACCGCGTTGTGGCCGCTCCTGACATTCGCTCACGGCCTTCCAAGGCCAATCCCGAGGGCAAGGTCCTAAAGGGCGTCTATTTCTGCAATCAGGATCGCAAGCGCTTCACGGTCCGCACAGGCACCCTGTACGAGCGCTCCCATATTCCCCTGCACAAATGGCTGTACGCCACTCACCTGCTTTGCTCGTCAAAGAAGGGCACTAGCGCTCTACAGCTGCACCGCATGCTTGGCGTATCCCGCAAGTCCGCTTGGTTCATGGCTCACCGCATCCGTGAGGGTATGCGCGAGACCAGCCCCACTCCGATGGGCGGCGAAGGCCAGATTGTCGAAGCTGACGAGACCTATATCGGCAATGCGAAGGCCGCCAAGACGCAGATGGTTTTCATCAACGGCAAGGGCTGGGTGCGCCGTGGTGCCGGTGGCGAAGCAAAGTTCAAGGTTGTCTCGCTTGTAGAGCGCGGCGGTCGGGCTCGCTCAGTCCATATCCCCTACATAACGTCCAATGCCGTCCGTAAGGTTCTCACTCAGAACGTGCTTCGCAAAACGGATCTCATGACCGATAGCGCGAACGTCTACAACACGGTGGGCAAAGAATACGCCAGCCATGAATCCGTGAACCATTCGATCTACGAATGGTCGAGGGGCATGGTGCATACGAACACGATTGAGGGCTTCTTCTCGATCTTCAAACGCGGCATGCGTGGCATCTACCAGCATTGCAGTGAGGCTCACCTGCACCGCTATCTGGCAGAGTTCGATTTCCGGTATTCAAATCGCGAAGCGTTGGGCTGCGATGATCGCGCCCGTACTCTCGAAGCCATCAAGGGTATCGAAGGCAAGCGCCTCACCTATCGCGGGACTAACCAAGCCGCGCACGCTTAGGCAGAAGGCTGCCCGGTTCCTAAGGCTCCAAAATCGGCAAGAATTAGCCCGGAAGTAAACTCACGCTGCCTATTGACTACGAAACGTACAACTCGTACATAGCGTACGTTCCGTATGATAGGCGCGGAACAAAGTAGAGTGAAGGGACCAATGGAGAAAGCACGCACATACTCCGTCACGGAGGCTAGGGAGAACTTTTCCGAGGTGTTCCATGAAGTCGCCTACGGGGGTAAGGCGGCGGTGATCAGAAAGCGTGGGGACCGGGCAGTAGCCGTAGTCCCTTACGACATTCTAGAGTTACTAACGCGCGTCGAAGCTATGCTAGACGCCCACAACGCCGGGGTTGCACTGGAAGACTACAAGACTGAGGGGGGAATCAGCTTAGAAGACCTCAAGAGTCAGCTTGATGTCGACGATGACTAAAGGGGGGCATTGTGCCCAACTATGTGATCCACGTAGCGAAGCCGGCAGAAAAGCAAATCCGGCGACTTGATAAAAAGGCTCAGCGAATTGTTATCCGAGCCTTAGAACGCCTGGAATCCAATCCTCGCCCGCCGAAATCTGAAAAGATCGGCGGGCACCCTCCCTTTCTGCGAATTAGGGCCAGCAGCTACCGCATTATCTATGCCGTAGAGAACCGCGCGGTGATCATCTTGCGCGTCCGCAGCCGAAAGAACGCCTATGAGGGGCTCGACAACCTTAACCCCCAACTACACGAAGCGCTGGTGGAACTCGCCCACAGCACGCTTGATGCCATGCCCCCAGCAGGATCAGCTTAGGCCCGCTTCTTGGGCTTGGTCGAGGGCTTCTTGGCGGTCTTCGCCGGGGCCCTCTTGGGCGTCGATTCAGGCTCTTCCTTAGGCTTCTCGTGCCCGAGGAAATAGCGGACCACGCGGTCAAAAGCCGAGTTTTCCACAGCCCTTCTGCCCTCTGTCACCGCAAATCTCCAAGAATCAACCCGCTACCGCCTTTTGTGGTTGTGTAAAGCGTTGACGGGCAACCCTGTGCGTTGCTCCCGCTTTCGAATCGCCCCAATCTCGAAGGTCTGGGCGGCGGAAGGCGCTAGCTGTCGATGGCGCGCGCCTTCTCGCCTACCAGTGGTGATCCCGCTCGACACCTATCGAGCGCGGGACCGAACGGGCGGGGCGGCGCGAATGCCGCTCCGCTTCATTACGGGCCGGGGGCTGGTGTCCAGGAGGCGGCTTCCCATCCTCTCCCCTTGGGTTCGATTCCCAACCGGTCCAGTCCTTCTACGCACCTATTAGGTCCGCGAAAGTTCCTAAATGGTAACGCGCATTCTGCGTAACGCGACACAAATCTGTAGGAGTCCAGAATTCTTGGACAATTTGTCCGGGCCAAAAATCCTCCAACTCCCCGAATCAAACGCAAATCGTCAAACGCTCAGCCTGTCACGCCGATCTCGATATGGCGTTAGCCGATTGTGCAGTCAAGTATGCATACCCCTCGCTTCAACGTATTTCGCTAGAGTGGTGGTGGCTGAAAACGGGGGTTTGTCATGTTCGCGCGGGTCACCACGGTCGCCTTTGAGGGTATCGAGGCCCGCGCCGTGGACGTGCAAATCCAGATCAGCCCGGGCATGCCGGCCTTCACCATTGTCGGCCTCCCCGATAAGGCCGTGGCCGAGAGCCGCGAGCGGGTGCGTGGCGCGCTGAACGCCATTGGGCTCGCGCTGCCGCCAAAGCGCATCACCGTCAATCTGGCGCCGGCGGACCTCCCCAAGGAAGGCAGCCATTACGATCTTCCCATCGCGCTTGGGGTGATGGCGGCGATCGGCGCGGTCGCACGTGATGCCATCGAAAGTTATTGCGTGCTTGGCGAGCTGGCGCTCGACGGTTCGATCGCGGCCATCGCCGGCGCGCTGCCCGCGGCCATCGGCGCGAATGCGCTCGATAAGGGACTGATCTGTCCGGGGCCGTGCGGCGCGGAAGCGGCCTGGGCCGCCGCCGACATGCCGATCCTCGCGCCGGCCGACCTGCTACAGCTCATCAATCACTTCAAGGGCCTGCAGACCTTGCGGCGGCCCGCGGCCACGCCCGACCCGGGCGATGAGGCCATGCCGGATTTGCACGACATCAAGGGCCAGGAAAGCGCCAAGCGCGCGCTCGAAGTGGCGGCGGCCGGCGGTCATCACCTGCTGATGATCGGCCCGCCCGGCGCCGGCAAGTCGATGCTGGCAAAGCGGCTACCCTCGATCCTGCCGCCGCTCGAACCCGCCGAGATGCTCGAAGTGAGCATGATCCGCAGCCTCGCGGGCGACCTCGCCGGCGGACGCATCGGCCGCCGACGCCCCTTCCGCGCGCCGCATCACTCGGCAAGCATGGCGGCGTTGGTCGGCGGGGGCACCAAGCCCCGCCCCGGAGAAGCGGCGCTTGCCCATCTCGGCGTGCTGTTCCTCGACGAATTGCCCGAGTTCAATCCGCAAGTGCTGGATGCGCTGCGCCAGCCGCTGGAGAGCGGCGAGACGGTCATCGCGCGCGCCAATCACCGCATCACCTACCCCTCGCGCGTTCAGCTCATCGCCGCCATGAACCCGTGCCGCTGCGGGCATGCGGGCGAGCCCGGCTATGTCTGCCGCCAGGGGCGCGGTTGCGCCGAGCGCTATCAGGCGCGCATCTCGGGGCCCATGCTCGACCGCATCGATCTTCAGATCGAGGTCCCTGCGGTGTCCGCCGCCGATCTGGTGCTGCCGCAGCCGTGCGAGGGCAGCGCCGAGGTCCGTGCCCGGGTGACGGGCGCCCGGCAGGTGCAAGCCGCCCGCTATGCTGCCTTGGAGCTCGCGCGCGTCCGCACCAACGCGGATTGCGACGGGGCGCTGCTCGAGGAGATCGCCGCACCCGAGCCGCAAGGGCTGTCTCTCTTACGCGATGCGGCGAACGCGCTTTCCTTGAGCGCGCGGGGCTATCACAGAACCCTCAGGATCGCCCGCACGCTGGCCGACCTCGACAGCGAGGCAAAAGTCGCCCGCATCCATATCGCCGAGGCCCTGAGTTACCGGGGTGAAACCCTGCGCCGGGGCCGGGCGGCCGCCTAAAACCTCCCGGCTAAAGGCTTTTTCAAGCTTTCTCTGCTTCTCTTGGCGCCAAATGAATAGCCAGGGCAAAGCCCCGGCGACAAAAAGACGGCGTCAAACAGTGCAGCGTAAGATTTGGCATAGCTTCGGCGCTCATGGCGCCGGCAGGACTGGTATGCGCGTCGCCATGGCGGCGTTCGCGCTCGCCGTCATTGCCTTGTCCGTCGTCGGTCTCGGCGTCGTCACGACGGTCGCCCTGTTACTGATCGCGATCGGCGTGATTTTGCTGGTGCTCGTCGCCAGCCAAAAGTCCGGGACGAGCGTCGCACGGTTCGAGACCCTTGCCACCCGGCTCGACTCGAACCTTGAATCCCTGAAAGATCTGCAATGGGAAGTGCGCGAGCGCGAAGCGCGCTATCGCGATCTGCTGGATCACCAAGGCGATGTGATCGTGCGCCGGGACGCCGATGGACGCTTGACCTTTGTCAACGATGCCTTCTGCCGGACATTCGGTATGGAGCGCGAGACCGCGCTCGGCCAAGTGTTCCAACTTCCCGTGCTCGACGGCGATCGGGAGCAAGCACCGCGGAGCGGCGGCATCGAAGAGCGATCGAGCCGGGTGGTCGAACTTACGACCTCCGTGGGGCCACGCTGGTTCGTGTGGGAAGACTTCTCGATCGCGGGCGACGACGGACGCCTCAGCGAGGTCCAAAGCGTCGGCCGCGATGTAACCGAACAGCGGGCGGCGGAGCTGGCGCTGGCGCTGGCGCGCGATCAAGCGATGACCGCAAGTCAGGCCAAGTCGCGATTCCTTGCTTCCATGAGCCACGAGATCAGGACGCCGATGAACGGCATTCTTGGCATGACCGGGCTCCTGCTCGACACCGAGCTGTCGCCCGAGCAGCGGACCTATGCGCGCGCCATCTCAACCTCGGCGACGACGTTGCTCTCGCTTATCGACGAGGTGCTCGACTTCTCCAAGATCGAGGCGGGCAAGATCGAGTTGCGCGCCGCGCCCTTCGACGTGGCCGACGCGGCGCAAGGCGTGATCGAGCTGCTGGCCCCGCGCGGCCGGGACAAAGGGCTTGAAATCGGCTGGTTCGCCGCGCCCGATCTGCCGAAAACGATCATTGGCGACGAGATGCGCGTGCGCCAGATCCTGATGAATCTCGTGGGCAACGCCATCAAGTTCACCGACCAGGGCGGTGTGGCCCTCACGCTCGGGCTGGCTCCCGGTTCGTCAAAGGATCAGGGCGTGTCCGTGCGCTTCTCCGTGCGCGATACGGGCCCAGGCGTCGCGCCACAAGCGCTTGAGCGCATCTTCTCGGAGTTCGAGCAGGCCGAGCAGGGCCCGGCGCGCCGCCATGGCGGCACCGGGCTTGGACTCGCCATCTCAAAGCGTCTGGTTGACGAGATGGGCGGCGAGATCGAGGTGACGAGTGTTCCCGGCAGCGGCGCCACTTTCACGGTCGACTTACCTTTCGCCACGCCAAAGCAGGTGGCGATGCTCGGGGAGACATGGCCGAAGCCGCCCGACGGCGAGCGCGTTCTCGTGGTGCTCGATGGCCCTATCGAGGCCGGCCTGGTGGGCGATCTTCTAGTGGCCATGGGTGCAAGCGTCGTGCGCGCCGGGATGAAGGACGCACAGCGGATCGCCTCGAAGGCCGCATCCTCGGGGAAGCCGTTTAGCACTCTCGTGACCGACAAAGCGAGCTTCGACGCTGGCCCGGCCAGCCTTCTTCCGCTGCTCGACACCGAGACGCCGCGAGCGGTGTGCATCATCGACCCGAGTGAGCGGGGCGACATTCCCCGCTTCCGTGCCGAAGGCTTCAACGGCTATCTGGTTCGCCCTTTGCGGCCCCTTTCGGTCTTGATCCAACTGTTCGATGATGACGCCGCGCGAGCGCCCGGCGGCGCGCCGGTGATGGAACCCTCCCTGGTGCGATTGGGCAGCGCCGGCACCGAGGAAGTTTCGATCCTGCTGGCGGAGGACAACGAGATCAACGCGCTCCTTGCGCGCACGGTGTTGGAGAAGTCCGGCGTCCATGTGGTCCATGCACAAGACGGCGCGGAGGCGATCGCCAAGGCGCGCGAAGCCCTGGCGCGGGACAAAGGGTTCGACCTTGTGCTGATGGATATCCACATGCCCGACATGGATGGGGTCGAAGCGGCGGGCGGCATTCGCGCCCTCTACCCGGAAGACGCGCGTCCCGGCACGGAACGTCCACCGATTGTAGCCTTAACCGCCAACGCGTTCGACGAGGACCAGGCCACCTATCTTGCCGCCGGCCTCGACGACTATCTTGCCAAGCCTTTCGAGAAGCAGGACTTGGCGGCACTTCTCGCCCGTTGGCAGAGTCTGAGCGGGGACGCGCTCAAAGATACCGGCGCCGGCGCGGCCTAAGCGCGCAAGATCGCGGTTCCCTCACCCGCCTCTATCCCCAGGCTGTCACATAGACTTCGAATTGGTTTGCTAACCGGCTTATGGTGTGGCCGAATCGGGCTCGCGTTGCGTCAGTCGCCTGCGGAGTCCGACGGCGCGTTCCCCGAAAACAGCGAAGCGGGCTAAGACATGCCGATGAAGCCAATTCAGGGACGCCTTCGGGCAGATTTCGCGGTGGGACAATGTTTCCAGGACTGACCTTCCGGCCCAACCAAATGGGCGGCCTTCCTCTGATGGGCCGCCGCCGTCCGCCGGCCGCTAGCCTGCGGGGGCACTTCCAGCCGCCGAAGGTCTATGGCCGCATCGGCCAGCTCGAAGTCCGGCTTGCCCGCAAGAAGAGCGATGTCCGGCGCGCCCAGCGCCTCCGCTACAAGGTGTTCTACGAAGAAATGTCGGCCACGCCCGGCGCGCTCGCTATGCTGTCGCGGCGCGACGAAGATGCCTACGACCCCATCTTCGATCATCTGCTTGTGGTCGATCGCGGCGATCCCGCCAAGAAGGCCCGCTGGCGGCGCTCGCAGGTGGTCGGCACCTATCGCGTGCTGCGCCAGGACGTCGCCGAGTTCCACGACGGTTTCTACACCCAGGGCGAATACGACATCGCACCCCTGATCCAGTCGAAGCCCGAGTATAGCTTCATCGAACTTGGCCGCTCCTGCGTGCTCAAGCCCTACCGCAACCGGCGGACGCTGGAGCTGCTGTGGCAGGGTGTCTGGTCCTATGTGCGCGAACACGGCGCCGGCGTCATGATCGGCTGTGCGAGCTTTCCCGGAACGGACCCTTCGGCCCATGCGCTGGCTCTGAGCTTCCTTCACCACAACTCGCTCGCACCAGAGGATTGGCGGGTCCGGGCGCACGACCATTTGCGCGTGGATATGAACATGATGCCGAAAGAGGCGATCAATCTGCGTGCGGCGGTAAAAGCGTTGCCCCCGCTGATCAAAGGTTATTTGCGGGTCGGCGCCTTTGTCGGCGACGGCGCGGTGATCGACCACCAATTCGGCACCACCGACGTCATGGTCATCATGCCGGTCGAATTGATCAAGACTCGCTATTTCGACCATTTCGGCAGGCCGGACGAGCTCGACACGCCCATCGCAGCCGATTTCGGCCCGCTTAACTAGAATCGCGTGCGCGTTTGACGGCGGTCGGGCCGCCTCCTAAGTTTCCCGCATGGGTCACAACGACATCAAAGGCGCGAAGGCGGCGGCCGAGGCCGCGGGAAACCTGCGCCATCTCAACGAACGCTCGCGCGAAATCTTCAAGCGCATCGTCGAAACGTATCTCGAGACCGGCGAGCCCGTCGGTTCGCGCAACCTGAGCCGCGCGCTGCCGATGACGCTGTCGCCCGCGTCGGTACGCAACGTCATGTCCGATCTCGAAGCCATCGGGCTGATCTACGCACCGCATACCAGCGCGGGACGGCTGCCCACGCAGACCGGCTTGCGGCTCTTCGTCGACGGCCTGCTCGAGATCGGCGACATCACGCAAGCCGAGCGCAGTCAGATCGAGGCGCGCATGGCGGCCGGCGGCCGGCACCGGGGTGTAGACGAATTCCTGTCGGAAGCCGGCGAGATGCTAGCGGGGCTCTCGCGCTGCGCCGGTGTCGTGCTTGCGGAGAAGCAGAGCAAGACCCTGCGCCATGTCGAGTTCGTCAATCTCGGCCAAGGCAGAGCGCTCGCCGTTCTGGTCGGCGAGGACGGCGACGTGGAGAACCGCATCGTGGCCGTGCCGGAAGGCCTGCCGCTGTCGTCTCTGACCGAAGCAACCAACTACATAAACGCGCGGATTGGCGGGCTCACTCTGGCCGAGGCGCGCACCCGCATCGAGGCGGAGATCGAAGCCCGCCGCGCGCAGCTCGACGAATTGACCGCGCGCGTGGTGACCGACGGGCTCGCCACCTGGTCGGGCGACGCCGACGACCGGCAGAGCCTCATCGTCTGTGGCCGCGCACATCTCCTGGAAGACGTGCACGCCATGGAGGATTTGGAGCGGGTGCGGCTTCTGTTCGAGGACCTCGACGCCAAGAAGGACCTGATCCAGCTCCTTGGGCTCGCCGAGCGTGCCGAGGGCGTGCGGATTTTCATCGGTTCGGAGAACAAGCTGTTCTCGCTCTCCGGCTCGGCGCTGATCGTCTCCCCCTTCGAGGATAGCGAGCAGAAAATCGTTGGCATGCTTGGCGTGATTGGCCCGACCAGGCTCAATTACGCGCGCATCATTCCGATGGTTGACTACACGGCAAGGTTACTCGGGCGGTTGGTTCCCTGATCTTCTTGGGCCCTTGTCCCTTGATTTTTGTCCGCTCCCGGTTGATATCCCGGACTTCTCATTTCAACTCCAATCGCCGAGGCGCCTAATGCCCGACGACAAAACGGATCCACGTGAGGCAGACGAGGATCGGGCGAAACCTGCCCCCTCCGAGAAGCCTCAAGCCCAGGACGCTGGCGGCGATGACGTCGCGGGCGACCTGGAGACGCTGCTCTCCGAGAACGCCGAAATGCGCGACAAGCTGCTGCGCACCATGGCGGACATGGAGAATCTTCGCCAGCGCACCGAGCGCGAGAAGTCCGATACGTCGCGCTACGCCATTTCAAATTTTGCCCGCGACGTGCTGACCATCGGCGACAATCTGCGGCGCGCGATCGAACACGTCCCGGCGGATGCCGCGGCGCAAGACCCCGCGCTCAAAAGCTTCCTCGAGGGCGTGGAACTGACCGAGCGGGAGCTGCTCAACATGATGGAGAAGCACGGCGTCACCAAGCTCGAGCCACTCGGCCAGCGCTTCGACCCGAACCAACAGCAGGCCATGTACGAGGTGCCGACCACCGAAGTGCCCGACGGCACTGTCGTGGAGGTCATGCAAGCGGGCTATGCGATCGCCGACCGGGTGCTGCGCCCGGCGCTGGTGGCCGTCTCCAAAGGCGGCCCCAAGCCCGCGCCGCAGGCCAAGCCCGGCCAGGGCGACAACGGCTTCGGCCCCGGCGGGGCGGCCAACGACGACATCCCCGACGGCGGCGACTAGAACTTTTAGTTAAAGTTGCCCTGGCCTCGTCACCCGGCGCAGCGTGAGGTTGAAGCGGCCGCCTTCTTCCAAGAGGTCGGACGTGCCCGCCAGGACGCGGTCGATGCCGTGATAGGCCAACCGGTCCTCGCCGCCGAGCACGAAGACATCGCCTGACTTGAGCTCGAATTTCCGCGCCGGGCTTTTGCGCGTCGTGCCGCCGACGCGGAAAAGGCCGGTATCGCCGAGCGACACGGACAGCACGGGCGCCGCGAAATCCTCTTCGTCCCGATCCTGATGCAGGCCCATCTTGGCGGCGCCCGCATAGTAATTGATGAGGCAGGCCTCCGGCGCCTGCGGATAGCCGGCAAGCTCATCCCAGAGATCCAACAGTATTTTCGGGATCGGCGGCCAGGGTTCCCCCGTCTCCGGGTGCGTCGCCTGATAGCGGTAGCCGCGCGCCTTGTCGGTGACCCAGCCGAGCGGGCCGGCATTGGTCATGCGCACCGACATCGGCTTGCCGGAGCGTGGCATGGTGGGGGTGTAGAGCGGGCTTTGCGCGATGATCTGCCGGATTTCGGCGAGAAGGGCGGCTTGCGCGCCCCGGTCCAACTGTTGCGGATAATGTTGCACGCGATCTTTGCTCCGCCTCAGTCCTGCCCTACCGTCCACCATCATAGCCTTACCGGCAGACCAGGAGCCTCATGGGCCAGCCCGAAACCACCAATCCTGACGGCTATGTCCACGCCCGCGACGCTGAAGAATATCAGCGCCTGCTCGATCAGGCCGCCATGTGGCAGGGCGCGACCGATGCGCTTCTGGACAAGATCGGACTCAAACCTGGAATGTCCTGTCTCGATGTGGGCTCGGGTCCCGGCTCCGTGATGCGCCAGATGGCCGACCGAGTGGGTCCGTCAGGTAAGGTTACCGGCCTTGAGATCGACGGCAAGCTCGGCGCCCAGGCGCTGGCGGACTTGAGAGCACAAGGCGGGGCCAGTTTCCACCTGGTCGAAGCGAGCGTCCTTCAGACCGAGGAGGTGCCTGGCGCCCCCTTCGATCTCACCAATTGCCGCCTGCTCTTGATGCATATGCAGGAGCCCGTGGCGGTGCTGGAGAAAATGCTCTCCTGGACCAAGCCCGGCGGCGTGGTGGCGGCGCAGGAGTTCGACTTCGGCGCCATCGCCATTGAGCCGCTATGCCCCGCCATGGCGGAGTTCAACCGCCTGTTCGAAGGGGTTTTTCGCGGACATGGGCGGAATTTGCGGGCGGGACGGCAGTTGCCGGCGCAGTTCGAGGCGGCAGGTATAGGTATCCCCGACGGCACGCTGGCCGAGGTGAAATACCTTCCGCTCAGTGACATGGCGGCAATGCTAATCGGCGTTTACCAAGGACTTTTCGCATCGGCTGTCGAACTTGGTCTGGCCGATAGCGCGCGCGCCGATGCCTTCAAGAAGGACATGTCGGAGGCCGCCGCCGACGGGCGCTACTACTGCTTGACGCCAATCCTCATTGGAGCCTGGAAACGCGTAGCGTGAAATGCAAGATTCCGACCCGCGCGGATCGCCCGCTTCTCCTTGCGGGCCATAGGGTTGCCACCTATATAACCGCGGAGCCCTGCCGGCCAGAGTCGCGTAGGGCAACGTAACGATTGGGGACCGGCCCCGCGCCAATGAGATGCGAGGCGCGTGAGATGATCCCGGGTGCCGCTTTAGGGCCCGGACGGTTTGCCAGAAAGAGAGGCTCGCAATGGCGAAAGTAATTGGAATCGATCTCGGCACGACCAACTCCTGTGTCGCGGTCATGGATGGAAGAAACCCGAAAGTCATCGAGAATGCTGAGGGCATGCGCACGACGCCGTCCATGGTGGCAGTCACCGACGACGGCGAGGTGCTGGTCGGGCTGCCAGCCAAACGTCAAGCCGTCACCAATCCCGAGAACACATTATTCGCCATCAAGCGCCTGATTGGCCGCCGCTGGGAAGACCCCACCGTCGCCAAGGATCAGAAGCTCGTCCCCTATCAATTGGTCAAGGCCGACAACGGCGACGCCTGGGTCGAGGCGCACGACAAGAAATATTCCCCCTCGCAGATCTCCGCCTACATCCTTCAGAAGATGAAGGAGACGGCCGAGTCTCATCTCGGCCAGAAGGTCGAGCAGGCGGTCATTACCGTGCCGGCCTACTTCAACGACGCGCAACGCCAGGCCACCAAGGACGCCGGCAAGATCGCGGGCCTCGAGGTTCTGCGCATCATCAACGAGCCGACGGCGGCTGCGCTCGCTTACGGACTCGAGAAGAAAGAGGGCCAGACCATCGCCGTTTACGATCTCGGCGGCGGCACCTTCGACATCTCGATTCTTGAGATCGGCGACGGCGTGTTCGAGGTGAAGTCGACCAATGGCGACACCTTCCTCGGCGGCGAGGATTTCGACATGCGCATCGTCGACTACCTCGCCGACGAATTCAAGAAAGAGCAAGGCATCGATTTGCGCGGCGATAAGCTCGCGCTCCAGCGCCTGAAAGAGGCGGCGGAGAAGGCCAAGATCGAGCTGTCGTCCACGCAGCAGACCGAGATCAACCTGCCCTTCATTACCGCCGATCAGTCGGGTCCGAAGCACCTGACCATGAAGCTCACCCGCGCCAAGCTCGAGAGCCTGGTCGGCGATCTGATCCAGCGGACCATCGCGCCGTGCGAAGCGGCCCTGAAGGACGCGGGCCTCAAGTCTGCCGAGATCGACGAGGTGATCCTGGTCGGCGGCATGACCCGCATGCCGAAGGTCGTGGAGACCGTGAAAAACTTCTTCGGCAAGGAGCCGCATAAGGGCGTGAACCCGGACGAGGTGGTCGCCATCGGCGCGGCCATTCAGGCTGGCGTGCTGCAAGGCGACGTCAAGGACGTGCTGCTGCTCGACGTGACGCCGCTGTCGCTCGGTATCGAGACCTTGGGCGGCGTGTTCACGCGGCTGATCGACCGCAACACCACGATCCCGACCAAGAAGAGCCAAGTGTTCTCCACGGCGGAGGACAATCAGAACGCCGTGACCATTCGCGTCTTCCAAGGCGAGCGCGAGATGGCGGCGGACAACAAGATGCTCGGTCAGTTCGATCTCGTCGGCATTCCCCCGGCGCCGCGCGGCGTGCCGCAAATCGAGGTGACCTTCGACATCGATGCCAACGGCATCGTCAATGTGTCGGCTACCGACAAGGCGACCGGCAAGGAGCAGTCGATTCGAATTCAGGCCTCCGGTGGACTGACCGATGCGGATATCAACCGCATGGTCCAGGAAGCCGAGAGCCACGCCGAGGAGGACAAGAAGCGCCGCGAGCTTGTCGAAGTCCGCAATCAGGCAGAGGCACTCGTGCACTCCACCGATAAGATGCTCACCGACTTCGCCGACAAGGTTTCGGACGAGGACAAGGCGGCGGTGGAAGCCGCCGTGGCCGAGCTCAAGACCGCCGCCGAGAGCGAGGACGTGGAAGCCATCAAGCAGAAGGTGGACGCGGTCGGCCAAGCCTCCATGAAGCTTGGCGAAGCCATGTATCAGCAGGCTCAAGGTGCCGGCGAGGAAGGTCCGTCCGCAGAAGCTGGCGGCGGTGACTCTGATGAGAAAGTCGTCGATGTCGACTTCGAAGAGGTCAAGGACGACGACGACGACAAGAAGTCGGCGTAACAAAACAGATTGGCGGCGGAGCCCTTCGGAACGAAGGCTCCGCTTAAGCCCAATAAGAGGCTTGTGCGCCGCCGCGTACGGGGCGGTTGTGAAGGTCCGGAGGGGTGATGGCTAAACGGTGCTACTACGATGTGCTCGGCTTGAATCGCGGCGCGGACGACGCTGCGATCAAGTCAGCATTCCGCCGTCTTGCCAAGGAATGCCACCCCGATACCTGCAACGGTGACCCCACCGCCGAGCAGCGCTTCAGGGAAGCCAACGAAGCCTACGAGGCGCTGAAGGATCCGCAGCGCCGTGCCGCCTATGACCGCTTTGGCCATGCCGCCTTCGACGGCAATGGCGGTCTCGGCGGCTTTGGCGGCGGCGCCCCACACGGCTTCGGCTCGGATTTCTCCGCGTCCATGTCGGCAATGTTCGACGATCTGTTCGGCGAGTTCATGGGTGCGCGCCGGCCCCGGCAGCGTTCCGGGCGCGAGCGGGGCGCCGACCTGCGCTACAACATGGAGATCACGCTCGCCGAAGCCTATGAGGGCAAGGCGGCCCAGATTCGCGTGCCCACCAGCGTCACCTGCGAGGCCTGCTCGGGCTCCGGCGCCAAGGCCGGCACCTCGCCGACCGCGTGCCGCACTTGCGGCGGCATGGGCAAGGTTCGGGCGAGCCAGGGCTTCTTCACCATCGAGCGCACCTGTCCAGCCTGCCAGGGCCGCGGCGAGACCATCGAGACCCCGTGTCCTTCGTGCAGCGGCGCGGGCCGCGTCACGCGCGAGCGCACGCTGTCCGTCACCATTCCCGTGGGCGTCGAGGACGGCACCCGCATCAGACTGGCGGGCGAGGGCGAGGCGGGCGTGCGCGGCGGCCCACCTGGCGATCTCTACATTTTCCTGTCGATCAAGCCGCACGAGTTCTTCCAGCGCGACGGCGCCGATCTGTTTTGCCGCGTCCCGATTGCCATGACCACGGCGGCGCTTGGCGGGCAGATCGAGGTGCCGACCATCGACGGCGGCCGCAGTCGTGTGAAGGTCCCCGAAGGCACCGAGAGCGGCAGGCAGTTCCGCCTCAAGGCCAAGGGCATGCCCGTGCTGCGCTCCAAGCAGCAAGGCGACCTTTATATCCAGGTGGAGGTCGAGACCCCGAAGAACCTGTCGCGCCAGCAGCGCGATCTGCTGAAATCCTTCGAGGAGGCGTCCAACCCGGATACGAGCCCCGCTTCGGCCGGATTTTTCGCCCGGGTGAAGGAGTTCTTTGAGGGTATCGGCGAGTAGCGCCTATCCCTTGGCGCCGCCTTTGACGTAGATTGGGGACGATCCCACCGCCCCCGCGCGCCCGTCCCGCATCAGCTCCAGCGCGGCCTTCAAGCGAGACAGCAATGTCCGGCGAGCAGCCAGCGCGCGATGCCAAGAAGAGCCCGGCGAAGATCGCGGAGCTCCGCGAGCCAAAGGTGATGGCGCGGGCGGCCAAGGCCACAATTGCGGTCATCGCCGTCATCGCGCTGGCCAGCGTCCTTTGGTATGCGCAGACGGCGATCCTGCTCACCTTTGCCGGCATTCTGCTTGCCATCGTGCTCTATGGCGCGAGCAAAGCGCTGGCCGACGTCACGGGTCTGCCGCGCCTGTTGATGCTGGCCGTGGTGGCCTTTGCCGGCCTGGGCGGCCTCGCCCTTGCCGGATGGACCGCGGGGCCGACGCTCGGAATGCAAGTCGCGCTCCTCGCACAGAGCATCGCCGCCGGCGCCACCACGCTCACCTCTCAGCTCTCGACCTTCATCGACCGCACTGCGCTGCTCGAGAACATCGACCTGGTCCGGGTTCTCGGAAACTTCATGAGCCAATGGGGCATCGCCACCGGCGCCACGTCCGTGGCCATGTCCGTGTTCGGCCTGTTCAGCGCCGGGCTGATCGTGATTTTCTTCGGCGTCTATCTCGCCGCCGATCCGCACACCTACGTCAATCTGGTGGCGCGGCTGGCGCCGGAAGGCAAACGCCAAGCCCTTCTCGATCTTCTGTACGAGACCGGCGAGCTGCTGCGCCGCTGGCTGATCGGACAGTCGATCACCATGTCGGCAATCGGGGTCGTTACCTATCTGGGGCTGCTGATCCTCGGCGTGCCGATCGCCTTCGTGCTGGCGCTGTTCGCCGGCCTTGCGTGTTTCCTGCCGTATCTGGGACCGATCATCGGCGCAATCCCGATCATTCTGGTTGCCGGCGGGGAGAGTTTCACCTTGGCGCTTTGGGCGCTCGGTCTTTATTGCTGCGTCCAGTTCCTGGAGAGCTACCTGCTGACGCCGCTGATCCAAGCGCGCGCCGTATCGATGCCGCCGGCGATGGTGATCCTGAATCAGCTCGTGTTAGGCGCCATATTCGGGCTCCTAGGGCTGGCGCTGGCCACGCCGCTTGCGGCCGCCGCAACCGTGCCCTTGCGTCATGTGTTTCGTAAGAGCGAGGACGGAAACGACGACGGCGCTTGAAGCGCCAAGCAGGAGATTTGCATGCGATTAATGTTTTTTGCCGGTAGCGCCCGGGAGGGGTCGCACAACAAGAAACTTGCCCAGCTGGGCCAACAGATTGCCGCGGCCAACGGCATCGAGGCGGTGTTTGCCGATCTCGCCGATTATCACATGCCGATCTATCATGGCGACCTGGAAGACAATGATGGCGTGCCGGAGCGGGCGGGGGCCTTCAGGGCGCTGCTGGAGGAGTATGACGGGGTGATGATCGTGACGCCCGAATACAACGCGTCGATCCCCCCGCTCCTCAAGAACACGCTGGACTGGGTGAGCCGGGTCAAGGACGCGCCGGACGTATTCAAGACGCGCGTGTTCGCGATCTCCGGCGCCTCCCCCGGCTATTACGGCGCCATGCGTAGCCTGCTCACTTTGCGGCAGATTCTCGAAGTGGGTCTCGGCGCTACCGTGATCCCGCAGCAAATGGCGTTGCCGCGCGCGAGCCAAGCCTTCGCCGAGGACGGCAGCCTCAAGGACGAAGCCCAGCAAAAAATGTTTGCCGGCGTGGTCGAAGCGCTGGCCGTTGCCGCCAAGAGGTTTGCCACATCATGACCCCGAAGGACCGCATCATCGTCGCGCTCGACGTGCCCCAGGTGGCTGAGGCCCGCACGCTGATCAAGGCACTCGGCGACAGCGTGGGCGTCTACAAGATCGGGCTCGAGCTCCTTTTTGCCGGCGGGCTCGCACTCGCCGAAGAGCTTGTGAAGGACGGGGCCCGCGTGTTTCTCGACGCCAAGCTGCTCGACATCGAAGCGACGGTGGAGCGGGCAACCGCGGCGATCGCGCGCACGGGCGCGCATTTCCTCACCGTGCATGCCACCGACCGTAAGACGCTGGATGCCGCCGTGCGTGGCCGGGGCGATAGCGGGTTGAAGCTGCTCGGCGTCACCGTGCTCACCAATCTGGACCGGTCCGATCTGTCCCAGCAGGGCATCGAGATGCCGCCGTTGGCGCTGGTGCAGGAGCGCGCGCGGCTGTCGCAGGATGCGGGCTTCGACGGGATCGTTGCCTCGGGCAAGGAGGCGGCGGCCTTGCGCGAGCGCTTGCGCAACTTTCTGATTGTGACGCCGGGCATCCGCCAGGCCGGGACCGACGTGCAAGACCAGACGCGGGTGGTGACGCCATCCGATGCCGTGGAGGCCGGCGCCGATTATCTCGTGATCGGCCGTCCCATCACCCGCGCCGCGGACCCACGCGCGGCGGCGAAGGCAATCGCCGAAGAGATCGCCACGGCCTCCGCCTAGAGCTCTGCCAGGCGGGTGCCGATCAGGGCAGATAGCGCGATCCCGTTGCCGTCGATCGCGACCTGTTTCAGGCGCGACTTGCCGCCGGCGGCGACCTTGACGCTCGATTTGGGTACACCCAACCAATCGGCGATGAGTTTTTCGAGACTTGCGTTGGCGCGGCCGTTCTCCGGTGCCGCGCGCACGCGGGCTTTCAGCACCGCCTCGCCACCGAAATCCTCGACGCCCTCGATCGCGTCCCGGCCCGATTTTGGGGTCAGCCGCACGGGCACACGGACTCCCGTTGTGGTCTGGCGAATATTGAGGCTTGGGAGCGGGCTCCCCATGGGCTGCTAGATGACCGCCGGCAGGATCCAGCCGAGCAACACCACGTCGCGGATGAACAGAAGCAGCAGAATCAAAACCACCGGTGATATGTCGATGCCGCCGAGATTGGGCAGGATGCTCCTGATCGGCCGGAGCGCCGGTTCGGTGATCCGATAGAGCATGTCAGCGACGGAGTAGACGAAGCGATTTGAGGTGTTGACCACGTTGAAGGCGATCAACCAGCTCAAAATCGCGCTCGCGATGACCACCCAGATAAAGAGGTCGATGACGAGAACGATGAATCCGATCAAAGGCACCATGAACAGGCCCCTCCGTGCGCGGCCTTGGGGTCTCATGTAGCGGACAGGCCCAGGCCAGGGCAAGTCTTGGCAGCGCCAAAGCGCAAGTTCTTGTTCCCGGCCAGTGGCCTCGCTTGACAGGGGTGGGGGCCGCTCCCTAAATGCGGGCTTCCTGGGGCCGTAGCTCAGTTGGGAGAGCGCAGCAATCGCACTGCTGAGGTCGTCGGTTCGATCCCGTCCGGCTCCACCATTTCCAAAACGTCGGACGTTTTGTCTCAGTCGTCCTTGCCCGGGTCGTCTTTGCCCGGGTTGGCTTGGGTCGGCTCGGAGCGCTTCAGAGGCTTGGGCATCTGCAAATTGCCTTGCGCGTCGCGCACCCGGAAAAACCAGCCGACGGCCGGGATCAGCATGATGCCGGGGATGAAGCGCACGCCATTGGCGATGATGCGGTTGAGCCAGCCCTCGATGATCACCCAATTGCCGCGCATGAAGCGCCGGTAGGCTGCTTCCGCGATCGCTTCCGACGTCATCTGCGGGAAGTAAACCATGTAGCGCGAGTACTCGGCGCCCGCCTGGTCGTGGATGGTCGTCTCGATGGGACCGGGGGTCGCGACGCAAACACGCACGCCCGAGCCGAAGACCTCGTAGGCCAGTGACCGGCTGAAGGAGATCATGAAGGCCTTGGTCGCCGCGTAGGTCCCCTGATAGGGCACCGGCATGAAGCCCTCGACCGACGCCACATTCAGCACGCCGCCTTTGTCGCGCGCGAGCATGTCGGGCAGGAAGCGGCGCGTGAGATCGACCACGGCGCGCACATTGAGATCGACAAGCGTGAGCAGCTGTTCCGGGTCTTGGTCCTGGAAGAAGCCCGCGGTCATGATGGCGGCGTTGTTGACCAGCGATTCACAATACAGATCGTTGCGTTCGAGTGCTTTCGCCAGCGCGTCGCAACCCTCCCGCGTGGAGAGATCGCAGGCGACGTGAAAGACGGGAACGTCGTGCGCGGAGGCGATCTCACTGGCCGCTTTCTGAAGCGCGGCCTCGGTGCGCGCCACGAGAAGAAGCGTATGGCCGTGCTTGGCGAACTCGTCCGCCAACGCCCGGCCAATGCCGAGCGTCGCGCCGGTGATGACGGCGGCAGGCGCAAGCGGCTGCATTCTTTCCTCGACTGGGCTCATGTCTATTCACTGCCACTTTCTTGGCGCTCAATACGACTAACCGCACCGCGCGGGCAAGCAACCACCGAACACATACCGTTGCAAGCGGCTCTGGACCAAAATGCCGGTAACCGTCATGTCTTCAATGGGTTGGGGGCGGCACGGGCAGCGCGTTAGACTGTGTCGAGCCCATGTCACCCTGTGTTTTGTGTTACTCGGAAAGTGCTGCGTAATGTCTCCAATTCGTTGCTTCCATCTGCCCCTGCTCGGGGTGCTCAGTCTCGCCGGTATTGCCCCTGTGTCGGCCGCCTCTGCCCTTGGCGAGGCCGTGAAGGCAGCTGATAGCAAATATCTCGAAGCGCCGGAAATCGGCATGGTCGACGACTCCCCCAAAATCGTCGCCGGCGGGGGCGAGGACGGCCTCCCGCCGCTCGACGACGAAGTTTCGCTCGGCCGCTTGCGCGTAACCTTGACCTATGTCGAGGAAGAGCCCCAGCCGGAAAACAAGCCGAGCGCCCATGCGCTGCCCGATGAGGCCGGCGAGGCACCGGCCGCGGAAGAGGCGCCAAAGGAGGAGCCGATTGCTGCGGGGGAGATTCCGCTCGAGGACATCCCTGAGGAGGCGATGCTCCCGGGCGAGTTCGATCTTGGCGAGACGGCATGGCGCCGGGCGGTGGTGACCGTCCATTTCGACGATCCGAACCCGAAGCCTGTGGAGCCTGACGCGACGGAAGCCGTCGAACCTGCCGAGTCCGATGCGGATCAGCCGCAAGGCGCGGGGAATCTCGGCGACGTGGCGCAGACCGGACACCATGAGACCGCGACCGCGGAGCCTCCCGTGCCGATCGGGCCGCGCGTCGTGGCCACGCTTCAAGGCCCGAGCGCCGGCGTCTCCGATCCGCCGGTCAGTATCCAAATCGCCGAGCTCGACCCCAACAATCCCTATCCGGAAGTGGTGGTGTCGTTCTTTACCGGCGGCGCCCATTGCTGCTCATCGACGCACGTCGTCACCAGCAATGCGGACGGCTCCGATTGGTCCACGCTCGACGTCGGGGAGTTCGACGGCGGGCCCATGCTCGCGGTCGACCTCGACCGGGACGGCACGTATGAGTTCGAGACGCGGGACAACGCCTTCCTCTACGCGTTTGCCTGCTATGCCTGCTCGCAAGCGCCGCTCCAGATGCTGGCGATCGAGGACGGCAAGATCAAGGATGTGAGCGCCGCGGCGCGGTTCACGCCGGCGCATGCCGCCTGGCTCAAGAACATGATCGTGGGCGTGCCGGAGCAGGAGGTGAACGGCTTTCTTGCCGGCTATGTGGGCCAAAAGGCCAGGCTCGGCGAGGGCAAGCAGGCTTGGGACCTGATGCTGGAATATTACGACCGCAATACCGATTGGGGGCTTGAGATCTGCGATCAGGACCGCGACGAGAGCGGAGACTGCTTGGGCCAGACCATCAAGGTCACGTTTCCGCAGGCGCTCGAACGTATGCTTAAGAAAAACGGCTATAAAGTAGGGGGCTGAGCCCAAACCCCAGGAGATCCGTCAGGAACGATCGGGGGGTGGGCGCTGTTTGCCCTACCTGGCGCCACTCATTGGCTGCCGGGTCGGCTCTACGCGTTTTTCAAGGAGTAAGGCGCATGGCACCCCGCGCTTTCTGGACCGGCTATTTGCGGCTGTCCCTCGTCAATATTCCGGTCCGGCTGTACACCGCCACGTCGTCGGAGCGGTCGATCGCCTTCCACCAAATTCATGAACCGACCGGCGAACGCATCCGCTATCAAAAGATCGCGCCGAGTGTGGGGCCGGTAGAGACTGAGGAGGTCACCAAGGGCTACGAGTACGAGAAGGGCAAGTACGTCCTGATCGACCCCAAGGAGATCGACGAGTTGAAGCTCGAGTCGAAGCAGACCATCGACCTCTCCCGCTTCGTCGACGAGGACGCCATCGACCCGCGCTACTTCCAGACGCCTTATTATCTGATGCCCGACGGAGACATGGCCGACGAGGGCTATGTGCTGCTCCATCGGGCGCTGAACGAGACAAAGAAGGTCGGTGTCGGACAGTTCATCCTGCGCGGCCACGGCAACATCGCGGCGATCAAACCTTTCGAGAAGGGACTGCTGCTTGAAGTGCTGCGACAGGAGAACGAGATTCGTTCCGCCGACACGCTGTTCGACGAGATTCCAGACGTGAAGCTCGACAAGGAAGCGCTCGATCTGACCAAAGAGTTGATCAAGCGAAAGAGTGGCAAGTTCGAGCCCGGCCAGTTCAAGGACGAGTATTACGAGGCTGTGTGGGAGCTGATCCAAGCCAAGCTCGAAGACCGCGCGCCTGAGATCGTCACCGAGCAGCCCGGCGGCGCCAAGGTCATCAACATTATGGACGCGCTGAAGAAGAGTGTGCAGCAAGGCAAGGGCAAGACCGCGGCCAAGTCGGCCGGCAAGAAGGCCCCGTCCGCGCGCGCGGCCAAAAAGACAACCCGCGCGCCGAAGCGGAAGTCGGCTTAAGGGCATGGTGCGTGCGCGCAGCGAGGACCCGCTTGCCACCTACAAGGCAAAGCGGGACTTCGGCAAGACACCCGAGCCGGGACCAAAGCGTGCGCGCAAGACCGGCAATAGCTTCGTCATTCAGAAGCACGCGGCACGGCGCACCCATTTCGATTTCCGGCTCGAACATGACGGCGTGCTGAAGAGCTGGGCCGTGACACGCGGCCCGAGCCTCGATCCCAGCCAGAAGCGGCTGGCGGTCCGTACCGAGGACCATCCGCTCGAATATGGCGGGTTCGAAGGTGTCATCCCCAAGGGCGAGTATGGCGGCGGACCCGTCATGATCTGGGACGAGGGCACGTGGGAGCCGATCGGCGATCCGAACGAAGGGCTCGCCAAAGGCGACCTGAAATTCCGGCTCAACGGCAAGCGCCTCAAGGGCGACTACGTGCTGGTGCGCATGAAGAAGGACCGCACGGGCGGCAAGCGCGAGAACTGGCTCCTCATCAAGAAGCGCGATGACTTTGCCGGCGACGGAAACGAGCCCACGGAAGAATTCGACACCAGCGTCAAGACCGGCCGAACCATGGATGCGATCGAAACGGGCGCCGATTCAGCAGTGTGGTCCTCGAACAAGGCTCAAAAAAAAACACCGCTGAAGGCGAAGCCCAAGACAGCGCGCAAGACAGCGCGAGAGACGGCGGGCAAAGTCTCAAAGCCAAAGGCAAGCGCGCGCAAAGTCGTAGCGCCGCCCTTCGTCGAGCCGCAGCTCGCCACGCTCGACACGCATGCGCCCACGGGCACGAACTGGCTGCACGAGCTGAAATATGACGGCTACCGCATCGAAGCGCGCAAGGCCGGCGACGACGTCACCTTGTTCAGCCGCAGCGGGCTCGACTGGACGGTGCGTTTTCCGGCGATCGCCGAGGCGCTTTTGACGCTGCCCTGCGAAAGCGCGCTGATCGACGGCGAGGCGGCCTACGTTCTGCCCTCCGGTGTGACGGACTTCAAATCGCTGCAAGAGCACATCGATTCTCCCAATCCGGCGATCCGCTATTTCGCCTTCGATCTTCTGTTCCTCGACGGCAAGGATCTGCGCAAAGAGCCGCTCATCGAGCGCAAGGAGCGCTTGCGCAAACTGATGGCGGCGAAAGGCGTGTCCGAGTTTCTGATTTATTCCGACCATGTCGTGGGCGAGGGTCCCGCCTTCTTCGAAAAGGCATCCGCCGCCCATCTCGAAGGGATCATGTCGAAGCGCGCCGACGCGCCCTATCGTTCCGGCCGCAGCAAAAGCTGGCTGAAGATCAAATGCACCAAGGCGCAGGAGTTCGTCATTGGCGGTTACGCCGAGTCCGAGGTGCGCGGGAAGCCGTTCTCCTCGCTCCTGCTCGGCACCTATGACGGCGGCAAGCTGATCTACGCCGGCAAGGTCGGCACCGGCTTCAATGCCCGCGATCTCAAGGCGCTGGCGGCCCGCTTTAAGCCGCTGACGCGGAAATCATCGCCGTTCGACAGCGTGCCGGCGGCGGAACGCAAGGACGCGGTGTGGCTCAAGCCGGAGCTGGTCTGCGCGGTCAATTACACCGAATGGACGCGAGACGGACGCTTGCGCCATCCGAGCTTTCAGGGTCTGCGCGAGGACAAGCCGGCCCGCGCGGTCTCCCGCGAGGGCAATGAGAATCAGGAGGCCGACATGGCCGCGACCAAGCCTGCGAAGACGAAGACTGCGAAGACGAGCGATGTCAGTTTCGGCGCTATCGCGCTGACGAGCCCGGACAAGGTTCTCTACCCGGAGATCGACTTCACCAAACTCGATCTCGCGCGCTATTACGAAATGGTGGTGCAGGCGATGCTGCCTTATGTGGCCAACCGGCCCATCAGCCTGGTGCGCTGTCCCGAAGGCCTCGACGGTGAGCGTTTCTTCCAGCGTCACGCCATGAGGGGCATGAATAAGGCGATCAAGCAGATCCCGATCCCGGGCGGCGAGACCAAGAAGCCCTATCTCTATATCGACGATGCGGACGGCCTGTTCGCGCTCGTGCAAATCAGCGCGCTCGAGATCCACGACTGGGGCGTATCGCTGAAGCACATCGATAAACCTGACCGGCTGGTATTCGACCTCGATCCGGACGAGGACCTCGACTTCACGGTGCTGCGCGCGGCGGCACAAGAAGTGCGCGATTTCCTCGCCGATCTCGGTCTGAAGAGTTTCCTGAAAGCAACCGGCGGCAAGGGGCTGCACGTGGTGGCGCCGCTGACACCAAAGGCCGACTGGGACGAGATCAAGGAATTCTCCAAGGCGGTGGCCGACGCACTGGTGACCGCGCGCCCCGACCGCTACACCGCCAACCCGCTGAAACGCACACGCGTGGGCAAGATCTTCGTCGACTATCTGCGCAATCAGCGCGGCAGTTCGGCCATCTGCAACTTCTCGACCCGCGCCAAACCGGGAGCGCCCGTGGCGACGCCGCTGCGCTGGGACGAGCTCAAGCGCATCGATAGCGGCGCGCCCTATACGGCAACGACGCTGCCGGCGCGGCTCAAACGGCTCAAGTCGGACCCTTGGGAAGCGTTTTTCGCTACGCGTCAGTCGGTCACGGCAAAGGCGCGGAAGGCCCTTGGCCTTGCCTGAGGCTTCGTGTCGCGAGGCGTCTTGCGCTCGATCAAGGCCGCAAACCGCCCCCGCGCCTCCAGTCCAATAGATTCTCGGCTCTGACGGCGCGCTTCCATGCATGATTTTTCACCCTGGCTGATCCTGATCGCGCTCGGCGCCTTCCACGGGCTCAATCCGGCCATGGGCTGGTTCTTTGCCGCGGCACTCGGGCTCTATCGCAAGAGCCGGCGTGTGGTGTTGATCTCGCTGATCCCCATCGCGCTCGGCCATGCGCTGGCGATCGGCGTCGTGGTGTTCGCGGTGATCGGGCTCGGCACGGCCGTCGACGCGGAGACGTTTCGCATCGTCTCAGGCGTACTGCTGATCGTCTGGGGCCTCTATCACTGGGCCTACGGCCATACGCACCACTTCCACATTGGCGTGACGACAGGGATGCTCGGTCTCGGCGCGTGGTCGTTCCTCATGGCCACGGCCCATGGCGCGGGCATGATGCTGATCCCCGTGTTGATGCCGATGGAGCATGCCCACCATGCGGGCCAGGCGGGGGGGCATGCGGGCCACATGATGGTCACCGGCTCGTTCGGCATCGCGGTGCTGGCGGTACTGGTGCACACCCTGGCCATGCTGATCGTCACCGGGGCGGTCGCGCTTGCCGTCTATCAGTCGGCGGGCTTCGAGGTGCTCAAGCGCAGCTGGCTCAATCTCGATCTCGCCTGGACGCTTGCCCTGATCGGCATGGGGGCTTGGCTGCTGCTCGTGTGACCCACGCGGCGAGAGGGGGGAAGAACGAGGAGCGGTTCATTTCTCCGCCGCCACGAGCGCCGGCGTCTTCAGCGCCCGCAGGCGGTTGTGGATATCCGTGGCGGCAATGGCGGCCTCGCCCTGCGCCACGCTGATCTGGTTCAGGCCGCGCACAAGATCTCCCGCTGCGTAAAGGCCGTCGAGACTCGTCTGCTGATGGTCGCTGACTTCAAGGCATCCGGCGTCGTTGACCGCGGCACCCGCGTCCCTGGCGAGCGCGCTTTGCGGCGACGTGCCGAGCGCGGAGTAGACGACGTCGAAGCGCCACTCGGTGCCCCCGACGTCGAAAGCCTCGATGACATCATTCTCGATCGTCACGCTGTCGATGGAGGATTCGATGAGGTCGATATTGGCGGCGCGCAGTTCGCGCCGGTCTTCGCTCGAGAGAGCGACCTCCTCGCGAATGTGGATCAAAGTCACGTTTTCGGAATAGGAGCGCAGGAATAAGGCCTCGCGCACCGAATGACTGCCGCCGCCGATTACCCCGATCTTCTTGCCGATAACCTCGTAGGCATCGCAGATCGGGCAGATACGCAAGAGACCCCGCTCGACGGCGCGGTCGACGCCCGGCAGCTCGGGGTCGTGATCGAGAACGCCAGTCGCGAGCAGAACGAAGCGGGCGCGGATGCTTCTGTCGCCGACAGAGACCTCGAACAACCCGTCCGGGGTTTTGCCGAGGCTAGTCACCACGCCCTCCTGAAACTTGGCGCCATATTTTTTGGCCTGGGCGTGAATGCGGCCGATCAAATCCGGCCCCTCAATGCCATTGGGAAAGCCCGGATGGTTATGGGTCCGCGGAATGCGCCAAGCCCGGCTTTGGCCGCTTTCCACGACCAGCACGTTTCGGCGAAAGCGGCCAAGATAGATTGCGCCGGTGAGCCCCGCCGGACCGCCACCGACAATCACGGCGTCCCAGATCATGTCGTCTTGCTTCGTCGCCATGGCCGTTCCCTTTTTGTGCCGCGCCCGCTATAGTCGGCCTATTCCATCAACAATCGAAAGGAGGTGATCCAGTGTCTCATTGTCATAGCCTGCGGTCTGAGGGCTTCGCGACCTGGATGCTCGCCTCTTACGAGGTCTAAGGCGTTCAGCAACGCTTGAAGCGGTCTCTTTGACCGCGGCCGACAATGGAAGGGCTGCCCCAAGCGGGGCGGCCCTTCTTTTTTGCTCAAAATCTGGGCTTCGAACGGCCCCGGTCATTGAAGAATTTTTCAGACCCTGTCGGCCATGGTGGCCGCATGGTGGGGGCACGTATTGCGTATCTGGCCGGTCTGCTCGCGGTCGCATGTCTACTCGAGGCGTGCGGTGGCGGTGGCGGCGTTCCGCGCGAAAGCCGCGCCGAGTGGCGCGACAAGGCCGAGGCCCGATGCATGGCCTCGGGTCGCGTGCGTGCGTCTTCTTATGTGCAGCAAGTCTCCAACGTGAGCGGACCCAGCGCTTGCGGCATCCGGGCCCCTCTCAAAGTTTCAGGCGCGCTCGGCGGCCGGGTCCGGATCACGCCTACGGCCACGATCGGCTGCCCGATGACGGCGGGTCTCGATCGCTGGATCAACAATTCGGTGCAGAAGGCCGCCTATCGCCAGTTCGGCAAGCCGGTGGTCGAGATCAAGCAGATCGCGTCTTATAGCTGCCGGGGCCGCAACGGCCGGCATCGCGGGCCGCTGTCCGAGCACGCTTACGGCAACGCCATCGACATTGCCGCTTTCAAGCTCTCGGACGGCACGCAGATCACCGTGGTCAAAGGCTGGTGGCGCGGCAGCCGGCGGGAAAAGGCCTTTCTGAAGGAGGCGTTCGCCGGCGCCTGTGCGGAGTTCTACACCGTGCTCGGTCCGGGCGCCGACCGCTACCATTACAATCATTTCCATCTCGACCTGCTGGTCACCAACGTGTCCAAGGGCCGTCACTTTTGCCAACCCAGACCGAGCCGCGGCTTTTTCGCCGAGGCCGAGGGCGACCCGGTGTCCACCGCGTCCATCAAGCCGATTCCCTTCACCGGGCCTCCGGGCGCCGACTAGGGCGAGCCGTCTTTGGGGCCAAGCCTTCAGGGGTCAAGCCTTCGGGAGAAAAGGCCTGACTGTGGCCCGTCGGCAACTTCGCATCTGCGAAATCGGCGGTATGATCCTCACAGGGGAATCGCACGGGGAGAGCGCGACCACACGCGCTAAGCCTTTGGGCTTGGCAAATTTGGAGGGGCACGATGGCAGCAGAATCGTTGGTGCAAATGCTCGAAGAGATCGCTGTCGGGCTCAAGGCCGGCGACGAAGAGGTCTATGGCTGGCTCCGCGAGCAGCTCAAGGAATGCGGCGCATCGGAGATCTCCGTCGAGTTGGCCATGGGCGTAATCGCCAGGCTCTTGCCCGAAGAGGCGCAAGGCAATCTTGAGCTTGCCGAGCACTATAGTCGCCGCTGGGCCCACTAGCGCCGCATAGCATCCAGCCTTAGCATCGCCCGGGGTGCGACATGCGGAACAGCCCTGCCGCTTGTTCGTTGTTGCAATCATGCGCGCCCTTCTAGTGCACAATCCGACGGCCGGCTCGCGACGCCACTCGCGCGAAACACTGCTCGATCATCTCGACCGCGCCGGCTTTTCCACACGTGACTTCTCATCCAAGGAAGACGCCTACAAGGCAGCGCTCGGCGACGGTGACGCCGACATCGTGATCATCGCAGGCGGCGACGGCACGGTCGGCAAGGTTGTTCGAAGGATCTCCGACCGCACGGTCCCGGTGGCGATCCTGCCCCTCGGTACGGCGAACAATGTCGCCCGCAATCTCGGGATCACCGGTGAGATCGAGACACTCGTGCCGAAGCTCCAGGACGCCCCCACCAAGAGACTGGATATCGGTTGCACATCGGGGCCCCGGGGCGACCGGAACTTCCTGGAATCCGTCGGCTGGGGCGCGCTCGCCAAGGTCGTCGATGTCGGGGTTCCCGACAGTGCCGGTGACCAGAAGATCGCTCAAGGGCGCGAATTGTTCGCCGAGATTCTGGAAACCGCTACGCCGAGCAATGTCTCCTTCGAGGTCGACGGGCACCGCATCGAGGGGGAGTTCATCTTCGTTGAGATTCTCAATCTCGGCATGACCGGGCCTCGCGTGACGATCAGCCCGTCGGCGGAGCCCGGAGACGGCTTGCTCGACGTCGTTTTTTTGCCCGCGGCGCGCAAACAGGAGATGATCGACTGGCTGAGGTCATGCCCGGACGACACGCCGATCCCGCTCAGCGAGATCAAGGCCAAGACGGCAACGCTTCATTGGCGGAACGGGCCGCTCAGGGTCGACGACGAGGTGTTCGACGCGCCCGACGCCGCGACCGAAGTCCTTGTGGCGATCGAGCCCGAAGGACTTCAGGTGTGCGTTCCAGCCACGGAAGACTAGGTGCGGAGCGCGGCTGCAAGACGCTGCCAAGCCGCATCTTCGCCAGGCAGGCCAAAGCGCAGCCATTCAGGCTCTGCCTCAAAACGGCGCACGAAGATCCCGGCGCGGCCGAGCCGCTCGAAGATCAGCTCGGCCTCCGGACTGCGGAGCAAGTGGAACAGTTCAGTGTGGCCGACGCTTTCGAGCCCCGCGTCCCGAAGCAGCCTTCCGAGACGGACTGACGCATGGCCGAGGGAGAGACGCGCTGCGTCGATCCAATCCCAATCCCACAAGGCCGCTTTGCCGATGGCCAGCGCCGGGCCCGAGACCGGCCACGGTCCAAGGCTGGCGCGAAGGCGCGCCGCAAGCACCGTTGCGGCCAAGGCGAAGCTGAGCCTGATCCCGGCCAGACCGAAGAACTTGCCGAAGGAGCGGAGCACGACGACGTTCGCGTCCTCCACATGAAGGCTCAAACTTTCGCCGCGTGGCCCTGCATCCATGAAAGCCTCGTCGACAACCAAGAGCCCCCCGCGACCGCGCTGGGTCTCGGCGATACGAAGCAGCTCGGACTTGCCGAAGACACGCCCGTCAGGGTTGTTCGGGTTGACCACGATGGCAAGATCGGCCTCGCCCAGGGGTGCGAGTTCCCGAACGGTGGTGACCTCGTGTCCGGCAAGGGCCGCGACACGCGCGTGCTCCGCATAGGTCGGGCCCAGGATCGCCGCCCGGCCCGGGGGTACCATCCCCGCGATCAGCGTCATCAGGATCTGGCTGCCTGGGGCCGGGACCACGTTGTCCTCCGACGGCGCGGCATAGGCCGTCGCGGCGTTCCAGGTGAGCCGCTTGAGGCTTTCTGCGTCCGGCAGGCGCGCAAAATCTTCGGGCCAAACGTCCGGGATAGGGTAGGGATGGGGATTAATCGCCGTCGACAGGTCGATGAATGGCTCGGGGGCACCGGGAAATAGCTTCCGGGCCGCGTCAAGATCGCCGCCATGGCCGAGTGGCGCGAATGGGTTGGGAGGGATCATGGCCGCACCGCTAGCGCTTCTTGCTTTGCTGATCGAGCTCGTCGTAGGCTATCCTGACGCGCTGATGAAGAGGATAGGCCATCCGGTCACCTGGATGGGTCACCTCATCACCTTCCTCTACACGCGTTTGAACCGCGACGGCGCCGATGCGGAGTCGCGGCGCCGGGCCGGCGCCATTGCCCTGTTCTTTCTCCTGCTGATCGTCGGCGCCATCGCCTTCGTCGTCGAGACCGCGCTGCTGCTGTTGCCGTTCGGTCTGATCTTCGCGGGCCTCGCGGCAAGCACATTCATCGCGCAGCGCAGCCTCTATAGGCATGTGGCTAATGTCGGCGAAGCGCTCGAGCGTGGCAATTTGGCCAAGGCCCGCGAAGAGGTGGCCCATATCGTCGGACGCGACACCGAAGATCTCGACGAGGCCGGCGTAGCGCGCGCGGCCATCGAAAGTCTCGCCGAGAATTTCTCCGATGGCGTGGTGTCGCCGGTGTTGTGGATCGGGCTGGTTGGCCTGACGGGGGGCGCCCTCTACAAGGCGGTCAACACCGCCGACAGCATGATCGGTCATCGAAGCGAACGGTATGAGAATTTCGGCAAGCCCGCGGCGCAGCTCGACGATCTCGTCAATCTTCCAGGCGCGCGGATTTCCGGCCTGCTGATCGTTGCCGCCGCCGCGCTGACGGGCGGCGCCTCGCCGGGCGATGCTTGGCGGACCATGACGAACGATGCCGCCAAACATGCCTCGCCCAATGCCGGCTATCCGGAGGCGGCGATGGCCGGCGCGCTCGGGCTCGCGCTCGGCGGCCCGCGCGCCTATGACGGCGAAGAGGCCGAAGGCGCTTGGCTCGGCGCAGGGCGCCGCGAGGCCAGGGCCGCCGACATCCAGGCCGCGCTCGATCTTTACGGCCGCGCCGACGGGCTGCTGATCGCCCTGGTGTTCCTGCTCGCGGCGTTTACCGCGATAGCGTGAGCAGGCGATCGACATCGAGATGCGCTTCCAGATGGGCGGCGAGGCGATCGAGGATCGCATCCACCGCGCTTTCATAGGCGATTTGTGTTGAGCCCGCGCCGAAGCGCGCGAGCCAAGCGGCGCGCTGGCGGTCGTCGGCAAAGAGGCCATGCATGTAGGTGCCGATGATCTGGCTGTCCGGCGCCATGGCGCCTTCGGGCGTGCCGTCCGCGAGCTGCGCGAAGGCTCGCGCGCAATCGGGGCCGTCGGTGGTTCCCATGTGCATCTCGTAGCCTGTGACCGGCGCGCCGTCGAAGGTCGTGCCGGTGACGGGCTCGAGGCGCTTCTCACTCGCAAGTGTCGTCTCCACCTCGAGCAGGCCGAGGCCTGGCGCGGTGCCTGGCGGCCCCTCAATGCCGTCGGGATCGTGGATGGCGCGGCCCAACATCTGATAGCCGCCACACAGACCGAGCAGCACGCCGCCGCGGCGCAGATGCGCGGCGATATCGATGTCGAAGCCCGCTTCGTGCAAGGCCTTCAGGTCCGAGATGGTCGCCTTGGAGCCCGGCAGGATGACGAGGCCCGCATCGCCGGGAAGCGCGTCGCCGGGCCGCACGCGCACCAGGTTCACCGCAGGCTCCGCATCAAGCGGATCGAGATCGTCGAAATTGGCAATATGCGGCAGGATCGGTACGGCGATCTTGAGCACAGCATCCGGCTTGCCCTGGCGCGCGCCGTCCAGCGCCAGCGCATCTTCCGCCGGCAGACCACGCGCCTCAGCGAAGAAGGGAATAAGGCCCAGCGCCTCCCACTGCGTCGCCGCCGCGACCAGCGCCATGCCATCGGCGAACAGCGCGGGATCGCCGCGGAACTTGTTGACCAGGAAGCCCACGACCATCTTCGCGTCATCCGCATTGAGCACGGCCTTGGTGCCGATCAGACTGGCGATGACGCCGCCCCGGTCGATGTCGCCGATCAGCACCACCGGCACGTCGCAGGCGCGCGCGAAGCCCATATTGGCGATGTCGTTCGGGCGCAGATTCACTTCCGACGCGCTGCCCGCGCCTTCCACCAGCACGATGTCCGCTTGCGCTTTGAGATGGGCGAAGCTCTCTTGCACGAAACCCATCAATTCGGGTTTGAGCGCTTGATAGTCGGCGGCCTTGGCGTTGCCGTAGACGCGCCCCTGCACCACGATCTGCGCGCCGACCTCGCTCTGCGGTTTCAGCAGCACGGGGTTCATGTGCACGCTCGGAGGCACGCGCGCCGCGCGCGCCTGCAAGGCTTGCGCCCGGCCGATTTCGCCGCCGTCGATGGTCACAGCTGCATTGTTCGACATGTTCTGCGGCTTGAAGGGAACCACGTTGAGACCGCGCGCAACAAGCGCACGCGCCAGCCCGGCCACGATCAGCGATTTGCCGACATCGGAGCCCGTGCCCTGGAACATGAGCGCCCGGGCACTCATGCGATCAGAACTCGATGCCGGGTTGCGCCTTCACGCCGGCGGCGAAGTGATGCTTGACCAGCGTCATGTCGGTGACGAGGTCGGCGGCCTCGATGAGTTGGGGCTTGGCGTTGCGGCCGGTGACCACAACATGGAGACCGGGCCGGCGGCTCTTGAGCGTCTCGATGACGGACTCGAGCGGCAGATAGTCGTAACGCAGCGCGATGTTGAGCTCATCGAGAATGACGAGAGCGAAGCTCGGATCGTCCATCAGCTCGATCGCCTTGGCCCAGGCGCGCTCGGCCGCGGCGATGTCGCGGGCGAGATCCTGAGTTTCCCAGGTGAAGCCTTCGCCCATAGAGTACCAGGCGACCTGATCGCCGAACTTGGCGAGCGCGTCACGCTCGGCGGTGTGCCAGGCGCCCTTGACGAATTGCACCACGCCGACGCGCTCGCCGCGCCCGATCATGCGCAGCGCCAGCCCGAAGGCGGCCGTGGATTTGCCCTTGCCCGTGCCGGTATGGACGATGAGCAGGCCCTTCTCCTCGACGGTCTTGCCGGCAACTTCCTCGTCTTGCCTCTGCTTCCGGTTCGCCATCTTGGCGCGATGGCGTTCGGCATCCTTATCGTCGACGGCCTTCGTCATGGCGATCCCTTCACGTAAAGCGGCAGACCGGCGACCATGAGGATCACGCGGCCGGCATGGGCGGCGAGGCGCTGGTTGAGCACGCCTTGCGCATCACGAAACTCGCGGGCGAGCGCGTTGTCCGGCACGATGCCGAGACCCACCTCGTTGGACACAACCACCGCGGTGCCGACGCGCGCGGCCAAGGCCTCTTCCAGCCTCGCCGTCATCGAGTCAATCTTGAACTTGCCGTGCATCAGGTTCGACAGCCACAAGGTCAGGCAGTCGACCAGGACGGCGGCGCCATGTGGCGCGGCGTGAAGCGCTTCGGGCAGTTCGTGCGGCGCCTCGATGGTCTGCCAGCCCGCTTCCCGCCGTGCTTTGTGTTCGGCAATGCGCGCGGCCATCTCGTCGTCGTGCGCCTCAGCCGTGGCGATGTAGACCCAAGGCTGCGGCAGGGCGGTGACGAGGCTTTCGGCGTAACGGCTCTTGCCGGAGCGGGCGCCGCCGAGGACGAAGGTGGTCCCTTCGTCCCCGGCTATGGCGTTCGCCATCAAGAAATTACACGCTCGGGATGAGCTGCCCGATGACCGCGGCCAGGCCCACGCCAAGAACGGCGGCGCCGGCAAGGCGCGGTGCGACGGCCGAGACATTCAGTCCCGACATGCGCCACAGCATGGCGACACCGACCGTGAGCGCGCTCTGAATGACGACGAGACCAAGCAGATAAGCGCCGAGCGGCGTCGGCTCCGCGCCGAAGATCGATTCCCCATAGGCATAGCCATGGGCGAGACCCGCCAAGCCGAACAGCGCGGCCCAACCGGCCAGCGGCACCTCGCGACCGGTTGCGATCAGAGCACCGACCACCACCACCGAAACGGCGACGATCAGTTCGGAAGCCGGCAGATTGAAGCCGTTCACGTGGGCCGCGACACCGATCGCCGAGGCGGCGACGAACAGCACCGGCAGTACCAGATTGAGGCCGCCGACGCCGACCGCAACACCAACGGCAATGAGAAAGGCGAGATGATCCGGCCCGATGACCGGGTGGCCGAGGCCAGAAAGCAGACCCATCCCGAAGGTCGAGGGCATCTCGCCGCCCATGACGTGATGGGCCGAGGCCGGCATGGCCATCAGCAGGAGCGCGGCAAGAGCCAAAAACACGGTACGGTGAAGCGAAGAAGCGTTCATTTGATCCCCCATGCGCCCTCCACCCGAGGGCGCGGTTCAAGGTTGAGCCGGCGGCAGGTCTCCTGGCTCGCGGGTCGACGCCTTCCCTCGGCCTTCCCGGAGCTGTTGGGCTCCAGTGGCCTTACGGAGGGGTGCTCGCCACTTACAGTTGCGGGGGCAGCCGCGGAATCGGGGAAAATCCCTCACCGCGTTCCCTTTTACGTCCCACGGAATGCGGGAACCGACGACGGGGCGACTATAGCGGGGTTGGCCCGCGCCGCAAGCGGCTGGAGGGACATCACATTGACAAGGGGCGGTCCCGCCCCTTTAGTGGCCCCATCGACGGTCTCTCACGATGAGAGCGAACAGGGAACGCGGTACGGATTTTGGTCCAATTCCGCGGCTGCCCCCGCAACTGTAAGCGGTGAGCCCGAACCACATTGCCACTGGGGATTGCCCGGGAAGGCGGTGAGGGGCTGAGACCCGCGAGCCAGGAGACCTGCCGTCGATCTGGTCGTTCGCCCGGGCGGGGTGCCTCGGTGGCGGTTAGTTCTATGGCGAGGGCCGATTCGTCGGTTCCCAGCCCTATCGCACCCCAATCGCGGACGGCCCGAGGAGCGGCTTCAAAGGGGTGACTCTCACCGAGATCGAAGCGGACGAGGACACGTGCGCTCGCACAGGGTCCACCGTCTATGTCTGCATCACCTGCCGCCACGCCGGCGATCCGGAGGACGGCCCACGGCCGGGACTCGCGCTGGCACGCGCCGCGGCCCAGGCGGCGGACGGCACGGGTGTGTCCGTCTGCCAAGTCCAGTGCCTCGCCAATTGCAGCCGTTCCTTGAGCGCGGCCATGCGCTGCGATGGGACCTGGACTTATGTGTTCGGCGGGCTCGATGCCGAGGGGGACGCCGAAGCGCTGATCGAAGGCGCACGCCTGCTGGCGCGCGCGAAGGACGGGATCCTGCCCTGGCGCGGACGGCCCGAAATTCTGAAGCGGGGATTGATCGCCCGCGTGCCGCCACTCGATTTCACGCCAGAGAATTCCACGGAGGATACTGAATGACGTCGCTTGCCCGCATTCCCTGCACCATCGTCACCGGCTTTCTCGGCTCGGGCAAGACGACGCTGATCCGCCACGTGCTCGCCAATGCGAACGGGCGCCGGCTCGCGGTCATCGTCAACGAGTTCGGCGATGTGGGCATTGACGGCGAGATCCTCAAAGGCTGCGGCGACGCCTCCTGCCCCGAGGAGAATATCGTCGAGCTCGCCAATGGCTGTCTGTGCTGCACCGTGGCCGACGAGTTCGTGCCGGCGCTCGACGCCATCCTCGCCATGCAGCCGCCGGTCGAGCATATCGTCATCGAGACCTCCGGGCTCGCGCTGCCGAAACCTTTGGTGCAGGCGTTCCACTGGCCGGCGATCAAGAGCCGCGTCACCGTGGACGGCGTGGTGGCGGTGGTCGACGGGGCTGCACTCGCGGATGGACAAGTCTCCGCCGACCTCGAGGCCTTGTCACAGCAACGCGCGGCGGACGACGCGCTCGATCATGACGATCCCATCGAAGAGGTGTTCGAAGACCAAATCGCCTGCGCCGACCTCGTGGTGCTCAACAAGTCCGACCTGCTCGACGCGGGCGGCCTTGAGCGCGCGCTTGCCGCAGTCACCGGGGCGCTGCCGCGTGCCGTCGGCATCGTCGCCGTGGCCGACGGCAAGGTGGACCCGGCCGCTCTGTTGGGCTTGGGCATCGGCACCGAGAACGACATCGAAAACCGCAAGACGCATCACGATAATGAGCTCGATCACGACCACGACGATTTCGATAGCTTCGTGGTGCCGCTCGCCGAAATCGGCGATCCCGCCTTGATCGCCGCGCGCATCGCGGAACTCGCCGGAGCCCACAATGTGTTGCGGGTGAAGGGGTTCGCCGCCGTGGCCGGCAAGCCGATGCGGCTTCTTATTCAAGCGGTCGGCCCGCGCGTCAGCCATTACTATGACCGGCCTTGGCATGCGTCGGAAGACCGCCAAGGTAGTGTCGTGGTCATCGGCCTCAAAGGTCTCGACCGCGACGCCGTAACCAAGTCGCTCGCAGGTTAGCGCATGCATCTGTTGCAGACATCTTCCACGACGCTCGACGACATCGTCGAGCCCGTCGATCTCGGCCAGACGCCGGGCGACATCGTGGTGGTGTCTTTCGTCGACAGCGATCTCGCGGGACTGAGCGCGGCCTACACCGCCGAGCGCGATGGCCTGCCGAGCGTGCGGCTCGCGCATCTGCGCGATCTGCGCCATCCCATGTCCATCGATCTGTGGGCGGACAGTGTGGCGCGGCACGCCAAGGTGATCGTGGTGCGGCTTCTGGGCGGGCTCGACTGGTGGCGCTATGGGGTGGAGACGCTTTCGGCCTGCGCCCGGGATCGCGGTATTGTGCTGGCGGTGTTGCCGGGCGAGGACCGGGACGATGCCCGGCTGTTCGAGGCCTCGACGCTTCCGCCCGAAGACCTGCAAACTTTGCTGGCTTATTTCCGCGAAGGGGGTCCGCAGAACCTGCAAGCTCTGCTGCGCCGCCTCGCGCAGCATGCGGGACACAAGCTCGAGGCGCCGAAGCCGGCGCGGGTTCCGCGCATGGCGGGCTATGTGCCGGGCAAAGGGGCCGTACCGCTGCATGTCCTGCGCAATGAGATTGCGACCGGGCAGCCGCTGGTCGCAATCGTTTTCTACCGCTCGGCGCTGCTCGCCGCCGATACCGCGCCGATCGATGGTCTGTGCGCGGCGCTTCAAGAACGCGGCCTGACGCCCGCGCCGCTGTTCGTCCCAAGCTTGAAGGACAATGAGGCAGCCGCGTTCGTGCGCGAGACGCTCGAGGCCCTTTCGCCCGCCGTCATCGTCACGGCCACGGCCTTTGCCGCCGGTGACGGCGTGCTCGACGGCACGGCCGCGCCGGTGCTGCAAGCCATGATCGCCACCACGCGGCGCGACGCCTGGGCCGAAAGCTCGCGTGGGTTGGGGCCCGCCGACCTCGCCATGCATGTGGTGCTGCCCGAACTCGACGGGCGCGTGCTCGCCGGCGCGCTCGGCTTCAAGGACGCCTTGCCGAAAGATGACAATCTTGGGTTCACCGCATTCGGCAGCCGAGCCGAGCCGGACCGCATCGCAGCGGTCGCGGACAGAATCGCCGCGCTTGTGCGCCTCCAGCAGACGCCGCGCGACGAACGGCGCATCGCCGTGGTCCTGCCCGATTATCCGGGTGCCGCGGGCCGGACCGGCTATGCGGTCGGTCTCGACGTGCCGGCCAGCGTCTGTGCGCTGCTCGCCGATCTCGATGAGGCTGGCTACGCGGTCGACAACATCCCTGCGGGGTCACCGGCCCTGCTCGAAGGCTTGGAAACAGGCGCAGGCGCGCCGGCACTTTCACTTGCCGACTACACGCGCTTGCTGGCGGATCTGCCTGCGGAGATTGCGGATGCGATCAGCGCCGCCTGGGGCGCGGCCGAAGACGATCCCGATTTTCGCGACGGGGCGTTCCGTTTCCGCGCCGCCTCGTTCGGCAACATCACCGTGGCGCTGCCGCCCGACCGTGGTTCGACCCATGACCGGCGCAGCGACTATCACGACCCCACATTGCCGCCGCGCCATGCGCTGCTCGCCTTCGGGCTATGGCTGCGGCACACGCTGGATGCGCATGCGCTGCTGCATCTCGGTGCGCACGGAACCCTGGAATGGCTGCCGGGCAAGGCCGTGGCGCTGACAGGGGCCTGCTTCCCCGAAGCTGTGGTGGGAGCGTTGCCGGTGGTCTATCCGTTCATCGTGAGCAATCCCGGCGAGGCCGCTCAGGCCAAGCGCCGCATCGCCGCCGTAACCGTCGGCCATCTGCCACCGCCTCTCACCGGAACGGAAATGTCCGGCGCGGCGCAAGAGCTGGAACACCTCGTCGACGAATACGCCATCGCCGATGGTTTGGACCGGCGCCGTCGCGACCGGTTGGCGCGGCTCATCATCGACAAGGCGGAAAGCTCGGGCCTCGCGCGGGAGGCTGGAATCGAGAGACGCGAGGACGATCAGGACGCGCTCAAGAAGATCGATTCCTGGCTCTGCGACCTGAAAGACTTCGCTATCAGGGACGGACTGCATATTTACGGGCGCATGCCACACACCGATGATGCCGCCTGGCGCGCCTGCGCGGAGGCCGAACGCGATGCGCTGATCACCGCGCTCGACGGCAAGCGCGTGGGCCCTGGGCCCGCCGGTGCGCCGTCGCGAGGCCGCCGCGACGTGCTGCCCACCGGGCGCAATCTCTTCACCGCCGATCCGCGCGTGCTGCCGACGCCGACGGCAACCAAGCTCGGCAAGCTCGCCGCGGACGAGGTGATCCGATCATACCTGCAGAGCCACGGTGAGATGCCGCGTTCGCTGGTCATCGATTTGTGGGGGAGCGCCACGCTCAGGACCGGCGGCGAGGAGATCGCCCAAGGGCTTGCGCTGATGGGCTGCCGCCCCATTTGGGATCCGGCCACGGGCCGTGTCACCGGCATGGAAGTGCTGCCGCCTGCCGTGATGGGCCGGCCGCGGGTGGACGTGACGTGGCGCATTTCCGGGCTGTTCCGGGACCTGTTCCCGGCGCAGATCGCGCTGATCGACGCCGCCGTGAAGCTCGTGGCCGCCCGCGATGAGGACGATGAGGAAAACCCGTTGGCCGCCGCCCGGCGGGCAAGCGATCACGAAGAAGCGCCCGCCCGCATCTTTGGCAACGCGCCGGGCGCTTACGGCGCGGGCGTCGAAGACTTGTTGGGACGGGACACGGCGGACGAGGCGCTCGGCGCGGCTTATCTCGCGGCGACGTCGCACAGTTATGCCGGCGCGCAGGGCTTTGGCACGGCAAACCCCGGGGCGTTCGCGGATCGCGTGGCGGACGCAGATCTTCTGCTCCACCTCAGCGACGATCCGAGCCGCGACATTCTCGAAGGCGCGGAGGACGTGGCCCATGTGGGCGGGTTCGCCGCCGCCGCGCGAAACCTCGGCGCCACACCCGATCTCGTCATGCTCGACGTGACCGACCCGGCGCGCCCGCGCGCGCGGCCGCTCGATCAGGCGCTGGCCCGCATCGTGCGTGGGCGGGCGACGAGTCCCAAGTTTATCGCAGGCATGATGCGCCATGGCGCGCGCGGCGCCGCCGAACTCGCCGAGACCGTCGACCGGCTGGTCGACTTCGCCGAGACCACCCATGCCGTGTCGAGCGCGTTGTTCGACGAAGTGCACCGTGCCTATCTCGCCGACGAGCGCGTGCGCGACTTTCTGTTGCGCGAGAACCCACAAGCCGCGCGCGCCATCGCCGAGCGGCTTGAGGCGGCGCGAAGCAAAGGCCTGTGGCATCCTCGGCGTAACGATCTCGGCACCGAAGCACTCGCCCGCGAGACGGAGGCGGTCCTATGAGCGCGTCCTTCGCTCGCGGCGCCTGTCCGCGCCTCGCCGCGCCGATGGAGACCGGCGACGGCCTTCTCGCGCGTCTCGTGCCGTCGGGACCGCTGGCGCTCGATGGGTTTGGGCAGCTTTGCGCGGCGGCCGAAGTGCATGGCAACGGACTCATGGAGGTCAGCGCGCGCGGCAGCATCCAGGTGCGCGGGTTGACGCCGGTGTCCGCCCCGCTGTTCGCCAACACGGTGGACGCTCTTGAGATCGACATCTGCGAAGAGCCATCCGTGATAGCCGACCCGCTTTCCGACGACCCCACCGCGCTGATCGACGCGCACGGTCTCGCACGCGACATCCGCACGGCGAGCGCCGCGCGCGGCTTTATACTGGCGCCGAAAGTCTCGGTGATCGTCGATGGCGGCGGACGGCTTCATCTCGATGCGCTCCCGGCGGATATTCGGCTGCGTGCGGTGCCCTCCGCAGCCGCGCAGAAACTTTCCGTCTCGCTTGGTGGCGATGCTAGCTCGGCAACACCACTGGGACTCGTTGCGATCGAGCGTGCTGCTTCGCTCGTCTTGGACCTGCTCGGCGTGATCGCCGCGCACGGGGCGGACATGCGCGCGGTGGACGTGCTTCGCCAAGGCGGCCTTGAGACGTTCCAGACCGTCGCTGGAGATCGCATCGCCTCAGCGGCGCCCATCCCGTCGCGGCCGCAAGCGGAGACGATCGGCCTGCACAGATTGAAAAGCGGATCGTGCGCCATGGGCGTGGCGTTGCCTTTCGGCCAGGCGCACGCTTTGGATCTCATTGCCCTGGTGCGCATGGCGCGGGCCAATGGGGTCCGTTGGATCGCCACCGGACCGGCACGCACGCTGCTGCTCGGGCCGATCACCGAAATGGCGGCCTTCGCGTTGGCCACGGCCGCGGACGGTCTCGGCTTTATTGTCGATGCGCGGGATTCTCGGCGCCGGGTCGCCGCCTGCCCCGGCGCGCCGGCCTGTGCCTCGGGACTGATCGCGGCGCGCGCACTCGCCGCCGAGATCGCGCAGGCGCTGCCGCCTTCGGAAGACGGTATCGCCGTGCATGTCTCCGGCTGCGCCAAAGGCTGTGCGCATCCGGCGACCGCTCCCCTGACGATTGTCGGCACCGAGCAAGGCTGCGGTCTCATTCATGGCGGGCCCGCGCGGTCGCGGCCGGACACATACATCGATGGAAGCGGCGTCGTGGCCGAGGCCGTGCGCCTGGCATCGCGGGAGACCGCCGATGCTTAAGCAGGATTACATCCGCGATGGCGCCGCCATCTACGCGCGCTCCTTCGCCATCATTCGTGAAGAGGCGGATCTCGCGCGATTCTCGAACGCGCAGGCCAATATCGCCGTGCGCATGATCCATGCCTGCGGCCGGGTCGATGCCGCGGCCTCGATCGACTTTTCGCCGGACTTCGTGCAGGCCGCGCGCGGCGCCTTACGACAAGGCGCGCCGATCTTCTGCGACGCGCAGATGGTGGCCCATGGCGTCACGCGCGCTCGGCTGCCCGCAGACAACGACGTGATCTGCAGGTTGCGCGACGACCGCGTGCCGGACCTCGCGGCAAAGCTCGGCACGACGCGCTCGGCCGCGGCGCTCGAGCTGTGGCGCGACCGGCTCGAAGGCTCGGTGGTCGCCATCGGCAATGCGCCGACCGCCCTGTTCCATCTGCTGGAGATGCTGAGGGCCGGCGCGCCGAAGCCGGCTGCGGTGCTCGGCATTCCCGTGGGCTTCGTCGGCGCGGCGGAATCGAAGGACGCGCTCGCGGAGAACGCCTATGGCGTGCCGTGGCTCGTGGTGCGCGGGCGCATGGGCGGCAGCGCCGTGACCGCCGCGGCCCTCAACGCACTCGCCAAGGAGGGCATATGACCGGACGGCTCATCGGCGTCGGCGTCGGCCCGGGCGATCCCGGGCTGCTCACGCTCAACGCCATCGAGGCGCTGAAGGTGGCCGACGTGGTCGCCTATTTCGCCAAGGCGGGCAATGAGAGCAATGCGCGGACCATCGTGGCCGACCATCTCAACGGCGCCGAGGAACTGCCCCTGCTCTATCCCGTGACCACTGAGATCCCCAAAGAGCACGCCGGCTATCGCGACGCGATCCGCGATTTCTACGACGTCTCGGCCGCCGCGGTCGCGTCGCATCTCGACGATGGGCGCACCGTCGCGGTGCTGTCCGAAGGCGATCCCCTGTTCTACGGCTCGTATATGCATATCCATGTGCGCCTCAGCGATCGCTATCCCACCGAGGTCGTTGCCGGGGTGACCGGCATGTCGGGCTGCTGGTCCTCGGTCGGGGCACCGATGACCCAAGGCGACGACGTGTTCACGGTGCTGCCGGCGACGCTACCCGAATATGAGCTGGAGCGCCGCTTCGCCGACGCCAACGCCGCCGTAGTGATGAAGATCGGCCGCCACCTCGCCAAGGTGCGCCGCGCACTCGACCGCGCCGGGCGTCTCGACCGTGCCATCTATGTGGAGCGCGGCACCATGGCGAACGCGTCGGTGATGAAGCTCACCGACAAGCTCGACATGACGGCGCCCTATTTCGCTATCGTTTTGGTGCCGGGCTGGGAGGGCCGCGCATGAGCGGACGCCTAACCATTGTCGGGCTGGGGCCCGGCGACGACCGCTATCTGACGCCGGAGGCGCGCGACGTATTGATCGCGGCTGACGCGCTCTACGGCTATGGGCCTTATCTCGACCGGGTCCCGGTGCGCGAGGGCCAGGCGCGGCGTGGATCCGGCAACCGGGTCGAAGGCGCACGCGCCGAAGCCGCGCTGCGCCAAGCGGCCGACGGCGCGCAGGTGGCCATGGTCTCCGGCGGCGATCCCGGCGTGTTCGCCATGGCGGCGGCCGTGTGCGGGGAGATCGAGGCGGGGCCCGATGAATGGCGCGCGCTTGATATGGCCGTGGTGCCGGGCATCACCGCGATGCTGGCCGTGGCGGCGAGAGCCGGCGCGCCCTTGGGCCACGATTTCTGCGCCATCTCGCTGTCGGACAATCTCAAGCCCTGGGATCTGGTGGAGAAGCGTCTCGATGCGGTGGCGGCTGCCGGCTTCGTCATCGCGCTCTACAATCCGGTCTCGCAGGCCCGGCCTTGGCAGCTCGGCCAGGCTTTCACGCTCCTCGCCCGTCATCTCGCACCGTCGACGCCCGTGGTGTTCGGCCGCGCGGTCGGCCGCGACGACGAGGCGCTGACCGTCACCACCTTGGACAAGGCTGCCGATACGAAAGCCGACATGGCCACGCTGGTCATTGTCGGCTCGCCGGAAACGCGCGTCATCGCACGCGACGGCAAGACGCCGCTCGTTTACACGCCGCGAGTCGCAGCAGCGGTAACGGCATGATCGAGCCACACCAACACGTCTTCGACCGTTTCGACGGATGGGGCCTCGGGCAGCGCCGGGCGCTTCACCATGACCACCGGCAGATGCAGTGCGCGCGCACCGGCGATCTTGCCGTAGCTCGCTTCGCCGCCGCTATTCTTGGCGACGACCACGTCGATGCGATGGCGCTCCAGCAGCGCCCGGTCGGCCGCCTCGTTGAAGGGGCCGCGCGCGGTGAGATAGATCGCATGCGGCATGGCGAGCGGCGGATCGACGGGATCGACGCTGCGCACGAGATAAGTGTGCTGCGGGGCGCGCTCGAACGGCGCGATCTCCTTGCGGCCCAACGCCAGAAAGACGCGGCGCGGCGCCACGCCAAGCGTGTCGAGCGCATCGGCGATACTCTTCACGTCGATCCATTGATCCCCTTGCCTCTGCTGCCAGGCCGGACGCCGCAGGGCGAGCAGCCGCACGCCGGCCAGTTCAGAGGCACGAGCCGCATTGGCGGAGATCTGCGCAGCATATGGGTGCGTAGCGTCGATCAGCACGTCGATCGTCTCGTCGCGCAAATACGCCGCGAGCCCTCCGGCGCCACCGAAGCCGCCGATACGCGTCGGCACACCTTGCGGCAAGGGGTTGGCAGTACGGCCGGCCAGCGACAAGGTGACGGTGCAATCGGGGCGTTCGGCGAGCGCACCCGCCAGGGCCCGCGACTCCGCCGTCCCGCCGAGAATGAGGATCTTCATGGCGCGCCCTGAACCGATCATGCCCGACCCTGCCCCAGACCGGCGCTGGCTGTCTATCGTCGGCATCGGCGAGGACGGCGTAGCGGGCTTGAGCGCCGGCGCGCGCGATTTGATCGCGAACGCCGAGATCGTGTTCGGCGGCGCCCGGCATCTGGCGCTTGCCGCCCCCTTGATCTGCGGCCAGTCCAAGCCTTGGCCGAGTCCGTTTTCGCGCGCCGTCGGCGAGGTGCTCGGCATGCGCGGACGCCGGGTCTGTGTGCTCGCCTCCGGCGATCCCTTCTTCTATGGAGTCGGCGCCACGCTGGCGGCCCATATCCCGCCTGAGGAGATGCATGTGGTGCCGGCGCCGTCCGCTTTCAGCCTGGCGGCGGCCCGCATGGGCTGGGCGCTTCCTGAGACCGTGCTCGTCTCCGTGCATGGCCGGGCGCTCGACCGTATCCGGCCGCATCTCCATCCCGGCGCAGCCATCCTGGCGCTCACCTCCGACGAAGAGGGCCCGGCCGCCCTTGCGCGGCTGCTCACCGAGAACGGCTTTGGGTCGTCCACGATCACCGTGCTCGAAGCGCTCGGCGCCTCAGATGAGCGCCTGCGGGCGGCGCGGGCCGATGCCTTCGATGTGACGGACATCGCCGCGCTGAACACCGTGGCCATCGAGGTCGCGGCATCTCCTGATGCGCGCCTCATCGCCTATACGCCGGGACTCGCGGACGATCTGTTTGAGCATGACAGGCAGATCACCAAACGTGAGATCCGCAGCCTGACCTTGTCGGCGCTCGCGCCCAAGCGGGGCGAACTTCTGTGGGATGTCGGCGCGGGCTCAGGCTCCGTCGCCATCGAATGGATGCTCGCCGATGCATCCTTGCGCGCCATCGCCATCGAAGCGCGCGCCGACCGCGCGGCCCGCGTAAGCCGCAATGCTAGCGCGTTTGGGGTGCCAGGGCTTCTGATAATCGAAGGCTCGGCACCGGACGCGCTCGCCGGGCTTGAGGCACCGGATGCGATTTTCATCGGCGGCGGCGGAAGCACAGATGGTGTGCTCGACGCCTGTATCGCGGCGCTCAAGCCCGGCGGACGGCTGGTCGCCAATGCGGTGACACTGGAGACAGAATCAGACTTGATCGCGCGGCACGCAGAACTTGGCGGCGCGCTCACACGCATCGCCGTGTCGCGGGCCGACCCGGTCGGAAGCAAAATAGGCTGGCGGCCCGCCATGCCGGTTACGCAATGGGGATGGGAGAAGTCATGATCGTCGCAGGGATCGGCTGCCGCAAGGGCACCACGGCGCAAGATATCGATACGGCGATCGACACGGCGATGGCCGAAGCGGGCAAGCCCCGCGAGTCGCTGAGCGCCATCGCCACCTCGGACGGAAAAGGCAGTGAGCCGGGCATCATCGAGGCGGCGGCCGGGCGGGGTGTGCGGCTCGATCTGGTCAAGCCGGGCGAGCTCGAAGCGGCGGGGCCGCGCACGCAATCCTCCTCCCCGCGGGTGAAGGAGCTATTCGGCGTGCCGTCCGTGGCGGAAGCCGCAGCGCTCGCGGCCGCGGGATCCAGCTCGAAGCTGCTTGTGCCACGCATGGTCGTGGGTCCGGCGACCTGCGCCATCGCCGCGACCGAAGAGGATTCGTGAGCGTTCATTTCATCGGTGCGGGGCCCGGCGCCGCCGACCTGATTACGGTGCGCGGCCGTGACATCCTCGCGCGCTGTCCGGTCTGCCTCTATGCCGGCTCCATCGTCTCAAAAGATCTGCTTGGCTATTGCCCGCAAGGCGCACGGCTTATCGACACGGCCCCATTGTCGCTGGATGAAATCGAGGCGGAGTATGTTGCCGCGCATGAAGGCGCGCTCGATGTGGCGCGGCTCCATTCCGGCGACCTTTCAGTGTTCAGCGCCGTCGCCGAGCAGATGCGCCGGCTCGATGCACGCGGCATTCCCTATACGCTGACGCCCGGCGTGCCGGCTTTCGCCGCCGCCGCCGCAGTGCTCAATTGCGAGCTCACCGTGCCGGAACTGGCGCAGAGCGTGGTGCTGACGCGCATGCCGGGCCGCGCCTCGCGCATGCCCGAGGCCGAGACGCTTGCGAACTTCGCCGCGACGGGCGCGACGCTGGCGATCCACCTTGCCATCCACGCGCTGGATAAGGTGGTCACGGAACTGACGCCGTTCTACGGCGCAGACTGTCCGGTCGCCGTGGTGGCCCATGCCAGCCAATCCCGGCAACGCATCCTACGCGGGACGCTCAGTGATATTTGCGGACAACTCGAACGCGACCCGATCGAGCGCACGGCGCTGATCCTGGTCGGGCGCGCGCTTGCCGCCCAAGATTTTCGCGAGAGCGCGCTCTACGACGCCGACTATCGTCGCCGCTACCGCGACGGCCCGGCATGAGCGAAGGGCGCATGACCGACCGAGTTGCCTTCGCGGTCGAAGACCACGATTTCGATGTCCACGGGCTTGCCGGCGACGACCTTGGCCGCAGCCTCGCGTGCGGCGCGCGCCACCGCGTCGCCCAGCGCGATGTTTTCGGCTTTCGCATAGCCGAACGCTTCGGCCGCCGTGTTGGAGGCGCGGATGCTGGCACACAACGCAGCCGATCCTCCCGCAGTCTCCGCAAGCTTGGTAAGCGCGTCGAGATCGACGGCGCCGCGCTTAGAATGCAGATCCAGCAGCCCTTGGGCAAGCTTGGTCATCTTGGCCACGCCGCCGGCGATGGTGACGCGCGGCACGGGATGGCTCTTCACATATTTGAGCGTGCCGCCGATGAAGTCGCCCATGTCGATCAGCGCCGTCTCCGGCAGATCGTACATCTTCTGCACGGCGGCCTCCGACGTGTTGCCGGTGGACGCGGCGATATGGGTGAGCCCGCAGGCGCGCGCGACGTCGATGCCGCGATGGATGGAGTGAATCCAGGCCGCGCAGGAATAGGGCACCACGATGCCCGTGGTGCCGAGGATCGACAGCCCGCCGACAATGCCGAGGCGTCCGTTCAAGGTTTTCTCGGCGAGCGCCGCGCCGTTCGGAACGCCGATCTCCACCTCCACGTCACCGGCATCTTGCTGGGCCGCAGCCACTTCTTCGATGGCGCCGGCGATCATCTTGCGCGGTACGGGGTTGATCGCAGGCTGGCCCGGCGGGATCGGGAGGCCCGGCCGCGTCACCGTGCCGACCCCCTCGCCGGCGCGAAACGTCACGCCGGAGCCGGGCGCGCCAGGCCGTACCGTGACCAGAATCAACGCGCCATGGGTGACGTCCGGATCATCGCCCGCGTCCTTGACCACGCCGGCCGTGGCCGCGCGATTGCCCCGCGCCGTGGTGGCGAGCGCGAAGGCGGGGCGTTGGCCCCCGGGCAGTGTGATCTCCACGGGATCGGGGAATTCGCCCGTCAGCAGGCCCTGATAGGCGGCCTTGGCGGCCGCCGTGGCGCAAGCGCCGGTGGTCCAGCCCTTGCGGAGCGGGCGGGCGGTCTCGTTCATACCCTTCGCTATAGAGCGCTAAGAGCCCGCCGTCACGGGAGGAGCGCGCCGTGAGCGCACCAGTGACCACACCAGTGACCACCCGGGCCCTGATTATCGCGGCGCCGCGATCCGGCGCAGGCAAGACCACGGTGACGCTGGCGCTGCTCGCGGCCCTGCGGCGCCGGGGGCTTGAAGTGCGGGCCGCCAAGGCCGGGCCGGACTATATCGACCCGGCCTTTCACGCCGCCGCGACGGGGCGGGACAGCGTCAATCTCGACAGTTGGGCGATGGGCCCCACACTGCTCGACGGGCTGATGGCCAATGCGGCCACCGATGGCGATATCCTCGTCATCGAGGGCGTCATGGGCCTGTTCGACGGGATCGGGCGGGAGCCCGGCCGCACCGGGGCCACGGCGGATCTTGCCGCGCGGTTCGGTGTGCCGGTCATTCTGGTGCTCGACGTGTCGGGGCAGTCGCAATCGGCGGCGGCGCTGTTGCGGGGCTTCGCCACGCACAAGAAAGATGTGCGCATCGCCGGCGTGGTGCTGAACTGCGTGGGCAGCGCGCGGCATGAACGGCTCGTGGCAGAGGCGATCGCCGACCTGCGGATCCCAATTCTCGGCGTGCTGCCGCGCGACGACGCGGTCGCCCTGCCCGAACGGCATCTCGGCCTCGTGCAGGCGCGCGAGCATGGCGATCTCGAGGTGCGGCTCGAGGCGCTTGCCAACTTGGCCGCGCGGCATCTCGATCTCGATGCGATCATCGCGCTCGCTACGCGCCCGACCCTCTCGCCGAACGTAACAGGGCCTGCTCTGCCGCCGCCGGGCATGCGCATCGCACTCGCCCAAGACGCTGCGTTTACCTTCGTCTATCCGCATGTGGTGCAAGGCTGGCGGGAAGCTGGCGCGGAGGTCGTCCCGTTCTCGCCGCTCGCCGACGAGGGGCCCGACGGCTCCTGCGATGCCTGCTGGCTTCCGGGCGGCTATCCGGAACTGCATGCGGGCGCGCTTGCCGCCGCGACGAGTTTTAAGACGCGCCTCGCGGCATTCGCCGAAACGCGCCCGGTGCACGGCGAGTGCGGCGGCTACATGGTGCTCGGCGAAGGCCTGGTCGATGCGCATAGCGTGCGCCACGCCATGACCGGCCTGCTCGGCCACACCACAAGCTTCGCGATGCGCAAGCTGCATCTCGGCTATCGCCGCGCAGTTCTGCGAGCTGATTGCGCCCTGGGAAAGAAAGGCAGCGCGGTCCGCGGACACGAATTTCATTATGCGAGCGTGATCGAGACGGGGAACGACGCGCCGCTCGCGGACATCGCCGACGGCGAAGGCAACCCCCTCGGCACCACGGGCGGGCGACAGGGCAACGTCACCGGCACGTTCTTCCATGCCATTGCTGCCGAGTAACTAGGCGGGCTTGTCGGAAACTTGCGCTTCTTCGAAGGTCGCCATGCCAGTGTGGCAGGCGAGGGCCGCGCGCAAAACCAAAAGCGCGATGGCTGCGCCCGAGCCTTCGCCAAGCCGCATGCCGAGATCGAGCAACGGCGACATGCCGAGCTCTTGCAGCAAGAGCCGGTGGCCCGCTTCCGCCGACAGGTGACCGGCGAGCGTATGGTCGAGCGCGTCGGCACGGAGCGCCTTGAGCGGTGCAACAGCGGCCGTCGAGACCATGCCGTCGATGAGCACTGGCGTGTGCTTGTGGCGCGCGGCAAGACACGCGCCGAGCATGGCGGCGAGTTCGCGCCCGCCGAGGCTCGCGGCCGCACTTAGTGGATCGCGGCACGCATCTTCATGACGTGCCAAGGCAGTCTCGATGGCGGCGCGCTTGCGCGCCAAGCCGGCATCGTCCACGCCCGTGCCGATGCCGGCAAAGCGGGCGCCGCCGCCGAACAGCGCGCCGGAGAGCGCCGCCGAGGCCGTGGTATTGCCGATACCCATTTCGCCGAGCACGACCAGATCGGCGCCGTCCGAGACCTCGTCATAGCCGGCCGTGACCGCCTCGAGGAATTCCGCCTCGGTCATGGCCGGCGTTTCCGTAAAGTCGGCGGTGGGCTGATCCAGCGACAGCGCGACGACACGCAAGTTTGCGCACGCCGCGCGCGCGAGCTGATTGATGGCCGCGCCGCCGCTCGCGAAATTCGCGACCATCTGCGCGGTGACCTCGGACGGATAGGCCGAGACGCCTTGCGCGGTGACGCCGTGATTGCCGGCGAAGACCAGAATCTCGACCGCGTCGAGCGTCGGCGGATTGCGGCCCTGCCACGCGGCGAGCCAGGCGGTGGTGGCCTCCAGCCGCCCCAGGCTTCCCGGCGGCTTGGTCAGCTGTGCCTCGCGCGCGCCGACGGCTTCGGCCACTTGGCTATCGGGACCAGGCAGATCCAGACAGGCGGCGCGCAAATCGTCAAAGGAGGTAAAGCGGGACATTTCGGGCTAAACTCTTGGCTGTAAAGGACTCCTCGCCCGGAGAACGGCGAGATGAGGAAGGATTTCACGGGGATGGGCGGCATTACCACGGACCTCAGGACGGGCCTAGCCTTTTGCACGCGGCTGCCGGTCGCGGCGGGCGAGCCTGCGAACCTGGCCCAGGCCGCGTGGAGCTTTCCCGTGGTCGGCGCGCTGGTGGGCGGTGCCGGTGCGCTGCTCTATTGGCTGGCCGCCTTGGTCGGGCTTGCCCCCTTCATCTCGGCCACGCTGGCCGTGGCGGCGACCGCGCTGATCACCGGCTGCCTACATGAGGACGGGCTTGCCGACACCGCAGACGGTTTCGGCGGCGGCGCCACGAAGGAGCGCAAGCTCGAGATCATGCGCGACAGCCGCAGCGGCGCCTATGGCGTCGTCGCGCTCATTGTCTCCTTCATGTTGCGCGTGGCGACTATCGCAAGTCTGGCGGGGCCCGGGCTCGTTGCGGCGGCGCTGATCGCCGCGCATGCGGGCGCCCGCGCGGCAATCCCTGTGTTCATGCGCGCGGTGCCAAACGCGCGTCAGGACGGACTTTCGGCCGGCGCCGGCACGCCGCCAACGGGGAGCACGACCATTGCCGCGCTGCTCGGTCTACTGGCGCTGACGCTCAGTCTCGGCGTGGGTGCGGGCGTTGCCGCCGCGCTTATGGTTGCCGCCGGACTCATCGTCATGGCGCGGTTGAGCCTCAAGCAAATCGGCGGACAGACCGGAGACGTGCTCGGCGCCGTGGAACAGCTCAGCGAGATCATGATTCTGCTTGCCGCTGCGGCGCTCCTCTAGAGGCGCTATGGTGAGTGAAACCCTAAGGCGGCTGTAACCGGGCGGAAAGGCAGAAGTGGTAGCGTACCCGCAAATAAGAGTCTCGATCGGGGCTCAGGAACTGCAGGGAGTTTGTTTCATGCGTATCGTGATTGCGTTTTCGCTTATTTGCGGTGTGGCCTTCGTTGCACCCACAGTGGTCAGTGCGGCACCGCTCGCCCTGTCCGACCATGCGGCCGTGACCAAGACGGCTGGCGGTGCCCAGTCAAAGGTCGAAACCGTGGGCTGGCGCAATAGGGCCCGCCGCAGTGCTCGCCGCACCATGCGCGACTGCGACTGGCGGTCCACCCCGTATTGGCGCCCCTACCAGTACTACAACTGGCAGTACTACTACCCTTATGGCGGTCCGCTCTTCTAAGAGCGTCGCCTAACGCATCTTGGCCCGGGCGTTCCTGAACGCGTTTCACGGCGATGTGACCACGTTGCGCGTTGCCGCGCCCGCACGCCCCCGATAGGCTTGAGTCTGCCGGGGGCGGTACGCGCATCAGGAGCCTGAAATGCGTCACTCCCTCATTCTGTTTGCCGCCGCGAGCGCCGTGGCGGTCTTCTCGTTTGGGTCCGGACCGGCCCAGGCGGCCTCTCTTCCAAAGCTCGATCAGATCAGCACCGAGCGCGCGAGCGTGGAACCGGTGCGCTATTACCGCCGGCGCGGCTATCGCCCCTATCGATACCGGGGTCCCCGCTATTATCCGCGCACGTACCGGTATGCGCGCCCCTACAACTACTATTATGGGCCACCCTATAGCCGCTATTACCGGAACTACGGCTACTGGCGCCGGCCCTATTACGGCCGCCCCTACTACTACTAGCAGGACGTCACCAGGGCCGGCGGCACCCCGCCGGTCCTGTCCTTTCCGCAAAAACAATGGTGACAGGACGCCTGCCCGTTGTGGCATGGTGCGCCGCGTGACCCTGCCCGCCTCGTCCATATCCGCCCGTGCGTTCGCGCTCGCGCGCGCCGCGCTTGGCCGTCCCGGCGCGCCGGCCGTGCTGCCCGATCGTCTGCTCGTGGTCGATGTGGAGCGGCAGACCGCCGCGTGGATCGAAGACGGCGAGGCGTGCGCGGTGTGGCCCGTTTCCACGGCATTCAACGGCATCGGCGGCGAGGAGAACTCCTTCAAGACGCCGCCGGGCTGGCATCGCATTCACGCGCGCATCGGCGAGAGCGCTTGCGCCGGCACCGTGTTCGATTCGCGGGAACCCACCGGCCAGACGTGGCGCGGCGAGGACTGCGACGGCGACCTCATCCTCACGCGCATCCTTACGCTCGACGGGCTCGAGGACGGCCTCAATCGCGGTCCCGGCCACGACTCGCTTGAGCGCTACGTCTATCTGCACGGCACCAATCAGGAAGGTCTGATCGGGCGGGCGGCCTCTCGGGGCTGCGTGCGGCTCTCTAACGCCGATATCTGCGCCCTGTTTGAGCGCGTCGCCGAGGGCGATCTCGTGCTCATCGCGCCGCCGGAGACGCGGGCGATCCCCGATCTCTATGACGGCCGCTTCCACTATGCGGGGCTCGGCGGCTCGGGGATGAGCGCCATCGCCCAGTTCCAGGCGATGACCGGCGGGCGCGTGAGCGGCAGCGACCGCGCCTTCGATCACGGCGAACGGACGGATGTGCGCGCGCAGTTCGAAGCGCTCGGCATCGGCGTCTTCCCGCAGGATGGTAGCGGCGTCGGCGACGACTGCGCGGCGCTCGTCGTGTCCACGGCGGTCGAGGAGCAGGTGCCAGACTTCGCCGCGGCCAAGGCACGAAACGTGCCGGTCGTGCATCGCTCCGAGATGCTCGCGCAATTCGTTTCCCGGTTCCGCTCCATTGCCGTGACGGGCACCAGCGGCAAATCCACGGTCACCGGCATGACCTTCGAAATCCTACGCGGCGCGGGGCGCGATCCTTCCGTCATCACGGGTGGCGATTTACCGGCGCTGCAAGCCGAAGGTCTGATCGGCAATGCTTGCGCCGGCCAGTCCGATCTTCTCGTTGTCGAGGCGGATGAGAGCGACGGGTCCTTGGTGCGCTACGCGCCGGCGGTCGGCGTGATCCTCAACCTTCAACGCGACCACAAGGAAACGGACGAGGTGGCGGCGATGTTCGCCACGCTTCGCGCCCGGACACGCGAGACGCTGGTCGTGGGCGACGACGAGAACCTCGATCAATTTGCCGGCGGCGCCTTGCGCTTCGGCTTGAGCGCACGCGCCGCTGTGCGTGGACAAGACATCGTGCCGGGCCCGTACTCGAGCGCCTTCCGCGTGGAGGACGTGCCGTTCGAAATCCCCGTGCCGGGGCTTCACAACGTGATGAACGCGCTCGCGGCGATCGCTGCGGCCCGCGCGGTGGACGTGCCGCTCGCCGAGATGGCGGAGCCGCTGTTGCGCTTCTCCGGTATCGGCCGGCGCTTTCAGACCGTGGGCTGCAAGGGCGGCATCGAGGTGGTGGACGACTTTGCCCATAACGCGGAGAAGATCGCCGCGGCGATCCGCACCGCGAAGCTCCGTGGCAATCGCGTGCTGGCGATCTACCAGCCGCATGGCTATGGCCCCACGCGGTTTCTGTGGCAGGATTTCGTGCGGACCTTCACGAGCGAACTGTCGCCGGACGACCGTCTGTGGATGCTCGAAGTCTTCTATGCAGGCGGCACCGCCACGCGCGATTTCTCCGCCGCCGACATCGTGGACGAGATCAAGGCGCATGGCACCAACGCCGCCTTCGCGCCCTCGCGGGATTGGCTCATCGAGCGGCTCGCCGAAGACGCCAAGGACGGCGATGTCATTCTGGTGATGGGTGCGCGCGATCCGTCCCTCACGGCATTTGCCCGCGAGATCCTGGGCGCTCTCGGAGCCTAGGCCGCCCTTCGTCAGTTTCCGAAAAGACCCGAGATGAAGCTATCGAAGCCGTTGCTTTGCCGGCGCCGCTGGGCTTGCTCGCGGGAGCTCGAACCCGATTCGGCGACCTCCGGCGTGGCAGGGACCGGGAACTGCGCCGGATTGGTGAACAGCTTCCCCGCCATGCGGTTGTCGATACCGTAAATGTCGGCGCGGGGATTCAGTCTGCCGTCCTCCTCGACGATCGCCGTGAAATAGGTGAGATGCACGGGCACGCTCTTGTTGAGCGAGATCACGGTGCTGTCTTGCGGGCCCTTGGCCACCAAGCTCTGAACTTGGCCCATTGACCACCCTTTGTCCTCGCCGAGAAGCAGCGCGGCAAACCGGTCCGGCTGGTTCACGCGAATGCAGCCATGGCTCAGCGTGCGCGTCGTCTCGGCGAACAGCTCGCGTTGCGGCGTATCGTGCATGTAGATTGCGTGCTTGTTGGGGAAGTTGAACTTGAACTGGCCAAGCACATTTGCCGGACCCGGCTCTTGGGTGAAGGTGTAGGCGTGAATATTGGCGGTGTTCCAGTCGACACTGTCGGCGCTGATGCGCTGGCCCTTATAGTTCACCGCGAGCCCGTAGCGCGCCAGCATGGCGTCCTTCGAGCTGCCGAAGAACCCGCCACCACCGGGGCCTTTGAGCTTAGGCGCCAAATCTTCCTTGATGATGGTCGGCGGCACCGTCCAATTCGGATGGAACACGATGTTGCGCATCTGCGCGGTGAAGAACGGCGTCGCGTACTGATACTGACCGACAATGGTCTTCTCCTGATAGATCGTCCGGCCACCCTTCATGACGCGCGTGTTGAACTCCGGGATGTTGTTCCACACGTAGTAGCTGCCGAGGTCACGCGGCATCCAGCGCCAGCGTTCCATGTTGATCACAATCAGCTGGACGTTGCGGTCGTTGTTCGGATTGCGGCCGGTGGTCTGCGCCGAATCGCGGGCCCTGGCCAGGGCCCGCTGCAGCCGCTTGAACTGCGGATGCTGCGGGTGCAGCGACACCAGGTAAGCGCTCGGATTGTCCGCCGCCGCGGTCTCGGCGAGAACGGTCTGCGGATCGCGCAGTTTGGGATGTTGATCGAAGAGCTTGTTCACCTCCGAGGGGGTCAGGCGGCCAATCTGCGCATCGCGCGCATAGCTCAGCACCGCGATCGAGAGCTGAAGCTCGTCGTCGGCGTGCGCGTTCGGCGTCGCCAGCAAATCGTCCTCGGGCGGAAGTTCGAACGACGCCGCATCGAGACCCCAATCGTCGGCCTTTTTGATCTCGGCCATGACCGCTCTGGCCTTTTCGCTGAAGCCGATATCGGTGATCCAAAGCGGCGGGCCTTCGTGGGCTCCGTAGAACTCTTTCAGGGCCTTGAGATCCGAAGCCGCCACGTTCTTGAACTTGCCGGGCTCCTCGAGCTTCGCGCGGATGTCGGCGACAACGGGATGGGCCGGTGGCGGGGGAGGCGGCGCCGGCTCAAGTTCCTCGGCGGGCGCAGTTCCTTCGGCTTCGGACGTCTCTTCGGCAGTCCCTTCCTCTTCGGCAGTCGCTTCGGCCTTGGCGGCGCCGTCCGCCGCGGGACTTTCCGCATCCGTGGCGCTAGCGTCTTGAGCCTCCGCCGGGTCGGGCGCGGTGTCTAATTTGGTGCTGTCGGGGGCGGCGTCCGCAGGCTCTGGCGCAGGCGCCGGAGCATCGGCGGGGGTCAGCGCCGCAATCTTCGCCTCCGGCGCATCGTTCGGTGACGCCTCATCGGCGGGCGGCGCCCCATCGGCCGAAGGCGAGGGCGCGGCGACCAGGCTCTCTTCCGGCGGCGGCGTGATTTCGAGCACGACGCTCGCATCGTTGACCGGCACCGCGGCGGTCACCGTCGGCTCCGCGGGCGCGGTCTCCGCCACCTTTGACGTGTCGGCGTCCATCGTGACGGCCTCGGCCTGGATCTCTTCGGCAAGCTCGACCGGCGCGGCGGGCTCATCTGCCTCCGTTACCTGGGCCGGTGTCTCGTCCTTGTCCGCCTCGTCGCTCGCCGTGTCCTCTGCCTCCGCCGCCGTCGCGGTCTCGGCAGGCTCTTCGTTTTCGGCCGGCGCAGGTTCCGTCTCCGCCGTCTCCGTGGACGGCTCGACTGCGGTGGGCTCGGGATCGTCCTCGGCCTCTGCCGTTTCAGCAGGCTCGTCCATCTCCTCCGGGGTAGCTTCGGCCTCATCGGCGGGCGACGCGTCGGCGGTCTCGGGCTCAGACTCGGATTCGGCCGCGTCGTCCGCTGGCGCCGGGTCGTCGGGCGTGACGTTCGCTGGTGACTTCGGTGGGACATCGAGCGCGAGCGCGACACTGGCCGATGAGGACGTGCCGGCCGCGACCGCGGCTTCGCTGTTATCGGCTTGGGGCGGCGAAACGGCACTGGCGGAGACGCCCGCCGTCACACGCGTGGGATTTCGGCGCGGCATTGTGGGCCGGAAATACCGCTTCGGTTTGACGACCTTGGGTGCGGATTGGAAGACGCCGGGGACCGGAATGCGAATTTCGGCAATAGCTGAGGGCGCCGCGATCGGAATCGCGAGCAACATCACCACAGCTACAGCGAGTAGCCCCACAACTTGGGGTCGTCCGCACATCTCCTGGTCCCCTCAACCCCTTAAGCGTAATCCGTGGGAGTGCCAACGGCCACCCTGAAATCACTAACGATTTCGCGAGAGCCCTGACGAATAACGGCAAAACAGGGCAGTTCCTGGGCCTTGGACAAAGTAAACAGAAGGTGTCGCCCGGAGGCACCACTTCGAGCTTCTGCCAAGCATCCACGCGATTTTTCGAGCCATCCTGCCACCGAAATAGGCATATGCGCGGATTTCGCGCAGTCTTTGTGACGCCTGAAATTTGATCGATGCTGTCATCGGTGCAATAACCCCCTACATCAGCATGACCTTTAGATATTCGAATTGCGGCGCCGCGGCTCCTAGGGGCCCGCGAAGATCGGCCCCAATCTTGCTCGTATCTTCACGTATACCCGTTGGGCGGTCCGAAGTTCTCACCAGTCCGAGGTTTTGAGCTATGTGCGGTTTGTGCGGCGAAATCACATTCGATGGTTCGCCGGCTTCTTTGGACGCCTTGAGCGCCATGACCTGCTCGATGGCACCGCGTGGCCCGGACGCGGAGGGCATCGTGGCACGCGGGCGGGTGGCACTCGGCCACCGGCGCCTCCGGATCATTGATCTGTCGGAGCGCGGCCAGCAGCCCATGGTCGATTCCGAGCTCGGGCTGACGCTGGCCTTCAATGGCTGCATCTACAACCACAAAGAGCTTCGCGCCGAACTTGAAGGACGCGGCTACCGCTTCTTTTCCACCAGCGACACCGAAGTTATCCTCAAGGCCTGGCATGCTTGGGGCGCGGAAGCGCCGAAGCGCTTCAACGGCATGTTCGCCTTCGCCATCCACGAGCGCGATACCGGGCGGGTCATCCTGTGCCGTGACCGGCTCGGCATCAAACCGCTCTACTACACCGAGAGCGGCAGGCGCCTGCGCTTCGCCTCCTCCTTGCCGGCTCTGGTCGCCGCCGGCGACGTCGACACCGCGCTCGATCCGGTTGGCCTGGCGCATTACATGACGTTCCATGCCGTGGTGCCGCCGCCGCACACGATCCTTCGAGGCGTGCGCAAGTTGCCGCCGGCGACGCTCCGCATCATCGAGCCGGACGGACGCACCAAGGACAGCGTCTATTGGGAGCTCACATTCGCGCGCTCGCGCGAGGATCTGACGCTGGATCACGATGTGTGGAAGGAGCGGGTGGGCGATGCGCTGCGGCGGGCCGTCGACCGGCGCATGATCGCCGATGTGCCGGTGGGCGTGCTGCTCTCCGGCGGCGTCGATTCGAGCCTGATCGTGGGCCTGCTGGCCGAGGCGGGGCAGCAGCACCTGAAGACGTTTTCGATCGGCTTCGAGGCGGCGCATGGCGAGGCCGGCGACGAGTTCAAATATTCCGACATCATCGCCAAGCATTTCGATACCGACCACACCAAGATCATGATCCCGACGACGAACATGCTGGACGCGCTGCCGGACACGATCGGGGCCATGTCAGAGCCCATGGTGTCCTACGACAATGTCGGCTTCTACCTTCTGTCGCGCGAGGTGGCGAAGCACGTGAAGGTCGTGCAGAGCGGCCAAGGTGCCGACGAGGTGTTCGCCGGGTATCACTGGTATCCGAAGCTCGAAAATTCCAACGACATCCTCACCGACTACAAGGCGCTGTTCTTCGACCGCGACCGTGAGAAGCTCGGCGCCCATCTGTCCGAAACATGGATGGCGGAAAACGACGAGCCGGCGCGGTTCGTCGAGGCGCATATCACGCGCGCCGGCGCGGAGACGCCGCTCGACAAGGCGTTGCGCATCGACACCACGGTGATGCTGGTCGACGACCCGGTGAAGCGCGTGGACAACATGACCATGGCCTGGGGGCTTGAGGCGCGCGTCCCCTTCCTCGATCACGAGCTCGTCGAGCTCGCCGCGCGGGTGCCACCTGAGCTAAAACTGAAAGACGACGGCAAGGGCGTGCTCAAGGACGTGGCGCGCAACGTCATCCCCTCGGAAGTGATCGACCGGCCAAAAGGCTATTTCCCGGTGCCGGCCCTCAAATATATCGACGGCACCGTGCTGGAGATGACGAAGGACGCCTTGACGTCACAAGCGGCCCGCGACCGCGGGCTGTTCCGTTCCGAATATCTGGGAAATTTATTCGAGGATCCAAAGGCGCACATCACCCCCTTGCGGGGATCCGAACTTTGGCAGTGCGCGTTGTTGGAATTGTGGCTTCAGGCTCACAACATCTAGGTCGTGCGATGAGCATGGAAAAGTGCAGCACTGGGGAGGCCGTGCAAGGCGCAGAACCGCGCGTGGAGACCTCCGACTGGGATGGCGTGGTGCGGAGCAATGTCACATTGGACTGCGGCTGGGGCCGCATTCTGTTTGGCCAGACCTTCACCAACGCGACGGAACTCGCCGCGTGTATTCGGGTGGAAGGTCCCGGCCGGCGCGACATCGCCTTCTATATTCTGGACCCTCACGTGGTGCTCGCCGCGGCGCCCCAGGAGCTGTTCCTCGATCCCTCCCATACCTACCGGCTCGACCTCAAAGCCTATGAGCCCGCGCAGTCCAAACCGCGCGGCTTCTATATTCGCCGCTTGAGCTCCATTCAGGACGCCGAAGAGGTGAACCGGATTTATTCCGCGCGCGGCATGGTCACCGTGCCTCCGGAGTTCTTCTGGTCCAAGCGCGACAGCCGGGCGATCACCTATTTCGTCGCCGAGGACGAAGCCACCGGCGGCATTGTCGGCACCGTCACGGGCGTCGATCACGAGGCCGCCTTCGGGGATTTCGAGCGCGGCTCTTCGCTGTGGTGTCTCGCCGTCGATCCGCAAGCGACGCTTCCCGGCATCGGCGAGGCCTTGGTCAGGCGCCTGTCGGAGCATTTCAAAGAGCGCGGCGCGGCGTATATGGACCTCTCGGTGATGCACGACAACACGCAAGCCATCGCGCTCTACGACAAGCTCGGCTTTATCCGGTGGGCCACGTTCACCGTCAAGCGCAAGAACGTCATCAATGAAAGGCTGTTCACCGAGGCGCCGTTCGACGACGGGGTGCTCAATCCGTACGCGCTGATCATCATCGACGAGGCGCGCAGGCGCGGCATTGGCGTCGACATCATCGACGCCGAGGGCGGCTTCTTCCGGTTGACCTATGGCGGGCGCTCCGTCATGTGCCGGGAAAGTCTCACCGCACTCACCACGGCAATCGCCATGAGCATCTGCGACGACAAGCGCGTGACCCGGCGCGTCGTGCAGTCGGTCGATGTCCGCGTTCCCGAACAGGTCACCGCCGACGACGAGGACCGCACCCGTGCGTTCGTCGAAGATCACGATGGCGTCGTGGTGAAACCGGCGCGCGGCGAGCAGGGCAAGGGTGTCGCCGTGGGCCTTAGGACCTGGGACGAGGCGCAGACCGCGATCGAAACCGCACGCAAGATCTGCAACGAGGTTGTCGTCGAGGAATATGTTCAGGGCTCCGATTTGCGCATCATCGTTATCGATTATCGCGTGGTCGCCGCCGCGATCCGCAAGCCTGCCGCCGTCATCGGCAATGGGCGCTCGACCGTGCGCGAGTTGATCGAGCATCAATCCCGCCGCCGGGCCGCCGCCACGGGTGGCGAATCGACGATCCCTCTGGATGCCGAAACCGAGCGCTGCGTGGTGGAAGCGGGCTTTTCGCTCGACGCCGTCCCGCCCGAGGACAAGTACATCGTCGTCCGCAAGACGGCCAATCTCCACACCGGCGGCACGATCCACGATGTCACCGGAATCCTGCACCGGACCCTGATCGACGCCGCCGTGCACGCCGCCCGGGCCATCGAAATTCCGGTCACGGGCATCGATTTCATCGTGAAGGCCCCGACCGAGCCGGACTACTGGTTTATCGAGGCAAACGAACGCCCGGGGCTCGCCAATCACGAGCCGCAACCCACCGCCGAGCGCTTCGTCGACCTGCTGTTTCCCCAGTCAATGCCCGCCGCCGTGCGCGAAGCGCTTCAAATTTAGCGCTTATCATACTACCCCTCTTCCGAAGCGCCCCGGTACGGACGCGCCTCTCGCCCCGAATTCTCTTCTCCGGGAAGGTCCGCCTATGACGATTCTCCATATCGATCTCGATTACCTCGCCAATATGCTGGAGGAGTTGCTCTCCATCCCCAGCCCGACGAGCTACACGGACAACGTCGTCAGGCATTGCGGCCAGGAGCTCGACCGGCTCGGCGTTCCCTTCGAGGTCACGCGGCGTGGCGCCATCCGCGCCGTCTTGCGGGGGAAGAAGCGAAAGCCGGCGCGGGCCGTCGCCGCCCATCTCGACACGCTCGGGGCGCAGGTCAAGCAGATCAAGGACAATGGCCGTCTCGGTGTGGTGCCGATCGGCAGTTGGAGCGCACGTTTCGCCGAAGGCGCTCGCTGCACCATCTTCACCGAGCAGGGCAGCTATCGCGGCACCATCCTGCCGTTGAAGTCCTCGGGGCATACCTTCGGCGACGAGGTCGACGAGCAGCCTTGCGGCTGGGACAACGTAGAGATCCGCGTGGACGCGCGCTCCTCGAGCAAGGACGAGGCGAGCAAGCTCCGCATCGAGATCGGTGACATTGTCGCCATCGATCCGCAGCCCGAGTTCTTGGACAACGGCTTCATTTGTTCGCGCCATCTCGACGACAAGGCCGGCGTGGCGGTCATGTTCGCGGCGCTGCGGGCGCTGATCCCGGTCAAGGACAAGCTTCCCGTCGACGTCTATTTTCTCTTCACCATCGAGGAAGAGGTCGGCGTCGGCGCCTCGAACATCCTGACCGAGGATGTCGCCTCGCTCATTGCCGTGGACAACGGCACGACGGCGCCCGGCCAGAACAGCGCCGAGTTCGGCGTCACTATCGCCATGGCCGATCACAACGGACCCTTCGACTATCACTTGACCCGGCAACTCGCGCGGCTGTGCGTCGAGAACGAGATCTTCCACCAGCGTGACGTGTTCCGTCACTACCGCTCGGACGTTGCCTCAGCGGTCGAGGCGGGTCACGACGTGCGCACCGCGCTGATCTGCTTCGGCATTGACTCTTCCCATGGCTGGGAGCGCATTCACGTTCACGCCTTGCGGTCCTTGGCGGAGCTCATCACCGCCTATGTCCTAGGCCCGGTGCAGTTCACCCGCGACGCGCAAGAGGTCGGCACGCTGAAGGATTTCACGCGGCAGCCGACCGCCGAGGCGGCGCAAGAGCTCACTTCCGACGTTGAGATCGAGGACGAGTAGCGTCTACGGGGCGCGGCGTGCCATGCCATCGTGCTTGGCTTGCACCTCGATGAAGACGCGCCGCACTTCCGGATAGCTCTCCTTGATCTTGCGCTCGAGGGTGCTGACCGCCTCTTCCACCCTTTGCGAGGAGATGCCGTCGGCGAAGTCGACGCTCAGCGCCAGCAGGATTTCGTGCGGGGCGAGATGCATCGTGCGCAGCTCGTTGATATGCAGAATGTCCGGCGCCTCGCGGATGATCTCCCGGAGGCCCCGCACCACCGCCGGGTCCGCCGCCTCGCCGATCAATAGCCCCTTGGTCTCGCGCGCCAATAGGATCGCCGCGCCGGCCAGGATGGCGCCGATGACGATGGAGGCGGCGCCGTCGGCCCATTCCAGCCCGAAATTGTGTGCGGCGAAAATGCCGATGGCGGCGGCGGCCAGGCCGAGCATGGCGGCGCTGTCCTCGAACAGCACGGTGAAGGTCGCGGGGTCTTTCGATTGGCGCACGGCCTTGAGGATATGAAACGGCCGCCTCGGATTCTGCGCCTTGCGGAACTCCTTGTAGGCGATGGTCCAAGCGGCGGCCTCAAACACGAAGGCGCCGGCAAGAACGATATAGTTAATGTACGGGCTCTCGATCGGATGCGGATTGAGCAGCTTATAGACGCCCTCGTAGAACGAGATGCCGGCACCGAGGGCGAAGATCAAAATGGCGACCACGAAGGCCCAGAAGAAGATCTCCGCGCCGTAGCCGAACGGGTGGGCCGCGTCGGCGGGTCTCTTGGCGCGGCTCATGCCGAACAGCAGTAGCCCTTGGTTGCCTGTGTCGACCACGGAGTGGACGCCTTCCGACAGCATGGCGGACGAGCCGGTGATGGAGGCGGCCACGAACTTGCTCACGGCGATGAGCGCGTTGGCGGCGAGTGCCGCGTAGATCACCTTGTGGGAGCTTCCCTGCATCACAGCGATTCCTCTTCCCGTTTCAAGCCTGGGACTAACGGCGCGGGGCCGGGATTGTTGCCTCAGCCGCGGAGAACGGACGCCCGCTGTGCATCAAAGCACTTTGCCGCAGGGCGGACATTTGAACCGTCACATTCGATGCGTAAATGTTGCAATGCACAAGAGAGGTTCGCCCCGTGTTTTCTCTCGCCGGCAAGAAGGCGCTCGTCATCGGCATCGCCAACGCGGAGTCCATCGCGTTCGGCTGTGCCAAGGCGTTTCGCGCCCAGGGCGCCGAGCTCGCCGTCACCTATCAGAACGAGAAGGCCGAGCCCCATGTGCGATCCGTCGCCGAAAGTCTCGCAGCAGCTCTGATCCTGCCTTTGGATGTCCGGGACGATGCGCAATACGAGGCCGTGTTCGACCGCATTCGCCAAGCGTGGGGGCACATCGACATCTGCCTCCATGCCGTCGCGTTCTGTCCAAAGGAGGACCTCCATGCACCCGTGGTGGATTGCTCGCGCGGCGGCTTCCTCACGGCAATGGATATTTCCGTCTATTCCTTCATTCGTATGGTGAGCGGCGCCGTGCCTCTGATGCGCGCGGGCGGCACCTGTATGACACTCTCCTATGTCGGCGCGGACAAGGTCGTGTCGCATTACAACATCATGGGTCCGGTTAAGGCCGCACTGGAATCGGCGACGCGCTATATGGCGGCCGAGCTCGGACCGAAGGGCATCCGGGTGCATGCGCTGTCGCCCGGACCGCTTAAGACGCGCGCGGCGTCCGGCATCTCCCACTTCGAAGATTTGATGGCAGAGGCAGCGGAGCGGGCGCCGATCCACCAACTCGTCACCAACGAGGATGTCGGGACCTTTGCCGCGTTTCTGGCGAGCCGAGAGGCCGCCCACGCCACCGGCGGCATCCATTACATCGACGGCGGCTACCACATCGTCGGCTGACGCCGCGGCGGTGCCCCAGGTGGTATGGCCAGAAAAGCTGTGCGAGACTGGCGGCCTCTCAACAGCAGCGGGGTTAGCATGGCGGGCAGCGACGACGCCCTGAGCAAGTCGACGATCCTCGGCATGATCGCCATGGCCGTCTCTGTGTTCGTGGTCGCCAACGATTTCACCGCGCTTTCCGTCGCCATTCCCGCTATCGAGAGAACCTTCGGCACCAGCGTCAACACCGCGCAATGGGTGATCAACGGCTACGCCATGGTGTTCGGCGTGGCCATCGTCACCGGCGGCCGGCTTGCCGACATGTTCGGACGCAGACGCATCTTCTTTATCGGCGCGGCGATCTTCGCCACGTTCTCGGTGATTGGTGGGTTTGCGCCGAATATTTGGCTGCTGCTCGCGGCCCGCTTCATCATGGGTATTGGCGGCGCGATGATGTGGCCCGCCATACTTGGCATGACGTTCGGTCTGCTACCCAAAAGCAAGGCGGGGCTCGCTGGCGGCCTGATCATGGGCTCGGCCGGATTCGGCAATGCGTTCGGACCGCTGCTTGGCGGGGCGCTCACCGATACGGTCGGCTGGCGGTGGGTGTTCTTTCTCAACCTGCCGATCGCCATTGCCGCGGTGGTCATCACCTATCTCGTGGTCAAGCCCGACGCCGACCGTACCGATCATGACGGCATCGACTATCTCGGCATGGGCGTGCTCACCATCGGCGTCTTCGCCCTGCTGCTCGCACTCGATCTCGGCACGCGGCAGGGCTGGACCGCGCCGCTCATTCTGGGCCTGTTCGCTATGTCGGGAGTGGCTCTGGCCAAGTTCTTCTTCGTCGAGCGCCGCGCGGGCCATCGCGCGCTCGTGCCCGACGACGTGATGGGCAATGGAAGCTTCGCCGCGGCATGTCTGGCCACGCTGCTCATGTCGGCCATCTATTTCGCCGCGCTGCTCTACCTGCCCCAATTCATGTCCAAGGTCCTCGGGTTCAGCGCGGTCGAATCCGGCGCCGGGCTCTTACCCATGATGGGCACGTTCGCGGTGACGTCGTTTATCTCGGGGCGTCTCTACGCGAAGCTCGGCCCCAAAGTGAGCGTCACCGGCGGCGCGCTGCTTTTGGCGGCGGGCATGTTCCTGCTGTCGCGCATCACGCCCAGCACCGTCTATGAAGAGCTGATCTTCGGCATGGTCGTGGTCGGCGCCGGTGTCGGTCTGTTCTATTCATCGATCACCACGGCGGCGATCACCTCACTCGACGACTCCCGCGCCAGCCTCGGCGGCGCCATCGTCTACATGGCGCAGATTGCCGGCGGCTCGATCGGGCTCGGCGTCAATACCGCCATCGTGCTCAGCGCCGCGAAGATGGCAGACGGCATTCACATCGCCTTTCTTGTGGATGCGATCCTGGCGGTTTGCGGCGCGGTGGTGGCGCTCATCTTCGTGGGCGGCACACTCGACAAGGATAAGCTCGAGGCCGCCTGGCCTCATCGTCACCGCGCGCATGCCTGAGGCCATTCATCGTTAGAACCTATCGCGGAGCGCCCTCCATACGCCTCTTCCGATTATCGTCGGCTTTACCCGCGTGCGACACTCCGCTCCGACGAGTCGTCTCCGAGGGAATTCTCAAAAATGTTGGTTTGGCGTCGTGGGGCACGGGGCACTTCATATGCCGCCGGTGCGCTGCTGGTTGCGGTCGGCGTTCTGCCTGCGCCGGAAGCCAAGGCGGAGCCTGAAACGGAGCGTTCCATCACGCTCGGCGCCGCTGGGATCGTGAAGCCCAAGTATGAAGGCTCGGACGAGCACGACTACATTCCGATTCCGATTGTCATCCCGATGTTCTCGGAAAGCCCTGACGATGATCCGTCGACGTTCAAGCAGTTTCGCAAGCGCGTGAATTTTCGCGGGCTGGACGATATCCGCATCCGGGTTCTCGGCGGGAACCGGCTTCAGGTAGGCGCGGTCACCGGCTACATCACCAAACGCGACCAGGACGACGGCCCGCTCTTGCGCGGCTTGGGCGACATCGATGGCGGCCTGGTGCTTGGGGCCTATTCGGGCTTCCGCCTCGGGGCGTTCGAATTCGACGCCGCGATCCTGGAGAAGGTCACGGGCGGCGATTCCGGTTTGGAGTATCGGTTCGGCGTCGAGACCACGCGGCAACTGACGGAACGCACCAGGGTCGTGGCGCGCGTGGGCACGACCTTCGCCAGCGACGACTACATGCAGACCTATTTCGGCGTGACGCCAGCCCAAAGCCGCAACTCCAAGGCGGGATTGCCCGTATACACGCCTGACACCGGCATCAAGGACGTCTATTTCGAGCTTGGCGGTACGATGGATCTCAGTGACCGGTGGCTGCTGAAGGCGGGCGGGCGCTATGGCCGCCTGCTGGGGGATGCCGCCGACAGCCCCGTCGTCGAGACGGAGAACCAGCTCTCCGGGGTGCTCGGGCTCGGCTACCGCTTCAACTTGCCGAGCCGATAGACAGGCAATGCGCCCGCGCGCAGCGCGGCCGAAATACGTCAATTTCCATATCGAACAATTGAGCGGACGTTACCGGCGACCCGGAGTAACTTCTGGGAGCGTTTTGGACTCCGGTGGCCCATAGGGCTGCGCTATCGATTCCGTAGCCATTGGGCATTTTCCGTTTGTGCCCGTGGGCGGCATCATCGTGTTCCACGGCGTGCAGGCATCGCAGGCCCCCAAGTCGATGGTCGAAGGAGGCTGAAGTTGTGAACGACACCATGACAGAGCACCGCGCGCGCGCGGCCCAGCCGCTCAAGGACAAGGTCTCCCTGGTCACCGGTTCCACCAGCGGGATCGGCCTTGGCATCGCCCGCGCGCTTGCGGGCGCGGGCTCGGCGATCGTCCTCAACGGCTTCGGCAAGCCGGAAGACATCGAGGCCGCGCAAAGCGGCATCGCTTCGGATTTCGGCGTTCCCGTCAGCTATTCCGGGGCCGATATGTCCAAGCCCGCGGCCATCGCCGAGATGTTCGAGACGGTGCTGGGCGCGTTCGGCGCCGTGGACGTCCTGGTCAACAATGCCGGCATCCAGCACGTGGCCCCCTTGGAGGAGTTCCCAGTGGCCAAGTGGGACGCCATCCTCGCCATCAATCTCAGCTCGGCATTCCACACCACGCGGCTCGCGCTTCCCGGCATGGTCGACAAGGGCTGGGGCCGCATCGTCAACATCGCCTCGGCGCACGGCCTGGTGGGCTCGCCCTACAAATCCGCCTATGTCGCCGCCAAGCACGGCATGCTCGGGCTGACCAAGGTCACGGCGCTCGAGGTGGCCGAGAAGGGCATCACCTGCAACGCGATTTGCCCCGGCTATGTCTACACCCCGCTGGTCGAGGCGCAGATCGAAGATCAGGCCAAGGCCCACGGCATCGCGCGCGAGGAGGTCATTCGTAATGTCTTGCTGGCGCAGCAGCCGAACAAGCGCTTTGCCACGACGGATGAGCTTGGCGGCATCGCCGTGTTCCTGACCTCGGACGCAGCCGCCTCGATTACCGGAACCACCATCGCCGCCGACGGCGGCTGGACAGCGCACTAGGCGCCAAGCAGCCGGGAGGAGCAAAGATGAGCACGGCCAAACGTCTTTCACCACTCGACGCGGTCAACGAGATCCGCGACGACAATAACGGTCAGGTCGTGCTCGTACTGCAAGGCGGCGGCGCGCTCGGGGCCTATCAGGGCGGCGTCTACGAGGCGCTGCACGAAGCCGGCGTCGAGCCAAACTGGATCGTAGGCACCTCGATCGGCGCCATCAACGCCAGCATCATCGCCGGCAACGAGCCGGAGGACCGCTTGCCCGCGCTCAAGGAATTTTGGAAGCGTGTCGAGGCCGCGGACTATTGGGGCGCGTTTCCGGCTTGGGCCGGCGCGGCGGACGCCCTGTCGTCGTGGATGACCATCACCAGCGGTATTTCCGGGTTCTTCGAGCCGCATACGCGCGCCTTCTACGGCGCCCATATGCCGCTCGGCCCGGACGGCGCCGGCTACTACTCCACCGCACCCTTGCGTCGGACGCTCGAGGACCTGGTCAACTTCAACCTGCTCAATCGAAGCAAGGTGCGCCTCACGGTGGGGGCCGCCCATGTCCGCACCAGCGTGATGCATTATTTCGACTCCCGCGACATGCCGCTGAACGCGAGCCATGTCATGGCCTCGGGGGCGCTGCCGCCCGCGTTTCCTGCCGTGCGCATCGACGGTGAGCTCTATTGGGACGGCGGCATCCTGTCCAACACGCCCGCCGAGCGCATCTTCGAGGACAATCCGCGGCGCAACGGCCTGATCTTCGCCGTGCATCTGTGGAACCCGACCGGGCCGGAGCCGGCGACGATCTGGGAGACGCTGCACCGTCACAAGGACATCCAGTATTCGAGCCGTATCGCCAACCACATCGTGCGGCAGCGTGAGGCGCACCGGCTGCGCCACGTCATCACCGAGCTTCTCAAATACGTGCCCGACGAGGCGCGGACCGACCCGAAGGTCAAGGAACTTGCCGGCTATGCCTGCCGCACGCGCATGCATGTGGTGCGGCTGCTGGCCCCGCGCCTCGACAATGAGAGCCATACCAAGGACATCGACTTCTCGCCCGCGGGCATCCGCAAGCGTTGGCAAGCCGGCTACACCGACACGGCCCGGGCGCTTGCCGCTCAGGCGTGGCTCGGCGATTTCGATGAGCTCGAAGGCGTGATCCTGCACGAGCCGGAGGACGGCGCCGAACCCGCCACGGAGTTCGAGCCGGGCACGGCGCCTGAGACCATGGGCGAGAAGCGCGCGGCCGAGTAGGCTTTAGGCCGCTTCCGGCGCGAGCGGCGTCTTGAGCGAGAGGGCGAGCATGGCGGCGGCGGCCAGCGACAGCCCGATGCCGGCAACGCACGCCGCCCAGCCGAACATGTCGAAGATCACGCCGAGCACCGCACTGCCGATCAGCCCGCCGAAGAAATAGCTCGCCAGATAAAGGCCGCTCGCCGAGCCGCGATCGGTAGTCGCGGCACGGCCGACAAAGCCCGTGGCACAGGCTTGCGCGAAGAAGGTGCCCACGCCCACCAGCACCATGCCGATAAGGATGGACGATAGGTTCGGCAGGATCAGAAGCGGCAGCCCGATCCCCGCCACAACGAGCGAGGCCCAAAAGGCCGGCCTAGTGCCGAACCGCTTCACGGCTCTGCCTGCGAGCGGCGTCGTCAGAATCGACGGGAGGAAGACGAAATAGATGAGGCCCAGCGTCATCATGCCGACGCCGATGGGCGGCTCCACGAGCACGAAGTTCACATAGGTAAACGTGCCGATGAAGGCGAACAGGATGCAAAAGCCGATGGCGAAACTCGCGCGCAGGGCCGGGTTCTTGAGATGCTCGACCCAGGCGGCGAAGGGCGAGCGCTTCTTTTCGCGGATCTCCTTCATCGGCGGCGTCTTCTCCACCGTGAAGAACACCAGCACGGCGCCCAGTAGATTGAGCACGGCGAAGAAATAGAAATTCGAGGCGAGGCCGAAATGATCGGTGACGCCGGCGGCAAGCAGGCGGCCGATGAGATTGCTGGCGACGTTGCCGGTGATATAGGCGGCAAACGCGGTCGCCGAGTCCGCGGCGCTATAGTGTTCGCCGAGATAGGCCAGGGTGAGCGTGAAGGCGCCGGCCATACAGAGCCCCTGCACCACGCGCAAGGCGGTGAAGCTCCACAGATCCGGCGCGTGCGCCAGGAGCGCGGTGGGGATGGCAAGCAGCGCCAGGCTGAGCAGAATGCCCAGGCGCCGGTCGATGGCGTTGCTGAAATAGGCGACGCCTAGGCCGGCGATGGCCATGCCCAAAGTGCTGGCGTTGACGGCGGTGCCCATGGCGGCGGGCGCGACGCCGTAGTGGTGCGTGAGCTCCGGAAGGATGGCTTGGGTCGCGAAGAGATCGACCAGGGTGACAAAGGCCGTGATCGCGATAATCACGAAGCGCAGGAGCCCGGCGGTGGAACTGGGCATCGCGTGCGCGGCCGGAGCAGCTTCGGGCTTCTCGTTCATGGCACGGCGCTCCTGGCCCAAGAGGGGATGTGACGCCTCTTTTAGGGGACGAGGCTGTCACATCCACATTCTGCGGAGAGTTTTACATCTTGGGCAGGTCGGCGGAAATCAGAACCACGGTCTCATCGCCGGTGTTCTTCCACCAATGCGAAATGTCCTTGGTCTCGGCGGTGACGTCGCCCGCCTTGTGCACGATCGGCACGGCGCAGTTGCTGGCATATTCCTCGACCGTCCCATCGATGATGTAGATGATCGCCGGGCGTTCGGCATGGCTGTGCCAAGGCACGATGCCGCCGGGCTCGATCTCGAGGCGGCGCATGCGCAACACGCGGCCGTCGACGCCTTGCTCCTTCTCCACGTCGATCGTTGCAATGACCGTGTCGGTCTTGCCGACGGCGGACACGCTGACGGGCTCGCGCGTATCGGCCTTCGTCTGGTCGGCCGGGCACTCGCCGGCCGACGCGGCGCTGGCGAACAGAGTTGCGCCTAGAACGACGCCGGACAGCGCGCCGGCGACAAGCAGGACATGGCCGAAACCGCTGCTCTCACTTGCTTGAAACATCTCCTTTGAACTCCTTTTGTCTTGGGGGGCCGGCTGGGTAACGGCCGTTTCGATAGTTGAGAGCCTCGTCCGGAAACGTCCTTGAGGGAAATACTGGTTGGCTTCCGTCTCTATAGCCCGGCGCTATTGAGGTCCGGGTGCCGCGGCCTTCGACCCCGGTAAGCGAGAAAATCGGGGCATGGGCGGGCGTCAATCCCGGAAAGCCGCCCCGGGCTTGGATCCACGCATCATAGCGGGAGGCTATTGGACGGCACGTCGGATTGACGCTCTTATCGGCTCACAAGGTCTTGAGTGGAGGATAGGATTCTGATTGCCCAATATTTAGCCGAGACGCTGCTATGGACCGCGCGACGCGCGGGAGCCAAGGCCAGTGGCACGCGCGGGGGAAGCCACTGAATGGAACGCCCGGATTTTGCATCTCTCGAGGAAGCCTTCGCATATTGCCGTGATATGGACGCCTCTTTGGGCGAACGGCTGCAAACGTTCGCCCAGGCCTCGCGGATTTTGCGCCCGCAGGCACAAGAGGCTGTCGATCGCATGGTGGAGCGGCTCCGGGCCCACGAGGCCGGCGCCACCGCCCCGGCTCCCGGCGATGTCATGCCCTCGTTCATGTTGCCGGACGAGAGCGGACAGTTCACAAGGCTCGATGAGCTGCTGGCGGACGGGCCGGTCGCCATCACCTTTCATCGCGGGCATTGGTGCCCCTATTGCCGGATCAACACGAAGGTTCTGTCCGAGGTTCAGGAGCACATCGCCGCTGTCGGTGCCTCAATCGTCGCCATCACGCCCGAGCGCGAGAGCTTCGGGACGCGGCTCAAGGAAGATGCCGGCTTGCGCTACCCCGTCCTGTCCGACGTGGACAATGGCTATGCGCTGTCCATCGGCCTGGCGATCTATGTGGGCGCCGAGGTCCAAGACGTGATGGAGAAGTCCGGCAGAGACCTTCCCAACTATCAAGGCAACGACGCCTGGGTGCTGCCTATTCCGGCGACCTTCGTGGTCGGGCAGGACGGCCGCGTCGTAGCGCGTTTCATCGATCCCGACTACCGCCGTCGCATGGCGGTCGGCGACCTTCTGACCGCACTGCGGGAGGCCGGATCGCAAGGCAACCGCTGACGGCTGGGCGCCGACGGACTATGCTCAAGACCCGTGGAATGGTATTCGGGAATATGCCGGCGAGGACGAACCGGCCGGCGGAGTACGGGGAATGATGGAGCGACCCCTTTCAGAACAGCTTGAAGCGGCGTTTGTCGAATGCCGCGACATGGACGCCTCACTCGGCGACCGTCTCCAGGCTTTTGCCGACGCCGTGCGCGACCTTGGCGAGGTCTTCCAGACATCCGTAGATCAACTCGTGGCCCGGTTGCGGGAGCACGAAGTTGGCGAGCATGCGCCGAAGCCGGGCGATGCCATGCCGAACTTCGTCCTGCCCGACGAACACGGCCATCTCGTCAGCCTGGACACGCTTCTGCAGAACGGGCCCGTGGCCGTCGTCTTTCATCGCGGCTATTGGTGTCCCTATTGCCGGATCAACACCAAGGCGCTGGCCGAGGCGCAAGGGCAGATCGAGGCGGCCGGAGGCCAGATCGCCGCGATTATCCCCGACCGCCAGCACTACACGGCCGAGCTTCAGACGAGTTCGGGCGCGGCGTTTCCCATCCTCACGGATTTCGACAACGGCTACGCACTATCCTTGAACCTTGCGTTCTGGGTCGGCGAGGAGATGCAGGCGATGATGTGCGAGGCCGGGTGGGACGTGGCGCCGTCGCAAGGGAGTGACACCTGGCTCCTGCCGGTCCCCGCCACCTTCGTGGTCGGAACGGACGGTCTCGTCAAAGAACGCTTCGTCGATCCTGATTATCGCAAGCGCATGGCGATCGAAGATCTGCTGGCGGCGCTTCAGAACTCGCCTTAGCCCGCCGCGGTTTGTTTGCCCGACGAGACTTGCGACCAGTCAAAGGCGCGCAGCATCTTCATCATGGTCCCCGCCACGGCGGTGCGTTCCCGGCCGGCCACGCCGTAGAGACAGATGGTGCGCTCGATCTCGAGATCGGTCACCTCGATGCATTTCAAGGTGGCGGGGCTCTGCGCACTGCGCGGCACGAAAGCCACGCCGAAGCCGACTTCGAGCAGTGAAATAAGATCGGTCTCGGCGCTCACCTCATGGAGGCGCGCAATATCGAAATCGCGGGCCCTAAGCAACTCGATGAGATCCTGCGTGGTCTCGCAATAGGTTCTGATCATGAGGCGCTCGTCGCGAAGATCGTCGAGCGTGACGGTCTCGTTCTGCGCCAGGCTGTGCTGCTTGGCGACGCCGAGATGGAACCCCTCGGTGAACAAGGGAAACCGGTCGAGGCGGTCCCAGTCCTCGTCCAAGGGGCCGGCAATGGCGAGCTCCACCTCGCCCTTCTTGAGATATTCGAGGACCTCGCCGGCGGTCCCCCGCACCAGCTTCAGATCGAGATTGTTGAACAGCTTGCCGAGTTCGACCACGTGCGAGGTCACAAGCGCCGGATCGATGGTGAAGGACAGCGCGAGGCGGAGCGAGCCGACGTCGCCCTTCTTGATGGCGGCGGCGAGCGACCGCGCGCTCATGGCGCTCTCATAGCATTGCCTGAGGTGCGGCAGCATGCGCTGCCCGAGCTCGGTCAATTGGGCGTGCGGCCGCTCGCGGCGGAACAGGTCGCCGCCAAGCTCGCCTTCGAGCTGACGGACGGCACGTGTCAGAGAGGGCTGTGCGACGTTGCACTCTTCCGCCGCGCGCGTGAAGTTCAGCTCCCGCGCCACGGCCAGGAAATAGCGGACCTGATGCATTTCCATGCAGTTCGCTCCGCTACCCGGCGAAGTCCCAGACGAGGGCCTCGCAGGAGACGTGCAGCCGGATGGAAGACTCGCTAGACCGCCTCAACATCGCCTCTCGCTGTGTGGTGCGTCCGGTCGCACACGCTTATACGCGTTTTGCGCCGTTCGGCTCGCCACAATCGAGGCATTTCAAGGCCCTGTCAAACCGGCGCGGGGATGTCGTCGTGAACAAGATGTGAAGCGGCGCGCACCGTGGCAGAGGGAAAAGCGCCGTGGCAGACGGGAGAGCGCCACGCCCAAAAAAAAGGATGTGACGCCTTCGGGGGGAGAAGACATCACATCCTTGGGGGAAGAGCTTCGGGGGGAGAGGAAAGCTCTTCGGTGATTGAGAGCATCGTTCAAATGCGGCCCGGACGGAAATACCGGTTGGCTTCCATCGCCATAGCCGGCCGCTATTAGAGCGCCGCAAATGCACCCACTCGATAGCAACACGGTATTGGGCAGCGGGGGTGTGCGTCCCTACCTTGGGGGTGTTCCGACGGACAGTTTGGCCATCCGGTTCGGAGCGTTCCAACCCCCCAAGGCCAGCAACACCTAAAGGAGACTACGATGAAACAGCTTCTGATCGCTCTGACCCTGGTTGCCGCTTTCGCCGCTCCTGCCGCCATGGCGGAAGGCTTTCCGAACCCCTACCAGACCACGCAGGATCGCTAAGCACAGCAATGACGACCTTCGTGGTTGGGTGTCGTAACCACCCCCCACTTCCCCAGGGGCGCCCCCTCCCGAGCATGATCGGAGCGGGCGCCCTTCTTTTTTGCGCCGATCCCGGGCGGTTCGCGACGCTGCACGCAAAGCACCGACACCATAGAGAGAAGGTATTGGGAACGTCCGATCGACCGATCTAGCTTTTCAATCGTTCCCGGGCCCAACCAAAGGCCCACTTTTTCCGAGATGACTTCAACAAACTTCAGATAGGAGCGACCCCCATGAAAAAGTACATCCTCGCAGCAGCGCTGATCGGTGCCTTCACGGTCCCTGCCTATGCCGGCAGCTTCTACGTCATGTTCAACAAGGACACCAAGAAGTGCTCGATCGCCACGACGGCGCCGTCTGAGACCGAAAAGTTCAGCATGATGGGCATTTACGGATCCGAGGCCAACGCCAAGATGGCCATGGCCGGGATGTCACACTGCAAGGGCTAATCGCTTAGCCTGTTCCTGATCTGTGGAGGGCGCCCGGCTTCGGCTCGGCGCCCTTCCGCTATTTGGGAGGGTGAATGGTGCCGCAAGAGGGATTCGAACCCCCGACCTACGCATTACGAATGCGTCGCTCTACCAACTGAGCTATTGCGGCCCCGGGCGTCTCGCGCCGTCGAAGAACCATATGGCGGAACGCGTAAAGGAAGCCTTGGCGTCTCGCCCCCAGCGCCGTCATTGGCACCCGTGCTTAATGCCAATATCGGGACGGCGCAAGTTGGACGCCAGCCCTGCGGCGCCCGAAACCTCAGCGAATATGCGCCGCGCGCAAGCGCTCCAGCGAGGTGGGGCTTTCGTCCGGTTCCGGCTGTGTGACACCCGGATCGTCCGGCGGCCGCGTCGGCATGAAATCCGGTGACGCCGACCTCTCCAGCTTTTGGCCCATCCCGGGTTCGCTCACCTTCGGCCCCGCGGTCGCGGCAGGCGAGGTTTCGGCCTTTCCGGCCTTGCGGTCGTTCGTCGCGGCGGGCACTTCGCCGCTGTCACCCTGTTGCGCCTCGGGTGATGCGTCGGTTTCGTCGGGCGTCTCGGTAACGGTGGGCGTCACATCGACCACGACGGCAGGCTCGGGCGCATGGGTCGTCTCATGGGTCATCTCGAGGGTCGCCATGGCGCTCGCATCGCGCGGCGGCTCCAGATCTTCGGCGATCATCAGCGTGTCGTCGCCGCGTCCAATGGCGTCGACCGGCGCCTTCCACTCAAAGGCATCCACCGCGCCGGTGACCGGCGACACCGGTAACCAGCGGTCGGAGACATAGCCGTCCGCGATCCAGGCGCGGTCGCGCGGCGCGCGCACGGCACGCCCCAGCCATTCCCGCTCGCGCCCCTTGTCGCCCTCGCCCGCCTCGATGCGCGCCATCAAGGTGCAGATGCGCGCGGACGGCCGCTCCTCCAGATACGGCGCCAGCGCGGCGCGCGCCTGCTGCCAGTCCTGGGCGTCGACGGCGGCGGCCGCGACGGCGATGGGCCCTTCGATGTCGTTCGGCGTTAGACCCGCGAGATATTCGACGCGCTTCAGCCGGTCTTTCGGCGCGAGTCCGGGCTTGGCGAAGGCATAGACCATGGCCAGGTCGGGATGGGGCGACAGTTTCCAGGTGCGCACGATCTGGCGGGAGGCGGCGCGCGCCTCGCCCTTCGAGGCGAAGATGCGGCCCGCAAGTTCGGCCGCCGGCACCAAAGACGGGGCAAGCCGCAGCGCCTCGTTGGCGAGCGTCAGCGCCTTGTCCGGGTCGAAGGTTTCAGCTTCGCGCGCTTCCGCCGTGAGCAGCACGGCGCGGCGGCGATTGGCGGTGTCGGTATCGATGTGCCCGTTCTGCCGGGCAATGGCGAGCGTGTTCAGCGCGCCGTTCCAGTCACCCGCGCGGGCTTGAATGTCGAACAGCGCGTTCACGCCCCAGGCCAATCTCGGATCGCGCTCCACGGCTTGCTCGGCCAAAGCGCGGGCGGCATCGGCGTCATTGCCGCGCTTGGCTTCGAGGAACAGGCCGCGCACGCCGAGCAGCTGAGTCTCGGGACGCTCCAGCATCCCCTCGAAGGCGCGCCGTGCCGCCGCGGGATCGCCCTTGAGCTGGGCGGCCTGGGCCTTGAGCAGCGCGGTCAGCGGCTCGCGCGGCAAGGCGCGACCGGCAATTCCGGCATAGCGCTGCGCTTGAGCCCGGTCGCCGACGCCGATCGCCAGCAGCCCGTGCGACAGGGCCTCAAAGCCCTGCTGCTTACGGCGCTCGCGCACATAGGCCGCCATGGCGGCGGGCCGCGTCCACACATAGCGCAGCAGTGCAAAGACCAGAGTGACGAGGCACACCAGCGCCACCAAGGCGACGGCCGCGACGAAGGCGGATGTCTCGATCTCATAGCCGAGCCATTCGACGGTGACCGTGCCCGGCCGATCGGCCAGCCACGCCACCCCCAAGGCCACGGCAACGACGACGAGAACGAAGAAGAGGATACGGGTCATCAGCTAGTCTTGCTCTTTTGTCTTTTCGGAGGCTCCGCTCGCGCTTCCGCCGAGGGAAACGAGCAAGATGCTCTGTAATTTCTGCAAGGTCGCGTCGACCTCAAGCCGCGCATGCGCCGCGTCGAGCCAGTCGGTAAAGGCATCGCGGGGGGCGCCCTTCAGCGTTTCGACCTCTTTGACGGCTTCCGCGAGATTGCCCGCATCGAGCTGCGCCTCGGCGCGTGCCAGCACGGCGCCTCGCGTATCGCCTTCGGCCGTTGCGTCGACGCGTCTGACCTTGACGAGAGACTCCGCGCTCGACACCAGGCGGTCGAGCACCGAGCCATCGCCCGCGGGCGCTGATACGGACAGGGCGGCTTCCCGCGCGTCCTCGAACGAAGCAGTGAGTTCGCGCAACGTCGGAATGCCCTGATCCTCGTAGTCGAGCAGGCCGCCGAGATCGCCGGCGCCGGGCGATAGCACCGCCAAGGTTGAGAGCTCCGCGGAATAGGGACGGCCCTCGTCCACCGCAGCGCGCAGATTGGCAAAGGCAATGGCGAGCGTGGCCGATTTCGTATCGGCATTCTCTTCGTCGATCGCGGCGAGCAATGCGGGAAGAGTCGACTCGATCTTGCCGAGCCGCTGGTCGAGGTCGGTGATCTCCGGTCCGAGGCGAGCGGCGTCGCCCGAGCCGAGCTCGGCCTTGGTAAGCGCCTTCAACTTGGCCGCGATCCCGGCGACTTCGGTCTTGAGGGCTGCGATGGAAGCGCCGTCGGCGCTGTTCGTCTCGGCGAGCGCGGCGTCGACCTTGGCATCGAGACGCTTCTCCGCCTCGTTGATCTGCTGGCTGATGGCCGCGGCGTCGGCGATCGAACCGCCATCCTTCGCCGCCTCGGCCATGGAATTGAGGCTGGTTTCGAGTTGGCTCACGCGGTCGGCCAGCGCCGTCACTTCGGGCGAGGTCTCGGGCGCCTTGCTTTCGAGATCGCCGAGGCGTGTTTCCAGCTTCGACAGGGCCGCGCTGTTGTCCGGCGTCGCAGGCGCCTGCTCGAGCGCCGCGATGCGGCTCTCCAGCGGCGTAAGGTCTTGCGGCTCAGCGGGCGCGCCGATGGGCAGATAGTCCCAAGTGATCGCCACGAGCAGAGCGGCGGCGCCGACAAGGCCCGCCACGGCATGGGTGAGAAAGCTCGTCAGGACGCCGAGCACAACGGCGGCGACCGACCTGCCACCGGTGTTGCGTTGTCCGGTGATCTCGGCCGCGGTCGGTTGCTCGGTCTCGTCGCCGTCATCGGGTGGGGGCGCGCTGGCGGTGCCCGAGGCCGCGTCGTTCGTCTCAGGCGCCTTAAGCTCCTCGGACTCTTTGGTCTCGTTCGTCTCTTCGGTCTCGTTCGTCTTGGGATCTGGCGCGACGTTCACCTCGGTCGCGGTGCCCTCGATCGTCGGCGTCGGGCGCTTGCCCGCCGCGTCGACACTGCTGCCCTTGTCGTCGAAGGAGCCGCCCATCACCCTGCTACCTTAGATCCTGAAGATTCGCGCCGTTCAAGAGGATGACGCGTACGAGTCCAGAAGCGCAAGGAGATCTTCCTCGCGCGGATGTATCGGAACCCGCACCATGAACCCCAACGGCGCTACGGCCTCTGCTATCGCCTTCGACAAGCAATAGCAAACGAGACCCTTTGCATCGGTTACCACGCCTTGACGTTGCGCGAGCCTGGCGAAGGTTCTGGCGGTGCGGGGCGACATGAGCAAGACATTCGAGATCTCGCCGCTCTTGAGTTCGGACACGACGGCGTCGGACAGGGTGTCCACCGGGTGCGACCGATACAGCACGGCATGGCGGACTTCGAAGCCGTCTTCCTCAAGCGTCCCCTTCAGATCGAACGCGACTTTCTCGGCGCCGATATGCACGAGCGCGCCCTTCTCGGGGTGCACCTCCCGGCGAATGAGGGGCGGGAGGCCCGCGCCCGTCCCGGGGCCGATGGTCACTTCGCTGAAGCCGAACTGGCGCCCGGCCCAGGCGGTGGCCTCGCCCACCGCAAAGAGCGGCAGCGCCGTCACCGCCTCGCGTTGCGGATGGTCGGCAAGCGCACGCATGGCGTTGCGACTGGTGATGATTACGGCTTGAGCGCCATCGAGATCCAGCGGTACGTTCTTCAGGAACTCGATCTCGAGCAACGGCGACAGCACGGGCTCATACCCGTGCGCTTGAAGCGCGTCCGCCTCACGGCGCGCATCAGGCTCAGGCCTGGTCACAAGCACATGCATCAATGCCATCACTGTAGCGTTGCGAGAAAGTTCGTGCCCGCACGCGCGAGCACATCTTCGCCGGCACTCCGGCCGAGCTTCTCAGCCTGCTCCGCCGCGCCGGTCACTTCAACATCGTGCCATTCTGCGCCCCCTGGCGACAGGATCAAGCCGCGAAAACGCACAGTGCCGTTCTCGATCTCGGCAAGACCGGCGATCGGGGTGCGGCAAGAACCGTCGAGCTGGGCGAGAAAGGCGCGCTCGCAGGCCACGGCCACCGCGGTTGTGGCATCGTTCAGGGGTGCCAGCAGAGCGTGTGTCTCCGAATCCTCCTCTCGGGCGACGATGGCGATGGCGCCTTGGGCCACGGCCGGCAACATCTCATCGACGGAGAGGATCGAGGTGACCTTCGAGGTGAGGCCGAGCCGATCGAGCCCCGCCATGGCGAGCAGCGTGGCGTCAGCGACGCCCTCATCGAGCTTCCGCAAACGCGTCTCCACATTGCCACGAAAATCGATAACGCGCAGATCGGGCCGCAAGCGCTTCACCTGCGCCGCCCGCCGCAAGGATGATGTGCCAACCACGGCGCCCGGCGGAAGTTCCATGAGGGACGGCGCCTTGGGGCTCAGAAACCCATCGCGCGCGTCGGCCCGCGGCAGCACCGCGGCCACGCAAAGCCCCTCCGCGAGCACAGTCGGCAAATCCTTCATGGAGTGGACAGCCAAGGCGATGTCGCCGCGCAGCAGAGCCTCGTCGATCTCCTTGGTGAACAGGCCCTTGCCGCCAACATCGGCGAGCGGCCGGTCCTGAATGCGGTCGCCCGAGGTGGTGATGGCACTGAGATCGACCGCGCCGTCGTCCAGCCCGTGCGCCTCGAGGAGCCGGCCGCGCACATGGTTTGCCTGCCACAGCGCCAGCGGGCTGCCTCGTGTGCCGATGAGTCTGGGGGCCGGCAAGGGCGGAACTCCTTGAGCTGCCTGGGATAAGGGAAATACCCCGCATTAATGGACGGTTTCGCCTTCCCCTTCAATCTCCGCGCGGAGCGTATAGAAGAGTGACATGACGGAACGCCCCCTCACGGTGCTGGGCATCGAGACCAGCTGCGACGAGACGGCCGCCGCGGTCGTGCGCCGCCACGCCGACGGGCGCGGCGAAATCCTGTCCAATGTGGTGCGCGCCCAGCTCGATCTCCACGCGGCCTATGGCGGCGTGGTGCCGGAAATCGCCGCCCGCGCCCATGTGGACCTGCTCGATCCGGCCATCGAGCAGGCGCTGGCGGACGCCGGGCTTGGCCTCGAAGCCATTGACGGGGTCGCGGCCGCTGCCGGGCCTGGGCTGATCGGCGGGCTTATCGTGGGCCTGACCACGGCCAAGGCGATGGCGCTGGGGCTCGGGCGCCCTTTCCTCGCGGTCAATCATCTGGAGGCGCATGCCCTGAGCGCCGGGCTGACCGACGGCCTAGGCTTCCCTTTTCTCCTGCTGCTGGTCTCCGGCGGCCATACCCAGCTCCTCATCGTCAAGGAGGTGGGCAGCTATCAGCGGCTCGGCACCACGCTCGACGATGCGTTGGGCGAGGCCTTCGACAAGGCCGCGAAGCTGCTGCGCTTGGGCTATCCCGGGGGCCCGGAGGTGGAGCGCCGTGCCGCGCGCGGGCGGGCGGTCATCAAGCTGCCGCGCCCCATGTTCGGACGGGCCGAGCCGCATTTCTCCCTGGCCGGGCTCAAGACGGCGCTCCGTCACGAGGCCATGAACCGGGCGCCGCTCGACGCACAGACCATCGACGACCTTTGCGCGAGCTTCCAGGAGGCCGTGGCCGATGTGGTGAGCGACCGTACGGGCCGCGCCATGGATCTATACGAAGACCGGCTTGGCTTTGAGGCGCCGCGCGCGCTGGTGGTCGCGGGCGGTGTCGCCGCCAATCAGAGGCTCCGGGCGGCACTCGAAGATTTGGCAAGGTCGCGAGATTTCCGCCTCGTGGTGCCGCCACCCGCCCTTTGCACCGACAATGCCGCCATGATCGCCTGGGCCGGCGCGGAACGGCTGGCCCGCGGGTTCGTTGACGACATGGCCGCGGCGGCCCGCGCCCGCTGGCCGCTCGATCCGGACGCGCCGCCGGCACTGGGGGCCGGGGTCAAGGCGTAGGGGACAGGGCGCGAGGGTTTTGAAGACCTAAGGGGCTTTCGCTCCACCACACGCGCCAACTGCGCTATGAAGGTCCCGGGGGACGGAGATGCAGCTTCAATCGGTCGGCATTATCGGGGCTGGCGCCTGGGGGACGGCACTTGCCACCGTGGCACGGCGCGCCGGACGCGACGTGCTGCTGTGGGCGCACGAGCCCGAGACCCTCGCCGCGGTCAACACCACGCACCGCAACGAGACCTTCCTCCCTGGGGTCGCGCTCGACCCCGCGATCGAAGCGACCGGTCGCTTCAACGAGGTCGCCACCTGCGACATGCTGTTGATGGTGACGCCGGCGCAGCATTTGCGCGCCATCGCCGGCGAGATCGAGCCTTATGTGCGTGACGGCCAGCCGTTCGTCATCTGCTCCAAGGGTATCGAGCAGGCGACCGGCAGACTGATGTCGCGGATTGCAGGCGACCTCCTCCCCGCCGCCGCGATTGCCGTTCTGTCGGGTCCGAGCTTCGCCGCCGACGTGGCGAACGGGCTGCCCGCCGCGGTGACCCTGTCCACGGCGGAGGAAGAGCTCGGTCGCGCGCTGGCGCATGCGCTGAGCCACCCTCCGTTCCGCTGCTATTGGAGCGGCGACGTGGTGGGGGCGGAGATCGGCGGCGCGATCAAGAACGTCTATGCCATCGCCACGGGCATCGTCATGGGCAAAGAGCTCGGCGCCAGCGCCCATGCGGGGCTCGTCACGCGGAGCTTCGCCGAAATGGCGCGGTTCGGCGTGGCGCTCGGCGCGCGGCTCGAAACGATGATCGGGCTTTCCGGCCTCGGCGATCTGGTGCTCACCTGCGGCAGCCCCCAATCGCGCAACATGTCTCTCGGCATCGCGCTCGGCCAGGGGCAAAGCCTGCAGGAGGCTCTGTCTGGCCGGCTGACCGTCACCGAGGGCGTGGGCACGGCAAACGCCATGGTGGACATCGCCCGCGCCCGCGATATCGAGCTTCCCATCGCCGAAGCCGTGCATGCGGTGATCTCCGCCCGGGCCACGGTCGATGAGGCCATCGAGGCGCTGCTGTCCCGCCCGCTGCGCTCGGAAATCTGACGCGCTCCTGCCCCCGCGTGTCCCTGGACAGTCGGCCGGACCCGAAATAGCTTCATCGCCCGATCAAGGGGAACGCGATGCTGTACGCCTTCATTTGCACCGACAGACCGGACGCGCTGCCGATCCGCAAGGAAAAGCGCCCCGAGCATCTCGCCTATCTCAAGAGCCTCGGCGACACGCTGAAATTCGCCGGACCCTTCACCCAGGACGACGGCGAGACCATGAACGGCAGCCTGGTCGTGGTCGAGGCGCCGTCGCTTCAAGCCGCGCGCGAGATCGCCGACGGCGACCCTTTCGCCAAGGCCGGCGTCTTCGCACATGTCGAGATCCGGCCGTGGAAGTGGTCGATCAACAACCCGCAAGAGACGTAGATCGCCCATGGCCTACTGGCTGATGAAATCCGAGCCCGGGGCTTGGTCTTGGGAGCAGCAGAAGAAAGAAGGCAACAAGGGCGCCGAGTGGGACGGCGTGCGCAACTACCAGGCGCGCAACAACATGAAGGCGATGAAGCAGGGCGACCTCGCCTTCTTCTACCATTCGATCGGGGAGAAGGCCTGCGTCGGCATCGTCAAGGTGGTGGCCGAAGCCCATCCCGATTCCACCGACGGCAGCGGCCAATGGGAATGCGTGGACGTGGCCGCCGTCGCCGACCTGCCGAAACCGGTGACGCTGGCCGACATCAAGGCCAACCCGCAGCTCAAGGATATGGTGCTGGCCAACAACTCCCGGCTGTCCGTGCAGCCGGTGACGGCGGCGGAATGGCGCAAGGTCTGCGCGCTCGGCGGCCTGTCAAAACCTCCAACAGCTTAGTGCCCGAAGCCGCTGCCTTGAGGTAAAGTCGACCCCGCGCCGGCTTCGCTAGGGGGACCCCATGGCCATCAACTATCTCGCCGTCAGCATCGCGACTTTGGCCGGATTCGGCCTCGGGGCGGTCTGGTACATGACGCTGGGCAAGGCGTGGATGGCCGCCATGGGCAAGACCGAAGCCGATTTGGCGCCCACATCTGGTATGGCCAAGTTGATGCCTTTTATTATCTCGCTCGTGGCCTTGTTTGTGATGGCTTGGATGCTGGCCGGGCTGATGGGCCATTTGGGCCAGGTCTCGATCCGGGGCGGGGTGATGACCGGGCTGTTTGTGTGGCTCGGCTTCGTGATCACCACGATGGGGGTCAATCATGCCTTTGGCGCCGCGAAGCCGATGCTAACATTGATCGACGGCGGTCATTGGCTCGCCGTCCTGCTGATCCAGGGTGCTGTGATCGGTGCGTTCGGCCTATAGACGAAAGGACGGTCAAGACTTCGAGAATGCGGCAAAAGTCGCGTCTGCGTAGGGAGGAACGGACGGATGTCCGAGCACAAGCAGTACAAACTCGATGCGGTGAAGGTCCCCAAGAAATGGAAGGACCGCGCCTTCATCGACAAGGGCACGTACCAGAAGCTCTACGAGAAGAGCGTCGCCAAGCCCGAGAAATTCTGGGGCAAGGAAGGCAAGCGCCTCGACTGGATCAAGCCTTACACGCGCGTCAAGAACACCAGCTTCGAATTTCCCAACGTGTCGATCAAATGGTTCGAGGACGGCACCCTCAACGTCGCGGCGAACTGCATCGACCGGCACCTCAAGAAGCGCGGCAAGAAGACCGCGATCATCTGGGAGCCCGACGATCCGAACACGCCGGCGCGGCACATCACCTACGCTGAGCTCTACGACAATGTTTGCCGCATGGCGAACGTGCTCAAGGCCCAAGGCGTCAGACGCGGCGACCGGGTCACCATCTACCTGCCGATGATCCCGGAAGCCGCCTACGCCATGCTGGCCTGCGCGCGCATCGGCGCCGTCCATTCCATCGTGTTCGGCGGCTTTTCGCCGGACTCGCTGGCGGGGCGCATCGAGGACTGCAAGTCGACCTTCGTCATCACCGCCGATGAGGGCTTGCGCGGCGGCCGCAAGATCCCGCTCAAAGCCAACACCGACGCGGCGATCGAGAAGAGCGGGCACGTGCAAAAGGTCCTGGTCGTCCGCCATACCGGCGGCACCGTGAAGTGGACGCAAGGCCGGGATGTGTGGCTGGACGAGGAGATGGCGAAGGCGGAAGCGAAATGCGAGCCGGAGGAAATGAACGCGGAGGATCCGCTGTTCATCCTCTACACCTCGGGCTCGACGGGAAAGCCCAAGGGCGTGCTGCACACGACCGGCGGCTATCTCGTGTTTGCCGCCATGACCCATCAATACGTGTTCGATTATCACGACGGCGACATCTATTGGTGCACCGCCGACGTGGGCTGGGTCACCGGCCACAGCTACATCGTCTATGGGCCGCTGGCCAACGGCGCGACCACGCTGATGTTCGAAGGCGTGCCGAACTATCCGGATGCATCGCGCTTCTGGCAGGTGGTCGACAAGCACAAGGTCAATATCTTCTACACCGCGCCGACGGCGATCCGCGCGCTGATGGGCGCGGGCGACGACTTCGTGACGCGCACCAGCCGCAAATCGCTCAAGCTGCTCGGCACGGTCGGCGAGCCGATCAACCCGGAGGCGTGGGAGTGGTACTACCATGTGGTCGGCGGCAAGCGCTGTCCGATCGTCGATACCTGGTGGCAAACAGAGACCGGCGGCATTCTAATCACGCCGCTGCCCGGCGCCACCAAGCTGAAGCCCGGCTCGGCGACGTTGCCGTTCTTCGGGGTGCAGCCGGCCATCGTCGACGCGGACGGTAATCTGGTCGAAGGCGAAGGGAGCGGCAATCTGGTCATCCTCGATGCCTGGCCCGGCATGATGCGCACCCTCTACGGCGACCATCAGCGTTTCGTCGAGACCTATTTCTCGACCTATAAGGGCAAGTATTTCACCGGCGACGGCTGCCGGCGGGACGCGGACGGCTATTACTGGATCACCGGCCGGGTCGACGACGTGATCAACGTGTCCGGGCACCGCATGGGCACGGCGGAGGTGGAATCCGCGCTGGTCGCCCATCCGAAGGTCTCGGAGGCCGCGGTGGTCGGCTATCCGCACGACATCAAGGGCCAGGGCATCTATTGCTATGTCACCTTGATGTCGAACCAAGAGAGTTCGGATGCCTTGAAGAAGGAATTGCGCGACTGGGTGCGCAACGAGATCGGGCCGATTGCCTCGCCCGATCAAATCCAGTTCGCGCCGGGTCTGCCGAAGACGCGATCGGGCAAGATCATGCGGCGCATCTTGCGTAAGATCGCCGAGGATGAATTCGGCAGTCTCGGCGACACCTCGACGCTCGCCGATCCCGGCGTGGTGTCGGATCTCATCGAGAATCGTCAGAACCGGAAGCCGGCTTGAGCAAAGCGTCGCAAGCGACGCTGGGGGGACGTTAGATGTCGTGGTTGATACGGATTCTGGTGGCGCTCGGGCTCGTGCTCGCGCTCGTGATCGTCATCGTGTTGATGATCGGCAATATCGGCACGCGCGAGGAGGCCACGCAGGCCATCTCGATGTCCGTGGGGAACCGCACGGTCACAATCGCGGGCCACTACAAGGACATGACGCAGGAATCGGTTGCCGACGGCATGAAAGTCATCGTCGACGGCCACGAGGTTCTCATCACCACGGACCAGCTCTCGGTCGACGACAAGACGGAGATGCTGGAGCCGGACCAGGACGTGACCGTCTATGTGGCCAAGGACGGCAAGGTCCAGGTGAAAGTGGTCTCGGACAGCCAAGGGGCGGCCGAGAACGATGGGGCCCCCGAAGAGGCCCCCAACTAGATCGTCTGTTGGATCGTCTGTCCGGTCGGCCGCCTAGCCCGCCATCACCTTGGTGAATTGGGCGGTCAGCGTGTTCCAGGCATCCTTGGTGTCGCGGTCGAACGCCTTGTCGAGCGAACGCTCCAGCGTCCACACCAGCGCGCGCGACATGGTGCGGTAATGGCGGGTGCGGATGCCGATCTGGCGGTGGCGCGCGCCGAGCAGTTTCAGCGTGGGCGCCAGGCCATCCTCATGGCCGAGCGAGATCATGGCGAGCTTGGCGCCGGCGGCGAATTTCCGCGCCTGCACGTCGATGGGGCCTGAGAATTTCTTGCGCAGGCTCGGATCGAGGCGGAACAGCTTGAGAAAGAAGAGCTGGGCGACGAGATTGAGCGCCGGCTCGATGCGCAAGAAGCTGACCCGGATGAGGCGCTTCTGCTCGGCGCTGAGTTGGATGTCCTTGGCCGCGGGGCTGCGCCGGGCGCGGCTCGTTTTCGGCTTCGGGGCGGCGACATTGGCTTGCATGGCAGCTGGCATGGTTCGGCTACTCCTCGAACTATCGTGCCGGCCAGCATGGCCATCTGGGATTGACGAAGCGTTAAGGTCAACGGGGCCTTAAGGCTTGGGGTCGCGAACGCCCGGACAAGCGGCGCCTCTTGGTCGGAGGCAGCCGCCTGTCATCGACCTGAGCCGATCTAAAAAGAGCGACGGCGAGCAGTGCTACAAATGTGGCGAGCGCAGAAATGGAAGCCACAGGTCTGATGAGATAGTCGTCCGTTAGGATCGGACTCAGGGCCAGAAATATGAAGCAGAGCAAGGAAACTGGCACGATCGCAGCAACGAACCGTAACCGCAAAGCGACAACGGCATCCATCGCCACCTGAATTATTTTAGTCAGACATTTCATGCTGTTCGCCGTTAGAGAGTCGCTCATGCGGTGTTGGACGAATTAGGCAATAGGACTGCCTGGGGCTGCAACGCACAAAGCACGGCCCAACAGTACCCCTCCTGCGGACGCGTTAAGCGCGCCGGTCAATTGTGGGCCTCGCTTCCAGGATTTCCCCGGCAAGCCAAGCTCTTGTCCCGGCTCCCAAGGCTCCCAACATATTGGGCGCGGCGGCTTTTTCGCCGTTTTTGGAGGCTTTGCACGTCCATGAGCTATTTCCGCACCGCCATTCTGCTCGCGGCGATGACCGCGCTGTTCATGGGGATCGGATTTCTGATCGGCGGCCAGACCGGCATGGTCATCGCGCTGGTGATCGCCGCCGGCATGAATCTCTGGGCCTATTGGAACTCCGACAAGGCCGTGTTGCGCATGTATGGCGCGCGCGAAGTGGATGCGCGCTCGGAGCCGGAACTCTTCGACATGGTGCGGCAGCTTGCCCAGAATGCGGACCTGCCCATGCCGAAGGTCTACATCATGGAGAATGCGCAGCCGAACGCGTTCGCCACGGGCCGGAACCCGCAGCACGCGGCGGTGGCCGTCACCACCGGCCTGATGCAGACCGTCAGTAGGGAAGAGCTTGCCGGCGTGATCGCGCACGAGCTGGCGCATATCCGCCATCACGACACGCTGCTGATGACCATCACCGCCACCATCGCCGGCGCCATCTCCATGCTGGCGAACTTCGCCATGTTCACGGGCGGCGGGCGCAGCAGCAACAATGGCGGCGTCGGCATGATCGGCGGCTTGGCGCTGATGATCCTCGGGCCGCTGGCCGCGGGTCTCGTACAAATGGCCATCAGCCGTACGCGCGAATTCGAGGCCGACCGCGGCGGCGCGGAGATCAGCGGCCAGCCTTTGTCGCTCGCTTCGGCGCTCGAGAAGATCGCGGGCGCGGCCAAGAGCATCCCCAACATGACGGCGGAGCGCAACCCGACCTCGGCCCATATGTTCATCATCAATCCGCTGTCGGGGCTTCGCGTCGACAAGCTGTTCTCCACCCATCCGGCCACCGAGGATCGGGTGGCGCGGCTCGTGGCCATGTCAAGGGCGATGGGCGCCACAGGCGAGACCATGGCGTCCGAGCCCGCCGGCCCCTGGTCCGGGGCCCAGGCCCGCAACACCGCGCGCGGACCGTGGGGCTAGGCTCGATGAGCGCCGCTTGTTGCGACCATAACCCCGAGCCGAGCATCTCCCGCCTCATTCTGTGGATTGCGCTCGCGATCAACGCCGCGATGTTCGCCGTCGAGATCGTGGCCGGCGTGGTCGCAGGCTCGGTAAGCCTGCACGCCGACGCGCTGGATTTCCTGGGCGACAGCTTCAACTACGCCATCAGCCTTGCGGTGCTCAGCCTCGCGCTCACCTGGCGCGCCCGGGCGGCGATGTTCAAAGGCGTCACCATGGCCGTTCTGGGTCTTTGGGTGATCGGCGAGGTTATTTGGCAGATCGTCTCCGGGCGCGTGCCGGAGCCGCTCGTCATGGGCGCCGTCGGCACCGTCGCGCTGCTGGCGAACGCCGGGGTTGCGGTGATGCTCTACCGCTTCCGCGGCGCGGAATCGAACCTGCGCTCCGCCTGGATCTGCTCCCGCAACGACGTTCTCGGCAATTTGGCGGTTCTGCTCGCCGCGGCCGGCGTGCTGGGCACCGGCACGCTGTGGCCGGACGTGATCGTCGCCACCCTCATGGCCAGCCTCGCCATTCAGGGCAGCTGGACAGTCATCCGACAGTCCTTGGGGGAATTGAACGATGGGGCAGGCGTGGCCCGCCCAGAAACAAGCAGGTCATGAGTCCCACTTCCTGCTAAAGCCATGACCATGACCGCATCCAAAACCGCGCCGAAAGCGCTGTCGCCCACGCGCGACCACCAGGTCGGCCTGCCCGCGCGACGCGCCGCCACCGCCCTGCTCGACGCCGTGCTGCAGAAGAAGCAGCCGCTCGACGACGTGCTTGGACGGTCGCTGGACGGCGGCCCGATGTTCGATCTGCCGGTGCGCGACCGGGCGCTGGCGCGCGCCATTGTCGGCACGTCGCTCCGCCGCCGGGGGCAGATCGACGCGGTGCTCAACACCTTCCTGGAGAAGGGCCTGCCTGCGAAATCCGGCACGCTCTATCCGATCCTGCTGTCGGGCGCGGCCCAGCTCCTGTTCATGGCCGTCCCGGCGCATGCGGCCATCGATCTCGCCGTCCGTCTGGCGCAGTGGGACCCAAAGGCGAAACGCTACGACAAGCTGGTCAACGCCGTGCTGCGCCGCGTGGCCGAGAAGGGTGAGGGGATCGCCGCCGGCCTCGATGCGGGCCGGGTCAACACGCCGGACTGGTTGTGGGACCGCTGGGTGCGGACCTGGGGCGAGGAGCGCGCGCAAAGAATCGCTGCCGCCCATCTCGTGGAGGCGCCGCTCGATCTCACGGTGAAGTCGGAGCCTGGCGCTTGGGCCGAGCGGCTCGAAGGCCGGGTGCTGCCCTCGGGCAGCGTGCGCGTTCTGCCCAAGGGGCGCATCGAGGAGCTTTCCGGATTCGTGGAAGGCCAATGGTGGGTGCAGGACGTGGCCGCGTCGCTGCCGGCCAGGATGCTGGGCGATGTTGCGGGCAAGCGCGTGGCCGATCTCTGCGCGGCGCCCGGCGGCAAGACGGCGCAGCTCCTGCTTGCGGGGGCGCACGTCGTCGCCGTCGATAGCTCGAAGACGCGCCTTGCCGTGCTCGAGGAGAATCTGAAACGGCTTGGGCTCGCGGCTGAGACCGTCCAGGCCGACGCCGGCACCTGGGCGCCGGAAGAGCGCTTCGACGCCATTTTGCTGGATGCGCCGTGCTCGTCCACCGGCACGATAAGGCGGCATCCGGATATCCCCTGTCTCAAGTCGGACAAGGACATCGCCGAGCTCGCCGTGGTCCAGACGCGGCTGCTCGACCACGCCGTCTCGCTGCTGAAGCCCGGCGGCCGGCTGGTCTACTCGACCTGCTCGCTCGAGCCGGAGGAGGGCGAGGCCCAAGTGGCGGCGCTGATGGCCCGAAATCCCGCCATTCGCATCGATCCCTTGCGCCCGGACGAGCCCTTCGGCGACACGGAATGGGCCAAGGCGAGCGGAATTTTGCGGACCTTTCCCTTCGATCTTGCCCTGGAAAGCCCCGAATGGAGCGGCATGGACGGGTTTTTCGCGGCCCGCCTCAGCCATGACGGCTGACGAAACGCGGTATGCCACTTGCCCCCGGGGCCCCGCTGCAAGAAACTGCCTAAGGTTGAGTACAGGCGGCGGGGGCCCTTGCGCTAAGACCATAAGCGCGAGGCGATTGGAGAATGACCCAAATGGCGGGTGATCAGGCCTTCGAGCGCGGCTCTCGCGTTCAAGAGGTGCATCTTGGCGGGCCCAGCCCGCTCAGGCGCATGATGCTCTCCAGCATGGCCTCGATCAGCTATCCGGGGTCGCAAGCCGAGCAACTTCTCCTGGCGCCTCAAGAGCTTAGGACCGCCGATCCGAGCTTCGCCACCGAGGTCTATAACGGCCATTTCGGGCTCGCGGGCAAGCTGGCCGAGCTTGGCGCGGAGTCCCCCTTCGAGATCCGGCCGCCATCGGCCAATTGGGCGCGCGAGCTTTACGGTTTCGGCTGGCTCCGGCATCTGCGCGCCGCCGACAGCGAGCTGTCGCGCGAGCAGGCCAAGGCGCTGGTCCACGATTTCATCCGCCTGCGCCGCCAGATCCATGGGCTTGCCTGGCAGCCCGAGATCGTCGCGCGCCGGGTCATCTCCTGGCTGTCCAACTCGGTGTTGGTCCTCGATGCCGGCGAGCCGGAGGCCTATGAGGCGTTCTTGAAGGCGCTGACCACGCAGCTGCGGTATCTGTCGGCGAGCTATCGCGACACGCCGGACGGCACCCCGCGGCTGCTCACCCTCACGGCGCTGCTCTATGCGGGGCTGTGCATCGCCGACCAGCAGGCCGTGGTCGACCGTTACACCAAGCCGTTCTGCCGGGAGCTCGAGCGGCAGATCCTGCCCGATGGCGGGCACATCTCGCGCAACCCCGAAGCGCTGATCGAGCTGCTGCTCGACCTGCTCCCCTTGCGCCAGTGCTTCGTGGCCCGCGACCGCTCCCCGCCCAAGGAGCTGACCGACGCCATCGACCGCATCATGCCGATGCTGCGCTTCTTCCGGCTCGGCGACGGCGCCATGGGGCGGTTCAACGGCTCGGGCCCCACGCAGACCGACGCGCTCGCCACCGTGCTCGCCTATGACGACATCGAAGGGACGCCGGTCCGTGCCGCCACGAATTCCGGCTATGTCCGGGTCCAAGCCGGCGCCACGCTGATCGTCTGCGATCTCGGCCCGCCGCCGGTCACCTCGCTGACCACCAACGCCCATGCCGGCTTTCTCTCCTTCGAGATGAGCTCGGGCACTGCCCCCATGATCATCAATTGCGGCGCGCCCTCCCCCGAATACGAGGAATGGCGGCTGTTCTCGCGCACCACGCCGGCCCATTCGACGCTCAGCCTGGAAGAGGACTCGCTCGCCGAATTCTCAGGCATGGCCAACGGCGCCCAACCGCCCGTGGACGCGACCCTGTCCGGACCGTTGAACCCGCAAGGCGCCTTCTCCGATCAGGGCGACAATCTGCGCATCAAGGGCTCCCATGACGGCTATATGGGGCGCTACGGCGTGAGCCATTCCCGGCAGATCCTGATCGCGCCTTCGGGCAATCTGCTCAGCGCCGAGGACAAGCTCTCCACGCGCGGGCTGAAGAGCCCCGACGGCTTGATCGCCGGCGCCTATGCCATCCGCTTCCACCTCCATCCCAGCGTCAAGGCGCAGATGATGGGCGACGGGAGCGGCGTGATGCTGATCCTGCGCAACGGCGAGACCTGGCGTGTCAGCTCCAACGCCGAGGAGACCAGAATCGAGGAGAGCGTGCTGCTGGCCGACCCGCGCGGACCGCAGCCCAGCTCGCAAGTCGTGCTCAGCGGCATGATGGGCGAGGCGCGCGAAGTCCGCATCCTGTGGAATATCGAGAAGAGCGGGGCGGAAGCCGAAGCCCATCCCCTGATCGATCCCAACGACGCCGGCCAAGCCGACGAAACCGACGTCTAGCCGCATGGAAACTCGGACAGTGACCCGGGCGCTGCTCTCGGTCAGCGACAAGACGGGCCTTGTCGATTTCGCCAAGGCGCTTTCGGCCCGCGGCATCGCGCTGGTCTCGACCGGCGGCACCGCCAAGGCGCTGCGCAATGCCGGCCTTGAGGTGATCGACGTCGCCGACGTCACCGGCTCTCCTGAAATGATGGACGGCCGGGTGAAGACCCTGCACCCGAAAATCCACGGCGGGCTGCTGGCCATGCGCGGCAATCCGGAGCACGAAGCCGCGATGAAAGAGCACGGCATCCCGGCCATCGATCTGCTGGTGGTCAATCTCTATCCGTTCGCGGCGACGGTCCGCGCCGGCGGCAATTTCGAAATCTGCATCGAGAATATCGACATCGGCGGGCCGGCCATGATCCGCGCCGCGGCCAAGAACCACGCGGGCGTCGCCGTGGTCGTGGACCCGGCGGACTATATGGACGTGCTCGAGGAGATCGAACGGCTCGACGGCACCACGCTGTCCTTGCGAAAGACACTCGCGGCCAAGGCCTTCGCCCACACGGGCGCCTATGACGGGGCCATCGCCACCTGGTTCGCTGCGCAACTCGACGAGGACACGCCAAACAAGCGCGTTATCGCCGGCACGCTCGAACGCGCGCTGCGCTATGGCGAGAACCCGCATCAATGGGCGGCCTTCTACCAAACCGCGGAAGCGCGCCCGGGCGTGGCCTCGGCCGTGCAGATGCAGGGCAAGGAGCTCTCCTACAACAATCTCAACGACACCGACGCGGCCTATGAGCTGGTCGCCGAGTTCGACCCGAAACAATCGGCGGCGGTGGCCATCATCAAGCACGCCAATCCGTGCGGCGTGGCGCTGGGGCATACGCTGGCGCATGCCTACCAGAAGGCGCTGGCCTGCGACCAGGTCAGCGCGTTCGGCGGCATCGTCGCGCTGAACCGCGATCTCGACGCCGAGGCGGCGACGGAAATCGTCAAGATCTTCACCGAAGTGATCATCGCGCCGGAAGCCAGCGACGAGGCGAAAGAGATCATCGCGACGAAGAAGAATTTGCGGCTCCTCATCGCCGGCGGCTTGCCGGACCCGCGCGCCGACGGCCTCACCTTCCGGTCGCTGGCCGGCGGCTTTCTCGTGCAGTCGCGCGACAACGGCCTGGTGGAGGCGGCCGATCTGCAAGTGGTGACCAAGCGCAAGCCCACCGATCAGGAGTTCGCCGATCTCGTCTTCGCCTTCACAGTGGCCAAGCACGTGAAGTCGAACACCATTGTCTATGCGAAGGACGGCGCCACGGTCGGCATCGGCGCCGGGCAGATGTCCCGCGTGGACTCCGCGCGCATCGCCGCGCGCAAGGCCCAAGACGCCGCCGATACGCTCAAGCTAGACGCGCCGCTGACTCAAGGTTCGGTTGCGGCATCCGACGCGTTCTTCCCGTTCGCCGATGGGCTGCACGTGGTGGCGGAAGCCGGCGCCACAGCGGTGATCCAGCCGGGCGGCTCCATGCGCGACGACGAGGTGATTGCGGCGGCCGACGAAGCGGGGCTTGCCATGGTGTTCACCGGCATGCGCCATTTCAGGCATTAGGGGGCAAACAAACAAAAAAGGCCTCCCGATGAGGGAGGCCTTGCTTGATCTGCTCTGGAGCTTGAGAACCTAGAGGCTTACTCCGGCGCGCCTTCCGGATAGGCCGGCTGCGGCTGGGAGTCGGAAGGCCCTTCGCCCATATGGGGCTCGCTCGGCGCGTCGTCCGCGACCGTCGGCGCGACCGAGATGGTGTCGACTTCCATCATCGCCTCGCCCTCGGGGGTCTCGACCGCCATGGTGTCGTCCTCCATCACGGCCTCGCCGTCGGGGGTGTCGACCTCCATGGTGTCTTCTTCCATCACCGCTTCGCCCATCTCGCCGTCCGGATAGGCCGGCTGCGGCTGGGAGTCGGAGGCGGGCTCACCGGTCGAGGGCTCGGATGGTGCGTCCTCGGAGAGGGCCGGCGGAACGGAGATGACCTCCTCCATCGTGTCCTCTTCCATCATGGCGTCCGGCTCTTCGGCGGCCGCAGGCTCGTCCATCGGCTCCTCATCCATGGCGGCCGGTTCGTCGGTCGGCTCCTCGTCCATGGAATCTTCGTCCATCGAATCCTTGTCCATCGACTCGTCATCCATCGAGTCGTCATGCGCCGGCGCGGCATCCTCGGCCGCGGGCTGCTCCGCAGGTTCTTTCGCCTCGTCTTTCGGCTGGTCGCACGCCGCGAACAGTCCTGCTGCGAACAACGCCGCAACGATACCTAAATGCTTCATGATCGCCCCCCGATCTGTGTGGAGTTGAGCCTCCCGTACCGAAACTTAACGCGAACGGCGCCGCATTGCTATGGCGTGTGCTGTCATAGTGCGCGCGATCTCGCGAAACCCACGCCCCTCACCCTGAGGGCGACCCCGGACTTCTGTCCGGGGGCGTGTCTCGAAGGGTGTCCGCCTCATACTTCGAGACGGGCCTTACAGCCCTCCTCAGCACGAGGCGCGAGGCCGCGGCGGGACGACGATGCATGGCTTTAGGCGCGCGGGGCCCGGACCCACAGCAGCAGCACCAGTCCGCCCACCAGAAAGACGAGGCTGGCGGCGATGCCGAGGCGCTGGCTGTCACTGAGGGCTGTAACCAGGCCGATGGCGAGCGGGGCTGCGAAGGCGGTGATCTTTCCCGAGAAGGAGAAGAAGCCGAAGAACTCGGTGGTCTTTTCGGGCGGGCACAACCGGGCCAGCAGGGTGCGGCTCGAGGCCTGGATCGGGCCCGCGGAGAGCCCGATCAGCATGGCGAAGGCCAGATAAGACTGCTCGCCCGCGCTCGCGAAGATGCCGCTGCCTTCGGCTTTGGGTTCGACGGGAATGAAGAACAGCACCTCGTCCGGATCGATGGAGAGCACACCGATGGAGCCCGCGATGAAGATAACAAGCGCGGTCACGATCACCGCCTTCGAGCCGGCGCGGTCGTCGAGGAACCCGCCAAACGCCGCGCCGACCGTGCCGGCCATGGTGAGCAGGATGCCGAACAGGCCAAGCTCGGTGGCGCCCCAGCCGAACACGCTGGCCGCATAGATGCCGCCGAAGGCGAACACGGCGCCAAGCCCGTCGGCATAGAGCATGCGCGCCAGAAGAAAGAGCGCGATCTGCCCGTGATCGCGCATCAGGTCTTTGACCGATTGCACCAGCCGGCGCAAGCCCGAGCGCACGGCACTGCCCTGCAGCACGTTGTCCACCCGGTCCGGGGTGAACAGGAACAGCGGCAGGACGAAGATCAGATACCACAGCGCCGAGAACGGGCCGACCAGGCGGTCGCCTTCGCGGGCCGCTTCATCGAGCGGCACCAGCGGCTGCACGCCGAGCAGCGTCTTGCCGGTGTCGGGGTCGGCGACGATCAGCCCTGCGACCACCGCGAGGCTGATCAGCCCGCCGACATAGCCCGTGGCCCAGCCGATGCCCGACAAGGTGCCGAGCCGCTTGCCCGTGACCAGGCCCGGCATCATGGCGTTGGTGAACACGGTGGCGAGCTCGGCGCCAAGCACCGCAAGACCGAAGCACAGCAGCACCAGCGGCACGAGCGCGGCATCTCCTGGAATGGCGAACCACAGACCGCTCAAGCCTACGATGAGCAGGACGGAGAAACCCGCGATCCAGGGTTTGCGCGGCAGGCCCGCATCGGCGATGGCGCCGAGCACGGGGGCGACCAGCGCGGCGATCAATTGCGCGCCGCCCGTGGCGTAGGCCCACAGCGTCTGGCCGTGGGCGGGATCGCTCATGAAGCCGTTCACGAAATAGGGCGCGAACAGGAAGGTCACCACCAGCGTGTAGAACGGTTGCGTCGCCCAATCGAACAGCACCCAGCCGATCAGGCCGCGCGTCCTTGTTGGCTCGGCGGCTTTATGCGGGCTCTGCGGCATCGAGAACGATCAAATGGTTGGGGAGCTCGTTGTGGTCGAACGCCTCCGGCGGGAAGTGCTCGGCGAGAATCTTGCCGCAGGTGTCGATGGCCGCGACGAAGCCTTGCGTGCGCGTGCCCTCGCCGATCCGCGCGGTCAGCTCGGCGATGAGGTCATCCCAGACTTGCGGCGCGACCTTCCGATAGATGCCGTCATCGGCGATCACCTCGGCGTAGCGCTCCGCGTCGGACACATATATGAGCACGCCGGTGCGGCCCTTGGTGGTGTGCAGGTTCTGGACGAGGAACTGCTCGACGGCGCGTTGATGGGCGCGCGTGCGCTTCACCGAGGCCGGCGCGATGGCGACGCGCAAGGGCTCCCACTGCATGAGCAGCGCGCCGAGGCCGAAGACGCCGAGCTGGAGCAGATAGACATATTCGATGGGCCATTTGGTGAAATGGATCAGCGGCAGCGGCACCAGCAGCGCGAGCAACGCCACGCACATCAGCGAGAAATAGCGATAGCTCGAAGAGGCGCGCGCGACCACGATCACGATCTCGCCGCTCGTCTCTTTCTCCGCGCGGGTGATCGCTCCGGCGATCACGGCATGGTCTTGCGCGGTGAAGGGCTGCATGCGTTCGCGCTCCTACCAGCTGCCCGAGGAGCCGCCGCCGCCGAAGCTGCCGCCGCCCCCGGAGAATCCGCCACCACCACTGCTCCAGCCCCCGCCTCCGGAGCTGCGCCTACTCCCCGACGGCACGACATAGGTGCCGTTGCGCGTCAGATAGATGATCAGCAGGAAGATGGCGATGTAGAACAGCACGGTGAACCAGGCGATGGCGGGCTCGTCGGCATCCTGGCGCGCGCGGGCGCGGGCCTCGACCTCGGCCGCGTCGCCGGTGAGGGACAGCACGATGTCATGCACGCCGTCCTTGATGCCGCTGGCGAAGTCGCCGGTGCGGAAGCGCGGCAGGATGGCGTTCTCGATGATGATCTTGGTGAGCGCGTCGGTGAGGATCGGTTCGAGACCGTAGCCCACCTCGATACGCACCTTGCGCTCGTTGGGGGCGACAATGAGGAGCGCGCCGTTGTCGAGCTTGGCGGTGCCGATGCCCCAATGACGGCCGAGCTGATAGCCGTAGTCCTCGATGGTGTAGCCTTGCAGGGACGGCAGCGTCACGACGACGAGTTGATCGGAGCTCTTGTCTTCCAGGGTCTTCAATTCCGCGGCGAGCGCTTGCTCGTCGTCCGGGGTCAGAAGTTCGGCGCCGTCGACCACGCGCCCGGTGAGTTCAGGAAATGTCGGGGCGGCGGCGGCCGGCAGAAGCGCGAAGCCGAGCGCGGCGATGACCGCCATCGCGAAGAGGCGCGACGTTGTCGAGCGCAACATCATGAAGGCCATGGCGCCCTCGCTTGCCGGCAACGCGGCCGCCGGACGCTAGAACTCCACCTTGGGGTTTTGCGTCGTCTCCTGCGAAACCGAGAAGTTCTGCATCGGTTCGGCGTCCGGATAGAGCAGCGCACGCCACCAACGGCCGGGGATGGTGCGAAGCTCCGTGTTGTAGTCCTTGACCGCGGTGATGTAGTCGCGCCGGGCAATGGCGATGCGGTTCTCCGTGCCTTCGAGCTGCGACTGAAGGGCCAAGAAATTCTGGTTGGACTTCAGATCGGGATAGCGCTCGACAACGACAAGCAAGCGTCCCAGCGCGCCGGAGAGATTGTTCTGTGCGCCCTGAAACTTGTCGAACGCTTCCTTGTTGGTGAGGATGTCCTGCGGGATCTGCACCTGCGTTGCCTTGGCGCGTGCCTCGACCACCTCGGTGAGCACCTTGCTTTCCTGCTCGGCAAAACCCTTCACCGTCTCGACGAGATTGGGAATGAGATCGGCGCGGCGCTGATATTGGTTCAACACCTCGCTCCATGCGGCCTTGGCCTGCTCGTCGAGCGTCGGAATCTGATTGATGCCGCAACCGGCGAGAGCAAGCCCCGCAAGCATGATGCAGACGGCGCGGATGGCGCCTTCTGGGCGAATGCACGCAAATGCGGGCATGGCGTCCTCCCCTAGCTGCTCGAACCGAGACTCGTGTATTGAGTGCCCGTCGCGGTGGCAAGCGCTTTCAGCGCGGGCGGTCTCGGCCTAGCTCTTCGTCTCTTGGGCGTTGGCGATCTCGTCGAGCGCCCCTTTGAGTCCCGGAACGTAGAGCGTCTGAGACGGGAAGGCGAATTCTATGCCCTGATCCTCGAAGGCGCGGAAAATGGCGAAGTTGATGTCCTGCTGCACGTTCATATAGACGGTATAGTCCGCGCTCAGCACGTAGTAGACAGCCTCGAACTCGAGGGCGGAATCCCCGAAGCTGCGGAAATGCGCCCGATCAAATCGGGCTTGCTCCTGCGCCTCGATGATCTTCGTCACCATGTCGGGAATGCTATCGAGCTTGTCGGCCGGCGTGTCGTAGGTGACCCCCAGAACGAGCACGATACGACGCTCGTTCATACGCTTGAAGTTGTGCACGCGGGTCTTGACGAGGTCGCTGTTCGAAACGGCGACTTGCTCGCCCGACAGCGCGCGGATGCGCGTGGTCTTGATGCCGATCTTCTCCACCGTGCCGCTCTGATCGCCGAACACGATGAAGTCGCCGACCTCGAAGGGCCGGTCGAGGACGATGGCAAGCGAGGAGAACAGATCGCCGAGCACGCTCTGGGCGGCGAGGGCCACGGCGATACCGCCAACGCCAAGCCCGGCAACCAGCGCGGTCACGTCGAAGCCGAGATTCTCGAAGATCAGCAACAGCGCAATCGACCAGACCGCGACGCGCACCGCGAACTGAATCAGCGCCAGCGCATTGCGCATGGAGGACTTGCCCTGGAGAGGTGCGAGCCGCCAGGCGAGAAGGGCCGAGGCAATGCGGTCGGCCCATAGCGCAATCTGGACGAACAGGGCGACGGTGAAGACCGAGGAGATCAGGCGATGGATCTTGTCCGGCAGGTCGAGAAGCGTGGTCCCGGCATAGATCGCCGCGATAATGAGGAACAGCGTCCAGGTGCGCGTGACGAGCTCGTGCAGCACCTCGGGCCAGTGCAAGTCCTTGCCGGCCTCCGGAGATGGGAGGCCGCGCGACAGGAACAGGCGCACCAGAAGGGCGACAGCCAGGATCCCGGCGCTCAGGCCAGCGGCAATGGCCCACTGCGTCAGGCCGTTGCCATAGACCTCGCCTTCCAAAAGTTTCGCCAGGTTGTCGATGCTGTTCATGCCGACTTCCAGTCCGTTCTCCGATCCGCGCCCAACCTAGTGGCTCAGGCCTGCGTGACCACCCCCGTGGCGACTCCATGTGGACATTTCCGGCCCTTGGCCGTGGGGCGCCGGCCGGTGCCCACTTAGGCGGTGCCCACTTAGGCGGTGCCCACTTAAAAGGCAGATCACCTTTGAAGTGTTGCGAGAATGAAACAACCGCCAAGTTTCTTTGAAGACTTATTGCCGGATCGTTGCCCGTCCGGCTTCGGTCAGAGGGTGCTTCGATCCAACTAAGGCCTCGCAGTTACGAGATTTTTTCTATGACATGAGGCTATCCACCAGAATCCCACAAGGTCCCGGGTACATTAGGTAATCCGAAGGCTTTGCTAGTCAAAATTGGAGACCTCTCTTAGGGTGATTCGTGAGTCGTTTGGGGACTCATGGAGGCTCGCTATGGGACCGATTTGTTACGGGGAGCGAGTGCGGTGGGTATGCGTATGACAGGGGAAGAGGCGGCCGCGGTCGCCAAGAGAACTCTCTCAACCCTCACGATTTTCCTTGGCGCTGCGGCGATTGCGGCGACGGTTGCTGCTGTGCCGGCGGCCGCGAAGAAGAACACGCCCGCTGAAAGCGACGAGACGTCGGCTGTCGATCCCGACCAGCCGATGACGATCGTCGTTTCCCTGAGCAATCAGAAGGCCAATATCTACCGGGGCACGACGCTGGTCACCAGCACACAGGTCTCCACCGGCAAGCGCGGCCATTCCACAAAAGCGGGTGTCTTCAGCATCCTGGAGAAGCGGCGGCGCCATTATTCGAACCTCTATGGCGGCGCGCCGATGCCGTGGATGCAGCGCCTGACCTGGTCCGGCACCGCCCTCCACGCCGGCGTGGTCCCAGGCTATCCCGCATCTCACGGCTGCATTCGCTTGCCCTATTCCTTCGCGCCGAAGCTGTTCTCGATGACCGATGTCGGCGGGCAGGTCGTGGTCGCCCGCAGCATGGTCGCGCCGAAGCTTATCGAGCATGCGGCCCTGTTCCAGCCGTTGCCACCGCCCATGCCGCCGGTCCTGGCCAAGGATCATGACCAGCACAAGATGCGCCGGTCGAGCAACGAGGCCGTTCCGCCCTTCGGGGCAGGCCTGCCGGTCGTCCTGGCGAAGGCCGAAACCGTGGCTCCCGCGCCGACGCCGCTCGCCGAGGCGAGAGCCGCCGCCCCGGTCGTCCATGCGGCGACGGAGACGGCCCCGGCGCAGCGCCCGATCTCTGTCGCGATCCTCGAGGATACGCGGGTTCATGCCATCGACCCCAGCGCGGCGCCCTTCGTGGGCCGCGGCTCTCAGGCCGTCGCAGAAAAGCCCGCAGCCGACGCGAAGAAAGGCCAACCGGTTCTGAAGGATCAGGACCGTCTTGCCGCGCCGGCCGATGCACCCGCCACACCGTCGAGCCCGACAGTTTCTCTTTCAGCCACCACCCTGGCTCAGCCCGTCGCTCCCGCCCCGGAGAATGCCGCCGTTGCGAAGGGGACGACCGAGCCTGAGGAAGCCGAGGAGCCGCAGGCCGGTCCGATTCTGACCGTCTCGGCCACCGCTCTGGCGCAGCCTGCGGCCGAGCCCGTTGCCGTCTCGCTCTCAATTCTGGGCCTGAACGACCATCCGCCGCTGCCGCCCGAGAAGCCTTCCGTTATGGCCGCAAAGCTCGTGGCCGGAACGGCCGCCGCCGCGGTGGTCGCTGCCGAGCCGCGCTCGACCGAGCCGCTGCGCATTCTGGTCACACGCCGCACCAAGCGCGATGCCCTGCGCGATGCCCAGTACATCCTGTCGTCCTTGGGTTATCTGGATCCGCAAGACTTCGACGGGACGTTCGGAACGCTGACGGCCAGAGCCATCAAGGCCTTCCAGGAGGCCAACGACATGCCCGAGACCGGGGCGTTCACCGACGATCTGGAGAAGAAGCTCTACGCGGTGGCCGGTAAGGCAGAGCCGCCGGAGGGTCATCTCTTCGTCCGTCAGAAGTTCGCCAGCGTGTTCGATACGCCGGTCAGCTTCCGCAACCCCGACGAGTCGCTTGGCACGCATGTCTTCACGGTGATGCATTTCGCCAAAGGCGACACCAAAGCGCAGTGGATGGGAATCAACCTGAAGGCCGACGACGATCCGACAGCGGTGCTCGACCGCATCGAGATCCCGGACGACGTCCGCCAGAATATCTCCGAGCGTCTGACGCCCGGCTCTTCCTTGATCGTCGCAGACACGGCGATCAATACGGCGACCTTGCCGAAGGGCGCGGACTTCCTGGTGTGGGATACGAGCACGCCGGCCAAGGTCGAGCGGGCAAGTGTATCACCCCAGCCGCGCAAGAAGCGCCGCGCCGCGACCCGGCGCCGCGCCCCCGCCCCGGCCTACACGCGGAATCAGCGGCGCAATCCCTGGCCGTTCTAAGCCAGGCGGCTCCGCTCACTCGCCTACATCCACCACGATCGACACCCGCGCGGCGGCAAAGACGCTTGAGTCGTAGTTGATCAGGCGCCCTTGCGGGTCGGCGTTGACGCTTCCCCAGACAAGCACCGGCGCGGAGCGCGACTGCACCAAGTCCGCAGCCTCTTGCGGTGTCGGTTTTCGGGCGGCGAGCCGCGTCACGCGACGGCGGTAGCCGACGACGCCATAGCTGCCGAAGGTCTTGGTGATGGATTGGATCCGATCGAACCGCTCGGCGAAGTCGGAGAAGCGGTCTGCCGGCATGTAATGGCGGGCGATGAGGATCGGCACGTCATCGCCCATGCGCAGAAGCTCCAGCGTGGCGACCTCCTCACCCACCTTCAGATCCAAATTGTCGGCAACGTCCTCGGTCGCCTCCACGAGGCCTGAGCGCAGCACGCGGCCCGAGGGCTTCAGTCCAGCGGCCTCGATGTTGCCAGTGAACCGCGACCGGCCACCCACGCGGTAGGCGATGGGCTGGGCGGCAACGAAGGTGCCGCGGCCCCGCCGAACCTCCAGAAGCCCCCGGCCGCCGAGCGATTCGATGGCCCGGCGCACCGTGTGCCGATGAATGCCGAGATCCTCGGCGAGCTGGTGCTCGCCGGGCAGCTGCTGGCCCGGCTTCACCTTGCCGGCGCGAATGGCGCGAACGATGGCGTCCTCCACCTGAAGCCAGAGCGGCCGCTGGCGGGTTTCGGATTCGTCCGAGAGGGTGAAAACGGACCCGCTCATGCGGATTCCGGCCCAACGGTCATGAGGCTGACATCGAGTGTGGGGTATAGAGGGAAGGTCACTTGTATAGACATCTGTGGAAGTGTAGCCTGTGCTTGAATAGCAAGGAGCCCGAGGCAGAACAATGACCGATCACAGCAGCGTATCCCACGGCACGCCCCAGCCCCAGAGAGTGGTGGTTCTAATGTGCGACGGGTTGGGTCTCGACTATTTCGGCGAGAGCGAGATGCCGACGCTGAAGGCGTGGGCCAAGGATGGCGTCTTCGCCGAGGTGCAGGCGGTGCTGCCGACGGTGACCAACGCCAACAACGCCTCAATCTGCTGCGGCAGCTGGCCGAGCGTCCACGGCGTGGTGGGCAATTCCTTCCTCGACGAGGACACGGGCCAGGAAGAGTATTTGGAAGAGGCCGCGTTGGTTTGCGCGCCGACTTTGTTCGAGCGCGCGGCGGGCGCCGGGGTGCGATCCGGGCTCCTGACCAGCAAGAAGAAGACGACGGCGTTGCTCGGCGCCGGTGCCGAAATCCTGCTTGCGGCCGAAGCACCGGACGGAGACTGGGAGAAGATCCTCGGCAAGGCGCCGCCCATCTACTCGCGCGAGATCAACTACTGGCTGATGCGCGCGGCGATCCATGTGTTGCAGACCCGGCCGGAGATCGGCTGTCTCTACGTGCACACCACCGACTTCCCCATGCACGAATGGCCGCCTCAAGCCCCAGAGTCGCTCGAGCATTTGGCGCAGATCGATGCGCTTCTGAAGGAAGCGGCGGAAGCCGCGCCGGATGCCACGTTCCTCGTCAGCGCCGACCACGGCATGAATTACAAGGCCCGCTGCTGGGACCTGGATCGGGCCTGCGCCGCGCGCGGGATGCCGATCCGCATTTCGATTTCCGCCGAGCGCGACAAATACCTGCGCCACCACCGGGGCTTCGGGGGCATGTCCTGGGTCTACCCGCTCAAGTCCCAAGACGTGCCCGAGGTGAAGGCGCTCCTGCAATCGCTCGATGGCGTGGAGCGCGTGCTGTCGCGCGCGGAGGCCGCCGCGGAATTCCATCTCATGGCCGAGCGCATTGGCGAGCTTGTGGTCATTGGTGACGCCGACACTGTGTTCGGGCATCTCGATAAGCTCGAAATGGAGATCTTGCCGCTTGGCTATCGCAGCCACGGCTCTCATCACGAGCTCGATGTGCCGCTGATCGTACACAACGCCGCGGCGGCGCCGGAGGCCTCCTATTTCCACAACAACCTCGATCTTGCCCGCTGGCTCTACCCGAATGAGTCCGGCGCCCAACGAGACGCCGAGGAGGCCGAGGAGGCGGCTGCCGCCGAATAGACAAGTCTTTACGCAGTCATGGCTCTGCGAATGCCCGCGTTGCTGATGTCTTTCGCTTAGACATAGCGTGGACGGTCCGGCACGGATGCTACCTTTCTTCCGTATTCATACAATTACTTTGACGTATATTTGATATCTGTGCTTTTCGTCTTTGCACGTCATCAAACCGCAATCTCCCAACGCTAGAGTTTTCTCGAAGCCGCCTCGAAGAGATCGCCTCCGCGGGCGGTATCGCAAAGTTGCTCTTTCGAGGGAGAAGCAGTCATGCATGTTCTACGAAGCCCGATCGGGGCCGCGACAGCGGCCATCCTGTTCGGCGTGCTCGGCCTTGGCGCCGATGCACAGGCGCAATCGAACAGCGAGTCGCTCCGCGTCGGCGGGTCCACCACGCTGGTGCCGAGTGTCGTCAACGCCGCCAGCACCTTCATGGAAACGTTCGAGACCTGGGACAAAGCCAGCGCCTCGTTGCCCGGACAGCCGACGATCATCTATGTGACCGGCGGCGGCTCCGGCTTCGGTGTCAAATCAGCGACCAACGGCACGGTCGATATCGGTATGGCGTCGCGCGACCTGAAGGACAAAGAGAAGTCAGCGCTCGGTTCGTTCGAGGCGGTGCTGGTCGGCAAGGATGCCGTGGCCATCGCAGCCAATGTGGACAACCCGCTGGCCAAGGCGCGCAAGGATCTGACAACCGAGGAGGTCCGCAAGCTCTTCAGCGGCGAATACAAGACCTACAAGGATCTCGACGCCGCCCTGCCCGACCAGGAGATCGTGCTTCTCGTGCGCGACGCGAGCGCGGGCTCCGCAGAAATCTTCCAGGACAAGATCATGGGCGACGTGGCCGTCTCGTCCGGCGCGCTGCAGATGCCAAGCCAGGGCGCGCTGATGAAGAAGCTGGAATCCAACACAAACGCCCTCGCCTATATGTCCTCGGGTCTGGCGGCCGAGAACGACAAGATCAAGACGTTCGCACTCGATGGTGTGGAGCCCAGCAACGCCAACGTGGTGAAAGGCGACTATCCGCTCGCCCGACCCTTGCTGATGATCGTCAAGGGCCAGCCGACGCCGATGGCGAAGCGGTTTCTCGATTACATGCTCGCCGAGGGACAGACCGACGTGGCGGGTCAAGGCTACGTGCCGGTGCATGAGGTTCAGTGATTCCACCTCTTGCCGCTGGCTGTGATGTTGGCGCGGTCGTCACTCCCGCTCGTGGCGGCCGCGCCGACATTCTTTTGCGTCTCGCCTGCTGGGCGGCGCTTGGTTCGGTGGCGCTGACGCTCGGCGCGCTCGTCATTCTCATCTGCCACGAAGCCTGGCCCGCCGTCTCGAGCCCGGAGCGGCTGTGGACGCTGCTCTTTGCCCAGGACTGGGCGCCGCTGCTCGATCCGCCGCTGCTTGGCATTCGTCACGCCATCGTCTCGACGGTGATGGTCACAGCGCTCAGCCTCGCGCTCGCCGTGCCGCTCGGCTTTGCCATCGGCCTGTTCGTGGCGGAACTCGCGCCCGGCTGGATCCGTGCCCTGCTCCAGCCATGCTTCGAGCTGCTCGCCGGCATCCCGTCGGTGGTCTACGGCTTCTTCGGCTATGTCACCCTGGTCGCCTGGTTCGAACGCTATGGCGACATGGCCACCGGCGAATCCCTATTCGTGGCCTCTCTCGTGCTCGCAGTCATGGTGCTGCCATTCATCGCCAGCGTCTCCGGCGAGGCCTTTGCCGCAGTGCCCGCCAGCCTGCGCGAGGCGGCCTTCTCCACCGGCGCCACACGCTGGCACGTGACCCGGCGCATCTTGCTGCGCGCGGCAAAGCCCGGTCTGTTCGCGGCGGTCGCGTTGGGGCTCGCGCGCGCCGTCGGCGAGACGCTTGCCGTGCTCTTGCTCGCGGGCAATTCGACGGCGCTGCCCACCTCGTTCATGGATCGCGGCCAGCCGCTCACCGCTCTTATCGCCACGGAGCTGCCCGAGGCGGGCGTCGGCAGCGCCAAGTATCACGCGCTCTATGCCGCGGGTCTCGTGCTCCTCGTCCTGACCGGGGTCATCAACCTGATCGTATGGCGCCTCAAGGGCCGCATGGTCTCGCGTCATGGAGGGACCGCATGAGCGCGCCGATCGGCCGCTTGCGCGGCTCAACCCTTCTCGCCGACCGACTCTATGTGGCTCTGGGTTGGCTCGCCGGTGCCATCGGCTTTGCGCTGCCGCTCAGCATCGTCGGCTATCTCCTGATCGAAGGCGTCGGGCGTCTGTCCTGGGACTTTCTCTTTCAACCCCCCATGGGTTACCCACTCGGCAGCTCCGGGGGCATCGCGCCAGCCATTCTGGGGTCGCTGGCACTTGTCGGGCTCGGGTTGGTGGTGGCGCTGCCTCTGGCGATCGCAAGCGCCGTCGCGCTCTCCGAGTATATCGACCCGGCTGGCTTCACCGCGAAGCTTATGCGCTTCGCCGCCGAGAGCCTCGCTGCGGTCCCCGCCATTCTGTTCGGCCTGTTCGGCTACACCGTCTTCGTCGTCTTCTTCCGCTTCGAGATATCGCTGCTCTCCGGCGCGCTGACGCTCGGTTTGATGATGCTCCCCATCATCTTGATCGGCACGCACGCATCGCTGCAGGCCATCGGGTTCGAGTTGCGCGAAAGCGTGCTCGCGCTCGGCGTGAGCCGCGCCTACGCCGTCCGCCGTCTTTTCCTGCCGCGCGTGCTGCCGAGCATCGTCGCCGTCACGGTGCTGTCTGCAGGTCACGCCTTCGGCTCCGCGGCGCCCGTGATGTTTACCGCAAGCGTGGCCTACGCGCGCGGCACGCCATCGCTCGATGCGCCCGTCATGACGCTGCCGACGCATCTCTACTACATCGTCAGCGAAGCGGTCGATCTCGAGCAAGCCTATGGCACGGCGCTCGTGCTCGTGCTCGGGCTTCTGTGCACCAATGTGCTGGCGCTCATGTTGCGCCGCTGGCTCGTCCGTTGACCGAAGGAGACTAATAGCATGGGCGTGCAAAACCTTTCCATCGTGCCGAGGCCAGAGCCTTTGCCCGCCGTGCAAGAGACGCCGCGCGCCGCGCCGGCACCGACCGCATTCGCCTTGCAGGACCTGACGATCGCCTATGGCAAGCTGCCCGTCTTGCGCGGGGTCACGGCGCGCGTTCCGGAAGGCGCGGTGACGGCGATCATGGGCCCGTCCGGCTGCGGCAAGTCCACGCTGGTCAAGGCGCTGAATCGCACCCTGGAGCTCACGGCGGGCGCGCGCATCGCCGGCGGCATGGTGACGTTCCGCGGCGAAAACCTCTATGCGCCTTCCATCGATCCGCGCGCGGTGCGGAAGGCGGTCGGAATTATTCATCAGCGGCCGGTGCCGTTTCCCATGTCGATCCTCGAGAACGTGCTGTTCGGCGCGGCATTCCACGGACAGATGAACGGCGAGGACCGTACCGAGTACGCCAAGCGCTATCTCGACCGCGTAGGCCTATGGAGCGAAGTGAAGGATCGTCTGCATGACGGCGCCGAGCGGCTGTCCGGCGGGCAGCAGCAGCGCCTGTGTCTGGCGCGTACGCTGGCGATGAACCCGCTGGCACTCCTCCTGGACGAGCCGTGCTCGGCGCTCGATCCCGCCGCCACGCGCCATATCGAGGACCATGTGCGCGATCTCCGCCGCGACTTCCCGGTGGTTATTGTCACGCACAATGTCGCCCAGGCGCGCCGCGTGAGCGACTACGTGCTGTTTCTCTACGAGGGCGAACTGGTGGAAGCGGGGCCGGCCGAGCAGGTGTTTTCGGCGCCGCGCAGCGACCTGGCGCAAGCCTTTATTTCCGGACAATTCGGCTAGGCTTCGTCGCGTTCGCAAAGGAAATTGGAGCGGGCGATGGGATTCGAACCCACGACCCCAACCTTGGCAAGGTTGTGCTCTACCCCTGAGCTACACCCGCACTCCAAACCACCGGCAAGCCTTGAATTTCAAGCCTCAGGGTGATCATTTGCCTTGTAGTGGATCGCGCCTGGGCTGTCTACAGACCCTGCGCAGTCCTCGCATAGGACCGTCTCCCGGCCCCAGTGAGGGGCTCCCATTAGCCGAACCCCACGCCGAAAGCAATGCCATCCAACCGCGCAACGCTGTTCGCCCGGCTCGAAGACTTGGGCATTGTCTCTTCCACGGTCGAGCACGCGCCGCTGTACACCGTGGAGCAGAGCCAGGCTCTTCGGGGCACGATTCCGGGCGCCCATACCAAGAACCTGTTTCTCAAAGACAAGGACGGCCGCATGGCGCTGGTGGTCGCCAAGCTGGTGGTCGCCAAGGAAGATACGAAGGTGGACCTCAAGAGGCTCGCCAAGCAGCTCGGCCTCGGCCGGTTCAGCTTCGGCAAGCCCGCGCTGATGATGGCGGTATTGGGGATCGAGCCGGGTTCCGTCACCGCCTTCGCTCTGGTCAATGAGACCTCTCAGGAATTGGCGGCCGTGGTGGTGGACGAGGCGTTGATGGACTTTGCCGAGGTGAACTGCCACCCCCTCGTGAATAGCGCGACCACGCGGCTTGCCACGAGGGATCTGCTGCGGTTCATGGAGGCCTGCGGGCATCAACCGCGCATCTTGCGGCTCGACTGACTGCGCTTTGACGCGGGCCCCCCGGTTGCCAAACGCGGCCCCTCGGCCCATCTTTGTTGGCTGAGAGCGGCGGCTTCGGATGCCGCCCCGGAAAGTGGAGCATGAGCGTAGAGACCCCAATCCTCGGCGATGGCGGCGCGGGCGAGCCCAGCGCCGATCTGATCAAGAACAGCACCACCGCCGATTTTATGCGCGACGTCGTCGAGGCTTCGGGTGAGCGGCCGGTTTTGGTTGATTTCTGGGCACCGTGGTGCGGCCCGTGTAAGCAGCTCACGCCGGTCCTGGAGAAGGCCGTGCGCGCGGCCAAGGGCGCGATCGCGCTGGTGAAGCTCAATATCGACGAGCACCCGGAGATCCCGGGTCAGATGGGTGTGCAGTCAATCCCGGCCGTGTTCGCCTTCAAGGAGGGACGGCCCGTGGACGGCTTCATGGGCGCGTTGCCGGAATCGCAGATCAGTGCCTTCATCGCCCGGCTGATCGGCGAAGACGCCGACGCCGAGGCCGACATCGAAGGGCCCCAGGCGGCGCTCGAAGCGGGCGACGTCAACGCGGCGGCGCAGGGCTTCGGCGAGATCCTGCAGAACGACGCGGAGAACGTTGAGGCCATCGCCGGCCTGACGAAATGTTACATCAAGACGGGCGATTTCGACCGCGCCGAGCAGACCTTGGCGCTGGTGCCGCCGGCCAAGGCCGAAAGCGCGCCGGTCGCCCGCGCGCGTGCGGCGCTTGAGCTTGCGCGCAAAGCCGGAGACACCGGCGACGTTGATAGCTTGCGCGCCAAGGTGAGCGCCGAGCCGGGCGACCCGCAGGCGCGTTTCGATCTCGCGCTTGCGCTCAACGCCAAGGGCGATCGACAGGGTGCGCTCGATGAACTGCTGATCCTTGTCGCCAAGCACCGCGCCTGGGACGACGACGCGGCGCGCAAGCAACTTGTGCAGTTGTTTGAGGCCTGGGGACCGACAGACCCAGCAACGACATCCGGCCGGCAAAAGCTGTCGTCTTTGCTGTTCGCGTAGACTTCGAGGAGCATTGGCCCGGTGACCGACCGCTATTCCAGTGCCGAAGACATGCCGACCATGTTGCCGGTGTTCCCCTTGCGCGGAGCAATTGTGCTGCCGCGCGCGTCCCTGACCCTCAACGTATTCGAGCCGCGTTACTTGGCGCTCGTCGATCACGCGCTTGCCAATGACCGGCTGATGGGCGTGGTGCAGCCTGGTCCCGACACTGGGGTCGCCGAGTCTCCCGAAGGCAAGGACGTTGAGTTGCGCGCGATCGGCTGCGCGGGGCGCATCACCGCCTTCAACGAAACGGAGGACGGACACCTCATCCTCTCGCTCTCCGGCGTTGCGCGATTCAAACTTGGCGACGAGATTTTCTCCGACACTCAATTCAGGATGTGCGATGTGGACTTCTCACCCTATGCCGACGACTTCATCAGCGGGCACGGCGAGGACGATGTGGACCGCGTGCGCCTCTTGGAAACGCTTCGGCTCTATCTGGAAGCCAACAATCTGAACGCCGATTGGGACCGCATCAACGGCTCGACCAATGAGCGGCTGGTGAATACGCTGTCGATCCTCAGCCCCTACGGCCCGGAGGAGAAGCAGGCCTTGCTGGAGGCAAAAGGCCTCCAGGAGCGCGCGGAAGCGTTGGTGGCCTTGGCGGAGATGGAACTGGCCTCTCGTGACGACGGCTCGGGGACCTCAATTCAATGACACAAGACGACAAAGACGCCAGCGCCACCGAGCGGCGCGTCGATCCCAAACTGCTCGAGATCTTGGTGTGCCCCCTGACCAAGACTTCGCTCGACTACGACGCGAAGCGGCAAGAGCTGATCAGCCGCGCGGCGGGGTTGGCCTTTCCCATTCGCGACGGCATCCCGATCATGTTGCCGGAAGAAGCCCGCAGGCTCGACGAGTCCTAAGGCGTCGAGGCTCTCAGGCTCTGTGCCGCCCGCCGTACATCTTCCGGGGTCCATCCCGCTTGGCGATAGGTCCGGATCGCGCAAGCGTCGGCGCGCTTGGCGAGCCGCTTGCCGGCCTCGTCGCGAACGAGAGGGTGATGGTGCCAAACCGGCACCGGGAGATCGAGCAGCGCCTGCAAGAGCCGGTGGATCGGCGTCGCCTCGAAGAGGTCCTCGCCCCGAATGACATGGGTGACGCCTTGGCCTGCATCGTCCACCACCACCGACAAATGATAGGCCGCAGCACCAATATCCTTGCGTGCCAGAACCACGTCGCCGATTTGCCGCCGCATGGCCTCCGGATTCAGCGCCTGCGTCCCGGCATGGGCCGCCCCGGTCTCGCGCCAAGTCAGTGTGCGATCGCCTAGGAGCGCCAGGGCGCGCTCGAGATCGAGCCGGATCGCGTCGCCGGATCCGCACGCCGCCATGTCGCGGTCGCGGCACGTGCCGGGATAAACCGCGCCGTCGGGCGAAAGCGGCATCGTCCCCTCCTGTGGCGCCGACAACGCGGCGCGGATGTCGGCGCGCGTGCAGCTGCAAGGATACGTGACGCCCAGACGGCTCAGCCGCTCAAGCGCCTCTGCGTAGACATCGAGCCGTTCCGATTGCCGCCACACCGGCTCGGACCACGACATGCCCAGCCAGGTCAGATCCTCGTAGATCGCCGTCTCATATTCGGGCCGCGCGCGCGCGCCGTCGGTGTCCTCGATCCGCAAGAGGAATTCCCCGTCCGCCGCCTTCGCCGCCTCCCAAGCGGTCAGGGCGGAGAAGGCATGGCCAAGATGGAGAAGTCCCGTCGGCGACGGGGCGAAACGGGTGAGGTAGCTCGCCTGCATCGTGGGATCGCGCGCCACGCGGCTACAGCGCCTCCCCCTTCAGCAGGCGCGGCACGTCGCCGGTGGCGCCGGCGGCCTCACGCACCAAGAAGCGTTTCAGGCCGGGCGCGCGGTCGACAAGGCCAAGTCCGAGATCGCGGATTGCGCGAAGGGGCGCATTATCGTTCGAGAACAGCCGGTTCAGCCCATCCATCACCGTACCGGAGAAGGCGCTGTCGAAACGCCGCCAGCGCTGATAGCGCTCCAGCGTCGTCGCCGAGCCGGTATCGAGCCCGAGCCGCAGGGCATCGACGATCGTTTCGGTAAGCGCGGCCACGTCGCGCAGGCCGATATTGAGCCCCTGGCCCGCAAGCGGATGGACGACATGTGCGGCATCGCCGATCAAGGCGAGACGATCGCCGACAAAGGACCGTGCCAATTGGAAGGCGAGCGGAAACGACTGCTTCGGCCCGTCGAGACTGACGCGGCCGAGACGGTGTCCGAAGCGACGCATGAGCTCGACGGTGAACGCCTCGTCGCTTCCAGCCATGAGCGCATCGCCTTTGGTCTTGTCCTCGGTCCAGACGATGGACGATCGGTTGCCCTTAAGCGGTAGGATTGCAAAGGGGCCGGCGGGCAGGAAGTGCTGCACCGCCCTGCCGTGATGCGGGCGCTCATGCGCAACCGTGGCGACGATGCCCACTTGCGGATAGGACCAGCCGATACACTTGATGCCCGCACGCTCCCTGAGACGTGAGCGTTTGCCGTCAGCGGCGACAAGCAGCGGCGCTTGCAGGGTTCCTCCGCTCTCAAGCTGCACGCTCACGCCAAACGCGTTCGGCTCGTACCGATCGACGCTGTCCGGTGCGAAGACATCGATCGCCGCCTCGGATGCGACCGCGCCGGAGATCACACGCAGAAGCTTGCCCGCCTCAACCAGACTGGCGCGGGGTGCGTCCGCCGTCATCTCCTCATCGAAACCCAGGAAGTGAGTCCGCAAGCTCGCGTTCAAAGGGCTGTCGGTGATCTCGATGGACTCGATGGTTTGCGCGTGGGGCGCCAGCGCCGGCCAGAGGCCGAGCGTGTCCAGCAAGCTTTTGGATGCCGCCGACAACGCAAGACCGCGGGGATCGGCAATTGTCGCCGCGTCCGGCGGGCGTGCTGCCGTATCGATCAGAGCGACGCGAAACCCTTGCGGCCCGAGCTTGGTGAGGGCCAGAGCAAGGGTGCTACCGGCATAGCCCCCGCCGGCAATAATGACGCCGTAGCCGGCCGTCTTCGCTCTGTGCGGCTGTGCCACCATAGGCTCCCTATAAGCGATGGCGGGGCCCGGTGCCACTTGCGCCTTTGGAGGGCCAAGGCGGCTTTTCTGCCCTGGCTCGAACCTGCTAAACGGCTTGTCTGTCAAAGAAGCCCCCGGAAAGGGTCCGCCCATGAGCGCCGCGCTGGATCAACTCCTGTCGATCCTCGATCTCGAGCCGCTGGAACACAATCTGTACCGGGGCCTCAGCCCACAGGTCGGTTGGCAGCGTGTGTTCGGGGGTCAGGTTATCGGCCAGGCGCTCGTTGCAGCCAACCGGACCGTGGAGGGCCGGAAGGCACATTCGCTTCATGCCTATTTTTTACGCGCCGGCGATCCGGCCGTCCCAATCATCTATGAAGTGGACAGAATCCGCGACGGCGGCAGCTTTTCGACGCGCCGCGTCGTGGCCATCCAGCATGGGCACGCCATCTTCTCCATGGCCGCGTCCTTCCATAAGGAAGAAGACGGGCTTGAGCACCAGATGCCGATGCCCGATGCGCCCCCGCCCGAAGACTTGCCGAGCGAGGCGGAGCTGAAGGAGGAACTGATCGGCAGGGTCCCGGAGCCGGTGAGAGCCTATTGGCAACACGAGCGGCCGATCGAGATCCGGCCCGTGGACGTCTCCCGCTACTTCTCGCGCGACCAGAAAGCCCCCAGTCAGCTCGTGTGGATCAGAGCGACAGGCACGCTCGGCGACGATCTGGCGCTTCACCAATGCGTTTTGGCCTATGCCTCGGACTTTACCCTGCTCGATACGGCCCTGATCGCCCATGGCCGCTTCGTCTTCGACCCGAACCTCATGCTGGCGAGCCTCGACCATGCGGTGTGGTTTCATGAGCCCTTCCGGGCCGATGAGTGGCTGCTTTACGCTCAGGACAGCCCCAGCTCCGGCGCCTCCAGGGCGTTTTGCCGCGGGACGTTATTCACCCGCGATGGCCGTCTGGTCGCCTCGACGGCGCAAGAAGGCCTGGTGCGCGAACGAACGCCAAAATAGTAGCCTAATCAGTAGGCAAATAGCCCTTTTTGCCTAATTGCTGTGCCTCTTGACCGACGTCAGAGGGCAAGCGGCACACGCTCGATTCGTAAAAGAATCCCTAACCCCAAGGGTTTGCGGGCCGCGATGCAGAGTTGGCACGTAGCTTGACTCTGTTGTGGGGTTCGCACGGCTGAAACCTGAGACGGCAACGCTTACGCAGCCGTAAATCAATGGAGGGCTCAAACAGATGAAGCTGGTGATGGCAATCATCAAGCCATTCAAACTCGACGAGGTGCGTCAAGCCCTCACCGAGCTTGGATTGCAAGGTATGACCGTTACAGAGGTCAAGGGGTACGGGAGGCAGAAGGGCCACACTGAGATCTATCGCGGCGCGGAATACGCCGTGAACTTCTTGCCGAAGATTAAGATCGAAGTCGTGGTGCCTGCCAAAATGGTCGACAAAGCTGTGGACGCCATCGTGGCCGCGGCAAAGACCGGGCAGATCGGCGACGGCAAAATCTTCGTCGTTCCCGTCGAACAGACGGTGCGCATTCGCACCGGCGAAACCAACGAATCAGCACTGTGAGAGGGGGAGATTTGAAGATGACGACCCTTGCCAAATATCTATTCGGCGTGGTCGCTACGCTTGTACTCGTAGCGCTCTACTACGTCGATCCGGCGCTCGCTCAGGAAGCTGCCGCAGAAGGGGCCGAGCCCATTGCGGAAGCGGCCGAAGAGGTTGCCAAACTCGATACGGGCGATACCGCCTGGATGCTGACATCCACCGTCCTCGTCCTGATGATGGCCATCCCGGGCCTCGCGCTCTTCTACGGCGGCATGGTCCGCAAGAAGAACGTTCTGTCCGTGGTGATGCAGGTCTTTGCGATCGTCTGCTTGATGACGATCGCATGGTTCATCGTCGGCTACTCGCTTGCGTTCACCGACGGCGGATCGCTCAACTCATATGTTGGCGGTCTGTCGAAGATGTTCCTGGGCGGTGTCGCTGTTGACACACTGAGCGGGACTATTCCGGAGACGGTGTTCTTCACCTTTCAGATGACATTCTTTGCCATCACTCCGGCCCTCATTGTCGGTGCATTCGTGGACCGCATGAAGTTCTCGGCAGTCTGCATCTTCATGGTGCTTTGGGCGCTTTTCGTGTATGCGCCCGTCTGTCACTGGGTGTGGGGCGGCGGCTTCCTGTCCGAGGCTGGCGTGCTCGACTTCGCTGGCGGTACGGTGGTGCACATCAACGCCGGTGTCGCCGGACTGGTATGCTGCATCTTCCTCGGCAAGCGCGTCGGTTACGGTACCGAGAACATGGCGCCGCACAATCTGGTCTTGAGCCTGATTGGTGCTTCGCTCCTGTGGGTGGGCTGGTTCGGCTTCAACGTCGGTTCGGCTCTTAGTGCTGGCACCGGTGCCGGTATGGTCATGGTCACGACGCAGATCGCGACCGCGGCCGCGGCTCTGTCGTGGATGCTCATCGAATGGATCGTCCACAAAAAGCCGTCCGTCCTTGGCATCATCTCGGGCGCAATCGCTGGTCTGGTGGCAATCACCCCGGCTTGCGGCTTCGTCGATGGGTTTGGCGCACTTTGGATCGGTATCGCTGCCGGTCTGGTCTGCTTCTTCCTGTCCACGACCGTGAAGAAGGCCCTGGGCTATGACGACTCGCTCGACGTGTGGGGTATCCACGGCGTCGGCGGTATCGTCGGTGCTCTTTTGACGGGCGTGTTCGCTGTCGAAGCGATTGGCGGCACCGCCGGTCTGATCGAGGGCAATCCCGGGCAGGTCATCACCCAGCTTTGGGGCATTCTTGCCACCATCGTTTGGTGCGCGATCGCGACCTTCGTCATCCTGATTGTCACCAACATCCTTGTCGGGGTGCGCGTGAGCCAGGCTGTCGAAGTCGAGGGCCTCGACATCAACCTGCATGGCGAGGTGGTCCAATAGACCTTCGCGCAACAAACAGAGGGACAAGAACAGTGGAGAATTTGAGCTAGGTCTCCTCCTCCCTTGACTTCTAGCTCCACCTCGGGCCCCGGCGCGCAAGCGTCGGGGCCTTTTACGTTCGGCGACCTGCACGCGCCGCGCGCCGCCAGGGGTGCTTGAGGGCCTTCGGCCGCTTCCGGCGTGCGATTCGGTCCCCGAAGGCCGTTACGCCTATCGCCGCCCGCCGGACGCTTCTTTTTTGGCTGAATAGGGCCGATTTCGGCGGCAAAGGGCCCGCTGCGACAACCCTTTGGAAAGGGTGTGGTGTCACAGTGCTCCCAGGGGCCTATCTCACGAAGCCGCAAGCCGACCAGGCGATCCCAGCCGGGATCTCATCAGGCCTGCGCTCGTGCACGACACGGAAACAACGCGGGAAAGCTTAGCGCGCATCGTCGCCACATTGGGTTCGAGGGATGGCACCAAGAGGTAGAGCAAAAGCACAGCGGCGGCTCCTTCCGAGCGCCGTGGAGACCGGCCTGCGCCGGCTGATATTCGGCACCTACGGCTTTGTGCTAATCGCCGGCGCCTGCGCCGTGTGGGCGAGCCTGGCCACCTGGTCGGTACACGACCCCAGCCTCAACAATGCGACGCGCGTGGTGCCGCGCAACTTGCTCGGAAGCTGGGGCGCGGTGACCGCGGATCTCGGAATACAGTCCCTGGGGCTTGCCGCGATCTTCCTATTCTTGCCTCTGGCCGCCTGGGGCTGGCATCTCGTGGCCCGCACCGTCCCCAACCGCCGCAGACTGCGCCTGTTGGCTTGGCCCCTCTCCGCGCTGCTGCTCGCCGCGGCGCTGGCGGCCCTGCCCCAGCCCAAGAGCTGGCCGCTCCCCAATGGTCTTGGCGGCATTCTCGGCGACTTCATCATGGCGGGCGCCCATATCATCGGCCCCTTCTTGCCGGAGGCCGCCGTCGCCTTCGTCGCCGGGCTCGCGTTCTTCGTCATCGGCTTCTGGCTCCTGCTCTTCGCCTGCGGCACCAGTACGTCGCGGCTGATTGCCTTGTGGGCACCGCGATCCACGGCCGCGGGCGAATGGGCCAATGCGTGGCTCGGCGCCTGCATGCATTTCGTGATGCATGGCATGGCGGCCACCCGCCGCCTGTTCCGGCGCAAGCCGCGCGAAGCCTTCGATGAGGACTACGAGGAGGACGAGGACTGGGAGGAACCTGAGCCTGTTGTCGATTCCGACGGCCGCATTGAACCGTCCTTCGGGCCAACGCCTCTCGTCGGCTACGACGAAGACGATGAAGATTACGACGATGTCACCGGATCGGACTACCGGATCACGCGGCTGGAGCAGAAAGACAAGGCAAAGAAGAAGCACACGAGCATCCATGCGCCCCATTCGGATGAACCCTACGATTCGCCCGCACTGAAGCTTCTTCAGCAACGGCCGCGCTCGGCCCGCAGCAAAGGCGTGAGCGACGAGGTCTTGCAGGAGAACGCACGGGAACTCGAAGGCGTGCTTCAGGACTTCGGCGTGAAGGGGGAGATCACCAATGTGCGTCCCGGCCCCGTGGTCACGCTTTATGAGCTTGAGCCCGCGCCCGGCACCAAGTCCTCGAGGGTCATTGGCTTGGCCGACGACATCGCCCGCTCCATGAGCGCGATTGCCGCTCGTGTTGCCGTGGTTCCGGGCCGCAACGCTATCGGCATCGAGCTGCCGAACGACCGGCGCGAAATCGTGATGCTGCGCGAGATGTTCGAATCGTCCGACTTCCAGGATACCGATGCGCGCCTGGCGCTGGCGCTCGGTAAGACCATCGGCGGCGAGCCGATGATCGCCGACCTTTCCCGCATGCCTCATCTTCTAATCGCCGGCACCACGGGCTCCGGCAAGTCGGTCGGGATCAACACCATGATCTTGTCGCTGCTCTATCGGCTGTCGCCGGAGCAGTGCAAATTCATCATGATCGATCCGAAGATGCTGGAGCTCTCCGTCTATGACGGCATTCCGCATCTGCTCGCGCCGGTGGTGACCGACCCGAAAAAGGCGGTGGTCGCACTGAAATGGACCGTGCGCGAGATGGAAGAGCGCTACAAGCGCATGTCGAAGCTCGGGGTGCGCGACATCAAGGGCTACAATGCCCGCGTCCTTCAGGCCGAAGCCAAGGGCGAGGCACTGACCCGCACCGTACAGACCGGCTTCGACCGCGAGACGGGCCGCGCCATCTACGAGCAAGAGGAAATGGACTACGAGACCATGCCGTACATCGTCGTGATTGTCGACGAGATGGCGGATCTCATGATGGTGGCGGGCAAGGACATTGAGGCCACGGTGCAGCGGCTGGCGCAGATGGCGCGCGCGGCCGGCATCCACCTCATCACCGCGACGCAGCGGCCGAGCGTGGACGTGATCACCGGTACCATCAAGGCGAACTTTCCCACGCGTGTCAGCTTCCAAGTCACCTCGAAGATCGACAGCCGCACGATTCTCGGTGAGCAGGGCGCGGAACAATTGCTCGGCCAAGGCGACATGCTCTACATGGCCGGAGGCGGCCGCATCATCCGCGTGCACGGGCCGTTCGTTGCCGACGACGAGGTCGAGAAGGTGGTCCGCCACCTCAAGAAGCAGGGCGTCCCGGCCTATCTCGACGCCGTAACCGACGAGTCGGAAAATGACGATGATGACGGCGGTGGCGCGTCCGAGTATGGCGACAGCGGCGACGACCTCTACGACCAGGCTGTGGCAATTGTGCTACGAGACCGGAAGGTCTCCACGAGCTACATTCAGCGCCGCCTAGGGATCGGCTACAATCGAGCGGCCACCCTGATCGAGCGCATGGAGAATGAGGAGCTCATCGGCCCCGCCAACCATGCCGGCAAGCGGGAGATTCTAGTAGGTGACGACGACGCCTCTGCACCCTATTAGTGGGCTTATGTTCCCACCGCCAAGAAGTTGACCAGATTTGGCGGAATCATCTATCGAATGTCTCTTAATTCTTGGTCCTCGCCCCATCGACGAGGGGGATTTATGACACGCCGTAGCGCCGCCCGGGCCCTCGCTGGTCTTCCGATCGCTTTGAGCTTCACCATTGGCTTGGCCTTCGCCCAGGGCAGCTCGACCACCGTGCCGAAATCGCCGATCTCCACTGACTCTTTCGAGCAGGAGGGTGGACCGCCGGAGGATGCGCTTCGTCCATCCATCGGCCAGGACGTCGTGCCGGCCGATAACGCGGCGCCAGTCGGTGAGATGACCCCGTCCGCCATCGACGAGGGCGCGAGCTGGGAGGCCGCAGTCGAGGCCGTCGACGCGCCCACGCCGCTCATCGGCGATGCGCAGAGCGAGGCGGTCCAGCGTATTAACGCCTATTTCAACGGCATCACCAATCTGCAAGGCCATTTCGAGCAGATCGACCCCAGCAACAAGCGGTCCCGGGGCCGCTTCTACGTTCAGCGTCCTGGCAAGATCCGCTTCGACTACGCGCCACCCAGCGCGTTGCGCATCATCGCCGACGGGAGTTCGCTGGCCATCGAGGACAGCGACCTGAAAACGGTGGAGAAGTACCCCATCGAGTCCACACCGTTCCGCCTGCTTCTCGCTGATACCGTCGACCTTGGCCGGGATGCGCGCATCGTCGGCGTCGAACGTCAGCCGGGGGGGCTCGCGATTTCGCTGGAAGATAGCAGCGGTGAGGCGGCCGGCCGTATCAAGCTGTCTTTCGACGCCGGCTCAGAGCTCGAATTGAAGGAATGGATGATCACCGACGCCCAGGGGCTGACCACAAAGGTGACAGTCGACAATATTGTCTCGGGCCGTAAGGTTGCCATCGATTTCTTCCAATCAAAGGATTCCTTTTCGCCTTTCCGTTAAGGTTTGTGGCCAAGAAAAGGACATCAGAATCAATTGCTTAGGGCGCAATGCTTGACGCGTTTACGTCTTGTTAAATTTTCCAGGCGAGGGGCGTTGAAATCGACCGGCGATCTACATATCTGTTGCTCTAGAAGCGGATCACATCGCATTTATCGGTAGTGCCCCCCCGTCTAGCCGAAGATGTGGTTCGCTCGTGCCGGCTTCCCTCCCGGCACGCGCGCGAAAAAACGCGCTTCTGGCGTCCAACCCTGCGCAGCGGTTGGACGCCTTTTTCTTTTCCGGGCTCCGTTGAATGCTTGCATAACCGGCGCCTGCCGGCGTCCCGCGCTTGCCCCTGCGCGCCGAACCCCATACGAGCTGTGACCCATGCGCTTTCGGCTCGCCACCTGGAATATCAATTCGGTCCGGCTTCGGCTCGACCTCGTGGAACGCTTCGTGCGGGCCCACAGGCCGGATGTGCTCTGCCTGCAAGAGATCAAGTGCCAGGAGGATCAGTTTCCCCGCGCCGCCCTGGAGGCGCTGGGCTTTCCTCATATCGCGGTCTGCGGGCAGAAGGGCTATCACGGCGTGGCCACGCTTTCGAAGCTCCCGTTTCACCGTGCCGACCGCCGAAACATTTGCGGGCGCGGCCACGCCCGGCACCTATCGGTCGCTTTCGACGGAGCCGCTCCCGGCCAAAAGCCGGTGGTGCTGCACAACCTCTATGTCCCGGCCGGCGGCGATGTCCCGGATCCCGCGGTCAACGACAAGTTTCAGCACAAGCTCGATTTCCTCGACGCCATGACGGCTTGGTTCGGCGCCGCTCGCGCCAAGGCCAAGAACCGCATGATTCTCACTGGCGATCTCAACGTGGCCCCTCTCCCCACCGATGTCTGGTCCCACAAGCAGCTCCTGAAAGTGGTGAGCCACACGCCGCCGGAAACGGACCGGCTGGAGCAAGTGCGCGCCGCGCATGGCTGGATCGACGTCATGCGACGACATGTCCCGCCCGAGGAAAAGCTGTTCACCTGGTGGAGCTATCGCAACCGCGACTGGCGCGCCTCGAACCGCGGGCGCCGGCTCGACCACATCTGGATGACGCCCGCACTCGACGGCGCGGCGGTCTCCATGGCCGTGCTGGATGAGACGCGCGACTGGCCGCGCCCCTCCGACCATGTGCCGGTGATCGCCGATTTCGAGATCGATTGATTGACACCCTTCAAGACGCGGATTCGCCGCTCCTCAGGGTGAGGCCTTCAGGGAACGAGCTTGTAGCCGCCGGTCTCGGTGATCAGCAGCTCGGCTTGCGAAGGATCTTTCTCGATCTTCTGGCGCAAGCGATAAATGTGGGTCTCGAGCGTGTGCGTGGTGACACCGGCGTTGTAGCCCCAGACCTCGTGCAGCAGCACATCGCGCGTCACCACGCGTTCGCCGGCGCGATAGAGATATTTCAGGATCGAGGTCTCTTTCTCCGTGAGCCGGACCTTGCCGCCGTTTGCATCCACCAGAAGCTTCGCCGCCGGTTTGAAGGTGTAGGGCCCGATGGTGAAGACCGCGTCCTCGCTTTGCTCGTGCTGCCGGAGCTGGGCGCGGATGCGGGCGAGCAGGACGCCGAGACGGAACGGCTTGGTCACGTAGTCATTGGCGCCGGACTCCAAACCGAGAATGGTGTCGGCATCGGAACTCTGCGCGGTGAGCATGATGACCGGGCCTTTGTACCCGCCGCGCCGGAGCAGCTTGCAAGCCTCTCGACCATCGAGGTCGGGCAGGCCGACATCGAGCAAGACGAGATCCACATGACCGTTGCGGGCGAGCTTCAGCCCCTCTTGGGCGGTCGGAGCCAGCTCCGTGTCGAATTCCTCGTGAAGCGAGAGCTGCTCGCTCAAAGACTCGCGAAGCTCGTCATCGTCGTCGATGATGAGGATCCTGCGCGCGTTGCTCATCCAGCCGGTCCTTCCGGAGGTTCCTTGTTGGGCGTTCCCGAGGATGGTCCCTCCCGGAGGGTTGTAAGGGGGGCGCGCCTCGGCGACAAGCATGTCGGAACCGTGACTTGGAGCAAGAAGGCCTTGAGGCATGAGGCTTAAGCGGCCAAAGCCCATCGTCGTGCGCCGTGCGCCTGGGCGCCCCTGCCAGGCGCGGGTGCAACTCAGCCACTGCATACGGCCGGCCGCCATCGGGCGCGGAAGCGTTCGGCCTTTGAAGCGCGAGGGGGACGGCGGCACGCCGCTCGGCCGTTTTCCGGTTCGCCTCGTTCTCTATCGCGCCGACCGCATCTCCCGGCCACGCACGCCGCTGCCCGTCCGCGCCATTCGCGCCACCGACGGCTGGTGCGATGACCCGGCAGACCGGAACTACAACAGGCTCATCACGCTGCCCTCGACGCAAAACGCCGAAAGCCTCCAGCGGGACGACGATCTCTACGACCTCGTGCTGGTGCTCGGCTACAACGACCGGCCGCGCATCAAGGGAAAGGGGAGCGCGATCTTCGTGCACCTGGCGCGGGAAGGGCACACGCCGACCGCAGGCTGCATTGCGTTTTCGCGGGCCGACCTCCTGGCGGTGCTGGCCGAGCTGCGGTGCGGTTCGACTCTCCTCGTGATGCGTTAGTCGAGCAGCACGCGCTCGCCGAAGATCGCGGTGCCGACACGCACATAGGTTGCGCCGCAGGCAATGGCCTTGGCGAAATCGCTGCTCATGCCCATGCTCAACTCGTCGAGCCCAAGCTCTCGGGCGAGCTTGGCGAGAAGGGCGAAATGCATCGCCGGCTCCTCGTCGAAGGGCGGGATGCACATGAGCCCGTCGATGGTGAGATCGAACGTATCGCGGCAGAGCGCGATGAAGCCTTCCGTCTCGTCCGGTGCGAGGCCGGCCTTTTGCGGCTCCTCGCCCGTATTGACCTGCACGAAGAGGCGCGGGCGTTTTCCCTGCCGCTCTATTTCCTCGGCGAGCGCGCGGGCGAGCTTCGGCCGGTCGAGGGTCTCGATGACATCGAACAGGGCAACCGCCTCCTTCGCCTTGTTCGATTGAAGCGGGCCGATCAAGTGAAGCTCGATGTCGGGGCGGAGGTCTTTTAGCGCCGGCCATCTACTCTGCGCTTCCTGCACGCGGTTCTCGCCGAAGCGGCGCTGGCCTGCCTCAAGGGCTTCCTCGATGACCGCGGCGGGCACGGTCTTGCTCACGGCAATGAGCTTTACCGCGCTCGGCTTGCGGCCGGCGGCCTCGGCGGCGAGGGCGATCTCCTCGTGAACCAGGCGCAGGCGCGCCGGGATCTCGGTGGCGGAGTGGTGTTCAGCGCTCATGCAAGGTACCTAGCAGGCATTGTCGGCTCGATGCGCAGCTTGCCGCAACGGGTGATTTCCGCGCAACTTGACCGCTTCGGGCATTTGGGTTCGATTGCCGCGCCGAATCGATGCGAAGGAAATGGATAAGACAGATGGCCGCGGACCGCTACGACGCGCCTGCTCGCGAAAAGCACTGGCAGGAGGCTTGGGAGGCGAAAGGCCTCTTCGAGGCCCGCGAGGACGATCTACGGCCGAAATACTACGTTCTTGAGATGTTCCCATACCCGTCGGGCCGCATCCATATGGGCCATGTGCGGAACTACACGATGGGCGACGTGGTGGCGCGCTATATGCGGGCACGCGGCCACAACGTGCTCCACCCCATGGGCTGGGACGCCTTCGGGCTGCCGGCGGAGAACGCGGCCATCGAGCGGGGAGTGCATCCGGCCAAATGGACCTACGACAATATCGCCACCATGCGCGGCCAGCTCAAGAACATGGGCCTGTCGCTCGACTGGTCGCGCGAGTTCGCCACCTGCGACCTCGAATATTACCACCAGCAGCAGAAGCTGTTCCTCGACATGCTCGAGGCGGGTCTGGTCGACCGCAAGACACGCAAGGTGAATTGGGACCCGGTGGACAATACGGTGCTCGCCAACGAGCAGGTGATCGACGGGCGCGGCTGGCGCTCGGGCGCTCTGGTCGAGCAGCGCGAGCAGCCCGAATGGGTGTTCAAGATCACCGACTACGCGCAAGACCTGCTCGACGCGCTTCAGGACCTCGACCGCTGGCCGGAGAAAGTGCGCCTGATGCAGGCGAACTGGATCGGGCGCTCCGAAGGCTTGCTCGTTCGCTTCGAGACGATCGCTGGCTCCGCACCTGAGGGCTTCGAGGTGATCGAGGTTTTTACCACGCGTCCCGATACGCTGTTCGGCGCGGGCTTCATGGCGATCGCACCCGACCATAGACTGGCGCACGCCATCGCCGAGACGAACCCGGACGCTCAGGCCTTCATCGAGGAATGTCACCATCACGGCACGAGCGCGGCGGAACTTGAGACGCTGGAGAAGAAGGGCTTCGACACGGGCGTGCGTGTGGCCCATCCCGTGATCGATGGCGCGGAGCTTCCGGTCTACATGGCGAACTTTATTTTGATGGAGTACGGGACCGGCGCCGTCTTCGGCTGTCCGGCGCACGACCAGCGCGACCTCGAATTCGCACGCGCCTACGATCGGCCGGTCACGCCCGTGGTGTTGCCGCCGGGCGAGGACCCGAAGACCTTCGAGATCGGCGACGAGGCGTATACGGGCGACGGGGTGTTGTTCAATTCGAGTTTTCTCGATGGGCTCGCCGTGGCCGACGCAAAGATCGCCATGGCCGAGCGGCTGGCCGCGCGAACCGTGGCTGACCAGCCGCAAGGCGTGCGGAAAACCGAGTTTCGCTTGCGGGATTGGGGCATCTCGCGCCAGCGCTATTGGGGCTGCCCGATCCCCATGATCCATTGCGACACTTGCGGCATCGTGCCGGTGCCGGCGAAGGACCTGCCGGTGAAGCTCCCCGACGATGTGAGCTTCGACGTTCCCGGCAATCCGCTCGACCGCCACGCGACCTGGAAGGCCGTGACCTGCCCGAGCTGTGGCGGCGCGGCGACGCGCGAGACAGACACGATGGATACGTTCGTCGATTCGTCCTGGTACTTCGCGCGCTTCTGCTCGCCGCGCGCAGGCGTGCCCACCGACACGAACGCGGTCGGCTACTGGTTGCCGGTGGATCAATATATCGGCGGCGTGGAGCACGCGATTCTGCATCTTCTCTATTCGCGCTTCTTCACGCGCGCGATGCACAAGACGGGTCACGCAGCGGTGGACGAGCCGTTCCGTGGGTTGTTCACCCAAGGCATGGTCACCCACGAAACCTACAAGGACGCCGACGGCAAATGGCTCTTCCCTGAGGAGATCAAGCTCAGCGCCGGCGGAGCGGTGCATGTGAAGACCGGCGCGCCAATTACGATTGGCCCGGTCGAGTCCATGTCGAAGTCGAAGAAGAACGTGGTCGACCCCGACAGCATCATCGGGACCTATGGCGCGGACACCGCACGCTGGTTCATGCTATCGGACACGCCGCCCGAACGCGACATCGAATGGACCGCAGGCGGCGTCGACGGGGCCCATCGCTTCTTGCAGCGCATTTGGCGCCTCGTTGGCGAGGTCGCCGCAAAAGGCGCGCGGCCCGGCGCCGAGCTGCCCTCCGAGATCGGCCCCGAGGCGGAGGCGCTGCGGCGGGCCACCCACAAGGCGGTGGCAGGCGTGACCACGGCCATCGAGAAGCTCCGCTTCAATACGGCGGTGGCACAGATCTATGAGCTGGCCAACGCGCTGTCTGCCGGATTGCAGTCTGCTGGCGCGCAACCTAACGCTGATTTGCGATTCGCCCTGCGCGAGGCCGGCGAGATTATTGCCCGAATCATTGCGCCCATGGCCCCGCATTTGGCCGAGGAGTGCTGGGCAGTCCTCGGAAATAAGGGGTTTGTGGCCGAAAAACCCTGGCCAGAGGCCGATTCTGCCCTCCTGACCCAGGATACGGTCACCATCGCCGTCCAAGTCAACGGCAAGAGGCGGGACGAATTGACGATTGCGCGAGACGCCTCGAAGGAAGATATTGAGGCTGCGGCGCTTGGGCTCGAAAATGTGGCCCGCGCCATAGGGGGACGCAAGATTAAGAAGGTCGTGGTCGTGCCGCAGAGGATCGTCAATGTGGTGGCGTAGTCATGCCATTGCGCTGGTCGCGCTTGCCGTGGGGGCTCTTGCTCTCGCGGGATGCGGATTCCAGCCGCTCTATGGCTCCAACACGACGACCGCCAATGGCACCCGACTGTCCGAGGCGATGGCCTCGGTCGACGTCACGCCGATTCCCGGCCGCGTCGGCCAGAAGGTCCGCAACGAGCTGATCTTCGCCAACACCGGCGGCAACTACGCCGCCCCGCAGAAATACACGCTCAGAATCGCCATCAGGGAACAGGTGGTCGATCAGCTCGTGCAGATCAGCGGCGATGCGAGAGGGCAGGTGTACCAGCTCCAGGCGAGCTTTAGACTCGTGGACAGCGCTACCGGCAAAATCATCCATCAGGGCTCGGCGGTTTCACGTGCGCCCTACAGCCGCTACCAAGAAGTCTTTGCCAATGTGCGCGCTCGGTACAACGCGGAAGACCGCGCGGCGCGCACGGTGTCAGAAAGCATCAAGACGCAGATCGCAGCGTTCCTTGCGACTTCGGCCTGAGCAGAACTTCGGCCTGAGCAGGACTTCGGCCTGAGCAGGGGCTTCATCCAACTCAACGCGCGTTGGTCTCGCCGCCATGGTTGCCTACAAAGCCTCAGGCGTTGCGCGTTTTCTGAAATCGCCCGACCCCCAATGCCGCGCGGTCCTGGTTTACGGTCCCGACGCAGGCCTCGTGTCCGAGCGTGCGGCTTCGCTCGCAAAGACCTTCGCGCGTCGGCAAGGCGCCGACGCCGAAATCATTCGTCTCGATGACCGCGACTTTGCGGACGAGCCCGGACGGCTCGATATCGAGCTGCGCACAAGGCCGATGTTCGCGAGCGCTAAGGTGGTTCGGGTCACGGCCGGGAGCCGCCTCGACGTGCCGTCTCTCAAAGCATTGCTGGCCGAGCCCTCGGACAACGCGTTGATCGTCGAAGCCGGCAATCTCCGGCCGGACTCCGGTTTGCGCAAGCTCTTCGAGAAGCTTCCCGGCGGCGCGGCGTTGCCTTGCTACGCCGACGAGCGCGATCTTGCCGGTCTCATCGATGCGGAACTGGCAGAGGCAGGTCTGCGCATCGACCGTGAGACCAAGGCCTATCTGATGAGTAGGCTTGGCGCGGACCAGGCCATGTCCCGCACGGAGGTGGTCAAGCTTGCGCTCTATGCACGCGGCGGCGACAGCGTCACCCATGACGACATCGCCGCGGTCGTCGGTGACGCAGCTGAAATTGCGCTTGAGAATTTCGTCTATGCGGCAAGTGCCGGCGAACCACGAGAGGCGTTGCGCGAACTGCAGCGCCTGTCCGCGGCCGGAACGGATCGGGGCGCCGCGCTCAATGCGCTCGCGCGCCATTTCACGCAGCTCCATCGCGCCGCGGCGACTCAAGCCGGCGGCGGCAATCTCGACGACGCGGTGAGGGGTCTACGGCCCCGGCCGCATTTCAAGCGGGAGCCGATGTTCGTGGCCCATTGCCGCCGGTGGGGTGCGCACCGCTTGGCGCAAGCTCTGCCGCTAATCCAAGAGACCATCAGACGCACGCGGCGCTCGCCCGATCTGCAAGGCCCATTCGCCGAGCGGCTCCTGCTGACGCTGTCGTCGAAGGTTTGACGCGGGGCAGAGGCGTTCTTATGCATGACGGCCGTTGAGATCGAGGAGCCACCATGGACCAGGACGCCGCCGCCTTCGAACGCCGCAACAAGCTGTTCATGCTGCTGCGGGAGCGCGCGTTCCGGCGCGGCCGTGTCGTGCTCGCCTCGGGAAAAGAGAGCGACTACTATTTCGATATGAAGCCGGCGATGCTCGATCCGGACGGAGCCGAGCTCATGGCTGAGCTAATTCTCCATGAAATTCAAGGTGTTATGGCTGATGCGGTCGGCGGGCTGGAGATGGGCGCGGTGCCGCTGATCGCGCCGGTCGCCATGAAAAGTCCGGCCCATGGCCGCTATCTGCCCGGCTTCTTCGTGCGCAAGGCGGTGAAGGATCACGGCACACAGAAGCGCGTCGACGGCAACGACATCGAAGGCAAGTCGGTGGTGATCCTCGAGGACGTCACGACCACCGGGGGATCGGCGATGGATGCCGTCAAGGTTGTCGAGGACGCCGGCGCGAAAGTCGCTTTGGTGATCTCGATCCTCGACCGGGGCGAGGGCGCCGCCGAGCTCTACGCGAAGGCCGGCGTGCCGTTTAAATCTCTGTTCAAGGCTGAGGAGTTCCTGGACGCCGGCTAAGGCCTAGCGGGACCCACGCTTCATCAGACGTCTGCGAATGTCCTCGAACTGATCGAAGTTCGTGTAGCGGATCCTGAGTTCGCCCTTCTCGCCGCGGCCCGGCTTGATCTCGACCTTCAGGCCGAGCGCATCGTGGAGTTCGGATTCGGCCGCGCGCGTGTCGGCGTCCTTGGAAGGCTTCTTGCGCTTCGGCTTTGCGCTCTCCTCCTGGGCCAGTGCTTCCACCTGGCGCACCGTTAAGCCTTCCTTAACGATACGGGCCGCGAGCTCAGCGGCGTCCGGGCGGCCGATGAGGGCGCGGGCGTGGCCGGCACTCAGCGCGCCCTGCCGCACGAGATCCTGTACGGACTTCGGCAGCTTGAGCAGACGGAGCGTGTTGGCGAGATGGCTGCGGCTCTTGCCGATGACCTTGGCGAGGTCCTCTTGGGTATAGCCATGGCCCTGCATCAGGGCGTGATAGCCCTCGCCCTCCTCGATGGAATTCAAGTCCTCGCGCTGAACGTTCTCGATGATGGCGATCTCGATCGCTTCTTGATCGGACAGCGTGCGGATGACGACCGGCACGTCGTGCAGGTTGGCGCGCTGGGCCGCGCGCCAACGGCGTTCGCCGGCGACGATCTCGTAGCGATCACCGCCGCCGAGGGGGCGCACCACGAGCGGTTGAACCAGCCCCCGCTCGCGGATGGACGCGGCAAGCTCATCGAGCTGGACGTCGGAGAAGTCGCGGCGCGGATTGAACCGGCTTGCCTTCAGCGAAGACAACGGAACGCTGCGTTGGTCGTCAATTCCAGCGCCCGTCGCATCGGCGTCCTCGCCGATGAGCGATGCCAGGCTCCGTCCAAGACGTTTCTTCTGTGCGCTGACCGCCATCTGTTATCTCCAAGCTTGGGCCGCCGAGGGCCGAAACGTCCGCATCATGCCGCCCGTATCCGCCGCTCGCGTTCGATCACCTCCGAGGCGAGCTGGATATAGGCTTGGCTTCCGCTGCACTTGTAGTCGTAGAGCAGCACCGGCTTGCCGTGAGACGGCGATTCCGCCACGCGCACATTGCGCGGAATGACCGTGGTGTAGACCTTCTCGCCCAGCACGGCGCGCACGTCTTCGACCACCTGATCGGACAGGCTGGTGCGCTGGTCGTACATGGTGAGCACGACGCCGTGGATCTTGAGCTTCGGGTTCAGCCGCACCCGGATCTCCTCGACGGTGCTCAGGAGCTGGGCCAAGCCTTCCAATGCGAAGAACTCGCATTGCAGCGGCACGAGCACGGCATCCGCCGCGGCGAGCGCATTCAACGTCAGAATATTGAGCGACGGCGGGCAGTCGATGAGAACATAGGTGGTCGGCTGTTCCGGGTCCTCGGCGGCGGCCAGCGCGGCGAGGCAATCGCGAAGCCGGTAGTGCTTGCCGGATGCGGTGCCGGCTTCCCGCTCGAAAGACATGAGATCGATGGTGGCCGGCACGATGGACAGCCGCGGCACATGGGTCGCCACCTTCGCCTCCGCGATGGTCGCATCTCCGGTCAGGACATCGAAGGTCGAGCGATCGCGACTGTCGATGCCGAGCCCGGTCGAGGCATTGCCTTGCGGATCGAGGTCGATGATCAGGACGCGCTCTCCCACGGCGGCCAACGCGGTGCCGAGATTGATGGCCGTCGTGGTCTTGCCGACACCGCCTTTCTGATTGGCGAGCGCGAGGACACGGGTGCGGCTCATGAGCCCCTCCGGCGCAAATGGCTCACTTCGACGATGGAAGCGTCTTTCGCAGTCGAGCTTGGAAAGAGGCGGAAGGCGAAGTCCCACCCGGCCTGCGCGGCCTCAATCTCGGTCTGTGTCTCGCGACCTTTTAGGAACAGCCCCCTGGTTCCTTCCCCGAAAAACGGCTCTGCGAGCTCTAGGAGACGCGGCAGCGGCGCCAATGCGCGGGCGCTGATCACGTCCGGTCTTAGGCTTTGGGCCTTTTCAGCCAGCTCTTCAATACGCATGGCGTGGATGTCCACAGGGGCCTCCGTGGCGCGGACGACCTCGGCAAGGAAGGCGCATTTCTTGCGGTTTGATTCGACGAGGTGCATGCGGAAATCCGGTGTGCCTGTTTGCAGGAGGGCGACGACGAGGCCAGGGAAGCCGGCGCCCGATCCGAGATCGAGCCAGAGTCGGGCGTCGGGCGCAAGGCTACGCAATTGGGCCGAGTCGGCAAAGTGGCGCGACCACAGTTCGGACAATGTCGAGGGGGCGACCAGATTGATCGCGTTCTGCCAATGCGTGAGAAGATCCGCGTAGCGCGCCAGGCTGTGAATTGTTTCACGTGGAACTTTAAGGGCTTCCGCGAACGACTCAGGACCGTCGATGAGGACGAGTCCGTTACGCGGCGCAGTCATGCGCTTTTCGCCGTCGCGCCCTTCTTCAAATGCGCAAGAAGCAGCATCAGCGCCGCGGGCGTCATGCCGTCGAGGCGCGCCGCCTGGCCGAGGCTCGCCGGCTTGTGCCGCGCGAGCTTCTGGCGGATCTCGGTGGAGAGGCCAGGAAGCGCATCGAAGGCGAAGCCGTCCGGGATGGCGATGGCTTCCTCTTTGCGGAAGGCCGCGACGTCCATCTCCTGGCGGGCGATGTAGACGGCGTAGCGCGCGTCTGTCGCCAGCTGGCCGGCAATGGGGGCCTCAAGGCCAGCGATCTCCGGCCAGATCCGCGCGAGCCGTGCGAGATCGATTTCCGGATGACTGAGGAGATCGAAGGCGCTGCGCCTGCGGCCGTCGCGGTTGATGGCGAGGCCGGCTTTCGCCGCCTCGTCCGGCGTCAGCGTGAGACCGCGCAGCAGCGCGGCGCCGGCTTGGAGCTTGGCGGACTTGGCGTCGAACGCGGTCCGGCGCACCTCACCGACACAGCCGACAGCGAGACCGAGCGACGTGAGCCGCTGATCGGCATTGTCGGCGCGGAGCATCAGCCGGTACTCGGCGCGGCTGGTGAACATGCGATAGGGCTCAGTGACACCGCGGGTGACCAGATCGTCGATCATCACGCCGAGATAGCCGTCGGCCCGGGTGACACCGAAGCGCTCCTCCGCGCCCGAGGCCACGAGCGCGGCGTTGACGCCGGCCACGAGCCCCTGCCCCGCCGCTTCCTCATAGCCCGTGGTGCCGTTGATCTGGCCGGCCAGGAACAGGCGCGCGACCGCCTTGGTCTCCAGGCTCGGATGGAGCTCGCGTGGGTCCACATAGTCGTATTCGATGGCGTAACCCGGGCGGATCACGCGCGCCGTCTCCAGCCCTGGGATGGTCTTCAGGAAGGCATTCTGCACGTCTTCCGGCAGCGAGGTCGAGATGCCGTTCGGATAGACGGTGTCGTCGTCGAGACCTTCCGGCTCGAGAAAGATCTGGTGGCTGCCGCGCTCCTTGAAGCGGACCACCTTGTCTTCGATCGACGGGCAATAGCGCGGGCCGACGCTGTCGATGGCACCGGAATAGATCGGCGCGCGGGCGAGGTTCGCCTCGATGATGGCGTGGGTCGCTTCCGTGGTGTGGGTGATGTGGCACGGCACCTGAGGCGTGGTGATGGTGTCCGTCAGGAAGGAGAAAGGCACCGGGGGGGAATCGCCTGGCTGCTCCTGGAGCCGGTCCCACTGAATTGTCGTGCCGTCCAGGCGCGGCGGCGTGCCGGTCTTGAGGCGCCCCATACGAAGCCCAAGCCCGTAGAGACGCTCCGAGAGACCGAGCGCAGGCGCCTCGCCCATGCGGCCCGCCGGGATCTTGGTCTCGCCGATATGGATGAGCCCCCGCAGGAAGGTGCCCGTGGTCAGCACGACGGCGCCGGCGGTGAAGCGGCGCCCGTCCGCCGTGAGGACACCGGTGACGGTCTCGCCGTCGACGATGAGGTCCTCGACCGCGGCCGCGATGACGTCGAGGTTAGGCGTGGCCTTGATCGCGGCCTGCATGGCCTGGCGGTAGAGCTTGCGGTCGGCCTGGGCGCGGGGGCCTTGCACGGCCGGGCCCTTGGACTTGTTGAGCACGCGGAACTGGATGCCGGCTTCATCGGCGACGCGGCCCATGAGGCCGTCCAGCGCATCGATCTCGCGGACCAGATGGCCCTTGCCGAGCCCGCCAATGGCCGGGTTGCAGGACATCTCACCGATGGTGTCGAAGCGGTGGGTGATCAGCGCGGTCGAGGCGCCGAGCCGCGCAGAAGCGGCGGCGGCCTCGCAGCCGGCATGACCACCCCCGATGACGATGACGTCGAAGCTCTTGATGAGATTCTCGCTCATGGCCGGTAAGTAGTCGGTCGCGGGCGCCCCGTCAAAGCACTGAGGCGCAACTGTTTCACGTGAATCAAATTGGGCGGCCCCTCGGGTGAGACGGCTACTTGCCGATGCAGAACTCGGCGAAGATGGCGCCCAGGACTTCCTCCACGTCGATCAGCCCGGTGAGGCGGCCAAGATGCCGGCCGGCGATGCGCAGTTCCTCGGCCTTCAGCTCGGGGACGAGATCATGGTTAACAAATCGTTTCAGAGCGTCCCGCGTTGAGACGAGTTCGGCGCGGTGGCGGGTCCGGGTGAGCGGGGCGGCGCCGATACCTGTAATTTCGCGCGCGGCGAGATCGCCCAAGCGGGCGATCAGAGCGTCGAGCCCCGCGCCGGTTTTCGCCGACAAATGGAGTGGACTTTTTATGGCCGGGTTATGGGCCGGCGGCGCGTTTAGATCGCACTTATTGAGTGCGTATTGTATGCGCCTCGATGCGAGCGATGCCGGCGGCTCCCAGACCGGGTTCGTGGCGTCGATCACCCACAGCACGAGGTCGGCATCCTCGGCGCGGGAGAGCGCCCGGCGGATCCCTTCCGACTCCACCTCTCCTATCCCCGCCCGTATCCCCGCGGTATCCGCCAGGATCACCGGCAGCCCGCCGAGATCCAGATGGACCTCGATCACATCGCGCGTGGTGCCCGCTTCGTCGGAGACGATGGCGACATCGCGCTTGGCCAGCGCATTCATCAGCGACGACTTGCCGGCATTGGGCGGACCGGCGATGACGACGCGCAAGCCATCGCGCAGACGCTCGCCGCTGCGGTCGGCGAGATGCGTTTCAATGGAAGCGAGCAGCGGGGCGACGACAGCGCTCGCCTTGGCATCGACATCGGCCGCGACATCGGCCTCGTCGGCAAAGTCGAGCCCCGCTTCCATCAAGGCCTGCGCCTGGAGGAGCAAACCGCGCCAGCCCTCATAAAGACGGCGCAAAGATCCTTGCGATTGCGCGAGCGCCTGGCGGCGCTGGGCTTCGGTCTCGGCATTGATGAGATCGGCGAGGCCTTCGACTTCGGTGAGATCGAGCTTGCCGTTCTCAAACGCGCGGCGGGCAAAGGCGCCGGGTTCGGCAAACGCGGTTCCCTCGACGGCGAGCACCGCCTCGACCACGGCCTGGACCACCGCGCGGCTGCCATGGACCTGCAGCTCCGCCATGTCCTCGCCGGTGAAACTGGCCGGGCCTTCAAACCACAGCACCAGCCCGCGATCGATCACCGGCTTGCCAATATCGCGTAAGCTCGCATGACGTGGCGAAGGCACCGCGCCGACCAACGCCTCGAGCACGGCGGCCGTACGCGGCCCCGAGACGCGGATCACCGCGACGGCGCAGGGTCCGCTGCCTGACGCCGGCGCGACGATGGTCGTCGCCGCACCCCCTCTTGCGCGGTTCGACCGCTCAGCTTCGTCAACGATTCTGCCGCTCATGGGTTATCCTAGGGGCGAGGCGCGCCGGATCGGAAGGGCAATGCAAGACAGACCAGAGAACCAGCTCGGGGCGGAGACCAGCCCCTATCTTCTGCAGCACAAGGACAACCCCGTCCATTGGCGGCCCTGGGGCGCGGCGGCGCTCGAAGAGGCCAAGGCCGCGAACAAGCCCATTCTGCTCTCGGTCGGCTACGCCGCCTGCCATTGGTGCCACGTCATGGCGCATGAGAGCTTCGAGGACGAGGGCACGGCGAAGGTCATGAATGACCTGTTCGTCAACATCAAGGTCGACCGGGAGGAACGCCCCGATGTCGACGCGATCTATATGAACGCGCTGCATCAGCTCGGCGAGCAGGGCGGCTGGCCGCTCACCATGTTCCTCACGCCCGACGCCGAGCCCTTCTGGGGCGGCACCTATTTCCCACCCGAGAACCGCTATGGCCGGCCCGCCTTCGTCAGTGTACTGAATACTATCGCGCGGGTCTATCGCGACGAGCACGACAAGGTCCGCAACAACGCCGACGCGATCACCGCGCGGCTCAAGCCGCAGCATGTTGAAGGCGCCGACGCCGAGCTTAACGACGTAACGCTGTCGACATTGGCGCGGCGTTTTCTGCAAGCGGTCGATCCCACGCAAGGCGGTTTACACGGCGCGCCGAAATTTCCGCAAACCCAGTTCTTCGAGTTCCTGTGGCGCGCGGGACTGCGCTACGGTTTGCCGAATCCGCTCGAGGCGGTGACGCTGACGCTCACGCATATTGCGCAGGGCGGCATCTACGATCATCTCGGCGGCGGCTACTCTCGATACAGTGTGGACGAGCGGTGGCTCGTGCCGCATTTCGAGAAGATGCTCTACGACAACGCGCTGCTCGTCGAGATGATGACGGACGCCTGGCGCGAAGGTAAGTCGCCGCTGTTCGCACAACGCATCGAAGAGACCATTGGCTGGCTGTTGCGCGAGATGGTGACGGAGGGCGGCGCGTTCGCCGCCTCGCTCGACGCGGACTCCGAAGGCGAGGAAGGCAAATTCTATGTGTGGTCCCACGATGAGATCCGCGATGTTCTGGGTACGGACGATTTCGCGCTTTTCGCTGAAGTCTACGACGTCTCGGCGGACGGCAATTTCGAAGGCCACACGATTCTCAATCGCCTGAATGCGATCGAGCTGCGCGACGATGAGACGGAGGCGCGACTGGCTGAGATGCGCGCGAAACTGCTCGCGCGCCGCGCGGGGCGCGTGCGGCCCGGCTTCGACGACAAGGTGCTCACCGATTGGAACGGCTTGATGATCGCCGCACTTGCCAATGCGTCGGAAGCGTTCGGCAAACCGGAATGGATCGAGGCGGCGCAGCTTGCCTTCAACTTCATCCGTACGCAGATGACCAAGAACGGCCGGCTGTTTCACGCCTCACGCGCGGGCGAGGCCAAGGCGCCGGCCACGGCATCCGACTACGCCAACATGATCCGCGCCGCTTTGGCGCTGGCGAGCGCCGCGGGCAGACGCGACTATGTCGAACAGGCGCTGGCCTGGACCGAGGTGCTGGATACGCATTATTGGGCGGCCGATCTCGGCGGCTATTTTCTCGCCGCGGACGACACCAAGGATCTCATCGTGCGCCCGCTGAGCGGTCTCGACGACGCCGCACCCAACGCCAACGCGGTGATGGCCTCGAACCTGGTGCAGCTTTCGCTGTGGACCGGCGAGCATCGTTACGCCAAGCGCGCCGAGCAGATCTTCGCGGCGTTCGGTCCGGCCATTGCCGCCAACCCGGTGGCCCATTCGGGTTTGCTCACCGCCGCGCTCGACGGGCTGGCGCCACAGCTCGTCGTGCTCATCGTCCCGCCGGACACGGATGCCAGTCCGCTGCGCGCGGGCTTGCGCGACGTCTCACTGCCGAACGCGGTGGTGCTGGAGGTGGCCCAAGGGGAGGCGCTGCCGGAGTCCTCCGTCGCCTTTGGCCGGAGCGTGGTGGACGGCAAGCCGACGGCCTATGTGTGTCTGGGGCCGCAATGCTCCCTGCCGGTGACCGAACCCGACAAGCTGGTGGAGACGATCAAGACCGCGCGGCAAGTGACGGTGACTTGAGGGTGGCGAGTTCTCGGGGCTACTAGATTGCCCGGTCAAGCCGGGCAATGACACCGTGTCAACTCGCGTAGGCGAGGCGGGTGGGCGGGTCCGTCAGATCGCGGAGGCGGCGCCCGGGCGTTAAAGAGTCCGACTTTTCAGCTTTCGCAAACCACGGGCTCCAGGGCTCGGGCGCGATCAGCCCCGCGCTTTTCCACACCGGCACGATCCGCCCGTCGGACGTCATCTCGCCGATGATCGCCGGCTTGTGCAGATGGTGGTTCACCGGATCCATGGCGACCTCGTAGCCGCTCGGCGCCTTGATGTGCAGGCCCGCCAGCGCGCGGCGCACCTCATCGACCCCGACGGAGCCGGCTTGGCGCACGGCTTCCATCCATAAATTGAAGCCGATCCAAGTGGCCTCCATGGGATCGTCGGTCACCACGTTCGGACGGCCGCAGAATTTCCGCCACGACTTCACAAAGGCGCGGTTCGCCGAGGTGTCGATCTCATGCAAATAGCTCCAGCAGGCGAGGTGGCCCGCGACCGCAGGACCCGAGATGGCGGTAAGCTCGCTCTCGCCGATCGACAGCGTCATGACCGGAATGGTCTCGGCGGCGATGCCGTGGGCGGCGAGCGCGCGATAGAGATAGACATTGGCATCGCCGCTCACGGATGTGACCACGCCGGCATCCCCGCCCGCGCCGAAGCGCTTGATCGCCGCGACGATGTCATCCCACTCCCTATGGCCGAACGGAGCATAGACTTCGCGAACCGCGTCGCCGGCGATACCCTTCGCCTCGAGATAGGCTTTCAGGATGACGTTGGTGGTGCGCGAATAGACCGACTCCGAGCCCACTAAGAAGAAGCGCGTCTTGTCCCGGCGGCGCAGATAGTCCACGGCGGGGATCGCCTGCTGCTGCGGCGTGGCGCCAGTGTAGAAGATGTTGGAGGACTCCTCCTCGCCTTCATACTGGCTCGGATAGAACAGAAGGCCGTTCAAGCCCTCGACCACGGGCAGCACCTCCTTGCGCGAGGCCGACGTCCAGCAGCCGAAGATCGCCGAGGCGTGATGCTCGGTGAGAAGGGTGCGCGCGGCGCCCGCATAGGCGCGCGGATCGGAGCGCGGGTCCATGATCGCCGCTTCGAGCGGCCTCCCTAAGAGCCCGCCCTCCTCGTTCGCCTGCTCGATCATCATGACCAGGAGGTCCTGAAGCGGACGCTCGCTCGCGGTCATGGTGCCCGACAACGAATGCAGAATGCCCACCTTGATGGCGCCGGTATCGAGATCGACGAAGTAACGGTCGACGCGGCCAACGAGACCCTTGGCCTTGCCCACCAGCTCTTCGGCGGTGCCGAGCATGGAGGCGCCGGCCTGATCGACATGGCCGACAGCGTTGCGCAAATCCGGCAGCGCCGCCGAAACCTGCGCGGCGACGTGGGTGGCGCGGTAGGCGATCGAGTCGAGCTCTTCGGTCTGCTGCTCGAACACCTCGCGCAGCCGTGCGTCCGCCGCGTTGATCTCGCCAACGCTGGCATGCACGTGCTGAAGCGCGTCGGCCGAGCGCTCCACGGCGAGTTGAATACGGTCCACTTGGCCCGCGATGTCTTGGGTCGCTTGCGCGGTCTGGGTGGCCAGGGTCTTTACTTCGTCCGCCACCACGGCGAATCCTTGGCCGGCTGCCCCGGCACGCGCCGCCTCGATGCTGGCGTTCAGCGCCAACATCGATGTCTGCCGCGCGATCTTCTGAATGAGGCCCACCACCTCCTCGATGCGCGAGGCGTCGGCCGCGAGCCCCCGCATAGTCTCGTCGGCGGAAGCGAGATCGCCCGTGGCCCGCGTACTGGCCGCGCGTGAGGCGCCGATATCGCCGGCCGACTGCTCAATGGACTGAAGTATGCCGCGGGCGGAGACGGCAATGGCCGCGATATCGTCCGCAGCACTGCGCGCGGTGTCGGAGGCACCCGCCACCTTGCCATGCATGGTGCGGTTGCGTTCCTCCAGATCGGCGGCGGTCTGGCCGATCCAGGCACCGCCATCGCTGAACATCTTGGTGACCTCGTCAACGGCGCCGCGGAAGCTGCGCGTGAAGAAGCTCCGGCTCGCCATATGCAGCCGCGCCTCGGCCTCGCGGCGGCGCTGATCGACGGCAAGGGCGTCGGCCTCGAGGACTGTGGCGCGCAAACGCTCCACGGCTCTGGCAATATCCGAAAGCGGGCCCGGTCTTTGGCGCGGCACAATGGCGTAACGATCGCCGCCGGCGATCTTGTCGGTGATGGCCGCAAGCCGTTTGAGCGGCTTCTCGACCAGAAGCGCACTTGCCACCGCGGCGATGACACCAACGGCAAAGCCGGCGATGGCGCCCGCCGCGACGACGGCAAGAGCGGTCACCGCGCAGGCAAGCAGCACCGGAAGAACGATAAAAGCGCTTGGCAGCGCATCGCTGTTCACACGCATGATTTTTCGAATCCCTCAGTCCCCTGAGGAAACGCTAGCCGCCAAACCTTGCGATTATCTTACTGATTCTATTGGGTTTTCTGCCCATTCTAAGAGCAGGTGCGCCCAAATTTTGTGCGTTGCACCCAAAGATCAGTCCTGCCGCAACGCTTAGGTGTTCATCGAGTCGAAGAATTCCGCGTTGTTCTTGGTCTGCTTCAGCTTGTCGTTGAGGAACTCGATGGCGTCCATGGTGCCCATCGGATTGAGGATACGACGCAGCACGTACATCTTCTTGAGCTGATCGGCCGGAACCAGAAGCTCCTCTTTACGGGTGCCGGAGCGGGCAATGTCGATGGCCGGGAACACGCGCTTGTCGGCGACCTTACGGTCGAGCACGAGTTCGGAGTTGCCGGTGCCCTTGAACTCTTCGAAGATCACCTCGTCCATGCGGCTGCCGGTGTCGATCAACGCCGTGGCGATGATCGTGAGCGAGCCGCCTTCCTCGATATTGCGGGCGGCGCCGAAGAAACGCTTCGGACGCTGCAGCGCATTGGCGTCCACACCGCCGGTCAACACCTTGCCGGAGGACGGCACGACCGTATTGTAGGCGCGGCCGAGGCGCGTGATGGAGTCCAGCAAAATGACCACGTCGCGGCCATGCTCGACCAGGCGCTTGGCTTTCTCGATGACCATCTCGGCGACTTGCACGTGGCGCGACGCCGGCTCATCGAAGGTCGAGGACACGACCTCGCCTTTCACCGAACGCTGCATGTCGGTCACCTCTTCGGGCCGCTCGTCGATCAAGAGCACGATCAGGTAGCACTCCGGATGATTGGCGGTGATCGCGTGGGCGATATTCTGCAGGATCACGGTCTTGCCGGTGCGCGGCTGCGCCACGATCAGGCCACGCTGGCCCATGCCGATGGGGGCCACGATGTCGATGACCCGCCCGGTCTGATCTTTCCGCGTGGGGTCTTCCGTCTCCATCTCGAGCCACTGATCGGGATAGAGCGGTGTGAGATTGTCGAAATGGATCTTGTGACGCTGCTTGTCCGGGTCCTCGAAATTGATCGTATTGACCTTGAGAAGCGCGAAATACCGCTCGCCCGCTTGCGGGCTGCGGATCTGTCCTTCGACAGTGTCGCCGGTGCGGAGACCGAATCGGCGAATTTGCGACGGCGAGACGTAGATGTCGTCAGGGCCGGCGAGATAGTTCGAATCGGGCGACCGCAAGAAGCCGAAGCCGTCTTGCAGCACCTCGACCACGCCGGTGCCGGTGATGTCTACCTCACGCGCGGCGAGTTGTTTCAGGATCGCGAACATGAGCTCCTGCTTGCGCATGGCGCTCGCGTTCTCGACCTCAACCTCCTCGGCGAAGCTCAAGAGCTCCGTCGGCGATTTGGCCTTTAAATCTTGCAGCTTCATTTCTTCCATGCGCTGCTCACTCCAAACGGAAAGCGTTGAATGTTGATGGTTCGAATCTCGCGCGCTTCAGTAGCGCGGTGTCATCGGAAGGGGGGATATGCCTCGGCGGGAAGGCGATGTGCGAACGCCAGCACCAGTCCCGGTAACCCGATCATTTTTTAAAGGAAGGCCGGACCGCGACAGCGCCCCGGAAAGGATGCGACTCGTCTTATAGCAGACCCTTGCGCCGCGCGGAATAGGTTTGCTCCTCGATTAGAAGGGTTTCACGACCGCCAGAATGACGATGACAATCATCAGCGCCGTGGGGACCTCGTTGGCAATCCGGTAGAAACGCTGAGACCTGGTGTTTCGATCCGCGGCGAAATCCTTCATCCATTTGCCCAAAAAACCCGTGAATCCAGACAGGATGACCACCAGCATGAGCTTGGCGTGGAACCAGCCGGCCGCCGACCAATCGACCACGTAGAACGCCAGAATCAGACCAAACACCCAGGCCGCGACCATGGCAGGCGTGGTGATATAGCGCAGGAGCCGGCGCTCCATGACTTTGAAGGTCTCGGACTGCTCGGAGCCCGGCTTGGTCGCTGTGTGATAGACAAACAGCCGCGGCAGATAGAGCACGCCGGCCATCCAGGCGATCACGGCGATGATGTGGAAGGCCTTGATATAGGCAAGAAACATGGGATTGCCCGGTGAGAGCTAGCCGGATGCGCCTTTCACCAGCGCAACCAGCCGTTCGACGTTTTCGATGGGGGTCTCCGGCAAGATGCCATGACCCAGATTGAAGATGAAGGGCCCTTGGCCCAATGTTTCCAGGATCCATTTGACGCGGGTCTCGAGCGCAGGCCCGCCTGCGGCCAAGAGAATCGGATCGAGATTGCCTTGAACGGGCAGGCGGGTTTGCAGCGCGGCGCGAATCCAGCCCGCCGGAAGGCTCGTATCGCAGCCCACGGCATCGATTGCCGTCTTGGCCGCGTAACGCTCGGCAAGTGGCCCCGAGCCCCTCGGGAAACCGATGATGGGAATGTCGGGGGCTTCCGCCTTCACCCGGTCGACAATTGCCCGTGTCGGGGCAATGCACCAACGCTCGAACTCGTCCTCGGGCAGGCTTCCCGCCCAGCTATCGAAAATCTGCAGCACCCGACAGCCGGCTCTTGCCTGGCCAAGCAGGTAGCGGGCCGAGGCCTCCACCAGCAGATCGATGAGACGCTGGAAGGTTTCCGGTTGCCGGTAAGCCAGGCGCCGAGCTGAAGCCTGATCCTTGCTGCCGCTTCCCTCGACCATGTAGGTCGCCACGGTCCAGGGCGCACCACAGAACCCGATCAGAGGGACGGAGGGTGGGAGCTCTGCCACCACACGCTCCACCGTCTCATAGACCGGCGCTAGCCGCTCCCCCGCACTCTCCAGGTTCAGTCTAGCGATCGCCGCGTCGTCACGAAGGGGCTCGAGTTTCGGACCCTCGCCTTCCACGAACGCCACGCTCTGCCCGAGTGCGAAGGGCACGATGAGAATATCGGAGAAGACAATCCCCGCATCGAATGGGAAGCGCCGCAACGGCTGGAGCGTCACCTCGGCCGCGAGCTTCGGCGTCAGACAAAGATCGAGAAAGGATGGGACCCCACGTCTCACCTCCCGGTACTCGGGAAGATAGCGTCCCGCCTGGCGCATCAGCCATAGGGGTGGTGGGGTGACACACTCGCCCTTGAGGACCTCGAGCAGCGGGTTCGATGAGGTTATAGGCTCAGACATGGTCCTCTCTAATACTAATAAAGAGAATCCCTCTTATAGGTTTCTTCTTTTATTATTAGAGCGTGAATAGCGGACATTCAGTTTCATCACCAGTCTGTCGACAGGCTAGCCATGTCCAGTCTGACGGTTTGATGATGACGCGGTCATGCTGTGGTTTTATTCCCCTGAAAGAGCGGACAAGCTATCGTTCTAGATGTCTTTTTGGGCGCCTCAGGATGTTGGATGAAGCTTGGACGGCTTGTGGGAATCCGCCCCTCGGAGCTGGGGATCAAAAAGGCTATTGTGCGGGGATTAGAAACCTCGTCACGTTTTCGACACAAGCGAATCTGTGAAGAACTGGGACTCATAACTTCGGGTCAGCGGGGAGAGATCGGACGGACCCGATGTTGCTCCGTTAACGCCCGCCGGTTATCCAAGGGTCATACATGGATATCCAACAGCGCACCTTCCACCTGCATATGGTCTCCGATGCGACCGGCGAGACGCTTACCACGATCGCCAAGGCGGTGCGGGTGCAATACGCGCGCGTCCGGGCCATCGAGCATTTGCATCCTCTGGTGCGCAGCCGTCGCGACCTCGACCGTGTGTTGAAGGAGGTCGAGGCGGATCCTGGGATCGTTCTCTACACGCTGTTCAACAAGGAGCTTACCGAAGCGCTGGAACAGGCGTGCAAGCAGTTAAATGTGCCGTGCGTCGCGCCGCTGAAGCACGTCTTGCAGGTCTTCGAATCGTATCTCGGCATTTCATCGACACCGACCGTGGGCGGGCAGCATCAGCTCGATGCGGACTATTTCCGCCGCATCGAGGCGTTGAACTTCTCCATGGTCCACGATGACGGGCATCTGCCTGAAAATCTCGACGACGCCGATATCATTCTGCTCGGGATCAGCCGCACGTCGAAGACGCCGACCAGCATCTATCTCGCCAATCGCGGCTTCAAAACCGCCAATATCCCGCTGGTCCCCGGCATGGCGCCGCCGCCTGAGATCGAACATCCAACCACGGCTTTCATGGTGGCCCTGGTGGCAAGCCCGGAACGCATCGCGCAGGTGCGCCAGAACCGCGTGATCGAGCAGGCCCATGGGCACCTAGAAGAATATGTGGACCGGGACGCCATTGCCGCGGAAATCGCGCAGACACGCCAGCTCTGCGCGCGGCATGGCTGGCCGATTATCGACGTCACCCGCCGCTCCATCGAGGAAACGGCCGCCGCCATCATCCGCCTTTATCACGACCGCGAAGCCGCGGCGCTCGAAGCATGACCGGCATTCTCCAAGACGGGCGCCCGCCGCTCATTCTCGCCTCTACGAGTAAGACGCGGGCGCGGATGCTCGAGGCCGCGGGTCTCGCTTTCATCTGCGAGCCGCCAGGGCTTGATGAGGCGACCATGCGCCAAGCGATCGCAGGCGAAAAGACTCTCGATCCCCATGACGTGGCCGAGATCCTGGCGCGCGCCAAGGCGGAAGCGGTGAGCGATCTCGCGCAAGGTGCGTTCGTGATCGGCGCCGACCAGGTGCTTGCCTTCGAGAACCAGATCATCTCCAAGCCGGAGACAATGGAGGCTGCCCGCCGGCAACTCCTCGATCTCAACGGCAAGACCCATCAGCTTCACACGGCGGTTGCCGTTGCCACCAATGGCGCGGCGGTGTGGGCGGAGACCAGTGTGGCGACGCTGACCATGCGCAAGCTCTCGCCGGAATTCATCGGTCATTACCTGGCCGCCGCGGGCGAGGCGGTGCTGGCCTCGGTCGGCGCCTATCAGATCGAATCCATCGGCATCCAGCTCTTCGAGAACATCGAGGGCGATTTCTTCTCCATTCTTGGCCTGCCGCTTCTGCCGCTCCTCGATACGCTTCGGCGCGAGGGCGTGATCGAGAGTTGACCGTGACCCCCCGCGCTTGTGTCATTGGCTGGCCTGTCGAGCATTCGCGCTCGCCGGTGATTCACCGCTATTGGCTGGAGCAACACGGCATCGACGGCGCCTACGAGAAAGAGGCGGTGAAGCCGGAGGATCTGCCGGGCTTTCTCCAGCAGCTTTGGACGCATGGCTATGTCGGCGCCAATGTGACCTTGCCCCATAAGGAGGCCGCGTTGGCTGCGGCACGCTCGGCGGACGAAGCGGCGATCACCATCGGCGCGGCCAATACCCTATGGCTCGATCCGGACGGCACGTTGCATGCGAGCAATACGGATGCTTACGGGTTCATCACCAATCTCGATGCCGAAGCCCCGCAATGGAACGCTTCGACCGGTGCGGTGATGGTGCTCGGCGCCGGCGGGGCGGCACGCGCCATCCTCTACGGTCTCCTTGCGGTCGGGGTACCGCGCATCCTTCTCGCCAACCGCACCAAAGCCAAAGCGGAAACTCTGGCGGAAACGTTCGGGCCGCGGATCGAGGTCATCGACTGGGAGGCGCGAAACGCGGCGCTCGCGCCTTGCGGACTTCTTATCAACGCGACCAGCCTCGGCATGCGCGGCCAAGCCCCGCTCGATATGGACCTTTCCGCCATGCCGCGCGACGGCGTGGTCGCCGACATCGTCTACGTGCCGTTGGAAACGGCGCTGCTTGCGGCCGCGCGGGCCCAAGGGCTTGCCTGCGTGGACGGCCTCGGCATGCTGCTGCACCAGGCGGTGCCGGGGTTCGAGCGCTGGTTCGGCGTGCGGCCGGAGGTGACGCCAGAATTGAAGGCCCATGTCATGGCCGATGTCATGGCCACGCTGGGGGAGGAATGATGCTGGTCATCGGGCTCACCGGCGGCATGGGCATGGGCAAGAGTTCGGCGGCCGCGCATTTCCGGAGCCGCGGCATTCCGGTGTTCGACGCCGATACATATGTGCATGCGCTCTATGAGGGCTCAGCGGTGCCGGCCATTGAAGCGGCTTTTCCCGGTACGACGCGCGGAGGCCGGGTTGACCGTGCGCTGCTCGCCAAGGAGGTTGCCGGACAGAAGGAGCGGTTGCGCCAGCTCGAGGCCATCGTGCATCCGCTGGTGGTTCAGGCCGAGATCGATTTCTTGTGCGACGAGGAGGCCAAGGGCACCAAGATCGCGGTGCTCGACATTCCGCTGCTGTTCGAGACGGGCGCCGAGGCGCGCGTGGACACGACGGTTGCGCTGTCCGCCTCCGAGGCGGTGCAGCGAGAACGCGTGCTGGCGCGGCCGGGCATGAACGTCGAGACATTCGAGGCGTTGCGGGCCCGCCAGTTATCCGATGCGGCGCGGCGTTCGCGTGCCGACCATGTCGTGGACGGCGGTTCTGCCCTGGAGAACTTGCACGCGCAGCTCGATCGGTTGATCGAATCGCTGCAAACTCAAGAAGGCGCGGTCATGGAGCGACTGCGCCCGTAGCGCTGACTCTGCTGAGGCGGAACGGCGTGGATGCCCGGATCAAGTCCGGGCATGACGAGTCAGAGGAATATCTATTTTGCGCGAGATCATTCTCGATACCGAGACCACCGGGCTCGACCCTTACGACGGCCATCGCATCGTCGAGATCGGCTGTGTCGAGCTGGTCAACAGCATCCCCACCGGGCGCACCTGGCACTGCCATTTGAACCCTGAGCGGGACGTGCCCGAGCAGGCTTATGCGGTGCACGGCCTCTCCACCGATTTCCTGCGCGATAAGCCGCTCTTTGGCGAGCGGGCAGACGAACTTCTGGAGTTCATCGAAGGCGCCATGCTGGTGATGCACAACGCCAGTTTCGATTTCGGCTTTCTCAATGCCGAGCTCGAACGGCTGCCGCGTCCCGTGCTGCGCTGGGATAACGTGGTCGATACGCTGGCGCTGGCCAGGCGCCGGCATCCGGGGGCGCCTGCGAGCCTTGATGCGCTGTGCCGCCGCTATGGCGTCGATCTCAGCGAACGCTCCTTGCATGGCGCGCTGCTCGACTGCCGGCTGCTGGCCGCGGTCTATGTGGAGCTGGTGGGCGGCCATCAGGCCCGGCTCGAACTCGCGCCCAACGGTGCGCAAGGCGTGATCCTGCATGCCAGCGAGGTCGCGGTGCGGCCACGGCCGGCGCCTCTGGCCCCACGGATCAGCGCGGTCGAGCAGGACGCGCACCGCGCCTTCGTGGCGAGCCTTGGCAAAGGCGCCGTGTGGCTGCGCTACGCGTAAGCCGCAGGCACCGCCTAATTCACCTGAGACGGATCGCCCTGTTGGCCCCGCCCCACGTTCTGCGCGTAGAGCCTGCCGAAATCGATGGGATCGAGCAGCAGCGGCGGGAAGCCGCCGTCACGTACCACGTCCGCCAGAACGCGCCGGACGAAGGGGAACAGCAGCGTCGGGCAGTCCACGAACATCACCGGCTGCATCATTTGCTCGGGGATGTTCTTGATACGGAACAGGCCGGCATAGTCCAGTTCCACATTGTAAATGACGCCGGCATCGCTCTTGGCATGCGCCTCGATATGCACGGCCACCTCGTAGGCATCGTCGCCCCGCGGACCGGCATTGACGTTGACGCCGACCTTGAGCTGCGGATTGTCACCGGGCCCTTGGAGCGATTGCGGCGCGCCGGGGCTCTCGAACGACAGGTCCTTGACGTATTGGGCCAGTACGGCGAGCTGCGCGTCGGCGGGGATACGGCCCCGCGCGCCGGCGGCTTGTCCCGGACCCGCCGCCGCCGGGGCTTCCTCGGGCGAAGGGCCATCGCCGTTCGTCTTCTTGGTTTCGTCGTCCTTTGGCTTCTTGGCCATGGAAATCTCCCTCAACAGGCGCGCGCCTGGTGGCTAGCATGGGATGGGTGCCGCCGCAATTCGACTGCGGCGATCTGCTTTGAGCCTAAATTAAGTGCAAGGCCCTTTAGGGTTGGCTTCGTATCGGGGAATGCCTTAAGTTGAGCCCGAAATGCTACAGTTGGACGTGAAATTCTCCGGCTGTGGTTTGAGGCTCCCGCTAGAAAATCTCTAGGCGCGAAACGATATAGACCCTAGAGCGTTCCGCACGATTGCGGGTTTCAGTCCTCACGCGGGTGGCGACAAGGCATGAGTGAAGCTTTCGATATCTACACATTGTTGTTCCTGGTGCTCGCCGTCGTGATTTTTATCCGGCTGCGCAGCGTGCTGGGACGCCGCACGGGCAGTGAACGCCCGCCATACGATCCCTATACGCGCACCGATGCCAAACAGGCCGGCACGCCCGAGGGGGCCGTAGTGGCGCTGCCGCGCGGCCGTGCCGCTCAGGCACCGGTGGGCGAGGCGGCGGGGCCGTCGGCGGCGGATATCGAGGAGCGGCTCGAGCGCTTTGCCGCCAAGGATAGCCCGCTCGGCAAGGCGTTGACCGCGCTGATCAAGGCGGAGCCCGATTTCGATCCGGGGGAATTCCTCGAGGGCGCCAAGGTGGCTTACGAGATGATCGTGAGCGCGTTTGCCGTCGGCGATGAGAAGGAGCTGAAGGATCTGCTCGGCGACGATGTGTTCGAAGGGTTCGCACGCGCCATCGACGAGCGCGAAGAGCGCGGCGAGACCGTGCAGTCGACGCTGGTCGGGATCGACAAGGCCGACATCATCGAGTCCGAGATCAAGGATAAGCAGGCTTATGTCACGGTGAAGTTCGTGAGCGAGCTCATCTCGGTGACGCGCGATACCGACGGCGAGGTGGTCGAAGGCGATCCCAAGAAGGTCCGCGAAGTCACCGATATTTGGACCTTCTGCCGCGACCTCACCTCGCGCAATCCGAACTGGAAGCTCGTCGCCACCGAAGCGGCGAACTAGCTTTTCCTCTTCTTCTTTTGCTTTCCGCTGTCATGCCCGGACTTGATCCGGGCATCCATGCCGTTAGTGTTCAGCACTCGAGAGGCAAATGGAATGGATTGCCGGGTCAAGCCCGGCAATGACGAGTCGTGGATGCTCAGCGGCCAAAGCTCGTTCCGGTGGACTTCTCCCAACTCGACGGCTGGGCCGAGGACGACCACGCCGCCGCCTTCCGTGCTTTCCTGAAATCATGCCGTGTTGCGCCGAGGCGCGATGCAGCCTGCACGGATGCGCTGGCAACAGATGCGCTGGCACTTGGCGAGACGCTCGACGCTGCGGCGGCACGGACTTTCTTCGAGGGACACTTCGTGCCGCATGTGGTCGAGGCGAAAGAGCCGGGCCTCGTCACCGGGTATTACGAGCCGGAGGTGCGCGGCGCATATAAGCCCGGCGATCGCTTCCAAGTTCCGCTCTATGGTCGGCCCGACGATCTCATCACGCGGGCGGACGAGACGGAACGCGCGCGCTTCAATGACCGGGTCACCGGCTTCCGCGCCACACCCGACGGCGAAATGCCCTATCACACACGCGCTGAAATCGAAGCGGGCGCACTTCAAGACCGTGGTCTCGAGCTGCTCTATCTCGATGATGCAGTCGATCTGTTCTACATGCAGGTGCAAGGCTCGGGGCTGGTGCGTCTCGATGACGGCACAGCAAAGCGGCTCACCTATGCGGGCAAGAACGGGCATCCCTACACCTCGATCGGCAAGGTCCTCATCGCACGCGGCGAACTCGGCGCGGACGACATCGACATGGACAGGGTCAAGGCGTGGCTCCGCGCCGATCCGGAACGGGGCCGCGCGCTGATGCAGGAGAATTTGTCTTATGTGTTCTTCCGTGTGCTGAGCGAGACGGAAGCGCGTGACGGTCCGCTTGGCGCGGCGGGCGTTTCGCTCACACCGGGCCGGAGCCTGGCCATCGACACGGCCCACCACGGCCTCGGCACGCCGGTCTTCGTCACCACGGCGGATCTCAACACAGACGAGGGACAGCCATTCCGCCGGCTGATGATCGGCCAGGACGTGGGCTCGGCGATTTCCGGCTCCCAGCGCGGCGACATTTTCTGGGGCACGGGCGAGGGCGCCGGCGCCATCGCCGGCAGGACGCGGCACAAGGCGCGGTTTCACGCCCTGCTCCCGAAGCGTTAAGGCGGCTGAGGGTAAGTCCCATTAGGCTAAGGTGCCTCGGGATATACTGACGCCCAAAGGAAGGGCCGGATGGGCAAGCGCGACATCGATAAGGAGATGGAGGACGACGCGGCGCTGTGGGCGCGCGTGGCCCAGACGGCGGCGCCGCTCAAGAAGAAGAACCGCGTCATGCGGGTGGCCACGCCGCCAAAGCCCGTCCAGCCGCCGAAGTCAGGCGCGAAGGCCGCCGCCAAGGCCGCGGCGAAGTCGGGCGCAAAGTCCAATGCCAATCCGGCGCCACAGCCACGGCCAAGCCACGCGCCGCATAGCGGCATCGACCGCCAGACGGCACGAAAGCTCGATAAGGGGCATCTGGCCGTCGAAGCCCGGCTCGACCTGCACGGCATGCGCCAGCGCGACGCCCACGGCGCTTTACGCAAATTTCTCAAATGGGCGCAAAGCCATGACTACCGCCACGTGCTGGTCATCACCGGCAAGGGGTCGCCGCGCGACGAGAGCCGCAGCTTCTATGAAGACGAAGCGCGGGGCGTCCTGCGCCAGGCGGTGCCGCGCTGGCTCGCGCTCCCCGACCTCGCGCCGCTGATCGTCAGCTTCGCCGAGGCACCGCAACGGCTCGGCGGCGGCGGCGCGCTCTATGTGCGCCTGCGGAAGTTTCGGCCAAGATAGCGACCCTGGACGCCCGCAAGGCGTTGGCGGTACGATCCCACCTCGCAGCACGCGGACGGCTTAGGAGCATGTCGGCTCGGGTTTGCCCATGAAAGCGATCGTCCTTGGAGGCTTTACCGCAGTTCTTCTCGTTTTGTCGGCGGCATTGCCGGTCGCGGCGCAGGCGCCGACCGTGACGACTGAGACCTTCAAGGCCGACGTCGTCGAGGGCTCCAAACAGCAACCCATCTTCGTGAACTTCTACGCGGTGTGGTGCGGGCCGTGCCGGCCGTTGTTCCCAGTTATCGAGGCAATCGCCGCGGACTATGAAGGACGCGCCACTCTCGTGAGCGTGAATATCGACGAAAGCCCCGAAGTCGCGACGGCCATCTCCGCAAAGCTGAAAGAGTCGGACGGGGGTACGCTGCCGATCCCGACCCTGGCCGTGTACCGCGACGGCCAACTTGCCGAGACCGTCACGGGGAAACAGCAGATCGAATCCAAAGCCCGAGCGTTCTTCGAGCGTCACGTCAACGGCAGCGGTGGAGAGTCTCAGCCCCGGCCGGGATGTGGCCCGGACGACGACCTTCTGGACTACGACCTAGACCCGAACACGATGCCGCCTTGCTGAGACGGAGATCGTCGTGGCCGGTCGTCGATCTGGCGGCGCTGATCGTCAGCTTCTCGGCACGTGGAAGGAATGAGCGATACTGTGCGTGTGCGGCGGGCCTAACCGCGCTCCGTCCCTGTCTAAAGAATAAACTTCGAGAGATCGGTGTTCTTGGCGAGGTCGCCGATATGCTCGCGCACATAGTCCGCGTCGATGACGATGGTCTCGCCATCCTTGTCGCCCGCCTCAAAAGAAATCTCGTCGAGGATGCGTTCCATCACGGTCATGAGGCGCCGCGCGCCGATATTCTCGACGGACGTGTTCACTTCCACCGCGATGTCGGCGATGGCCGCGATGGAGTCCTCGGTGAAGTCGAGCGTCAGACCTTCGGTCTGCATCAGCGCCACATATTGATTGATGAGGCAGGCCTTGGGCTCAGTGAGAATGCGGCGGAAGTCGTCGCGGGTCAGCGCGCGCAACTCCACGCGAATGGGCAAGCGGCCTTGCAGCTCGGGGAGCAGATCCGAAGGCTTGGCGATGTGGAACGCGCCCGAGGCGATAAAGAGAATGTGGTCGGTCTTCACCGGCCCGTATTTGGTGCCGACCGTGGTGCCCTCGATCAGCGGCAGAAGATCGCGCTGCACGCCTTCGCGTGACACATCGGCGCCGACGCGTTCGGAGCGCGCGCAGATCTTGTCGATTTCATCGAGGAAGACGATGCCGTTGTTCTCGACATTCGAGATCGCCTCTTGAATCATCATGTCGTCGTCGATGAGCTTGTCGGACTCCTCAGCCATAAGGATGTCGAAGCTATCTTTCACGGTGACGGTGCGCGGCTTGGTGCGCTGGCCGAGCGCCTTGCCAAGCATGTCGGAGAGATTGATCATGCCCACCTGACTGCCGGGCATGCCGGGAATATCGAAGGACGGCATTGAGGGCTGATCTGCGACCTGGATCTCGATCTCCTTGTCGTCGAGTTCGGCCGCGCGCAGCCGCCGGCGAAACGTGTCGCGCGTCGATTGGCTCGCGCCCGCGCCGACCAGCGCATCGACGACACGCTCCTCGGCGTTGAGCTGGGCGCGTGCCTCGACTTCCTTGCGCTTGGCGTCGCGCACCAGCCCAATACCCGCCTCGAGAAGATCGCGGATGATCTGTTCGACGTCGCGGCCGACATAGCCGACCTCGGTGAACTTGGTGGCCTCGACCTTGATGAAGGGCGCACCGGCAAGCCTGGCGAGGCGGCGGGAAATCTCCGTCTTGCCGACACCGGTGGGGCCGATCATCAGAATGTTTTTCGGCAACACCTCTTCGCGCATGTCGCCTTCGAGCTGCTGACGCCGCCAGCGGTTGCGCAGCGCGATGGCCACGGCGCGCTTGGCGTCGCGCTGACCGATGATGTGGCGGTCGAGCTCGGAAACGATCTCGCGGGGGGAAAAGGCGGTCATGAACTCTCTGACTGGATCTTGCTACTTGGTGGCGTCGAGGGTTTCGACGGTCACCTCGTCATTGGTGTAAACGCAAATCTTGGCGGCAATGGACATGGCCTTGCGCGCAATTGCCTCAGCATCGAGGTCGGTGTCGAGCAAAGCGCGGGCGGCAGCCAAGGCAAAAGAGCCGCCGGAGCCGATGCCCATCACCGCGTCGTCCGGCTCGAGCACATCGCCGGTGCCGGTGAGCACCAGGCTCTCGTCCGGATCGGCGACGATCATCATGGCTTCGAGACGGCGCAGATAACGGTCGGTGCGCCAATCCTTGGCGAGCTCGACGCAGGCGCGCTTGAGCTGATCGGGGAACCGCTCGAGCTTGGTCTCAAGCCGCTCGAACAGGGTGAAGGCGTCGGCCGTGGAGCCGGCGAACCCGGCGATGACCTTGCCAGAGCCCACCCGGCGGACCTTCCGCGCGGTGCCCTTGATGATGGTCTGACCGAGGGAGACCTGGCCGTCGCCAGCAACCACGACCTTGCCGGCCTTGCGGACGGTGAGGATCGTGGTGCCGTGCCACGTCTCGGAAGGGGCGTAAGGGGATGAACTCATGCTGCAATGCGATATCGGCGCGGACGCGCCATTCGTCAAGCTCTCCGCCGTATTGGCCCTAATGCCGCAGGGGCTCTAGGGCCCCTTTCAAAGCAGGGTCTCCAAAGGCGGGAGGTCTACGCCGACGACGCGCCAGCGGATGCCGACCAGCTCCATGATGGCCGTGACCGTCAGGGAATCGGGCTTTTCCGGGTCTTTCAGGTCGAAGGTGAAGCGGGTCGGGGCGGCGAAGAAGGCGTAAGTGACGAAATCGGCGAAGGATTCGTCGCGTTCGCGGTGCTCGACCACGGCCGGACTTCCGAGGATTGAGTCCGCGGTGACCAAGCCGTCCACGGCGCTGTCCAGCAGGCCGGGGGCTGTGCCAGCATCTGCCCAAAAGCCCCGAGAATCGGCCGTTTCTGGGCGAATTCGTCGGCTTTGCCGACCACCTGGCCCTGCACTTCGCCCTTCAGGTCCGCCTGCACTTTCGGAAAATCCACCAGACGCTCCAAGGCTGCTTTGTCGTCGGTGAGCAACGCCCGGTCGATCCAATACATGGTGAGATAGGGGTAGCCGACATAGGCGGCGAGCATGAAGGCGAGCAGCAGAAGCAGGCGGCGCATGGCGTTCCCTCATTTATGGGGGTGTTGGGCGTAGCATGGCCGCATGACGCGGCGTATAAGCCGGGGCTGAGAGGCGAATTGCCAACAGCCTTTACTTGAGACCCTTATTTAAGACCCTTTGGCTATGCTGGCAGACATGCAGAAGCGAAGCAAATCAACGGACTCCCGGGCCGCGACGGTCAAACGGCGCACCAAGGAGACCAAGATCAGCGCCACCGTCGATCTCGACGGGACGGGCGCCTACGACGTCTCCACGGGCGTCGGCTTCCTCGACCACATGATCGAGCAGCTGGCGCGGCATTCGCTCGTCGATATCGCGCTCAAGGCCGAGGGCGATCTGCATATCGACCAGCACCACACGACCGAGGATTCAGGCATCGCGCTGGGCCAGGCCTTTGCGCAAGCTTTGGGCGACAAGGCCGGCATCACCCGGTACGGCGCCTGCTATCTGCCGATGGACGAGACGCTGACCCGTGTCGCGCTCGATGTGTCGGGGCGGCCGTTCCTGGTGTGGGACGTCGAATTCACGCGCGCCAAGGTTGGCGAGATGGATACCGAGCTGTTCCGCGAATGGTTCCAAGCCTTCGCGCAGCATGCCGGGATCACGCTGCACGTCGAGAACCTCTACGGCGAGAATAGCCACCATGTCGCCGAGACCTGCTATAAGGCGCTCGCCCGGGCGCTTCGCCAGGCGATCGCCATCGATCCCAGGCAGAGCGGGCGGGTGCCCTCCACCAAGGGCCAGCTTTAGACGACTCCCGTCATTGCAGGGGCTTGACCCGGCACGCCATGGGCCCTTCATACGGTGTGGCCCAGCGTGGCTGCCCGGATCACGTCCGGGCGTGACGCGTCTTGAGGAACGAAGTGACCGTCTATACCGTTTATGAGCCCCCCGGCGACGAGACCGATCTCGCCGCGCGCGCCGCCAAAATCGCCTTCGTCAAGGAAGGCTTTTCCTGGCCCGCGCTGTTCGTGCCGGCGTTCTGGCTGATCTTCCAGCGCATGTGGCTCGAGCTGATCGTGTTCCTCGTGGTGATCTTGGCGCTGCCTTGGCTGTTCGGCGGGGGCGAGCATGGGCAGGAAATCGCCGGTTGGGCGACGGTTGCGCTCACCGTCCTGTTTGCCTTCGAGGCCAACGATCTCAGGGGCTGGGCGCTGCAACGGCGCGGCTACCGCTTTGCCGCCGTCACCGCGGGTCGCGACCGCATGGAGGCGGAGCGTACGTTCTTCACCGCGTGGCTGCCGGAGCAACAGCGGGCGGCACGGCGCCTGGCACCGCCGGCAATGACCGGGGCGCCGAGCGGGGCGCCAAAGGACAAGGCGCTGGTGCCGACACGCCAGAGCGGCGGCGACGAAGTCATCGGATCGTTTCCACGAGCTTGAAGTTCATGCACGTCGCCATCATCGATTACGGGTCCGGCAATCTTCACTCCGCCGCCAAGGCGTTCGAGCGGGCGGCGCGAGAGCAAGGGTCCAAGCTCGAGGTGAAGGTGACGGCCGAACCCGAGGACGTGCTCAGCGCGGAACGTATCGTGCTGCCGGGCGTCGGCGCCTTCGCCGACTGCAAAGCGGGGCTTGCCAGCATCGAGGGCATGATCGAGGCGCTGGAAGAATCCGTGCGCGAGCGGGGCACGCCATTTCTCGGCATTTGCGTGGGGCTGCAGCTCATGGCCACGCGCGGGCTGGAGCATGGGGTGACGCCGGGGCTCGATTGGATTGGCGGCGAGGTGCGGGCCATCGAGCCCGAGGATGCAGCGCTCAAGATCCCGCATATGGGCTGGAACACATTAAAGCTCGCGCGGGACCACGCGTTGTTCGAGGGCATTCCCACGGGCGATAACGGCCTCAACGCCTATTTCGTGCACTCCTATCATTTCGTGCCGAAGGCCGCGCGCGATCTCATCGCCACCACCGATTACGGTGGGGACGTGACGGCGTTCGTGGCGCGCGACAACGTCGCGGGCAGCCAGTTCCACCCGGAGAAGAGCCAGACGCTCGGTCTGGCGCTGATCGGAAATTTCCTGAAATGGACTCCATAGAGGCCGCATGATTCTATTTCCCGCGATCGATCTGAAAGACGGCCAATGCGTGCGCTTGCGCCAGGGCGAGATGGACCAGGCGACGGTGTTTAACGCCGATCCGGTTGCGCAGGCGAAGGCGTTCGAGGATCAAGGCTTCGAGTGGCTGCACGTGGTCGATCTCAACGGCGCGTTTGAGGGCAAGCCCGTGAACGGGGCAGCCGTCGAGGCGATCTTCGCTGCGGTGCATCTACCCATCCAGCTCGGCGGCGGCATTCGCGACCTCGACACCATCGCCATGTGGCTCGACAAGGGCATCGACCGGGTGATCCTCGGCACGGCCGCCGTGCGCAATCCCGATCTCGTGCGCGAGGCGGCGCGTGACTTTCCGGGCTGCATCGCGGTCGGCATCGACGCGCGCGACGGTAAGGTGGCGATCGAAGGCTGGGCGGAAACATCAGAGATGACCGCGCTCGACCTCGCGCGCCGTTTCGAGGACGCCGGCGTGGCGGCGATCATTCACACCGACATTGCGCGCGACGGCGTACTGGAAGGTCTCAATCTCGAGGCGACGGCCGAGCTTGCCGAAATGGTCTCAGTCCCCGTCATTGCCAGCGGCGGGCTTGCCTCGCTCGACGACATCAAGCGGCTGTTGGAGCCGCGCTTCGCAAAACTCGATGGCGCGATCACCGGCCGCGCGCTCTATGACGGGCGTCTCGATGCGAAAGAAGCTTTGGCAATGATTGCCGCGCGCTACGGCCACCACGGCATGACGGGGCAGTACTAAAATCATGCTGAAGGTTCGCGTCATTCCCTGCCTCGACGTCAAGGAAGGCCGCGTCGTCAAAGGCGTGAACTTTGTCGACCTGCAAGACGCCGGCGATCCGGTCGAGGCGGCCACGGCCTATGACGAGGCCGGCGCGGACGAGCTGTGCTTTCTCGACATCACGGCGAGCCATGAGAAGCGCGGCACCATCCTCGATATCGTGCGCCGCACGGCGGAGCGCTGCTTCATGCCGCTCACGGTCGGCGGCGGCGTGCGCTCCACCGAAGACGTGCGTGCGCTGCTCGAGGCCGGCGCCGACAAGGTGTCCATCAACACCGCCGCGGTGCGGGACCGGCAGTTGGTGCGCCGGGCAGCGGAGAAATTCGGCGCGCAATGCATCGTTGTGGCGATCGACGCCAAGCGAGTGGGCGCCAACGGCAAGGGCCCGCGCTTCGAGATCTTCACCCATGGCGGCCGCGAGCCCACGGGCATCGAGGCGATCTCCTATGCCGAAGAGGTGGTGTCGTTGGGGGCGGGCGAGATCCTGCTCACCTCGATGGACCGGGACGGCACGCGCGCCGGCTTCGACAACGAGCTGACCCGTGCGATTGCCGATGCGGTGTCCGTGCCGGTGATCGCGAGCGGTGGCGTGGGGACGCTGCAGCATCTCGTGGACGGGGTACGCGAAGGGCACGCCTCGGCCGTGCTTGCCGCCTCGATCTTCCATTACGGGGAGCATACGATCGGCGAGGCGAAGCGCTTCATGGCCGCCGCCGGGCTTCCCATGCGGCTCGATCGTTAACGTATCGCCTTAGGAATACCGGGTTTCGGCCTATTCCCACCGTCCCCGCCACAGTGTATGAGCCAGGGCATGAGCAAGAATGCATTGGATAGGCTCGCGGCCACCATCAAGGCCCGGCGCGAAGCAACGCTTGAAGACTCCTACACCAAGCGGCTCCTGGCCGATCCCATCAAGCCGGCCAAGAAGGTCGGCGAAGAGGGGGTCGAGGTGGCGATTGCCGCCGTTGCCCAGGACAAGGACGCGCTGATTTCAGAGACCGCGGACCTGCTGTACCATCTGCTTGTCGTGCTGGAGTCCCGCGACGCGACGCTCGAGGAGGTCTATGACGAGCTGGAGCGGCGCATGGGCGAGGCCGACGAAAAACGGAAGGCCGCCTCGGTCTAATCCGACCGGCGCGCCTCGCTCCAAGATGAACCCGCGGCCCAGTGTTGCCTTTTCTCCCTACGCGACCTACTCGCGGGAGGAATGGGCGCGGCTGCGGGACAACACGCCGCTCACCCTAAGCGAAGCCGACCTCGAAAATCTCTCGGGCCTGACAGAGCGAATCTCCACCGACGAGGTGGTGGAAATCTACCTCCCCCTCAGCCGCCTGCTCAGCCTTTATGTGGAGGCGTCGCAAGGCCTGCACGGCGACACCGAGAGGTTTCTGCGCGGGGGCGACGGCAAGATGCCCTTCATCATCGGACTTGCGGGCAGTGTCGCCGCCGGCAAGAGCACGACGGCACGCGTGCTTCAGGCGCTGCTCGCGCGCTGGCCGAGCCATCCCGACGTGGCGCTGGTCCCGACGGACGGATTCTTGTTGCCCAATACGGTGCTCCAGGACCGCGGGCTGATGACCCGCAAAGGTTTTCCCGAGAGCTACGACCTGGCGCGGCTGCTGAACTTTCTGGCGGATGTGAAGTCGGGGAAGGCTGCCGTCGAAGCACCGGTCTATTCGCATTTGGTCTACGACGTGCTGCAGGATCAGACGCTCGTGGTCGACCAGCCGGACATCGTCATCGTCGAAGGGCTCAACGTCCTCCAGCCTGCGAAGTTGCCCAAGGACGGCGAGGTCATTCCCTTCGTCTCGGACTTCTTCGACTTCTCGATCTATATCGATGCCAGCGAGGAACTGGTCGAGGCCTGGTATGTGGAGCGCTTCTTGCGCCTACGTCAGACCGCGTTCCGCGATCCCGCCTCTTACTTCCATCGCTACGCCACGCTGTCGGAAGACGAAGCACGCGAGACGGGGCTGTCGATCTGGCAATCGATCAATCTCGTCAATCTGAAAGAGAATATCCTGCCCACGCGCCAACGCGCGGATCTCATCCTGCGCAAAGGCGCAGATCACGCGGTGGAAAGCGTGGCGCTCAGAAAACTCTGAGCCGCAATCTCAGTATTGATCCGGATAGAGCTGCTGCGAGCCGAGCCCGATATTGAGCCGGAGCATGGTGCGGCTGGCGAACACAGCGTCTTCGTCGATCTTCGTCGTGCCACCGACGCCGGCATACTTCATCTGCGGTACGGAGGAGATGTATTCATAATCCGTCCAGAGCGACAGGCTGGCGCGCGTCCCGAGCTGCTTGCGGGTCTCCAGCGATAATGTGCCGATGAAGGCGAGTTCGTCGTTCGACTTGGCGAGGTTGGTGGGAACGCCAGGACCGGTGAACCGGCCGTTATAGTCCGTCTCGGCGTTGTAGAGGCCGGCCGTCGCGTTCACGAAGGTGCGCAGACCGAGACTGTCGTAAATACCACCGACATTCTTGACCCCCGGGATAAAGCCGAAGCTGTATTCGCCGCCCAGCCCGATGTAGCCACCGGAATAGGTGGTGTCGAGGGTCTCTTTGTAGGTGAAGGCCGTGCCCCGGATACCGCGAAGCTTGTTGTCTTGGTCGATGCCGCGGACGTCGAAGCCGACGATGAAATAGTCGTTGCGATAGATGTCAGGCTTGACCTCGGCGGGCGCGCCGGTGGCGAACTTCAGTTCGGCCTGGGCGCCCCAATAATCCGCTTGGCGGTCCGTCTTGGTTTTGAGCGTGCTGCCGGTAAACGCCTGGGTGCCGGTGGGATCGATGACGAAGCAGGCCGTGGCGCCGCCACTGCAGCCGACCGTATCGTCGTCCTCGACCTGGGACCAAAAGCCTTCGACGCTGCCGCTCACGCGATAGCCGCCCCAATAGCCGAAGGATGTCTCGAGACCGCCGCCGACCGATCCGCCAAAATCGAGCCAACCGCTTTCGGTGTTGTGCTGCCGGTGCCCGCTCTTGCCGGTGAACCGGATATCGGGCAGGGACAGAAACTGGACGCCGCCGCCCGCCCAAATGGTGGTGCCGCCATAGGTCGCGGTCGTGAAGTCCTGTGCCGCCGCCGGCTGGGCAGCAATTGCCGCCGTTCCGATGAGCGTGGCGGCGAAGATGTAGGACAGTCTCGACATTGGGGGCCCCCAAAAAAACGCATCAAAGAATCTGTGGACAAGATAGCAGGGGAATCCCCTGCCGCGAGAGCTATCTCTTGCCGTCATAAGACGATTTTGCCCTTGCGTGGCGCATTGGCCACAACGCCAAATGGCGCTTTTGGCCGCCTAATCCAGGAGCCCGCGGGCTCCAGCAAGCTTGGCCAGGCTGGTTTCGGGGCGGGCGCCGATATGGGAGATGACCTCCGCCGCGGCCAGGCTCCCCAGCTTCCCACACACCGCGACCGGCAGTCCTCGCGCGAGGCCGAAGAGAAATCCCGCGGCGTAGAGATCTCCCGCACCGGTTGCGTCCACGACTTTCGACACGGGATCGGCGGGGATCTCGATGGTCTCGCCGCCGCCCACGATCACCGATCCTGCTTCGGAACGGGTCAAAACGGCCAGCTCGCAGTCCTGAAGCGCCGCATCGGCCGCCTCAGCGAAGGAATTCACCTCATAAAGCGTGGTGATCTCCTTCTCATTGGCGAAGACGATATCGGCGTCCTCCTTGACCAGCTTGAGGAAATCGGCCCGGTGGCGGTCGACGCAGAAGGGGTCGGACAGCGTCAGGGCAACCTTGGCGCCGGCGGTCTTGGCCAGGGCCGCCGCCTCGCGGAAGGCCGATTTGGCCGCATCCTTGTCGAACAGATAGCCTTCGAGACAGACGATCTTGGCGTTGCCGATGAGATCGGCATCGATGTCGGCCGGCGTGAAATCGACGCTCGCCCCGAGAAACGTGTTCATGGTGCGCTCGCCGTCGGGCGTGACCAAAACCAGGCAACGCGCGGTGGGCGCGCCGTCGTCCGCCGGCTCGGTGGTGTAGGCGATGCCAAGCGATCGAATGTCGTGGCGGAAAATCCCGCCAAACTGATCGGCGGCGACGCGGCCAATGAAGCCGCATCTGGCGCCGAACGAGGCGAGGCCGGCGATGGAGTTCGCCACCGATCCGCCGGAGCGCTCAATGGCCGGGCCCATGGCCTCGTAGAGCTTCGCGGCCTCATCGGCATCGATCAGACGCATGATGCCCTTGTCGAGATCGTGCTTGGTCAGAAAGCCCTCGTCGCAGCGGGCAATGATGTCGACGATGGCGTTGCCGATGCCGACCACGTCGTAGGATTGTTGAGCCATAGTCCCCCGTTTCTATTCAAACCTGGCAAGGGTGTTTCGACGCGTTCCGGCGCTGGCGTCATGCGCGCGGGCCACTATATTCGCCCTGCCGAAACCTCAGGGACAACGTTCATGCTCGCCGCCGCCGGTCAAGCCTTCGAGGAGCTGTTCTCGCCCCCCTTTCGCGGCGTGATGGTGAAATGCGTGGGTTTTACGCTTGCCCTGCTGGCCGGACTGATCGTCGCGGTGGAGTGGTCCTTCACCCATTTCGTCGCCTGGCCGGGCTGGATCGAGACCGCGATCCAATGGCTCGGCGGCTTGGCGCTGGTGGCCGCGTCGATCTTTTTGATCCCGCCGGTGACGTCGCTGATCGCGGGGCTCTATCTCGACGACATCGCGGGCCAGGTGGAGCGCTCGGCCTTTCCCCAAGATCCAGAGGGGCGAGAGTTGCCCATGGCGCGCTCCGTGTGGCTCGCCATCCGGTTCTTTTTCGTGGTGTTGGCGGTGAACCTGCTGGCGCTGTTCCTGCTGCTCATTCCCGGGGTGAATCTCATCGCGTTTTACGTGGGCAACGGATATCTGCTGGGCCGCGAATATTTCGAGCTCGCGGCCATGCGCCATGTGAGCGCGGCCGAGGCCAAGCGCTTGCGCAAGGCCAATCGGGTGACGGTGCTCTCCTGCGGGCTCATCATCGCGGGGCTCGCCTCGGTGCCGATCCTCAACCTCGTGACGCCACTCTTCGCCACCGGGTTCATGGTGCGGATGTTCAAGCGGCTGGCGGCAAAGTCCGGCCTGCAGCTTGCGCCGCGGCCGATCGCCTAGTCAGAATCTTATTAGAAAAGAATGGCTTAGTCGGCGGATACGACGGCGGAGCCCACCGGTGCCGCGACGGCGCCAATGGCCGCGCCCGCGGCTGCGCCGACCGGACCGCCAAGTAAGAGGCCGGTTCCACCGCCGACGGCGGCCCCACTCACGATCTTCTGTGTGGTGGTGCACCCCATAAGGCCGACCGTCATTGCGGCCAGGGCCAATAAGGCCGGCACGAAGGCAGGTACGCGTTTCACTACTTCCCCCTCCCGCACAGGCGGGTTCCCAAAGGGAAGAATGGTTGAAAATCACTAATTTAGGGTTGAGAGCGCCCGCGTGATGGAGACGCGGGGCGCGGGTCAGGCCGGCGCCGGCGTTTTCGGCTTGAAGACGCAGAGATCCGCGATGATGCAGCGCCAGCATTCCGGCTTGCGCGCCTTGCAGACATACCGGCCGTGCAGGATCAGCCAATGATGGCAATTGTGCTTGAAGCGCTCGGGCACGACCCGGTCCAGGACCTCTTCGACCTTCAGCGGGGTCTTGCCCGGCGCCAGCCCGGTGCGGTTCGAGACACGGAAAATGTGCGTGTCGATGGCGATGGTGGGCCGGCCGAAGGCGACGTTGAGAACGACATTGGCCGTTTTGCGGCCGACGCCGGGCAGGGTTTCCAGCGCCTCGCGGGTGTCCGGCACCTGACCGCCATGCTCCTCGATGAGCTTCTTGGAGAGGGCGACGATGTTCTTGGCCTTGTTGCGGAAGAGCCCAATGGTCTTGATCTTGTCGGTGACACCCGCCTCGCCGAGCGCGATCATCTTCTGCGGCGTGCCGGCCACGGCGAACAGGGCCGGGGTGGCGCGGTTGACCGAGATGTCGGTGGCTTGGGCCGAAAGCACCACGGCGACGAGCAGGGTGAACGGATCCCGGTATTGGAGCTCCGTCTTGGGGTCGGGGTCCAGCGCCTGGAACCGCGCGAAAATCTCGTCAATCTGGGCTTGGGTGAGCTTGGAACCCGGCGCTTTCCTGCTGCCGACGGGCGCTTTGGCCGGTTTTGCGCGTTTGGTTTGAACGGTCACAGTCCCTTGTCACCCGCCAGGAGTGTATTAGCTTCCTTGCTATGACAGAGCGCTCCCCCGATCCACAAGGGTCTTTGACCGAAGCCCCTCAGGACGAAGTCCCTCAGGACGAAGCCCCTCAGTTCAGTGCCGTGCTGGCACCCCATCGTTCGCTCGGGCCCAAGGGCTTCGTCGTGTTCATGGCGGCGATCAGCGCCATTTCGTTCGGCACCGGGCTGATGTTCTTCTTGATGGGCGCGTGGCCGGTGATGGGCTTCATGGGTCTCGACGTGCTGCTGGTCTATATCGCCTTCAAACTGAATTTCCGGGCGCTGCGCGTCTACGAGACGGTCGATCTCAGGGCCGAGACGCTCACGGTGACCCGCGTCGATCCCAGAGGCCGGGAACAATCGTGGCGCTTCAATCCCTATTGGGTGCGGCTCAGTCTCGTTGAGCGGGTGGGGCGCACGTCCGAATTGTCGCTGAAGAGCCATGGCAAGCGGCTGGTGCTGGGAAGCTTCCTGACCGATCCGGAGCGAGAGGAGTTCGCCGCCGCGTTGACGCAAGCGCTGCGTGGTGCGCGCGGCGTGGGCGCGGTCTAAGCGGCGAGGTCGCGCTTCTCCACGCTGCCATCGGCGTTGAGGCGATAGATCACCGGCGACGCGGTGGCGAGCGAGTAGTCCTTCACCTCCTCCGGCGTGAGCTTGTCGAGCTCCATGATCAGCGAGCGAAGCGAGTTGCCGTGGGCGACGACGATGACGTTCTTGCCCTCTTGCAACTCGGGCACGATCCATCTTTCGAAGAAGGGACAAACGCGCGCGGCGGTGTCCTTGAGCGATTCACCGCCCGGCGGGGCGATATCGTAGGAGCGCTGCCAGATTTGCACCTGCTCGGCGCCGAAGCGCTTGCGCGCCTCTTCTTTGTTGATGCCGACGAGCTGGCCGTAGTCGCGCTCGTTCAGCGCGGCGGCCTTGATGATGGGGAGCTTCCCCTGGCCGACCTCGTCGAGGATGACGTCGAGGGTGCGATGGGCGCGCTTTAGCGTCGAAGCGAAGGCGCTGTCGAACACAAGGCCGGCTTCCTTGAGCCGTTGGCCGGCGCGATGCGCCTCCGAGACGCCCTCCTCGCTGAGCCCGACGTCCTTCCAGCCGGTGAACATATTGAGGCGGTTCCACTCGCTCTGGCCGTGACGGACCAGGACGAGGACGTTCTCGGCCTTTCGGGATTTCTCGCTAGCCTTTTTGAGCATGTCCCTTGGCAGGCGCCCTGTTAACGCAAATCCGGGGTTCTTGGAGTCATATTGGCCGTTCGGCCGTGCCGGCCACTATAGGGGGGAAGATTAAAGCTGCCGCTACCATCGCTCTACTTTTGGGCCACTTTCCGACCGTGAGGACATTGGTTTTAGGCAATTGCTCCTGGTCTTGCCAATGCCGAACCAGCAAATATTCACAAACCTAGCACGTCGGCCATGGCGTAGATCCCGGGCGACTTGCCGCGCGCCCAAAGCGCGGCCCTGACGGCGCCGCGGGCAAAAATGCCACGGTCGGTGGCGACATGGGTAAGTTCGATGCGTTCGCCGGGGCCGGCGAAGATGACGGTGTGCTCGCCGACCACATCGCCGCCGCGAAGCGCGGCAAAGCCAATATCGCCAACCTTGCGCGGCCCGGTGTCCCCGTCACGCGTCCTGACACTCTTCTCCGCCAGCGCCACCGCGCGCCCTTTGGCCGCCGCCTCGCCCAGCATGAGCGAGGTGCCCGAGGGCGCATCGCGCTTGTGGCGGTGATGCATTTCCAGAATCTCGATGTCGAACTCGGGGCCAAGCGTCTCGGCCACGCGGGCGGTGAGGGCCGCCAGCAGGTTCACGCCCATGCTCATATTGCCGGCCTTAACGATGGTGGCGTGATTGGCCGCGGCCTCCAGCTTTTCGAGATCGTCGTCCGAGAAGCCCGTGGTGCCGATGACGTGGACGATGCGTGCCTGGGCCGCCAGCGCGGCGAACGCGACCGTGGCCTTGGGCGAGGTGAAGTCGAGCACGGCGTCGATTTGGGCGAAGAGCTGTACGGGATCGTCGCTGATCGCGATGCCGAGAGGGTCGAGCCCCGCGATCTCGCCGAGGTCCTTGCCCACCGCAGGCGAGCCCTTGGCCTCGAGACCGCCGGCGACCGCGCAGCCCGGCGTTTCGGCAAGCGCCCGGGTCAGGGCCTGCCCCATCCGCCCAGCGGCGCCCAGAACGGCGATTCTCATGTCACTCATGATGCTGTGGCCATCTCTGCTGCGATGAAGCCTGTGCCCGCGAAAGAAAGCGGCTCCAAGGCCGGTCTCGACATCAAGGCCGGTCTCGGCGTCGTTCTAGGACGGCGCGGGGCCCGTCACAAGGGCGCGAAGGTGGCGGAACGGCACTCCGATCGATTAGGCGACCAGGGGGCGGTCCAGCGGCGGGATGTCGAGCGGCGTGTCGCCGGCTTCGTCTTCGGAGATATCCGCCTCGGGCCGGCCGTAATAGTAGCCTTGCACCTGGTCGCAGCCCCACTTCTTGAGCAAGGCGGCTTGACCTTCGGTCTCGACGCCTTCGGCGGTGATGGTCACGTGCAGGGACTGGCCGAGGCCCACGATGGAAGACACGATGGCGCTGTTCTGCGGGTTTGAACCGAGGGTGTCGATGAAGGAACGGTCGATCTTGATCTTCTTCACCGGGAAACGCGCGAGGTAGCTCAGGCTCGAATAGCCGGTGCCGAAATCGTCCATGGCAATGGAAACGCCGAGCTGGTCCAGCTTGGTCAGCGTGTCGAGGACGGATTCGGTGTTCTGAAGGATGATGCCTTCGGTGATTTCCAGCTCCAGCCGGTTCGGGTCGAGCCCGGTCTCGGTGAGGACGCGGCGGACGAGACCGTAGACGTCCTGGGTTTTGAACTGGGCGGGCGAGAGATTGACGGCAAGCTTGGTGTCGAGCGGCCACGTCGTGGCATAGGTGCACGCCGTTTTGAGGATCCATTCGCCCAGCGGTACGATGAGGCCCGTTTCTTCCGCGATTGGAATGAACGTGGTGGGCGGGATCTCCCCTTCCGAGGGATGCCACCAGCGCACTAGGGCCTCGTAGCCGGTGAGCTTGCCGCTCTCAAGACCGAACTGCGGCTGATAGTCGAGATAGAGCTGGTTCTTGCGCAACGCGTTGCGCAAGTCATTCTCCAGGCGCCGGCGCTTTTGCAGCGCCGCATCCATGGCCGGCTCAAAAAAGCGGAAGGTGTTGCGGCCGTCTTCCTTGGCACGATAGAGCGCAAGGTCGGCATTCTTCATCAATACATCCATCGGCTCGGCTTCCAGAGGACCGAGAGCGATGCCGACACTGGCCGAGGTCGTGACTTCGTGACCGTTCACCTGGTAGCCGGCGCCAAGCGCATTGCAGATGCGGCGGGCAAGACGCATGGCATCTTCCGGCGTGTTGATCTCTTCGGCGACAACGGCGAACTCGTCGCCGCCAAGCCGGCCGACAAGATCGATCTCGCGGGTGCTTTCCTTCAGCCTCGCGGCGACTTCTTCGAGCAGCGCATCGCCAGTGGCGTGGCCGAGCGTATCGTTGACGTTCTTGAAGCGGTCGAGGTCGAGACAGAACACGGCCATCATGTTGCCGTGACGCTTGGCGCGCGCCACCGCGCGCTCGAGGTGCTGATGGAACTGGAGGCGATTGGGCAGGCCCGTCAGGGAGTCGTGCATGGCGAGGAAGCGGATCTTGTCCTCGGCGTGCCAGCGCTCGCGGATGCGCCGCGAGGCGATCGCCGCCGGCACGGAGAAGCCCATGACGATGAGAAGGCTGGTGGTCAACGTCACCACGGTCAGGGCGACATTGGTAAGGGACGCGGCGGCCGTTTGATCGACGGCGAAGGCGTAAACGCGCGAGAGCTTGCCGTCTTGCATGACAGGCACGAAGGCCATGCGCAGGTCCTTCTGCCCGTCGCCGGAAAGGGCGGCGAGTTCGATGGTGTCATCGCGGGTCGCATCGGCGAGCGCCTGTTTGACGTCGCCCTGGCTGAGGATGGCGGAAATTTCATCGGCCGAGAGATCGCCACCAACCGCAAGCGCATGACCGTTCGGCGACAGCACGGCGAAGCCGTCCATGCGGCTGACGAACTCATCCTTGTTCTCGTTGAGATCGCTGAGGAACCAGCCGCGGGTGAGGCGATCGAAGCCGTCGATCAGATTGAACCCGTCGTCGCGGAAGTTCGGGCCCGCTGGCAGGGCGATCTTCTGCTCGCCGGCACCAGCCACTGCGCCTTCGAGGGCGACGGCATTCAGGACTTGGATGTCATCGCCCGCACCACGCTGCGCCGTGACTTCGGTCGACTTGCGCAGGCCCTTGTCGATCTCGCCGGTCCAGGTCAGCGCCGCTTCGCGGGCGTCGCGGCTGAGGACGTAATTGATGGTCGATCGGCCCGACACAACACCGGCGAAAACGGTGAACAGCCCCAGAATCACCAGACCGGCCATAATCCACCGGTCGCGCGTGCCAACTTCCGTCATTTTTCGCGAGTCCCATAGCCCTTATCGGAAGCCGCGAATATAGGAAAAGGTCGTTAAGGCACAGCCAACGGTTGCGGTAAATAAGTCATTAAAGTTGTGGGGCCCAGGCGAACGCTACCTTGCGCAAGGACTTGTCGCCGAAGCTCTCGGCCCCTTCGGCGATGGGCTTGCCACCCTGCCGCAAGTAGAAGCCGCAGGCCGCCTCGTTGTCGGCAAGTGCCCACACCAGAAGCCCTTTTAGCCGCATCTCGCCAAGCCGCGCACGGGCGCCCTCGAACAGCTTTTCGCCAAGGCCGAGGCCCTGATAGGTGGGGTGGAGGTAGAGTTCGAAGATCTCGCCTTTGTAGGGGGCGTGCGACAGCCGGCAGCGACCGAACGTCACATATCCCGCCGCTTCGCCCCGGAAATCGAGCACCAGCAACGGGGGGCGCTTGCTTACCGTGTCGCGCCACCAGCGCAAGCCGCGCCGGGCAAGCATGCGTTCGAGGGGAAGGTGCGGGATGACGCCCTGATAGGCGCCGCGCCATGCCTCCTCGTAGGCGGATGCAAGTGCGGGGGCGTCCTTTGGCCGTGCCGGCCGGATGTGAGCGACATCGACGGACATGGACATGAGCCTAGCGCAGGATTCGGGCGCCGGGCAAAGGCCACGTTCGCGTTATCCCTGGGCTTCGCGATCCCTGGTCTTGGCGCTTAGACGACCTCTTCGGCGACGCGCTGGCGCTCGGCCTTCTTGCGGTCGTTGGGATCGAGATGGCGCTTGCGCAAGCGGATCGATTTCGGCGTCACCTCGACCAGCTCGTCGTCCTGGATATACGCGAGCGACCGTTCGAGAATCATGCGCATGGGCGGGGTGAGGCGCACCGCCTCGTCCTTGGAGGTGGTGCGGATATTGGTCAGCTTCTTGCCCTTGAGCACGTTCACTTCGAGGTCGTTCTCGCGAGTGTGCTCGCCGACGATCATGCCGCGATAGACCCGGGTGCCGGGGTCGATCATCATCGGCCCGCGGTCTTCCAGGTTGAACAACGCATAGGCGACGGCCTCGCCCTGGTCGGTCGAAATCAGCACACCGTTGCGTCGGCCCTGGATCGCGCCCTTGTGGGGCGCGTAGCCATGGAACAGACGGTTCATGATCCCCGTACCGCGCGTGTCGGTCAGAAGTTCGCCTTGATAGCCGATCAGCCCGCGTGTCGGTGCATGGAACACGAGGCGCTGACGGCCTCCACCCGAGGGCTTCATCTCCACCAGATCGGCTTTGCGCTCGGACAATTTCTGCACCACGACGCCGGAATGTTCCTCGTCGAGGTCGATGACCACCTCTTCGATCGGCTCCAGTAGCGTGCCGTCCTCGGCGCGCGTCAGCAGCACGCGCGGCCGCGACACGGAGAGCTCGAAGCCTTCGCGCCGCATGGTCTCGATGAGAATGCCAAGCTGCAGCTCGCCGCGGCCGGCGACCTCCATCGAATCTTTTTCGTCGGACTCGGCGATCCTGAGGGCGACATTGCCTTCGGCTTCACGCAGGAGCCGGTCGCGAATCATGCGGCTCGTGACTTTGGAGCCCTCGGTGCCGGCGAGCGGCGAGTCGTTGACCCGGAAGGTCATGGACAGGGTGGGCGGATCGATGGGGTGGGCCGCCAGCGGGGCTGTGACCTCGGGCGCGCAAATCGTATGCGCAACCGTGGCGTTGGGCAGACCGGCGAGCGAGACGATATCGCCGGCGCTGGCTTCGTCGAGGGCGACGCGCTCGAGACCGCGGAAAGCGAGGACCTTGGAGACACGGCCTTGTTCGACAAGCTTGCCGTCATGGTCGAGCACTTTCACCATCTCATTCGGCTTGATGGTGCCCGAGGTGATGCGGCCGGTCACGATGCGGCCGAGATAGGGATTGGCTTCGAGGATGGTGCCGAGCAGGCGGAACGGTCCGTCCTCGACGGTCGGCTCGGGCACATGCTCCAGAACGAGATCGAACAAGGGGCGCATGCCGGCGTCCTTCGGCCCGTCGGCGCTTGCCGCCATCCAGCCTTCCTTGGCCGAGCCGTAAAGAATCGGAAAGTCGAGCTGCTCCTCGCTGGCGTCGAGGGCGGCGAACAGATCGAACACCTCATCCAAGACCTCGGTGGGGCGCGCGTCGGACCGATCGACCTTGTTGATCACGACGATGGGCTTCAGCCCCATCTTGAGGGCCTTCGACACCACGAACTTGGTCTGCGGCAGGGGGCCCTCGGCGGCGTCCACCAGGACCAGCGCGCCGTCGACCATATTGAGGATGCGCTCGACCTCGCCGCCGAAATCGGCATGGCCCGGCGTGTCGACGATATTGATGCGGGTATCGTCCCAGAGGATCGACGTCGCCTTGGCGAGGATGGTGATGCCGCGCTCGCGCTCCAAATCATTGGAGTCCATGGCGCGTTCGTCCACCCGCTGGTTGTCGCGGAACGAGCCGGACTGCTGGAGCAGGCGGTCGACCAGGGTGGTTTTCCCATGATCGACGTGGGCAATGATGGCGATGTTACGGAGCGTCATGTTCGGAAATGTCTTTCGGCCGCGAAGCGGCGGTTGTTGCGCCGCAATATAGTGACTTTGCCCACATTCGCAATGACCGCGCCTCAGGGGGAACCTCTTGGCCTGCGGCGAGTTGGCGCTGCATGGACAGCACAAATGCCCATCTCGACCGTATTTGGGAGGTCATCGACGCGGCCGGCGTCTGCATGATGGCGACCCACTTCCCCGACGGCCTGCGCGCCCGGCCCATGGAGGCGCGGGCGGAGCGCGGCGAAGATGCCATCTGGTTCCTCACGGACCGGCGCGGGCTCAAGGACGACGAGGTCGCGGTCTGCCCCGAAGTGTGCCTGACCTTCGTCCACGCAGCCGAGAAGGTCTATCTGTCGCTGACCGGCGAGGCCTCCATATGCCGCGATTCCGAACAGGCGCGGGCCCTATGGAACAAGAAACAAGCGGTTTGGTGGGACGGACCCGACGATCCCAATCTTCTGGTCCTGCGCGTCGACCTGAAGCGCGCGGAGATGTGGGACGGCCCCGCGAACTCCGCCATCGCGGCTCACGAGTTCGCGAAGGCGCGGATCTCCGGCGAGAAGCCCGATCTGGGCGAGAGACGCAAAGTTTCCGTCGGCATGGGGTCGTGAAGCGGAGGCTTCCGCGAAGAGTTCCCGGTCGCACAACTCAGAGATGTCTCGCGAAGCCAAACGTTCACCACAAGACTAAAGACTGCGGGACTTCCGGCCGCGCGCGCCCTCAGGGTGAAACTTCCGTCGCAAACGGGGGCTTGTTCCCAATGACCATAAACGACCGAGAAAGCGTCGATCGGATCTGGGAGATCATCGAGAAGGCGCGCGTCTGCATGATGTCGATGCAATTCTCCGACGGCTTGCGCGTTCGCCCCATGGAGGCATTGCCGGAGCGGGACGACAACGTGATCTGCTTCGTCACGGACCGGCGCGGTTTGCGAGAGCACGAGATCGAGGTCAGTCCGGAGGTCTACCTCACCTTTGTCTACCCCAATGAGAACGTCTATCTGGCGCTCACGGGCGAGGCCTTCGTGATCGACGATACCGACTGCGCCGAGAAGCTCTGGGACCGGCAGCAGGACGGCTGGCTGAGCGGACCCTACGACCCGAACTTGATGATCATCCGGGTCGAGCTATGGCGGGCCGAAATGTGGGATGGCCCGGCCAACTGCGCCGTCGCCGATTTCCAGTTCGCCAAAGCGCGTCTCTACGGCATCAAGGCCAATCTCGGCGAAAGTGAAAAGGTCACCATCGAGCTTTAGGACCCGCGCCCTCTCCACATCGGCTGAACGCGGCAGGTCTCTTGCGCGCGGAGGCGCAGGTCTCTTGCGCGCGGAGGCGTAGTCAATTTGCGCGGACTGAGGCATGCTCGTGTGCCGCACATCAGACGCATGGAGAGAGAAGATGGGTTGGGAGCCGAACGAAACCATACAGCCGCCATTCGGGCCGGCGCCCGCGCCGCTCGCAGGGCCCGAGCTTCCTTCGTTCCGCTATGCGCTCGGCGCCGCGCCGACCAAGCAGTTCGACGGCGGCACCGCCAAGCAAGCGACCGTCCTCCAGTTCCCCGTCTCCGACAAGCTCGCCGGCGTCTACATGACGCTGGAGGCGGGCGCCGTGCGCGAGCTCCATTGGCACGCCAACGCGGCCGAGTGGGCCTACGTGATCGAGGGCCGCGCCCGGGTGACCACCATCGATCCGGAGAACCAGGCGGAGGTCGTGGATTTCGGGCCTGGCGACGTTTGGTATTTCCCGCGTGGCCACGGCCACTCGATCCAAGGGCTCGATGGCGGCTGTACCTTCCTGCTGGTGTTCGACAACGGCTATTTCTCGGAGTTCGGCACGTTCTCGATCACCGACTGGTTGGGGCATGTGCCGCACGAGGTGCTGGCCAAGAATTTCGGCATGCCGGAATCTGCCTTCGCGAACTTCCCCGACCACGAGGTCTATATCGCCAAGGGGCCCGTGCCGCCGCCGCTGCCGCAGGCGCCGCTCCCGGGCTCGCTGAACGCGCCACCGCTCACCCATCGTTACCGTCTGCTGGCGCAAGCCCCGGAGCCGTTTCCCGGCGGCGAGATGCGCATCGCCTCGGAGATGGAGTTTCCGATCTCGACGACCATGACTGGCGCGCTGCTCGCGATCCGCCCCGGGGGTCTGCGGGAGCTGCACTGGCATCCCAATGCCGCGGAGTGGCAGTACTGGCTGAAAGGCACAGGCCGCATGACCGTGTTCGGCTCGGGCGGCCGGGCGCGGACCGACGATTTCGGCGCGCACGATGTGGGTTATGTGCCGCAAGGCTACGGCCACTATATCGAGAACACGGGCGACGACGACCTCGAGCTGCTGGTCGTGCTCAATAACGGCACGTATCAGTCGGTCTCCATCACCGCCTGGATGGCCGGCACGCCGGACCTTCTGTTGGCGACGACTTTCGGCGTGAAAGAAAGCGTGTTCGAAGAGATGCCCGGCGACGCGGTCATCATGCCGGAGGGAGATTAGCCCGCGCCTCCTCGGCGAGCCATGTGGTGAGCGCGGCGGCCCCCATGGGTTCCGGCAGCTTCGCCGCCTGGCCCGACCAGAGCGGCGAAAAATCCATCTTGCCTTCCGCTTCCGCCTTGGTTCTGAGCGGTGCGATGGCCGGGCGTCCGCGCGGAAAGGCCGGCGCGGCCGCATTGACGAAGCCCTGCTCGCGCATGAAGCGGTTGACGATGCCGCGCGCGGGCCGGCCTGTGAGCACGTTGGTGATGGCGGTCACGCGGTCCGGGTCGGAAAGCTGCTTGCGGTGCTCCGCATGGGTCCAAGCCTCGGGGCACAGCAAATAGGCGGTGCCCACCTGCACGGCCGAGGCACCAAGCGCGAAGCACGCGGCGATGGCGCGCCCGTCGGCGATGCCGCCCGCCGCGATGACAGGAATGTCGAGCGCCGCGCGGATGCTGCGCACCAGCGCAAACGTGCCGGTCTGCGTCGCCACTTCGGTTTCGAGGAACATGCCGCGATGGCCGCCGGCCTCGGCGCCTTGGGCGATGATGGCATCGACGCCGTGCTCGGCGAGGCATTTTGCTTCGCGCAAAGACGTGGCCGAGCTGATGATTTTGCAGCCGGACGCCTTGACCCGGGCGAGGAGCGGCGCCGGCGGCAGGCCGAAATGAAAGCTCACGATCTCTGGACGCAACGCCTCGACCGCGGCGCACTCCTCTTCGCCAAAGGGCGCGTGACCGACCGGCAGCGGCAAGGCCGGCGGGTCGGTCTGATACTCCGTGAAGTACGGCAAGAGATGCGCAAGCCAGGCGCGGTCGCCTTCCTCGTCTTCAGGCGCCACCGCGTGGCAGAAAAAATTGCAGTTGAGCGGCGCCTTCACGCTGGTGCGGAACGTGGAAATCCCCGCCTCGATCTCCTTCGGCGACAGCACCGCGCAGGGCAGCGCGCCGAGACCGCCGGCCTTGGCCACCTCGATCGCCACTTCAACGCCGGTGGAGTTGGCCATCGGGGCCTGGACGATTGGCAGGTCGATGCCGAACAGATCGAGGATGCTTGTGTCGGGCCAGGTCATGTGGGCGGCCACGCCGCTAGCCGCGGCGTCTGCCGAGCAGGCGCAGGCGCAGCGCGTTGAGCTTGATGAAGCCTTCGGCGTCCTTCTGGTCGTAAGCGCCTTCGTCGTCCTCGAAGGTGACGATCTCGCTGGAATAGAGCGACTTGTCGCTCTTCCGTCCGATGACGATGACATTGCCCTTGTAGAGCTTGAGCCTGACCTCGCCTTCGACGTGTTCCTGGCTCTTGTCGACGAGGGCTTGCAGCATCTCGCGCTCCGGCGCGAACCAGAAGCCGTAATAGACCAACTCCGCGTAGCGGGGCATCAGACTGTCTTTGAGATGCATCGCCTCGCGGTCGAGCGTCAGCGACTCGATTGCGCGGTGCGCGGCATAGAGGATGGTGCCGCCCGGCGTCTCGTAAATGCCGCGCGACTTCATGCCGACGTACCGGTTTTCCACGAGATCGACACGGCCGATGCCGTTGTCGTGTCCGAGTTCGTTGAGCTTCGTCAGCAGCGTCGCCGGCGACATGGCCTTGCCGTCGATGGAAACAGGGTCGCCATGCTTGAAGCCGATGGTGACGATTGTCGGCTTATCGGGCGCATCCTCCGGCGAAATGGTGCGCTGATAGACGTAAGGCGGCGGCTCGGCGTTCGGGTCTTCGAGCACTTTGCCCTCCGAAGACGAGTGCAACAGGTTTGCGTCGACCGAGAAGGGCGCCTCGCCGCGCTTGTCCTTGGCGACTTGGATCTGATGCTTCTCGGCGAAGGCGATGAGATCGCTGCGCGAGACGAAGTCCCACTCACGCCACGGCGCGACGACTTTGATGTCGGGATTGAGCGCGTAATAGGTGAGCTCGAAGCGCACCTGGTCGTTGCCCTTGCCGGTGGCGCCATGACACACGGCGTCGGCGCCGGTCTCGCGCGCGATTTCGATCTGACGCTTGGCAATGAGCGGCCGGGCGATGGACGTGCCGAGGAGATAGACGCCCTCATAGAGCGCGTTGGCCCGGAACATCGGAAAGACGTAGTCGCGGACGAACTCCTCGCGCAGATCCTCGACGAAGATCTCCTTGATGCCGAGCAGCTCGGCCTTCTTCCGCGCCGGCTCCAGCTCTTCGCCCTGGCCGAGATCGGCGGTGAAGGTCACGACCTCGCAGCCGTAGGTCTCCTGCAGCCATTTGAGAATGATCGAGGTGTCGAGCCCGCCGGAATAGGCCAGCACCACCTTCTTGATGTCGGACATAGGAATGGTCTCGAAGGAATGGCCTCGAAAAACGGCCCTTGCGAATAGGGTGTTAACTTGGCCGCGACTATAGGCAGGCAATAAGCTTGTGCAAGTGCTGTCGAAGCCCCAATGGGGCGTTCATGCGCGCGCCTCAAATCCGCCGTGGCGGTGATGGAGCGTCAGCGAAACCAAATGGAGGAGACGTCATGAAAACCGGTTTCTTTTCTGGGCTCGCCGTGGCGGGTTTCATCTGCGTTGGGCTGACCCTGCCGCAGCCTGCCACCGCGGCCCCGTCACCGGCCGGGCTCAACACCGGGGCTGCGGGCGCCGAGTCGCCCGTGATCCAAGTCAAGAGGTGGAGAGGCCGGAACTGGAACGCTAGGCGCTGGAACGGCCGGGGCGTCTATCGGGGCCCCCGCGGACGGGTCTATGTGCGTGGCTGGAATCGCCGCCCTTATTACGGAACGGTGATCGCCGGCGTCGCGCTCGGCACCGTCATCGCCGCCGCCGCCGCGCCGCGGGCACCGTCCGACAATCTGTGCTGGTACTGGACCAACCCGGCCCGGACCCACGGCTATTGGGACTATTGCTACTAGCGCAGCCACAGCGCGCGCTTGAGATCATCATGAGACGCCCGGTTCCGAATTGGAGCCGGGCGTTTTTCTTATGGCTAGAGGCAGGCAGTCCGCTTGTGCAGATGATGGCCGGTATGGCGCAAAGTGCTGCCGGCATGGGCCATGGCCGTGCCGGCGCCTGAAAGAAGCGCGGCGGTGTTTCGATGGAGCGCTATGGAGGCGCGCTCGATAAGCCTCTCCAGCCGCGCGTCGTTGCGCCTGACAGGATCGAGCAAGAGGAAGTACAGCCCCATGACGATGGCGATGGTGATAAGGCCGGCAAAGACGACGTCGCTGACGAAATGCCGCCCGAAGATGATGCGCATGGCACCGACGGATGTGCCGAAGACGACGGCGGTCCCCATGGCGATGGGCCGTATTTGAGCTGGGGCGAGGGAGGCCGGCGCGACGACCCAGAAGGCTTGGCTCGCCTCTCCCGACACGAAAGAGCAATTGCGTTCGCAGGCGCCGCCCGGTCGCCACCAGGGCTGAAAGTCGGAGGCGCCGGCGAATTGCTGGACCTGATGAGGACGGGGCCGTCCCCAATGATCCTTGAGCAGGAGATTCGTGGTGAGCCCAGGCCCGACGATGAAGGAGCCGACGAGAAAGATGACCACTGAAGGCGCGATCAGCATCTTGGAGCCGGGAAAGGCGATCTTGCGCAGCAGCGCGAACAGGGCCGGGACCAGCAGCAAGAAGGGAATCCAGTTGGCGATCTGCCGCACGAGGTTCCACTCATAGGTGGTGGAGATGGCGAACTTGGCCCCGTGGTCGTCGAAGAAGAGCCGCGCGACCCCGAGATCGATCAGCGGATAGGCGGCAAGCACCCCGCCCAAGACAAGGCCCAATGCGACAGATGCGAGCAGCCAGCCGCGCGCCACGATGATCCCCCATTCCCCAATTCGATGCAGACGCTAGCGGCGACCCACGACAGTTCGGTGTGGCTGCGATGAAGTTTCAACTTCAACCCAATGAAGGTTTGCCGACTCTTGAATGACATTCTTGATCGGCGTCAGTGCGCAGACTGTGGAAATCTTCAGTCTCGACGCATGCGTATTCATCGGAACCCCGGCGAGGACGGTTGCGTTTCAGACTCCGGGACGATGAAGAGGACTTACGGCGATGCGGAGTGACAAGGATATGGAGAGGACGCGGCGCACGCGCGCGCTCGGACGAGGCGAACAGAGTTTCGTTCCCCGGCGGCGGCATGTTTTGGCGCAGGGCACGTGGCACGAGACGGTCACCCACTACACGCCGGAGCCCTGGCTCGTGGCGCTGGAGCGTGACCGTATCGACAAGCCAGTCAGGCCCGGGCACCGGCCATCAGCCAATAGATAAAGCCGCCGGCGAAGCCCGCCGTGGCGAAGATCGTCATGTATTCGCCCGCGGGGATTTCGGCCGCGCCATTGGCGGAAGCGCCGGCGAGGAGCGGGATGGCGGCGAGCGAGGCGCCGCCGGCAAGTACGTAGTAGGCCCAGGACCGCAGGCGCAGGACCTCACCCATCACGACGGCGATCAAGGCCGGGATGGCGGTGAGCGCGGGAGCGACGAAGCCCGTGAACAACACCACGCCAAATGCCGCGGCGCCGCCACCGCGGAATAGCGGATCGTCGGGGGCCGCGGCGCGCAACTCGTCGCCCACCCACATGGAGCCCAGCGCCAACAACACGGCAAGTGCGACGCCGGCGGCGAGACCAAACGCCACCACGACGACGATGCCTCTCCAGATCATGCGTCCGATCACATGCAGGTCCTTTCCTCTGTCTTCGTGACGCGAGACGCATCGGACTCTATATGAGAGGCGAAACTATGAGAGGCGGAAGTGTGAGGAGCGCATATGCCTGTTATCGACTTCTGGTACGAGTTCGCCAGCACCTATTCCTACCCCACCGCCATGCGCATCGAGCGCCTCGCCGCGGATCATGGGGTCGGTGTGCGCTGGCGGCCGTTCCTGCTCGGGCCGATCTTCAAGGCGTTTGGCTGGAACGATTCGCCGTTCAATATCTTCGAGTCCAAGGGGCGCTATATGTGGCGCGACTTGGCGCGCGTGTGCGAGGCGGATGGGCTGCCGCTCAAACTGCCGCCGGTGCGCTTTCCGCAAAACGGATTGAAAGCCGCGCGGCTTGCGCTCGCGGGCGAGAAGGACGGCTGGACCCCTGCGTTCACGCGCGCGGTGTTCGCGGCGAACTACGCCGAACAGAAGGACATTTCCGAGGATGCGACGCTCACCGCGATTCTCGACGGGCTCGGTGTCGAGGCGGAGGCGGCGTTGGCAGCAGCCGCATCATCCGAGGTGAAAGAGGCGCTGAAAGCACAGACGGCAGAGGCACAAGCGCGCGGTCTGTTCGGGGCGCCGTCCTTCACCGTGGGCGACGCGCGAGCGTGTGAGCTGTTCTGGGGCAACGACCGGCTGGAGGCGGCGCTGGCCTGGGCGATGCGTGTTTAGAGCGGCGCCGCGAGGCGTTGGCTCGCGCGCTGCTTGATGCTGGCGCTTTTGAGCTGGCCGCAGGCCGCCATGATGTCCCGGCCACGCGGAGAGCGAACCGGGCTCGCATAGCCCGCGCGATTCACCACCTCGGCGAATTTCTCGATCTGCTCCCAGTCGGAGCATTCGTAGGGCGCGCCGGGCCAGGGATTGAACGGAATGAGATTGATCTTCGCGGGGATCTTGGCCAGCAGCCGCACCAGGGCTTTGGCGTCGGCGATGGAGTCGTTCACATCCTTCAGCATCACATACTCGAAGGTGATGCGCTTGGCGTTGGAAAGGCCGGGATAGGCGCGGCAGGCGTCGAGCAATTTGGCGATCGGCCATTTTTTATTTATGGGCACGAGTTCGTCGCGCAATTCGTCGCGCACCGCATGCAGCGAGATGGCGAGCATGGTGCCGGCCTCCTCTCCCCAGCGCGGAATCTCCGGCACGATACCTGAGGTCGAGAGCGTGATGCGGCGCTTGGAGACCGAGAGGCCTTCGCCATCGGCGGCAATGGCGCAGGCGTCGCGCACGTGCTCGAAATTGTAGAGCGGCTCGCCCATGCCCATGAGCACGACATTGGTGATCTTGCGTTCGCCGCTGGGAAGTCCCGTGGGGTCCGCCGGGGTGGCGCCCGGCCAATCGCCGATACGGTCGCGGGCCAGCATGATCTGACCGACGATCTCATGGGGCGTCAGATTGCGCACGAGGCGCTGCGTGCCGGTGTGGCAGAAGGTGCAATTGAGGGTGCAGCCGACCTGGCTCGAAATGCAAAGCGTGCCGCGATCTTCTTCCGGGATGTAGACCGTCTCGACTTCCTTGCCGTCGTCGAGGCGCAGCAGCCATTTGCGCGTACCGTCCATGGAGACTTGCTCGGTGACGATCTCCGGGCGCTCAAGCGTGAAATGGGCCGCGAATTCCCCACGCAGATCCTTGGCGATGTCGGTCATGAGGTCGAAGCCCGTGGCCCCGCGCACATAGATCCAGCTCCAGAGCTGGCTCACGCGCATGCGCCGCTGCCGCTCCGGCACGCCGAGATCGCCCAGGCGTTCGGCCAGCCGCGCGCGCGTAAGCCCGATCAGGGGCTCCTTCACGGGGTTTTCGGCGATTTCGGGCGCCGGGTTTTGCAGTGTGGTCGCGGTCATGGCCCCTCATATCATGAGGCGAGCCGGAAATGCCAAGGCTCGGAAATGCCAAGGCCAGAGGAGGTGGCCGGAGGGGAGCGGCCCTAGCCGCTGCACTCCTTGGCGAGGCGGTCGAGGGCGTCGGTGCTGCCGCTCAAGGAGTAGGTGTCGCTGGTGTTGGTGCCGCGGGCGGATCGCCCCTTGATCTGCATGGAGCTTCCGGACTTCAAGGCCTCGATAAGCTTGGCCTCGTCCTCGGTCTTCTCGACAAAGGCGCCCTCGTCCTTAGTGAAGAGCTCGAAATTGTCGCTGCCGATGGTCAGGGTGACCTTGCCGCCCGGCGCGAAGGGATAGCCCATCTTGACGCTGATCTCGCCGGCGACCTTGTCGGCCGGATATTGCGACACGTAGAAATAAATGGGCCCCCGGCGCACGTTCTTGGGCGTGGATGAGCTCGGCTGCGACACCGCAAAGCACACCTTGCCGCTACCGTCCGCCGTGTAGACGGACCAGTTGTTGTACTTCTGAAGAAGTTTGACTTCCTGCGCGAAGGCTGGCGCCGTGCTCAACGCCAGAATCACGCAAACAGCTCCAACGGCTCGGCGCATCTCCCCGTCCCCGTGTCGTGAGCAAGCGTTAAGCATGAGTGCCCCCAATCTTCACTAGATCAGACCGTTAGGTCAACCCTGGGGGCCGCCGCCGCTTGGGCGCCCCTTGAACATGCGGCACCGGTTCCTCCGCCACGGCCCCTTCGGTGATGGGCCGGGGCGCGAATCTACCGAGTGTGCGCATGCGGTCGTACATGATAATGGCGCCAGCTGTCGCCACATTAAGCGAAAAGGCCGTTGGAATGCGGACCATATGCTGGCAGCGGCCGACCAGCTCCGGCGAGAGTTGCCCACGCTCGGGGCCGAGTACATAGGCCGCCCGCAAGGGATGTGGAAAACTCGGCAAGTCGGCGGCCTCCCCGAGGATCTCGACGCCCACCAGGCTGCAGCCCTTAGGGAGGCGCAGCGCCTCAAGGTCCGGCCAGGCATAGACGGGCAGATGGCTTTCGGCGCGCGAGGTGTTGGAGCGCACCGCCAGGGCGCGCTCGTCGGCGCCAATGGTGAAGACGAAGCTCGCGCCAAAGGCATGAGCGGAACGGACGAGACTGCCGAGATTGACCGACTTGGAAATGCCCTCGGCGCCGATGCCAAAATACCCGCGAATGTTTGGAAGTAGCGGTTTCACAACCTTTGTCTGCCACAAGCCGGCCACAAGCAAAAGGCCTGCCGAAGGCTTGCGCTATCCACCAGACGGCGTCAAAAAGCCAAGCTCTTCAGTCCCTCAAATGATTCGAGCTGTCGCCCGTCGCGCGGCTCCAAGGAGCTGCTGCTAATGCGCGTGGTGCAATTCAATGAGTTTGGCGGCGTGCAGGCCCTGCGGCTCGAAGAGGCCGCCGAGCCCAGACCGGGTCCCGGCGAGGTCCTCATCAAGGTCAACGCCGTCGGCCTCAATTTCTTCGACACGCTTGTTCTGCGCGACAAGTATCAGATGTCTCCGCCGCTACCCTTCTCGCCGGGCGCGGAGGTCGCGGGCACCATTGAGGCCGTGGGCGAAGAGGTCACCGAGTTTCAAATCGGACAGCGCGTGGTGGCTTTCATCGGCGGCAATGGCTGCCGCGAGCGGATCGTCACCAAGGCCAAGAACGCGATTCCCATTCCCGATGGCGTGAGCGACGACGCGGCCGCGGGTCTCGTCATCACCTACGGCACGGCGCTTCATGCCTTCAAGGACCGCGCGGATTTGCACCCCGGCGAGAGCGTTGCCGTCCTTGGGGCGGCGGGCGGTGCGGGTGTCGCGGCGGTTGAGATCGCCAAGCTCATGGGCGCGCGCGTCATCGCCGTGGCCTCGTCGGAGGACAAGCTGGCCTTCGCCAAGGCGCATGGCGCCGATGAGGGCATCAACTATTCCGAGGTCGATCTCAAAAAGAAATTGAAGGAGCTCACGCTGCCGAAGGGCGTGGATGTTCTTTACGACTGCGTCGGCGGGGATGCCGCGGAGCCGAGCCTACGCGCCATGGCGTGGGAAGGGCGCTATCTCGTGCTCGGATTTGCATCGGGCGATATCCCGCGCATTCCGCTCAATCTGGTCTTGCTCAAGGGATGTCAGATCGTCGGCGTGTTCTGGACGTCGTTCGCCGAGCGGGAACCGGAAAAGCACCGCGCCAACACGGCGCAGCTGCTCGCATGGTGCAAGGACGGCAAGATCGTGCCGCACATCCACGAGACGTTCCCGCTTGCGGAGACCGGCACGGCTTTGTCGCTGATCGAGGGCCGCAAGGTCACGGGCAAGGTGATCATTCACCCGCAAGACTGAGCGGACGCCTTAGGTCTGCTTGGGCAGTTCCTTGTCGAGCGCGCGCGCCGCGGCGGCGCGATGCGTCGATGTGATGTGCGAGGACACCAATCCGATCACGGCGGTGAGCAGCGCCATGTCGTCGGCGAAACCGAGACCCCCCAGAATGTCGGGGATGAAGTCGATCGGCAAAATGAAGTACGCAAGGGCCGCAAGCAGCATGCCGCGCACGCGGATCGGCGTGGCCGGATCGAGCGCGCAGTAATAGGCGGCGACGAGATCTTCGGCGAAGGGGATTCGCGCGGCAAAGCGCTTGAACTTCGTCCAAAATTCCCGGCGCACATTGCGTTCGCGCTCGGTGAAGCTGCGCAAGGAGATTTGTCTCCCCAGCGCCGCCTCGCGCAAATTTCCAGCATCGTTAAAAGCGGTCATCGCCTGCTACCTCGTGAACCGGTCTGAAAGCCCCCAAGCCCTTGATAAATATAGGGAGCCACTTGGCGCGGTGCAATGCCGTCCCGCCGCTTGCGCCAGGGCCGCCGCTTATGCGAAGGAGCCGCCATGGCCAAGCACCGTATCCTCTTCGTCTGTCTCGGCAATATCTGCCGGTCGCCCATGTCGGAAGGCGTCTTTCGCCGCGTGGCCGAAGACGCCGGCATGGCGCATCTGTTCGAGATCGACTCGGCCGGGATGGGCGATTGGCACAAGGGCGAAGCGCCGGACGCAAGGGCGCAAAAGGCGGCGCTCAATCGAGGCGTGGACATCTCCGGCCAGTCCGCGCGCAAGGTCGAACTCGAAGATTTCGAGGACTTCGATCTCGTGTTGGCAATGGACGGCTCGAATATCGCCGATCTCTACGACATCGCGCCGCAGGCGGCGCGGGACAAGATCCGCCGTTTCCTCGACTACGCGCCGCATCTCGGCACCCAAGACGTGCCCGATCCCTATTACGGCGGCGTGACAGGCTTCGACCACGCTCTCGATTTGATCGAGGCGGCGGCGCAAGGCCTTCTCGCCGAGCTTACGCAAAAGACGGAGAAGAAGGACGCCTAGTCCTCGACCCCGAAGGCTTCGGCCAGTTCCTCATCGTAACTGAAACCGTCAGCGTCTTCCGAACCGAACGGATCGTCGAGGTCGTAGGCGGCCTCGACGACATAGGGTCCGCCGCCCACCGAGTTCCGCGAGGAATAAAGGACGAAGCGGCTCACAGGGAAGGCCTCGGCCGCCACACCGCCTTGGCGCTCCAAATAGGTAGCGACGGCGTCGGGCCGCGCGCCGCGCAAACGCGCGAGCGTAACGTGGGGCTTGAAGTTGCGGCCCTCGGGCGGAAGCCCCGCCTCGCGCGCGGCCCGTTCGGTCGCGCGCTGCAAGGCCCCCAAGGCGAGTGACGGATCGAGGTCGGCGAAGATGGCGCGCGGCCTGTTGCCGCCGAAACTGCCGAGGCCGTTGAGCTTCAGTTCGAAAGGCGGGACGGCGATCTCGCCCAGCGCATTGGTGAAATCGCGCGCGGTGGCGCCGTCCACGTCGCCGGCGAAGCGCAAGGTCAGGTGATAGTACTCGGGATCGATCCAGCGCGCGCCACTGAGCCCGGAGCGGAGCACCATCAGCCGCTCGGCGACGCAGCGGGGAATCTCGATGGCGGTGAACAGCCTTGGCATAGGGCGACTCACTTCTCGCCCTCAACATCAGGGGCAGGGGTTGGGGTAGTCAAGGTGGATCTGATCGATGTCCTCAAGCACATTGTCCGAGAGCGTGAGATCGGCGGCGGCGATATCGGTCTCGAGCTGGTCCATCGCGGTGGCGCCGATGATCACCGAGGTGACGAACGGGCGGGATACGGCGAAAGCGATCGCCATCTGTGCCGGGTCCAGCCCGTGCTTCTTGGCGAGCGCCACATAAGCGGAGATGGCGCGCGGCCCGTTCGCCTTTTCGTAGCGGCCCAGCCGGTCGAACAGGGTCTTGCGCGAATGGGGCGGGAGCGCGCCGCCCTCGTATTTGCCGGTGAGATAGCCCTGGCCGAGCGGCGAGTAGGCCAGCAGGCTCACCTGCTCCTCAAAGCTAATCTCCGACAAACCCACCTCGTAGGACCGGTTCACCAGGTTGAACGCGTTCTGCACCGAGACCGGGCGGGGGAGGCCATGCTGCTCGGCCAGCCTCAAGAAGCTCATCACGCCCCAGGGGGTCTCGTTGGAGAGCCCGATGAAGCGGACCTTGCCGCCCGTGACGAGTTTGCCGAGCGTGGCGAGGATGTCGTGGATGGGATGGGCCTCGCCCGGGAGCCGCACATATTCGAGCCCCTCGAAGATGCGCATGGGCCGGTCCGGCCAATGGAGCTGGTAGATGTCGATATGGTCCGTCTGAAGCCGGCGGAGACTCTTGTCGACCGCTTCGTTGATCTGCTCCGCGCTTTGCCGCGACAGCATGGTCTCGTCGCGGAGCCAATCGATCTTGCTGCTGCGTCCGGCGACCTTGGTGGCGATCAGGACCCGATCGCGGTTCTTGCGGGCTTTAAGCCAGGTGCCGATGACCTCTTCGGTGCGGCCTTGGGTCTCGGGCTTGGGCGGGATCGGGTAGATCTCCGCGGCATCGAAGAGGTTGATGCCGCGCTCCACCGCATAGTCCATCTGCGCATGGCCCTCGGCTTCGCTGTTCTGCTCGCCGAAGGTCATGGTGCCCAGCGTCAACGCGCTCACCTTCACCCCGGTACGGCCAAGCTCGCGATACTCCATCATTCCTCCGGTTCTTTACGCTTCGGCAAGGTTAACAGATCGCTGCCAGCCTCGCGCCTATCCCAGTTGTTAAGGAGTGGAGAGGTAAGAAGAAAGACGCAACCCGCCAAGTGCGCGGAAGGAACGCGCGTTGAGAGGCAGGGCCTCGATGCGGGATGGGACACGATGCGTTGATGGGCGCGATGAGCAATGCACGCGATGGCGTGGCGGTGTCCGCATCGCAGCCGTCTGACATAGACCCACGCTTCCACGAGACGTGGACAGAGCGACTGCGGCGCTGGGCGCTGGGTGTCGGGTATGCGCTGCGCCCGCGACGGATCG